>Ga0208692_1000001_pt1 | contig 989701 bp, 990 predicted proteins | sample June2015DPH_20_1_3_FD_184721 | JGI IMG/M metagenome (GOLD analysis project Ga0208692, IMG submission 184721) | Peatland microbial communities from SPRUCE experiment site at the Marcell Experimental Forest, Minnesota, USA - June2015DPH_20_100... | ecosystem: Environmental > Terrestrial > Soil >... | reverse complement strand
ACGAAGTGGGTTACGCTTTGGAGGACAAAGGACGGGACCGAGGTGACCCTTCGCCCTATTAGGCCCGAGGATGAACCCATGGAACTAGAGTTCATTCGAGGCCTGTCGTCGGAGACAAGTCGCTTCAGGTTCTTTCAAATCATCAAGGATCTCCCTCACGAGGCACTGGTACGTTTCTGCAACATCGACTACGACAGAGAGATGGCGTTCATAGCAGAGACACGAGAGGGAGACCGCAAGGTAGAGGTCGGCGTAAGCCGCCTGATTCTTGAGCCCAACAAAAAGAAAGGGGAATTTGCCGTTGTCGTGTCGGATAAATATCAAGCGAAGGGCCTTGGGATCAAACTAGTTGACATGCTAATTGAAGTCGCCAAAGAGAAAGGGGTGGAGAGCATCTACGGAATAATCATGGGGGAGAACTTGAAGATGATACGCCTCTGCGAAAAACTTGGATTCACAACAAAGAGAGAACACGAAGATGTGCTCGTAGAACTCAAGCTCAGGTAATGAGACTTCTTTCCTATTTGAGACGGGACCATCATGACAGTTGGGGTGGTGGGCCCGCCCGGGTTCGAACCGGGGATCTCCGCCGTTCCCATATCATCGATAATGTGAGGGCGACGTCTTAACCAGCTGGACTACGGGCCCAAGGGATGCTTCATCTCATCGGGTTAGCTGCCTAAATTTGTTTGCGAAGGGTACTAAATTCAACCTAGCCTATGTAACCCCTTTTGTCCCGCTCAGCGCGCTCTTTCTTTGCTCCCATTGACTTCTGGTGATCAGATTCCGCTGCCTTCAAATCAAGTTCTGTAAGGTCTATAGGAATTCCGAGTTTTTTGCTCAACACTTGCAGGACGGCACGTGCTGCCCTAGCATCAACAATGTGTCCTGACGTTTCGCCTGAAATGAAGATGGCTTTCATGTTGCGCAGTTTCGACAGGCCCACTAGCAACCCATTCATCCAAGTTACACTCCCCTCGTTGATCTGAGATACGCCGATTGCCTCAAGCTCTCTGAGCAATTCCTTGTCGGTTGCGGTTCCGAACACTCTAGGTTCCCTAGAGACTTCACCTGTTATGTAGGCTCCAACTGTGAGAACAGTGTCTGCTCCAAGGTTTTGGCCTATCTCAAGAGCCTTGTCGGCTAGGGCATAGGCAGCTTCTGGATTAGAAGGTTGAGCGTCCCCCGTATAGAAAACAACCTCCTTTCCGCCTCCATCTTTCCAGAAGAACATTGAATGCTTCATGACGTCAACAGTTCCGTCTTCGCGAATTCTAACCCGCGGTGGCAACGAGTTTGAATAAATCTCCGCGAATTTCTCCGCTTTCAGCTGCTTCACCAGCTGTTCGATGACCAACTTCGCTACGTTTCCACTATCGGGAAGCCCGCAAACCATTATCGGCTTGCGAAGTTTCGGCGTGTTCTCAATGTAGACTCGGACTCTCGACGCCAACGACTAGGCAGCTTCCTTTTGAACGGATGGCGTTAGTTGATAAGACAGGGCTATAGGTTTTTGAACGAACAGGGATGTCTGGGATGAAGGCAGCGGTAATTTCTGGCAGGGGGATCGTCGAACTCAAAGAATTACCCACACCCAAGATTGGCCCTGGCGAAGTTCTCGTTCACATGCGGGCCTGTGGCGTATGCGGAACAGACCTAGAGAAGATTCATGGTGAAAACATTACACCACCTATCCTCGGACATGAGGTAGCTGGAGAGGTTGAACAAACAGGGGAACACGTGCAGGAATTCAAGAAAGGAGACAGAGTACTAGTTCACCATCACGTGTCGTGTAGAAGTTGTTTCTACTGTAAGAATGGGCTCGAGACACTCTGCGAGGCTTACCCTAAGAGTAACCTCGACCCATGCGGTTTCGCAGATTATTTTCGCGTACCCTCAACACTAGTCGCAGGGGGCACGGTATACAGGCTGCCCGAATCGATGAGCTACGAAGAAGGTTCGCAAGTGGAACCAACCGCTTGCTGCATCAGGGCGCTAAGCAAGATGGGAGTCAAAGCCGGAAACAGCGTAGCCATTTTCGGTGTCGGTCCCGTCGGCCTAATGCATATGCAGTTAACAAAATTGTATGGGGCAGCCCCGATTATCGCAATCGATGTCCTTGAGAACCGCAGAGAGCTCGCGGCTAGGCTTGGGGCGGACAGAACGCTCAATCCCACAACTGACGATGTTCCAAAGACAGTTTCTTCGATGACTCAAAGTCTTGGTGTCGACTACGCCATCGTTGCAACTGGGAGCTTGAAGGCTACCGAACAAGCTTTCAGCTCCATTCGCAAAGGCGGAAAAGTTGTTTTATTTGGAGCCCCAGCAAAAGGTGCACAACTTTCCATGGACATCAGCCGCCTGTTTCTACATGAAATAAAAGTCGAATCAAGTTACTCAACCTCCGAGACCGAGATGAGAATGGCGATTGACTTGATCGAGAAAAAACGGATCAATCCGTCGAAACTTATCACGCATCGGTTGCCACTAGCGAAAGCATTAGAGGCTTTCAGCCTAGCTCAGAGAGGCGTGGACGTTGTCAAGGTTGTTGTCGAGAACGAGTGAGCATGTGACAAGCCGGCTTAGAAGCCAATTTAATAGCCCTACCTAAGCTCTGTTTCCTCATGCCAAACTCGATGCTCGCAGTCCGCTTCTACAAACCTGGGGAATTGAAAGCAGAGCAAGTTCCCATCCCAAAAGCTGGCCTCGGGGAACTGGTTGTCAAGAGCCAAGTTGCCTTGACATGTGGAACGGACGTGAAGATGTTCAAACGCGGCCACCCGTTGGCCAAGCCACCTCAAATCATGGGGCATGAGTTCGCGGGGACCATATCGGAGGTTGGATCGGGTGTGGGGAATTTTAGGGTGGGCATGAGGGTTGTTGCGGCTAATTCTGCGCCTTGCAACAAATGTTTCTACTGCTTAATGCATCAACCGAACCTCTGTGAGCATTTGGATGAGAGCATTGTAGGATTTACTTGGCCAGGCTCGTATGCGGAATACGTTAGGATTCCCGAAAGAATCGTGCGGCAGAATACTTTCCAAGTTCCTGATGGTGTGCCGTTGGAAAGTGTCGCAAGCTTGGAGCCGCTGGCGTGCGTCGTTCATGGTTGGGACTTGGTTGGGCAAGTCCCGGGCGGTACAGCGGTCATCATTGGCGGTGGACCCATCGGGTTACTTCATGCGCAACTCGCACGTCTTAACGGTGCGAAGCAGGTAGCAATGTGCGACGTGGTTCCGGAAAGACTACGGGAAGCCGAGAAAATCGGAGTCGACAATGCGATAAATTCTGCGAACGAGAACCTTGTTGAGCGGGTGTTGAGGCTCACGGATGGTAGGGGCGCTGATATTGTGGTTGAGGCTGTTGGGCGTGGTGAAACTTGGGAATCAACTATTGGCCTAGTCAGAAAAGGCGGAAAGATTCTTCTTTTTGGCGGCTGCGCTTCGGGAACGATGGTCTCCTTCAACGCTGAGAAAATCCACTACGGTGAGATACATATTCAGGGAGCATTCCACCATACGCCAGCTGCCGTCGAACGCGGCTTTCGCCTTATAGTCTCTGGGCAGGTTTCGATTGAACCGTTAATTTCTCATGAAATGCCTCTGGAGAAGGCGGAGGAGGCTTTGCGTTTGATGGGGGAGGGGAAAGCGTTGAAGGTTGCGCTTCGCCCACCTGGCTGAAAGAGCGTTTCTTAGAGCAGAGACTCGGGGTCTTCTAGGTTGCGTTTCAAATCCTGCAGGAATCTCGCTGCTGGCACGCCATCCACGATGCGGTGGTCGAAGACCAAGGTCAGCATGGTGGAAGGCCTTGCTGACACTCGGCCGCCCAGAGCAAATGGTTTGTAAACGATTCGCCCTAGCCCGAGAATCGCACATTGTGGTGGGTTGATGACGGGTGCGAAGGACTCAATGTCATGAGCGCCGAGATTCGTTATTGTGAAAGTCCCTCCAGTCAAGTCTTCTATTGTTAACCGTTTTTCCTTAGCCTTCTGCGATAACTCATCGATCACTAAGTTGATTTCTTTAAGGGGCTTCTCGTTCGCTTTCGAAACAATTGGAGCAACGAGCCCTTCTTCAGTGTGGATGGCAACAGCGACGTTCACTTGAGTGTAAGTTGTGATCTCGTCTCCCTCTATCGTTGAGTTGATTGCGGTGTGTTTCTCGAGTGCTTTTGCGGCTGCTTTCACCGCGAAAGCTGTGAAGGAGATGTGGCTTTCCTTCTCCTTCATGGCGACAAGTTTTGTTGCGTCAGCCTCCATTGTAATAGTAACGGGAACGCACGTTCTTGCGCTGAAAGACAGCCTTTCAGCAACTGCTTTTCTGATTCCCTCAAGCTTCACCCTTCTCAGAACCGGCGGCTGAACCATCTTAGAGACCGCGGCCGCAACCTTTGGAGCCTGCTCGACTGCGGCGATAACATCTTCCCGTGATATGCGGCCGCCGGGCCCTGTGCCGCTCAGAGTTGCGAGGTCAACGTGATGCTCCAGTGCTAGCCTTCGGGCTGCTGGGGAAGCTACTATTCGGTAAGCAGTCGCGGGAACTTTTGCAGTGGAAGGTCCTGGGGGAACGTAGCTCTGTGGGGAAGGCATGCTACCTTGATTGGCGCCTTCCTGTCGAACCGTTCTTGATGACGCTTCTGACTGCGACGTTCCGCCGGATTCGCCGATAATCGCAACTGGTTCGGCAACCTGCACGTCGTTTCCGACCTGTGCCAGAATCTTGCTTAGCACTCCGCTATCGGGTGCTTCTATCTCGAAGGTTGTCTTCTCCCCTTCGACAACTAGTATCGCCTCGCCTTTGCGTACTTGATCGCCCTCTTTCTTCAGCCATTCAACGATTTTTCCGCTCTGCATCCCGGGATCGAGACGGGGCATCACAACATCAGTCATGGCAGATCACCGACCAAGCACCGTATCAACCGCTTTAACCACGCTTTCGGCGCTCGGCATGTACAGTTGCTCAAGTTGCCGTGAGAACGGTATGGGTGTATCTGGGCAAGCGACTCGCATTATTGGGGCATCTAGATAGTCGAAGGCGGCCTCGGTGACAGAGGCGGAGATTTCAGCACCCACGCCGCCCCTCTTGACATCGTCAGACGCGATAACAAGCCTTGAAGTTCGCTTTACCGACTCAACGATCGCATCGAGGTCGAGAGGTTGAAGCGTTCTCACGTCTATAACTTCAGCTGAGATATCTCTGTCTTGCAGTTTCCTAGCTGCGCTTAGAGATTCACCAACCATCCTTGAGACAGCAACGATCGTTATGTCATCGCCCTTCTTCTTCACGGCTGCTTTTCCGAGTGGGGTGGTGTACTCCTCTTCGGGAACTGGGCCTTTCGTCCGGTAGAGTAGCCCACCCTCCACGAAGAGGACTGGGTTGGGATCACGGATTGCTGACTTCAGAAGGCCTTTGGCATCGTTCGGGTCTGAAGGAAGAACTACTTTCAACCCTGGGACCTGCAAGAACCATGCAGGTGTAAATTGGGAGTGCTGCGAGCCATGTTGTCGCCCCAAGCTGTACTGCGTTCTCAGCACCATTGGAACGTTGAGTTGCCCTCCACTCATGAATCGCATTTTGGCTGCTTGCGTGGATAATTGATCCATGCAGATTGGAAGAAAGTCCATATACATGATTTCGGCGACCGGCTTAAGGCCCGCCAATGCAAGTCCGACTGCTGCACCAGCGATGGCTGCTTCAGAGATCGGGGTGTCTCTTACACGTTCAGGGCCAAATTCGTCAAGCAAACCGCGCGTGACCTTATAGACGCCGTTGAAAACGCCAATCTCTTCTCCCAACAGTATTACGTTCGGATCGCGTATCATTTCTTCGCGCAATGCTTCTCGAAGAGCGTCGGCGTAGGTTAGCTCTCGCAACTCAAATCACTTCTCCGCGTATACGTATTGGTTGATTTCCTCGAACGGCAGAACGGGACTTTGGATTGCAAAGACAACGGCCTCCTCAATTTCCTGCTTCACCGCCTTCTCCATTTTCCCAATTTCATTATCCGCTACTAGGCCCTGTTGGAGCATTCGATTCTTGAATGTGAGAATTGGGTCTCGGTCTAACCATTTGGCGACTTCTTCCTTTGGGCGGTAATCGCCTTTGTCGTATACGCCGTGGCCCTTCATTTTGTAGGTGACACATTCGATGAAAGTGGGTTCAGAGAGTTTCCTCGCCCTTTCAGCAGCCTCTTTCGCGGCTACATACACTGACACCACATCGTTTCCATTTACGACCGTGGTCTCCAATCCATACGCATGGGCTCTCTCCGCTATGCTCGGGCTAGAAACCGCTTTCTCCACCGGCGTTGACATCGCGTACTTGTTGTTCTCACAGAAGAGGAGGACCGGTAAACGCCAAAGCGCGATTAGATTTACACCTTCATGAAACGAGCCTGTGTTACAAGCGCCATCCCCGAAGAACGTAGCTGCTATTTTCCCGCTCTTCTGCAGCTTCAGGCCGAGACCGACGCCCGCGGCTATTGGTATTCCGCTCCCGACAATCGCCGTGGCATACAAAGAACCGGTCTTGGGGTAGATCGCTACATGCATCGAGCCCCCTAGACCTTTGCAGTTGCCTGTAGATTTTCCGAACAACTCGGCCATACAGAGCTTTGCAGGAACATCCTTCGCGAGGGCATGTCCATGCCCACGGTACGTTGTTATCGTCAAGTCGTCTGGCTGCAGAGCCGACATGGCGCCTACCGCGATTGCTTCTTGGCCAAGATAGAGGTGTGATGGGCCGATCAAGAGGCCTTTTACCATGAAGAGTTCCTCAACTTTCTCCTCGAACTTCCTCAGTAGAAGCATCTTGCGGAGCATCTCATGAAGCATTTCCTTCGTCAAGCCATGCTTCGAATAGTCATTCTGCGATATTTCTTTCACCTGAGTTATTGTCGCCAAGCTGCACTCAACTGCGCTTGCTATTCGCAAGCCAGTTCTTTATGCCTTCTGCGTAACTCCGTCATTCGCAAGAGAACCGGACCTTTGCGAGTCTCAAACCATCTGACTTTGCATCTCCGGAAAATCAGGCTACTTAAATTGTCACCCGAATTCAGATTTTGGACAACGGGATGGGAGGGGGGATACGTAACCGATGGACCCGCCAAAGGTCATTTATGCGATAGCTGAGAGTTGCCCGTTCGACGCGTTACTCATCAGAGATATGAAACGCGCCGTTAACTCCCTGATGCAACTCAACCTGAAGCGGTTCAGGGTCCCCGGGAAGTCTCTCGCTAAGTACTCGGCCTTGGATGTCATCAAGCAAGCACTGGAGCTTCTATTCGAATTTTCACCTTCCGAGAAAAATTACCGCGAAGCAATGCGGACAATTCAAGTCTACTCAGAAGGGGATGAGGAGATGGTGCGCACAATGAGTGATAGCTTCCGTGTGATTGCGAACGCAGTGTACAACGCATATAATGGACAGCGCCACGCAGAGTCACTCGCACCTGAGATACTCTTCCTAGAAGGCGTACCATTCGAACCAATAGAACTTCAACAATCTTTCAGGTTCGTTGGCGTTCGCCCCCCTGACATAAGCCCACCCAGCGTCAAGCGCACGGTCTTTCTGGATGAAGGCTTCGAACCCTACAAGCTGCTATTGGAAGGAAAAATACCGCGTGAAAAAGCCCAGAAAGGTAGGGAAAACCACTGGGTTAAGAACATCAAGGCCACGTTGAATGATTATGGAACCGCCCTAATTCGCGCAGGCGCCGAGCACGTGATCCCACCGAAATCTGCAATAATGAAAATGCTTACCGAAATCCGACGGTCAGCCACTGGACGATTGCCGGAACTCCTCGAACGAGAAGGGATGACAGTCAATGTAATCTATCGGAACCTAGACGTCAATGAGGCCTATGGAAAGTAGCCACGACGGCTCAAAGTTCGCTCTATCTTCGCTTCTTGGCGGTCAATAGGTATTGGTAGACGAAGCCCGCGAGTAAGGCTCCGAGAATGGGGCCAACCCAGTACACCCACAGATTCCCGAATGACCCAGACGCTATTGCGGGCCCGAGAGCTCGGGCAGGGTTCGCCGCACCACCCGTCAAAGGCCCCGCAATCAGAATGTCGGCAGTCAACGTCATGCCGATCAACAGGCCTGACGCGCCGGCAGGGACATTATTGGTATACAATACTGCATAGACGGAGAACATTAGGAAGAAGGTGATAATCAACTCCACGACCACCGCCATAGCATCGCTTTGCCCTATGTAGGCAGAGGGGGCTGGTGAACCAAAGCCCGTTAGGGCACCATTCCCGGGTAGGATTAGCTTATGGGCTAAGCCAGCGAAAGTTGCGCCTAGAACTTGTGCCATAATATATCCGATGCCGTCGTCAAAGTCCAATTTTCGAAGCGCGACAGCTGTAATCGTGACGGCTGGGTTAATGTGACAACCTGAGATGGAGCCGATCGCGTAGACCATCACCATTAGTATTAGGCCGTGGGCAAGGGCGATTCCTATGAACGAGGCGGCAGGCGATGCCAACCCCATGATTGGAAGGAAGATGGTTACTGAAACGGAGCCGAAGAATACCAGCGCGAATGTTCCGATGAATTCAGCTGTGTACGCTTGCCTTCCCATCTTCATCCCTAACACCAGCGGGTCTGCTTAGCCTTTCACATTCCTATAAAACACTTAAGGCGCCAATGGAATTAGCAGCGCGGCGGAGTCTCTGAGTTAGAGCTGCTCGCCGATTCTGTACGTGTATATCGTGTGCCCGAGCAACTCATCATAGATTCCAATAGGTTTCCAACCGGGGACTTTGAAGTCATGGGACACTACGCGCACGCCAGGCTTCAATTCCGCCTCTAACTTCGGCCGAAGACGTTCGTTCGCACTTGAAGTAAGGTACAGGGTGACCACGTTTGCATCCGATATGTTCACGTCAAAGAAGTTCCCCTGAATCACTTTCACTTTGTCTTCCAGGTTCAATCTCTTGATCTCCGTTCTGGCTCGTTCCACGAGATCTTCCCTCAACTCAATGCCAGTGGATTTCGCCCCAACATCTTTCGCAGCAAGAATGATCAGTCGACCGTCACCACAACCAAGGTCGTAAAGAACTTCGCCCGGTTTGATTTGCGACAAGTCCAACATCTTCTTCGCAACCTCGAGGGGAGTCTGAACAAAAGGTGCGATGCTCATGAATTCAATCTTCCCGAACTTCGCCTTTACTGGGTGATTTATGCGTATCGTCTCTCGCTTTCAGAACGTTCAACCTTTGCTGTCTTGAAGGCCATTGGCATGCTCTTCTCTTTCTTCCCAGTCCACTTTACATCTTCTTCCAAAAAGCGAAGGCAAACGTCCTTGAACTGTTTGAAAATGTCTTTCAATTCCTCCTCGGTGAACGTGTCAATGAAAGATGGGTTTCTCAACCAGCTGTCCCACCCGCGAACGCTCTCAAAAAGCACTGAATTCATCCGAATTAGACAAGCGTAGAGTCCCAACCGGTCGGCAGGGTCAAGCTTCTTAATGTCGTCGAGAGCCTTTGTTCGTTCTTCAGTCCATGACAAACTCTTCGAGGCACCTTCTAATCCACGTCCACTCGCCCAACCGTAATTTAGCCTTATTCCCGATGTGAAATGGGCTCAGCACGAATTATCGCTCCCATGCATGACTAATGTTCGCATTTCCCGTAGCCTGAACCGCTCGAGCGCGTCATGTTCTTGCGAAACCTAATTCAGGAGCGAAGCCATTCATCACGCCTAGAAAAGGGCTCGAAATGGTGATCTTCGTTTGACTCGTATTGAGCCTAAAGTCATTAAACTCGCTGAAACGCGGCTCGACCCAAAGGGTATCGAACAATTAGCGCGGCACTACGCCGCCACGGAGTGGTTGGACAGAGCCAAGAAACTTCAACCAAACGAATCCGAGTTTCTCATTGAACTCTCGGGCCGTGTTTGCTACAAGAGTTTTGGTGTCGGTCTGAACCCTAATGTGACTAAGATTCGCGATAATCCCAAAGATTACATTGCAAACGTTTTGGAAAAGGGTGATGGAAGCATCCTCGAACATGCGACAGTAACTTTTGCCTTTCTTAATGTGAGTAGGATTTTCACCCATGAGTTGGTTAGGCATCGCGTCGGGACAGCAATGAGTCAGGAGAGCTTGCGGTACGTGCGCCCCAAAGAAGTCAATGTCTGGGTTCCGCCGGATGTTGAACCGGTGGCTAAGAGGTTTGTCGAAACAGTTGAGGATATTCAGAAGCATTACCGCGAGTTGGAATCGGGGTTTGACTGGGACAAGATGACCTTCGAACAGAAGAAGCGAGTAACGTCGGCCCTGCGCCGTATCCTGCCAGACGGCATTGCGACCAACATTATTTGGACTGCGAACCATAGAACGTTAAGGTGGGTAATAGAAATGCGAACAGACCCTAGCGCTGAGGTTGAAATTCGTAAGGTTTTCGGCCAAGTAGCTGAGATTTGCATGCGGGATTACCCGCTCCTCTACTCGGACTTTTCAAAGACGAAACTTCCTGACAACAGCTTCCAGTATCTGCCGAAGTTTTCAAAGGTGTAGAGACCTACACTGCCAACCAGGTCAGAAGATATGCCTGAACCCTTTTGGAAAACCTCAATATCAAGAGTGGAACCAAACAAGATTTTGGTCCGCGGCTACAACCTCATGGACCTTGTTGGAAAATACAGCTACTCTGACTTGACATATCTTCTCTGGCAAGGGGAACTTCCATCACCTAACCACTCCCGCATCATGGACGCTTTGCTCACAGTCTGCCTCGAACATAGCCTGAACTCGCCTTCAGTCGACGCGACACGCTTCGTGGCATCATGCGGCGTCCCGTTACAATCTGCTGTATCTGCTGGGGTCGCCGCGATTGGAGATTGGCACGGCGGCGCTATAGAGCAGGCAGCGAAAATACTCCAGGAAGGGATCGCCGACATGAAGGACACGAGGCTCTCACCGAAAGAATGCGCTGAGAAGATTCTACGAGATGTTACAAGCCGCAAAGAGCGGATTCCTGGGTTTGGGCATCCCACCCACACTAAAGACCCTAGAACCATTAGGCTTCTGGAGATTGCGAAAGAAGCTCAGCTACTTGGGTCACACGTTGAACTTGCTCAGGCCATCGAGTCGTTGACTGAGAAGTTCTTCGGCAAACGCCTCATATTGAATGTAGATGGTTGCATCGCTGCCATAATATCGGATATGGGGTTTGATTGGAGGTTGGGAAAGGCTTTCTTCATTGTAAGCCGAACACCAGGTCTGATTGCCCACGCTTATGAGCAGATGTACAGTGAGAAACCGTACAAGTCTGCCCAATGGGATGAGATCGTATACACAGGCCCACCTGAGCGGCAACCGCCAAAATAATTATTGAATCGATTCAGCTGGCGCTGCCACGGCTCTTCGCCAGACAGGCAGCAGCTAGTTCGCGCATTTCTCAACCAAGCTTCAACTTCCCTTCTTGTTCGAACTGCGTGGCGGAATCGTTGGAGAAGCCAGCGGCTTTCTTCCGGCGCGGATAGGTTAGCGTTCCTTTTCCAATATCTTGACATCACACTTAACGAGCGTTTGGAAAGTTTCAGCGTCATTTCTGCTGCCTACTATTGCGCCGTAATGCATCGGGATGACGATTTTGGGATTAAATGATGCTACAGCTTCAGCCGCTTCTTGCGCGGTCATTACATAGGTGCCTGAGACCGGGATGAGAGCGATGTCAGCCCGTATGTTCTTCATTTCAGGGATATGATCCGTGTCGCCTGCGTGGTAAATGCGAACCCCTTTCACGGTTACGATGAACCCTAATTTTCCATCCTCCTTCGGGTGGAAGACCTTTCCTGGTTCACGGAACTTGTTCAGATTATACGCCGGGACGGCTTCAACCTCAATGTCACCGAACTTAACCTTGTCGCCCGGTTTTATGATCTTGATATCTTTCACTTTCAGCTTAGATAATTCGTTCTTGGATTGGGCGTGCGCGACGATCGTTGTGTTGGGAGTGGTGATCTTCTTCAAGTCATCGACGCTGCAATGGTCACCATGCTCGTGGCTGACGAGAATGAGATCCGCTTTGGGCCCGCCTTCGATCTGGTACGGGTCGATGTATAGGACTTGACCGTTCTGAATTCTGAAGCCGTCGTGTCCTAACCAGGTGAGTTTGACATTTTGGTACTCGTACATCTCTGGAACCGCCAAGATAGTAGCCATTCCTTTCATTAAAAAAGGGCACAGTTCCGTGGCCGAGACGTTCCGATCCTACTGACTCCCTTCAATGTTTTTTTGTTTCAGATTCTATGGAATAGGCCTCTGCGTGAGGGCTGGTTGGCAAGCTGACTGAACAAGTTTTTTCGAACCTGTCAAAAGCGATTCAGGAAGCCCTAGCTGAGTCCGGCATTAGGAAGCCTACGCCCCCACAACTGGTCGCTATTCCGAAGATCATGGGTGGTACGAATGTTCTGCTGATTGCCCCGACCGGTTCGGGGAAGACTGAAGCAGTTCTACTCCCGATCCTAGACCAGCTCACGAAGCTGGAAAACCGACAAGGGATTTCGGTAATATACATAACGCCATTGCGAGCATTGAACCGGGACCTCATGAAACGCCTCGATTTCTGGCGAACAAAACTTGAATTCACAGTTGAGGTGAGACACGGAGATACGCCGCAGAAGGAGAGACGCAGACAGGCAATCAAACCGCCAGATTTCCTGGTTACAACACCTGAAACGTTGCAAGCAATCCTTCCCGGCAGACTGATGCGTTCCCACCTGCAGCACGTTCGGTGGGTTGTCATCGACGAAGTTCATGAACTTGCGGGCGACAGACGTGGCGTCCAGTTGATGATTGGGCTTGAGAGACTCAGAAAGTTAACGGGCCATGAATTCCAGAGGATCGGCCTATCAGCCACTGTTGGGAATCCGGAGCAAATCGGGGCATTCATAGCGGGAAACAGACCATATGAGGTAATCCAGGTTCTACCTCCGAAAGCGGCAAAGTACTTCGTTGAATTTCCGCACCCAACCGACGAAGACAACATAGTGGCACAGAGTCTGTACACCGCTCCTGAGGCAGCCGCCCGACTGAATAGGATATGGGAATTAGTCGAGGACCATGAATCGACCTTAATCTTCGTCAACAGCCGCACCAACGCGGAAACCTTGGGGTCGAAGTTCCATCAACTTAAACGAAACGTGGGCGTTCACCACGGCTCCCTGCCCAAGGAAGAAAGAGTGCGGGTTGAGGATGATTTCAAGAACGGCAGAATCAAAGCCTTAGTCTGCACTTCAACGCTTGAACTCGGAATAGATATTGGAAATGTGGATTTGACAATCCAATACATGTCACCTCGCCAGGTTTCAAGCCTTATCCAGCGTGTGGGACGATCAGGTCACAGACTGGATCGAGTGTCCCAAGGCTCAATTTTGGCTGTGTCAACGGAAGACATCTTAGAATCTGTTGCCGCGGTTCAAAAAGCACAGGAGAAATCAATTGAACCAGTGCAGATTCATGAGAAGACGCTCGATGTGCTCGCGCACCAAATCACTGGTACCGTCTTGGAATCGGAAAATGGGATCAAGGCTGACGAAGTATTCGGACTGATACGGCAAGCCTACGCGTATCGAGAGTTGTCTAGGGAAGAATTTGACAGAGTGGCCTCCTTCATGGAGACGATGCGTTACCTCAGAGAAGAAGGAGGCTTGCTATTTCGCGGGAGCAGAACCCGTCAATACTACTTCGAAAATCTCTCTATGATCCCCGACGAACGAAGGTACCAAGTCATCGATGTTTCAACTCAGCAGTCTGTGGGAATTCTAGGCGAGGAATTCATGATGACCAAGGCAAGGTTGGGCTTGCATTTCATCATAAAAGGGAGGGTTTGGCAGATCGAGCAGATCTCTGATGATGCTCGTGTCTACGTGACTCCGGTTGAAGACCCAACTGCCGCCGTTCCAGGATGGGACGGAGAGATGCTGCCTATCCATTTTGACCTAGCTCAGAGAGTCGGCCAACTACGATCAGAAGTCGCGCAATCACTTGAAACCAGTGCACCGACATCCGTGGTCACACTCCTCAGCGGTACATGGCCGACAGAGCGTTTCGCCATACGCAAGGTCGTCGAGGAGATTGACGGCCATAGAAAAATGGGTGCACCGGTTCCAACCGACAAACGGATTGTACTGGAAGCATTTGATAGGTTCCTGATAGTCCACGCCTCGTTCGGCGAAACCGTGAACAATACCCTTGGAGAAGTCTACGAGGAACTGCTCTCCAGAAAGGGCCTAGTAGGGCAGTGGTGGGCTGATGGCTACCGCATCCTACTAGAATTAACCAGCCCCACCGACGACCTTTCCTTGGAGGAAATGCGCGCAACCATCTTCGATCTTGATGCGGGCGTTCTGGAAGGCGTATTCAAAGGCGTATTGCACAGACACTTTCCGTTTGGTTACTACATGAAATTCATCGCCGAACGTTTCGGGGCCATGCGGCGCGGGCTTATGTTCTCAGGTGACAACCTCAGGGAACTTGGCTTACGTTTCCGGATGACGCCAATCTATGATGAAACAATTCGTGAAGCGCTGATGCTTCATGTAGATTACCCCCGCGTGCGAGAAATCTACCGAATGATAAGAGAAGGCGGGATGGAAGTTGCACTCTTCAGGGCGGGAGAAAAGCCGACCCCGTTAGGTTTTCACCTTCTCAACAAGCATGTCGACGTACCGGAATTAATCGCTCCAGAGACTGTGGAGAGGGATACGATTGCGAGGCTCCGGTACAGCTTGGGGAATATGACTGTTGATTTGCTCTGCTTCGAATGTGGAGAATTGATGCAGGCCCAAGTTGTCAAGGCTCTCCCAAACAAGCCTAAGTGCTCATCCTGCAGCTCCGGCCTGTTGGCTGTATCTACGTGGTCCACGGACTATCCCTCCCGTTTATTGGAGAAGAAACTTAAGGTTAAGACTCTGGAGGACGCGGAAAGAGATAAGCTCGCCCGAGCCAGGCGCTCAGCCGACCTCGTCCTTTCATACGGACAACGAGCCGTAATAGCGCAGTGCGTTTACGGCATCGGACCGCAAACAGCCGGCCGAATCCTCGCGAAGATGCATGACGACGAGAAGACGTTTTACAAGGATCTCTTGGAAGCGAAACTCAAGTTCATAACGACAAGGCCGTTTTGGGATAAGCCTTAGGTAGAAAAGTAGAACAAATTCCTTTTTCTAACGTAGCTCTAAGTGTTCCAAGCCACTTTAAATCGCCTAACGACCAAGGATTTCTTCAGTGATTGGGTTGTACCATTTACACCAACACGAATTTCATCACGCTATGCCTTTGGGCATCATGAGTTGTGTCTACTGTGGATTGCGAAAGGCCGTTTACAAGGAACGACTATCAGCCAGAATGTACTCTGCTGGACGCTGATGAGTTAGTAGGCGTGAAAACGCTCGATTTTTAAGCGCTAGGCTGCTCAGCCCCGACAAATTCGGGGCTATGCCTTGTGGTAGCAGAGCTTGAACGTAGACTGGTTGAGCTGAGGTTTATTGAAGGCATCGAGAAAGTTGAGCACGTACCCTACCCTACGGGTGACCAGTTCTGGGTCCGTTTCAACCGCCCGTTGGATTTCGCGCACCTCAAGGACTTGGTCAAGAAGCACGGTTACCTCATTGTCGAATTCGCGAAACTGCCGTCGAAGCTGCCCCGCGGCCTCTCCGAGATGCTATGGAATGGGGTCACTCATGTTATTGCTAGGAAGATGAGTGGATGGTCAAAGTTCACTTCATCCCTAGGCCTTGAACCAGAAGGAATTGCAAAAATCGCATGCGACCTACACGGCCAATACCAGATCTTCATTGCTACGACTGAAGAAGGCGTCGAATTATTGTACGAGTATCTCGGAGTGAAATATGTCCCACCAGCCCCGCCTCCACCCGTTACCCCAGCCAAACCGCCCATGCCTGCTACCGGAAAATCAGCGCCCGTTGTCGCTAGGCCGGCCACCCCCGCTGCCCCAGTTAAGCCACCAACCGCTGGCCAACCATCACAGCCGACACCTGCGCAACCTGCTCCCCCACAGCCACCCGGAGCCGCCGCTAAACCTACGACCGCTGCATTAATCCAACCTAAGAAAGACCCGACTACACAGCCCACGAGCTGACCATTTAGGTTGGTGGAAGCGAATCAACCTTCTTCGGTTCGACAGTGAAGGATACGTCTTCATCAACATCGAGAGAGTCTGAATAAAGGGCCTCACCTAGGACTGTCGGCATATATGTCTACACGAGAGCGTTTCTTCAAAGAAGCCGCCAGCCCAAGAGTCCCCCAGGCAGGCCTAGTAAGGTTTCCAACCGGAAAGGAATTCTTGCGAAGAACAAGATGACACCAGGCCGGTCTACGTTGTTAGCTTCCAAACGTTTCGATGCACGGTCGAACATTGGAATCAAGATCACCCGGCGTATAGGAAGGCTGAATCACGGGCAGCTTCACTCCCGCGCGCCTGTATTCGCTAACTCTCTTCAAGCAATCCTGCGAAGACCCGACGATGAGTAGGTCTCGCGCCATTCGTTCCGGTACCTGTAATAGAGCGTTTTCCATGCCGCCCTTCGCCCATGCTTCCTTGAGAAGGTCCGCTTCCTGCCTGTATCCCATCTTCCGGTATAGCCGCCTGTAATGTATTGACCGCCCATAACCAGCAACAGTCTGACGCGCCTCCTTCATCACCCTCTCACCGTCCTCCATGAGAAACGTTGGCAGGTAGCATGCGACATCAACCTCACCGAATGGCCGATTTGCCTTCTCAGCCCCTTCTTGGACAGCTTTGACCAGTTCCCTTGCTCGATTTGGCGAAACGAGCACGAAAATAACACCATCCGCAATCTCGCCAGCGACACTCGCCAGCCGCTCACTTACCGTGGCCACGTAAATCGGAATCCGGTGGCGTACGGGTTGAAGATTCAGTTTGAGGTTCCTTATCTGAATATGTTTGCCTTCATAGTTAACTTGACTTCCGCCTACAAGTTTTCGGAAGACGTCGATGTACTCTCGCATTCGGTTGATCGGGTCGCTGAAATCCATTGAGTGGTATGGGCTTATGACCCAGTGTCCCGTCCCAATCCCTAGAATCATTCGGGCCTTGGACATTTCATCCAGGGTAGCCATAGTTGAGGCGATCAACGTGACGGATCTAGAGAAGACGTTGATTATCCCTGTGGCTAGGCCAATGCGTTCTGTTGAAACAGAGAGCGCGCCTAGGTAGGAGATGGCATCCTTTCCCGGAGTGAGACTGCTCTCGACTACCCAAGCAGATTCGAACCCTCGCTTTTCAGCCTCTTTCACGGAGGTTAACGTGTCACCGATTGTCATACTGCTCCAAACGCCGAAGCCGATTCTATCCGTAGAAACTCACCGTACCTGAACTGAGATTTGCCAGCTAAATAAGACTGGGGAGGCCAGACCGAATTATTCACAGCCATCGCATAGATAACTCCAGTATGGCTGCGAAAGCGGCGGTCAGGGCCGGAGTCGCAAGCATCCTCATCGCTATTTTCTATTCAGAGGCTTTGAAGTTTCGGCGATACGAAGAGGCGAGCTACAAGAGTCCTATCGGGAGCATTCCGTTGCTTCCGACATGCTATTCTAGAAGTAGGCCACTGAGCATAGCGGCCGGTTTGCCGGGGTAGCCAAGAGACCGGTATCCGGTCGGGCAACCTGGTATGGCGTCGGATTGCTAATCCGATGATCGCAAGGTCTCGTGGGTTCAAATCCCACCCCCGGCGCCAACTCCTTCCGTCTATCCTAGACGTAGGAGAGAAGAGAGGGAGATTGTTACCACAGATATGCTTGATGTCTTGCTCTGAGACTTTTCTCCGCCGCTGTATTTTAAACGAGGACGGTTCACTTGTCATTCATGAAAATTGCACTCATCTCTCTCGGGTTCACGGCCTCAGCTGCGAAGGAAAAAGTACCATGCTCCCTCATTTCGCGGGCAGCGCGAAGAAAGGCGCCAAGGGCGGTGCGACAGAGCGCGCTCCCAACGCTTACCCGTTTGACTCCGATCTCTGAGAGTTCAGCTAAGCTTAGTTGAACGCCTTGCAGCCCCATCACCACGTTCACGGGGCGGTTCACAGAGTTGACAACTGCTGCAATATCCGCCTTAGTAGCTAGGCCCGGGGCATACAGGACATCCGCCCCCGCCTCTTCATACGCTTGCAGCCGCTTGATAGTATCTGCAAGGTCTGACCGACCATGCCAATAGTTCTCCGCACGAGCGGTCAAAGTGAAAGGAAACGGAAGGGCACGCGCCGCCGCTACCGCCGCCCGAACTCGCTCAATCGCAGGCTCTATTTCATAGATCGGATGGTCCGAGCGCCCGGTTGCATCTTCGATTGAACCCCCGACAACTCCTGCAGCGGCGGCAAGTCTGATTGTTTCGGCAACGACTTCAGGCGAATCTCCAAATCCATTCTCAAGATCGGCGCTTACAGGCAGCTGGGTGGCTGACGCAATTGCAGACGCGTACGCCAACGTCTCATCGCGGTCAAGGGTGTTATCTCGCCTCCCGAGAGAAAACGCGTAACCCATACTAGGAGTAGCAAGCGCCTCAAACCCCACGTGTGCCAGCAGGCGCGCGGTACCTACATCCCACGGATTGGGAATGATGAATGCGCCACTACGCTCATGAAGTGCCCGAAAAACCCGTCCCCTCTCCGCCTGCGTCGCCAAAGCTCCATCGCTCGAAGTCATCGCAATCGCGCCTCCTTAGCTTCGGCAATGAGGAGAAAAACATTGTGGGTGTGCGGCGAGCCATTCGGGAATTCTATGGTGAAAATCGTCGGCGATTGGAGATTAGGACTGAGCGGATTTGGAACGTAGCCTTGAATATTCTTGTCATACTGCTCTCGGCCATTGTTGGATTCGTATTCGGTCGACTGGGTTCCAGATAGAATTGCAGAGTGTTCTGATTTGCGCGGTGCCGCAAGAGTTCTCTAGGTTCAGGTGCTTTTTCCTTTTTCTTGCGGGGGTGCGCACCACGACACATTTAATCATCGTTAGGCCCTGGAAGTACAGAGAGGAGAGCAAGATGAGCAACGAACAGGTGGCACCTGAGACGAAAGGCGTTACGGTGAAGTTACTTGCAACGGTTGACCTTGGCCCTGAGATCGAGGGCATGGCAGGGCGCCAGCTTCGAATGCGTATGGTGACCATCGAGCCTGGAGGCGTCATTGGCCCGCTTCACGACCATAAAGACAGACCAGGCACCGTCTACATACTGCAAGGAACGATCACTGACCATCGAAATGGAGTCGCTACGGACTTTGGGCCGGGAGTGGGCTGGCCCGAGGATAGGAATACCATACACTGGCTTGAGAACAGAGGAACGATTCCGGCGGTGGAGATCTCGGTCGATATAGTCAGGCAAGAGTAAGCTCAGGCTGAAAGACTGCGTGGGATACGCACCACGAGACACACACACCTCCCCCCAAAAAAACGGATAAACCCAGAAAAAAGAATAAACTGCGAACACAGAGTCAAATTATGACGCTCACATCATTAGAGCCATGCAGGAAGAATCAGAGTTCTATTATGCTGTAAGCGCGCGCTAGAACCCAACCTTTGTGTTTTGTGCTCCTCTGGTTGCAGCAGCGATTTCGATAACAAAAGAGCGCATCACGTCGATCCCTTCTCGAGTAGCCTGAGTCTTGCACGTCGTAGTTGTTGCTCGTCCAGTTTGTTGAAGTATTCTGTTAGCGCCTGCCTTATGGCTTCAGGCTTCGAGCCAACAACTCCTCTCTGGATTATTTCGTCCAATCTTCTTGCCAGTTCGCCTGTGAGGTCGAAATCTATTCTCGTGCTATAGCGGTCGTTCTGCATCCTCCACTTTCCCCTCTTCCCTGTCGTGGGTTTCGATTTTATCGTCGTCTGCTTCAGAGAGCAGCTGGTCAAGGTCTATGGTGAGTTCGGGGGGGCTTATAGTAGTGCGGGCAGCTGAAATTGAACTCGACGTGATTGGATGTCGACCTAAGAGTTTAGTGTAAGGTAAGCATTATTCATGAACGATAGTCAGTTTGCCAGAATCGAAAAACTCAGCGAACGATAAACTTCCGGGGTTCATCCAGCCAAGCACAGAAAACCACGGGGGTTCAAATCCCACCCCCGGCGCTTTCAGCTCCACCCCCTGCATCGAACCTTGAAATCGTAGGAGAAATGGGACAAATATGCCAGTGAGGCTGATCTGTATTTTGTTAGGGGCTGCCGTGCTGCCGACGTAGTTCGTAGTTGATTGTGACCGGGTGGCCGCGTTTGTGTCTTATGTCGAACTTGTAGGGGAAATTGTATAAGGATTCCCGCAAATTATCATACAAATTGTCGGGTGTATAACACCAAAAATTCATGTGTTATACACGCGCTCAGACCACCCAAGGATTTAGTGCGGACTTCGCATTATAGAAGTACGCGAATCTAATTGTCCGACGAAGAAACTCCTCCAAATGAAAATCATCCGGTGTTCGCGGAGTCAAGCACGGGAACTGCGGGGGGTTCAAATCCCACCCCCGGCGCTTTCAACGTTACCCACCGTATCATAACTCTGGTTTTGTCGACCAGCCTCTACTGATTATACAAGCCGAATATTCGTGGTTGCTCCTCGGCGTCAAACATCATTACGTGAGCGCCTGGCGGGACGATGTTTGCAATCCAAGCGCTGATTGCTCCTCACTTCCTTATCATCCTTCGAACAATTCTGGAGAGTGGGGCCGTTGAGCAGTGCGGTCCCCCTACCATGTCCAGGTAGCTGTCATCCCATTTCTTAACGCGGATTCCGTTTTGTTTCAGCGCTTCAAGGGTTGGCTGTGGTTCGGGCGTAGGATATGACTATGCCCGCTTTTATGGTCACTATATTGGTTGCACCTCGAGTTTGTTGTTTGATATCTCAGGATTCTACTCATTTCGCGGAATATGTCCCCTTAGATCGAGAAATATGAGGCCTTAACGCGTGCTTGATTACTTAGGAAGCATCATTCGAACAGTTTTATCTTTGCGGGACTCTTGTCTCAAGCTGAGTCGATACATGATGGGCATGTTAGCTTTCACGCTCCTAGGGCATTGGTCGCACAAGTGCTTGCAACATACTTGACCTGGCGCGACTGGTCAGTAACTTAGTTCATGAGAGAAAATCGTTTTCTGATTTTCCAAATTGAGATGGGACGAATGAAGAAGATAGCCGTGGTTACAACTGGTGGTGATGCGCCTGGCATGAATGCTGCCATCAGAGGCGTTGTCCGTATCGCCTGTTCAAAGAAGTTCCAAGTTCTGGGTTTCAGGAGAGGGTGGGAAGGCTTGATTACAAATATGTTTACCCAGTTGACGCCTCGATCCGTAGGCGGCATTCTACAATTAGGTGGAACAATTCTGCATACATCAAGATGCCCGGAGTTCGAGAAGAAAAAAGGAATCGGGAAAGCTGCGGAAACTCTCGCATCGAATCATATTGATGGACTCGTTGTCATCGGCGGTAACGGCTCTTTCAAGGGCGCTCTTGAGCTTAGCGAATACACAGATACAATGATAGTTGGAATTCCTGCGTCAATCGACAACGATGTCTTTGGAACAGAGGAAACCATAGGTTTTGACACGGCTGCAAACACAGCAGTCGCCGAAATCGATAAGATCCGAGACACGGCAGTTTCCGAGGAGAGAGTTTTCATGATTGAAGTGATGGGGCGAGAGAGGGGTTTTCTCGCGTTGGAGATCGGCCTCACCGTTGGCGCGGAGATAATTCTAGTTCCAGAAGTGAAATATCAAAACGAGAACCTCTTCGAGACCGTAAGAGAAAACATGGCCAAAGGAAAGAAGTCAGGCCTGATCGTGGCGGCTGAAGGAATCGGAGACACTCGTCTTCTTGCAGGACAGATCCAGCGAAACACAAAGGCAGAGGTCAGATTGAGCATCATAGGCTACGCCCAAAGAGGCGGCAATCCCACGGTGAGGAGCAGGCTCTTGGCCAGCCTATTCGCAAACAAAGCGATCCAGCTATTGTCACACAAAGACGGTAGCAGAGTAGTCGGATTGCAAGATGGCGAGATTGGAAGTGTGCAGCTTCAGAAATCATGTAATACGAAGAAAGTGTTGGATCCAAACCTACTTAGACTGGCTAATTTACTTGCAACATAAAAACACAACAACATCTTCGCGTGGAGGTCTTGATACAATACCGAGCAAGGTTTGGGGGATTCGTAGCCCGATCTATTCGGTTGCGGCGTCCGGTTGTCATGTATCGGGGAAAGGTACAACTTTGACATTCTGAATTATCCTTCTTATCAGTTTCTTCGTTTCCTTCGGGCCCGAGACTGATATGCACTTAATACCCGTGCTCTTCATGATGTAGTCGTTCCCACCTCTGAACAAAGCATCCCCGACAAACAACATACCCTTTCGTTCCACACCGAGGTGTTCTTTCAGCTTCTTTACGCATAATGTCTTGTCAACGCCTTTTCTCGTGACGTCGATGGAGGTGGTTCCGCCAATAGATATCTCGAAGTTGGGCAGCTGCGTTCTCAGGAGCTTTCTAATCCTGAGACGCTTCTGCTGATTGGGATCCCATTTACGCTTGAATCGCAGCGGAGCCTTTTGACCCAAGGCGGAGAAAGTGAGCTGACTGCCCCTGTTCTCGAAAACTGGTCCGTAAGTCTTTGTTGGGTCAACATATTCGGTTTCCGCGAAGACTCTCCGGAATGATCCGAGTATTTTCTTGACATCCTGCGCGGACAGGGGATTAGTGTAAGCTTGAAAGAAACGAAGTCGTTTTCTGTCATAATAGTAACCGCTGGCCGAGCAGGTCGGAAACAGGAGCAAGTTGCGTAGGTTGCTGCTCTCTGGCAGTCCACTCAGGAATTGGCTCTCAAACTGTTGAAAAGAACAGCCTGAGGTCACTGCAACGTATCTTAGCCGAAGCAGTTCGCAAATCAGCGAAGCCATTTCATGATCGAGGTCTGACTTGCTCTTGGTTAGAGTACCGTCAAGATCGAAGATGATGATTTTCTTATGCGATATGGAATTCACAAGCTTTGATAGGACGAATTCTAGCTGTAGCTTTCTAAGGCTTCTATTAGCAATTTCATTGGGACACTCGCGACACAGCAGATTCTGTCTGCTCCGCCGTAGAAGACTTTGAGGTCATCCTTTACCACGACTGCACCTTCCGGGAAAACAACATTAGGTACCACTCCGACCCTTTCGAAGTCTTCTTCCGGTTCTAGGATGGGTTCCGGAGTTCGAGCGATCACTCGGAATGGGTTTTCAAGATCAAGGAGGGCTGCCCCTGCACGGTATACAGTGTTAGAATCCACGCCGTGATAGATGACTATCCATCCAGCGTTGGTTCGGATCGGCGGGGGGCCAATTCCAACCTTCTTCTCTTCCCACTTCCACTTTGGTTTCATGATAGTGTTTGCTTCGATGCGTTTGAGGTAGTTCTTCGAGTATGGGTTTTGCGAAACCCTCTCCATCTGCTTGATGCTATCATAGAAAGCCAATTCGATGTTGGGTTCTATTCTGTGTACAACGGCGAATTTTCCGCGGATGAGCTGAGGAAAGAGGGCGGCGTCCTTGTCGTCGTAGTCCGGACCTACCAATCCGTAGCGTTCGTAGCTCCTAAAGTCATTTGTCGAGGCCAAGGCAATTCGTGGGCCTCGTCGCGAATACGCCGTATAGAAAACGTAGAATCCTCCATCGAAGGCTGTTATGCGCGGGTCTTCACAGCCCAGTTCTTCCCAAGTGTCAACCGGGGCGAGGGCAGGTTCCAGAGATCGGTCAACGATCGTTTCGCCGTCTGTCGTTGTTGCATGGCCAAGGGACGAGATGTTGTGTTCGTTGACCGCCCTATACAGTATGTGAATAACCTCACCGTTTTTTGCAGCTCCGGGATTGAAGGTGGCCATGATTTCCCATGCTATGTCGGCTCTTGGTTCAATGATGGGATTCTTGGGGCTTCGGACGAGCTTGACTCTCATATCATCACTTCATTGAACAGTCGTTTTGTCTGTGTGGGTACTGGTGCGAGCAGAGCAATTTGAACTCAACATTGTCCGACGCTGACCCAAACATTTTCTGTAAGATATGCTCTATGCAGAGCGTGAGTTTAGTGTCTTACGAGAAAGGTTCCCCTCCTGGCAATCATCCGGTGTTCGCGGCGTCAAGCACAGGAACTGCGGGGGTTCAAATCCCACCCCCGGCGTCATTGGATTTTCGTAGTTGGTGCTAGAGGAGTTTGCTTCGTTCCAGGAGAAGTTCTGAGTCCGCATAGTCTAAACCGTACATTTTTCTGATCACCAGAAATCGCTTCAGTCTCCACGCTAGCGGCACGGGAAACAAGAAAAGAACAAGGGTTGTCGAGTAGAGAAGTCTACGGATTACATCGACTTGTCTACTATCTCTGCGGAGGCGGCGTTTGTCTTAACGGATTGAATTCCGTTCATGCATGCTTCCTTCGATTCGTAAGCCTCGCTTGACGCAATTACTTCACCGTTTGCAGCTACCAGATTGAATCTGAATTTTCCCGCCTTGTCTTTCTTGATCTCAAACTTTCCTGCCATAACACCTCACCTCCAAACGCGATCATCATCTTGTTTGTTCTGGTTGTTGCGGTCCTATTTCTACTAACCCATCAGCGATTTCATGTTACTCTGGGCAATAAGACCTCCTGAAGCTCCACCCGGCGTTGCTGCTTGGAGTGGATTTCCGCCCATCATAGCTCGCATCGCAGCTTGCATAGCAGCGGATTACGTGTCTGAACCCGACGCCTTAGCGCGCATGAATCCCATCGCACTTAGCTTATCGAAAACCATGAGAATCAAACCAAGAGCGCCAATTAGAAGCAAGTATCTCCAAAGTAAATTCAATGGCCCGCAAACAACTCCTAGAAATCTAAGGACTTGTCGCGACTCCCGTTGCCCTCAGGAACTTCGTAAAGTTGAGGTTTGGGCGCAAGATTCGGAGTCAAACTACTTATTTTGTTGCGAACAAAATTCCCACATGTTTACCATCGATCCGAGCAGCACCGAGTTGCAAAGAAAGAAGGGAGAGTCTACGAAGAATTTGCGGACAGAGGATGAAAAATGGAACGCGGTGCTAGCTAGAGATGGGAAGTTTGATGGTGCGTTTGTGTTTGCCGTGCGGTCAACGGGAATCTATTGTAAGCCATCGTGTGCTGCTAGACGCCCCCGCAGAGAGCAAGTAGTCTTCTTTGCTGGGCCCGATAGGGCTGAACTTTCTGGTTTTCGACCATGCCTACGTTGTCAACCTCGGGATGTTGGACCCTCACCTAAAACGGAATTGATTGCGCGCGTCTGCAAATACATTGAATCCAACCTGGACAGAAAACTCAGTCTTTCAAACCTTAGCGCTCAAGCAGGAATTAGTCCATATCATCTTCAAAGAACCTTCAAGCGAATCGTCGGTATCTCCCCACGCGAGTATGTCAAAGCCCGTAGATTATCAAAGATGAAAAGTTCGCTAAGGAATGGGCAAACGGTAGCGAAGGCACTCTACGGAGCTGGATTCAGCTCAAGAAGCCGAATCTATGAAAAGGCCCCCACTCAATTTGGCGTGAATCCGGGAACGCTTCGCCGAGGCGGACTTGGACTCAGAATTGAATACGCAATAGTGGATTGCCCTCTAGGTCGTTTACTCGTGGGGACCACGGAGCGTGGGATATGTGCTGTTTGCATGGGCGATTCGGATGCAGTGGTTGAGGCCGCGCTCACCAACGACTACCCTTCAGCAGATATCCACAGAAACGATGAGGCAATGCGGGGCTGGGTTGGTGCACTTACAAAATATTTCAGTAGTGAAGAATTCGATCTCAACCTGCCTCTAGACGTTCGGGCCACCGCATTTCAATGGAAGGTCTGGAAGGAAATTCAATCTGTCCCATATGGCAAAACCACGACCTACAGCAAGATTGCAAACGCCTTGGGCGAACCTGACTCAGCCCGTGCTGTGGCTAGGGCATGCGCGACGAACCCAGTGTCGCTTGTGATCCCATGCCACCGAGTCATTGGTGAAGATGGTGAGCTGCATGGATATCGCTGGGGCAAGAAGAGAAAACACGCTCTACTTGCCCTCGAACAGAGAGCTCACCGCGAAGCTGTCAAAGTTGTCTAGCGCAGGCATTTGTGGCTTTCATGAAAACGAAATTCCCTACTAAGGTGACACTGCAGAATCTAACCACAGCCAATGGCGGAGCACGGATTTTCAATTACAGCCTTGTAATAACTCTCAGCGTAATCTGGGGGTTGGCTTTTGTCGCAATTAGAAGAGCGGAGTTCGAGCTAAGCCCGGCCAACTTGACCATACTCAGATGGTTGATCGCGTCTGGGGGCTTCTTGGTCTTGGCTCCCCTTTTTGGTAGGCCCAAGAAACCCATTAAGAGACGGCACATTCCGAGGATACTTTTGGTTTCATTTGCGAGTGTAGTCGGATACCATTTTTCGCTGAACTACGCTGAGACCATTGTGTCGTCCGGCCTTGCAGGACTTCTAATTTCCTTTGGCCCCATATTCGTCGTATTGCTTTCGGCTCTCTTCTTGAAGGAGAAGATTGGAAGCAGGTTGATGCTCGCGTTGGCGTTAGCAGTAGCTGGCGCGGTGGTACTCTCGATTAATACGGATCTAAGCTTTCTACAGATTACGGGCCCGTTCGCGGTCGTATTAGCGGCATTCATGTACAGCATATTCTCGGTGGGTTCCAAGCCGCTTGTGAAGGAGTACGGTGCTTTGCCCACTGCAATATGGGTTGCAGCAATCGGTACGGTTTTCACTTTGCCCTTGGTATCTTGGAGCTTCCTCGCTCAGGTTTTCACTCTCTCAGTTGTTGGATGGCTCTCTGTGCTCTATCTCGCGGTTCTGAGCACAGTGGTTGCCAACATGATACTCTACACGCTCATCAGCAATCGTGCTGTCTCTAGACTTTCAGTGCAACTCTACTTGGTTCCCTTGGTAAGCCTAACAGGCGGAGTATTATTGCTCGGTGAGAACTTCTCCGCCTTCACAGTCTTAGGGGCATGTTTTCTGTTCGCAGGAACAGCACTCGCCACGCATAAACACTGAATCATCCCACATGGGTTACTATTGAGGCTGATGCCTTCGCTGGCGCCATCAGGGATTACATAGAGAAACGACCCGACAGTTGCCAAGCCTAACCAAAGATCAACAAGACGGTTCCTACCACGTAATAGAATACGAGGACTGAGCTGAACCCTATCTTGACGCCCCTATGCCTTGCTGGTAACTCCCTTCCGAAGAAGTCGAAGACCCCCTCTCCCTTGGTTAATGCGTACCAGTAGACTTTGGTATCGTATGCACCGAAAACCAATAGTGACACGCCCACAAGTTTCAAGAAAATGCTCGGCAGCACTAAACTTCATTCCTGCAACGTCGGGAAAGAAGAGAGAAGAGAACGCCTGCACAATCACGGCACACAGTTTGCACTGAATCCGTGCTATGCTTCCGCCCGCACCGGGTGCACTCCAAGTGGGACAGGAACATGCTAGAAGTAGTGGTGAAGGACCTCATTTACATTGGCTTCATAGTCCCCGAAGGGCGACGGCGAAACGAAAACATCATCCACACCATTCTCGTGATATTCCTTCACCCTTTCTCTTAGTTCACGGACGGTGCCAAGAACCGCTAGCTTGTCAATCATCTGACGGCTCACGCTTCGTTTAACAGCGTCTCGATCTTTCGCTTTCCAAGCAGCCATCATTGCATTTGCCTCGGTAACGAACCCTAGGCTTGAGAAGAGCGCAGAGTAGGCCGGTGCGCTAGCATAGAAACTAATCAAATCCTTAGCAGCCTCCAAGCCTTTGCTGTCGTCCCCTAGAACGTAGGAGTAGAGCATCACTGACAATGTCGGACACTCTTTTCCACCCACCTCTCGGCATCCTTCATTCATGAGTGAAAGCGCGTGTTTGATTCGGTCTGTTGGGTATAGATTCAATATCACCCTGTCTGCGAGCTTGGCCGCCCTCTTGATCATCTGGTCATTCAAGGCGGCTAGGGCGACCTTGGGCGGTGGCCTAGTTCTCAATCTCGCGTTAACGGGTGAGTAATATGGGCCCTGGTGACTGAATTTTTCCCCGGAGAAATATTGGTCAACTAGTTTTACGGTTTCCTCCAGCCTCTGCATTGGGTTCCTGAAGCGTTGGCCGTGCCAGTTCTCCACGATTGCCGCTGTGCTCACACCCAGACCGAGTGTGAACCTTCCTCCGCTGAACTCATTTAGAGTGGTCCCGAAGAGAGCCAACTGACTCGCCGACCTAGTGAAAACGTTCACAATGGATGTCCCAAGCGGGATCTTTTTGGTTGAACATGCCGCAATCGTGGCGAGCACTGAGGCATCGCGCAAGGTTGTCTCACCAAACCATATCCCGCCGAAGCCCTTCCCTTCAGCTTCTCTACTAATCTCGGGTATCCGCAAGGACGAAAGTTCTCCGTTGCCGCTTAACATAATACTCGTTGACAATGCAATTTGCCCTGCTATCCGAGTCTGGTTAAAAGGCTAATGAAATAGGTGAGTTAAGAAAGCATCTGGGTCTGAAGATAGTTGCACGAGGTCGAAATCAATAACCTGTCATTCACCTACGAGAATCGTACTGACCCAGCCCTAGACAAAGTCGACCTCGCAATTGATAATCACGACTTTGTTCTCCTTGCAGGCGCCAGTGGCTCTGGGAAATCCACCCTGCTAAAGTGCATCAATGGTCTGATTCCCCACAGGTACCTCGGCCAATACTCGGGCGAAGTGAAAGTAAGAGACCAGCCCGTACCGAAATCCCCCTTCCTCAAACTTTCCTTGACGGTGGGTACGGTATTGCAAGAGGCCGACAAGCAACTCGTATCATCAATTGTCGAAGATGACGTGGCTTTTGGGCCTGGGAATTTGGCGCTACCAAGGGTGGAGGTTGAGCGCCGCGTTATGCACAGCCTCGAATCGATGGACATTCTTCAGCTACAGAGAAGGTCTATCTTTGAAATCTCAGGCGGCCAGAAGCAAAGGCTAGCTATCGCTGATGTTCTGGCAATGGAGCCAGATATTTTGTTGTTCGACGAGCCATTGGCCAACCTCGATTCGAATGGCGTTAAGCTCATGCAAGGCATCTTCCGAGATTTTCACAACTCGGGCAAAACCATAATCGTAGCTGAACATCGAACAGAAGAAGTTCTACGCGCCAACCCAACTCGGATTGTGGTAATCAACAAAGGCCGCGTTGTGGCCGACAAGAAAGACCCCGAAGCCCTAATCGAATTCGGCGACGTCATCAAGATTCCTGCTGAGTATGTTCTGCGTGGAAATCTTAAGACCGAGAACGAACTCGCAGCCCCCACGACGGAAGCCACTCCCCCAAAGAATCAACAGTTAGGCCAGGAGCTGGTTCGAGTTGAGAACCTCAACTTCGAGTATCCCGGGGGAATTCTGGCGCTTAAGGACCTAAACCTGACCATTCGCGAGGGCGAAAGAATAGCACTGCTTGGTAACAACGGCGCGGGAAAGTCGACACTTGCCCTAAGCCTTGTTGGGTTACTGAAACCAACATCAGGCCGGGTTCTCGTAATGGGTCAAGATACACGCAACCAAACGACTGCCGAGATCGCACGTGCAATATGCCTCGTCTTTCAAAGCCCCTTCTCGATGCTCTTCGCAAAAACCGTCCGCGATGAACTCAGTTTTGGCCCAAAGAACATAGGCGTTCCACCCGATGCAATTTCAAAGATCGTCCCTGAAACTGCAAAACAATGCTCGATAAGCCACTTGCTTGAAAACTCTCCATTCGCCTCGAGTTTCGGGGAAAAGAAGCGAATCTGCGTAGGTTCTGTACTAACCATGGAGCCGAAGTGCATTATATTAGACGAACCAACCGCAGGTCAAGATTTCAAGAGTTATTCCAATTTCATGAACTTTATCTGCTCGCTAAGCGAGCGGGTCAAGTCCTTCGTAGTAATCACTCATGACCCGGACCTGGCGATTGAGTATACGGACCGTTCGATTGTCCTGAACGCTGGCTGCGTCATAGCAGACGGGCCAACTCACAATATTCTAGCTGACCCGTCCATCCTCGCGGCAGGGGCTATTCGGGAAACTTCCTTAATCGAAATCTCCCGCAAAATCACGGGCGGCAAATCGGTGTTGACTTTGGCCGAGCTCGCACAGGCCGCTCGGAAGAGCTAGCTCTTAAATAGATAGAGCACAGAATCGTCGCCTGTGAAGAAAATTGGGTATGAAAGAAATGAAAGAATCGATGTTCTCAGCTAAACAAATCGTCGCGATGGCAGTTGGCACAGCGCTCTACGCAGCACTAACAATTCCCTTCAACACGCTGCAAATTCCGGGTGTTGGCTTGGTGGCCATTAGGCCCACAGTTGCAATTCCAATGCTCTTCGGGTTTGTCTTCGGACCCTTAGCAGGGTTCGTTTCAGGATTTCTTGGCAACATACTGTCCGACGCAGTCTCCTTCGGTGGATTCTTCTGGAACTGGGACATCGGCAACGGCTTACTCGGCGCTATCCCTGGAATCGGGTACTTCATAGTCAAACGCACTAACTGGACCAAGGCACGAGCTCTAGCCAGCGCCTCAGTGCTCGCAATTATCGGAGCGGTAGTAGGAATCGCATTTGCTGCGATGACAGATTTCGCCTTTCAAATTGGCCTTAGCACAATGGACGCTGCGCTCACCGAATTCTACACTGCTGCTGCAACCGACGCAGTGAACGGAGCCATCCTGACGCCGATTCTCCTGTACGCCTACGCAACGGCTACAGCTGGGCGTGCGCGACGGGTCTAGCAGAAACTAAATGATTCGGATCAAGTACTTTCCCGGGACAACATTTCTGCACAGGTTGGACCCGAGAACCAAATTCCTACTTGTTATTTTATTCATCTTCTCAGAAGTCGCCTTCCTCGACATCAGAATCTTGCTGTTCCCCTTCACCGCCTCCATCCTTCTCTACCTATCAGCAAGAATTCCTTTCAAAGAAGTGAAAGGAACATGGAGGTTTCTACTTACCATCATTGTCATCATTTCCTCGGTAAACGCCTTCTTCACATTCTTGGGAGTCTCAGTCCAACACCCCCACATCATCGCGGCGTTCTGGATCTTTAAGTTCACAGTTGAGGGCATTTTCTTCGCCCTAGCGTCAATCATGCGTTTTCTCTCCTTGGCCATAATTTCGCTTTGTGTGATCATGACGACGGATCCAGGCCTTTACGCTCCAGCTCTGTCGAAACTTAAGATGCCGTACAAAGGTGCATTCGTCGTGGACCTGGCCTTACGATACTTGCCAGTTTACGTTGATGAATTGGAAACTACGATGAACGCTCAGATGGCACGAGGCTTCAAAGTGAAAGCGAGAGGAGGGCTATTCGCCCGTATCCTCAATACAGTTCCGCTGCTCGTCCCGGTTGCAATCAACGCAATGCTCTCTATTTACGATGTGGCCGACGCCATGGAGCTTCGGGCCTTCGGAGCCGAAAAGAGCCGCACATGGTACCGAACCGTCTCTTTCAAGCCAAGAGACTATGTATCCACGATCACCCTGTTCTCACTACTCATCCTTGCCATCGTTCTCAGAACAAGAATCACGACATACTGGATCCCCGCCTAGGCAGACCGGAATGTGCCTGCTCCGTTGGAAGCAAAGGATTTTTATTAGCCAAGCCTGCACGTTCCCCATTAGTTAATCCATATGGCATAAACGGGTCCGAAAAATGGAAACAGTTTCGCAACCACAGCTCAATTTCACGGAGAAGGCATTGGGTAGGGCGAAGGCAGTGCTGCAGAAGCCTGAGAACGTTGGGAAAGCCCTGAGGGTTTTTGTTTTCGGGGGCGGTTGCGCGGGCCTCAACTATGGTATGGCTATTGGTTTCGTTAAGGCTGACGATTACGTACTCGAGAGCGATAGCTGCAAGATCGTTGTCGACCCGAAGAGCATGGAACTATTGAAGGGAATGCAGGTCGACTATTACGAAAGCATTCAATCGTCCGGGTTCAAGTTCAACAACCCGAATGCTATTGCAAGTTGCGGTTGCGGCCTATCATTCAAAACAGCGCAGAAGACCGAAATGGCGCAAACTAAACCGTGCCACTGAACGTAGAGGACGCCTTACCGTGTATAACATAGGCTAGACAGCTTTTCAAGACTGCCTTATGCCCTTCGGCTAAGGGCCCTGTGGCGAGGACACTCGCTTGACGGCCAGTTGTATGTCCTGAGCTTTCACAGTCTTCCTTCCCGCATGGCGAGCTAGGCCAGTTGCTTCTGTCCCAACCTTGACGGCATAATCCTCCAACATCTTACCCAGCTCCTCGACGGCATCATCTCCGACCCTATCAGCTCCGGCCATTTCTATGAGGCGGCGGACTGCAGCCGTGGAAAGCTCTTCAGGAGGCATGAAAGAAACACGATTCTTCACGCGTGCGGTTCGGAGCTATTAAAACTTGCCCCGTGGGCCTAACACGGCTTGATAGATGCACGTTTTGGATTCTCTGGCTTACATTGAGCGAAACTAACCCTTTTATTGTAAAAAACGCCTCGCTTCAACATGCGAAACTCACACATTACAAGTATGAAACCGGAGGGCAGAGAGCCGCCTTGAGCTACGCAGACGCCCACCTACATTTGGCGGACCCTGGCTTTGCCGGCCGCACAGAACAGGCCATTGATGATGCGACCAAGAACAAGGTGATGCGCCTTCTCTCAAACTCGGTGGATTATGAGACGTCAACCCAAACCATAGCCTTAGCGAAACGATACTCCCCGAGGGTTCTCGCGGCCATAGGAGTTCACCCTTCGACGGTCATGAACACAAAAGACCAACGTCTGGACGAGTTTCAGAAGCTAGTTGAGGAAAATGCAGGGTACGTTGCCGCAATCGGAGAGGTAGGTCTTGACGGAAAGTATACGCAAGACGAGCAGGTTAGAAAACGCCAGTTGGAAGTTTTCAGGTTCTTCCTTGGCCTGGCCGAGCGTAGAGGGCTACCAGTCGTAGTCCACTCGAGGATGGCAGTTGATGAAGTGCTACGAACCTTGCAAGACTTCCGTCTCCCCAAAGTCTTGTTACATTGGTATGATGGGCCGTTAGACAAACTTGAGGTGATTAGAGATAGAGGTTACCTGATCTCGATCGGGCCAGCAGTATTCTACTCTCGGGCAATAAGCCAAGTTGCAGCTAACGTAGCATTGGACATGATATCGAGCGAAACCGATGGCCCCGTAAAATACCACGGACCTTTCGAAGGCCGGCTCACGCAACCTTCTTTCGTAATAGAAGTGGTACAGAAATTAGCTGAGATTAAGGGCCTCCACATTGACGCAGTGCGAGAAGCGGTCTGGAGCAATTTCCAAAAACTCATTCCGCAATAGGACTGTACAGTTCCCGCATTAGGGATCTGCCAAACTATCTCTCGTATTCTTGGCAGAATCCGCATTAGGGCTCTGTAAAGTCTGCATCGGTTATTGCACTTTGAATATGGCTATGAAGAAAATGATGATATCCGTATCCGACGACATGCTCAAAGCACTAGAAGCAGAACGCAAGGCACGAAAGTTAGAGACAGTACCAGAAGCCGTAAGAGCCGTGCTTGGAGAATACTTCAAGACGAAGCAATAAGAGGGGTTAAGGACGGTCAGAAGAAGCCGATTCTTAGCACTTGCCATTATCTTTTGGCTAGCGTCAATAGGCTCCTTAGTAGTGGGAGCAGGGACGAACCCTGACCTCATCTCTGGAGTCTCTTCGTTCTTGGTACGTGTGGGTTGGAGCAAACCTCCACTCATACCACTTGTTGAGTACTCTTCATCGATACAATTCACGCTTCCTCCATCGGTTCCCACTACTCCCATAGAGCCAGTAACCATGAAAGTTACACTGAGAGGAGAGGCTATTGTGGACAACGCGCCATTGACGATGATTGTAGACGCTCCAATCTCGGTCTTTGCAAAAGGAAATTGGACAATTGGCCCGACGATGGTAACTCCTGATAATGCACGCCCAGTTTCGTCTGGTATGCCTTCAACGCAATTGAACTTGCGCTGGTGGACCACTGATGAATATGGTACCGAAATGTGGAATGGAACTGAGACATTCGAACTCACAACCTTTGGGGTCTTTGGTGTCACTATTGGGATGTACATTGACCCTAGTCCACCAATGCGAGACTTTGAGAGTAGGACGGGTAAGTATGTAGGGTATGGTGGATACCTAACCATACACAACTCAACAAAAATTATCGTTAATTCATCGGAAGTTAATGCCGCCGAACTAAGTGCGGAAAGAGCGATAGCGACAGGAAATAGTTTAGCATGGTTCATCATTTTCTTTGCCTCGCTTGATATTGGGTTTAGATTTTACGATTACAGTTCTGATGAAAAGGAGAATCATAGATGCGAACGCGAACCCGAAGAACCCTAAGAATAAGCCACCGCATGCCAGTTCGAGCCAAACATGAGACTGAAGGAATTCCTCGTTCATACTAAGGAATCCCATTATGATAAGAGTCCAGATAATACCGCTTAAGGGCACGAAAAACCCGAATATCACCCAGTCTTCGTCACTTATGCTCACTATACGCGCCCTGATTTGAGAGAGGCGAACCATCTCTCAGTTCGCCACGTAACCGACGGTTCTTGACAACGGTAAAAATTGGAAGCGTCGGAACCAACCGCCGCCAACTTGACAGCGTCCGCATCAGGGTTCTGTCAAAAGTACGGGAGATAAATTCGCCTGTAAAGTCGCGGGAGATGCCTAACTTGATTTCCGCAATTTTTCAGTGATTATTCTAACGATTTCTCCCTTATCGAGTTGAACTTCCGTTCTTTCCACGGTGATTTTAGCTCGATTATCTGTTTTCAATTTGTCGTACAACCAATTGGTGAATAGACCAATCGCCACTTGGCTGGATATAGTCAAGATGACTTGCGTTATCAGTAGTGCTTCTTCACTGTCCGCCCCTGAACTTAGCCCAAATCGGGCACTAACTGTTCCGCTAAAGATTTTCTTGTCATTAATTTCGCTGTAGATTTCTGAGGCTAATTTGAAGTCATGCGTTACCAAAACGATTTCCATAAAAGGAGAACTCTAACCTATCCTCTTATGACTTGCGTTCTGGGGTAACGCGTCGTTGTTGTTTGGTATGGGAAGGCGCGGCAAAGCGTTTGGTGGGGTTTTGAGGCTACTTTTCGAGAGTTGGTTTGTATCCCAGAATGTCAGGTTTGAACAAGCCTGATAGAAGGTTCCAGAAGGATAGGTATTGATGGCGAATCTTGTCATAGTCAGCTCTTATGATTCTTACGAAGTCATCCTGCCGATTTCCCACGAAGGCATCCTCTGATGGTTTGGTCGCCAAAATATATCCGACATAGAAGTGGTGAAGGTTACGACTCATGAGATAATTCTTCTGATGAAGTAATTCGAGTAAGTCATGATAATCCTGTTCCCCATGTTTCGGAAAGTGCTCTCTATCACTAAACCACGCATAGCGAAGAAGCGGAGAATACAGGCCGTCTAGCCGTTTCTCAATCGTCCTATGTCTTTGATTTAACGCTCCGACAAGGAGCGCGAACACGGCCACTATTAGAGCGGTAAGAATAGGGATTACTGTGCTAACGTTTTGGTCCATTTTGCTTCGAGGCATTCTGTATGATGGTCAGCCATTTGTCTTGCCCTTTGACCTCGATTCCCGCAACTTCTGAGGGTGTTTTCCCGTCTAGGGCTTCGTGTGGACGAATGTAGTTATGGTAGATTTGTAGCCCTGTTAGGATTGGGCCGTCTGGTTTCTTGAGGTTTCTAGTTACTCTCTCGCGGTCGCGGATTTCTCCGTTCATGCGTTCCATCTTGTTATTGTTGTGCTGTCCTGCCAAAGTGATTTGTCGAATGTGTACGGTGCTGTCGGATAGCTTGTTGGTTCGGAACTCTTTGAGCCATGCATCGTGGTAAGAGCGTAGTCCGTCTGTGATTAGGATTTGCGGTTTCTTTCCTGCTCTATCCTTTGCCATTTGGAACAAGTGCCGTGCGTCATGTGTATCTTTCGTGTCTGCTACTTCTTGTGCTATCCAGAATCTTGTCTCGTCGTCCATCATAGCGAAAACGTACTTCATGTTCCCGTGAAACTTCATGTAGAGCTCATCAGCCCGCCAAGTATCCGAAACTTGTGGCGTTATCTTGTCTAGGTACTTCTCCATCAGAGCCGTGTATCGCTTAATCCAGTTGTAGATTGTCTGGTGAGATACTTCCACGCCTTGAAGTCGCAAGAACTTCTTCGTGTTCCGTAGGCTCTCACCTGTGAAGTAGAGTTGAAGTGCGCTTGTCACGATTTGTGGTGTGGCTTTCAATCGCTCGAAACCTAGGTTCCTCACGAAGCGTTTTCCACAATTTTTGCATGTGAAGCGTTGAATGTCTCCGTTCTTGTTGTGTCGTAACCCATCTCGAACTAATGTTTGCGAATCGCAGTAGAGGCATTTTGTTATGTCGAGAGGTCTGATTACTACTTGGTTGCTGACTTCGGCTCGTAATGCTTGCGAGAATTCGACAGCCCAAATATGCTTACACTTAACCTCACGATAGATATGGTCGGGGCAACTGCAACGCCAAGCACGAAGATGATTATCCTTAACGACGGTGTAGAGGCCGTGTCCCGCTTGAGATTTGACCTGATAGGTTCCGTCGTCTAGCCGTGCGATTTGGCCTTCTAGCTTACAAATTTGTTGACCTCGCATTACTCGGCCTTCATCTATTTCACGTCTGAACGGCATCTCAATCCCTGCCACAATATTGTGGCGTAACCCAAATATAAGCCTTGCCACTATATTGTGGCAATGGTGATAAGAACGGTAAGAAAAGAAATTCTCGGTCAATCCGAACGTAGGATACTCGAAGCTTACCTGAAAGGCGAACGACTCAAAGGGTACAATACACTTCTATGGCGAATCCGTACTATCGGTCTTAGAGCAATCATAGAAGGTTGTGAGAAAGACATAGCACTGCTAAGGAAACTCGCACAAAAACTATCCTAAATGCAAAACGACGACTAAGATTAGTAACCCCAAGTAAAGCAAGGGAAGGATAAGCAAAACCGCTACAAGTGCTACCTGCTTCCAACTCTCTCCTTCCCCTAGAATGAACCACGCACCAGCAATAAATGGGGGGATTGTCAGAACAACAAGAATTGTCTCTTCTACAGACAATCGAAAGAACCCTACGTCGAAGGTGAAGAACCAGAACAGGTATGCATAGAGAGCGAGCAACACCATTACTGGTATAGATTGAAGTACGCCTTTGGCCACCTAGTTCCCCTCACGGTCAACTAATAGAATTAGCTGGGCATTGTAGCCTACTGCAATCAGAAAACCGAACAATGCCACGGCGAATAATATCCCTTCCCAACCCGAAGTATTTTGCGGAGATATGATGCCGTTGTCTATGCTTAGTCTAATGAGGATGGAACCTAGAAAGACCAAGCCTGCGAAGAGGTAGAATTGAAATGCTAAATCTAGCCGTTTGGCGGGTTCTAAAGCGGTTACGCGATAGTCGGACATGCTGAAGATTTGGTTCTCTATTGTACGAATTTGTCTTGAACTGGCTCGTTTTAGCAGTTTTCTAACTTTCGCTCTACCTGTTCTGATTCGTTTTTCCTTAATCTTCCTAAGATTTGCTGAATACCTATGATGGACATCAAAACCGAGTCCCAAACTTAATGCCATCAGTGTAAGCGATACCCACCATAGCTCAGCGGCCATCGAGAAATCAGGAAAAGGAATCATCGATTGCATATTTGTTGTTTGCTATCTCCCGAACTTGACACAAGAAAAATCTCCCGCTCGTTTGACAGAACCCGCATCAGCAAAGTTTATGTTGAGTGCGCTTTGCTCTTGGTTCGATTCAGAGCTGTTAGGTTTGGGGAAAGTTCGCACTGATACAGTGAAGCGAGTTTCTAGGGAGGTACTTAGAAGATTCCCCGAACGTTTCGCTGGAGACTGGGAATCCGACAAGCAGGCCGTTAGTGACTTGGTGTCTACGCAGTCTAAACGCTTGCGTAACAGGATAGCAGGGTACGTGACAAGGCTGAAGGTTGTCGAAGCGGAACGCGCGGCCGCCACTGAGGTTGCCGCTGAGGCTCCCGAAGCAACGGAACCAGACGAAGAATGAGGCAATAGCCTCATCCCCAATTCTATTTCCTTGCGGGAAACACTAAAAGGGCAGTCTATGCTCTCCCGAACGAAAATTCGAATTACCCCGCAATGGGCGCAGGAAACAAATTCCGCTGGATAAGGTTGAGACGTATTGCACATCGTTGTCTGTGTTAAGCATGTTCCCGATGCCACGGACATTCGTTTTGACCCAATTACGCTCAATCTGATCCGTGAAGGCGTCCCCTCGATAGTCAACCCCTTCTGCCTCAACGCCCTCGAAGAAGCGATTCGGCTGAAGGAGAAGTTTAGCGGCAAAATCACTGCGGTAGCAATGGGTCCGCTGCAAGCTCAGGAGGGCTTGCGAGAAGCCCTCGCCATGGGCGCCGATCGGGCGGTGATGGTCTCGGATCGGGAAATGGCGGGAGCAGATACCCTAGCGACGTCCTACACGCTTTGGAGGAGTATTGCAACGATAGCGCAGGCCGACCCGTTTGACCTGATCCTAACTGGAAAGGTTGCAATCGATGGTGAAACAGGCCAAGTTCCACCCGGCCTCGCTGTGAGATTTAGCATTCCCATCATTTCGAACGTCACGAAGATAGAGGAAGTCGACCTGAAATCACGAACCATAGTAGCAAAGCATAGGTTCGACGATGGCATTGAGATGGTCAAGGCGAGCCTCCCAGCTGTTCTGACTATTACTGAAGAAGCAAACAAGCCGAGAAAATTCACGGTCGAAGGCATGCTAAACGCAAAGAGAACAAACATCGAAGTCTGGGACAAGAAAGCGATAAACGCCGACTCAAATCTTCTAGGCCTCAAGGGTTCCCCGACAATCGTCAAGAAAGTATTTCCTCCCCCCGGAAGGAAACAGGGGGAAGTATTCGACGGGAACACGGACCCGAAAGCCGCCGCAAAATGGCTGGTCCAAAACTTCATCCGAGTTCACGCACTCGGACCCCCACCACCAAAACCCGCCGAAACCGTGCCCGAGCTTCCAAAAGAGAGGGGAAAGGTTGAGAATTCCGGGAAGTACGGCGAGGTTTGGGTCTACGTTGAACACCTTCATGGAAAACCCTCCCAAGTTTCATGGGAACTTCTAGGCGAAGGAAAACGGCTCGCAGAGATCTACGGAACCAAACTCGGGGCAATAATCATCGGCCACAATGTTGGACACCTTGCGAAGGAGTCGTTTGTTCACGGCGCGGACAAGGCATATTTGGTCGAGGATGAGCGCCTCGAGAATTACCGGACGCAGCCTTACGCCGTTGCCATGGAGGAGGCCGTTAGGAAATTCAAACCCGAAGCTCTCTTGGTCGGTGGAACGATTAGGGGCCGGGACCTAGCGGGCTCAGCAGCCACCTTCTTGGAGACCGGGCTTATTGCGGATTGCACTGGGTTGGATGTGGATATGGAGACTGGCACTTTCATGGGCACGAGGCCCGATTACGGCGGCAACCTCATGTCCACTATAATCTGCCCCAAGGACAGGCCGACTATGGCCAGCGTCCGCCCCCGCGTTATGAAGAGCCTGCCCCCAGAGGAGGGAAGAGACGGGGAGATAATCAACGTGGACTTCTCGCTCAAACCTACCGACCTAAACACTGAATTGGTGGATTTCGTCCCGATCGAGAAGGTAGACGTTCGCCTGGAAGATGCTCAGGTTATCGTTTCCGGAGGAAGAGGGCTAGGAGTAGCCAAGAACTTCCAACTAATCGAGGAACTCGCGAAAACTCTCCAAGCACAAGTAGGTGCTTCTAGGGCGGCAGTGCGAGCCGGATGGATAAGCCCCGAACACCAAGTTGGCCAAACAGGGTTTACGGTCAGGCCGCGCCTCTACGTCGCCGTTGGCATTTCCGGAGCGATTCAACACATTGTCGGTATCATGAACGTTGACTATATTGTTGCGATAAACCGAGATCCCGAGGCGCCCATCTTCAAGATGGCCGACTTCGGCATCGTTGGCGACCTCTTCAAAGTCGTCCCAGCCCTAATTGATGAGCTCAAGAATGTTCACACAGCTGAGTTGGCGTCATGGCAGAGAAGTTCGACTCAGTAGTCGTGGGCGCGGGCCCTGCTGGAATCGCAGCGGCCTATACGATGGCTAAAGCTGGGCTGAAGGTTCTCGTTCTCGAAAAAGGGGAGAAACCTGGCGCCAAGAACATGTTTGGCGGAATCATCTTCAGGCATCACACTGAGAAACTTGCGCCCGAGTTCTGGAAAACAGCACCGGTCGAGCGGCACGTGATCGAATATCAATATTGGTTTCTCTCAAAAGACTCACACCTACTGTTAAGTCATAGAAATCAAAAGTTCAACGGCCAGTACAACGCCTTCACAGTCCACCGTGCAAAGTTTGACCCCTGGTTCGCTAAACTGGCGGAGGATGCGGGAGCAGTTATCATCAACAGAACCACTGTGGATGATGTTCTGGTTCAGGATGGAAGAATTGTCGGCGTCAAGACTGAACGCGGCGACATTCTGGCGGATGTTGTAATAGCAGCTGACGGCGTAAACTCAATGCTTGCCAAACAAGCGGGAATAAGGGAAGAGCTACCACAAGACGCCGTCGTATTAGCCGTGAAAGAGGTCATTGCAATTCCAAAACAAAGGATTGAAGAGCGCTTCAACCTCGGCACGGATGAGGGGGTAGCCGCGTTACTGGTTGGTTGGGGACCTGGAATGCACGCTGGGTTCATGTACACTAACCGAGACACGATCTCCATTGGTATAGCCGTCAGCATGCGTGACCTAGACAAGAGCAAGCAACGCCCGAACGTTTTGTTTGAACAATTCAAGAACCACCCGTCAATAGCCCCGCTAATCAAGGATGGGGAACTCAAAGAATATTCTGCCCACTTAATCCCTGAAGGCGGGTACGATTACGTAGCCAACATCTACACGGATGGGATGCTCGTCGTTGGGGATGCTGCGATGTTGGTCAACGCTGTGAACTGGGAGGGCACAAACTTGGCTATGACTTCAGGAATTATCGCAGGAGAAACCGTCATCGAGGCCAAGAAGAAGAATGACTTCTCATCTAGAACCCTAAAGAAGTACAGGGAGAGATTGGAAGAAAGCTTTGTTCTGAAAGATTTGAAGAAGTATAGGGGCATCCCGGAGTTCTTCTCATCAAACCCAGACTTCTTCACAGTTTACCCTGAAGCTCTTAACGAGCTCTTTTACATGTGGCATGTCGTGGACGATGAATTCAAGGGGGACAGGATTAAGCGCATGAAGGCCACGCTTTTCAAACGGCGCTCAAGAATTAGCCTAATGCGAGATTTCTACCATCTCTGGAGGCTATTCTGATGACTCAGCGTGTTCTGTCTATCGAGGACAAGCTGTACCGGAACCGCTACAAGGTCGACGAAGAATCACACCTGTGGATCAAAGATCCCAAAATGTGCCTGCGATGCCCTTTCGACTTTGCGTGCATCAGGGTCTGCCCCACGGACGTATACAAATGGGAAGAAAGCAAGATCACGATTACCTACGATGCTTGCGTAGAATGCGGGGCCTGCAGGATTGCTTGCTATGATGTCGGTTGGAAGAACCCGAAGGGCGGGTTTGGAATTTCTTACAAGTACGGGTGAAATCAGTCCCGCTATAGCTTGACCGATTCGTAAGTTACCTGTAGCATCTCGGTTTGGTTGCTCCAGTGAAACCTCGGCACGTGCCGCCTGAATCTCTTAAACCGTTGACTAAGCGCGTGGGTAACTATTGGGAGAGCAATCGTCGCGTCGGTGAAACACTGAACCATCCGAGAATGACGGTTGTACTTACCCCAGCTTTGCGCCTCTTCGAAGGTCGATCCGCTCAACCCGCCCCATTGGGGGACATCAGTCGTAAACTGAATCGCAAAGTCGTGCGTTCGGTCGTGACGGGTTTGGTAGCTTGCTATCACGGCCGTTTGTTGTATGAAATTCTTCGGAACACCCCCACCGACAATAATCACGGCCGTGTGGCTTGACTTCTCTGTAATCTTAGAACTCTCGTCAACATCCCGCATGTGGTCGACTATGATGCGGCGTCTCCTCCTCCTGTTTGCGAACATGAGCGAGAAACCTAACCCGCTGTCGCAAAATGCCGGGACGAATATGGGGACGCCCATTTCGTATGCTGCTACACAGATTCCGTCCCTGCCTTTTGCCATTCGTGAAATCCATTTGCCAAACTCATGCATAATCTCACGCGAGGAATACGGCCGTCCGGATTGGAGGTGTGAAGAGAATTCTTTCTCTATCATTACGTCTAGGTGGTAGAATTTTCGCTCGTCGGCATAGACATCGTACATCCGGTCGATTCTGTTTCGCCTGAGCATTACGTTGTCTATTTGATCTGTTCCCTGGAAGTGTTTGCCACCGATAGTTTCGTAAGCATCATGATAGAGTGTTGCACCTGTCGTTACCAGCACGTCGACCATTCGCCGCCGTACTAGGTAGGTGATTAGTTCACGCATTCCTGCGGGAACCATGGCACCAGCAAGGCCTAACCATATCACGATCTCGCGTTTCTTGAGCACCGCCGTCCAAGCGTCCGCGGCTTCACCAAGTTTCCGACCTTGAAACCCTGTGAGCGCCATATCGCCAAGTAATTCACTGATTGTTTTCTCCGGTTGAACTTCGATAGGTCGGGTAGGATGCCTTAGAACTTGTTCTCGCTGCAATGTTTCCGCCCAACTAATCCATATTTAGTTCAATTAAAGCCTACGAATTAGGAAATTCGCGTGCGATTTATGATTCTCCTATAATTTCAGTAATCAGTTTTGCCTCGCTCGCACCTTTCTTGCTATCTCCGTATTTCTTCCAATGCTTCTCGAACCGGTTTATTATTGCGAGCACGTCGGGTAAGGGCACCCAATCAGAAGTTATCGGGTAAATCTTCTCAGCTATCGGAGATTTCCCAAGCGCCTTGACTTCACGCTTCACTTGTTCCAAGTTCATAGGTTCTCCATCCGAACCTCCTTATGCTTCGCGATTTGCATTTTAGCTTATTCTAATAGTGGAAAGATTCGTTATTTCAGCGCTTTCGTGGCTTTCGAAAACAGTTGTTTGTCGTAGCTCTTCGCTTCGATGATTGTAACTTTCATTTTTCTCCTAAACTTGGTCCTTATTGCTCGCGCAATTCTGCCTTGCCATGGTTCCTCTACGAAGATTAAGCAGCGTGCGTATGCTGCCGCTTTCAGGTATTCCGTGATCCGTCTCAGGGCGTTGTTTATCGCCATGTTGGTTGGTGAGAGGGCGCTCTCTGTTTGGGAAAGAGGGTAAACGTCGAGTAGTTCTTGAGGGACTATTGCGAATGTGAGGCCGTACGCGCAAAGGTGAACGTCGCTTCGCCTCTCGAACCTTCGTAGCGGGGTTTGGAGGTTAGAATCCTCTCGGAATGGCTCCAGTTGGGATTCGGGGAGAAGAATCAGTTTCGTGGCGCGGGTCGGTGGACGGTATCTCTCGAGTAACCGCTTTTGGTAGCGAAGAACTTCTGGGCGGCGTAGGGAGGTCTCAGTGAAGATGAATGGACCCTTCTTCTTTCTTACGGGCGTTCCTTCCTCCAGATTCTCAGCGTAAGTTAGCAGTCTCTTGAATGCGGTGTGGAGGGCGGGGTGAGCTCGCGACCTTGTTTCAACAAGTTCCCAGAGCCTTCCATCAACTATGGCCTGCTTGATGGTTTGCAGCTCGCCCATGCACGTGTGTAGGTTATGGGATGCCAGGAAACGGTCCCGATCCATCAGGAGAAACTTCTTGACGTCATCAGGAGTTTTCTTGTGGCAGGCGGGGCAGCTGCAGGGGAAATATTCCAAATCCTCAATCTTTGCTGTACCTTGAGTGGTCATGTAACGCCCGTTTCGAGCGAAGAGCGCATAGGCGGCGGAATCGAAGATGTCGCAACCTAACGCCACCGCCAATGAGAACATCATGGGATGGCCCGCCCCGAACAAGTGCAGGGGTCTGTCTGGGGGCAAATTCAGTTTTGCGGCCATTATCATATCGACCAAGACGTCGTACCGATATTGTTGCATGACGGGAGTTGGGCTTCCGAGGGCGTAGATCTGGAAATCCCGTTTCGCCATTTCCTTGGCGGAGTAGGCTACAAGGTCCGGAAAAACGCCTCCCTGGATGGGCCCTACCCAGAGTATGTCCCGACGCTCGACAACCTTCAATGATTGGTCTGCCCTGCGCAAGGTCTCCTCAACAGTCCACTTAGCTCGGTCCTTGGACGCCTCCTGCCCTGTTGGCACGTCGAGTATGACCGCAATATCACTGTCCAAACGTTCCTGAAAGTGGATGATCTCGTTCGGTTGAACTTCCACATCGCCGTACTGAAGAATCTGGTAGGCACCAGAATCTGTCTCGACCACACCTTCGAAGTTCAGGAGTTGATGTATCTTCGGAACGTCCTTTTCTCCACGAAATTTACGCCACACAAGGTAGGAGTTTGTGATTAGGGCGTCATATCCGAAGGTGTCGTGCAAGGCTTTTGCTGGAATTATCTGAGAATTTGGATTTACAACAGGCAGAAGTAACGGTGTCTGCAGCGTACCTCTTTTCGTTCGCAGTAGCCCGATTCGGCCTAGAAGGTCCTTGCTACGAATCTCGAAGGCCATTCAGAGTCGAGCTTCGCTCATTCAGTTGACTATCTATTTTCTTGGGGTTCGGCTGCTTAGGGTTGGGTTTGGGCTTTGACGAACTCATCGTAGACCTTTTGGACCCTTTCGGCTGCGGGTCCAGTGCCCTCAACTATTCCTTTTTCGGAGACTCGGATTCGATCCATTACGACTATTATTCCAGCCCCTTCGTTCACTCTTACCATTCTGGGAAAGACTCGTTCTAATCTATCCGCCAAGGCTGGTAGGTTGAACGGCTTCTCGGTGCTGAAAATCTGCATCACAGAATTGCCGTTGACGAAGAGTTTATTGAGAATTCGCCCCGAGTCATCTCTGGCACCACTTAGGCAGATGTTGAGGGAGTGGGGGTCAACTCCTGAAAGAACACCTGTGTAGTTCTTTCCGTCCGACATTACGACGGTAATCATCTTTTGGAGCTGGGCTGTAATTTCTTCCATAAACCTGCGATCTGGTAAAGATGACATTGAATTTCGCCACAACTGATAGCGCGTCAGGTTAGTAACGTTATCGGCGTTCGGCGTTAGTGTTAGCCTTCGGGTGTTGCTCCTGTGTCTTCATTTCCTGTAGGACTTGTCTTGCTTCCTTGGGGTTTTTGGAGTGAGCGATGACTCTCGCGTCCTTTAGATTGACTCGTCGCCCACAGTATGGACAGGAGCGAGTTTTCTTATCTGAAACCGCGAGCAGAAGGCGGCCGCAGTGCGTACAGACGACTACGAGGTAATCTTTCTTCGGCTTGGACACAGGCCTACCACTCCAAGTATCTAGCCAACGAGTGTTCTTTGTCCAAGGTCGCAATCCAATCAATCTTTACCCTTCTTCGCGCCGGCTGAATGAGAATTCGCTTTGCAGTAGCCACGCACTTGTTAACACTAATGTGAGACGTATCCACCTGAACTACTCGACTCAACCCAAACCACTTCACTGCATTGATAAGGCACACGTCCAGCATTTCTGCCAACACGTTTTCTCGAATTTTACTCTGCTTCCACTTCTTCTTACTTAGACGCCCCTCGAGAATTCTCGGGTGACAACGAAGCACGAAGACGAGTTTCACTAAATCCTTCGGGATGATTCCTTCAGGTATGTGCGTATCGACGATTGTCGGGCGCCTTGTCTGCAATAAGAGGCGGTTCAGGCTTGCGTGTACACGAGCCAAGTTGACAACTCTGGATTCTCTCTCCCGATCAAAGCCTGTGTACAGTTTGCGTTCTGAGACGAATTGTGTGAGTGCGACGTAGTCTGCGCCAATTTCTTTTGCGAGCTTCTTAGCGAAGGTTGTTTTGCCTGTTCCTGGAGTTCCAGTGACCATGATTGCTAGGCGTGCTGTCTTTCTAGGCACTTTCATTTTTCTGACCGTGGCCTCGGCTCCTGTTTACGTAAATATTCCCGAATTCCTTCCTTGATGACCTTGTAAAGCTCGGAGTATGGAAGAACCTGTATGTCCTTTACGCCTTTTTCGATCATGTAATTTGAAAGGAAGGCCTGGAACCGCTCCTCTTCCGGGTTGATATTACGAATGTACCTTTCAAACATTCGCACTATTCGTGAGCTTACTCGGGCAAGGTATTCGGAATTAGTTACGGACAATCGGGCGCACATCTTAGGTTGCGCGGAACACTGGCTCATGCGAACGAGGAATCGAGCGTAACCTGATCCTTTTGGTTTAGTTTCCACCCCGCAGCTCCAGCGTTCTCTTTGACGTGATCCAATCGACCCGCCTTAGGTATGGCTACGACAGGGTCTTTCATTATGAGCCAGTTCAATGCCACCTGTGACCTCGTCTTCCCATATTTTGCTGCAATCCTCTCGAGCACCTGCCAGCGTTCACCACGTCCTCCTCTTGAAATTTCCCCGCGTCCGACTGGGGAGTAGGCGATTATGGTAATGCGCTCTTTTGCGGCGAAGGGAAGCAAATCTTCCTCGATCGACCTATCCAGCAAACTGTATTCGACTTGATTGGAAGCTAGCTCTGTTTTCGAAAGTGCTGCTTCGGCTTCACGGGTTTGTTGCACAGAGAAGTTGCTGACCCCAACGTGGCGCACTTTGCCCTCTGCAACGAGGCGCTCCATCCCCCTCATGGTTTCCGCTATAGGGACGCTGGGATTGGGCCAATGCACTTGGTACAGGTCTATGTAACTTGTCTGGAGGCGTTTTAGGCTGGACTCGCATGAACGTAGCACATGCTCATACGAGAGGTTCTCCGCTGAAACTTTAGTCGCAATGAAAACGCTCTCTCGTTCACCCGTAGTGGCTTGGGCTACAACCTCTTCAGAATGCCCCGCGGCATACACCTCTGCGGTATCAATGAATCGCATTTCCAGTTCCAAACCCAGACGCAATGCCCGCACCGCCTCCTCTTCCCCTCCGAGGTGTTTGCTGCTGAGACCCCCCATACCCCATGTTCCCAAGCCTAACACTGGGATCTTGACGCTGCTCTTCCCGAGTTGCTTGAAATCCACACCTGCCACCCCTGCTTAATTCTAATAACAACCTCCTTGATAATGGGGGGCTGATTTAGATTGCGAATCGGAAGTGTGGATGACGCAAAAAGCGTCGTGAGGAAGTACATAATTGGAACTAGGTCGCGGCACGGGAAAATTGCTTCCATAACTATTGAAGAGGAACCTAAAGGCCCAGATGACAAAGGTGTATGGGTTGTGAAGGGAACTTTCGTTACGGAAGAGGGCGAGAAAGAAGATTTTACTGCTGCTGTTACGTCCCGGGGCGAAGTAACGATGACACTACCACCCACTCCTAAGAGTGGGAAAGTCCCCTCAAAATTCGGCAGGTAAACGTGGGCTCTTTCCTTAAGAGGGACCAAGCCCCTTAGCTATGATGGAGCTTTATCAATTGCCATACATGCGATCGAAACCTAAACCAAAACCGCCAGCCTATTGGACCAAGGGCACAGTCACATGGTACAGCCGTTACAACAGTGACGGCAGGCAGGAAACCTAGATTCCTCGAGTTTTCGTCGACTGCCGGAAACATTGCACACATGCTCCTTGACGATTAGAAGAACCGCGGCATACGCCGAAGTTTTCTTTGCGCTCAGTGTTTCTTGCTTCTTCTGTCGGACCTATAGATGATTATGAACAACACGAACAATATCAGGCCAAGTAGATGGGCTAATTCACAGTCTGAACATATGGCGTGTATTATGGCAAGTTGAATGTAGTCCAAATAGATGATCGCGGGCACGCACAACGCTCCCACGGCGAAGCCGATCGTTGACGCCCTTCGAAAGCCGTATGCCCTCATGCCAGCGAGCAAGGTTAACAACGAAAACCATCCAACCGCAAGCAGGTGAATCGGGACGCTGTAGAAATAGGAGAAGGACGTTTGAAATACAGCTGGACACTGGGAACCTAGGATGCATGCTGTTAGAGCATTAGCGGATATGTACCATTGAAGCAGGTACAAACTGACACCTGCACCGATTATCCCTACAACAATGGCTCCAATCACAGCGTGTTTCAACATTTTTCTCACTAGAATAACTGCAGGTTTGCCAACTGAGACTCTTGTCGTATTAAGTGGCTCAGCTGGCGTTGGTAGCGTTGGTGATGGCGGCCGCTATTGTGTCTTCGGCCTGTTCGCCCTGAAAGGTTGTGAAAACTACACCGCTCTTGCCGATGATGAAGAAAGTTGGGGTCGAATTAACTCCATACTCAGTATTCATAACAGTGCCCGAGGAATCGTAGACATAAGTCCACCCCGTCCCATAGGTGCTAATGAATTTTGCAGCATCATTGGCCGACGCAGGGTTCCCATCCGGGCCGTTCCATGGTCCGGCAACGGAGATGAAAACAACATTTGGGTTGTTTTGATACTTGGTGTATAAATCCTGCAGGGCCGGAGCCATATGTTGGCAGTGGGTGCACCAAGGTTCCATGAACTCGAGGAATACAACTTTGCCCCGGAATGATGATAGGCTGATACTCTGCCCGGTTAGGCCGTTCGGTCCAACTACGGGTAGGGTGAAATCTGGGGCTAAACTAGTTGACGAGGCAGTGGCAGAAGTCACAGTGGGCTGAGGAGCCGGGACGGAGGGTTGTACGACAGAATAGACTACCCAAACGGCGACAATTAGTATGATGGGTATGGCTACTTTCTCAGCCTTACTCAAGTGCACACGGTCACTCTTTCGGTTTTCCTTTTCTGGGCGACGGCTCAAGTTCTCTTCCCCTATGTGAGAGTACGCATTTCGCGGAGTATGATTAAGGTTTTCTCTCGAAAGCGTAGAGAGGATACTTTCACTTTGTAGAACCACTAATAATAATGGCTTCGCTCATTCACGACACGTCTGTCGTGACAGGATTTGGAATGATGCACATGAAACTTGAACGTTTCTCAAAGCGGGCAAGGTTCCTGACAGCCTGGAGCATAGCGTTGGGCTCCGCTCTAGCTGTAGGCAGCGTAATCTACCAGCAGTTGCAAGTACCGTTGGACACGTCCCAACAAACCATCATAACCAGCTCGACGAAGGTTGTCGTAGTACTGATACCGGGGTTTCCGTTTGAATCAATTCTCCTCGGCTTTTTCCTTGGCATGTTGGCCCTTCTCGTGATCAGACGAAGAGTTGGCCATAAGTTAGGATCGCACAACCGACAGAACTAGGTCCTCTGGGCGCATCTTTGCGCGACCTGTGAAAAGATGGCCTAGCCTGACTTGAATATAGCGCACGAAGATTGTGATCCCACAAAGAAGAAGCAAGAGAGGGTACGGCAGGACCTACTCGGTTGCTTGTTAAGCTATTGAGGATGCAATGATGTAGCTGCTTGGACAAGCGCCGCCGTTGGGTGCCGCGTGATAGCCTTGCGAAAGTTGACCGGTTACTGTGACTTGTGATCCAATGGGTGGATGGGATGACGGCATATTCGCCAGGTAGTAGTATTGTTGATTCATCCGGGTAAAGGGTACGAGCCATTGGTTGACTGGGTGCGGTTCGAGCCGAATGGGCCGGGAGGAACCGCACTAGGAGAACCGATAAAGCATTGATCGTTGATCACTGATGGCGTTGTTTAGCCATGATGTCTAGGTTCGAGAAGGAAGGACAACGATTTGTGTGCGATAAGTGTGGTTTCGAAACGAACAGTTCAGAAATCTTCCCTTTACACAAGAAGAATTGTCCCAGAGTTTAGCTTCCTCCGCCTGGGCCATGCGAACTACACACAAAAACCCCGGTTCAATTTCAGGTGCGCGCACCATTAGACTCACACCTATGAAAAGTCTGGTTCTGCATGTGATTCTCGGGTGGCTCTTCTGCGTGGCGTTCAGGCCGTGCTAACCATTCTGTCCAGGAGCTTATGCTTTTCCTTGATCTTTTCCTCCATTCTCTTTTGGTTGGCCTGAACGCGGCAATCACCTATTCGCGCGCAGAGGCGCATTCAAGGGGCCGCTCCGAAGACTGCCCATTCACACACCCGACCGATATCGGTCATGTGGTTCTCGGGCTTACCAACCAAGAGAAATACTCACACCCTGGAACTTAGGACTTTTCATCCTTTCACACACGAAAAACCCTGGCCGAATTCCCTGTATCCTTCACGTTTCATCAAATAAGCATGTTCAGCTATCTTCGCTGCGATTGCTGGCGGAATAGTTCTGGGAGCTTCAAAATGGTGCGGGGGAGGGGATTCGGACCCCAGTTTATTGGTACATATAAGCAGGCTATGTGCCTGCATGTTTCAAGGGTGATGACACTCGTTGATGGCTTCAACACACATGGCCTTCGGATTTGTGTTTAGCTTCCTTCTCGCTGTCTTCTTCGCCACACACGTTGCGAGTTACGCCTACCCGATCATAATGCCAATTACCGCTATCTTTGCCCTAGTGGGTCTTTTTGGCGGATTGTTTCCAGATTTCGACCAACTTGAGTTTCTAGGCTTCACGCACAAGAAGACCTCCCATTTCTTGTTCGGCTATTTCATCGCTACTGTCCTCCTTATTGTTCTGGCTGCCTTTGAATCTCAATATGTTGTGTGGCTTCTGGGACTTGCTTGCGCCAGCCTTGGAGCTGGAATTCATTCTGCTATGGACCCTTTCGATGGCTTCAGGGATTCCGATCAGAATCAAGGTATCTATGAACATGTTTTCTTAAGACGTTGGATTCGATCCCTCAATGTTGTAAGGTTCGCCCATATGTGGGAATGGGTCATCCAAGCGTTCGCAACGATATTGTTCATCGCAATCTCAGCGAACCTATCACAGTCCATAGTGTTAGGTTGGCAGATCGCAACGTTCACTTACTTCATGATTTGGGCTGTCTCAGCAATTTTCGACGTCCATATTCGAGCCAAAAACCGTCAAACGAAAGAACTTGCCGTTTCCAATATCGCGCATTGAGGAATCGGCACCCGCCACGGTGCAATGAGGGATTTGAACCTATTTGGATGCGGGTCGTCCCGTTGAGTTCTTCTGGAACTTGTACAATCCCAGCATTAGGGCTATGGATTTTCGTCGAGCCCCCCAAGACACTAGCCGAGTATGCTTTCTGCTATCGTGAGTTCTATCGAGTGCCCGGAGGCTCGATTGGAGGAGCAGAAGAACGACATCTGATGATCTCCTACGCAAGGCCGATGAAAAAACCTGAGAGAAGGTCTTGACAGACTTGAGCATATTGTAAACGAGCTGGATCTGAAGGATCGTGGTGCATCACAAAAATACTACGCGCCACGCAAGTCAACAGAAGAATAGGTGTCACGTTGCGTTAACACCGTTCAGGCCTAGGAATAACCTACGCAATAACAGATAAGAAACTGAAGTAATAAGTATTGAGAACGCCGCAAGGCTCATGCGAGGTGGAATTCGTTGATTCGTGGTCCAAGTAGAGCCACTCTGACTTATAATCGACGACTAAAGCGCAGTATCGCACCTGGCTTTGTCCTTTCACACTCGGATGCAGTATTTGTGAAGGCAAGAGGAAGCTATCTTACCGATATTGAGAGACGCGTCTTCATTGACGCAACAAGTGGTGGATATACAGCTAATGTTGGGCATTCTCATCCCAGAATAGCCGCTGCGATAAGGTCTCAGATTTCCAAAATGTGGGGACCACATCCTCGCCCTCAGGAAGTCCACCTTGCCTTGGCTGAGAGACTCAAACAAATCGCGCCGGGAAGACTTTCTGCTGGCCTCGTGGGTTTCTGCAATTCAGGGTCTGCTTCCATAGAATTCTCCATGCAGACAGTCCGAGCGTATTCTGGGCGTCCCTTTTTCATAGCTTTCACAGGAGCATTCCATGGAACATCAGCTGCTGCTCTCTCCTTGACTACAGTTTCATCCCGTATGAGGAAGAATCTGCCACCCCACGTTTCAAATGTGGTGTTCGCTCCTTATCCAAAGAGTCTAGCTTCAGTTTCAACTCACAATTCTGATGATGGTGGATTGGATTCCCTTGACCAGCTGAGGATGATCCTTTCCACTACCGTTGATCCCCGCCAAGTGGCTGCAATCTACACGGAGCCTATCCAAGTCCATGGAGGAGTAATAGTACCACCGGACGAGTACTTCAAGAAGTTGGCGCGACTATGTCATGAGTATGAAATCCTGTTGGTGGATGATGAAGCAATCACAGGTTTTGGAAGGACAGGTAAGATGTTTGCCTCAGAGCATTGGGGAGTAACTCCCGACGTAATGTGCCTTGCTAAACCCCTTGCGGCTGGACTTCCACTGGGTGCTGTGCTGGGACGAAAGCACATTATGCGGTGCTATCCTGGAGGAGGAACATTTTCCGGAAGTGCAATCGCATTTGCCTGTGCAATCACAAATATCGACATAATCTGCCAGGAACATCTCGTTGTGAACGCGGATCGAGTAGGCACATACTTCATGAATCGGCTTCGCGAACTCTCTGGAAAACATGAGAGAATTGAAGAGGTACGAGGGCGAGGTCTGTTAATCGGAGTGCAATTTAGGAGACACCACGGAAAACCAGCTGCGAAACTGGCACGTAAAGTAGCGCGCGGATGTTTCAGGAGAGGCCTTCTACTCTCAACGACCGGCATCAATGAAGATGTGCTTCGGATTACTCCACCCCTAACTTTCACCACAGCATTAGTGGACAGGAGTATTGACGTTATAGACGATTCAATGCGCCACTCTTAGCGAGTCCTGGTGTATTAGGTCCCGCCAGCCAAATCTCTATTGTCGCCTCGCTTTTTTTCGTAGGATTGACAAAACTTGGGCTTACGTGGTTCCTATCATGTGGGCGGGTCGACCAGAGCGAGATTGTGCGGCGGTTGAAAACGAAACCATTTATCCTTTGAGTTGCCTGTCGTCTGCGCCAAACGCGGCTATCGGAACGTGGGGGCATTAAACCAATAGTGCGGTGGGCTTAGCTGCCAAATCAAACCTCTTAGGCATCCGTTGGCGTGCTTTTGGGACTATAGATCATCTGCGGTGCATGCGTGACTTGGCCGAGCGCCCTTTTAGTTGCCTGATTGAATCAAAAGGTGTGGGACTCAATCTATTATTCTGCGTATTCCCAAAATTCTTTCTCCTGGGTTCTTGATATGCTTGGGGAACATATAATGTATGATTCCGTCGATCGGAGCGACCACTTCTTGCAGTGTCTGTCCCTTGAGGTTTTTCACGTCGCCAAGCTTTTGCCCTTTACGTGCCATCTCGCCGCATCTGCAATTCAGATAGAGAAGCCCGCCGCGTTCGGCCCTTACTATGTGTATCTTGTATTCTTCCCTCCTCTGTTTCGCAGGTAGAGTCGGCTTTCCGTCGACCATTCGCAAATGCTTGAGAATGTTTTGAATTCCGGTTACGTTGAATTGTATGTCTTCTTCATCATATGTCGCGAGGCCCTTCGAGGCTTCGAGTATTATTGAACACACACCGATCCTACTTGCTTCGCTTATCAAGGTGCCCTTCTGCTCGGGCATGCCTAGGTAATATTCTGTCCCTAGCGCCCTTGCAAGCTCCTCTGCTCTGGAATCAAGTTCTGTGTTTCCCATCTGGCAAGATATCGCGAATGTGATCAACTGTTCCCAAAGATCGCCTCCGCGTAGGTCAAGGTGATATTGCGACTTACGAATAACCTCGTCGAAGATGAGGTGAGCTATACGATGCGTTATCGTGCCATCGGGATCCCCCGGGAATATTCGGTTCGGGTTCAGATTATCTATGGGAGATTCATCCATGCACTTCTGGAAGCCCGTCATTTCGATGACCGGGACTGTTACCACAGTTCCTCTGAGCTTATTCGGGTCGAGTTGATCGTAGATTCTGATGCAGGCATCTATCCCCGTATAGATGGTACCAAACATACCTCCGGTCACGCATAACACGGGACCGAATTCGGAACCCTTCACTATCCCTACGAGCAGCTTGACTATAGCAGAATCATCATCTTCTGCGACCAGAAAACCGTATGCCTTTTCCCCCTTCTGAACTTCGATATTTCCAACTCGGAGCGAATCCATGAAAATTATCTACTTGACCGTTTGTTTTGCAACCGCTCATTTAAGACGACTGCAGCGGTATTAAGAACGAAAACGAGATCCAATCCAACACTTTAGCCTACAGTTTGCTGGTACCTCCCGACTTGGAACGCAGAGAATTGCCATGTTAGGGGTAAGGACGTGGCTTCGGTGGAGCAATATCTTCGTCAGGTATTATGCCAACTACTCTGTCGTTTGTTGATATTGGAAGCGGGCTTCTTCTGAAGCATACGTATCCATCGACGGGTGATTCTAAGGTCTCCAGGACATCCCCGAACAGACTTCGGATTTCTGCGACTTTGTCTCCCTTCTTTATCTTCGTCCCTAGCGGAGGAACATAGCAGATGCCCCCTCGTGTCGCGTAGAGAAGCCATCTTCGCCGTGTCCTCGGTTTCCTGGTGGGTAACGGTGGACCTTCAATCATATTCAGTTTCTTCATGATGTTGATGATGCCATTATTGATGAACATCACCGCTTCTTCACTCACTCTGCCAAAACCACCAGCCTCGACAGCAATAGATGGTATCCCTATCTTGGCGGCTGCGTCGATGCTTCCGCCTCCATTTGACGTTGCATGCACATACTGGAAGTCACAATCGAAGGATGCCGCTAGCAACTCTTGAGCGAGTTTGTCGTTTCTAACATCACCAGATTGCGCCACTACAACATGAGACGTGAGTTCTTCATTGAGATCTCCGCCGTGACAATCAACATAGTAGTCTGCTTTCGACACGATGTTCGTGAAGGCTGCCGCGATCTGGTAACTCATCGTGCCCTCTGGGTTTCCTGGAAATATGCGGTTGAGGTTTATGCAATCTATTGGGTTTTGGAATGGTGTGCTGTGGCCGCCTTGGGGACCGCGCGTTTCGAAACCAGCCATGTTCAACACAGGAATAACAATCAACTTTCCGGCTAGCCTAGACGGATCTGTCTGACTGATTACTCGAATCACAGCCTCGATACTCGAATACTCGGAACCATGCACCCCGCCACTAATGCATAGAACTGGGCCAAGCTTCGCGCCATTGATTATGGCCACTGGGATTTGCACGATCCCAACCGCCGTCTCGCCCACATTCAGATATCCGGTCTTCTTCTCGCCCATTTGCGCTTCAAGATTACCAATCTTGACAACATCAACCATTTTGTGACAACTCTGGAATTACAGAATTATCCTTCGGAACTCGAAGGATCCTCAGTGCGTAAATGGTTGTTGTCCTTACTATTGAGAATTCTGTTTCAACCGATTGGGACGTATGTTCTCAAGAGTATATGTGGTATATATACAAATCTCAAATATCTAGTCAGTCAACTGAACGAAAACGAAGATTAGCTATGTCTTACCTTAAAAATAAAAGAAATATCGCGCTTGCAGTGCTAGTGCTAGCAATACTAGCGGGCTCATACCTGTACATAGCGTCAGGACCAGCACCATCAACGACAGGAGGAATGTCTACAGAGAATAGTCAACAACTCGAGTTCCAGAAGACTCTCACCTATGTCCAGTTTAGGGACCCGAACGTCTTGGGCTTTGCTTTGGCGCCGCTACCTGCCAATAGGATGGTCATCAAAGAAACATACGAGACCCTGGTAAGATACGAGGGTGATAGTCTTGATTTCAAACCCGACTTGGCAACATCATGGGAGATGTCACCAGATGGCAGAGTGTACACGTTCCACCTACGGCAAGGCGTCAAGTTCTACCCGAGCGGTGACCCTTTCAATGCACAAGCAGTGAAGGCCAGCCTTGACTACGGCTTCACGGGTCCTGTTACATCGGTCTATAATTTCGGAGGCAAGAATTTGGTACAATACAATAGAACTGAGATTATGGACGATTATACCGTCAGAGTATACATGAACCAACCGCTCGCGTGGTTCATGCGAATAATGGCATACGCCTCAGTCAGCGCAATTCAAAACCCGAATTTCATCGCGGCGCATGGCGGATGGCCGACCTCGGTAACCACTATCGATTCATATCTGATAGACCATCAAGACACAACGGCTGCGTACATTGTTGACGAGTTTAAGCCAGGTGATCATGTGACATTGAAGCGAAACCCCACCTACTGGATGGGATGGAATGGGACCCTTGCTAACCGCCCGGAAAGAGTTGTAATACGGGTTATTCAGGAGCCGGCCACAAGAATGTTGCTGTTAGGACGAATGGATGCTGATATGGCCTTCATCGATACTCAATATCTGCCCGAATTGAAGAATCGCATACAGAGTGAGAACCTCCCGTTAGTCATCGATGAGTCTCCCGGTCTTACGCAAGTCAACATAGTCTTCGACCAAAAGAACGCTCCTACAAACGATGTGCACATCAGGAAGATGCTTGACTATTCCTTCGACTACGACTCGTACATAGCGAATGTACTACACGGCTTCGGCAATCGTCTCTACAGCTTCGTGCCACAAGGAACATGGGGCTATCAACCAAATGTCCCTCACTATGACTTTGACTTAACAAAGGCTAAAGCAGAACTTGACTTGGCCGCGCCCGAAAACCAAGCCATGGTGAAGAACCAGATCAAAGTAACCTACACGCCAGGATATGGGGTTGGCAAGGAAGGCTATCTCATGTGGAAGACGGACTTGGCGAAAATAGGTGTAAACCTGGTTCTCGACGAAATATCGTACCCCGCGTATGACACCGTCGTACAGCGAGGCGGAGTGCCCATTCTTGATCGAAAATGGTCTCCGGACTTCCCCGACCCTGCAACATACTACGTCATCTTGGGATACGACTTTTATGTCGCTCCAGCTTTCGGAACTACTCCCCAATCAATCGTCGATCTGCTGTACAAAGCAGCACTGGAAACCAATCAGGATCAACGCCTTCAGATGTATGCACAAGTGGAACAATGGGCCTACGACACAGCCCCATACGTCAAGGTAGCCTCCTTAGTTGGCGGAGACGATTACAATGTTAGAGGCAGTTGGGTAAAAGGCTACACGCACTTCCCGATGTACGACCACAAGCCCTACTTCTACGAGCTATGGAAGGAACTACCAACAACGAGCGCGACATCAAGTATCGTGAGAGAAGGACTCCTGCAAATTCCTTCAGTCAACAAGACGCCGCGGCGTCTTGTTTTCCCCTTTTTTTCGCCCTGATAACTCTCACGTTGCTCTCGCTACGATGTTGAATAAAGATGGACTTACTTCATTGAGCGTCTTGGTCTCAGCTTCTAACACAGTACTGATTATGTAGATAATGTCTTGAGCGTATCAAGTCCACGTCATTGATAATGCCGACTGACTTGCCGCCGCAGGTAATTATTTACCACAAATCACCTGCTCGTCGATAAGCGGGCCAGCACACCTTACTCATACATTATGCAATCTACGAAATGATCTGGGTTGGTCTCTATGAAGTTTGGTTCTCGCTTGGGGCACTCCGGACGGACGACCGGGCATCTGGTACGGAATCTGCATCCCGACGGTGGGTTAATTGGGCTTGGGACATCGGTTCCTTTGATGGCGGCAGCCTGCTGGCGTATATCAGGATCAGGAAGCAAGATCGAGGACAATAATGCTTGTGTGTATGGATGAAGAGGCTTGTTGAATACTTCACTTGTTGGACCATGCTCTACAATTCTGCCCAAGTACATTACACCGATTCTGTCGCTCATGTGCCTGACTACGCTCAAGTCATGTGAGATGAACAAATACGTAAGGTTCATGTCAGTCTGCAAAGCTTTGAGCAGTTCAAGGATCTGAGCCTGAACTGAGACGTCCAGTGCAGATGTGGGTTCGTCGAGCACAATAAAGTGTGGTTGCAATGCGAGGGCGCGGGCAATTCCGATCCTTTGTCGTTGTCCTCCACTGAACTCGTGGGGGAGCCTATACAGGTGTTGCTTGCTGAGGCCAACTCTCTCGATAAGCTCTGATACCCTCTTGGTCACATCGTCTCCTTTCGCGACTTTGTAGATTTCGAGAGGTTCACCGACTATCCCAAGCACATTTTGGTGAGGATCAAGCGAGCCAAAAGGGTCTTGAAACACAATTTGCATTTTTGACCGAGCATTCTGCATCTGTTTTTCGTCCAGTGCAAGTAGATTCAATCCGTCAAAGATTATTTCACCGCTCGTTGGTTCAATCAGTCGGATAAGCGCTTTTCCAAGCGTCGTTTTGCCACAACCAGATTCTCCAACGAGGCCAAAAGTTTCTCCCTTCTTTATGGCGAGGTCAACTCTGTCGACCGCTTTGTTAAATGCAATGGTCTTCGGAATGAACCCTGCTCTGACAGGGAAGTACTTAACGAGGTTCTTGCATTCCACTAGAGTTTCTATGTGTCATCACTCACATTTGGCTGATCCCATTTCATTGCGAAGCATTTTACTTGGTGATTAGGTTCAATTTCCTCGAGTCCGGGTTCCTTTTGGCTACACTCAGGTCTAGCGATTGGGCATCTGGGGTGAAATCTACATCCTGACGGAGGATCAATCAGGTTTGGAACCGATCCGAAAATCGGAGTAAGTTTGCCATCTTGCTTTCTGGCTTTAGGTATTGCATTTATCAGAGCTATAGTGTACGGATGCATTGGTTTCTTGAACAAGGTACGTACGCCTGCGACTTCAACGATTTGACCCGCATACATTACGGCGACCGTATCGCATGTGTGCGCCACCACCCCAAGATTGTGTGTTATCATCAACATGGATGCACCTAGGTTCTGCTGGAGTTCTTTGATCAACCTTAGTATCTCGGCCTGAACGGTCGCATCAAGGTACGTCGTGGGCTCGTCACAAATCAGCAGGTCCGGCTTAAGGGATAGAGCCATCGCTATCAGTACACGTTGTGCCATGCCTCCGCTGAGTTGGTGCGGGTATTGACTGATGATCTTTTGTGGATCGGGGATCCTTACCTTACGGAAGCATTCCACGGTTTGCGAAGCAGCGTCTTCCTGAGATACCTTCTGATGCTGGATTAGCACAAGTTCGAGTTGTTCCCCGACCGTAAAGGTGGGATTTAGCGCGGCCATGGGCTCTTGGAAGATCATCGATATCTTGGCACCCCTAATGCGTCTCATTTCTGCCTCGCTCTTATCAAGTAGGTTTTCTCCTTCGAAAATCACCTCTCCTTTGTCAATCTTCCCCGGGGGCTGAATCAACCTCAGAATTGAGTACGCAGTTACAGATTTGCCGCATCCAGTTTCCCCAACCAGTGCCATTGATTCCCTCTTTTCTATGTCGAAGCTAACGTTGTCCACCGCGTGTACCACTCCGTCATACGTGTAGAAGTTAGTATGTAGGTTGCGGACGCTGAGGAGTTGGTCTATCAACTTTCTTTAAACTCGCTCTGGCTCGATAACATGAATCTCAAAGCAATCGAGTATCTCGTTCCGCAAAATTGCGCTATTTCCTGCTGGAACATCTTCCTCTGAATTCTCCCTGTCTGAATTTCGCTCTAGAAGAGATTCTAGAGCTATCCACCGTTGTTTCCTCGAGAGTGAAAAGCTCTGGGCCAATCTTCCCCTGGCCCATAAAAAACCATTCTCACAACATTCAGTGGCGAAAAGAATTGGCTGGTTTTATGGGCGTAAGAGCAACAAAAGCTCTTGTTTGGGATGCTGCCAACGCGCCGGAAAAAAGACTCGAGAGTGAACTAGGTGGAGTTCAGGACCTACGTCCTACGACGAGTTATACTGCTTTTCTTCATACTTCTTGGAGTCTCGATACTTGTCTTCGTACTTGCGGTCATGGTTCCAAGTGATCCTGCATATCTCTGGTCAGGCTCGCAGGTGCCTAATGAGCAGGAACTAGAACAGATTAGAGAGCAGTATCATCTCAGAGACCCATGGTATGTTCAGTATTTGTGGTATCTTTGGAGAATTCTGCATGGAGATCTCGGAACATCTCCGGTAAGGAGAGTTCCGGTTGCAACAGAGTTAATGACGTACCTTCCCCCTTCGGTAGAGTTGGGAACCTTCGCACTTCTCCTGAGCATTGCTATAGGACTTCCAATAGGCATCATTTCCGCTACTCGAAAGGATACCGCCTGGGATCATGCGGGTAGGCTACTCGCTTTGGGGCAGGTGTCATTACCTGCCTTCTGGATTGGTCTGATATTCCAGCTTGTCTTCTACTACAATCTTCGGCTGGTTGCCGATCCTGGCGGATTTGTCAGTGATGCGGTTCTGTCCGCTCATCCCTTAACTAGAATAACCGGTTTCATGACGATCGACAGCCTTCTGACTGGTAACTGGGCCGTGCTGGCTAGTGCACTGCAACACCTGGTGCTGCCTGGCCTCGTAATGTCCTTCTATTCTACAGCCTTGATAGCACGAATATCGAGAGCAAGCATGATGGAAGCAATGAATCAGGACTATATCCGGACTGCTAGAGCATTTGGCCTTTCCGAAAGAGTAGTCATCTACAAGCTGGCACTAAAGAATGCCCTGATTCCAACAACGACAGCTATCGGACTGGCGGTGGGGTGGCTTTTGACGGGTTCTGTGGTTGTCGAAACGATTTTCTACTGGCCTGGAATTGGCAGATTTGCAGTTGACTCGATTCAGAATTTCGATTTTCCTGGGCTCATTGGTTTCGTGCTGTTGGCTGGATTAATTTATGGAGTTGCCAACGTGATTGTGGATGTTGTCTACGGCTTTCTAGATCCGAGGATAAGACAAGGGTGACCAGTGACGACGCAGCAAAAGAGGAGTGAGATCAGAAGTTGGAACAGAAAGCATGAATCGCAAGTAAGGGAAATCAAATACAGCTTCCACTTGATTAAGCGAAGCCCTCTGTCCTTGCTAGGTCTTGCAATGATTGTCGCGATTGTCTTTATCTCGGTGTTTGCGCCAGTGCTGGCTCCTTACGATCCTTTGCAAGTTGACTTTAGTCAGGCTTTTCGACCACCGAGTTGGCAACATCCGTTTGGAACTGACGATCTTGGGTTGGACGTCTATAGCAGAGTACTCTATGCCGGATTATATGACCTGTCCATTGGCGTCATCGTTTTTGCAGTCGCAGCAACGGTCGGGTCAATGGTCGGCGTGCTAGCCGGATACAAAGGAGGTAAGACAGATGAACTTATGATGCGGGTCGCCGACATTTTTCTTTCAATCCCAGGGCTAGTTCTCGCGATGGCTGCTTCTGCGGCTTTTGGCACAAGGTCACTGCAGGTTCTCGTATTTGCGATCGCACTCAATCGTTGGCCATCGTATTCCAGGTTCGTTAGAGGTCAGACGCTCTCAATTAGGGAATCTCAATTCATTGAAGCTGCCCGATCGGTAGGGGCAAAAGGAAGAAGAATAATGCTCCGCCACATCCTGCCCAACGTAATATCGCCCATAATTGTAAACGGCACGCTAGACATCGGAAACATCATATTGACCGTCGCAACCTTGAGTTTTGTCGGGTTAGGAGCACCACCAGGCAGCCCTGAATGGGGTCGAATGGTGACCGACGGACGTATCTATATGCAGGCAGCTCCGTGGATTATGATTTTTCCGGGGCTTACTATATTCATTGCTGTCATGGGTTACAATCTTTTAGGCGACGGCCTCAGAGACATTCTTGATCCAAGGGTCCGCGCACGAATGGGAGCGTAGTTAGCAAATGATTTCCGTCTTTTCAAGATGAACCATAATTTGATATATCATCCGAGGAAAGCCTCAGAATTGAGTGAATTTCCAAATTACTGAGGGTTCAGTATGAGAGACAATGTCAAGATAGGCCTGATTCAAGATCAAGCAGGAATAGGCGAAACCGAAGTCAACTTGCAAAAGATTGCCAAGGCCGCAGATGATGCACGCAAGGAGGATGTGGACATAATTAGCTTCGGCGAAGGCTTTGTTCAGGGCTTCGTCTGCACGGATCAAACCAAACGTCTAGCTCAACCCATCCCAGGGCATGCAACCGAAAGACTCACGACCATCAGCAAGGATACTGGTTGCAGTATCGTTACTGGTCTGTTGGAGAACGCGGATGGGATACTACATATCTCTACCGTATTCGTCGAGAGAAATGGAGCTTTACACGTTTATCGCAAGAGCTTTCTCGACAAACTTGAGAAGCCATTTTTCCAAAGAGGCACAAAAAGAATCGTTGTTGATACGGATTTTGGGAAGATTGGCTTAATGACATGCTATGACGCGTTCTTCCCAGAAGTCTCTAGGGAACTTGGAGAAAAGGGTGCCGAAATAGTGTTCTGCAATGCCGCAACCGCCATAAGCGAAAAAGAGTTCTCAATTTTCCTTCCTGCACGAGCAGCTGAGAACCAATTCTATGTTGCCTTCACAAATCTCGTCGGTTGGAGAGAGCAAATACGTGCACCATACTTCGGGGGAAGCCGAATTATCGGCCCTGATGGCACAACCATAATAACTGCGGAGAGGTTCATCGCGGATGCGGTCTATGCGACGATCTCCGACAAATTCTTACGTGATGCCCGCGAACGCAAACCACTACTAACTGAAGTTCGCGAGCAATATAAATCGTGATAGGTACAGGGATCGTAGACTTCGTCATTGCTGAAAGTAGTGCGGTGAGTTTCACCGAAGTAACAAGTGCAGGAATCCTCGATAATCAATAACGTTTCAAGTTGCCTTACCCAACCTTCTAATGAATTCCAGTAGTTCTATGTCTTCTTAGGCGGCACTTTCTCTGCCGGACGCTAAATCACTTTTCCAAAACCTAACGACACCTGTCCCTCTGTTGAGTCGCTGATGAAAGCATGTGGCGTGGCACAAGTGTTTCTGGCCATGCCGACGTTCCCTTGCCGGTCTAACACGATACCTGCTAAAAGTACATCTTCCCTCGACTCGAGACTGTTGAGGACATCTCCGATAGCACGCTCAATCGCGACTTGAGGATGCTCGCCTCTTTCAACACGGTCGTGGATTCTTCTCGCTAGCACATGTTTCACGATTACTTCTCCATGACCCGTCAAAGATACTCCACAGACTTTATTGTTGGCATAGGTAGAACAGTTGAGGATTGGGACATCTCCCACTCTACCTGGAAGTTTCATAGGGAATCCGCCGCTTGATGTGGCAGCAGCAATGTCTCCGTTCTCGCTTAGAGCAACAGCGCCGACAGTGTCCGCCAGCGCATACTTGGAAATTTTCGACCAGTACTTCGTCAAGCTGACATGCTCGTTGTTCCTCAGTTTGTCTCTAAGCCCAGTCCATTCCTCGCGTCTTTCTCTCGTTAAAGGTTCATAATCTGGGAATCCGAAAGACCGTGCAAACTTCGTGGCGCCTTGTCCAGCCAACAAGATATGGTCCGTCTCCTCCATCACTTTCCTAGCCACTAATACAGGATTCTTTACCCTCGATATGCAAGCTACTGCTCCAACCGAAACTTCCCTTCCATCAACTATTATTGCATCCATTTCGATCTCGCCGGCAAGATTCGGACAAGATCCCGTGCCTGCATTGAAGATAGGATTATCCTCCATTACCCTGATTGCTTCAATCACTCCATCTAAAGCCGACCCACCCATTTTCAAAATCCCGAATCCCGTCAGAGCTGCCTCCTTTACACCATCGTTGAACTGCGAATTTAACGGATTGATGGCGCCACCGTGAACAACAATCGCGATTGTCATCTTCGCCTCACATGCGAATAAGCTCTAGCCGTAAACCGAAGAGAAATCTATTATGGCTTGTGGCTTTTCTGGTTTTCCTTCTGGGCAGTGTTCCGAATCTAGTGGTATGGCTGGCAGAGAAGGGGGGAGGTTGCATGTTTGGTGCGGGGGAGGGGATTCGAACCCCTGAACCCCTACGGGACAGGGTCCTAAGCCCTCCGCGCATGTGCGAATGCTCTGCGCCTTTGACCTGGCCTCACCCCTTCAGTATGCCTGAAGGTTTGGCAACCCCCGCGAGGCAAGCATCAATACGGAAGCAAATAGATTAGAGTATCTTAACCTCAGGACGTTTGAACTATGAGTCGGGGCAACCCAAAGTTCACCTGTGCCTTCTGTAGTCCCTTTCAAGTGCGGTAGCGTACTTGTCCCAAATTCTGTGGATGTCACTGAGGTATTCTGATTTTCCCGGGTAATTTCGAATCTTCCAATACTCCACAAACGCCATGTCCAACCTGGTTTTCCGAGTCCCTAGGCTTGTTAGGCGATACTCACCGATCGTGTCGTCTTCGGCTCCTCTCGAGTCAAGGTACCAAGCCTTCGGCGGTTTCATGGTGACAATGTTCACCGCGTTCATCGTCTTGCCACCGCTCTTGTAACGAATAGTGTAAATCACCCTCTCCTTGGTTTTCTCTAAGATCGACCTCTTGTTCTTCGAACCAGTGATTCTAGGATCGTTCTCACGGTAGTCCGTGCACCATTTGAACGCAAAAGAAAGGGGCGCATTGAGCACCTTGGAAACATGATACGTTCGAACAGTAGGCTTGGTCACAGTCAGATTCTACTCCGCTGGCCCGCGTCATGCGAATCGCCTTCATATAGGTTAGTAATCCTCGCGGACAAGTTCTGGTCGCCTATGCGATCACGAGGAAGAAAAACAATAGCACTATGATAATTCTGTAGATTCCAAACGGCGTGAAGCTGTGTTTCCTTATGAAATTTAGGAACAGCTTAATCACGACTAGGGCAACAAGGAAGGAGGTCACAAATCCGACCACGAGTAGATTGACTTCTCCTGGCGAGAAGGCGTTGTATGAGTTTAGGAGGTCGAATCCTGAAGCTGCAATCATCGTCGGAACAGCAAGCAAGAAGGAGAAGAGAGCAATCGTCTGCCGCTTCATGCCCAAGACCAGCCCTCCAGTAATCGTTGCTGTTGACCTCGAGACACCGGGAATCACTGAAACCGTCTGAAAGAGCCCAATCAGTAGGCAATGCCTGTAGGGCATCCTCGCAATCTCATCAATATGCGTCCTCTCTTTGTAACGCCATTCGAACAAGATGATGAATATTCCCCCAAAAAGTAGAGCCCACAAAACAATCTGCACATTTCCGAACAACACGTCCTTGAAGAATCGGTAGATGAGGAGCCCAACGATCCCCGTCGGAATGAAAGCCACTACTAGACGTTTGAGAATCTCTATGTTCAGGAATAATCTCCAGTACAACGCGACAACCGCTAGAATTGAACCGAACTCCAGTACCAACTCGAAACTCTTCACAAACGGCGTCTGCGCTACGTGGAGAAGTACGGCCGCCATGATCGTGTGACCCGTTGAGGAAACTGGCAGGAACTCTGTAATCCCTTCAACAACAGCCAATATGATAGCGGTCAGGTAATCCATTCCCAGTGCACCTCAGCAAAACGGTATTACCAATTCCCAATTCTTCGGGTTCGGGCGGTTTCTCGTCTAACAGTAGATTAGGATTCCGGTTACAGCATTTAGTTGACAAAATCAGAGCCGAGCTTGGAATTCGATGAGAAAACTTCGAAGGAACCCTTAATTTCAACGGCCTTTTCCACAAACTCCGATCGAAACATTGGAAGTAGAAATCGACAAGCAAACCGCGCTGGTCGTTGTGGATATTCAAAATGACTTCTGCCCAGGCGGAGCCTTGCCCGTAAAGGATGGCGATAAGGTGGTCCCGGTCTTGAACAAGTACATTGAGAGGTTTAGGAAGGCTGGTGCACCGATACTTTTCACTAGGGACTGGCACCCGCCAGACCACAGCTCCTTCAAGGCTCAGGGAGGGCCATGGCCTCCGCATTGCGTCCAAAACAGCGAGGGCGCAAAATTTCACCCCGACCTCCACATCCCGCCTGAGGGTGAGGTTCTTTCGAAAGCGGACAAGAAGGATGAGGCGTACTCGTTCTTCAAAGGTACCGACTTGGCCCAGAAGCTTAAGGAACGCGGAATCAAGCGGCTACTCGTAGGTGGCCTAGCCACCGACTACTGCGTGAAAGAAACCGTGTCGGATGGACTGAAGTACGGTTTCGAAGTCTTCCACCTCGACGACGCCTCAAAAGGTGTGAACGTGAACCCTGACGACTCGGAACGCGCCTTGCAGGAAATGGTTGCTAAGGGAGCGAAAAGAATTAGACTCCAAGACCTGACTCCAAACGAAGTTACCGCGCCGCGAACTCCAAAGTAATTAATGGCCGACCGCTGTCTCATTCTAGCCAGGGAAAAAGTACGGCAAGCTCTGTGCTGGCGCCGGTGCATTCCCTTCTCTTTCTGCATGCCTAGTCCTCTCTTCCACTCTAACGATTCTGATCTTCTGGTGCTCCGCCAAGACTCTGTAATCGTCGGAGAGGTGCATGTGGTGAAGTACATGCTTTACTTGCAATTTGAGGTCTTTCATTCCGATCTGCTTTCCATTGACGGCCTCGGGTACGAGCAGCGTCTTGCCTTTCACGGTAACCTCTGCTCTTAATCTCTGGCCTAGTAAATCGGCGACATCTTTTCCGACCTTCTTGAGGTCTCCCAACTCGACCTCTATCAACTTTGACAGCCGAAAGAAAGTCTAGAGTGATCGGCTAATACGCCTTACCCTGACCGAGCAAGGCGACGGTTAGAGGGGTAAGCGGACGATTCGTCCGCAGCCCTCACACCTGAGGAATTCGAATTGGTCATCCCTGAAAAGAAAACGAACTTTCCTCAAGTGCCCACATACCTTGGCAACGTTGAATTCCTTCAAAGTATTCGCCAAACCCACCTATTCTTCCCAGTTAGCGATATTCAGGAGACATGCGTGAAAGTGCTAAACACTAGAGCAGAACCAGCCCACTTCGTTGCGCAGCCATTGAAACCCCTCTCAACCCTACAACTGGCTGCCGGTACAGTCATAACGCAACGCACCCTTGGACTGCCGTGGTCCTGTCAATGGATAACCGTGCGGCCGTAGGGCGCAATTTCTAGTCTAGAAGGCCTTTTCCACAGTGAAAGTACTAGGGAACTATTCGAATAAAGCAACAAGGTCTTAGTCCGATTCCGCCCTGACCGGATTGCTCAGGGTACCAATCCGGTCGATTGACCCTTCAACGATGTCGCCATCTTTCAGGAAAGGCCCACCAGTGGCGGCTGCGACGCCCTCCGGTGTCCCGGTCGATATTACGTCCCCGGGTTGCAGAGTAATTCCAGCTGAAATGTACTCGATGAGGGATTCGATTTTGAAAATCATATCGCTAGTGTTGGATCGCTGTTTCTTCCTGCCATTCACTGAAAGTGAAATCTCAAGCTCGTGAGGGTTAGGGATTTCATCCTTTGTCACCAGCCAAGGACCAAGCGGAAAAGATGAGTCGAGCCCCTTTCCTTTCATCCAGTTTAGTCCCAAGGTGGTCTTGCCGTCTGGCAGCTTCGTCGAGTACTGAAAATCTCTGAAGCTGACATCATTGGATATGGCGTAGCCTGCGACGTGGTTCATCGAATCCCCCCTTGCGATATACTTTCCAGCCTTGCCGATTATTACTGCAAGCTCCACCTCCCAGTCAACGTTCTTGGACACTTTGGGAATCAAAATTGGGTCGCCCGGCCCGATGAGGGCGTTCCTGAACTTTGCGAAAACATAGGGCTCGGTCGGTGGTTCCACGTTCCGCTCCCTACTGTGGGAACGGTAGTTGAGGGCTATGAGCAGAATTTTCTCTGGGTTCTGAATTGGGCTAAGGAGTTTCACGCTTTCAACCGGAACGCCAGACGAGGCCCCAGTAATCTTCTCTTCGACCTGTTGGAGCGAACCAATCGCCCCGACTGAAAGCAGCCGATCTATTGTAAGTAGGTCCTTGCGAATCGGTAACGCTAGTCTCTCGCTAGCTTCTCGAACATCGAAAAGTAAACCATTTTTAGCGATACCGACTTTGGTTTCCCCATTCTTGATGTAGTGTGCAAGTTTCAATGTACTTGCCCCCTAACCCCCGATTCGTGGTGTTTCGAAGACGCGCGTCTATTCCACAGCCACTTTCTCGGCGCGTCGCTCGTACAGCCTAATCGTCTTGACGTTGGTGAATTCGAGAAGGCCGTACCTACCTAATTCCCTCCCAATTCCGCTCTTCTTCACTCCGCCAAATGGAACGCGTGGGTCAGATGCAACAACATTGTTTACCGTGACCACGCCGCTTTGGATCTCCCTGCACAGTTTCTCGCCCTTTGAAAGATCCTGCGTCCAGACGGAGGCGCCTAAGCCGAATTCGGTGGAATTCGCCACTTCAACTGCTTCCGCGGCATCTTTCACGACAATGACAGGGGCCACGGGTCCGAAGACTTCCTCGCGCATCACCGGCATGTCGCGAGTTATGTTGGTCATGACGGTTGGGGCGTAGAAGAAGCCTTTACGGTCTGGGCGTTGGCCACCCACCATCACGCGTCCGCCCATCTTCACGGAATCCCTTACCTGCCTTTCTATTTCCTTGACACCACTTTCGTTAACCATGGGCCCTATGTCTGTTTCAGGGCTTAATGGGTCACCTATCTTGAGCTTCTCAACTTTCGACACAAATTGATCGATAAATTTCTCGGCGATCGGTTTTTCAACGATAAAGCGTTTCGCGGCGATACAGCTCTGGCCGCAGTTGATGAAGCGCCCTGTGATGGCGCCGCTGGATGTCAGATCCAGGTCTGCGTCTTCAAGTACGATGAATGGGTCGCTTCCCCCGAGTTCGAGCACGAATTTCTTCAGGTTCCTGCCGGCCCGTTCCCCTACCTTGCTTCCAACGCTGACGCTTCCGGTGAAAGTTATTGCGTCTGTATCGCCATCAATCATCTGGTCGGCGATTCGCGAATCACCTAAAACCGTTTTGAAGCATCCCGTTGGCAAACCAGTGTCGTTGAAAGCCGCCTCCAGGTTTACTCCGCTCTGCGGGGTTGCGCTTGCCGGTTTGAAGATCGTGGTGTTTCCTGCGGCGAGCGCAGGCGCGGCAAACCTTGCCAGCTGCCACATGGGAAAGTTCCATGGCATGATGGCGGCAACAACACCCAGGGGCTCGAAGGCCACGTAACTCTTCGCCGCATCAGTCTGTGCAGGCTCGGGAGTAAGAAAGCGCTCTGCGTTCTCAGCGTAGTAATCAAATGCCAAAGCGCATTTAGCAACCTCCGCGGTGGACTCACGAATTATTTTCCCCATCTCGTTCGTCATATCACGGGCGAATTCTTCCTTTCGCTCCTTTAGAATTGCAGCAGCTTTCGAAACATACTTGCCCCGTTCAGCGGGTGTAAGCCGCCGCCATTCATGGAAAGCTTTCCTGGCCCGCTCGATTGCACTCTTCACCTGATCGGGCGTGGCCATCTCATGCTCAGCAAGTTTCTCGCCAGTCGCAGGATTGACGGTTGCAAATTTCATTTTAGGATCAACTCTAAGCTCTCGGTACCTGAAGTCGGGCTATTTGGGTTGAGATACGGTCAATATAGTCCTTCAAACTCGCCAGCATAGTTCTCGCCGTTATCGTCCCCAAAATCTTCCCATCCTGAATTACCAAGACCCTGCGTATTCCCTTCTCCGCCATTAACTGTGCCACTTCATCCAAACCTTGGTCCGCTTTAACGGTGACAAGGTTCACGCTCATAATTTCCTCTAACTTCACTCGCGCCGGATCCTTCTCCGTCGCTACGAGTTTTGATAAGTAATCCCATTCGGTTACAATACCCTCAGGTTTTCCGTCGGCTGTGGTCACGACAACGAAGCCGTGACGGTTGGATTGCATTTGTTTTGCGGCTTCGAGGGCTGTTGTGCCCCGTTGCATTGAGAGGAAGCCCTTCTCCACTATGTCCTTCGCAACAAGTACCATAGTAAATGCATCTCAGGATGGATAATTAATGATTTCAGGCTTTGATGTGTTTCCTACCCCTCAATGAGGATGGTATGGCAGCGAATAGGCTCATTCCTGCCATGAGAAGAAACGTCTTGTGCATAGCATCCATGAACAAGCTGACGTTGAGTTCGTTCGCTGCGACAGGGAGGCCAGCGAAGATGGCCTGGAGCGTACTAAGAGGCATGCTCGTGGCCATAATCACAAATGCGACGCCCATGCTGAGAAGGAAGCCCGTTGTAATCATCGTTGCTGAGATTCCTGCTGCTATCCCCCGTCGGGCTACAGGCGAAGAATTCATAATTGAACTGATGTTTGGCGCAACGAACATTCCTCCACCGATGCCGGCGAGAATCATGGGGAGCACGAGAATAGTATAGGGGACCGTGGCAGGCAGCAATGCGAACCACAAAAGTGCTGCAGCCGAAACAATTAGGCCTCCCGTGCTGAAACCTCTGGCTCCATACTTGTCGGAGAGAAAACCGCTCAACGGCCCGATACTTACGAACGCAACTGAAAACGGTATTAGCAGGATGCCGGCCGTGAGTGCGTCTAGGAGAAGGGCGCCCTGAAAGTAGAAGACGAGAAGTAGCAGTACCGCGCCCCTAGAGATTGACGCGAGCAGATTACTCGTCATCCCCGCCGCGAATGCTCTGATTTTGAACAGGCTCAAATCCATCATTGGGCTCAGGACCTTCGTCTCGGTGTAAACAAAGGCCACAACCATGATCACTCCGAGAAGCATCATGGCATTGTCGATTACTGTGAAACCCGATATTGCCCCGAGCGTCATACCAACAAGGAACATTGACAGGCCGACTGCGAACAACGCATTGCCAAGGGGGTCTAGTCGGTCGCGTTGGAGCGAGGCTAATTCTTTCAACCGAGCGTAAGCCCACGAAGTGGCGAAGATTCCGACTGGTATGTTGATCCAGAATATCGACCTCCAACCCAAGGTTGCAGTCAGGACTCCGCCAGCCACGAGCCCAATGATTGATCCGCTTACGCCGAATACAAGGTTGATTCCGATGGCCTTTCCTCGTTCGGTTGGCGGGAAAGCATCAGTCAAGATAGCTGCGTTATTGGAAAAGATGAGTGCACCACCAACTCCCTGAACAAGCCGAAAGAGGACGAGGCTAAGGCCATTTGTAGCGAGGCTGCAGAGCGCGGAGCCTATTGTGAATACGCCGAAGCCTAGGTTGTATAGTCTAACTCGTCCGTAGATGTCTGCGAGGCGCCCGAAAGTCAGCAATAGGGTTGCCGTGACGAGTATGTAGCCCATGAGCACCCAGAGCGCGTCGAAGGTCGTTGTGCCCGGTAATTCTCGGATTATTGTGGGGAGGGAGATGAGCACAATGTTGGAGTCCAGTTGGGACATGAAAGAACCGATGGTGGTGTTGGTTAACACCACGTATTTGTAATTCATTGGCACTCAGTTGGCAGGCCGAGGTCAGGGGCTCCGCGTCATAAGCATTCGTTCGTTAGTGTTAATTTGTCGGCGAAACTTGAGAGAAAACGGGTTAGAGAAATCTTCCCTATCATTTCATCGCCCATTTAACCCAGAAAACTGCGATTATGCCGCTCGCTATTGCTCCTGAGGCCAAGAACACGGCAGCCTTCTGCCAAAGGTTGAGGCCCCCAGCAAAGAACGCGAGGTAAAGCACGATGAAAGCAAACCAAAATACGCTGACGAATATGGTTACAGCGACTTTGGTTCCGACCGATTTCATGGCCACAGGTCTCACACTTCCGCGAAGTGAATATGACTCCGCAAATATAACGAGTTGGCTGATTGCCAGAGCTGAAACGGATGACGCCGTTTCGATCATCGTGCTTTGAGGACGCTCGGGAGAGTCAGAGGCGGTAAGGCCTCCTCGATCTCTGACCGGTGTGGTTCCAGCCAGGGTGGTAGCATGAGGCGTCCGCCCAAATCTTGAACAGGCTCATCGACTGCGAAGCCAGGCGGGTCGGTGGCAATTTCGAACAGTACACCCCCAGGTTCACGGTAATATATTGAATGGAAATATTTTCTGTCGATGATAGGTGTCACATTCATGCCGGCTTCGATCAGATGTTCCCGCCAAGCTTTCTGCTGCTCATCCTCCGGCGTGCGCCATGCAACATGGTGTACGCTTCCTACGCTGACAATCCCGCGGGGAGCGCCGAGCTCTGTGAGGACATCAACGATGGCACCTGCTCCACCTTCCCCAACCTCAAACCGATACCGGTTCCCAATCTGCCCAACTCGCCGAAAACCCATCGTTTCAGTTAGGAGGGACGACGTTCGTTCAGGGCCTGCCTCCAAAAGCGCAACGCTATGAAAGCCTCTCAAGCCATACTCGGGTGGGACTGGACCATCCTTCCATACCCTATCCAACTGGCCGTCTTGAGCGGCTACAAGCTCCAGCTGGAGGCCATCAGGATCAGAGAATGATAGTACCTGCTCATTGAAGCGTGCAACCGGGCCCTGGAATGGGACATCATAATTCTTGAAACGGTCCATCCAGAAGCTAATCGCCGTCTCTGGGATGGAGAAGGAAGTTGCCGTTAACTGGCCAGTTCCTATTCGACCGTTTGGGCCGCCCGGCCATGCGAAGAAAGTTAGGATTGTGCCTGGGTGGCCTAGCTCGTCCCCATAATATAGGTGGTAGGTGGTAGGCTCATCGAAGTTCACTGTTACCTTTACCAATCGCAGGCCTAGAACGCCAACGTAGAAGTCCATGTTCCGTTGCGGGTCACCTGCTATGGCGGTAACATGGTGAACCCCAAGAATCTCTTTCTCCATTTCCGGCATCCTAGCCTCATGCGTGCGCTTCCTCTGATGGCACGACAATTAAGGCATGCCCTTTCTAATCGGTGGAAATTGGCCTAGGACTCTCCCCGCGACCTTTTCTCCACGCAGAGTTAAGTAGGTAGCAATGTGAACATCTTACATCCAAATAGGAAGCGATTCATTTGGTTAGAAAACGCAAACCGACTAAGCTGCGAGCGAGAGAAAGTGTTCCGCCTGTTGTCCCAACTCCAGAGCAAGTAGCTTGAACGCGAAATCTCAGGCTGGCGGCTTCCAGAACTTAGAACCCAAGAGACTCTTCAGGGTCTTCAGCACTCGCGGTGCTGCCATCTTCCACCGCCTGAGAAGCAAGTGCAAGTCTTTAAGCTCAATCCGCCCTCGTGGATAAGGTGAGCAGGAATTGTTGATGGAGCAGACCTTGATACTTGTTGATAACAATGATAAGATTCTGGGTTACGCGCCGAGAAGCATATGCCACACCGGCAAGGGAAAACGCCACAGGGCTTTCGTGATCGCACTCTACAACAGCAAGGGAGAGATTCTGCTCCAACGAAGGAAGCATGCGCTCTTCAGCAACCTGTGGGACCTTGCCGGAGCCAGCCACCCCTTGCGGTCGCGGGGAAAAAATGAGTCATATGGAGAAGCCGCGGCCCGGTGCATGAAAGACGAGTTCGGGCTCAGAGGAATCTCGCTTAGAAAGATAGGGGCCTTCAACTATTTCGCCCCACAAGGAAAGAAATGCGAGAATGAACACTGCGCGCTAATAGTCGGGAAATATGATGGCAAAGTGAAGGCGAACCCGAAGGTCGCCTACGGTTTCAAATGGGCATCCCTTAAGGAAACCCTAGCAGAGATCCGAAGAAGACCAGCCTCTTTCGTGATGTGGGCCAGACTAGGAGCAAAGTTGCTCAGAAAGCACTCACTTGGAAAAAAGCTCTTGAAAACAAAATCTAAGGAGAAGAGAACTTAGGCGCCGGCTTCTAGCGGTGTCGCGTTCAAGTTCGCCGCATCATTTCACGTAGGACACCCAGCGCCCAGCCGTGATGAGAAGCTTTAGTTTACATTTCAGCCGACGGCCGTACAAGTTCAGGAGCTTCGGCCGTAAATCCACGTTAACAACCCTGAGCCTTCCCCGTGCAATCTGCGACTTGGTCGCCACTTATGCCGGGGAGATGAAAACTTCACGCAACGAAGCTTACTCCAAATGCTTGCAGCAAGGCCTACTCATCTATCTGAAAACACAAACAACCACCCTGCAAGCTTCGCGGAAGTAGGTTTGGTGCTCCGGGCGGGATTCGAACCCGCGATCAGTGACTAAGGGGAACGATTTCCCCGGCACCGAGCCTCGAAAGGCCACTATGCTCACGGTCCAGCTTTATTCGCCGGTTAACCGGGCTACACCACCGGAGCGCCGCAGCAAAACAAGTACTCGAGTCTTTAAGTTCTTTCGCGTTAGTGGACTACTCGGAACTCTTTGAACTCTCCTCTCCACTCCTCCCATTTGACATCAAAGTCTTGAACGTGGGCACCAGGTGGACCGCGTTGACTGAAGGCAACCGCTTCCTCGACCTTGTCTCTATCTCCTTCAAAGAGTGCTTCGACCCGCCCATCGGGCAAGTTGCGTACCCATCCCGCGAGGCCGAGGCGATGCGCGAAGTTCGCCGTCTCGGCGCGAAAGAATACGCCTTGGACCCTACCGCCTACGTAAACATGTGCCCTTGCCTTCACAGTCCACCCGTCCATGCATGTCTAAATAATCGCAGCTTGAAATGTGGGTCGTAGAAGAAAAGTTTCCCGGTGTATTAAGAGGGTTTGCGAGCAGTAATTGTCGAGCTGAAGCTTCCAGCCTTTCCGCCTTTAGCGGAAGAAACCAGGACCATGGCTGAGAATATCGGCTACGAGGTCGGAGGGACGCTCATTCAAAGGAGAAAGAGCGTCCACCACTCATACACAATCGGGCCGGGTAGGCTGAACGACCTTAAGCGGCTCGTAGAGGAAACGGAAGCGGACACGGTCATCTTCGCAAACCCCCTCAAAAGCAGCCACGTCTTTAAGCTAACCCAATACCTAGGCGGAGAAGTGCGCGTCATAGACCGGAACCTACTCATACTCGAGGTATTCGACAAAAGAGCATTCACGAATGAGGCGAAGCTCCAGATTCGCCTAGCCAAGCTCAAGTACACGCTATCCTGGGGCAGAGAATTCATCAAACTCCGTGGCATTATGGGCGAACAGTTAGGTTGGATGGGGCCAGGGGACTACCCATACCAAGAATACTACCGCGCGGCCAGGAACAGAATCAGCAGAATCGAAAGCGAGCTTGACGACATCTACAAGAAGAAGATGCTCAAACGGGACCGAAGGCGAGAACTTGGGTTCCCAATCGTCGCGCTCGCCGGCTACACTCAAGCCGGCAAGACAAGTTTCTTCAATTTGGTAACACACGAAGATAAGACCGTTGGCTTGGGGCCGTTCACAACACTCGGCACGTTTGCACGCAGGGTCGACATGAAAAGGGACTCTGACTCGCCGGAGTTCATTCTCATTGACTCAATCGGGTTCATAGAAGATATGCATCCCATAATTTTGAAGGCATTTCACGCTACACTTGGGGAACTAGCGACTGCAGACCTCGTCTTATTGTTCGTTGACGCGAGCGACACGGAATTCCCCTTGGAAAGAAAAATTCGGGCGTGCAGCCAAATCCTTCGTGAAATCGAAATTACTTTACCAATAATAATTTGCGCGAACAAAATGGATCTAGTTTCTAGCGAGCAACTTGAAAAATCTATTTCGATAATTCGAAGGTATTTCATTACCGAAGATATCGTCCCGGCGAGCATCAAGACTGGCCAGAACTTGGATGAGGTCTTAAGCCTCGTTAGTTCCAAGTTACGCGCGCAGAATCTCATAGTGAATCCAGGAAAGCCTCAACCGCAGCATTGAACTCGCGATGTTTCTCGAGCATGACGTTATGCCCGGCATCTGGGATTACAACGAGGCTTGAGTTAACTATTTTTTCATGAAGATACTGCGAATATTTTACCGGTGTCATCCGATCATCTGCCCCCACCACGATTAGAGTTTTGCAAGTTATCTTCTGCACGTCGTTCATTCGGTCAAACCTGTCACATGCAATGAAATCACCGTAAGCGACCTCAGGTTTCACCTTAAGCAAATCTTCCGCAATCCTTTCTGCAATTATGGGGTCCGAGCTTGGTGACACAGACCATTTCCCTACCAGTTTGCTGACATCCTCGTAGTTTTCCTTAATTCCAGTTAGAATATTGGGATCAACTCTAAGCCGCGCTCCAGTGCCAACCAAAACGAGCCCCGCCAAATCGGAGTTTTTCAGGGCGATTGTGATTGCGATTGCTCCACCCATCGAATGCCCGACAAGAACGGGGTACTTTAACGCCTTCTCCCTGATATGTGCCTCAACTGAGGAGGCATAGTCCTCGATCGTGTTGCACCCTGGGCCCAATGGATGTCCAGGCAGTTCCACCGCCAGGCCCCCTTTGAAATGCAGTAGCTGGAGCCGCCAAACCATAGGGCTTGCTCCGGCACCGTGAATGAAGAGAGGCGTCAACCCGACCTGCTCCGGTACTCATGGTTGAGGCTGGAAACAATATAGAATAAGCGCAGATAACTGGAATATGAAACTGAGGCCAAGAGCTTTGCGCACTACCAATCTTCACCTCGCGCTCATTACTCTCTTGCTCATGGCCGCGGCATCTCCACTTCCAGTTTTCGCAGCGAGAAAAATGCTCATGCAGGCAACCCTCAACCCCACCCAAATCGACCAAGGGGTCACCGTCGCAATCACCGGCCGGGTATTTGACACCGTCAACTCCTCAATCCCAAACGCTGTAATTTCAATTCAAGTCAATAACCCTCAAGGAACAAGTGTTCACCTCGCCATCGCCTACACCGACCTTGGTGGCTCCTTCCAAGATACGTTTTTTATCGGAACTAATTCCCCTGGCGGGAATTACACAGCCTTCTTGGTGGCGGATAAGCCAGGTTACGATGCAGCCCGTGTTACACTAATCTTCACATACTCTTCGCCCGACTTCGCACTCCAAACCTCCGTTTCCGCATTGTCGCTCCGTCAGGGCGGAACGGGGACGGTGAGCGTCACAGTCCTCGGTCTTCGTGGCTTTCACGCCCCAGTGAACCTAACTGCGCTTGAACTCCCGGCAGGCGTTAGCCTTCAATTCAGTCCCACTTCAATTGCTCCCGGCGGAACCGTAACTGTCAACGTGGCACTGTCCATTTTCGCTGCCACCGGCAACTACACCATAACAATTCTTGGCGTATCTGGGGCCGTGAGCCACAAAGTTTCATTCCAGCTCAAGATTGCTCCCGGACTTATTCAAGCAGTTTACCTGTTCATTGCATTCATTGCGATTCTTCTACTCGCTTTATTCCTTCTCCTGAGGCGCCGTGGTAAGCAGAAGCGCAGGGAAGCTGCGGTAGAAGAGTTGATCAAACAATCATCCGCCGACAAGGGCTATGTCGCAACTGCTAGAGCGATCGCTCGACTTGAAGAACTGCGCGCGATGGAAAAAGTGGACGAATCGACGTATCAACGACTGAGGAAGGAGTATGAGAAGCGGCTCGAGAAATCTAAGTGACTGTCATTTTCTTGAGCGTTTCACCAATCTCGCTTAGGGATTTTGTGAAGGTGTGTTCGGGCTTCTCTATCGTGTATATGATTTTGCCGCCGTACGCCATTAATTCGCACATGCAAGGTATCATTCCGACCAATGGGAGTCCCATATCCGACTCGATCTGTTTTCCGAACTTCTCTCTGCCGCCACCTGCAGCTATTTGCTCTATCGGAATCTTGTTCAAGACAATACCGGACTTTCTTCCGAGGGCTTCATAGACACCTTTCGAAAGTTCTTTCGTTCCCTCCAAGTCAAATTCGTCAGCCTTCATTACTAGCGAAATCAAGTCGGCTCCAGCTAGAGCGTTTATGGATGAGTATTGTGCGCCTGGGCTCGTGTCGAATAGCAGGTAGTCGACCTTCTTCTGTTCGAAGATTTCTTTCTTACTTGCGAGCGTTTTGGTTAGAGCTTTCACTTCCCATTTTCTATCCTTGCTCATTATATCCGTCAAAGCTTCGAGCGAGGGATTTGCGAAACCAACCCAAAGTTTGCCTCGTAAGTTTAGCCGGTCCGACTCGTCAACAAGGGTATCTATGATTCCGCACTTGTCCTCAAGGTAATCGTTTAACCAGAATTTTGGCTTCGCTTTGAATAGAACATTCAAGCTGGGAGCGCGAAAGTCATAGTCTAACAGGCACACGTTTGCCCCTTGCTTCGCAAATAGTGCACCGAGGTTTACCACGAGGGAAGTCTTTCCCGTTCCACCCTTGTAGGAATGAAAAGCTAAACTCTTGCCCATTCGCGCCGCTTCCTAAGCCTCCACGTAGAAGTACACATCTCTACCCTTACGTTTCTTCTTCACTAGCCCCATGGACACAAGCTGGTTTAGGTAATCGCTTTCCACGGCTCTAACCCTGCCCGTCTCCTTTGAAAGGTCAGTTGCCGTAGCCTCCCTCAGCGTAGCCAGACCCAAGGCCGACTTACGTAGGTGATCTGGAAGAGAGAGCAGAGTAGTTACGTCAAGGGGCATGTCTTCGGGGAGGGAGACATTTGGGCGTGCTCCTTGTCCACCACTGGACCGCTGAAGTTCTATTAACCTGTCCAGTTTCTTCGAAATCGCTTCCATATTTCTATTCATCTTCTTTAGCAAATCAACTAGGACGGAGTCTGCACCCCTAGAGTTCACCGGAAACCCACACACACGAACCGTGAGTTGTCAGGATATATGAAGTATGTTAGCGCCACACGTAGACAGCATATCTAAGTGTAGTTGTGTGGCACGTGAAAACACTTAAATACGGAGCCTTGCGGTATACGAAGTCCAAGAGGAAATTAGATGTCCCTCCGATTTCGGGCCAGCAGCATTGCAATTTTCCTGTGCACTATGGCGGCTTTTGCAGCGGCCCAAGCAAGTGGAATCGGACCCGTGGTAGTTTCAGCTGATAATACCCTATCAATGGATCTTCTCCGAGCACCTACAAGTACGGAACCACTAGCGGCGAATGGAAGGGTACGGCTGAACCTGGATAATGGCCAGGTGGCCGTAGAACTTCATCAGGCGACACCTGAATCAAATTACACTGTCCTCTTCGTCTCCGCTTCAGCTTCAGCAAGTGTTCAGGTTGCAACAATTGTAACTGATCAAGGTGGAGAGGGCATTGCTCAAGGAATGTTGAGTTCCGGAGCATATGTCGGGATTTTCCAAGTGTTACGAGCCGACCTCATACAATTCACAACGGCAACCGCCTCATTCAATCTTGGGGTGACCGTTTCCGCGTCTACGACCGTTTCATCTGAATCTACAACCCTAAGCACGTCAACCGAATCTGAAAGCAATGTCTCAACCAGCAACTCTGCGAAATTCGTGCTTGGAGTGGAACCAGTTTCTAACTCCATTTCAGCAGGCGACTTTGCGAAATTCAACATCCGAATCGCACGGGGACCTAACGCTGATGCTTCAGCCGTGATTTTTCTGGTGGCTAGGGGAGTCCCACCCCGTAGCGTCGCGATCTTCACACCTAACGGAGGCGTGGCAGACCCTGAATTTGACTCCACCTTAACTATTGTAACTTCGCCTAACACACCCGCTGACAATTACGAGGTCACAGTCGTAGCTCGGGTCGATGGGCAGGAATTCTCTACGCAAGTCGCCCTAGAGATAACGGCGACCACAAGTGCAACCGCCACTATGACCGTGTCTACTGCTGCGAACTTATTCATGACCGTTACCACAGACCAAACTCAGTACCAGCCAAACGCAACGGTGACCGTGCAAGGTCAAGTTACCGATGCCACGGGAAGTGCGATAGCGAACGCGGCTGTATCAACCCAAGTTGATTCACCAACCGGGGCGGAGGTCTTCTTCGAGAACAACATTCAGACGGACTCGGCGGGAACATTCCAAGCACAAGTCACGCTCACGGCCAACGCAGCGCTCGGCACATACACTGTCTTCGCCACTGCGAGCCAAATAGGTTACTTGAGCATCGCCGGCCGTGCGACATTCGTAGTCGGCGCCTCAACCACCCCGAGCGTCAGCATTAGCGCCGTCTACGCCGGAGACAGCTCAGGCAACCCAGTGCCAACAGTCCCTGCTGGCCAAACGGTATGGATTTGGGTCGTCGTCCACAACAATGGCGCCACCTTCCAAGGAGTGGTCTGGGTTCAAGTTCATGATCCAAATGGTGTGCCGGTTCAAATTGGAATTCACATTGAAACACTTAATTCAGGTGAAACTATCAAAGATGGCCTAGGGTTCACTCTTCCGGGCAACGCAGCCCACGGTGTTTACCGTGTCGACGCCCTAGTTTCTGACAAAATGATCTCCCAAGGCGGCACGTTCCTGGCAGACGCGCAAACCCAATTTGCTTTGACGGATTGAGAAAATGTCGGACCCGAAACATTACGATCTAGATGACATCATTTCAAACCTGAATAGCATACGCGAGGAACTGGGCGAGACGGTGACAGCGTCATCTCCAAATGGGGTGGACGCTTCAAAGGAAAACTTGAGGCCTGAGGAAGAACAATCCTCACCTGCCCTCGAAGAATACTTAGCCAGTCGCTTACAACAAATTGGGGAAGTTACCGCAGAAAAGAAAGAAATCAAGGGTTTGAAAACAGGGAATGGTTGGGATGCCAACCAAGTCGTAGAACTCGTCTTCAAAATCGATCCCATATCGATTAGACGTGCAGTGGAGATCGCTGTCTCCTCGGATCGAAAAGTGAAAGAACGCCTTTCAAACTTTTTCAAACGCCCCAAAGATGAAGTGAGAATAGTTGGAACGCCGACCGTTGAATATGTCCCAATTTGGAAAGTGAAAGGCTTCCACGAGTGCTACTACGTTAGGACCAATTCCTACAGGGTGAACGTCAAGGAGGACGTTGTCGCCGTCGAGGTCGAAGGCCAAAGCAGGGATTTGATACTCGAACGGAAGCACAGCCGGCTGATCCCCGCAGCCATCCTAGAACGACTCCAGAAATTAGGCTCATTCCTTTCAAACGAATCAAAGTACTTCGTGGTGGCCGACGCTCTCGAACTAGCTACAAAGAGGTCAGAGTCTGAACTGGTCGTAACCAATACAGGTCGTTCTCTATCCCAGGATGAAGAAACTGAGCTAACCTCCTGGCGAACCAAACGTATCTTCGACATAGAAGACCTGAAGGTTCGAGGCATGAAAGTAAGTGTTCGTGACTCGATTTCAAAAGAAGCGCTCCTGACTAGATTCAGAGAAAACGTGGTTCGTATGCCCGAACGCTTCAAACAAGTCCTCAGTAACAAGCTGCAAATAACAGAGTTGAAGCGAATCTATGTCCCAATAATAAGGGTTCCAATGCAAAAAGGACTCGTCCCCAGAGAAGTAATAGTAAATGGGACGAGTGGAGAAATCGCAGACGCGAAACTTCTTGGTCTATTAGACTAAATCCCGACGGGCTGGAAGAACATAAACTAAATCTTTAGCCGACACTTCTGAAAGCTTCAAGGGAACAGGTGAACTAGTTGTCATCCTTGCAAAAGCTGCTTCCATTGCTTCTCCTCGTCTCCCTTCTACTGGCCGTCCCTCTGGTCTTTTCGCAAGGATCCTTGACGGTTACCGTTTCCACAGATAGGCCTCAATACCTACAAGGTGGAACTGTCAATATTTCGGGAAAGGTTCTGGATTCACAAAACAACCCGGTCGCTGGTGCAACCGTTTCCATACAAGTGGGCGACCCGCCGATGCACATAGATCTGGTCTACTCGGATAATTCAGGGGCCTACCTAGATTCGTTTATTCTACCAACAAGCGCAGCTCCAGGCCCATACACGGTCTATGCTTCAGTTGGCAAAGCCGGCTACTCATCGTCACAAGGACAAACTCAATTCACAATCCTGCCACAAACCACCGTAACTCCAACCTCTTCATCATCTTCGTCGACATCTTCATCGTCGTCTTCTTCTCAACCGAGCGGCCCACCGAGCCAATGCTTCATCGCAACTGCAACCTATGGGTCCGAAATTGCGCCTGAAGTTGCCCTACTACGCTACTTCAGGGACGCCCAGGTGCTCCGGACATCGGCGGGTAGAAGTTTCATGCAAGCCTTCAACGCCTTCTACTATAGCTTCAGCCCCCAAGTCGCATCCTTCATCTCCGCTAATGGAATAGTAAGGTCATCCATGAAGGTCATTCTCTACCCGTTGATCGGAATCCTCTTTTTTTCAAGCAAAATCTTTCAAGTCTTATCGTTCAACGCGGAACTCTCAATCACGATCTCCGGAATCATTGCGGCTCTTGGAATTGGGGTTGTCTATATCGGGCCAATAGCCGTCATTTGCAGCCGGCTTGGCAGACCTAAAGTTAGTTCACTATGGTCAACTGTGAGACAGCTGAACCTAGTCAGCTGCATAATCTCAACCTTCGCAATCATTGTGGGAGAAGAAATCTCCTCGCCGTTGCTGCTTACCTCAGCCACAGTCGCGACTGTGCTGAGCTTCCTGTTGCTCGGTGCTTTATCGGGTCAAGTTTTCGCATCGCTGGTAAGTGTGAGCGAGAAGAAAGTCGGAGAGAGCTAATTTAGCCTCTAAGACTGGCAAAGGGTAGGCTTAGCGCCTAGGTTTCTCTTTCTTCCCCTTCATCAGAGCGTCTAGAGAAACTGAGTTAATTCCATAGACCTTGTAGCGTATGCCAGGAATATCGCCCATCGCTTTACCTTCAGCGCCGCCGATCCCTTCAATCAACACCTCGTCATGTTCATCGATGAAATTTAGAGCTCCATCACCCGGAACGAAAGCAGTGATGACCTTCCCATTCTTGATCAATTGAACTCGAACTGCCTTGCGAACCGCGCTGTTGGGTTGGCGTGATTCAACACCCACTTTCTCAAGAACGATGCCGCGGCCCTGCGGCGCTCCCTGCAATGGGTCGGCTTTAGAGTCCAGCCCTAACATACGACGCTTGTACGGTCTATAGTGCCACCTGAAACGGCTTCGGTCCCTCGTTGTCTTTCGGGCGGCAAACAAGCCCATGGCGCCATTGGTCACAAGGTGTCACTTCTCAGGTTAGCGATAGTCAACCTTTGGCTTGCTCTATTTGTGCTTATCGTCGCCCGAGAAAACCGATTAGCCAGATGAAACATAGCAGTTGGAACATAGTCGAGTCTATTACACCCTGACCTACAATTCTGGGTCAATATATCCACACAGTTCCTTCGAGGATCTTGGTTCTCTGACGATACTGAAATACGTCCGTTGGAAATCTCTAGGGATACTGCCATTCCACAGTTAAGGTGAACGCTTTGAGCGATGAAGTCGTTACTCCAATCTATCCGCCACCCACAAGACGCAAGCGTCCGAAGCGACCCAAAGCCAAGAGTCGAAGGCGGGCAGCTTCTTGAAGCTCACATTCTTGGGCTCTGGTGGTTCCTCGGTTAGTGCAAAACGAGCATGTCCTTCGATCGTGGTGGACGACGAATTATTGTTCGACTTGGGTCCCGGTTCGTTGAGAAACCTAAGAATTTCTGGTCTCAACCCAGAAAGCTTGTCCACGGTTTTCATCTCCCATTGTCACGCCGACCATATCTCAGACTTGGTTCCGTTCTTGTGGGCAATTCAAATAGATGGCCGGAAGAACCCCTTGCAGGTTTATGGCCCCCAGGGTTTCAGATGGATATTTCAGAAGTTACTGGAATGTACATGCACCCCGAATGATTTTTTCAAGTTTCCCCTAACGATCTCCGAATTGGATTTCGGGCAAAGGGCGGAGAAAGTTCAGACTTGTGGCACGGTTCATGCCGTTCCTACCCTAGCCTTCAGAATCGAATCATTAGGGAAGTCGATTTGCTATAGCGCCGACACAACTTATTGCCCATCGGTCGTTGAACTCGCCAGAAACGTGGACCTCCTAGTCCACGAAGCGACATTCCTAGAAGACCAGTTGAACATCGCACAATTAACGAAACATTCTACTGCACGTATGGCGGGGCGTGCGGGGAAGGAAGCCCATGCGAAGCGTTTGGCCCTGTTCCATATCCCCCCTCCAAACGAACACAGGGAAAACGAATTCCACAGCGAAGCCAAGGACGCTTACGGTAGCGAAATTCAAATCGGAACAGACCTGGCCACGATCGAATTCTAGTTCACCCCACCCGAACTAGAGCTTAAATTCTCAACGCTGCTATCTCCTTTGATTGCAGGTTCCTTTGTTGAAAACTGAGGAAGGATTGAGGCATTCATTTCGCGCGAAATTCGAAGGGATACAGGTTGCCCTTACCTTCCGGGATGTCATGATTCTTCCAGGGCGCGCAGAAGTTGAACCGAGTGAGGTTGATGTAAGGACACGCGTAACGAAAAATCATGCCTTGAATGTTCCCTTCGTCTCGTCACCGATGGACACAGTGACGGAGAGTGACATGGCAATCGCTGTTGCGAGACAGGGTGGCTTAGGCGTCGTTCACCGGAACTGCGCGGTGGAAGAACAAGTTGAGATGGTGAAGCGCGTTAAGAGAGCTGAAGCACTCATAATCCGAGATGTCATAACTGTGACGCCGGAAGATAGTGTTGGCGAAGCCTTAGCGTTGATGGAAAAACACAACATTTCGGGGCTACCAGTAGTTGATGGAACAAGGCTTGTCGGCATTGTGACAGGGCGGGACGTTAGGTTCGCCCAACCGAGCCTCTCCGTGAGACAGGTAATGACGAAAGAAGTTGTGAAGGCTGAAGAAGGAATCAGCATCGACGAAGCCCAAAGGTTGCTTCGAGATCACAAAATCGAGAAGCTCCCGATTGTGAAAAAAACCGGAGAACTGACAGGGCTCATAACATTCAAGGACATACTACTCAGGGGGAAATACCCAGACGCCGGTCGGGACGAGAATGGGCAACTACTTTGTGCCGCGGCGGTGTCACCGTACGACCTAGATAGGGCGAAGAAGCTCGACGAGTACGCCGACATTCTAGTCACTGACGTTTCACATTTTCACAATGAAAACGTCTTCACCGCAACCAAGAAACTGATGTCCGAAGTCTCCGCGGATGTAGTTGTCGGCAACATCGGGACGTACGAAGCAGCTGAAGACGTGATTACCGAGCTTGAACAGGTCGGTGGCTTCAGAGTGGGGATTGGTTCTGGCTCAATCTGCACAACGACCGAAGTAACCAAGGCAGGGTCCCCGACTTTGTTCGCAACTGCACAAGTTTCAGATGCCGTCACGAAATATGGCGTAAGAATACCCATCATCGCTGATGGTGGAATTCGTACGCCTGGAGATGTTGCCCTTGCACTGACTGCAGGCGCGTCGGCAGTTATGGTTGGGAACCTCTTCGCGCGCTGCCAGGAATCCCCTGGGACATTGATTACGATAGGTGGACGATACTACAAGCAATACAGAGGGATGGGAAGCCCAACTGCGCGCGCGAAACGTTACTCGCTTGACCGCTACAGCATGCCATCCAAAGGCGTTCCCGAAGGCGTTGAAGGTTGGGTTCCATACAAAGGTGAAGTGAGCATAGCCCTGGACGAACTCGTTTCAGGATTGAAGGCCTCAATGGGGTACGCCGGTGCAAAAAACATACAGGAACTATGGTCGAAAGCAAAACTTGCAGCTCTCAGCCCCTCAGGTGCTGAGGAGGCGCGGCCGCACGATATTCTTCTACCGAGCGAGACGCAAGAAAGAGTCTGAGTACGAAAAGGGCCATAGCACGTTTATATAACCTCCGTCATACTCGGAGTAGTGAATTTCAAAATGCCTATGATACTCCCCGAAGAGTTAGCTTCGAAATCCGTCATCCCAGCCATTAGAGCGCTCATCGTCAAGAGGCTGGTTGAAGATCACGGGATGACACAACAACAAGCGGCTAAACTTCTAGGAGTTACGCAACCCGCAGTGAGTAAATACCTCCATGAGAAACGAGGTGCCGCGATAAGGCTCACTGGCATAAGGCAAATCGACCAAGCAACCACGGAAATCGCCGAATTGGTCTCCACCCAGAAAGCACAACCGATCGAAGTCATGAGCAGAATCGAGGCTGCGTGCGAATACGTTCGCAGAAATAGATACATGTGTGACCTTCACAAGAAGTTGGAACCAGGCATGGACATAGATTCCTGCCACGTATGTGAACAATAGTCTCAACCCAAACAAGTCTAAGATTCGGAAGTGTATCATTGAATGGAAATTAAGGTCAAAGCAGGAGACAAAGCTCCCGACTTCGAAGGGCCAACCTCGGACGGCAGCCGATTAGGACTCAAGAATTTTGCTGGAAAGAAGAACGTCGTGCTCTACTTTTACCCCAAGGACGATGCGCCAGGCTGCACGAGGGAAGCTTGCAGCTTCAGGGACAATATACAACCAATTAGAGACATGGGCGCAGAAATAGTAGGCGTCAGCCTTGACAGCATTCAGTCCCACGACAGCTTCGCAAAGAAATACCAATTACCGTTCCCATTGATTAGCGACAAAGACAAGCGCGTTGCTATGGCCTACGGTGTCCTCAGGGATATCGGGTTGTCCGCGAACCGAATAACCTTCATCATTGACAAGAATGGAGTGGTGGCAAAAGTTTTCCCTAAAGTTGACGTGTCCAAACACACCGAGGAAGTCGTAGCAGCCCTAAAGGAACTAGCCTGAAGCCCAATTCCTGTCTGTCGTTGAAGCGACACGCCCATCAAGAATCTGACAAACTTTTTCAATGCTTACAGACTCCCGCGTGCGTAATTATCACTCGATAGGGGCAGTGGAATAACAGGTGAGTCAAGAAACACTGCAGGACTTCGCTGGGATTTGGATTGGAAAGATCAGCGAAGTCGTTAGAACGATAGTTGGTTCAGGCCCGATCAAGTACTTGATCAACTGGAGCCGAATGTATGCGCTGTGGCCAGTGCACATTACCACAGCTTGTTGCAGCGCAGAGTTTGGCGCAATGATGGGCCCTCGGCTCGACCCTGAAAGGTTTGGTTTACAGGCGGTTGCGGGAGGCCTTCGGCAATGCGACCTGATCATTGTGGAAGGTACCGTTACAAAGAAAATGGCCAAGCGCCTCAAAATTGTTTACGAGCAGATGGCCAAGCCAAGGTATGTAATTGCAATGGGGGACTGCGCTTGTTCTGGGGGCCTCTTTCATGATTCATACAGCATCGTAAATGACGTGCACAAACTATTCCCAGTAGATGTGTACGTGCCGGGATGCCCACCTAGGCCCGAAGCACTCCTCAGCGCTATCGTGAAACTACGGGAGAAAATACGGAGAGAAGAGGTCTTCGCCTAGTGGCCCAAGTCGCGCTTCCCCGAGAGGAAGAAATAATCAATCAACTGAAAAGCCAATTTCCGGAAGCGATCAAAGAAACCAAGGTCGACCGAGCGCGGCGCGTAACCATCACCTTTGACAAGGACCATCTCCTGGAAATTGCAACATTCATGCGCGACCAAGCTGGCTTCGACCACGTAAAAGGAATTGCAGGCATCGACTACCCACCCCACAAGAAGATAGAGGTCCTATATTTCACGGCCTCATTCTCGAAACCAGACATTCAAGATCTTGTCGTTATTCTGAAAACAGAATTACCCCGGGATAACCCATCGATCGCCTCCGTCGTTTCTGTGTGGCAAAGCGCGCATTTCCACGAACGGGAAACATTCGAAATGTTCGGGGTAAAATTCGAGGGGCACCCTGACCTAAGAAAACTACTCACGTTGGACAATTGGGATGGACCACCCCCGATGTTAAAGGATATTAAATTCCCTGAGATGGGCCAACGATGACAACACCCCCAGCTGAGACAAAGCCTCCAGCCCCTCCCATCACGATCACTAAGACTGCAGAACCGTCAACCCTGGACGTATCCGTTGGGCCCCAACACCCAGGATCCGGACATTTACGAATGCTCATCCGAGTCGACGGCGACTACATCGTATCCGTAGACCTCGACATAGGCTATGTTCACCGAGGCTGCGAGAAAATCGCCGAGTATCGAAATTACGTGAGTAACATCCCGCATCTTGAGAGACCATGCATCATAGACGCCATCCACCTAAACTGGGGCTACGTGCTCCCCGTTGAAGAACTCCAAGGCGTCGAAGTCCCCCCTCGTGGCCAATATATCTCAACCATCGCGGCTGAAATGAACCGCATAATGAGCCACCTTTATTGGCTGGCAATCAACGCCGGAGTCTTCTCTGGGCACACAACAATTTTCATGTGGGCCTTCGGCGACCGGGACCTATTCATAGAACTCGCAGAGATGCTGACAGGTGCACGCTTAACGTACTCGTTTCTTCCGCCAGGCGGCCCCAGGCGAGATTTGCCCTTTGGATTTGAAGACAAACTCACCAAACTACTCGATTACTTTGAGAAGAGGCTTGTCGAGTACGACCGAATCTTCTTCAGTAATCCACTCGTCGTCGCCCGCGCTAAGGGAATTGGTGTCCTCAAGCGGCAGGAAGCAATAGAGTTAGGTGTAGCAGGCCCAGTGCTCCGAGGGTCAGGCGTTAAGTACGATGTTCGAAAGGTCGAACCGTACGGAGCGTACGCGGATCTCGATTTTGAAATTCCGACTTACCAAGAAGGCGACTCCTATGCTAGGTTCATGGTAAGATTTGACGAGATGAAACAGAGTATCAAGATCCTTCGACAAGCGCTCGAGAAAATTCCGAAAGGGCCCATCGCTCGAAAAGCTCCGCTTGTCGCGCCTGAAGGTGAAGCAACTGGCCGCGTTGAATCTTCCCGCGGAGAATATGCGGTGATGGTTATGGGCGACAATAGCGACAAGCCGTACCGAGTCAAAATCATGAACGCCTCCTTCCGAAACTTAATCGCACTACCCTACCTCATCCGCAACGTGCATGTTGCTGATATGCCAATCATCTATGGAAGCTTAGACTACTGGCCCGTCGAGGCGGACAGGTAACTGGAGGCACAATCGGCATGGTATTCGAGGCAATGTACGAAGGAATCAAACACATCTTCAAACGAACATTCACCTTGAAGTACCCCTACCAGAAAGTTTTGCTCCCGAAAGGGTTCAGAGGCCGACACCAGCTTTACATGGAGAAGTGCACAGGCTGCGGAATCTGCGCGTGGATCTGCCCCGAGAGATGCATAAGCATGGTCCCAGTCACTGACCAAAAGGAATATCCACAAAACCCCGAGAAAAGATTCCCACAGTACTGGTACGCCCGCTGCTGTTTTTGCCATTTCTGCGTGGCCCCGGACACACTGGTCACCACCAACCCATCTGTTAAGCCGATCAGTGAAATCCAAGTAGGCGACCGCGTCTTAACGCACACTGGCTTGCATCGTAAGGTGCGCCAAGTCTACAAACATGACTACTCGGGAAGACTATACACGATAAGGCCTTTGGGCGCTCCCTTCCCGCTCAAGGTAACAGAAGACCACCCACTTCTTGTTTCAACCAGAAACGTCGTAAAGAAGGGACGACTTGAGAAACAAGTTCGAGAACCTTCTTGGAAGACACCGAAGGAGTTGAAAGCTGGAGATTACTTGACCCTCCCGATTATGAAGGAAACTCGAGACATCGACTTCTTCGAGCAGCGGGTTACAGTCGGACAACCGAGCACCGGCAAACGACTACCTCGGCAACTAAAGCTTCCAGCAAGTCCTGAGCTATTCAGGTTAGTTGGCTACTATCTCGCTGAGGGCTATGCTGTAAGAAGAACAGTTGGCTTCTCCTTCGGAGAACATGAAACCGAATACATCAACGACACGATCCGGCTGCTCAAGAAGCTGTTCAATGGTAAGCCGAAGACGCAGACCATTCACCACTCAACGCATGTTCTACTGCACTCCGTTGTAGCCCTCCAATTCTTCGAGACATTTGGACGCAGCTCAGACGGAAAGAAAGTACCAGATTGGATGATGTTCGCGCCGGTTAAGAAACAAAGAGAATTGGTGCTAGGCGCATGGCGCGGCGATGGATATCTCCATGAACCAACTAAGGGCAATAAATCAACGTTCTTTGAATATGTCACCGTCTCTCGAACCCTAGCATTCCAGCTGCAGCAACTGCTTATGAGAATGAATCTAGTCGGGGAATTGGCAAGCCCTCAACACAAGAACAGGAAGCGCTCCTATGTCCTCGCAGTTCGTGGCAAGTTCGTCCCGCGGATGGCAGAGCTCATGGGCATCAAGTTCAGAGATGTTCGCGAAAAGACATTTACTAGATTTGAACTAGATGACAACTACGTGTATGCACCAATTCTAAGAATCTCATCAACCGACGTTACGAACCAGCCTGTGGTCAACCTCTCGGTTGAAGGGGACGAATCTTACGTTGCAGGAAATGTCACAGCGCACAATTGTACCGATTATTGTCCGACTGGGGCGTTGGATTATACGCCTGATTATGAGTTGGCTGAGTATGATCGTGAGTTACTTCTCTGGAGCCCGGAACGACTCTCGAGGCCGGCAACCAACATTGGCGAGTACCAGTCGGTCTTGCATGGCAACAAGGGCAGCATGGGCGTCACGTTTGAGCTCGTAAACAAGCGGAAATCAGGCTGAGCCTGTGCTAAGACTGAAATTCTAGTCCGCAGTTCTGTAGTGAGAGAACAATGTCAGACGTCACCGATGATATAGAGCGGAAGAGGGAGAAGAGAACTAAGGCACGCAAGCGTACGCGTGGTCCTTACAGGAAGTCGTCGCCGCTTCCATTCTGATTTTATTACGTACGTCATACTTAATAGCGAGAGCTAAGTTCTAGCGGAATTAGACAAATCACATGTGACGCATAATGCCAACTACGCTTGAAATCAAAGACCTCCACGTAAGCATCGAGGGCAAACAGATTCTGAAAGGGGTCAACCTGAAAGTCACACAAGGTGAAATTCACGCGGTCATGGGGCCAAACGGGTCTGGTAAGAGCACACTGGCGAACACGCTCATGGGCCACCCCAAATACAAGGTGGAGAGCGGCGACATCCTCGTTAATGGAGAGAGCATCCTTGGCCTACCCCCCGACGCCCGAGCCAAGAAAGGGCTCTTCTTAGCTTTCCAGTACCCTCTTGAAATCTCAGGCGTCCCACTTGCGCAGTTCCTACGCGCCGCCTACAGATCATTGAGGGGCGAGACGCCAAAGAACGCTGACTCGAAAGGTGTCGGCGGCGAGATGATCTCCGCCCTCGCATTCAAGAAGAAGCTTGAGGAGAAGTTGAAGGAGGTTGACATGGATCCTGCCTTCGCGAAACGCTACTTGAACGAAGGATTCTCCGGCGGAGAGAAGAAGCGTGCCGAAGTCCTCCAGATGGCAATTCTTCAACCGGCAATCGCGATTATGGATGAAACTGATTCCGGGTTGGATATTGACGCAGTCAGGAAGGTGGCTGAGGTTGTTGCCCACATGGCTGGGCCGGAAATGGGCGTGCTTCTAATAACGCATTACCAGCGGATTCTGGACTACATAAAACCCCAATTCGTCCACGTTATGGTGAATGGCCGCATATTCCGCTCCGGAGGACCGGAATTAGCTAAAATGCTAGAAGAACGGGGTTACTCGTGGGTGGAGCAAGAGGCTGCAGCTACCGCTACTTGAAAGGAACACTTATTACGTATGTCATAAGAGAGGTTGTTGATTCGCTTTGGCAACTAAGCAAACCCTAGACATCGACTATACCAAGTATAACTTCAGAGACTCCACCGAAGATTACGAGTACAAGTTTCCGAAGGGCCTCACACGAGAGGTTGTCGAGAAGATCTCTGCGATAAAGAAGGAACCTGACTGGATGCTCCAGTTTAGGCTGCGTGCTTACGACCATTTCGTCAAGAGACCGTTGCCCATGTGGGGTGGCGACTTGACCACTCTCAAATTCGATGATATGTTGTATTACGCCAGCCCAACTGAAAAGAAGAGCCGTTCATGGGAAGACGTGCCTGCGTACATTAAGGATACATTCGATAAGCTGGGCATTCCTGAAGCTGAGAGAAAATTCCTCGGCGGCGTGGGCGCCCAGTATGAATCCGAAGTTGTATACCACAGCCTTAGAGAAGACCTGGCGAAGAAGGGCATCATTTTCACAGACACCGACACCGCACTCCGAGAGTACCCGGAAATTTTCAAGAAATATTTCGGAACCGTAATCCCGCCGGAAGATAACAAGTTCGCGGCGTTGAACAGTGCGGTGTGGAGTGGTGGGAGTTTTATCTACGTGCCGCCGGGCGTTAACGTCGATGTACCCCTTCAGGCGTACTTTAGAATTAACACGCAAAACATGGGGCAATTCGAGCGAACACTCATCATTGCCGATGAGAATAGCCGGTTGCATTACATAGAAGGCTGTACGGCCCCAATCTATTCTACCGATTCACTGCACTCAGCCGTGGTCGAGATCATAGCAAGACCAGGCGCGCACGTACGCTACACGACAATCCAGAATTGGTCTAATGACGTCTACAACCTAGTTACGAAGCGAGCATACGCATATGCTAACGCAACTGTTGAATGGGTTGACGGAAACCTCGGCAGCAAACTCACAATGAAGTACCCGTCCATCTACCTGCTCGGCCCAGGAGCGAAGGGCGAAATTCTATCAGTAGCCTTCGCCGGCAAAGGCCAACACCAAGACGCCGGCGGCAAAGTTGTACACCTCGCCCCACACACGACTTCCAGAATCACTTCCAAGTCCGTTTCCAAAGATGGCGGAAGAACAACTTACCGAGGCCTACTACACGTCGCTAAGGGAGCTAAGGGGGTCAAGTCGACCGTACGATGCGACGCCCTACTACTTGACGAGTACTCAAGGACCGACACTTACCCATACAACGAGATCAACGAAGACGACGCGACGACAAGCCACGAGGCAACGGTTGGCAAGATCGGAGACGACCAGCTCTTCTATTTAATGTCCCGCGGACTTTCGGAGCAAGAGGCTCTCAGCATGATCGTCATGGGCTTCATGGAACCATTCACCAAGGAACTGCCGATGGAATATGCCATCGAATTGAACAGGCTCATCCAAATGGAAATGGCCGGCTCCGTCGGCTAGACACCTCTTTTTTACCCACGTAACCCGTACCGGTACCCGTAACCTGAGAACGTGTTCCAGCAATGTCAGAGTTGACATTAACAAAAGCAAGCGAACAGCACATCCGATCCTTAGCGGAATCCAGGCATGAACCCGAATGGTTACGGGAATTTCGCATCAAATCACTCAACCTGTTTCGCAAGCTTCCCGTCGAACTCTCAAATTTGTATACGAAGTACGTGGACCTTGCAGGCGTCGACTTCGAATCAGTCAGCTTAGCCCCTTCAGAGCCGTCCGAGTCTCAAATTGAGGACGTTATGGCTAAGCTGAAGTCTGACAAGGCGATCACGATTTTTCAAATTGAATCGAAAACTTTCCCAGCCGAGATGCCCGAAGCTCTCCGAAAGGAAGGCGTAGTCTTTGCGGATATCGGGACTGCGATTCGAAGCGAACCAGAATTATTCCGTCGCTATTTCCTGGAGAAAGCAATTCTTCCTGAGGATGATAAGTTCGCGGCATTGAACAACGCGCTCTTCACTTCAGGGTTCTACTTACATGTCCCGAAGGGACTTGAAGTAATCGTCCCATTCAGGGTCGTAACCATACTCGACTCGGAGGGGCACGGAGTTTTCGCCCAGAACCTTGTAATGGCGGACAATCGGAGTAAGTTTACGATCCTTGAAGAGTTGTATTCGACTCGCTCAACAGGCCAGTCGAAGTCTACGTACAGTGGGCTATCTGAAGTCTACTTGCACGAAGGCGCAGAAGTTACGTACGGAAGCATAAACAACCTATCCCAAAACGTGAACATATTTTCGAACAAGAAATCAATAGGGGAACGGGATAGCAAGATCGTTTGGTCCACAGGATTGCTCGGGGGCGCCTATACAAGGTCCCGGCTAGAGAGCGTCATGAAGGAATCCGGTGCGTCTTCTGAGAACGTGGAGGTTGTTTTTGGGGCTGGGACGCAACGCTTCGACACTGTCTCGAACATTACTCATAGCGGGCCAAATACTAGCGGCCACGCTATTTCAAAAGGAGTAGTCAAAGATAAGGCAAAGGCAATCTTCAAGGGTATGATCAGAATCGAAGCGAACGCTAAGAACTCGCGGGCCTACCTCGCAGAACACGCCATGATACTCAGCAAAGACGCCCTAGCCGACGCAATCCCCGGCCTCGAGATCGAAACGAACGATGTGAAGGCCACGCATTCGGCGTCGGTCGCGCAAATCGATGAGGAAGAAATCTTCTACCTAATGGCCAGAGGCCTCTCGAAAGATGAAGCGAAGAAACTCATCATCGTCGGATTCTTCGAACCACTCGTGGAACGCATTCCAGTTCCCGAAGTTGCAAGACGCATTCGAAGAATCATAGACCTGAAATGGTCAGGCATCTACGACTTCGCCTCCAGCCTCACGATCCCAGCCTTTGACGACGAGTACTACGAAGAGGGACAGAAGACCCGCGACATATTCGAAGGACACTACAAGTACCGTTAGCGCTAATATGATTGAGAGGCCTCTGGTTGAATCGGGCTTCTATGGTGATACACTGAAGCGTATCGCCAAACAAGATACCAAGTGCATGTCTCTAACAGTCAATCTTCAAGCTGTGCCCGCAGCAATGATCGCAGTTCGATAGCCTTCGCATTTGGGTTTAGTGTTCGATCCAACACTATTATTCGGTTGCGGTCGTAGCGACCATTCGCGAGTCTCCTAAAAATAATTGACTCAGCCTTGCCACGACCAATGTAGGTCCCGGCAGAGTAATGCAGACTAAACCCGACAAGGACTATGAGAGCATAATGGTAAGAAGTAGGTGCCCCTGCCCAGAGAACGTTGTAGAAAATTCCTAGCAGACTGACCAGTATGTTGAGACCGATAATCGATCCCAATACACCGGTTAGAAGAGTTGAGTGAAATGGTCCTGAATTGATGCCGATAATCTTGAATCGCCTGAAATATGGAAGGGCGATCGAAGGGACCAGGCCCGAGATCATGGTGATCACAATCAACCCCGGTGTCAGCCGAAGCGAAAATAGAACACCGCTCGCACGCTGAGGAGTAGCCAAGAAGTTCAATGAATGCAGTACCAACCGTAGCACACCGGGCCTTGTACTTGCCGTCCTTGACGGGTCAGCACTGTAGATGTCCCATCCTATGGCAATCGACGTGAAGAACAATACTAATGGCAGGTAGACTAAGTGAGATTTCGCGATGAGGGCCTTTCCGAGGTGCAAGAATTTTTCATCCTTAGGTCTGATCACCTGCTTCGTCTTAGTGAGCCTCGCAATCAATCCAGCTATGTTCAACGAGCACATGCCTCCGAGGAGTATGATTGATCCATAACCCAGGCCTACGACCAGAAGCCCTACTATTGACGTAAAGACTGCGACTGCAAATGGATCGAGACCAACATGGGTAAGCTGGGGGATTGAGAACGTTGAAACCGCAGCGACAGAATACGCAACGAATCCTAGGATCAGCGGTCCGGCCGCATCGATAACCGCGCCACGTTCGGTGAATTTCCTCATTCCACCAGGATCTCTGACCATCCTTAACCCCATACTCTTGCTAGGAAACTGAAGGTGAACTAAAAGCAGGACTATTTACGTACATACTCTGGCTTGCTATCAATTCAATCAATTGGCAGAGATTCTATAAGGAGGGGAGCAACTGCTGATATTTGTTACTGGGGAAAACCCATTCGACGGTTTCTTACAGCCCTACCCGTCCGACATCAACTTTACAGGGCCTCACAAGGTCAGAACACTCGGGTAATAGGCTTGAATGCGGGGACCGGCCGCGTCCTCGTCGCGAACATGGCCAACGCGATGCCCCAAGCACGGTCATCATGCGTCCCATCTGGGTGGCTGAATTGAATTTGACCGGCCTTGGTGAGCTGGAATCGTTCGATGTTCAACTCGTTGGCTAACTCAAGTTGGTAGGGGATCAGGAATCGGTTCTGCTGCATCATCATCTTGAGGTAGTTCATCACGTCCTGTTTGACCGGTGCGGAGAGGACGATGCCTTCCGCGTTATGGAGCGACTTCCTCGCCTCTTCTACGACGCTCTCTCCGACGCCCGTTTGGTCGATTAGAATTCTATGAACCGTTTGCAACTTCGCCGTGAGGACTCGAACGAAGCCGACAACGCCCGCCTCACCAGTGTACTCCGTTCCTAGCGGGAAGACCTTGAGGCCCACTAGGCGGAAGGTGTCCCCGTCTTTTCGGACGAGGGCTAGGACGCTGTAGTCCTGTTTCTTGCCGAGGTCGAGGCCGGCCCAGTAGTCAGCGCGGGAGGTCTGCTGCAAGTTCCGTCGCCCAGAAGCTTCGCAATTCTCCGCCGAACTCTCGGATTTCAAGCTCCGCGTCGGTGCATTCCGTGATTAGCGAGGTGGGGAGCCAGCAATCGTCGTCCTCGCTCCACTCCGCCTCCATCTCACGCCGCCAACGCCAAGGATCGTTCGCCAACTGCTTCCGTATCTTCTCCAGGATACCCTTCTTCAGGGGGCCGTTCGGTTCAAGCGCCTGTTCCCACGTGACGTGGTCGCGGCTGAAATCTTCAAACTCCTTATCCTTACAGATCCTGTAGAAAACGTGGTCGCGGGACCAGGGTGTCGAGTTGGCTATGAAGAACCCGTTCGTCGTGCCCAACGTGAAAAGAATCGCATCGTAGAGCTCCTCGTCATCCCGCACGAAGTTGAACTCGGTCGCAAGTACGCCATGCAGTGTCGGGCCCCGTATCGTGTCGGGGTTGCAAGGATAGGCTTCAATGTTAGAACCGTTAGTTAGCGACACTTTCGTTTTGAGCGGTTTCCGACCGACTAGGATTTCGCGGTAAGGGACACTCCTAGGTAGACGCTGAATGAACGCGTTGATCTTTCGGATTACGAGTTTGCTTTGGCGAAAGCTTGGACCCACAACTCCTAGTTGGACGCCGTCGTTTTTGACTGCGTACCAGAGCAATTTGCTAGACGCCGAGTGGTCTTTTCCACTCTGGCGACACCATAGCTGCGCAATGAAATGGGCCGGGTCGTTGAGGAACTTGGCTTGGTAGTTGGTCGGTTCGAAGCCTAGGGCTTCTTTGCAGAAGGCTACGGGGCCTTTCCCGGCGAATTCCTTGAGCCGTTGGAAGGCGCCTAGGCTTCCCGCTTCAGCTTCCCGCTTGCTTCTGAGCTTCCTTTGTTCCTCTCTGGCTTGCTGCAATCTCCGCTCTGAATTGCTCATTCGTCTCACGAACCTCGTCTAGGAGAACTTGGATGTCGCGGCGGTCGTAACCCTGCAGAAGCGCCATGTCGGTTCGGACAGTAGTGTTAGCCAAGCGCATCGCTTCCATACGCGCCTTCGCATTCCTAGCTGCCTCCTCACTCTCGCAGAGCTTGATAACCGTCTTCAGAATGGCGTCCACAGTGTCGTGAAGATCCAACCGACCCTGCTGTGTATCTTTGCTGGCCTTCAACGGTTGTTTCGTTGGACCAGGCGCTTCGACCGCTGGCAGTGTCAGGGCAATAGCTTGGAGTTGCAACGTGCGGACGAGGGTGTCTAGGTGGCGGAGGAGGGCTGGGGTGCCTTCCTTTGCTTCAACGGACTGTTTCACGTATTCGACTAGCACGAACTTTGCCAACTCGTTGAGGGAAACCCCCCTCGACATGGCCCGGGCTTGTAAACCGCTTCGTATGAGGGGATCGAGGCGCAAAATGAGGCGAGGGTTACCTTCGTTTGGCACCGTTTGGCACCACCCCTCGAGGGGTGGATCCACCCTCTTAATTGCGAACGGTAGTAGCAACGTTACAGGTTAGAACATGTAATAGGACATCATAGCTGGCAACAGAGAGTTATGAATTGAGCGAGGGGCCTCTAATCTTCGTTCGATGTGACTAAGTTGATTTATCTGCACGCCGAAGAAAGAGTCAAGAATCTATGGTCGTCGAGTGACCCTTGAACGTCGAAGCGGCAACAGTGTCTTGAGATCTTCTCCATAGGGCTGGAGACCCGCGGATTTCCTGTATCCATTCATTAACGCTCTCATCTTTGGGATCATATGAGGAACAAGGCTTACGTGCGCGGAAGTGTCCCGGCCCGTTCTCTCGCCCTCAACATGCAACGAGGAAGGATTCTCGGTCCTGAGTAATTCATACGCTTCTCGGATCAAGGATCGGTGCTTTGGGGGGTAGCCATGAGGGAGTAGTTCCATCGGTAGGTGCTTGCCCCCGATGCGATGGTCTTCGAAGAGCTTGTTTATGATGTACCCTTTTGCGTGATTGAGCGTCCCTAGTTTGAACACCATTGGAATTTATTCCACTATCTTTGGAATTAGCCGCAACGATTATAAAGGGTGACGAAAGATGATTATCATCATGATGACGATAACGTACAGGAGGTACACAATTGAAGAGAATTAGTGAAGGTCCTCTTGGAATAGTGTTTGGTGGCCCTGTGGCCCGGGTTCTCGACCAGGCTAGGATTGTAGGCAACATGGAGCAGACGATTCCTATGCTGGCTCAGTCAACCGGCTTGACATTTAAGACTGTCCAGAAAGCGGTCCTGAGACTGAATCAAATCGGATTGGTGAAGCGCTCAAGAAAGATCGCAAACGCCCAGACCTACAGATTCGATGTGGAGAACGAGCTGCATGAGCTGCTGGTTTGGACTGAACAGCTTCCCGTCAAACGACTTCGACACCGATAGGACGACGACTGATGCGAGCGCAATGCGCCAGCTAGGCCACGAACCAAGCCAAAACATCTCGAAAACCGCGCCATAGACCAGGCTAGACTAGGTTCTAATCCCGTATCCAAAGTATGTTTCGGCAGCACGTCCAGTTTTGCCTTCCGCTATGTTCGAACGCAGGTGCACTTCTGCGAGAAAACAGGGTTTTTCCGCCAGACCGTTTAACCCCCCCCAATAGAACACTAACAATACCGCAACCAGTATTCATTGAGCGGTTGTCCTAAGCAACTGCTTGCCTCTGACGTTTCCTTCTTGGAAACACGAACATCCGGCGGCATGCTTAATTGAAGACTCCGCTGGAGTTTGAAATCAGTGATTGACCTTTGCCAAATCAGGTTCACTGCGCTCATATCCTCGTGAAGACGGAGAAGGAGGCACAGATGGTCCTGGGTCGGCTGAGTAAGGGAGAGAAGTTCTCCAATATTGCGAAAGAGGTCTCCCGCGACCCGGGTTCGGGCAAACGTGGAGGAGACCTCGGCTGGTTCACGCGCGGAAAGATGGTGAAGGAGTTCGAGCAGACCGCGTTTGCGCTCCAGAAAGGACAGACCTCACCCATCGTGAAAACACCATTTGGATACCACATCATTCGCAGACTAGAATAGCTCTCACGCCGTTAGGGTTGTTTAGAGCGTTCACCTAGAAGCATGGCGTCTCATTGGTTCTCTGTCATATTCCCCTTAGGAGGTTATGTTAATGAGTAACCTCTGTATCATTAATGATACAGGCGTTACTTGTGCCAAGAACCCTTGATGCAGTAAAGGCAGAAAAAGTTGCAAGTGTGGTCAAAAAACTCGGCCGCAGCGCTTCATTTCGAAACATATGGAAGGAAGTTGCGCGTGCAGGGATTTTGACGCATAACACAACGTTGCGGACGTATCTAGACCTGTTGGTGAAGAGCGACGTACTGAGTGTGCGAAAACAGGACGTAGGATCAGTATACTCAAAGGAGACATACTTTGTCAAGTCGGAAAAACCAAAGGTGTGCGTTGGCCTCGTTATCCTGCAGAAGCACGGCCTCAACTGGGATGTACCCGAAACGGACATCCGCACCATTCTCACTGATTTCATCGGCCTAGCACGTTCCAAACCTTTCGAACATGGTTTGATGGCGTCCTTAGAGGACTGCCTGGTGAATGAAGCCTATGCGGATGCAAAAAAGCAGACGGGAACATTTTCTCTTGTTGCTGCGATGATCTCTACAAGGAAATTGGACCTTCCTTATTTCTTACAGCGGGCTGACGAAAATCACCTAGGAAGGGCCTTTCGGCTGCTCTTTAGCCGAATACTAGAAACAACATCCTCGAATGTCACCAGCGTCGATGCACCTGCGTTCTTAGCGGTTCGCGAGCGATTTCTTGGCATCACCAGACAATATTCGCGCTCTGGGTTTTGGAAGCTCGTCGATGGTGAGAAAGGGGTTGGAGTGATTGGACTCAATCTCGTAGAGGATTTGAGCGAAAGCGACTTGATCCTCACCGCGGCAAAACAGCTTGGAGTAGTGGGTTAATGAAAAGGCCTAAAGACATACGCGTTGCACCCATAGAGTGGGTCGAAATTCTCAAGGTTGCTTATCCGTTTCTTCATGAAAAGGCGGGCGATCTAGTAATCTTCGGATCCCAAGCTCTATCCATTCACATGAAGAACCCGCTGCGAAGCAAAGATCTAGACATGCTCTCTGCCCAAGTCGGCCCTCTTCAAATGGAGCAGTTGTCAACAAAACTCTCGGATCTTACGAACGTGGAATTGAGGTCAATTTCAGTTCAAAGTAGAATGTTTGGCCCAAGGAAGATGACTACATATGCGATTGAGCTTCGGATCAAGGAAAGGCCCTTCTTCGTAGAGGTGTTCGATCGCATATTGGATGGACGGGCGCCCTCTACCCTGCAGCCCTATGTTGAGCCCGTAAAGCGTTGGAAGTTGGAGGTCTGGGCTCCCGACAGAGAAGCGACCGTCGCACTTCGTATGGCGTTCAGACAGCCCGAGGGAATAAGTAGGTTCAATGCAACACGCCTAAACGCTTTCATTGACGAGAACCGACGTTCGATACGATTTAAGCGGGTAAGGTCCATTCTCAAGAACTGGAATATTGAGGACTGGGTAGAGAAGAATCTCATTGATCTGTACCGTAGAAATAGGTTGCGAATAATCGGGGACAGCAAAATCATTCCGGGTATTGAGAGGAAACTCGGGTGACATCAAAGGGAGGTGGGCGCATTATTGTTCGATACCGTTGAAGAAAGAACAATCGCACTGACTGTGATTATGGGTTAGAGTAGGCAATAGGAAATCCGGTCCCGTGAGGGCGGCAGAAACAAGCATTCGACGAGGCTTCGGGTATTTATGTGGTTGTGCGGAAACGCAGGTGCACTTCCGCTAGAAAACGGGCCTTTTCCGCCAGACCGTTCAACTCCCCATAGAACCATAACAATACCACAACCGCACGACTAACCAACAAACCCGAATCCTTAGCCACACGCTTTTTCTTCTGTGTGAGTCTGTTGTTCACCAATAAAGCGAGGCATGGACTAGCCTTGAACCGATCTCAGCTCTGGAAATCTGGCGTTGTAGCTGCGATCTTCCTGACTACACAATGAAATTTAAACGCAGACGCTCATCATGAATGATGATGCTGAAAGGATGCTAACTCCACTTGGGGTCAACACTATGGATGAAAGTGAAGTGAAGATTGTGATTGGACAGGCTGTGGGAAGAGCCTACAACTTAGACCGCGCTGAAAAGAGTATTCCTATGCTTCAACGCCTATTCGAAGAGCCTCAGAGAACCGAATTGGAACGGGCGAGTAGTGAACTGCTTGCTTCGGATAACTTTGATGAGCATACTGTAGCGTTCATACTTCAGGCCTCCCTGCAAACCGACCTTCCGAATCCAGCTCCTATCGATTGGCGTGATCTAGCATTGGATATCCGTGAATTGGAAAACACAGTCGCGGATTACATGTATCGCCTGGAACGGGAGATGGAAAACAAAGATAAAGTGACTGAATCAGATAAGCCAGCGATGGCCGAAATGCACGATGCCCTGCGTGAATGGGCCAACTCTCTCGGCAGCGTTGTGTCTCATATGCGCGAGGAGAACTGGATTGAGGCGAAAGTTGAGGTTGACAAAGCATTCTATGCTTCGCAGTCACAAGCAATCGACGCATTGAAAACATTCTACGAGAATCCCATTCTAGCGGAAGTTATTGATAGATTTCGTGACAAGACAAAACAATTCCACGAGACAATACTTCGTTACCCATCACGAATGATTATTCCCAAAGATCGAGTGAAAACTATCCTTGATGTTCAAGCCGTGTACCTGCGTCTACAGCAACTCTACTTCGAGGATCGAAACCGCGAAGCGAACCAAGTTATCGGTTACCCTATAGAGAAACTCGGAGATGCTATTGATTTCCTACTTCAAACTAGCAAGCGTTTAGAGACCGCGAATTATGAGATTGGGCTCGGGGTAGGCAATCTAAGAAGGGGGCTACCCAAGATTAACGACCCTGCTCTTAGGAGAGTGTTAGTCGATTTGGCTGATAGGTTGGATACAATCTTCTCAAGCCTGCCTGCAGAACCTTGGCCAATGAAGGATTATGGCCATCCTGATGTTGAATCGCGATTTGACTCAGATCCGTATGGCCCGACATACAACCATGGAGAACAAACCAAAGACGAAACCTAGGTCTAGGGAGGGGATGCGGTTGGCTAATGTTCGCTTTCATCTTCAGCACTGTGGTCATGAATGAAAGTCGAAGAAGGTTTTTCCTAGAAGCACGAGATGCCCAGATTGCAAATCACGCGAGGTCATTAAGCGGCTTCGGTAGAAAGCACTGTTGCTCTCGCAAAATTCGAGATGAAGATTGGCTTTCTGAAAAAAGACTGTTACTGTATGGTGAGACAAGTTGCTAGATTGGTCGAAGCTGAAACCATATCACAACAATAAGCATCTGAGCTTTGAGGAACTCTGTTATCAGACAGCCAAATGTCTTTTTCAGGATCATTTCACTCGCATTGATGATACCGGAGGAGGGGACGGTGTAGAGTTTTACAGGGTTCTACCTGAAGGTGATGAATGGGGATGGCAAGCAAAGTTCTACTATCCTCAAGCTCGTCTAAACCTGAGCAATCGCAAAGCTTCCATCGAAGAATCCCTAATTTCCTCGTGTAAGAAACATCCACGTCTCAAGAAGTGGATCTTGTGTACGCCGACAAACCTGACTCCTGAAGAGAGCACGTGGTTCAGCCAAGAACTCAAGAAGAAGATTCCGACCAATATGACGGTCGAACTCGAACATTGGGGTGACGGCGAGTTCAATGACTGGACAAGACATCCGCATTTTGGCGGAATTAGGCACTATTTCTTCGGCGAGTTGGAGTTCACAATGGATTGGTTCAAGAAACGCTTCGAAGAGATCTCTCCGATCTACAAAGATAAGTTCAATCCAGCGTTGCACACACCGACTATTTTCGATAGCCATATTCAGAATACCCTCTGTGAGTTAACTCTTACACAGGAATTGCATGAAATAGTGGAATATATTCGCACTAAAATCCAAGAGTATGTGAAGACGGTTGACGATCTGAAAAAACCCTTACCTATGCACATTGACTGGGGAACAGTCAAGAGTGTCCTAATCGCTGCTCTCGAACCAAATGCGAGTGTTGCCAAAGATGCCTTGGCTAGGCTCAAGAAGGTCTGTGAATTCTTGGACCAGGGTTTGATTGACGAGATAAGGTCCTGGAATCTAAATGAAACTGAGGATTTTCTAAAGGTGATTGTTCAATCGAGCGAGTCGTGTGAGAAGGCGTGTTCTGGGTTTGACGAAAATGCCCTTACGTACACAGGAGAGGAAAGAGAAAGAGTCAGAGCTCTTGGCGAAGCATCTCAGATGGTGCGTCAACCGATCAGACTTGCAGCCGTACTCGCCGACAGTTTTTCTGATTTTACTCGTGTTCTAAGAGCTGTAACCCGTTCGAACCTGAACATACTCGGAGGTCCAGGAGTTGGCAAAACACACCTTGTTAGTCACGTTGTCGATGAAAGAATAAGAAGAGAACTGCCGGCTATCTTGGTGCCCGGCAGTAGGTTCATGAGTCAACAACCGATTTCGCAGCAACTACTTCAAATGCTCGACATCCCGGCAAATTACAGTTGGGACGATTTCCTTTCTGCTCTAGATTGCTCTGCTCAGGCATACGGAACCAGAGTTCCACTCGTCATAGACGGTCTAAATGAGGCGATAGCTAGCGGGACTCTGTCAGAGATATGGAAACGCGAATTACCGGTCCTGATCAACCAAATCAAGCAACTCAAGAATATCGTGCTCATAACAACCTGTCGAACGAGTTATGAGAAAGGCGTATGGCCTGATGATGCTCTTCCAAACAGGCTTTACTTGCGCGGATGGTCTCCAGAAAATCTCGAAGCAGCAATTCACAAGTACTTCGATTGGTACAAAATAAGTGGCGACCTGACAACTTCATCTCTTCGTCAGTTTCAGAATCCCATATACCTGAAGATCTTCTGTGAGGCTAACAACGCTGAACGTCGACAGGAGAAAGAGGTCTATGTCGGAGAAGAGACGCTTTTTGAGGTTTTCAAGGTTTGGTTGAACCAGTGCAGCCAAAGCATATGTGACAGGCTCAACTTGCACACCAGCGTCTCAGTGGCTCAAGATTCCATCAGAAAGATCGCCCTTCGAATCTGGGAAAAGCATGTTAGAGAACTCCCCATTGCGGAATTAGCCGAGATCGTAGACAATACACCTCTGAAGGAGCTGCAGTGGAACCAGTCCTGGACAAAAGCAGTCCTCGACGAGGGGTTACTGGTGTGTCGTGATCTACGTGACCAGGGGGAAGTCGCATACTTCACGTATGATTTACTTGGCGGATACGTGATCGCACACAGTCTTGTCGAGAAAGAGAAAAACAGCTTGGACAGTTTCCTGAAATCTAATGAGGTGACGAACAAACTCTTCTCGGACGACTACAGAAATCTGCATCCCCTGTATGAAGACATTTCGCGATCTCTTGCTGTAGTCTTGCCAGTAACAACCGGTCGATTTCTGCATCAGGTGAGGGAAGATGAGAAACCATTCAACTTCTCAATCGCGGCTATTTTCGAACTTCCACCAAGCGTTGTTTCGAATGGTTGTGTTGAGCTCATCGCGAAGTTGTTCGATGACGAACGGAACAGGAAATATCTAATCAGTCTGGCGGCGTCTACGATGACACAGACGCAACACCCACTTAATGCGGTTTTCTGGTCCAAGCGACTGTTGGAACTTCCGATGGCGGAACGCGACACTTGTTGGACGGAATATGTGCGAGAGAACGAGGAACAGCTCCAAAGTACTGTGGTCCGGTTCGAAAGACTTTGCATGGATAGAGACGCCTCTTCCCCCGTTGCTAAAGAAAGATGTCATCTGATGGCCCAACAGCTAATGTGGACGTTAACTTCAACGGCGCGAACGCTCCGGGATAAGACGACTCGAGCGCTGTACTGGTATGGACGATGGATGCCTGACCGTTTCTTTGACCTGGTGCTATCATCTCTAGAAGTCAATGATCCGTACATCTCTGAGAGAATGCTCGCTGCAACCTATGGTGTGGCTATGGCTCGACAGATCGAGTTTACAGACAATACTTTCACTACGGTAACATTGCCCAGATATGGGAAAGAGTTGTATGAGGTAATGTTCGGAGAGAAGGCGCCTCATAGAACAACCCACATTCTCATGCGAGACTATGCTCGACGCACAATTGAGCTGGCGTTGATTCATCATCCGGACTTGCTAAGCTCAGAACAGCAACAAAGGATTAGACCGCCGTTCTCAGAAGAGGGGATCAGAAAGTGGGGAGAAAGAGAAGACAAGAATGACCGAGAATACAGAGACGGAAATGCCCCAATTCATATGGATTTTGGCAATTACACGATGGGGCGTCTGGTCAAGGACAGAAGTAACTACGACTTTGACAATACTGAGTACAAGACCGTACGCGGAAACATATTTTGGCGAATCTACGATCTTGGATACTCGCTTGAGAGATTTGGGGAAGTCGACAGACTCATTAATCGAATGAATTGGGGATACGGTAGAGGCGAGAACGGCGGGAAAATAGATCGCTACGGAAAGAAATACTCATGGATAGCATTTTTCGAACTTGCCGGATTGAGGCAGGACAGAAAACTCCTACCGGACGATTATGGTTTTCCACGAATTTCTAGTTGCGATATCGATCCGAGCTTTCCTAAAGATATCCAACAATATCAAGTTCCGCTAGACGACTTCTTGGAAATCACGTCCATTTCATCTCAGGAATGGATAGAGAAAACAACCGCGCCTAACATAAGCTCCGCCCTCATAATCCCGAAGATTCTCGGAAATGATGGTCCATGGGTTTTGCTAGACGGTTTTATCGTGCAAGAGGATTTGGAGGCAAATCGAGACTGCTTTTTGCACCCGCGATGTTTTCTGATTCAGAATTCCGATTTAGAGGAATTTGTGACTCTGCTCAAGAGAAACTCCCAAGCTTGGATTCCAGACATACCAAAAGACTACTACACATATGCAGGCGAAATTCCATGGTGCGACACATTTCCCAACAATGGTCAAGATGAGATGGAACTCACGGTCAAGACAAAGAAAGAAGTTCGCCCAATGGCGTCGCGTGTAGAATCAGGATTTGTAATCAAAGAACAGGAAGTTGAAGTCCCAAGCGAAGTTCGGAAATTTGCTGTGTTTCTTCCAGTTAGATACAATTGCTATGAATCTTACCACAGCGAAGTCAATCCCAGTCGTTCCGTACTAGTTCCTGCAAAGGAGATCTCTCAAATCTTTAAGGTATGTTCTCAGGCCCAAACTTTCGATATGCATGAGAAAAAAGGAAAAAAAGCGTCGATCACCGTCAGTTGGGGTAAGGAATATCACGATTCCCAGCTAGTCTTTTTGCGCCAAGATCTGCTGGACGGATATCTGGGAGGATGGAGTATGTCACTAGTATGGGTAATTAGTGGCGAAAGACGACTTTGGTCAGAAGAAAAAGATACTATTGGACTTGGAAGGTCGATCGAGAAGTATGCCCCATTTTTCCATGTCTTGAGCTACACGCCCAAGAAGACGTGATTGAATTCCAAGGGACACTGGGTTCTGCTAGGAATACGCGAAATATTCCTTGGACAGAACCTATGATGCCTGCACGTGGACTTCCACGTCTAAACCATCGATTACACGTGGCCATCAGAAAATGAGCCTTATGTAATATCCCCAGTCAGCTGGTGCGGGCAATGGAAATTGAACTTAGCCCATCAGTCCTACTGACAGGAGAAGTTTAGTCTAAGATATGCGCTATGTAAGTTCATGAGCCATTTGTCTGATTAGAGGAGCTCGCGAGAAGGCGAACATCCTGTGTTCGCGGAGCCGAGCACAACAGCTATGGAGGGTTCGAATCCCACCCATCGCAAGAACGATGCGTCCCCCCTTGTAGGGGGGCGGTGCTAGAAAAATAGGAACCACGTAGGCGCTATCAATTCAATCAGTTGGCAGAGATTCTATAAGGAAGGGGAGCGACCGCTATCATTGAATGGTCATGCAAGCTGGTCCGCAAAGGCCGGGCATTGTGTTTTGCAGCAACTGTGGAATGAACAATCCGACGGGGAACAAGTACTGTTACGGTTGCGGTAAGTCCCTTTTCAGCATAACCTGTTCCTACTGCAGTACCATCAATCCCCAGTACGCCCACTTCTGTGGGTCGTGTGGTCGAGCCCTAGCCCGCTAGATTGATCAAGCGCCCCCTTTCAACCGGTCTCGATAATGTTCCCGAAACTTCCTTACCGACGAACCCGAATCCTCAGCCACACGCTCTAGAGCATTGAAATCGGGCCCAATGGCTTCGGAGTAGCCTCGGCGAGTGTTCAACTCCCCACACCAATAATCCTGAACGAGCAACGCTTATAGGGCGTAAACAAGATCGTTTACGCGTCATGACAACAGTTCAGGTTCAGGTCAGGGTGCCGAGGAAAGTGGTCCAAGAAATAGATAGGTGGATAGCAGAAGGTCGGTTTGCTAACAGAAGCGAGGCCATCAAGACGGTCCTAACACTTTACGAGGAAAGAGAGAACACGAGAAAGTTCTACCAGACCATCCTCAAGCGCAGTGAGCAAGCGAAGAAGAAACCTGACTCACTAATTCCCCTCGAAGAGATTTCTTGACCTATCAGGTCCTCCTTCACCCCAAATCAGCCAAGTTCCTCTCGGGATTGGCGGAACCTTTGCGAACGAGAATCAAAGACGCGTTGAGAGAATTGCGGGATTCTCCTGAAACGAAGGGTGAACGCCTATCTCCCTCTGCGTTCTGGCGAATCAGAGTCGGCGACTACAGAGGGATCTATGAGATAGATAGAAAAGACAAGAGAGTAATTGTCCTGCACATTGGACACAGAGGCAGGGTATACGATGACTTCAGTCGTCTCCTCTGATCTGTTCGGAAGTTCGGGAGTGCGATAAGATGAGCTCAGATGGTTCGTGGGTTCGAATCCCAACCGGAAACTCTCACCAGAACAGTATCGAATCTCGACTTCCCATGAAAGTGAAATGTGGCCAGGCGAGTTGAGTTGAAGAAGAAGCGGTTCTTCGTTGCAATCGATTTCTCGAGGTACAAGGGCAGATACGTTGCCGTGGTCGGAAAGAGAGTCGTTGCAAGCGGAACCAACGCGAAACAAGTGTGGTTAGAGGCCAAAAGGAAGAATCCTAAAGCTCGACCCGAGCTTCACAAGGTCCCGAAGGACGAGACGCTCGTGTTGATTGATCAATTGCCTACTTTCAACCGTTCTCGGTAATGTTCCCGAAACTTCCTAACTTTGGGCGCAATTACAATTTGGCAGTATTGTTGCCTTGGGTTATTCTCGAAGTATTTCTGGTGGTAGTCCTCGGCCTTGTAGAAGGCTTTCAACGGTTCGACTTGCGTAACGATCGGCGCATCCCAAATCCCGGCCGCCGTGATTCCCTTGATCACATGTTCGGCGACCACCCTCTGTTCGCTATTATGGTAGAAAATGACGGAACGGTACTGAGTGCCCACGTCAGCCCCCTGCCGGTTTAGAGTTGTAGGGTCGTGTACGGTGAAGAAGACCTCGAGGATTTCCTTGTATGAAATTACCTCAGGATTAAAGGTCACTTGCGCTACTTCAGCGTGCCCAGTTCTCCCCGTGCAGACCTGTTCGTAGCTTGGATTTGCAATCGTCCCCCCAGAATATCCGGGCTCTACCTTCACGACGCCCTTCAAGCCACTGAAAACTGCTTCCGTACACCAGAAACAGCCGCCCCCGAGAGTAGCTACTTCATCACTCATGCTTTCCTTTTGGGGCAATCATGACGTATAAACTCGAACTTTTGACATCAATGATTAGAATCTCAAAAGGTAGCTCGATACGATTCTGGAAGGGGTCTCTCGCAAATTGAACTCGTTATGATCCAAGCGACTCAGTTCTTTGATACCAAGTCAATATCTAGGGTTGGTTGAATGGCATATTCAGTGAAGGTGCTTCCTATGGCTGGGTTGTTTAGTGTTCTTTTGCCTTACACTGCCTATCTTGCATTGTTATTGCGAGTTTGGGTTGGAGCCAACTTTGTTGCTCACGGTTATCCTAAACTGGGCAAGGCGAAGGCGCAGACGCTTCAATGGACTAAGAGCCTAGGAGTTCCAACAATAGCGACCTACCTGGCGATAATTCTGGAGTTCTTTGGTGGATTATCTTTGATCATTGGATTCATTGTGCCAATTGTTGCGTTTTTCATCGCACTGGAAATGGTCGGTGCTATACTCCTGAAGAAAACTAAGATGAAGGCGCCCTACATGGGTCAAAATTCGTATGAGATTGACATAACGTACCTTATGCTCGCCATCGCTCTCTTGGTGCTTGGGGCGGGCCTACTTTCAGTTGACTCTTTCCTTGGACTTTAGGGAAATGAATGAGTCAGGCTGCTATGACTGGTGTAGAACGGCGTGAGTCGATTTGGGTCATAAGAAGACGGAGACCACTTTGGTCGCGCACTTCCTAACGATGACGGTTCAAATTCCGTTGCCCGCACCAGCTGACCCGTACACACGAAAAGTCATATTTCCGTCGCCGCTGCGAGTGAGAAAGTAACACACGGCAACTGTTAGAAGTAATACATGAAAGTGTTGGGGCGTAGTTGGAATACGCATGATGAGGAAGGTAGAGCCTGGAAGTTTTGTTGACTGCGTAGAATCGGTAATGGTTAGCCCCGTTGAAACCGTGAAACCGACCGACCTTCTTCAATACGCGCTGAAGAGGATCGTCAAGAAGAACATCGGGTGTGTGGTGGTTGTCGAAGGTAAGAAGCCTGTAGGAATTGTCACGGAACGTGATGTGTCTCGAAGAGTTGCGAAGAGTTCGAAGCTTCTGGTAACTCAAGTGAGACGAGTCATGTCAAGTCCGCTTATTACTGCAACCCGGGGTACTCCTATCGACAAAGCCGTCTATCTTATGGCTAAGCACGGTATCCGAAGGCTCCCAGTCATCGATAGAGAGGAACTGGTCGGTCTCGTTTCGGAACGTGACTTGCTACGATGGATGCTTCAAGTGAGCTACGAGCCTCAGGTTCCAATCGAAATCAGACAAATCCTAGCGAGGAGAGCTGAAGCGAAAACCTAGCTTAGCGTAGGTGGCTACATACATTTGCTGGGCCTTTGTGTGTGGGTCAGCTGGTGCGCACACACACGAAATGCCTATTCAGGCTGTATGAGGTGTAGAATGCGGAACAGTCACTCACTCTTTTTGTTCAGCTGAATCCGATTAAGCGGAACAACGGCACTCGCACTCAATCAACTATCTGTATTGGCGTCCACGATACAGGGTGCTCTGAATAGGCATCCGCCGATGCCGAACAACCGACACGAACAGTCATAAACCGAACAGAGCCCGCATTGCCCGGTTCTTTTGCGTTCGAAATCGCTGCCGGCATTGAGTGGACATCCAGAAATAGTCTCTTCGTGTTCGAGTTTGGTTCGGGGTGTATCCGACGAGCCCAATTGCTCGGCCTAGTTTGTTCAGGGGGGAGATCTTACTCCTGATAATAGTGGACGGGCTTTTCGGGTTCGCGGTTGGCTTCAGCTCTCCCTCCGTCGCGCCGTTAATCGTCGCCATCGGGGTTAGCATAACATTCGTGGGTCAAGCACAAACCATCGGAGGCCTGGGCGCCACATTTCTTCGCTTGCCCATTGGTGTCTTGATTGATCGAATTGGGCGAAAACCCTTCATTCTCATAGGGGGACTCGTGACGCTGGTTGGTTTCTTTTCGTACTCTTTCGCCACATACTGGGTTCTGTTGGGCGCGGGCATCGTGCTAGTGAGTTTGGACCAGGCTATTCGCGGGACAGCTTCGTACGCGGCGCTCGGCCACGCAACCACAACGCAGGGACTTGGAAAGATTTTCAGCATTGACCTTGGCGTAACTGAAACGGCCGCCACACTGGCACCACTCCTTGGGGGTTTCTTAGCGACCGCGATGGGTCTCCCAAGACAAATAATTTTCACAACTTCCGCCGCTCTCGTTGCAACTGCTCTCGGGATCGTGGTTCTGGGCTACAAACCAGAGCGAATCCAGCGAACCGAAGCCGCAGCCGGGTCTTGGTGGGGGTTCCTACGCCCCGACAAAAGCCTCATACCTTTGCTGGTGGTAGTGGCGCTCGATTCAGTCGCATGGAGAATCAGCTTCCCCTTCTGGGCGTTGTATATTTTCAAAGAGATGAAATCTACCCAAGAACAGTTAGGGATAGCATTGGCAATCTCCGCTGGAATTCCAGCGCTGACGGGTTTCACGTTGGGTTCCAAGCTCGACAAGCTCGGCGGGAGGCCTTTTCTGGCGGCTAGTGAATGGTCCGCCATTGGTTGTTTTCTGCCGCTTTTGTTGGGTTGGAGACCTGAGTTCGCGTACATATCCGCCGTATTCGCTGGTTTCGTCTACAGCTTATGGATGCCCGCCCTAAACGCTCACATTGTTCTACATTACGGGCGAGAGAGATACGGTCAGACGTTTGGGATACTGGCGCTCGTTGCCGGCATGGCATCAGCCGTGTCCCCAATCCTGGGTGGGTGGATGTGGGACAACATATCACCACAATCCCCCTTCATACTCAACCTAGTCCTAGCCATCATAATCGGTTTCATAATCTGGTTCAAAATCAAAGAACCAACTCCAGCGGTGACCTAGGAAGCGAGCACGTGCGGTCAGACACGTGTGGTACCCTTGGTGCGCGCCCCCCAAAATAATGAACGAACGATCGTCTGTGGATTGTTGTTAGTTGTTGTGTGTGGGTCAGCTGGTGCGGGCAAGGGAATTTGAATTGTCGTCCTTCGTCGTTAGCAAAAGCGTGTGTGAGCCTAGTCGTTTCGGGCCATGTAGACGAATGGATCGTACCACGATTTAAGAAGCGGCCGGGAGGCCGGCGAGTGTTCGGGCTAGGTCTTTCTTTCTTTCCAGGTCAGCTAGTTGTTTTATCGTCATTTGCGCGGCTGCAGGGGAGCCGCCGCCGTGCATGCAGAGCGCGCCTAGTCTCCCCGGGCCGGCAACCATGCTCTCGATGAGCCTAGCCACCCTCAACCTCTTTTCCGCCGTAACTCCATGCGAGCCACGATAGTACTTTTCCACCAGCGGGCCTATCTTCGGGTTTTTCAAATCGAGTTCGGATGGCATGGAGGATATCATTCCGCCGCCGATGTCTTCAGCTATCTTCTGAATCTCGTACGGGAGCCTTGTCACACTGATCTTGGTGACGTTGGCTAGGAGGGGGTCGGGGAACCATACGCCAGATGGCGTTGGCTGACCCTCGTAAGCAGCACCTAAGGCTTGTGAGTATAAGGCCTCGGATAGGTACGTCATTTCAGCCAACCGGTCGGAGAGTTGCCTAGACAACCCATTGTATTCAGCCAGAAGTGCGCCAGCCCCAGTTAACACGTCACCACAACCCGCCAAACAACCGCCCAACACCATTCTATGGAGCAAAACGAACTTGGTCACGACATCCACAGCGAAGTCGCACTCCCCGTTCATGAAAACGCGTTCTTTGGGAACGAAGACATCATCGAAAACCACGAGCGATTCGGATGAGCCGAAGTTAACGTTCCCCTTATCGAACCCTCCCTCCAATTTCCTTTCCCCGCCCGGCTGCATGTCAACAACTTGCATCACACCCTCCGCGTTCATTGGCACAGCGAAGGCGACGGCGTGCTCCTTCTCAGCTTCAGCGAACCCCGTGCCTGGTTGAACGATGATCTCGTGCGAGCCTATTGCGCCGCCAATCATACTCTTGGCGCCCCGCACTACGATTCCTTTCTTATTCTCGTCCACTACTCTGAGGTAAACATCCTTGTCAGGTTGGTGTTTCGGTTTCAGGGACCGGTTGCCTTTCGGGTCTGTCAACGCGCCTGCGCAGGTTAGGTCTTTGCCTTGCACCATCTCGGCGTATCGTTTCAGCCGCTTGTGGTAGTCCGTGCCGAGTTGGGCGTCCATTTCATATGTTGAGTGCCAAAGCGCGTTGAGGGCGTCCCAACCACAGCAACGGCTCGCTGTACAGACTCCCGTCCATTGACAAACAAGTCGCGCCGCCTTAACGCGGTTTACCAGATCCTCCCTGGACCTATGGATTGAGCAGTATGCGCTGATTTTCGACCCGGCTTCACCTGTTCTCGTTAGGAGGCTGTCGTACCTGGGCTGTTTGGAAAGGTTGTAGATTTCACCAATCCCTTCTAACGCCAGGCGTGTGAACGTGTTTTTTGTTACGTCTTGAATGCGGTCGCCGCGCATGTAGGCCTCAGACTTTAGCCGCTTCATGCTCTGGATGTATTGTTGTTTAGACTTTAGGACCATGTAGAACCCTCAGAGGAGTTCGTTGGAAATCACGAGTCGTTGAATCTCTGATGTGCCCTCGTAGATTTCTGTGATCTTCGCGTCCCGGTAGTATCTTTCGAGGGGTAGGTCTGTCATGTAGCCGTATCCTCCGTGGATTTGTAATGCCTTTCGAGCGGCTTCGACTGCGGTTGATGCGGCGAAGAGCTTAGCCATGCTAGCCTCCTTCGTGTGTTTTCTACCTTGGTCTGTAAGGGTAGCAGCATGGTACGTGAGCAGTCTCGCGGCTTCAATTTCGGTCGCCATGTCCGCGATCATCCAACGAATCGCTTGTTGGTCGCTGATGGGTTTCCCGAATTGAACCCTCGTCCTTGCATGCTCGATCGCAGCGTCCAGGGACGCTTGGGCTATGCCTACGGCTTGTGCTGCAATGCTAATCCGCCCACAATCCAGCGTGTCCATTGCAATCTTGAATCCCTCCCCTGGCCGACCAAGCATGTTCCTTGCCGGAACTCGCACGTTATCGAAAATTACTTCAGAAACCATCGATGAACGTATTCCCATCTTATCAAATATCTTCCCAATCTTGACGCCAGGCATGTTCCGGTCAACGATGAAACATGATATGCCTCGGTGCGCGAGTGATTTGTCTGTCATCGCGAAGACGAGGTAGGTGCTCGCCATCGGAGCGTTCACGATGAAGTACTTGCGGCCACGAATCACGTACTCATCGCCGCTCAGCGTCGCCTTCGACTCCATCGACGCAACATCGCTTCCGGCTCCAGGTTCAGTTAAGCAGAATGACCCGAACTTCGAACCTTGGGCCAATGGTGTCAAGTAGAGCATCTTTTGCGGCTCGGTTCCGTACGATAGCAGTGGTTGGCTGACAAGTGATACGTGCACAGCTAAGGTAACCCCGAGGGCAGCGGAACCGCGGGAGATTTCCTCTACGGCAAGAATATAGCTCAGTACGTCTTGGCCGCCTCCTCCATACTTTCTTGGGATCGGCAGGCCAATCAGGCCGGCCTTAGCCATTGCGCGCCAAGTTTCTGTCGGGAATCTCTTGCTCTTGTCCCAACCATCAGCCTTCGGTAAGACGAATTTCTCCGCGAAGCTACGGGCTCTTCGCAGCACATCTTCCTGGCGCTTACTTAATGCAGTTCTGTCAAGTTGTCGTCTGCTAATCAGTTTCACTCGCCTGTTTGTTTTAATTGTGCATTCCAGCCATCCAGTGTTCAGTCATCAGTTGATGAAGCCGAGTCAACGGCGGGATGTGGGCTTTCGCCCGAATTAGCCGACTGGGCCGATGTTGGGTATCTGGTTGCTTTTGACCGAGCGTGAAACCCTGACTGTGCGAATGGTCTAGCTGGTTTCGTGAATGCGAAACGAGAGCCCTGAGGTTCGGGGCCGTCGCGTCTGCAGGTGAAGCGATGGTATGGGAATCCGAGACTGACGGTAATCCCTCAGTCGATGCAGATGAGTCAAGGAGACGAAGACTTGACAGAACCCTTAATGCAAACTCCATACGAACCCCCATCAGGGGTAGCGTAAGTACCGGCAAATATCTGTTGGATACGAACAATACTTACTATACCGATGGCTTCACCCGTTGATGCCTAAAATACTCTCTGAGAACTCACCCGAGCCGCTTGAGCAAAGGGTAACTATTCAGGCAAAGAAGCATCTTCGTTGCGCAGGGTCAGTGAATATTGAACGCGTACGTGAAAGTCTGCGAAACAACCGACGTCCCATCCGGAACCATGCACCCAGTTGACGTAGGCCAGAATAAGCTGATGATCGTCAACGTAGATGGCTTTCTGTACGCATTGAACAGAATATGCTCCCATGAAACCGCAGACCTATCGACCGGTTTCCTCGTGGGTTCCGTGGTAACTTGCCCGCTACACCTGTCGAGGTTCAATGTGAAAACTGGCGAAGTAGAGAACCTTCCAGCCACAGTGCCCCTTGCCACATATGCTTTGAAGATTGAAGGGACAAGTGTATACGTCCGAGTGTAGGCTCAGCAGAGAGAATGAGTTGGAGAACTTATATCACGTCATACACGTTACTTCAACCAATGTTCGCCGGTCTAGGTAATGGTCGAAAAAGTTACAACGATAAACGTTTCTAAGCTCCGAGAAGACTTTCCGGTTCTAAAACGCCAAGTCAACGGAAAACCACTCATCTACTTCGATAACGCCGCCACATCACAAAAACCCGAATCCGTCATAGAAACCACAGACCGGTACTACAGAGAGTACAATGCGAACATTCATCGCGGAATCCACAAACTAGCTGAGGAAGCAACACTCGCGCATGAAGAAGCAAGAGAAAAAATCGCCAAATTCATCAACGCAAAGCACACCGAAGAAATAATTTTCACACGAAACGCAACTGAAGCGATAAACCTAGTCGCCTACACCTGGGGCAGGGCGAACATTGGGAAAGGGGACAAGATTGTCTTAACAATCATGGAGCATCACAGCAACATAGTTCCGTGGCAGTTGCTTGCACAAGAAAAGGGCGCCAACGTTGAGTACGTAAAGATTGATAATGGAGGGTTGCTCCGCCTGGATGAAGTTCACGAGTTGATTGATGAGAGAACGAAGATCGTGTGCGTAACTCAAGCCTCTAACGTGCTTGGAACGATTAACCCAGTTAAGGAGATTGGCAAGGTCGCCCACCGCTACGGTGCAATGTTCTTAGTTGATGCAGCCCAGTCCGTTCCGCACATGCGTGTTGACGTTAGGGATACTGACAGCGACTTCTTCGCATTCTCAGGCCACAAGATGTTGGGCCCCACCGGAATTGGAGTCCTCCACGGGAAGAGCGAACACCTCAGGAGAATGCCGCCATTCTTGGGTGGTGGAGAAATGATAAGGGAAGTTCACACTACCGGAGCCTCGTGGAAGGACATCCCATACAAGTACGAGGCTGGGACACCAAACATAGTCGGCGCCATCGGCCTCGGGACGGCAGTGGATTATCTCAGCAAGATCGGAATGGAAAACGTCCATGAGCATGAGAGAGAAATCTCCAAGTACGCAATTGGAAGAATGAGCGAAGTAAAGGACCTCACCCTATATGGGCCCAGAGACATTGCACAAAGGGTCGGCGTACTCTCTTTCAATTTGGGAGACATCCATGCCCACGACCTCGCTTCAATCTTGGATGAAGAAGGCATCGCCATAAGGTCAGGGCACCATTGCGCCCAACCCTTGATGGAATTCCTAAACGTCCCCGCCATGTCGAGAGCAAGCTTTTACATTTACAACACGAAAGAGGAAGTTGACGTATTCATCAACGCCCTTGAGAAGGCCAGGAAGCTATTCGCGCGATGAGTTCTGAAATCTACAAAGACATTATTTTGGACTATTACCGGAACCCGCGCAACTTCGGTGACCTACAGGACCCGGATGTCCGCGCGAAGGACTCGAACCCGTTATGCGGCGACATCATAGAGATGCAGCTGAAGATCAAGGACGGTAAGGTGGACGATATACGGTTCAAGGGTAAAGGCTGCGCCATTAGCCAAGCCTCAGCTTCAATGCTCACAGAGGCGGTCAAAGGGAAGACACTTGATGAAATCAAAGCCATGGGCAAACCTAACGTGCTGGAACTCCTAGGCATAGACCCAGGCCCAACTCGAATCAAATGCGCCCTGCTAGGCTTGAAAGTTCTGAAACTCAGTGTTTACGGCTACCTCGGGCAAGCAGTAACCGATGAAGTAAAGCAACTAGTCTAACTGCACCCTTGCAGTCAATTCAATAGTAAGTCAGATTGCGGAAACTGACCTTCCCGCCTGTTTTGGTTGGATGAAAAGTTTATGTGAGATGCGGTTAACGTTATGAAGCCATGCCAAACAAATATGTTCTTCCGGAATTGCCATACAAATACAACGCACTCGAACCAGTCATTTCCCAAGAAATAATGACACTGCACCACGACAAACACCACGCAGCCTACGTCACCGGCGCAAACGCGGCCCTCGAGAAACTCGACAAAGCCCGTAAAGGCGAAGCCCAAGTCGACATCAAAGCGGTTCTCAGGGATTACAGCTTCCACTATGGAGGCCACATCCTCCACAGCATCTTCTGGCCCAACATGGCCGCTCCCGGCAAGGGAGGCGGAACCCCAGGCGGAGCCATCTCAGACAAGATTAACGCTGACTTCGGCAGCTTCGACAAGTTCAAACAACAATTCTCTGATGCAGCTAAGACGGTTGAGGGCTCAGGATGGGCACTTCTACTCTACGACAACACAACCGACCAACTCGTCCTAACACAAATCGAAAAACAAAACCACATGCACCTCGCCCAACTCCCAATACTCCTCGGCATCGACGTATGGGAACATGCATACTATCTAACCTACAAAAATGACAGAGGGAAATACGTCGACGAGTGGTGGAAGGTTGTTAACTGGAGCGACGTAGACTCGAGGTTCGGCAAAGCAAAACATTAGACAGAAATTAACCATTCTACGGGTCTGAATAGAATCAGACCCACCCATTTTTCTCATAAGCGCATTAGGCGAGCGATGTTACTTTCAGCGTCAGAAGAATGAGTGAGCTTGTGCATAGAAAACAAAATACTCAGGCGCTGGCAGGAGAGCATTTCATACCGTAAGGGAACGAAAGCTGTAAGGCTTCCTAGGGCAAAACTTAGCGTGACCTAACGAGGACAGGTTTCGGATATTCTTTGACCGCCTTGTCCATCGCTCCTCTGGCAAGGGCCATGTCCAACCGAACCAGCTGCTTTACGACTTCGTTCTGCCTCGCGAGCTGATACATAGTGGCTCTGCCAACTGATCTCGTAACCTTGACAGCCCCCGATTTTTCGAGTTCCTTCCAATACTTGAAGAAAGTCACCCGTCCCATTCCTAGGTTCTTCACTATCTCGTTCTTGGAATAGTCGGAGAGGGAGTTGTCTAGGAAGAAGTCTATGATTCTCAATATGGGACTGGCTCCCAGATACTTAAGCAGCAAAGTATCGTTCGGCTTGTATGACATATGAACTTGATTAGTTTTGAAAGTATTTAAAGCTAGACTCTCAAAGTACCATAAGTGAACTCATGCTTTCCGACGATCAAATCAAGGCCACTATACTGTTCAAGCTTTACAAAAGAGGAAACTGGGGAGGAAGCCACACTGCGCTCGATAATCTGAAGAAAGGATGGAGGGCGCAAGATCTCGGCAAGCACAGTCTGGCAAGAGTGGAGAAACTGACGAAACAGCTAATTCGTGAGGGCCTGATTGTTCCCAAGCCCACGGGCTACGGCCTGCAAGTTTCTCTCAATCCGCGCCAGAACGAGGCCATAATCGTGATCATGAAGAAATTCTTTCCAGAAGTCTAGTATGCCCAGCTTCTGCCGCTTGGGTGCTTCCCATTTTCTCATAAGCGCATGAGGTACGGTAACTCGGCATAAGGTTCAAAAAGTACTAGGTACGTAGGCTGTTACAGCCTGCTGACGGCAATAGTCACAGGGTGTTTTTTATTTGGTATGTGATATTTGTAAAGGAGATGGAGAAGTTGCTTGTGCCAAATGCAAAGGCACAGGCTCAATACCATCGAAATGCGACGAATGCAAAGCAACCGGCAAACTGACCACTGAAAAGGGGGTACTTGATTGCGATATTTGCAACGGTACCGGCCTAGTTTCAATCAAGTGCAACGAATGCTTCGGCGGCGGCAAACTCGTCTGTGAGGCATGCGGCGGAACAGGCGGCAAAGAAAGCGAAATAGACGAATCGATCTGAATTAGCTATCGCCAAACAGAACCAGACCAACCGTCTCGTCAGGCTCGAATGGGCCTGCAATTTGGGAGGCAAGGATAAAGCCTCGCCCGGCTTTCCGATACAGGAGTCTGCTTCGCAATGAAGACGACGCTCATCTCAAGTCAAGAGAAATTCCCATTCCTTCGAGAGCTGTCCATTCAGGACACTAACCCCGGCTCATGTGCTGGCCCTAAGGATTGGAGCAGCATCCAAGGGCACGAGCTTCTGGAAGTTGCGACTCCGATTGACGGCTCGGTAATCGCCAAGGTGGCACTCGCATCAGTAGACGACTACGAGCACGTCGTCAAAACCGCTGAGGGAGCTTTCCTCAAATGGCGTTCAACACCCGCACCGGTTCGAGGCCAAATCGTCCGGGAAGTTGGCGACGAACTTCGCAAGCACAAGGAACAACTTGGCAAGTTAATAACGCTAGAAATGGGCAAAATTGTCGCGGAAGGCACGGGAGAAGTTCAGGAAGCCATTGATATCGCCGATTTCGCTGTGGGACTCTCACGCCAGCTCTACGGCCTCACGATGCAATCTGAACGCCCGCTTCACCGAATGTACGAGCAATGGCATCCCTTAGGCGTCGTGGGCATAATTACGGCCTTCAATTTCCCAGTCGCGGTCTGGTCATGGAACTCAATGATCGCAACTGTCTGCGGTGACACAATGTTATGGAAACCATCCTCGAAAGTCCCACTTAGCGCAATTGCAGTTCAACACATCGTAAACCGAGTATTGGAACGCCACCAGCTAACGGGAATCTTTACACTCGTAATAGGTCGGGGCTCAACGATTGGGGAACGCCTGATCAATGACAAGAGAATTCCGCTAATATCCTCCACTGGGTCAACCACGATGGGAATGCGCGTTGCCGAGGCAGCGGCGAAACGACTGGCACGAACCATACTGGAACTGGGTGGCAACAATGGCATAATTGTAGCTGAGGACGCGAACTTAGACCTCGCCGTGCGCGCGATCCTTTTTGGAGCAGTTGGAACAGCGGGACAACGTTGCACAACGACTAGGAGGATAATCGCGCAGAAGAAGATCATGGATGAATTGACTTCGAGGCTTGTAAAAGCCTACGGACAAGTTCGCATCGGCGACCCCTTGGATCCCAACACGGTGATGGGCCCATTGGTTGACGAGGAGGCAGTTGCCAATATGATGAAGGCGTTGGGAACCTTACCGAACCAGGGCGGGAAGATTGTTACCGGTGGGAAAAGACTCGAACGACCTGGGTTCTATGTGACACCAGCAATAGTCAGGGTTCCAGGCAATACGCAATTGGTCTGTGAAGAAACGTTTGCACCGATACTCTACATAATGCCCTACGATACCATTGAAGACGCCGTTAGCCTGCATAACGAAGTCCCGCAGGGACTGTCGTCGGCAATTTTCACCGAATCCGTCAAGAAAGCGGAGAAGTTTCTCTCCTCCGTGGGCAGTGATTGTGGCATAGCGAACGTGAACATTGGCACGTCTGGAGCCGAGATTGGTGGAGCATTCGGTGGAGAGAAGGAGACGGGTGGGGGTAGGGAGGCAGGTTCGGATTCTTGGAAACAGTACATGCGCCGCCAGACGACGACGATTAACTGGGGCGACCAACTGCCTTTAGCACAGGGCATTAAATTCGGTGAAGAATAGGATAGAGTAAGCAGAAGTATTCAGTGCGTATCTTACGTGACATAATCCAGCCATTCGGAATACTTCTTACTCCGTCCCCGCACCGCATCATCGAAAGCGGCTTGCAGTTTTCTAGTAATTGGATACTCTCCGTTTCCGATTTTTCTTCCGTCAACTTCCCTGATTGGAGTTATCTCAGCGGCCGTCCCGCAAAGGAACAACTCATCTGACGTGTACAGTTCTTCCCTGGACATGTCGATGCGGCTGCAATGGACGCCGATGTCGCCTGCCAGTTGAATCACACTATCGCGGGTAATTCCTCGAAGTATACCTGCTGCAGCTGGCGGCGTCGAGAGCGCGCCACGCTTTACGCGAAAGATGTTCTCACCTGTTCCCTCAGAAACCATTCCATTTGCATTTAACAGGATGGCTTCATCATATCCGGCCTTTATTGCCTCAATCTTTGCGAGTGCTGCGTTTGCGTAGTTTGCGGAGGATTTTGCTTGGGGTGGCAATGTGAGTGGGCTTATTCGCCGCCACGATGAAACGAGGCAACGGACCCCGTTTTTCAACGCATCTTTGCCTAGGTAGGCTCCCCAGCGCCATGCTGCTACGGCGAATTCTACCTTGTTTGGTAGGGGGTTAACTCCCATTTCTCCGTAACCGTAGAAAGCGATCGGCCTTATGTAACACTCGTCAAGTCCGTTAGCTTTGACGACGGATTTGATTGCTCCGGCCATTTCATCTGGGTTGTATGGCAGTTCCATTAGGTATATCTTCGCGCTGTTAACCAGGCGCCAGACATGGTCATAGAGCCTGAAAATGGCTGGGCCTCGAGTAGTTTTGTAGCACCTGAGTCCTTCGAAAACTGCCGTCGCATAGTGTAGAGCATGGGTCAGGACGTGTATCTTGGCGTTGTCCCAGTCTACCAAGCTACCGTTGAGCCAGATCTTACTGAGCTTATCCAACAGCGAAGGCCTCCGCACCAGATGGCTTAGTCAAATAACTAATAATGATGCACTACGAAAAATCGGGTCCTTTATCGTGGTCAAGTGCTCTAAGTGATCTGAACGTGGTCTATTTGGTAGTAACGTTTGGCTAGCATGCGAGTCTTGTCTATTGTTCGGCCGTTCTTACCAATGGCTAGAGCTTTGTCCTTAGGGTCAACTTCTACCACCACAATTTTGCGGTCGGGTCTTTCAGTTATTCGAACTTCCTTAATCTTCGCGGGGGATAGACAGTTTCTAATGAGGCCTTCCGCCGTGTCGGAAAATTCAACGACTTCGATAGGTCTGCCGGTCATCTTACGGAGGGCGTTGATGTTCTTGCCACCCTTACCAATCGCCAACCCCATCTCTCCGGCTTTGGCGACGAAGATTATTCTGTCGTCTTCGGTGTCAATTACGCAATCGTTTGCTGTAGCTCCGGTAATGTTTTCAAAGAGTGCAATGAGTCGCATCGTTTCTCCGGTGAGTTTTATTCCTGAACTGGCCATGTCTTAACGCTCTGTTAACTTTAGAATCTCTGAATCGCCCGGTTCCTTGATCGTTAGTACGGCTACTACGAAAGGTTTCAGGCATGCTGCCCCAAGGTCTATGCTGTTACCTGGAAAGTCGAAAATGGGTACAGAAGATTGCTTGGCATATTGAACAATATCTGTCCTGTATCGCGCGGGGCAGTTGGAGGAAACTATTAGGAGCTTGGCTTTAGCGAACCTTGCAGCGTCAACGGCTTCCTTAACGCCCAAGGCAACTTTGCCAGTTTTCACAGCGATTTGAATCTGCTTGGTTACGTCTACTTTTGTGGTTTGCATTACTTCTTAACCTTCTCAGGCATGGTCATGTAAACTTCGATGAGTCCTGTACCCATAGGAACCTGTTGGCCGACGATTACGTTTTCTGCAACTCCGCGTAACATGTCCCGTGTGCCTTTGATTGCCGCATCTACGATTGTGGGTATGGTTATTTCAAATGCTGCCTTGGCTAGCGTGCTGGCCTTCTCTCCACTCACACCATGCCTGCCGACTTGGAGGACATCACCTGACGAAGTCATAGCGTCGGCGACGAGCATAACGTGCCGTATGTCGACATCGAGGCCTTGCTCTTCGAGAACCGATGCCGCCTCTTTTATGATTACGTTGCGTCCGGCTTCAATTCCCAGCACTTCAGCTACCTCGTGCATATTGTTCGAAATTGTTCGGGTCGTATCTACGCCTTCGGTTTCAAGAGTTAATTCGAGGTTGGAACCCTCAGTTCGAATGACCCACTCGCTTTTCTCGCCGGTTTTCTCTTCCATGACTAGTGCACGTTTCACTTGTGGGATTCCTTTCACGTGCATCAACGGCAGCCGCAACACGAGCCTGTTGAATTGTGCTATGTCCATATCTTGCGGTGCGATGTGGACGGTGTTCCTTTCCACTTCTACTTTGCATCCGCCCGGGGTCACAGCCGCTTTCACGTCTTTGAGGGATACTACTCTTTCCCTCATGGCTTCATTGTTCAGGGTGACGATAATTCGCATCTTTGTGATGTCCGATTCGAGGCTTGAAGCGATGTCGCCTAATGTTGTGTGAGTGATGCTTGTAGCAACTTCCTGCGCCTTCTCGCGGCTCGCGCGCAGTTTCTTGTCGAGGTAGACTATCATGCTTGGCGTGGATGGAATCTTCCGTGCGTCAACGATTTCGATTAGTCTTGGAAGGCCTAGGGTCACGTTCTGTTCTCTGACACCTGCAAAGTGGAATGTTCTAAGCGTCATCTGAGTTCCGGGCTCACCTATTGATTGGGCTGAGACTATTCCTGCAGCTTCTCCAGGTTCGATCATCGATTTACGGTAGTTTTTGACGGCTTCCTTTATTGCTGCGTCAACTCCCTTCCGTGTGAGTTTCGCGCGGAGCAGGCTCTCTTTCAGTTGCCCCACGAGGCTTGGGGTGAGGTCTTTCTTGACATCTGCAACTTTCCTCTCAATGTAGGCCTTGCTAGCCTTTGCACCCTTCTCGATTGTGAGTTGGACCCGTTCCACAAGGCGTTCCGTATTCACTGCTTTGCCGTGGTCGCTTTTGGCGGTGTCAACTCCGTCTTCGCCATACCTGAATTGTATTATGTCGCCCCTTGAATCGCGAACTGTCCCATCATATTCAACCCGAATGTGTTCGAGTGCATTGATCAGCCTGCGTTGCATGTAGCCGCTTTGTTGCGTCCTCACCGCCGTGTCCACAAGTCCTTCTCTGCCGCCCATTGAGTGGAAGAAGAATTCCACCGGGGTTAAGCCCTCCTGGTAGGAGGCGTAGACGAACCCGCGTGCTTCTGCACCTACGTCGCCCCTTTCAAAGAATGGAAGTGCCCTGTCCCTGTAACCCCGCCTGATTCGCTGGCCTCGGATTGATTGTTGGCCTACAGTGGCCACCATTTGCGCAATGTTTAGCATTGAGCCGCGAGCTCCGGTCTTGGTCATTATGACTCCCGAATTGTCGGTCTCAGTCTTGAGGTACTGTTCTGCCAGCTCGCCGGCTTGGTCGCGTGCCTTGGAAAGTTCATCCATGATTCGAAGTTCAAGGGATTCTTGAACCGTACGGCCAGGTAGCCTTTCAAGCGTTTTCTTTTTGTATTGCTCAATAAGCTCTTGAACATGTTCTTCGGCCTTCTTAACCGCCTTAGAAATCTTGTCTCTGACCGAGGCTGAAATATCGAGTTCATCAATTCCGTAGCTAAATCCTCGCAGCGTTATGAAACGGTCAAGGAGTTTGATCAAGCCGTTTAGGAAGATGCGGCCTGGTTCAGAACCGCTGTCTTTCACTATCCGGTGGAAGAGGGTTTCGGAACGTTCAGCACCGATTGTGTTCTTGTCGATGACTCCTTCGATTAACATCCCGTCTTTTACTACGACAGAGCTACCGTCTTCCTGCGTGACCATGCTCGATTTGGCCACGAAGTTGAAACCCGCCGGAAGGAATAAGCTGAAGATTTGCTTTCCGCTCCAGAGCTCATCCGGGCGCTTTATCTCGGGTGCCGGGAGTTCCCCGTTGTACCCTGCCGCAACCAGGAGCCTTCCAACCTCTTCTTTGGTCAAGTAGGTTGACTTTCTTGTGAGGAGATATGCTGACGTGAGCAAGTCGGTTTTTGCGCCAATTATTGGGCCTCCATAGCGTGGTGAGAGAATCTGGTCTTGTACTTGCATGAGGAGTTTTGCTTCCGTTCTTGCCTCCTCGCCTTGGGGGACATGAAGGTTCATTTCGTCGCCATCAAAGTCCGCATTGTACGGCGGGCATACGCATGGGTTGAGCCTGAAGGTCTTGTAGGGGAGTACTTTCACAGTGTGCGCCATTATCGACATTCGGTGAAGCGAAGGTTGTCGGTTGAAGAGGACAATGTCTCCATCCCTAATGTGGCGTTCCACAATGAACCCTGGCTGAATTGCGTCAGCTAGGCTTTCACGTTCAGTGACGAATTCCAATCTGACTCTGCGCCCATCGGGCCTTACAATGTAGAGGGCGCCAGGGTATTGGTCTGGGCCGTTTCTGATGAGTCGTTTCAACTCATCAACATTCCAAGGTGTGACCCTCTCGGGAATAGTGAGTCGCTGGGCGACGTCGAGTGGTACGCCGACTTCGTTGATGTCGATATTTGGATCGGGTGAGATTACGGTCCTAGCCGAGAAGTCAACACGCTTTCCAGAAAGGTTACCCCTGAATCTTCCTTCTTTGCCTTTGAGCCTTTGGCTGAGCGTTTTCAGGGCACGCCCAGACCTATGTCGTGCAGGTGGTAGGCCGGAAACCTCGTTGTCAAAGTAGGTAGTGACGTGATATTGGAGTAGTTCGTGAAGTTCCTGGATGATGTTGACGGGAACACCTGACTCTAGGGCTTCCTTCAGTTTCTGATTTATCCTGATAATGTCGACAAGCTTGTGCGTAAGGTCGTCCTCTGAGCGTATTCCTGACTCGAGTGTGATGGAGGGGCGGACCGTTACAGCCGGGACGGGTAGAACTTGCAGGATCATCCACTCAGGCCGTGCAGCGGTGGGCTCCATACCTAATAATCGAAGGTCGTCGTCTGGGATCCTTTCTAGCCGCTCGCGAATCTGGCTTGGGTTTAACCTAGCGGCGCCGCCTTCCACCATTTCATGGAAGGTTGTTGGTTTCGCATGTTCAATTGGGTTTTGACGAGCTCCGCAGTGTGGGCATTCCTGGCTCTTCTTCGCATCCTTCATGACAGTTTCGTAGAATGTAGATGGAATTTCGTTGAGTTGCTTCTGCTGTCTTTGCATCAGTTCATTATATGACTTGATTTTGTCGGCTGAGAGTAATATGCGTCCACAGTTTCGGCACGTCACTTGGAGCAGTTTGTGAAGCAGCTTCGCAAAAGCTACGTGAACCACTGGTTCCGCTAGCTCGATATGTCCGAAGTGTCCGGGGCATGCAGAGGCAGTGTTGCCGCACGTCTTGCATTTCTGTCGTGGTTCTAAGGTGCCTAGTCGGCCGTCCATCAAGCCCGAAACGATTGGGAGACCATCCTCGTCGTACGTGTCGGCCGTTTGGATCTCTACCGCGGAGAGTTTGCGTATTTCGCTCGGGGAAGTGAGAGTGAAATGTATACTGCCGATTACCTTAGTTGGTTCTTCAGCTACTGACATTCTAAGCACGCTCCGATACTTCTAGGCGCGGCGCTATGCCGAGCGCCATCAGTTCCTGCAGTAACAGTTTGAATGCGTAGGACAGCTGCACGCCGGATATGACGGCTTTGTCGCCGTCGATCCGACAAACGTACTTGTTCTGTTTCACGTCGTGGTAGGCCAATAAGCCGCACACTTCGCAAACCATAACCGTGTACTTATCGGATTCCTCAAGGAGCCGGTCTCGCAAGAGCGCCGACGCGCCGTGGCCAATTAAGCAATCCCGTTCCATTTCGCCGAATCTGAGGCCCCCGCCCCTAGCGCGACCTTCTGTTGGTTGTCGTGTGAGCATCTGTACTTGCCCGCGAGCGCGTGCATGCATTTTGTCGGCGACCATGTGGTGTAGTTTCTGGTAGTAGACGACTCCGATGAAGACATCGGCGACAAGTTTCTTGCCGTCTATTCCGTTGTAGAGGACTTCTCTTCCGCTGTGTTGGAAACCTAACTCGAGAAGCTCATCCCGCAAAGCAGCGGGGCCTTCGTTACTGAAAGCGGTTCCATCGACGGGTTCGCCTCGAAGGCTTGCAACCTTCCCTCCGACTGCTTCAACAAACTGGCCGATAGTCATGCGCGATGGGATCGCATGCGGATTAATGATAACGTCGGGCACGATTCCCTGTTCGGTGAAGGGCATGTTCTCTTGTGGGATCAGCGTTCCGATGACACCTTTTTGTCCGTGCCTTGATGCGAATTTGTCACCGAGTTCTGGTATCCGCGTGTCTCGAACGCGGGCTTTCACTAGCCGGTTGCCCTCAATCGATTCGCTGAGGAAAACTGCGTCCACTATGCCTTGTTCTGATGGGCGCATGCCGACCGATGAATCCCGTTTTGTTGGCCCCTTGACCTCGAATTCCCGGTATTCTTCAAGGAACCTTGGTGGGCTCGTTCTACCGATTAGCACGGAGTTTCCGGTGACTTCTGATTCAACCGAAATGACACCGTCTTCTTCCAAGAGCCTGTAGTACCTGTCACCCCTGTAGCCTCGAATTCCCGCTTCAGGTACTTCGAACTTATCGCGTAGGCCACCGAGGTATTGCCTGCACTCTCCTTCGTAGACTCTGTAGAAGGTTGAACGGAAGAGTCCGCGGTCGACGGATGACTTGTTGATGATGATAGCGTCTTCCATGTTGTAGCCTTGGTAGCAGAGAAGTGCTACCACGCAATTCTGTCCGGCCGGCCTGCTGTCATACTTGATGATGTCCATGGGTTTCGTTCTGACGACAGGAACCTGTGGGTAGTGTAGGATATGGGCACGGGAGTCAGTGCGGTTTGCGTAGTTAACGCAGAAAACGCCAAGCGCTTGCTTCGCCATCGCTGATTCGTAGGCGTTGCGTGGTGATTGGTTGTGTTCTGGATAGGGAATCAGGGATGCACAGATCCCGAGTATTGTGTATGGGGCAATTTCGAGGTGTGTGGTTTTTTCGTTGATTCGGTTTGGTGATGGTGCGATTAGAGTGCTTTCTTCCTCGTCGGCGTCCAAGTACTCAATGACGCCTCTGTCCACCAAATCTTCCCAACGCATCTCGCCCCGCTGAACTGCTTCTACGTGTTCACGCGTTAAGCGTGGCTTAGAATTCTCAACGATAATTAGCGGCCTTCTCACTCGACCTTGGTCGCAGTTAACGTAAAGATCCTGTCTTCCTCCTTCAAATTGTGGCGGGGAATAGGCGACATTCACTTCGGAACTTATTTCAGCACTTCTTCGCATCTGAATGAGTTCCGCCGAAAGCTTGTCTGCTTCGCTAACGTACCCTGCAATCAGGCCGTCAACGAAAACCTTCGCGCCCACTTCACGAAGCTTGCTGTCGGCTTCATCTACTGTGATTACACCCATCCTTCGGAGTTTGGAAACGAATTCTCGCGAATCAACACCGATGGATATGACGGCGCTGAGGGCGAGGTTCTTGACGAGACCGCAGTTCGAGCCTTCAGGGGTTTCGCTGGGACAGAGCCTCCCCCAATGTGTTGGGTGTAGGTCTCTGGCTTCTAGGTTTGGTTGGCTCCTGCTCAGCGGAGATTGGAGCCTTCGAAGGTGACTTAGTGTTGATGCGTAATTTGTTCGATCTAGGAGTTGGGTTACGCCGACTCGACCGCGAACCCAATTGCCGGTGGCTATCGCGTGCTGGATTCGTTCAGTGATAATTCCTGGACGAATTGCGTTACTTATTGAAAGTTCAGCGTGCCTGCGAATCGTGATTCTTTCAAGCTGATACTTGAGGTCACGGATGAGGTTCCGGAAGGATATTCGGAAAAGTTCGGCTAGTAGAGACCCCGCGAGCTTCAACCGTTTGTTCGCGTAATGGTCCTTGTCGTCGGGCCCCCTCATTCCAAGTTTCAGTTCAATTACTCTGCATCCGACTTCCGCGATGCATGCCGCCTTCTCCTTCCTGTCCTCAGGGTTCCGTCCAATATGTGGGAGAAAGTTTCTGTCAACGGAAGCTTCGGCCTTCTTTAACCGGTAATCTTCGACCTGGCCGGGAGCCAACCTGTTGCCAATGTAGAGGAGTGCGTCCCTCTGCGTGACGACTCCGACGGACTTCTCGAAGGTTGGTGCAAGTTGATTTTGAAGCGTCTCGTCAGTGGATATCATTTCGGCGATTTTCGAATCTTCTTCGTAGCCGAGCGACTTTATCATCACTACTATTGGAATGTCCGATGGGACTCCAGGCATTGTGATGTACATAGCGCCGTCAGTTTTCAGAGTGACTTCTGTTCTAGCCCTGAAGCCGACGGTAGTCGAGAAAATCTTGGCCTTATAGGTCGGGTGAACACCTGTTTGCTCTTTGTCCACGAGAATCTTGTTCGCTGCCAAATCTTCTAGCGCGACTACGACGCGTTCCGCGCCATTTACTATGAAGTAACCACCGGGGTCAATCGGGTCCTCACCAATGCTGATGAGTTCTTCAGGCGCCATGCGGGAAAGTGGGCAGATTTTCGAGCGGAGCATTACGGGGAAGTCCCCGATGTAGACAATCTCGGTCTGCCCTTCTCTTTCGCCAATAACTGGCGTCATTTCCAGATGTAAGGGAGCCGCGTAGGTGAGATTGCGAATTCTGGCTTCAGTGGGAAAAATCTGCCGTTCCGATCCGTCTACTTCAGTAACACGCGGCGTTCCAATCTCGATCTTCCCCAGCTTGATCTTCAGCGGGTAGTCTTCAATTTCAATCGGTATTTCTCCTGTCTCGTCGACAATAGCTTGCAGCCCAGTTTCGATGAATTCGTTATACGAGTCGATGTGCTGCCTAACCAGCCCTTTCTCGTCCAGGAAATGTTTGATTAGATCCCAGATTTGAGGGCTAACCATTCCACTTGCTGTTACAGTCATAAATCCACCCTAACTATCAACAACATAACGATAAACGACAACTTCGCCAGCGGTCGCGCTCTTACGGGTAATACGCAAGATGTCACCCATCTTTGCTCCCAGGACTTCAGCAGTAGGATCACTACTCTTGATGTATGGGAGCTGATATGGCCTGATATGAAATTCCCGCATCAGTTCTTCTGCTTCTTTCTTGGAAAGAAGTTCATGTTTAGGGACAAAGGAATGTCCGAAAATATTGTATGACCTCTCCTTTTCGGTATCTTTCAATCTAGGCATTCTCTCCACGGAGAAAAGGTTCATCCGGCCCTCGTTTGAAGCCCTTCCGAAACTTTCCGTACATGCACCGGGACCCACGCTAATAAAGTTTCGTCCACATCAAAGCGCTCCGCTAGACGAAGAAGCTGCTTCCGAAGCGAAATTTCGGAGCAGACGACGACTCGACGATCACATTCTATGTGGGAGCTCATTAATTATGTTTGAGGCACCCCAAACTAATCCAATCCCTTCACTCACGTCGATAAACCAGGGTTGAGCTTGCCTGGTCGGTAGGCAGCAAGACGATTTCGCTAACGTTAACGTGTGAGGGCCTGGTTATTGCGTAAAATACCGTGTCGGCAACATCATCAGCTGTTAACGGAGTCATACCCTTATAGGTCTGGGTGGCGCGCTCCCGGTTGCCACGAAACCTGACCTGCGCAAATTCAGTTTCCACAAGCCCCGGGCTAATTGTTGTAACACGGATTGGTGTGCCCAACAGGTCTTGCCTTAACCCATCCGACAGGACCCTAACTGCAGCTTTGGATGCACAGTAGACGTTCCCACGAGGATATGTCTGGATGCCAGCAATGGAAGCAATGTTAACCACATGCCCCTTCCCTCGTTTCACCATCCCTGGAACAACCAGACGGGTGACGTAGAGCAGGCCTTTGACGTTGCTATCAATCATCTCTTCCCAGTCTTCGATATGCCCCTCATGCAACTTGTCGAAACCACGAGCGAGACCCGCATTGTTAATCAACACACCGATAGACTGCCACTCATTAGGGAGCGTTTCGAGAGCGGTCTTGACCTGGTCAGAGTTGCGGACGTCGAATGGCAGAACGAGGCTTGAAGTGCCGTAGCGCTCCTTCAATTCTGCAGCTAAGGCATTAAGGCGCTCCTCTCTACGTGCGTTCAAAATGACTCTGGCACCGTTCTTGCTGCATACCCGTGCGCAAGCTGCGCCGATCCCGCTACTCGCGCCCGTGATTAGAACAATCTCATTCGTCAGCGTCTGCAACACCTACCTATAGACGAAGCAGTAAATCTGCCGTATATCAGAGCTTGCGTGCGCAGGTTAGGATTATCGTTAGTCTACCGGCTAGTATAGAGACTACAGACGGCATGGATATACTGTATTCTAATCTTCGAATATTCGGCGAATGGAATGCTCTCGCCGACTAAGCAACGAATCCTGCAGCTACAATCTGAAATCTGTAAGATACTCTCCAATCCGAAACGCCTCCAAATCCTTCACGAACTCCGTGGTGGCGAAAAGACCGTGGGTGAATTGGCATCCAGCACCGCCTTGAAACAAGCAAACGTTTCGCAGCATCTAGCGCTTATGCGACACCGAATGATTGTGGTTGAAAGGCGTGTTGGCAACACAGTGTTCTATCGAATTTCAGACCGGCGCATCAACGAGGCTTGTGACATCATGCAACAAGTCCTACTCACGCAGGCTGGCGAGGACTCGAAGTTGGTTAGGTTGGCGGTCACGTCCAGTCGCTAAAAAAGGAGATGAAAAAAATGCAAACCTTAGAACAGAAAACTGCTCCGCCGTTGAAACGAAATAGGCTCGTCATAATTTGCTCGAAAGGCAGCTTGGATATGGCTTATCCGCCGTTAATGTTGGCAACGACAGGCGCGGCGATGGGCATGGACGTACACCTCTACTTCACCTTCTGGGGAATGAACATGATTACGAAGAAGACAATTGACTCACTAAAAATCTCCCCCGTCGGAAACCCAGCCCTCCCAATGCCGAACATTCTTGGAATGATTCCTGGAATGAGCAGCATGGTGACCTCAATGATGACAAAGAAAATGCAGAAAATGAAGATGCCCAGCATCAGAGAAATGATAGCTACTGCCAAGGAGAGCGGCGTCAAATTCCACGCGTGCTCCCCATCAATGAACATGATGGGCCTGAAGAAGGAAGACTTGATTCCGGAAGTGGACGACATCATCGGCGCAACAACATACCTCGACCTAGCATCAGAAGACGCCATAACACTCTTCGTGTAAACTGAGGAACCCCCATGTCAACACCTGAAACTGCAATCAAAACCCCCATCGTAGTTGACTCACGGGGCACAATGTGCCCCGGCCCCATTACGGACCTATTCAAAGCCTACCGCCACGCAAACATCGGCGACGTAATCGAACTCCTCGCCACCGACCCTGCGGCAAAAAGCGACACTCAGGCTTGGGCAAAACGAAGCGGAAACGAAATTCTGGAAATCGTTGACGAGAAAGACTACGTTCGAATCAAAGTACACATCGTCAAGAAAGGCCGGTAGCAAGAAGTATCTATGATGGCCCAACACCGGATCAACATTGTCATTGTTGGGGGTGGAACGGGAGGAACGTTAGCCGTTAATCTGTTGGCGAGCCACCTTCACCGGGAAATAAGAGCAGAACAGGTGGGGGTGCAGCTCATCTGCGGCCAAAAGACCCACATTTTTCAACCTGGTTACCTACACGTCGCCTTCAAGGGCCTGAACCCGAGCGATATCATCCGCTCCGAAGAAGAGCTCGTCAATTCGGGCGTGAAGCTCATAGCTCAAGATGCGCAACGAATCGAATTGGCAGCGAAGACAGTGACGCTCGTATCCGGAGAGAAGATTAGCTATGACTATTTGGTAGTAGCAACGGGAAGCGTTCCGGACCCATCAGCGATTCCCGGCTTAAGTAAAGCTTCTCTAAACTTTCACACCAGCCCTGAGGAATCAAGAAAAATCTGGAATGCAATCCAGAACTTTGATGGAGGCCACGTCGTCGTCGGAATCGCCGGTGTACCACACAAGTGCCCCCCGTCGCCAAATGAAGCGGCCTTCCTAGTCGACGATTATTTCAGGGAGCAGGGTACACGTGATAAGGTGAAGATAACTTTCGTTACTCCATACCCACGGCCTTACCCTGCCGAGCCCATGTCCAAGGTTATCGAACCGCGTTTTCAGAAGCGCGGGATTGAAGTCGTGACATTCTTCAATGTTGAGTCCGTGGACCCAACAAAGCGTGAGGTCTATTCCCTCGAAGGCGAATCATTACAATACGATTTACTCATAATGGTTCCACCGCATCGTGGCGCTGACGTTGTGATGAAGTCGGGAATCGGAGACGCGGATGGATGGATTCCCACCGACAAGGGCACACTTCGAATTGTAGACTATGAGAACACGTACGCGATTGGGGATGCTACGAACATCCCTGTCTCGAAGACTGGCGTCACCGCACACCTGGAATCAATCGTTGCCGTAGACAACATCATATCCTCTATTCGGAAGAGCGGTAAGCTCTTCAAGTACAACGGGCGAATTAACTGCCCGTTCGAGATGGGTTCGGGGCAAGCTTCGTTTGTCGTCGGATCCTACGACATGCCGGTGAAACAAATTCAGCCCTCACGAATTCGTTATATGATGAAGAAAGCATTTGCCCGATTTTACTGGCGAACGTTGTCCGGAAGTTGGGATTGGTTGCTGAAAGCATATTTCGGGAGAACGTACACCATCGACACGACATAACGGGTGCAAGTGAGATGGCTGCACAAGTTTCATTGAAATTAGAGCGGGTTAAGGATCTTAAGTTCAACGTCAACCTACAGGACGGCCGCAGAATCGAACTGAACTCAGCGGACGAGATGGGACAGGCCTTCACTCCCATGGAGCTCTTCTTGATCGGTTTGGCAGGTTGCACTGCGATGGATGTGCAATGGATTATGGATAAGCAGAGGCAGCAGGTTGACCGGCTAGAGATTTCAGCCCGGGGAACACGGCGCGATGAAGATCCGAGGTATTATGAAACCATAGACCTAGAATACACGCTCGCAGGCCCGAGCATCAGAAAGGATGCCGTTGAAAAGGCAATTAGACTCTCACAGGAAAAATACTGTTCAGTACGGGCCATGGTAACGAATAATGTCAAAATTAACATAACATACAAGATTGCGAACGGAACCGAACCCGAGCAAAAGTACGTCTACACTCCGCCGCAGGCTTCAGATTGAAGAACTTGAGCCACCGCATGGATGACAACGTCGCTTTTATCCCGGTTGGACCTTAACTTACCTAGATGAACATTGGGTAACCCTAAGATGGTTCGTAAGAAAAAGAAAGAACAGGCTAAACCCGCATCTACGGGTCAGACGCCGTCCTCAGGACATTAACCGCCCCCTAGCTAGTTCCGAATCGCCTGCGTCAAAGAACTCGACTTTATGTACGTAAGTCTCTATTGGGCCACAGCGATTCACAACTTCGGCGGACCTGACCAAATGCAGCAAACAGACCCCAAAGAATTCTACCAATACGACCCCGACAAAAGGGCCCTTGCTGCGCGTTACGAAAATGTGAAACTAATTCTAGAGCCCATAACTGGAACCATCGTTCCAGTCGCATTTTCTCTCCTTCTACTATTCTCAGGCACTTCAGTGTGGCTCGTACACTATCTCGCTTCAACGACCGATTCCTATTGGGTGACATTGGGTGTGTACCTTGTCATCTTCGTGAGCCTCCTTCAGCTTGTAGAGGCCCCAATCTCATTCTATTCCGGGTTCGTAGTTGACCACAGATTTCATCTTTCGACACAGAATCTGAAGGGCTGGGCCGTGGACGAGTTAAAGAGCCTAGGAATCGAGGTAGCGTTTGGCGTTCTTGCGGTAACAATCCTCTATTATCTGATAAGGTCGGTGAGTTTGTGGTGGCTCGCGGCAGCAGTCCTATTTGCGATTTTCTCAATCTTGCTTTCAATAATCCTGCCCTACGTCCTCATGCCCATATTTTACAAAGTGATACCGCTCACCGATTCATCATTGAAGGATACTCTTCTTGAAATGTCCAGAAAAGTCGGAGCTAAGAGCGTTGACCGTGTCATAGTGGCAGATGAAAGCAGAAAATCCGTCAGAGCGAACGCATTCTTCTCTGGAATCGGTAAGAGTAAAGCGATCGTACTATTCGATACGTTGTTAAGCAATTTCACACGGAGAGAAGTGATTACCGTGGTTGCTCACGAGCTTGGCCATTACGTGAATAAGGATATTTGGAAGGAGGCGATTCTATCAGGTTTCTTGACTGTACCGCCCTTCTTCATTGCTGACTACGTTCTGAGGTTGGGCGCGGGCAACTTGGGGCTGACTGGAGCAGCTGACCCTGCAGGTGTTCCCGTAATCTTCGCCATCCTAATAGGCGTGAGCTTCGTCCTTCAACCCATCTCCAATGGAATCTCACGAACAATGGAGAGTAAAGCAGATGAGTTTGCTCTCCGAGCCGCGGATGATTCAGAGGCGCAGTCGTCAGCCGAGAGGAGGCTGGCCGACCTGAGCCTTGCAGTCGACAAGCCGAACCGGCTGGTGGAACTCGTCTTCTACTCTCATCCTTCGCCCTCCAAACGCGTGCAATTGGCTGACGGTTGGAGGAAAGAGCATACGAGCGGAAAAAACGTCGGGTAGAATGTGTCTCGAGACCTTATCGGTAGACCTTTCTGATTCGCGAGATTAGGGACGGGCCAATCGCGGCAAGCAATATTGCTGTGGTTAACTCGTGCGCTAGGCCGAAAGGATAAACGCTTGTACCACCCGTGATGAATGGAACGTAGAGGGCAAGGACCGCGCTCACCCAAGGATAGCTGAAAAGTAAGGCATCGATGATAGAGGTCCCAATATCGAAGATCATGGTCAGCAAGTAACCTACCCCCGCCATTTTCCACCGATTAAGCGAGCTGGCATGATACCATAGAAGACCCGCGAATAATCCAACTATGGCCATACAGCTTGAAGTCTCCAGGGTCCATATACCAGCCCCGTATGGGCTGACCAAATCGCTAAGCGTCATGGAAAGCCAACCCACGGCAAACCCGGCCAGGGGGCCGCCGATCACTCCGCCAACGATGACAAGAAAGGCAATTGGCTTGACGTTAGGTGGGCCCCAAGCGAGAGCGAACCTGAAGGCGACGTTCGCCGCGGAGAGTGAGGCTACGAGGGCCAAGAGCCTTGTCTTGCTTGGCAAGCACGATGCTACCTGGATGGATTATCCAGGCCACCACATGTAAATCCTTCCCAAGGCACGAGACGGATTTCCGGAATGAAACACTACCACCACTCGCGCAACCTTGGGAACTCTGCCGGCAGCATCGAGCATTTTGCTGGCTGAATGATTGGACGGATCGTCTATGAAACTTAAATCTAGGCACGAATTCCAAGCTCGAATCTATTGTCTGTAGGAGAAGACTGAGAAAGTTGTCTAAAACAAGAAGCGCGATCTGTCTTGCAATTGTCCTGCTCATGGTCGGTGGGGCGACGATTCCAATTCTAGCTTTCAATGTGAAGGACACGCCTTCCAAGATTCAGCACATCATTTTCATAATCCAAGAAAACCACTCCTTCGACAACTATTTCGGAACCTATCCAGGCGCGAATGGCTTTCCACTTGGAATCACGATTCCAGTCGATCCCAATCAAACGAACCTAGGGGGTGTTCAACCCTTTCATCTGAATGTAACCCAGCCAGTCCTGATTGTGGGGGATGAGTTGCCCCCAGGTGTTTCCGACCCTTCGCAGTTAGGAGATGAAGGAAACGGTTCGATGGCGCCTTTCCCATTTGATAATGAATCGATCAACGGTGATCTTAACCACGCATGGAGGGTTGCACACGTAGACTATGATGGAGGTAAGATGGATGGGTTCGTTGCCGGCGAGGGGAGCACACTAACGATGGGGTACTACGATAGAAGTGACATACCTTACTATTGGGATTACGCTGACAATTATGTATTGGACGATAATTTCTTTTCTTCTCAGATGGGTCCGAGCTTTACGAACCATCTGTACATCGTCTCTGGGACCAACGGCCCAACGAATGGACTGACTTATCGTTGGGTATTGCACAACGGCGTAATCGATAACCCAGGCAATGGGTTTGGTTGGCAGGGAGTCAGCCTCTCGTGGGCCACGCTCGCAGAAGAAATGAGCGACGCGAATGCCCCCTGGACTTGGTACGACGGCGACCTGAAACCTCTAGATCCTTCAATCTGGAACGTCCTCCCCCTCTTCACCTACTTCCAGAACCATCCTGACCAGTTGAAGGAGCATGTGAAGAACACACAACACTTCATCTCAGACGTTCAAAGCGGACAATTGCCTGCTGTTTCTTGGATAATCCCTGGAGGATGGCATCCGCCCGGTTGGCCGACTGTGTGTATTGGACGATCAACGAGCGAGCATCCACCCTCCAGAATTGATTGCGGAATGGATTACGTTGCCTACTTGATCAACCAAGTGATGCAGAGCCAATACTGGGAGTCCACCGCTATCGTGCTGACGTGGGATGATTATGGAGGGTTCTACGACCACGTCCCCCCGCCGCAAGTAGATCAATACGGTGAGGGGTTCCGGGTCCCAACCCTCGTAATCTCGCCTTGGGCAAAACACCATTTCATCGACAACACCCAATACGAATTCGGTTCGTTCTTGAAACTGGCAGAAGAAACATTCAACTTGCCATCACTCGGGACGAGGGATGTAAAAGCGAACGACATGATGAATTCGTTTGATTTCAATCAAGCTCCACAATCAGGACTAAATGAGCCAGCTAATTTTGTGGGGCCTGCCCAGTCATCGACGACAACGCAGCTCTCAACCCAAACGATTGGAACCACAAGTACTGAGTCAGCGATACTCTCGGCGATGGGTTTCTTCTACATCGTTGCGACAGCGGTAGTGGTTACCGCGGCAATCATAGCCGCGATCGTAATTCGACGATGGAACAGTAGGTTACCGCAAGGGTCTCATTAGAACCTCGCCGGCCGTCCTTCGAGGAGTCGGCTTGACACCTGGACCATAGCCTAGGCGTAGGAGAAGCTGCGGAAAGCCCCTCACGCCCAAAATCTCCCGAAGCCTGGGGAGCAGCTCAGGGACTTCGATCGGTTGGTTCAAGAAAGATGCCCAGACCTGTTCAGCGCGGCCGCTTAACAATACTCTTTCCAAGGCTTGGCCCGTTGACAACCAGTTCTCTGGGGCATTGGCGTCTGACCCAAGCACCGCCAAAACCGGGGACCCAGTGGCAAGTTGACGGTCTTTAGCAGCTTGCCCTTTCCCAAAGTCGAAGGTTCGTACGATAATAGGCGCAAGGGTGGAAGTGAGGCCTCCCAAACCAAGAGCGAAGCCGGGCATGCCATCGTGGCTAACGTCCCGATTGCGATGCATCCAAGCGGCGAGTTCACGGCGAAAAGACGCGTTAGCCATTTGAATGTTGTCACCTTCAGCGACCAGGTCGGCAACTTTGTTGCGGTCACTTTCGCCGAGGATGAAATGAAGCCACGCATCTTCTTTGCTTGCCGCCGCCTTCAGCTTTGAGAGGACTTTCTCTGGAACCTCACGAGGTTCGAACGGCATACGGTTTGTGTGGCGTTGGGGGATTGCATGGAAGAGTGAATCATCCTCTGCGGTAGGCTTTCGTTTTTCGCCAAAACCCACGCGTGCCAGAAGGTCGGGTTCATTCTTATCTGGGAAAGTCTTCACTTTGCCCTCATAACCAAAATGTCGGAGGGCCACGCGCAAGTTGAGGAGGGCCGCACCACACGCCATCACTAGTTCTCGGTCTTCAGGGTCACAAACGGCGAGAGCCCGAGTTCGGTCAGCATATAGCTCGACCTCTTCTCCCACGATCTTGAACAGCCAAGGTTGGGAATTGTGTCCTGATGGTGCCAGGGCTGCATAGTTCAAGAGGTAACGCAGCTTGTCTGAGGGCTTTCCCTTTTTCGGAAAGATTCGCTCGGAAATCTCCCACGGATTCCATAATTCTGACATTTCAGAACTCCCCGAATTTCGTGAAATTTCGGAGTCGCCCAGCTATTAAGAGAATTGCCCAGTTCCCTTGCTAGAACACCAAAAGTCTGTTATCGCTCCTTAACCGATTTTCGCTTCGATGGCCTACCATGAAGGAGTACGACGTTATCGCAATCGGTACTGGTTCAGCGATGTATGTTCTCGAAGGTTTGATGCAACGGAATCCGAACATCAAAATCGCTGTCATAGACAAGGATGAGCCTGGCGGAATATGCCTGACTCGAGGATGCATCCCCTCTAAGATTCTACTATACCCAGCAGAAGTCATCCGCACAATTCAACGGGCGAAAGTCTTCGGGATTGAGGTCGACTTGAAGACCGTGAATTTTGCGAAGGTAGTGAAACGGATGAGAACGATAATAGACAAAGATATAGAATCAATAAGGCAAGGCCTATCCAGTTCCCCAAACATCGACTACTACCACGCCACCGCTGAATTTACCGGCCCGTACACGCTCAAGGTTCAAGGTGAGACGATCAGGTCGAACATGATTCTCCTCTCCACGGGCTCACAGACGGCCATACCCCCCATTGATGGCTTGAAGGAAGCAGGATACTACACCAGCGACACCATTCTTTACGAAACGAAACTACCCAGAAGCATTGCAATCGTCGGGGGCGGCTACATAGCGGCCGAATACGGCCATTTCCTATCGGCGATGGGTTCGAAGGTTACGATAATTGGCAGAAACCCGCAGTTCCTCCCACAAGAAGAGCCTGAGGTCTCTGCACTCGCCAAAGAGGAGCTAGGGAAACACATGACTATCCTGACAAATTATGAGGTCATGCAAGTGGGTAAGACGCCCGGCGGCAAGAAGAAACTCGTTGCTGTGGATAGAGAAACTGGGCAGAAAACACCGATTACCGCTGATGAAGTAATGATTGCCACAGGGCGAGGACCTGGCACCGACATTCTTCACCCGGACCGCGCTGGAATTCAGACTGACGCGCACGGGTGGATTGTAGTCGACGAGTATTTGCAAACAACGTCCCCAAACGTCTGGGCGTTCGGCGACGCGAACGGCAAGTACCTCTTCAAACACAAAGCCAACTACGATGCTGAAATAGTCTATTACAACGCTGTCCTGGGGAGGAAGACTCCCTTCGACTACCACGCCGTCCCACACGCCGTCTTCACAGATCCTGAAATTGCGAGCGTCGGGCTGGGGGAGGAAGAAGCGGTAGAACGACTCGGCCCGGGCAGGATTCTGATCGGTTTTGAACGATATGAGGACACGGCCAAAGGAGAAGCCATGGCTGTGAAGAACTTCTTCGTTAAGGTAATCTTGGAAAGGGATAGCCTCCGCATACTGGGCGCTCACCTTATCGGTCCAGAGGCGTCCGTCCTAATCCAGGAAATCATCAACCTCATGTACACGCCGGACCAGAGCGCGCGGCCCCTGATGGCTGCGATGCACATTCACCCCGCGCTGAGCGAGGTAATCCAGCGAGCGTTCGGATCACTAATGACGCCTGAACAGTACCACCACCAACTAGGCCACATGATGGGACACGAAGAGCACGCCTGAAGGATACAACGAGCGCAATGGAACGTTAGAGTATGCATACCATGTCAGCGCCCAAATAGCACCAATGACCAAGTATGCGCTCACAATTTGAAATCTTAATCTGTTATCAGCGTTAACCATCTCGGAGTTTAGATCACAATATGCGCCGAAACGCGATTATGGCCAATAATACCATCATCCCAGTGAAGGTATCCTCTGTAGGCGACAGGACAGTTACCAACATACGTTGGAGAGTTGTCTTACCGGCACCGTTAGGCCCTATGAGTCCGAACACTTCATGCTTGATTTCAAGATCCAAATGATCGACTGCTGTGAAGTCGCCCGAATTTTTTCGTAATGCCAAAAGTCTGCACAGCTAGATCCAGTGGGAGTCGCCATCCGGATTGTTTTCGAGCTCCATGAAGGATGAAGTCTGCCGGTTAGATAACGACCCGTGGGTACAGTTTGGCAGCGATGGCAACGTTTATCGCGGTGGCAACAAGCAGGAATAGTAGGTCGAAGGGCACTCCGTACACGGTGGGTCCGTTGCTGAGCATCAAAGCTCGCAGCGCATCAACCTCATAAGTTAACGGATTAATCTGCGAGATAACCTGCAACCAACTTGGCATTATCGAGATCGGGTAAATTGCATTGCTTGCAAAGAAGAGTGGCATGGTAAGAATTTGGCCTATTCCCATGAATCGCTCGCGTGTTTTCACCAAGCATGCTATGATCAAAGAGAACGTGGAGAATAAGGCAGACCCCAGAATTATGACCACCACAACCGCCAGGAGCGAAATAATGTTCCAACTCAAGCGTACACCGAGGGCAAGAGCGAGGGCGTAGACGATAACTGCTTGAGCTAGGCCTCGTTCTCCCGCGGAAAGCGCTTTTCCGAGAACTAACGCTGATCGAGGAGTCGGTGTGGCCAAGAATTTGTGAACGATACCGAGATCACGCTCCCAAATGATCGCTATGCCGTAGAAGATGGCGATGAAGAGGACGCTTTGTGCTAAGATTCCAGGAGCCATGAAATCAATGTACGGCAGGTTGCCGGTTGGGATGGCCCTGATCTGAGCCAATACCTCGCCGAAAATTAACAGCCAGAGGGCCGGCTGAACCGCACGTGTTATGAGTTCGGTCGAGTCGTGGTGGAGTTTGCGAGCTTCCAGTTCAGCGATTGTCAGGGTTTTCCCTGTGAAATTAGCTATGACGCCGAAATAGTCAATGATTCCGAGCCTTTGCATTAACCCACCCTTCTCGCTACTCGCCTTACTCTCGATGTCTCACGAAAACCTCCAGCTGAGTCAACCTCAGCACCGGAGTAGTACGCAAACACATCATCCAGTGTGGCACCATCTCCGACAGACGACTTCAGTTCGGACGGGCTACCGATCGCAGCGACTTTGCCAAGGTGCATTATTGCAAGGCGAGCACACAGTTGCTCAGCTTCGTCCATGTAATGCGTGGTTAGAAGGAGGGTCGTCCCGTAATCTGCTCGCAGTTGCTGAATGTGTTGCCACACTGCCTTGCGAGCCACCGGGTCCAAGCCTACGGTAGGTTCGTCCAAGAATAGAACCTTGGGTCTATGTAGCATGGCTTGTGCGATTTCCAGCCGCCTAATCATACCGCCGGAATATGTCCGCACAAGCTTGTCTGCGAAGTCTGATATTCCCATGAAGTCGAGAACATCGCTAATCCGTTGCTGGCGTACTTTGCGTGGGATATCGTAGAGTTTAGCGAAGATCAATAGATTCTCGTAGCCCGTTAGGCCGCCGTCGGCTGAGAGAAGCTGTGGAACATATCCGATTACTCTCCTCACTCCCACCGCTTCATGGGTAATACTGTGGCCGTCCACAGAAGCATTTCCAGCGGTTGGAGGCAGTAAAGTTGTAAGCATTTTGATTACAGTAGTCTTACCTGCTCCATTTGGTCCAACTAGGCCAAATATTTCCCCAGGTTCAATCGAAATTGTCAACTCGGCAACAGCAGTAAAATCACCGAAACGTTTAGTGAGCGACTGTGTTTGAAGTATCGCGCCAGCTTTGCTCTCTTGTTGTGTTACCGACTCAATTCTTTGCAGAGTCTTTCCCTCCGGTAAAGAGTTCGCTGAGCATTCGCATGGCTGTCGTAATAGTGGCGCGGTCAGATGCGGAAAGCTGGCGGAGCCTCTCTTCCAAGTTAGCCATGGTCGCCGCACGCGCAGATTCAAGTCTGGCGCGCCCAGCCTCCGTAAGCGTCAGCGTCATACGCCGTCGATCCTCAGGGTCTGTTCGACGACTGACCAATCCACGAGCAACCAATCCATCGACGAGCAATGACATGGTTGGGAGGGTTAATCCAATGTGGTCGCCTACTTCGGATAGCGAAGCGCCCTCGTTTCTGTATACAAAAGCCAACGTTCGATACTGCGGCACAGACATTTCCTTGGCACCGTGCTTTCGCAACTCGGCTCGAATCACTCGGAAGACCATTGGCACAACGTCTAGGACTTCGTGTGCACACTCTCCTACAGAAGACCGTATCGTGCTCGCTTGCATTTTCGTTCGCAAACTGAACTGTTTGGAGACCTAAGTATTTACAGTTAATGGGTGATCTCTGTCTTGGAAAATGAGCCGACGCACCTTAACCGGCCCTTTTCTAAACTAACTTTAGGCGGTCAAGGCGTGATAGCAACTATTGAAGAACTTAGGAGACTGCTGGTGGCCGTTGACGGTTCAGACAACGCTGCCCGTGCAGCTAAAGTTGCTGTGGCTTTAGCCAAAAAGTTCGGAGCGGAACTGATTGTATGCCATGTCATTCCAACGCCAACTTATTCGCTCGCCCAAGCAGACGTGTTAGGCGCAGGCGGACTATTGCTCGATTACTTTGAGAGCGCTCACAAAGACGCGAAGAAACTGGTGGATGGAGTTGTCAAGCTTGCAGAAGCGGACGATGTGAAAGCCATCGGTGTGATACGCGATAACGTGTTCTCGGTCGTGGAGGCCATAGTGAACCTTGCAGAAGACAGGAACACTGATGTAATCGTAATTGGAACGCGTGGATTGACTGGTTTCAGAAAACTGCTAGTCGGAAGCGTATCATCAGGAGTGATTGCCCACGCCCATTGCTCAGTGTTCATAGTTAGATAAGGAATGAACTTTACGACTGGAATGAGTCAGTTCATTTCCTCCTCCATTCGCAGACTCGCTCACTCACTTTCGGTCTTCGACACGCAAAGTAAAAGGCTTAGTAGAGAAAATTCTGGCGGGCCCGCCGGGATTTGAACCCGGGACCCTTCCCCAAGAAGGCTTCTCGGCCGGTTTCTTTTCGGGTGGCTTCCCATGGGTTCTAAAAGCCCAGAGGTAAAAGCATCACCGACACCCGCTCGGCGTCTCCGATGCTCTACCTTTTCAGGATCCAATTTCGAAAGGATCTGACTGAGCTACGGGCCCCGAAGGCTCACAGCACGGACCACTATCAAAAGCGTTTCGCACGTATGAAGTTCTATGATGGTGCTTCTCCAAGAACCACAGTTACCGTGCCTTGTCCGTTGTTGCGCCCGATCGAGAGTTCGAGGTTCTCGCCGACCTTCTTGTTCTGGACAGAATGCTGCAAATCCTCCCAGCTCTTCAGCGGCTTCTTGTCGGCTTCTAGGATTACGTCGCCGGCGGATACGCCGCCCTGGTTAGCAGGGCTACCCCTCCCCACTTTGACAACCAATACGCCGTTCTCGCTTGGGATATCGTATGATTCAGCTATATCCCTGTTCAATGTCATACCTGAGATTCCTAGGTACGGTCGGACAACTCGTCCGTTCTGTAAGATTTCCTTCGCAATTCTCCTGGCCGTATTGATTGGGATGGCGAACCCAATGCCCTGCGCAAACGGTATGTTCGCCGTGTTAACACCGATAACCGACCCCGTGCTGTCAACCAATGGGCCGCCGCTGTTTCCCGGGTTGATTGCTGCGTCGGTCTGAATCAAATCCTCATACATGTGATCTTCGATGTGTATGTGCCTCCTCAGCGCACTTACTACGCCAACGGTTGCAGTCGGCCCTGGAAGCAAGAACCCGTATGGGTTACCAATCGCTATGGCAATTTGTCCAACGACTAGGTTGTCCGAATCCCCCAACTTCACTTTAGGCAGGTCTTCGCCGTCCACGCGAACGACGGCAATGTCGGACATGGCGTCCGAGCCTAGAACTTCGCCTTTGAATTTCTTGCCTTCAGGGGTTACGACTTCGACGCGCGACGCATCTTCAACTATGTGGTGGTTGGTTAAGATTCCGCCATTAGAATCAAATATTATGCCTGACCCTAAACCGCGTAATGGTATTGTGTCGAAGAAATTCTCGCGAATCACACGTAGAGTCGCCACAGTCACTACGGCGGGGCTGACTGTCTGGATCGCAGCAGTTACATCCTTCTCGTTAACAGGAATCAATTCCAATGATACCTCGGAGCAAAATGAAAACAACCGCGCTCTATTTAATGACTAACTGATGACAAAATCAGACAAGAGGGCTAACGAGATGGCTGAAGAAGTTCCTTAGGTGCGGAAAATGTGGTTACGAATCCCTTTCCGAAACGTTGAACTCACCATGCCCTAAATGCAAGAGCCAAACGCTCGAAGAGAAAGACACGAAAGCCTTGTCGGGCTTCGATGATTAGACAGACGTCACTGCACTAGCGTCTTGGCCAGTCTTTATTGTAGAGGAGTGCCGAACGCGGGTTGGCGCCCTTCGCCAGGAGAAGCCTAGGCTGCTCCTTTGGGCGGGATTCGAACCCGCGTCGACGACGTGACAGGCCGTCATCCTAGACCACTGAACGACCAGGGCATCGGCATCCCAGAAATCGCTGTGCCAGCTTAAAGCATTGCTACAATATACACTCCCGGAACAGAGAAGACGCCTACCTTACGCTTCTTCGCAAGGATGTGACGAGATACGGACTCATATTCGATTATGTTGCTAATCATTGTCGCGGCGCTGATTCTTGTACCAGTCATCGTAGCCTACGCACATGTTCGTCAACGCCTGCTTGAAAGAATCTTTAAGAATAATTTCATCGGCGGGTTGTAAGAACCTCTGCGAAATCGCTCTCGAAATATTCATCCTTATCCCTTGTTAGGGAACTTCTCTGGTTGGTTTCGAGTTTCCGCAGGTCTGTCCTCTTGATCTTTCCGCTCACAGTCTTAGGCAATTCGTTTACGAATTGTATGATCCGCGGCCGTTTGTAAGACGCCATCCGTTGCCTAGTGAAGCTGAATATCTCCAAGGCCAATTCTCTGGAAGCAATCAATTTTGGCTTTAGCATCACATACGCTTTTGGAACGAACCCTCTCAACGGATCTGGGCTTGCAACGACAGCAACCTCCGTTATGGAAGGGTGGACCAGAAGTTCGCTCTCTACTTCGAAGGCACTGATCCTGTAGTCTGAGCTCTTGAATACGTCGTCGGCTCTTCCTATGAACCAGAAGTAGCCGTTGGCGTCGCGTGATGCCAGGTCGCCAGTAAGGTACCAATCGCCGACGAAGACTTCCCGATTCTTTTCGCGCGGGTCGATATAGCCTTCCATCACGCCAACCGGCCTTCGCGGCTTGACTCGAATAGCAAGAATGCCATCAGTTTTTGGTGGAACGGGATTATATTCATCGTCCAAGATTTCTACGTTGAACCCCGGAGCCACAATACCCATCGACCCCAATTTGATTTCCATCCCTGGGAAGAAACCAACTGTTATGGTTGTTTCAGACTGCCCGAAGCCTTCTCGTATGGTGAGCCCCGTTGCATCGTGCACTTTCTGGTTTATTTCGGGGTTCAATGGTTCGCCGGCGCTAATGAGTTCTCTGAGAGAGAAGTGGTAGTCCTTCAAGTTCTCCAAGAGTAGGAATCTCCATACTGTTGGAGGGGCGCAGAGGGTTCTCACGTCGTGGCTCTCAATCACGCTTAGAACGCGTTTGGGGTCGAATTTTCCAGAATAATTGTAGAGGAAACTTGTGGCTTCTGCGTTCCAGGCCCCGAAGATGCTGCTATACGCGTACTTAGCCCAACCAGGCGCACTGATGTTGTAATGTACATCACCCTTCCTAGCCCCAATCCAGTACATGGTGCTTAGGTGCCCAACCGGATAGCTTCCGTGGGTTTGAAGAACAAGTTTAGGTTTCGCAGTCGTTCCCGATGTGAAGTAGATGAGGAGTTCGTCTTCAGAGCTAAATGTATCCTCGGTTCTAAAGTTTGCAGACTGATCGTCTATCTCCGCATAATCTGTCCAGCCATTCCTTCCTCCTCCAACACTAACCTTAGACACGGAGTCAGGTATCGAGGCTGAATCAATTCTACTAGTTAGCTGTGCGCCGGTGAAGACGCACTTAGCTTTCCCCCTCCCAATTCTGTCTCGAATGTCGTCAACCGTCAGTAGGGTGGAAGCAGGTATGATTACGCATCCAGCCTTCATCGCTCCGAGAAAAACTTCGAACAATTCAACGGAGCTAGGCATCATAAGCATGATTCGGTCCTTCTTCTTGAGTCCTAGGGTCATCAGGAAATTGGCTGCCTTGTTGGACCGCTCTTTCATCGCTTGAAAAGTGACCTTCGTCTCTAACCCTTTGTCGTCTACGTACATTAGAGCAGGGTTGGAACATTTCCCCGCCAGAGTGTCGAAGTAATCCAATGCCCAATTGAACTGATTCCGCTGTGGCCAGTCGAATCCGGCCTTCGCTTCCTGGTAGTTGTGTGCGTTGAGAAGGAAATCTCGAGCTGCCGTGAATTCTCTTAGGCCTGCCAAACTTATCGTGCCCGAGTCGAATAGAGTTTCTTCTAAGGGTTGTTTCTAATTCCTTGCATTAGCAAGAAGCTTGAGAAATCATTCATTGTCTCTAACCTTAAGTTGCTAAATATCGCAGCCGACAAAGACAAACAAATTGGTTGAGGGTAGATTGCCGAGGAAAACTTCGATCAGCGAGAGCAAAGAGGCCCCCGATTTCGCCCTCGTGGACCATGCGGGTAAGTTGGTAAGGCTTCGTGATTTTCGCGGGAAAAAGGTTGTTCTCTTCTTCTATGTTCGCGATGATACGCCAGGGTGTACGAAGGAAGCGTGCAGCTTCCGTGACGGCTATGGACCCTTGAAAGCCAGGGGTGTTGTGTTGCTAGGCATCAGCCCAGACCCGATAGAATCGCACAAAAGTTTCGCGGACAAATACGATCTTCCGTATCCTTTGCTTGTTGACGCGAAGGCGGAGTTCGCAAAGAGGTTCGGCGTTTGGGGTAAGAAGAACATGTATGGCAGAACCTTCTTTGGGGTAATTCGCTCCACTTTCATCATCAACGAGAAGGGTAAGGTGGTGAAGGAATACAGGCGTGTGAAGGTGGATGGACACTTGGACCAAATTCTCAAGGACTTGGGATGACCATTAGGGCAACTGTCCTTAGCAGTGTAAATCCCATGGTAAACTTGGATGTCGCGTATGTCCCAACCCCCAAGGACATCGTTCGAAGAATGCTGAGGCTGGCAAGCGTACGTCGCGGTGAAACCGTTTTCGACCTTGGAGCGGGAGACGGGCGCATCCTGATTGAGGCGGTGAGAAGGTTTGGGGCTAAAGCCATAGGCGTGGAGGTGGACCCGGAACGCCTGGTTCGGATCAAAGAACGACTAACCGCGACTGGCACAGAGGCCGCGGTGATCCAAGGAGACTTTATGGAGGTCAACGTCTCTTCGGCCGATGTTGTCGCCATCTACCTTTCTGACTCTGTCAACGCTAAGCTGGCATCAAAGCTGAAGAACGAGCTCAAAGCTGGGGCGCGGGTCGTTTCCTTGGATTATACACTCCCAGGCTGGGCACTAGAGAAGGAGCTGACGGTCAAAAGCGGTGGTATTTCGCGCAAAATATACCTCTATAGGGTCGAATGAGTCACGCACGTGCCATAGGAAAGTGGCATCTACATAAGTTACCCAGATGCCGGTCGAAACTTGTAAATAAAGAAGCATGCTACGCAGGTAGCAGGTTAGCATAGGGGAGGTGAGTTGTTGTCTAAGTTCAAGCTCCTCCTTCCTGCTATAGTCCTGGTCGTCTTAGTAGTCCTAATTCTGACCTCAAGCAACGCAAGTTACTTTTCGCCCGCCTGGTTATCCAAGGCTCTCTTGGGTGATGGAACTGGCGGAGGCGGACACGGCATTGCTAAGGCACTCTTGGGTGATGGTACTGGAGGCGGCGGTCACGGTCTCGCTAATGCTCTATTCTAGAGAGGGGAACTTCCAGTTCATCCTCCTCCCGTTTTTGTGCAAAATATAAAGCTATTATACTCGCTGAGCCATCCCCGCTGAAACGGCGAACAAGGATGCTTGCGACCGAGAAGGTTGGGTTCCTCCAAAGACACAAAATTGTTACGGAGATCATTAAGCAACTCGACAGTACGAATATCAAGATTCTTTCCGCCTTGTGGGAAACTGGCCCACGGAACCTTCTCGAAGTTTCTCGGAAAACGGGAATACCATTTACCTCTGTGTATCACCGTGTGGGCAAAATAGAGACAAAGTCGAAACGCCTCGCCGCTGTAATTCCGCAGGTTTCCAAACTTGGAATGGTGAGGATGGTTCTTCTCACCACTGCGAATCCGGGCTTCGAAGAGAGCGTAACTGCGGCGTTGAAAATACCAAACCTTTGGCGTTCCGTGAACCGATGCGAAGGCGCCTTCACACACCTGTCAGTTCACGTCGTCCCCATACAATTCATGAAACATTTCAGGACATACCTGAAACGACTTTCCGAATTAGATTTGATTAAACAATCGAAAGTGTTCCTTGCAGGAGAATACATCCCTAACTTCCCGGCCTTCAAGTACTACGACCCTGCCTCTAATCAATGGACATTTGACTGGGGGCGCTGGTTGAACGCGCTTAAGCGGGACCCCACTAAGACGATCGAAGACCCGGAAAGCTATGCTATGCTTGCGGATGAGAAAGACCTAATGATTATCAAGGAACTTGAGAAGAATGCCCGAAAGAGCTTCGCAGAGATTGCGCCGTTGTTGGGAATATCTTTGCAAGGCGTCAAGTACCATTACGACAAGAAACTGGTGCCATCTGAAATTGTGAAGTATTTTGGTTTCGATGTCTGGCCGTATCCCGAAGAAGTGTCGGCTTATCATGAGGTCTTGCTTAAGTTTACTAGCAGCGTAGAGATGAACCGGTTCTTCAGCTTAGTCGATGAGTTGTTCTTTGTACTCGGTGTCTCGAAGGTCCTACATCATAACTCGCTGATGGTACGAACCTACATGCTACAGAGCCAGGTGTGGAGCATGTTCTCTTTCTTCTCTCAAATGGCAAAGGAAGGAATGCTTGAGTCATATTCTTCTGTTAGGCAAGATTTCAGCGGCAGAGAGACACAATCAATATCGTACGAACTCTTCGACCGCGAGAAGGGATGGACTTTCGATTTGGATAACTGCCTGTCAGAGCTGGCGAAACTAACTCAACTCACGCCAGTGGTCCAAAAGGTCTAATGCTGGTCCCGCGGGCCGGATTTGAACCAGCGACGCTCCGGTTTCCGTTGTTAGCCTAGTAGGCTGACATGGGTACGCCTTGGGCGCACACCTACAGCGTCTCCGTCGCTCCGAATAAGAGAGACTCGGAAGCTCTACCAGGCTGAGCTACCGCGGGACCGATTCAAAGCCTTCGCTCTGTAGCCTATAAGGTTTCATGAACCATACGCCGAGCTTTCCGGCTTTCGTCTGAAAATATGCACCCGAGTTAAATTCCAGGAACAATTATTCTCGGCCTTGGGTTAGTTGCGATGGCATTCAAGCGTTCATTTCGTGTTCACTGGGTTGACACAGACACCGCGGGTGTCATGCACTTCAGCAATTTCTTTCGTTACTTCGAAGCTTGCGAAGAAGAATTCTATCGTTCCCTTTCTCTGCCCCTGACTGAGATTCGCGATAGGTTAGGCGTATTGTTACCGCGCGTCGAGGTCCACTGTCAATACAAAGCTGCATGCAGACTCGATGAGCTGATCGATATTACGTTGAAGGTTCGCGAGGTCCAGGAGAAGACCATTATCTACGATTTCCAGATAATCCGTCAATCAGATGGAAAACTGGCGGCGGAAGGTTTCGTGAAATGCATTGCTGTAAATTCAGAATGGAAAGCTGTACCCTTACCCGCTGAAGTCGCAAGAACGGTTCGTAACAGCATAGTGTAGAGGTTGGACTGTGGTTGAAACTATACAATGTAAAAGTTAGAAGCTATCGCTGCGACCGTCCACACTTCTCGCAGAACGTTAGGTCCCTGGTATTCTTCGCGCTGCAGAATTTGCATTTCCAGCGATCAGTTTGACCTGAAATTGCGTCATGCTTTTGTCCACTCTTGATTCCGAGTAGGCATAGGATGATTCCTACTAGCAAGATCTCGTAGCCGGCGAACTCGATAATTGGATTCAGGAGGGTTGCGTTCTCGACGGTGTTTAAGCTGAAGATTACGACTCGGCGAGCTGTGTCCTGGTTGTCGAAGACGAAGTAATAGGTGCTGCTAGTTGTGGGTGTGAAGGTGAAGTTGGAGGAGATGACCGTTGGCCGCGCTAGGATGATTGCGCTGGGCTCTCCTGCTCGCCATTGTGAGAAGTTTCCCTGGTCCATCACGTAGAATGCTACTTCATGCCCATCCGCAACTTCCAACGCCCCTTCCACTTGGGTGCCCCCTCTTAGGTCGGCCGAGAGGGCGGTGTAGTTTGTGGCTGGCACTGCTATGAGTGTGGTGGGTAGGACTGGGATCTCAGTCTGATAGTGCGATGCTAAACCCAAGGTCTGTGCAATTGGGCTGAGAAACAGTGGGCCCTGCTCAAGCGTAAACACTCCCGCTAGGAACAGGAGCAGGCCGATTGTCAAAATTTTCCTTCGCATCGTGGTCACCGTTATTCAGTTTAGTTTAATTGCTCGATAGCTTCTAGAAAAGGTGGCGGGCCCGCGGGGATTCGAACCCCGGATCCCAGGCTTTCACCGCATCCGCTCCGAAGGCTTACACGAATCTGACGCATCTCTGTGTCTTAATCCTGGCTCGACTACGGGCCCGTGTTGTCGGCAGCCATAGGCGAAGATTGGTGTATATGGTTAGCGAAGCACCCGTGGCCCGACCTCCGGAAGCTTAGGTGACGGTCATCCACGCCCCATTGACGTCACACCGAGGATGATACTCCTCTGATATTCCTGGAGGGGGAAAGGGAATAGTGTTAGGTACCATACGTCTACTCTTTGCGTCGAACATGTGGTGAAAACAACTGCCGATCTTATCCGGTGAGGAAATTGAAAGGCGCGTGCGAAACGGCTCACTGGCCCTCACGCCTTTCGAACGGGGGTGCCTGAATGGAGGCGGTTACGACCTGCGCCTGGCAATGGAGGTGGTCATTCCACCCGGAGAACATCGCTTGGTAGCAACTCTTGAGAGAGTTGAGTTGGAAGATGATATAGCTGGGACATTGCATCTTCGCTCCTCACTTGCACGCAAGGGAATAATCGCCAGCCTAGCATTGGTAGACCCGGGCTTTCGCGGGCAACTAACGATTTCTCTCTTCAACGCCGGAGCCGAACCATTCAAAATGAGTAGGAATGACAGGTTCGTGCAGATGGTGCTACATGAGCTTAGCAGCAAGACGCATTACGTGTACGGTGGGAAGTACCAAGATAGCCAAGGAATTGTAGATAGCCACGTCTAGGCACGCTACTCTTTGTGTCAATACATGTCGAAAGTATTATTACTAGTGGGCATGGGCATGTGAATATCCTTACTTGTCAACTCGACTACAGAAGGCGGCATCTTGAAAACAGGTTCACGTATATCCGACCTAAAGTACAAGCTCATGACCATTGAGCTCCTCAACCTAGCGAAAAACTACTACACATACAGAGAACTCGCACAAATCATCGGACTCCCTGAGACCGTTCTAAGCAGATACGTAAAGGGTCACGTGCTACCGACGATAGATCGAGCGCAGAACATCAACAGAACCCTCCAGAAAATAATGCGTCTCGAAGGGGAGATTCAGCAAAGAATCCGTTTCGACGAATCAGGGTACTTCGACAACACTAAACTCATCTCAGACACACTACTCCTCGAACGCGCAGTTCAACATGCCGTAAACGCATTTGCTGGTATGCGCATTACAAAGATCCTTGCGGCAGCCGTTGACGGTGTACCTTTGGCGGCGCTTCTAGCACACAGGCTTGGTGTTGGCCTCATAATTGCAAAGAAGACAAGGGAAGTAGGAGTACGAGAGTTCATCGAGGAAATCTACATCCCCAACAGGACTGCAATAATGGTCAGTCTATACGTCCCACGAGACGCGCTAAGAAAAGGGGATTGCGTACTCATAGTGGACGATGTTATCGATAGCGGCGAAACACAGATTGCATTAACCCGAATCGTTCAGAAAGCCAAAGCAGAAGTCACAGGCATGTACGCTCTCATCAGTACGGGTTCAGAGTGGAAGAGCAGGATCGAAGCAGTCACTCATTGCCCAGTAGAAATCGTTTTGCAAGTAGGCAAGAAACCACTACAAGAAGTCTGAATCAAGTTCGGACTTCGTTCGGCAACCAGCCCAGTTACGGCTCGCTCTGCACGTCCGCAAGGCGGGGCATATTACAATATCCAGCTGACGTGTCAACCCGCTAGCTTTCATGTACGGACAACTTAGCTTCTAGCGTATCCTGGGTTAGCAGGCCCTTTTCTGTGATGAAACCTGTTACAAGCTCAACCGGTGTGAGGTCAAATGCGGGGTTGAAGACCGGAACACCTTTCGGTACAATTCGTTTTCCTCCCATGTGAGTGACTTCTTGCGGGCTCCTTTCCTCGATTCTTACTTCAGACTGCTCGGTCCTAAGGTCGAAGGTTGATGCGGGTGCAGCAACGTAGAATGGAATCTGGTTTGCTTTCGCTGCCAGCGAAATAAGATAAGTACCAACCTTATTGGCGACGAACCGCTTTGTGATTCTGTCCGCACCTACGAAGACGCTTTGTACCATGCCCTTACTCATCACGTATCCAGCAGCCCCGTCAACAATTAATGTCACTGGGATTCCGTCCCGGAGAAGTTCGTAGGTGGTTAATTTGGCTCCTTGGAGCCTAGGCCGCGTCTCAGTAGCGATCACGCGAACCCTTTTGCCCTGCCCGATCGCTGTGCGAACCGGAGCGATGGCTGTGCCGTAACTGACAGTCGCGAGCGTTCCAGCGTTGCAGTGGGTTAGGACCTGATCGCCGTCGTTAATCAGTCTGGCGCCATATTCGCCAATTTTTCGGTTTGCCTGAATATCCTCCTCAGCCATTTTCTGAGCCTCGGCGACGATATGGGATGCTATTTCATTCGGTCCCCCCGCTGTTTGTCGAGCTTTTCGAAGGATCCTGTCAATAGCCCAGAACAGGTTCCATGCTGTTGGGCGACTCTTTCGAAGTGCTTCCGCCGCTGTTTCAAGGTCCTGCATGAAATGCTCTTTATTTTTCGTTCTGCTCGCGTTGGCGGCGAGGGCTAGCCCCATGGCCGCGGCGACGCCTATTGCTGGTGCGCCACGAACGGTCATTTCTTTTATGGCCTTGGCAACCTGCGGGTAATCTCTGAGGGATACGTAGGCAAACTTGTACGGTAATCTTGTTTGGTCTATCATTCTCACTCGGCCGCCAACCCACTCGACAGTTCTCAGTTCGGACATCGGCCGCAAGTAAATCGCCTGTTGACGAGAATGGTCGCGCGCGTTGGATTAGCTTTCCCATGCGAATCAATACCATGACTCTCTGCAAGATTCAATGTCGAAGAAGTTCCGTTTGAGGATACTTAGGAGTGAATTATCGCTCTCCAGTGCACTTGGTCACAAAAGCATTAAGGGATGAACGTATCAGCGGTGAGTCGAGTGCCCTATCATGGAGAACAACCCCAGCGCAGCACCTCAAACTCCCGCGCAAGTCCAAGAAAAACCACCGTTTACCCCTTGGATCGCGGTGTCCGGCCCGGGTTTGGTATACCTACCCTACAAATCTGAACTCATGGAGCTTAGGGACCGAGGATTCGGCGACCTCCGGAACGACAGGCTTGTCCTTTCTCCGTACGAATCATTCTACCTTCTAGAGAAACAGAAGATTCGAGTGTTTGCCAAGGATGCAAGCCGGGAGTTGGAGCTTCGAGACTTAGTCCAGAAGTATTCAGTTGGCAAACCCGAGATCTGGATCAAGTACTTGGTCTACCGTGACCTACGGGACCGTGGGTACATAGTCCGCGAGTCCACTAAAGCCTTCGACTTTGACATTTACGGAAAAGGGCCGCTGAGGCGTTTAATCTCAATCGTTTACGAAGGTGGCGAAGCGAGCCTTCAGAAATTAAGTAAACTGCTTCAATATTCTGACAAGGAGAAGAAGGAATTGATACTAGCCGTTGTTGACAGGCGGACCGACATAGTGTACTATACGTTGAGTTCGTTGAATGTCTAGCAACGGTTACTATAGCCTATTGGGGCTGCCGCGCGTTGCAGTGAGGACAAATAAGTTCCCCACCCTGTAGCTGAGCACCGCACTGGACGCAATACTTGACCTGAGCTACACCTGTTCCGGGCTGGGGAATTGATTGTGGTATGGCAGTCCCGGCGCCACGATGACGAATCGCACCTCCGATGGCTCCGCCGAAGGCACCTGCAACCAGACTTGTCAGCAATATGAAAATGACTGCCTCCTGCAACTGCGATAACGGGGGGGTCGGCGTGTTTGGGATAGGTATTACTTCGAAGATCAGGAAGATTTGGGAGACTCCAAGGAAGAATGGTACATTGAGAATTCCTGCAAGGGCACCAACCGCAGCTGCCTGACCAACCTTACCGTAAAGAACGTATGCAGCGACAACTCCTCCAACCACTGCTCCTATCACTGTCGAGAATTGCAAATCACCGATGCTTAAAACAGCTGATAATAGGCCGCCTACAATCAGACCGCTCAACGTTGCAGCCCAAAGGTCTTTGCTTTTAGTGAACATAGCAGCTCCAATTGCCAGAATTCCCGCCTCGCTATAAAGCATTGTACCTTCGATGTCCCGAATTCGACTCAACATTATAGGAGAGGCTCTCTTTACTGCGAAGATTAGCGTGTGGAAACTTGGTCGCAAAAGCGTTCACGCTCCCGCGAGGGATTAGAGATACAGATTCAGTTGAGATGAATCGAAGGCTTTGGCTCTATGGTAAGATACGCGATGTGGTCCGCAGATACGGGTTCCAAATGGTTGAACCTGCAACGATTGAGAACCTCAATACGCTTGAAGCCAAGAGTGGGCCAGCCATACGGAAGGAAATCTACTGGTTCAAGGACAAGGGCGGGAGAAGCCTTGGCCTTCGCTTCGACCTCACCGTCGGCATAGCAAGGATGATCGCGAACCGATCCGACCTACCCGAGCCTATAAAATTCGCCACAATTGGCGGGAACTGGCGCTATGACGAGCCACAATACGGGAGATATCGCTACTTTACCCAATGGGACGTAGAAATCTTCGGCTCAGAAAGCCCTTTGGCAGACGCAGAGGTGATCTGTGTCGGGGCAGACATCCTAAGCAGCGTCGGGTTGAAAGACTGCATTATCAGAATAAGCAACAGGAAACTCACAGAAGCTTACCTCAAGCAATTGGGCATCAGGTCGGGCAAGAGACTTGATCAGTGCCTTAGAATCATCGATAAGCTGAGAAAGGCCAACCGCGAGCAACTGGAAAAGGAATTCCAAGCTGCCAAGATCGGGAAAGAAGCAGTAAAGGGAATTTTCTCGTTCATCTCCCTGAACGGACGCCCAGCGAGTGTCCTTGGGAAGCTAGACAGTTTCACCTTCAGTGAAGAGAATGCTAAGAAAGGCTTGGAGGAGTTGAAGATTCTAGCAGACGCCCTAGCATCACTAGGGCGTTTAGGGATCTGCGTATATGACCTAAGCATAGTGCGCGGAATTGGATACTACGACGGAATTGTCTTCGAAGCTTTCGATAAGGGTGGGGAAGATGTTGGCTCAATCTTCGGTGGCGGAAGATACGACCGGTTATGCAGAATATACGGAAAGCGGGACATACCGGCAACTGGCGTGGCAGGTGGAATTGAGCGCCTAATGATTTCCCTGGAACGAGACAACCTGTTCCCGAAGAGCCCTATGGGTGCCAAAGTTTTCATCGCAACGGTTCAAGAAGGCCTCAAGCAAGAAGCAACGAAGCTGGCACAGAAGCTTCGAGATAACGGAATCGCAACTGAGGTTGACTTGAAAACACGCCCGTTGGGGAAGCAGTTAGAATACGCGAACGCAGCTAAAATCCCGTTCTTGATAGTGCTTGGCCCACAAGAACTTCAAACCCAAACCGTCAAAGTTAAGGAAATGGCCACTCGAAACGAGATGCCCGTACCTCTCGACGCTCTTGTGGAAAAGCTCCAGTCTTTGAATTAGTCGCCGCCGATGAAGATTTCTTTCTCATGGGACTGCAAGATTGCAGTTAGAGTTGCGCGCTCACCGACTAAATCTCGCATCGAAACAACTCCAACCGGTTTCCCCTGCTCATCGACCACTACGACGTGCCTTATCTTATTCTTGTTCATCGCTTTGGCGGCCTCAGCCACGTCCGAGCTGGCTTTTGCGGTGATAACATGTTTCGTACTCACTTCGTCCACTGCTGCGTTCAGCTTTTTGCCCGATGCTATGGCTTTCATAATGTCCCTTTCTGAGATTACGCCGGCGAGGTTTGTTCTTTCTTTTGGGTCGCATATGACTAGGAGGCCCATGTTGTTGTCAACCATGAGTTTTGCTGCATCGAGCATTGTCGTGCCCGAGGGAATCATGACTAAGGGCCGTTGCAGAATATCTCCAATGTTCATGCTTGCTAATCCTCCTCCCTACCAAGCCTGGAATCCATCGGAGTATAAGGTAAACCTGTTTTCCCTACGTAGAGAGCTTTAGGTCGAATCAGCCTGTTAGCTTTCAAGTATTCAATTGAGTGCGCCGTCCAACCTGCAATTCTGCTCATCGCGAAGATTGGCGTGAACAGGTCGGTCGGGATTCCCAAGATGTGGAAAACGATACCCGAGTATGAGTCAACGTTCGGAAAAATGGGTAAACCTGCAAGGTGTTTAAGGGCGCTGGCCTCAATGGCGACGGCAGTCTCGAATAACTTTGTCTGATTCCGCTTTGCTGCAAGTTCCCCACCGAGTTTCTTGAGAATAACGTACCTGGGATCCCAAGTCTTGTACACTCGGTGGCCGAAGCCCATGATCTTTTTCTTTTGAGCCAGGGCTTCAACAACGTAGCCTTCAGCTCTGGACGGGTCACCGACCTCCATAACCGTTTGGAGAGCAACCTCATTTGCGCCGCCGTGAAGAGGGCCCCTCAATGTTGCGATACCGGAGGTCATTATGGAGTACATATCAGCTAAAGTTGAAGCCGTTACCGTGCATGAGAAGGTTGATGCGTTCATTTCGTGTTCCGCGTGGAGGATCAGAGCGACGTCCATGACATGGGCATCATATGGATCAGGCTCTTTCCCGGTCAGCATGTATAGGAAATCCGCAGCATGGCTCAAGCCCTGCTTGGGCAAAACAGGTTCCTTTCGGTTTCTGATTCGGTCAAATGCTGTAATGATCGCCGGCGTTTTCGCTAAGATTCTGAGCGCCTTGTCGATTCGTCCCTCGATGCTATCGGTCGTTGGTTGGGGGTCGTACAAGCCGAGGGCTGAAACTGTTGTTCGCAAAACGTCCATCGGATCGCTCTTGATGGGAAGTGACCGGATTAATCGTAATACTTCAGGTTCAAGGGACCGATCAGACTCGATTCGCCCGTTGAATTCTGCCAACTGGGATTTTGTTGGAAGCCAGCCGTAAATTAGAAGATAGGCAGTTTCCTCGAAGGTGGCACGCTCAGCCAAGTCTTCGATGCTGTAGCCTCTGTAGAAGAGTTTGCTGGCTTCACCATCAATGAAGCAGATCTTACTCTCCTTCACGTACACGTTGTCGAGCCCTTTGTGGATGACAACGGGTTCTCTTACGGGAGACAAGCTGACCTGAATGGGCTCCCACGTGGTTGTTTATACAAATTGTCCAGTACAGACAAGGGAGCCTTGCGGGGCCTCTGGAGTGGGTCAATGGTTAGGTGATTCTTATTGTGCCGTCTCCAGTGAACCAAAACGGCGGACTGTAAACAGAATCAAGGGGGTCCCTCGATTCCAAACTGCTGAAGGGCGCGACAGTATTGTATACGGAAGTGAATACGGTATTGCCCCTTGCCAGGTAGTAGAACATAGCGCCGGTCAGATCGTCGATTTGTCCGAAAGCGAGGGTGATGCTTCCATTGCAAGAGATTACAGCCTTAACGCCTGCTTTGATGAAATAGCTGGCAATGAGGACAGAATTTGATGAAATCAACACTACCAATTTGACGTTCTTGAGAGAGTCCGCCTGCAAGTGCTCGCTCAGGAATTGGATACTAATGCCGAGGACTCCAGCATTCCCATTAACTCGCCCCAAGTCGAAGTCATCCGCGTATTTCCGTTCGGCAGCTAGATTGACGGTCTGTCCGACGTACCAGTAAGTTGTGTGTGCGAATGAATACGTATTCGTGCGCCAGACGATCACATCGTAGTTGTTCAGTTGAGTCGTGATGAAGTCAAGTGTCACAGCAGAGTTGGAAAGGAAACTCACTTGAAACCCGGCGTGAGCTAAATCGTATTTGAGTGTCGTGGCATAGTAGCCCATTGGGGCTAGTGCCTCGAGCGAAGAAAGGATCACAGCCTTGCGCTGCGGTTGGGCCTGAACCGGCGCAATCGCCACCAACGCCAATGAAACTAGGGCTAATATGAACGCAGCAAGTAACTTTCGTTGCAAATTCGTACACCTACGCGGCCACGAAGGATTCTGTGAGATAAAGGGTGTCTTAGCCAACTGACAAATGCAAGTAAAAGACTCACCACAATTCTATCCGGAGTTACTTCTAGGATGCAACAAGGCCATGGACGCGAGTACGACAATGTGTTCAGTTTGCCATGCGCTTTCCAGTCATTTCTCATTGCAAGGCCGTCAGCGCGGCAAGAATGGTTTCCTGCTGTTATCGTCTCTTGAGATAAATGTGAGATTCACTTACTGAAGCGAATAAGCAAGAGTCCGATTACTACTAGGATGCTTCCGCGGAAAATCGTGTCCCATGCGAGGTTGAATGGGCCAAAACGCCAGTAAGCTGCCCCGTAAGCGTTGCCTAAGTAGACTCCGCCAAAAGTGCAAATCAAACCGCCGAGATATTTCATGAATTTCGAGACCAACACCATCGCCATACTAGGGAGACATGGCGCTTTGGATTATGGTTAATGGGTTTCCATCCATTGAACTGAAACATTAATATACATAAAATGGTACACTAGTGTTTCGGCGCCCGACATGTCCCACGCTTTCAGACCGCAACCCCCTACCGCGGACATCGAGACTAGGTCGGCGACTTTCCCAGCACTCATCCAACTTCCCCAGCCACTGCTGGACTACAGCATCATCATTGCCATCATCAAGGGAGACGTCGGGGCAGTTAACATACTCAAAGACGCGATGAGCATTTCAAAAGACCTGCACATCGACAACCTCCTCCTCGCATTAGGACCCACTACACCTCTATCCCTCCAACCACCCCCAGGATCAAGGATACTTTGGGCAACCTTCACGGACGGCCAAAACCTCCTCAACGGCCCCCGACTCACAATAGTGCCACCAAACCACCTAACAGACCTAAGCCTGAACCTTGAAAAACTCTCAAAGACAAGAACCGGCCGCATACCACTAATCATCGGGGACTTCCTCGACAACGTGCTTTCCGTTTCATCCGCTCCAGCAGGACTCTACTCCTTCCTTTGCAAACTCTTCACGAGAATTCGAACAAACGGGCAGACCGCGTTCTTCCTAGCGACAGAAGACATGCACGACTCAAAGAAAACTGCGATACTCAAAAGATTCGCTGACGTTGTCATAGAGTACCGGGCAATACAAGAAATCGCCAACTACCGGCTTGAGGCTCGAATCCTCGACCACGCACAAAACCATTACAGCATATGGGACAGCAGCGAAAGCCCGGATTCAGAATATGAAAACCAACCTTTTCCAAGCAACCAGCTCCCTAAGATCGGGCGCCAACCAAACCTCCTCCGAGAGCCCATCCCGGCTTGAATGCGAAGCTTCAGGAAAGCCATTTGGCCAGTCACGCGGTTCTTATCGAGGCTGCTTCTTCCAACCCTAGTTCCTTAGTCGAAATCTCTCGCATCTTGAATTTTTGGACCTTCCCGGTAATCGTCATTGGAAACGTTTCTGTGAACTTGAAGTAGGCTGGAACCTTGAAGTAGGCAATTCTAGTTTTGCAGAATTCCTGTAATTCCTCAGCGGTGGCTGTCTCGCCCGGTCTCAGTTTAACCCAAGCCATAACCTCTTCTCCGTACTTTCGGCTGGGAACACCGATAACCTGCACGTCAGAAATCTTAGGATGTGTGTAGAGGAAATCTTCCACCTCCCTTGGGAAAACCTTCTCTCCACCCCGGCTGATCATGTCCTTCGTGCGCCCAACTATGTTCACATAACCATTCGGCTGCATGACCGCGAGATCCCCTGTATGCATCCACCCTTCCTGGTCAATGGCTTCCCGCGTAGCTTCCGGGTTGCTCCAGTACTTGAGCATCACAAGGTAACCGCGTACGCAAAGCTCACCAGCTGTCCCACATGGGAGGGTGCGGTTGGTTAGTGGTTCGATGATCTTTGCTTCCACATGTGGAAGTGGACGGCCGACGGTTGATACTCGAAGCTCTAAGGAATCGTCGAGTCGGGTTTGAAATGAGACGGGGGAGGTTTCCGTCATTCCATAACAAATTGTGATCTCACGTATGCCCATGTTCGAGATGACTTTCTTCATGACCTCGACCGGGCATGGGGAACCCGCCATGACACCTGTTCTCAGGCTTGACAAGTCGAATTGGTTGAAGTTGGGATCGTTCAGTTCGGCGACAAACATTGTTGGTACGCCATGAAGCGCCGTACACCTTTCTTCCTCCACGGTTCGGAGCACGGCTTCCGAGCTGAAAGCATCAGACGGAAGAACCATGGTGGCACCATGGGTTACGCACGCGAGGTTTCCTAACACCATGCCGAAACAATGGTAGAAGGGGACTGGGATGCATAGTCTGTCGTGGTGGGTGAATTTCATTTCTTCGCCAACGAAGAAACCGTTATTCAAAATGCCGTGATGAGTTAGGGTCGCACCTTTCGGAAAACCGGTAGTTCCCGAAGTATATTGAATGTTGATGGCATCATAGCACTCAAGCATCCTTTCTCTTTCCTTGAGTTCCATTGGGGAGGAGTTCATTGTTCCGATTTCTAGAAAACGTTCCCAGGGAAGCATTGAAGATGGAGAAGGCTCACCCCCATTGCTGAGTGTTACGATTCGACGTAGTGCCGGGACACGAGCCGCCTTGATTTCTTGGCCAGCCCCTATCTTCGGGAGTTTTCTAATTTCAGGTGCCAGTTCTGTTATCATCCAATGGTAATCCGAGGTTTTGAATTGCTTGGCCGTTATGAGGAGACTTATCCCGGATTGGTTCAGCGCATACTCCAACTCTTGAACTCGGTATGCGGGGTTGACGTTGACTAGGATCGCCCCAACCTTTGCAGTAGCGAATTGGGTTAGGATCCATTCCGCATTATTTGGCGACCAGATACCCACACGGTCTCCCTTCCGTACGCCGAAACCAAGAAGCGCTACGGCGAACTCATCCACCCGCTCCTTCAGTTGGGCGTAGGTCATTCTCAGGCCCTGATGCCTAGAAACGAGCGCTTCTGCATCCCCATGCCTCGAAACGACCCCGTCGAAGAACCCCCCAACTGTCTTTTCGATTAGAGATTTCTCTGTTGGGCCTTGTTCGTAGCTTGGGTCGGGCCCTTTTTCCTTCATTTGCGTTCGCGTGCCGATTGGGGCTTGGTGTGGAAGAATAATTCTTAGTACCTTTACTAATTATGGTAAGATGCATGGCGGGCCCGCGGGGATTTGAACCCCGGACTTCTGTACCAGTGCTGGGCTGGTTCTACAGCTTTTTCCGGGTGTTCCTTAGGGGGTTCGGCAACAAATTCCGCTTTCTCAGCGGAGCCTGCCGCTCTATCCAACCTGAGCTACGGGCCCAAGGGGGGAACGGGGCGGGTAAAGTAAAAGGATTAAGGCGCAGCAATTCGAAGAAGTTTAAAGAACCAACCGGATTTCCTTTGTCTCTGTGCGGGGATACCCGAGCCAGGTCAAAGGGGCAGGACCACCCGGCGTGGTGGGGCCACACTTAAGATCAGAACTTGCCTTGGGTGACGAGAAGACATCCTGTGGCGTAGAGCCAGCGGATGGGCGCGTAAGCCTTCAGGGGTTCGAATCCCCTTCCCCGCACCACCCACCTACAAGTATAACGTATGTGAGTCGTGTAATGGTTACCTGATTTTTCGGGTAAGCAGTAGGCTGAATGAAATGGAAAGCAGCAGTATGACTCCTAACATTATCGCAACCAACTTCCCCAATGACAAGACCGTCAACACCAAGACCCCTACGATTAAGAGAAGAACGAGGTTGAACCTGACTCCCCCAACGTTTCTTAACTTGACGACTGAAGCAACCAAACCCACAACCACAAGTAACACAAACAGGTCTACGAGAAGACTGAGCAAACTCATTCAGGCCGCCTCTACAAAATAGCGGGTTGTGAGGTAAGGTTCATCCGCGGAAAGGAAAAAACCACCAAGAGAAATGGAAGAATTAGAGTCCGCATTCAACCAATCCAAAGCCAATATTCAGTATCAGTCCGACCTAGACTTAATTGATTCTTGAATACAAGGTAATCGGGGCCGTAGTTCAATCAGCGAATCCGCAGGGCAATCTTGCACTGCACGATGATGTCGCGAAGAAAGGTGCGGAGGATGGGTTTGTAAGCCCCAAGGTCTCGGTGAATATTATGAGAAATGTTAGGTGTGAAAGTTAGGTTGATGGTATTGCCGATGTCTGTCTGAGCTAGTAAACGTTGTAGTACCATATGACTCGAACGTAGATGTCGCCGAAGAAAAATAGTGGCGGTACCCATTGATCAGCCTGGAATGCTGATGGGGTTACGAATAACCCGGAGACTACTACGCTTGACCCAGCTAAGCTCGCTGGAACTCGCACTTTGTCTGAGAGTATCATCCGATAGTTGCGCCCGTTAACTATAACGTAGAAAATTTGCGTCTCCGGGTTTGAACAAGGATTGACTGCCAGACTGCATGTTGGTGCCAAAGTCAAAACCTTTAGCGTCCCTAGCACGGTCACGTTCTCGTGAATTGGTTGGATTCCACCTCCCACTCCGACAGATGGTGGGGGTGCGGCCAAGATGTGAGGTTTAACCATCGAATTGTTGGGAACTACAGAATTGTAAGAGTAAACGGCAGCCATTACCAGGAAAGCAACCGCGACTAACGATATGGCGGACTTTACGTGCTTTCGATTTTTCACATCAACCAGCCGCTAGAGTGACATCTACCATGGTGCAAAGCTGGGAAACCTAAAGGAACTCTTGACTAAACGTATCAAATCTCAAAACCCACCCGTAATCAAATTGATAATAACTAGCTACCTTATCTCGGAAAGTGCGACAGAATAAACTGCAACCTAATGGAACCACCTAATGGGAAGAGGGATAATTCTAGCTGTCTAGGATTATATCCCAGTTCCCATTGCGTCACGTTGAAGCTTCCGAACACACCGCGGGTTCTCCCCTCAGGCTTCGCACGCCCTTAGGTGTAAGGAACCGGCGTAGGCCCTGACATTTTTCAATAGACTGTTGGCTTATTATACGACCATCCAAAGCCTTCCCTACTGCACGGAAGTGAAAATCTGTTGGCGAAGAAGTTCAAACGGATTGACACCAAACTCATCCATGCTGGCGAACCCGAACCACGCATTATGGGCGCGGTTAGCATGCCGATATTTCAGTCGGCAATGTTTGAATATTCTGGCGAGACAAGCTACCACGACCTCAAATACATTCGCTTGAACAACACCCCAAACCATACGGCGCTCCACGAAAAGTTGGCAGCCCTCGAAAACGCTGAAACCGCATTGGTCACAGCCAGCGGGATGGCAGCCATCTCAACGACCTTACTGTCGATTCTCTCCACAGGCGACCATTTGCTTTCCCAAAACTGCCTATACGGAGGAACACACGATTTTGTAACGAAGGATTTCCGCACATTCGGCATATCTTACGATTTCATTGACGCTAACGACCCAGAGTCGTGGAAGAAAAAGCTGCGGCCAAATACCAAGGCAATTTACGTAGAAACGATAACAAACCCTACGATGCAGGTTGCCGACCACAAGGCGATCGTCAAATTTGCAAAAGCTAACGGGCTGGTAACGCTAATCGACAACACCTTCGCGAGCCCGATCAACTTCCGTCCAACAGAATGGGGCTTCGACCTATCCCTGCACAGTTGTACAAAGTATCTGAACGGCCATTCCGACATCGTTGCCGGCGCGGTCATAGGCCGCGCAGAATTGGTTGAGAAGGTCAAGCATAAGCTCGATCATCTAGGCGGTTCGCTCGACCCTCACGCCTGCTTTCTACTCCATAGAGGAATCAAAACGCTTGGAGTTAGGGTCAGGTACCAGAACGAGAGCGCAATCAAGATCGCAAAATTCCTGTATGAACATCCGGCTGTCGAGAAAGTCAACTACCCAGGCCTCGAAACACACCCGCAGTACTCGAGAGCAAGAGAACTCTTTGACGGTTTCGGAGGTATGTTAAGCTTCGAACTCAAGGGCGGGGTTGCGGCAGCGCGCCGCTTCATGGGTCACACGACGCTACCCGTAATAGCGCCCAGCCTTGGAGGCGTAGAAACCTTACTCACCCTACCAGCCACTACATCACACTCCGGAATGTCCGCAGAAGACCGAAAGGCACTTGGCATCTCAGACGGGCTCATCCGCATGTCAGTTGGAATAGAAGCAACCGAAGACATAATCGAGGATTTCCAACAGGCTCTCGGTAACTAGGAACTAGACGTTAAAATGCCCGTCGTCCGAATTCATTTCTCTCGAGATCAATTTGACAACAAGTAGGACGAATGAAAGAAGAACCGCTCTAATTACGGGCGCGTCTAGCGGGATCGGCTTGGAACTCACCAAGCTCTTCGCCCGGGACGGGTACAACCTAGTGGTTGTAGCGAGAAATCACGAGGCTCTAACCCAACTTGGAAATGACTTGGAAGAGAAAAACGGGGTTTCCGTGAAGGCCATTGCGAAGGATCTTTCCTCCCCTTCGGCTCCACAGGAGATCTATGATGAACTCCAAAAGTTATCGGTGAAGGTTGACGTTCTCGTCAACTGCGCAGGCTTCGGATCATTAGGTCCCTTCTCAGACATGGATCTCCCCACGGAAATTAACATGATAGAAGTTAACATCGTGGCGTTGACGAAACTGACCAAACTTTTCCTGAAGGACATGCTGCTGAAGCGGCAGGGAGGAGTTTTGAATGTTGCATCCACAGCCGCCTTCCAACCAGGCCCTTTTATGGCGGTCTATTACGCAACGAAAGCTTACGTCTTATCCTTCTCTGAAGCTCTTGCTGAAGAAATCCGGGAGTCCGGAGTTGTCGTAACAGCCCTTTGCCCAGGACCCACGAGAACTGACTTTCAAAGCAAGTCTGGTACAGAGCAATCGAGGCTTTTCAGAAGCAGGGGGATTTTGGGTGCCGAGACGGTGGCGAGAGCCGGATATGAGGGTTTCAAGAACAAGGAGACAGTGATTATTCCGGGGTTCATAAACAGGCTGCGCGCCCTGGACGTGAGATTAGCTCCAAGGGACTGGGTAACAAAAGTTGCGCGAAGAATGAATGAAAAAGTGTAGCGCTCACTGAGAATCTTCATGGACGCTGTCAGGCACTATCTCATGCAGAAGTCGGTCTCCGTGGCTGTTGAAAACTCCGATGTCACTGTACGTTTGGAAGGGGTAAGCTATGATTACCATAATTCTTCCGTAGAAGTGGTTTATGTCATGCATTGAAGGCTGATTAGAACCGGAAGGGTGCGAATGCGAAACGCCCATTATGCTTAGGTCCATTGGTAGCATTGTGCTCGAGAAGCTGGAAAAACCACGCCCATGCGTCGCGAGAGGCGGAATCAAAACTTCGTTGATCAACATCCCGTCTTTGCCCGCTTTACCGCGAAGTAGAAGGATTGCCTCCTTCGGGTACGCGTCTATTGCATAGCTGAGAAGGCTGTCCGCAACAGACTTCTCGAATCGAACGAGGCTAATCATTGCAAGGGGAACCTGTCCTAACAGTTGCTTCGAGACTTGATTACGCTTGCTGTTGTGCAAGTTGGACTGCGAAGTATGCCAGGAGGCCAAGGTAAAGCGCAAGCTCCAATGTGTCAGGTAACAAGTAACTGAACGACCTCGCGTTAGTAGCTACCCACTCCACTATGTTGCCAAACTTATGGCGACTGCTGGTTAATGAACTACGCCCCGTAGTTGATATTGTCTTCGAAGGAATATATAACAAGGCTGGATAAATCATCCTCAGTGTCCATCAAAGAGATGAGACGGTATCTTGAGTCAGAAGAGGCGCGTGTCGGCTCTTGCCTACGTGTTGACCGCTGTGGGTATATTGGGAATCGTTATTTCTCTTGTCATAGAACAATCCGATTACGACCCAGTTGCGTTTGGAATCGCCACCATTTCGATTCTGATAGCGATAGCAGGCCTCGCCCTTGCCTTCAAAGTTCCAGCTGGCATTGACCAGCCGAAAGAAGGCGCTCCTTAAGGGAATCCAACAATCGCTCTGCCCTCGTCCCCTGCACTAAACCAGTCAAGGCAAGGCCATTCCGGACACCCTCAACCGCAGAGTCCATCTCTGTTATGGTGAATATTTGAGGTTGTGAAGAGTTTTTTTGAGAGGATGAGTTTGGCGTAGGTTCGTGTCGAGACCGTGCAGTATCGGTGGGTTGTCCTTTCAGTAACGACAGTCGGCATCTTCATGGCCGGCCTTGATACGCGAATAGTACTGATCGGCCTTCCCACGATAGCTGAATCGCTCCGAACAGACCTTGAGACGTTGCTATGGGTGACGCAGGGCTATCAAATCGCGATAACTATTGGCCTGCTCTTTCTCGGTCGGTTCACTGACATCTTTGGGCGGGTGAAGGTTTACAATCTGGGTTTTGCGATTTTCACCGTCGGTTCGGGGCTTTGCGTTTTTGCTCAAACGGGGAACCAGCTCATAATTTTCCGCATTATCCAAGGCGTGGGGGCGGCCATGTTGATCACTAATAGCGCCGCCCTAATCACCGATGCCTCGCCGGCGGCGGAGCTTGGGTTTTTCCTTGGAGTTAACCAAATTGCGTTCACGCTTGGTGCTGTCCTTGGGTTGACGGTGGGCGGTGTCTTGATCGACACGGTAGGGTGGAGAAGCATATTCACACTAAACGTTCCCATCGGAATCTTCGCCACTCTCTGGGCTCACCTCCGCCTGAAGGAAACTGCCCAGACCGAAAAGCATGCTGGCTTTGACTATTCGGGCCTCTTCCTATTCACGACTTCCTTGACATTGCTTCTGGTGGTCATCAGCTTACAGACTATGGCCGCAATAGATAACATCGAAGCCGCGGTCCTTTATCTCATCAGCATAGTTACATTTGCACTCTTTCTCTACGTCGAACCGCGCATGGCTGAACCGATTCTGGATATGCGGCTGTTCAAGATTCGGCTCTTTTCGGCAGGGAACGTTAGTCAATTCTTGTATTCTCTCGGTTTTGGCTCTCTAAGCCTTATCATAATTCTGTACTTTGAACTGATCCGCGGATTTGATGCCCTCACGGCCGGGCTTCTCTTTCTCCCATTAGATGTGGCTTTCGTCACCATCGCCCCAATAAGCGGGAAACTTTCTGATCGGTACGGAACACGCTGGCTAGCCACTCTAGGTATGGCCGTGGGAACCGTTGGTTACGTTGCCCTCGCATTTCTTCTCAACACAACAACCCCGCTAGTACAGATAGAGCTCATTCTCATTTTGGTCGGCCTCGGTCTGGGGCTCTTCTCATCTCCAAACATTAGCGCAGTGATGGGCTCTGTTCCCCCTCAACGGCGTGGGGTTGCTTCAGGAATCAGAGCAACGGTCTTCAATACGGGTAGTGTCGTAAGCATCGGCCTCGTAGCGTACATAATCACGACGGCTATACCGTACCAAGTTGTCTCCGGCATAATTACTGGCGGCTACACGACCCTTACGTCTGGAGAGGCGTTAGGGTTTGTGAGCGGTATCGGGCGTGCGTTTCTTGTAGCCGCTGTAATCACCTTCGTAGGAATGTTCGCATCCAGCCTACGCGGACCTGAAACGAAAACACATACAGACCTCAGCACAAAATGATTTTGAAACACCCAACCGGCACTTGACCCTAGCTCTCGCTTATGTCAGCAATCTTTGGGCTCAGAATGGCAACCATGTCTCTGGTCCTGACCTCCAGTAGCTTGTTAACGTCTCCCCCACCAACTATTGCTGTTTCCTTCTCGAGAACTTGAGGGTCCAGCAGAATACGAATGATGTTGCTGAAGGGTGGCACACCTCCGGCAGGGTACCCCGAATGCCTTAGCACTTCTTCGGGGGTAGCGAGCCGCACATCCCTGACAGCGAGCATGCGCTTGAGTTTCTTGTGGCTGACTTTGCTCTTCGCCGGCACAATTGCAAGTAATGAATCGCCTGCTGAGTCAACCATCACGATGGATTTGGCTATTTTCTCCACCTGAACCTTTCTGCCGGCCTGTTCAACCGTCTTCACGGGCTCGCTGAACTCGATGAAGCGGTGCCACACGTTCTTGGAGCTGAGGACGAGTTCAAGTTTCTCAGAGTAGCTCAATGCTGGCGTCTTCTCCGCATGAAAGGCCATCGGAGGAACCCGCTTCCCGAATCTCAGCGATTAAAGTAAACGTATTGCCTAAGCAAATTGGGAGAACTCGAAAGCCGTATAGCTAATAGCGCATGAACCTTCATCTTGTAAGGTGAGTTGAATGCCGCCTCGCAAAGGGCTAACAGCTGCGGACATTATGACTGAACGTGTCGTGACCGGTGGGCCACACGACGGCCTCTGGAGAATCGCTAATGAGATGCAACGTCACAATATTGGGTCGGTCGTGATCGCGGAGAAGGGAAAGATACTTGGCATATTGACAGAGAGGGATTTTGTTCGAATAGTCGAACACGTAGGGGCTTTGCTTGAGAAAAATCTAGCTATACACCACATGTCCAAGCCCGTTCTTACCGTGCAATCGGACGCCTCGGTGGCGGACGTCATCAAGCTCATGCGTGAGAATCATGTTAGGCATTTGATTGTGCTAAACAAAGCTGGTGAAGTTGCAGGCATAATAAGCTCGCGGGACTTGATGAAGGTCGCAGCGGACGTTATGTCAGTATAACAAGATTCCTCGTTGATGCGCGGCCAAACGCTCCTTCAAGGACATGAAGAAGTTTTGTGCTTACTCTCGATTATTTCGAAGCGTATTGATGATTGATTCCAAATTGAAGTAGCGTTTCGCTTATGTAAATTCGGCCACGGTTGGATTGGCTAGCTTGGTGAGGGCTTGCGTACTAATCTTCACGCTCTTCGTGTGCGAGCCAGGGTTGAAGTACACATATTCCTGGCGCAAGATCGCACTATCAAACAACGTTTCGAGGTTAATGATGTTTCCCAGCGGGTAGACGCAGCCCACTGAGCATTGCGCAATCTCTTCTGCTTCCATCTTCGGGGCCAAGATGACAGGTGCTCCCTTGGTGACCAGGCCTAACCTGTGGAAGTCAATCTTCCTGTTCCCTGGGAGAACGGCGAGCAAGTAGGTCCCGTCGCTCTTCTTCACTATCATTGACTTGGCTATGTGGGCTTCATCGGTCTTCAGGAAATTCGCCATCTGGGGGCAGGTGTATACGGAGTCGTGTTCGAAGACCTCGTATTCTATTCCATGCGCCTTGAGCGCAGACAGGATTTTTTCTTCTACCTCAGTCATGTAGGCCTAGTTCACGATCCACCGTGATTGTTCGCGCATGAATTGCTGCACGTAATTCGGACCTAACCCGCTTTTGCCGGTAGACCCGCTGCCTTTCCATCCCCCGAAGGAGTTGACCCCGGGCCATGCACCAGTCGTCGCGCCTGCGCGCCTATTCGCGTAAGTTACTCCAGCCTGAATTTGGTCGAAGAATGTTTGCATTTCCTTCTTGTCCTTCGTGTAGATTCCGGCGCAGAGTCCGAACTCGCTCTCGTTCGCAAGTCTCAGGGCTTCATCGAAAGATTCTACGCCTGCGACCACCACGAACGGTACGAACAATTCTTCCTTGAAGAGGCGGTGAGTTGTCGGTAGGCCGTCAACGATCGCTGGTTCGACGAAGTAGCCGTTTCCGTACTCGGCAGCCTGTGGTGTGCTGCCCCCGCTGATGAATTTCGCGCCATCTCGCTTTGCCTCCTCTGCCGCCCGCTGGTATGTTTCGACGGCGGCTTTGTTGATTATTGGCCCCAGGAATGTCTCTTTGCGCGTGGGGTCGCCTACCTTCACGTATTTCTGGGTGTAGTCTCTCAGAAGTTCTAAGAACTTGCTCTTGACACGTTGGTCGACGTATACGCGGGAACAGGCGCTGCATTTCTGCCCTCCGAAACCGAAGGCTGCACGCATGACCCCTTCCGCAGCTTGGCCTAGATCTGCGTTAGCGGTGACTATGGCTGGGTTCTTGCCCCCCATCTCGGCTATGACGGGCTTGGGGTAGTCCTTTGCGAAGTGGTGGTACACTTGCATTCCCACATCCTTTGAGCCCGTGAAGACGAGCCCATCAACCCCAGGGTTGTCCTGCAACTCGGCCCCCACGGTCGCACCCGGTCCAGTTACAAAATTGTATACGCCTCGTGGGACGCCGGCGTCAACGAAGGCTCTGCAGAGCTCATATCCTAGAAGTGGAGAGTCGCTTGAGGGTTTGAAAACGGCTGTGTTACCGGCGGCGAGGACGCCCGTAGACATGCCAGTGGTCAATGCGAGGGGGAAGTTCCAGGGGCCGATAACAGCCCAGACTCCAAACGGTCGAAGCATGCTCTCTGTCTCCTGTCCTGGTCCCGGCGATTCAAGTGGCCGCAAGAAGGCTTTGTTAATTTCCATCTGCTCGCAGTAGTATCGAACCAGCTCAGCGGCTTCGTGAACCTCCGCTAACGATTCGGCGCGGTTCTTCCCGACTTCGAAGGCCATCCAAGCTGAGAGCTCGAATCGCCTTTCAATCATCAAGTCAGCGGCTTTGCGTAGGATCCCAATGCGGTCCTTGTATGGAGTCGCGGCCCATTTTGGATACGCTTCTCTAGCTGCTGCAATTGCAGCTTTTACATCGTCGCTGGTTCCCTTCGGAAAGTAGCTCACGATAATGCGGGTATCTATGGGGCAAACATGGACCATCTCTTCACCGGTCGCTGCCCGCTTCTCCCCGTTGATGAACATCTGGTAGTGGTTGCCAAGCTTGGCTCTTGCTTGTTCAACTGCCTCGTCGTACGCCTTGTCGTCCTCAGGTGTGACCTTAAGCGTTGCGTACGTAATTCGAGGTACTTTCGCCGACGCCTTACTTTTCGTCTTACTCTTCGTTTTCTTACGTCCCATTCATAATTCCCTCACAACCAGTTCAGTTCTGATTACTTAACGGGCCTCTTTTACATTACTGTGAGATGAGGGTGGTAGCGCTTGGTCGGCGTGAACTTCATTCTCCGCAAACTATTGCCAGTTCTAAGCATAGTTGATCACGAAGCCTGCACGCCCAGGTAAAGCCTGCCAAGTTCCTTGTGTTCGAGGAGTTCACGAGCAGTTCCTTCGAAAGCATTTTTTCCGCCAACGAGTAGATAAGCAACGTCACCTATCTCCAAGGCGCGCCTTGCGTTTTGTTCTGCAAGGAGTATGGTTAGGCCGATGTCTTTGGCAAGTGACGAAATGAGGTTGAGGACTTGTGTTGCAATTATGGGCGCCAAATTTGCGGTCGGTTCATCGAACATCATTACGTTTGGTTCCCTTATGAGTGCTAAGGCCATTGCGAGCATCTGCCGCTCTCCGCCACTAAGGCTAAGCGCCTTAGTGTTCGTGTAAGCTGAAAGCTGTGGAAAGAGCTGGAAGATCCTCTTTAGCCTCGTCCGGTAGTCATCTTGGTTAATCGTGTACCCCGCGAGTCTCAGGTTCTCCGTTATGGTAAGGTTCGTGAATACGTTGTCAGTCTGGGGGAGGAAGGCGATACCACTCCTAGCTATTTTATGGGAGGCCAGGCCTGTGATCTCCTGCCCGTTATGCTTTATCGTTCCCTCATAAACGGTCGTGAGGCCCGTGATCGTTTTCAGGAGTGTGCTCTTTCCTGAGCCGTTCGGGCCGACGATGACTGTGACCTCTCTGGGTTTGGCGGTGAGTGTGACGCCGTTCAGAATTTGCAGTTTCCCGTAGCCAGCGAAGATGTTTTCGACATTTAGCAATTTTCACGCGCCCAAGTATGCTTCGATTACTTTGGGATCGTTGATGACTTGTTGGGGCGGGCCGGCTGCAAGAAGCTTACCGGAAGCCATCGCGTTCACGTAATCGACGTATTTGAGAGCGATGTCGAGCCTATGCTCGACAATGAAGAATGTTATTCCATATTGTTCCCTCAGCCGAATGATTCTTGCGAATATTTCATGAGCTAAGGTTGGGTTTACTCCTGACACCGGCTCGTCGAGCAGGTACAGGTTGGCGTCACTCATCAGGGCTCTCCCAATTTCCACTAGCTTCATTTGTCCACCGCTCAGGAGCGAAGCCGGCGTGTTCAATTGCTCGGACATCCCAAGCAATTCCAGTATTTTCGTCGCCTTCTCAATAGCGTCTGTCTCGTGTTTTGCCCAAAGCCGTTTGACCATTGACTTCGCGAATGATTCTCCGGGGTGATTCTTCTCAGCGACAAGTAAGTTCTCAAGCACAGTTAGCTTGCCGAACATCGAGGGTATCTGAAAGGTCCTTGCGATGCCCGTTCCGTAAACCTGCTGAGGCGACCAACCCGTTATCTCGGTTGAGCCATAGTAAATCTGCCCTTCGTCTGGTTTCTGGAAGCCCGTGATAACATTGATCAACGTAGTTTTTCCCGAACCGTTTGGCCCAATGAGGATGGTCACTGTCTTCTCGTCTACGTTGAGTGTCACTCCGTCTAAGGCGTGAAGATTACCGAATGATCTCTTTACATCCTTGACTTGCAGCAGGCTGCCCATTCTCAACTCACCTTTTTGCCTGGACGACTGAAGGTTCCCTCTGCCATGTTCTGACGATGCCTTCTGGCCTATAGATGAGAATGAGGATCGTTATGAGGCCAAGTAGGAGATAATTCAGCCAGATTATGTTGAACGGCAGAATTCCAGCAAAGGCATACTTGTAGTAGAGGATTAGCTTGTCCAGAGCGACAAATATGAAGGTCCCCACCAGGGCCCCTCTGTTGCTTCCGATTCCACCGAGCAAGATCATAAGCCAAGGCAGAAACGTCCAGTCAAATCTCGCATAAGTGGGCGTTACGGCGCCGCTGTACATAACCCACAGGCTTCCAGCAATGCCGCACAACGTCGAGCCAATCAATATCGCGACTGTTCTGTATCGAGTGATGTCTTTACCCAGCGACCTCGCCACGACCTCATTGTCCCGAATGGCTCTCAGAGTCCGTCCAAGAGGCGTTCTGATGAGATAACCGGCGTAGGCAAAGATTGCAATTGCAACCAGAAGGAGCACGAAGGTTCCCGCGTAGAACCTGTACTGCCCTGCCCACCCTAGGACGTCTGGTACGCTAACTCCAGGCGGCCCACCTATGAGAGGCTTGTACCCTATTCCTATGACGTTGAGTATCTCTCCGAAAGCCAGAAGCGTGATTGCCAAGTAATCCTCCCTGAGTCTAACGGCAGGCGCTGAGGAAATCAGACCCATTGCCGCGCCCGCTACGCCTCCGACTATAAGGAACAAAACCAGAAATGCGATGGCTAAGAGAGGCTGCGATATCAGAATAGGATTGATAAGCGCTAACACTGAAACATTGTTGAAAATGGGACTCAAGTCCGTTCGTATACCGAGCAGACTCAAAGCGAGTCTTGTTGAGAGGCCACCTGTGAAGTAAGCCCCACCTGCGACTGCGAAGAGAATGCCGAAATTAGGTATCCCGGTTATGCCCTCTTGCAAGTTCAGGCCTATGTTAATGATTAGATAGACCGCCAGCAATGCCAAAAGGTCTGCTGTGAATAGGATTAGTTGGTCCAGCGCTGACACTAGTTACCCCTCCGAACGAGCAGGCCTGCGAGCCCTCGAGGCGCAACTATCAAGGTGGCTGAGAGCACTATGAGTGGGATAATGGGTTCGTAGAATGAAACCCAAGGGCCAACAATTGAGGCTAGCACCGAGGTGCCGACCACGTCGACCAAACCCAGCAGGAAGCCTCCCAATACGGCGCCGTATATCTGCTCGAGGCCTCCAACTATGCTGGCGCAGAAAATGCTGGCCAGTAGGATTGTTCCGATGCCTGGGTTGATCTCAGTCCATAGCGGGATTAGGGATCCCGCAATTCCTGCGAGTCCTCCAGCGATGAACCAGGACACGGCTAACATCATGCTAACGTTGATTCCAATTGCTTCTGATAGAGAGGGGTTCTCCATCGACGCCCTCAACGCTATGCCCAACGTAGTAAAGTTCAGAAGTAGGTACATGGCTGCCGAGCAGAGGGCTAGCGTTCCAAGCGCTACAAAGAGTATCCCCGGTTCGCCCAAGAACTTGAAGTCTAATCCGCTTAACAGAACATTGCGGGAAGGAACCTTGTAAGCGGTGTTCAGGTAGTCAGCGTGTATGTTCGTGACACCTAGCATTATGATATCAAATGCTAGCGTTGCAATCATCAACATGACGGCCGATGAGTTCCTCCTCCTCATCGGTTCCAGAACCGCATAGAACAGTAACAAACCCACAAGGCCTACCACAACGAAAGCAACTGGAACGCCAACATACGGGTTCGGACTTAGTATGATAGTTAGCGTGTATGTGACGTAGGCACCGACCGTCACGAAGGATGCGTGTGCGAAGTTTGCAACCTTCGTCGTCCTGTATAGCAGAGTAACTCCCAGTGCCATAAGCGACAGAAGCGCTGAGTACGTGAGCCAGCTCACAATAGTCGGAAACAGGTCCATTTGCTCAGTCACCCCATGCCTAACCCGAGCTTCATGCCTTTTCCTAAGGCCACCTCTTAGGGGTCACGCATTAACACCTTTCCTGCAATTAAGATGACTCAGGGTACACGTGTAATTTGCAGTGCCCCTCGGGAGTTCGTGCCGACATAACGCATGATTATCCCGATCAGAGGCACATCCGTAAGAAAAAGATTAGAAAAAAAGTGGGGAGTTGTGAGGTTAAAGTTGCATCAGCCATGTAACCTGTTGGTTTACTGATGAATAGGTGGCAACCCTTTGCCAATTGCTTTGAACCACGGCCCAGAACTCCATGTCCATGGTCACTCTGTCTCCAGCCGCGTTGAGTTCAGAGTTGCCTGTGGCACCCCAGTATGCTGCTGCTACCGTCGGAACTGCCGCTTTGATTGCGTCACTGTCGTATTTGCCAGCGTTGAGAATTGAGAGGGCCGCTATCCAAGCTGCGTCGTAGGTGGCCAGCGCGTATATGTCCGGTTCCTGCCCGATCGCAGATTGAACTTCTTTGTTCAGGGCCAGATGCTTAGAAGTCAGTGGCGCCATGAGCTGTACGGATATTAGGTTCACCTTTGTCGCTATAGCGCCAGCGTTTTGGATGATGACCGTGTCCTGCGACAAAGTATCAGGGCCAAACCATGTTAGTGTGAGCAGCGGACTATTCCTGGTGTTGGCTTGGCTCAGCATGGTAGCAACGTCTTCCCACATGTTGGCGAAGATTGCAACAGGCTTCTTGGCGCTCAGGAGAGGGGCCACTTGCTGTTCAAGTGCGTTGATTGTGACGGTGAAATCTGTCGTAGTTGGATAGGCGTAGGTTACGTCCGCGACTAAGTTTCCTCCGGCTGCTGTCCATGCGGCCTTGAACGCGTCATGAATAGAGAGGCTGTAAGTGTCCTCGGCCGAAACCATGGCAACGTTCATGAATCCTTTACTTTGAAGGGCAGCCGCGAGCGCGGCGCCTTCAGCTTCAGCCGCGGGTACGACCCGAATCTCGTAATCTCCAGGTGGAGCTACGGACTCTCTGGCAGCAGTTGAAGTACCATCGATCACGATTATCTTATTGGTGTCGGCGAATGAGTCGATCGATTTCATAGCCCCGCTGGTCATTCCTCCTATGACAACTTTGCAACCTTGGGCATACAGGTCCTGTATTCGCTGTAGAGCTACGTCGGGCTTGGTCTCGAAGTCTTCATAGAAGAACTTGAAAGTTGTCGGAATACCCAAAGAAGTCACATAGGTGTTGATCTCACTTTCGGCAATTTTGACGGTCGCTTGAGCTCTCACGCCGTAACTCGAAAAGTCTCCAGTTAGACTTAGCAGAACGCCGATTGGAATCACCGATGGCAACGTGGACGTCAGCGGCGGTGGGGTTGGATGTAACGCGTAGCCAAGTCCGCCGCCAATCACAAGCATTACTAGCATCAAAGCAATGATGGGTGGCTTTAGAAATGCACTAGCCGTTTTTCATATCCTCCTCAAAAGGAAAATCGGAGGCGATTCAGCGTTTAAGATATGTGTACGTAGTATTTGTGAAGTATATGTTCTGGATTTTGATGGCTAGTAAATTTCAGAAGGATTTTCTTGCCGAATAGCGGGCTGGAGCTGTTCCCCTTTTTCCGAAGGGTACAGCCTCGTCTCGATTCCGGCACAATCATTGGATTATGAGCAACGGCTTGCCTAACACGTCCGTCTTCGGCTTGATTCCGAGCCCCGGTTGGTTGCTCGCGGCCATGCGGCCGTTCACGCGTTGGGGTGCGCCGTCAGCGGTCCCCACGGTGACGTAGCTGTTAAAGTCGGTTGTACTGAAGAAAAACTCCGGGGGCGTACTGTGAGCTAGGTGCGCGATTGCCGCGGTCGTAATGTCTCCTCCCCAACTATCTTCAATAGTCATAGCTATGCCCAGCGAGACGCAGAGATCACGCGCTTGACGCGTTTTCGTAAGGCCGCCGAATTTGCTGATTTTGATATTCACCACGTCCATCGCCAAGTCAGCCTTGCCGCGCAATAACATGTCGACGCCATCAATCACCTCATCCAGTACAAACGGATGGTTCGTGTGGCGGCGAATGGAAAGACATTCTTCATAGGTCAAGCATGGTTGCTCGATGTAGACATCCGCATCTTGAATTGCGCGAATAACTCGCATGGCGTCGTGCATCAACCATCCCGTGTTCGCGTCCGCCACAAGACGGTCGCCCGGCTGAAGTTGCGCGGATACGGCTTGGATACGCTTGATGTCTACGTCTGGGTCGCCACCGACCTTGAGTTGGAAGCGGCGATAACCTTCCTTGCGATATTGTGCCACCCGACTAGCCATCGTTTCAGGTGACTCTTGGGAGATGGCTCGGTAGAGCCCAAAATCTTCGCCGTAGCGCCCGCCCAGTAAGGTGCACACTGGTTGACCGGTGACTTGGCCGAGGATATCCCAGCAGGCGATGTCGATGGCAGACTTCACGTAGGGATGCCCTTTGAGTGCAGCGTCCATTCGACGATTTAGGCGGGCGAGTTCGAGTGGGTTTTCGCCCAGTAGGTGCGGCCCCAATTCGGCGACGCCGGCGCGTACGCCGCTCGCGTACGCAGGCAGGTAGTACGGCCCAAGCGGGCACATCTCACCGTACCCTACGACACCGGTATCCGTCTCAACCCCGACAATCGTACTATCGAACACCGAAACGGATTTGCCGCCAGACCACTTGTAGCTGCCCTCCTTCAAGGGAAGGTCCACTTTCCAAGCTGATATTTTCTTAATCTTCATGCCGCGACCTCATGAGCTAGCATGTTCAACCTCAGTTCTTTTCGTAAGCATGATAACACCATTGCATTCTGGCAGAGGCAATCAGGTCAACATCCTAAGGGCGATTTGGTGGCTGAGAGAAAACGGAAGGCCATTGATAGAGATTGGTGTGCAGCGAGCATCAAGTCACCATTTCTTGGTTTCTTCAGGTTCGAGTAGAACGTTCTTCTGAGACTCAATTTTCTTCAACTGGTCATATGCTCTCTCAAACAATTCCTCATTCAGATTCCCCACAGTAAACCTCATAGTGTTTTCCAGGAATTTCTGGATTTCAAATGGGCTCTTCAATTCATGTGTCATCCCCACCTCTATGTCCCCTGCCTTCACAACTCCAACGGTAACATTCCTTCCTTGAAATTTCACTCCTAGCCTTTTCCTTCTTCCCCAAATCGCCCATGCCACAACCGAATCATCATGCGTTCTCGCGTAGGCAGCTAGAAGCCTCAAACAACTCAAATAATCTTCTTGGACCGACACTCTCTGAGAATCAACGTTGAATTGGGTATTGTTGTCAGCGGTGTTCTTAGCCATCCAGTATAGTTCTACAGTTCGCTTGTACGCTTCCGACATTGACTAGGAATTCTCCCTAAGCCTAGGTTAGGCAAGCCACACGCACTCGGCGGCAAGTCACAAAAATAAACAATTCTAAGGCTGAGTGCAGAGCTTTGGTTCAGAAGCTGTCTGCGAGGCTTCCACGCGACCTTTACTAAAGGTATTTTCTGATTTCGGCTTCGACTTCCTCTGGTGCCACGACGTGTATTTTCGGCCCAGCTTCAGCTAGGAGTTTCTTGGCTTTATCGCGAGCTGGCGCTGGGACGATGAGTACGACTGGTATGTCCATAGTCTTGCATGCGAAAAGCAAGTCTGCCGGCCCCATGCGTTCCTGTTCAGCAGGCACGACCTTGTGCAAGTAGCCGACCACCACGTTAACCTCGCCCTTGCTAAGGTGGTTGACGTATTTGCCGTGCCCGTCCCATGTGTTGGCCACTGGTAATGTCTCAACGCCTTCAGCCGCAAGTTTCGATAAGAGGAGTGGATCAGTTCCTTCAAAATAACCGACTCTCGGCAATTGTCTTCACCTTGACCAGTATTTTGTCCTAGCCAACGATAAAAGGTTACGAATGCTACGAATAGCGTGACCGCCCAATGCACCAACCTAAGGCAATACTCTCTTGGTCTTCCGGCAAGGACAGCGCAATGGCGTTATACCGAACACTCGCCTCGAAACAATTCGAAGTGGTCTGCCTCCTAACCACGCTCAGCCAACCATTTCGCCGGGTTTCCATGCATGGCGTCAGGGAGGAACTTCTCGATAGGCAGGCAGGGTCCCTAGGGATACACCTGGAGAAGGTGCTGATCCCCTACCCCTGCCCGAACGCAGTCTACGAAGAAAAAATGCGGAACACCCTATCTCTGTGGAAGGAGAGAGGAGTTACACATGTCATATTCGGCGACTTGTTCCTTGAAGACATTCGCAGGTACCGGGAGGCGAACCTGTCGCAGCTCGACCTGACACCAGTCTTTCCAATCTGGGGAACGGACACAACAAGTCTTGCGCGTGAAATGTTGGAAGTTGGTTTCCGAGCGGTCCTAACTTGCGTTGACCCTAAGAAGCTCGATGGCAAATTTGCCGGCCGCCAATTCGACAGTTCCCTACTGGAAGACCTGCCACCGATGGTCGACCCTTGTGGCGAGAACGGTGAATTCCACACATTTGTTTATGATGGACCAATCTTCCGGGAATCGATCCCCGTAGAAATCGGTCAATCGGTTTTGCGAGATGGGTTCCAGTTTGCGGATGTATTGTTGAAGCGCTAACTTGGTTTGCCACCTGACCGTTTGCGCAAGTAGTAGACAGGAATGAGAATTACGAGGGCCAATTGGAGGGCCGAACCAGCTAGAAATGTCAAGGATGCAAGTGAGAAACCCGCCATCACGAATGATTGGTGCTCTGGCTGAGGAACCGAGACCGCAAGCGTGAGAATCGAGAGAACGAAAGCGAGTGGGTACGCTATCCTATGCCCAGTCGCGGCAAGGGCGGCCACAAGGACGTAGGCTAACCATCCGCCCAATACCGAGTAGAAAAGCCAAGCCGGTACGAGGCCGTATAGTTGGGGAAGTAGAAGAACGCCTAGGGCGACTGAGAGGAAAATGAGGAGGTTGATCGAACGCGTAATGGAGGGCATGGGGGCACCGTCGTTTCTGCGATGAACTTGGACAGATGATCGCCCCCATATGAAGTTGAAGAAAAATAGAGAGGAAGGAGGGCGAGAATGCTTCTAATGCTTCAGTTCATCGATTCTCTCAGTTACGCCTTTCAACTCACTCTCTAGGTTGCTCTTGTATTCTTCAAGCCATTCTAGCTTCTCTTCCTTCGTAAAGAACCTGCGTCCACCACACATTACTTCAACACCTCCTTGATACGTCAACTCTCATGACTAGTGCGGGGCAGATTTAGCGACTAAGCTCAGCCGTTTTCGGTCATACAGGGTCGACCGCTCGGAACACATTTCAGTGGTCTATTTCGAGGTTTGAATGGGCTTCCCACATTCTCGACAAAAACTAGCAATGCTTGGGACGGACGCTCGACACGACGGGCATCGTTTTGTGCGTCCCCCGGATTGGGCCCCGGGGAGAAAATGTTTCCCTAGCTCAATGACGCTTCCAGCAATCATTGCGGAGCCGAAAGCTAGGCTGACCAGGTTCTCGACCACCCACCCACCACTTGGAACCCATGAAGTGAGTAGCTGGTAGAGGGTGACCAGGCCTAGGATGAGGACTGCGAGCGACAAACCTATGGAGAGAAACAACTTCAAGGATGTCATAATCCACTTTCCCCACGTTGAATTATTGCTTTTGCATTCGACGTGGGGGAACGCAAAGCAGATAGCAGTCTACGTGCGCGTATTACCGAACGACCGATGCGTTTCACCACAGGTGCCTTCTCGCGCATCGTATTCATGCTAATGCTCTTAGCTCCGGTACTATTGATACTGCCTGCCGAATCTAATGCAAGCTTGGCGCCGTGCACCGGGCTGCAGTGTAAGCTTCAACCCTACACAGAAATTCCGAGCCCAACGACAATCGCGACCTGTGACCCACTCGTCTATGTCGTACAGGAGGTTTATGATAAGGTCAAGATCACAGGATTCACAGTGGACAAGGCAATTTATCGCCCGGGCGAATCATTGGCATACTCCGGACACGTGCAGGTTAGCGAGGACATACAATACGTGAATTGCTATGGGCAAAGCTACATGGGGAATCAAGAGGTCTCGCCTAGCCAATCAAAGGTGCAAGTTCAGCTTCTTGGCGGAAAGTTCGCGCTAACGCCCTCGTCAGACGGTTCTTTTAGTGGAACTTATTCAATCCCATTTACCGAACCATCGGCTGACTACACTGCCATTGCAACGGCAACATTTGGAACTGCAACCGATAGCGCATCAGCCTCCTTCCGAGTTGAAGCATACCAACCAGTTCTAAGCATCACCTACGCGACGTCAGCCCTAGCGGCATTTCCGGGAGAAGGCATTATCCTCGTAGGCAACGGATGGATTCCAAACATGCAGGTTACTGTTTACGTGGATGATAATTTCACAACCGCCTCAGATTCAACGGGCCACTTTGCCCTAACAATTCCCGTTCCATTAGAACAACCATACCAAGAAGGCATGCACAACATCACGGTAACGCAAGCCAACCTTGTGATGGCGCAGAGCTTTTCGATTAGGTACCACCAACTCATCATAACCCTAAGCAACTTAGCCCCCATCGCGCAGGGCGACGATTTTGCCGCTTCGGGAAATGTAACAGCAACCGAAACGGGGAAAGGTGTTGCTGGAGCTAATGTAACAATCCTCTTCATGGGCAAACAATTCAATGCCACCACAGACGATAAGGGCTACTTCAAAACGAATGCGATTGGGACAGACCCATCCATCAAACCCGGTTCGTATGACATCGTAGCTAATGCCACCCGCCGCGGATTCAGGGCATCACAGAATGCAACGCAAGAGTTCAAGGTGATACCAAAGCTAAACCTCCCCGCGGTGACGGTTGCAGTTGCCTCAGGTGCAGCCGTTGGCGCAGCTTTGTCGTTAAGGGGAAAGCTCCAAAAGCCCTCATCGAAGGCGCCCTCCCTCGGGCCTGGAACAGGTTCACAACCTTCTGTCGTGCCAGGTTCTGAGCAAGTTGTTTCCAAAATCGGCCCAGGGGGTCAGCCGAGCATCGGCCCCGGCCTGTCCAAGAGCACTCAGCTTGGACAGAGGCAAATTCAACTAGGCCCGCTGCAAGGGCCACGAGCGTCTGAGTTTTGCATCCACTGCGGCTCGAGCATTACACGCGGATCTAAGAAATGTCCCGACTGCGGAATACGGCTAAGGTAGATGTAGCTATGCCACTAGGAAGGCGCTTATGTTTTGTGACCTTATTTTTCGTTCTGCTTAGTCTCGCTGTTTTATGCTCGCCCGCACGTGCACAATCAGGCGCAACCTTTCAGTTCAACTCAATTAAGGTCACCGTGGACGTTGCCTCTCCAAGGCTCGCGCATGTAACCAGGGAGGTGTCGATACTTTTCCAATCGGGAAATTGGACCTACCTCGATTGGGGGCTATGGTACCAAGGAAAAACAGTGACGATGAGCAAGGTATTTGACAACGCAGGAAACTTGGGTTTTGTTTATCCTACGCCAGCCTCGCCATCTGACCAGCCTGTCCTGCGAATTCTCTTCCCCAAGACTTTCACGAGCGGCGAAGTTTACAATTTCACCTACGCCTATGATGTTAGCTCGGACCAAGATTCATTCACCTGGAGCGAAACCCTCGACTCGTCTCAAATCCTCATCCAATCACTAACCGTGACAATCAAACTCCCCATCGGTTACCGCACGACGGGTGCGCAACCAACTTCAGCTGCGGTAACTCAGGGACAGGACGGTAGGAACTCCGTAACCTGGACCGGAACAAACCTGTCAGGGATACCATCTGTTGGGCTCGCACTGGGATTCAACGCGGAATCTACTCCTTCGGTATACAACCCGGCAAGCCTATTGCCATACGTTGGCGCGGTCGCAGCATTCGCCAGCCTTGGAGTGTATGGATTCAGAAGATTCCAAACTTCCAAGAAACGCCGCGTCGAACCAGAGGTAGTGCTGGAAAGTAAAGCGAAAGAGCTTGCTGCGCAAGCGCCCCGCGAAACAGTACCTACCGGCCTTCCGGTCCTGGACTATCTGCTGAAAGGCGGATTACCAATAGCAAGCGCGACACTACTCACCTCTCCGGCCAGTGACGAACGGGAAAACATAATCCGCAGATTCCTAGAGGCTGGAGCCAAGATGGGAGGGCGGAACGTCTACTTGACGAGGGATTTCTCAAAGGCCACCGACCTACTGACCTCTTACCCCTCGAGCCTTTCGGCTGTAGTTACAAGGAGCGAGGACCTAGCGCAAAAGCTTCCAAACGTCCGCTTCAGCACAAAATTGGAAAACCTCACGGCCATCAATATCGACCTAATGACCCTCCTACAAGGCTCTTCGTCAGAGGCAGCTGCCGATTCCAAGCGGCTATGCATCGATGTTCTTGACGATATGCTGCTTATTCACAAGAGCCTGGTCACACGAAAGTGGCTGACGGAAACCCTCCGCAGGGTCAAGGCTCTCGGCTTTACAGTCTTAGCCACCCTGAACCCGCAAATTCACACGCCTTCGGACATTCAAGCCATCCTCGAAATGTTTGACGGTCACGTTGAACTCAGCGAGAGAGAAATTGAAGGAAACATGAAGAGAGTTCTACACATTCGCAAAATGTTCCAATGGAGTTTTCTAGATACCGAAGCCGTCTTGGACAGAGAGAAGACGTTCTAGGGAACAGCACGTGCTTGAAATCGATAATCGCCGAGACGTGGTTATCGTGCTATTATGCGGGATTCCTTCAGAACGTCTCCGTGCCCACGCGTGAAATCCTCGCTACTTAGTTCCTTGGGGTTTACGAATTTTAGGTCAGAGAACCAGTCTGGCCGCTCCACCTTATCCTTCAATGTCCCCTCGTATACGAAGCAAAGGTCCCAATGGGCGGCTTCGGGGTCCTTCGGATCCTGAGAGAGATGGGACTGGACCTCCCGAAACGTTAGCTTACCGTGCGCCACTCCAACTTCCTGTGTAAGAACTCGCATGGCGGCGTCTTCAGGCTTTTCTCCGTACTCCAAATGGGACGCAGGCAGGGTCCACTTGTTGGAGGAGGCGTATTTTGGCGCGAACATTTCGCCGACGTAGAACCTTTCGACCCACACTTCAGGTTTAGCCATCTTCCCAACAAGGATACCACCCTTTCCCCTCAGAACGAGGAAGACAGAAATGCACGCACCACCCTTCGGCACATGCCCTTCCATGAACAGCGCTTTCTTGATCATTATGAGCAACGGCGCAAGGCTACGACCCGCTCACAATATAAGAATTGAACGCAAACCTCCAAGACTGGAACCTTGACCTCCGCATTCTCGCTAGTCGTGGAAGCAAAACCCCACACCTCAGTTTACACGATGCACAAATATTTCGCGCGAAGGCCTTGGAACGTCTTCAACGAACTCATCTCACACTATTCCACGGCGGGTGATATTGTTCTAGACCCATTTTGTGGCGGCGGGGTCACAGTCGTTGAGTCCCTCAAACTTGGCAGGAAGACGGTCGGAGTTGACGCTAACCCGCTGGCCACGTACGTAACGGAAATGGAATGTAAACCCCTAAACCTGCATTTCTTCCAACAAGCGCTCCTCGACCTAAGTCAAAAGGTCGAATTGGAAATCTCGCAGCTTTATCGAACCAAATGTGCTAGATGCGGGTGTGAAGCGGTTGCCGATTGGATTGAATGGGATGAGGCAACAGGACGAATACTTCGGCTAAAATACAATTGCCAGAAATGCGGGACAAGCGGCAAGAGAACACCTAAACCGCATGATCTCAAGCTTGCAAAACAAATCAACGAAAACTTTGCCCAAAACGTTAGACAGAGGAAGCTGTGGTACCCTAAGACTCGAATACCAAGCGGTGACAAAACTAACTCTCTCCTGAGTAAGAACATCAATTTCTTCCACGAACTATTCACGAAGAGAAATCTGCTTGGGCTCTCCATTCTTTTAGCTGAGATTAATCGGGTGGAGGACAGAGAGTGCAGGGATTTTCTGAAGTTTGCGTTCAGCAGTTCATTGAAGTGGGCAAGCAAGCAATCCCACCTTAGAGGGGAAATAGTTGAGGGCTGGGCCATGCACGCCTACTGGATATATCCGAAAAGCCTCGAAATCAACGTCTGGAACACTTTTCGAAGACGAGCACAGGCAGTCCTTCGTGGGAAGAAGTATAGCAATGAACAAATAGGAAAATTCTTCGCACCTGCAGGAAACTTCAACGAATTGGTCACCGGAAACGCTTCTTGCCTCGTCCTCAACCAGAACTCCACCAAACTTCCATTCCCCGAGAACTCCGTCGATACCATCGTTACAGATCCACCTTACGGTGGTAACGTGAACTATGCTGAACTCTCGGATTACTGGCATATCTGGCTGAGCGAAGGAAAAATCGTTGACAAGAGCAGCGAGGTGATAATCAACAAAACTCAGGGGAAGGGAGTTGAAGAGTATGAATCGCTTCTTTCCGCCGTGTTGAAAGAGTGCTACAGGGTTCTCAAACCAGGCCGTTGCCTCGTCTCCACTTTCAACAGTAGAGACATACGAGTTGTGGCAAGCTTCGTAACCGGAGCCGCGAAGGCTGGTTTCACGCTTCACCCTGACGGGCTACTTTACCAGGACCCCATTCGATCTTACACGACAACCTTTCACGCCATGCAAATCGGCGCCTTCGTCGGAGATTTCATCTTCACCTTCGTCAAAGAGAAGACCCGTCACGTTGCCGATTCAGGGCGGAGTCTTGTTGGGTTGAAAGAAACTTTGGCCGCCTCGGTTGCAGGTGCGGTGGCTGGTGAGATAACTGAGCCGCAGCTAAGGGAACAAGCCTACAGGTCACTCATCCCATTTCTCGCTGCCAACGCCTGCGTTGACCCTGTAGCGTGTAAGGAAGCTATTGATTTCTTTGAGGCCAAAATGAAAGAACGTGAACAATACTTTGGCCAACTCAGAAAGAGAATCGCCGCGAAAAGAAAGCGAAAGTTCAGTCGGAGAGGATAGCTACGCATTCTCACGTGGGCGTCGCCATTGACTCGCCCTCTTCCTGCCGTGATGAATCATCACTCCCGTAATCCCATGATAGCACACGGTCGGGCTTTAGCATCATAACGACACGGTCAGGCTGCTTAGCGGCTTCGGCTAACCATTCTTTTGCATCCTCTTTCCCGTAACGGAAGGAGATTTTCTTCAACCACTCGTCTCGATTCTCCTTGAGGGCTTGAGCGTTGCCGAACGCGCATACCGCCACATAGGGACGCATGTCCGTTGCGATACTCAAAGCGACAGCGGGGTTACGCGTGATATGTTGCCCCTTCAGGCGGCCGAGGCGTGTTGTGAAGTAGAATATTCCATTCTGGTACGCGTACCAGATTGGATTCACACGCGGCTTTCCTTTCTTTGAGGCCGTCGCCAGATGTGCCATTCGTGGTGCTTGCAGGAACTTTTCGAGTTCGGCCTTGGATAATGGAAACTCTCTTCCCTCTGGCTAGTCTTGAAGTTTACCTGGTTCGAGGCGGCTGTCGTAATTGCTTAGGGAGGCAAGCTCGCTTAACGGTTTGCGGTTCTTCCGTTTTCCGGTGAGTTTCTTGGCTGGGTACCCAAACCCTACAACGACGCTAGGACTCAAGTCATTCGGAATCCCAAAGTCCTTCCGCAGGGTTTCGAGGTTCAACCCGGTGAACAGGCAGGAGCCAACGCCAGAATTCCACGCAGCGATTTGCATATCCTGAGCCGCCCTGCCCGCGTCGAGCATGTGGAACCCAAATTTCGGGTTCGTTAGGACGATAACCGCGAAGTTGGCTTGAGCAACCCAACCGCCCGTGGTGCTGTCTTCGGCCAGGCGTTTGAGATTATCACGCCCTTGAACTAGGATGAAGCGCCAGTGTTGATTGTTCATGCCGCTACCGGTGAGGCGGGCAGCTTCCAGCACCTTCAGCTTCACGTCGGCGGGAACGTTTCTAGGTTCGAATTCACGCACTTCCAGTTTGGTTGCAACGCATTCATACGCATCCATCTAACTCATCTCTCCCCTATTGGGACAAATCGAGAGATAAACATAGAATGCGTTAGCCAGGTTGAAGGGCATTCAAGCCTGCAAAGTGTGCCTTGCTGCCAAGCTCTCTCTCGATGCTAAGGAGCCTGTTGTATTTGTTAACTCGTTCACCTCGGCAAGGGGCCCCCGTCTTGATTTGCCCCGAGTTCAAGGCCACGGCGAGGTCTGAGATTGTTGTATCCCACGTTTCCCCTGACCTGTGGCTTACGACAACCCTGTAATGATTAGCAAACGCCAGCTTCGCGGCATCCAAGGCCTCGGTCAACGTGCCAATCTGGTTGACCTTCAACAAGAGCGCATTCGCGGCACCCTCATCGATCCCATTTTGAAATCGCGAAACGTTAGTGACGAAGATGTCGTCGCCCACAATCTGAACCCGACTGCCCACCTTCCGAGTGAACTGCGCCGTATGGTCGAAATCCTCCTGCTCGAAGGGGTCTTCGATGTAGCGGATTGGGAAACGATCTATCAACTGTTCATAGAAATCTCCCAGTTGTTCCGGGGACAACTCCTTTCCATCGATCTGGTATGTTCCGTTCCGGTAGAATTCCGAGGAGGCAGCGTCAAACCCTAAGAAAACATCCTTTCCAGCGGCGTAGCCGGCTTCGGAGATGGCTTGCGATAGGATCTCTAGCGCCTCGAGGGTTCTGTTCAGTGGCGGCGCGAATCCGCCTTCATCGCCAACGTTGATTGCTAGTTTTCCATATTTGGATTCGATGACGTGTTTGAGTTTGTGGTAGATTTCTGTGCCAAAGCGTAGGGCTTCTGTGAAGCTCTTAGCCCCCGCGGGTAGGACCATGAATTCTTGGACTTTCAGTTCCGTCCCAGCATGCTTGCCACCATTGATTACATTCATGGCCGGTACGGGTAGGGTTCTACCGTTTCCATCACTGAGATAGCCGTAGAGTGGTTTTCCCTCAAGCCGAGAGGCAAGCTTCGCCACAGCCAACGAGACGGCTAAGATGGCATTCGCGCCTAGCCGAGACTTGTTCGGAGTTCCGTCTAGGTCAATCATTACATGGTCAATGTTGAATTGTTGCCGTGGGTCGAGGCCTTTGAGCTTCGGGGCAATCACTTCCTCAATGTTCCTTACCGCTTTGAGCACGCCCAATCCTGAGTAACGCTTCTGATCCCCGTCCCGGAGCTCCAGGGCCTCGTGCGTTCCCGTCGAAGCGCCCGATGGCACTGCAGCCCTCTCGCAAATGTCATCAGAATAGGCGGCTGCTTCAACGGTTGGGTTTCCCCTTGAGTCTAGGATTTCCCGGCCGCTCACTTTCGTTATTTTGAACTGGCTGGGCAATTGCGAACATCAAGGCATGGAAAAACGTGCGTGACATAACAATCTTTGCGAAGCAATAATACGCACAGAAGCAATACCCATGAGTGATTGTGAAGAGGTGTACCCGTAGGACTTGCGCCCGATAATTTGCTTGTTTTTGTTTGTACTCTTGCTCTTGGTGTCCGTTCCATTATCAGCTGCCCGGACAAACCCGTCGGCTTCGACGACAGACAACCTGAACGGCGTAGTTATTTTGGCGTCGAATAATGGTTGGGCTGTTGGGAACGCGGGGACAACTGAACACTTCGATGGCTCGTCTTGGACTCTGGTTGCTTCAGGTACTGGCTTAGACCTTCTCGGAGTCTCATTTGGGCCCCCGTGGGCTCCCAACTCGGATTCAGGTTTCGCTGTAGGTGGAGACGGCGTGACGGCTGTCGCCCTTTACAGGAGTCCAGTCTCATGGCAATTAGCAATGGCTGGGCTCTCGGGGCCGGACGCGCGGAAACTTGGGGCGGTCTTCTCGACCAGTTCGACTGACGCGTGGACCGTTGATTCTCTCTCAGGTGCCTTCTGGCATTGGTCTGGGACGGTGGGGTTGGGGGGTGGATGGAACGAAGTCTCCTCAGCGTCGTCCGGCCTCAATTCCATCTATATGGTCAGCGCATCAGAAGGCTGGGCGGTAGGCGTTGGCGGAATCATATACCACTATTCAGGTGGGGGATGGATGTCATCCTCCACTGTTGGAACAACGCTGAACTCCGTTTTCATGGTTAACCAAAACGAAGGATGGGCCGTTGGCAATAGCGGCACAATTGTCCACTACTCGTCGGGAACATGGTCAGGCCCCTTCTCACCCTCGCCCACGAACCAGAACCTCAAAGCAGTTTTCATGGTGAGTCAAACCGAAGGCTGGGCAGTGGGTGCTTCCGGAACCGTATTGCATTACTTGAACGGGGCTTGGTTGCTGGCCTCGAACCAGTTTGGGACAAGCCAAAATTTGAATGCAATCTCCTTCTTCGCGGGAAATGGTTGGGCAGTAGGTGACTTTGGAACAATCGTGCCTTTGAGCGCTCAAGGGCTTCCCCAAGGCATTCCTGGGTCGACTTTTCAGTCCGTCTACCTTTCGAACGGTGGCGACGGGTGGATAGTCGGGTGCTCCACTGCAGGTTGCGGATTTAGTGCCGGCGACCTCACGCTGCTCCATTGGAACGGCAACTCATACACTCGAGGCAGTGCGTCCGCGACCCCGACGGACCTTTACTCAGTCTCCATGGTGAGCCCCTCCGAGGGGTGGGCTGTTGGCGGCTCGGGCAGCAGCCCCGAGATACTACATTACAATGGCGGAACATGGATGCAAACCCCCGCGCCGCCCGTTAACGGGATCCTACGCTCAGTGTTCATGGTTGACGGGAGTAACGGTTGGGCGGTTGGAGATAACGGCGCAATCCTCCGGTATTCAGGTTCATGGGGATCAGTCTCCGCTCCCACAACGAACACGTTGCGGAGTATCTTCATGGTTAGCGCTGGTGATGGGTGGGCTGTGGGTGACGGAGGGACGATAATTCGATCCCAGAACGGCCAATGGGTCCTTTACGCCAGCCCAACAAGCGCGTCTTTGAATTCGGTCTTTTTCCTGGACTCTAGCCACGGATGGGCGGTGGGATCCGGGGGCACGATCCTCTACTACAATGGTGTAGTGTGGAGCCCCGTTGCCGCGGGAGTTTCAGCAAAGCTGAACTCCGTAGCACAGGTGAACCCGCAGGAAGCTTGGGCCGTGGGAGATTCTGCGACAATCCTGCATTGGAATGGAATAAGCTGGTACCAAGTTTCGCCTTCCCCTCCAATCTCCGGCAACCCCAACTTGAATTCCATCTTCATCTCGTCGAATGGTTTCGGCCTAATCGTGGGCGCACCCCAAGCCCCAGGCAGCCAAGGAACCATCCTGCGGCTTTCAGCACTGAGCCCAGTGCCGGAACTACTTAACCCACAACTCATACTTGCAGCAATAATCGGAATGGCGCTGCTCATAAGCCCAATCAGGCGCCGAAGACCCAAATGACACTAACTACGCCCCCGATAATTCACACACAATTTTCTCTTAAGGAAACGTCCCAGTTGGGATGGGTCAGGGATTAATCGATGAGACGTTGGATACGAAAATTACTGATTTCAGCCCTGCTCGTATTCCCAGTCATCTTCATCGCACTGACTTACCTCGAAGATCTTACCGAGACCGGTTCGGAAGGTCCAGTCGGGGGAATCATCTCTTCGATGTTGAACCTTCCACAACTTGTGATTAACCTAGCTACGGCGGGGGGCTACGCGGGCATCTTCTCCCTCATGTTGCTGGAAGCCGCCGCTTTCCCGGTCCCCAGCGAAATAATTCTCCCACTAGCTGGGTACCTGGTTTCGCGAGGAACATTGCAGTTCTGGCTGGTTGTTGCGTACAGCACAGCCGCTGCAATCATAGGCTCATTCATCGACTACTTCCTAGGCTGGAAACTTGGCAGCCCGTTTCTAAGCGGACATGCAAGGTTACCCTACATCGATGCAAGGCACCTGCAGAGAACCCGCGTTTGGTTCGAGAGGTACGGACCTATAGCGGTTGTATTATTGCGGTTGGTCCCCGCGGCGCGAGTCTTGATTTCGTTTCCAGCAGGCGCATACAGAATGAGTAAGTGGAAGTTCGCACTCTACACTACCGCGGGCTGCCTGCCTTGGAACATAACGCTCGTCTACTTGGGATGGTGGCTTGGGTCCTCGTGGGAAGAGGTCGTGGCAGCCTTCAGATACATCAATCTCGTCGTTTACGTTCTCCTAATTCTTCTCGCGATTTGGGTTGGCTGGAGGCTGACGGCGAAGAGCACGAAGCCCTACCGCTGATTCATGCATTAGTTTTCTTTTAAGGCTCTGTGAAGCTGATCCACCCGACGCTTCGTCACCCAGTCCTTGTGATGCCGGAAGCCGCCCCCGAAAGTTTTCGGGATATGCAACAATTCGTGGATCAAGGTTTTCTCTTTTTCTTCGTAGGGTAATGAGTCGTATTGCTCAGACAAGACTTCAACTGCATAGTAAGCTGGTTCGCTCAAGGCTTGTTGCCAAATGCGTGGCAACGAGTGGACGCGAGCTATGACATGGCCTGCCTTTGACCCGTAGCTTCGGTAGCAGTAAACCCGGTTCTTCGGAATATGCGCGAAACCTAGCTTGTCTATGATGCCCCCTAGCATCTCGGAGACGTCGGATGCACGTTCGTAACGAAATTGCATGGGCACTCGAGGGGTGCACGTATCTAAAATGTGATTGGCCAAGTTCTTTGAAATGATAGCCGAGTAGCGTTTAGGTTTTTGACTTAATCAGCGCGAGAGCCGTTTCCACCGCTTTCTGCGGAGTATTCTCTCCGAGTATCCGTTCGACCTTGCGATCATCGATGTAAGTGTCCACTAGCCGGTCAGCCATTCCCCCAGTACCTTTCAAGGCGATGATCGGTATCCCCTTCTGGTAGGCCGCTGCCACTTCGATCATAGTTCCCGCCCCACCGCCAACGATTATGATTGCATCCGCAGAGTAAGAGGTCACGAAATCCCTGGCGAAACCTATCCCAGTCGCAATTACGGCGTCGCAGAATTCGTTCGCCGCCCCTTTATCATCTTGAGGTACAATGCCAATCACGAAGCCCCCACCGTCCTTAGCGCCGTGGCTAGCTGCCTCCATCACCCCGCCCAGCCCGCCGCTGATTAGAAGCGCGCCGCGCCTTGCAACCTCCAACCCCACTTGGTAGGCCGCTTGGTATGCTGTCTCAGTGCAATGCTCTTTTGCGAATCCGATGACAAGGATTTGTACACGTCTGGGCATCCGGACCACTTGGCGAGTTCTGGAGCTACGGTATTGGCTCCGCTTCGATCCTTCTCCGTATCTCCGCCACTAATGTTTTCACTGATGCAAGTTGGATTTGGTCGAGTTTCGAGAGGATGTCTTCTACGATTAGCGCCTTTCGCACATGTACGTTTCCCAGCAAATACTCTTCGTAGGCCCAGAGAAGTGCCTCAATTTTGTCGGCGGCTTTCACAATGTTTACCTCAGTTAGGGAAGTTTCTCGACTCGCCCTGCGCAAACGAACGTACTCGTGGGCAAGGCTCGGCGGCAGGCTTCCCATCAAGTTCTCGAACCATTCAAGGGCACGGTTATCCAATTTCTCCGCGAAAGGCGCATCCTGGTGCTTGAAGGGGTGGTGAATGTCGCCGGTTCGGGCCTCCTCGGCATCGTGCAAGAGCGCCATTCTAAGCAACCGCTCCACGTCAACTTTAGTGCCCTTCTCCTTTTCGAGGTCTGCTAGAACCATAGCGTACAAGGCCGTGAAGTAGGAATGTTGCGCCACATCTTCGCGGAAATGGCACTTGTAAACGCTGAACCTTCCCACCGTCATTAGCGACCTGATGGCTAGTAGGAAATCGAGGACTTCCGGTTTCAACAGTGTCCCTCAAGTCTAGGAAGAATCGTCTGGCGTATTCTATCTTTCTACGTGCCTCAAGCTTTTCTCCAGCGTAAGCGAGTTCAGCCGCTGGACTTCAGGAATGGCATAGTACTTGGTCAGAATTTCCTGCGGGTTACTCGATTCTCTGTACCCCTGCTTCTTGTAGAAGGAAATTGCCCAAGACGCCTTGGTGTAAGTCCCGATTATGATTCTAGTGGCCCTGTTCGAATTCGCTATGGTGTCTTCAATGCGAGTTTGCAAGAGGGTGCCGATGCCTCTCCCCTGCGATTCAGGACGGGTGTAAGCATGCCTGATGAGCGCTACGTCTTCAACGAATTCGTACCCCATTACCCCGAGAACGCGGCCTTTTTCCTCGTATGCAAGGAAGGAGACGCTCTCTATTTCCCGTTGCAACTCATCCAGTGTCATCTGCGGGTCATGGTAAACGTGAGGCGGCAAGACAGGTTCGTACGCCTTCGCCGCCTCATTGATGATTCTGTAGATTACCTCAAGGTCACGGGGGGAACATTCTCTTATGGTTCCACGAAGAGAGGACAACTCAATCAGGGGCTTCAATTAGCTAGGAGTGTCTGAGACTGAAACGCCTCATTTTGGCGTCCCTCAACTATAAGCCGTTCAGTCTCAAAATAGGACCTCGAGTAGGGCTAAACCCCCCTTACCCGTCTTATTAGGCCCAGGGCTTTCCCCCCGTATTCGTGCGAATTTAAGGGGAAATACGCTTCTGTAGCCGCCTAATAGACGCTCGAACATGTGAAATTCACCGCCTCAACTCATTCGGGGTACGCACGTGGTAGTGTCCAATTGAAAAATTGAGTCTCGTTCTTGAGAGAGAAACGAAGCCAGAACGCGATTCGCACGTCTTGGCTCAGGATAAGGGTCGCCTAACTATCTGGAGGTGATTGTATGGCTAGAACGAGTATGCTCACACAAAAGTCGGTCGTTGCTGACGATACTCTCTCGATGCTTACCGGCCAACCAAGGGGTGCTCTTTTGAGTTACACCGAACTTACCAAGATGATGCACCAGTACATCAGAACGAAACAACTAAGGCTCAAAGCTTGCCCGAGTTGCAACGCTCCAATCCCAGGCTACGCGACCTTCTGTGACAAGTGCGGTAAGGACGTAACACCAGCACCGATCCAGTAAACTCTGAAAAGTAGCGCAAGTATACCTTTTTTTCCTTTTTTTGTTTCTTTTTTTGGCCTCTGATTTAGAGGAGCTGCTGTCTGTCCAACATGAGTTCGCTCTCTGAGTAGTCGCGGCCGTACATTTTCTTGACAATTAAGAACCTTCTTGATCGCTCTTGGAGCGCCCGTTCGTAGATTTCAATAACCCCATCAAAGACGCCTATGATTGTCTGAACGTCTTCCTTTGGAGCAATCGACGGATCGAGCGTGGCCAAGACTGTGAAACCGTTTGCCTTGCGTTTGGATACGAAATCGGACAGCCACTTTCGAGTTGTTAGCGCTTTGTTACGCAGAAGGAGGTCTGAGAGTAAATCGATGACGATGAGCTTGCCTGGCTCGTTCTTGATTTTAGATTCGATAATTTCATTTGAGGTTATGCTGAGGCCACTTAGGTCACCGACATCAGGTATCTTGAAGAGGTTCCCATGGCCGGACGCTATTCTGTCTGCTAATGGGTTCATGGCATAGAAGTTCTGTCCGAATCTTGTGGTAAAGTCCCGCGTTCTAGCCGTGTCATTTGACAAGTAGAAAGTCGACCTCCCAGCAGTAAGGCTTGCCTCAATCATCTTCCGAATGAGCAAGTCTCTCTCATCATACGATTGGGAGACGATCAACACAGCGTGACCTTCCGGGAGACCACCCGCCAACATGCCGTCAAGAGCCTTGTGTCCGGTCGAGATGCTCGGCTCGGAAGAAGGCTTTGGACGCACAATATCCTTGGTCATCCCAGATTTAACTTGAGGTTCCATTATCGCCGTCGCCGAAGTTGTTTTTCTCTTTCTCGCGACAACAGCAATCGACGCGACCATGACAATGGCGACCAGCCCCCCGATTAATCCATACATACCAAATGGGACTTGGGCCAAGAGCGCAGGCTGGCCCACGACGGTCGTGCTCCGGCTTGCATTAGACGAACTACTTGATGCACTGCTAGTGCTGGTTGTGGAAGGTATTGCCATCGGAAATGTCAACAGGGTAAGGGTGACGGAACGGTAGTAATCCCAAGGGCAACCAGAACTGAAGCTCCCTGGTCCCGCGCAGAACTCCATAAACATCAAACCATCAACCCCAGAGACGCCGTATGTTCCTCCGACTGTTAGACTCCAATGGTCTGGATAGCCGGATTTCAAGAGAGCCCTAAATTCATAGGTCAGTGAATCGCCAACGGCCGCTCCGGCAGCCTCGACGACATGATATTGGGTCGCTCCATGGTCACGGACCAACTTTTGTGTGGTGGGGTCGCGGTAGGCTTCACTAGCTCCGGAACCTATGCCCCATGGCCAGAGGTAATTTGCGTAGAAGTACGGACTATAGCCGTTGGCACTCCAATAATATTCGAAATCAGGACTGACATCATTCAGGTTCGACAAGGCCGAAGACCAATGTGTCTGAACCAGAAAATAGAGCCATGTATCGTCGTGTTTGAGTCGGACGGCTAAGTTCAGCGTGCTCACCGGTGCTTGGCCACAGCCTGAAGTACACTGGAGGGTGAGAGTAGTTTCCGGAGCATCTGACCATTCATCGCCGTAAACAGCCCCGTTCAATGTAACACTCTTGGTTAGTACTGGAACTTGGATCGGTACGACCGTCCCAACAATAGTTTGAGCTGGCGCACTGGCATTTGCAAAGGGGATGACGGAGCCAAGCAAGATTACTATGAACAGGGCGGCTCCGATACATATTCTCAAACTATTTTCCGACACGAATCTAACCGGTCGACGTTGAATCATTACGATAAGCCTTTTCCCAGAGGAAACTGCTTGAGCATGGCAATTTAACGGTTTTGAGTGTTCGCAACGAACAGGGTGGCCTAGAACGCATCCTTCTTGTGTGGGTCTAATTGTGCGTACTCATGCTGAGGTGCGGCGAGTTCTGCTAGGGAACCTCCACTGAGACCCGTAAGTCAAGAATCTGAAGGCATTCTAGGGCGCTTGCCTGCCCCGTTGCAGGTCGGGCATTTCTGAAAGCGCCCAATGTCGTCCTTGCCGATTATCCAGGTTCCGCAACTACCCAAACATTTTAGGCATATGTCAGCGTCCGGTTTCTTGACTGAGAGTTCAGCAGATGGCATACTATCACCTTGGTCAATCGACGGGATTAAGCTGTGAGGCGTGGGAATTGTCGGCTGAGTTCTACGAAAGTAAGTCATGCTTCAAATTCTAATGCCCGCCCCATTGGACCCACACACACGAAATTGACCGACGACCGAAATCCACAACTGGAAGTTCACTATAGACAATTCTGTGAACGCTGTGCCACGGATTCCGTTAATCGAGGATTTGACCGCTGGACCTATTCCGGCCGGTTCTTTTCTCGTGGTGGAATATGATGCCGCGTCGCAATGGTACAATGCGTCCCTAACCATCGCAGCTGAATGGCTAAGAACTGGAGGGCCGCTTGCGTACTATGTGGATACTCAGGCTCCTGACAGGATTCGCTCACGGCTAAGACAGTTAGGAGTGAACACAGATGCTCTCGAAAAAGGTGACCTTCTCAGGATTATTGACTGGTACACGGTCACGCTAGGTCAGAAATCTCAGGAAAAGTTCGCTTATGATTCGCTGAAAGTCGCGGATCTAAGCATCTGGTTTTCAAAGTTCCTGAAGGGCCCGCCCGAGGGCGCTTGGTTGAATATCGTGGACAACTATTCAACTTTGGCAAGGTTTAACGATGAGAAAGCTTGGGTCGAATTCGCGCTCACCCGAGCCATTCCAGCCGTTCTCCCGGGAGGACAAGTAGGAATCATAGGAATCATCAGAGGCGTCCATAGCGAATGGGCCATCAAGCAGCTGGAAGCAGCCGTTGAAGGCGTACTCGACTTCAAACTTGAGGAAATAGGAGACGAGACAAGGAACCTCATTCGAGTTAGGAATATGCGGAACGTAAGCTTTGACGCACGATGGCATCGTTTGAAAACTGCTGAGAACTTCGAAGTCACCCTAGAGAAGTAGGAAAGAGCTTGGGAGACTTGGTTATGGCGTATTCTTCTTTGGCGAACCGATACCGGTTTGGATTGTGTAGCTATTTTTCGAGTCAAACTCCACCAAGAAATTTGATCCCGGAGGGACCGTTCCGCTGAGTAGATCCTGGATTATTGGAATGCGGGGCAAATTGGCCACGTGGAGTTATCATGCAACAGGAGTTTGTAGCTTTTGTTTTCGTTTGTGTGAGTCTAATGGCGCGCAAACACACTACAAGATCCTCCTCGATTTCGGAATGAATTTTGCTAGCGCGTAGACAATCAATTCGCGTGTGGTTTTCATTTGGTCAACAAACGCACGGTCCGTATCACGTTTGCAGCCGTAATGGTTTTGATTGCACTCATTGGAGGAATCTTCTGGCAGAACCGCACTCTCGGTTGGAGCCACGAGAATCAAATCACACAGGGTTCGGGAGATTCGAGGCTTGTCGATTTGACAACGGACCCTTCTGGTAATACGTTGCATTTGGTATGGGAAGACACCCGCGATAATAGTACTCAAGTTTACTACAAGCGCAGCGTCGATGATGGAGTAACTTGGGGTCCGGATATCAGACTGAGCAACTTGACAGCTGGAACCGTCGAGCCTGAGCCACGCATAGGAACAGTTGGGAATACGGTTCTCGTATTCTTCTCGAACAAGACACATACCGGTGAGCACATATTCTATGTCTCCAGCGTCGACGGGGGGAACTATTTCTCGCCCCCAGCCCAATTAACCAATGACATAGGCGATCAATCCCATGCGGCCGTAGCGCTCGTTGGGTCCACGATTCATTTTGTCTACCAAGATCAGCTCAACAATGGAGACGAACGCATCTTCTACACCAAGAGCTCCGACAAAGGCTTGACGTGGCAAGATCAAGTCGCATTAACAAACACACCTGAGGCACAAGATCACTATCCGGCAATCGCGGCGGTGAATAATCGAGTGTTTGTAGCATGGTGTAGATATTATCAATACGATGAGGCCATTTACGCCAAAGCGAGCTTTGATTCAGGCGCGAACTGGAAACCTGACGTTCAGGTCTCAGAATACGCGCCACCATCATTCCAGGAATTTCCGGCCATCGGCTCGAACGGCACACAAGTGCACGTGGCATGGGACAGCCAAGGCATACAGTATTCGCAAAGCGAGGACTCAGGCATCACATGGTTTAATCCCATCCCCATCACGAACACCACCCGACAGTATCTCGCGCCACGGATTTCCGTTGTCAACTCTCATATCCAAATCGTGTCGGCAGCGATTTCCACAGTCGGGGCGCCTCCACGCATTAAGGTAGACTCCGATGTGTATTACGTAAGCAGCTCAGACGGTGGTAAGAGCTGGATAAAACCACTCTCTCTTACAACGCACGAATTCGGAAGATTATCACTAGCACCCGTAATATGGAGCCAGGGAGACGTAACCTTCGTAGCTTGGGAGGACAATAGAAATGGCCGATTATCCATATTCTTCCTCTCCAACCCAGACTTTTCAGTATTGCGTGGTTTCGAGTGGCAACTGTTTGGTTTAACAGCAATCGCACTCGTCGTTACGATTATCGTCTACGTTGGTTTAGAAATCTGGATTCGCAGAACTGCGAGTCGTGGTAAGGTTCGTAGGCGGCGCTCGCGCCGCAAGAGCCAACAATCTAGTTGACGATGGTTTCGCTAGGTTTCCGGCAGATCATTCGCTTAATGTGGCGAGCGCTTTCAACCGGATTGCCTCAACCTTTCTGTAAACCTTCGAGGGTTTCGCTACCTGGCCCTCAACTCTTAGCAAATCTTCCACTTTAACTCCGAATAGTTTCTGGTTCTCCTGAAGGTAGGGCAAGACCAAGTTCCAGTCAGCGCTCTCGACGGAGGTTAATTGGCCCCCGTTCAATTGATCCAGCCCAACCTTCCTGGATGGGTCTCTTACGTAGATTGCCCCACCTGAGGCGAGGGAGAAGAGGTTGCCGCCGGGGTATGGAGTCTCAAGCTCACGAATTCGGCCATCATCTCCTAACCCTATTCCGTTAACGACTATGAAGCCGCCCCCATTGAGGGGGTCGCCAGCCATGAAAGACTCGGCTAGGTAGTCGAGGCAAGTGCCGTTTATGACGACACGCGGGCGGCCAACGGCGTTGATGAGTGGCCGGCCGGCCGCGTTGCCTAGGACGTAGACGTCGCCGCCTTTGGCAGCGTACATGAAGGTCTGGCCAACATCCCCGAAGATAACCAGTTTCCCGGACTTCATGATCTGGGCAACTTGGTCTTGGGCTGAGGTGTGGACGTAGATTTCGGCGCCATCAAGCCCCGAACCCAAATAATCGCCGGGGTTCCCGAAGACATCGATTCGAAAGCCTTCCGAATGCTCACCCAACCCCGCACCGCAGAACCGCTGCCCACGCCAATCAAAAGACATCACACGCTTCCAACCTTGCTTATAGGCGGCTACAATCATGGCTGAAGCCGAACCTTCACCTTCCGAATCGAAACCTGAAACGTCAAGCAACAGTGTCCCCTCACTTTTGGTGGGGGACCGCAGCGAATTCCTGTTTGCTGAATTGACCAAGACCCAACCTGAATTGTGTGTGTCGGAGAGTTGCGGAAATTCTCTAAGTATTTTGAAGAGCGATGATTCCACCTTTGCGCGGATTCTTCCCTCCTTGGCGTATGGAACCAGGTGAAGACAATCTAACAGCCAGGTCAGAACTTCTACACTCTTCACTTTCTCGTTGTACCCGTTCTTCGCCGCGTTCTCTAGGTTCACGCAGAGGGCTTCGATGGATTTTGCGCCCGCTCGAGCATCAGCTAGCAGTTCCCTGAAATTGCCTGGAACCAATCTCAAAGCATCATCTAGAATTTCATTTGCTGGCCTCTTGGCTGGGACGGAAACTTCGCGCCCGAATTTGTCAGTGCATTTTAGTTGAGGTGTTCCGGAGGATCTGTCAACGGTGAAGATGAAAGCGCCCCCATCCGTGTAGCTTCCACCTCTTGCATTCCAGTAAAGGTCGGCTTTGGCTGCGTATCGAGAATCCTCGCCAGCGAGGCTCTTGAGGCAGGCGTCGATTGCTTGGCGTTCGGAAGCGATCAGGCCGATCTTGACTGGACCATCTTGTAATGCGAATACTTGGGGTCGAAGCATTGACGTGTCGGTTATGCCCAATAGGTGCAGCTTGCTGCTGTTCTCTTCGCTTCGGCCGACTATGAAGAACCATGGCCCATCAGGTGAACCGTGAATATGTGCGGTTTGAATCTCCCGATAGAGAGACCTCTTGTCTTCGGGAAGCATGTAGAAGTCACGTTCGGTTGTCGGCGCCATCGCCTCAATCAAAACCTCAATCGGATAACCGTACACTCTCCTCCAAAGATCGAAGAGGTAGACTGCGACCTCCGTGTCGGTCAAGAAGAGCGGGTAGATTTTTCGTTGAGCAAGGTATTCAGCGATTGAGTGGTAGTTCGAGAAGTCGCCGTTGTGCACTAGTGCCTCGTGGAGGCCGACGAAGGGATGTGCGCCGCCGGGATGCCAAACCTTCCCCTTTGTGGGATACCGGTGGTGCCCGATCCAGACGTGTGCCTTGAAATCCTCCAACCTATAGTACCGTATGACTTGGTCTCCCCACCCAACAATCTTCAGGACCATCATGTCCTTTCCATGCGAAAGCACGAACGCCTTCTTCTCACCGAGAGATGCGTAGAATTTCTTATTCAGAGCGTAACTGTTCTGGAAGATGAATTCGTCCTCGGCGAGTTGGCGGTCCACAATGCCGCTCTCATTCATGAATTGGCCGAGAACACCTTCCTTCACCCGGCAGAAATAGCGGCGAACGGCTGGAGGTTTCACCTGTAAGCCTGGTATACTCTTGTGGTCGGGTACGGCCCCAAGCCATTTGGCTGAGTCGACCCTCAGATTCGGCAGGATGAATTCATTCTCGACCGCGCTGCTAGCTGAAGGGTCAAGGTATGCGATTTGGATTAGGTAGTTTTCGCGAAGAATTTCTTCTGATACTCCGAGCTGTTCTGGTGAGAGGCCTAGGGCTGCGATTCCTCCGCCCTTTCCGTTTCCGCGGTTCTTCATTTGGAGAAGCGCTTGGAGGAAGTGTTTGCCAGCGATTGGTTCTGAGCAGGCAGCGCCAACTACGCCGCACCCGCCTTCAGCCTCTAGCTTTCGGCTGAGGCTCATCCCCTCAACTAGCCTTGCACGGGATTGGATGATTCTCGCGGCTGAATGCATTCTGCTCACCTGTACACCAGCAGGTCGGTTCTTCCCTTGAGTTCCTTAATCGAGCGGAGGCCGAGGCTTGCTAGGATGGTTTTCCACTGCTCGGCCCATGAAGTGTAGAGGTTGATGATTCTTTGAGCGCCCCATTGTGGGTCAATGAGTAAAGTAAGTTCAGGGTCGGTTGTTGTGATTCCGACTTGGCAGCCCCTTCCGCGCTCGCAGTTGCCGCAGTGCGTGCATCCAACTGCAACAGCTTCAGCCGTCCCAATCACGCAGCCGTCAGCGCCGAGGGCGATGGCTTTGGCTACATCGTATGCGGTTCTTATTCCGCCACTCGCCATCACTGTCACCTCGTCCCTGACTCCTTCTGCGGTTAGGTAGCGGTGAACCTTCGGAATCGCATACTCTATCGGCATGGCAATGTTCTTCTTGGCGATCTCTGGGGCTGCGCCCGTCCCGCCGTAGCCGCCGTCGATGTGCAGGATGTTCGCGTTTGCGTAGTAGCTGCCAATGGCGACCATGTCAACGTCGACTGGAGTCGAAACCTTCACGGATACCAAGCAGTGGGGATTGACGGCGCGAATCCAGTCGACATGTTTCTTGTGGTCTTCGACCGAGTAGACGCTGTGAAATGGAAATGGGGAATAGAGTGAGGTGAAGGGTAGTGATTCTCTCATGCTGGCGACTTCTGAGGTCACCTTGTCCGCGAGCAGGTGGCCCCCCAGGCCGGGTTTCGCCCCCTGCGCATACTTCAACTCCACAATCCTCGCTGCTTGAATCGTATCCTCGCGCACCCCGAACATTCCGGTCGCGACTTGCGTGATCACGGAATCCTTGTACTCCATGAGTTGCGGTGGGTATCCCCCTTCACCAGTGGAGGTGAAAGTGTTCAGCCGCCTTGCGGCAATGGCCCTGGCAAGCATGAAGTTGAGGCTGACCGAACCGAAGGACATGCCGGCGCCGTAGATTGGGATTGGGATTGTAATCTTGGGGCCGAAGCTGCGGCGGTTCAATTCTATGGATAAGTCGTAGTCTTCGTCTTCCATGCTTGCGCTGTCTTGGATGTTCTTGAAATCCAGCCGGTCGAAGCCTCCGCCTGATTTTCCTACCTTGTACTCAAGTTGGGTGGGAGGCTTGCCTGTCGTGGCTTGGTGGTAGGTTGCGAATATCAGGTCCGAGGTCCAGCGCTTGTTTCCGAGCCCGCCTGGGATGCCGTGTTCAAGGGTTGGCAGGACTTTGAGCCCGTGGTGGATTAGTTCAATGTGCTTCTGAACGATCATTTCATGTTCCGTGCGTGATATCGGCAAACGCCTCCTTTTCCAAATCCTCGTTGAACATCGCCCGGCCCACGTCACCCCGCAACCGTCTAACGTCTCGCATTCCCATCGCGCTCAAGATCTCGATGAGCTGGTCGTGCCACGAAACGAGCAGGTTGACCAAACGCTGCTCCCCCCACCTCGTGTCGAATTTCTCCGGCGCGATGCGGCCAGTTTCAGGTGACTTGCACTCGCCCAAGAATTGGGCTTGAAGGGCGATGAGCGCGGTTGTATCGATGGCTACGAGGTCGGCACCACAAATTATTGCCTTGGGGACGTGTTCAGCGAGTGTAATTCCTCCGCTCACGATTATTGTAACGTCGTCCCGGAGAGATTCCTTCACAAGCTTCCGATGGACGGAACGGATTAGATCCCCCACATACCTTGGGTTCTCCTTGCCCCATCCTCGACCGTGGTAATCTGCATAGAGATGAATTATGTCCACACCGACCTGAACCAAGTCTAGGGCTGTTTCATCTGAATTGTCTGAGAGTGGGACACGAACTGAAACGGGCGCTTTAGGGTTAGTTTTCCTAATTCTATCAATCGCCTCGGGCTCGTATTTCGTTAGCTCGATGGCTTGCGCGGCAAGTATCGAATAGCCGTGTTGGTAGGTGTTTGCTGGTGATATCATGGGGATTAATCGTTGCGGCTGTGGGCCTGGGAGTTGCTGAACCTGGCTTGGATGTGCGATGAATAGAGTTCCTGTTTTTGCAGCGGCCCCGGCGATTGATTGCAGTATTGATTGGTCGTTTAGGTTTGGTGGCAGGTTGTCGAAGATTATTGGTAGTGCGATTTCGACGGTGCTGGTTGAGTGGCTGGGTTTCTGGTTGAAGAAGTCTAGAAAGCGCTGTTTCCTTCCTACGTCGACTATGGTGGAGATGTATTCCCTGCCGTAGACGCCGTCGCGTGTGGGCCGGACTATTTCTGACATGTCGGTCCACATCGAGTCCCAGCCTGGGCCGGCGAAGGCTCCTTTGTACCCCATCCCCTTGATGGGAATCTTTCCCGTCTCAGCCTCGTACGAGACCGTAGCTATTGGTGACCCGCTCGAGGTAGCGGGGTCCTCAGGAACCCAGTAGGAGTCTGCGAATTTGTAGAATTCCGGGTTACGGTCGACCGTGCAGAAGTTTGGGTACTCCTGAACGCACCGCATGCACCCCGTACATTTTTCCCTGATGGGGTGAAAGCCACCGAACCGGCTGCCGAATACTCCGTAAATGCATGGCCTAGTCATTAGGGCGGCGCGGTACTCTTTTCGCCTCAACTTGAAACCGTAGTCGAAGACCTCTCGAAGCAACAAGCTAGCGAGGCCGACTTTGCCCACTCTCGGATAGAAGGGATGGGGCTGTTTCCGTCGTGGTAGTGCAGGTTTGGCCTCAATTTTGTAGCGCACGTATATGCCCGGTTTTTTTCCCTGCAAAGCCGAGTCTACGTTTATGCTACTCGCCTGCTCCTGCAAATCTCGCGCTCCATCGCTGCAACGAACTATAGAACCGCAAGGAATGCGCTGAACAAATATATCTGTTCAGGGAAAATCAATAGACAAATGTACCTCAAATGGACGTATTTGGAGATGAACGTGCAATAAATAGGTGTGAAATTTGTCTTCTGCTGAACGTTTGCACATCGATGATGTTGACCGAAAGATTCTGAGTGAACTTCTTCGTGATTGCAGGCGGTCTTACAGGTCGCTCGCTCGTCGGGCGGGCGTATCTGTTGGGACCGTTCTCAGCCGCATCCGTAAGCTGGAAAAAGCGGGGGTCATTAGAGGCTATTCGGCCCTGCTCGACCATGAGAAGCTTGGTTACCAGCTCACCGTCGTGGCAGAAATCACTGTATTGAAGGGGAAGTTGCTTGAGATGGAGGAAGCGATTGGAAAGCTACCCAATACTTGCGCCGTCTACGACGTTACGGGGCTTACGGATGCTCTTGTGATAGCGAAGTTCCATACTCGAGAAGAGTTGAGTAAGTTCACCAAGAACCTTCTAGGCATGCCCTTCGTGGATCGAACCAACACCCACGTTGTCTTGACAACGGTTAAGGAAGATTTACGGCTTCTGTAGCGTTGACGGGTCGTCTAGGAAATTGGCTTACGCGTCGAGGCAGTCGAGCTACCTAGTCGGCACCATAGGAGTCTTTCTCCAAGTCCTCGGCCTGTGGGGCAGGTACTCAAATACTCAGGTCGGAACGAATGAAGCTTCGTGGAACATAGCTCACCTCACGCTCTATGCGGGGTTTGCCATATCGGTTCTGGTAATTTGGCGAGGCCTCCGGGTTCCCAGTATGCAACCCGCCACCACTGTCCCGATTCGATTCGTGAATGTGGCCGGACTAAAGTTGGCGGGCGCAGGATCAGTACTTGAGATCGTCGCTCTTGTCGGGTATGAGATTATTCATCGCCTTTCCTCCAGCGAATCGTACATTGCGTTGGCGCTTTCGCTTTTGGCGGTTGGCTTGTTGACCGCAACGCTTGGGATGGTCATTGGACTGACAATCGAGTATGGGTTGATCAGGCGCGAAATAATCGCCGCTTCGACGTTGAAGCGATGGCTGACGCTCATTTCGATTATCTTGATGTTCACCTCAATCTGGTTGACGGCCGCTGGGTTTTTCTTCTATTTGGCGACGGCGTTCCGAACTACACTCGTCAACTTGTTAGCCGCCACCTTCCTCGCGCTTATTGCCCCGCTTGTTCTGGTCCCCGCCAAGAGGGTGTTACCGAAATTTGGCGCCGCCATTTCGATCGGTGTCGTGTTCAATGTGGTGGTTTACTTCTTCGTCGTAGTAGTGGCGCAGGCTCCGGTCTATGTTCCGTGGGGCTTGCTTTCTCTGGCCTTGTTTGATGTTCTGATCTTAGGTTTGAAACGAGTGATGAGCATGACAAGGGCTGGGCTTGTCTCGTCGGTGGTAATCGGAGTGCTTTTTTGGGTTACTTACCTTCCGTTCACTTTGTACTTGTTTTCTTGGTCGTCTTCACCGCAGCCCCCGCTAGTCGCGGTGGTTCTGGGTAGCCTCACGGGAGCAATGCTCGGGAACTCGACGTATGCGGGGCTTACTTCAGTTGTGCTCGGTGACGTCACGGGTTGACGAGCTTCTACTTTCCCTTGTTTACGTAAATCCCAGCTGCGACGTCCAAGCTGAGGGGGTACGAGTTTGACCCTACCTTAACCAGCATCGGGCCCTTGAATGGGGCCTTCTCCTCAACCTTTACCTCAACACCCGGAAGCATTCCTAGGTTGGCGAGGTAGCGGAGCAGTTCAGTGTTCTCGTCGGGGATCCCGCTTACGACACCCTGTTGGCCTGCGCTAAGGTTGGATAATGCTTCGCTTTTTGATGGTGATAGGTACCCTTTCTCATCTGGGATTGGATTCCCGTGCGGGCAGGTTGCTGGATTACCAAGCGTTTTTTCAATGGAGGTGGCTAGGTTGTCGCTTATGGCGTGTTCAAGTTTGCAGGCTTCATCGTGCGATTCAGTCCAATCGTAATGCAAGACATCCGTTAGTAATCTCTCCGCGAGCCTGTGCCTTCTGAAGACTGAGAGGGCGATGCTTTTTCCGTGTCCCGTTAACTTGACACCCTTGTACGGTTCTCGTTCAACGAGGCCTTTTCCTTCCAGAACTTCCAGGGTGTTCGTTACGCTTCCAGGCGTAATGTTGAGTATTTTGGCGATGTCTCCGGTTCGTGCGGCTCCCGTCTTCGCTTCCAGGTTATAGATGGTTTTCAGGTACATTTCTGGGGCAACTGAGAATTCGTGACTCAAAGACAAAACCTAACTTGACTTTTGTTCCTCGAATTCGTAAATAAGGTTCCTCGAAGAAAGAATCTTGGCATTTAGTATAAGTGCTGTATAAGCGGATAAACCGACTCTAAATACGGTACGAACATATGGGTGGACAGTCCATGGCCGGTAAGAAGCCTAGCAGGAAGCCTTTCGGAAGGGATGGCCCGCCGAAAGGGTATCCAAAGGACCAAGCCGTTTACGCTGACCCTGAGAACTGGCGGTACCCCCTACATACCCCCTGGCACGCGAAAGCGGCACGCCGCTATTTTGACGATTATTCAAACCGGAGCAAGTATGCCAAGGAAGAGCAGGCTTACATCGATTCGCGGATCAACCAAGCTTTGGAGAAATTCGGAAAATCAGCTTCATCAACAAGCAAAAGATGCCCACCACCGAAAGTACCTTCCCGCAAGGCCGAAGAGTTATCACTAGACCAACTCCTTCGATTGTTCTTGGGAGCAGCGCGGCTCCAGCGTGCCAAGGAGATTGATGATTCGCTTGTCTCAGTTTCTGATTTGACACCCGACCATGTTGGAGGCAAGGTCAAGGACTACATAGTCGAGATAGACCTCAAGAAACAAACGATTCTACATAACTGCGAGGACTGGAGGAAGAATTTGGATTCAAAGAACATGTGCAAACACCTCGGCAAGTTTCTACTAACATTGGACGAAAAGAGGGCGACGGACTTGCTGAGGGAGGTGTTGGTCGACAAGGATCATTGGGCATTCACTGCGCCGGCGACCGCATCTGCTTGAGTATTAGCGCGCTAGCCTCTTCAACATCTTCAAGATTTCATGACCGTGCTTAATCGTTCCCATGCTGCCTTTCTTTCCATAAATTTCTGTGAAGCGCATTGAACCGTCTGATTTGACATTCAACCCTGTTACGAGGATTGGCACTGGGTCATCGCTATGCCCCTTTTTGATGCATGGGGTAGAATGGTCTGCTGTGACGCATAACAATTTCGAGCCCAGTTCAAGTCCCGCGAAGAAACCTGCGTCAATATCTTCAATCGACTTCGTCTTTCCATCGAAGTCGCCGTCATGCCCAGGTTCATCAGGGCCTTTGAGATGTACGTAGACTAGGTCGTATTTGGCGGCGAGTTCTAAGGCCTTCTGTGCTCGTTGAGAGTAACCTTCAAGCGACCGGTCTGGTAGGAATACTTCCGCGTCCATTCCAATCACTTTCGCGATTCCAAGTTCAACGGGCATATCGGCAACCATCACCGACCTCAACCCGAATTTCTCTTTTAGCGTCTTGACTTCAGGCGTCTTAGTTCCAGCGTCACGCATTAACAGAAAGTTCGCTGGGCGGTCTCCGCGATCCCTTCGTCGAAGGTTGACTGGGTGGTCCCTTAGGGCTTCGTGTACTTGAGCCGCGAATTGGTTTAGGAGTTGTGCTGTCTGTGCGGCGGTTTTCGTTTTGTTCAGCGGAACACATTTGGGAATGGGGGTTGGAAGCGTGATGCCGGATAGTGCAATCGTAACGTTACCTTTGCGAGTGTAGGCTGGGTCGAGGTTAGAGATAGAACCTGAAAAATCCATTCGACCTCTGCGGAAGACTAGGACACAGCGATGCCCAATGGTTGCCTTAAGCTCGAAATCAGCTAGAGCCCTCAGTTTCGAGTCTTTGTTGACTGCTTCTACAAGCTCCCGCGCCTCATCGGTGGAGACGTTTCTTCCCGCGCGTCTGTCTGTTATCTGTCCGTCTTGTACGGTGGCGAAGTTGCACCGCAAGGCCAGGTCTCCGTCCTTGAACTCCATCCCTGAGCCTAGCGCTTCGACAACGCCCCTTGAAAGGTCGAGTTTGGAGGGGTCGTAGCTGAGTAATGAGAAAACGCCCGCATCACTCTCCGGCGCAATCCCCCGTTTCACCGTGTAAACGGTCCCCATCATTCCCTTCGCAGTGAACTTGTCGAGGTGAGGAGTTGCCGCCACTTCAAGGGGTGTTTTGTTTCCGCGTTCTGGGAAGGGTAGGTCACCCACACCGTCCAGGATGACGTAGATTATTGTGTTACGCAAGTCTGGGACACTTAGCCGGTATCGTTACGTCCTCAATATATTAGAGCTGGGAGCTGCATGTCGTGACGAAGTGTTCCCAGTGGATTCTGAGAAAACGAAGACCAAGATTGTTTGCACCATCGGCCCGTCAACGTCTTCGAAGGCTATGCTGCGACGATTAACTCGTGCGGGAATGAATGTTGCTAGGCTGAACCTATCACATGGGACGTTAGACGAGCACGCTGCCCGAATTCGATCGATTCGCACGGTTTCGAGGGAGTTGAAGACTTCGCTCGGAATATTACTTGACCTGCCGGGGCCAAAGATTAGGGTTGGCAAGATATTCCCGGAGCCCGTGGAGCTACGGGAAGGTGGACAACTCACCCTCACGTCGAGGAGGATCATCGGCAATCAAAAGATAGTATCGATTAGCTATCCATCAATCCTGAAGCAGCTTAGGAAAGGCGACCGAGTTTTCCTTGAAGACGGCATAGTCGAACTCACCGTCATTCAGGCAGGCAAGGATCAAGCCACCTGCCGCATTGTGAGGGGGGGTCACATCTCCTCAGGAAAGGGCGTCAATTTACCGGGGAAAAAGTTGAGGCTTGGCGCCCTGACAAAGCAGGACATATCCCTCCTCAGATTCGCCGTTGAAAATGGGGTGGATTTCGTCGCCTTATCATTCGTAACAACTGCTGCTGAAGTTGCCAAAGCCAGACGACTTGTCAAAGATGCTGGATCCAAGGCGTGGATCATAGCGAAAATCGAAAAGCGGCAAGCGGTCGAGAATTTTGATGAAATTGTGAAGAAGGCACATGGGGTAATGGTCGCTCGGGGAGACCTTGGCGTCGAGATGGAGATTGAGGAGATCCCTACTCTTCAAAAGGAAATAATTACGAAAGCTAACGCAGCGGGAAAACCTGTGGTTACAGCCACCCAAATGCTGGAATCCATGGTCAATAACCCCGTACCAACACGCGCGGAAGTAACTGACATCGCGAACGCAATAATCGACGGAACAGACGCGATTATGCTTTCAGAGGAAACTGCGGTCGGAAACTATCCCGTTGAGGCCGTGAACGTGATGAAACGAGTTGCTTCCGCCACGGAAAAAAACCTGCCCTACAGTACCCTTCTCGACAGTAGGCGCGAGCACCTGAGACCGATCGTTCAAGATTTGATCAGTTACTCGGCTTGCGTAGTTGCATACCGAGTGGGTGCAGGTTGCATAGTGGCCCACACAAGAACCGGCCTCACGGCGCACAGAGTGTCAAAGTTTCGGTCACCGGTCCCCATCATTGCGCTGACCTACAACGTCCCAGTAATGAACAGGCTTTCGCTGCTTTGGGGCGTGTACCCCTACCGCGTGAAGAAACTCTCGACCACGGCCGAGATATTCTCCGCAGCAAAGGTCGCAGCAAAGCATAGCGGAACAGTTAACGAGAACGGCAAGATTGTTGTTGTTTGCGGAGACCCATCCACGCCAGGGGGAACTACAGACCTGCTTCGAATCCAGACGGTCTAGGGGCCTACCTTGGTTACGCGCGTAACCGAACGGTCTTTCTTGAGTTCTTGAAGTCTTTGCCCAAGAACTCCAGCTTGACTTTAATTCATTGGACATAGTCTTGATGGTAAGCGAACGAGTTTGCCTTCGAACCATTTGAAGCCTGAGGAGAAGGTGAGTGTGGCAGTTGGGATGGTGGATTTGGTTACGCAGATTTGTATTGACAACATTAGAGAAGAGAAGCCCCGTATTTCAGATGCGAAGCTGATTCTCATCCTCCGCCGTAGATTTCGAGCAGGCAGGTTTATTCCGAGGCCGCCGCCAAATCTTAGTGAGAAATAATTCAGATGAATTTCGATTCACGCAGGCGTTCGGGTAGGATGGGGCGGGAACCTTGACTGTAGGCAAGGAGGCAACACTCTACCAGCAGCTCCCTGGCGGCAGGGTTAGGTGCACGGCCTGCGCCAGATACTGCAACATCCCTGAAGGAAAGATAGGCCTCTGCGGAATCCGCGGAAACACCAACGGAAAACTCTGGCTCTACGTCTACGGCAAAATAATCGCCGGCCACATCGACCCAATCGAAAAGAAACCCGTAACCCACTACATGCCAGGAAGCAAGATCTTCTCAATCGCAACAACCGGATGCAATTGGCTCTGCCATCCCGCGGGCACACAAATCCTGTTGGCAAACGGGAGGAAGAGGAACGTTGAGGACTTGTTGCCTGGTGACAGCCTATGGTCCTATGACATTGAGGATGGAATGAAGATTACTCCTGATGTAGTCACACATCTTGGGCGCCGCCGGGCTCGCCTGTGGGAAGTGCGCTATGGCTCGCATGGACACGGCAGGCTGGTAATTACAAAAGAACACCCCATTCTCACAAAGAGGGGGTGGAAGACCGTTGAAGAACTTCGCTCCGGAGACAAGATTCTGAAAGTTTGGTATCAAAATACTCAAGCATGGAAACGCCATAGGGCGGCATCGATCGGCACCGCCGAGTTTACTTGCGGAAAATGTGGAACCGAAGTGAAGGGGCTCGACGAATGGAACCGCCATCGTGGCGAATGTTATACTCGCGAACTTGAGATCAGCCCCGAAGTTCGAGCGCGATGTAGCGATAGAATGAAACTCAACAACCCGATGAAGGACCCCAAGATCGCAGCACGTGTTGTGCAGACTAGCCGGGAAAAGTTTCGAACAGATCCCAACCATTATTGGCACAAGAATAGGGAGAGGCTTCGGATCTGGTTGCATCGCCATCCCTCTGTTAGTCAGCTGCGATTGTATGAATTATTGGAGGAGCTGGGCGTCAAGTACGAGAAAGAATACAAGATTCATCCGGAGAAGGGGATACCTGGATCACAGACCCACTATCTGGCAGATGCGGCATTTCCTGATATCAACCTTGACGTGGAAGTCGACGGATGGTGGCACTACCACAACGAACAGGTTCAAGAGCGAGACAGAATCAGGGACAAGACACTTCGGGCTAATGGCTGGACCGTGCTGAGGATCTCAGGGAGTTACGTGTACAATCATCCCCAAGAAGTAAAGGCACTCATAGCAGAAAACCTGCAGCAACCAGTTCTTACAAATAAACGCGAATGGGTGACTGTCAAAGAGGTCGCACCCACATCAAAGTTCGAGCAGGTCTACAGTTTCGAATGCATTCCCAAGCACAATTACGTCGCAGACGGCATTGTCTGCCACAATTGTTCTTACTGCCAGAACAGTGACATTAGTCAACGACGCAAAATCGAGGGATTGGACGCGTCTCCGGAAACGGTTGTGGAGATGACGAAGCGTTACCGTTGTGAAGGGTTGGCGTATACTTACAATGAGCCGTCCATCTTCATCGAGTTCGCCCATGATATTGGTGTCCAAGCGCGGAAGGCGGGGCTGATTAACATATTCGTCTCAAACGGGTACGATACTCCTGACACGGTAGGTTTGATGCGGGATTTCTTGGATTGTATCACGGTGGATTTCAAGGGGAGCGGCGAGACAGCGTTCGTGCGCAAGTATATCGCCATCGCGAACGCGGACCCAATCTTTCAGACTCTGCTAGAGATTCGTGATAGGACTAAGGTTCACATTGAGATCACGGATCTAATCGTCCCAGAGGTTGGAGACGACCTGGGGGCAGCGAAGAAACTTTCTTCTTGGGTGTATGATAACCTGGGCCCTGATACGCCGATTCACTTCCTCCGATTCCACCCCGACTACAAGATGATGAACCTACCACCGACGCCGGTCAAAACATTAGAGAAGCATCACGCAGTCGCCAAGGAGGTGGGATTGAACTACGCCTACCTTGGCAACGTGCCAGGCCACCCGCTAGAACACACATACTGCCCAGAGTGCAAGGCCGTAGTTGTGGAACGCCTCGGTTTCGACATCACAGGCTGGCATCTCGATAATCAAAACCGTTGCACTAACTGCGGAAACGAAATTCCAATCGTAGGCCGCTTAAGTAAATCAGTAAACGAAGAACGATTCATCCCCATAATAATGGGGACCACATAACCAAGAGCAAGTTCTCTCGCATCATATTATGATACTCTCAACCTGTCGCAGTCCTTACGAGGTAGACGGACCCGCGCTTACGTGAAAGATGGCGGGGCCAAAGGGAACATACGTTCGAATGGCTGTTCCCAGTTGCAGCCTCATAGCATGTACACAAAATGGGCGTCACATTGCAAAGGTTGTTGAATCGGTTATTGTGAAACTTCCGCGAACATAGTTTCATAGTCCTTCTCACCGCTCACAAGAACAGGTGAGAAGACGCTTTCTTATCGGACCGAGAGAATCGCTCGAACTGCGAATAAGTAGCCATCTTTATCTTGTTATCTCACGAACCCGAAGCCGTGTTCTTGAGATGCCGCCTCCGAAGTTTCTCGATTTTCCCGAAGCCGAATATCGGCGGAGATATGAACGAATCAGAGAGATTATGACTGAGAGACAGATCGATGCCATCCTGCTTACAGCGAAAGAGAACCTCATTTACTTCACAGGCTATCGGACTGTCCTCTATGACGGTAGCAAGTTCAACTCGTTCATCTGCATCCTTTCACGCGACCAGCCTCCCGTAATGCTATCGCCCGCTATGGAGAGATTCGCCATGGAGCAGACAAGTTGGATTCCGGATGTGCGTCACTGGGGAATGTACTTCAACCCTCACGCTCCAGATGCCATCTCTCTAATCACAAAAACTCTCAAGGAACTGAAGCTGGACAAAGGGACCCTAGGCATGGAGCTAGGAGTGGCTCAAAGGATAGGCATGTCTGTCAACGACTTCGAACGGCTGAAGCAGAACATTCCTAGATCAAGAATCATAGATGCCTCTGAAAGTTTATGGAAAGTGAGGAGCGTAAAGTCACCCGAAGAGATCGATAGAATTCGGCGGGCTACCGAGATAACGGAGAAAGGGATCGTGGCCGGTTGGAAAACTCTGAGGGAGGGCATTTCCGAGAGAGAAGTAGCGAGAGCCATCCAGAGAACAATGATCGAAGAGGATGCCGACAAACTAGCGTTCATCGTCACTAGGTCGGGGTTCGCGCGAATGAACATGGTAAACCCTCCCTTCTCAGACTACAAATTGCAGAGGGGCGACATAATGATCCTAGACCTCGGAGCCATCTATAGGGACTACTGGTCCGATATGACTCGAAGCGCGTCCATTGGCCCCGTCAGCGAGGACGCGAGGAAAGTGTACAATGTCTTGTTAGAGGCACAGAAGTCGGCGTTCGCAGAAATAAAGGGCGGTGCCCGGGTCAAGGATGTTGTTGAGGCGGCTAATGGAATAATACGAAAAGCTGGATACGAGAAGTGGATGTTGAGCGGCATCGGCCATGGTTTAGGCCTTGAGGTGCACGAGATGCCGCGCTTGACGGCTGTCGACGAGACTCTTCTGGAGCCGGGTATGGTAATAACAATAGAGCCGTCGCTATACCCGCTTGTCTATACGGGAACCATAGGGAACTTCCTTGTAGAGGATATTGCTGTCGTAACAAAGAACGGGTGCGACATGTTGACTAGAATGGACAGAGAGATTTACGAGGCGACCTAAACGGATTTATTCAAATGCATTCTCGGAAGCGTTTTTCACATCGGTTGTCGGCCTAGAGACGGACCAGACGGAGAAATAGGTTGAGAATATACGAATACGTCCTTCGACGTCTAGCCTTAATGATATTCGTCTTGTTCGGAGTGAGCGCCATAGTCTTCTACATGGCCCGAGGTTTCCCTTCAGCTTTCGCTCCATGGGCCCAGTATGTATCTGAGAAATTGAAACCAGGTCAGCTTGAAGCGATAATAAAGGCGCATGGGTTCGACCAACCACTCTACATTCAGTACTGGTATTGGCTCCAGGATGTGTTTCATGGAGACTGGGGATATTCGAACTGGGCGAACGGACTCCCGACGTACTATGTCTTTGTCTCGCGCTTTCCGTTCACGGTCGAATTGACCATAGCGGCTACAATCTTTACCGTGGCCCTCGGGATACCGCTTGGAATACTCTCCGCGGTGAAGAACAACACAGCGATTGACCACGTAGCACGAATAATCGCTCTCACTGGTTATTCAGTTCCCTCCTACTGGTTCGCTTACATTTTGCAACTGGTATTCTTCTACTACTTCTACACATGGGGGTTACCGAACCTTCCGAGTGGCGGCGTCATTAGTCAAGGTCTTGCAGGAACAGTGCCTACGATAACAGGACTCCCAATCTTAGATGGTTTACTTGCGGGTAACCTCACGTATACTGTGGATGCGCTCGCACATGTGATATTGCCAGCTTTCAACCTCAGCTTCATCAGCCTCGGTTATCTCGCTCGAATAGTTAGGGCAAGTATGCTTGACGTTCTCAGACAAGACTACATTACTATGGCTAGGTCCAAAGGCCTACCCGAACGCATAGTCATCTACAGGCATGCGCTCAGGAATGCGCTTATCCCCGCCATGACTTTGACGGGAATCTTCGTTGCAGGGTTATTGGGCGGCGCGATAATTACGGAAACGGTCTTCTCATGGCCGGGCGTTGGGAACGTTTCCCTACGCGCAGTGTTTCTTGGTGATAGCAACTTTCTGCTTCTATACTGTCTAGTAACTGCTTTGATAATCGTCGTTACAAATCTTGTCGTTGACGTCTTGTACCTCTTCATCGACCCTAGAATAAAGTACTAGGTAGACAGCATGAACGAGAAAGCTGACCGGGCTCACGGCACGGAGAGCGAAACGCAGGCACGGATCGCTGAGCTAAAGTACTCTCTCCATCAGATGCGGCAGAATCCACTAGTCCTCGCTGGATTAATACTCGTCGTCTTCTTCACCGCCGTGGCTGCAGTCGCGACGTTATTGGTCAGTAACGATGAAGCCTTCATGTTCGACTTCGGACAGAGCTATTGTTGGAGTAACGCTGTCTTCTCTTGGACACAACTAGAAGCGACGTGTCCCCCGGGGACGAATTTCATACTAGGGACTGACGGTTTCGGAAGAGACCTCCTCAGAATGATCATACTCTCAATCCCCCTGGATCTCAAGATCGCATTCCTGATAGTCGCAGCGGCGTCTGCGTTCGGAGTGGCCTTAGGTGCAATTGCCGCATGGATCGGCGGAAAATTCGATGAGGCAATTCTGAGGATAACTGATGTTTTCTTCGCATTTCCAGGACTTGTTCTTGCCTTAGTGTTCGCCGCTTTGTTCGGTCGAACAGTTCAAACTTTGACTCTGGCCGTTCTTCTCGTATGGTGGCCAACATATGTTCGATTGACGCGGGGGCAAGTGCTCGTTGAGAAAGAAAAAACCTATGCTGAAGCACTCAAATCCATTGGAGTAAGTCCAGCAAGAATAGTTCTCTTTCACATTATACCAAACGCGATATATCCCATAATTGTTCAGATGACCTTGGACATCGGCGGCGTGATCCTCACTTTTTCTGCACTAATCTTCTTGGGCTTTTCCCCCAGCCCGGCGTTGCCAGAATTAGGAAATCTTGCCGCTGACGGGATCAATCACGTGTTTACAGCACCCTGGTTAATAGTCTTCCCGGGACTCACGATCCTGCTCATTGCACTCGCGTTTAACCTAATGGGAGATGGATTGAGGGACATTCTTGATCCGCGGTTGAGAAGGTAAAGGAATGGCACACGAAGATCGCGGGCCCATACTTGAAATCAAAGACCTTACGGTGAACTTCAAGACATACCGCGGAGAGGTTAAAGCTCTTGACAGAGTAGGCTTAGCTCTCTATAGGCACGAGGTTCTCGCTCTGGTCGGCGAGTCGGGATGCGGCAAATCAGTTACCGCTCTCGCAATACTCGGACTCCTCCCCCGGAACGCTTTCATCCTGTTCGGTCAAGTATTCTTCAAAGGAACGGATCTCCTCAAGGAATCCATTGAACAGAAAAGAGAGGTACGCGCTGAAGGAATCGCTGCCATATTCCAAGATCCCGTGACGTTCCTGAACCCTGTGTTAACTATTGGTGTTCAGCTAAAGGAATCGTTCCTAGTGCAGAAGCACCTAGGGTACGCCAACTTGCAAACTGGGGAAGAAAACAAGTCACCCGGGGGTGAAATCAGAGAGTTTCTCATGAGAAGGGACAGCCCCGGAACAGAGGCGCAACGTGAAGGAATATCTGGAAGAGAGAAGGAGAAGATTGCCAAAGAGCTTTCCTCAAAGATTCTTGACTTAGTTCGCCTCCCAGACCCGGAACGCATCCTGACACAGTACCCTCATGAGCTTTCAGGCGGGATGCGGCAAAGATGCATGATAGCCATGGCCTTGGCGCGGCGCCCGTCGATATTCATTGCAGACGAGATCACAACTGCCCTTGACGTTACAGTCCAGGCACAAATCCTTGCTTTGCTCAAAGAACTTCGCGACTCGATTGACGCGTCAACCCTGCTCATTACTCACGACCTGTCGGTAGCCGCTGAGACCGCTGATAGGGTCGCTGTTATGTATGCCGGGAATGTTGCAGAAGTGGCGACTACGAAGCAACTCTTCAGAAACCCGCTACACCCCTACACACAACTCTTGATGAAGTGCATTCCCGATATCAGAAAACTGGTCGTTCGACTGGAATCAATTCAAGGTAACGTTCCCGACTTAATCGATCCTCCCACTGGGTGCAGGTTCCATCCACGTTGCCCCTTTGCTATGGAGATCTGCCGGAAAGAAAAACCTGCCCTCAAAAGCATGGGTGACGGGCACCTCGTTCACTGCCACCTTTATTGAGGAAGAAACTTGGCAGAAGAAATTCTAGTCGTCGACGACCTCAGGAAGTGGTTTCCAATCAGAGCAGGCTTTCTTCAAAAGACCGTAGGACACGTAAAAGCTGTCGATGGTGTCAGCCTCCAGATGCGTAGGGGCGAAACATACGGTCTAGTAGGTGAATCCGGCTCAGGAAAAACAACTCTCGGCAAAAGCATCCTACGTCTTATCGAGCCGACAGGAGGAACGGTTCTCTTTGATGGCTTCGACGTGACGAAGGCTAAGAAAAAAGAACTCAAGAAACTTCGAAGCCGCATGCAAATGATCTTTCAAGACCCATACGCGTCACTCGACCCCCGGCAAACAGTAGGTTCTACACTGAGCGAGGCCATGCGAACGCACGGATTGGTTCGATCCAGGAGCGATGCAATCACGCGTGCCAAGGAGCTTCTACGCCGAGTTGGAATGAACGAAGAACACATGTTCCGTTTTCCCCACGAGTTTAGTGGCGGCCAAAGACAGAGAATAGCTGTTGCACGAGCATTGGCCGTTGATCCAGATTTTATAGTGCTCGACGAACCCACCTCATTTTTGGACGTCTCGGTACAGGCTCAGGTTCTTGATTTGCTTAAGGACCTGCAGAATGAACTGAACCTCAGCTACGTGTTCATCTCACACAATCTAAGCGTCGTCCAGTACATGAGCAATCGAGTTGGGGTAATGTATCTCGGTGGCCTCGTAGAGGATGGGGAACGCGACCTCATCTACAAGTCGCCCGAACATCCCTACAGTTACTATCTGATGGCAGCTATTCCCATACCCGACCCAGAATTCAAGAGAGTTCCGAAACTCCTGAGCGGTGACGTACCAAGCCCAGTCAATATTCCCCCGGGCTGTCGGTTCAATCCGCGTTGCCCCTATGCAACTGATAAATGCCGTGCCGGAGAGGTGCCATTTTACGCTGGGTCAGGCAGTTATCGTAGGGTGGCTTGCCATTATGAGATTGATTTCGAAAAGGGAACGCAAACGGTGAGAACGATATCTCTGGGTCAGACGGATGCCGGCATCCAATGATAAAGGAGTTGCAGTGGCTTATGTCACGTGAGGAATACGATACAAAAGAGAGTGTTCATTTAGACTGGCGTGACTACGTCGCGATCATAATCGCGTCTTTTGAGACGACACTTCTACCCATTCTTGTTGTAATCGCTGTGCTGATTCTCCTTGCACTTCTTCTGAGACGATAGGGAGAGCGCTAGAATCGGTTCTTTCTGTGCCACAAATGTTGACAACGAGCTGGCCGAGGCTCCCGGAGACTAAACCAGTTCCAGTTCCTTCTCGGTCTTGGTCAAGTTTTCCGCGCCCTTCGGCGTGATCAAGACTGTGTCTTCGAATCTTACTCCGCCGTAGCCTGGGAGGTAAACTCCCGGCTCCACGGTCACCACATTTCGGTTCTCGAATCCTTTGTGGTTACCGAATGTTAGGTACGGACGTTCACCGATCGTGAGGCCTACCCCGTGTCCAAGCGTGTGAGTCATGCCTGAGGGCAAATTCGTCGCTTTGCCTCCGTAGAGGTCACGCACAGTCCGGTAACCATGGCGCTCAATGATATCACACGCCTTGTTCATTGCTTGTTCCCCGGTTATTCCTTCGCGAAGATAATCTGAAGTCTCCGTCTGAGCTTCATGGACCGCCTCATAGATGCGCCTAGCTTTGGCGTCGGCGCGGCCTATGACGAAGGACCTTGTCATGTCACACCAATAGGAAGTTCCGGCTTGCGGGAAAATGTCGAAGATTATTAGCTTACCTTCCTTCAGTTTCTGTGTTGGAATGCCCATATTATGAACCGGAATTGCCGAGGCGCCTTGAGCAAAGATAGTGCCCTCCGGATCGCTGAGATGTTCCGCGAGAAGCCTCTGGGAGATTAACGACTTAACTGCTCCTATCGTCGCAGGTTTGCCGCCAAGGTTGAGACCGCCGCGTTTCCGCTTCATGTTTCTCATGACATCGAGTATGAACTCGACGACTCTACATGTGCTTCTGGCGACGCGACGCAATTCCTGAATCTCTTCGTCGCTCTTTGTCTCGCGTAGGGACTCGATTAGGCTTTGTGAAATGTCGCCCGTAACCTTGAAGCCCATACTCCTCAATTGATCTGCTATGCCAATTCCTGCGGTCAGATCGTTACGCCCGGCAAGAACGACGCTGCCCTTGATTTCGTTGTCCGAGAGAATCTTAGCCAGCAACTGCGGGATGGCCTGAGCAGGACCATACTTCATGGTAAGTTCTTCCATGCCAAAATCGGTATAGGTATAGTAATTCCTCAATCTGCCATAATTCCTAGCAAGCTCGATGTCGAAATCCTTCACAATCAAAAAGGGTTCTTTGGAACGGCGTTTGAAAAAGTAGCCTCCTCTAGGCACAGCGCCCCCTATAACGTATGTCAGATCTGGATTTCCTAGTGTACTGTCCCCATAAACCAACACAGCTTCTATGTCCCGCTTCCCCATCTCTTCGTCCAATTTCTCAAACATCGATGATCATCTAGAATCATTCTTCACTTAGAGAGTCGCGCCCTGCGCGTTCCTCTACACACCTTGTGTCAATGAAATAGATTAGGCAGTTAGTTGTCGGAGCTGAACGGCGGCCTCAATTCAAATTAGAGAGCACTCAGAGAAGATATACTGATTGGAGATTCCTATCTGATTCCTACTTTTGGTTATCTTAGAACACTCTTATTGAAGCTAAGAGTGAGTTGCGTGAAAAGTGAAATTCACATTGAAGGCGGTCAAGGCCGGGCTTCTCATAGATGGAAGTGGAAGGGAACCAATCAAGAACGGCGTAGTGCTAATTGATGGACAGAAGATCACTGAAGTGGGTCCCTCGTCTAAAGTGAATATTCCTGCACAAGCGGAGTTGTTAGATGGTTCGGACAAAGTTGTCATGCCTGGGATGTTTGACTGCCACTGCCATACGACCGTGAGCACTCTAGATCTCATGAAAAGGATATTCACCACCAAGACGATGGATATTCTGAAAGCTGCGGATATACTGAAACGCACACTTCATGCCGGAATTACTACGGTGCGAGACGCTGGCGGTCATGATGATGTTGGTTTTCGTCAAGCAGTGGAGACGGGCATCGTAGAGGGGCCGAGGCTCGTTCTCTCTGGTGCGATTGCCCAGACGGGCGGACACCTGGATGGATACTTCCCTCGAGGCATCGAGCTGCCATTCTCCGCGGGGTACGTGGTAGGACCGGAGATGGCAGACGGAGTGCCTGGAGTTCAGGCTGCGGCGCGTCGAATTCTGCGTAAAGGATTCGATTTCATCAAGGTATGCACGAGTGGAGGAATTGCTTCACCTACTGACTTACCGCAGTATACCGAATGGACTATCGAGGAGCTGAAGGCAATTGTGTACGAAGCATCTGCCCGTGAAAAGGCGGTTATGGCTCACGCTGAAGGCACTCAAGGGATAAAGAACGCTATTCTTGCCGGTGTGTGGTCCGTTGAGCATGGTAGTATGATGGACGCCGAAGCGATCAAGATGCTCGTCGACACCGGAACTTACCTCGTTCCTACTCTTCTAATCATGGATAGACTCGCTAACGAAGGAAGAACCTTTGGCCTTAATGACATTGCTATGGCGAAGGTCGAAGCGATCAGTAGAGTGCACTTTGAGAATTTCCGCAAGGCTGCCAAAGCAGGCGTCAAAATCGCAACGGGCACCGATATCATCCACGATTCATTACATGGCACGAATGCCCGAGAGCTAGAACTTATGGTCCGTTATGGCTTTACGCCGATGCAGGCTATCGTTGCTGCGACGAAAAATTCTGCCGAGGTGTGCCGTGTGAGCGATAAGGTCGGCGTGCTAGAGCCTGGAAAACTGGCAGACATTCTGGTAGTAGATGGAAATCCCCTTGAGGACATTGCGGTCTTACAGGATAAGGCCCGGCTGAAACTTGTTATGAAAGCTGGGGAAGCCTACGTCAATAAATTGTGAAATTCATCAGCCGGATATCTTGCTTACCGTACTTCCATTGTCTCTTTCCCAACTCAACTTCTAAGCCATAGTAGTTACGTGGAAGACTATTGTCAAAACGAGGAAGAATGCTCGACCAGGTCCTAGCGGAAGTTTCGCTAGAAGCCTCAGGAGCGAATGCGAAGCAAAGTGTCGAGCAAATATGCAAATACCATAGGATACAGTCCAGCCCAGGTATTCACGATGCGGCAAAATGCTGCTTGGATATCTTTCGCATGCATGATCTCGATGGAAGAATCCTGAGCTACCCGGCAGACGGAAAGACTCCCTACGGAACGGTACCTGCGCAGAAGGAATGGTCGATATTCGATGCTGAGCTCAGAATCATCGAACCCAAGGCGTTCTCAAAGACACTTTGCAGTTTCAATGAAAATAAGCTGTCGATAGTACAAAGAAGCTGCTCAACACCTCAAGACGGAGTCGCGTGTGAGCTCGTCGCTCTTGAGAGCGGAGAGGAGGCCCGTGAATACAGGGGTCTGGATCTTCGGGAAAAAATCGTTCTGGCCTCTGGAGACATTGAGAGAGTTCACTCCCTTGCAGTTCAAGAGCACGGAGCGATAGGAATCGTAACGGACCGAATTACCCCGATCCCACCGATCAGAAAGAGAACTGATCTTTCTGAGACACGGCAATATGCGAGCTTCTGGTGGTATGAGCACCAAAGGCGATGCTTCGGTTTCGTTATCACCCCTAGACAAGGAGACGAATTAAGAAAACTGGTCAGCAGTCAACGAATGAAGAACCCAGTCAAGCTTTTCGCCAAAGTCAATGCACACTTCCAAAACGGAAGAACGGAGAACGTAACTGCCGTGATCGACGGCAAGACAACTGAGGAGGTACTTCTTGTCGCCCACCTGTGTCACCCACAGCCCTCTGCAAACGATAATGCCTCAGGCTGCGGAACGGCCATTGAAGTTGCACGAACTCTGAGGAAGCTAATCAAAGAAAAGCGCCTGCCAAAACCTAGGCGGAGAATAAGATTTTTGTTAGGCCCAGAAATGACCGGGACCCGCACCTTCTTGGCCAGCAAGCCGTCGTCTAGAATCGTGGCCGCTATCAACTTGGATATGGTAGGCGAAGACCAAGACATTTGCAAGAGCTCAATGCTCATAGAGTCTCCTCCGAAATCAACACCCACATACGGTGTTGACTTACTGGAAAACATCCTTGAACACATGTCCGCCGAAGCAGGAAACCTGTACGGAACATCGCGTTTCGCTCTCTTCAGACATGCAGTAGTCTCATTCTCCGGGGGAAGCGACCACGAAATTCTCTCCGACCCCACAATTGGAATCCCATGCCCAATGCTCACACAGTGGCCTGACAAATACTATCACACATCTGACGACACAATCGATAAAGTGGATCCAAAGATGCTAGAGCGGGCCGCCATCCTTACAGCAACATACGCATATTTCATCGCAAACTCAAGCCTGCAGGAAGCAATTTGGTTAGCACATGAATCATTCGCACGCTTCAAGAGAACACTAACCCTTTCCCTCCAAGCGAAACTCACCAAGTTCTTGGACAATCACACAACCTCGACCATGGAAAACGTTGAAGGCCAAGTAGAAGAGTTCATCAATTATTTGGGCAAATACTCGAACTACATGGCTTCGACACATGCGGAGTCAACCAAAGCGATAATGGGACTTGTTGAGAAAAGGCATAGCAAGGAATTCTCACGCGATTTAGCCCATCTGGAATCGGAGACACATGCTTTTGCAGAGAAAGAAAAACAAGAAACAATTGTCGCGCTTCGACACCTGATTCCGAAACCTGGGAGCTCGCGGAAATCATCAACCGGGAGACCTAGAATTTCACTCTATGAAAAGAGCGCGATGAAGACCGTTCCTAAACGGCTTTTCCCTGGACCAATCGAATTCTGGTCATTCAGATTTCTGATGACCAGACTTCCGAAAAAGTATTGGGAGGATCTTTGGGCTCTCAAGAAGAGGTTGAGAGCACACCAAACTGAAGTTCTGCCTGCCCTCGCTGTCTACTTGGTCGATGGGAGAAGAACCCTAAAGGAGATATCAGACTTGGTTTACTTTGAGACCGGCAAGCACGCCTTGGAAGAACTCGTGAGCATTTTCAGGCTCTTGGAGAAAGCGAAGCTAATGGAACGTGTCTAATGCGGTCACCTTTTTTCTATCTCAGTCATTCATTAACGATTCAAGCAATCGTCATACTCAGTTTGAGAACAAGGCGCATACTAGTCTTGACTGAAAAAAGGGGGAAAGGAGAAATGTTTTCGAGTTTACGAGGTCTTGTAGGAGTAGCAGGCGATATAGTATGTGTCGAGCGCCGGGTTGTAGTAGTACCCTTGCAGGAAGGATGACCTGACAGCAAATCGCAGGGGATAGAAGAGCAGGAGATACATTACCTGTTCGTTGGCGAAGGTTTCCATCTGATTGTTGATTTTGACAAGTGCTTGCGTGTCGCCGCGATGGTCGGCATCAACAGCTTCTTTGTAGAGTTGGTTTAGGGTCGTGTAGTTGTTTTGAGCATTGGTTGTATACCAACCAGTCGCCGGAAACGCTGGGGCTAGCCAATCTATCACATGGTTGTAGTCTGCAATCCACCCACCCCAGTACAGATAGATCTGATGCTTCCCAGCCAGGGTGTATTCTGTGCCATGAGGGACGGGAACGACCGTGAGTGTCAGGCCGAGCTTATCTCTTATGGAGATACGGTTTATGTTCCCTGCAATTGTGGACAATATCCTTTGGTCAAGTACGTCAGCAGCGGAAATGTACATTTCGATGGTTTGCGGGTTATTGGAGCCGAATGAATTGTCGATTGTTCCAACGGGATATGGGTGACCGTTAAAGTCTACGAAGTTCGTCAGGGGAGTCTTCTGAGCGTCGAGAAGCAACTGCTCTACCTTAGCTAGATCGTAGCTGTAGATTGGTTGGACCGATGGATCCCACGAACCTGCTGGGAAGTTTCCGGGAGAGATTGCCTCGTTAGCGACTTGTCCCAGTTTGTTGTTAATGTTAATGTTGGCGTCTGTGAGGTTGACAGCATCTGATAAAGCGAGTCGGAACCTGATGTCCGCGAATGGCTGAAACTTCCGAATCTGGCCTGCCGTGTCGGTTACGTTCGTTTCGAAATTGAACCAAGTAGTCGCAGTTGGCAGGAAGGGCCCATAGACCGTGACGCCTGGGACCGCTGAGACAAGAACTCCGTTGTTCAACCATTGGTCTCTGTCGGCTATCGAGTAAATGTCTGATGAGGTCACTTGTATACCAGTCGCCTTGCCGGCCTTTAGATCAAGGATTCGCGTCGATAGGTCAGGAACGTAGAGGTAGTCAACAGTCTGTAACGACATTGATATTGATGGGCCTTTCCAGTTCTTTGGTCCACCCCAGTAGGTCGGGTTCGCCTTCAGAACTACCTCGTAGGTTGTTGGATTCACGCTATCGATATAGTAAGGTCCCGTGCCCGCCTTTGCCCCTTTGTCCGGCAGATTGAGGTAGTTCATCGCTACCTCTCCATGCCCTGCTATGTGATTGAAGTAAGCCGTGTAGTCGATGTCGTCGGGACCGCAGGCAGTCGTCTTACATGCAGAGGCGAAGTCATGTGAAACAACGAACGAAGGCGACACTATGTCTGCAGCCGATTCAAACGAAATCAACAATTCGAATTGGGTCGTTGGATTCTTGATGTTCACATTGAAAGTATAAGGGTCGATGACTTGAATGAAGTTCTGGTTAAGAACCGTCTGCACCCAAGTGGGGTCGTAGGACGGACTGCCACCTGTACCACTGAATAGTGAACTGTCAAGCAGCTGCTCAATAATCCACGCTGCTTGGGTTCCGTGACTTCCTGTGCCTGAAGTACCATCCATGATCAGAAGCCTATTGAAGGTGAACCAAACAGCCTTGGCGTTGAAGGGCGTGCCGTCTTGGAAGGTTATGCCCTGTCTTAGCTTGAACTGGTACTGGGTAGGCCCAAGCTTCTGATAACTGTCAGCCAGCCATGGGATTATTTCTGTGGTGCTGTTCGCATTGTACCAGAGCAATTTCTCATAGACGTTGCTCAGGATGTCTGCGTCAGTGATGTAGTATGAAACGGCCGGGTCAAGCCACTGAAACGAGTTTCCTGATTCGAAAACATATGTGTTGGATTTCACAAAGTCCGGAACTTGAACACTCGGACCAGTTGGACCAGTCGGAACAGGTGCACGTGTGTTATAATAGTAGACCGCCCCGATCAGCCCTGCAAAGAGAACGATTACTATCAGAGCTAGTGCAGATGTGGTTTTTGAAATAGCTTTCGTGTTCATTTAGAAATTCTCCTAGGGTTGCAACGAAGAACCAGCTATTGTAATTTTGCATTGTACACTACATACAACACTTAGCGTGCGTGCTACCCCACTACTAGTACTTGCTAGCCAACTAGTAGTTCGATTAGCCGACCAGCTCCACGAATAGTGCCGTCCGCTAGCCGAAATTAGCGCATTCATTCAATGAAGATGCTACTGAGGACGTAATCTTCGCTGAGCTGTCTTACAACTGAAACAGTTTTCTATCAAAATTGGTCAAGAACTCAGTTTTTCGAGACCCTACCAGGACCATGTCCTCTACACGTAGATAGTATTCACCGGCGCGCCAGATCTTGGGTTCCAAGGCTAAGACCATGTTCGCGTGGAGGGATTCTTTGTATGAGGGGTTTAGCCAAGGAAGCTCATGACATTCGACACCAATATTGTGACCGACCTCCTGCGTCGTGAGACGTGCACGCAAAGTGTCCCCGTACCCAAGCCTATCCATAGTTTTCTCATAGGTTGGATACACATCGCACACTCTCATGCTCCCATCATGCATTTTCTCCACTGTCTCAATTAGCCCCTGGTGCAACGCTCCGTATCCTTTCTCCGCATCCTCATTTGCGGAGCCAAAGTAGAAACTCCTCCCATAATCAGAGCAGTACCCATCCATTACGAAACCGAAATCAAAGGCGACCGAAGTACCTGGTTCCAATCCCTTCTCCTTTGGGTATGTGCAAGCATTCGTATAGTAGCCGGGCGGCAATTTCTCAGAACCAGACTTCACGAAACCTGCTAAGAACGGAAAGGAAACGTGAGTAGCCCCTAACTGTCGACCTAGGAATTCTGTTTCTAGTTGGAGTTCTCCCTGAGTGACTCCGCGCTTAACTTTGGGAAGGAGGTTCTCCATTACCTTATCAGTGAGATTAGCAACTTTTCGGAGTCGATCAATCTCTCCAGGGTCTTTGATCATTCTAAGATTGTCCATCAAGGATTCTGCTCTGTGAAAGCTGGCGCCTTTTGCGTACTTCGAGAGTTCTGCTACTGTAGACCCCCAAACATGGTCACCCAATCCCACTCGATTTGTTTTGATATCCAAGTCGGAGAGTACGGCGGCAACCAACTTGCCATAATCCCCCTCCCTCTTCAACACTCTGACGTCTTTGATGGTAGTTTTCTGAGATTGCTCTGAAAATACTTCATCCAAGGTTAAGATCGGTGAGCCTTCTCTCGCTACGAATACGTTGTTGGCTGGACTTTCGAAATCAATTCCGCTACGCCAATCAATCAAGAGCCCCGTCAGATATTGAAAGTTTTGACACGAGCCGTAGACAACGATGTCAAGGCCTTCTTCTGCCATCTTTTTCTGAAGGCCAGTTACTCTTCTGTTGAAGTCTAAGCTCATAGCCTACCTACGCGCCCCTCATTCAGATGAGCTAAGAACTTTCCGAATATATTCTGCCGGGCTGATTTTCTATCAGAATTATGACCGAGAGGCGTTGCCAATCCGAGTTTTGGCACCGGCTTGAACACACAAACTGGGACACCGTTCGACTTGAACTTGAATACCGCTCCGCCTCACCGCGCCTACAGTTTGATTTCAATCCCGGCACTTTCGCGTAGAGCGGATTTGTAAATCGTATTAGCAGCGGCCACATCTTCCACGGCGATGCCGACAGACTTGAACAACGTTATCTGTTGAGCATTTGTTCGTCCAGCTTTCTTACCAGCAATTACCTCTCCGATTTCCCCGCTAATTTCATCTACCTTGTAACTGCCTCTCGACATAGCTTCAATCAGGTCGCCGGACTCTTTAGTCGCTTGTTCAATCGAATCCACGAAGACCTTAGACCTTCGAAACAATGCTACGTCAAGTTCTCGTCGAGAGGGCATGTTGGACCCGATTGCATTAATGTGCGTCCCCGGGTTTACCGCAGAGGCATCGAAGAGAGCCTGATTTGAGGTTGTAGCAGTTATTAGAACATCAACATTCTGCACAACCTCATCGGGGGATGAGGCAACCTCAAGGGCCACCTTGAATCGGTCGAGAGCTATTCTGCGCGCCTTCTCCGCTTGCTCGCTCTTCACATCGTATACGTACCCGCTCTGAATTCTGAGAACATGGCTGATTGCCTCAAGCTGTCCGAGTCCCTGCACACCGGCCCCCAGCAATCCTAAGTTCCTTGAGTCTTTACGAGCCAAGTACTTCGTGGCCACCGCAGATGCTGCACCAGTTCTAAGTTGAGTAAGCCGGTTAGCACTCATCACGCATAACAGAGATCCATCTTGGTCGAATAGCATTACGACAAAATAGGTTCCTTCAGGCGTTCTCTTACCTGCGCTTCCTGTGAGTACCTTCAAGCCAGCCGTATTCAATTCTGGTAACGCAGCGAGCATGACGCGAAGCGTACCGGGTGTTCCGGGACGGTCCATCTGGTATCTCGGCGGCATTAATGTCGTCTTTTCACTGTATTGTTTGAGCGCCATCTCAACATCAGCAATTATCGAGTCTAAACTGGCGAGTTTTGATACGGCCTTCTCGTCTAGTATTAGGACCAACCTGGATCCCTAAACCGGACGCTTAGCCAAGGGCTCCGTCCTTTAACGCTTTGGGCTCTCGAAATCAACGGAAGCAATTATTAGCTGACGCCGTTAAGGCGAAAAACCTGAAGGGTACCATGCATGGTCGCGAAACTGCACGGTATGTGCGCCATCTTGGCGACGCCATTCGATTCTCAAAAGAAGATTGATGAGAAAAGCCTCAGGTCGTTAATTGATTTTGAACTAAAGGCAGGCGTCCATGGCGTTACCATCCTGGGCCTTCTGGGGGAAGTGTTACGATTGTCTGATGTTGAGAGAAGTGAAATCACAAGGATAGTACTAGATGAAGTTCGCGGACGTGTCCCCGTGGTGTCCGGAACAGGCGCGTCGGGTACGGATCTCGCAATAATGTACAGCAAAGAAGCGGAAAAACTTGGCGTCGACGCCGTTATGATTGCCCCACCTAGGTTAGCCAAACAGAATGATGATGCACTCGTCAATTATTACAATGAGATTGCAAAAGAAATCAACATCCCAATAGTTGTCCAAGACGAACCAATGACATACGCTGTTCACATGTCACCCAAGCTGATCGCTCGTTTCTCCGAGATTGGGGGAGTTGACTACATCAAATTGGAAGACCCGCCAACGCCAATCAAAATATCTCAAATTCGAAGCTTAACCGATGACCGTTTAGGAATTTTCGGAGGCCTTGGTGGACTATACGCGTTTGAAGAGCTTTCGAGAGGGGCCGTTGGCGTTATGACTGGTTTCGCCTACCCCGAAGTCCTCGCGAGCGTCTGCGAAGCCTTTTCGAGAGGAAAACGCGAAGTTGCACGCGACTTATTCTACCGCGCTCTCCCGTTGATTAGGTACGAAGCTCAACCAATGGTTAGCCTTGCAATCAGAAAGGAGATCTTCAGAAGACGCGGCTCAATCAAAGACTCAATAATGCGTGAACCAGCAACTAAACTGGACCAAGAAAGTTTCAAAGAAATTGATGAACTATTGGCTGGAATTAACATAGACGAGCTACTGGCAACATCCAAGAAAGTAGCAACCGGTAAAACCACCGCTTAAGGGCTGAAGCCTCTCAGTTGATGTGTGGCTCTGAACAAGCCTCGTGCATACCCACCGAACAGAGGCTGTGCAAGACGACGCGTTTTCGTTTTAACGAAAGGCAATTTACATTCACAGCACAAGCATTAGCCTATGCAAATTACGAAAGTTCAAGCATATCCTGTCCGCGTGCCGATGCGACAGTTCAGTGACGCATATTCCGATTATCCGATGGGACAATTTGTGCTCGTCGAAATCGAGACTGACCAAGGGACGGTTGGCTTCGGTGAGGCTCCCTGCACAGTCACTGTGGGGTTCTACGGAGAAACATTGGAGACGGTAACTGCAGCGATTCGGAATTACCTTGGACCAAGGTTGTTGGGGGAGGATCCGCTCAACATACGCAAGGCTACTTCACTCATGAATTCCATCCATGGAGCTGCATTCATCGCTAAGACGGGCATCGATACAGCGCTCTATGATTTAGCGGGCAAAGCCCTCGAAGTTCCTGCAAGTACCTTGCTAGGTGGCAGACAAAGAAACAGCATAGAGGCTGCGTCTGAGATAGCGATAGTTAATCCCGAAGAAATGGTTCGAGAAGCCCGCCGCCTCATTGAGTTGGGTTTCAAAGTCATCAAAGTCAAGGCCGGCAGAAATGTCGATGATGAGGTCAAGGGGATCAAAGCGATTCGGAACGCGGCAGGCTCAGACATCGAACTGAGAGTCGACCCAAACGGAGGGTGGTCACGCCTCGACACTCTCCGAGCCCTCAAGGTCCTTGCGCGTGAGGAAATCAGTTACATTGAACAACCGCTTCCGGGCTGGGATCTGGAAGGCCTTGCATGGCTACGGAAAGCAACGGGTGTCCCCGTAATGGTTGACGAGAGCGTCTGGACTCCACAGGACGTGATTAAGATCGCAAGAGCAGAAGCCGCGGACATAATCAACATTAAGATCACTAAGGCTGGCGGCTTGAAGAACTCTCTGGCTATCTACACGACCGCAGAAGCGGTGGGCATCCCGTGCATCGTTGGAACCGAACTCGAATCATGCGTCGCAGTCGCGGCGAAACTGCAGCTCGCGGCTTCATTGGAAAACCTGCCTTATGCCTGTGAATTTACGGAATTGGCTTTTCAGAGAATGGCCATAAAGGAATCTCTGCAGCTCCAAAATGGTACCCTGAAGGTTCCGACAAGCCCAGGCCTGGGTATGACTCCAGATAGGCAATTGATAGACCAGAACACTGTTTCTCTGTAACTGAGAAGTAAGCTACCAATTCGCGTGGTCTTTTTGTTGTTAGTTTCCTACGGACGGATTACTCATTGTCCCGCCATTTTACAGTAAGCCGGGATTTGAGGAAATCTACCAATACTACTCGGCCATTTCGAAGGCCGTTAACATTCCGACCAAGGAGGATTCATCCAATGTGACCTTGAAACCGTAATACTACCCTACATAGACCATGACACTAGGGTTGTTTCTTATCAGCGAGAATTCTCTAGGCGACGGTTCTTTGAGAAGCGATCCGAATTATCATTGAATAGCACTGCCGTGTGTTGTATCAACAGAACAATACATGTAATCTTCAAACTCCGAAAGATCTAGACAACTGTGAAAGGTTCATCCGTAGACATTCTGGAAACGAGTTCGTTGCCTCGTCGTTCGGCAGCTTTATACAGACACCAAAAATAATCTGAGTTATGGCTAGACTGCCTACTGATGGTCTGCCTGTGGCTATTACTCCGGAAGATATCCTAACGAAGAAGGTCATTACTGACGCACAGATTTCATCCAATGGGAACTCCATCGCTTTTGTTGTGGGAGATTGTTTCAAGGAAAAAATTGGGAAAGCAAAATCGAACATTTGGTTAGCTGATGTCGGTTCGGGGACCTTGCGTCAATTCACTAGAGGGGCTGGGACCGACAACTTTCCAAGATGGTCACCCGACGGGACGAAGCTTGCTTTTCTGTCAGATAGGTCCGAGAACCGCCTGGTTCAGGTCTACCTGATAGACCGAGAAGGAGGTGAAGCGCTGCAGCTGACTGACATTAGAGGTGAGATAACTGACTTTGCATGGTCTCCTTCAGGCAAGGAGATAGCGTTTCTGATGTATGACCCAGAGACGGAGGAAGATAGGGTGAGGATGGAAAAGTCTGGAGGCGCAATTGAATTCGAGAAGTTTCACAAATTCTGCAGAATCTGGACGGTACACATCCAAAATAAGTCTCTTAGGAAGGTCACGGAAGATCATCAGGTCTGGGAATTTTGCTGGTGTCCGGATGGCAGTTGCTTTGCTGCCATTGTGGCAGATGAACCCTACGAATGGTCGTGGCATATAGCACGCTTGGCTGTAATACCCATCAATACAGGCGAACCCCGCGTTCTGTATGATGCGAAACCGAAGCAGCTGGGGGGGCTGTTGTGGTCACAAGACGGGCGGTCGATCTATTTCTTGTCAGCTACATTGAGTGACAGGCCGCTCGTAGGCGGTGACTTATTCAGGATATCTGCGTCTGGTAGTGAAAGGAAACCGACAAATCTTACGAATGACAATCTGGGTTCAGTTCACTATGCGAAATGGAATGCAACGGACAGACTAATTGTTCTTAGCGTAAACAATGCGAAGACGATATTCACGTTAGTGAACCTTTCAGGGCCAAAGCAAGTAGAGTTTACTACATTGTACGAGGGAGAAGTAGGGGTAATTGGCGGATTGTTGTTCACTTCACAGCCAATGTTCTCTTGTGCGGACAACGGATTAATCGCAATAGTTAGGGAAGATCTGTACTCGCCGCAGGAAATCTGGTATGGCAAAATGTCGGAGGCAAGCATTTTTTGGAAACAGCTTACGGATTTCAACAAGCCGTTGAAGAAGTACTCGAACATTTGCGCGGAAATGGTCGAATGGAAGTCTTTTGATGGTCTGAATATTCAGGGATTTCTCTACTATCCTCCCAGGCAACAAAATGAACCTCTTCCACTTGTTGTTCATGAGCATGGAGGACCATCGTTCGGTTACGGTTGCAGATTCGAAATGGAAGCGCGATATTATGCTTCTCATGGATATGCTGTTCTCTTGCCTAATCCGCGAGGGAGTATGGGAAGAGGAGTCAAGTTCCTAGAGATGAACAGAGGCAACATAGAAGGCAAGGACTTCAAAGATATCATGGCAGGAGTGGATTATTGCATAGAACAGCAATGGGCCGATCCAAAGAACCTCTTTGTTTATGGAGGAAGCTACGGTGGCTACCTCGTAGCTTGGACGGTTTCACAAACTCAGAGGTTCAATGCCGCTGTAATGGACTTCGGAATATGTAATTTACTAAGCTGCCACGGAGGCGAATGGAACACGTATTGGGAAGTATTTCAATTCGACATTGATCCCTACAACCAATCAGACTTGTTCAACAAGAAATCTCCAATCTATTACGCACGAAATGTAAAAACTCCGACTTTGATAATACATGGAAAAGAAGACCCATGTGTCCCAGTAGAACAAGGGCACGAATTCTTTCGAGCTCTCAAAGAGCTAGGCATACAGACCGAGCTGATTGTTTATCCGCGAGAGGGGCATGGATATCAAGAGAGGGTCCACATGATCGATTCCTTCCAACGACACCTAAACTGGTTCAACGAGCACATGAAACATCACGAGTCATAACCCCGTAAAGGTTCACATTGAAATCACGGACCTAATCGCCCCAGAGGTTGGGGACGAATTGGGGGCTGCGAAGAGGCTGTCTTCTTGGGTGTATGATAACCTGGGACCTGATACGCCAATTCACTTCCTACGCTTCCACCCAGACTACAAAATGATGAACCTCCCACCAACACCAGTCAAAACATTAGAGAAGCACCACGCAATCGCCAATGGGGTTGGGCTGAATTACGTGTACTTAGGGAACGTGCCGGGGCACCCGCTAGAACACACCTACTGCCCAGAGTGCAAGGCCATAGTTGTGGAACGCCTCGGTTTCGACATAACAGGCTGGCACCTCGACAAGCAAAACCGCTGCTCAAACTGTGGAAACGAAATCCCCATCGTGGGCCAATTGAGCAAGTCAATAAATGAAGAACGCTTCGTGCCCATAATCATGTAAGGGTATGTTGGTGGGATTCCGGTTTGGCAAAGTCAGTTAGAGTGGAAGAAAGAACGTACCGAAGGCTCTCTCAGGCTTCCGGCCGACTACAGGTGATGCTCGGGAGACCAGTTTCTCTCGACGAGGCGATTTGGTACCTGCTGAATGGTGTGAAGGAGGAGGGCAGGATAAGTGACCTAGCCGGGAGCTGGGACATGTCGGAATCTGAAGCGAGAGAGATCGAAAGGGTGTTGCGGGATGGATGGAAATGTTGGAAGCTTCCTCAGCCTGCTTAGACACGCCTTCCTGCTGGCAAAACGTTAACTATTTATGATTATGCACCTAAGTACATAGTATTATGCACCTAGAACCATTATCGAAGACATCAGTGGAAATACTGGCTTATCTTAGCTCGAAACTTCGAGAGAGCTTCACGGTGCGGCAGATTGCAGGCGGGATAGGTCGGGACTACAGGATAACATACGTAATGACAATGCGCCTTGCCCAGCAGAAATACATCATTGCTGAGAAGCGCAGGCCTGTCACACACTGCAGGCTGAACCTTAAGGGCAACTCCGCGCTGCTGGCCTACATCGAAGCTATTCGTGCGGACCGGTTTCTTGCAAAACACCGCGATATCGAAGTAATTGCAAAAGGTCTGTGTGAAAAGATTGCTTCGCCGTTCTTTACCATGATACTTTTCGGCTCCAACGTAAAGGGGACTACGTCCAAGAGGTCTGACTTGGATGTTTTATCTGTAATTCAGAACAAGGAGATGGAAAAGGAAGTTTCGTCCGCAGTCGGCTCAGTCGCACGGACCAGCCCAATCGGCATACATGATGTGATTCTGACGAGCGGGGAGTTTGCCCAGCTGTTGAGGGAGAAGAAGCCGAACGTGGCGTGGGAAGCGGTAGACAACAGGATAGTGCCATATGGAGCGGAGCCGCTTTTCAAGATTCTGGAGGATGTCATGTGATAGAAAAAGAAAGAATCGACGAAGCGAAGCGGAACGTGAAGCAGTATATCGATGAGGGTTTGCTGAAGATCAAGGACCAAGACGCGCAGAAGTTCGTCAGCTTCTTCATGAAGAACGCGGAATCATCGTTACAGACGGCGTCGATTCTGCAAGAGATTTCTGATGAAGAGGCTCTCAAGAACACGCTCAGAGTGGGCAGTGATTTCGAGTCCTACCTGTGGGTTATTGTCTCCTCCTACTATTCGATGTTCTATGCAGCGACAGCCCTCCTTGCCAGCCAGGGCATCAGGCTGACAGGGCAGATTGTCCACAAGGTTACGGGAGACGCGCTCATACACTTCTTTGTCTCGAATGAGAAACTGGGCAGACTGCTCGAACAATACGAGGAGGCAAAGGACGTCGGTCTGCAGCTGATAGGGAGGGAGGAGCTGATGAAGAGCATGCAGAAGAAAGCCAACGAGCTCATCGTGGCGTACGAGACTGAGAGGAAGAAGAGAAGCAAGTTCCAGTACGATATCGGCGTTCAGGCGAAGAGGGGTTACGCGCAAACTTCCCTCGACAGAGCCAAGGAATTCGTGTTTGAGATAAGCAAGATACTGAAGTCCTAGTGCATAACATTATGCAGATAGATACATAACCACCGAAGTGCCGGTGTGATAGCGAAAGCGGTTCCTAGGATTACCCCGGCAGCGAAGGCGATAGAGAAGCCGAATACAGTGAAGAAGACCAAGCCGACGATGATGAGTAAGATAACGATGATCACGAGAAAGACGAGGAATGGAGTTGTCCGAAGAAACCAAAGACCAGATCACAGCATATTTGACCCAGCAACGACGAGTAGTAAAGAGTCGCTATGGCGGAAAGATCTACCGGCCCCACCAGCCCGCGAATCACAGAAATTGTAGCGATAGCACGCCTGAATCGATGAAAATGAGTTGAACCCCGCCATAAAGGGGGTTAACATCCCGGCGGGATCGGACGAACGCCGCTATCAACTTGACATGACTTTCCAGTTTGTCCAAGTTCGAAGCTCGTGGTCACGATTATTCTTCTCAGGACACTGGCTTCCAGACGAGACCGAGCTGGTCAGCGTAGGCGTACGCTTCTCCTATTTCCTGCGTGCTGGGGCAGCGAGCGATCTCTCGGTATTTCTCGGGTTCCCTGAGAACGAAGTGTTCGGGCCTGTATTGACTCATTACGTTGACTAATGCGCGTGGGCAATTTTCTGCTACCCAGCCGAGAATGGGTTTGGTGCAGCATTCTACATGGCCGGGCATAACAAGGTGCCTGACTATCATATCGCCATTTTCGTGGGCTATGGCGTGGTTTCGAGAAACTACCTCGAAGTATCTGACGATTCGCGAGTATTTGAGGGCGCAACGGTCGTTGCCCCACTTGAAGTCGGGCAGCCAAATATCCACCACATCCGCCAAGATTTGCATGGCTTCCCGGGTCAGGTACATGTTGCTGTTCCATAGGATTGGCACATTTACGGAAGTGAGGTTCAGGGCTTCTAGGATTATGTGAAGGTTCGGCGTGGGTTCGCCCCCAACGAAATTGATATTCGCCGCCCCCTCACCCCTCAACGACCTGATTATCAGGGAGAGGTTTCCAGGTGAGACGGGCGCCCCTGCGTCCGGGTCTTGGGAGATATCCCAGTTCTGACACATCACGCATCGAAATGTGCATGACGTGAAGAAGATTGTTCCTGAGCCATGCCGATCCACTAACGGCGGTTCCTCTCCGAAATGCCGGAAGAACGTTGCAACCCTGGCCGTGCTACCTAGGTGGCAAGCGCCTTCCCTCTCGCCTTCGACGCGGTCGACCTTACACCGCCACTCGCAGAACACACACTTTCGAAGAATACGATTCAGAAGTTCAACTTTCACATCTAAGAAACTGAACTGCGGGTTCTGAGATCGCTCGGATGGAATTTCGCCCTCCCTGAACTCTCTCAACCTGTTCAGAAATTCCAGCCGCAGCCTGCCGTGCTCCCGCCATAATTGCGCCTCTGTCATGAGGCCGGGGTCATCTTCGCAGGCGACCTCCTTGCAGATTAGGAACTTTGATGGCCTCAGATCCCGTAGTACGCTATAGTACCAAGACAGCCTTTCCCTCACCGCCTGGTCACGCCAAGCGTCGGTGATATAGTGTCTGAGCAACCTTCCCAAGAACTCCTCCTTCGGATCGGGTACTTTAGCGTGGCCCATCCTCGTTTCGAATGGTTACTATACGCCACTAACTGCGGAAACGAAATCCCCATCGTAGGCCAAAGATGCGAAGCCTCTCTCGACTAGGATGAGTTCCATTGGAATCATGGTCATTCTGGTTTGTGACCTAACAGAACAGTCTAACAAAGCAGACTTGGAATGCCAACTGCAACCTTCCATATTCCAGAGGAAAAGAGGAGTGTTTGGCAGCAGTTCCTCCAAATGATACACGGTGAAAGAGTGGGCGTCGGCAAGATCATTCTCCCCTGGATTGAACAGTTCGTTGAGAATCGCTGGCCTGGCAACAGCCAATCACGTATGACACAATTCCTAGGCCTGGCGCACCCTCCCCGCGAGCGAGGCATAGGTCAACCAGTTTGCCCACGCTGCACGCGACTCATGATTCACTACCTCAACGACTCGAACCTGTTATCTTATGAGTGTCAGCCGCGATGAGATGTGGGGCATCCTCTTGGTTTACTCTTCGTAACGGGCAATCTTAAGCAAGGCAATCAAGGGTAACGGTACCTTCCCGTCTGTTGGGAGACCCTATTACCTGTTGACTGCCGCGTCAGCCCACTCTTCGCTCCTTTGACAGACTGAAACGTTACACCTCTTTGGAGGTAAAACATGATGTCTTTCATAGGGTCGTCTGCTTGACCACACTTGCTAGCTTGGAAAGCAGCTTTAGCATCGGTCTGACGTGGGTCTTAGTCGTGAGATAGTGTTCCAAGGTACGTTCACGCCCGATCCGATCACGTAGGATCTCTGTCTCGTAGACTTGGCGCTCTGCGTTGAACGCTTTCTCAAGCTTCCGCAGTGTCTCATAGTCGGCCGGTTTTCGGAAGTGACCGGTTGAGATGATAGCATCCTTCTCTATCGGCAGATTCCGCAGCGAACTACCGCTAGCTACGTAATAGCCGTAGTCCGATCGGTTGAACAGTCGGATTGGAGGTTTCTCAGCTCGTTCCAATTTTCCGTACAGGTCGGGGGTAAGCTTGGGAGGCACGTGAGCTCTCCCAAAGCTATCAAATCCCATTTCAAATGTCAACATGTCCTTCGCCGGCTTGACGGGCTGACTTGCTAGTGCTCGACCTTGTCCCACATTCAATCCGTGTAGGTAGGACGGCTCCCCAAAGTCGGCATCTAGTTTTCTTAGATATCTTAGCACGCGAGTTATGTTGGGCTGCAGGCGCAACGGGTGTCGTCCATGAAAATCCATCGAGAACAGGCTCACGCCACGTTGTTCGTAGAACTTTAGGATGCCATCAAGCTCTCTATGAGACACGTAGGGTATAAGGCCCATAATTGGGCGATGATTGATAGTTTCGTATACCGTAAAGAACTGGTCTAGAAACTGGAGATAGCTCACTCCAGTCGAACCTTGTAGGATCGGTGGTACCAGGATATCTGCTCCTGCGATATTCATCAAGTCGAAGAGGTATTCAGTTTCTCTCCGAGACGGTGTGATTCCCTGGGGAGAGACATATGAGAAAAACACTACATTCAATGCATCAGGATGGGGGTTTCTCTGAATAGCGTTCACCAAACTTGAAGTGAACTGTTGTTGCTTCTGAAGGTCACCATCTATCTGATGAAGAATCTTTGGCGTCACCGACCTGAATAACTCGTTAATGGATGCGGTTCTGACATTACGCGATTCACATTCAGCGCTTTGGGTTAAGTGAACCGCTCGAACCGGCGTCTGGATGGTCTTACTTCGGACTCGAAGTGTGAGGACTCGCGAGAGAAAACCCTTATCGGTTCTCTCGAGTTTAGAGTACTTCATCCTTCATTCCTTAAATGCAGAATACCATCATGTTAAGCACATGGGGAATCAGGTTGTCAGCCGATGACTTAGACCCGGTAGAACGTTATTTGTTTTTGCTATTGTATTCTCCTGGCCCTCGCGGCTCTGCTGGCGAACCGATAAAAGGGGACCTTTGGCTCCAAAAAGAACTGTTCCTAGTCTCACAAAACGTCGAGCCATTGCGCGAGGAATTCGAGGCTTACAGGCTAGGCCCATTTAGCGAAGCCGTCGAAGAATATGAATCGCAACTACGTGTTTCCCAATTCATCGATGTCGCGGCATCCGGAATACGACTCACCGAGAAAGGCCAGAGCATTGCCAAAGAGATTTGGGAATCCGCAGATGAAAAGGAACGACGCTTGATTATCTACGTGAAGCAACTCCTCAACGATCTGTCGCGAGACGAGCTTCTCGTGCTAATCTATTCTAGTTTCGAAGAGTCAACCGTCAACTCCGATATCAAAGCTGAGGTCGAAAGAAAGAGGAGTGATGTAGCCATCAGTCTATTTCGAAAACAGAAAGTGAGCTTGGAACGCGCCGCTAGGATCGCCCGCATGCCTGTTATGCATTTCGTGAAGTTTCTGAAGGCACGTGGCATCTCTGCTTATGAGCCAAGCGACGCCGAGCTGAAGGAAGAATTGCTTGGTGCCGATCCTAATCGTTACTGATTGTTCAGTGATCAGCGCGTTCGTAGACATAGGGTGCCTCTCGAAGCTCAATCAACTTTTGATTGTCAAAAAGTGGAAGCTAGCGATTCCAGATCTTGTCCTTGACGAAATGAGTGGCAAGATTTCGCGACGGCAGCTAAGGAAGCGTCTGAAGTTCACGGTTCAGAGAACGCACGCCGCGAACATCAAGCGATTGAGAGCCCGCTACTTGTCACTTGGGGACGGCGAGCTAGCTGTGGTTTCCTATCTTTTGAGAAGACAATCGGGAGCGGCTTTAGCGGGGTTGGATGATCATACGGCCCGTAATGTCGCCCAGACTTTGGGCGTGAAATATATCGGGACGCTGGGATTGCTTCGGTTGATGTACATTTCGCATATCATAAATCATGACGAAATGAGCTACTATTGCAAGGCACTAAGTAAAGTAGGATTCCATATTACGGAAACTCTGATCAAGAAAATCCTTGAGTGAACCGACGCGCCTAATATTGCCTGCAGTTGACCCGCGCCAGCTCCTTTGGAGGTTTTTTCCGCGACGACACCTATCGCTCTCTGTTTCCTAGAATATAGTCTCTGAGATTTAGCCGGTGATAATGTTTTATCGGCAGCCAGTCAAGACTTAGTTGGGTACTAATCTTGGTGGAACTAGTCTGGGATCGGAAGTACGATAAATCAGGAACCAAGACTGCCCCGGTTTCTGTAGCTCTGCCCTTCCAGACAATTGAAACCCTAAACGAATCTACACAGCAACGTCAGAAGTCAATCGAATCGTTTCTCACGGGAAGAGGCGAAACAGAATGGCGAAACCGGCTCATATGGGGCGACAAGAAATACGTTCTTCCTAGCCTCCTACCTGAATTCGCAAATTCAGTAGACCTAATCTACATCGACCCGCCATTCGGCACCGGTGCGGACTTCTCGTTCATTGCCACTGTGCCGGATGACCCCGACGCGACGGAGGGCGACTCGTTGGTCTTCACCAAGGAACCGAGCATCATAGAACAGAAGGCTTACCGTGATACCTGGGGCCATGGGTTGGATACCTATCTCCATTGGTTCTACGAAACGGCGGCGCTTCTCCATGAACTGCTCAATGATAGGGGAAGCATTTACGTACATCTCGACTCTGGCGTGAGTCATTACGCCAAGTTGATTCTTGACGAGGTATTTGGTGCGGAGCAGTTTGTCAACGAAATCGTCTGGCGTAGAGCGTTCGCACATAATGACCCAGCTCGTTGCGGAATGATTCATGACGTCCTCCTCTTCTATTCAAAGACCGAAAGCCGCACATGGAATGATGTCTTACAGAAACCGAGCCGGGAATATGTCGAACAATTCTTTGACCAGTATGATGAGACCCGGAAGGAACGATATGAGCGACTTCCTCTAGACGCTCCCCGACACGGCGCCGGGGGAAATCTTCTTTACGAATGGAAAGGCGTGTGGCCAGCAAAGAACCGAACATGGGCCGTCCAGAGAGAAAAAATGGAGGAGTACGATAGGGCTGGTAGAATCCATTATCCGAAGAAAGGGATTCCCAGACTCAAACGGTACGAGAGCGAATATGAAGGCACAGTCCTTCAAGACATCTGGACCGACATTAACAAAATCCATAATCAGTCTCCAGAACTCTTGCACTACCCGACACAGAAACCCGAAGCCCTTCTTGAGCGCATACTCAAAACTTCCTCGAATGAGGGTGACCTGGTGCTGGATTGTTTCGTGGGCAGCGGTACCACGGCTGCTGTGGCGGAGAAGTTGGGGCGGCGCTGGATCGTGTGTGACCTTAGCCGATTTGCGATCCACACGACTCGCAAACGTCTTCTCAGCGTGGAGAACCTCAAACCATTTGTTATACAAAATTTGGGTAAGTACGAGCGTCAAGCTTGGCAGACCGCTGAATTCGGAGATGAAGCTGGAACAAAAGTTCGATCATACACCAGCTTTATTCTCAAATTGTATAATGCTCAACCTTTGAACGGATACATTTGGCTTCATGGGAAGAAAGGAGCCCGTCTTGTTCACGTAGGCTCAGTGGATTCACCCATTTCGCCTTTAGACGTCGGACAAATCGTTGCCGAATTCAAGCGTTCAATCGGGACGGGCAAGGAAGCCCCTAGAACGAATGGCGTCGACGTGTTAGGATGGGATTTCGCCTTTGAGTTGAATGAGCTGGCAAAGCAGCAAGTTGCTCAGGCTAACGTTGACTTGCGATTCTTGCGCATTCCACGTGAAGTGCTTGACAAGAAGGCCGTTGAACAAGGAGACGTTCGTTTCTTCGAACTAGCCTCATTGGATGTCGGAGTAAAGACTTCCGGAAAGAAAGCTACAGTCACTATCAAAGACTTTGTGATTCCAGCAGATGACGTGCCTTCTGATATCCAGAAAGAAATCAATCATTGGTCACAATGGATCGATTATTGGGCGGTCGACTGGAACAACAAGAATGACACTTTCCACAATGAATGGCAAGAGTATCGTACACGGGAGAAGCCTAAGCTCGTAACGGAAACCTCCAAAACGTATGACGAGCACGGAGAATATCGTGTTGTTGTGAAAGTCATCGATATTCTCGGAAACGACACTACGAAATTGCTTCGGGTGAAGGTCTAGTGAGAGTGAAAAACCGCAGAAGTTCGCAGGCTAGACTCGTTGCCTCAGAAGGTGAGTTGAAGCTCCTAGCTCCCGCGATCGGAACTGCACCCTGTGTTCCTGCCATCAAGACCTCAGTGAACTCATGGATCAAGAGCGGTTACACCACTCCCGAAGGATGCACTGAAACAAGCAAAGCTTTGCTGAATTACTGGTTTCATTCTGATCATCGACTGGCGAATGGTCGAGTTTTCGCATACAATACAGCCCAACATGAGGCAATGGAAACTCTCGTCTACCTGTATGAGGTGGCTAAGATACGACGCCAACGAACTATGCTTGAACAATACGCCGTGGAATCAAAGCATCTGCAACTACTGCAACACGACGACTTCGCCAGGTACTGTTTCAAAATGGCGACAGGCAGTGGCAAAACAAAGGTAATGGCTCTTGCAGTTGCCTGGCAATACTTTAACGCCATCATGGGGAACATTCCAGGCTATTCAAAAACGTCGCTCCTGATTGCTCCAAACGTAATCGTATTCGAGAGACTGCGATTAGACTTCGCCGGCGGCAGAATATTCCGTGCAGACCCAGTCATTCCTCCGGAGTTTGTGAATACTTGGGATTTTGAATGTTATATGCGAGGAGAAGCCGACCGTGCGCGTTCTGAGGGGGCGCTCTACCTTACCAACGTTCAACAACTGTACGACAGGCCAACCGAAGATGATGAACCTAAGGAGATGTCAGATGTTCTAGGCCGTAAACCGCCTTACGAGGGAAGCGAAATCGAGGATTTCATGTCGCGTTTGATCAGGCGAGTTGGACCAATCCTTGTAGTGAACGATGAAGCCCATCACACATGGGATGAAGAACTGAAATGGAACGATATCATTCGTGACTTGAACAGCAAGGTCACGAGAGGAGTAGGAGCCCAGCTCGATTTTTCGGCAACGCCCCGATTCAGTCATGGTGCGTTGTTCTCATGGACGATTTACGATTATCCTCTAAAACGAGCCATTGAAGATGGAATCGTCAAACGACCACTCAAAGGAGTAGCCTCGGGGATACATGAAGCTCGATCCAATACTGCAAGTACAAAGTACAGAGCCTATTTGACTGCCGGAGTAGAAAGATGGAGGGAATATCGAGAACAGCTCAAACCACTCAAGAAGAAGCCGATACTTTTTGTAATGATGAACAATACGGACGACGCAGACGAGGTTGGAGACTATCTCAGAACACATTATCAGGAAGAATTCGGAGCTGATAAACTTCTGGTTATACATACTGATAAAAAGGGCGAAGTTTCGAAACGTGATTTGGAAGTAGCCAGGCGAGTCGCGCGAGAAGTTGACTCTGAGACCAGTTCTGTGAATGCAATAGTAAGCGTGCTGATGCTTCGTGAAGGGTGGGACGTTCAGAACGTTACCGTCGTCATTGGTCTTAGACCGTACACATCGAAGGCGAACATTCTACCAGAACAAACGATCGGAAGAGGACTTCGGTTAATGTTTCGTGACCTAGCCGGTGAATACCGTGAAAGAGTTGACGTGATTGGCAACAAGGCATTCATCAATTTCGTGGAGGATCTGGAGAAGGACGAGGGAACCAAGTTCGACACCTTCCAACTGGGTAAGGAAAAACTTGAGATCGTCACAATCATGGTCGATCCCAAGAAAGCGGATAAGGATATTGAAATTCCAGTCCTCAGCCCAATACTAGTCCGGAAAAAGTCTCTCTCTGAGGAAATATCGTCCTTAAACATTCGCACACTGAAATGCCCAAAGTTGCCAAAAAAGGAAACTGATCCCGAGACAGAGACATTTCGATATGAAGGCTACGATTTTCTCACGCTCAAGAAAGAAATAGAACGCCGGTATAAGATCCCTCAAGCTCAAACCGCTCAGGAAGTAATTTCCTATTACGCCAAGGAGATTGCACAAGACGTCAAACTGCCTTCCCAATTCGCATACCTCGTCCCCAAGATTCGACAGTTCCTCGAAGAACGAGCGTTCGGAGAGAAGGTCAACCTCAACGACCCCGTAATTCTCAAGGCAATGAGCAGCAACGTCAGTCAGTACGTCGTAGTTCAGACATTCGTCAAAGCGCTCAGAGCGATAATCGTCGAGGAACGCATCCCAGAAATTGCTGCACCACCACGAAGACTCTCCCAGACAGAACCCTTCGCCTACTCGAGACCAACATATCAAGCATCAAAATGCATCTTCAATCGGGTACCATGCGACAACGAGTTCGAGGTAGAGTTCTCGAAACTCCTCCAATCATCCGATGAGGTCATCAGCTTCTCCAAACTACCATCACGATTCGAGTTTTCAATCGAATACACCGATTCCGTCGCCAACTTGCGATACTACGAACCCGATTTCGTTGCGGTGCTGGAAAATGGTGAGCATTATCTAATTGAGACTAAAGGGCGTGAAGACCCTGATGTGCCGCATAAGGATAGGGCTGCCAAACTCTGGTGTGACTACGCAACTGGCTTGACCCAAGTTAAGTGGCAGTATCTGAAGGTGCCGCAGCAAGACTTCAAGCGATTGGAGCCGGACGAGTTCTCCGACCTTAATGTCTTCAAATATGAGCAACAGACGCTGACCGCTGACTAGACACGCCACAAATGCTATCTACGCATATCGCGCGATTTGGTGGCTTCGAAACATTTTCTTCAACTTTTGGGCGGAAGCATTTGGGAGTCAATATTAATTCTGAAACTGCGGACGAATTGATCCGAGGCGTGACCCTGAAGATACGACAGAATGTGGAATCGGGCATCTCGCCGCTGTCGAGCGAGAGCACGTTCAGGTTTCTCTTCGCATGGGAATTAGGTAGAGCAAATGAATTTTCTCCCGACTATCGTTTCGATTTTGAATGGAACGCATATTCCAGCCTTGATAGCGAGGACACATTCTTGGATTTGCTCGTCTACACAGATCCAACGTTCAAAGTTGCTTTAGAATTCAAGCTTCCCAAGTCATCGGACTTTCACATGACCAACTCCACACAAACGCGAGCAAAGATTTGCAGAGACATTTCGAGACTCAACTATCTGGTAAGAAAGCAGTTGAATTCGATACGTTTAGGATACTTCCTCTGCGCTACTAACGAAGGTGCATATCTTACGGAAGGTCGGAAAACAAGCAACATTCAGTATAAGACCTACAATGGAACTGCATACCAACCGAACGAGATGATCCCCAAAGGTAGGCCTCCAAACGGCATCCAGCGAGATCTATTGTTCCCGAACCATATTGTGCGGTTTGAATGGGAAGGGACTGAGTCTACCCGAAATCGACTCCAAATGAAGGGCAGATTCGCGTGGCTAACTCCGATAAGAATCTCGGGCTAGTTCTGGTTTTCGAACACTCCTGGACTGATTCAGCGAAGAGTATTATCGTCGATTTTCGTCTAGATTTGAGATGTCATGGGTACTAGCCAATAAGAAGTTGGTCACACAATACACGGGATTACACTTATCTTGACTAGGGCCTTTTTGCTCCCTATGTTCTTCAGCACGGTACTTTCCCAGTTATCTAACCTTAACGATTATGCTAATCGACATCTCGACAACGATATGGGAAGTTAGGCAGCGAGAAATCGGAGTGTTGAGAAATGTCGGATAGTTTTCGAATTATTGCGACGACGGGACCGATGGAGAAAGTGTTGAAAGATGACCAAGGAAGACTTCTATCCTTTCCTGCGGTGATGTATGAGTTCTATTCGTGGGACGCCCGCATATTCGCTGTAGAGCAAATCAAGCGGATCTTAGACAATCCTGCAACGTTCAATGGGTTGTCTAAAGAACTGCGCGACAAACTACGAGGCATTCTGGTCCTAGAGCTTGTGGCGAAATTCTGTGAAAGCTCCGAAGACCTCGCAGCGTTTGGCATTGCATTTGCGACGGAACTGTACATGGACGCACTTGGCCCGGATGAGGTCTGGAAAAGAGTTGCGGAATACGAGACGGGAGACATTGTCAATTTCTATAGAGACATTACATTGAGAGGAGCAGATTACTTCGCGAACCTGCATGGATATCCACCTCTTCAACTTCAAGAAGATAACTCACGTATGATCCTATTTCGCTCCTGCAAGCAGTTAGCAGGGTACATGGGAACAGTTGCCCAGGCTTACATGAGTCTACGTGAACTTCATAACGCATACAAACATGGCATGAGGGTCTTCTTCGGAAGCTTGAGCGAAAAAGGCATAGAATCAATTGCAATTGCCTATGTCGACGCTGATGCAAACATCAAAGCCGTGAATTTTCCCCCCGAGTCGGTCGAAGAGGTTTACACGCTAGGGGTCCAATTAGGAAAGATCTTAGGAGCATTCTTGCAATGGCATAGTATTCGAATTCAGGTAACCAAAAAAGGCTCGATTTCGGTCTCCGCCCCGGTATTCGGTCACGGAAGCGACCTTGACAAAGGGTTGGGCATGCTCTTCTTCCCTACCTTATCAGAAACAAGAGCAACTCTTGTGAACGAAGCAGGGAAAGTTGCACTCGAACACGAAGCTGAGGTCGAAAAAATCGATCGCGGACATATTATAGCTGTTGATATCGACGCCCGAGAAATCCTTGCCTTCCACTCACCCAATCTCCGCGACGTAATCTTTGAGTCATTCAAAGCGAGGCCCGGTGCAAGACTCGTCTTCCGCCGCATAACGAGTGATGGAAAGGTTGGGCCTTACTAGGAACCTACGAATCATAATTGAAAGTGTGACACCCCTAGACACATAGCCACATGGAAGCGAGTCTAAATTATAGACGACTCATCAAAGCCTGCACATTCAGCCGACGAAGCTTCACCGACTCTTCAGGTGCAGGGTCATTTTCACTCAGCACTCGGTAAACGTTCGTAACCTCACAATCGAATAGGCTCCCGCTACCCTCTACCCTTGAAACCTGGAGGTGGGCGGAGAGCGTTGAAGGGTTCTTTCGGCGGTAAGGTCGAGAACGAAAATTCCGGTAATGTACGTAGTTTTTCGGTTCAGCTTCCAGCTAACGTAACTGACTGGGTGGGGAAGGCTGCGGTTAGGAAGGAGAAAACGCCCGAGCAGTTTCTGCGGGAACTGATAATCACAAGCATAGAGGAAGAAGCCATGCCCCTAACGCTCCGGCTTCAGCGGCTCGACGAACTCGTCAAGAAAATGCAGGTAACAGTGAAGAAGACGCCCATGCAGGAAGAGAAGGACGCCAAGACGCATGTCCACTCTTTAGAGGAACGAACTAAGAGACGGGAACACCTAATCGAACTAGGCCTAGAAGCCTACGACGAACTGAAGAAGATCGCAGCATCGGAGCAGGCTTCTAAAAGATCGAAGTCCCGCCTCCAAGCATTCGCCGTGATGGCCCGCATCGGCACATTCAACGCCGCCGTAATCCGCGACGCCGAAAACGACGAGTTAGGCACCCTCCTAGCCGAAGTAGAGGAGACAAATGAACAGTTCAAGGAGGAACTGGGAAAACTAGAGAAAAAGCGGCGTGAAGAGAAAGCATAGGAGAGGGAACGTTATCGCACAGGCACCTTCTGACATGCCCAGCGCCGAATCCCCAAGAAACCAACCGAAGCGCCTCAAACTAAAGCGCTATCGAAGCGTTCAAGTTAACTTCAGGGTTAGCAGAAAATGGCTGAACATAGTCATCATGTTAGCCAAGCTAGAAGGCCGCAGCAGCAGCGCCCTAATGCGTGAACTCCTCAACCTGGGCCTCGCACAATACGTGAACATACACTACCGCACACCCCAACTCATCAGGCAACAACAACTACAATCCATAATCAACAAACAACTACCCCAAGCCGCATCTCAAGCCAAGGCAGCCCAGAAAAAAGACGCCTAACATTGAACTTGACGGTTCCTGTGTTCATATATATGTTCAAACATTTTTCTCGTCGGGTAATGGTTTTGACAAAGACGCTAACCATACGCGATGAAACTTACGAGAAACTTGCAGCTGTCAAAGGGAAAAATGAGAGCTTTAGCGAACTGTTTGATCGGCTTGTTGATGGGGCCGGTTCCTTGGAATCTTTGAAAAAGCTGAGGGGGAGCGTGGAGTTCGCGGAGAAGAAGAAGATGTTGAGGGAACTCGAGGCTTCTAGGCAGAGCGTAGGATATGATTCTCCTCGATACTGATGTTCCAACTACCCATCCTGAATTACACTAAGGAAGACTCACGTCTCTCCGTCAAGCTTGAACTCGCTGCGGAGAAAGCGGGAACACCAGTACGCAGAACCGACGCAATGATAGCTGCCACAACCATCACCAACGAGGCGGATTTCTTCACGCTCGACTCGAAACATTTCGGGCCAATGAAGGCGTTTGGTTTGAAACTCTTTCGCTAAAGGATGATTACATTCAACTCTCGGGCTTTGTTCGTCATAGGCAGTTTCTTGGCAAATTCCTTCATGTCCCGCAGACTGACAACGCCTCCTAAACTCACTGTCTGATCATTAGTGGAGAACTCTGGGCGTGCCTGTTCACCGCTCAACTTGCGAACTTTTCTTACGAGCCATCACATCGTTCTCGTTATTGTCGTCTTCATCTTTGTCGGTCTTCTCATCTTTCTCCTTGTCCGTCATCTTCTCTTCTTTCTCACCCTCTTTCTCCATGTTTTTCTTATCATCAGCGTAATCATCGTCGTGATCATCGTAATCGTCGCCTTCGTCGCCGTCTCGGCCATCGCTTCCGTACCCGCTGCCGCTCCTGTAGCGGCGATCGTTCTTGGAGTCGCTGCAGCAGCATGTCTGGGAATCGGATCGGATATACAGTCAACTATCCAATGTCGTGAACTCGAAACATACTGAGACTTGGATTCTCCGCGGAATGAATCGGCGTATTGTCCACTAGCACGCCTACTCGCGAAACAGCTCCGCCACATGATCTGACATGCTGTATCAAAAATGTTAACTACTTAAATGCTAGTTAACAGAAATCATACACGAAAACATGGTGAGACGCAATGAAACGAATTAAGCTAAGTCCGGATGAGCTGAAGTGCCTGCGCTTCATAGCAAGCCGCAGAACCTCGCGCGTCTCGGACATAGCCTCAGCCCTCAACATATCGAAAGTCCAACTGTCAAGGGTCATTTCCGGTCTCGTGGACAAAGGCTTCATCACCACAAAGAAGCAAGGCCTCTCAAAGAATGTTTCACTCTCCGAAACCAAACATGCAGCGCTCTGGAGAAGTCTGAGTTTGGAGTTCGGTCACATGCCTTTGCACAAGCTGCTATCAGGGGGAAGCCTTGAAGTGCTCTCGGCGATAGGCTCACAGCAGCTAACAAATAGGAGAACCATCGCAGAAAGCTCATTGATTTCGGAGGCAACCGCCGCACGGGTTCTCGAACGGCTGGGGCAGCTGGGCGTGGTTCAGAAGAAAGGCGCCTACCGCATTTCACCTAGGTTCCAGATTCTGGGCGAATTCACGGCCGAATTCAGGCGGTACATCAACCGAAAGGTGGCTCTCGAATTCGCCCCCGACGCCGCGATAGTCTGGGAGCGCAATGTGGAATTCATCGTAGAGAGCTCAAGATCTGAAGAATCCGATGGCTTCCTCCTGACGGGAGTCTCAGCGTTCGCGAGGTTCGGCGTATCACTGATGGCATCCAAGTCGCACTTCTTCCATTCACCCTTTGCAATGAGGCTGAGGCTGGAAGAAGTGCTTATCCATTCGCTCCTAATACCCAACTTCAGCCTGCTCCCAACACTTCTAACATGGAGAAAGAACGAGGCAAAACTGGATTCTCGATATTTGAGGGACTCCGCGGAGAAATACGATGTAGCCACGTCCGTAGCAGAGATAACTCGCTATTTCGAGAGCCACGGCGCAGAAAGACCAGACCGCTTCCCTCCGTGGAATGAGTTTCTCGCGAGAGCGAAGGAGTATGGAATTCAATGACCTCGCCGCGCATGTTTGGTGAGGCGGACCTAACTAAAGCCCTAGAGGGCAGTGGGAGACATGTCTCGCGGAAAGTAACAGCATATCTCATCGGCGGATGCGCGATGACTTTCATGGGAAGAAAGGTCGCGACAAAAGACATCGACATCGTGTTAGGATCATCCGGGGACGCGAAAGAATTCACAATAGCCTTGGGGCAGGTCGGGTTCGCCAGTGTTCGACATCTTACGAGTCCTTACACTAGGATGGGCGCGTTCGACATTGTGGAAGACAACGGGGGCATGAGGTTCGACATATTCGACCGCCAAGTCTGTAGGGCGCTGGTGCTAAGCAGCGGGATGAAGTCGAGAGCGCGCCTCTATCGAGCTTTTGGGAATCTCGAAGTGCATCTCATGGCACCCGAGGACATCTTTCTCTTCAAGGGCATTACTGAGCGCGAGGCCGACCTAGACGATATGCGTATACTTGCCGAGGTCGGATTGGAGTGGAAGACTATCGAGACGGAATGCCTATCCCAAACGCCTAGCGGACGCTGGGCCTACATGCTAGGGACAAAGTTGATGGAACTTCGCCAAAAGCACGGCATTGTTTCACCCATAATCAAGACCCTGATGGCTCATGCAAACATGGACTTACTAGTGTACGCCTTCCGCAATGTTCTTGGAAATCAGCAGATGAAGTTCAAGGAAATCGCACGCGGCATCGATGAGAAATACGGCTACAAGGACTCCTGGACGCGCAAGCAGCTCGCCTTGCTAACGACCAAGCGTCTCGTGCAGAGGAGCAAACGTGCTCGGGAATGCTTGTATTCCATGACATGATGTCAGGATTGACAAAGTGGCAGGTCCTCTAGATGGAAGAGAGTAAGTGTTTAAGCTTCTGTTCAATCTCAGGGATTATTTTCCGGTCGTCTTGAATCCTTATCCTATTTCGTCGGTAGAGTTCTGTTAGGTTTCTCTCGACCCAGTTCACTATTCCCCATTCTGTTAGAATCAATCGTACCTGTCGGATGTCGAGTCTTCGATGATTCTCCTTGATGAAGCCGTTTAGGCGCAAGGCGTTCTCGGTTGATGTCAGAAGTATCGAGTGATTGGCTTGAAGTTCGGTCGAGTCTGCTGTTGTGTTGATGCGTAGATGGCCAGTGCGAGGCTCCACAATTGATCGTCATGCGTGCCGGCTGGGTGGCTGAACTTTTGCGTCCCGGACTTTGTGGTTTCGCATTGTTGCTCGGTCATCTGGATTAGGAGTTTTGGGTTGTCTCTTGGGAGGGTGAGTTTGCCGTGTTCCAGGGCGAGTTTCAGTTTGCCCATGATGTCTTCCTTCATTTGGGCGGTTAGGGTGACGCCTTCTATTCCTTGCATGAATTGTTTGATCTCTTCGTAGGGTCCTTCACCTACTCCCGTTTTGTCGAGGCATCCCGCCGCGAAGGCGTACGTCTCGTTCAGCCGCCTCACAGTGCCTATTACCGCGGTGTAGGGGGTCTCCAGCGGCAGTTCCTTGAGGTAGACGAGGCGAAGGTTGTCGTCAACCTTCTCTAGGATGGCGATTGCTGAATGGTCGGCGTGTTTCCCGAAATCTATCCCCACTACGAATTGGCCCTTGTACTTTTCGGCTTGGAGTGGATCCCTGTTCAGCGCATATTCGTCGTCCGTGCAGCTCAACACCAACTCGCTGGGCAGGAAGCTGAATTTGTCGTCCATGAATACGGCGTTGTATTCACGGTTAAAAGCAAAGTCACCGATGGTTCTCCTCTCCAGTTCCAACTTTTCTTTGGTAACCGTAGGGTTCATGGCACTCGGCCAAGTGTAGGTTTTGAATCCCAATTCAGGCTTGCTAAGGGCTTCATAGAATGGGTGGTCCCTCATCCACGGCGTGGAAGTCATTATCAGCCTGGCTCCTGGCCGCGTAATCATCGTCGGCCTAACCACCGAGTCAATGACAATTCTCGGAATGAAATTCGCCTCGTCCAGAATGGCCATATCCGCCGTCTGCCCCCGTAGGGTCGACCCTTCCCTTCCACATGGCAACGCGACGATCTCTGAGCCATTTGTGAAACGGATGATAGTTCTCGATTGGTAGGTCATCAGGGCCTTGGCGGGGATGGAGGTTTCGGTTAGGCGGAGGATTTTGTTGAAGAGTATTATGCTCTGGCGTAGGCCTGCGCTGACGATTAGGATTCGCACTTGGTTCTTTGCGAGGGCGAAGTGTAGGGCTATAATCGCGGCTAGGGTTGTTTTTCCTACCTGTCGGCCGCAGCAGGCGGCAATAAGCGTGGAATTGTCCCGTAGGAATTTCTCCTGGTATGGGTAGGGTTGGAAGTGTAGGAATGTTCTCGCGAATTCGACTGGGTCGCGTAGGGCCTTGTGGTAGAGTTGCGCGTATCGTTTGAGGCGTTCACTGTCCTCCATGCTTCTGGGCCTCCTCAAGGGCTTGCCTGATTTGCTCCATGATGTCGGATTGGGTTTGCTTGCCTAATCTGTCGCGGCGGCTGAGCGCTAGTTCTCGGGTTGCGTTCTCGATGATCTTCATCAGTTTCAGTTTGCTGTCGGCCACGACCGAGTACGTGTCAACGGTCGACTGCTTCGAGTCGAGGAATACTTCCAGGTTTTTCGCTTGTATTGCGGTTCGCGCAATCTGGTCGATGAGTATGTCATCTATGGCTGGTTCGTATCCTCCCGCCTTCTCCAGCACTTTCACTAACTTGTACCTAGTTCGTTCATACTCGGGGACGTCTTTCTTTGTGAGCAACTCCTGCTTCACTACTTTCGCCGGTGGGCCTCCAACGTGCTTTATTTTCATGGGGCCGCGGCCTCCTGTGTCTTCGGCTCGTGGTTGTCTCTCCATGGGGCGTTTGCCAAGTATTGGAATAGGAAGTACCTCAGGAGACGTGTCCGTGTTAGGTTGTATTCGTGGGCGAGTTGCTTGAGGTCGACGGCAGTCCGGCGTGGGATCCAGACACCGATTTTCTTATGTCTCCTTTCCTGGCTAAGTTTCAGTTTGGGGGCTGAGAGGTTAGTCGTCACTGCTTCGGTGATCACTAAACCTCTTGAGCATGCTCCGCTCTCCCGCGCGGCTCGCTCTAACTCGTCTGCTTCCGAATCTGTTAGAAATAGGAATAATCTGACGCGTCGTGTGGGCTTGCTCTGGTAGCTTTTCCTTGTCTTTCTGTTTTCCATGCGTGGTTCATATCGGCCGAAACCATGACGTTTCGGTGACATAGCCGAGACGCTGAGCCATCCGTATTAATCAGCTCGTCAACGCTCATCCAGCACGCCGCGAAAACAGCTTGTCTCCCGGACAAAGCTGCGACACACACCCGACGGCCCTTGCTCTAACGCAAAACAGCACTCAAAACCCGTACTGAACCGGAAAATCGAACCATTGACAACTCGAGGGTCCCAATGCTACCGAAGCTAAGTTTCCTGGCCACGTTGGACTTGAATTGAGTAGGCGTTATTCGTATTCTCTCCTTCTGTGGAAGAGATCGGTTATGCACACTACGTTGCCTTCGACCGCGTATATCGCCCGATAGTCGCCAATCCTTAGACGAAGGAGGCACCAGTTTCGCGGCACCATTGATTGCCGGAAGATTAGCTGGGATCGTAATGTCGAGCCTGTTTAACATGAGTTGCATAAATATGCAACTCACAGATTACCGTGACTCTAAGAATGCAAGTAGATCTTGGTGGCGTTCTTTTTGAAATTAGATTATGACAATAAAACCTACGAGTCGCGCGAAGTGGCGACTGAATTCAATTTGGCTACAAAGATGCGTGACGGAGTCAGACTTTCAACGGATGTGTACCATCCGCGGGAGAGAGGAAAATGGCCCACCATATTGGTTCGTACACCATATGACAATAATGATACGAGGTGGGTGGAATTTGGAAAGAAATTCGCAGCGCGGGGCTACGCTGTAGCAACTCAGGATGTTCGAGGTAGGTATGACTCTGAAGGAGAATGGTACCCGTCCAAGAATGAGGGAAGAGACGGATATGATACGCTGAAGTGGCTTAGTCATCAGAAATGGTGTAATGGAAAAGTCGGGATGACCGGAGGTTCCTACAACGCGATGGTGCAATGGGACGTTGCCGTGTTGAGACCGCCGAACCTCAAAGCAATGGTTTCAATGGTATGCCCATCAGACCTCTTCGTTAATTGCTGGTACAGGGAGGGCACGTTGGGCTGGGGGGACACGCTCAGGTGGCTTGTCCACGTCGACGCCAGGGTAAACCAGAACCTGCTTGCTTACAATATGAGAGACGTGTACTGGCACGTTCCGTTCAAGACCGCTGACGAAGCATTAGGTAGGCATGTACAATTCTGGCGCGACTGGATACGGCACCAGTCTTACGATTCATACTGGAAAGCGACAAGCTACCACCACCGTTACCATTTGGTAGGTGTCCCAGTTCTGCACATCTCAGGTTGGTACGATGACTGTGCGGACGGAAACATCCGCAACTACCTATCAATGAAGAAAAGGGGCCGAACGGTGGAAGCTCGAAATAACCAATATCTCGTCATGGGCCCATGGGCACACCGCATTAATGATTCGAGAAAATACGGTGAAATCGATTTCGGCCCATCCTCATTGGTCGACCTAGACGGGTTGCAGAAGCGCTGGTTTGACTACTGGCTGAAAGGAATACAGAATGGAATCACAAAGGAAAAGCACGCCTCAATTTTCGTAATGGGGCGCAACCAATGGCGCGAGGAGCAAGATTGGCCACCACGCAGCGCGAAAGTCAGGAAATTCTATTTTCACAGCAAAGGACATGCGAACAGCTTTCTGGGAGACGGCTGCCTCACCACTAAAGCTCCCAACCGAGAGCCCGCAGACTCTTTCGATTACGATCCGGATAATCCGTGTCCGAGCCCAGTTAACGTGAACGAACCCGACGATCGACGCCCTGCTGAACGCCGCGACGACGTATTAGTCTATGATTCGGAAATACTCATCGAGCCCGTTGAAGTGACTGGGAACGTGTTTGTGGAATTGTTCGCTACCTCCTCGGCACCTGACACTGATTTTGCGGCACACCTCGTCGACGTATACGACAACGGATATGCACACCCTATCGCGGACGGAATCATAACCGCACGTTACAACAAATCGATTGAAACCCCTGAGAACATAGTTCCCGGAAAAACCTACCGGTACCGAATCGATTTGTGGCACACGAGCAACGTATTCCTGAAAGGGCACCGAATGCGCGTCGAAGTCTCAAGTTCGGATTTCCCGCGGTATGCGAGGAACATGAACACAGGGAGGCCCTACGGAGCTGACTTGACAGGAAAGGTGGCTCACCAAGAAGTTCTCCACAGCGCTAATTACGGGAGTAATGTGCAGCTACCGATTATAGACTAAATAGAAAAGCTATTAAATGCAACGGGGCCGTTACGGCTTTTTTGAGTTGTCAATGAAACTTTCTAAGTTCCTAACTGTTTTCGTGATAGCGCTGTGTCTTCTTCAAGCGTCACAGCTCGCTTTCGCGCAACAACCTAAAGTGCTCGTTGTCGGAATAACCAGCGAACCGGAAATAACAGAGCTCAATCCTGTGAGGATGACTACCACCTACTACACAGCAGAAGCGTACCCCAATCTGGTTGGCTGGGACAGCGACGGAAAAGTCGTACCTGACCTGGCTCAGAGTTGGACGATATCACCGGACGGATTGACCTACACGTTCGTATTGAGAGACGGTTTGAAGTGGAGCGACGGCCAACCAATCACATCGGACGATGTTGCATTCACATTCAAGTATCTCAGTGAACAGTCTGAGTTTTGGTATTACCAATGGACCCCCATCCAAGTTCCTGCAAGCGGAACGACCACAGGATACACGCTTAGACCCGGTGCAATCGAAACGCCGGACAGCAAAACCGTCATTTTCCACCTTTTGGTGCCGTCGGCGACATTCTTCATCTATGCTGCAGGGTGGAGTGTACTACCGAAACACTACTATCAGGGAATGGACTTAACGACTCAAAACCCTGACCTTTCAACTTACGTCGCGTCAGGACCCTTCATACCTAACCAAGACCTGCCGGGCGACAAGATCATCTACGTTGCGAATCCGAATTACTACGGCGGGGCACCTCATCTAGATCAAGTGATCTTCAAAGTCTACAGAGACTCGACTGCGGCGGAAATAGGACTTGAAAGCGGCGAAGCCAGCTTCCTCATAAACGTTCCAGGATCTGACGTTGCTGCCCTTAGCAAGGATCCGGACATTCAGATTGGAACTGAACAAGACCAGATCAATGTCTACCTAACCTTCAACTTTCATCCCAAGCTTGCCGACGGATCCGTGAACCCCGTTGCAGACCTCAGGGTTCGAAAGGCCATTGCCATGGCAATCGACATGCCCACCATACTGAACGCGTCCCTTGCAGGCTACTACAAAGAAGCAAACCAGATTCAAGTACCCAACATGTACTATCTCGGCAAGAGTGTAACCAACACCTCCATACCAAACCCCGAATACCCCTACGATCCTCAAGGAGCGATGACTCTTCTAGACCAAGCCGGTTACCACGCTGACTCTAGCGGAAACAGGATGACAATGACACTAGTCATGGCTTCAGGTGGCCGAACTGGCACCGCCGCGTCAATCAAGTTGATGCAGCTAATTCAAAGCAGCCTCAAAGCGGTCGGCATCACGATGGCGCTGATCATTCTTGATTCGGCAAGCGCAACTCAGCGAATAAGAAGAGCAGCACCGCCCAAAGATTGGAACATGGCACTTTGGGGAATCTCATCATCCCCAGACCCCGACGTTAACGCATACTACATGGTGAGTACCCTTGGCGGCAACGGTGATGCAGGGGGCTGGAACGTTGGCGGATATTACAACCCGCTCGTAGATCAGCTGGCTATCCTTGGAGAGAATACGACAGATCTGGACCAACGGGTTGCCATATACCAGCGAATGAGCGGAATCGCACACGATGAACTAGCGGTTCTGGAACTGTACTACCAGACCGAAGTTCTGGCGTGGAACAAAATGTTCCAAGGCTTCATCCTAGGCCTCGGAAACCCCATGCACGACTACTGGGGCGCCCTGAAGCATCAATCTCTTGCACAAGTCACCATAGTCCAAGAAACGACAACAATGGAAACAACCACTGCATCTACGACAACCGACTACACGAGCATTGGGGCCATTGTAGCCGTGATTGCAGTAGTCGTAGGACTATTAGCCTACTTTGTTGGCCGCAGGTCAAAGAAGACCTGAGGCCTCCCCTCTCTCTTTTCAAGCGTAATTAGGTGCGAAGACTAGGTCGAATTGGGATTCGCCACATACATCGCAAAGCGGCTAGTCGTCGCCGTACTCCTAATTTTCGTTGCGGCAACGCTCAACTTCGCTATCGTGCACTTAGCGCCTGGCGGACCGGATGCCGTTCTTCTTAACAATCCGCGCATGAGTCCAGAAGCCAGAGCATCGATTCTGAAATCGTTCGGACTGGACAAGCCGCTCTATGAACAGTACGCCCTCTACGTTATTGGCCTGATTACAGGAAATTGGGGAACGTCGTACTTTTTTCTGACGCCATCATACATGGTAATCGCTCAACGAATCCCTGCCACGCTCGCCCTCATGATTCCCAGCCTAACCCTTACGATAGTTATTGGCATAGGAATTGGGGTACTTGCATCACGAAAACCATTTTCATTCGCCGACAGATTTCTCTCGTCCTTTTCATTTTTCTTCTACGCCATGCCCGCATTTTGGTTGGGATTTGTTCTCTTAACATTCTTCTCTTTATTCTTGGGCGTTCTACCTGCTTCAGGAATGGCTTCGGTCACGTCCACGAAATTCCAACTTGCCGATTACTTACACCATTTGATACTTCCGATGACCACGTTAACACTCGTTAACCTAGCAAATTTCTCACTCCTAATGCGGTCGAGTCTCATAGAAGTGTTGGAACAGAATTACATTACAACAGCACGCGGCAAAGGCTTGACCGAGCACCTCATCTTCTATAGACACGCCCTCCGAAACGCTCTGCTCCCCACCGTGACCATGGTCGGTCTCTTCGTCGGTTTCATCCTAACCGGCGCCATACTAACCGAAACCGTATTCTCATGGCCTGGACTCGGGCTGCTGACGTTCGATTCGATATTTCGGCGAGATTACCCGATCATCCTTGGGCTATTCTTCATGTTTTCCGTTATGATCATTTTCTCGAACCTAATCACGGACATAATCTATGGCCTGTTGGACCCGCGAATCACCTATGGATGAAAGAAAGGAAACCAAACAGACCGTCTTCTCGCGCGCGGCCAAGTTCCTCAAATTGTACTCACGCGATAGATCGGCGATCTTCGGCCTAATTTTTTTGGCGACTTTGATCTTGGCTGCGTCATTCGCGTTTGTCCTGTACCCTGTCGATCCAGAGAAGCCAGAGCTTGCCTCCACGCTGTTTCCGCCCAGCGTCGTACATCCGCTCGGCACGGATTACATTGGAAGAGATCAGCTTATGCTCATCATCTATGGCGCAAGGCCTTCACTGATAATCGCGTTCGCGGCAGGAGCCATCTTGTCCTTGTTGGGTACGTTGACAGGCCTAGCCGCCGGCTATTTCGGGGGAAAAGTTGACGGCGCAATAATGAGAACCGCGGACATATTCCTAACAATACCAACTCTGCCCCTCGTTCTGCTTGTCGTCGCGGTTCTTGGACCCAACCTCATCAACGTCATGTTGGTCATCGGCTTAACGGGTTGGCCAGTAATGACTAGAATCGTTCGTTCGGATACGCTCTCACTCATGAAACGAGATTTTATCGAAATCGAGAGAGTCATGGGTGCTGGAATTCGACGAATTCTTTTCAAGCATCTTCTGCCCAACCAACTCAACTCCATCCTTGTTTACACGTCCCTTAGCATCCCCGTAGTAATCCTCACGGAGGCTGGCTTGGAATTCCTGGGCCTTGCCCCCATTTCGGTCAGTTGGGGGTTTATGCTCAATACATCCATAAGTTACTGGATTATCGGCGCTTGGTGGCTTTCCTTTTTCCCAGGCCTAGCAATTTTCTCGACGGCACTGGCATTCTACTTTGTTAGTGAAGGACTCAAAGCCGCTCTCAATCCCAAACAGAGGCGGAGACAAGAATCGCTGGTTGTTCAACTTGCAGAAAGGAAATGACATAGTACTCTCAGTCGGAAACCTTACCGTGAACTTCTACCTCGAATCCGGTATCGTCAGCGCAGTAAATCATGTTTCCTTTGACGTCCGCAAAGGATCAAGCTTCGGAATAGTCGGCGAATCAGGATCCGGTAAGACCGTTACCGCGCTCACGATAATGGGCCTCCTCCCCATCCCTCCTGGGAAAGTTGACTCTGGGACGGTCCTGTTTAACGGCGATGAAATTCTTTCGAAAACGCCTAACGAAATGCGGAAGATTCGGGGCAACAGAATTACTATGATCTACCAAGACCCTATGACCTCTCTAAATCCGGTTTTGCGAGTTGGCTTCCAAATTGCCGAATCACTCATGGTCCATAAGGGCTTGAGCTATTCTGAGGCGATGTCGAAGGCGGTCGAGCTAATGTCTTCGACGGGTATCCCGGACTCTGAGAAGCGCGCACAAGACTATCCTCATCAGTTTAGCGGTGGCATGCGGCAGAGAATCATGATAGCGATGGCACTTGCGACCAAACCAGATGTGCTGATTGCCGATGAACCAACAACGGCGCTTGACGTGATCACTCAGGCCCAGATACTTGCACTCCTAAAGCGCCTACAATCCGAGTACGGCATGACAGTCATCCTCATAACGCATGATCTGGGGATAGTTGCGGAACTTTGCGATGATGTTCTGGTCATGTATGCGGGGCATGCAATGGAGCGCGCCAGCTCGAAGGAGTTATACTCAGATCCCCAGAACCCATACACTAGAGGTCTGCTTGAGTCAATCACGCGCGTCGACAGAGACATAAAGCGGCTAAACTCGATTCCAGGATCAATTCCAGACCTTATCAACCCACCCAAGGGTTGTCGTTTCCACACACGTTGTCCAATGGTTTTCGAAAAATGCATGAGCGAAGTGCCGCCAGATTTCGAATTAGGGCCTAACAGGTTCTCAAAGTGTTGGCTTGCAACACCTGGGGGGAAGACGAAGTGACCGAGAACCTACTCACGGTTGAGCATCTAAGCAAACATTTCCCGGCGAGACGGTCTCTTTCAGAGATGTTTCGCCCAGCCCAGAAGATGGTGAAAGCGGTTGACGATGTTACATTCACTATCGAGAAAGGCATGACCTTCGGTTTGGTTGGAGAGAGCGGGTGTGGAAAGACAACCATAAGCAAGGTCATCCTCGGTCTCTACAAACCCACTCGCGGGAAGGTTCTCTTCCGCGGAATCAACGTGTCCGGGCGCCCTTCGAAGGAGAACACAAGGCTCTACCACCGGGAAATCCAAGCTGTCTTTCAGGACCCAGCAGGATCACTCGACCCGCGGATGACCGTCGGCCAAATAGTCAGAGAACCGCTAGACATCAACCGCGAGGGGGACGAGCAGACAAGAGACAATGTTGCGAGAAAGATGGTCGAGGCAGTTGGTTTGACTCAGGAGCAATTTCGGAGATACCCGCATGAATTGAGCGGAGGTCAACAACAGCGTGTTGCTATTGCCAGGGCTCTTGCGATTCACCCTAAACTCGTCATATTAGACGAACCAGTGTCAGCGTTGGACATGTCTGTCCGTGCGCAGATTCTCAATCTTCTGAAGGATTTGCAATCGGAATTTGAGTTAACCTACTTATTCGTGGCACATGATCTTAGCGTGGTCAGATATCTTTGCGATATTGTCTCTGTGATGTACTTGGGGCAGATTGTTGAGGTCTGCGGAACCAGCGAGCTATTCGAGAACCCGCTTCATCCGTACACCAAAGCCTTGCTCGCTGCCGTCCCAGTGCCGGACCCTAACAATCGCCGAATTCATGAACCGCTCTCGGGTACAATCCCGAGCCCACTGGCTTTGCCGTCAGGATGTCGTTTCCACACTCGATGTCCGTCCCGGATAGAGGTGTGCTCGAGTGTCGAGCCGAAGCTAATCGAGGTCAAGCCAAACCATTACGTGTCGTGCCATCTCTATTCTTCATAACTGCTATTCAGATAGAAAATCCGCGGGCAAGAGGATCAGTCTCATCGTAACGTAGAGTGTTGAAGCCGGTAATGTGAGCTGAACCAGTAATTTCTGGAACGATGGCGTCATAATTGCCCACTCGTGTCTGGCTGATAATACGCCCCTTGAATGTAGTTCCTAAGATACCTTCATGAACGAAACTTTCTCCAATTTTGAGTTTACCTTGGGAATGTAGTAGAGCTAATTTTGCACAGGTTCCTGTGCCACATGGTGATCTGTCTATCTGCCCCTGGCCGAAAACGACCACGTTTCTGGCATCTGCGTGCGGGTTTAGTGCTGGGCCTGAGAACTCTACAAATTCAACTCTGTTAATGCTCGGCAAATTCGGATGGACAATCGGTACGGAATTGTTCACGGCTTCTCTGATGCGCAGTCCGGTTTCGATGATTTTTGATTTCTCATAAGTATTGATGTCGAGTTCTGCTTCGCTGGCCTCGACAAGTGCGAAGAAATTGCCTCCGAATACTACGTGTACTTGAATCGTTTTTCCACAGAGGTTGATGCTGGCGGTTGTTAGGACGAAAGCCGGAACGTTCTCGAAGCTTACTGAAGCTACGTGCCCCTTGGCGTAGTGTGGATGGGTGACCACTATTCCGGCTGGGGTTTCTATATTGATCGTTGTCTTCCTTGGCACGATTTTTGTTTCCACCGCGCAGGTTACGACACCGATGATTCCGTGGCCGCACATGGTCAGATACCCGCCGTTGTCCATGAAAATGACTCCCAAATCACATCGCTTCGACTTGGGTGGGAAAAGAACAGCGCCAAACATGTCGCTGTGACCGCGTGGCTCGTTCAGAAGGAATTTACGAAACCAGTCATGGCGCGATCGCATTTCCTCTAGGGCGGCAGTCATCGTTCTGCTTTTGACCTTTGAGAAGTGGGGCATTATTCTAGTGGGTTCACCACATGTGTGGGTATCAATAACGCGGTAGATTTGAGTTGTCAACCTGCTTATCAGCCTACTTCCTGCCCAGCGCGAGGAGGTTCCGCAGTTTCATCCTCACGCTTTCAACCCAGTACCTTCTTGAAAACTCGGAGGAAGTTCCCTCCGAGGATCTTTGAGATTTCCCCATCGGAATAGCCTCTTTGAGCAAGGGATACGGTGAAGTTGGGGATCTTGGTTACGTTTTCCAGATTCTCGACAAACATTTCCTCGCCTAAAGGAACCAAGTCCCCCAGGTATGTCTGATCCTCTGGGCGTGAGTAGTCAACATAGTCTGCCCCGATTCCAACGTGGTCTATTCCGACCAGTTCGATAATGTGTTCAAGGTGCTTGACCACATCATCGATGGTTGACCGAGTTGCTGTGGTAACAAAGGGCCTCAGAAACGCGAGGCCAACGATGCCCCCTTTGTCAGCGAGTGCTTGGATTTGCTTGTCGGTCACATTTCGCCAAGGAACCTTCCCGGACTCAAACGGGCAGATGGAGCTGCATCCCGTGTGTGATATCATTGGCACTGACGTAGTTGAATCGAGTGCGTCATAGAAACTCCTCTCAGAGAGATGTGCAAGGTCCAGGAGGATGTGCAATCGGTCAACTTCCTCAACGACGATCTTTCCAAACTTAGTTAGGCCATAGTTCTCTTTCACACCCGCTCCATGCCCTAGTTGATTCGTAACGTTGTGGGTCAATGACATTGAACGTACGCCGAGTCTGTATAGGCAGCGAAGGGCTTCGATACTGCCTTCGATTGCTTTGCCCCCTTCGAGTCCCATGAGAATCGAGAATTTGCCATTCCTATGAGCGGCTTCCATATCGGTTCCAGATTTGGCTATGACAAAGCTCCCGTTCGATTCGGCTTCTTCGGCATAGACTGCGTCGATTACTTCAAGAGTCATTCTCAATGCCCCTGCATACTCTGTGGCGAGACGAAAGCAGTCGCACTGCACGGTCATAATCGCGCCGTGCACTACCCCGGCCGAAAACCGCGGAAGGTGAATTCGGGTCATGACATTCTTCTCGCCTCGCATTCTCCTCGGGTACACGTCCATCAGAGGGATATCCGAGTGAGCATCGATCACAAAGTTACTCGACTGGGGTTTTCTGGCACGTTCAAAATCTGAGTTCAATCATGTCCCTGCTTCTCTAGTTCAACGTTCTCTCAAAGGCAGTTCCTCGTTGCTTGTTCAGTTCTTTAAGTGTCTTTTTCCGTTTGAGCAATTTGACAGATAGAATTTGATTATTCTGGGGCGGAATTGGTTTGCCATCTCTTTTCTGTCCAAGCTTCAACGAATCTCGGGTTTGCGATTTCTGGGAGAACCAGGTGGGAGGGGTATCGTTTCGAGTGATATACGGTCTGGTTCGCAATAATTGGATTCTTCTCTTCCCAGAGGCCGGCTCCTGTGTTGTAGTTCGGTGCCACTGAAGGGAACGCGCTCGATGTCACTTCTAGGCGAATTCGATGCCCCTTTTGGAATTGTTGGCCAGTTCCCCACATGTCCACAGTGGTTCTGACTATTTCGCCGGGTTTCACGAGTTTGATTTGTTCGTATCCGTCGCGGAATCGTAATCTTGAGATTCCTTGACAGAGGCGTTGCGCATACCCATTAGGGTGTACGTCTGAAAGTCGCGTGATGAAGTCTGTGTCGACCGCTGAGGTGCTAACGAAGAGTTCGGCTTTGACTGTTCCAATGATGTTTAGTGGGATCTTCAATGGAGCGGATGTGAAGACGAGAATGTCGTCGCGGCGTTGGATGGGTCTCAAGTCTTCATTCATGCCGTTCTGGAAGTATTCCTTCGAATAGGGGCTGGGAGCGGGATTGGTTGGGTCGTAAGTAAACGTGGATTTGACAAATTTGGACGGAGCAGCTTTTCTGCTGATGAGTTTGCCATTTCCTGAGAGGCTGTTAGAGGGGCCATCAGCCGTGAGAAAGAGGCGTTGATGTCGTGTCGACGTGAGCGGAAATGCGTTTGAGTCGATCCATCGATTCTTGCCCATTAGGAATAGTCTGACTTTCGGTTCTTTCATGACGCCATTATCGATTCCTTTGAGCCAGAAGTCGAACCATCGTACGGCCTCTTTGTCTAATGGCACCACGGAATGCGGTCCATAATCGAAGTCTCCGAGTTTCTCTGAGCTGTTGAATGGAGCTGATAGGGCGTGGGGCCAGGGGCCAATCAGCAATTTGTGATTGCCTCGGGTCCTCTTGTCCGGGTGTTCTTTCGTCAGCGCGGGGAAATGGTCCAAGGCGCCTTTGAGGCTGTCATCGTACCATCCTGAAACGAAGTAGCATGGTACCTTCATTCTAGCAATCATGTCATCATTCCAAACATTCTTGAGAAAGTCGTCGTATGTTTCATGCGAATAGAGAGGGGCGTAGAGATCGTTAGGCAGGCCCAGCCGGCTTGCGATATCCTTGAGGGGTCGGATTTTGAGGATTGGGTCCCAATCAATTTCTTTGTCGTAAATCTCTTGTTTCAGAGTCCGGCCCGTCAAGAGCATTGCCCAAGTTATCATAATGGGCGTGAATGTTCCAGAAGTGTACACGGTGCAATCATGAAATGGATGAATCGAAGGCGAACACATTACAAATGCTGCCTTATGATACCTTGAACCGTGACGCATGGGATATAATTGGACACACCCGCCGTACGAACGGCCAATCGTTCCGACCCTTCCAGTACACCACTCTTGATTGCCGACCCACTCGAGTGTATCGTGTCCATCGTTTATTTCTTGGAAGTACGGAGTGAACTCACCCTCCGAATTTCCTCTGCCTCTAACGTCCACGTGGATGACTGCGTACCCTGCTTTGGCGAAGTCTCGGAATATTGACCGTACTTCGGTTCTGCGACTGCTATCCTTTCCGTACGGAGTTACGTTCACGATGGCTGGGAAAGGCCCCTCTTCTCCCTTAGGGAAGTAGATGTTCGCGGCGAGACTGATTCCATCGCGCATCGGAATCCGAACGTCGTACGCGCAGTTGGTCACCAAGTCCCTATGATTGATCATCATGGTGGTCAGTCGGTCTTCAACGCGGCGACTGAAAGCGCTTTGGTAAAGTTAGTAATTAGTTAGATGTTCTGTACTTACCGCGCTGAATAGTTTGTTAATCTTGTCCACAATCTTCGCTTCCTCGATGAGTTCGTCTACTTCTCTTCTCGAGAGGCCCATTTCTTTGACGGCTCGCCAGATCGGTCTCGCTACCTCTTCGAAGGTCACCGAGGCCAGTTTCTTCATGACTATGGCGTCACCTATGACGACCACAAGCAACTCATCTCCCTCACGCAGCTTCACAGTCATCCGAACAGGCTCCGGAATCACAACCTGGCCCCGGGATGAAAGCCGCGTCGTACCCGTGATCATAAATCATAAGTAAGATTATTCTTACCTTAATACTTTACACTCAAACCTTCCCCCAATTTCAAGGTGAGGTTTTGCGCAACCTTATACGTACGTAAGACAGTCTTACCTACCATGGCATCAGAAAGGGTTCCTGAGTTGACCCGTATCAGCTCAAAAGGCCAAGTCGTTATCCCAGCAAGGGTTAGGAGCAGGCTCGGGATCAAGCCTGGAAGCCTCTTCGCAATCTTGACCCGGCCCGAATCGAACATAGTGGTACTCAAGAAAGTCGATGATAAGTCCCTGCAAGTTGACCTGGAGCTCTTGCGGGAAGTGGAGAAGGCTTGGAAGGAGATCGCACAAGGAAAAGCCAGGAAAGCAAGCAGAAAACGCTTTCTTGAAGAGCTCCAAACTTGGTAGAGATAAAGAAAGTCGTCTGGACTGAGACATTCGAACGCCAAGTTAGGAAACTAAGGGACAAAGCAGTCAAGAATCGCATAAGGAAAAAAGCCCAAGAGATACTCGAGAATCCAGAAATTGGCAAACCACTGAGATTTGAGTTGAAAGGTGAACGTTCAATCAGAATCCCACCCTATCGCTTAATCTACGCTGCTGTGGGCGACACCCTATACTTTCTCAGAGTAGAACACAGAAAAACAGCTTACGGCAAGTAAGATTATTCTTACTCTAATACTTCACCCTCAAACTATCCCGGAAAAAAGATGTCTAGCATATGTTATACATCCCTAGCGGGTGAAAATAGTGGGATATCTCCTTAAACGCCCTGCTCTAAGCGTTTTCCCACCGGGCGAACAGGATTATTCTATGACAATTGTTGTAACGGTGGAACGAACGCCGGGAAGTCGCCGTATCTTCCATGTGATGATCTCTTTCAACCCATCCATCGAATCAGCTTCAACTTTTGCGATCATGTCGTAGATACCATAAGTTCGGTGGCAGTCCTTCACATTCGGAAGCTTTCGAACTTCTTTGAGCACCTCCTCTTCCGAACCCGGCTCAACGTTGACCAAAACAAAGGAAACAGGCATAACAGAACCTCATCAAACACCTACAAAGTACGGGTAAAAGCCTTCCCTATGAGTGAACGATGGTTGACAATGAAGGCGTCGCCTCTGCTGTTGCAAAATCACTCGACGTGGAATTCTCGTCGGACATTCGGGCTCGCACGCTCCCATGTGGGACCATTGGGATATGAACCCACCAATATCGTGGGTTCAATGGACGTAAGCCATGCAAATTACCGCTAGAGCGACGCCCTGGTTACAGGGGATCACAGGAGCTTCAGAAATTCTTCGACCGTTAATCCTGCATCTCTAATTATGGCTCTCAGCGTACCTTTGGCCACTTCCTTGTGCTTGGGTACAGTGATTCTTCTGTGCGGAGCGTCTGTATGTCTTAATATCATGTGACTTCCAGTCGGTGGTCAAGTTTGTAACCAATCTTTGCCAGGGCTTTGACCACATCGATGCCGGAAACGACCGGTAGCTTAGGCACTCACTTCAACCGTTTCCTCTTCAATAGGCGGTGGAATCGGTTCATCGTGTTTCTTCAAGCTTGTGAGATAACCCTGAATCGCATCTTTGATATTCGTCAGCGCTTCTTCTCTGTTCTTTCCCTCAGAAATACATCCAGGCAGACTATCACATTGGGCAACGAACATACCGTCCTCATCTACCTCAAGGGATACCCTGAACTTCATCCAAACTCCACTTCTCGGGTTGAACCTCGCTCTCTCTGGAACTAGCGGCCCTTATACTTTTACATGGTAGGTCATCGGCCAACCAACGAAACATGCAACCCAAATTCCGAATATCGTTCCAAATAAAGGACAGGAATACTAATCCCTAATCGAGACCGCCTTTTGGCGGACCCCCAGTGAGATAATGGGGTGGATTAGCCCCACGATTCGACTTGTGTGCGGGGCTAGTGGTGCACTACGACACTGCAAGTTTCAATATTCAGAAGAGTAACTGAATTATAGACGACACATGATGGTCAGAAGTGTTTCGCAACTTCACTCCCGAAAAGTTTCAGTTCATCCAATTGTCGGTCGGGTTCGAAACTCATTATGAATAACTGAACTCCAGCGTCACGGAACAATTCTAACTGTCGTCGAACATCCTCGGGACCACCATAGATGACCATCTCTCGCAGCATATTCTCCGGAACCCCCTTGTACCTTGTGGCAATTCGCTTTTCCAACGCTGTCCGGTCCTTATCGACCATTACGACGCCAAGTTTCGTTTTGAGAATTGAATCGTAATCTCTCCCCACTGTTTTGCAGTGGGTTTGGAGGATGTTCATTTTCTTGCGAAATGTGTCGGGGGAACCGAAGACGTTGCAGGCGTCGGCGTACTTGGCGACTAGTTTGAGCGTTTCCTTCTCTCCACTGCCCCCAATCATTATGGGAGGGTGGGGTTTCTGGATTGGCTTTGGGTTGCAGTACGCGCCCTTAATCTTGTAGAACTGGCCGTCAAAGTCAACGGTCTCTTCGGTCCACATCTTCCGAATAATCTGGGCGGCTTCCTCCAAGCGCCGAAAACGTTCCTTTGTTGTTGGGAATGGGATCCCATATGCCTTCGATTCTTCTTCATTCCAAGCGGCGCCGATTCCCATGAATAATCGTCCCTTGCTAAGAACGTCGAGCGTCGCCCCGATCTTGGCCAGAACTGAGGGGTGCCTGTACACATTCCCCGTGACTAGGGGTCCCAGCTTGATCTTCGAGGTCATTCCCGCAAGCGCGGAAAGGGTGGTCCAAGATTCTAGCATTGGTTCGTTAGGCTGGCCGACGTATTGAATTTGGTGAAAATGGTCCATAACCCAAAAAGAGTCGAATCCGATTCTCTCAGCTTCAGTTGCAAGTGCCCTGAGGGAATCAACGACCTGTGAGCCTTGGCCGTCGTAAGTGAAGTTTGGATGTTGAATTCCGAATTTCATATTCTGCCGCTGAAAGGCGAGGTGCTGTGGCTTGTATTTATTGACTACTCGAGCCATCGTCACACTTCACGCTCCGACAGCGATAGTACGCATGGTCAAACAGCGAAAACAAGAAACCGTAAGCCATTTTTCCGTAAGAGTAGTGTTGCGAGTCCAGGTGAATCGCAACTTGACTGAGAGGCCAGCTACGCCCAGTTCCGCTTTGAGGAGTAGGGTTTCTACTGGGTACGCTAGGCTTGATGAGGCGCTTCAAGGAGGCTTCCTAGCCGGTTCAGCCATCGTTCTGAGTGCACCCGTAAGCGACGAAGTCCCAGTACTTCTACGCAGATTCCTTGAAGCTGACCCTACGAGTTTACTGATCTCTCGAAGCTTGTCTTCTGCGGAGCCGATTCTCGGCAACAAACCAGATGGCCTGAAGTGTTTGGTTTGCAGCGACAAACCCTTTCCCCCAGCCCAGAACACGCTGCCCGGCAAGGGCATCGAAAACCTAACGGAATTAAGCCTCACAATCACGGAAACCATCAACTCTCTCCAGCCGAGTCGGCTTGTCGTTCAGTTTCTATCCGACGTTCTGTTGCGGCATAAGGCGCTTCAGACTAGGAAATGGCTCTCAGAGCTTCTCGACAAGTTCAGGGCCAAGAACATCACCGCGCTAGTCGTCCTCAACCCGTTCATGCATTCAAGTGAAGAGGTTCAAGCTATCGTTGACTTATTCAACGGCAACATCGAACTCATCGAGAAACAAGTCGAAGGCCAGTTGAGGAAAGCCCTCATAATCAAATGGATGCATGGGATCGAAACTGCCGAGAAAGAGTTTCCACTAGAAGGGTTAACCTCCGAACCGCAAATCCGAACCGAACAGGTCCCGGTCGCGCCTCCTCCCCTTAAGGAGCCACGATGGCTAACCCCACTAATCAGTAGAACAACAGAAATGGATAAGCTGAAAACCGCCTTCGAGGATGCCCTGCATAGTAAGTCGTCGGTTATTGCGCTTCAAGGCGAGGCTGGTATCGGTAAGAGCCGCCTCATGCAGGAACTCGCAGCTTACGCAAACTCTCAGAACGCAGTCGCATTATCAGGACGCGCCTCGCAGGATGGACCACCCTATGGGCCTTGGATTGAGATTGCGAGGCAGTATGTTGCTCAGTCGCCGGGGGAACTCCTCCGAAGGATGCTTGGCGCCAATGCGTCTCAGGTTGTGAAGCTGGTTCCCGACGTTGCCGTAAAGCTAGGGACTGTTCCTCCACCCCGGACGGGCGGGCAGCAGGATAAAACTCAGTTTTACGAAGCAGTAACGCAATTCTTCATCGCGATCTCCCGAGAAGCCCCGTTACTTCTACTCTTCGACGACATGGAATACGTCGACCAACCATCAGCCGAACTGTGGGAATACCTCGTCAGACGCACCAGCAACCTCCAAATTCTCACCGTATGCTCTACTCCGCCGGAGGCCGAAATCGAATCAAAAAGTCAACTTGAACAGGTCTTGATGAAATTCAACAAGGAAAGGCTTCTCGAAACCATTCCACTCAGAGGCTTAGGTAAGGACGAGACGACCACACTCGTCAGACAGACTTTTAGTGAAGAAACGATTTCCCCTGAGTTTGCTGACCTGATCTATCAGCACACAGCCGGTAACCCATTCTTCGTTGAAGAAGTGCTCCGCTCACTCGTCGCCGACGGCACAATCTTCAGAACCGAGAAGGGATGGGACCGTAAGCCCATCCAAGACATCACCATACCGAAAACCGTTAAGACGGCGCTTAGGGTCCGTCTAGAGAAACTTGACCCTGAAGCCATATCCATGCTCCAATGGGCCGCCCTCATAGGCTCCAAGTTCGACTTCGAAGTCTTGAAAGAAGCCTCAGAGATTAGCGAGGAGGTGCTCCTCCAGAAACTTGAGACCACAAACAACCAAGGCCTGATCCTCGAAATCCCAAATGAACATGGTAGGCTGGGGTTCGTTGATGAAAGAATCAGGGACCTGATTATTGAGGACACAATGCAACTCAAACAGCGAAGGTACCATCTGAAGATCGCTGAAGCATTGGAGAAAGTCTACGCGCAGAACCTGGATAGCAATTCTGAGATGATCGCCACCCACTTTGAGCTTTGTGGAGACAAGGAAAGAACCATCAAATACTCAATCATGGCTGGGAAATATGCTCAGTCCATTCATGCCTACGGTCAGGCGGCGGACAGCTACAAGCGTGCGTTGGATAAGGTCGACGTAAGCGAAACCAAGCAAAGAGCATCACTGCTAGAGAAGCTGGGCGACTGCTTTATGTCGGCCGGACAATTTGCGAACAGTGTTCAACGCTACCAGGAAGCACTCAACCTACTCGAGAAATCGCAAGATAACACGGGCTGCGCGCGAGTATCAGCTCAACTGACGGGGGGGCTACACGCAGTTAGGGGCCCTGAAGAGACCGTTCGCTTCTTGAAGGATGCGATGAAGTATGTTCAGGAAAGCCCCGAAAGCTCAGAAGCAGCCAGCCTGTACGTAAGGCTATCTGATTACCTAGGAATATTGGACCGGTATGATGACGCTAATAGTTGGAATGAGCGTGCTCTTGAGGCGGGGGAGAAGAGCGGAAACTACGCAGCCGTCTCAGAAGCACTGGCCTGTACGGCTTACATCCTACTTGACGCTGGTAGGATAGATGAGGGACTGCCCAAACTAGAGAAGAGTTTGCAGGTTGCCAAGCAGCATGATATGTATTTTCAGACCGGAATTGCCTATCTAAACTTAGCAGGCTATACGTATCCAAGGGACCTATCGGCGGCACGTGACTTGGCTTCTCAATTGCTTGTGCTTGCCAAACAAGAAAACAGGTTGTCCCACCAAGCGACCGCTTTGGCTTACCTCGCTGTTTTCGATTGGTTGCAGGGAAACTGGGCCGAAGCCTCGGAAGAGTTTGGTGAAGCCTTCGAGATTAAGAATCGACTCGGATTCAAATTCACGGGCATTAACGCTGAGGCTCAGAGAGCCGAATTCTTTCTCAGTGTCGGAGAATTAGAGAGAACGGAAGAATATTGCCGCTTAGCTTTAGAGAGGCATGACGAGCAGATTTCCCACATAGTTGCAACAAATTTGGCTGTGGGTAAGCTTCGGTTCGAGCAGGGTCGTGTTGAGGAGGCGAAGGCTCACTTCGAGGCGTGCGTGAATGCCTTCAAGGGCCATGAATTCACCACAGAGCCCCTATGGCATATCGAGGCTCTCCTTCATTTAACGGGCATTTACATTAAGGTGGCTGAACCCGAGAAAGCTCGTATGAATGCTGATTGGGCTAAACGATTAGCAGAGACGTTGAAGAGCAACGCAGGGCTGGCTATGGCCCGACAGGCCCAAGCAAACCTTCTACAGGCGTCGGGAGAGTCGAAAGCCGCTCAGGAAGCCTATCAGGAATCCCTATCCCTATGGGAGAAGGCCGGTTGGCCCAACTATCAAGCTAAAGCCCTAGTCGAATACGCGGAAGCGATCGCGAAGACAGCTGCTGAGGAATCTCGGAAACGCCTCGGAGAGGCTGTTGAAATCTTCAAGAAGCTTGGAGCAAAGCGCGACCTGGAGATGGGCGAAGCTAAACTTTCCGCTAAGTAAGAAACTGCACAAGAACGCGATCGAACCACTGCTAGGTCTCTTCGAGGATCAACCGACGTCAAGACCGCTTGCGGTTATCCTTCATGCTTTTATATATCAGTCATACTATAATATCATAGCATATATGCTACAATAGAAAACTACAGGCAGTAGCGATGGATGAGACCGCATTCAGGATATTGGACACGCTTTGGAAAGAGACTGGTAGACCTGTTTCTATACGTGAATTGACTTCCAAGATAAGGGAGTCCCACGGCACCGCCTACTATGCTAACATCTACCAGAAAGTGCGCGCGCTAACAAGGGAGGGAACGATAACTCTCACGAAGGCTGGAAGGTCTTCGATTGTCGACCTCAATTTCACCAACTATCTGCTGATCGATCTCCTCACAGAGCTGGAGCTGAAGAGAAAACACAACCTGCTGATGAAATCGAAAGAACTGCAGATGCTCTTCAAGGACGTCGAAGAACGTTATGAGGACATCCGTTCCATAGAATCGATATCAGCGATAAGCGCAGAGCGGAACCTGAAACTGAACAGAGCGGAGCTCCTGATCCTACTGCATGATTCAAGAGACAACAATCTCCACCGCGAGATAATCAAAATACATGCGATTACGCGGGATTTACAGGCACATCATAACACCAAGATCGACACTATCATATTGACCACCGGCGCGTTTCTCGACTTCTTGACATCGGATGAGATTAATCCACTAAGAGAGATGCTGTCCAACAAGATAACTTTCCATTCGCCGCAGGATTTCTGGACACATACCGCCGCTGCGTTGACCAGAGGATACAGGATTAAACTACTGAAAACAGATACGAATCCTTCGAAGATATCTGAGAAGGATCTCATATTCAATCTCGCAAGGTACGGCTACAAGGAGATTGGGTTTGAGATACGGGAAGGAGAGAAGATCTGCATCGAGTACATTATAGCATCAATGCTGATGACGGAAGAGGCAAGACGCATTAACGCTATACCGATACTTCTGGCTAAGAACAAGGCGAACTATAGTCTGCTGATCTTCCTGTCGCAGAAGTATAGGTTTTCGGCGAGACTGTTGGGGTTACTCAAAGCTTTGAGCAGGATCAAGCCCCTGAGTGAAAATGCGACAGGGATTGATATTCTCGAAAAGTTGGGCACGAAAGAAATCAAGGCTGATGAGAAGAGCATTGAACAGAAGATGAGGCTATACAATGCAATTAGATAGCAGTGCGCTAATCGAATTTCTTGAGGAAGTAGACAAGGAGCTCAATAGAACCATTACGCTCATAGCGGTCGGAGGGACAGCGATGACCCTCCTTCGCGTAAAGGCTTCTACGGTAGATGTCGACTTCACTCTGCCGGGCGAGGATTACGACGAATTTCAAAAAGCGCTCAAGAATACGCCGCACGGTTTCAAGGTAGATTACTGGAAGGACGGTATCGAGGTAGGGCTTTGAAGGCCAGCCAATATCAAAGGGAGAAGGCGGAGGAGTTTCGTTCACTTCACTATGCGAAAAAGATACTCGTTCTTCCAAATGCCTGGGACGTACCAAGCGCGAGGGTCTTCGAGGATGCTGGTTTTCCTGCGATCGCCACGTCCAGCGCAGCCCTAGCGATATCGGTCGGTTATCCTGACGGTGAGAAGATCCGCAAAGAGGAACTTTTCTCGGTTGTGAAGAAAATCGCAGGCGTCCTCAGTGTCCCACTCAGCGTGGACATAGAATCGGGTTTCGGAGCCAGCATAGATTCGTTAACGGATACTATCCGCCGCGTCATTGAGGCCGGGGCTGTGGGAATAAACATTGAAGACATTTCAGACTTCGAAAAGAAAACGCTTCTCCCCGTCGAGAAACAGGTTGAGAGAATTCGGGCGGTAAGAACGGCTTCAGATTCCCTAGGCATCCCTCTCCTGATGAACGCGCGCACCGACGCTTACCGTTTTGGGACGGGGGATGAGAGGGCTAGGCTTGATGCGGCTATTAGAAGGGAGAGGGCGTATGAAGCCGCAGGGGCAGATTGCCTCTACCCCATAGGCTTGACGGACAGGGAATCGATCCTGACATTCGTCAAGGCCGTGAACAAGCCCATGAATATAATGGCACGCAAAGGCACACCCACAATCACTGAGCTGCAAGAGATGGGTGTCAAACGACTAAGCCTTGGCCCAGGGCCAATGTATGCAACAATGGGTCTCTTGAGAAAAATCGCGCAGGAGTTGAAGGAGAAAGGAACATACGAAACCCTCCTAACCGGCGCGATTACCTTTGACGAGTTAAATGCACTCTCCCTGCCGAGAAAATTCGCGAAGTAAGTTCAAGAAACACCACTGGGTCCGAATGATGTCTAGCATATGTTATACACACCTAGCGGGTGAAAATACTGGGATATCTCCCTAAACGGCTTGCTCTAAGCGTTTTCTCGCCGTTTCGTTCGTTAACAGAACCCACATTAGCAACGCCTGCAGGTAGATACTTCACTGATAGTTGTTGGCAGTTGATATTCGGCTTAAACGGGCTCCCGCATACAAAGTCGCCTCTATGATCCGAGTCGGATCGTACGATAGGAACATGCTCCGGTCTGAATTCAGCCAACTTCTAAAATGGGCAAACAAGAGAAAACTTCGAACAGGGAAATGGATGATGTACTTCATAGATGAGCCTGGTGGCCGTAGGCCAGCGAACAAGCTTCGGTCAGAAGCCTGCCTCCAAATCAAGGGTAAGGCGAAGAGTGAGGGGAAGATCAAGGTCAAGGAGCTCCCCGCACAAAAAGTTGCCAGTGTCACATTCAACCCAGAAAAAGTCTCACCCCGCCTAGTCTACTCGGGAATCTATGGATGGTTGAAATATGGAGGGTTCAAGGACACGGTCCTTGGCCGAGAATTATACATCGGAAACCCATGGCGCAACCCTCGTGCTTGGGCGAACGCGGAAGTTCAAGTTCCTCTGAAAAGAAGATAGAAACAATTTACCTGATTGACTGTAGATCGAATTCCAGGTTCACAATCTCATCTTAATCTTTCTTACGAGTCTTCCTATTTTCACTCTGGCTTTTCCTTCAGCTTGCTCTACCTTACCTTTGAGCTGTGCAGTTTTGTTGTTCCTCAACTTACCTATCTGTTCCCGAAGTTTACCTTTGATTTGTTTGCTTCTACCCCTGATTTCGGCAGCGCTAGTGGGCATTGGAACCTTAATCGTTTTCTTCGCATTTGCTAACCTCTACTTCCTTGCTTGAGGACCGACACCAATTAGCTGTGTGTACACTTGGTGTAGATCAACATCGCCGCGTAGAAAAAGTGTAGATAAGACTATCTAGTAGCTCGTATGACAATCTCGATTGAGAAACTTGGTTAAACAACACGGGTTGGCTAAGGCTGCCTATTACCTCGCCCTCATTGGCGGCATTCTATTGTTAGTCTTCGGCCTCCTGGCACTAGTCGGATATGCCATTTCACTGCCCTTCAACGTCCCATTGCGAGGAATGACATTTGGCTTCGCTTTCCTCCCCTTGATTCTGGGAGTTGTAGCAATTATCGGAGCCAAACGTGTCACTGAACTCCTGTGGGCCATTGTTCTGATCGTCGTTGGTTTTCTCGGCGGAGGCATTGGAGGTCTTTTGGTGCTGTTGGGCGGCTTGTTGGGGCTGATCCTTCACTTCATCTAGAAGTTTAAGTTCCTCTGAAAAGAAGAAAGAGATAGTTTACTCAACTCGGCGATGGTATGGTATACATTCTCGACGAGGGCAGCTTCTTCGACGCACCGATCGATAAGGTTTGGAAGTATCTTCCGTCAGATGAGCATCGGCACAACAGCATGAAACTCATAAGCAGGGAAATGGCGAGCAGCAATGCTGTCGTTATCACAGCTGAAAGGAACTTTATGGGGAAAACGGTGAGGACTAAGATAAAGAACACTTTGTATCCTCCGTTCGGATTTGTGCAGGAACACCTTGAAGGGCCCACCGCAGGCTCAAGGGCTTTCGTGTACTACATACCAAAAGGAAACAAAACAGGAATAACTGTAGTGGGAGAGTTTGTTATCAGCGGAGTAGATGAGAAGGGAACGAGAGACGCGGCTATGGCTCAATTACAAGTGTCGTTCGATGAAGACAATGCGAACCTGAAGAACACGAAGCAAACTTAGTTCACTTGGCTTGAACTGACAGCCAACGTATGAGAGGCACTATTATGGCAGCCTGACCTCAAGTAGATGCATTCATGGTGCGCGCACACACTCAAACGACAGCGATAGGGAAGAGAAGAATTCATATTAGGACAACCTTTCCAGATGAAAGGATATGAAAAGCTGTTCCGCCATTATCCTAACGGCTGATCAGTTCGAGGACATGGAGGTATTCTTCCCGTATTTCCGATTGCTCGAGGAAGGCGTGAAAGTGCACGTGGCAGCGCCCAGTAAAGAAACAATTCACGGGGAACATGGTTACGCATTGAATCCTGACAAGACTCTGGACGAAGTAGATCCTGACGATTATGACCTTCTCATAATTCCCGGCGGGTCCCCTGACGGGGCTCCGACTTCCGTGCGCAACCATCCAAAAGCCCTTTCAATTACAAAATCGTTCTTCACCAAGAACAAAAGTGTGGCATCAATTTGCCATGGCCCCTACACTCTTGTTTCTGCCCACGTCATAAAGGGAAGGCGTCTAACATCATACTGGCACGATGGAGTGCCAGAAGAGATCAAAGCGGCAGGAGGAGTTTACGAGGACAAAGAGGTTGTCGTTGATGGCAATCTGATCACCTCACGATGGCCACCAGATCTTCCGGCCTTCATGCACGAAGTCATGAATGCGGTCCAGAAGATCAGGAAATGATGGCGATTCCCAAACAGTCGACTTTAGTATCCACATTGACAATTGTTCCAGGTTCGGGAACCGGAGAGCTTAAAGGAATTGCGGGAGCAGGAACGTCCGTTGCGACGCCGAAAAGTTGTAACTGTGAACTAGATCATGAGCTCTCATAACTCCAAGATCGATTCACAGCCTGACGCGTTGACGGTCATCTCCGACAGCCTTGAGTCATTGGAGAAGCCGGTTGTATTGGCACTGATAGATCCGATCCGCTATCAAGAAGCGGTCATAGGGCTGCTGCGCTACTTTATGGGTAAGGTGCCCCGCGGAATCTATGTGAGTTTGAATAAACCCTACGCGGTTCTTGCAAAGACCTTTGAGAAGTCTGGAATATCAGTGGACTCTTTGTTCTTTGTAGACGCAATCACCAACGTTCCAGCCCTTCAAGAGGAAACAGATCACTCATGCCTCGGGTCGACTGTTGACTTGAGCAGCCTCTGCATAGCGACCTCAAAAGCCGTTAATCGTTTTGCGGAGGACAAGTTCCTCGTTCTTGATAGCCTCTCTACACTTCTCATATACAACGAGTCGAAGGCCGTAGCAAAATTCGCACATTTGCTAACCGAGAAAATGAGGCGTTGGAATACATCAGGATCCCTGCTCACAGTTGAAATGAACGCCGAAAAGGACGTGGTGTCGCAGCTTGCTCCGTTCTGCGATAAGGTTGTGAGGATTTGAGTAGTATGTCAAAGGAGAGTGGGGTCCGGTTTGGGGTACTCGACCCTACATTGTACGGGGCCGCGAGGGTTTTTGATTATCTTGGGGTCCGCGGGCAGGATATGCTCGACAAGGTTGGTGAAGGAATCATCGAATACGGCCTCACCGAAGGCTACTTTGAACAATCAAGCAACCCACATGAATTTGTCGGCAACATTGTGAAGTTCTTTGCTCAAAACGGCTACGTGAATAACGTGAAGATTGACCAAACCGGCGAGACTATGAATATCACGATGTGGAATTGGCGGTTTCTACCCATCATGAAGAAATTACGCAACCGCAACTCCTACCTGCTCACCTGTCCGATGTGCATAGCGAATAACGCGATCACGAAATCAGCGGGAGTGATGGGAGAACGAATTTCGGAACAAGTTACCCCGGACGGAATGTACACGATGACGATTAAAATGGTCCCGGGCATTCGAAACACAAGGCAAACTGTCATTCCACTCAAGCCCGCTGACCTTAGCAATACTCCACTGGCCAGCCAAATGAACGAGAGCCTAGGATTACCTGCCTTTGAAGCAGTTGCATACGGGTTAGCGCGCGCGTTCGACTACCTCGGGGCGCAAGCACAGCTCCTCCTCGATAAGGTTGGGGCCGGAGTAATTGAGTTCCTCCAGGAAGAGTTGCAAATCTCCCTACCCAATGAACCTTCGAAAGCAGTTGAGAATCTTGCTTTATTCTTCACAAAGAACCAATTGGCTGATGAGATCAGATCCCAGATCTCGCCATCTGAAGCAAAAATCTCCTTCACGAATTATAGGTATGCACGCGTACTCAGGAGACTCCTCAGCGAGGGCATCACCTTGGTCTCGTGTCCTTTCACGCTCACCGTTCGCACCTTGTTGCGTCAGAGGAATTTGGCGGCGGGCGATGTCAAATGGAAATTCGTCGGTGAGCGAGACGTCTCGCTCACCATGCCAATTGTTCGCATCGCAGACCAACAATTTGACGAAGAAAAGGTTGCCAGCTTAATGGAATCCCCGTAAGGACCTGGACGCTCGATGGACCTGGCTGAACGATAATGTGCAAGATTTGGGCCCTCCATACCCCAACATGATTCCATAATTCCCCACCCCGATTAGGGATGAGTAACATAGTTTGCTCCTAATCGCAAACGCAGCAAAGTAACATGTTCTCCCCACAAAACTACACCACCCACCCCCCTCTCGCCAAAAGCGTGCGCGCACACAACAACGTAATAATCCCAACCCCAAACCGAACAATCCAACCGCTGGGATGTGCTTATGCAATCATTCAGGGTCAACCGAGACTTGCCTGAAGGAAGGTACCGGCTTCGGGAAGTGTTCTCCGGCTTGGAAGAAGTGGAAGCTCTCAGCGTATACATTGGTAGCAGAACGCGGCTCCGGCGGATCCTTGAGCAAACCGAGGTCACCATCACGCAGGATTCCGGTTACATGTATGTGAACGACGGTGACGGCAGCCTCGTCGTGAGCTTAGGGTACCTGCAAACAGCCGACGCCCACTACCTCTACCTAGACGTCATCCACGAACTAGCCCACGTAAAACAATACTTAGACGGCCGGGAATTGTTCGACGAAAACTACAGCTACGTAGACCGCCCAACAGAAATCGAAGCATACCAATGCACAGTCAAAGAAGCAAGAAAAATCGGCATGGCCGACGACGCCATCGCCGAATACCTCTACGTAGAATGGATCACACGAACGGAACATACAAGGCTCCTGAAAACGCTGGGGATACTCGCTACCCCGCCGTAGAACTACTTCTTCTCCAAGTACTTGAGAACGAAGTTCCTCGTATACCCCTCTAAATCCAACTTCAAAGCTTCTTCAGGTTTAACCCAGACATAATCCTGCAGCTCCCGCCCATCCAACTTCACCTTAGAACTCTTCGCCTTCAGAACATAGTCCATGAAGATGTAGTGTTCGTGTTTGTGAAAGTCCTTCGGGTAAATTGCCTGCTGAACAATCAGCAGCTCAACCGGTTCAGCCTCCAAGCCTGTCTCCTCCTTCACCTCTCGCCTAATCGCGTCCTCCGCCCGTTCTCCAAGCTCGATGTGGCCGCCTGGGACCGTGTACTTGCTGCCCCACTTGTGCGAGCGAACAATGAGAACCTCGCCCTTCTCGTTCACGACGAGGGCGCCGACTGTGGCTTCAGGGTAAGTTTGAGTCAAAGTAACACTTTCTCGGAAGGAAACGGCCTGGGTCACTCGAGTTGCGGGGCTCTAGCTCCTGCCCATCATCGTACCGATAACTCCAACGACCGAGATCAGGCCGCCAATGACCAGTATGAGGGGCTCCTGTGTTCTTAGGTAGACTAGGCCCGTGAAGACGACCAGTGCCGTTAGGCCTGTGACGTTGACCATGGCTACTCTTGTTTGCGGCCTCAAACCCACGCACCAACCTGGCAATCAATCAAAAGCTCCCCATAGCCATCTATATTTCTATTCTTCCAAGGGAATCTAATAATCCCGCAAACCGCACTTAGCAAGCTTTGAGTGGCAAGGTCGTGGAAGAAGACTCTAAGAACCGGTTCTCAAATCGGGCAACCTACTACGCCAACTCTCGCCCCCGCTACCCCGAAGCCCTCCTCAACTTCATGGAAAACGAACTAAGCCTCACAAAGGCGTCGGTTGTTGCAGATATTGGCTCGGGAACCGGTATTCTCTCGGGGCTCTTCCTCAAGCATGGCAATTCAGTCTTTGGTATTGAGCCGAACAGGGAGATGCGAAAGACCGCGGAAGAAATCCTCGCCGCATATCGAAATTTCAAAAGCAAAAATGGCACCGCCGAAGCCACGACTCTCCCAGCCGCCAGCGTAGACTTCATCACCGCCGCGCAATCATTTCACTGGTTCGACCCCACCAAAGCCCGCGAAGAATTCTTGAGGATCATGAAACCCCAAGGCTGGGTTCTATTGATTTGGAATACCAGGAAGAATTCACGCGGCTTCATGGAAGCGTATGAGCAACTAGTCAGCGAATATGCGGTCCGGCCGCGCTTTCGTCGGACTGCGAAAGACAAGGTTGGTGAGCAGGGCCTAACCAATTTCCTCGGAAAGTACAAGACGAAAACATTCAGCAACAGTCAGGTCTTAGATTTTGAAGGCCTATCAGGCCGGTTGCTCTCATCCTCCTATGTACCACTCCCCGGCGAATCTGGGTACAGTTCGATGCTGGATGGCTTGCGCAAACTTTTCGATTCCTACCAAGAAGGCGGCGCTGTTCACCTTGAGTACGACATGGAAACATATTACGCTCAACTTACGCGCTGACCAAAGAGGATGAAGATTGTTGGGGGCTAAGCTACGCCAACACCTCCTTTGAGCTCTATCCTGAGCAGGTTCTCCGCGGACGTAGTCAAACTCACGGCGGAAGTGTACGGCAGCGAAACCCCCGCCGTCCTAGAGTCACTAACGAAACCCGTCGGAACATATTACGTCCGCTGCAACACCTCCAAGCTCTCAGCAGAAGAACTTCTGAACAGGCTTCAAGGGCGGGGGCTCAAGGTCTCCCAACATCCACTAGTCCCCGAAGCCCTAGGCATACAAGTAGAAGGCCCCTTCGAGATTCCAACCGCCGATCGAAGGGTTGTTGTGGATAAGCATACTGCTGAATCGGTGCTACAGGGCGCGAACGTTTACGCCCCCGGGATTCTAAACTGCGAGGGCCTTAGGGTCGGGGAGGATGTTGCCGTCGTCTCTGAGCGGGGGGATGAGCTTGCAACTGGGACGGCGAACATGGGCGCGAACGACATCCTAACCTTCAGGAAGGGACTGGCGGTGCAAGTAAAACACAGGCGCTTCAAGGCCCCCCAGGTGAGGGATTTACCGGAATTCTCGGAAGGCCTGCTCTACCCGCAGTCGCTCGCGGCCATGGTAACAGCCCACGCACTCGACCCTCAAGAGGGTGAGACCGTCGTTGACATGAACTGCTCGCCCGGCGGAAAACTGTCCCACATCAGTCAGTTGATGCACAATTCTGGAAAAATTTTCGGCTTCGATAGAAACGTGGAGAAGGTAGGGCAGGCTCGCCAGACGCTGACCCGTTTGGGCTGCACAAATGTTACACTTACGATTCGTGATACCAGATATTTGCACCTAGACTTGGCTAATTTGCAGTCCGACCGCACCTTGATCGACCCGCCATGCAGCGCTCTCGGCCTCAGGCCGAAAATATACGACTTCTCGACCCTAGACCGCGTGAATAACTTAGCAGATTATCAGAAGCAATTCATCAAGGCTGGAAGCAAGGTAACAAAACCGGGGGGAATTATCGTCTACAGCGTCTGCACTTACACAACACAGGAATGCGAACGGGCAGTCGAATTCGCCGAGCACGAATGCGGGCTCAGCGTAGTGGAACAGAAGCTGTTCCTCGGTTCAAAAGGCCTCGTGGCGCTCACGCCATCCGCCAGCCGTTGTCAAAGATTCAATCCAACCGTTGATGAAATCGGATACTTCATCGCAAAACTCCAACGCTAAGCACGAAGCTTTAACGCCCAACCTGCCCGAATAATGGGCAGGGAGAATGGTTGGATTTACCCGAGAACGTTCTGACCAAAGGGAAGGCTGGAAAACTTGAGGTTAGGGCCCTCGACTCACGCGGAAGTTATGTGATGTGCAAGTATCTCGACGCGAAGACGCTGAAACCTACCGATAAGAAGCGCAAGCTCATGCTCAAGGATCAGAATGGGAATGTGCTCGAATACCTCATCATCCCGATAAAGGACCCCAAGCGCGCGCTACTCCTAACCGCAGGGTCTGAGGAGAAAGAACGCCAAGTCTGGAACGAAAGCCAAGGAAAAGCCGAAGATATCTGGTAACACAATCCGCCTAGGGCGCGACGGGCAAGATTTGAATCAACGACTTCAATGGGACGCCATCGATCTTCGTCTTCCCACTCTTATTGACCAAGACAAGAACGCCTACAGGCTTGGCCTTCGCCTTTCGCAACGTCTGAATCGCTGCCCTATGCGTCTCACCGGCACGTAGAACCGCGTCTACAATCAACACCTTCTTTCCGGCAACTTTGTGAAATGAGGGGTTGACCAAACCTGGCAGTTTCTTATATGCTACACGTGGGGGCCGAACAGCCGCGAATGGCTTGTCGAGTTCTTTGGCTATAGCCACGCTGAGAACCATCCCGCTCCCTTCAACCGCAACAATCACGTCAGGTTCACCAAACTCCCTTGCACGAACCGATTCCCGAATCAAATCCGCTAACGCTGAAGCAACAGCAGTCATTCGCTTTCCATGCGCGCCTATAGTGCTCCAGTCAACGAAAACGTCATGGGGCGGAGGTCTCGCAGCTCGCTCCTTACCTTTCAAAAGTAACCAAACGACTGTGTCTGGCTGAACCTTCAACTCGTCGGCTATCTCATACGTTGACAGCCCTTTGGATTTTAGTTCCTGCGTCCGTTTGACCAATTCACGCGAGGCCATTCAGTCGAACCCGCAACACGCTATCATTGACCGAGGTCTTATAAGAGGTAATGAGCCTCTCAACTTCACTCCTCGAAACCCCGCGCAGTCACCGAAGGAAAAGATCTCGTTGGCCGAAACTTCCCCCACAGCTAACACAACTCAGAAGGATTCCTTCGAAATTTCACATCAAGAAGTCCGCGGGCCAATGAATTTACAGGAAACGGTTCTGAGCGCCCAAACTTCAGAACCTGAATGGGTAAGGGAAGGCGCGTCCTTTGTTGACGTCGAAGAGTTGGATGGCACTCCTGTCAAGTACACCCTAAGCCAGGTGGGAGGCGTAGATGATTTCAAACTCACAGTGAACGCAATTTCGCAAACGCACAATGAGCGAATAGGCGCTGGCCTCGGGTCGCATTTGAACCGTGTTCTCGGTTTGAGCGACGACTTGGAATCATTCTACGGTAAATTTACCCATGAAGCCGAGCCGCTGCAGTCAACTTTCGCGCACCTCAGGGGCCTTCGCCTCATGCGCGGAACCAACCTCTATGAAAGCCTGATCTGCTCCATCCTGTCACAGAATAACTCAGCACTACTCTGGAACAGAACCGCGAGGCTTCTCATGCGCCTCTATGGACCCAGAGTTAATTTCCCCGACGGGACCACATCGTTCCTATTTCCAAGGCCACAAGCTATGGCTGCCCTGAAACCAAGAGAACTTCGCTCGAAGACTTCCATGGGGTACAGGGCGAAGCCCGTCGTTCAAGTTTCCCGTTTGGTTGCCGCCGGAAAATTACAGCTCGATAACTTCCTTACGCGGCCTTACGACGAGGCTATGGAGGCACTCATTGACCTTCCCGGTGTAGGCCCTAAGGTTGCGGATTGCTTCCTACTATACGGCGCAGGTCGCCTCGAAACCGCCCCCGTCGACGTCTGGATTCACAGAGTTGTCAGAAAGCTGTACTTTAGGGGGAGAAGGGTCAGCAGGCTCAAGACCGCACGGTTTCTGCGCGACCGCTTCGGGGAATGGGCTGGGTACGCGCAATTGTACCTCTTCGACTTCGCACGCCGCGGCGGCATCGGTAAGGCAACTAAAGCCAGCAAGTAGGGGATGGCTGTCTCTAGGCGTGGCGCCCCTTTGCTGCCTGTTTCTTTACAGGTTTTCGTTTCAATTTTGTTCCGCAGACTATGCAGACCTGAGAGTCTGCTTGAGGGTACCGCCTATAGCAAGCGGGGCAGTAGTAAGTCCAACTGAACTTCTCTCGGATTCCTAACGTGGCCAAGGGCTGGTAGGCTATGCCAATCCCTTCCGCAACATTCTGCACAGCGTAATCGTCGCTTACAATGACAGGCGTCTTCCCCTCAGTGCGAAGTTCAAGTGCCAAGGCCAAGACGCCCGTATCCGCTTTCGAAAGCACCACTCTATCCCCGAGTACCCTGGCCTTCTCAGCGACCGCTTCCAATGAAGCTGAAGTTGGACTCCGAATCCTAAGCTTCCCAGAAGACTTGGAAATCGCCAGCCTGTATGACGGGCCGGTTTGTTCTCGCAGTTCATCCGTAACCTCGGGCACCGAATAGCTCTCAATATCAAGCCCGAGAGGGTCGAGGCCCATGATTAGGGCTGAAGTGTCTAGAACTAGAACTTTCAGAAACCTGCTCGCTCCATCTCGTGAAGGCGAGTTAGGCTTCCTAAGGGTGGGGCAGGGCGTAACCGCACGAACACGGAGTAATGCTTAGCCTTGCGAACCGCCAACTTGACATCCTGGGAAAGCTCCCTCTGAAACCGCCCATCAGCGACGACGAGAGCCCGTAATTTTGGATTCGCCATTTGAATCGAAAGGGACCGTTCCATCGACAGAACCGTCGGCCTCAAGAATTCAAGAGGGCAGATGAAAGTGACCACGAACGCATCCACCGCTGAATCAACCACAGGCCCACCCGCTGAAAGAGCGTAAGCTGTGGATCCCGTAGCGGTTGAGACGATGAGCCCGTCCCCCCTGAACTGCAGAAAAGGCACAGAATCAACAGCAAGGCGCAGATCAAGCATCTTCGAGGGGCTTCCCGATGATACCACGAGCTCGTTGAGCGCGTCGACCACGTGTGTTCCGTTTAGGTCGACGGCGAGTTTCGCGCGCTTTTCCAGCCTGCATTTGCCCTTCGCGAAGAGTTCGATGGCTCGTTGAGCTTTAGCTGGTTCAACTTCAGTGAGGTAGCCGCGCCTTCCCATGTTCACCGCTAGAATTGGTGTTTCCGGTTCGGGGATGGACATTGTTGTTTTGAGGACTGTTCCGTCTCCTCCCACGGTTACTATGAGGTCTGCTTTGAGATCGGACAAGTCCTTACCGCCGCCTAGTCGGCCTCGTTTTGCCAATTCCAGTTCAGCTGTGACCGCTATACCCTTCTTCCTCAGCTGCTTAGCGAGGGTTGCCGCCACTTCAAGGGCCTGCGGTTCATCGAGCCTAGATACGAGGCCGACCTTCAAAGCCAATTTCGCTTCTCCGAGGGGAGACACTACCTGTCGTGAGGATAATTAAGTAATCCACTCAGGCCATGACTAGATTTGGTTTCGCGAAACCTTCCGCGAAAGGCTGAATGACCAGACAAGCTTTTTAGACGAAGAGGGGGCGTTAATTGCTTTCGAGCTTAGCTTAAGGGCGAAGAACACTGAGTAAACCTGTAGACGTTGGGACTCTAAAGATCGGCCACTACGTAATTGTGGATGGGGAGCCTTGCAAGATTGTTGAATACGAAAAATCAAAACCAGGCAAACACGGTGCCGCGAAGGCTAGAATTGTAGCCATCAGTGTTACAACTGGAACAAAAAAGAACGTAATCAGCCCTGTGGACGCACGCATTGAAGTTCCCATGATAGAGAAGAAAACGGGACAAGTACTCGCTTTCATGGGCAACAACGTTCAGATCATGGACATGCAGTCCTACGAGACCTTCGAAACTCCTATGCCGGAAGAAGAGGAGATTAAAGCGAAAATGGCTCCAGGCGTCGAGGTCGAGTACTGGCAAATGCTGGGACAGAATAAGATAATGCGAACGAAGGGCTAATTCTCCCGTTTCCCACACGCGCCTTGGAAGGCTCACCCGATGCCCTTCGTCTCGCACATCAAACTGACGAAACGCATGTCACTTTCCGACATTGCAAGGCAGATGGAAGCGGTTAAAGTCCTTGGGCCAGGACGGTTCGGGAAGGCAGTAACTATCCTCGGAGGCCTGTTTAGAGACGGCGAGTGCGTCAAGCTGATTTCTCTTGCTGGCCCAATTGTCCCCGGAGGCCTTAGAACAATCATCGCAGACCTGATTGATGATGGTTTGCTAAATGGGGTCGTCACAACTGGCGCAAACGTAACGCATGACATACTCGAAGGCCTAGGACATCGGCACATTGCGGGAACGGAACTGGCGGATGATAGCAAACTGAAACGCCAAGGGCTATCCAGAATCTACGACCTCCTAGTCACCCAGAAAGCAATCGAACACCTAGAGAAAGCAACTCACCGCATGCTCAACCGCATCCCAGAAACAAGACGCCGCAACATAGCCAGCTACGAGTTACTATGGGAATTCGGCAAGCAGATCAGGGACAGACGCTCGATTCTTCACATCGCACAGAAACGCAAAGTCCCCATCTTCTGCCCCGGCATTTTTGACTCAATGCTCGGGTTGAACCTATGGACCTACAGCCGACTCAAACCGCTCTTCATTAACCCGTTCAAGGATTTCTCAAGGCTTGTTGACTTGACTTACGAGAGAAAGAGAGTTGGGGCGATAATCCTTGGTGGCGGGATGCCGAAACACCATGTCCTAATCGCAAACTCATACAGGGGCGGCGTGGATGCGGCGATTCAAATAACACTCGACCGCCCCGAAGGTGGCGGTGCAAGCGGTGCACCTCTGGAAGAGGCGATTAGCTGGGGCAAAATCAAGACTCCCAACAGACTAGTCACGATTGTTGGAGACGCTACGGTGATATTCCCTTTGCTTACTCTAGCGGCCCTAGAGAGGGCAGGTAAGTAGGCTCATCACAGCCGTGGAATGTGGACTTCAAGGACGCCCCGTTTGAACTTCGTGCTAATTCTTTTCTCGTCAACGGAGACGGGCATGCGGATTCTGGCACGGTAACATGTGAATTCCCCATGCCTGTGCTTGGCGCCGAGGTCCCTGAACGTGATCTTCTTGTTGGTCTCTGCATAAACTTCCAAGGAATCATCCGTCGGGCAGCGCAGCTTAACCTGTTTGTGGTCCACGTATGGTAAATCGACGGTTAGAACGACCTCGTTGGCCGCCACGTACAGATTGTATAGAGGTTGGATGCATGCAGCGGCAGCGTTCCATCCTGACCCATGGGTGGAGAATTCGCCTTTCGGTTCAGGACTCACCATGGTTCACCCGTACATAGGCGGGAGATCGTATTCATGAGACTTGTCCATCTTGAGCATCTCTTCGTGGGTACGGTGCATCATATCCTTACTTTTCAAGCGTATTTCTTCCCCTCTCTTCAGAAGGTCGGAAACGTCAACATTCAGATCGAGTATCTTGTTGACCGCGCTTATCGCAACCGCGGCTGCTACAGGGTCGGGGTAGTTGTAGTAGGATTGGGTAAGCAACGTGATTGCGGGAACGGATGCTTCAGCACATTTCTGGAGGATTAGCCCGTAAACGCCAACTATGTAACCTTCCTCCAAGACTTCAGCCGCCCCGCGAAGCCTCGACTCCAATTCCTTACTTGAAAGCGCGGCAAACACTTTTGGGGCATCTATGTCCTGGCGGTTCGCAACAGCCATCCCACCCAAGGAGAGCATCAGCTTAGTATTCTTTGTTCGAGCCCAGTCAACGATATCCGCCGCAAGTGGCCTGATGAGTGGGACTGGGATCGTTGTCTCAGAGATTAGGACAACCAAAGAGTTGCCTGCGAATATGCGGATAGGTGCTTTCGGAAGGCCGCCGTGCAGAACGATCATTGGTGGAAGAAGGTCAGACTCGATAGCGCCCACCTCCTTCAATTTCAATTCGCTAATGATATGAGAAGCCGCCAGCAACCCGACAAGCCCTACATCGGGAAGGCCGTTCACAATAACCGCCCCCTTAGGAATCGAAGCGGATTCCAAAATGCGCAACCCATCTTTCCCAGACAGGCTATTGGACATATCAACACCCTTCTACGAAAACTGTGAGCTGAAGCCAGAGCAAGATTACCGAGTAATTAAACGGTTCGCAGAAGTTACAAGAACTTTTAGGATGCCTCAACCAACGCATCAAGCGTATCGTGAAAATGCATGAGTGCACTCGAAGGCCTAGGCAAGTCGCTTAGCGACGCAATGAAAAAGCTGCTGCGAATGGCGGTTGTTGATGAAAAAGCAGTCAAGGAACTTGTCCGCGACCTTCAACGGGCCCTCCTTCAATCCGACGTTAACGTTAACCTAGTTATGCAGATTTCTCAGGCAGTCGAGAAGCGGTCACTCGAAGAAAAGCTGCCGCCTGGAATCTCCCGCCGCGAACACGTCGTTAAAGTTCTCTATGAGGAACTGACCCGATTCCTCGGTGAGGAACCGAGCAAACTCACTGTCGAACCTGGCACAACACAAGTTATCATGCTCGTTGGAATTCAGGGCACGGGGAAAACAACAGCCGCAGTGAAACTTTCACGCTTCTATCAAAAGCGCGGTCTGCGGCCTGCGATAATCTGCGCCGACACCTACCGGCCAGGCGCCTTCGACCAGTTGAAGCAACTTGCTGACAAAATTAGCGTACCCGTTTACGGTGAACCGAATTCTAGGGATACATTGAAAATAGTGAAAAAGGGCATGGAGCAATTCTCAAACCAAAAGTACAACCTGATCATCGTGGACACGGCAGGGCGTCACAAGGATGAAACAGAACTGATGTCCGAGATGCGTGACCTAGCCAAGCAGGTTCAGCCCAACGAAATAATCCTCGCGATCGACGCCTCAATCGGCCAAGCAGCAATGTCCCAGGCGGCCGCGTTCAATGAGAGCACAAAGATCGGTTCAATTCTAGTAACAAAACTTGACGGAACGGCCAAGGGAGGAGGCGCACTCTCAGCCGTTGCCGCAACCCACGCCAAGATCAAATTTGTAGGGACGGGAGAGAAGATCGATGACATTGAGCAGTTCATCCCCTCGAGTTTTGTGGGACGCCTCCTCGGAATGGGCGACATCAAAGCATTGGTCGACAGGGTTCGTGACGCAGAAATCGTCGTACCGCAGAAGAAAGCAAGGGCCTTCCTGGAGGGTAAGTTCACGTTGAAGGACATGTACGAGCAAATGGTCGCCGTTCGAAAAATGGGCCCCCTGAAGAAACTGGTTGGTATGATGCCTGGCGGAATGAACATACCCGACGACGCTATGGAGAACGCTGAGAAGAAACTGGACGCTTGGCGGGTTATCATCCAATCTATGACGCGGGATGAGATTGAGGACCCGAAACTCGTCGATTCCTCACGGGCGAGGAGAATCGCACATGGCTCAGGTACATCCGACAAGGACGTGAAAGAAATGGTGAATCAATACTTCATGATGAAGAAGATGATGAAGAGCATGAAACGGCGCGGCGCCGCTTTCGGAAGGGGAAAAATGCCCTTCCCAACACGGCCTTGAAGGACGCGGAAAATATTCCAAGAAAGTTAATTAGCGTCCCTTTAGTCTGCTAGCAAATTTCAGGTCATGTCTCATGGTAAGGCGCTCAAAGGGCTACCGCTCGAGGACGCGAAGCCTACTCCGGAAGAGACCTCGCGAGCGAGGAAAAATCGGCCTCAGCCGCATCCTCCGAACCTATCGCCCAGGCGAGAAAGTCACCATCATGATAGAACCCTCCGTACACAAGGGCATGCCCCACAGACGCTATCATGGAAGGGTTGGAGTAATTCATGCCAGACGCGGAAAGTCATACGTGGTTCATATCACGATGGGTAGTCAGACGAAACAAATTATCGCCCGACCTGAACACATCACCCCCGTACGTTGAGTGAACCACTTGCCTAGGAAAATCATCGATTCTAAGCCCGCCACTACCTCCGAAGCAAAAAGAACTTTGGAACGCGCGAAGGAAGATGAGCTAGGAGAATTTCAGAGGCGCACACTTGACTACGCATCCAAGTTCGCCAGGATCTCACCCGCTAAAGCTGAGAAGCTTGTACGGGAATTGGGGGAGAAGCATCAACTCGAGCGGAAGGATGCAATTCAGATTGCCAACACAATGCCACGGTATATCGAAGAATTACGAACCATTCTTACGGTCAAAGGGCGAATAATCTCGGGTACTCAATTGGAAGATATTCTGAAACTTCTCAACAACTATCGAGAAGATTAGCCCACAAGTAATTCTCTCTCTTGATTCCTGGGCATAAGGCAGGAAAACCTTTTTTCCCTCCGAACCCACACCTCCTACTGGATATGCTGAACTTTGCCTGATTCCGGCGATTCCACATTTACCGTGATTGAAAAGGCACAGAGGCCAAGCACCTACTTCCTTTAACGCGAAATCTGCACCTACTTCTGGTGGAACAAAGATGAGTATGAATACAAAGAGTTCAGATGAGAATCGGGGCACCAGTTCAGCTTACTCAGGGTTTAGGCCAACTACTGGAGGCGGTGGGGAGGGTGGCGTTCCACCGCGACTTTACGAGGAGTACGCATACGTGCTGGATTTCTTGCAATTCGGCCGACCTGGAACGGACAAGCCTAGGCACCTTGCCCTTCCAACGGTGCAGGTTATCGGTGAAACATACTTCACACTCCTTGAGGCCGAAATACGCGTAGGAACACAGGCAAACCTTCACGAGCGCGTTTACATTGGAAAAGAGCGGCGAGAGAAAATTAACCGTATCATCGGAAGAATCAGCTACAACGACCTCACTGCGAATGCGAAGGCAGAGTTGCTTCCGGTGCTAGAAGACCTGATCGCTAACCAAGAGCAGAGGTTTGTTTCCTTTTTCAATAATTCCCAAGCCATAACACCCCGTATGCATGCACTGGAGCTGCTTCCGGGAATCGGGAAAAAATCGATGTGGCAAATAATAAACGCCAGGGAGAAAAAACCCTTCATCAGCTTCAAGGACGTTCACGAGCGAACGAATGTAGGGGACCCCGTCAAGGTCGTTGCTAAACGGATCTTGGACGAATTGGCCGGGGAAGAAAAGTACCGGGTTTTTTCGAGAGCGCTATAGACACGACGTATGAATACTGCGAGAGAACTGGTTTGCCCAACAGGGTAATCATGCACGTAGACCTCGACTACTTCTACGCCCAGTGTGAAGAGAACAAGAACCCGCATGTGCGGGGAACCCCCGTGGTGGTTTGCGTTTACTCCGGCAGGACCGAGGATAGTGGAGTAGTCAGCACCTCCAATTACCTTGCCCGGAAATATGGGGTAAAGGCCGGCATACCCATCGCCCGAGCGAAGAAGCTTCTTGAATCCTCGGGCGCGATTTTCTTTCCAATGAACCGTCCTCTATACGAACAAGTATCCGAGGGGGTAATGAAAATCCTGCGGGAGCGCGGTGACGCATTTGAAAAAGTGGGAATTGATGAGGCTTATCTAGAAGTTTCAACTAGAACGAATGGCAAATTCGATCAGGCCGAAAACATAGCGAATGAAATTAAGCGACAGATAATCACTGAAGAACAGATAACTTGCTCAATTGGAATCGCACCCAACAAACTCGTGGCCAAGATTGCATCCGACGAGAGAAAACCCGATGGACTCACCATGGTGAAGCCGGAAGAAGTCCACAGTTTCTTGTCGGAATTGCCAGCCTCGAGGATACCTGGTGTCGGGAAGAAAGTAGAGGACAAACTGGGCCAAATGCAGGTCAAGACGATAGCTCAACTTTCTACGATTAGTCCCCCGATCCTGGTTGAAACCTTCGGAAAAAACTTAGGAGGTTATCTTTTTCAGGCCGCCCGAGGAGAGGATGACGAACCGGTAAAGGAAAGGGAACAACCAACACAGCTAAGCCGGATCGCTACCTTGAAACGAAATACTCGAGACCTACCAGAAATGCTGCCCCTGCTAAGCGAACTTGCAAATTCAACAACCGCCAAATTGAAAGAAAGAAGTATGACGTGCAAGTCGGTAGCAATCATAGCTATACTGAACGACCTCTCTATTCACACCAAATCGAAAACATTGGAACAACCAACCGCAGATGAAAAAATCATTGTGAGCACTGCACAGGAACTGATGAAAGAATTCTTGGAATCAATGCCCAGTGCTACGGTCCGAAGGACAGGAGTCAAAGTCTCCACATTGTCGAAGCCAACCGGGCAGACAGATATCTCCAATTTCCTGAAGGCGTAGCTCCAAGGAAAGTCCACCAGTCATCGCACCGTTGAGGAATCTGCCGTGGCCTGGGTTCGACGTGAACTTGACTCGATAGGCATACCTCCACTCAAGAGGTTCGGACAACATTTTCTAATCGACAAGGGGGTACGCGAGCGCCTAGTCGAGCTGGCTGAACTAACAACCAATGATACAGTCCTCGAGGTGGGCCCTGGTCTCGGTTTCTTGACGGCAGCGTTGATAAGCAGAGCAGGACGGACAATAGCGATCGAGAAAGATCGGACACTCGCTGCATATCTGAAAGAAAAATTCTCAAACCAACAGAACTTGACAGTTGTTCAAGCTGACGCGCTAACCATCCAGATCCCAGAAGGCTCGAAGGTCGTTTCCAGTCCCCCCTACAACATTTCGTCAAAGCTCATACTTCTAATCATGAACAGTCGATTTCGACTGGCGGCACTATTGATGCAAGAGGAATTTGTCCGAAGGTTAACAGCCTCCAGTGGGTCTCGCGACTACGGACGGCTCAGCGTGATGCTACAATCCAAGGCCACAGCCAAACTTGACATGAAAGTCCCGCGTGAGGCATTCTACCCGAAACCGAGAGTTGACTCCGCCCTCGTTACAATTAGGCCCAGCATCGAAAAGCTTCAGGTACAGAATGAGCAGTTATTCATCGACATGGTACGAGCGCTGTTCACCCAACGCCGCCGAAAGCTGAGAGGAGTCTTGGCGAGATACCTGAAAGCCCAATACCCAACGCTAAGTGACACGATAATTCAACAAATACCGCTAATTGAAAAACGAATCTACGAACTCAACCCAAACGAGTTAGTCGTATTGTCAAACCAGATCGCTGAGGCAACCACGGAATCTGGGCGTGAATGAATCGCCGATTAGAGTAATTCTCCTAGAACCAGAGACAGGGGGAAACATTGGCTCCGTAGCTCGATCGATGAAGAACTTCCAGCTCAACGATCTCTGGTTAGTCAACCCGCAGACACCCATCAATGACGAGGCAAGGGCATTTGCAATGGGCGGCCTCGATGTTCTCAAATTGGCTAAGGTCGTTAGCACCTTCAGAAAAGCGCTAAAGGGAGTGGACTTGGTTGTAGGAACCAGTTCTGTGGCCGCAACAAGCACATCCAACCTTTCCAGAATATCAATCAAACCAGTCGAACTCGCTAAGAAAGTTCAGGCAGTCAAAGGGACTACTGCAATCGTCTTCGGAAGAGAGAGCTCCGGATTAAGCAACCGAGAGGTAGAAGGATGCGACTTCATGGTTACAATACCTGCAAGCCGCGAATACAACGTACTTAACATAGCCACCGCCGCCTCAATCATCTTCTACGAAATCTTCCACCAAAGAATAAGAAGACGAAACTTTGAGTTGGCCTCAAGACCTGCCATGGGAAGGCTCCTCCGGCAATTTGACGGCCTACTGAAACGAAGTCACATGGCGCCACATAGGCGTAAACTCGCCCATCGAGCCTTTCGCAACCTGATCTCACGCGCTTTTGTTTCAAAGCGCGAAGCGTCGCTCCTCCTTGGACTATTTAGGAAGCTACAAGCAGAGCTGACGTGAGCCATTGTGGAGAGCAGGCAGTGATAGACCATGAGAATTCTAGCTCTCGCTATTCTTTTGATAATTCTTGTCTGCGTGTCACCAACTGCAGCCACAGGATCTGGAACTGGGTCGGTAATAGTCCAAATTCAAGGATATGGAACAGTTCACGGCCAATTACAGAACGCACTCATACAGTCAAACAATAACGTCACGATGTCAATGGTGGTGAACGATCAACTCCAGACCCCTCAGGGCTCTTTCCCCCTCCAGGCGACCGGCGACTGGAACGGAGCTCTGAACAATTCAACGCTATCGGGTACAATCGATAACGTTCAAGGAAAAATCCACGTCTGCGTAATTTCCTCATGCAACGACGTCGACTTTAGCGGCCACGGGACTTGGACGGGGCAACTTCAAACCGCCTCATCTGGAAGTGGAAACTACACCGGAACAATAACTATCACGAACTCTCAGTATCCGCAGATTCCACTAGGTCAAACAATTCCCATTTATGGCTCATGGGCCTCGAACTTCGCATCTGTCGTCCCTGAGTTCAATTACCACATCATTCTACTGCTCCTTGCTACCCTAATGGCCGCAACTATCCTGACGCATAGAAGACGGAGAACGTAGACCTGCCTGCTCCGACAAGATTGTGTGCGAGAAAGCATCAATCATGGAGGGCGGGACATCAGGGACCGCAGTCAAGAGCTTCGAAACGAAGGCATGTAAGCTTAAGTAACACTCGATGCAATCTCGCTAAAATCCCTGGTGGATTAGACATGAAGGGTAGAAACTACAGGCAAATCAAAGGCCAGCCCTACACTAGGGGAAAATATATTCACGGTACTCCGCCGCCGAAAATATCAAAGTTCATGATGGGAGACACGAAGGCACATTTCGAATATCGAATATCTTTGGTAGCACAAAGCCCAGAGCAGATCAGACATAATGCACTCGAAGCAGCACGCGTTGCAGCAAACAAGGTGTTGTTCGACGCGTTGGGCGAAACAGGCTACAAGATTCATCTTCGAGTTTATCCCCACATTATCCTTCGAGAGAATCGAATGATCGCAACCGCAGGCGCCGACAGGCTACAAGAGGGAATGCGAAGGGCCTTCGGTAAACCGAGCGGAAGAGCCGCTAGGGTTAAGACAGGACAGTCAATCCTCGACATTTACGTTAACAGAAATGCGGTCGACGCTGCGAAGAAGGCAATGCGGGTCGGGTCTACAAAACTTGCGGTCGCTTGCATTGTGACCCAAGAAACCTTGGCACCGCCTGCCGTCTCTGTCTTGGCAAAATAAGGTTCCTTAGCGATCCTTACTTTTGACCACAAACTAACGCGACCACACCTAAGGTCATCTTTTCAGAAAGTGTACGCTGAAACCCAGCATCGAGAAGTGCATCCGAGGTTTCATTCGCCGTTGAGGATTTCAATATCGTATTTGCAAGATAGACTAGGGTACGCTTCCAATAGCCAGAAACAAGTCCACCAATAGCTGGAAGGACGTGAAATATGTGGAAGTTGTAGAGCCGCCACACGGTAACCTCTTCTGGCCTAACGAAGTCGACTGAGAGAAACCAACCAGAGCGAAGTAAAACCCTCAGCGAGTCCCGCAACATGGCCAATTTATCAGCAAAATTGCGCAACGCCAAACCAATCGTTACATACCTGAAAGTTGCGTCGCGAAATGGAAGATATTCTCCTACGGCCCTTACAAAATCGACCTTACATTCACCCTGAAATATTTGCTTTTTTCGGTTGGCTATGCTCAGCATCGCAGGGCTCAGATCTAGACCAACAATCAAACCACCATCCCTAATCGCACGACTTAGCTCGAAAGTGACAAGCCCTGTCCCGCAGGCCAAATCCAACACCATAACCTCTCCAGAGAAATCCATTTTTGCGAACATGCGCCTCCTCCAAACCCAGTCGAATGAAAGAGTCATCAGGTGCAGCAGGACGTCGTACTCTCTCTCAACATCTGTGAAGATGGTCCTAACGAATCTTGCTTTGTCAAGGAATCTTGTTGGGATTTCCATCTGAGTCATATGCTTGAGTGCCTCTCACGCAAAGGAACGGTTAAGTTCTGCAGTAAGCCTGCTACACCGATGTCTGACCATGTACCAACTAGAAGAAGATAGCATAATAGATGAGATAAGAAGGCGCGGTTCGAAGAGAATTCTCCTCCAAATGCCTGAAGGCCTGAAACCAACCGGATTTCGACTGGCAAAACTACTTGAGAAGGAAACGAAAGCCGAAGTATTCGTCTCAGGTGACCCTTGCTACGGTGCCTGCGACCTTGCGCTCTACCCGAAGAAGCACATCGACGCGGACTTACTCGTTCACCTTGGGCACGCGGAGATTCCGGGCGAATTCGCCGACGAGAACGTTTTGTATGTTGAAGCACGGGCGGATGTGCCAATACTAGAACCAATGGTTCAGGCCTTGAAAATGTTAGAGAGGGAGCAAGTGATCGGACTCGCTTCAAACATCCAGCATATTCACCAGATCGATAAAGCCAAAGAAATTCTGGAAGGACACGGAAAGAAGGTACTCATTGGTCGGCCATCGGGCTGGCTAAAGTATCCGGGGCAGGTTCTCGGATGTGACTACGGTAGCGTAAGAGCAATTGCAGAAAAAGTTGACGCCGTCATCATCTTGAGCGGAGGAGATTTCCACGCCCTCGGAATTCCGCTGGCAACAGGCAAACGGACCATCGTCGTCGACCCATTTCAACAAACAGCGAAAGACATGACCGAAGTCTGTCGAAAACTCCTCCGTAAGAGGTGGATGAATATTGAAAAATTCAAACAAGCCAAAAGGATCGGAATCATCGTTGGCCTGAAGAGTAGTCAAATGAATATTTCTCTTGCGCGTCGGCTCAAGGAGCTCTTGGAAGAGAGGGAGTATTCGAGTATCTTAATTTGCGCAACCGAGGTGATTCCTGAGACCCTAGGCTCCTTCACAGACTTAGACGCCTACGTCGAAATCTCATGCCCACGAATAAGCACCGACGACCAAGAACGTTATCGCAAACCCATCCTTAATCCGGAAGAGGTCATGATAGCATTAGGTAAGAAGAGCTGGGAAGATTACACCAAAGGAATGACGTTGGAAGAATGGCATTAGACTCGACCCAGAGTTGAAGGCTATTATCTTGCACTCCCGACCGGTCCTGATTCGCAAGCGCGATCTAACGATCAAACTGCAGCAAGTAATGTCTCACCCTGAACCCCAAGTTGCCCTCGAGCAGTACACTATCTCAGCCGACCTAGCGGCAGACATCCTCTTCGAAGCATGCTACGTATACGATGACATCGAAAATAAATCGGTGGCAGACCTCGGCACAGGAACGGGGAGACTCGCCCTAGGCGCTTCAATGCTCGGTGCGGGATACGTAGTCGGAATCGACCTAGACTCCACCAGCCTTTTTGTCGCCTCGAGGAACGCCAAACTGCTGGAGGTACATCCAGATTGGGTATGCGGTGTCGTAGAAGGCCTAAGGGGAAAGGTTGATACAGTTCTAATGAACCCGCCATTTGGCACCAGGCAACCACACGCCGATATTCACTTTCTTCAAATCGCCCTAGCCTTGGGGACAACAGTCTACAGTATCCACAAGTCTTCCACTCGCGAATTTCTCACTCGCTGGTTACAGGGACGAGCAAACAAGACCGAAAGAATTCTGAGTACAAGAATGGAAATTCCACATCAGTTCTCCTTCCACACAAAGCGAAGCCGCAAAGTCGAAGTCGACGTATTCAGAATTCAGTCGAGTTAGTTCGATTTGTGCCTGCCCTTATATACAGGGCTGCAATCTAACGCCCACAAATCTGCGCAACTGTTGGAGAAATATCTTCGAGAGTCACCGAATCGGCGAAGAAATCCAAGGCTTGATTACAACTCTGGTGGTAAGAATTGAGTAAGGCACCACGTGAAATGGTTCAATCCGTCCTTCCCGGAGACAAATTAGGAGTTGTGGAACAATTCCTTCCTGGCGTTGGCACCTACGAAAAGGAAGGGGCGATTTACGCAAATTTTACCGGGAACGCTAATATTGACCTGAAGAACAAGCGCGTGACCGTGGTTCCAACCACGAGGGTACCCAAACTTCCCAAGGAAGGAGCCACAGTTCTTGCATCGGTGATACATGCACAGGAGAAGATGGCGACTGTGAATATCTGGAAGATAGATGACAAGTTGCTGCACAACCCATTCACTGCAATCCTTCACATCTCCTCATCGAGCCCCCGATATGAGAGAAATATGTCTGATGTATGCAAGTCAGGTGATATACTCCGCGCAAGAGTCATCGATATGACTAACAGAATTCCACAACTGACAACAGCGGGTCGCGGTCTGGGAGTCGTTAAGGCCTTCTGTTCCAAGTGTGGAGCCGTATTGGAGTTTAAGGACAGAAGACTCCAGTGTCCGTCATGCGGAAACCTTGAGAATAGGAGGCTCGCAGAAGATTACGAGCAAGCTGCGTAAAGGTGCGAATGATGGAAGTCAAGGTTCTATCAAAGTCGAAGAACGACCTTAGGCTCGAAATAGTTGGCGAGGACCATACCTTCTGCAACCTACTTCAGAGCCTCTTACTTGAGGACAAGAACGTAGAGATTGCGGGTTACGACCAACCCCACCCGCTAATCAGATCAAGCATCGTCTACCTGAGAACAAAACGTGAAGCTTCACCCGAAAAGGTGCTTCTGAACGCCCTGGCTGGCATTCAGGAACTTAACAAGGAGTTTAACGAGAAATTCGCCAAGGCCGTCGGACCTTCCTAATGAATAACGAAGAGACCCTTCGCCAAGTCATGCGGAGCAAGCAACTGGCCAGTTTGGGGGATGCGTTCGTAAATTTCGTCTATTCTTTGGCGCTAACTCAGGCTAACGGAAAACCTCAATCCGTGAAGGTTAGCGATAGAATTCTTGCAAATGCTTTCAAGCTTTCAGGCCTACGTAAGTATCTCGGAACTCGGATCTCAAAGAAAGACCTTGCAAATGCCTCAGAGTCTCTTTTGGTTGATGCATACCAGAAAAAACTCATCACAATCGAAGAAAGCGTGAGAATCCTCAGTGAAGACCCTAATGGCCTACAAGTAGGGCTCTCACAACTGATGAAACTAACTGCAGAGCGAATAGCTCGCAGCTAGCTGGCGACTTTCTGTTGCTCAAGAAGGAAACTAGAATTTTAGGTCTAAGCGCAACACCACGTCTAAAAGGTGGGACTTTTTTCGTCGGCGTCATTTTCAGGGGTAGCTTTTGGCTGGACGGGATCCTGACATGCACCGTAAGGCCCAAGAGGGGTCTCGAAACGTTGAGGCTGTCAAGAGCGATAATGAAGTCTAGACAGTATTCGCAATTGCACGCCATCATCATTTCGAAAGATCAAAATGTCCTCCGACGAGATAATCACATCACAGAGTTAGCGCACAGACTCAAATTGCCAGTTATATTACTACTCAAACGCGCGTCGGTAAAGAAACGTATACAACCGCCGGGAGTGAAGCAGTATGATCTCGACATTAACGGTGAACGACTTCATGTCTCCGCCAAAGGGATAAGCTTCACGAAGCTTCAAGAATTGTTCACCGTTGGCTGCGCTCCGGATTCTTACATTCCTGAAGCTGTGAGAGTTGCGGATCTGATGACAAAGCAAGTAACGCTTAAATGGAACTCTCTGAGATTGGCGTAGCCGGTCGTTACCAAAAGTGCAATTTTGTCCAAAGTGCGGTTTAGCTCTTCTGCCTACAAAGAAACAGAAATCCGTCGTCTTGAGTTGCCCGAAATGTGGCTACGAGACGAAGCGGTCAGACCGCACGGTGCAAAAGTTAGAGCAACAAAAAGAGAATGTGGTCGTCATCGGTAAAGAAGAACAGAAGATTCGTACACTGCCGAAGACGAAAGTTGATTGCCCCAAGTGTGGACACAAAGAGGCGTTCTATTGGCTTGTGCAAACGCGCGGAGCAGATGAGTCCTCAACACAGTTCTTCCGGTGCACAAGTTGTGGGGCAACTTGGCGTGAAAATTCCTAGGGTCCATGTCTCGACTCGCACCGCTCAATTAAAATGCGTAAGGTTCTCTCTCTAAGACACCATTCGATATCCGGTGACTGATGAATGTTCAAAGCTACGATCAGTGATGCGAGGCTTTGGAAGAACCTTCTCGCGGGGATATCTACACTCATTGAGGAAGCCGACTTCAACGCCGCCCCTGAAGGAATCAAACTAAGATCGATGGATCCATCCCATGTGGCCATGGTTGACTTTGAATGGAACAAATCAGCATTTGAAGAATATACCTGCCTACAACCAACCAAGATTCGATTGAATGTAGCCGACATTGTCAAGAAACTACGCGGCGCTGGGCAAGAACCCCTCGAAATGTCATACGATGAAAATACTCGAAAGTTCAGCATGGTCATCAAAGGAAAATGGAAGACCACGTTTACTCTCCCCACGCTGGACCCCGGAAATGAAGAAGTGCCGACGCCGAAAATTACTTTCAACACGAAAATTAAAATGATCAGCTCAAGCTTCAAAGACATAATTGATCAAATTCAAACAGTCAGCGATAACGTGAGGTTCGAGACTACCCCAGAGAAATTCACCGCGGAAGCAGTTACGGAACTCAGTGGAGCAAAGATTGAGTTAGAGAAGGGCAGCGACGTTTTGCTGGAGCTTGAGGTCAAGGAACCATGCAAAGCAACCTTCAACCTGAACTACTTAGCGGAAATCTCCAAGGCTGGCTCGATGGCTGCGGAGCTCGTTACACTGGAATTCTCGTCTAACATGCCCGTAAAACTAGAGTACGAAATGCCTCAACAAGGAAAGTTGCTCTATTTCCTGGCCCCGAGAATTGAGGCGGAGTAGAACTATTAACGCTAAGACGGCATAACCAGCTTCGCCTCTCCCTAACCATTTAGAGGCGGTCAGCATGCAGGCGCTTCTTACCAAGTTGGACTTGGCAAAATTCCCGTTCACTATAGAAGCGTCTAACTACGTAAAGTCAAGAAACATTGATCCCCTAGAACTTGTGAGGCCTGAACTAATTCCCATACTCGAACGCGCTATAGAACGAATCAGGCAAGGCGTCTTTACCGGGAGAATCTCAGCTGACCTGACCCAAGAAGATGTGGACATACTCGCCTACCCCACAGCGCTGATGCTGATCAGCTCCATCGGCGACGACAGGACACGGCGCCGATATGCTCTCGCTGAGTCAAAGCGAGCCTACCAGCTGCTGAGAGAGGAAAGCCCAGACAAGCTCTTGCAGATAGCGACTGGCACGTTCGCTTGGGACGCGAAGCTTGTAGATCGAGATGTTGGCGACACCCACTTTGAATTCGCGCTTTATTTCACATTCTATGTGAGCAATTCAGCCCGAATACACGACCTGAAATGGAAATTAGTCAATAGGGTCCTCGCTGAAGGCTATGTCTTGCTTCCGCGTGAAGATTTCGCGAGACTGCTGGAGGAGGAAGTTCAATCTAGAGTACTCGAGAAAACCGCCGACACAACGGTAGCGCTCCCCGCGGAATTGGACAAGCGCGTCGAACCGTTGCGTTCTACGCTAAAGGCTAGGTCACAATATTTAGCCACTGACGAAATGCCTCGAGCAGTGATGTCATCCGCAATGCCGCCATGCATGAGGAATTTGCTCGGCCTCCTGCAAACGAGTAAACACATCTCTCACATGGGAAGATTCGCGATGGCTGCCTTCCTACTGAACATTGGAACGAACGAAGAGGACCTGCTTAAAATGTTCAAGTCTTTCACCGATTTCGATGAAAGGATCGCACGTTATCAAGTGGAACACATTGCTGGTAGACGCGGATCAAGAAGACAATACACTGCGCCAAACTGCAGTACTATGCGGACCCACGGCCTTTGCGTCAATCCTGATGAACTATGCGGCTCCATAAAACATCCATTGTCCTACTATAGGAGAAAAGCAAGAAGCCTTCTCAGACAAGAAAGAGGAAAAGCCCCCCGTGTGAAAGCGCGCAGCTAGAGATGTAATTCGCCCTTGAAGAAAAGATTGGCAGCTCTCTGCATACTTGCAATCTTAACGATTCTCTCCAGTTTAGTACCTCCTACTCAAACAGCTCACGCTGCTATTGTTTTTCGTGGGTCGCAGAATCCCAGTGGTCAAGTCTCGATTTTCGTTGAGAGTGACCATGATTTTGTCCCCGGCGAGGTTCAGTTGCTGAATGAGTACGGCACAGTCACGACGACCGCAGGCCCCATTGCTGCCGTTCACACCCCAGTAGCCAACCTCCCCGAGATTGGAGGTTTGCCATTTGTCACACGGATTGAGAATTCACATTCCCTCAGCATTGATCTTGAGAGCGGCGTACCCGATACCGGGGCGCCACAAGTATGGAATCAAGTAAAGGATCCAAATGGCAACAATGTAACTGGCGCAGGAGTAATCATTGGGTTCGTCGATACTGGGATTGATACGACACACCCAGATTTCACCTTCCCCAATGGAACCACCAAGATTCTCTACGTCTGGGACCAAACAACCCCCGGCCGCCCACCTACTGGTTTCGACTATGGCTACGAGTGCACGTCAGCTGACGTCCAAGCGAAGAGCTGTCCTGAAACCGATACATTCGGCCACGGGACACACGTAGCCGGAATAGCGGCAGGTTCCGGATTGGCTACAGGAAACTTTACAGGAGTAGCTCCGGGGGCGAGCATAATCTTCGTGAAGAGCGGGTATGGCGTATGCAACGGTGCTAGCTGGAATTTCGATACAACTCACATTTTAGATGGCGTAAGTTACATTGTGAAAAAAGCGGCCAAGCTTGGAATGCACGCTGTGATAAGCCTCAGCTTAGGTGGAAACATTGGAGCCCACGATGGAACTGACCCGTTCGAACTCGCCCTGGACGCAATTGTGGAGGCGGGAACACCGGTCGTCGTTGCCGCCGGAAATCAGGCACGAGACAACGCCCACATTCGAGGCCAACTTTCACAGGGAAGCAACGCGACTTTCCAGGTGCAGGTTCAACAAACAACTGTGGACCTTCAGATCGATGTCTGGTATTCACCTCAGGATCAGATCGACGCGACGCTCACAACACCAGATGGGCAGCATTACCGTGCTCCGACAATTCCTGGAGGAGTTGTAAGCAACTTCGGCAACGTAACAACCACAACAAGTTCCTCGAACAACGGTGACGAATTGTACCTTGAAGTCAACTCGACTACAAACCTGCCACCCAATGGATGGAGCATAACTCTAAAGGCGACCCAAATTCAGTCTCAAGGCTTCTGGGACGCGTGGACCGATGCGGTAACTTGCTCCAATCCTGGACCCTTCTTTACACCCGGTATTGGATACGAGATCGACAGCCACGACACTGTGGGCATACCGGGTACAGCGAGACATGTTGTGACGGTGGGCGCTTACGTAACAAACGCATCATGGACGGGAATAAATGGTCAGGTCTACGGCCGTACTGACATAGCGCCCGGTGGAATTGCACCATTCAGCTCCTGGGGACCTACAAGGGATGGAAGAATCAAGCCGGATGTAGTAGCACCTGGGACCAGCATCACTTCCGCAAGATCGAATACGATACGCGAGCAAGGAGGTGACCCTGACGCGTTTCACAGAGTCCTATCGGGCACAAGCATGGCGACACCACACGTCGCTGGGGCAATTGCTCTAATGCTCCAATACGACCCGCACCTACAAGCGATCGATATCCCTGGAATACTCACACGAACCGCACGTTTCGACGCAGACACTGGCGTGTTTACGAACGGCTCTCCGGTTTGGGGCTTCGGGAAATTAGACGCACGCACCGCTACCGGGTTCTTCCGGTTGATACTGGTAACCAGTGGTATTCCAAGCTCCATCACTGTTCCAGTTCAGGTGGACGGCAAGGACAATCTTGAGTCTTCAGGCGGTTCCTGGGTTGACCTATACTTCCTCAAAGGAGGAACGCATACGGTTTCGTTGGATACTCAGATTCAAGGTAAACTCGGCACCCGGTACGAACTCGAAGATGGCGGTTTTGCGGTGTCGGCGAATTCACTAAAGATGCTGGATTACACGGTTCAATATCTACTCGTTGCAAACTCGCGCTTCGGACCTACGTTGGGAGGAGGGTGGTACAATGCCAATGCAACTGTGAAAGTTGGTGCTCCAGACCGCGTACCTGCTGGAGGAGCATTAGGTTACCTAGGTGTAGCATACACTTTGGCTTACTGGGTAGGAGAGAATGGTAGAGTTATGACAAACCCTGTTGTTATGAATACGCCAAGGAACGTAACCGCTGTTTATGCTCTGAGGTTTCCCGTAGAGACGTTTGTGGTCGCTATAGTAGTCCTAGTAGCAATTCTCGTGTCATTCGTTATTATTGCGAGGAAACGGATGAGTTAACCTGGCCAGCTTATTTCCGCTTCATCATTACATCGGAGCCTTCGACGCGAACATCAAATAGAATTTCGTCCTTAGTGGGTGGAGGCCCAACCACCTTCCCCGTTGTAACATCAAACTGTCCCCCATGCCATGGGCAGATGACATTATTTCCTTCAATTTCACCTTCATCAAGCGGACCTCCTCTGTGCGTACAGGTGTTCGCTATCGCATAGAGCTTTCCGCCAACATTTGCAACGAGAACACCTTCGCCGCCAAATACAACCTTCTTCAAAGAACCAACGGGGAATTCGACCGCTTGGCCGACCTTGACATACCCTTCGCTCATCCCGTAAAACCGCCTGGGACTATATTCGGCTAGGTTTATGAACTGAGTGCATATGGAAGGATGTATTCGCGCCAAGTACTCAACAATGAAAATATCTGAAGTTACTCTGACATGAACATGAGGAAGAGCAACCTGCCACCCAACACCCAAACGCAACGCTTCGAATTCCTAAAACAGAAATTCCAAGAGTACTATAAAGCAGCAAGTCCTTCCCTCAAACCCCCTCCCGCAATGACGGAACGCGAATTCGGGTTTCTGCTTTTCCCTCAGAAGATAATGGTAAGGCACAAGGCCTTCCAGAATCTCGAAACCTTCACTGATTCGCTCTTATCGCTGGCACCTTCAGATGTTTACTATTCTACCGCGTACTATGCACACCCCACTCTTGAAATGGACCAAAAAGGCTGGAAGGGCTCAGATGTTGTCTTCGATGTTGACGCTGATCACATTGACACCCCCTGCAAGGAAACACACGACATGTGGGCATGCACCAAATGCAAGGAGACGCGAAGAGGCAGGAAACCTGCAAAATGTCCCAAATGCGGAACCGAGAAAATAGATGAGAAACCTTGGCTTTGCGTTCGGTGTCTTATAGCTGCGAAGGAAGAAGTCCTAAAACTAATTGAGTTTCTCTCAGAAGACTTCGGAATTGAATCTAATCAGATGCACCTATTTTTTTCCGGTCACAGAGGATACCACCTCCACATAATTTCCGACAAACTGAAGACTCTGGACGATCTGCAGAGGAAGGAGATCGTAGATTACGTCCTCGCCCTCGGGCTGGACCCAGCTGAGCAGGGACTTTATCAGGACATTCTAGACAATAGGCATCCGGTTGTGGTCGGGCCTGATCTGACGGAGCCAGGTTGGCGCGGCAGGCTTGCTCGCGGAGTGTACCAAATCTTAACGGAGTTGAATCAACAGCAGTTGGTTGAACTCGGATTTACACGAGGAGCTGCCGAGCAGATTCTGAACGACCGTGAAACAATCAAGAAGGAATGGTCGAGAAAGATGCTCTGGAGTTCTTTCCAGGACAAGTGGCGCATAAACGAGAAGATCTGGAGAAACATCGTTGATAAAGCAATGAGTCTCGTGGCTCTACCTGCACAGATCGACACCGTCGTGACCACGGACATACACAGATTGATCCGGATGCCGGAAACATTGAATGGGAAGACAGGCCTCAAAGCCGCATCAGTCGAATTGGAGCGCCTTGAAGAATTCGATCCCTTCTATGAACCGGCAGTCTTCGAAGGGGCCCAGGTCGTTCAAGTAAGCGAAGCACCTGAAATCATGCTGCGCGACCAAAACTATGGACCGTTCACCAACGAAAAAATTGAATTACCGCTAGCCGTCGCAATCCTGCTGATAGCCAAGGGCGTCGCATACCCGGTGAAATAGACATGTACAACGACCTCTACAAGGCTTGGAAGGCCGAAAAAACCTCCGAGAAACCGCAGCCGCTATCGAGCGACTTTTACCAACGGGCCACTGGCTACCTAAAGGGATTAGAAGACGACTCCGTTGCTGACGACACACGTACAATCCAGGGCCGCCTACTCGTCGAAGAGAAGGATGTAGCAAAACGCCTGCTCGACGAAATTAAGCAAACAAGGCTGCATAAAATTGTTAACGCAGCAAGAGATGGCAGCGAAATTAGCACGAGTGACTTAACGGATGAAGAAAGAAGGCTCGTGGAACACTTCAATGAATCCCTCTCAAACTACAAGGAACACGACACACCTAAGCAGGGTGGCTCCCTTCCCGAAGATCAACCGGAACTTTCAGTCGTAAGGTTCCTTGATAATGTTCCCGAAATTGTTGGCGTTGACTTGAAAATATACGGCCCGTACAAGAAAGAAGACGTAGGTTCCCTTCCAAATCAAAACGCCCAGGCACTGATTAAACAAGGCCTCGCTAAGGAAATTGATGTTAAGCGTGTCCATCATGCTTTGCCTGAAGAATTGACGAAACAACTCCATCAACAATAAATAGCGCACGCAAAGCTAGGTAACGAACTCAGGCTGATCAGTATGAAAGCCCCAAAACAGATTCGAACCTACTGTCCAAAATGCAAATCACATACTGATCACCAGGTATCAATCTACAAGAAGAGCAAGGAACGGGCGATGTCCGACGGAGCAAGAAGGCAAAACCGAAGGAAGCACGGATATGGCGGACAGAAATTCCCGGAACTGAAACGTACAGCAAAGACAACAAAGAAACAATTGCTGAGGCTCAGCTGCAAGACCTGCAGCTCTGAGGTCTACCGACTCGGAATTAGACTCCGAAAACTCGAAATCACCTAAATTACCTTCGAGTGCGGAGAAACAAGCCATAACACTTATGTTAGTTGCACCCACTTTCTTCGGCCTCCACAAGAACAGTGAATCATTATGGTTAAGGGCGAACTTATTCCAAAGCCAGAAAGCAGCTTCGTTAGAATCAAATGTCCCAAGTGCGGTAACGAGCAAGTGATATTTGACAGGCCATCAATTCCCCCGCGATGCTCAGTCTGCGAAGAGATTTTAGCTGAACCGACCGGCGGAAAAGCAAGAATTAAGTCAGAAGTCGTGCAGGTTCTCGGATAGGCCAAGCGAATGTCAGTAGCGCCGCGTTACCCAGAGGTCGGCGACCTTGTAGTAGCCTCTGTAACGCGGGTCGTGGATTACGGGGCATACGTCAAACTTGATGAATACGAAGGTGTGGAAGGTCTAATCCACATCTCAGAAATCGCAAGCACATACGTGAAAAACATCAGGGTTCACGTCAGAGAGGGCCAGAAGCTGGTCCTGAAAGTTCTGCGTGTTAGCTCCCAACGGGCTCAAGTCGACCTCTCGCTGCGCAGAGTCACGGGGCGAGAAAAATCCGAGAAAATGCTCGAATGGAAGAAAGTGAAGAAAGCTGACTCAATCATCAAGGGCGCAGCTGAGAAATTGAAGACGACCGAAGATGATGTATCTAAGGTCAAGTCGATTATCTATGAAAAATTCGATAACCCATTCGACGCATTCGAAGAAGCTACGGATGAGGGCGAAGAGATCTTTAGCAAACTTGGCATTAGCGAAGAATGGGCCAAGACACTCACGGAAGTTGCGCGGAGCAAGATTAGGTTAGAAAAGGCGAAGGTCACGGGAACTGTAGAACTAACTTGCGCCAGGACAGAAGGGGTGGAAGCGATACGCCAAGCGCTCCGAGGAGCGAAGAAGGTTAAGAAGTCACGCGGAACAACCATCAAGATTTACACGGTAGGGTCCCCACGTTACAGGCTCGAAGTTAGGAGCAAAGAGATAACGGATGCCCAAGCGACATTGAACTTGGCGATTGACGAGGCACTAAACTCGATTAAGAGCCTGGGCGGCGAAGGGCGCAAACTAAGTTGAAATGGCTCCTAAGAAAATGCCCTAACTGCAAAACCTACACACTGAAACAGAACTGCCCCAAGTGCGGAGAACCTACAGTTACACCCCATCCACCAAAGTTTTCCCCGCATGACAAATATGCTCGCCTGCGCCAGCCAAATGAGGAGTAAGATTCAGGGCAATAGTAGTGGAACAGAGACGCATTATCATGACTTGTTGAGCGTGATTTCCGCCAGTGCTCGGTCGTAGTTTTGGTTTCCTGGCCAGCTCGCGGCCAATGTAAAGCTCCCAGGTATGTTAACGAACCAAGTGAAGCTCATACTGGGGGAACTCATGATTACATTTTCGATCGGAACAAAGGTTTTGTTGTCAAAGGTATACGACACAGTTACGTTGGCTCCGCTCACGAACGGGGACATTTGAACCGTCACCGTAACGTTCTGGCCTACCGTCACTGAATGGGAGGATGTTGTGATACTCAAATTTACTCTTCCGGTTTGCACATTGAGGACTTGAGGCGTAGTCGAAGTATCTGCGTACGGGCCCACAGCACCTAGGTAGTGGGCTCGAATAATGTAATTGCCAGCGTCAGGCGTCCAGGTGTAGCTATACGTTCCGTTTGGAGAGACAGGCACACCCTGTATTGGCTGCCACGTTTGGCCACTGTCAGTAGACGCTTCCAATGTGACCGATGGGTTGCTGATGCTCAACGCGTTTCCAGCGGGATCACCAAGATTCCCGGCAAGGACCACTTGTTGTCCGTATGGGATTTGGTGTTTGATTGGATTGATTGATAAGTGAACTGCCTTTGGAATTCTCACTTGAAAGAGGAATACAAAGTTGTTCGATGAAGAGAAGACACGTGTGAAGTATTGAGAAGGCTGCTCATTGGCCGCATTTGTTGCCAAAGCCATCATGTAGCCTAACATCGTGTGGTCGTTGAGCTGGTTATTGCTCGCAATCGTATCGTTACTTACGAATTTTCCTTTCGAGTCTTGGAGCAATTGGGTATAGCTCGAACTGGTGCTACCAGTTTGAGTGGCGGTAACGGTTTCCGTGTAGATCACTTTATAGTTGTTCCACATCGTGTTATTTCCGATGCGTGCCATCCAATACCATTTCCCGTCCTCGCCGAACCCTTGGTATCCTCCTTGACTGCCACCTGAAGGCGTGATAAAGATAGCCACGTACGATACGTTATATTTTTCGAGATTAGGGATTGCCATAGTGATGTTATCGAGGAAGGTTTGAGCTATCACGGCTATCTGCGTGGAGTTTTGGGTACCGTTATCCGCGAGCGTTCTCCGATCGCCGAGAGCAGTGATCCAATACCCATAGTCCCACCACGCGAAAACAACCGAACCAGTAGGCGTGTTCTGTCGCATCCACGACAATGCCTCAAGCCAATCTGCATACTTCAATTCCTGCCCAGTTGCTGGAGCTGTGGGAATACTTGAAGTGACGATTGTTGCAGGTTGGTATGAGCCACGCACCGCCGTCCAGAAGGTCGGAATTATAATTATGAGGAGGATTAGAAAGATGGCGACACCAAACTCTCGGCCAATTCTACTTATGACTCGAGTTTTATGTTTTGGATAGATAACCGCCTCGCGCACAATGTCGACTGCAGGTTTCCCTAGTTCCACAGTCCCTATGGCAGCTAACAGGCAGAAAGCCGGAGCAAGGAGCAAGGTTAGACGGACGAAGGATGCCGCAAAATAGACAGCAGTGACTCCCCATAGAAGTAGGAAGATATCGTCGTTCCTAACCCTTTGCAGAATGAAAACGAAGCCGAACAGAATCAGGAAAATAAGGGCTCCAAATTCGTAGAAGAACGACCCCCACGTTGCGGGTTGATGTTCCGCAACACTTTGGATGATTGGAACTTGACCGCGGACAAACGGGTCTATTACGGCATAGAATTTGCCATAGGGGAGAGAAACCGCGTGGAAATACGAAAGAACGGTAACAACTGCTATGGTTCCAAGTACCGTCGCCATTAGCGCGTAAATCTGGTGCTTCCGGTTGGTGACATACGTGGAGGCTTCGCGAGCAAGTAGGACTACCTCCCCAACCGGTATTACCAGCCAAGTGAAATCGCTAAGTCCACCAAAGCCAAGCTTCGGGACCAAAAATGGAGTAAAGAGCAAGAATATTCCCATAGTGACAGAATAGCTTAGGAAGAGTTTCTTCGAAGAACGACCCAATATGCCTAAGATAACTGCGTAGACAACCAATAGGTCAAGCGGGTAGTAGGCCGCTGCCCAAGACGCGGCCAGGTAGAAGAGCGAGAACCCGGTTAAGCCAGCGTATATCAGCGTCTTACGGGTTGAAGAGGTTGGCACAGTCGACCTTCTGAAGAAGAGGAAGAGCAGTATCATCAGCAGAATGCCAAGCGGCTCATGGCGGAGAAAACCAAGTTGGGTTCGACCAATACTGCTTGGATTCAAAGCCAAAAACAGGGCGGTAAACAATCCTGCGCCTTTTCCCCAGAAATCCTTTCCAAGGAAGTATGCTGCTAGAACGGTTAGGGTTCCGGCGACTACTGGAAAGACAACTGCAACCACAAACACGGTTACATTTACGCCAACATAATGCAGTATCATCGTGATGGCCGCTATTACGAAGGCCGTACCGTAGAGGTTCCATGTGGGCATGTCCGCGCCGTATGGATACCAACTCATCGTGTCATGCCAGCTAAACCACGCCAAGAAACCGTGATCGACAACGTACTGTGCCATGCGCCATTGCAAGTACGGATCGAATTCGTTTAGGAAGAATCCCCAGCGGATAGGCATTATTCGGACGGCTAGTGCTACGAGAACAATCAAGCCAACTACAATTGCTTCTATGACCGTTCCTCGAGAGATTCCTGAAAGAACTTTGCGAGTTCCTTCAACACGACCGGCAAGTGTTTCGCGGTTTATGTACTTCCCTAAGAAGCCACGCACCTTCCTCAGGGCTTGCCGGGTAGCTGACATTTCTGCACCTAGGGATTTTTCAGGTTACACTTTCAGTGTGTTATAAAAGGTTGGTGAGTTATAACTCAGTATCCAGTGTCAGGTTGGACCTAGATCGGTCCGCAAAACCATCTCGAAGTTAATCTACTTTGACTACCGCAAACTCACGATATCCCACCACAATACGCCAATAGCCAACCAATTCGTTGTCCAATGGGACATCGCCAGTGTCAACATGTAATTTCCGTTCAGGAAGATTGGCCAATTTGCTTCTAGTACAAATCACTATGATGTTTTCTTTTCCAATTGCGCGGATCACGATAGGGGTAATTTGCTGATTTCCTCTGCCTAGGATGTGGCCCTGCCCGCCGATCGGGGAGATAACCAACTTCGTTGAACGCATTCGGACTAGTTCTTCCAATTCCCTGCCAGTTACATCTCTCGCGACCAACCTACCCCTAAAAATAACGTCAACTCCGAGCAATGTCTTTTGCACATCCAGCAATTCGGCAACCTTACTGGTAGTTGAACCAGGGCCTAGGACGTATTGAAATTCCTTGTCCATATCTTCTACTACAAACTTGGCTAACGCTTCTTGCTCAATGTCCCCCTCTAATGAGAACGGAGCTGATTTTGCATTTTGCATGAAACGCCTTGAAGAGGGCACGCGCAGTATTCCACAGATTCTCGTTTGAATTCTACCATTGCGCATCGAATCTTCATCAAAATCCAACACCTCGGAGTCAACCGTCGCATTCTTATTCTCCATGAACAACGCGACTGCTCCTCCAACGGCCTCGGGTGAAGACGCGAAAACTCCGGAATAGTTCTTTACGCCGCAAGGTATACCGAGCACGGGAATATTTGCGTCAACAGCTTCCGAAATATCACGAGCGGTACCATCTCCACCAGCAAATAATAGCAGGCTTACCCTATGTTCGAGCTCTTTCGCAGCCCTTAGAGTGTCAACCGCAGTAGTTCTTTCCATCAGCTGAATTGGTATTACGTCACAGTGTACGGCGGCCGCGGCCGCCTCGTTCTCTCCCATTTCGCCAGGACAAGTGATTACGTTCACTCCCGGAAGGTTCCGTTTCACCGCCCTTAGCGCCCGAATAGAACGCTCGGGCGCGACTGGATGACCTCCGCGTCTCAAGGCTTCCTCTAAGATCTCGGGGCGATCCGTTCCCTTGAGTCCTACGGCACCACCGATTCCTGCGATTGGATTTACTATAAGGCCCACATTTGGAACCTCCTCGGGTGCCTCAGCATCTCGTGATCCGTCACGTGTCAAACTAATTCATCCCGATCGAGAAACCAAAGTTCAACTACGAAAGACTTGTCTGGGGGTGTAGCGAACTTCCATAAATCGTGGCTGGTAGAATGTCAGGTACAATCGTAAGGTGCCCCTCTTGCAAGAGGGCGAACAAGCTGGATGCCAGATATTGCATTGATTGCGGATCAATACTGAAACCTATCTATTGTTCTTCTTGCGGAACAGCTAACCCCGAAGGCTTGGAGCAGTGTCTCGAATGTGGAAACCCACTGCCGACCCTAATGGGCATACGATGGAGCCCCATCGTCAATGTTCTAAAGCCCACTTCAGCGATGACCAATGAGGAAATCAGTGATTTGGGTGGGAAGCCCGAAGGGACCGCTGACGAATCCCTATATGGGAACTTAACGTCGCGACGTAATAAGAAAATTAGGCGTTAGCAACGTCTGATGAGGGTACCTGTCTCTTTCTTGAATAACCATACTTGCTCGGATCATAGAATGGCGGTCTGACAATCTTCCCCTCCTCTAGACGACCTCTTACCTCGATTTCGATACCAATGCCTTCCCGTCCAACGTCAGGTCCAACGTATCCCATTGCGATGCCTTTGTTCAGAATCGGTGATAGAGTTCCGCTTGTGACTGTTCCGACATTTTTCGCAGAGTGAATTATGTTAAACCCATGCCTTGGGATAACACGTTTCGTTGTTACAAGGCCGATGCGCGTTCTCAGGGGTCCTTTTTCCTTAATTTCTTGCAATCTCTTCTTGCCGATGAACTCTTTGTCTAGTTTGACCACGAACCCCAGCTTCGCCTCGTACGGGTTTGTTTTCTCATCCATGTCCGTCCCGTATAGGCAAAGTCCAGCTTCCAAGCGCAGAACATCTCGAGCCCCCAACCCGCACGGTTCAAGCCCATAAGCTTCACCGGCCTGCAAGACTCGATCCCAGACCATTCGCGCCTTCTCAGGTTTAGCTACAGGAGAATCCCAAACGAACAATTCAAACCCGTCCTCCCCAGTATAGCCAGTCCTGGAAACCAAGGCCCTGGTCCCAGCAATCTGTGCCCAAGAGCACCCGAACCTAGGCATTGCATCGAGTTGAATACTAAACAGTGGTTGCATGATGGGGATTGTTTTCGGGCCTTGCACAGCGAACATCGCGACATCATCAGATACGTCTTGGATATCGACATTCAGGCCTCTAGCGTTGCTCAGAATCCAATCGTAGTCTTTAGATCGGTTCGCAGCGTTGTAGACGATTAAGTGCTCACCCTCTTGCAACCGGAAGACCAGCACATCATCTTTGATGCCCCCTTCAGGGTTGCACAGAAGGGAGTACTGGCCTTCGCCGTTCGCAAGGGAAGCAACATTATTCGTCGATAGATTATCCAGTAACTTCTGTGAATTGTTTCCCCGAATTATCGCGCGACCCATGTGGCTAACGTCGAAAATTCCTGCAGCGTTTCGAACAGCCATTGATTCGAGTATGATTCCTTTAAACCAGAGGGGGAGGTTGAAACCTGCGAATTCCGACAGATGCCCGTTTTCCTCATGAAAACTTTGAACCTGGACATCTTTGGGCAAGCTACTTCGCTCTTACCGCGCAGCTGTCTTTACCAGGTCAGGTCGTTTCTTCGTAGGGAACTATTTTGACTTTCTCAGTTGCGAAATCTAGTTTTTTCTTGCATTGTGGGCAGATACCGTTGTGTCGTTGAATGATTTCGGTTGGCGTTTCTAGCTCAAGCCCATGATATAGAATCGAGCCGCAGGCTTCGCATACGATCTTTTGTGGCATGCCTTAACCACGTTAGCCAAGCGGGGACAAGCATGGTAACATATTTTAGCCTCGTGGTCATTCCAGGTGCGAGTGTTGTAAAATATGTTCGAAGGGCTTCGAATCAAGCTTCGCAGGCTGCCATGGAGACTACAACGAGCTTTCACAAACGTCAGCTATTCCCTTAGAATTTTCAGGTCGCCCACTGCAAGAAGGATGAAACCCTCGACCACTGTAATGATTGTGGCGGTGCTTGTCTTCGTCGGTTTCGTACTGGCTGGAGGAATATACGATATACTAGAACGCCCAATCTCGCTACTGCCCTCCCCTACTGGATACTCAGTCGTCATTAAGGGAACCTTAGGGCAGCAGACACTGAACGAGAGCCTGATTGCGGCTTTCCTCTACATGCTCGGTCTGGGGGGGCTGTACATGCTTCTTCGGAGCACAAGGTTTGCTTACAGGCCACGCAACGCGTACCTCCTCCTCATACTAGGCACGCTTACGGTACTCATTGTCGTATTCTACTCGACTGCGCTCATTAATCAAAAGATCGGCGGATGATGATAGGGTTAACTCACCAATAGTTCCTCTTAAGCCCGAGACAGTACGCGGCAACATTCGTGAGAAAGTGAATGGGTGGAGTCACAAAAAGTAATATTGCGATTGCTCCCAGACTTAACCTGTAAACCGAAGAAACAAACAGTAATGCACCTAATACAAAATCCAGTTGGTCTATTCCGGGTAATGCGTCGCCCGGTTTGATTCTTAGTCTTCTCTTTAGAAAGGCCCCCCCCAAGTCGCCCAAAAGCGCGCCGACCGACGCCAAGACTGCGATTAGGAACAGGTTCCTTGAGACCAAGTAGTAACCAAAAGCCCCTACTATTGCGCCAACCACCAGCCCACTAAGAATTCCGCGGACCGTCTTGTTGTCCCCGAGAATCCGGTTCCCATCGGAGAGAGATTTGCCTAAATCTATCGGAAGGCCTCCGCCAAAAATGACTGGCGCGCCGTTAGTGCAGTACGCTGGTATTATGATGTAGAGGGCCGAAACCAAATCCTGTGTCGAAGGCCACAAACTGTTCACCAGCTGAAAGAAAGACGCTAGCATCCGGTTTATAGAAATAAGAGTTAGGTTGAGACATCCGACAGTCCGGTTTCACTGAGTGCAATGAGGCAACTAGTTCTCGCGACGTCTGAACCTCCGCTTCTCTCCAAAACGAACTCCTTGACATTCGTCTTGGGAGTATTTCTAAGCCTGAGGATCGTCTGCGGAAAATGGAACAACGCCCTACGTGCGACTGGTTCAATTTCAGCTGCGGGCGTGGTTAGGCGGGCGTGAACTTGGCTTGTTAGCATACAGGCAATTCTACGAGAAGCGGACAATTCTCCCAAGTACGCAACCTGTCTACTGAGGTCTCTGTTGAGGCTAAAAATGCTCTCCGAACCTGAAAATGCAGCACGATAGAGGGAACTCATAGAATCGATAATCACCAAACCAAGAGCTGGGGTGACATAGTTTTCGAGCGATTCAACGATACTCCGTTGCTCTGAAAAAGTCTCGGGCAGGAAGAGCAGTATTAATTGGCTGATCTCCTCAGAGTTCACTCCAGCTATCTGATGAAACCTCTGTTGGGTGAACGAATGGTCGGAGTCCAAGTATAGTGTCTTGAGGCCTAACTTGGCTGCGGCAATTGCCGCCTGAATCACTGTAGTTGTTTTGCCGGTTGCAGCTTCACCATAAACTAGTGCCACCTCTCCTCTTGCGAGGCCTCCGTTGAGCAGTTTATCCAAACCGCTGCAACCAATTGGAATTCTTTCCTGGCCTGCTCGCAACTAGATTATCCTCACAGGTCGCAGAGAAGCCGATTCCGGGAAGATTTCATCGCCGGAGTTCCCGGGTTCCGCGAGAAGTATCCTATTCCTGACTTGACATTAATTCCTTTACAATTGCGCGAGGTCTAGCAGCATCAAGTAGTCGAGTGAACTGTTTGATCCATAATGGATAGAGGTGAAGTCTTCCATAGAAAAATTCTTCGAAAACCAGATTATCTAGCAAGCTCATGGCTCGGCGAACCCTCGAGTAGCCGTAGACCGTTGATAGCCGGTCGACATTATCGAGTGAAGGTAGGCTCATGAATTCTGAAGCTATAGTTTCGTACACTCCCATCTGCACTTGCCCTTCTTGCAATCTTCGTGCCTGTAACTTACGTAGAGCCAGTCGCTTAAACACCCGCGACTGCTGCAGCCGCTCTTCGAGGGTGGAATTATTGGATGAATTCATGCGGGATTCATTCCCAGTATGCGTACGCGATGCATTTTTAAATTCATGCATGAACGATGAAATAACCGTCCTCTCTTCCTGTCGAGTCTTTAGGTCTTCTTGGTAAGTTCCTCGAGAAAACTCCCGTAGCCTTCTGCCTTCAACAAGGCCTGCAGGTCAGTTGGCAGGCGCGAAGGCTTAACTATGACAATCCAACCGGCACCGTATGGGTCTTGGTTCACGAGTTCTGGAGACTCAACCAATTTCTCATTGCGCTCTGCAACTTCACCAGAAACTGGTGAATAAAGTTCGGAAACGGCTTTGACTGATTCAACTGTCCCGAAAGCAATGTTTTGAGTTAAGGCCTTACCCACGTTAGGCAGATCCACGTACACGACTTCGTGAAGCGCCTTCTGTGCATGATCTGTTATTCCGATGCGGCATTTTCCATTCTCAAGCTTCATCCACTCATGCTCTTTAGTGTAGTACAATCCTTCCGGCACTTCAGAGTTGGCAACCCTCGTTAGTGAACCCTCCGAGCAATCACGGGATGAATCGATAGTGTATTTAGCAATATGCTCTGACTTCTTGGCTTGCAGAATGCAAAGTGAGTGATTCAACCTATCGAAGATGACTTCTGTCCATGCGATACATCCTCGCACCCAACAACACACTAATGATCCGAGGTCCTGCATCTTGTAGACTGCTGAATGGGGAGGCTGAAGTTCTGGGCGCCCCATTAGACCGACAACGCAGATTGACGATAAACCGAGACAAACAACTTCCAGTTGAAGCTAAAACTGAAGTCCACTTGGAAATTTTGATGGGTAAGTCTGCCGAGGTATTCGAGGTAGAAGGCAGCACGATACCCGCTTCTTGGACCGTGGCTGCAGATGCTTTAGTTGAGATGGAAAAAGGTAAGGTCATCCTGATCGGAATGACCGACGTCGGCAAAAGCACTCTCTCTACCTACATGACAAACAAGTTGTTAGGGAAACAGTTGAGTCTCCACATAATTGACGGTGACATAGGACAAGCCGACATTGGGCCTCCAACAACCATAGGATATTCCATCCCAACAACTTCCATCTCTTCGCTCGTCGAACTCAGACCGGAATCTATCATTTTCATCGGCCACACAAGCGCAAGTCAGGTCGAAACGAAAATCATCGACGGGATACGGCGCCTCTCTAATCGCGCCCAAGATTCTCTTACAATCATAAACACCGACGGCTGGGTCCTCGACCCTGAAGCAATTTCATACAAAATCCGAATGATAGCTGCAACTGAACCTGACCTTGTAATAGGGTTGGCTACCGGGGCGGAACTTCAGCCCGTACTATCTGGGTCACGGGCGCGCGCGTTGAATGTTGATACTGCAAAGGATGTGTTAGCGCGTTCCCGCAGCGACAGACGCGAGACTCGAATCACAGGTTACCGAAGATTCCTGGAAGGAGCAAGGACAAGAACTATCTCTTTACGAGCGGTCGATCTTTCAATCCCCGTTGGATTCCCCAAGGTTCATGGGCCAAAAGCATGGGAATTGAACAGCTTAATTGTTGGCCTCCTAGACGATGAGGGGTACATGCTTGAGATAGGAGTTCTCATGGGTTTTGCAAATGATACGGTCAGAGTTTACTGCAGGTCGGTTGAGCGTGTTCACAAGATCGAAGTGGGCTACCTTAAATTGTCGAAGGACGGCACTGAACTTGGATATTTTGAACCACGGGAACCATTCTGAAACGACTATCCTTTAATGAAACAAATACCAACAAACAGCGAAATTCTATCCGGAGTGTCATATGCATTGAGTACCCTTGAAGAATATAGGGCACAGATTCGAGAAACAGATAAACAACTTCTCTCCGTGATCAAAGAGCGATTAGTGCTTGGTGACCGGGTTGCCCACCTCAAAGAGAGAAAAGGCCTGCCGACCATAGACGCAGATGCTGAACAGGCCACTATGGTCAGCCTCGCGAATTTTGCTGGAAACTTGGGGATCGGCAAATCCTTCGCCAGAAGGTTAGGAGAATTACTGATCGAGGAAACCGTCAGCGTACAAGAACAAGCACGACCTTCGAAGTCAAAGGATCAGCTTCTGAAGGAAATCTTTGAACTCACTCAGAAATTGATGGCTCAGGGCGAACGAATAACGAGATTCGAGATTGGAGAACCAAACTTCCCACCTTCACAGCAAGTAATTCGCGGCTTAAGCGATAGCTTCCGAAAGAAGAAAGTGATCGGCTACGGGCCAGCAGCCGGCTTGCTCGAATTGAGAAATGCTTTAGCAGATGAGATGAGTGAACAACACCGCACCAAGATTGACCCTGACCAGATATTAATCGTACCAGGTGGCAGATTCGCAATTTTCGCCACAATTACCAGCTCTCTTTCCCCACTCGAACGCGCAATCATACCCCAACCCGCCTGGCCCGCGTACGAAGAGTGTGTGAACTTCGCTAGAGGTCGAGTAATCACCGTGAATACGACTCTGGATAACGGATGGGAAATCGACATTGAACAGCTTGAGTTGGAACTACGAAAAGGGGTGCGTATCCTAGTTTTGAATAGTCCAAACAACCCGACGGGTAAGATAATCGGCAGAAAGAAGTTTGAAGAAATAGTTGACATGGCCCGCAAATACGAGACAATGATTCTTTCCGACGAAGTGTACGACAGATACGCCCGAGCTTCACCCCCGAGCATACTTGAGACTCAATATGACAACGTAGTCTACATCAACAGCTTCTCCAAGCAGTTCAGTCTAACCGGGTGGAGAATTGCTTACTTAGTAACTACGAAAGAGAGGGCAATGCAGATCCGCCGCGTGATCCAAACTGCCGTAACCTGTGTCCCAGAATTCATCCAGCGGGCAGCACTCGTCGCGATCAAAAAAGGGCGCCATCATGCGAAGCGCAATATCGGAGCCATAATGAAGAAGGTTGACCTTACCTGCCGCGAACTAGAGAAAATAGATGTTTCCTTCTACAAGCCCGAGGGGGCCTTCTACGTATTCCCCAAAGCGAACAAACCTAATTTCGACTCGTTAAGATTCGCTAAGCAACTTCTGGAGCAACACAAGGTAAGTATTAGCCCGGGCCAATCATTTGGAGAGTATCCAGCGTTCTTCAGGCTTGCCATCTCACTGCCGGAGCGACAGATCCCAAGCGCCATAAGAGCGATTGGAGGGGCGATTGATTCATGGCCGTAGCAACAGTCATCGGCGGAGCAGGCAGAATGGGTGCTTGGTTTGCAGATTTCCTGAAGAAAAAAGGTTACCGAATTATCATCTCCGACAAGAACGATCGTCAAGGGAAGAATCTCGCCCGACAGAAAAGGTTCCGTTTCATCAAAGACTCTAGGCTTGCGGTTCAACCCGCACAGTTAGTCGTTCTCGCTACCCCCACCGAGGCGACTAAGCACATTTTGTTGAAAATCGAACCTCATCTCTCTAGCAGCTGCCTCCTCGTTGAGATATCATCAATCAAGGAACCTGTCAGAGCAATTCTTCAGAGCATGAAAAGGCGTGGAATTACTGTCCTTAGCATTCACCCAATGTTCGGCCCAGGAATCAAGAATCTCACAGGGAAAACAATTATTACAACTTTGCTTCCTCGCGGCAGAAGTGCCGCCGAATTTCTTTCACTCTTCCGGAAAGAGGGGGCGAGAATTATTCGCAGTGACTTTGATCAGCATGACAAGTTCGCATCCTTCACATTGGCCCTACCACACTTCATGAATGTCGCATTCGTCAATGTCCTGAAAACCTCCGGGCTTAGCCCGAACGAATTGAGGGCAGTAGCCGGGACAACATTCAAACTCCAGCTAATCATCGCCGAAATGGTTTACCGAGAAAGCTTTGGAAATGAAATTTCAATTTTGATGGACAGCAAGAACTTGCTGGAGACGCTGAAGGCCTTCGTGCGGTACAGCAATCGGACACTTTGGATGCTTGGCCGTGAGAAGAGGGGCGATTTGCTTCAAGACCTCAGGAAAGGACAATGCTACCTTCAAAAGGATTTGATATTTCCCGGCGTGGATGGGCGCTTCAATGCGGCGGTTGAAGCTTCGAGCGCCCACTGATGGGTTCATCGTGGTCCTTGCTGCCCAGAACGCGAGATATCACACCCGCCCGAAGGCAATGGTCAACTAGAACGATTGCAACTGCCGCCTCGACCACTGGAACCGCTTTCGGAACTATGCACGGGTCGTGGCGGCCAGTTACCTGCACCATGGTATCGTGCATTTCCTTCAGATTGACCGTCTTTTGTTCCTTAGGAATTGACGAGGGCGGCTTGAACGCAACATGCACAATAATGGGCATGCCATTCGATAAACCGCCAAGTATACCGCCTGCATTATTGGTAAGGGTCTCAACCTTGCCCTCCCGCACTGTATAGGAATCGTTATTCTGGGACCCCTTCACAGCTGACGATTGAAACCCTAGACCAACCTCAAACCCCTTAACGGCTGGAATGCTGAAAGCAATTTTCGCAAGGTCTGCGTCCAGGCTGTCAAAGAAAGGTTCCCCAACTCCGGGCGGCACTCCTGTGGCAATGCATTCCACAATCCCGCCGAGGCTGTCCCCCTCGCTTCGAGTTTTCATTATTATTTCCTTCATGTTGTCGGCTGTTTCTGGGTCCGCGCATCGTACTGAGTTCGAGTAAGCGTTCCGTTTTATGGCTTCATACGACAATTGTCGGTCCAACTTAATCGTGTGAATTTGGATAGCATGTGCGAAGACATCGATACCGACAGCGTGCAATAGTTTCTTCGCGATCGTCCCTGCCATTGTGATTGGGACGGTCAACCTGCCGCTAGCGCGGCCGCCCCCTCGGAGGTCGTTGAAGCCTCCGTATTTGATTCTCGTGGGGTAGTCGGCGTGTCCTGGCCTAGCTATGAACTTCAACTTGTCATAATCTTGTGACTTCACATCCTTATTCCAAGTGAGCATGGCAACTGGGGCTCCAGTGGTGTAACCCTCGTATACTCCTGAGAGAAACTGAACGTCATCCTTCTCACGGCGAGCTGAAGTCAGACCGGGGTCAGGTGGCATTCTGCGGTCAAGTTCGGCCCGCACATCGTCCACACTTAGCTCAAGCCCAGCAGGGCATCCGTCCACAACAACCGCTACTGCAGGACCGTGACTCTCACCAAATACGGTCACGCAGAACTGCTTTCCGAAGGAACTATCGGTCAACTATTTCAACTCCAAGTGATCGCAGATCATTGAAGAATGTGGGATATGATTTGCTTACGCATTCGGCATGCTTAATGACAACTTGATCCCTTGCCCTTATCGCTGCTATAGAGAGTGCCATTGCAATCCTATGATCACCATGTGAGTCCACAATACCTGCCTCTAGAGAACATGGCCCAAACATAATCAGACCGTCTTCGGTCTCTTCGATATCAGCTCCAAGTGCCCCAAGCTCGGTAGCAATTGTCTCTAGCCTGTTTGATTCTTTGTAGCGCAACCTGCCCGCTCCGGTAATCTGCGTCTTTCCTTTGGCGTAGCAACCGAGAACAGCCACTATAGGGCCTAGGTCAGGGCAATCACGCAGGTCAACGTTGATGCCCTTTAGTCTGGCACCTTCCACGAGTAGGCCCTCGGGGAGAGAACGCGCCTCAACCCCCATCTTGGAGAGGATTTCAACCATGACTGAATCAGGCTCAAGGCTATCCCTCGAAAGACCACGAATCAGTAACTTTGAGTCAGTTATGGCCGCTGCGGACATAGCAAACGCAGCGGAGGAAAAATCGCCCGAGACTCTGTGGGTAGCAGGCTTGTACGATTGCATTGGTGGTACAGTGAACGTTGACTTCTTGCCGTTTGAGCTAACATCAACCCCATGTTTCTTCATGACATCGATAGTCAGCGAAACGTAACGGTGTGATTCCAGCGGTGAGGTCAGCTCTAATTTCAACTCTTCTTCCATCAGCGGTGCAGCGAGAAGTAGGCCTGAGATGAATTGGGAGCTAATATCTCCTGGAATGCTAACCTTGCCACCTTTTGGTGGCCCTCCTTCGACGACAACGCAGTTCCGACTTGCTTCCACATCGACTCCGAGTTGCTTCATGGCTTCAACTAGTGGTTCGATCGGTCTCCCCATCAAACCCTCTTGACCCGCAAGCCTGATTTTCTCCCCTGTCAGCGAAGCGACGGGTATGGTGAAACGCAAGGTAACTCCGGATTGACCGCATTGAACTTCCTTTCTGGGCGCTGTGGGGCGTCCGTTACTTTGAATGGCCCAAGCGTTTGGCCCACGTTCGAGTTTTGCTCCGAGGGACGAAATAGCAGCCGTAGTTGCCTCCGTGTCATCGCACGAGAGCGGATTCATAATCTTCGTAACACCCCGGGACAAAAGTCCTGCAAAGAGCGCCCTATGGGTGTGGGCTTTGGAAGGTGGTGCCCATATCTCGCCGATTAGAACGCTTTTCGGGGTTACGGTAACGTTCAACTTTTCACCCTCGAGGATTGAGCTTTCTGGAAGTTGAATGATGTTTCGATGATTCTGCCCGGGAGCAAGTTCCATGCGGAAAGAACACCCTTCACCTTAGTCCTTGGGACGATAGCAGCAACCGCAGGCCCCTTTCCTGTCAGGCCGGCAGCGATAGCCCCTTCGTGAAGAGCCTCTCTAATCGATTTTGTATCGTACCCAAAGGCTTTGCAATAAACCAAACCATTCAACGTCATCGAGTTCCAATAGTTTCCGCTCAAGGCCTCTCGGTGTGCAACTTGGACGAATGGCCTGAATTTTCTCAAAGATGCTCGATCAACTTCGCTGGTGTACTTTTTGCGGTTTGGAACATGAATGAACACCCGAAAATGATCCTTCGGCTTGAAACGTTTCAGAATCCGCCTGTGCACATTGTCCGTTACTACGAGCCCGCCGAAGTAGCACGCGCACGCGTCGTCATAGGCTCCGGTCAGCGTCACTCCTGCCCGGAAGCTGGCCTCAACACCCAGTTTCACGGTCTGAATATCGTTTACTTTCCTACCCAGAACTTTCAGGCTGGCGATTGCAACGGCGTTGCTTGCAGCGCTGCTGCTTTTCAAGCCGACTGCAATAGGAATATTGGAATTCGTTTCAATGAGCGCCCCGAAACGTTTGTCTTTTCTGAATCGTTGAAACACATGGCGAGCTGTTGTTTCAATTAGGTTCGGGTCTTCCTTCGGGTCAGTCAAATTACGCCCAACAAACTGGTGTGGTCGGTTTGTAAGCGTCACTTTCGCTCGCGTCCAAAGCCTAACGCCGAGTGCTGCGCCTCTGCCGGTGGCCATGGCGTTCACTATGGTTACGGCTCCATGGCTCACTGCCTCAGCTACTTTTCGCATGCTCCATCGCCAGTATGGTCTGGCTCATTGCACGACGCATCTCGATAATTGGAGCGCGCCTTCCTGTCCACAGCTCGAACGCGCATGCGCCTTGGTTGACTAACATGTCTAGGCCGTTGACGCTCTTTGCACCTGCCAAGTTGGCAAGTTCGAGCAGTTTAGTATGAGGCGGCTTGTAAACAATATCGAAAACGCACTGATCGTGGCTCAACCATTCTGCTGCGATCGGAGGAATGGACACGCCATCCATCCCCATGGAGGACGCGTTAACCACAATGTTCGCCTGCTGGACGAAATCCTTGAGCATCCTATCCGAGATAGAGGCATATTCGACCTCAATGTGGAGCTTCCTTCTTATCCTTAGTACGAGCTGCTTAGACTTTGCAACGGTTCTGTTCACGAGTCGAATTGAGGAAGCACGTTGAGCCAGCGTGTATGCAATAGCTCGGCTTGCGCCACCAGCCCCGAAAATAAGAACCGACTTTCCGTCAGGCGATACGCCAACCTCCTTTAACGCCCTGAGAGCACCTACCCCATCGGTGTTGTAACCTCGGAGTTTTCCATTTTCATTGATTACAGTGTTGACGGAGCCGATCGCGTCAGCTGAGGGTTCAATCATGTCAAGATAGGGCTGGACAGTCACCTTGTGAGGCGCAGTAACATTGAAACCCTTCACACCCGAGGCTCGCAAGCCTTTGACAGCGTCCCTCAGATTCCGCCGCGTTACATGGAGAGGCACGTAGACGGCATTTATTTCGGTTGAGCGAAAGGCAACGTTTTGGATTTTGGGGCTCAAGGAGTGGTCAATGGGGTCCCCTATCAAAGCATAGACCGCTGTGCTTCCAGAAATTCTTCCGCTACTAAACTCCAAGTAGTTGCCACGCACTTCGAAGGTTATCAATGGTCAATTGGCCGTCTGCCGTCTTGGAGGCCTCAGTGAGTGAGGCAAAAGTAAATTCCGCGCCGAAAAGGGGCGAGAGAATTCTTGAGGCGATACCGTGATGTCCCATCGCAAATGACACTAGCCTAGTTTTCGATGATTCCTCTTCGAGGAAGCGTAATATGCTCAGGTTGTCGCGTGGACAGAGTGCGGTTGTAACGACCTTGCAGACATCGCTCCCTGCCTTGATTTCGGAGTCCAAGACCTCACCCAATTCATTTCGTGAAGGAGTTTTTGAAAAGTCGTGGAACGACACAATCACTCCCGATCCCATGGACTTCACCTGACGGACATCAGACCGTACATGTGGAGAAGCAAGATCTAAATCGATGAATTCAAAACCTGAGGATGCGGCTGTCATGAGGCGCTTTCTTGTCGTGGCTGCGTCTCGATTGGACTTGTCGGCAGCTATCGCCGGGAATGTTTTCTTGTGAGCAATATCCTCAAGCGCTGCAAAATTACTCAGGTTGTCGAGTCGAAACTCCACTAAATCTGGTTTCTTTTGTGATAGCAGGCCCATCAGTTGGTCGAGGTTTTCGCTGCCGTCTACCATGACCGAGAGGCAGATTCGGCAGGTCAACGCTCTATCGCCATTTCATCGGCCACGAGCGTTCCGAAATGCCGTCCGCCATCTTCAATCCTGACTAAGACTTCATCGCCCGATTTGAGTTCCGAAACTGACTTCGAAGCCCCGTCGGAGACTAGGCGCACTGTTTCTGCGTTCTGGACTATGAATGCGAACAAACGTCCATTAACTTCTGTTTCAACCAGAACCATCGGTCGCCTTTCGATTTTCACTCGCCCAATGTGCCCCGTTCTCGCACGACCCGACCTGTTCACGATTAGGACCTCGTCCCCTGTTTTCAGTTCTGAAAGGTAACGGGTCTTGTGGTCCGGGGTTAGGACATAGGATGAAACGGGTCCTGCGTTGACCCTGAAAGGTCGCGGTTCAACATGTGGATTCTTGTGGACCTCAGCTTCCACCAAGAACAAACCCGATGACTGGGACCCTACTAGCATACCTTCCCCTGGATCCATCAGTTCGCACGTGTCGACGCAGACACGAGCACCCATTCCTATTGGCCTGACCAACGTAACGCTCCCTCTAAGTAAAGCGACCTTTTGTTGCATCTGCTTCAGAAATCGTTCCATTTCTTCGATGTCGTTCGGGGAATTTGGTGTAATGACTACTCCATCAACCCCAAGTTCTAAGGTTTGCAACGCAACCTTAGCATCACTGACGTTTGCAACATCGGCTAAGAGGACGGCCTTGTTCCTTGTGCGAGCGATGAGGTTTTCAAGAGGGATAATTTTCCAGTTGGGGCATCGGACTAGGATGTAGCGAATGCCTAACGCAGCCAGCCGAACAACTTTCTGCTCATCTGAATTGTCTTTTACTATAACCTCAAGGGCTGAGTTACCTGAAACGCTCTCGCCCACGTCGTGATGGCCTGACAGAAGTTTGATTTCGGAACGTTCATCAGTTGAAGCCGTCTTTAGTTTCAAGCCACTGGCAAGTGACAGGTCAGCGGGTTGTAGCAATGCAACGTCGCAACGACCTTCAGCGGTTTTGAGTAGCTCCGCTTTGTGGGTTGAAGTGGTGTTAGGATCGATTCTAATCCAGAGCTGCTTCACTAAGATGACCCCAGCAACTTCATGGAGCTTTGTGCGCTAGCACCTCCATGAACAATCGCGGACAAGGCCTTGCACATAGCCTCTGGTTTTTCGTGTTGGAACACGTTTCGACCAAAGGAGAGGCCTGCGGCGCCAGATTTGATGGAGTTTTCCGCGAGTTCGAGAACTTCCAAATCGGTTTTCGTCCTAGGGCCGCCAGCCACTACCACTGGAACCGGACAACCGTTGACAACTTTTCTGAAGCTTTCCTGGTCACCGGTGTAGACTGTCTTAACAATGTCTGCTCCGAGTTCTGCTCCAATTCTAGCTGCGTGGGAAACAACTTCGAATTCATTTTCGCTCTTTATGTTCGGCCCCCTCGGATACATCATTGCAAGGAGCGGTATCCCGAAAGAATCACACTGCTCAGATAGGTTCCCTAGAAACTCAAGCATCTCATGCTCTTCATCAGCCCCGATGTTTATGTGGGCCGAAACCGCATCTGCGCCAAGCCTGACCGCTTCCTCAACCGTGCATACGCCGACTTTGAGGTTTGGTTTACTTCCAAGAGTGGTTGAGGCGGAGACATGGATAATGAGCCCGTGGTTGTGAGTGTCCACGTGTTTTGCAATGCCCTTGTGTACTAAGACCGCGTCTGCTCCACCATTGAAAACAGCCCTTATGATTGCTTGCATATTCTCCAACCCTCGTACAGGGCCGAGTGTGACGCCATGATCCATCGCGATCATGAAGGTCTTCGAATCATCCCGCATGATCCGCCGCATCCTCCTCGTCTTTCCCGATTCCATTTCAATATCACCGTCAAATGTAGCCTTGAGATTTCATCGACTCGGCTATGAGAACAGCACAACCCGCAGCACCACGAACTGTGTTATGGCCGAGGGCAACATACTTCACGCCATCAAACACAGGATCCTTCCTCACCCGCCCCACAACAACAGACATACCACGCCCTTCATTTCTATCGAAACGCGGTTGCGGCCGGTCCTGTTCTGACCGCACAATGATCGGTCGTTCTGGGGCCGAAGGTAGTTTCAGCTCTTGTGGTTCTGCGGCAAACGCAGCCATGCAATCGACGACCTGTTCGGGCGTCGATGGCTTCACGGTTTGGACGAAGACGGCTTCTGTGTGCCCGTCGATTACTGGCACGCGGTGGCAGCTAGCCGATAAATTGAACTCCGCTGAATGCCCAACATTGCCCAGAATTTTCTGAGTTTCCCGTTGAACTTTTTCCTCTTCATCCTTTATGAATGGGATCACATTGTCGATTATGTCCAGCGACGCAACGCCTGGGTAGCCAGCGCCGGATACTGCTTGCATTGAAGACATGACGACATTCTTCAGGCCGAATTTGTCAAAAATAGGTTTCAATGAAAGGCTGAGGACAGCCGTCGTACAGTTAGGGTTGGTTACTAGCGCACCGTCCCATCTCCGTTTGTGCCTTTGCTCGTCGATAAGTTTCAGATGATTGAAGTTCGCTTCGGGGTTCAACAGCGGGACATCGGCCTCCATCCTGTATGCTGAAGCGTTACTTACTACAGCATAGCCAGCCCTTGCGAAAGCCTCCTCAGTTCCAACCGCTTGATCAGCCGGGAGGGCCGAGAAGACAACCTCCGCATCAACTTCCTTGGGATTAGAAGGCTGGATGGTCAGTTCAGCGATTCTTTCCTTCAGTCGAGTTTCCATTTTCCAATTAGCCGCTTCGCCATACCGTAGTCCAGCGCTCCTTTCAGACCCCGTTAGAGTTGTAATCTCGAACCATGGGTGATCGTTCAATAGCTGTACGAACCGTTGGCCGACAAGGCCGGTTGCCCCTAGGATTGCCGCTTTCACCCTACAACTCACCCCTCACAACTTGCCTCATGAGATTCAGAGCCGTCTCCCTCTCGTCCCATGAGACGAAAACAAGAATGCTCGAGGCCAACGTCAGCATTCCGAAAATGTTGATTCCCTTTTCGCGCAGGCGCTGCGATATTCTACCTATGATCCCGGGAGTGTCCTCCAGGCCAACCCCTTTGACTTTCAGGAAAGCCAAGTTTGCTTGGACTGCCATCGCGAGGGTTTCGCTGCAACTAGTGACCAAGTCATGGACGCTTGTGAGTGGAAAAGTCTCAGGAGTCTGGGGGACATAGAATATGACGGAGTCGAAGTTGGCTGAGAGACCATCGAGCGCCGAATGTTGTCTTATCTCACGCACTACGTTAGCTAGTATCTCCGGGTTTTCGGAAATGGCTTTGCCGGTTATTGTGATCGCCATCGCGGGGGTCCTGCTGGCAAAAGTAACCTCGATTTCGCCTGATATTCCGCCTGTGATGATTGTTCCGTCAGCTTCTAGGTCGTCTTTATTGTGATTAATCACTTTGACTGGTATATCGGGATCTTTGTATTTCAGAGCCTTCCTGTGGATGAATTTGGTTCCTGAACCTGCTAACCCCACGAGGGTTCCAACTTCTATCTGCGCGAGTTTACGTGCGTTTGGAATGATTTTGGGGTCAGCTGTGAGGATTCCATCAGCGTCAGTTACCAAGACGACCTCGTCAGCTCCGATAGCTTTTGCTATGATGAAAGCGGTTGTGTCGCTTCCGCCTCGCCCTATGGTGCTTATCTTGCCCCCAGTTGAGCGGCCTACGAATCCAGCGATTACTGGCACCGTCCCCCAGTCGAGTAGTGGGACGACGTGCTCACGGACTTTCTGCAAGCACAACTCAAGTATTGGGTTCGCGTTGGAGAAGTCATCATCAGTAATGATCGGCCAATCGGCGTCGGTCGGATCGAAGTATCTCGCTTCGAGACCTTCGGCTTTAAGCGCGGTGGCAAAGATACGTACGCTGGTTCTTTCGCCCATCGCTAGAACGTCATCTAGATCCGTCTTATCCGGCGCCTTAGTAGAGTCATGATTGACAAGGCCGATAAGCTGGTCAGTCATCTTCCCCATGGCTGAAACTACTACAACGAGTCGAGTGCCCTTCGCCGTCTCTCTGGATACTAGCCGGGCAGCTTTCGCAATGCGGTCTTTGTCCGCTAGGCTTGAACCGCCGAACTTGACAACAATTCTGCGTGTCTTTTGTTTAGATGAAGTACCGGGACTTGCTGTGATTACCGTTTGAAGTGTTCTCGGCGCAGAAATCTTACTTGACAGAGTTTGGGGCGTGGTAGAGCCAGTAGCCCTCACCGTAAATGTAATCACCGTGCATTGTACCAGCCATTTGTTTCATACTACGCCCCTCGGTAGCTGAACGCACCACTTGAATGTGACTTAAAAGAATTCCTCAGCCAATCAACATAATCTTGCGTCGAAAGACAATTCACATTCCTATGTACAGGCGCTCAGCCAAGAATTTCGGTAGTCCGGCTTGAACAATTTTGTCTGCGACGGGGTCAACGTCATATTCGACTCGTATGACATCGAAGGATGCTTGCCCTTCGGAGATCGTAAGGGTTGCGAAGCTTGCTCGAGGGTCGCTATCTCGCGGCTGGCCCACACTGCCTGGATTACCTACTATGCTTCCTCCAAACGAATACGCCATAGGCACGTGCGTATGCCCGAGCAGCACTATCTCTGCCCCACTTCGTGCGACCAATTTCCGTGCGGCCGAATCAGTTAAGCTTGGCAAAACGTATTCTGTCAGCGGATTACTTGGGCTGCCGTGAAAGAGGCCTAAGAGTTTACCACCCTTTTCCAAACTTGCTGAGGGCTGTAAGGTGGCCAGGTATTCATGGTACTGATGTGCGATTTTCTTCCTAGTCCATTCTACAGCTTCAGCTGCATGGAATGAGAACCCTCCAGTGTCGCCCGTTACAACCGCGTAATCATGGTTTCCCATTAGCACTGCGCTTGGCCTAAGCTGTCTAAGTCTTTCCACTACTTCGTTTGGTTGGGGCCCGTAACCCACCAAGTCTCCCAAGCAGAATAGTTCATCATAGTTAGGTAACTTGGCGATGACTGCTTCAAAGGCGTCGAGGTTCGAGTGAATGTCAGAAATGACAACGATTTTCAACGGAAGCGCCGTGGAATGAGCGACCTCGCCTGAGAAATGGTTAGCGGTTTGTTCTGTTAAAGTTCCAAGTCAATCTGCTCGACGTAGGAGAGATCCTCGCCACAGTATGGACAGAGTTTGAACGTTCTATCAACTTTCTTCCCGCATTCAGGACATTCGACCTTGAATGGGTACCTGCAGAAGGGACAGAGTGCAAAGTCAGCTGCAACTCTGCGCCCGCATTTCTTACACAGTTGTTCACCGCTACTATCTGCAACATGTGTTGGGTGCTCCGGACCTTGAATGATGACTGGTAAGGGCTGTCCGGAACCGGAACTCGAGTCTCGAACGATATTTTCACGAAGAATACGGTGAAGTTGGAATGCGTCAGGTTTTGCCAGGTTACCAACCTTGATGCTTTGTACTCCTGACCGCATTAGAATTTCGATGCTGGCCCTGCGGACTCCTCGGTCAAGTTTGATGTTGACCATGTTAGAATAAGGATAATCAACGAAGCTTTTCTTCAGCCCCAATCCGCCTGTTTTGCGAATTATGATACGCTGGTCGCTGACGACCACCGTCTCGCTGCCGCGTAGGACCCAGATGACTTTCTCATCATAGTTGATGAGGTGTTTCATGTCCTCCGGTACTGGTAGCGTTCCCAAATGATGGAGCCTCATGTAACAGCGAACCGTTGAGCGCCTTTTGATGATAAGATGTATTGCACTACAGTACAAAAAAACCTGGTAAATATAGGAAAGAAAACGACCCAGACAATGCAATTTCACACGCCATCACCAAGTTGAGTTAAGTATGTTCAACTTGCCTAGTTGGTGGTAGATTGCTATGGAAATGAATGAGGCGACAATGGAGGTAAACTCCAGAACTTTCAGAGTGAACTATTCGGGGCTTGAGAACGCTGTTATAGCCTTCTTCTTTGAAGATCGGATGCGCTTAGGAACACTCGCCATCGCTATGCCTGGGATGGATGAGGTCGCTGTTGGCCGCTCTTCTGTCCTTGTCGGTGGAAAATATCTCATGACGAGTCGAGCCTTGGCGGAGAGGCTCGCCGGAAAGAGTGGAAGGATCGCGCTCGTATCACTATTCACGGAGCTTGATGAGGCGGAAGCGTTTCGGATATACGCAAAACTTCTTGAAAAGGTACAATTGGGAACTCAAAGCGCAGAGAAGTCTTTGCGGCCTAACAGATCAATACGACAAAACATTGGATAGTGGCGATTCTCCCAGAACCTTAATCGCGGCCTCAGTTACTCGTTCCCTGTATTCTTCTTTAGTGTATACGCGAATTATGTTCATGAACACTCGAAGGTCATCCACGACCTTCGAGAGCTCGGTTATCTTCTGTGGTACCTTTTCACCCAAACGGTTCCTTGAGAAAATTGGTATGTCGATTGGGCCGATGTCCATAGCGTAATGATATGGTACGGACGGAAGGGAGGGAACGTCAATTCCGACATCTGACAAGGGGACCTTTGCTTTGGCGGCGATATCCTCCTCGAGTTTCAGCCGCACGTTTTCGTTGGTGAATACGCTTGAGACGAGTTCATCCTTAGCAAAGAAGGTTCTCTCGTAAGCGCATTTCAGAAGTCTCCTTTCGGATAGCTCCCGTATGATTTGTCGGGATCTTGGATTCAATAACAGTTTCGACCAAACTGTGTAATCATCCCATTCCATGTACTCGTCTGGAGTTTTCACCTTGAGAATTTCAAGATCTTCTTTAGCCGCGTCCAAGGCTTTGAGCATCATCATTTGAACTGCTCTGCAGGCACGGTGGAAGTAGATAGCCCTGAATGACTCGAGCCGAGCCAAGATGAGGCTCTCAAGGGTAGGGAGTGCGGTTATGTCAACTGCTAAGTTGCCGTCCAAGATGTCCATCGTGTATATCAGCCGAAAAACATCGACCGATCCATAACCTGCCCCAGTATGGTAGGAGTCTCTAACGACAAAATCCATCTTGTCGACGTCGAATGAACTGCTGATTATTTGGCCAAGGAATCGCTTCCCGGGCTTGGAATGTTTGCCGACAGCAAGGTTGCTTAATTCCTTAGCATCAAATCCTTGTTCCTCGATCACTTCACTCAAGCTTGAGTTGGCGATGATCCAAGTCGACATGTCCTCGTGGTTCCGCCCAAGATATTTGAGGAGGAAGGGTTCGAAGAGGTGTGAAAAGGGAGCGTGCCCAACGTCGTGCAATAAAGCAGCCAGACGCACTTTCTGTTTTTCGTCGGCTGAAAGCTCCGTCGGAATATTCTCAGCGACTACACCTGCAAGGTACATAGCCCCTAGAACGTGTTCGAACCGAGTGTGGTTTGCAGCTGGGTAGACATACTCTGCCCCCGCGAGTTGCCTAATCCTTCGTAGCCTCTGAACAGCGAGGGTATCGATGACGTTACGTTCAATCTCGGTTAAGCGAATGTAACCGTAAACGGGATCCTTGATGAAACCCCAATATTTCTCTTGGTTACCATCGACTGCCAAACCTTAACCCCTCCATGCCAAAATGACTTTCCGTCTGAGATTCAACCAATCTCGTGCCTGGCCTGATTTGTGTTCATACGATTGGTATAATGTTGCCTCAGGACTGGCTGGGGAAAATAGGGGAATTGAATTGAACTGTGTAGGAGCCTTCCTACAAGGCCCAAACAGTCTATGTTTGATTGAGCACTGCTAAGAAGATTGCAACACCAGAACGAACGATTTGGTCGCTAATCGTTCAGTCTTCCCTGAGGATAATAAGCAGAGCAAGAGAGACAGATGTCAAAACCACGTAGACTGCTATGTCGGATAGAACGGGAGTAAGTGATGCCACTACCTCAGAAACAAACAGCACTCCTATGGTTAGCACGTAGCACCCCGCAAAGATAATCCCGAAACGGGCCAATTTCCGATTGATATCCCTAAGCGATTTATTCACCATACGGGCGTTGGGTTCAAACTCTGTGTCCCCTAGCCAATTCGATACTTGCTTATGATAGTTCAAAACGAGAGTGAGGAATTCAACACCGAACAAAAGCATGACGAACGTGAGGAGAAGGACGGCTAGATTCGCTGAAACAACTTTCAGCAGTGTGTCCGAGATGAGTGAGATCGAGAATAGAATGGCTTGAGCGAGGAGTGAAGCTCTACCCCAAGCCGGATTTCCTTTTGAGATTGCCAACAGCGAGAAGACCGCCACTATAATCGGACCGAGTACGGTTATCGAAATTAACCTCGGTGGATAAGATGACACAATTGCGAACGCGGTGAGCACAAGCCAGAATGAGGAAAGCCCCCGCAGAAGAATCCAACCAGACCGATATTGATTCATAATGGTCTCCCCGTTTTTCTTCCCCGTAGCGCTGATTTGATAGGAACGTTTGGCGAAATCTCAATCACCGTGGCTACTTTGGCAGTTTGCATCATTCTGGCTCTCCTCTCAATAGTCAAGATTCTTCTTGCAATGTTCAAGGACCCTTTTGTTCCCTTGGACTGTGTGGTCGGTGTGAAGCATACAACATTGTAACCTTTGGTTGCTACGTCTACGATCACCTTCACAATGTCGTCGCTGTCGAGAGGGGAGATGACTACGATCACTGACCTTGCGGGTACTGTCGAAACTATTACAGACTGGACAGCGTAATCCATCGGAATAGTGGCTCGTCCCGGTTTTGCAATAGCCAGGTTGTCCAGAATTCTTAGCAGCTGCCTTCTTCCAAACCCAAGGTTGACCCATGTTCGAACAGCGCCATAGACGGATAAACCAACCCGGTTTCCCTGGCGGATAAGTTGTGAGCAGAGTGATGCCGCCACATTGACCTCGAACTCAACAGCGTCGAAATCTAAGAGTTCGGGCTGTATCTCCTGGGAACAGTCCAGTAGAACCAACACATCAGTGGCTTGTTCGCCCTCGAATTCATTTGTAACCAGTTCTCCCATTTTCGCTGAGGCTTTCCAGTTTACCCGCCTGAGTTCATCGCCCGGAACGTAAGGGGATAACTCGAAAAATTCCGACCCACTCCCGATCTTACGGGATGGAATCTGACCTGGCCATGGGCTTATCCGTGTTGCTTTTAGGTTAAGCATCCCGACTTCCTCCATTCTTGGGAGAACAATTAGCTCATCCGTATTGCCGATTTGCTCGCTCACTTCCCGAAAACCCATTATGTCTGATACGCTGACCGACAGGGGTCCTAGTACGTAGATGCCTCTTTTCGGCGCTGAAATCGTGTAATGATTTTCAATGGTCTCACCTGATCTCACCGACACTGTGAGAGCCTTCGTACCCGTCTTGATTGTGAGAGGTTCCGCGATAATTTCGTCCAAGCAGACGTTATCGAAGCTTTGAAGCGAGTTGTTTTGAACCCCCAGCGTAATCTCGACATCCTCATCGCCTAGCGACCGGTCGGGATGGAGTACTCTTGAGGGTCTCATACTGACCCTGAGATTCGAACCGGGTCTATGTGAGATGAAGAAAAGAAACGCGATTGGAACGACAAGCGCACTGACGTAGGGTTCTCCAAAAAAGAGCGCGTAGCCAATGAATGCGTAAGCTATCCCCAAGTAAAGGAGAGCTTTTCTCGAGAGCACCATCAGTCTACCCTAGGCACCGGAACTTTTCTCAACACTTCGTTGATGATGACCGTGGCATCGAACCCACGGATCCAGGACGCAGCCTTAGGGATTATTCTGTGCGACAGTGCCTCCACCGCGATTGCTTTCACATCATCAGGTATGATGTAGTCTCTACCCTCAAAAGCAGCGTTGGCCCGCGCAAGTTTGAGTAAGGCAAGGGAGCCACGGGGGCTAGCGCCTATTGCCAATTGGCCGTGAACCCTAGTCTCTCGAACAATGTCGGTAATGTACGCGAGTACATCATCATCCGCGTGCACCCCTTCGATCGAATCTTGCATATCTACTAGGGTCTTTGGGTTGACAATCGCGCTAACTACGAAATCATCGCTTCTACGAGCGATTCGCCTCCTAAGGATTTCAAGTTCGCCGCTCTTGTCGGGGTAACCGATTCTTAACTTCATGATAAACCGGTCGAGTTGTGCCTCGGGCAGTTGGTAGACTCCCTCGAATTCGATTGGGTTCTGCGTGGCTAGCACTATGAACGGGTTCTCTAGGCGGTGAGTATTGCCGTCAAGAGTTGTTTGTCGTTCCTGCATAGCCTCAAGAAGCGCCGCCTGAGTTTTGGGGGGGCTACGGTTAATTTCATCGGCAAGGAGAATGTTGGTGAATATCGGGCCTTGCTTAAGTTCGAAGTCTCCTCTTCTCTGGTTATAGACATAAGTTCCAGTGATATCTGCTGGCAATAGGTCCGGCGTGAATTGTACCCGAGTGAACTTGCAACCTACGGCAGCAGCTAAAGATTTAGAGATTAGCGTTTTGGCTAATCCAGGGAAATCCTCTATCAACATATGCGAGTTCGCAAGCACACCGAGTAGAATTTTCTGTAGAGCTACCTCCTTGCCTACGATGACGGTGTTCAATTCCTGCTGTATTTTCTTGCAGTTTTCCGAAATGTCTTCGATTTTCAAGCTACCCAACCTTCAAGCGTGGATAGAACAGCTTCAATTTCCCGCGCACCATCTGGAGCAGATGCATTTGGGCCACTAGTCAGCAGTCTTACCAATTGTTCATCTTGTATGATTTGTGAGAAAAGGGAAGTACGGTTTCCCGACTGTTCGTCCAATTGACTTCGGGAGACGTCTGTGCGGTATGAGGCAATTTGCAGTGCAAGAGAGCTTAATCGCTTACCCAGAGCAGCAGCCGCTTCACCGTCGCGTTCCTGCATCGCTCTCCGAACGAGTCTTTCAAGCCTTTGAAGTTCATCCTCGCTTTTTTCCCTAATCTGTGCACGGCCTGTTTTGTTCTTGATAGTAAGTGGTAGGAGCGAGTTGAAGATGAGAAGTGAAAAGAAAATGAACACAACACCCAAGGTGGGCAATGTCAAGATTTCGTAGTGGACTAGAAAGAACTCTAGAATTATTACTACAAATACGTAGGCTATTCCTAACTCGACAACGGTTTTGGCAAGTCTCCTCAAGGGTCTCAACCGGCACCTTGGGAAAGAACATTCTCCAACGAGCCCAGCTTATTCACTGCCAACCTACGTTGGTCATCGTTGATTATGTGAGCACTGTACCTTGCTTCCTCGAACAGAAATGTTAGGGTCTTGACTGCATCATTGCCCAGGCTTAGTTTCTTCGAGAGGGTAGATCCAAATTCACGCGCCGTTTGGTCCGCGCCAATGATGAACCCTCGACCGGAAAGGACTTCGCACATTTGCCTGTAACACTTCACAATTGTCTCTTCGTAGTCGGTATTGTTTCTGAGGCTGTTTACCGCTTGTTGCACAACCTGTAACGCCTCAAGCTTTACTTCTTCCCCGGAGGAAGACCCTTCGCGACCTTCCTTGAAGGCCAGCCAAAGTGCGCCAAAAAAGAGGGTGACTGAAAGAAATGCGATTCCGGCAAAGATAAGAACCGTGTAATATGAGAGCGCTACCATCGTCGCGGATGGCGCCGACTTTATTCCCTGATTCAAATGCGCTATCTGTGCTCCGGATGATACGATAACCGTGAAAGCTTCTTGTAATAGACTGAAAAAGGATTGAAGTGACCCGATGCGAGCCAGTAGAATCAGGGCAACAAAGACCACGATATACCCTAGGATTCCTGCTAATAGGCTGACCTTGCTGCGTTCTTGTTTTGGACGATAGAGGAATAATGCGGCAAGCATCTCAATGATTCTTTTTCCATAGGCCAACACTACCAAGAAGTAAAGCGTTAGGATCGCTGGCAGGATGAAGGGAGCCATGACTCCTAGAGCGGACGCGTGGGGAGTTCTTCCGACAACAAATCCCGTCATCATGAGTATAACGAATAACACGCCGACCAGTGCGATGCTATTCCTGTGGACCATGTCTCGCTCTATCGCCGTCAATTCTGATGGTCGGATACAGATTAAAGGGAAGCGTAAAACGAGCCAACATTATGGCCAGAAGGCGTCGAAGGCTTGGGGTTAATGCCATGAAGTTTCTCCTTCAGCATCCTAATTTCACCTATGACGGACAAAAAACTCAACTTGTAGATAGTCTCAAGACGCTTGCATCTGATGCGGAGAATCTCGGTTTCGATTCATTTTGGACAATGGATCATTTCCTCTTATCTTTTGAGTTGCAAAGAATCATTCCTCTATCATCGCGATGATCGGATCCTAAGTAAGCGAGAGATGTGAGTCCACAATTCCGCGTGGACAGCTTTAGGATCTTGTTCGGCGTCAATTACTTTCCAGGCGTATCGTCTGGCAAGTCGGAGATATGCGCCTCTCACTTTTCTCAAATACTCGCGATCGGCCTCATGAACGTCCCTCCGATTTCTCTTCCGCCAGAATGATGCTTGAGGGGCGATATCGAGAACAACCACAACGCCCGGTTTTGGTAAGCCTTTCTCCAACGATTTTAGCCAATCGAGGGGTAGGCCGTGAGCTATTCCATAGGCTAGATTTGATGGGCTGTAACGGTTTACAATTACGTAATGACCATTCGCAATCTCATGATTGAGTTCTAGGAATCGTTCCCATTTATTTGCTGCATATAGGAGGTGAACGGCATGGTAATCAAGCTGATTTTTTCCAGCCAGGTAAGCCCTCAACTGTTTTCCGATTGGTGTTGTATAGTCAGGGAAGTCACAAACTGATGCCCGATACCCTCGAGTGGCCATTTCTCTGGCTAGGAGATTTGACTGCGTTCTCTTACCAGACTGGTCTATTCCCTCAAGTGCAATTAGCAGGCCACGGGTTCTTTGCAATGGTTCTGCGTCCAATACCCTTCATGATTCAAGCGAAATAAGTGTGAGCTAACAGGGGCCTACTTTCGGCGTTTCTTCGCCTTCCTGTGGATCCTGTAGATTTCCAGCCAGATGTTTTCGAAGCCTTGCACAAACGCTACTTCCCAGACTCCATATTTTACTGGTCCAATTCTTGTTGGATAGCCTGCGGCATTCAACTTCTTGAGCAATCTCTCAAAATCATCTACCTCAAAGCCAAGATGGCCCAATTCCTCTCCTTCCCGAAATGGGCCGGCCACGGGGCTATCATCCGCGTACTAGTTAAGTTCAAGCCAATGCTTCTCCCCCTTACTGCTCATGCTTGCGAACTCACCCTTGTTTTCTTCAGCCCTGACATGGGATCGCAATTTCATCCCAAGATAATTCCTGAAGAACTCAATAGCCCCATCGAGATCACGAACTCGGATGCCAGTGTAACTGAATCTAAGTTTCACGTCAAACTTCCTCAGAACGACCTTGAAACAAGAAAGTCGGCAATCGATGATAAGCTGTTCCTGGCCTCTGACGGGGGGAGCCTGTTCAACGTCTTCATGGCGTTTTCCAAGAAAGTATCAGCCTGCGTTTTAGCGTACTCGGTTGAACCATATTTCTCGTATAAGCCGATTACCTGTCGTATCTCGTTCTTCTTGACATTCTTCTTCCCCAGTAGTCGGCCAAAGACCTTTTTGTCCTGAGGAGTTGCAGCCTTCAGCAAATGAGCTGCCAAGACGGTTTTCTTTCCTTCACGAATATCGCCGCCGATCTCTTTTCCGTACTCTTTCACGTCGCCCTTAACATTGAGTAAATCGTCAACTATTTGGAAGGCTATGCCAACGGTTTCCCCAAACTTGCCAAGTATTTCGAGTTGCTCCTGCGAACCTCCTCCTGCAATCGCACCACCTTCAGTTGATAATCCCGTGAGTGCCCCTGTCTTGAACCTCAGAAGTCGGATCACATCCTCTTCAGTGAAATTCTTCCTTTCCCACATACTGAATTCGAAAGCTTGCCCCCAAGTGATTCCGTATGCACGGTCCGCGATTTTCGCAACAAGCCTTTGGCAGCGTTCTGCGGGAATCTTGCTCGAGTTTGCGATTTCGAATACTTTGATAAGCATCGCGTCTCCAGAATTGATCGCGCTGGGGACACCGTAGATTTTGTGAATGCATGGTTTTCCGCGCCGGAGTTCGCTTTGGTCCTCGATATCATCGTGAACCAAGGTCATGTTGTGAAGAAGCTCGATTGCCGCAGCTGCACCGACTGCATCTTCTTTTTTGCCGCCGACACATTCACAGGCCAAGAATGTCAGCGCTGGCCGGAATCGTTTCCCGCCTCTATCAATGAGATCCCACACTGAAGCGTAAAACTCAAAGGGTTCGCCATCCCGCGGCAAGTGTTTTTCCAGTTCAACGTCAATGTCGGCCTTGTACTGGCCGAGAATTTCGAGGGCCGGTTTCATGCTCAGGTTGAGTATGGAATGTGGTTCTTCAAGTCATCGGCGACTACTTTACGCTCGCTTACCGAAGCAATTTTGCTTTGAAGTGCGGTCTAAGCTTCAAAGTGTGGCCTGTACTTTGAAGTTAGCACTCGTCTAATTTCCTCTGAGATTTTCTCCCCAATTCCTGTGACTGACATTAGCTCCTCTTTCGAAGCTTGGAATATGCGCTCGACGGTCTGAAAGGAACTGAGCAGTTTCTTTGCTCGGGTGTTGTCAATGTTTGGTAAGCTGGCTACAATGAATTCCTGTTGATCTTCAATGGTTGACGGCTTTGCAGCTGTCATTATTCTTGGTTTCCGCTTATCTTGAATCTGCTCGCGCCTCGCTATGGCAAACATCAACTGGGCTGCTTCAGAAGGTTTCTTTGCCCAAACTATTGGAATTCCATAGTCAATCAAGATGCTCGCATAGGCACCCATCATGGCTTCAGGCCGCACGCGGCCTGATCCCAACAAAGTCTCGCCTTCAACAACGAAAACCGGTTTAGCGTAAGTTTCCTTGAGCTTTACTGCCTGTTGGAATAATCTTCCGTCAATTATGGAGGACGCGAAATCCTCGACATCCTTTCGTTCTACCACAATCCTATCTGATAGGACAAAGTCGCCTACTTCCAGGGTCTGGGACGTTAGGAGTGCCCCTAGTTTCGCTAACTCTCTCGTCACTAAAGCGCCCAGCTCTCTCGAATCGGCCACCACTTCTATTTGTTCTTCCAATTTCTTTTCCTTCACATTTGATGAAATGTATTTCTCCATTCTGATCTGGTCGGGGGCGTTCGGTTTCTGCGTTTTCAGGAACTGCTTGATTGCAGAAGCCATTTCACGTTCTCTTCGTTGGGAAATCCAATAGTAGGCTTCATCACGCGTACCTTTCGCCATCAGGATAATTGCTTCACCAGGTCCTTTCCGGCCAGTTCTCCCCCGACGCTGAATATAGCGCACTGCGCTCGGGACAGTGTCGTAGAAAATGACTTCATCACACTCCACTATGTCGAGACCCTCTTCACCAATCTGCGTTGCAACTAGGACGTTGAATGTGCCTGACCTGAAATCGTCCAATATCGCAACTTGTTTCCTTTGAGTCAAGCCACGATCTCTTGTGCGTGAAGCCTGCCCGACCAAGCGTACGGCGGATACGCCTTCGACTTTGTTGAGTACTTCTGTGAGCCTCGCTGCGGTTGTTCGGTAGTTGGTGAAAACCATAACACGCCGTGCGCCCCTGCTGAGAGCGACGCGTATTGCTTTGATTAGCTCGGTAACTTTAGGATGGTCTGCTTCCTTCGCTACTAAGTCATTCACAATTGACGTTACCCGCTTCATTCTGGGGTCGTCAAGAATCATCTTTAGGCCCGGAGATGAGCGCTTCTTGGCCTTTTCTTGAAGGCTGTCAAGATGTTCCTTCAGCGCTGGGAAACCTTGGGTCTCAAGAAATTCAATTGCGCGAATTCCATGCACCGACGCGTACACATAGCCCAGATATGTTCTGGCGTCCCTGTTGCCACCGGCAGCATCTCCTAGTATCCTTTCCCTAGCAGCAAGTATGTCTCGCAAGCGAATCCTGTCCATTGCCGCCGTTTCCAAATAACCATGATCGCGCACTACGCGCAATTTCTCGCGCAAGAAAGCCTCCAGTTCTCGTTTAACATCGTAGAATATCTTCGGAAGGTCAACGGTAACCCACTTTACCTCTATTCCGCCAACGTATGGTCTCACATCATCGCTTTGGATCGTTCGCGCTTCCACCCACTCTATGTGAAGATTCTTACAGATTTCACGAACATCAGCTTCGCTAGAACCTGGCGACGCAGTTAAACCAAGTATGAGGCTGTTGTCGGTGGCTGCATACTTTTCCGCGATGAATGCGTATGGGTAGTCGCCGACTCCTCTGTGTGCCTCGTCGAAAATTATCAGGGAGAAATTGTCAAGCGCAACCTTCCCTGTAAGAAGGTCATTCATGAAAACCTGTGGCGTTGAGAATATCAAACGCTTCTTCCAAGAGCCCGCCCTTTCCTCGGGCGCAACTTCCCCCGTGAGCCACACTATCGAATCCTGGTCCACTCTCATTAGTTTCTGAAAGGTCCGGAAATGTTGCAACACGAGAGGTTTTGTTGGGGCAAGCATTACGACGCCTTTGCTTGGGAAAACCTTGAGCCTCTCAGCGGCCACGTAGGCTGCCACAACTGACTTCCCCAAACCCGTTGGTAAGCAAACCAGAGTGTTAGTCCGCACTGCGGTGCGAGCTATGACTTCTTGGTAGGAGCGGCGCTCAATAGATTCGAACCTCAGAAGTGAATTGGAGCTGGGCTCTTCAGGCATAGTGCGGCCCTCTTAGTTGGATTGGTATGAAAACCATCCAGGGGCGTATAAGTCACGGGGGTTGAACCCGTGTCCAACTGCCGAGTTCCTTGGGATGGACTGCGAGCGAAAAGAGTGAATGCGGCCTATGGCTGGTTTGCGCCGCATGTACCGCAGAACTTCGCAGACGCGGGAAGTTTCGCCCCACAGCTCACACAGAACTTTTGGCTCTCCGCAACGGGAGTTGGAGGCGGCGGGGTTGGTGCAGCTGCGCCACAGGTCGGGCAAAACTTATGGTGCGGTTGAAGTGGAGTTCCGCACGAAGAGCAAACTAGACTGCTTACTGCGCTTGGTTGGACCCGTAGCTCGGGCGGGGCTCCCTCATTATACAGCAAACCAAGTGACCTGAAGATGAAGACGCTTAAGATGGGCGAGATTATTGCGGAAATTACCCAACCTACGTATGGTATCAACCCAGCCACACCGCCTATTATCATGCTGATTATGACGAGTACTACTATCCAGGCGATGTATTTGCCCCAACCTATTCCGCGAATAATCCTGAGTATTTCGCCGAACGCGAAAGCTTTCCCGAATTTCCCGGTCTTCAACATGTGAGCCATGCCAGCAGCGAGCAGGAGCAAAAGAATGATTCCTAGGAGAATTCCAACAAGCAACAAAACCACACCACTTCCCCCAAGCATCACACTCGGGGCGGCGAATCCACCCTGCAAAGACAGCATGCCTGCAAATAACGAGGATGCACCCGTCGCGATCAGGATTGTCGGAACCAGCATGTAGATTAGCGATGCAAAGGTGACTTTCGCGCCGTCGACGAACATCTCGCCGTACTTCTCAAGTTTCGGCGGTGTTTCGGTGCCTGGAGATTCCCTCAGCACGCGAGCGGCGTATCCAATCACAATCCAGTTGACGATGGGGATAATATCGAGCACTATGAGAATTATTAGCCTCCCGCCATCGCTGAGCAATCTCTTCGCAAATTCGAAACTGTTGCTGAGGTTTTCGCTAAGGTTCAACTTGGCTGCCTTCTAGTGAATTAGTATAAGTTATCTCTAATATCTATTAGTGGGCGTTAGCGCAGAGCCAACGTGCTCATAGCATATAAAATGGTACGAAGATCATAAGTTAGGATGTACTCCATCAGCACACCATGCTTGCTGCTCAGCTGTTACTCGGAACTCTGGCTTCTGAGGCGTTTCAGCTTTTCTAGCGTACTCAGCCAACTGGCCAAGGAGTTGCCGTAGACGAGCAATTTCTCGGGGTCCGTCTCGTTCTTCATCGCTAAATTGATTTCCCGGATTTTGGAGAACAATATCATTTCGGAGTCCTCGAGCACCTTATCGGCCATGAACCGTGTCTCTTGCTCAGCGGATTGAATGATCACTACCGGTTTGTTGCATTTTGGGCAGAAGGTTTCCTTGCCTTTTCGGAAGAGGGGGGTTCCGCACTCAGGGCAGGTCTGAGATAACATCGTTGCCCCGGATTTGAGAAGTTCAGCCATTTTCTTGACTTCAAGGGCCAAAGACATCGACCATGCAGAGTATGGCAAACGACTATTACACCTTGTTGGCGGCTGAGGGGAACCGTTCCGTATGCGAATTGAGAAAGACTTTAGATATTGCCCTTGAATGAAGCTGAGTGAAAGGTCGCCTGTCATGCGGGGTGGTCCGCTATGTCAACTAAGGTCAAACGCAAAGAAGAATACGAAGGCCGAATCAAGCAGGCACTGGGCGTTCTCAACGAGGTTTCTAACGACACAACGACGCCTCGCAATATACGCCGCGCGGCCAAGAGTGCAATGGACACACTCCAAGTTGGGGATCTAAGTATAGGCGTCCGCGCCGCAAACGCAATCTCCATTTTAGATGACATAAGCCAAGACCCAAACATGCCGCCTTACACGCGAGTGAAGATTTGGAACTCCGTAAGCCTACTCGAAGCCATCAAGGATTGAGATTACAGGATAATCTTAATTATCGCATCTAACGGTCGGTGCGCAATTCTTAAGGCAGTCATTTCAGACGGTTCCCACCAATGGATTTAGCTGTGCAGACGTTTGGGATTACGAAAAAATTCGGCGACTTCACAGCGGTTGATCATATTAGTCTTGAAATTAAGCAGGAAGTTTTTGGTCTCTTAGGTCCTAATGGAGCAGGAAAAACAACCTTAACACGCATGTTAACAACAATTCTGTTGCCTACCGAGGGCACGGCTACGGTCGCAGGTGCGGATATTATACACGAAGCAAACAAGGTACGTGAGCGCATAGGGGTTGTTACACAGGCGTCAACCTTAGACAATGAGTTATCGGCGCTTGAAAACATGAATCTATACGGGAAATACTACGGCATGTCTCGCAAGCAACGCCAAGAAAGAATACCAGAACTCCTCAAAGTGGTAGAGTTACAGGATCGAGCCAGAATTCCCGTCCGAAGTTATTCAGGAGGCATGAAACGGCGTCTAGAAATTGTAAGGGCCCTTGTCCATGAACCTGAAGTCCTATTGCTTGATGAACCTACCACAGGTCTCGATCCTCAAGCGCGTGCCGCAGTTTTGGAATATGTTGAGCGAATTCATGAAGATCGCGGCATCGCGCTTTTGATCACAACCCATTACCTAGATGAAGCGGAGAAACTTTGTGATAGGCTCGCAATCGTAGATCACGGCAAAGTAGTCGCCTTAGGAACACCAACGGAACTAAAGCGGAAGGTTTCAGGAGGCGACGTAGTTGAAGCCAACTTCTCAAACCTCCCTGATGCTGCTCTCAAGGCATTGGAAAGAGCAGAATTCGTTCTGGAAGTCAAAAGGCGGGACAGCGGCCTAACGATTCTAGTGAAGAATGGTGCGGAAGCAGTTCCGAAGATAGTTGGACTCATTGACTCCAATGGAGGAAAACTTCGGACAATCACTCTGCGCGAGCTTACCTTAGATGACGTTTTCCTGAACTTTACAGGTCGGAGTCTGGGAGATTGAAAGGCAGCCTAGCCGTATGCGAGCGGGATGTTCGAAAATTCTTTAGGCAACCATTCCTCGTCCTCTCCACGGTTGTTGGACCATTTCTGACTTTGGTCTTGCTCGGGAGCGCCTTTGGTGGAGCAATAACGCATGCACCAATCGCAATCGTACAAGAAAGCTATGGCCCATTTTCATCAAATTTCATAGACATTTTGCAGAACCACCAAAGCTGTGAATTGGGCGTAATAAATTGCCAGAATTCCTTTCAGATAACATACGTTCCCGATATGGATACGGCACAGCAAATGCTCCGAGAAGGCCTAGTCAAAGCGATAATTCACATTCCCGAAGGTTTTGACACGTCATTAAGTGACAACTCTAAAGTCATCCTTACAGTAACGTTAGATAATACTGACCCATTGAGTGCTGCCGCCATTGGGCCTGAAATTGCCCAAGCAAGTCAACAGCTCTCATCTCTAATACAAACATCAACCGCAGCCGGCGCAACGATAGATGTGGATTTAGAGAATGCTTACAGAACCTTCTTGTACATTGAATTCATGGCGCCCGGAACATTTGTTCAATCAATCATGTTCGTTTCAATCATCGCGGGCGGCGTTCAAGTCGTAAACGATAAAGAAAGAGGAATAATTGAGGGATACTTAGTCACACCTCTGAAAAAATATGAGATCATCGTCGGCGTCCTACTTGCAGGAGTTATTAAATCGCTCATCTCAGCGATCGCACTATTCTTCTTAGCCATCTTAGTGGTAGGCGTTCGCCCCCTGAGCGTTTTCCCAACACCAGACCTGATAGGAATAACACTCACAATGTTCACACTGGTGCTCACCTCACTGGGACTTATCGCTATGATGACCGCCTACGCGGTGAGGTTTTCGACAGCCGACATTTACAGGGTTTCATCATTTCCCATCAACTTGACGCTGTATTATACAAGCGGCGCGATATACCCACTGGACGGGTTTCCCACTTGGATGAAGGAGATATCGGTAATCAACCCAGAAACCTACGCGATTCATGCCCTACGACTCTTGATGTACAATGGGGCGGGATTTGTGGCGGTCGCAGGCGACTTTGCCTTCTTGGGGGTGTTCACTGGCTTGATGGTGATATTATCGCTACTCGCGTTTAGACGCGGATTGTAGTCAAATCGCGATAGCCCATCGCTGTAATCATCAACTAATGGTTGGACTAGAGGCTGCAGCCTTCAAACGCGCACTACACGAAAGAACGTGTAAATCCGAATAGGGAACGACCGATTTTTCGAGCGCGACTTTAAAGCCCAACTGCCAGGTTAAGAAAGAAAGGAATATGGATTAATTCTCGAAGCGCAACCTTAAATCCCGTGTACTCGGAAGTCACAAAAGGATTAGAAGAGGAAGCCGATTTGAAGGCTCGGAATGTCATAATAGTCACCGTCGCTTTACTCCTCGCCATTAGTGCTTCTGCAAGGTACGTTGTGCCTCCCAGTAATGCAATTGGAATAGCTAATCTTGCTGTAACGAGTGTCTACTGGGGTAGCAACCCAATGGATCCCAGCACTGCTCATCCCGGTGACATTAACGCTCAATTGTCCATCGTAATAACTAACGTGGGTGATGATGTAGCGCGTGGTGTGAATGCTACTCTGTTTCTTGGCCCACCATTAGTCTATACTTACACTTTAGGTGGAGTCCAATACAACTCGACCGTAACATCGAAGACGGCTGGCGATATGCAAGCAGGTGGTAGTTTCACGCTCGCTTACACAGTCAGTGTCGATCCTAATGCGAAGGAGGGAATATATCGTTACGACCTCCACCTCTCATACAAGTCTGCGCGTGAACTTCAACAAATCGATAATGACATCATGGTGGACGTTCCACTGTGGAATGGCGAACTTCATGTTCAAAGCATCGCCACCGTTCCCACGAAGATTTACCCCGACAGCAAACAAGTCGCACTCAAAGTTTCGATTGTGAATTCTGGGAAGGGAGAAGCCAAAGACCTGCAACTGCAATTGGTCCTGAACGCGCCCTTTAACGCATCATCAAGCGGTTCAGACAGCTTCTATGTGGGAATAATACCGTCGGGGCAAGCTTCAGAAGCGGACTTTGTTATTGACGTCGCGAGCAATGCGCAATTCGGCCAGTACGAAGTCATATTGGGTGTACAGAATAGTGGAGAGATTATTCCTATCGGGCAGGTCCCACTCTATGTGGCAGAGAAAGTGAACTTTGATATTGTAAACGTCACACCGACTGTGGTGCACGCTGGAGACTCTGGCGATGTCATCAGTGTCGAGATAAAGAATGCAGGCACAGTGAAGGCGGACTCCGTTAGAGTAGAGTTGCGCACGGGTAATTTCTTCACCGGTACCTTAACTGACTTTCTCGGTACGATGCTCGCAGGGGAAACTAAGGTTGCTTTTTTCACGGTAGACATTGATAGCAAGGCTCAACAAGGGCAGTATAACTTAGACCTTAGGTTCGATTGGACCCAGGACAACAACTCACTTGACAATACGCAAAGCATCACCTTAACCGTTAGCTCACCAGCGGTGCCAGCTTCACTTATCGTCGTGGCCGTGGTTGTAATCGCCGGCGCTGGTGGATTCTTCTTCCTCCGAAAGCGTAGGATGAAATCTGCGGAATCCAACAAGAAATGAGTGTGGAAGGAGAACCTGATTCGGAGCAGAGAATTGTTTGGCTCCACGATGGGTTCAGGCAGTACTCGTTTTAGCATTGACCGCAAGCATGCTCACCCCCGTCTACGCACACACCACCCTTGGAAACCTAACCGGTTCAAACACGTACTTCCGGTATAATGACCACGAGCTGAACCCAACCAACACGTTCGGAACAGCACACGTTCCCGGGCCACTTGGCTATGTCTGGCCTGGGGGCGGGTTGAACACGTACACTGGCAACCCCTCTAACCCGCCGGGCTATCAATCTCCCTTCGAAGACTTTGAAGGGCCTATACAAGAAGGCGCCAACGCGTACGCACCTGAAGGCGCTATTCTTACCTCGACTGCCGACCACGATAGTGTTGGCGACCTGATCTTCGCCGTAAACTTCTCGCAACCGCATGCATTTCCTCACCCGGGCAACTTCAAATATAGCACACTGGCCTTGTACATACCAGCCCCAGTCTTCGACAAGACCGGGAAATTAATCCAAGATGGCTTTGAACCCGCCGCCGGCATTAATTGGGATAACGGCGAGAACACTAACATCGTTACAACGATCACCGATAGCTACGCCGATATATTCGTCACGAGGGCAGACAGCAACGACCCATTCGAACCCGGCTCGTGGATCATATTCATCACCGCACCAAACAACATAACCTTCACATCCGCGAGAGGCTGGTCCGAGTGGTACTACCTTCGCATCAACCAAATGAAAGCACCCCTAATTGCCGGCAGATATTTCTTCAAAATGTTTCTCGACAACCATTTCCCGCTCCACAGACAAGGAGCCCTACCGAAATTGGTAAACAGCACGATGCCCATGGAGAACTGGCCAGTACTCCTAGTCAAAGGAGAAGTTGACCCTGCAATCATCACAGGAACGGTAAAGTTCGGCGACCAATCCAACCCAAACTTCTATGGACTTCCGCTAAACCTCCCTGGAAGAATTAGAGCAGTTGGAACCGCAACAGACCCCACAACTGGAATATCGACTGGACGGGGAGTAGAGGCTCGCGGTTACTTCAACGCTACCTCGCAAGGCCACTTTGAGATTGAAGGCGTCGCTCCGGGGATCTATGACCTCTATGCTTCTGCTGCCGGCTTTCCTGAACAACAAATTGCAACAGATGTCAGAGTAAGTCGAGGTCAATCCTTAACGTTTGACGCATACCTGAAGGCCGGGCCACAAATTGCAGGAAGAGCCTACTCAAAAGCATTGTTTGGGTCATTCCCCTGGCCTGGCCAACTACCAATCACCGTAGTGATCTATAACAGCAACACGTACGATACTGATAGTATCGTCACATATTCGCCCGCGAACCTCACAGACGCCCCCTTTGTATCATATGTTACCGGGAACACTATGTTCGCCGGCAGCCGTTTGGCGGGGACGAACAAGCCTAGGTCAGTAGCCTTTCCATGGGAAGGGCCAATTAGTTATTACGCCCTGACAACCGCCCCGGCATTCAAGGACCCCTTCGGAATTTTCAACGGGGTCGGACCCGCGCAACCCTGGTGGGTAGATCCAGTAGGCAATGCAAACCCGCTGACTTCGCTTGGTTCATCGAGTAGCGATTTTGCTTTCCAATTCGGTGCCACGGGAGCATATGGTGCACCCGCTCAATTCTCCGGTATGGTACCACAAGTATTCGCAACATGGACCGACAGCCTCACCCCAGGCAAGTATTATGTTCGTGTCTACGTGAACGGGTACGTTCAGACCACACCCGATGGAACACAACCAATCGACTACGCTTTCGACGTCCCCCAGAACGGTTTTTCAACCAACGTGTTCCTCCCCATCGACTTGGAGAAATCACCAGCAATCAACCTCATGATTCACTTCCACGACCTGGCCGAAACGATCATAGACGCGCCTATTGGAGGCCCAGACCCGAATAGATTTCTGATCGCGGAAGCCTATGCGAGGGACGGAACACTCGCAGCTTTGAATTTCACCCAAGTCTCATCCAAGAGCGCCCAAGCCACTCTGAGTTTGGATGGTTTGGGGATGGCTGGCCCGATTCTTCCTCCTGACCCCCGCGCCTCCATCAAATATTCACTCGCTAGATATCAAGGCCTATTCGACTACGGCCTGCCAACCGACACCTACACCATTCGAGTTTACATGAGGGGATACATCCAAGCGTTGCCCCCGGCCACCTCTTTCGAGGACTTGGACCAGCCGGTGACTACGACTGTTTCAATTGGGTTGGGGGTAGCAATCGTAAGCACGCACATGTATAGAGGTGGCGAAATCAACGCGACTGTCTTCTCCGTCGACTGGGAAAGACCAGCAGTCACGAGAAACTGGGTGTGGAACAGCGCACCCGTTAGCACACTAATCTACGACGTTTCTTCAAAGAATTTCATTGACGTGATCTACTTTTGGAATTCTAAGCTAAACCAATGGGTCTTACCCACACAGAATTCAAAGTTCCAAAACCTACCCTGGCCAGGTTGGCAAACAATATTTGGCGCAGGCGCAAGCCTGCTAGTAACTAACGGCTCCACGTTAGTCGATAGATTCGGACCGGACTTACCGAGCCTAAAGTCATTGGACCCAGCTCAAGATAAAGCAACAACCATATTTCTTGAAGAGAATTTCCGTACGGGCTTCTTGTACAGCTCCAGTTCCTACCGAACAAACGCGTTTCGCTCCGCTCTGGCCATTTATCCAGGAGTCTACGCGTTGAATTCTTGGACCTACGGCTACGTCCAAGACAACGTGGCCAGCCTCGGCGATTTGGGTAACGTACTCGTTTCCGTCTCCTGGTTAGGCTCCCTAGCTGACACCCAAGTCCAATTGATTGTTGGCCTCAACTTGACCATTACTATGATCTTCAAGACAGAAAACATTTTCTCGGAAGTTCCCTTCAATTCCTCAGTGCGAATTCGAGTTTTTGACGATGGAGACACTCTCATCGCCGCCGCGACAGTATTCTCCGACGCGGGCACGCTCGCTCCCACTTCCAACGCTGGGTTCTTCGCAGATGGAGTCAAGTTGCTTCAGCGACCAGTCCCAGCGGGGACGAAGACGCTGCAATACACAAACCTAGCAGGACTCTTCAGTTACGTCGAACCAAGCTCAGGCCCAACCAATTTGGGGATATCCGCCGGAGTGCGCAGTGCCACACTTTTCTCTCCAGACCATGGAATCTGGGGCTACTCTGATCATCCCGGCGCGTACGGCGGCGGATGGACTGTTATGGTCGACTTTGTGAATTGGTCAACGTTGACCAGCAACTACCCGCCCGTGCCAGGCCTCTTACAGGGCGAGTCCCCATACTTCTACCCCTACAATCACCTCGGGCCGTTCAGACAGGTGACCTACACCAAGATTTCGAATGCGCCACAGGGAGGCGAGGCCTCAGCCGAATTTGAACTCGACTTGAGAGGTTACGTTAGTGGGCTCATTCTTGGAATGGACTGGGACAACAATGTGCGGACAGTAAGCTGGGCAAGCATTGCGTTCACCAGCAGTGGCACGAGTCTTTACTGGTACACTTGGGACGGGTTTTTCGATGGCTACCTCGATCCTAGCAATTATCATGCATTGATCACCGAGTGGACGAGCGCGAACCAAGGGCATATGTCACGCTCACTAGATTTGTCCGTGTCCTTAGGTCAAGCGAATAGCGTAACGAATGTGGTACTTGACGAGAGCGGAATCCCAATCCCGGAAACACCCGGCTACTCCGCTCTTCTACTGACTACACTCACTCTATCTTTGGGTGCATTATACTTCGGTCGTAGACGGAGAAGCAGGAAGTAGTTGAAGCCGCTTACATAGTGCGTTTGGACAGCATGATCGCGATCGGGCCACAGCCGCGTACCCACCAGCCCCAGCTCTCCTTCAGGGCGAATCGCCCTACTGGTATACATGGGACGGATGGTTTGGTTGCTACCTAGACTCAGGTACCTACCAGGTAACTGTTACTGAATGGATCCATAACGGAGGTCACCATCAAATCATGTTCACGCTCAGTGTGAATCAAGGAGAACAAAACGATAGCGCTCAACTACATTCTGGAAGAAAGCCAAATCCCCATACCAGAACTCACATCGATTCCCCTAAGCACCTTGACAGTATGCGTCGCAGCAGTATTCCTGTTAAAGAGGAGAAAACGCAGGTAACTCTACGTCCCGGGTTTCGATAGCTGTATCGCGATGGGCTAAGTTCGTTCTCGTCCTGAAACCTCTACGAACATCTGCTAAGATTTCCTGCATAATCCGTGCTTCGAATTCGCGCTAAATTGTACGTTTGGACAAAAGTATCGCGATGGGCATTAGTATCAGACTGCTAACGAACAGGATGAGCAGGTCGCCTACGATAGCGTTGGGCCCAGCGCCCAAATAGATCAGGCGTCTAAGCGCATCATTACCATACGTCCAAGGCAGGCTGTCCGCAATCGCCTGGCCGCCAGGCGCAAGGAGGAGAGGGGAGTTTACTGTTCCGGCTAGGGAGAAGAGTGGGAAGGTCATCGCTATCTCCAGAACCGTAAGAGTGGCTGTACTTCGGATTCTCGTTGATATCGTTAAGCCTAGGGAGAATGTGAAGATGGCGATCAAAACGGTTGTCAGGAAGATGAGTATAAGGTTTCCATGAATCACCAAACCGTAAAGACTGAAGATAACCAGCATCAATGCAGTGCGCAGAATCGTAAGAACTATCGTGGCGGACATTTTACCGGAATAGACTGCGAAAAGGCTCACTGGGGACAGAGTCAATCGCGGGAAAGTGCCTCGTTCTCGTTCCCTGTTGATCGCGTTTACAATATCATCAAAACCGCCAAGGATGGCGATTAGGCCCAAGAAGCCTGGCAGGATCGGGTCGCCGCTTGGCGGACGCCCAGTCATGGTCCTTGTGATCACCTCGATTGGGGCGATCTTCAGTCCGAAATTAATGCCGCCCTCACCGGAGGTTACCTGGTTGACGAGATCCTGAGCGCCCTGGTTCACCGCGCCAACCACGAACTGCGAAGAGGTCAACTTGGAATTATCCGTAGAGACGATAACGAAGGCGTCTCCCGCCAAAAGTGCCTTTCCGAATCCTTGAGGTATAATTATGGCTCCAACGGCTTGCGCATTATTAACCGCTTGATAGGCTTGATCTTCGGTTTGCACGAGTTGAGTTACGTGGATGAAGCGTGATCGCGTTAACTCGTTGAGCATCGCGTCCGAGGCCGGCGTTCCATCTAGATCAGCAACGACCACGGGCACATTATGGGTGGTGGCGCTGAACGCCGCAACGATCACTATGAAGATACCAATCAGGATAATTGGGAACATAACCGTCAAAATGAGGGAGACAGGGTCGCGGCGGAGCTGCTTCAGTTCCTTCATCGTAATAGCAGCCGTGTCGCGAACGAAATAGCTCAAGCAATCAACCTCTCCCGGAAGCTGTGAAGCAGCACGAAGGCGAGTGCGAACGAGACGATTATGAATCCAATCATATATTCAAGATCAAAGGTCAGAGAGAGCAATGGCCTACCGAGCAGTATTGTACGCCTCAACGCGTCGAATGCATAGGTAAAGGGTAGAGCGCTGCTTATGGTCTTCGAGATACCAACCAGCAAATTGTTGTCAATAACCAAGCCGCTGAACGCGAAGAGGAATAGGATCAGAAAGAACGTTATGATCACCACAGCTCTCTGCCCTAACTTCAAGGCAGCCGCCACGAAGCCAATCCCCATCGTTACGATCGCAACGATCAGAGACAACGCGAGAATCGTGCCGAAGTCCGTACTCGGCTTGGCTCCGTACCCGTAGATGCCCATCCCAAGAACAATGAAAGTTCTCAAAACGCTCAAGAGAATGTCAAAGAGTGTTTTCCCCAACATGATTGAGCCGATTGGAATTGGCGAGGCGAGAAGACGGGCATACGTTCCCTCATCCCGTTCCCGAGCCATTCCTCCTGCAATCTCATAGAATACTGAAAAGATTTGCACGATCGCTAGTATAGTGGTTAATCCAACATTGAAGCTGGCGAATATGGCTCCCTTCCGAACAACCCCAACTCCCGCAACTGACTGCTTCTGCAGCTGACTCAGGGCGGGTTGGACCTCCACGTTGGGGTCGAAATTCTGCGCGTATCCCGTCAGGGTGCTCTGAATTTGGTCGGATACGCCGGGTTCACTGTCATCCGTATAGAGTACCAGCCTCGCCTGATTCCCGTTTTCTAAAGCATCTTGGAACCCCTTGGGAACGACAATCACAGCATAGATGCGTTTAGTCCCGAGCTCAGCTATGGCGGCTTGCTCATTGTAGCTTTGTATCAGGTTATGGAAGTCAGGTGACCTGGTCAACGTTTGCCAGAGGCGGAGTGAGGCGATTGTATTGTCATTATCTACGAAACCGATTGGAATGTTCGCCGTAGGGGAGAACGACGTTCCCGCGCCACCTTGACCGGCACCGAAGGAGACCGTGAAGAACAGAGGTAAGACGACGAGTGAGATCAGTATGGCGCTTCTATTCCTGCGGAATTGACGAAACTCGTTCTCAGCAATGGCAAGAGAATCACTGAGAAATGTTGCGACCGACATTCGCAACCCCGACTGCACTCTATGCCTTTCGGCCTGCCCCCTCAAGGAATCGGTCGATTTCTTCTTCGCCGCCGGTCAATGCGATGAAAGCGTCTTCAAGCGTCGGATCCTTCGTGTTAATCGTTCTAATCTTCGCCCCTACTTCAAGCAGAGTGGCTGCGACTTCTTCTGCGAGCGTCTCAGTGCGTTCACAGCTAACTTGAAGTTTCGAATTCACATACTTCACGTTACAAACGTGACTCATCACTTTGAGTTTGAGTTTCACCTTGTCGAGTTGAGCCTTAGTCAAGTCGGGAGTCTCAACTTCCACAACGGAGAGTTCGCTCACGCTATGCTTCAATTCGTTCGGCGTGCCAACCTGAACTAACCTACCCGCGAACATTATACCAACCCGGTCACAGATCTTCTCGGGTTCACCCATGTAGTGGGTCGTCCAAATCACGGTCACTCCCTGATCACACTGTTTCTTCGTGAAATCTTGAAGGGCGATGGCAGATTGAGGGTCGAGGCCAGAAGTAACTTCATCCAGGAATAGAACCTGTGGACTGTGAAGCAAAGCTGCGCATATCATCGCCTTCTTCGCCCACCCAGTCGACAGAGCCCCCACCAGTCGGCTCGCTTTTTCCCTGAAAGCAAACATATCCATCAGCTCCCGTATCCTAACCTCAGCTTTGTGACGGGGGATCTCGTAGAGCGTGCTGAGCAGCTTCAAGTTCTCCTCAATCGTCAAGTCCTTGTACAAGGAGACCCCTTCAGAAACCACCCCAATCCGTCGCCTGACCTCGGCTGCCTGCTTGTGAATATCATATCCCACAACACTGGCCGTACCTCGTGTCGGTTCGATCAGTGTGCAAAGCATCCTGACCGTGGTGGTTTTTCCGGCGCCGTTGGGCCCAAGCAGGCCAAATAGCTCTCCTTTACTGACGCCTACGTTTAGACCGTCGACCGCGGTAGAATGACCGAACGCTTTCGTCAGGTTCTTTGTAACAATGGCTTCCTCAGGCATGACAAATCATTCCTAGGATAGCTTGAATTTATGAGGGTTCTATCCTCTGAGCCACTAAAGAGGTTTACGCGGAAAACTGTTGGCTAATGCAAGGAAAGAAATGAATGCGCGTTAGGTTGACGAGTGCCATTCCACTTCCGGCTTCCTCTCTCGATAGTTGACCGCACGGGCGAGTACAAATAGCAGGTCGGATACTCGGTTGATATAAGGTACCATTAGGTCGCTGACCTTCTCAGCCTTGCTCAATGTGACTATACTTCTTTCGGCACGTCTTGCAACAGTTCTTGAGAAGTGTAGGATTGAGCCAGTCGGACCACCGCCTGGAAGAATGAAGGCTTTCAATGGGGGAAGTTCTTCTTGTAATTTGTCGATTATTCCCTCGAGTTCAGCTATTCTTTCCTTCGTGATTCGCGGAACCCTTTCGTGGCTCTCTTTTGAGGCAAGGTCAGCACCTGCCACAAACAGATCTTGTTGAAGGCCGTCTAAGATCATATCAAGCGCCGTATCATTCAAGAAGGATCGAACCAAACCGAGCACGGAATTGAGCTCATCGACGTTACCATATGCTTCTACGCGGAGCGAGTCCTTCGGAACCCGCCCCCCTCCTACGAGGCCTGTCTCGCCTTTGTCTCCTGTTCGAGTGTATATCCTCGCCAATTCCGAATACTCGCAGTTAATGAAGCGAGACAGCAATTTAGAGGCGTTGGTAGGTACTGACTGTGGCGAAGGGATTGAGGATCGGGGTACTCCTAGACGAGCCGATGGTCATACCAGGATTTGACTACACATTCTACGAAGTGAAACCATCAAGCGGGAGAATCAACCAGCCGCTTCCGCAAGCGTGGAATGTCGTAAATTGTTTCGCCGACAACACGATTACCCAAACCAAACCTGAGCTTGTCGCAACTTCGAAAGGAGAACGAGCAATGAGGGGGACGCCTAGGCGTTTCCTATGGGATTGGATTTGCCCTAGCCGGACTGAATACCGCGACTATTGCTTGAAGGTCATTCAAGATGTTGCGCGGCACAACGATGTTGCAGGGATTCGTTTGGATAGCGTCTGTTTTCCACGAGAAGGCTACTGTGATTGCTCGATTTGCAGGGACTTAAGCGCGAAAAGTGGAATGGATTTCTTTGAATGGCGCGCTAGTCAAATCGAATCCTTTGTTCGTATGGTGCGCGAGAGCATAACGTGCGGATTGGGCCTAACATTGGAACCCGACCCTTGCTACGGAAAAGAAAGATTCGGTTTGGACTTAGATAGAATAGCAGAGTATGTTGATTTCATTTCGACACCACTCTACATGGATTACTCGATTGTCTATTGGCTGGACATAATTGCGAATTGTTTCCGCCGGAAAATATCGAAACCGTATTTCATCGAACTCTACGCGGGACATCCGAGAACTCCCACGAAGCATCTTATGTCTGCCTTAGCTGTGGCCTCGGGATACGCCGACTGTATCGTCCTTTCAACCTATGAAGCTAAGATCGCAAGAAGCCTGCAACAGGAATTGGTTCGAGAAGAACAAGTGGCGGGCTTTTTCAAAGAGCGTGAATGTACGGAAATGATAGAACTTCTAAACCGGTGGCGGAAGATTGTATGAAACTACAGGCGCCGAGCCTTTCGACGTACATTTTTGTACGCTGTAGCTTTAAATAAAGTACTGATGTCAATTGCGTGGCACCGCATTATTCGAGGAAGAAAAAATGGGGTATAGCCTTTGGGCGGCCTGCCCAGCAACTAACGACGCAAACAGAACATAGGCTAAAGCTTCAGAAATTCCGGTACTCGACAAACCCCGTACAGACATTTCTTGCACTCAGTCATCAGAGCGAATACTGTTACCTCCTCGAATCTGCTGAAGGCCCAAGAAAACTTGCGCAATATTCGTTCATTGGCTTCTCTCCTGAAAAAATCGTTGAAGTGAAAGATGGCCGCTACACCGAAACGATCCCCGGAAACGCATCCACCACCATTCAGACAAACGATCCTTATCTCGCGCTCCGGAAGACGCTAGCCGAAAACTTCACAACGTATCATGGGTTCCGGTTCGTAGGCGGCTTGGTAGGTTACTTTTCCTACGATGCAATTCGCTACCTCGAATCGATACCGACGCAAGCTCTAGATGATTTGAAACTTCCAGATTTCGAGTTCGGAGTTTACGATGATGGGATCGTATTCGACCACCTGAACGGCCAGGCTTACTATTACTGGTACAAGAATAACAGGTACAAAGAGATTGAACGACTTCTCGCACAAAGGATAACGCCAACAAGCCTGGCCGTTGACCAACCGAGAGTAAACCTGAGGCAAGAAGAATTCGAAACAAAGGTGGACGACGCGAAGAAGTACATTAGAGCTGGAGACATATTCCAGGTCGTACTTTCAAAACGCCTTGAATTCGCTTTCAAAGGCGACCTCCTCAATTTCTACAAAGCATTACGGGAGATCAATCCTTCCCCTTACATGTACTTCCTCAAAATGAGAGACCGGGCTTTGGTTGGCTCAAGCCCCGAGATGCTTGGAAGAGTTGACAAAGGCCGCGCGGAAACATTTCCGATAGCGGGAACGCGCCCCGTGGGAACAAACAGCGAAGAAGACCGTCGCTTGGCGGACGAGCTATTGAGTGACCCAAAGGAACGAGCTGAGCATATTATGCTGATAGATCTTGCCAGGAACGACCTTGGAAAAGTTTGCCAGTTCGGGACGGTTGAAGTTCCAGAGTTTATGGTGGTCCAAAGGTACAGCCACGTTCAGCACATAGTTTCGCGGGTTTCAGGTCAACTGAAGCCGGGTTGCGACTCGCTTGACACATTCAAAGGAATTTTCCCTGCAGGAACAGTGTCTGGAGCGCCGAAAAAAAGGGCGATGGAAATCATTGAAGAGCTGGAACCGAACCGGAGAGGGCCATATGCTGGTGCAGCAGGCTACTTCTCGTACAACGGCAACGCTGATTTCGCAATAACCATCCGAACGTTAATCGCCAATGGAAATATGGCCTACATACAAGCCGGAGCAGGCATAGTCGCGGACTCTCAACCCACACGAGAATGGTTTGAAACAGAACATAAGGCCGAAGGCCTCATGCACGCCCTGAAAGTCGGTGGGATATGAAATGAAGGTCTTGATAGTAGATAATTTCGATTCGTTCGTATACAACCTCGCGCAGTACGTAGGCCAACTAGGAGCCGAACCTATCGTCTGCAGAAATAATCAGATCACCTTGCGGCAAGCAGAAGAACTAGGACCCGACCGAATCATCCTATCGCCTGGCCCAGGCAGACCTGATGACCGCAGATATTTCGGCATCTGCTTGGACATAATAAAGAAACTAAGCCCCGGCGTCCCCACGCTCGGCGTGTGTCTAGGGCATCAAGGTATAGCGTACGCATTCGGCGGTTCAATAGTACCCGCGAAACGGTTGATGCATGGAAAAACTAGTTTGATTGAACATGAAGGCGGCGGGTTGTTCAAAGCTGTTGAGAACCCGCTCCGGGCAACTAGGTACCATTCCTTAGTTTGCGAAAGAAAGAGCCTTCCAGAGTGCTTGGAAGAGACCGCAACATCAATCGACGATGGTGAGATCATGGGATTTCAGCATCGAAAGTATCCGATATATGGCGTCCAGTTCCACCCCGAATCCATCCTCACTTCTGAGGGCCTAAAGATTATCAGAAATTTCCTGGATGGATCCTGAGAATGATCAGGGAAGCTATTCAACTGTTAGTGGACCGAAACGACCTGCCCTTCGAACTCGCGCAGCAATCCATGCGAGAGATCATGGCAGGCGAAGCAACACCATCACAAATTGGGGCTTTTCTAACATCGCTTAGGATGAAGGGAGAAACTATCGACGAGATAACCGCCCTAGCAATGGTAATGCGGGAAAATGCAGTTCGAATCAACCCCCAGGTCAATGGAAGGACTGTTGATACATGCGGGACTGGAGGGGACCGACTGAAAACATTCAATGTGAGCACTGGTGCGGCGCTCGTCGCGGCCGGCGCAGGAGTGCCCATCGCGAAGCACGGCAACCGTTCGGTCACAAGCAAATGCGGGAGCGCGGACGTTCTGGAAGCGGTTGGAGTCAACCTAAACGTACCACCATCAGTGGTCCAGAAATCGATAGAGCAAGTAGGAATCGGGTTCATGTTTGCGCCTGCATTCCACCCAGCAATGAAAAACGCAATCGCGCCACGTAGGGAAATAGGAATCCGAACAGTCTTCAACATCCTCGGACCACTCACAAACCCAGCCAACGCAAACGCCCAAGTGCTAGGAGTTTACGATTCAAGTCTCGTCGAACCCATGGCGAAAGTGCTGCACAAACTCGGTACCGAAGAAGCCATAGTAGCACACGGCGTGGACGGCTTAGATGAAATATCAACTATAGGCAAAACGAAACTCGCGTGGTTGAAAGATGGAGAGATCACAACCAAGGAGATTACCCCGAAAGATCTGCACCTCAAACAAGCGCGGCCAAACGAAATCTCCGGTTTTGATGTCGACCAGAGCGCGAGGCTCCTGGTGAACATGCTCAACGGGACGGAGGGCAAGCAATCTACACGGCTTGAAATGGTTCTTGCAAACGCCGCAGCTGCCATAGTTATTGGCGGAAAGGTCGACGACTTGGCGTCGGGTGTAGAGGTCGGACGTGAAGCCATAGCAAGTGGAAGGGCCTACGGCAAGCTCAAGCGACTAATTGAATGCACAAACGGCGATGCGTCAAGACTTGAGAGGATAGAATCACAAAATGCCTAATCTGTTAACCAAGTTGATCGAAGATGCCGAAAGAAGGGTTCACACAGGTTACTACGATATCAGAGAAACCGTCGAGCACGAACCCGTCAGCCTCAGACACGCACTCAAATCATCTCACGGGAACGCCATAATAGCTGAGATTAAACCGATTTCCCCCGCCCTCGGTCCACTCCGTCCAAGCATGGATCCAGTTGATGCGGCAATCAAGCTCGCCAAGGGTGGCGCAGTTGCTTTATCCGTCCTGACGGAACCAGACAACTTCGGCGGAAAGATAGAGAACCTTCGACGAATTAGACGAAACGTAAACCTACCGCTGCTCATGAAGGACATAATCATTCATAGGTCACAGATTGATGCGGGCAAGAAATCTGGAGCCGACTGCATCCTCCTCATCGAATCAGTTTTCTCAGCACATCCCACACCCTCCCTTGAAGGCCTGATTCATGAAGCACACCAAGAACAACTTGAGGTAGTCCTCGAAGTCCACAGCGAAGACGAATTGCAAAAAGCTCTGGCAAGCGAAGCGGACATTATCGGTGTAAATAACCGAAACCTCGCCACATTAGAAACCGACATCAACACAACCGCACGATTAGTAGGCAGGATAAATCAAAGGGCTGGAAAGGTTCTCATAAGCGAGAGCGGTTTCGAGAACGCGAATGACATTCGCAAATTGAAAACTGCAACAGTGGATGGATTCCTTATAGGTTCTTCAATTATGCTCTCAGAAAATCTGGAAACTAAAGTTCGTGAGTTCGTGCTCGCATAAGGAAATTTGCTATGCGAGTCAAAATTTGTGGTTTAATGCGACCGGAGGATGTGCGGACTGCCTTTGACAGCGGCGCAGATGCTCTTGGTTTCGTAGTATCAAGCCCCTCTTCGCCAAGAAACCTGTCGCTCAACGCCGCACATAAATTAATGAAAAACGTTCCAGTCTTCGCAACGAAAGTGACGGTTACCTCCGCGAATGACCCGAGAACTGTCGCCAAGATCTGTTCCAAGCTAAAGCCCGATACACTGCAACTTCATCGATACCGACAACAACTAGTAAGATTGATCAGGCGCAAACATCCTGAAACTAAGCTTATCCTAGCCAAGGCTATCAGTGACCGTTCATCTCTGGGACTAGCAAGTTGGACATCAAGAGAATCGGACGCGGTTTTGGCCGATTCACCAAGCCCTAGCGGGATGGGCGGTACAGGCCGAACTCATGACTGGTACCTTACAGCCGCGCTTCGAGATAGAATATACCCACACCCACTAATCCTAGCTGGAGGACTAACACCAATCAACGTTCAACAGGCCATCAGGAAAGTCAGGCCGTTCGCCGTCGATGTCTCAAGCGGCGTCGAAAAGACGATCGGAGTGAAAGACCGCAAGAAGATTCGTGACTTCATCAAGAAAGCAAAGGAGAGCGTATATTGATCCATCAACATTCCAAACCTGCGGATGGCAAATTCGGGAAATATGGTGGCCGTTTCGTCCCGGAAACTCTGATGAGTGCTCTTATCGAACTGGAAGAAGAATACACACGGCTAAAGAATGACCCTGAATTCAAGTCCCAGCTTGACTATCTTCTAAGAGAATTCGCAGGCCGACCAACGCCCCTGTACTATGCTGCGAACTTAACACGAAAGGCGGGAGGCGCGAAGATCTACATAAAACGTGAAGACTTGGCACATGGTGGAGCACACAAGATCAACAATACGATTGGGCAGGCGCTCCTCGCGAAAGGAATGGGCAAGGAGCGAGTCATAGCCGAAACTGGGGCGGGTCAACATGGAGTCGCAAGCGCAATCGCTTGTGCCGCGCTAGGCCTGAAGTGCGAAGTTTACATGGGCTCAGAGGATGTGGAAAGGCAGAAGCTGAACGTTTTCCGCATGAACCTTCTAGGAACAAAGGTTCATACTGTACATTCAGGGTCGAAGACGCTCAAGGATGCGATAAATGAGGCCTTTCGAGACTGGGTAACAAACGTTGGGAACACCTACTATTTACTGGGCTCAGTCGTAGGCCCCCACCCGTACCCGACTTTGGTTAGGGATTTTCAAAGCGTCATCGGACTCGAAATTAAAGAGCAGATCCTGCGGAAAGAAGGACGCCTCCCAGATGCGATAGTTGCATGCGTAGGAGGAGGAAGCAACTCGATGGGAGCGTTCTACCCATTCATCGCTGACGCGCAAGTAGGCTTGTATGGTGTGGAAGCAGGCGGCCTAGGCTTAGCGTCTGGAAAACATGCAGCGACATTGTGCGCTGGACAAGAAGGCGTCTTTCATGGAATGCTCACTTACATACTCCAAGATGAAGACGGCCAAATAGAATCAACCCACAGCATCTCCGCCGGCCTCGACTATCCTGGAGTTGGCCCAGAACACGCGTACCTTAAGGCTACTGGCCGGGCTCAGTACACTTCGGCAACGGATCAACAGGCCCTAGAAGCCTTCATGGAGTTAAGCAGACTTGAGGGCATTATACCGGCCCTCGAATCTGCACACGCAGTACATTATGCAGTCATTCTAGCCTCTAAGATGCGCCGAGATCAACTCGTGGTGATTAACCTGTCAGGACGCGGGGACAAGGACGTCAATGTCGTCGCCAAGAGTTTGGGCGTAAAGATACAATGAGAATCTCAGAATCATTCGCTCAACTGAAGAAGAAGGGCGAAGGTGCGCTCATTGCGTACCTGACAGTGGGTTACCCGACCCCGAAACAGACTCCGCGCCTAATAGGAGCCATGATCGAAGGCGGAGCGGACATTATCGAACTCGGCATCCCGTTTTCGGACCCGATTGCGGATGGGCCTACGATTCAAAACGCTGTCATGCGTTCCTTGGCGAGCGGAACTAAGCCACTCGATGCTCTCGAGATAGCTCAAGCAGTTCATGAGAAACATGACACGCCTCTAGTTCTAATGACTTACTTCAATCCTATCTACAGGGTAGGATTACGGAAATTCCTAAGCCTCGCCAAGAATTCCGGGATCTCTGGAATAGTCGTCCCTGACCTTCCTGTAGAAGAATCGAAAGATTACAAGAAGGAATGCGTTGCAACCAACATCGACACCATCTTCTTGGCTTCGCCTTCAACTCATCCGGACAGGCTTAAACAAATTCTGGCGCAAACTTCTGGTTACCTCTACCTGATTTCATTATACGGCGTCACAGGTGTCCGGTCAGCAGTCTCTGAGTCGGCGCTGGCTCTAATCAAGGAATACCGGGCCATTGTAGGAGGGGCCATACCCCTCGCCGTAGGATTCGGAATTTCCAAACCTGACCACGTAAAAGAAATGATCCACGCGGGAGCAGATGGAGCAATAGTGGGAAGCGCATTCGTGAAAATAATTGGCGAAAATTCGCGGAACATGCCTCGCTCCCTCAAGAAATTGGAAGGCCTCGTCAGGGCCATGAAGAAAGCAACAATAAAGACCAAATGAGGTACGCGTCATAGGGCAATTGCCGAATGTGAACTTAGGAAGCTACGAATTTTGAGAAAAACCGTGTCGAACATTTCTTCCGTCAGCTTCCCCGTCTGTGTGTTCTGCCGGCTTGGATGGTAAGACGCAGAAAGTGCCGGATAGGGATCTGGAAGCTGGTAGAACGCTGCGTGGTGAAAACGCAGACCTTTCGTATCTAACCCCTTCTCCTTGAGGAGCCTGACGTAGGTATCGAATGCGACCCTTCCCAGCGCTAATATGACCTTAACATCGCTTAGGAGCCGCAGCTCCTCCGTCCAGTAACGCTTGCAGTTCCGAATCTCTGTGAGGGCTGGTTTGTTCTTAGGTGGAGCGCACCTTACAATCGCCGTCATGTATGCGCCACGAAGCTCGAGGCCGTCGTCCCGCCTGTTCGATGTTGCCTGATTAGCGAAGCCGTGTCGGTGCAAAGCAGCCATCAAGAATTGGGCCGAACCGTCCCCCGTGAACATCCTCCCAGTACGATTTCCGCCATGTGCAGCAGGAGCTAAACCGAGGATCAGGAGTTCAGCATGTGTGTCTCCAAAACCTGGCAGTGGCTTACCCCAGTAGTTCCAGTCAATGAATTGTCGGCGTTTCTTCTTTGCAACCAGTTTACAGTATCGCCTTAGCCTTGGGCAGATTTCGCATGAGATTGCAGCTGAGTTTAGGCGATTAAGTGACTTGAATGATACCGGGCGTTCAGGCAAAGCGACTGACCATTGGCTGACCTGTAGTAACCGGTTCAGAGGCCCTCTCCGGGCAGGCTGGAGTTAAGCCTTAGTCCTTGATATTGGTCGTCGCCAAAATACGTGAAGGTAACCGGCAGCGACCCAGTCCAATTCATTGGGAAATGAATTTCGAAATAACCATCCTGGCCAGTTGTTGAGACTTGGGTTTGGTATGCTCCATTCAGATAATATTGCACGTAGATTTTCGACCCCGCCACGGGTTGTCCGGATGTCGTGTCAAGATAACCCTTCACACCCACGGCCACTCCTTTCTGGCTGATCGTGCTGATTGAGACAAGCAAGACGGTCTGCCCATGATTGGACAAGGGCGTTGTGGGTAAATTGACGAAGGTGGAGGGTGGAATCTGGCTTATGTTGCTAATCGTCACGAGGGCCCACGCTGACATAGAAACCAGAATCACAAGAATGAGCAGAGCGACTATGCCCTTGACACTAGGGCGTTTTCTTCTAAGTTCCGCTTCATCATTGCTAGCCATCGCAGTACACATCGGCGGATTTGAAAATCGCCTGCAAACGCCCCAATCAGAGTTAAAGTCTTTCCGGCGCTCAGGCGGCACGGAGCAAATGGCCGCTCGTTGTGTGCACAAATTTATCTATAGCGAGCCGAATGCTCTGGCGGAGTTTGCAATATTGTCTGAAGCCACGGTTCCTGTCCTAATTTTGAGAGAAGGCGCAACCCAAACCCGCGGTAGGGACGCGCAGCGCAACAACATTCTAGCGGCGAAGATTATTACTGAAACCATCCGCACCACACTCGGCCCCCAAGGTATGGATAAGATGCTCGTATCCGGCATGGGTGATGTCGTGATTACAAACGACGGGGCCACAATCATGAAGGAACTGGATATTCAACATCCAGCCGCCAAGATGCTAGTTGAAGTCGCGAAAAGCCAAGATAACGAGGTTGGCGACGGTACGACTACAGCCGTTGTCCTTGCAGGCGAATTGTTGACGAAGGCGGAGAAGCTTCTGGACCAAGAGGTTCACCCCACTGTGATCGTCGAAGGGTACAAGAAAGCCTCAGAGAAGGCTTTGGAAATTCTCCGGGACCTTTCTATCGACATTCAACCCAACGACGAGAAGATGCTTAAGCTCGTTGCGATGACCTCGATAAGCACCAAAGCCACAGCTGGCACGAGCGAACATCTAGCAACATTGGCCACGCAGGCCGTAAGCCAAATCACCGAGGTACGGGACGGAAAAACAACGGCTGACATAGACAGAATCAAGGTCTTGAAGAAGAAGGGTGAGAGCATGGAGCAAAGCGAACTCATTAGGGGTATCGTGGTAGACAAGGAGGTTTCACATCCCCAGATGCCCAAACAGGTGAAAAACGCAAGGATAGCGCTCCTCAACGCGAAGCTTGAGATTGAGAAGACTGAGTTCGATGCCAAGATTAACATTAACTCGCCCGACCAGATGAAGCGCTTCCTCGACGAAGAAGAATCAATGCTCCGTGGGATGACTGATAAGATTGGAGCAAGCGGTGCTAACGTGATATTCTGTGAGAAGGGAATTGACGACCTGGCCCTTCATTTTCTCGCAAAGAAGAATATCATAGCTGTGAAGAACATTAGCAGTAATGATTTGGAGAAGCTGGCAAAGGCTACTGGTGGAACAATCCTTGCGAGCACTAAGGACGTGGCCGCTGACACGCTCGGTGAGGCGAAGCTTGTGGAGGAAGTTAAGATTGGAGACGATAAACTCGTATACGTTCGCGACTGCAAAGACCCGCGAGCCGTAACTGTCGTTATTAGAGGCGGCTCGGAGCATGTCGTTGACGAGGCCGAACGCTCGTTCCACGACGCCCTTTGCGTGGTCAGGAACGCAGTAGAAGATCACAAGATCGTTGCTGGCGGCGGCGCACCGGAAGCTGAGACAGCGAAACAGCTACGGGAATTCGCCGTCAAAGTCGGAGGCCGAGAACAACTCGCCATTGAAGCCTATGCCGAAGCCCTAGAAGCAATTCCACTTACAATAGCCGAAAACGCCGGGCTTGACCCCATCGACATAATGGTCGAGCTCAGGTCGAAGCACGCCGAACCTGGCAACAAATGGTACGGCGTCCAAGTAAAGACGGGAAAAATCGCCGACATGCTGGCGGATAATGTGATCGAACCACTCAGAGTAAAGCAACAGGTTATCAAATCCGCAACCGAGGCTGCCAGCATGCTCCTCCGCATCGATGATGTCGTCTCTTCGAAAGGCTCGAAGGAAGGCGGACCGCCTGGCGGAATGCCAGGGGGTATGCCGGGCGGTATGCCTGGCGGAATGCCACCAGGCATGATGTAGACGATTCCAGAACTGCAGGAATCACAGCAGTAGTCTCCATCAACACAAGCAAACCTGACACTAGCCCTAACCTAGCGTCTGAAGCACGTGGTTAAATTGGCAAAGAAACTGGCGGAGAGAGTCATCAAACTCATCGATGGAAAGAATTTTGCTTACCTCGCAACTCTCCTGCCAGATGGATCCCCTCACGTTACACCGATGTGGGTTGACCACGAAGGTGATATGCTCCTCATGAACACGGCAATAGGTCGCATTAAACAGAGGAACATCACCAGAGATCCCCGAGTATCAATAACCATTGTAGATTCGAACAACCCATACGACCGAATCGTCATCCATGGTCGCGTAGTAAGCCAAGCCGAGCAGGGAGCAGACGCACACATCGACAAGCTAGCAAAGAAATACACAGGCGCGAACAAATATCAGAAGGCTTCACCGACCGAAAAACGCATCATCATCAAAATCGAGCCATTGCGAATTCTCTGAGTCAGCTAAGACCATAAGAAACCAGTCAGCATGAAGATGCAACCTTGTCTGCATCTGCTGTTTCACAATCTTCCGTCGAGATTCTTCAAAGGCTAACGGAGTTTCCAACATATGAAGAATCTGGGATGAAAGCATGCTCTGAATTCATTTCAGACCAACTGGACAGGCTCGGTTGCAAGGTCAACGTCGATAAGTTGAACAATGTCTACGCTGAAAAAACATTTGATCACGGCGAGGGCGTATTCCTCATCAACAGCCACTTCGACACTGTGCCACCTAACCCCAGATGGATAAGAAACCCGCTCCGTGCTTTGTTGGAGGGCGACCGGCTCTATGGCCTTGGAACCTCAGACGACAAAGCTAGTGTCGCCTCGATTCTTTATGCGCTTGGTAGAACTGAGAATTGCCGATTCAAGAAACTTGAGCTGCTGTTCTCCAATTATGAAGATAACAGCACGATTTTGGATGGTGAGACTTGGCTCGGCACCCAGTACTTCCTAACCCACAACCATTTGGAATCCACCAGCGGCATTAACGTTGAGGGAACTGTTGAGAACGGGAGGTTCATGGTCTCTGTAGGATGCGGTGGCCGAGTAGGATTCAATGTAACCAGCCTTGGAAAGGAGGCTCACTCATCAGACCCAAGGCAGGGACGCAACGCGATCTATGATATGATGAAAGTAATTGAAGCACTCCGCAAAATGCCATCGGCCAGAATGACCGTGGATGGCCACGAAGCGTACACTGAGCTTAACGTCAGCATGATCAAAGGCGGAATAGCGGTAAACATCGTCCCGGGAGAATGTGAGATAACGTGTGAACGCCGCGTGCTCCCCAACGAGGATTGGGACACGGTCAAGAAACAAGTCGACCAGACCCTATCGGGGGTGGGCGATGTCAAATTCAAAATCGAATACAAAAAGCCTCAACGATCCTACATCATAGACCGAACACACCCTGTGGTCACCCTTGCCAAGGAAAGCGTTGCAAAGGTCCTAGGATACTCGCCGAAGTTCCGGGTTGAATCGGGAAGAACTGACTCCACATATCTTGACCAAATTGCGGGCATAAAGACAGTAATTCTTGGACCCGGTGAAACGGCCCACATCGCTGACGAATACGTCAATGTGCGGAGACTGGGGGAATTTAGCCGAGTACTCTACGAGATGTTGTCGAGGAGAAACTAGTTCGCCCTAGCAGTAGTTCCGCTCCGAATCATCCTGAATCTTCGCTTGCAAATTCGATGAGTACAGTGTTGGGTTACCTTTTACGCATAGGAATACGAACGGTTCGTCCGATTCATTACTGAACTGGTGAACCGCTCTTGACGGAATGAAAATTGTATCGCCTGGCTTCAGTGCCTTTAACGTGTGAGTCTCTTTCGAATGTCTCAGCAGGCCCCTGCCGCTTAAGACGTATACGTGATGTTCGTATGCGTGTTCATCTAGCGGCGTGTGACCGCCTTTTTCGAGTGTATACAATCTAAGTGCGAAGCGATCCGACCCATGCCGTTCGTCGATCAAGTACCTTACTGTTACTTTCTCCGCGCCGTTTTTCGCTAAGTCCTCAACCGGGACAGCCGAGGCGTTCACGATGAAAATGTTCTGTTTTGTGGAGGTTTCTTGAACCATTCTGATTTCGCCCATTTGGCAAATCCCTTCTCGCGCGTGTTGTCAGTTTGTATTTAGGTTTGTGCACCTAACTCGTATGGAGCTGATGGACGAAGGGAAGGCTTACTAGGAATCAGGTTGCTCTCTCGAATAGCTACAATCTGAGAGACCAGCTATGTCGGCCGCTAATGATTCTGAAAAGGGAAAGTGGCGATTATCGCATGTGAGCGTTTATACTGATAATGTCTGTGAAACCTTTACCGACGATAAAGGCAAGGCCCACTACAGGTGGCTCTACCCTGATGGAAAAATGGAATATATTTGCGCCTGCCACCGCTTCTTAAACAAGGTATAGCAGCAAGCCGCTCGGGCCACAGCTTTCGAGAGGGATGATTCAGCTTGGCTTTCTGCTCGATTTCACTCGTTTTCTGAATCGTTGCTTTCTCTTCTGTCGCTGGCGTATTCTGAAACCAGTTTTCCCCAACCTGTGTGGCACAACAACACTTCCCGTATTCTTCTATCTGTGAGCGAGAGCAATCGCTATATGGTTTGTGTACGTCCCACATTCAAACGGAGTAGTCAACTTGTCGGTTGATGAACTTTCGGGCAAAGGTTCAGCTGCGTGCCAAGAAGCATTTGCATACCTTAGAGAGCAAATGAAATCGGATCAAAACATTACTGAGAGCGTCGAATACGAACCGCTCAAGGATGCCGAGGCGCCAAGCTACAATGTTAGAGACACCCCGAGGCTGCGAGCCTTCTTCGGCGAGAAACTTGAGCTCTTCCTCTTCATACCGGAAAAATCTGTGGCCGGAATCAAAGCCGATACTTCTGTCCCCGAGGCTCTTAGGACATGGGTTGACAAAGCGCAGCTTGGTGGGATGAGCCGCCTTCTTAGAGTTCAACTTGCAACGAAAAAAGACGTTGAAGTCCTGATGCCCCTCATTAAGGCGGTAACACGCCAGTAAGAGAGATACCGCTTCAAGCCGTTGCGTTATACATACGAATGAACTCTGTGTCGACTACTCCTGAGACCACTTTTTCGGCCCCATCTGGTAGAACGACGCTTAAGCCGGCTGCATGGTAGGGTAATTCGAACCTCTCTAACTTGCCCGCATCATCTGTTTCGTAAACCTTTATCCACTTTCCGTCTTCTTGACGAAAGCAATAGAGCTTCTCGACCTTTCTCTCCCCGATTCCTCCTATCCGACCGCCCGCCGCGCCCGGAGCACTGGTTGGTAACTGGAGAACGTAGACGCAGTTCCTTCCTTGATTCTCGCGTAGGTCAATGTTTGATTCGGCAACAAAGATCCGCCTGCTCTTTTCGCTCGCTAACTGCGTCAATTCCTCGAGAGGAGTCAGAGCTATCGCCCTTTCGGAGAGGAGTTTAGAAGGATTGCTAGGTAGAAATCTTAGTTCGCAGAACCGCAGGCGACTTGGCTGCGCTTTGAAGAACTCGTAGGGCACCCGTCTTCCTGTTCAGGGAGAGCTGTTTCTCACCCCTGAAGCTGCCAACCCTTGCGTCTTGGACTTCGACTAAATCTCCCTCGGAAATCGTTGGGATTTGGTTGTTCCATACGGCTAGGGGAATTTCCCCTGTGCCGTCAGAGAGCGTGACGGAGCACACTAAGAGAGGGTTTCCGTCCTTGGAGGTCACCGCTCTGACCTCCGATTTCTTGACAACTTGTGCTCTGAAGGAGACCCCTCGTGTTCCAAACTTTAGGCCGCTGATCTGCCTTTCGCCACGCGAGTTGACTTGGTGGGAATCGTCATGGTTTTCCTGATCAAAGCCAGATAATTCTTCGGGCAAACGCTTGAGCTTGCTGATGGAATCATTTGGAATCTTTGCTTGTGCTAGCGGCTTACCCTCAACGGAGAACATGTAAGTTGAAGATTGCTCCTCTCGGTTCCTGAGCTCGATGGAAAACTTCCCACAGCGTGAGTTTCCACGTTCACGTGCGGATACCATGGCTGTGTACAGTACGGGGGTCGTGAGGTTATGTTTCCTTGCCAGTTGCAGTAAGTAGACTAGGTCTCTATCTAGGCCACGCGTCTTTGGTAGGTTCCTTAGCACGATTATGATTGTTCAACTCGTAGACAGTATGGCGGCATAGGTTATAAATCGCCCGAAAAAGAGACCTGAATTTGGCGCTTTCAATGGCCCCTGCTCGATGAAAGGGGGCCTAATTTGCGCTTACTTTGTGAAGTCTCTTTTGTCGACATAAACGTTTACGGTCTTTATGTAGGACGGGGCGTTCGACCCTGTTCCGGCAAGGGTGAATTGACTATCCACTTGGAACTTGAAGTGCGCACCTTTGTTCTCGGCCGCGTAAGACAATGAGATTTCGCCGGGCCGACCTAGTTTGCTGCCTTCATGCCGGATGGTTATGTTTCTGTCCCGTCCGGCAAACCAGGACTCAATTTCCTTGCGCATAGTGGGTTCGATAGCGTCGAATGGCATCCCCTTGTGTTCTTTTGCGAATTTGTCGGTAAGTGCTTTTCTGCACTCTCGGCTCAGCGTGGTCATGTAGACGAATGCTTTCTCAACGAGTGCTCGACCGGATGGTGTATCCGTCATATCACATGACCTCTCTAGCGTGCCTTCCTCTTCTGGAAGTATCGCCTTAATGGGTCCCAGTATGCTTCAACCCAGCCTTGCCGGTAGTTTCTGGCTTGGCTGGCCGGTACGTTTGATTGGACCATGGTCACCTGTGTCCCGCCTTTCTTTTGTTTGAGTGATAGATTGAGGATTGATGGTGAATAGCCTTCCGGCCATTCCGTGGTCTTCCATTGTTGAACAATCAGTTTGGCCTTTTTCAATTTGAGATTCTTTCCAGTAATGTATCCGTCCCATGCAGTGAACCTTCCGCCAACCCTAGGGTTGGACGTTGCCTTCGAACCCGTAAACGCTGTGTGTATCTTCGCTTTCATGAACGCGCCATAGACTTCAGCCGGCTTAGCGGGGATGAATTTCGTCTGCCTTAATGTGGTAACCTTCATGTCCACTTCAATTCACTTTAGAACTGTTTGAGAGAACTGATTAAAGTATTTGGAAAACACATGTGGAATAAGGCTGGCATCGTGTTGAGACCTTCAATCCGTTACGTGATCGCGGTTTTGGCATCTTCCGCGGGTGCGGTGGCATCTCTTACGTTGGGTGTGTTTGGTTGAAAATACGCTGTAGATCACGGCATAGCCAACGGTTACGTAACGGCCGTCACCATTTCCGTGATCGGCGTAGTCCATATTCCAGCATACAAAGTGAAGAAACTACTGGTAGATTACTGGTAGCAACCTAACCCTCATTGATATTCGCAGCAAGTTCCATTCTTTACCAAAATCGGGTTCGCCAAGATTGATGCGTTTTCTTCTCTGAGCATTCTCGGTTCACGGGCCTGCATGATGCATGCAAGTAGTGAGTCAAGAGTGTTGAATATTCGGCACGTTGACTGACATGCGCCCCTTCCCGCTTGATTATGCTTAAGTTCCGGGAGGGCAGCCCGTCCTGTTTGGCGATGTAATATGTGTCAATGCGGGCAATGCTACCACCCGTACTACTATTGGCGATTCTACGGGCCACTTCACGCGTACCCTGGGAATGCCTACGCCTTCCCATACTATGGCGCGTCCCCAAGATGCAGCGGCGGAATCGTAGCATCAGGGATCTATTTTCACTTGCCAATTGGGCCCTAGACTGCGTAGCTTTTCCATCTTCCGTTCAGAGCCTTTTGTTCATGGGATTCTGATTCCGTGCGAGAGCCGTCGCGATGTGTGGCCTAGTGTTGCTCGCGGTTACTTCACTATCGTGACTATATCGCGATCCTGGACAACATGATCCATGCCAACCCGTTGAGGACTGAACCTTACACTTGCCCCTGAAACCAGAGCATACTTTGCTTCCCCTTCAAATTTCCTGTGAATTTTCTGACAGACATCGGAAACGGTGGAACCGGCGGTCATTATCAGGGGCTGCTCAAAATCCGGTGAACTGTTTCGCGGTTTAAGGTAGATTTTGATTAATCTCATCCGGTCAAAGATAGCTGCCTTGAGTTTTTCGATGTTTATGTTTTGATCTGCAGATATTGGGACCAGGTCTTCGCCTATCCGTTTTTTGGCTTCAACCACGTATTTGGGGCTGACCAAGTCGATCTTGTTCAATACACTCACCGACGGAAGATATCGACGATTTCCAGTCACTACGTCGATGAGTTGGTCATCGGTTATGTCTTCCCTGATGATGACGTTGGCCTGGTTGATTTTGTATATGTTCAGTATTGCTCGCGCAGTTGACTCAGTTAAGTGGGTTAGATTGCAGGCCGTCGTTATGCCGAGCCCGCCTTGAGAGGATTTGTTGATGGTCACATTTGGAGGTTGAGTGTTGAGCCGGATTCCCATCTCATACAGCTCCTTTCTTAGAACGCTGATCTGGTCGGGTTGGAATACATCCAAAACTAAGAGGATTAGGTCGGCGTTTTTTGCAACGGATAGCACCCTCTTGCCCCTACCAGTTCCAGATGCAGCACCCGAGATGATACCTGGCAGATCGAGGATTTGTATCTTGGCGCCTTGGTATTCTAGCAGGCCAGGGACAACGGTTAGGGTAGTGAAGGCGTACGGGGCGACTTTTGATTTGGCGTTCGTGAGCCTGTTGAGGATGGTGGACTTTCCAACACTCGGTAGACCGATGAGAACGACGGTGAAGTCGCCGCCTTTTCTTAACTCGAAACCCACTCCTCCCTGCCTGGACCCCTGAGCACGTTCTTGTTCGACTTTGAGCTTCGCGAGCTTCGCTTTGAGCAGACCAATATGGTGTTCAGTGTGCTTGTGAACCTGTGTTCTTTTCATCTCTTCTTCTATTGCGCGAATTTTCTCTGGCACTCCCAAGATAGTCTGCTCCAAACCCGAGGGCATAGCCGAATAAGCAATAAACCGAACGGTGCAGCCTTAGGTTACAATGACTCAATCGATGGTTGCCGCTAGGCTACATACAATCGGTGAAAGGCTGAGTATAGACCGCGTAAGCGTACCTGACATAGCCCCCGATGAGGTTCTAGTCGATGTTAGGGCAAGCGGAATCTGCCACTCTGACATTAACTACCGAAACGGGATTGCCCCCGTAGGCAAGCTGCCGATAACCCTTGGGCATGAGATTTCGGGTATCATAGAGAGGACGGGGGCGAAGGTGAAGGAGTTCCGCCCTGGGGACAGAGTTTTGGTGCATTACATCGTTAGTTGTGGAAGATGCGTTTACTGTAAGACTGGGCGTGAGAATTACTGCGCAGGCTATCGAATGATTGGGAAGGACGTTGATGGCGGTTTCGCCGAGTACGTGAAAGTTCCAGCTAGAAGCATTCTGAAAATTCCTAGAGGGTTTCCGTTTGAGCAAGCTGCGATAATGGGTTGTGCCGTCCCAACCGCCTACCACGCCCTCAGGCGAGGGAGGGTGAAACAGGGCGATACGGTGGTACTTTTCGGGGTTGGCGGCCTTGGCTTACATGCTGTTCAACTAGCTGCTAAGGCCTTCAGGGCTGGACTGATTATCGCCGTGGACATTCAAGATTGGAAGCTGAAGCAGGCGAGAAGCTTTGGGGCAAAGGAAACCGTAAACGCCGCGAACCAGGATGTCAATGAGGCAATCAAGAAGGCAACGGACGGGAAATTTGCCGATGTTGTGGTGGACTTTGTCGGCCATGAAACCACAGTTGAACAGGCGATCTCCTCTGTTGGGAAGGGCGGCAGAATGGTATTGGTAGGCATAGGAGCCAAATCAATCCAACTCTCTCCCTACGAAACCATAATTGGTAAAGAGATGGAGATCGTGGGAGTAGATGACCACCTGAAAACGGAACTGATACAACTGGTCAAACTTGTACGAAATGGAAGAATACACCTTTCGCATTCAGTCACCCACAAGGTTTCGCTCGCGGACATTAACAGCGGCTTTGAAATTCTTGAATCTAACCGCGAAAACGTCATTAGAATCGTGGCAGCGAAGAAACAAACTTGAGTCGCTTACGGGCCTAGCTAGTTCTTTGGATTGATCCCCATTCTGTCTCTACGTGTCTAGATATTTCAGCGTCTCTCGTAATTACGGCTGCCCTCATCTCCTTAGCGAGAGCGACGATTAAGGAGTCGAAGTAGGTTAGTCCTTTTGCTCTCATTTCCGCAGCCGTCAAGTGGGCGGATGGAGTTGTGGCCGCAACTCTACGACCTAGCAACGGTGCAAGCGCGGTCCAAGTTTCCGCAATCTCGCTTTCCTTGTACTCACTGTTTCGCATAACCAGATCAAATTCGGTCAGAGTCGAAGTGGGCACATAGGTCTCTTCCGCTGATTGAAGCGTTGTCAGGTAGGACATTCCCGTTTTGTGATATTTGTTAGCGGGATTCATTGCACTAACAAGAACGATCGTATCGAGGAGTTTCACGAAAGATTTTCCTCGCGGGCTAGTCTCTGGGCTAGCTTGTCTTCCTCGTGCCTCCGTTCTCTCCATGAATTCAGTTTCTTACGACCAATCTGTTGCGCTTTCCTCAGCTTGGCTTCTGCGGATTGCAGGCCGATCTTTCCAACTCCCTCAACCGTGACTAACAATTCGCCTGGTGCGGATATTCCACTCTGCTCCCTGATTTCTTTGGGGATTACCAGACGTCCCTTGGCGTCGATCTCAACCGTTTTCATAGCGATGTCCGTATGAAATCCCACTTAATCAGGTTTGTGGGAAAATATGCATCTAGTGGGATTTGGCGCGGGGGAGGGTATTCTGACTTCGATTTACCGGTACATATAGGCCCACGAGTTCTAAGATGATTGATGTTGTTTATCCGATACTATAATCGATGATCGGGGCGGGCTTTCGTGTGTCTGTCCACCAACAGTACTGTGTGGTGTGTGGGTCTAGTGGTGCGGTCAGATTTGTAGTAATGAGTGGTTACAGAGGTTATCAGTAGTTCACGCTCTGCACGTAGATGTCGCCGAGCATGCAGATTTTGGGAACGTAGAATGATTCGCAGGTCCAAGAAGACGGCGCGACTAGTAGGCCCGTTAATCGGCTTACGTGGGTGCCGTTTGGGGCAGTTGGCAGGAATGAGCTACCGTCACTGTTTAGGAGCCTGTAGTATTGCGGGGGAGGGTAACAGTCCATTGTGCCTGTGCATTCGGTGGCGGGTGGAATGTAGAGGTAAGTGAGAAGGAATGAGGGGGCGCCGCATTGCGGGTAGCATTGGGGGCTTTCCACGACTGTGTAGACATATCCACTGGCTGTGATTGGTACGCCGCTGATGGTGGTCGACTGTTCCATGGAACCGCTAATCACGGTTGCACTTGACGCCGTTGCTGTGCCATAACTGATGGAGAACGCGGTTGTTGGCGCTATGGAAATCGAGAGAACATGGATTACTTCCTTACCCTGCATACAGTAGCTCGCTACGTCCTTCTCAAAGTAACCTGTCACAGAAACCCTAGTGCCGAAGCCAGGATAATTGGTTGAGCCAGCTAAGAGGTACTGTGTCCCATCGTCGGCTTGAAGGATCACGCAACCAGCTTCAACCCCTGGCTTCAAGCTTCCCGTGACTGTTATTTGGTTCGAACGATGGTCGAAAATGGGCCCAACAAAAGACCAACCGGCCACAACGCTAGCCAAGACGAGAACTGAAACCACGATGGCTAGCTTATTCAAAGTTATCGCGACCAGATGGAGCGTGCTGCACCGATAAACCCAGAGATTAGAACAGTAGATTACTTGTCACGTCGTTGTTGCAGGAGTTTCGAAAATGGGGTGGGGAAGGAGCGTCGGACCAATAGAAACGCGGACATATGCACTCAAGATGACTGTTCCTGAAGTGCTAAGAACCCTTGATCTCCGCTAGGTGAGGAGTAAGGAGGCGGACGCCAACCAGCCTTCTCCCAGAGGGATAGGGATTCCTGATAGGGCTGTGCACCATTAGACGCCACATACTTGGACTAGAGCATTATGGCGGCAGCGATTGCTGTCGTCCACAGCCCGTCCTTGTTGCCTTCTGCTGATTGGCAAATGCTTCTGGTGGTGACCCTCATGCCTGATATGTTCCATATCTCTTGCTTGATGTCCCAAGCATTGTCAACATCAAACGGCACGCCATGTGTCGACGCGAGCATTGAAGCAGCCAGATCTTCGGCGTAGTCACCAGCTTTCTCCTGCGTCTGACCATATGACTTGTGTTCAGACAGGTAACCGTACACTGTTCTGTCGTACGGCAGTGCCATACCTATGGCTGCAGCCATCAGCCTGTTCGGCTCATTCGTGTCAATCCGGCTCATTACGCAGAATAGTATTTGACCGGGTTTCAGAAGTTGCAAGCCCTCGTTCTTCGGCAATACGTTGCAGTTGGGAGGTACGATGCTTGACACGTAGACTAGGTTATAGGAGGCTATGCCTGCATCACGAAGAGCCAATTCGAAACTTGTCAGTCTTTCTTTGTGGGTACCGACGCCCTTTGTGAGGAATATCTTCTCCGGAACGTTGACGTTCATCTAGGATACGATCAACAATGTTTCCTGGACGTTCTTCAAGATTGCCATTGGTCTTGGCACGCCTAGTGTGTTCAGTAACAACAGTTGCTCTACTTGATCCATGCTGACGCTAGCCATCGAGTCTATGTTGAGAAAGAGTAGTTCAGGGTCGCCGCCGTGAAACTCTGGGATCGACTGAAAACGTTAAGTCCCAAGTAGATGTAATCATATAGGAAGCCGAAAGTTAGGCAAGAAGAGTAGACTATGCCGCGGGTTGCGAAAAAGCTCGAAGACAGAGTATGCCCTAGCTGTCATCAATCAACCTACTACCTCTGTGGAACTTGCGACTACTGAGAAAATCTGGACGAAGGAAAGAGAAGCCCACCAGTTCACTTTTCGATGTGATTCATGCAACGGTGAATACCTGTTCAAAGACGATGAAGTTATCGAGAAGACACACGGTCGGAACCCAGCCGGTGAAACTACGGCCATTCATCATTGCGAAATTGAGGCCGCACTACATCGGTTTTGGGGACATTAATTGTCTAGTGTGTTTGCCTCAGAGTAACATGGGTTCCCCACAAAATTACACCATCCCCCCTCCCCGCACGGGTGGATCCACCCATTGAGGGGTGGTGCCAAACGGTGCCAAAAGTGCTGGCGAAACAACCCAAGATCGGCTTTGAAAGGCTGACAAGGCCTGAATTGAAAACGGTTCCTAAACGAATTACCCGAACGCTCCATGGTCCTTCTCGTCTAGCATATGTTATACGCGGGTGTGGTTGGTGCGGGGGAGGGGATTCGAACCCCTGAACCCCTACGGGACGAGGTCTCTTAACATCCAGGTTTGATGTTCCTGAGCTTCACGTACGTATGGTTTGGATACGTCTCGCGCCTTTGACCTGGCATCGCCCCCTCGGCATCCGAGAGTTTGGCAGTGGAGGACTAACGCACGCTTTAGGCGTGGCCTACCCCCGCATAAGCCAAAGGTCCTACCCCGCACAGAACCCTCCGTAGCCATATAGCGACATAAAGCTAATGCCAGAAACTACCGCTGAGTCAATCAGGCTTTGACTTTCCTCTTCGCGCTCCAGAAAGTTATACCGCCCACAAGCAACGAGAGGATGATGACCACAAACCCGTTCGCCTCATGCAGAAGAGTCAGACTTTCTGCTCCGCTGAGCAATTGAAAACCGAGACCTACTTGAGCTAGAACTACGATTGTGAGAATGATGATCGTGAGCTTCGAATAGATGGTAGCAGTCTTGGCCCTGAAAGCAATGGCAGCTAGCGCAACTACCAAAGCCAACCCAACAATTCCGAACAGAATGTGAACTCCAACAAGGGAGTCCATGCCGCCGGTCACGACAAAACCCAAGATGAGTTGAACTACTGCGCCGAGCAAAACAACTGTCCCCAAAACTGGAATAAGTTTCAAAACAAATACCCAACCCGGTTCGAGCGCGGCGTCTGCATCTTTAAGCTTGACGGCCACGCAACCAAATTGCGAGCGCCCAAAAAACAATCCGTTAGCAACAGGCCGAGTGATACTCTTGTTTTACTAAGGTGATGCGTTATGGCATCCCGTAAATGATTAATATCGAAGGAACTGGAGACACCGCTCTTGGGAGAGTCTGCTACCTCTTCTCTCTCCGGGACGGAGAGTTATCTTAGGGTTCATGGCAGCGCTCTCCCGAGAAACTTCTCACAATTCTTGCGGTGGCCGAAGGGTTCCGTTAAGGTAAGTCAAATTCCAAGCTCCGCTACGGAATCAGCGTAGAGCGTTGTTCCTGTCCTAGGCCCAGGTGTAGAAAACGCGGCGTGCAGGGTAGTAGACTGGGGTGTAGCCTTGGTAGTAGTAGCCTGGGGAGTAGCCCGGATTGTAATCTTGGAAGTAGCCCGGGTAGGCTGGATACGGGTACCAGTACCTCGGCCTTGTGGCATACCACGCAGCGGCACCGAACCCTAAGCCTGCGAGGGCACCTGCGCCTATGCCCACTCCCGCGCCCGTTAAACCGGCCGCAGTGTAACCTAACGCTCCGCCTGCCGCAGCCCCGAGCAATGCTCCGGCTGCGAGAAGGAAAATTGGCAATTCTAATCCCTACAGAAGGGGTGCAGAGCACGCATATAGCGTTTTATCAAAACTGCTAGTACGGGTAACGGAAAACGACGTCGGCGTACGGTGGGTGGTCCGATTTTGTGTGGAAACTGTGTTACTCATCCCGACCCTGGGAAAAGAATGTGGGGTTGATTACGCGAAGGGCCCTACGCCTTCGGTGATCTTAATCGCTTGCACTGGGCATTGGATTTCGCATGCCCGGCAGAAGATGCAGTCCCGTTCTCGGGTCGGGTCGGCCTTCCAACGGTCTAGCAGCGTTTTGCCGCTGTCGTTCGGAATCTGCTTGTCAATCTTCTCCTGCTCAGCGGCTATGTCCATTTTGTCGAATACGTTTACTGGGCAGACTGAGATGCAGATGCCGTCTGCGATGCAAATGTCGAAGTCAACCGCGACAGCGACACCATGCACGCCGTACTCTTTGCTAACGCCGTCTTTCCAGCGTACCTCATGGCCTTCGTGATCTTCTTTCTTGGGCCATTCGTTTGGGAAGGAAGCATCATCAATTATCCGTCTTTCAGTCATCGATTACACCAATCGGGTTGCGGGAAGGTTGGGATGTATTAAGAAGATTTGCGTGTCACAACCGAACCTGACAATAGCCCCAGGAAAATATTCGATCTGTCCGCCTGGGCACAAACAGCCATCCCTCAGGAGGGTTGGTTGTCCCGCCAACACATAGGGGTGTGCTACACCCCTCTTCTCGGTTTACTACGCGCTTGCCATGGGCGGTTAACCCTAAGCGAGGTCTATGGAATCCAGCCGTTCTGCCTTCAAACGCCATCGAACTTGGACAGACAACTTGGACAAACGCAATCTTTCGCCTGATTCCGTAGCCTCGCCAACGCTTCATCGCTCAAGGACATATCCGTGCACCAACACCCGCTGCTACCCACACCGCATGAGAAAGTTGACCCGCAAATTTCACACTGGATAGTTCGAGGCATGGGGCTCACGTTAAGAGGGTTAATGTGCAATATTTCAAGTAGCCCTATCTGATACGAGAGCTCAGATGATGCGGTAGGTGCAGCAGGTTTGCGAATCGTCTCATTTCTACCAAGCGCGACAGAAATCATTTATGCGCTCGAGCTTGGAAGCGAACTGGTTGGCGTGTCCCATGAATGCGATTTTCCATCCGACGCTAAGGGAAAGCCCAAGATGATTGAACCTGCATTTGATACAAGAAAACTGGAAAGCGAAAGAATCGACCAACTGGTAATCGATTACACAAAGCGCGGAGAGCGATTATACAGAATAAAATTAGACGAATTCAGGAAAGCAAACCCGGACCTAGTGGTCACACAGGAATTGTGCGATGTGTGCGCTATTGGAGCGGAAGATGTCCTAGCCGCCGTTAACCAACTAGGGAAACCGGTGAAAGTTGTCTCACTCAACCCCCACTCACTGAACGATATTGAAAGCGACATTAGAAGCGTAGGGGAAGCGGCTGGCCGCCCTGAGAAAGCTGAGCAGCTGATCGCTAAATTGAACGATAAGGTGGAGGCCGTCAGAAGATTAGCCGAAAATGTTCAGAGGCCACGAGTCTTTTGTGTCGAGTGGTTGAAACCTATCATGAATGCTGGCCATTGGGTTCCAGAGATGGTAGAATACGCAGGGGGAGGCGATAAGCTCGCCGAACGTGGACAGCCGTCCAGATATATCAAGTGGGATTCAGTGTTGAAGTACGACCCCGAGGTCATCATCCTAATGCCCTGCGGGTTCACAACAAGCAAAACAATGGAACAGGCCAGATACTTCTTCGAGCAACCAGGCGCAGAACGCCTGAATGCTGTACGAAATGGCCGAGTTTATGCTACGGACGGGCACAACTACTTTAGCCGTTCTGGGCCAAGGCTCTTCGACGGTATAAGGACCCTAGCCCACATTATTCATCCAGAACTATTCAATGAACCACTCGACCCACACTTGGCAAGCCGAGTGGAAGCCATCTGAGCGGAACTGTGAGCCTTACAGATGACCGCGGTCTGGTGGGCGTTCGAGCGGCCTAGGTTCACGTTCGATTGGATGCCACGGAATAGTTATGGAAGACTCGTACTTCATCGAGGCGTATGCAAATGTTGCTTTCATTCTTTCAGTACCTACGGTAGGGTTTGTGAGATCCACCCCATATTGACTGGTGAACTGTGATCCTAGTCAGATGTTAGTTGGCGACCGGTGCCGGGCTCGCCACTTGCACCATTTCTTCCGCAACTTTCGTGATGTGGTCGAAGAGTTGGTAGGCCGCGGCGATTTGTTCTGACTCAGTTTGATTTGTGTATGAATCAGCGCCTATGGTTATTTTGCCGCCGCCGATGCGGGCTTGAAGTTGCATTCGGCCGTCTTCGCTGATCCAGCTCATGGAAAGTTGGCTACCGTCGTGGGAGTATCCCAGCCAACGGAAGTTACTGAACCATCTGCCCCTAAGCTTCTGGAAGAGCACAGTCACGTCAACCTGACTTGGCAAATACGCGTCGATTATTGGTTTGGCGAGTGACTGGTTCGTTTGAACTGCAAATGAGTAAATGCTTCCCGTTCCTTTGAGCTTATACCCTTCCGGAGATCTTTCAATCACGTGAGCTTCTTCAAGGCGTTTCAGGGTGCGCGTGAGGGTTTCCTGGTGTAACCCTAGCCTTCTCCTCAAGCCTTGGAACGAGAAGTGCGCGTTCTGCTCACTTGACAGTAGCTTCAAGACCTCGCGCTCCCGTTCGTCGAGGTCAAATTCCTCAAAGTCCGGATTCAAATCGATACTAGGTGCTAACAAGGTTGAATGACGCTAGTCCGTAAACCGCCTTATATTGACTAGTTCCAATTGTTGAGTAAATCGATTATCTTTTAAGTGTATTCCATGTATACGTTATGATTCAAGGCTAGCTAGCTCGAAACGTTTCGAGGTGAAGCGTAAGGTGGCAAAAGGCCACAAAAAGAAGAAAATGAAGAAATAAGACGCTAAATGTAGCTGAGCAGCGTTTTTCCACGTTTTTTCCCCGATTATTTTTCTTCAGTAATTTTTCGTAATGAAAATCCCTTGCTGAAAGCGGCCCAGGTTCTCCTTAATGGTGCCGTGGAAAAGGCTGCGCTGCCCCAAGTGGACTCCGCATTCGCAGTTGCCCGCTGTTGCTACGGTCTTCTTGGGATTGGGTAAAGTATTGCTGCGCGTCGAATAGGCTGGAGAATAGGGAAGTAGAATGAAGCTAAGTTCGATGAAGATTTTCTTCTTTGACCTTGACGGTGTGCTCTCAACGGGAAAGGAAAACCTGCGCTACTTGGGTGGCCGTGAAGTTGTGGAGAAGATCAGGTCTCTAGGGAAGAAGGCTCTCATTCTGACAAACGACTCGACGCACACGCGGCAAGAGATTCAACAAAACCTAGCGAGCCTAGGCTTCCTATTTGCGTTCGATGATATACTAACATCAAGTTTCCTCACGGCGAATTACCTCAGCCAAAAGTTTGGGAAAGCGTCATTTTTCCTAATTGGCGAGGACGGATTGAAACGCGAACTTGAAACAGCAGGTCACCAAGTATCTGAGACCAAGCCTCAGGTTGTGGTAGTCGGTTTAGACAGAAAATTGACATATGAAAAGTTGGACAATGCTTTGAGATTCCTCCGGGAAGGGGCTAGGTTGGTCGGCAGCTATGGCGGGGCTGTCTACATGAGTGACCATGGGCCTGCACTTTCAGCAGGGCCAATTATCAGGGCTTTGGAGTATGGGTCGAACAAGAAGGCGATTATGATCGGTAAACCGTCGCCGCGAATGTTCCGGCTGGCACTTCAACGAGCACGCGAAAAACCTTCGCACGCTGTTATGATTGGAGACCAAATAGAAACGGACCTGCTGGGAGCCCGAAAGGCCGGCGTTCATACAGTCCTAGTCCTAACCGGGGTAGAAACACGAGACACTATCAGACTTTCCAAAATCAAACCCGACGCGGTGATCGAAACAGTAGACGGCCTTGAAAGCCTCTTCTAATCATAACGCTTAAGACTACCGCGCCCTTGTTGGTGTTTCACCGTTTGAACAGAAGTCGACTTGAAAATGTCAGATGAACAAGGACAAGCAGCCGGCGTTTCGGCACCACCTGTAAAGGTTAGCGGACTTGGCCCCTACTCGAAGCAAGTCAATACAACCGTCAAGGTTGTCCAGAAGGGCGAAGCACGGGAAACCGTTTCCCGACAAGACGGGACAACACATCGCGTGTTGGACGCGCTTGTTGGAGACGATACCGGTGCGATCTACATGACCCTTTGGGACGACAACATTGACAAAGTGAATGAGGGCGACACAGTGAACGTCAAGAACGGGTACGTGAGACCCTTCAAGGGTTCGATGCGCCTTAACATAGGCCGTTACGGTACCCTAGAGCCAGCAGAAACTGCCCTCAGCGACGTGAACACACAGAACAACCTGTCCGACAAGCTCGTTGAAGAAGAAAGACCTTACCGCTCCTTCGGCGGCGGAAGACGCTATGGCGGAGGCGGCGGAGGCTACGGGCGCGGCGGCGGTGGCGGCGGTGGCGGCGGCGGGTATGGTAGAGACCGGGGCAGAGGCGGCTACGGCGGCAGAGGCCGCGGACGCGACCGGTACTAGAGTTCGAATTTGCAGCAGACCGCTGCGGAAAAACCCCTTCAATCTTTTTTCTTTAATCTTCTAAACCCAACTCATCTCGACAGCATCAGGATAAGGGCGAAGTTTCTTCGGAAACCTTTGACTGTGAATACCGTAACCTCTCTCGCGCAGAATTTCGCCCAACCGTAACGCCGTTCGGCCTATAACTTCCTAAAGCGACGGAAGAATGTAATGCGTGACGAAGTAGAGTAACAGGAAGTATACGACGAGTAACCCAATCGAAATCAGCAAGTTCCTCTTCCACTGCGTGCTCCAAGCTATGCCTAACGGTAGCCCGAGTGAGAACCCTATGATGTGCGAGACGTAGGCAACATCACTCTGCTGTTGGTAATAGACCGCCAACCCATTGTAAAGGAAGTACAGTATGGCAACTAGCCCTACAGGCATCAGCAAGAGCCACGACCACCTCAAAGGTTTCATCAACATCACTACGGCGGTCAGCGTGAAGATTGCGGCAGAAGCACCGACAAAGCTCGTGCCAGGCGGAAAGAAGGGCAAACTCAGCGGAAAACTAAGTATGCCTCCTAGGAAGAAAGCAGTGAGCATCTTTCTGTGAGAGTTTGTCACACTCTCCAAAGTATTTCCGAAAACGTACAGGAAAATCATGTTTCCTAGTATGTGAAGTATGCTGGCGTGGACGAAGATGGCTGTAACAAGTGTCCAAACTCTTCCCTCTTGCAAATTATTAAGGCTGAAAGCAAGGTAACGATCAACATCCGCGGGAGTTAAGGTCCAAGCATAAAGAGTTACCAGAATGCAAATCAGAATGAGAATGTTTGTGGCACGCATGGCTGGCAAACCCACTGGGACAATCCCACAACCCATGGCTCAAAAAGCTAACCCAAGCCCATTCACCGAAGCGCTCCTTGTGATCCCAACTCTTAACGAAGAAGACGCCATCGAAGGATTACTTTCCGAAGCACGCGCATCTGGCTTTGAGAGAATAATAGTGGTCGATGGTAAGAGCACTGATCGGACTAAAGAGATTGCGGAAAAAGCAGGTGTCAAAGTTGTCGTACAAGATTTCGGGAAAGGCAAAGGGTGCGGCATCAGAACGGCTATGAGAGATTTCCTCCAAGAAGACGCAAACGTACTCTGCATCATAGACGGGGATGGTACGAACGACCCGTCGTGGCTGCCAAAGATGATGACAATCGTCGAGAGGGGTGAAGCTGATGTGGTTCTAGGTTCAAGAACCCGGGGGCCAAGGGAAGCACACGCGATGCCTTTGATAAGCTTGGCTTCCAACGTCACCATCTCATTTTTGCTCGGCGCCAAGTTCCGGCGCCTGTTTACGGACGTCCAAACCGGGTACTGGGTATTCACCAGAAACTCAGTTCAGCAAATCTACCCCGAAATTCACTCAACAGGGTTCGAGATAGAATTGGAACTCTTTGTCACACTCTTCAAAGAAGGCCTGCGGGTGCGAGAGATCCCAGTTGGATTTCGGCTGCGCAAAGGAACAACCAAATTCAGTTTCATAATGCGCCTGAGAAACTTATACTACGCATTCAAGTTCCTTGCTTCATGATATGCGGATTAGACGGAGCGTTCGATGGCTACAGCATAAAGCCCCGCTCCAGCTAAGATGAAAACGGCGGAGAATACCAAGAGTTCCGTCCAGCTGAACAAAGTTACCGGCGGAGTTCCCATCAGGTAACCTCTCAGAAGGTCGGAGACTGTGCTTAACGGGTTAGCCTCCGCGAAGACGATTAAAGCACCTTTGAAAAGTTGTTGAAGTACCGTTATCGGGTAGAAGACTGTGCTGCAGAAAATCAGCAGCAGGTAGATCAGGCTTCGAGCCGTTGTAAACCGTTCGAAACTCCTCAACATGACTGCCAAACTGATTGCCAAGCCTGAAATCCCCATGCCGAGCAGGAACATTGCAAATATGATCAGCCCTAGTTGTGGAATCGACGGAAACGTTAGGACAAACATCGCCAACACAAGTAGTGGGATTGCATAGATTAGCCCCCTGAGCCCTCCCGCTATCATGCGTCCGACAATGAGTTCATAACGTCTGACCGGCAAGCTGAGAAGGTACTGGTTGTATCCTCGTCTAGTCTCATTGTTTACTTCTCTACCAATCACAAAGGCCGCTGCAAAGAGGCCCACGGCAACAATTCCAGGCGCTACGAACTTGAAATAATTGAATGAGACCATCTGCGTGTAAACAACCGCCATGATGAGCAAATCTGCAAGATTCATGCTGATGAGCCCAGCCATGAAAAACCTGTACTTGAAGAACGTTCGAAAGTCATGCTCCATTATCGCCTTCAGGCCGGTTAGCACAGAATCATCTCCAGGTTCCACCTTCAAGATTTCGCTCGTAAATCATCACGCCGGCGAAGTTGAAAGTCATGAGGAAAATCAGTAGAACAACCAATGCCACTACCGGATTGGCTAGGAATCTAATGTCGAAGTTCAGTGACCAGCGGAAGAGGTCCGAGGCATAGGTGAGAGGGTTGAACGTTGACAATGTTGCTATGGGTCCTGGCATGAAGGCCTGTGGGTAGAAGGCCGTACTGAGTCGTACGATGAATGCGTCGAGTGCCCCCATTATGATGTCGAACCTGTCTCCGGACTTCAACCCAACAGCCAATGTGATGCTCAAACCAGAAACCCCGAAGGCAAACCCGTACAGGGCCGCCAGTGCGGTCAAGACTTTGAGCGGATCTAAGGCGCCGATAAAATACAGGAAGCCTGCAATAATCGGCGACATGAAGATCAGACTCCTAAGACCGCCGGCAAGAGAACGCCCGAGTACTAGCTCACGGCGCGTTATTGGTAGGCTCAGGAGGTATTCCACGAAACCGTCGTCGGCTTCGTCGTAGATTTCGTAACCTGTAAAGATGGCTACAGAATACATTGTCATCACGATGACGCCCATCGCGTAATAATTGTAATAGTTCGGCATTACGACAATTAGCCGCGACACCGCAAGGCCAAAAATCCCTATTTGAACGATGACGAAAAACCATCGCATCACCAAAATGCTCTTGTGTCGAATCAGCGAGCGCAGGTCGCGCTCAACCACGAGGAGTATCTTACTCACGATGAAGACACACCAGGAGTTGCTTGGGATTCGTCTAAGATGGCTCCGGTGTAATGAAAGAAAACATCGTCCAGGGATGGCTCCTTCATGTTGATCGAGCTGATTGCGACGCCAAGAGTTGATAGAAGCTGCATTATCTGGGGCAGCATTTTTTCGACTCGGTTGAGGTAAATTCGCATGTGGGTGGGTTTTGTGAACGCGATGTCTACGACCCCGGCTATGCTCTTCAGCTGAGATACTGCACTATTTTCAACAGGCGCTTCAAGCCTGATGTCGATAACATCACCACCGGGTATGCTGTCCTTGAGGTTTCGAGGCGTGTCGCAGATTCTGAGTCGGCCATGGTACATTATCGCTACTCGGTCGGAAAGACGGTCTGCTTCGCCCAACTCGTTCGTGGCGAGAATAATCGTTGAACCTTCATCTCGCAGGGAACGAATCTTCTCCCATATCTGGTACTTCCCTGCGATGTCGATTTGAGCTGTAGGTTCATCCACTATGGCGACCTTGGGTCTCTGAATGAGAACTTTGGCGACTTCGACTCGTTTCTTCATTCCGCCTGAGAGTTCATGGGTGAGTTTCTTTCTGGCGTCCCAGAGGTTAAGTTCCTTGAGAATTGCCTCCGCCGCCTGCTTCGGGTTCTTTACGCCGCAAACCTTTGCGTGCCAGTTCAAGATTTCCCAAGGCGTATTCATCCAGAGGAGTTTCGCTTCCTGAAAGGCAATTCCGATTAGTTCTCGTACTTCGTATGGGTTCTTGCGGATATCGTACCCGCCCACTTCCGCCGTGCCTTCGGTCGGTTTGATTATCGTTGATAACATCATTAGCACTGAACTCTTGCCTGCGCCGTTCGGGCCGAGCAATCCGAGGATCTCGCCTTCCTGGACCTCCAAGTTCAGATGGTCCACTGCGAGCGTCGACCCGTACTTCTTGGTAAGTCCCACTATGCGTACAAGAGCCAAAGGCGAAACACTTTGAATGTCGTTCGAAAGGCCTCAAAATCGAACAGTGGAATTTACGTATAGCGACGGTTTTCATTAAACAAAATTAGGGACATACACCATGTCTAAGGCACAACCCGAACTTTCCGGGTTGGACCCAGCAATCGTGGATTGACGTATTGCGTAAGTTCTAGCCTTTCGAAACGTAAGAATTGCCTGCAACATAGAATCTCCATAACCGATCCCTACCTTGACTTATTCCGACGCGCGCAGACTTGGCTACGTCAAAAGTTGCCTCATCGGAGTCGGTAACGAAGAGTTCCCCCCGTTTTGTCATGTCGACCTCATTTAGTGACTTGTCGATTCCTAGTGCTTTCGTCAATTTGCCTGGCCCATTGGTCAAGTTTGAGTCCAGAACCTTCGGTCGCAGGCGTCTCATCTCACGTAATCCCTCGAGTGGTTGCATTGCTCGGATCAAAACAGCGCCGGGCGTTCCCACTTCTTGCGTTGTAATGTTGAGGCAGTAGTGATTCCCGTAAGTGAAGTAAATGTACGCATGACCCGGTCCGCCGAACATTGGGGCGTTTCTAGGCGTTGGACCGCGAAACGCATGACTTGCGGGGTCTTCTAAGCCGCGATAGGCTTCAACTTCTACGATTCTTCCTTCCATTCTATTCTTGCCTTTTACTCGAACCAAACGTTTGCCAAGAAGATCCTTTGCAACCTTGACCGTATCGCGTGCGTAGAAGTCGCGGAGAAGTATGTGAGGTTTCATGCCCATCCCCTGGGCACAAGGTTTAGACTCATCATTCAAAGCCTCGATTACGCTCTCTGAGCCCTTATTCAAAGGAAGACTTAATTGTGAACTTTCGATAGCGCTTGTCGCCTGGCTAGAATGAAATTAGTCTTTGGTTTGCGGGATTATGGACAAGAATAAGATGCAGGCGCTGACGAGAACGCTTCTTGAAGAGATTGGTGAGAACCCCAAGCGTGAAGGCCTTCAGGACACCCCGAGGCGTGTCACGGAAATGTACGCTGAGCTGACTGAAGGATATTCCATGAACCCCAAGCAGATTCTTTCCAGGGAATGGAGTGAGGTCAGTGGGATGGTAGTGGCGAAGGATATTGGATTTTTTAGCCTCTGCGAGCATCACATTTTGCCCTTCTATGGGAAAGTGCACATTGGATACATTCCTTCAAGGGCAGTAGTTGGCCTGTCAAAGCTGGTTAGGTTAGTTGACTGCTTCAGCAAGCGCCTTCAGCTCCAAGAACGAATGACAAAACAGATCGCTGATGCCATGAACGAGAATTTGCACCCGCATGGGGTTGTAGTCGTAGTGCAAGCTAGGCATCTGTGTATGGAGATGAGGGGCGTTAAGAGCGGCGCTGACATAGTTACCTCGGAAATCCGAGGCCAATTCGAGAAGTTTGAATCACGAAGCGAATTCTTCCAAATGTTACGGAGGGAGGTCTAGGCATGTCCTCTATGGAGCCGGATATTGCACGCCTTTACCGGCGTGAGTTCGCATCAGCCCACATTATTGCTGGCCACCCACGCTGCGGTCGGTTGCATGGTCACAACTACCAACTGCTCGCAAAGGTCTATGGGAAGAGTGAGGAATGGTTAGATTTCGAGGATATCAAGAAAAAAGTGGACCAATTCATCGACGAGAAGTATGACCACCATGACATAGGGAACATGTCTTGTGAGAGGCTGGCAAGGCAGTTACAAGAACAGCTCAGGATCTTCTTCAAGACCACCGTCAAAATTGAGCTGTGGGAGACTGGAAAGTTCGGCGTCGAGACCGTGTGAAAAACGACTACAAACTCGGCAATTTATCGGACCCAAGCCTAGTACTTTTCGACTTCTCCGCGTATGTGCCCTGCCTTCAGTAGGGCGAAGTGGTGCACGTCTGTAGGGACCCGAAGCTTCCCTGTGTTGTGGATGTGCTCAATCTTCTGGAAGGCTTCGCGGTCAACGTCCTTGTCGAAGGTTAGTACGCCGCTGTTCTCGAGGTGGAAGTTGCCAAGCTCCTTGTGCAAGCCTAGGATGTCGGATTTGGAGAGGAGGACGGTGCCGGCGATGATTAGCTTCTTCGTATCAAAGACGTCGTGGCTTTCAGATGGAGATTCCCGCATATACTGCTGTAGGGCCTCGTTTACGAGTTCGGCCACGTTCTTTCCTTGTTGTTTAGCTTTGGCTATCACGCCATTGTAGATATCCCGATCCAACCCGCGAATCAGGACCGCATTGTTTGTCATGATAGCCAGCTCACAAAGTTACTGTGCTTACTTTGATATCCTGCTAACATTGATTACATAGGTTTCTTATAAATCTTGTTAATTCTTTTAACACTCCTTAACTAGTATACATGCTTGCCTCGTTTGCAACCGCAAACAAGGCAAACAAGGGCCAGAATGAAAGGAGGAAAAGAAATTGGTTGAAGACCTCGAAAAGTTACTGTTCGAAGAAATCCCTGAGATGGAGACCCCGAGAATCAAACGGTGCGAGTGGTGCCGCGAACCGCTCCCCAACGATCGCTATCACCTGAAGATCTGCCCCCAGTGCAGAAAGGAATCCATCGACACCTTCATGAAAGCACACTAGGCCGGCGAACCCGAAGGGGTTTTGCGGGCCTCCCTTAAGCCTTATTCCACCGCAAATTCAACCTCTCTTGACCCCAAAAAATGCACCACCCCCCTGGGGGTCCCTCCAAGCGTGCGCGCACTCTTCTCTTCCCACTATCCCAGAAAACAGCACCATATATTGATACGCACACCCAAGCCTGCGTCCGTGCGCAAAGGAAACTAAGCCTGAAGGGTAACCGTTTGGTGAGAGCGCTAATCCTTCTTTCCGGAGGGATAGATTCCGCAATCGCACTCTACTTGACCAAGCAAGAGACCGACGACGTTTATTCCATGAACATGATCTACACGCAAACTTACGATAGCGAAGCGGAAGCGTCTAAGAAACTAGCAGCAGCCGCCCAGGTGAAAGAACATCTCAGCGTTTACCTTCCATTCTTCAAGGACATTGAAACGCGCTACAGGCCTACTCCTTCCTCTGAAGTCTCGTCCGCTTACGTTCCCGCGCGAAACATCGTCTTTTACGGCGTTGCCGCTGCTTACGCCGAAGCCATCGGCGCCCACGAGATAGTGTTTGGGTCAAATGCTGATGACGCCATGGAGCTACCTGACGCCAGGCCCGAATTCATTCAACTCATGAATGAGTTAATCCGAACCGGGACAAGGTCCGGCCGGGAGGGTACTGAAATGAAAATCGTCAACCCGTTAATCCACTACACCAAGGTTGAGGTGCTCAGGCTCGCGCTGAAGCTCAAGGTTCCGCTCGAACTGACCTGGAGTTGCTATGAGGACTTGCCCGTTCCATGCGGAAAATGCCGCGGTTGCCGCACAAGGGAAAAGGCGTTCGGAGAGGTCGGCATACTCGACCCATTGAACGCATCGTCCCAGCCGAAGTAACCTGCGGCGAATATTTTCGCTTACCAGACACGAGCCGCGTGACTCGTAATCAATAAAAGCCTTTTCGACGGCCAACCAAGTTCGAGGATGGTGTGCTCCTCGTTTTCCAGTCGAAGTTCCCAAAGGCAGTTGAGTACGGTAATGCATTTCTGCCGTCGGCCGGTACAATATTTTATACAATTCTGTCGAAAACTATTAAAGCGCATCCAGGGGAATAGCAAGAGCTTTCAATTTCTAAGAGGCAAAGGCAAGTTTGACATCCCACGCTGAAGCTTCGACAAATGAAGTTCCTCCGAAATCAAGAATCATCCAGATCAGAAAGCGCGATGGGCGCATTGTTCCCTTCAACAAAGAGAAAATCACAAACGCAATTTACAAAGCCATACTCGAATCAGGCAGTCGAGACCGCGCACTCGCCGACTCCCTATCATCTCGTGTGGTTGAGATTCTAGATGAAAAGTATGGCGGCGAAGCGATTCCGGCGGTTGAGGATGTTCAGGATGTTGTAGAAAGGGCCCTAGTTGAAAATGGGCAAGCGAAAGTTGCTAAGGCGTACATAATTTACAGGCAGAAAAGGGCTGAGATCAGGCGGGAGAAGCAACGAATTCTAGAGAAAGAAAGTATCGATGAAGTAGACAAGGTGTTCGACCTAAACGCCCTTAGAGTTCTCAAGGCCAGGTACCTGAAAAAGGACGAAGCGGGTAAGCTCGTAGAAACACCGAAGCAACTCTTCACGCGGATTGCAGTCCACGCAACGCTACCGGACTTGTTCTACGACCTTGAAGTGTACGACATAACCAACAAACAGAAGGCCCATCCGCAGGAAGACTTTGACCCACTTCAATTCCACGAGAAGGTGAGTATCGGAAAATACGCACTCAACCGATACCATCTCGAAGCGTTGAAGCGAATGTATGACCGCTTTGACCGCGAAGGCGTTGCGAAGGTCTCTTGGTCACGTTTCTTCGAAATGCTCAAGTCAGGGCTCTTCAACAAGTACGAGAAATCCATTAGCGCGTTTTATGGGCTGATGGTTTCCAGAAAGTTCATGCCCAACACACCCGCAATAGCCAATTTCGGAAACGTTCTCGGAATGGGCTCCGCTTGCTTCGTTTTAGGTGTGGATGATTCCATCGAGAGTATTATGGAGACGTTGAAGCAGACCGCAGTAGTCTTCAAGGCCGGCGGAGGCATGGGTTACAACTTTTCAAAACTGAGGCCCGAAGGAGATTACGTAAGCTCAACCTCGGGCGTGGCGTCGGGCCCGATCAGTTTCATGATGCTGTTCGATACTATGACCGACGTGATAAAGCAAGGCGGAATCCGCCGCGGCGCCAACATGGGAATACTCAACAGCAATCATCCAGACGTCGAGAAATTCATAACGGCAAAGAAAGGGAACAAGGCACTGAGAAACTTCAACATCTCAGTTCTTTTGATGCCCGACTTTTGGGAGTGCTACAACAAGAATAAGCCGTACCCGCTCATCAACCCTAGAACCGGGCAGGTTGTGCGTGAAGTCAACCCTCGCCTATTGTTCGATATGATAGTCTACCAGGCGTGGGAGAGCGCCGAACCAGGCGTAATTTTCTTCGACCACGTCAACGAGTACAATCCCTTCTTCAAACACCTCGGCCCAATAGTCACAACAAACCCGTGCGGCGAAGTATTGCTCTACCCAAACGAGTCCTGTAATCTGGGCAGCATCAATGTATGGGCCTTCGCAAAACGTGACGATAATGGAAAAATTAACTTCGATTGGGACGGGTTGAAGGAAGCGGTCAACCTAGGTTCCAGATTCCTCGACAACGTAATCGACGTAAACAATTTCCCGCTCAAAGCAATTGAGGAAATGACACTTGCAACACGAAAGATAGGGCTAGGAGTTATGGGGCTGGCTGACTTACTCTTCGAACTTCGTGCAGCCTACAATAGTGACGAAGGCCGCAAGTTTATGGAAGAGCTAATGGAGTTCATCAACTACCACTCAAAGCTAGCATCAATAGACCTAGCAAAAGAACGAGGCCCCGTGCCATACTACAACAAGAGCTTCTACCCTGAAGGAAAACTGCCCATCGCGGGGTTCGCGAACCGAAAATTATGGCATTTCGATTGGGACAAAGTAGCTGAGATGGTCAGGCAACACGGCGTCAGGAACGGGTACACAACTGTAATCGCACCCACCGGTAGCATCTCCATGATCGCCGGATGCAGCAGCGGAATTGAACCCGTCTACTCACTCGTTTACGAGAAACATGTGAAGGTTGGAAGCTTCTACTACATCGACTCGGTGTTCGAACGCGTCATGACTGAAGAAGGCCTGTTCGGCGATGACCTACTTAGAGATGTGAACGACCACGGCGGCTCAATTCAGAGAATAAGTTACATCCCCGAAGACCTGAAACGCGCCTACATAACCGCCATGGACATTCGCCCAGAGGACCACATCCGAGCTTTGGCGGCATTTCAAAGATGGACGGACTCCTCGATTTCAAAAACAAACAATTTCCCCGCCAATGCGACGGTCGAAGACATGCGTGAATCATACCTGCTCGCCTACAAGCTCGGCTGCAAAGATGTTACCGTCTTCAGGGATACATCGATTAAAGGCCAAGTATTGGTTGTGCCCCGCAAGAAGACTGAAGGAACCAAAGAGGAAGAGAACAAAGACGAAGAACAAGCGCTACGCGCACCCAAACTCTTGGCCGCGCCTTTGGTCGGCGCCTCCCAAGGCATAAGCGAACAGATCAAACTTTGCCCCCAATGCCAAAGCCAAGTCGTGTACCAAGAAGGCTGCTACATATGCCCCGAATGCGGCTGGGGCGCCTGCTCCTAAACCACACATAGACAATACTAGGTCACCTCGCTCGCCAACTCATTCAGAGCACTCAAGCCCATCCAACGTCACCTAGTGGACCCTTTTCTCGAAGGGTTCCAAACGCAGATAGCCCAACTTTATTTCCCCAGGCACCAAGTGAAAAGCTGATTCCCTTGGACAAACGCCTAATCACACTCGTCAACAAGATTCGGAATAGAAATCTTCGAAAGAAGGTTTATGCCCTTCTTGACAATCCGACCATAAAGATAGGGGGCAAAACTTTCTCTGGATTGCCCATTGAGAAAGCCCCAGCAAGCATTCGGCATCATCACAATTATCCCGGGGGCTTCATCGAACATACGTTGGCGCTTTACGAACTCTGCATGAGCTTGTCACGAGTGACACAGGTAGTCTACGGCTGCAAAGTAAACAATGACCTAGTGATTTGTGGAGTTTTGCTTCACGACATTTTCAAACCCGCTACTTATTCACGAACTGAGGACGGAAGGTATCGACCCTCTGCCTTAGCCGAACGAGTCGACCATTTAACCCTGGCTAGCGCGGAGCTAATTCGTCGAGGATTTCCTATTGACGCCGTGCACGTTGTGGCCGCGAGTCACGGCCGGCAGTACGGGCCCATAGGGCCAATGACTATTGAGGCCTTGATATGCCACCTCGGAGATTCTGCTGAAGCTGACCTTAATGGAGAAGTTTTGAGCGCGGCACGATTCATGATCCGAGAGGTTACCGGGGTGGAACCTAGCGCACTGAATGGAAAGGATGCTTTCGCCATTGTAAAAGCAAAGACTGACAAGGGCTGGGACGGCGTCAGAGACTACCTGTCACAAAGCGGATACAACAGTTAGTGATTCACGGAGAAAGCTACGGGGCGTCCTTTCAATGAAGAGCGATGTATGGAAGGCAGTAATTCGCGCGATAGAGACCTCAATCCCTGAATACGACAAAGTCAACGAGAAAGTGTCACTCGGCCGGGCCCTAAAGGCCCGCGAATACGCCGTAGATCAAATCTCCATCAGCGAAGGAATGACAATTCTTGATGCGGGAATCGGCCCAGGGACTATGAGCGAAGTTCTCCTTTCAAAATCTAAGGGCCTAACGATTGTGGGGTTAGACGCATCCACGACGCTCTTGGGGGCTGCCCGTGAAAGGTTCAGGTCGTCAAAGGAACGGCAAGTTCACCTTGTTCGTGCTACCTTTGAAGCAGTTCCGGTCAGAGACGGCGGGGTTAACCGAATTGTAAGCGCATACGCTTTCAGAGATGCTAGGGACCGAGGGGTGGCTATTGATGAATTCCGTAGGGTTTTAGGAGAAGACGGATCCTTCGCCATAATAGATTTAGGAAAACCAAACGAGATTCTCAAAAGAACCTTCGTCACATTATACATTGAATTCCTCATGCCCTTGATCGCTCGTTTTTCGAAGTCTAATCGTATCCGCGGCAATCCATGGCGAATGATTGTTCCAACTTACCGGTTACTTGTAACTAATCGGGAACTGGTCCAATCGCTAAGGAAGCGGTTTGGTGAAGTGAAAATCTGGGAAGTCTCACTCGGCGGCATCATAATTATCCTTGCACGAGTCTCGCGGTTAGCTCCCGCCTCTTGAAATGAAATCTGCGACTTTCTTGAAACCTAATTCAATCCTTTCTTCAGATTCACTGACGAACGTCAGGCGAATATGGCCGCGTCCGTTGTCACCGAAGAATCGGCCTGGTATCACCGCAACACCTCTCTCTTTCAATAACTTCCCCGCAAATTCTTCCTCGTCTAGTTTCAGCTTCGAGAGGTACGGGCGCATGTCTACGAAGTAGTAGAAGGCGCCGGGGGGCGTGACCGTTCTGGCCATTGGAAGCTGTGAGTCCAACATCTTGCCCATGAAATTTCGTTTCTTAACGTAGTATGGGAGAACAGTGTTCTTCAGGTATGGTTCCTTCATGTTTTCTTTGAGAAATTTCACCAGGGCAAATTGGGCGAGACTATCAGGGGCTAGTGTGCTATACTGTTGCATCTTCTCCATCGAGTCAATTATTTCCTTAGGGGCAAGTGTGTAGCCTATGCGTAAGCCTGGTATGCTGGCTTCTTTTGAGAAACTGCAAACGGTTATAGTACGCTCTTGTGCGTCCGGAAAACGGCTGATCCAAACATGTTCTCCTTCGTAGATTATGTGTTTGTAGATATCGTCGCTTATTATCCAGAAATCATATTCCTGCGCCAAGTCCACTAGGGCTTTCACAAATGCTTCATTGAGAATTCTTCCCGTTGGGTTGTCTGGGGATAGAATCATCACTGCCTTTGTTTTCTTTGAGACCGCTTTCTTGAAGGCTTCAATGTTAGGCTGGTATCCATCCTCAACGTTGGCTGGCAACCACTTTGGTTTGCCCTGAGCCAGTTCGATCATTTCCCGGTATCCAAGGTACGTTGGATCAGTTACGATTACTTCGTCGCCTGGGTTCATGAGGGACATGAGCAGACTGAATATTGCTTCAGTCGCACCTGTGCTCAAAATTATCTCAGAGTAAGGATCGTAGTTCACTTTTCCATACTTTCTTGTGTCCTCCGCGATCGCTGCCCGTAGCTCCGGGATGCCTCTCGTTCCAGTATAGCCGCAGCTCTTCAACGGATCCGAAGCGAGCAGGCGGCTGAATTCGTCGAGAAAATCTTGCGGGGGAGGAACGCTGGGCGCCCCTCCACCGAATGATATTATCTCGGCCCGTTTACGTGCCTCATCTAGTAAAGCCGCCACCTTGCGGATTGGTGAAACGTGAATTTTTTCCATCCGCTGAGACAGGTTTCTCATCGACTGCACGTTCTGTCGTGCAGCTTGAACCGCTTATACCGTTTATGCCCTAAGTTGCAGGCTTGATTTTAGTGGCTCCACCCATGTACACTTGCAAAGTTTCTGGGATCGTGATTGAACCGTCTTTGGTTTGGTAGTTCTCCAAGATTGCTACGAGGGTCCTCTCTGTGGCGACCAATGTGCTGTTGAGTGTGTGAACCCATTTGGTCGGCTCGTAAGGCCTGTCCCTGAACCTAACTTTAGAGCGCACGGCCTGATACGTCGTGCAATTGCTGCAGGAAACTACCTCCCTGTAATTGCCCTGCCCGGGAAGCCAAGCGTCCAAATCATATTTCTTTGCGGCGACTGTTCCCAGATCTCCCGTGCAAACGTTTACCACTCGGTATGGAATTTTCAGCATCTGGAAGAATTCTTCAGCGTTAGCGATGAGTTTCTCGTGTTCATCCCAAGACTGTTCCGGTTTGCAGAACACAAATTGCTCTACTTTCTCGAATTGGTGCACTCTGAAGATTCCTTTGGTGTCTTTGCCATGTGCACCAGCCTCCTTTCTGAAGCATGGACTTACTCCGCCGTACCTTAGCGGTAGGTTCTTTCCTTCCAATATTTCGTCCATGTGTTGGGCGAGCAGGGCGTGTTCCGATGTGGCGAGAAGGTAAAGATCTTCGCCTTCAACCTTGTAAATCACATCCTCAAAATCTGAGAGTGCAACTGCACCCCCCACGGCTTCACGCCTCAGAAGGTAGGGTGGTTGAGCTAGCTTGTAGCCCTTCATCTCGCAGAAGTCCAAAGCGAGTCTAATTAGAGCATGATTCATTTTCACAAGGTCCCCCCGCAAGTAGTAGAATCTGGCCCCAGCAACCTTCGCGGCTCTTTCCAGGTCAACAAGGCCAAGCTGCGTGGTTAAGTCTATGTGGTCCTTCGGCTTGAAATTGAACTCTGGCGGCTTACCCCATTTCCTCACTTCAACGTTATCATTCTCATCTTTTCCAACAGGCACACTCTCGTGGATCAGGTTAGGCAACTGCATGAGGGTGTTTGCAATCTTGCTATCCAAGTCTGCACTTTCTTTCTCGAGCGTTTTGACTTTGTCAGGAATCTGTTCAGCCTCTTTGACCAACTGCGTGGTGTTCTGGCCTTGCCTGCGAGCTTGAGCTATTTGTTCCGTGAGTTTGTTTCTCTTGCTTCGCAGTGTGTCCGCTTCGGTCCGGAGGCTACGCCACCTGCGGTCATTCTCTAGCAGTTCGTCTACCCACGGAATCTTTGCCTCATCACCTCTTCGTTCTAGGTTCTGTTTGACAACTTGAGGATTTTCTCGAACGAACTTCATGTCAAGCATTCTTCTCACCTAACCTTTGGTTCTCTGAGAGACAGTTTTGAATTGTTGAGCAATAGCTTGGCCACCTGTTTTGGGCCGCCTAATTAAAGGCTCATCTGAGACTCGTCGCGACGATCCCCACGGCTAGTAAGATTAGAGCGTATCCCGCAATCTGTATTGGATTGGGAACTTCACTGAAGAGGGAAACAGCGAAGATGGACGCCAGGACTGGCTCCATTAACGGGAAAAGATTCGCTGTGACCGCCTTTACAGAACCGAGGGAATAGTTGTAAAGTGAGTGGCCAACCGCAGTAGGCAAGAGCGCCAAACCAAAAATGGCGACGACATTCTGTGCATCATAAAATCTGAAGGTGTGTTCCCCAAGCACTCCAACCAGCAGTAATGCAACTAATGCGGCAGCGGCGTATACGTAAGAGGTGTAGCAAGCTGTGCTGACACCGCTCCTTCTGAGATATCTTCCAACCAATGAGTATTGGGTTACGAAGAATGCGGCAAGTAATCCAGAAAAGTCGGCAAGGCCGAAAGCACGAAAGCCATTCCCCGCGTGCGCAACAAGTATTACCCCGACCGTTGCAACCAGTACACTCATTGCTTCCCTTGAGGTTGTCCGCTCCTTTATCACGAGCGGGGAAAGAACTGCGAGCATAACTGGGCTCGTGTTTACCAAGAACGTTGCGTTCGCGATAGTGGTCTCCTTAACGGCGAAAATGAAAGTTGCAAAGTGTAGACTAAGAAATACACCGGAAACCGCAACTAGAGTTAAGTCGCGTCTCCCCAGAAACCGTAAGCTTCGCCTCGCCCACGCAAATAGAATCATCGCCAAGGCCGCTATGAAAAGACGAAAGAATGCGAGCGACATTGCAGAAGCCTCGGTTGCAAATCTGATGAAGATCGCGCTTGTGGCAAAGAAGAAAGAGGCAACAAAGAGAGCCGCCATACCCCTTGATGCAAACAAGAAAGAACCACTCGCGGATTTTGGAAGCTCAGCCTATGACCGGCTTCATCGAGCGCTGTCATTTAACTATGTGAGTGATATTTAGAGTTCGGAATTTAGCGCGCTGCCCTAAGACTCCTGGCGATAGAACTATTGAACAACCAAACCAGAGGAGCACTGCTAGTAATGGGAGCCGGCTTTCTCTGGGGAACAACCGGAATAATAAGCAAAATTACCTACGCAGAAACAAATGTTGGCCCAATTTCACTCGCATGGTATCGACTGATCTTCGCAATCCCAGTCCTTGCGTTTCTCGTTAGAATCAAGCGGTACGAAATCTCGCTGACCCGTCGCGAGATAGTGCTGTTTGCGTGTTTCGGCTTCATCAGCCTCACGATTTTCGAAACGCTATTTTTCACCTCATTCTTCTATACTACCGTGCAACATGCCGCTGCACTTCTCTACACTGCTCCAGCATTTGTTGCCATATTGTCATGGTTGATCCTTAAGGAGCGTTTCACCAAGGCCAAAGTTATTGCTGTCGCGCTTTCGATTCTAGGCGCTTTTCTGATTCTCGGCCTAGTCGTTGGTGAACCTCTTTTTGGGTCAAACACTCAGATCGGTGACTGGTTGGCCATCGGCTCTGGCTTAGGGTACTCTACTTGGTACATCTTCGGAAAGATTCTAGGTAAGAATAGGGACCCGGCTGTCACATCTTTGTTGGCTTTGTGTTTCGGCGCCGTTTTCCTCTTCCCGATTATGGTCGGTCTCGAAGGAGTCCGCATTCCAAATAGCATTCTTGCGTGGCAGTTAGTGGGAACCATAGGACTCCTACCCACCGCGACTGCGTACGTTCTATACCTTGGGGGCCTAAAGTTGATTGAAGCCACTAAAGCCAGCGTCTTTGCAATAGTAGAACCGGTCACTGCAGCGATTCTTGGATTCTGGTTCCTGCATGAAATGTTTAGCTACATTTCGTTCGTCGGTTTTGCGTTAATAATAAGCAGCATCATACTAATTTCAATCAGCCGAACGTAAGTAACACGAAGTGAACTTCGCCTTCCTTCGGTTCGCACACAATATCTTCTTAATCTAATCCTAGACTATAGTTTCCATGGCCGTTGGGTGATAGCTTACGTTCAAAATGATTATCCTACTGAAAAAGAAGGACTCTCTGACTGATCAGGAATTTGCCAAATATTTGTTAGAAAAACATGCTCCACTAGCGCAGAAAATGCCAGGGCTGAGGAAGTATGTTGTTAATGTTGTCCGGCGCCCGCCTAACAGGGAACCAGATTACGACGGGGTCGTGGAATTGTGGTTTGATGATAGTGACAGCATGAAGAAAGCATTCACTTCAACAGAAGGCCAAGCAACCCAGAAAGATACGGAGAGCTTCACTAACAAATTGACCACATTATACATAGACGAACATACGATCGTCTAGAGCAAGTTACTGCGCGCATAAGCCGTCTCGACGGATAGGTTAACGTTCAGGACACATCACGAATGACAAAACCATCATCACGCCGGATGATTTGGATACGGCAGCTAGCAAGAGAGATGCCGTTCTACAAGCACCTAGGCATGCATCTGACAAGACTTGGGGCAGGAAGAGCTGAGATTCGAATCAAGGTAACAAAACGGTTAACACAAGACGCTGGCGTGGCACACGGCGGAGTAGCCGCAACTTTAATCGACTCAGCTGTGGGCTTAGCCTTATGCACTATGCTCGACGCAGAGGAATTCATCACCACGGTCGAACTGAAAGTGAACTTTACAGCACCTGCCCAACTAGGCCTGCTGAAAGCTTCAGGCCACATCATTCACAAGGGTAAGCGCATCGCCGTCGGCGAAGCTGAAGTCAAAGACCAGAAGCGAAGGCTAATTGCGAAAGGACTTGTAACTTACATTATAATGACAAAATAACGCTTGCACGTGATTGACATTTTCTAAGCCCACTTGTTCTTGGCGGCTCGTGTCAAAGCGATATCGGCAAGTGCCGAAATGAAAGTTTGGCTCGTGTTCAGGGACTCAGTCCGCCTCAGATCCAAACCGTGTGCCCTAGCAAATTCTTGGGCTTCCACATCAATATCGTACAATATCTCAAGGTGGTCGGCGACGAAGCCTATTGGAACAACTAGAACATTGAAAGTTTTGCCGCGTTCGCTGATTTCCTTAAGCGATTCCAGAATGTCTGGGCCAAGCCATTTCTCGCCTGTTTGACCAGCGCTCTGATAAGCGAAGGACCAGCGGTCAAGTTTCAGCATGTTTGCTACGGCTTGGCATGAGCTACGCAGTTGCGATGGATATGGGTCGTTGTGGTCAAGGATGCGTTCTGGTAGACTATGTGCTGTAAACAAAATGTCGACGTCACATGATTTGGGAAACTGTTCCATAGCGAGACTAACTTTCTCGGCGACCGCACGCTGGAATAGGGGATGGTCGTACCAGCTATCGACGAAATCCACGCTCAAGTTGCCAGCTGCGGCCAGAGCTTGGTCAAGGGCTTGTTTGTACCCGCCAATACTGACCTGAGAATAGTGTGGGGTCAGTGCTAATGCAATAATTCTACTAATCCCATCATTCGCGACTCTCGGAATAACTTCACCTATGTATGGATGCCAATGTTTCATGCCTACATAGACTCGGGCCTTTACCCCTCGTGCGTTCAGGGTCCTTTCTAGGGCTGAGGCTTGCGCATTCGAGATATCAAGTAACGGGGAACGACCACCAATCTTCCTGTATCGCTCCGCCAGATGTTCTAGAACATTTTCAGTTGGCCTATGGCCCCTCCTGATATCCGTCAGGTATGGCTCCATGTCCTCCTCTGAATTTGGAGTCCCATAAGCCATCAGAAGAACGCCGAAGTCTGCCAAGTCTCGCGCCTACGAGGAACTCTGAGTGGAGTCGTGAACGAAATTTACCAGTTCAATAACTTTCTGCGGCGATGTCTCCGGTAACATTCCATGCCCCAAGTTGAAGATATGGCCTACTCTTCCCTTAGTTTTCATTAGAACCTCCCCTGCCTGAGATTTGATTAGCTCGGAAGTCCCCAGTAAGACAGCGGGGTCTAAGTTGCCTTGGATTCCTACATCGCTACCCAGCCTCCCCCATGCTACGTCTATGGGAATTCGCCAATCAACTCCGAACACATCTCCCCCCGCCTGCTTCATTTCCTCAAGTAAGTTTGATGTTCCTGTGCCGAAGTGAATGCGCGGCACGCCAGTCCCCTCCAACTCTTTGAAGATTCGGCGCGAATGTGGAAGCACATATTGATGGTAATCGTGCGGGCTAAGGCACCCAACCCAACTATCGAAAAGTTGAACCACGTCCACCCCCGCTTTGACCTGCGCTCGCAGATAACTCGCCATGGCTGTCGCCAACTCGTTCATCAAGGCATGCCACGTCTTCGGATCACGGTACATCAGCATCTTAGTGTTCAGGAAGTCCCTCGTTGGCCTGCCTTCGATAAGGTAACTTGCTAATGTGAATGGGGCTCCGCAAAAACCAATTAACGGAACGTTAAGAATTTTCTTCACCTGCGCTATGGCTTCAAGAACATATGGGACATCTTCTTTTGGGTTGAGAGTAGTTAAGGAACTGACGGAGTCTAGACTTTGGATTGGTTCATGAATCAAGGGGCCGAGTCCTTCCTTAATTTCGAACTTTACGCCCATGCCTTCCAGCGGCAGCATAATGTCAGCGAACATGATCGCTGCATCTACGCCTAGAATTTCCACAGGTAATGAGGTAACCTCCGCGCACAAGTCAGGATTCTTGCAGATCGAAATCAAGTCATGCTTCTCCCTGATCTTCCTATATTCTGGGAGAAACCTTCCAGCCTGACGCATGAACCAGACAGGGGTAGCGTCGACGGGTTGTAGCCGACACGCCTTGACGAGACGGTCATTCATTTTTGACTGCAAACAACCTAAGCATTGTTTGGGTTTCCCGGAAGGCAAGTTTTCCCTGGTACACTGTGCCCAATGACGAAACTAAATCCATAACCGCGCTACCTCCCCTGCATGCGTCTAGAGAGCTATAGATTCTTGATGCTTCAAAGGAATCACGAAGAATAAACGGAGCTGCAAGTCATCCGAGAAGGTTGAGGATTTCGTTGATTGGCATGGTGATGCATGTGAAAATAGGCGTCTCAATCGCTGTGTAGCGGCTGGCTTCACTACTCCTGAGCTCCATTACCAGTTCAGAGAAATCAGCGGGCTCGTCTGTCTCAAACGCCAATACGAATTCCTGATCGTCTAGGCCGAAGGAGTAACCAGTGTGGATTTGGACTGAGGGATACTTGTGTCCGATCTTGAAATGTTGCGCCATCGCGAGCCTCCGCTCCTCATGAGGTAAGAAATACCATTCACGTTTCTTGACAAAGGGGTACACGAATAGGTATTTTGAGTTCCCGGGGTGCCCGTTTAATGATGCGCCTTCCTGGCCTTCATGCTGGTGGGTGCCTAGGTATTCAGATTGCCGCGTTATCGCCAGATATGAGTACGGAATCTCCAAGTATTTCCCCAGCATTGACGAGAGCAGGTTTGAAGTTAGTTCCTGGAAATCTTCTAGCCTTCTGCTAATTGTCCAAAGCATGAAGTCAGCGTCCCCTCTAATTCCGACGAGGGAGTAACTGCTGAGTATGTTTTGTTTCCCGAAGCGGTTGGTGATAGATGCGAACTCTTGCTTCGCCGTTGACTTATTCGCGTTGTCGAGCCGCCTCCATTGTGAGTCAACTTTGAAGAATGTGTACTTCAGATACTCTCTTTCAGTATCCTGGATTGAGTTCGCCTCCGTGGAAGTTTGAGTTTTCATGATCAGTCTTCCCGCAACCAGTTTGCAGCTTCTTTTGCGAAGTATGTGATTATGATATTAGCCCCGGCGCGTTTGATTGCTGTCAGTACTTCCAGAGCCACGAGTTTATCGTTAAGCCATCCCTTTTGGCCTGCGGCCTTAATCATAGCGTACTCGCCACTCACATTGTATGCGGCTAGAGGAACATTGAATTCCGCACGTGCGCTGCCGATAATATCCAAGTAGCTCAGTGCAGGCTTTACCATTACGATGTCAGCTCCTTCTTTGATGTCGATTGCGATTTCCTTTAGAGCCTCTCTACGGTTAGGAGGGTCCATCTGGTAGGTTCTACGATCTCCCCAAAGCGGCGTGGATTCAGCCGCTTCTCTGAAAGGCCCATAGAAGGCGGATGCGTATTTGGCCGAGTAAGCCATGATGGAAGTATCTGCGAAGTCACGTTCGTCGAGTGCTGCACGAATCGCTTTCACTTGTCCATCCATCATCGCACTGGGGCCTACGATGTCCGCACCGGCCTCCGCGTGTGATACCGCCACGCGGGAAAGGATTCCTAAGGTTTCATCGTTAGCCACAGTTCCTCCATGGATAATCCCACAGTGTCCGTGATCGGTGTACTGGCAGAGACAAACATCTGTAGCAACGACCAGCTCCGGCGCCAATTTCTTAACGGCACGAACCGCCTGCTGAACTATTCCGTCGGTTTGGTATGCCTCGCTACCTGTCGCATCTTTGTGTTCTGGCAAACCAAAGAGGAGGATGGCGGGTATCTTCAGGTCTGTGACCGTCGAAATCTCGTCCTCAAGACCCGAAAGAGGAAGCCTGTAGATTCCAGGCATCGATTCAACTTCCTCGTGCTTCGAAATTCTGCGGTCCACGAAGATAGGATACATCATATCTGAACTTGACAAACGTGTTTCCTGCATCAATAGACGCATGGAACGTAGTCGCCTAAGACGGCGCGGTCTTTCAGCTGCCTTGAATTCTTTCGAAGCCTCATATAGTTCCGATTTCATCAACTATCGCCTCAACTAAAGCATCAATTGTGTGTATCTCCGCAACAATGTCAACGTCTATGCCTAATTCCTTCGTCGCCTCAACCGTTACCGGTCCAATACAAGCAACCTTGACCGTGCTCAAAAATTGCTCTAGCTTATTGAACCCCAGAACCCGCGCTAAGTTACGCACGGTAGATGGACTAGTGAAGGTTATCAGGTCTACTCCTCCAGCAAATATGCAGGTCAAACGATCTGGCGTCAAGTCGGGTGGGATGATGGTTCGATATGCTACAACCTCCTCAACCAAGGCTCCGCGTTTTCGCAATAGGTCTGGGAGTTTCTTCGACGCGATGTCCGCGCGAGGTAGAAGAATCCGCCTCCCTTTCACATCTCCTAGGCCGTCAGCTATTTTCCAGGAGAGGAATTCGGTAGGAACTAGTTCAGGCTTCTTGACGGTACGCTCCAAAGCCGACGCTGTCGCGGGTCCGATGGCGGCTAACATGACTTGCTTCAAGGCCGAAGGTGCAATCTTGAGGTCTGCCATGCGTTTCATGAAGAACCGGACGCCATGAACGCTTGTGAATACGATCCAATCGTACTCGTTAAGTCTCCCTAGGGCCTCATCCAAAGTGTCATTGTTCTCGGCAGGGATTATCTCGATAGTAGGCAATTCGATCGTTCTTGCTCCGAGTTCACGCAGTTTCTCCGAAAGGTTTTGGACCTGTTCAATGGGTCGAGTTACCAGAATCGTCACCCCAGATAGCGGTTTTAGTGACGCTGCCTGCATCACTTAGTCTCCAATACGATTTCTGCACCCTTCTTCAACAACGACTCCGCCAATTCCTCCCCAGCTTTCTCCGCGCTGGGATTATCTGAAACAAGTCGACCTCTCAGAATCAGCCTTCCGCTGGCAGCGGCGACCATTCCGTCGATTGCTAGCTTTCCATTCTCAAGCTTTGCATATGCAGCGATCGGGGTCTGACAGTTAGCTCCTAGCCTCTTTGCAAACCCGCGCTCAGCCTCAATTGCTCTGCGGGTTGGCCCGTGATCTAGCTTTGACAATAGCGTTCTGATTTCAGCATCATCTTCCCGGCTCTGAACCGCTAGGGCTCCCTGTCCAACCGCAGGCAGCATTACATTTGGCGAAAAAAATTCAGTTACTTTCCCATCAAGTCCAAGCCTTATGAGGCCAGCAGCGGCAAGCACAAGCGCGTCACAGTCACCCTTCTGAAGTTTCCGCAAGCGAGTGTCAATATTCCCGTTCATCTCAACGATTTCCAGATCACCCCGCGCCGCGAGGAGTTGCGCTTTCCTCCTCACGCTACTCGTTCCAATTCGTGCTCCGCCGTCAAGCTGTTGAAATTTCTTGTTTCGGGAAATAAGAACGTCACGTGGGTTCACTCGCTCTGGGACAGCGGCTATCAGAAGGCCTGGCGGTATGTCGGTTGTAAGGTCCTTCATACTGTGAACAGCTAGGTCGACTTCACCTTGAATTAGTGAATCCTCTATTTCCTTCGTGAAGAGGCTCTTTCCTTCAACCCTAACCGTTCCGGTGTCGTGCATCTTGTCGCCTTGTGTCCTAATCGGGACAACTTCGCATCGAATATGTGGTGCAATCTTCTTCAGCGAATCAACCATTTCGTTAGTTTGCGCCAATGCGAGCGAACTGCCCCTGGTTCCAATGCGCAAGTGTTGTTTCATTGTTTGTTAGTTCCCACCAGAGTGAAATGCTGTGGAATATTTGCCATTGTTTTGCTCACATTCCGGTGCATTCGGAAGTTGGTCTCATTGCCCGAAGGAAGAAGTCAGAGAGATAATTTGCTGCCTCCGATGGTTTGTAGCTTCGTTTGAAGTGAATTTGCTGGAAGACGAGGCGATGCATCATACCAAGTAAACATTCAGCAGCCATTTTCGGGTCTGTTTCGCGGAATTCTCCGGCAGCGATTCCCTTTCGAATTATACGCGTTAGAAGAGATTGAATTCGGCCAAGCTCAGCCAATAAGGTGTTCCGTCCCAGCGAATCGAGCTCTGTCGAGTGCCTTACGTAGAGGCCGACATTCAATCGTTCCTTCGGGAAGCTAGTGAGGTACGTGTGAACGAATGCTCGGACTTGCGATGCCGGTTTCTTGGCCTTCTTATATTCATTATCTAATTGTGTGATGAACCCTGTCATGCTCACGCTTTCGCGTACAACTGTATCGAACAGTGCCTCCTTGTTTCTGAAATAGTAGTAGATTGTGGGAGCTGTGACGCTAGCAGCCTTACATATGTCGCGGATAGCGACGTTGGAGAACCCACGTCTAGTGAAGAGCTCTTTGGCAACTTCCAATATTCTGTGTTCTTGGTTAGTCTTCGACATTTCATTTATTCAGCTCAGAGAGATGGTGTCAAAGGAAATAGCTCAGTTCGGCTTCCATCTGGAATGTACGGACAAGCAGGGTCTTCCTCGAATGGGTCTCCGTATTCTGCGAAAGCTCTAGATCTAGAACCTCCGCAAATTTCTTTGTACTCGCATTTGCCACAACGGCCCTTCAAGTTGGAAGAATCTCTCAACGCGATAAACAGCGGACTCGACCGGTATATCGTTCGGAGATCCTCTTCGGGCACTTTACCCGCGCTGACCGGCAGAAAACCGCTTGGGTATACTTCTCCATCATGTGCGACGAAAACAATACCCTTCCCGTCCCGTGTGTGTGTTGACTTCATTGCTGGGGGGCTTGTAGGCGGTCCTTCCAGACCTTGTAACCTCGCACCGAGGCGACGGTGAAGTTCACCATTGGGCGGGGCCAGACCCTTCTGCCGTTCTATTCGTACCCTTCTGAAATTCGGACCTTCGGCTGTCCGCACGGGGATACCATAGTGTGCAGCGTCATAGAGAAAGTGCATGACTTCCTCGCATTCTTCAGGGTCGAGGATCTCAAGCGCCGCGCCTCGACCTGTTCGAATTAGAAAGAAGACCTCCCACGCGACTGCTCCGGTTTCCTTGACGATATGAAAGATGTCCGCTAGCTCCTCGAGGTTGCTTCTCATAACTGTCGTGTTTATTTGCGCCCTCAATCCTAACTGTTTCGCCAGACGAAGCGATTGAATCGTTTCGCTCCATGTGCCTCGAATCCCGCGTAGGCGGTCATGAGTTTCTGGGGAAGCCCCGTCGAGGCTTACAGACATTATGTCAACGCCGAGTTCCGTCATACGCGAGATTGTTGAGGCATTTAGCTTCGGTGTCACGCTCGCGGCGACTGCCACATAGATCCCTAGGCCCTTTGCGCGTTCGATTAAGTCGAAAAAGTCCTCTCGCATTATAGGGTCTCCCCCGGTCAAGAGAAGCGCGGGATAGGGTTCTCCGAACCCTGTGAGCTGATCTATAAGTTTCAAGCCTTGCTCGCGATCGAGCTGCCCAGCCTTGGGTTTCCTCATGGCTTTGGCTCTGCAATGCTTGCAAGCAAGTAGGCAGGCCTTCGTAGTTTCCCAGCAAACAAAGATTGGAGCCTCAGATAGGTCGCCCCGCAGAGTCCAAGGAGGTCTCGTCATTTTCGGCAGCTCTGAATACAAGGCCAACTAGGATTCAGTATATTTAACGTTCGTTATATAATGTCAAAAGTAAACTTGAATTCTACTGCACCTTCAACCCTTGATTTTCCATTTGCCCTAATCTTGGCAACCTTGGGTGAAGCTTAAGTTCCGTGAGTGTTACGTGGTGGATGGTTTGGGAAAGAGCTTGACTTACCAGAATATCTTACTGAGCAAAGAGGGCAATGTGGGCATACTTCACCTGAACCGTCCCAAGGTTCTCAACGCACTCAACTCCGAGCTCATGGTCGAGCTAGTAAGTGCCCTCGAAGAACTGGACAAGGACCAAAGCATTCATTCCATGATTTTGACCGGAGGCGAAAATGTCTTTGCGGCTGGAGCAGACCTGCGTGAGATGGTTGAGGCCACACCGGTTGACCTCGTGCTTGGCCGGCGCTTTGAACTTTGGGATCGCATCAGAAAGATCTCAAAGCCAATCATAGCTGCAGTAAGCGGTTACTGCTTAGGTGGAGGAAATGAGCTGGCAATGAACTGCGACATTATCATAGCATCGGAAACTGCAACCTTCGGTCAACCGGAAGTCAACGTAGGGATCATGCCGGGCGCCGGCGGGACACAAAGGTTAACGCGTGCTGTTGGGAAGTACAAAGCTATGGAAATGATACTAACAGGCAAACCGATTTCAGCTGAAGAAGCATGCCGGGCAGGCCTCGTTAATCGCGTGGTACCGAAAGAGAGTCTGATGGATGAAGCAAAGAAAATTGCCAGTGAGATCGCCTCCAAGCCCACAATATCAGTTAGAGCAGCAAAGGAAGCGATATCGAAAGCGCAAGACACGACACTAGAAATAGGATTGGAATTTGAACGCAGGACCTTCTATATGTTGTTTGCAACTGAAGACGGCAAAGAAGGCATGAGAGCGTTCTTGGAAAAAAGAAAGCCCGCTTTCAAGGGAAGATGAATGAAATCGACTAGTATCCTAGAAGCCGCTTTTATCTCGACAGGCATTGCCTTAGTGGTCTTGCTGGTCGGTTTAAATTGTTTGCAAGGTTCGGCGGGGATGAAATTATTTGGAATTCTCGAATGTGATTATGGCCTCACGTCTGCTGATTTTCGCGTGAAGATAGGCGCGACAGCCGTGTTTGTGCTCTTTCTAGCATTGCTTTTCGGTCCGATTCTAGCTGTTCTTCGACGGTCTGGACACATTAAGCGCTCAAAACGCTCAGATTAATTCTTGGCTGAGGAATAGAAAACGACGACTCAAGCCTATCAAACATTGCGCTATGAAAAGTCGGACACCATCGCTACCATAACCCTGAATCGACCTGACGTGCTTAACGCGGTGAACGAAACGATGGGCAAGGAGCTACTTGATGCGCTCCGCAGCGCTGAAAGGGATGATGAAGTTCATTGCCTCATCATAACGGGAAACGGGCGTGCCTTCTGCGCAGGAGAAGACATTCAAGATTTGCGCGGGCAATACGAAAGGGGGGAGAATCCGAAACTCGGAGAGAGGCTTCTGCTCAAGTACAATCCAATCATCCGGCAAATTCGCCGCATGCAGAAACCGGTAATCGCAGCAGTGAACGGCGTCGCGGCAGGGGCAGGAGCGGGAATAGCCTACTCATGCGACATTCGCATCGCTTCCGACAATGCCAGATTCCTGCAAGCCTTCATCAAAGTTGGACTTGCACCGGATTCAGGAACCAGCTTCTTCCTCTCAAGGCTCGCGGGATTCTCAAAAGCTTTGGAACTATCTCTAACCGGCGATGAACTCACGAGCAAGGATGCAGAACGCCTCGGATTAGTATCCAAAGTCGTCCCCGCAGAACAACTGATTGGGACGGCGCGAGAGCTAGCGACTAAATTGGCACAGGGGCCGTCGAGGGCGATTGGCCTTACCAAGCGGGCCCTCAACAAGTCAATATCGAGTGACTTGGAAACAGTATTGGAATACGAAAGTTATCTGCAAGAGATAGCTGGAGCAACGGCCGACCATATCGAAGCGGTTAGGGCTTTCTTTGAGAAAAGAAAGCCGCTGTTCAAGGGGAAATAAGTAGGGCACTAAAACGGAGTAGCAATGGGTTCGTCCTTACGCACGTCGACCTCCACTCCTTCGAGATCTATCTCATGGATAGCGGGAATAGGGATTCCTAATTTCTCTACTTGCTCTCTACGCCTTTCAATAGCCTTCAACCAACCCTTCGATTTCTCATCCAATGTTGGCACACCTAAACCAGAATCTCTCGCAACCCCCTCCATTTCCAAATCAATTTCATCGAAATCTTTGGGTAGGTGCCAAAAGATGGATATGGGCCTGTATAGTAAGGGAGACAGGAATATGAAACCATGTTTCATCTGTCTAGTAATCATGAGCTTCTGGTCCTGTTCGAAATCCCTTGCGAGATTGTCTAAGAGAGACAATGTTCCTGCAAGATGACGCGACTCGTCGACCGTAACGTTCTGGAAGGCTTCCTTGTAGAGTTTGATATTCGAGAGTTCGCTTACGGTCTTGAAGATTAATTGGGCGCCTATTTCGGCGAAGAAGAAACTTGAGAAGATCAACTCCAAGGGATATTTGTCCCATGCTTTCATGAACCCGTCCCAATACCGTCGTCCATTATCATACAACGCCAGGATATTCTTTAGAGCCCTCTTCTCGAAGTCTGTCGTGGCATTGTACTTGTATGGAAAGTTTGGACAGAGCTTGTTGCAAGCTCGCCTGCAGACCTCGTCATGCCTGCACTCGTCAAAAGTCACCGCGGCCAAGAACTTCTTCGTAGGGTCCTCCATATCGGACATAGCCGCCTTTAGCATTGCAGTTCCAAATGCCCCAATCCCTGACTTTTCGAAAAGCGCCAGTTTTGCCATCCAATACGCCTGCGCGACGCGCTCTTTCGAGTCCAACCCGGACGGGTCCAATGAATCCCAAGCTAATGTGACAGGGTTCCAATCTTGTACGAAAGATTGCTCATACGTGCGAAGTAATTGCTGCGTCTTCACTGTCCAGTTGCCAGGGAATATGTTCGGTTCACCAGAAGATGTTGACATGCAGACCATGTTAGGGGAAAACGAGTGCGCCTTTAAGCATTCCGTAGAAAAGTGAGGAGGGATCCCGTTCAATTCTGTAGCTCAATCGTCTTCAACGAAGATTTTCTTTTCGCAGAGCTTTTCGAGGCGATGCACGATCGAGCTCCGTTCTAAGGAGGTTTTGAGTTCTCCAAACACACTATCCGTCATTCCAAACCTGACCTTGTTTGCCGCGCTCTTATCGAATAATGCCCTACTCGTGTGGACCATCGGGCTATGGGTAATCGCAGGTTTCGTTCTAATAACACCGCAATGCATGATACTCATCTCTAGGATTTTCCTCGCCTACTCTTTCCACAGTGTGGGACCGAGCTTCATAACCACCGTGAGCGAAAAGGCGTTAAAGCAAATAGCCCCAGACTAGTCAACGGACCAGCTCATGAGCAAGAGAATACGGCTCTTCTTTGTAACAGACGTCCACGGCTCCGAGAAATGTTTCCGGAAATTCGTGAACGCTGCCAAATTCTACGAGGCGCAAGTACTAATCTTAGGTGGAGACATAACTGGCAAAATGGTCATCCCAATTGTCGACCAGAGCAACGGTACTTACAACTGTAGATTCTTAGGAAACGAATTAGTAATCAAGTCGAAAGAAGATCTCGATACCACGGTGAAGAACATCCGCGACGCAGGCTTCTATCCCTACATGTCAAACCAACAAGAAGTTGTAGAACTCCAAGCTAACAAGGCAAAACTCGACGCGCTCTTTGAACGGCTTATGGTAGAATCCGTCGACAGTTGGGTCAAGCTTGCCCACGAGCGACTATCAGGCACAGACGTCAAATGTTACATCTCGCCCGGCAACGATGACATCCTCGCCATCGACTCACACCTAACAAACACAGGCGTCGTCTTCAACCCCGAGAGAAAAGTTGTGCAAATCGACGAGACTCATGAAATGATTACACTCGGGTACACTAATCACACTCCTTGGAATAGCCCAAGGGAGGTTGACGAGGATCAGTTGGAAGTAATGCTGGAAGAAATGTGTGGACAAATTCATGACATGAAGAACTCGATTTTCAACATACACTGCCCGCCGATTCAAACAATAATCGACCAAGCACCGGCATTAGATTCAACCCTAAAGCCCATCGTAAGAGGTGGCCAACTCCAGATGACGGCGGCAGGGAGCTCAGCCACTAGGAAGGTCCTTGAAAAGTATCAGCCCCTAGTCGGAATACATGGCCATATCCACGAAAGTAAAGGCGTAACAAAGATAGGCAAAACAAGCTGTTTCAACCCGGGAAGCGAGTATACCGAAGGAATTCTGCGCGGCCTAGTAATCGACCTCGAAGACCGAAAGATAAAGAATTACACGTTTACTGCGGGCTGAACTTGAGAAGAGAAAAATTCGAATGACAAACAGCGAAACAGAACTATAGGCCTTCGCAAACTTATTTGTGCCCACAAGTTCGCAATCTCTCCTCCGATAATCCTAATTACGCTGGAAGACGAGCGTTTGTCCAGGTGTGCTTAACTGACTTCTCTTCAATCGTTAAGCTACGAAGATGCCCCTCAAATCCGGGTCAAACCGCCAGGGCCGAAGTCGAAGGAACTCCTCGCAAAACAATCTGCCCTCGAGACTAGAGCTGTGATTTACACCAAAGCATTTCCTTTCGCAATAGACTCCGCTAAAGGTGCCACGATAAAGGACGTCGATGGGAACGTGTACATAGATTGGGTCAGCGGTATCAGCGTCCTTAACCTCGGCCATAACAATCCCGAGATCAGTGCAGCTGCAAAATCGCAGATGGATCGCATATGGCACTCCCTTGAGATCCCCACTGAAACCAGAATTGATTTCCTTGAAAAAATGCACTCCCTTCTCCCAGGAAATCTGCGAGGGCACGCGAAAATCCTGTTCACTGTTACAGGTGGAGATGCATGTGAAGCAGCGGTCAGCCTCGCCAAGTACGCGACTGGGAAGAGAACGATAATCGCCTTCGAGGGCGCTTACCACGGCGTCCATCAGGGGATTGTGGGCGCAACTGCAAGCCGGCAATACCTCTCGACCTCAGGGGCTATGAGGTATGGTGTGTTTCACATTCCATTCCCCTACCCATACCGGTTCCCCCTCCCCGTTGAACAGAAGGGCGATGAAGCTAAGGTTGTTCTGAGATATCTTGAACATCTGCTGACTGACACTCATTCGGGCCTCGACGATGCCTGCGGAATTTTAGTTGAACCGATTCAAGGTGAAGGAGGATATATTGTTCCACCAAACGACTTCCTACCTGGGTTACGAGAAATTGCCGATAAGTTCCAAATTCCCCTGATAATCGACGAAGTCCAAACAGGGTTCGGAAGAACTGGACGCTTTTGGGGATGTGAGTTGACAGACACATCACCGGACATTATGTGCGTATCCAAGTCAGTTGGGGCTGGCATTCCCCTCTCGTTCATAGCGCACCGTGACGAATACGATGCTAAGCTTCCTGAAGCATTTCACCTCGGAACATACAGAGGGAACCCAATTGCCTTAGCCGCCGGCTCTGCAAGCATCGATTTCATTAAGAAAACAAATCTGCTCAACAGAGTCCAACAACTGGGAAAGAAAACCATTTCACGGTTCGACCAGATTGCAAACACGAGCAGCAGGATCGGAGACGTGAGAGGCGCAGGCTTTATGATCGGTAATGAGTTCGTGGATTCAAAGGAAACAAAGAAACCATCTAAGGAGCTAGCCGTAAAGCTGCGAAAAACCATGTTTGAGAGAGGACTTCTCATGCACACGTGCGGCCACTTCGGAAACGTACTTCGCTTTATGGCCCCATTGATTATCAGCGAACAGCTACTCGAAAAGGGGCTCGAAATATACGCGGCAGCTGTGAAAGAAAACTAGGCTTGCCAGCTTGCCGCGAATGATTTGCTTGCTTCAGTGAAGGGTGCTACCGCCGTCTAGGACTATGGTTTGCCCGTTTAGGAACGAAGAATCATCTGAGCAAAGGAACGCGAGGGACTTTGCTATCTCGTCAGGCGTTCCGAAGCGTTTGATTAGGTTACCACTCCGTTCCTTTGCCAATTCTTCCCTGCTTAATTCGCTCACCCATTCTGTTTCGATATTTCCTAGGGCGACCGTGTTCACTCGAACGTAGGGCGCAAGTTCGAACGCCAAGGCTTTTGTCAAGCCTATGATGCCAGCCTTGGCAACTGTGAAGGCAAACCCTTTGTTATGGCCGCTCAATGCTGGTGTTGAACTCACGTTCACTATGACACCGCTTTTCTGTCGTAGAAAATGCGGCGCAACGGCGCGGGCGCAGAGGAAAGAGCCGAAAAGGTCCACATTAAGTGGCTTATAGAAGTCTTCAGGCGTCAACTCCATGAACGATTTGTTCCATTCTCCTCTTGCAGGATAACCGGCTAGGTTCAGCAGCACATCTACCTTACCAAACTCTCGGACAGCTCCGTCCACCATCTCTTGGACTTGACCTTGTGCCTCCAACAAATCAGTGAAGTTCACATGAGCAAGGATTGTCTTCTTTCCCAAAGCTGCAAGCTTGTCAGCAACCGTTTCAGCTTCAGCTATCCTAGACATGTATTGCAAAACAACGTCTGCACCTTCACTTGCGAACTCAATCGCCGCCGCACGTCCGATTCCTCCGCTTGCTCCCGTGATGATGGCAACCTTGCCAGACAACCGCGACATAACCAACGCTCCTAACCCTGCATGAGCACCATAAGAGAGCTAAATGTCCCTCGTTCTCGGGGAGCACATTCACCTTGCGTCCAAAAAAGCGGCTGGGTGAACTTGGCGGCCCTAGCAACAGACTTATGTGGCCAGGGCGAGGAAAATCAAGTTGAGAGAGGCAGAAACCTCGCCGACCATTGAACAGCTAACTCGCTCCCATATACGAATACCCGTCCTCGTTTACGAGCGCGAAAGAATCGCCCAGTATTTGCATTTCATCAAGCGGTATAGGAAAAGACTAGTTTTCGCTGGGAGATTGGAGGTGCTCGGAATCCTGCTTGTCGGATTCACCGGCTACATATACGTCTCAGGCACGAAGTACGGTTCTAAGGTCATCGACGGCCTCCTGAACATCTTGGCCAGTGCGAAATTGGATGATTGCCTATATCAGATCGTGGATTGGCATCAGAAGAAAGGCCAACTTTTGGTCTTCGTCACAAGGGAATTCTATCGGTAACCTCACAGTAGTGTATAGAATATTCTAGACGTCTTTTCTTGCGGCGAACACGGTCTCGTGTTCTGTCTCCGCTCCATTTGCAACTGTCAAGGTTTAGCCTTCGCCCGTTAAAGCCAAACGCTTTAAGCGATTAGCGGGTAGGTTCGAGAGGGTTTCGTGGTAGAAGAAAAACCGGAAGCAAGCAACGACGAAATAGACGACGAGTATTTGCCAGCTTGCTGCCGCAACGGTAAAGGGCACAGTCACCCTGTATAAGCGTTCTACGCCGAACTGGTTGTTTGCATTAGACCTGACGCTCTCGATCAACCTTAGACCGTATCTGGTTTAATTAGGGTGTAACACAAATTACCGTTCGCCAGGTTTGTAGCCTGTAACTTTAGTTTCATTCCAATGCTTATCTGATCATCGGGAATCGTTTTGTCGATCCAAGCGAAGACTTTCGGGCCATCAGAGAGTTCTGCAAGGCCGAGGAAATAGGGCGCCTGATCTTTGAACATGGATGGTGTTGCGTCGACCTTGGTGTAAGTAATGAGCACGCAGTTCCCAGTAAGTTCTTTCCATTCGAAGTTGCTCGAGAGGCACCTGACGCAGTGTGCTCGTGGTGGAAACTGAACACAACCACATTCTTTGCACTGGGTCCCAGAGATTTTTCCTTCCTGTAAGTAGTCAATGATTTTTGATATCCTAGTTTGACTGGTGTATGATACCCAACCGAACCTTTCGAAACCCAATTTTCTGTAGCCTCTGGACTTGAAATTACTTAGCGCTGAGGATCGTGCAGACAGAGTACATTCCGATGCCGCCAATGTTGTGAGCCAAACCTAACTTTGCTTTCGGGACTTGGTTGGAGCCACCTTCGTTGCGTAGTTGTTTAACTATTGAAATTATGTGTGAGGCCCCCGTTGCTCCCACGGGATGGCCTTTTGCTAGTAATCCTCCGTCCACATTCACGGGGATTTTTCCTCCCACGTAAGTTTGACCGTCTGCGATGAATTTCCCGCCTTCACCTTTTCTGCAGAATCCCAGATCCTCGTAGTTGATCACTTCGGCTGAGGTGAAACTATCATGCACTTCGGCGACATCGATGTCTCCAGCATTTACTTTTGCCATTTTGTATGCTTGCCTGACAGCATGAACGCTGCATTCGAAACTGGCAAACTCATTCCGGCTTGTGAGCGACATTGGACTCGACGCTAGACCCAATCCAGTTATCCAGACAGGGGCATCCGTAATCTTCCGCGCCTTCTCCACGCCTGCTAGAATAATGCATGCGGCACCGTCTGCGTTGGCGCAGCAGTCATAGAGCTTAAGTGGGCTTGCAACGACGCGAGATTTCAAGACGTCTTCAACCGTGAGTTCTTTTTGGAACATGGCGTACGGATTCTTCGCACCATATTTGTGGTTCTTAACTGAGACTAAGGCGAATTGTTCTTCCGTTGTCCCATACCTGTTCATGTGAGCCCGAGCGTGCATCGCGTAGTAGGCTGGCATCGTCGGACCAAAGGGGGACTCCCACATGACATCACCCGACCTGCTCATCACGTCCTGCACCTCGTCAGTATCGAGTTCAGTCATCTTCTGAAAACCAACAACTGCTACTACATCGTGCAAACCAGCTTGAATCATAGACCAACCGACTCTTACTCCCACGCCGGAGGATGCACAAGCGGCCTCAATGTGGAACGTTGGCTTCGGGTTGAGACCAACATACTCAGCCATTATTCCGCTGGGAGAACGTTGTTTATCGTAATGCGATCCCGAACAGACGATGATGGTTGAGATATCGTTTCTAGCTATCCCAGCGTCGGAAAGGGCTTCCTTGAATGCGTCGGCCACAAGTTCCCGACTTGATGAATCGGATAGCTTGCCGAATTTAGTCTGCCCGACGCCAACAATGCCTACTCTCATCAACTTCGCCTTTACAAAGCTGCTTTAGTCAGGCCTAAGTAGGTAACTTATTGAGTTATCCTGAGTTAATCTCAAAAAGGCTAACAACATCTACATAGCCTAACTTGGAGTAGGTTACTGGAAAACTTGGAATAGGGCACCTTTGATAGTCACGGAAGAACCAGCAAAACAGAGAATCCTTGGAGCTTTAGCTGATGAGTATTCAAGGAAAATTCTCACCGCGACCATCGAGGATCCGATGAGCGCCCTTGAGCTGAGCAAGAAGTATGAGATACCCATAACAACAGTCTACCGCCGCATTGAAGAGTTAGTCGAAGCTGGGCTTCTGGCCGCGGTTAAATCAGGCCGTACGACTGATGGCAAGTGGTATGACCTCTATAGAAGCCTCCTAAAACGAATAGACGTAAGTTTCGAGAAAGGTGATGTCCGGATAGACGTAATAGTAAACGAACATGTATCGGACAGATTCACCCGCATGTGGAGTTCAATCCCAACAATCTAACCGGGGCCTGACCGCTTGATCGAGCATACTCAACTATTTTGGACCGCATCAATAATGCGACTAGTCGCTCTCTTCCTCGGGGCGTTCATTGTCTATCTCGCTTACAGGGGCTACAAAAGAAATGCCAGCAAACCCTTGTTATACGTAGCGTTAGGTTTTGCACTCATCACTGCAGGTACCCTTCTTGAAGGGCTGATGTTTGTAATACTGGGCTCTGACATTCTTGCCGCAATTGCAATTGAAGGCGTTTTGACGGTCATGGGATTCGTAGCGATCATATACTCGATCTACGCTGTGAAATGAAAGAGGACGCGTCCTCTAGTCTGCCGAGAAATACTCTGAAGCTTAATGTCAAGCCCAGTTCACAACTATACGTTCACGTAGGGCTGGATTGAAACCACGCAGAACCTATAGTCTACTTGCCCGTCTATATTCTACGTCCGGAGGAACAAAAAACAGCTCTACGGAACTCCTCGTGCTGGATTTGTTATGCAAGCCATGAAGCCGATCTCGAGACGCGCCATAGATGTCTCATTGGAGCCCTTTAGGCTGGCCCTAGCTCTTCCTAAGGATGTCATTCGCCTGAGTGTTGGGGAGCCAGATTTCGATACGCCCGATTTCATTCGAGTTGCAGCCAAGAGATCTATCGACGAAGGGTTCACCCACTATGGTCCTGCTTCAGGTTACGAAGACTTGAGAAAAGCAGTTGCTGAGAAACTTCGCCGAGAGAATCGCATCACTTACGATTACGAAAGAGAAATCGTCATTACACCTGGCTCATCATCAGGAATATTCCTCGCAATGCTTACCTTGCTTGATCCCGGAGACGAGGTTTTAGTTCCGGATCCGGCATGGTTCCACTATAGGACGCTCACCAGCCTCTGCGGAGCAAAGCCTGTAAGTATGCCGGTCAAGTTCGAGGATCACACTTCATCACTGGACTTGGAAGAAACCAAACGACGCGTAACTAGCAAAACCAAGATTCTGATCTTGAACAGCCCGAGTAATCCGACGGGCCTAATGCTGTCAGAGCAAGTGCTCAAAGAGGTTAGCGAGTTTGCAGAGGAGCACAACCTTTGGGTCATATCGGATGAAGTCTATGAGAAGATCGTGTACGCTGGCAACACGCATGTAAGTCCGGCGTCTCTCCCGGGGTTGAAGGAACGCACTCTCACCAGCAATGGATTCTCGAAGGCCTACTCAATGACAGGATGGCGGATTGGCTTCATGGCCGGTCCTCCCGAAATCATGGAAAAAGTAGCCGCATTGAACGGATACATCTTACTCGGCCCCAGCTCAGTATCACAACGTGCCGCGTTGATAGGTCTGACAGACCCAAGAATAAACGCCGCCATCAAAACGATGGTCGACCGTTTCGCAAAGAGAAGAGAAATGGTGCTAGAGGCACTCGAAGGCCTCCCAGGAATCAAGGCGTATCCCCCACAAGGAGCGTTCTACACATGGATTGACATCACCGGAACCGGCATGTCCAGCGAGAACTTCTCCGCGAAACTAATCGAAAAAGAGAAGGTCGGGTTACTCCCAGGGCCTCTTTTCGGAGAACTAGGTAAAGGGCATGTGCGAATAGCGTTCTCAACCGGAGAGGAAAAACTGAAAGAAGCTCTTGAAAGGTTCCGCAGGTTCGTCCTAGCCAACCGTTGAAGGTGTACCCACTCTCCATCTTTTACGCCTGAAAACTCTACGGCTACAGGACAAGAAGCGGCAGCAAAATTGCACTGGATGATTTTGGACTTCGCAAGACGTTGAATCTTCAGATCTTTTGAGACCGTCCAACGACGCGGATCGGCCTCAGTTGCGCTAACGGAGTTCGTCCGTGCAATAGATATAGCCGGCCCACTCTGCTAGCCCAGAAACCATAATGACCGAAGCAAAATCGACCGAACGCAAGAAGCCAACCCTGCCCAGCCTATTCAAGAAAGTTGCAGATGGCGTACCCATCACTTGGCTGACCTGTTACGACTACCCTACCGCCTACTTCCAGGAACAGGCCGGCGTGGACATGATCCTAGTGGGAGATAGTTTGGCAATGACCATGCTAGGATACGACAGCACCCTGCCAGCCACGATGGACGATATGATCCGCCACACGCAGGCCGTACGCCGCGGGGCGCCGAACACTTTTGTCGTGGGCGATATGCCTTACATGAGTTATCAACCCAGCGTCGAAACTGCTATCCGAAACGCTGGTCGCTTCATGGCCGAGGCTGGCTGCGATGCTATCAAGTTGGAGGGAGGCGTCGAAATGTGTGATCGAATTCGCGGCATTGTTGACGCTGGTATCCCTGCTATGGGCCATCTGGGATTGACTCCGCAGAGCGCGAGCGCGTTAGGCGGCTTCCGAGTACAAGGGAAAGGAGCAGAACAGGCTAAGCGCATCATAGACAGCGCCAAAGCGCTGGAGAAAGCTGGCGCCTTCACGATCCTGCTCGAAATGGTTCCCGACCGAGTATGTGAATTGATCACTAAGCGAGCTGAGAACTGCATAATCATGAGCCTAGGATCCGGTCCGCATGCCCATGGTCAGCTCCTCATCTACCACGACTTGTTCGGCCTCTACCCGAAGTTCAAGCCGCGCATGGCCAAAGTCTATGGCAATGCTGGAGAAGTCATTTTGAAGGGGCTAAAGCAATATGTGCAAGAAGTCACTACCCGCACTTTCCCGCAACCCGAGAATTACTTTACCATCCAAGACCAAGAGTACGACAGGTTACTGAAAATGCTGAAACCACAGTGATATCCACGGCGCAGTAGGTCAAACCGGCCTCTTGCTCCAGTAGGCCTGTTCGCTATGATATCGGTTCTGCATTCGCTTCCTGCCTCAAGCGGGTCGCTCTTCCGATTTTAGAGAATTCCGTTGCTTCAAATAGATTGCCGCGGAGACTGACAAGGGGGAGGCCCATCTGTTTGGGTGCCACGTGTCAAAACTAGAGGTTTGCTGTTTCTTACTCGTGCACAAACAGATAGTGCGCTCGCGTTAGACTTTTCCGTAGTAATGGCGGGTCGGAGCTGTCCAGATTGAAGACGGCTAGGAGAATATCACAGCTAACGCTCTGACTGGACTAGCCGAACCGCCGACCAATCGGAGCGGCGCGCCAACGAAGAGGAAGTCTCTGTTCAGTAACTTGTCGAGGTTGTTCAGGTTTTCATAGACGGCTATTTCTTTAGGCAGCAGAATTCTGTGAGCTGGAAAACCGGACAGTTGTCCAGTTGCGGATATTTCTCCGTGATCTGGGCTGGGGGCATCGAAGCCAATCGCATTCACATTCTTCTCTGCGATGAACTTGGCCGCCCCTTCGTCAAGCTCTGGATGCTTCAGCCATTCGGGCGAACCTGCCTTGGCCGTATATCCCGTGTAAAACAGCATCGCCCAACCAGGCCCTACGTCCTTCTTCCCCACGGACCGAAGCGCATTGACAAGATCTGCCGCGGTGATTACGTAATTCGCCTCCTTTTTGGAGAAGTCCAAGACGACCCCATTGCTCACGTAGCGGGAAATAGGGACCTTGTCAATAGTCAGCCCGTCCAGTAAGAAATGGGCTGGTGAATCCACATGTGTGCTCGTGTGTTCAACAAATGACCAAACATACGAGCGATATCCGTTCTCTTGAATTGTTGTAAATGCGGATCGAAGTGGCTGCGGGTATCCTGGGAACACAGGGGTAGAGAGACTCTCCATGGGGCATGAAAGGTCTAATACTTCTAATACTTTGATCATTCGGAAATCAAATCTGCTTTCCGAACGTTGCGCAGTTAAGTTCTTCTACTATAGTGTTCTTACTCTCATTATGAAATAGGTCCAAGACACGCGCAGCTCTCTCATGTCCTGAGATGACCTGCGGGATGTTCTTATCAACGATTTTCACGTTTTGAGTTGTGAAAGAACCCGCTGATAACACAACCGTGATTCCTTACGGCTCTTTGAGCCGCTACTTATATTGAAAGGGTATGGGATGTTGGTCCCAGCCCTAAACTAGCTTGAACAGGATACTGGAGGTTCTGGTAACTCATGATCAATGTTGAGTCAAGATACTGCGATCGCTCGTATAGAGAGCCGATGAGACATATTGGTCGATTAAGATGTCGAGTTGGAAGTGTATAGTCTAATTGTCGGTCTATAATCTAATTTCGTATACCTAAAACCAGGTCATGTATGCAAGTTACAAATCACATGTGCTTAACTGCATTTTGCGAGATGACGATGGTCATGCATCTTGAGGAAGTTGAAAACTCACCATCTCTCGAGATGGTTAACCTAGTGCTGGCAAGAATCGCGAAAGGCGAAAAGGTCGTTAGCCTTGCAATAGGAGAACCTTCATTCAACACTCCGGCCGAGATAGTCGAAGTGGCTTGCCAGGCCATTCGGTCCGGAGACATTCACTATACTTCTTCTTATGGCACCATGGAAGTCAGAGAGGCGATCAAGAGAAAAGTTGCTAAGAAGAATGGAATTCACGCTGACATCCCTAATACGATATTCTGCACAACCAAGTATTCAGTTTTCGCGACTCTTGCAGCCGCCTCCAATAAGGCATATGACGCATTGCTACCTAACCCTGGATATTTCTATTGGGAACCTGTAGTGCTCTCTGGCGGGCGGCCGATATTCTACACGCTGAAGAAAGATTTCTCACTCGACATTGACGAGATCAAGAAAAAAGCCACGCCAAGAACTAAGGTTATACTCGTTAACTCGCCATCAAACCCAACCGGCAAAGTGCTAAAACGAGATGAGCTCGAGGAACTTTACGAGTTTTGTAATGATCGAAAGATCTTCATCATCAGCGATGAAGCCTATGAAGATCTCATCTACGAAGGACAACATTTCTGCGTTGGTTCGCTTGAACCAAAACCCGAAACCGTGATATCACTGTTCAGTCTGTCGAAGAGCTATTCGATGACCGGTTGGCGGGCGGGCTATGTTGTGGCGAACGAACGCATTATCTACTTGATCAACAAATTCCTCGAGAATACAGTTACGTGTTTTCCGCCATTCATCCAAAAGGCCTCGGCATACGCACTGGACTACGGCGACAAGTACATCTCGGAATTCCGAACAGAGCTGGGAAGTAGAAAGAGACTTTTGGAAAGGAAAATTGCCGAAATTGAGGCATTGGAACCCTCCGTGGGCGAGGGGGCATTCTACGCATTCCCTAGATACACCGTGAAAATGCCCTCTCGCGAACTCGTCAAAGTGCTCCTGGATAGGTATGGTGTCGCGGTCTTGGCGGGCGCAAGCTTTGGCGACGCTGGCGAATACCACTTGAGGTTCTCATTCTCAATGGCCCCGGAAACCATCGAAGAAGGCATGGATAAAGTGAGGACTTTCTTCAAAGAACGTTAGATTCCGCAGATTTGTCCGACCACACACCAACGGAATCCTCTGACGAATACCAAGATACCGAGACCATCGCAGTGGGCAAATCAAAGGTGGTGTAAGTTTCACTTTGTATATACTTGCCACTCGGCTCCGGTATCTATAAACATGAAACTCTTAACGCCAACGAAGAACCTCCCCGCCAGTGACAGTTTTGAAGGATCTCAGAGCAATGTGGAGACAGGGAACGCCAGCATTTGGTCCATTCGTACAGCTGAACTCGCCCGGGATCTGCGAGATTCTGGGCCACGCCGGGTTCGATTATTGCATCATAGATTTGGAACACGGCGTCATACATGTCGACACCGCAGAAAACATGGTCAGAGCTTCAATCGCAGCGGGAATAGTCCCTATAGTCCGAGTAGCGTTCAACAGACCCGAATTGATCGGCCAGGCACTAAATATCGGGGCAAGTGGCGTGCACATACCCCATATTTCGACCCTTGAGGAAGCTGAGCAAGCCGTCTTCGCGAGCAAGTTCTTTCCTCTTGGCGGGCGCGGAGTCTGCCCTTTCGTTCGAGCGGCAAGATATTCGGCAGACAAGACGATTTACTACAACAAAGCCAACACGGAAACGATGGTAATCGTCGCAATCGAGGGCACTGAAGGCATCGAGAATCTAGGGAAAATTCTCAAAGTAAAAGGAATTGATGTTGTCTTCGTCGGTCCGTACGACCTCTCACAATCATTGGGCGTCCCGGGTCGGGTCACGCACCAGAAGGTGATCGAAAAAGTCCGAGAAATCGCCACCATGTCGAAGAAAGCCGGCATTGCGGTAGGTCTTTTCGTAGAGACACCGGAAGCAGCGATGGAATGGGTCAAACAAGGAGTTCTCTATGTCTCATTAGATGTAGATGCTGCAATACTTCTGAAGGCGAGCATGAACTATATGAAATTGGTCCGAGAAATTGCGCCCGCTTCTGCGGGAGAGAGGTGAAAGGGTCATGAAAGATCTACGTTCGATGATGAATTCTGGCAAGGCATGCATAGGCCTCTTTGCCGTAACTGCGAGCCCAGCCATGGTTGAAGCGATAGGCTATAGCGGATTCGATTTCGTGATCATAGACTGCGAGCATGCAGCACTGAGTTCCTGGGGAGCGGATCTGGAAGAATGCGTACGAGCAGCATATGCTGCTGACATAACCCCTCTCGTTAGAGTCACTGAAAACGACAAAGGAATGGTGTTAAAAGCATTCAACTTTGGAGCAAAAGGAGTCATAGCACCGCACGTTAATACAAAGGAAGACGCGGAAAGGTTAGTTCGGTCGTCAAGGTTCGCTCCCGAGGGAAGACGATCTGCCGCTCCGCCTGTCCGAGCAGCGAAATACGGATTTACACCGTTCCCACAGTTTCTGAAACAACAAAACAAAGATAATTTGGTTATCCCGCTCATCGAGGAGAAAGAAGCATTGCAGGAACTGAAAAGTATCATAGAGGTCAAGGGCATCGATGTACTCTTCTATGGGCCATTCGACATGTCCGTAACAATGGGGCTGGAGGGAAACATGGTTCACCCCACTATTTGGAAGGGACTTGATGACGCCGTTAAGCTGTGCAAACCCAAAGGCATTCCCGTGGCGAATCTGTGTTGGGACATCGAGTCGGCCGCAGAATCAATTAAGAGAGGCGCTCTAATGATCGCTCTGAGCGTGGACATGGTTATTTTCCGCCAAGGCCTGCAGGCAATGACAGCTCGAGTGGAGAAGGAACTTAGAAAGCTCTGAGATTGACGCTTCTCCACTTCTATTTTTCTCTTTTTTTCTTCTCTTTCCTGAAGTAAGTCATCTCAGTTCGATAACTGATATGAGAAACAAAGACATCCTCCGGGACGTTTGCTGCCATCGCTCCAAGGCATCCAATGATCTTTCGCATACTACGGTGACGAACCTAATTGCCGACAGTCTGACTTTCTTTTCCTTCAAAGACCTCGTTAGATCTTCTAACCCTCCGTGAAAACGTAATTGTCGACCTTCTTGTCTGATAGATTCAGTATAAGTCCTCGAAGAATCCCTGTCACATATTCACTTCCTGGGTTGAAGCAGACACTCCGGCCGACCTTCGACAGACCCCTCGACTCGTGGATGTGACCGTGCAGACCGGCCAGCGGTTGAAGTTTCTCAATCATTTGTCTTACAGCAGTTGACCCAACATGGGCCATATCTGGCTCGCCTCCAGGAGTGAGCACTGGCCTTAGATCCTTGTCAAGCTTGGGCGCTACATCAATTTGGGTATCATGGGGCGGACAATGGAAGTTGAAAAGGCTAGTACCGGGATCTGACAAACCCAAGGTTGCTTTCTCAAGTTTTTCAGCCAATTCCTCTTCAGAAACGTCGCCGGGGCAATTCCAAGGGGTCATATTGGTGTACCCAACGCTTGGCATCTCATGCTTATCGTCGATCGATATGATCTTCCCCTCTGGATAGATCACGTAGTCAGACTCGCCAAGCACGTCTCTTGCGGCTTGTAGGTCATCGTTACCCGCATTGAAAATGGCCTTTACTCCGATTGGTTTCAGTCGTTCTTCTGCCAATTCCATCCAACGTCGAACGCTGTCTGTCATGACTTGAACGAAGACGCCTTCCATTTTTGCTTCACTCCCCCGAAGCCCCTCCCATTCACTCTTTGTTGTACGGAAAGGGTAACTGCCCAATGCTCGAATTTCTCGCTCGAGACTATCCAGCTCTTGCTCTGTCGCTGCGGTCCTGACACTCCCGACGTACTCCGCTTTCCAAGACCCATTTTCTGCCATGACCGGCGTTATCGTTTTGCCTGTTATGTCGCCACCACAGATTAGCACATTTGCCTTGTACACCTTAGCTGCGTTCAGGAACTTGAGAAGGAGTCTTTCGGACCCGTGAATATCAGTTACGAAAAAAACTCTAGTGTTTGTCAACGTGCTCTCAACTTTTCGTGGGGTTTAACAAGTGTCAGAATATATGCTTGCGTTTACCTATTGTATATACGCCTGATATTGTATAGAGGCTTCACATAAATCCTGTAGGCTAGACGGTTCCGCTGATAAAAATGAGTTCCGAACTATATACAAGAAAAAGTTCAGGGCTAGTCAGGACAGTCTCGACGTCACACGCATTCATTGCAAACCTCGTTGGAATGGGCATACTCATCAACATATTCTGGGTTGTGTTTGCCTCAGCAGCCTACCCCGGTGCGGATTTAACGGCAACCGTATTTACTGGACTTGCAGTCAACGTTTTGGTCGCTTATGTGTACTGGATGCTTTCAACATCGATGCCAAGGACCGGGGGAGATTACGTCTGGGTCGGTAGAATCATTCACCCCTCGATAGCATTCATGGTCAACGCTCTATTCGTCGTCTTAATGGTGACATGGGCCGGCGTATTTCCATTTTTCAATTCGGCATATAATCTGCAAATTCTCTTTACGAACCTCAGCCTTACAACTGGAAACCCCGCCTTTGCGAGTATCGCCACAGGCCTCACTGACCAAAGTACTATTTTCATTGTTTCTATGGCAACAGTAGCACTTGTAGTTTTGACTATGCTTTTCTCCACAAAGACCATCTTTCGAATAGTCATCGCATTATTCGCCCTTCAAGCAGTCATTTACGTAATCTTCATGGGAATGATGGTCACAACCAGTCATGCTGCTTTCGTCGCTGGATTCAACGCCAAATCGGGAACGACCGTAGACGCAATAGTGAAGGGAGGAACAGGCATTCTCGGCTCGCCGATTACTTTTACAGCTGGGCAGACGGCGATCGGCCTGGTCTATACAATGACGAGCTACATTGGATATGCAAACAGCGCATACTTCGCAGGGGAGATGAAGGGCGACCCGAGAAAATCACAAGGAATAGCCATATTTGCGACGCCTATCATCTTCTCAGTACTAATCTACGCGCTCTATGCCTCCTTATACAACGTCTTCGGACATGACTTCTTAGTTGCAGCCTCCGTTCTATGGGTGAATGGCAAGTCACCCTTGCCGTCAATTCCATCTCCTGCTTTTCTCATAAGCTACATTACTGGCAACCCAATACTTGCAATGTTAATTCCGCTGGCACTGGTTCTCAACAACTTCGGATTCGCCATGGTCTACTTCTTCGTTCCCACAAGAAACATTTTCGCATGGGCCTTCGACCGAGTCATCCCGACCAAGTTTGCAACAGTGGATAAACGAGGAGTTCCCATCTACGCAGTCATCGTGTACGCACTTATCGCCTTCTTCTCGGTCTACGTCACGGTGTACACAAGTTGGTTCAACTACTTGTACTACGCGAACTTCGGTTGGTGGATTGCAGTCGCGATAGTGATGTTCGCCGCAGCAATCTTTCCATTCAGACGGAAGGACATCTTCTCAAGCTCACCGAAGATCGTCACCGCCAAAGTAGGTTCGATTCCTGTGATCACAATAGTTGGCGTTGCCGGCATTTTCGCATCGCTATTCATATCCTACTCAACAATCCTACCGTCGTACAACGGCTTTCCCATCAATCCCCTCTACGTCGTTAGCATGGTTTTCGTCATGATAGCAGCATTGGCCATTTACACGATCTCATACTTCTACCAGAAATCCCGGAACATCCCCGTGGAATTGGCGATTAAAGAACTCCCACCAATCTAGACCGGTTCTCCCCTTCCCATTCCCTTCCATCTTTTCTTGTTCTGCGAGTCCGCGGCTGTCATAATGTCCCTTAGTTGAATGGAATGTTGCAGCGGCCCACATCATCTTTGAACAAAGGCTACGGTAGAATCGCAAATACTCGCGCCGGGAAGCCGCTGCCATTCTTTGGCTTGGGAAAAGCGGCGACAATTAGGGCGCCGAACTCGGGGACTTGATCTAGACTAGCTAGTAGCTCAATTTGATAGTGGTTTGTACTAAGAACGTATCGCTCCATAGCCATATCAGGATCGAGAACCCCCGGAGCGTTGTCTGACGTTTCGTGACCGCAAGCTGTGATCTTTCGCTCCTCGAAAAGGTATTTCAGTACCGGCATGCTCCAGCCTGGAAAATGTTCGCCAGTTGAGTCTTGGTTCAACATCGCGTGGGGATCAGGCCACCGCTTGGACCAGTCTGTTCGTAGCGCAACGAAACAACCCTCAGGAACCTTGCCGTGCTTACTCTCCCAAACTCTGATGTCATCCATGGCGACTGCGTAGTCCGCCTTCTTTGCGGCCTTCTCATGAATGTCAATAACGACTAAAGGCAGAACCATTTCCTTTACGTCAATTTGATCCAATGTTCTGGTACCTCTCACGAAGTGAGCAGGCGCATCAGCATGAGTACCCCACTGTCCCACATGTGAGTAGCGATGGATCCAGATTCCGGAACCAACGCTACCGACACCTTCATCGTAATAGTAAAGAGTCTCACGTTCCTCATCCGGAAAACCATGCCAGTGAGGAATCCCAGGGGCAAAAGAATGTGTCAGGTCAACCCATCGCTTCGTTTTCAGAAGCTCGTAGACATCTAGAAGGCTCGAACTCTTCGTGGTTGCAGCACCTTCAGTGAACACAGGCAACTCCCGCCCGTTCGTTTGCTCGCTCGATATGAATCTTATTCAAGACCTGTTCGAAAACGGCTGTGATGTATTCTTTATCTCGAACTCCAATTGAACCATCTCATCGTTGAATCAGCATAGGGCTTCCGGCGATCTCTTCCCTCAACAACCTGTCAGGTTCTGCTAGGGAACGCCACATCACCTTCTGCAATTGCATGGTATACTCGATTTTTGCGAACGGACAGAATAAAACTTGGCAATGGTGAGAAAGTTCAATTACGAATGAACTCTTGGAAGGCTTGCTCAAGCCGCGCTCCTTTGTGAGGTAGATTCTGGTCGGTAGAGATATGAACATGGAAAGTGGTTTAACAATGGTAAAGCTACCTCCTTGGTGACTTAATGTCCGGCACCCAATTCGTTAAAATGAATGAGGAAGAGTTCGTCAAGGAGGCGGTTGGGATTGTGGAAAAAGCTCAGTCGCATGGAGTCTATCTTAGGATTCTGGGTTCACTTGCAACTTACATCTGCTCGCTGAACAATGGCTACGCCAACTTGTTCAAATCCCTTGAAAGGTTTGGAGAGGGAAAACCGCTCTTTACAGACTTAGATCTTGCAGGGTATAGCAAACAGAGTGGTGCGATTAACAAGTTTTTCCACGAGTTGAGTTTCAGGCCAGATACTATGGTCAATGGCATGTTCGGACATAAGAGGTTAATACACTACCATCCCCAGAACAAGTACCATGTCGACGTGTTCTTGAACAAACTAGAATTCAGCCACGATGTTGAATTCGGCGAAAAGCCTGGCTCGGGAAGATTAGAGCTCGATTGGCCCACGATCACTGCCACTGACATCGTATTGGAGAAACTGCAAATTCACCAGATTAACCGAAAGGATCTGATTGATTTAATCACGCTTCTCATGGCTCACGACGTTCACGAAAGGTTTGACAAGAACACTATAGACGGATCATACATAACGAAGATACTCTCGGACGATTGGGGATTCTGGCAAGATGCAACCACAAACTTCGGCAAAATGAAGATGCTAATGGAAGAGCTAACCGCGAATAACAAACTAACAACCGAACAAAGTCAGACGATTGCACAAAGAACAAACAAACTTCTCGGCATGGTCACGAACAGCCCCAAGACAAAGCATTGGGAGAAACGGGCAAAGACCGGCACAAAGAAGCTGTGGTATCGTGAAGTTGAAGATATCGTACGTTAGATAATGAAAACGTCATAGTCACTATCGTGAGCATGAAACAGGAAGGGAGAAGTTGTGACAAGCGATCCCTTCTATGATCGGAAACCGGGCGAGACTTACTCTTCGCTTGCTATCTGGGTTCTAACGCAGATACACTCGTCTTGGTAGCGTCCACAATTCGGACATCGCGGTCTACCAGTCAATGCTTCAATGCGTGGGTTGTTGATGAGCCCTTGGACTTCTTCCGGTAGATTAGGTTCGTAGAAGATTCGAAGAACCCAACGGGTAAGGTCCTTTTCGGTGACAATGCCAACCAGTTTGTCATTGTCTACCACCGGAAGTCGCCTCACCCCTAGCTTGAGCATGAGTTCGAAAGTACGCCAAATTTCCATGTTCGGTGTAGTTGTTTGCAGCGGTCTAGACATGAGGCTGCGCGCTGGAAGCCTGAGCAGGCTGTCTCCCCGTAGTGCGGCTCTAGTTATGTCGCGTTCAGTGATGATTCCAACGGGTTTCTGTTTGTCCACAACGATTATGCTTCCAATATCGAATTTGACCATGAGCCGCAGCGCTTCTTCTACGCGCTCGCTGATATCCACCGTGACGACCTTGGTCGTCATGATTTCAGAAAGAAACGCATGTTCTGGCTTGCTCATTGAAATCAAGAGAAATTTCTTAGGTGGCCGTATAATAGACGAGTCAACAATTTCCAACTATGAGAACTGAGGTCGGTTTGAATAGCTGTTTTGCCAATGCATTCTTCACGATTCCCAAGCAAACTCGTTAGGACCCCAGGTAGTTTTCCTTGGACCTAAGCCTCTATAAAACGGTCGTCAAGCCGGCCCTATTTCTGACGCCCCCCGAAACGGCTCACGGTATTGCTAAATGGTTCTTCAAACGGCCACTGCTCTGGAATACGTTGAGTTGGCACTTACGCATTCAAGATGATCGGCTGCACGTAAGAGTTGGAAAACTCGACCTCCCTAACCCCGTGGGACTCGCCGCGGGTTTCGACAAGAACTGCGAGATGTCCGCGGCACTGTTTAACATGGGGTTCGGATTTCTCACATTGGGTACTGTTACCCTGAATCCTCGAGAAGGTAACCCGAAACCTAGAATGTGGCGATACCCTCAGCGGTCGCTCGTAAACTCAATGGGGTTACCGAACGAAGGAGCGCACAAGATAGCGGTCACCCTGTCCAAGTGCAAACGCAGCCCGGGGCCGATAATTGTTAGTATCTCCGGGCTTAGCATCGACGAGTTTGTCGAATGTTATCGTGAACTGGAACCTCGGGCAGATGCCGTTGAGTTGAACATTAGTACTCCAAATACGGTTGGCGTAAGGATCTTCCAAGAACCTGATGTACTCACGAAACTGCTCAGTGCGGTTAGTAAGGTGAGAAATGTTGGGAAACAGGTTTGGGTCAAGATTCCACCCTACTTCGATGTTAGACAACGGGAGAACGTTCACAACCTCGTGGACGCGTGTGTGAAGGCTTCTATCGACGGGCTCACCGCAACTAACTCGAAACTCATCGACGAGCCTCGGGCCAGCATTGGGACAGGTGGGCTTAGTGGCCCATTAATCTTCCAAGACATGCTCAGAATAGTCACGGACGTTTACAATCACACTGGCGGAAAGGTCCCCATCAGCGCCTGCGGTGGCATATCCTCAGGCCTTGACGCCTGGCGGGCCTTGAAAGCAGGTGCATCTTCAGTCCAACTGTACACAGGGCTGATCTATGAGGGGCCTGGCGTCGTCTCAAGAATCAATCGAGACATACTCCGAATGCTTGAGAGCTCGAAGCTGAATTCGCTCAGCGAAGTAACAGGATCCGGCTTACGCTGAAACTCAAAGAAAGAAATCATTCGCAAAGCCTTACTTAAGACGGTATGTCCCTCCCCACGATGATCATCGTTGCCACCCATTAACGGATCACTAAGTCCAGAATGGTACGCTGAAGACTTTGTGAAGCAACTTCACCTTGACGATGAAGTAGAGCAGAGATGTGAGTGGTCCTGCATCCTCTGGTCCAAGGACTACTGGGCTGCCAAGGCCCAGAAGACCCAGATAACATTGCAACAGATCAAAGACCCCCTCACAAAGTCTACAAGGACTGAGAAGACCTACAGTCCGCTTTTCCTGGATTCTCAATTTGCGAACACCATAGCGCAGGTCTACGCGAAACTCTTTGGCACCGAGCAATCCTGCAGCGTGAAAATTTTCACTAATTGTCCCTTCATGGGACAACGCCAAGACTTGCTTAAGAGAGGTACCTTGGCCGGGGTTTTTGCTACGATCCTTCACAAAGCCACATCATACGCGATGCTTGAACGGCATCCACTAGATAGCGGCCTCATACACGAGGAGTATAGGGATGTTTATGGAATCGACCTGACCAACTTCAAGGACTTGGAGAACTCCCTGAAGGATGGCAGGTTCGGAAAATTGTATGAGAACGTGGTGAAGAAAGCCAGAGAGCTGGCAGGAATACCTCAAGAGCCTGCCATTTGATAGCCACGGGAAATCTATTCCTTAACTCCGTAGATGGAATATACCAAGATCAATAGACCTACAGCAACAACTGAATTTTCTAAGGCGTGAGCCAGAATTAGCTGGTAACCAAGCACCTCCACAATAAATTCCTCGATTAGAGAGCCCACGAGAATGACCATGAACCCGATCGACATAGCGAGCATAGATTTGCTCTTGTTCCTGCGGTAAGCTCTCATGCTAACGTAAACCAGCACACCCCCGAGAGCGACAATAGCGGCCTCACTAGATAGAAGTACCAGATCGTCGAAACCGATCATTTCTCCGCCCTCATGGAACTCCACAGCCTAGTTAACTTGTTCACGACATCTTCGTTAAATGAAACGGTTAGCTCAACCTCTCCTGATTTGTACTCGGCGCGCATGTCCGTCACTGTGTTCCTATAGAGACCGAATTTTTTGCCGTCATTCGTGATGACTGTTCGTTCAACAGTAAGAAGACGGGCGTCGACGAGCTCATTTATTCGCCGATACACGCTGCTCGGAGGCAAGGCACATTGATGGATGATCTCCATTGCTGAGCAAGGCTTCTCGGTAGTACTTCTTAGGATTGCCAATGCACAATCATCCGCCATCGCCTGCAAGATTGTTTTCTTAAGGGCCGTATCCTGAATAAGCAAGGTAGACGATTCCCAAACTTTGGAATCAGATTTGATAGGCGTCTTCCTGATTTAAGTGTGCGCGCTCCACCCCCATCCCACTCATCCGCTCTGAGAGGCATCGGATTGAAGAATGGATTTGTCGCGATCCTGCTTGTCCTAATACTGTTGATAGGGCTCGCTGCGGGTTGGCTTGGCGGGAGCATAGGCCTGGTAGGCAAGAACCTGTACTCCAACCAAAGTCAGACTGCCTCCGTAACTCCACCCGCAACGCTTGACACTACTAAAGTTGTCAATCTTGTTGTCATTCCGGATTGGGGAGGAACAGGCTATGACGCGTTTGTGGTTTCCACGTCCGTCAATGGCACAGCTCCCGAACTCGCGACGAATGCGAGTGGCCCAGGACCTAACGACAATAACATAACCATCCACGCGGGCGTCTCAGTCACTTTTGTAATAACCAACATAGACACCGCAGTCCTCCTGAACTTCACGGGCCCCGCATCAACAGACTTCACTGTTTACAATGATACTGAGAACGGTCAAGTAGCGTCGCACTATAGTGCCGGGCAGTCGGTCTCCAGCCTTCCAATAAGCCACACATTCACAATCCAGAGCCTTAACGTCAACATCCCGATTCCTCCGGACACAGTTGTCACCTTCACCTACACGTTCGTCACACCGGGTGTCTACAAATACTTCTGCGAAACCCCTTGTGGACCGGGGATGGACCTTGCAGGATACATGATTGGATATCTAATTGTCACTTGACTGGAATGAACCCATTGAATTATGATAATGCTCTCAAATTGCTTTGAGGGAACTTGATGTCAAGACGACCACGAATTGAACGTAGACAACTCCTGAAGGGCACGGCGGTCGCTACAGCTGGCCTGGTATTTTCTTCCCTCGTGAAAGGGTTGGAGCCCGTAAGTTCACAAACGTTAGAAAATGCTTCTGCAATGAAAGGCTCAGCAAGACGATACGTCTTCGTTATCGACCTAGACAAATGTGACGGATGCAGGAAATGTACTGAGGGTTGTCACGCGGAGATGCATGTACCACCTGCCTGGGGAGATCCGAATTATGAGGGCAAGCAGCCTTGGATACAAGTCTTCGATTTCGCTGATGGGACCCATATGCCTGTTCCTTGTCAGAACTGTCAGAATTCACCCTGCACGAAAGTCTGCCCCGTCGGGGCGACTTACTACAGCGAAGACAACATCGTGCTGATAGACCAGAATAGATGCATAGGCTGCAGAATATGCCTAGCATCATGTCCCTATGAGCGCAGATTCTTCAACTGGTACGACCCTCCAGTCACCGAAGAGGAGAAGAAGATACCGTATTCGCCTGACTACAACATCCCTCATAGGAGAGGTGTTGCCGAAAAATGCGTCTGGTGCAGACACAGAACTAAGATGGGTATGGTGCCTGCCTGCGTCGAAGCCTGCACAAGAGCAGGTATGAAGGCACTTTGGTTCGGCGATGCGGCTCAGGATGTGGTGTCCAATGGTGTAGATACGGCTAGGTTGAGTACTATGATTCAAGGGAGAGGCGCTTACCGGTTCAAGGATGAGTTGGGGACGAGCCCAAGTGTCCTATACCTTCCGCCCAGAGGAGGTACAATTACGTGAGCTCAAGTTCGACATCGAAAAGCGCCGCACTTTTCGGACCAATCAAGAGTCACTCTTCATCTTCCTATGCCCTAGGAAGCACTCTTCTCGCAATTGCTCTGTGGGGCGTTTACGCATACTATGTTCAAGTGACGACTGGACTGGGAGTCACAGGAATGAGGTCCGTCGTGTCATGGGCCTTCTACATAATCAATTTCGTCTTCTTCATAGGCATAAGCCATGTCGGCGCTTTGATGTCTGCAATACTTAGACTCACAAATGCAGAATGGAGGAAACCAATCACTAGGATTGCCGAGGTGGTTACTTTCTCGTCATTAATGATGGCGGTCATGATGCCATTGATCGATCTCGGGAGGCCAGATAGGCTGTTATACACGATTATTTTTGCTAGATTTCAGTCCCCGTTAACCTGGGACTTTATGGCAATCGGAACTTACATGATCGGGAGCACCATCTTCTTGTATCTTCCGATGATTCCAGATATCGCATCATGCAGGGACAAATTGGAAGACGCGTCTAAGTTTCGCAGGTGGCTTTACGGGAAGCTCTCCTTAGGTTGGAACGGTTCATCCGATCAATGGAGACACCTTGAGAAGGCGATTAAGATGATGTCAATCATAATCATACCCATCGCCATCTCGGTACACACGGTCGTATCTTGGGATTTTGCCATGCTGTTCAGAACGGGTTGGAACAGCACAATCTTCGGCCCGTACTTCGTAGCGGGCGCATTGTTGTCCGGTGTTGCAACCGTAATTTTGGTAATGGCTTTTCTCACCAAGTACTATCATTTGGAAGGCTATATCACGAAACGGCACTTTGATAATCTCGGAAAACTCCTGATAGCCCTTGACATCATCGTCATCTACTTCACTATAAACGAGAATCTTGTCCCCGGCTACAAGTTCTTCGATTCATCAAGCCCTGAAGGGCAATGGATGGCGTCCCTACTCTGGGGTCAGTACTCGACATTCTTCTGGGTTCAACTCATTGGCGGACTCGTGATTCCAGCATTTCTGATAGGGCTACCTCGCACAAGAACTATAACCGGATATCTCGTCGCGTCATTGCTTGTCGACGTTGGGATGTGGATTGAACGCTTCAATATTATTGTGCCAACCCTAGCCCTTCCACAGCTAAGTTACTCATGGGGATCGTACGTACCGACTTGGGTGGAACTCTCAATTGTCGCCGGCACCTTCGCGGGTTTTACTCTCATCTACTTCGTTTTCAGCCGCCTGTTTCCGGTCATCTCAATCTGGGAAACGGAAGAGCCGAGTGAGGCAAATCCAACGGTCTTCTCGCCACCGTCTATGAGGTTGACACTGCAAACTAAGTCTACATCGTCAATGGCGGCGTCCAAGAGAAGCTTCCTGAAATACGGAACGTTTGCAATCGTAGGTTTCGCATTGGGATTTGCTCCAATACAAGTTCCAATCAGACCATTGAACTCAAGCGGAAATCGTTCTTCCGTCCCTGTGGTGCCTTTGTCGAACCTCGGGGTAAGTGTCTCGCTTGCCGAAGCAAAGAAAGCTATTGGGTTCTCAATTTCAAAGCCAACTAAACTTCCGCTAGGAAGCAAGCTGAAGGATGTGAGGGTTTTGGGAGGCAATCATATCGTGTCGTTAATTTACGAGAATCCGTTGACCAAGCCACTTTCCTTGTACAATGAAGATGTTGCACTCGTCATCATTCAAGCGCAGGACTCGTTTAATGTCACTTCTCCAGCTTATTTGCCGTCTGAATTTATACGAGTTAATGTCGCGGGAAACATTGGCTTCGCAAGAGAACCAAGCCAAGTTTCGGGTGGTGTAACTGAGCCTGGCCAACTTCAATGGTGGATAAACGGTGTCCGTTACGCAATATTCGCTGACAGCACGATTAACGAGATGACGAAGACGGCCGAATCCATGGAGGCGCTTTAAGGTGCGAAGTGCGCCTGCCCTAATTGTACTGTTCACATTCTTCTTAATCCTTCAATTCGCAAATGCAACAGCAGCGTCGAGTCAATTGACGGACATTTCTGGAAACCTCACGGTCTTCAACCTCACGCCAAGCAGCAATGAAACAGGAGTTAGGTATTTCACAGTCCTCGTGAGCGCCTCAGGATTCAACGGCTCGCCTAACCCATTCTACCTTCAGGTAATTCAGGGCGATCGAGTCGATATCCGGTTCATCTATGCCGACCAAGACCTCTCTTTCGATAACCCTCACAAGATGCTCATTGGTGGATACAACATTGTGACGGGCAATGTTGATAGACAGATACCAGTACAGGAAGTGAATTTTACTGCAAGTCAAGTTGGGAGTTTTGCATTTTATTGCATTATTCCATGCTTCGGCATGGAGAACCTGCAGGGAGGCTTCCTCGTTGTGAGTGCTTCAACGCGGACAGCGCCCGTCTCAACTAACCTTAGCCAATTGAATGTCGCAGCACGTGGAAATGTCATCACCGTATCGGTACTTCTTGCCAATAAGAACGGAGCCCCTATATCTGGTGCAATCGTAGAATTCTCTGTAAGCAGCGACTTTGGTCAAGTGAAGATGGGCCAGAATACGACTGGCTCCGATGGAACGGCCCAACTTTCTTTTCCGTTGAGTACCCCCAGAGCAATTTTTGTGACAGTACATTTTGCAGGCAGCGGTCAATACTTGCAAAGCCAGACGGCAATCTCGTTCATTCCTCCGCCTCAGCAAACCGAGCCAACCCTCGAGTCGCCTTATGTCAACGGACAGGCACCAAGCGTCGATATTCGACTCGCGGGTATCCTACCCGTCCATTCATTGATCATCGTAACAGTGGGTTTGATTGTTGTCCTATCGGTATGGTGCGTATACGCACTCGTCTTGAAGGAAGTAGTGGGGGTTTGGAAGGCTGGCAAAACAATGGAGGAAGACAAATGAACGATAAGCACCTAGCTGTAATTACACCGCTCATACTCCTCGCCATAATGGTGGCCTTCACACAGACTCAGATAGTGCCCATATGGCTCACCGACCACCGCTCATCACTCGAATCCTCGCTGCCCGATGTCTCGGGCCTGCAATTAGTGGGCTACAATTTCAACAGAGATCTCGTGCAAGTCTCAGTCACGCTATGGAACAGAGGTACCAGCCCTCTGAACATAACTGCAATTTACTTCGACAACGTGAAACTCATCAAAGGAACAGTTGGATCCCCAACAGATCCCACAATTATCGGGTCTACGCCTGAAGGAAACCTTTCGATTACTTCAAACGATATTGTGTTCCCAGCTAGCTCCCGGTGGAACATGTTCACCGGGGGCGGCAACATACCCATCATTCAGCCTAACGGGTTCGTTACGCTTTTCCTAGGCGTCTCATCGCCTACGCCTGGCTCCATGCACACGCTGATTGTTCTCGCAGGAGCCCAAGAGTTCGTTTTCGAACTTCAGAGATAGCGTAACAAGTGGCTCTACGAGAATCCGAATGCCATACAATTACTGCTCACGCCCGCAGATAGAGAATAGGGAACTTTTCAGCACGACGGGCCCCAGCAACCGATTCGGCGACATGTTCAGAGGTGGCATAACTAATATTCCGAGCATTATTACATGGCACCTCGCCATCTTCCTTGCTTAGCCGCCCTGACAAAATGTAACGAGTAAGCCTAACCAAGGAAGATCTGTCATTTGTTATTGATTCTAATCCGCTACATCTCAAGGGTTCGGCGTCAGATTAATACAGCATGAATACTTGACCGTGCCATAGGCGGATACAGGTTTGGCTCAAGGTCCAATTGCAGCGGTGGTTATGCAGTTGAGTTTGAGATATGTTAAGGCTAGCTTGATCTACCTGGCTGTGGGAGGAACATTACTTCTCCTGACATTCGCTCACATCTTGCCGTTTGAAATGACGGCTTTCTACTTCATGCAACTGTATGGCTTCGTTGCAATGATGATTTTCGGCTTATCGTACCTCTTCGTTCCTTCATTTTCCCATGCCTTCCTGCACAGCCTACGCTTGGCGAAAATGCAATTCTGGCTGATGAACCTCGGAATAATCGGAATGACCGTATCATTTTCAGGTTTGATCCCGTACAATCCCAACATAACATACCTCGTGGTCAGCTCCCTCGTCGTTCTCGTCCTAGCTTTGTACCTACACGCATACAACCTGTGGCGGACAATGCGAGGTTGGAAGGGCTCGCCGGGTGAAAAACTCGCCCGAGATGTTGCCGCCTCGAAACAATAACCAAACAGTTGCGAACAAACAGGCAGGTAAGTGCCGTGTCACGACTGTTTCGGAGTATGCTCGATAAATCATTCTTAATTCTTCTAGCGGCTCTCGTTGCAATCGCATTCTCACTATTCACGATTTTCCACTTCTTATTGCTCTCACAACTCGGCGAACCCGACGGTTTGACCGCATTTATTGTGGTTGCTTGTCTGTTAGTTGCTTGTTACGTGCTTGGGTTCATCGCGATGGCGTTTTTCGGGCTTTTCGTCTTAACGGAATTTTGGTGTCGAGGCAAGAGGTAGCCATTGGTACGGGCAAGGGTCTTGTTGGTCTGCCTTCGAACAGAAGAAAGTATTCAAATACGGTGTGTTGATTCTAACGGCGTATATTTCAGGCCGTGTGTTGAGCATGGTTGATGGTTGGTCCCCTCCCAAAAATGCGAAAATTTGGGGCCATTTGTTCAACGAAGTGGTCCGTGCAAAGCACTGCATGATGTGCGGCGCCTGCGTCGCCTCATGCCCGATTAATGTTCTCAACGTGAATGTAAATGAAGAACCAGTCATCAAAGGACCATGTGCCGCCTGCCAGGTTTGCTATTACAGCTGCCCCAGGCTGGAGTTTCCTTTGGATGAAATTGAGTACTACTTGTTCGGTAGGACTCGGAAACCCGAAGAAGAGTCACTGGGGATTTACAGGAATATTTACTCCGCGAGAGCGTTGGACGAGGAGATTTGGCATGCAGGCCAAGATGGCGGAACCGTAATAGCGCTAATGACCCACGCCCTCCAAATAGGACTGATTAACTCCTTCGCCACATCAGACTTCACGAAATCTAACTCGGTCTTCGTTCTTGGCAACGGAATGACCCTCAAGACAGTGCCCGTAGTAGGGGATACTGCAGCCGACCTAATTCGAACAGCCGGTTCGAAGTACACTCATGGCGGCGTTCTCGGCGTCTTGTCCGACGCCGCCGCATCATACCCCGATGGGCGAGTTGGTTTAGTTGCCCTTCCGTGCGAACTACAGGGACTATGGCGAATGTACACATCGCTGCAGGCCACGGTGAAATTTGGTGGCTCTTGGATCAGAGGTGGAAGACCAGTTCTAACAGTTGGGTTGTTCTGCTCGAAAGTGTACACACACGACCAGCTCGTCACCGAATTTATCCAAAAGAAACATGGGATAGACCCTGCAAAGATTACTAGGACGGTTGTCAAGAGGAACCGGTTCAAAGTCTACGTCGGAGCCGACCCCGTCCTCGACGTTAACATCAAAGAACTTGAGCCATACATGAGCCAACCGTGCCATTACTGCATCGACTACGTTGCCGAATTGGCGGATATTTCGGTTGGCGCAGTCGGTTCAGCTGACGGCTGGACAACCGTTATCGTGCGTTCGGAAATGGGACAGAAATTATTCGATAGCGCGGTCAGGTCCAAGGTCATCGAAGCTGCTCCTATAGAAATGGTCAAACCCACCGGACTACCATTCCTTGTTAAGCTCTCTAACAAGAAGAAACGGGAACGCAACGCATACTACCTGAGGCGGGGGTTACGCGAAGGGTTCCTTGAGCAAAGAAAACATGAACTCCTCCAAATTACCCCTGTCCCGACAGCCCAATGAACTCCCAACCTACTACCTACCGAGCATAGAAAGAGTTCATTGAAACATGAACCATGCCAAACCACCCAACGCTTGAAATGGGTCGGAAATTTTCCACCAAGTAGGTTTGAGTTCTACCAAGTGGAAATAGGTTTATCAGGTTTCTTTGAGACTCTGCCTTGCGGATCGAATCATGAGCCAAACAAAGGAAACAAAGGAACCGAATCAACCGAGTCGCAGTTCCGGTAGCAAATTGACCATCGCCGGCCTCGCTCTTGTTGCTGTTCTCAGCTTAGCTTTTGCAGGTTACACTGCTCTTAACCCTCACATGTCGACTGTTACTCAACAGCAATTGCTGACAAACACGCAGAGCTTCTACAATACGCAAACCCAGACGGCGACAAGCCTTAGCACGGTAACCAGCGTCCAAGTGGTCACGCAAACAACAACTACTGGGTATGGTAATGGATATTATCAGAACTGTCCGTACTACGGATGCGCCTACCCACCCCAGAATTACAATCCAGCGTACAGCAACTACTACTATTATCAGCCTCCGTGTCAAGCAAGCAGCGCAAGTAGTAACGCCGTTTCATGCCAAGGATTCTTCTACCAAGCCTCAAACGGATGCACAGTGCTGGTAATTCCGGTAAGGAATCCAGCCATTCAGGAGAGCTACGTCTACCAATACTATACGTTGCAAAATCTGTCCACAACCTATCCCAATTGGACATGGGTAACTGTGAATGGACAACTATACCAGGGCAGCAACACAAGCTCCAACGGCGCAGCATGTCCCGGCAACTACATCACCGTTAGCTCGATCTCGCAGTAGACCGAATCAATCTATAGAAGCGAAACTATAGAGGCAAAACTTAGCGCCGGTTGCCCTCCCATTTCTTAGGTTTAGATAGGTAACTTACGACGCGTTGACTGTTACGCTCTTTATTCGCGTGTAATGGTTGATTGCTTGTAGGCCGCTTTCGTAACCTATCCCGCTATCCTTGTAGCCGCCAAACGGAGTCTGAGGGTACGCGACTAGGTAATCGTTTACTGCTACCACGCCAGCTTGAAGTTGGTTAACGAGCCGTTGAGAGAGTTTCAGATCATTAGTCCACAGACCCGCGTATAACCCAAACTTGGTATCGTTCGCCATCTGAACAACCTCCTCAACCGACTTGAATTTGAACACAGTTAACACTGGACCGAAGATCTCTTCACATCCAATCTGCATGGTGGCGGTGACGTCTGTGAAGATCGTTGGTTTGAGGAAGTAGCCTTTACGCAAGGTTTGTTCTTGTGGTACAGTGCCTCCAGTAATTAGGCGTGCTCCGTCCTCACTCCCGGACTTGATGTAGTTCAGTACACGTTCTTTCTGGTCTTTGGAAACTAACGGGCCTAATTCGGTTTTCTCGTCTTGGCCAGGTCCAATCTTAATGAGTTCGGTCTGCTTCTTCAATTCGGTGAGAAATTTTTCGTATATCTCATAGTGAAGAAACAGTCGAGAACCGGCCCAACACATTTGCCCTGCGTTTGTGAAGATTGCGTACTTTGCCATTTGCACAGCCTTTTGAAAATCCGCGTCAGGGAAAACTATGTTCGGATTCTTCCCACCCAATTCCAATAGAACTGGCGTAACATTCTTCGAAGCTGTTTCCATGATCTGCTGACCAGTTTCTGTAGAACCGGTAAATGTGATACCGTCTATACCATGGTTGGAAATCAATTCCCTACCAGCCACAGATCCGGAGCCAGTTATGACGTTCAGAACGCCGTCAGGGATGCCTGATTTCTGAGCGTATTCTGCAATTTTGAGAAGTGTCAGCGGTGTCAATTCCGCAGGTTTCGCCACAATGGTATTTCCCGCGGCGAGCGCTGGAGCGATGCTCCTTGCGGCGAGGGCTAGTGGATAATTCCATGGTATGATGTGCGCTGTCACGCCGACGGGTTCGCGGAGGGTGTATGTTAACCTGTTAGGCGTAACGGGAATCGTTTCGCCCTCGATTTTGTCCGCAGCGCCGGCCCAGTACTCGAAAGCGCGGACCGCCCAAGCCACGTCTCCCTTCGACTCTCGAATTGGTTTTCCTTGATTGAGGGTTTCAAGTTTCGCGAGCTCGTCAAAGTTTTGGCGCATCAACGCCGCTATTTGCATCAGCAACTTACCGCGTTTCGTTTGTTCCATGTCACGCCAGCTAGCGGCCTCGAGAGCTCTACGCCCCACTTCTACGGCTTCGCGGATATCGTCCTTCGTGGCCCTTGGGACACGCCCTATCACATCCCCCGTTGCAGGATTTCTCAATTCGAACGTTTCTGTTGAGCTACCCGCTGTCCATTTTCCGTTCACAAAGAACTTCGAAGTCTCAGTTTGCATAGTCAAAGATTACACACAACTGTTACGGCGCAAATCTGAACCGAGCGGTTATGATGCTAGGCTAGTTTAGAGTTTGCTTGTGCCACTAGTTCGCTTAAGCTAGTTTCCTTGCAAAGCTCTGGAGGTAGGCCGCATAAACATAACAGTGCCGAAATTATGTTCGCTTCATCGTCGATAGTTTTTCTGATCTCTGATTCAATCTTTTTCAGTTCAGTCTCCGTCTGCCTGAATGTATGACCTATGAAGATTTTGGGTGTAAACCCGGCACCAATCTGCATGAACCTGCCCCCAATCAGCAAGAAGGGAATCTCTTTGTCCGAATTGAATTTGCGCACCAGTTTCTCATCAGTCTTCAATAGTTTCTGAAGAGGCTTGAACTCACGATCCTTGGTCTCCCGAGAGGCGAACTCGATGTGTGGGCTGTTATAGGAGGCCTTCGTGAAATCATAGGTCGGCAGGTTGAGGAATGGCTCATCCCTAGCTGCGCTCATTGTCTGTTTGAGGCCATCCCACTGCCCGAATTTCTGCAGAGCCCTAACTATGGCCCAACGTTCCGCGGCGCAATATGGGCAGTATTCAGCGCCCATAAAGAAGACGTAGAGCTTCCCGCCACGTCTCATAACGTTCTCTGAGACCTCCACAAACTTGCCCAGAACCTTAACCTGCCTGCTCATTGCTTGCTTACTCATTGCTCTGCCGCGCCGCCACGGAATATTAATGGTTATCATTTATTCCTACCTGTACCTTTCGACAAAAACAAGCTAACTTTTCCTCTCTGTAAACTTTCAGGAACCTTAAACGCGCTCACCCGAAGAAGAGGCTCATCACCCACAAAAGTGTCAAAGGCGACGCTAAGAATGGATTAGCGTGTGTCTTCCCAAGTTTGAAAGACCGACAAAGGGTTAGTTAACTGCGCAGTCGATGGTTCCAAGGAGAAGGCTTTGGTTCAGTTATTCAGGACTGAGAAGTCAAAGGTCTTTTAAACTAAGGATCGAAAACATCTGTGTTGGAGGATTTGTTTTGCCAGTTGAGGTACCTGAGAAAGATACAATCGGCCAAGTGATGAGCAGCCCGGTCACAACGATGGACTCAAACGGTACGCTTGACCTTGCCGCGAAATTAATGGTTCAACACGATATAGGATCGGTTATTGTGGTCGATGGAAAGAACCCTGCCGGGATTGTTACTGAACGAGACGTAACGAAACAAGCGATCAAGGCAAGTAATGTACTCAAGATGCCAATCAAACAGGTAATGTCTAAACCACTTGTTACAACAACGCCTAGCATGTCTGTTCAAGATGCCTTGGAGTTGATGCTCACGAACAAGGTCCGCCGTCTACCTGTTCTTGAAGGCAAAGAAATGCGAGGAATAGTCACGACACAAGATATCATGCGTTGGGTTCTCCGCGTTTCATATGAGCCCAATATACCAAAACACGTCAAAGCGATCTTGGAAATACACTAAGCGGCCTCAATTCCCAACTATCTGTTGCCTCTGGGCTTTGGGGAATTACACGGAGGACCAGAGCGCTGAAGGTCGCAATATTCGGTTCTGGTTTGATGGGTTCGGCAATAGCGCGGGACCTGGTTAGATCGAAAGTTGTTGACGAGGTCTCGGTTTACGATGTTGATCGAAAACGCTTGAACGCATTGGCGCGGGGAGTGAACTCAAGCAAGCTGTCGGTCAAGGTTCATGATGTGCGCCGTCGTTCAAACACCGTCAGGCTTCTGAAGCGATTTGATGTTGGCGTAGGAGCTCTACCTCACGGGTTGAGTGAGTATGCTATCGAATCAACGATTCGGGCAGGAGTCAATTTCGTTGACCTGATCTTTGGATGGCGCTTCGGACAGAAGGAAGTCCATAGAGCAGCTCGGAGAAAAGGGATGACGATAATACCTGCGTGCGGGTTGGCCCCCGGCTTAACCAACATCCTCTCGATGGCTGCAGCAGAGCAAATGAGTAAAGTTCACGAAGTTCACATAAAAGTCGGTGGCATCCCAGAACAGCCAAAGCCTCCGCTGAACTATCGAATCGTCTTCTCCTTTGAAGCAGTTCTTGAGGAGTACCTTCGGAAAGCAAGAATCGTCAAGAACGGAAGAACCACAGACGTCCCAGCTCTAAGCGGTCTTGAGATGGTGAGATTTCGCCCGCCGGTGGGGTATTGCGAGTGTTTCTACACCGATGGGCTATCCACCCTTGTACAAACAATGAAGGGAGTTCGTGAGATGGATGAAAAAACAATTCGTTGGCCAGGCCATGTTGCCCAAATCAAGACGCTGATCGAGTGTGGACTACTCGAAAACGAACCTGCATACTTCGAAGGAAACCTTGTTGTCCCTCGCAAGTTTGTGGCCAAGATGTTGTCCGATCGAATCAACCTTGGCAACGAGAAGGATCTCACCTTGCTCAGAGTCGACCTAACAGGAACGAGGAAGAATGAGAGAGTGCACCATCGGTATGAAATGATAGATCACTACGATGACAGACAGAGAATGACCTCCATGGCACGAACCACAGCCTTCCCATGCTCAATCGCGGCCCAAATGCTAGGTACAGGCAAAATTACTGAGAAAGGGCTTGTCCCCCCAGAAACAGCCTTTAGAGGAGAACTGCGCGCGACGTTCCTCAGATACTTGCACCTGAGAGGAATGAAAATCAGTTCTAGAACCATGCGGCCGTAAGAACTCGTCTAGTCCTCTTCCATGATTCGCCGAGAGAGTTTCTATTTTTAATGGATTTCGAAAACCGGTTCTGGTAACCGTTGATTTGTCTTATATCAAATCTCAAGGCATGGACAACGAAAGAAGTACGAGAGCTGGGTGCAAACAATGGTAGGTCTCGACAGAACAACTCGAATCGATACCGTCGGCGACGTCATGACGGGATGGGTAGTTACGGTTGGCCCCACGGATTCATTGTTGACTGCCCGAGACCTGATGACCCGAAACCAAGTGTCTCAACTTGTAGTCGTAGATCAGCGTAACCGGCCTGTCGGCTTCATATCCAAACGTGCAATCGCTCGATTTCTCCTAGAGGATTCGACAACACGCGGCCTAGAAGACATCCCAGTTTCAGAAGCCACCACCGATTCAATTCCGACCCTTAGGCTGGACTTCCCGGTTTTCAATGCCGCACGTCTTTTTGACACGGAAAACATCGCCTACGCTGTAATCAGCAACGATGATCCCCTTGCAGGAATTATGACGGAAACAGACCTCTGTCACTACTATTCGCAGAAGTGGCCTCACAAATTCAAGGTCGCTGATTTCATGACCAGAGATTTCATCTTCGCGAAAAGCAACTACCCTGCGGTACATGTAGCTCACGCAATAGTTTTCCGTCAGCCAAGCGTCCCCGTCATAGATGAGGAGCTAGTGGGCATCCTAACTCTATCGAACATCCTATCAATCAGAGAGAAGACACCCAAACCATCGAATGGAAGGTTGACCGGAACGCAAGAGAAGGATGTTGCGCTGATTACCACGAAAGAGCTGATGACGCCAAACCCAATTACAACCTACGAAGATACAGACTTGGCACAGGCAGCGCAGATAATCATCACCAAGGGAATAGGAAGCCTCCCGGTAACAGACAAGGAACCGAATGTAGTAGGCCTTCTCACCAAACATGACATTGTCAAAGCACTCGGCACAATCGGCAGAAACCTGATTGCATAGGCCTGAATTAATCATGACTGATTACTAGGAGCACGCACACCAGTTTCGCTAAGATTCTTACCGTTCAACCATTGGCGATTATGCTCCGAATAGTCGCGGGATAAGGGACCCGACGAGATATCCGATTGCGGCGGAACCGCCTCCGATAAATAGCACTTGAATCCCGCTACGGAGCAGCGCCATCCTAGCTAAACGCCCCTTTACCACGCCCAATACAAACAGAGCGAACGCAGTCGTTACGAGCGAGACTGGTAGTGCGAGAACCAAGGGCCACAGAAGATACGGCCATAGCGGTATGAGGGCGGCGCTAGCATAGGATGAACCTACAACGATTGCGTCCTTGGGCGCCGTATTCGTTTCTCCGTGTGGTAGGCCTAATTCCTTCTCTATCATTGTCTTGTTTAGAGAAGTAGTTGACCGAGCGATGATTTCGCTTGCCAGTTTTGCGTCTTCCGTGCTGAGTTCCTCTTCTCTCAATAGCATTTCGAGTTCCAGACGCTCCACTTCTGGATGGTCTCTGATTTGAGATGTTTCATCCTCGATTTCTGATCGGAACAATTGGTTCTCGGCCTGACTGGCTAAGAAGCTAGCAGTACCCATCGCGAGCGCCCCGGCAGCGGCCTCTGCTAGGCCACCAACTATGACTGTGACTGGGCTGAAGGCCGCAGCTGCTAAACCTGTAACAACGGCTAAGGGTACAAGTAAGCCGTCTTGGAATCCGAGAACAAGTTCCCGCACGCGTGAGAGGCGAGAGATCCTTCCCTTTTCGCTGAGGGCTCTAATCCGTAGTTCCTCTCCTGAGGTGGGGTGCGGAGGTCGTTTACTTCTGGACTTGAGCCGATGATTTGTGGGGTTAGTCAAATGATAACACCCAATGATCTGAGTTGGTCAAGTTTGACAACTACCAAGCTTCCTAGTTGACGTAGCTAGGATGGCGGTGCGGACCGCGGTTTAAGCTAGTTCACCAACTCCCGGTACTGATTGGGTGCGTTAGAGTTAAACTGGAATTCGAAACGCAAGAAAACTATGCGGTTTGAGATGTCAACTACCAGGCTCAAATAACTGAAGATATCAGATTCATTTAACTCAAAGAGTCATGCTCATCATGGACCTATTCCGCTTCGTCGCCACCGTAGTTGTAGTAACAGCTTCAGGCGCGCTTGCTCCTGGTCCGTTGTTCTTCGGTTTACTCATGCACAGTTCTAAGGAAGGGGCTCGGGCCGGTTTTTTCGCGGCTATCGGACATACGCTCGTGGAGTTTCCGCTAGTCCTTGCTCTCGCCATGGGCTTGCTCGCGGCCGCGAGTCAACCGATGATCAAAGGAGTGATCGGCGTGGTTGGGGGCGCGGGGTTAATTGGTTTCGGTGTGATGCAAATCTATGGAACGCTCAGGAGCAAACCCCGACCGGATGAAATTCACACGACGAAAAGCTTGCCCGCAAGTTCTCTCGTTCTTGGCTTGGTGCTGACCGGGCTTAATCCCTACTTTATTCTCTGGTGGCTAACGATAGGTTCAATTCTAATCGTCCAAGCTTTAGCTTTCGCAGCTATCGTCGGCGTACTGGTGATGTATGCCTCACATGTCTGGATGGACTACGCATTTCTGACGGCGATAGCCCATCTAGGCAAGAAGGGTAAGGGGATTGTTGGTTCAAGATACTACAAGCTCGTCCTCATCGCCTTTGGGTTAATCCTCACCTACTACGGTGCAACTTTCGTAATAGAGGCCGCCAAGGTGTGAACACGGAACGATTCCGTGAGAGGTCACTAGTTTTCTGCAAGAAAGAATCTAGGTTTCAGACCTCGATATTCTCGCAATCTTCGCCTTGTAAATGATACCAATTGCACTTAGACCTGAAGCTCCCATGATCAGTACACCTAGAATGTAAAGCCAGTAAGACAATCCACCGATCGAAGGATCGACAAAAGTCCATAAAGACGTCCCTAAGGTTGCTACTAAGACACCAACACCGGCCAACCAACCAGTGGCACGCTTCATCGTCCCACCGACACCATAGTAGTCAACACCCAGAAGCACCAAAGCCATGGCCGCTAGTGTCATAATACCGAACATTGGGTTGACATTTGCGAACACGTCGTGGTTCGCAGCCAAGGTCGAACCAAAAAGATCTTCATGGAACTCTATGTAAAACCCCTCAATTACGCTGTTCACAACCGCAGCAACCCAGATACCAAGCAAAGTCAACCTGACGCTGTCCTTCCATGAACTCTTTCCGTTTAGCTTGGTCAACGCCAGAGGAATCAGCGCGATCATAGCTCCGAGAGCAGTGATCGTCATTACTGTATCGTCCCCTGCCATACCATTCACACCGTCAGGCCCACTTTGGAAGAGAGTGGGAGGAGCAAAATTGAGTGCGGCCTCAAAAATGAAAATGACCGTGACCGCGACCAAGCCGATTGAAGTTATCCACAAACCAAGGCTGGCCACATTTCTCCTTGACCCTTTCAAATCTGAAAACTTGAAACGTGTCGCGACTAAAGCAACAACTCCCGTCATAATGGCGATCCCCATATCATGCGAGTGAGGACCAGCCAGAGCGGCCACAAAGGTCCCCGCGTCCCCGAAAAATGGGATGAAAACAGAAAAAATACCCACACCAAAAATCATCATCCAAAGATTTAGGAATCCAATCATTCCTGCGATAAAAGCCGAACCTACGGAGAACAATGCTAGCCAGTAGCCCGCCCCAGCCTTTGAGTACACTGAGAAATCCTTCCTGCCCGGAAACATTCTGAGCACGTATTGTGGCCACATACGAGGTGGGAATGCCTTCATTTTCGGCGCGTAAGTTCCGGCCTGCTTTCTTGGCATGAGTAGGAGTTGAACGAAGAGGGCGCCACCCACGTCACCGATCAAGATGAACGCTACGACATACAAACCCAAAGGTATGTCAGGAAAACTCGCGTCAAGGGTCGGGCTCAAGTAAAAAACGCCGCCGGCTGCTGCAAAGACAACAGCGGCAAAAGCTCTGTAGGATATGGGAAAATCAATTGGAGGCTCGTATTTCTGAAGATTGAAAATTGAAATCACCAAATAGGTGGCTAAGGCGGCAATTCCTATACCTATTGAATGGAAAAATAATATGCCATAGTACGTATCCAACCCTGGAGGTAAACCGAGGAAGGCGTATAGGCCTGCCGTGACCACGATGACTAGGGTCGTCGCCCACATGAGCGATTTGAGCGACAACATGTAGTTGTGGGTATAGGTAACTGCCCCTACTTCTTGAACAGCCTTCAACAAGATCCCGCACGGGTTTACTCGGTAATTACTTAAGGTGTTCGCATGCTGAGTAAGTATGAACATAATCCGGATTGACGGGAAGTAGAGGGAGCCTGCTCTAATCTACCATGGACCTCCGTTCTGGATGCGGTTAGCGCGTAGAGTCCTTTCCCGGCATTGTTCGCTTTTATTGCTGGGAGTCGGAATCATCCCGGTTTACTATGACTGCAACCAATCCTGCTCCCGTCAAACCATTCGTACCCATTGACGTACTAAACGAGATTGACATTCGAGTTGGGACAATTGACCTTGTTGAGGAAGTGAAAGGATCGGACAAATTGATGAAGCTGACTGTGAACTTCGGAAACCATAAAAGAAGCATACTGACCGGAATCAGAAAAGAACGCCCAAATCCGAAGGAGGTTGAAGGAAAACAGGCTCTATTCATCGTCAACCTCGAACCCAAGAGAATGTTTGGAGAACTTTCTGAAGGGATGCTCTTAGACATAGGGTATGCTGATGGAATTGTCCCTGTGCTTGCAGTGCCGGAACGGCCCGTACCTAATGGCGCGCGGGCCGGGTGACTTCTTGGCTCAAACAATGAATTATAGAAAGAAAAGGTGGAGGAGAGTTGGGTGCTGAGTCTTAGCTTAGTGTTTGGAGCGCATTGCAATCAGATATCCTAATCCTCCGGCGAAGAATCCGATTAGGCCGAGAATTAGAAAGATCGCTATTGGTTCACTGTAGTATTGTAGGATGTTCACATGTACTTGCCCTGTGTTCCATCCCATACCTCCGAACGTAGTAGGTTGCATGGCGGCACCACCAAGGTATCCACCTGCCATGGCTAGGAATGCCGCGCCCGCTACGCCGATGTTGCCGAGAACTAGATGTATCCAAGCCAATATTTTCGACGCGCCCTTGTAGGTCCTGCCTTGCACGGTCTCAATGAAGAAGTAAAACAGTGAAGTCACCGCGATCCCGACCACGCCGACTATCAAGTAGGTGAGGTATCCCACGGTGAACCAAGTTCCTGCTTCCCCACTTGCGATTACTCTGGAGACTGCAACCGGCAACAAGCGGATTTGATCGCCGAAGCCACCTAGAAATGTAATGACTGCTGCGGCTGCACCTTGGATCATTGCTGCGTATAGAAATAGACTGGCCATTTTGCTTTGGGCTCCTTTTGTTTGCAATTTTATCCCTCCCTCAAAGTTGTGATGCGGTAAGTATCATCTAACCCCATTTAAGAGCCAAGTATATGTTTTCCATACGAGAAAATAAAAAATCAAATACGAGCCCCCAAACGACCCAGCGTTAACTGGGACCGTTCCAGCTCCTACTTAGCCCAACATTGACCTCGACTTGTGATGTCCAACTGCTCGATGAGTAACGGCAGATCGTTTACTGATCCTAGAAGGTAGTCTGGTTCAGCTTGAATCAATCTATCGCTCCGGAACGGCCCTGTAGCAACAGCAGCAGAACGTAACCCTGCCGCCCGCGCCGCCATGATGTCGATGACACCATCGCCTACAAGAATGGCCTCTTCGGGTGTGACATTCATTTCGGTCAGAAGTTTTCGAACCGGGGCGCCGTCCGGTTTCATCTCTTCGCAGTCATCTCTCGTAACGATAGCGTCGAAGAAGGTTGTCAGTTGGCATCGCCTGAGAGTTATTTCTGTGCCAGCATGCCCGTTGTTCGTTACTAGTCCAATTCTCAGGCCGCGAGCACGGAGCACTTGGAGCGTCTCAACAGCACCGGGGTACAAGGTAACCTCGTTCGCGGCTTTGACTTCCATGTCTTCAAGGAGGTCGTAGAATCTTCGCCGGAGGCTTGTGAACCTATCAGTATCCAGTTCATCCTTCAGTTTCTTGAGGATAAGATAGAGGCTGAGTTGTTCACTCATTTCCGGCGTGCGCAGGTTTAGTTTGTCAACTTCCCGCAGTGCTTTGCGTCGGGCAGCCATGTAGTCGAGGTTGAACTTCGTTATCGTTCCATCCATGTCCATTACGATGCCTTTGATCGTCAAGCACTTGTCTTCCAGAAGCATTGTCTGGCAACGACTAATAGTGGAATTCATTAAAGGTTGATGATGATTACCCATGCCCTGGAAAGAGGTTGACCTAGCTAGGGTCCACAGATTGTTCTATCCGCAAGTTCCAGTCGTCATCACCTGCGAGTTTGATGGAAGAGTTGGGGGAATGCCTGCTATCTGGTGCATGCCCCTCTCGTTCAACCCTCCCTTGGTCGGAGTCGCCATCGCACCGGAACATGAGACCTACAGAATGATTATGGGCGCACGGGCGTTCGGTATCAATTGGCTAGGTTTCTCTCATGCTGGACAGATTGGTGAGCTTGGTGAGACCTCAGCCAAAACCTACATTAACAAACTCTCGGCGGCCGGTTTCAAAACAATCAAAGGCAAGAGAACGTCCCAACCCCTAATCCAAGAAGCCTCCGCGGCCCTGGAATGCCGCCTCAACGAAACGCACCGAACCGGGACACATGAACTCGTGGTCGGCGAAGCAGTAGACGCAATGGCGAATAGCGACTTTGTCGACTACTGGAACCTCTCAAGATACACCCCCCTTCTCTACGTTGGGACAGTGAATGGTAAGGAAAAGAGCTGGGTCTTCAGATCAGTGCGTGGGAAGTCCGTGGAAGTCCCTCTCAGACACTAGGTTCGAGCGAAGTTCTCCACAATCGTCCCTGCATACTCGATTCCCCTGAAGAAATCCTCCACCACTTCAAACTCGTTCGGTGCATGCGCATGCGAAAATGCCGAGGCACATCCCGCCCAAACAGAATTTAGACCCAACCTCTTCGTGAAGAGATAATCCGGGCCAGAACCTGCGGCGGTCGGAGACACAGACGCCTCATTCTTGAACACCTGTTTTGCAGCCGAGATGACTGCTCGAGCGATAGGTGCATCGATAGGGGTCTTCGAAGGTTCTACGCTGTTTAGCTTTACAACTTCAATGTCTCGGAAATTGTGCTTTCTCAGGTGTACTTCCAATTTCTTGAGGAGGTCTTCAGGGTTTTGGTCATAGACCAACCTGAAGTCAAGTTTGGCCATGGCCTTGCTGGGGAGAACTGTTTTGGAGCCTTTCGCTGTATATCCGGTGATAAAGCCGCAGACATTGCAGGTTGGTTCGTAGAGGAGAACTCTCAGTGCCTCGAATCCTCTTCTTTCAAGCAAGAAAGAGGATAGGCCCATCTCTGACTTATTCCTCTCTTCGTCGAACGGCATTTTCCTCAGGAGTTCAAGTTCGGCCGGAGTCGGTTTGTGTACTCGATCGTACCAACCATCAATCCTGATCTTTTCATCACCTTGCTTAATCGAGCCGAGTGCCCAGATTATGCGCCACGCGGGATTCGGAGCCAGTGGGGCTAGGGAAGAGTGAAGATCGACCTTCGGCCCAGACGCATGGAGCTCGACGTAGAGTATGCCTTTCACACCCAAAACGACCTCAGGCCTGCCCGTTTCATCTATTCCTCCGTCAAAGCACACGTCAGCGTCAGCTTTCAACTTCAATCTATTTTCCTCCACAAAGTGCGGAAGATGAGGACTGCCGATTTCCTCCTCACCTTCGAAGAAGAATTTCAAGTTGACAGGCAATTCGCTATTGGTATTCCGATAGGCTTCCACCATTTTGACCAACGCCATTACGTTGTTCTTCGAATCGGAAGCACCGCGCGCAAAGATTTTCCCATTTTTCAACTCCGCCTCAAAGGGATCCGACTTCCATTCTTCTAGAGGCTCAGGGGGTTGTACATCATAATGACCATAGAACAATAACGTCTGCTTCGACTTCTTGTTCAGGACACTACCCAACAGGACTGGGTTCCCGTCGGGCTCGTCCACAAGTTCAGTTTCTATTCCTGCTTTTCGCATGAACCGTTCCAGAAGATTGGCGCATTCACGGATTCCGTGTGCCTGCGCCGAAACGCTCGGTTGCCTGAGCAATGTTCGAAAGTCCTCTAGTATCCTGTCTCGATTGCTGGTCACGTAGGCAGCGGCGCTACGATTCATCCTATCCACTGGCCAAACTTTGGTGCCGACCTCGTTGAAAACGGTTTCTTATGTCAATAGGTGGCAGTTTTAATTGTTGGCGAGTTGGTTTGCTTGAACGAGTCGCTTTGGAATTCACTAGGGCTGAGAAGCGGTTCATCGATGATAATGATGTGGCAAGATTCGCTACAGTGGACCCGGATGGGATCCCGCATGTGGTTCCGGTCTGTTACGTCCATAGTTCGGACGCGTTCTGGGTGGCAACTGATTACGGGACAAGAAAATACCGCAATCTCCAGAGGAACGATAAAGTCGCCTTACTTGTCGATGCTGGTAGCGCGTCTAATTGCGGCATACTCGTCCAGGGACGGGCTAAGACCTTCGATAGAGGGCCGGAGTTCCGTGAGATTTATGACGTTTTTCACAGGAAATTCGATTGGGTTCGTGAAATGCCTTGGAAGGAAGGTGAGGCACCTTTCGTCAGGATTGAACCAATACGGAAGGTGAGTTGGGGACCGAAACAGTAAGACTATGCATTGCTGTGATGGGTGCAAATCTTAGAATAGTCTTAGCGGCCATTTGCCTGAGAATTTACAAGGTCTTGTTGAAATTTGCGTAGGCTTAATTTAGCGCCTTGCGGTGGGAGGTTTAGGTATTTGATTATGAGCTATTGTGGTTGTGGTTACCCGTACAGCTATTCGTCGTACCAGTACTCACCGTACCAGTACTCGCCGTACCAGTACTATGGCTATTCACCTTACATGGCGTACCCATCGTACGGCTACTATCCATCCTACGGCCTGCCGTTAGGCTACGTTTACAGCGAACCATTTGCCTTTGGTTACCCGCGCGGTGAACACCGCGTCGGCAACTGCCTAATGATCTGTCAGTAGAGCAACAACTCTTCCTTCGCGTCTATGAGGCCGCAATGTGAATAGCAGCGTAAGCTCTAGACCGGCCGCCGATTGTTGGGTCCTAGAGTCTCATTGGGGTCCATTTCAAAATGAGTGGCCACGAGTCACACAACGCACGTGACGTTAAGCTTCTGCTTGTTGCAATGGGCATTAACGCGTTACCTCTTGGTTACACGCTCGTCGTTTTGCCGATCTATTTGAGCAACCTAGGTTTCTCAGGCGAGGTAATAGGTGCAATAACAGCTGCTTCGTCTTTTGCAAGCACGATTGGGCTGATACCTTTCGCGATTGCTGCCGACCGTTATGGTAGGAAGCCTTTCGTTGTTTGGGGCTTCCTATCGGCGACCTTGGCCTACATAGTCTTTGCATTTACCCGCGACTTGAACTCGTTGTTAATAGCTGGCGCAATTGGTGGAATTGGGTTAGCGGGTGGTTTCAGTACCGCAGTCTGGACGCCTGCGTGGACGGCACTCATTTCCGAAAAGGCGGGAGCGGAAGAGCGAACCAGAGTTTTCGCGTTGTCGCAAGGTATCTGGACGATTGCACTAACCGCTGGGTCAGCTGCGAGTGTTCTTCCAGCCTTCTTCCGCGCACAGTTCAGTTCGACGTTCCTAGCATCTTACGAGTATCCGTTTCTGATTTTTGTGGGCCTCTCGATTTTATCGGGTTTGGTTCTCTTACCAATTTCTGAGTCGAAAGTGATTCCGACAGGCCTCAACGACGGCCACCGATGGAACTTCCTTCCCAAGAAATCGCGTCCTCAAATCGCCAAGTTCTCAGCGACCTTAGGTTTGGTCGGGTTTGGATCCGGAATTGGCCTCCAGCTGCTTTCTCTCTGGTTCAATAAGGTGTATGGGACAAGTGAAACGACTCTCGGCCCATGGTTCGCGGTAGCCGAAATAACATCACTGATCGTTGTACCAATAGTTCCGAGATTAACGAAAAGCTTGGGCACCCCCAAGAGTGTTCTCATGACGCAGGGATTATCAGCCAGTCTGCTGGCGTCAATGGTTCTTGCGCCAACATACCAGTTCGCTGCATCCATCTTTATTGCGCGTAACTTCTTCATGAACTTGGCATGGCCAGTGCAACAATCTTACTTGATGGGAACCGTAACGCCCGACGAACGGGCCTCCGCATCAGCGATAACTTACACAATCTGGGGGGTAGGAAATTCCGTTAGTCCGATTCTAGCAGGCTATTTCCTAAGCCAGGCTTCACCGCTCTCGCTCTCCGCGCCTCTACTAATCGGCGGAGCAGCATATTTGGCGGGTGCTGTAGGCTTTTACATACTCTTTCGCGGAATCCCGCCAGCAGAGGAGGTACTCCCCCTATCAAACATCGGTCATGAGGTCATGTAGACGAGGGGCTGAATCTCAAGCCTTAACAGGGACTAGTTTCTTGCCCTCCCAGTTGAAACCTAACTCCTTCAGCTCTTCCAAGAACCACCTTAGGTTTTCTTTCGGTTCATGAAACCTGTCGAAGAGCTCTTTCATGACATACCCGAGGAATGAGGCGAAGAGTTGCTTATCCTCGATGTACAGCCGGTTTAGGAATAACGACAAGCGGTCAAGCTCGTAATCTCCCGTGAGGACATCGGCATAGACATTTTCCCAAGCTTTCTCCAGGTTGAAATGCCGCACAGCTTCACGCATATACGGGAAAAGGTCAGTGAAATATTCGCGTAACATTCCCTGGGAGCGAAAGACTGCCTGCACAAGTTTTCTAATTCTCATATCTACTTCTGGAATGCCGCTCAAAGATCATCGATCCAACGAGTCTACAACCTTAGCTCCCTATTATGGATAGATTTCCTTGAGCATGAGTTTTATTCGGTTTTCTACTTCGCTCGGTTCTACCGCGCCAGTTTCCGTAATGTATTCCGAAACGTCGTGGCTTGGCGTGATGTCGAAAAGGTCGTTTGAAGCCTGAACAGGTTCACCTAGAAAATCGGCCGTACTGAACTTCATCGACTCGCAGACACTGTAGAAGGGGATTCCCCGTTCTTTTGCTGCGGCAGCAATGCTCTTGGTTCCGACCTTGTGAAGTAGGGAACCATCCGTCAGGACGCTGTCAGCCCCAACCAACACGATGTCAACACCTGAAATAACTGAACTAGCCGCTGAATCGGCGACGAGTTTCACAGGCACACCCAGACCCGCTAGGGCTTTAGCGAGCTTCCTTCCTTCCATTCCCGGGTATGACTCTGTGGCATAAACCTCGAATTGTTTCCTACCCTTCATGCCTAGCTCCAACGCCCTTAGGACAGTGCTACTGTAGCTGTGGGTGAGGACATGGTCAGCTTCTGGCAATATAGCAACGGCGTTTCTCGAGGCGTCCTCCGAGGCGCCGCTTGACCGTTGAGCCATCCCCTCAGATAGCGAGCGGATTAACATCCCGTAATCGGCAGCGGAAACTGAGCCCTCCTTCCGGGCGGCCGAGAATAAGAACATGCCAACTAGATTTCTTACATTCGCCATAGCTGGTTGCACTTTGCGCAACTTTAGCGCCGCAAATAGGAGGTTGCAGAACACCTCCTCAGTAGTTGTGGTCCCTGAAATTTCAGTGGTGGCAGCTAGTAGTTGAATTGCGCTCCGGCCGATTGTGCTTGCCCCGTGAACCTTATCCTTCGCAAGAGAGTCGACTCCTGCCATAACCTTGGTGAGCTCTTCTGGAGCGGAATGGAAGTTGCAGCGGACGCGGTCAAAGGTTTCTTCGAGTTTCGGGACCGTTTCATACGACCTTAGCTCATTAGGGTGAATCCATCTGCATTCTGCATTTTCCCAATCGAGCATAATTGTATTTGACCGTGTTTCAAACAGGAATGGGTGAACAATCCAGACAGTCTTCGTTTGCTCGTCATATGCGCGAAGGACTTCACCCGCCCTTACCAAGTCGATATACTCTGGGGACAAGCCGAGCTCTTCTTGTATTTCGATTTGCGCGCGTTGTAGCGGATCTTCGCTTCCTTCCAGATAGCCACTTACCGCTGCCCATTTGCCCTTGTGTGTCCCAACCTTCTCGCTTCTTCTTAGTAGAAGGATTTTTTTATCGGCAATCAGAAACGCGGTTACGACGTTTTTGTATTCCAATTAGCCACACTGAAAACTCTCTTTGCTCAATTCTTCAGGGAATCCAGCTGGGGCTGCGCAGTTTCCAATCGGTTCCACAGTTTCGCTGCGGCGCTTTGTGAGATGGATTGAGCTTTCTCTTCGTCGAAGGTGAGAAGTTGTTTATTCTTGACGATGAACTTACCGTTGACGAGTACGGTTTCAACATCGTCCCCATCTACGGTATTGACCAGGTGGCCTACGACGCTGTTGGCGTTGAGCGGTGTTGGGAGTACGTTCGGTTTGATTACTATAAGGTCCGCCTTCTTCCCGGGCTCTATGGACCCAAATTCCTTCTCCATGCCGTACAACTTTGCTCCGTTTACCGTCGCCATCTCTAAGACGGTGTAAGGGTCGATTGCGTTCGGGTTCTTATGGTATACTCGGTGCAATAAGTAGGCTGCACGCATGTTCTCGAACATGTCGAATATGTATCCGTCATTTCCCAAGCCCACGTTGATTCTCTTCTCTAGCATTCTAAGAACTGGCGCAACTCCAACAGCGTTCAACATGTTGCTCATGGGGTTGTGTGCGATACCGGTATTTGTTTGGGCAATGATGTTGATTTCATTGTCATCGAGGTTCACGCAGTGGGCTAAGACCACGTCAGGCCCAAGCAGTCCAACGTCACGTAACCTTTCCACGGTACGCTTACCATAATTCTCCAAGTTGTGGTGAAGATCCCCCAGCCCTTCAGAGGCATGTATGGTAATTGGCACGTGGTACTTTGCCGCCAGCGCCTTTACTCGTTTGATGAGGTCGTCGGAGACAGTGAAGGAGGCGTGGATACTGAAGAGAGGTTTGGCTTTGCTTTCAGGTTTGGAATGCATTTTCTCTGCGAACCGTACGTTCTCCTGTACCCCCCTCGATCCTTCATCCTTTGAGTGTCGCTCGGTCGCTTCGAATGCTACAAAACCCCTAATCCCGACCTCCTCGACGGCGCGTGCAATATGGTCCAATACACCTGAGATTGAGTTGGGCCCTGAATAGGTGTCCGCGAAAGCCGTCACACCTGACTTGGCGAACTCAACCGAAGCAACCAAAGCGCTTGCGTAGGCATCCTCGAAATTCATCGCCTCGTCCACGGGCCACCAAACACGTTGAAGAATTTGCGTAAAATCTGAGGGCGGCGTTATCTTCAGTGCTGCTCCCCTCAGCAGCATGCCGTACAGGTGCGAGTGGCTGCAGACGATCCCGGGCATTACGATACGTCCGGACGCGTCTAAGACCTCAGCTGTACCGTGCTTCTTCTGAAGGTCGACAGTCTTCCCGATTTCCACAACCTTGCCTCGCTCTATCGCGACGGTATGATCTTCCAATATCCGTCGGTGACTATCCATCGTGACTAAAACACCATTTCTTACGAGGAGGTCAACCAATAATGAGGACCAACCTGAGGAGCAACACCATTCGATAAAATAGGTTGTGTTACCATCCTATTTGAAATGAAAAGGGCTGAGTCACTCTGGCTACTTCGAAGTTGCGAATAATTGGCTTGGGGGATTCCACGACGGCTGGCACTCCAGGTTTCCTTTCCCCACTTGAAGCCCCACCTAACGGCCGAGGCAATCCCGAAAGCCAATACGCCTACTGGATGAAGAAAACCCATCCCGAGTGGACGGTGTTAAATCGTGGCGTCAACGGCCAGAGGTCAGATGAGATTCTGGCCAGATTCGAACGCGATGTTCTGTCGGAGTCAGCGAATTGCGTTGTGATCCTGGCAGGAGTCAATGACGTTTACCAAGGCGCACCCTTAGAATTTACAAAGAAACACCTGCTCACAATGTATGAGAAAGCCATCGCTGCAAAGATTACTGCGGTTGCAGCCACAGTACTTCCCTACAACACGGCGTCGACTCGTGAAACAGAAGCGATCCGTGACCTAAACAATTGGATAGCCAATACCGCGAATCGACTTGGAATTCTGTTCTGCAATACTAATCTGACAGTCAGGGATCCACGCAACAAAGACCGCCTGCTCAGTACACCGGATGGACTCCACCCCGATGTCTCTGGTTACCGTAAAATGGGCCAAGCTTTAGCTGAGACAATTGCTCGTAAAGCCAAAATCGAATAATTTGGCCACCGGACCCCCCTAAGCCCACACACGAAACTGTCAAAGCCACCTCCTCTTGTACCATGGTGGTGTGCCAGGCTAGTGCCACGGATTCCAAATCTCGGTAGAATAAGGGGAAGGTATTGCAAACTATTCTAATTGAAAACGGTAAGGTTCTGCGGTCGGGTCGCCTCGCCAAGGCGAATATTGTTATCGAAAATGGAAGAATAAAATCCGTTGGTATCGCAGAACCCAAGCAGGTTGACAAGCGAATCGATGCGAAAGGTAGGCTCATCCTCCCAGGCTTAGTGGACGGCCATGCTCATCTGCATGACCCTGCCTTCACGAATCGCGAGGACTTCACAACTGGTACTTCTGCGGCTGCAGCAGGGGGCGTGACGGCAGTAGTCGAGATGGTTCTTTCGACCCCTGTCGACACCCCTGATCGTGTCAAGGCTAAGATCGAGCAGGGAAAACGAAATTCATTGATCGATTTCTCCCTCCACGCTGGGATGATGAACCTCAGCAACCTTTCTAACATAGCAACAATCGCGGCTTTGGGTGTTCGATCATTCAAGACCTTCACATGCAAACCTTACTACTCCGACGACCACACCCTCATGTCTCTGATGCGCGAGACCTCAATGCAAAATTCGATTCTGAACGTGCACGCTGAAGACGAGCAAACGGCTAACGAAAACCTTGACAGGCTTACTGCGGAGGGTAGGAAGGACCCAAAGGCGCATACTGAGTGGAAGCCAAATGTGGCCGAGGAGCGAGCGGTTAGGAAGGTTGTTGAATTCTCGCGGACGCTGAAGGCCCGACTCCACATTTCTCACATGTCCACTCAAGAGGGCGTCGAAATTGTTCGGCAAAATAAGCGCCTGCGGGTCAGATTGACTGCAGAAACCTGTCCCCATTACCTAACCTTCACGCGTGGAGATATGAAGAAACAGGGACCGTACTTGAAGATGAACCCTTCACTGAAGGGGCCGAAAGATGTGCAGGCGCTCTGGGAGGGCCTTCGCGATGGAACCATTGACATGGTTACTTCGGAACATGCGCCCGGGGAACGCGTGGAGAAGGAAGTGGGATGGACCGATATCTGGAGGGCGTGGGGCGGCGTCCCAGCGATCGAAACCATGCTGCCTGTCCTGCTGAGTGAAGGAGTAAACAAAGGCCGAATCGGCCTAACGACTCTTCAGAAAATATGCTGCGAGAACCCGGCAAAGGTATTTGGCCTCTACCCTAGAAAGGGTGTAATTCAGAAGGACGCTGACGCGGACCTAGTTATCGTTGACCTTAAGGCAAAACGGACAGTTCGGGCTGAAGCTTTGCATTACAAGGTTGGATGGACTCCGTATGAAGGCTGGACCTTGAAAGGGTGGCCTATCCTGACTGTGCGTCGAGGAGAAATATTATACGAGGACGAACAAGTGGTAGGTGAACCCGGGGCCGCAGATTTCCTGCCCATGTCACTATAAACTGGTCGAACCTCAATGCTCTCACTCATTGTTCTGGCAGCGGGCAAATCCACTCGGATGCATGGCAGAAACAAGCTACTCATCAAGGTTGAAGGCCAGCCCATGATCCGCGGAGTGGTTGAAGCAGGACTCAAGTCCAAGGCGGATGAAGTGATCGTAATTCTCGGCTGGGAAGCCGAAAAAATCAAGAAAGCCCTCGAGGACCTCCCCTGCCGATTCGTTGTGAACAAAGACTACGAGAAGGGACAGAGTAGCTCCGTGAAAGCGGGACTGAAGGAAGTTGGCGAAACGACGCAGGCCATACTCATTCTACCGGGCGATGTAGCCAGGATAGATGCAAGCTCAATAAATCTGGTCATCGACGAATATGCTCGTCGAAAGGGCTCAATAATCGTGACGGCCTACAAAAGCAAGCCCGGACATCCGATTCTGTTTGATAGGCAGCTCTTCAACGAAGTCGAACAGATCGACGAGCAGTCATTCGGGTTGAAAGCAGTAGTTAAGAAACATGAAGAGGCAGTGCGATTCGTTGAGGCCGGCTCTTCCAATGTTCTGGGAGATGTCGACACGCCAGAAGATTTAAAGAGACTCTGAATTCGTGGGCAGATCAAGACAACGTTCTATGGCATCCTGTTGCCCAGAACCTTTGACAGTTCACTCGCAACGAAACCCGACGAGCTAAGAGCGAGCACGATTAGCCATTCCACAAGGTTGAGACCTGTAACGCTGAAGATGCCTGCTAACACTTGAGTCTGGAAGATGAATGGCATGATAATTGCTTCTCCCAGGACGATTGCGACTAGTGGCTTGTTCCCTAGAGGACCAGCGGAGAAAAATGTCCGGTTGAAGGATCTGCAGCTCAAAGCGAAGAAGATTTCAAAAAACACTATTGTTGCGAAAACCATGCTTCGTGCCTTGAGTTCGGCGAAAGCAACAGGGTGAGCAAAGGTCCAACCGTAGCTGAACAGCCCATACGCGAAAGCTATCCCTACAAGTATTAGTAGTAGTATGGCTATGCCCGCCAACCAGCCGTGGACTGTTGCGAAGATACTCTCCTTAGGGTTTCGAGGAGGCTTCTCCATGAGAAGGGGATCGGGTGGGTCCGTGCCCAATGCCAGTGCAGGGAGGCCGTCCGTCGCCAAGTTGACGAACAGGAGGTGTTTCGCTAAGAGTGGAAGCGGGAGGGCCAATAGCCCTGCTGCGGCCATGACTAGGATCTCGCCGATGTTGGCGGAGAGCAAGTAGGTCAAATATTTCCTGATGTTCTCGTATATGCCTCGGCCCTCATAGACTGCGGAAACTATTGAAGCAAAATTGTCATCGGTGAGAATCATATCGGACGCTTCTTTTGTCACGTCCGTCCCTGTAATTCCCATAGCCACACCAATGTCTGCTTTCTTGAGAGCCGGAGCATCGTTAATTCCATCTCCTGTCATCGCCACCACGTTCCCCCTCCTCTTGAGTGCCTCAACGATGCGACTTTTATGTTCGGGCGAGGTGCGGGAATAGGCTCTCACGTTTTCAACAATCGAAGAGAACTCTTCTTCGCCCATTTTGTCCAGCTCTGCTCCGGTCAAAGCTAGGTCGCCTTCTTTCAAGATCTTCAGTTCTTTGGCGACCCATGTTGCGGTCAATTTTTGATCCCCCGTTATCATTACCACGCGTATGCCCGCCTTCTCACAGAGTTTCACTGCCTCTGCTGCCTCGTCCCTCGGGGGGTCAATCATGGCCATCAGTCCGAGGAATGTCATGTCGCGTTCAATTCTTTCATCTATGATCTCGGGCAGCGCTTCCAAGAATTTGTATGCAACTGAGAGGACTCGAAATCCCTCCGCGGCGAAGCCATTGTTAGTTTGAAGTATCTTTTGTCTTGAATCTTGGTCTAGAACTACACTCGACGCTGAATGCGCAACTTTGCTGCATTTCTGTAGGATGATTTCTGGAGCGCCTTTGCTCGTGACTAGGTAATTGCCATGCTTAGTTGTGTGGGCGGTGGTCATCACTTTTCTTTCGGAAGTGAAGGGTACCTCGGCTACACGTGGAGATTCATTTCGCGCAGCTTCTACGTCTATTCCCGTCTTTGCGGCGGCTACGACCAACGCCCCTTCGGTCGGGTCACCAATTATCTTCCATGCGCCGTTTTGTTTTGTCAGGTTTGCATCGTTGCAGAGGACCCCGCATAGGCAGGCGAATCTAACGGTATCTTCTTTCGTCTGTGTGAGAGCGGGCTTGAATTCGCCCCGCGGCTCATACCCTACTCCCGTGACTTCGTATGAGTTGCCCTGAGCGTAGACTTTCTTTACGGTCATTTCCCCTTTAGTTAATGTCCCGGTTTTGTCTGTGCAGATGACTGTAGTCGAACCGAGCGTTTCGGTGGCTGGCAGATGCCTGACTATAGAGTTCCTGCGCGCCATTCGATAGACTCCTATCGCTAAGGCTCCTGTTACAACGGCGGGAAGCGCTTCCGGGACGGCTGCCACCGCTAGGCTCACGCCCCATAGAAACATGTCAAGAAGCGCGCGGCCGTGAAGTACGCCGAGTAGTGAGACTAGTGCAACGGTAACGAGAAGCACCTTAACCATCCAGTTGCCGAGCTCGTCCATTCGCTTCTCGAGCGGAGTTTGTTCTTGCTTGTCGGTTTCGATTAAGCGGGCTATTTTTCCAAATTCAGTTCCCATGCCCGTGGCGAAAACGACTGCCTTTCCGCGACCATAGGTCACGACAGTCCCTGAGAAGACTATGTTCTGCCTTTCAGGTAGAGGAGCGTCGGCATGGAGAGCTTTAGTCAACTTGCTGACCGGCACGGATTCGCCTGTAAGAACCGCCTCGTTAACCTGCAGATTCATCGCGTCTACTATTCTCGCATCCACCGGGACCTTATCGCCCGAGCGGAGAATTATGAGATCTCCAGGAACGAGCTCCCTCGCGGGAATAACATTCGCCTGACCATCCCTTACCACGGTCGCTGTCGGCGCAGCCAACTTCTTGAGAAACGCTAGGGACTGTTCCGCCCTGTACTCCTGGTAGAAACCCAGCCCAGCTTAGGCAAGAACAATTGCTAAGATTACTGCCGAATCCAGTGCTTCTCCTACTGCAAAGGAGATTACGGCTGCGACTATCAAGATGAGAATGAGAGTTTCCTTGAACTGAGACAAAAGTAGCTTCCACGAAGATGTATTCTTCGCTTCTGCTATCTCGTTCATACCGTAGAGATTAATGCGGAACCTGGCTTCATCGTCCGTGAGCCCCTGCTGCAGACTGGAGCCCAAGGTCTCCAAAGCGTCCGCCGCCTCTACAGCATGCCACTTTTCTCCGAAAGCTTCAGGGGTTCCGCTCAATTCCTGTCCGTCAGCAGTAAGACGTAATTCCTTCCCTTTTTGGTCTTTTACCACGTTCAATGGGAGCAGCCGATCAAGGACGTTATATCGGCCACCTCAGGTGATCGGCAACACCTTCACCCTCAGCGGCCCATCGAACCTGACTGAACTCAGCATAACACTGTCGGATTTGCTTTCCTCCGAGAAAGTGAAGGGCTACGAAGACAAGACGGTACTCTTCCTCGACTCCGTATCAACGTTCTTGATCTACAATGACGCCAATATGGTAGCCAAATTTCTTCATGCCATTTCCGGCAAGGTGAGAACCCACAACATTAGGGGAGTATTTTTTTCATTGCATGAAGATATCACCAAGGGCGCGGTCGCCAGTACAGTTCAATTCCACGATAAAGTATTGGAAATTGGCTAACCCAACCCCAACGTGTGTTGTGGGGTTACTATCTTAGATGCCACATTGATTGTGATGGGTCATCGTGGCTGGGGTGTTGTCCCTGCTCGAACATCTTCATTGCTTCCTGGCGTTTTCGTTCAATTTCCTCGGGGGACATTTGAATTTGCATTGAGAGCGACCAAGCGTTGCCGAACGGGTCTGTCAGTTGGCCATAGCGTTCGCCCCAGAACATGTCATCAAGTTGCATATCGACTCGAGCTCCAGCCTCCACAGTCTTCTTCCAAAGAGCGTCTACGGCCTTCGAGTAGATGTGAAGCGTCACCGATGAAGCTCCAAGCTCGCGTGGGTCCTTGTGCACTGCGCCTGGGAAAATATCGGATAGCATGACGATTGAATCGCCGATTTGAATGCGCCCATGGATCAATTTTCCGCCCGGCCCCTGCTCCCGCTGCAACTCCTTCGCGCCGAAAGCCTTCGTGTACCATTCAATCGCCTCCGCAGCCCCATTGATCGCAAGGTAAGGTGTAACTGTATGAAACTCCTTCGGAACTGGGTGAAATTTGCTCGATTTCGAAACTCGTTTCTTGGGTGTCTTCTTAGGCATCAGCTAACCTCGGCTTTTCCGAACATTCAGTTCTAGAAATATAAGCTCAGTAGGGAGCCGCCTGACTCGGTAGGCATATTACATTCAAACCAATGCTCACGTCTGCGAGTTGTTCGAAGTATGCAGTGCCCATCCTGCGGGAATTCGGTGCCAGATAATGTGAAGTTCTGTCCCAGCTGTGGTAAGAAATTGGACACCGCCAAAACACCTGCGCCCGGAAGTGTTGGGTCTAGTTCAGTTTTTTCCGGTAAGGAGTACATAATTGAACAGAAGATTGTGGCACTAAGAGATACCTTCGGCATCAAAGATAGAAACGGTAACCTTCTCGCTTACGTGAAAAAGAAAATTGTGAGCTGGGGACCCCAGTTCTACTTTGAAACGCCCGACGGTAACAGGTTAGGTGAGATGCGAGGAAAGGTGCTGACTGTACGGCCGACGTTTGAAATTTATGCCGCCCAAAGACTCGTCGCGGCCGTGAAGAAGAAAATTCTCAAACTGTTAGGCTCAGAGTGGTGGCTTGAGGATGGTTCGGGTACAGAGATTGCGCGAATTAAGGGGAACATAACTGAACATAATTTCTCAATTCAATCCCCCTCTGGAACAGAAATCGCCCAAATCAACAAGAAGTGGGTTAGCGTTCGAGATTCATACGGCATCGAAATTCTAAGCGAAGAACTCACCCCGTACGTCATCATAGCTTACGCTATTGCGATGGATCACGCCGAATTCAAAGCCGGGAGAGGATTTGCAGTGGGATTAGCCGGGATTGGCGCAATGACGGATGGTTTCAAGCCCCAGTTTTGAGGCGTGAACTTTCTATTTCTTCTCGGTCCAGTCGTAGAACCCCCGCCCGGTCTTCCTTCCGAGCAGGTTTGCTCGCACCATCTGTTTGAGTAGGTTGCTGGGGCGGAACTTCGGGTCGCCCGTTTCGTTTACCATAACATCCGCAATGAAGAGCGTTGTGTCGATGCCGACGTAGTCAAGCAATTTCAATGGGCCCATGGGCCAGTTCAGTCCGAGTACGCATGCCTTGTCAATGTCCTCCGGCTCGGCTACGCCTTCAGCTACGAGGAAAGCCGCTTCGTTGAGGGCTGGGACGAGGATGCGGTTTACAATGAACCCTGGCGTGTCCTTCTTAACAACAACTGGTTCCTTACCCAGCTTTGCGGTGACTTGTTTGATAGTCTCCACGGTCTCGTTTGATGTCTTCAAACCGCGGACGATCTCAATGAGCTTCATGAGTTGTGGTGGGTTGAAGAAATGCATACCGCAAACTTTCTCAGGCCTCTTCGTCGCGGCCCCGATCTCAGTAATGCTGATTGAAGACGTGTTTGAGGCGATTATTGCGTGAGCTGGCGCATATTTGTCAGCTTCAGCTAAGACCTGTTTCTTGAGGGCAGGGTTCTCGGTTACGGCCTCAATGACTAGGTCCGCGTTCTGTACAGTTTCTTTCAGGTCGAGCGTTGGGTGAATTCGATTGAGGATTTCTTTGGATTCATTCTCGCTCATTGTACCCTTTTTGACGAACCGTTGGAGGCTGTCTCGAACCATTTTCATTCCGTTGTCGACAAATCGTTGCTCAATATCTCTCATGCTAACGTCAAATTTGCCGGTCTGTGCACAAACTTGTGCGATACCGTGTCCCATCAGGCCAGCGCCTAACACTCCTACACGCTTTACTTCCATTCCAATCACAGCTAATAATCCGAACAAGAACCAAGATATGTTTTCCCATATGCGAAGCCTGGACATTCTACATAGGGTTCAGCCTGCTGGTCAAACAACAACGATGGCAAATGCATCAGTATGTATCCCATCCCTAAGGTGCGAAATTTCAGATTAGCCCACTAACGACAACACTGCAGATTGATTTAGGATCATACTAACTAGTTTGGACTCTGTCTTTTTTGCTTCGGCATCTTAGAATCATTAACGCCACTATTCCAGTAACCATGCCGACTATTATCGATTCAACTGGGAAGCCTGGAATGCTTGTTGACGGCGTGGTTGCGCTCGTGAATGTGCTTGTTGGGGTAATTGTACTGAGCAATTGTTGGGTCGACGTATAACTGCCAGCTGCTACGTAAGCCACCATGAATCCGTCCGCATCTCGAGCATTGGAAAAGTTAACGAGGACAAGGTCCCACCTCCCAGAGCTGGGGAGAGCCGCATCGAAACTATACGCCATCGTGCTTAGTTGACTTGTGATTGCATTTGCCCCATTCCCACAACTTCCTACCTTCAACCAACTTTGGTAGCTTGTGTCTTGTATGACATAGAAGTCAAGTGGGATGTCTGATGTGAAATTGCCAGCGACATATTGGCCTTGATTGCCCGTGAAAGTAAAATTCCACAACTCGCAGTGCAAATTCGTCCCCGCTGTCGAGATTACCTTGAAGGGACTGTTGATCAGTTGTTGCTGTTGTGCCAGAGATGTAGTAACGCTGCTACCTACTGTGATCGTTTTTACTTGATTTACTTGGGTTGCGAACGTGACGTAATTCGCACTACCGACAATTGCCAGCAATGATGGAATACATACGATCATGATGGCGATTGCGTATCGTACCTTCAAGAAACACACATTGAACCGAACTTTCATTGTTTACCCTAAAAACAGTTTGCTTGGCGTTGAGAGCGAGCTTGCGGCACGCATCCACCTTAGTTACGTTTCTGGACTACTGACGCCGTAGGATTTCTCAAGTCAATTTGGTTTTCGATTTAGCTGGAGGAACTGGCTGCTTGAGGTCGAATTGGTTTCCGTAGGCGTCCGCGAACTCGCAAAGCCATTCTCCCCACTCCATCCTCCTGGGAGGATACAGAAATCGTACGCCCTTTGACCGTAACCGGTCGTAGTCGGTTCGTATATTGTCGGTGAGAAATGTGATCCCTGTTGGGCCGGGCTCTATACTGTTGTCCAACAACTCGCAGATGTGAATCCTTGTTAGTGGTCGACCTGGACCGAGTTCGATCCAATGACCCGGTCTATCGGGTGAACCTTGGACACTAGCATCCGTGTTAGGCTCGAACGGTCCAACGTAGGCCACCCGGAGGCCGAGAATATCACGATACCATTGAAGTGCCTTCTGCTTATCGGACACTACGACTGCGACTGTGTCGATGCCTGTGATTGTCATGAAGGCCTATCGCCAACAGAGTCTGACTGATTCGCGGCTTAAATAACAAATCAGCATTCTTACTTTCGGGATCCTGTCATGTCTAAAGACAACTTTTCTCCTCTTGAGGATAAAGTGCTCAAGCATGTTTTTGCGCTTTACCCGCAGTTCGCTGTAGCTCTTGGGCTTCACGAATACGACGGACTCTTACCGCGACTTTCGGAAGACTTTGTCAATGGATGGCTTGAGAAAGCGAACGAATTAGTCGGGAGGTTGCCTTCGATAGACCTTTCGAAACCAGTTAGTCGGAGGCCTCTTGACATGGAGCTCCTGAGAATGCTGCTCGAAGGAGCGCTATTCGACTTGAAGGATCTTCGCGTCTGGAAGGAGGAGCCCCTTACCTACGTGAGACCGTTGAACATTCAGCCCTATATTATTCGAGAATATGCACCAGTCGAGGCCCGAACCAAAGTCATCATTAAGCATTTCAGATCTATACCTGAATTCCTGCGGACTGCGCGCGACAACTTGGAGCCTGTTCTGCCCAAGCCTTCGGTAAAGTTTGCACAAGACATCACGAGCGGTTTACCTTCGCACTTCAATGAGGCCGATAAGCTCCTGAAAGATGCGCCGGAGCAACTTCGAAGCGACTATAGCATGGCCAAGAGAGGGGCCCTTAAAGCTATACAGGCGTTCGCAAGGGCTTTGCAGGAAGATTACCTTCCGAAGGCAAAGGAAGAGTTCGCTCTCGGTGAAGTAAAACTCGCCAGACTCATGTGGGTCCTAGATCGTTTAGATCAGCCCCTGAAAGAACTCCTTAAGACGGGATTAGATGACCTCGCGCAGAACAAAGAAGCCTTCATTGAAACAGCCAGAAGGATAGACCCTTCGAAGTCGCCGCGAGACGTTATGAAGCAAGTTGGGTTCGACCATTCAAAGGCCGATTCGCTGATTAAGGATACGCAGAACCTGCTGGAGGAAATCCGTTCATTCACTGTTCAGAAAGACATCGTGACGTATCCCTCAGAAGAGCGATGTGTAGTTGCTGAAACGCCAGGATTCGCGCGTGAACTGTACACGGCCGCGATGGATCCACCTGGACCATTCGAGGAAGGCTCAACCCGTGCCATCTACTACGTAACTCCTGTTGACAGCCGTTGGAGTGAAGAACGTAAGGAGGAGTGGCTTCGCCACTTAAACACGGCCTCCCTGAAAGAGATCTCAATTCATGAAGCCTATCCCGGACATTACTTGCATTTCCTACACCTTAAGAATCTCAAAACCAAAACATCGAAGGCTTTCATCTCCTACGCCTTCACTGAGGGTTGGGCCCATTACTGCGAGGAGATGATGATAGAGCAAGGATTTGGAGAAGGCGACCTTAAAGTCAAATTAGCCGTCCTCCAGGCAGCGTTACTTCGAGACTGCCGCTACATATGCTCAATAAAGATGCACTCGGGGCAATTCACTCTGAAAGAGGCAACTCAATTTTTCATCGATAATGCCTTCTTGGATCAACTACCCGCAGAGCGCGAAGCTCAACGCGGCACCATCGACCCAGGATACTATTCGTATACGCTGGGCAAACTCTTCATCAAGAAAACCTATCGCAGTTATCATTTGGCACACCCGACGCTAACACTGAAGAGTTTCCATGACTCGCTCCTCTCCTGGGGCGCACCACCAGTCGGTTATCTGGAAAAACTCATCGCATAACAGTTAAGGCTTAAGCGCAAGCCAGTTGCCTTTCTTGTCGACCCAGAACAGCGGGCTACTTGAGTTGCGCAGCTACCTCTTTCACAGCGCCCTCGAATACTTCTAGGCCAGCGTCAATTGTTTCATGTGTTATGATGAGGGGGGGAGCGAATCGCATCGTTGACCTACCGGCGGTGATGATTGCTAGGCCACGTTTGAAGCATTTGTTCATGATGTCCAGAATTTCTTGAGCGGCGGGTTCCTTTGTTTCCCTGTCCTTAACGAATTCTACACCGACCATGAGCCCTTTGCCCCGGATGTCGCCTATGATCGAGTATTTTTGTTGCATCTCTTTCAGGCGTTTCATCAGATAAGCGCCTTGGCGGGTTGCATTTTCGAGGAGTTTCTCATCCTTTATGATTTCAATTACTTGGAGCCCGGCCGCGCAGGCTATGGGGTTGCCGCCAAAGGTGTTGGCGTGCGAGCCTCCTTCCCAGTCCATTATTTCCTCTTTGGCTATGGTTGCCCCGATTGGCATGCCTGATGCGAGCGCCTTAGCTGCTGTCACCACATCGGGCGTGACTCCCCAATGTTCGATGGCGAACCATTTTCCTGTCCGTCCCATTCCTGACTGGATTTCATCATCCACGAGAAGAATGTCGTATTTGTCGAGGATTTTCTTGAGGCGCTGGAAATAGTTGTCTGGAGGGACCACGTATCCTCCTTCGCCTTGGATAGATTCGATGAACATAGCGGCTGTGTCTTCGGGGGGATGAAACTTCTTCAGCACTTCCTCTTCAATGAAGTCGACACACCACATATCACATTCGGGATAAGTGAGCCCGAAGGGACACCGGTAGCAGTACGGGTACGGAACATGGGTAACTTCCTGCCCCAGCGGGAAGAAGTGTCGCCTCTGCACTGGCTTGCTCGAAGTCAGACTCATTGTTCCGAAGGACCTGCCATGGAATGACCCCGTGTACGCCAAGAAGAGTGGTTTCCGAGTATGCCACCGCGTCATCTTCATCGCGGCTTCGTTCGCTTCGGCCCCGCTATTAGAGAAGAAAACTTTCTTCCGGAACATCCCCGGCGTAATTTTGGTAAGCTGTTCCCCGAGGTCAACGATTGGTTTGTAGTAGAAATCGGTCCACGAATAATGGATTAGCTTCTCAGCCTGGTCTTTGATCGCCTTGACGACGCGCGGGTGGCAATGGCCGACATTGAGGACCACTAAACCGGAATTGAAGTCCACAAATTCATTACCGTCCACATCCTTAACATAGCATCCGGCCCCTGATTCTGCGACGAGAGGATACCACCTAACAACCGAATGCGACAGAATGTTCGTGTCCTTCTCAAGAAGTTCACGTGCCTTCGGGCCAGGCGGCGTCACAAGGATTTTCGGTTTTTCGAGTTTAGCTGCCAAGTTTAGTGCCTCGAACTTGAAGACGCTTGGCCTGAGAATTGTAAAAGCCTTCCGTTCACATGCCGCAGATGCAAGTGAGGCAACACAACACGCCAAAGTCACGGTTTGTTTTACAATGGTATAATGCTCAGCGCCTTCCGTCCAGACGAGTTATTTCTGAAGCAAGACTCTAGAGTTATCAGACATCGTTAGTTCATGCCATCTTCGGTCAAATTGCATATTTCTCATAGTTCTGATTCGCATGAAGTCACGCGTTTCCTCGCCAACATCCTCAACCTTGAAATCGACGATTCCATCAACCGCCGCTTCGAGTTGCTTGTAAGCCCAGTTGCTATGAATTCCAGCCATGAAGCCGATTATCTGGGTCATTTGCCTCGGTTTGGCCATTGGAATGGGTCGGGTTAAGTACAATTCAACCCAGTTCTTCTCATCGTTGAATCTATCAAGAACTGAACTGTTGTCCGCTATAACGAGAAATTCAGGTGCGGGTGATTCGACCATCGCCTCCCTTGCTATCCAAATGCTAAGGTCGGCGACTTTCAACGATTCGGGGGCGAACTTTTCCTTGGATTTCTGACCCAGCGAGAGTGTGTAGAAGTCAGTAATCCATAGTCTGTCCTTCTGTTCCATATCCTCAACTGGAAGCCCTAACCCCCGAAGTTGAAAGCGGACATCATTAGGTGATTGGGAATGTGCAATGTAGCTAACACTACCACCGGTCCTCAGCCATACTGCTGCAATTGTGAGCGACGCGTTGTACCATTGTGATGCAGGGTCAAATTCGACGAGAATATTGGTTCCTGGAGAGACCGGCCCCGTAGTCAAATCCTCGATCAATTCAAGGCGCGGCACGTCAAGAACACACGCCGATCATACTAAGCACGGGAAGTTCTGGTTTTCGGTTCGCCTTGATAAGTTGGCGTGAACACGCACGACAATATTAGACCCCTTAAGGTACGAAGTAGCGAAAAGTAGAGTTTCCATCTCAGCGAGCTGAATTCATGTTGAAGGGAAAAGCATTCGCATTCTTCACTTCTAGAACAATTATCGTTCACATTGCCACCTACCTACTTGCCGGCATGGTGGCCTACTGGATTCAGTGGAGTGGAGTGTATGGGGGGCCTGCGATGCAAACGTACATGAAACCCGCAAGCGAATACGCCGCATGGGTTATTCCTTCTCAGATTCTGAGAGGTTTCATATTGGCGGTAGCGCTTTACCCGTTTCTCGGCAGAATTCTTGAAATGAAACGCTGGGGTTGGCTGTCCGTTTCTTCGCTCTATCTCCTAATTGGTACAATAGCGGGAAGCGGAGGTGTTATCGAACACATCGTCTTCACTACCACTCTCGTAACTTTCACTTTGGCAACGCTCCCAGAGATAACCGTACAAGGATTGCTGTTCGGATACCTGCTAGTGTCTTGGGAACGACGATCTCGTAAATGAAATTCAGTGATCAATGATGGTAGCAACCCCAGAATACGGCAACTGGGTTTCAAAGAGATTCATCTATACACCGGGTTTAGTAGGCCTCACGTTTTCCGCGTTCGCTCTTGTTCTCCCCGCCTTGCTGATCATTGCTGGACTGGTCTTCATAGTTGCGGCCTACTTTGCATACGCTCGATACCTGTTCGCGCGCGATGGAAGAAATATGCAAGACCGGGTCGTTGAATTGGTGCTTGCAAATCTGGACTGGAATGGGGAGGGCCAGGCATTGGATATAGGCTGCGGAAGTGCCGCCCTGACAATCAAACTCGTTAAGAAGTATCCCAAGGCTCGAGTCATAGGGATTGATTATTGGGGCGAGAGATGGGAATTCTCGAAGGAGATGTGTGAGAGGAATGCTGAGATCGAAGGGGTGCGTGATCGTGTGGCCTTCCAGAAAGCCAGTGCTTCAAGCTTGCCATTTGCCGACGGATATTTCGATGCGGTGATCAGCAATCTCGTATTTCATGAAGTGAGTGACGCTGCGGATAAGCGAGATGTCATTCGAGAAGCTTTGCGCGTGCTTAAGAAAGGCGGGAAATTCACTTTTCAGGATCTGTTTTTGATGAAGCGAGTATACGGCGACATTGGCGACCTGATCGCTACCGTTCGTGGTTGGGGCATAAGAAAGGTGGAATTTGTTCGGACACGAGACTCGGTTTTCATTCCATTGGCCCTAAAATTGCCGTTCATGGTGGGAGCAATGAGCATTATCACTGGAAAGAAATGAAATGAGGGAACGAGCTGTGATTCAGCCCGAGTCCCGGAGCATCCTCAGTTTGGCTGTCAGCTGAGAACGTTGGGTCAATTATCAACTCGTCAGGCTTAGCGTCCTTCACTACTCATATTCCTAATGCGGCACTCAACGAGAAGGCGCCTGCGCCGAGAACGATCATGGTCATTGCAAGCAGAATGTATGTCACATCAGTTTCGTATGCTGAAGCATTCTCCCCGATAAGATAAGGTGCTTTCATCTTAGTCTTCTTCAAGGCGATGTTTCCAATCATCTCTAGGGCGATGAAGAAGGCTACTATTGGGACTAGGAACCCGAGGATGAGTGCTATTCCTCCAAAGAATTCAAGCACGATTACAGCAACCGTAGCGGCTGCCGGAACACCGAGACCCCCGGTCCATTTGAGAGTCGCTTGAGGATTCTTCAGCTTCGGGTACCCGTGCATTACGAATGTTGCTCCTACAACCACTCGGAGTAGTAACGTTAGGTAAGGCGTGTAAAACATTAGCATATCAAGTAACATGTACCATCACAAACTGCACAGATTACCACTCGATTATTAATGCTTATCAGCAGAAGAACGACAACCAACCAAGAGCAAACGCTAAGCGGGGGACGAGGCTCACGAGCAACTCACCCCTACCGGAACCACCATAGTTCCAAGTCGTAGGTGTATTGGAAAATGAGGGCGGGTATGAGCATCAGACCATTTTGCGGATTTGCTCAAGATTTCTCAGGAAGCCTTCCTCAGTTTGGCTGTCAGCTGAGAACGTTGGGTCAATTATCAACTCGTCAGGCTTAGCGTCCTTCACCGCTCGGATGTCTTCTTTGATCTGGTCTAGGTTACCGGAACAGAAGTTTCTTTCTTTTCCGAGAGGTTGTGGTCTAACGTCAATGTTGTATCGGGCCACGATCTTGAAGGCGGCCGGGTCGCGGCCAGCGCTCTTAACCATACCCTTGATTTGGACCGACATCGACGTCAGTTGATCAACAGAAACGCCTACTGGCATCCAACCATCAGCGAAGGTTGCTACACGTTTCATTGCCAAAGGTGCAAACGCTGCCATGTAGATAGGGGGGTGTGGCTTCTGCACCGGTTTGGGCTGGATAATGGATTTGGGAAGTTGGAAGTATTTTCCGTGAAATTCAACTGGGTCCGTTGTCCAGATTGCTTTGACGACTTTTAGAAATTCGTCTGCGCGTTTGCCTCGCCCTTTCAGCGACGTGCCGATTGCATCGTATTCGTCCTTGGACCAACCTAGCCCGAACCCGACTTTCAGCCTCCCATTCGAGAGTTGGTCTAGTGTGGTTAACCGTCGGGCGAGTAGAACTGGGTTGTAGAATGGTATGTCAAGGACACTCGTGCCTAAGGAGACTCGGTTTGTGTGCGCAGCGGCAAAGGTCAAAGTTTCAATCGGGTCGAAAACGCGTTTGTAGACGTCTGGAATCGGCCCACCATAGTATGATGTCTGAGGATTTACAGGCCATAGGAGGCGCTCGGTCACCCAGAGCCCATCATAACCCAATTCCTCTGCACGCTTCGCAACTTTGATAATCGTGCGAGGGTCCGCCACAGGTCCCAACTGAGGAAGAAAGAATCCTGTTTTCATTGACATCCTTTCCCGCAAAGCTTTCAACCAATCTATAAACTGATTGCAGCGAAGGCGATTTCAAGGGAACGACAAACCTAGCTATGTCCTGATCGTGAAGGAACCAAGAGAGAAGGAATTTCTTGCACCTGCAGCAACCTTCGTGCTGGCTGGGGTTAGACGCGCTGGCTGTCACGTTAGCTGCGTATTGACCGGGTCAGATTCTATCCAGTTTTTCTAATGTGCGCTCGTCCCGTAGGTTTCCTGTATTTAGTGTGGATGCTGGTTCGAATAGGAGAATGTGAGCTTCTTCTTCGGCGACGGGTCGGTGCTCCACTCCTCGCGGCACAACAATGAACTCTCCTTCCTCAAGCCACACGTGTTTATCGCGGAACTCCATTCGGAACCTGCCCTTTACGACCAGAAACATCTCATCCTCTTTTTCGTGGTGGTGCCAAACGAATTCACCTTTAAGCTTGTCAAACTTCACACATTGCCCATTCAGCTCAGCGGCAATGTAGGGTTTCCAGTATTCTTTGATCTGCTTAAATTTCTCAGCAAGGTTTACCTTCTCCATAAACCCCCCTCCGTTGACTGTATTACTCGCTAGGTACCTTGAAATGGTTTACATATCCCGAAATTATGCAGGGGCAGCTGAGTAAGCGTTGACTACGAAGATGCGATTACCACCACGAGAAGCTTTCTTCATCGCTGGCCTCGTGATCATATTGCTTCTGGCAGCCTTCATCATGAACGTTAGCGCCTCGGCGAAAACTGCCCAAACGACAACTACGAGAAACGTAATCATTGAATGGACGAAAAACCTGAGTGACCAGGATAGGTTCTATCCGGATTTCATAATAGTAAACCAGGGTGACACAGTTGCCCTCACATTCATCAACAATGATACGGTCGTTCATGATTTTGTAATTGGCCCTCCATACAATATTATGGTGAATGCTTCAGTCCCCGGCCTGCACGATGACATCACGGGCCAACTAATGACCTCGGCCGCAACACGAAACTCACCCGGGGTCGTCGTTTCAGGTACTCCGGGCAATGTTTCAGCCACGTATACCTTCATGGCAAAGTATGCTGGTATCTTTGAGTATGTGTGCACGTACCACATTCAGGTCGGCATGATTGGTTACATGGTCGTTCTCGCACCAAATACATCCAGTATAACCCAACCCACAAGCCCCAATCAAACGGTGTCCCAAAGCTCAACGGTGATTCAGGTAAGCATCGACCCTGGGTCGGGTACTAACGTCAACTTGCCGGGCTATACGCCTACGGACCTGACGATTGTCATCGGAGTCAACAACACGGTGAAATGGACCAACAACGACATCATGCCACACACGGTTACTGCGACGGATGGAAGTTTTGATTCAGGGAACATTAACCCTAGCGGCACATACGTTTACACTTTCACTAAGGTGGGTGTTTACCAGTACACTTGCTCGTACCATAATTGGATGCATGGTACTCTGAATGTTGTGACTGAAACGATTGGCCAAGAATCCCAAGAACATGGAGAATTCAGCATCGTCCTGACGGCATATGAGATCTACGGAATAATCGGATTCGGAATAGTTGCGTTACTAGCAATCATGATGGTAATTGGGAGGACAAAACGCGCAGGCGAGCGAACCACGACCGCGTAGAAACTGGCTTCATCCATATCTCAAACGGCTTCGAGCATAGACATCGTTATTCCTTGAAACTCAGACCTGCTTCAGGCTCTTCAGGTAGAGTTCTTGGCAATGCTCGATGACTTTTCTTGCGGCCTCTGCTTTTTCCCAACCTAACACTTTGACTTGTTTCCCTTCCAAGACCTTGTACGTTTCGAATAGGTACGCGATTTCTTTGAGAATGTGCTCTGGCAGACTGTCCAAGTCGTGATATTCAGCGTACCTGGGATCGCCAGTAGGAACAGCCAAGATCTTATCATCCCTTTTGTTGTCGTCCAGCATCCGAAGCAGTCCCAGAGGCCTCGCTGACATTATGCATCCTGGAAAGGTAGGGCTCGTTACCAGGACGAGAATATCAAGCGGGTCACCATCTTCATCGAGAGTCCGCGGGAGAAAACCGTAATCGCCGGGAAAATGCACCGCTGAGAAAAGCACGCGGTCAAGAACTATGGCTTTCTTCTTCACATCGTATTCGTATTTGTTTTCAGTTCCTTTCGGGCTCTCAATAACTGCGTACACAACCTCTGGCGAGTTAGGCCCTGTTTCAAGGTCACGCAGGAAATCCAATTGCGCTCTTCCTCATTTTCTTTGAATATGCGACGCTTCCTTAATGGGGCTTACTCACGTGCGCAAACCTCACAGTTACGACCATGCAAACCAATGATTGTTCTACGGCCTTAGATACGGAGCCCTAGTAATATGACAACTCCAAATCCAATTATCACGAAATTTCCAACCGTGAATGTTGCTAGTTGTAGCTTCGCGGAAAGATGCTTGTGCGCTATACCGCTGATCGATGCTAAGAAACTCTGCCAAGAGAACGAGGCAATGAAGGCCCCGGAGATGAAGAGGATTGCGTTTACGGAGGATGAGGAAAAACCCTGCATTCCTAGGATTAGAGCTGTGAAGTATGTTACGGTTACAGGGTTCAGAAGCGTTAACCCGAGAACCATTCCGTAGGTCTGTGGGCAATTCGTAGTTCTAAGCCTGGGTTTGCGTGTTCGACCTGAGCGATTTCTTCCGTGATACAGCAACCATGCACCCAGCGCGATTAACCCTATTGCGCTTCCCACGCGTAGGATAGGCGCGAAGGGTGCGAGAAATGAGACCAGTAGTGTACCTGCGAGAGCTGCGACCGTTGCATAAATCAGGTCCGCTGATGCAGCGCCAGCCCCCGCGCTTAAGGCAACCCTGAAACCTCGACGGAGGCCTAGCTCAAGGATTAGAATAGCAATTGGGCCAACTGGAATCGCGATACCGTACCCTGCGAAAACGCCACTCAGAAACGCATCGAAAGAAAAGCTGACCATTGACTGTGCCCAGAAGCGATGAAAGGACTAAGCGGAGATCGTATGCACTTTCCTAAGCCTGCGTCTATGGTGCGGGCAACTGAATTTGAATCAGGTAGCTTACTCATTCCGCTTGGACAGTTTCTTCCTCTTCGTAATCTTCTTCGTTCTCGCGGGTGAGAGTTATCTCTATTATTGAAATGTTTCCTCTAGTACCATCAAAGCGAGTGACATCCTCTGAACCCAAGTTTATGCTAACAATTTGAGCGTCCTTGAGGAAACTTCGCTTCAGCATTTGCACCGTATCGATCGCTTTCTCTATCGCCTGCCCCCTCGCCCTAACCATAACTTCCCCATTTCCTGAATTGAAGAGGGTAACGCATGCGGTTACGTAGTTCATGATGGGTTTCTTTCCGATTCGGACAAGGTTTGATTGTTCACTCATATTCTTACCATGGTTTTGTTCTGTTGGGCTAACTGTAAGGAAGTTGGGTGTTCAGGGATTTTGTAATGGTAAGTTCTTCCATCGGTTATTCGAGATTTAAACGTACTTCCGTACTTCATTCGCGCTGAGCATTTACCCGCCTATTGTGTGCATGGGCCTAACATGTTCAAGTTTATCGAACTTTTTCAGTAGCGTTTCCACGCCGGGCGCCTTCTGGGAGACAGAGTCGCGCATGAAACCTAAAATTGCGTCGTCAGAGCCCCCGTTTCTGAGTAAAGGCCTAAGGTCGAAGCCCGTCTTGTCGAAAAGGCATGGAACAATTTTCCCGTCCGCTGAGAGCCGTAACCTATCGCAGTCTGAGCAAAACGGCTCAGTTATCGAGGTAATCACCCCAATCTCGCCCTGGCCGTCTTTGAACCGGTAGATTTTCGCGGTGCTCCCAGTTTCCCTTGTGACGGGTTCAAGTTGGTACTGCTTCTGAATGGTTTGGATAATCTCTTTTCCGCTCACTACCTTCTCCATTCCCCAAAGGCGTTGCCCGTCGAAGGGCATGTATTCGATAAAGCGAACCGTAATCTCGCCGGCCCTTGCCAACCCAGCTAGATCGCCTATCTCGTCCTCATTGCAACCTCGGATGATTACGGCGTTAATTTTGAGCGGTTGGAACCCGTTCTCCTTCGCTGCCCTGATGCCTTCTACGACTTTGTGGAAAACTCCGCCCCCTGTGATTTCGCTGAATCGTTCGGGTTTGAGGCTGTGGAGGCTTACGGTTATGCTTTGCAACCCAGCCTTTCTTAGGGCCTCGGCCTTTTCGGCTAGGAGGAACCCGTTAGTGGTCATGCTCAGCGAGCTGATTCCTGGGACGTGCGCTAGCATTTCAACGAGTTTTTCGATATCCCTACGCATCAGTGGCTCCCCGCCGCTTAGGCGGACCTTTTCCACTCCTAGTTCTGCGAAGAGTGATACAACTCGCTCGATTTCCTCGTAGCTGAGTATCTCATTCCTGGGCAGCCACACGGGGGTTTTGGGCATGCAGAACTGGCAGCGGAAGTTGCAACGGTCCGTAACGGATATGCGAAGCTTGCGCGCAATGCGCCCAAAAGAGTCTGTTAGGGGAACCACGTAACCCACGCCGTCGTTTGATCAGAATACTCGTAGGGAGTCATTTAAGCGATATCTCGAAGCCCCGTTCAGTTCACGGCTCAAACGGTTAACTTTCTTGAGCCACAACCCGTTGTGCATATGGCTTCTTGGAACCACTAGTCTTTCTTTCGTCGTCGTATCGAAAGAACGACGAGGGCGACTATGAATAGAACGGCGAGAAAGATGACTGACTCGTAAAGTACATCGCTGGATACACTGAAAGCAGAAACGTTTTGATTTGAAATCGTCGGTGCAAACGTTGTCGAAGTTGACTCCGTAGATGATAGGTTTGAGGGCAGGTTACTCGCCATAAAGAATAGCGTCGTTGTAGTCTGCGAACTACTTTGGACAACAGAGGTAGTGCTTATCGTCATTTCATTCGGGAGTACCACGGATAGTAGGAACGATGACCTGTAACTTCCTACTACGGACCCGAATAAGATCATGTAGGCGGTGGCGTAAACAGGGTACTGGCCGCTTGTTTGAGGTGCCGTGAATGTGTTTGTCACATCAACTCTTGCAGAATTTACGTTGTTAGAGCTAGTCGAGATGAGATTCTGATGACTGTCGAACAGGTCGATGCGGGCGCGTAGTGGGCCGACAGGGCAGGAATACAGGGTAACGGTGGTAGTGACGGTAACTGGCTGGTTGGCTGGGACTGGGTTGGGGTAGTTGAATGTGAGGAAGGCAATCTCGCATAGGTTTATGGCTTGAGCGTGCACGGCAGCATTGTTCCCAAGCAAGAGCAATAGACCGAGTAGGAACAGAGCGTACCGTGAAGCTGCCAAGTTGAGCACTTTCGACCATCTAGTTTACGATAGTTTACGATAAAACCGTTCTCCCTGTACGCAGTTTTATCTTCCCGAAGCGCAGTGGGGTGGGGGACTTTGGATAAAGGAAAGTCGGCTAAGGAACTCGGGCTTCGCAACGTCATCAGGCTTGGGTACGTAAGTCTCTTCACCGACATCTCTACCGAAATGATACTTGGCGTTCTGCCGGTTAACTTCATCATCAACCAACTTGGCGCAACCGCTGCCATACTTGGCCTAATCGAGGGGTCCGCTGAGGCTGCCAACAACATATTCCGAATATTCGCCGGCGTCCTCACGGACAAGATTGCTAAGCGAAAGCCAATCGTTGTGATTGGCTATGGGTTGTCCACTCTTGCCAAACCGCTCTTCGCGGTGGCCAACTCGTGGGGTCAAGCGTTTGCTGTGCGAGTTGTTGACAGGGCTGGGAAAGGGACGAGAACAACCCCTAGAGACGCACTCATCAGCGACTCGATTCCTAAGTCGCAGGCTGGGAAAGGCTTCGGCCTGCATAGTTCAATGGATCAGGTGGGAGCAGTCTTGGGTCCCATCTTATCATTCGTGCTGCTTCCTGTGATCGGCCTTCGAAACTTGTTTTGGATTTCTTTCATCCCTGGGGCTATTTCTCTAATCATCCTTGTGTTCTTCGTGGCCGATGCTCGAGGACGGATGAGACGAAGGACCGTGTTCGAAAACGCTAAGGCCGTACTGACGAGGGATTTCGTGCTTTTGCTGGTGGTCTTGGGAATCTTCGCGGTAGGTGCCTACAATTTCTCGTTCATTCTGTTAGAGGCCCAGTCTCTCGGTGTACAAGGGAACTTTATTCCCTTAGTTTACGCTTTGCTGAATTTTGCCACAGTCATAATCGCCTTTCCGGCCGGTATCATTGCAGATAGGATTGGAAAGCTGCCCGTCCTCCTCCTAAGCTTTCTAGTCTTCATGGGCACCTCGCTTGCTGGGGTTGTTCTTGTTGGATATTGGGCCTACGGACTCCTAATCGCCATTTTCTACGGTGGTTACCTATCCATTTCGGATACTGTGCAGCGGGCCATGGTCCCAGACTTTACCCGGCCGGAACTGAAGGGCACCGCCTACGCCTTCTATTACACAATAATTGCCATAGGATCCCTCGTTGCGAACTCAGTATTCGGAGCCCTATGGACTAGCCTAGGCGCGGGGGCGGCGTTCCAGTTCAGCATCGCAACCTCCGCGGTCGCAGTAGTAGCCCTAATCCTCTTTACCGTTCTCCACCAGCGTTCGGGATGACTAACATGTTGTCGCCAGAAAACTACACCACATATTGAAACGACGCGAAAGAAACGTGAACTAACATGGATCAGCTGAGGGAAGGTATGGTCTTGTTCGTTTGTGTCGAAAACACCTTCCGCAGCGTCCTAAGCGAAGCCATATTCAACGCACACGCACCCAAAGGATGGCACGCTGAAAGCGCAGGCGTACAGCCCGCCGAAGCCATCAACCCCATTGCCATAGAACTTCTAAGCGAAGTCGGAATCGGACTTGGCCCTAAGAAACCTAGGCTTGTCTCACGGGAGTTGGTCGCTCGTGCTTGGCGGGTCATCACATTTGGTTGCGTGGACCGCTGCCCCATAGGGGCGATAGAAAAGTCCGAGGATTGGCCTATTCCCGGAAGTACTGGAAAGAGTCCCCAAGAGCTGCGTGCTATTCGGGATGAACTACAACGCCGCATTCTCAACCTGATTGAGGAAATTCAACGACACACACCAAATTCAGTTACGTGAGGGACGCCCAAACAATATATTGAACACGGATACGGTAGCGGTGTAAACCAATGCCCCGAAAAATACCATCCTCATACCTGCGCAAGTTGAACGAGGAGCAGAAGAAAGCTAAGGAAATCGCAGCCGAACAGGCAACGAAAAAACCGCGGCCAGTGGACCCAGATTCGGGGAAGCTGAAGGGTTTCACGATGATTTGTCAAACTTGCGGAAGCCGGGCTCGGTTTACGGTGGATAAGTTTGGGTATGCGACCTGCGGCAACTGCAGAGCCATAGCAAGCTACAGACTCGGCCACTTAGCATAACGTGATCCGCAAGAAGACGACCGGGAAGAACTAGCCGGTTCAAATTACCCCGTTCGCACCACTCAAGCCACACACACACTTTTTTGACGACGAACGACGACGGTTCAAATTACGGTGCCCGCACCAACGGTACCACACACACAACTACGCACGAACCTACGGTTCAAAATTCGTTTGTTGGTATCGCATGATCGACGGTAACGAATTGACCAGACTATGAGGACCATCTAGATACCTTCTTCATCGCAGCATCGCCACCGTACTCTAAGGATTTTCACCGCGTCGAGCTTTCGTAGATTTTCTTCTGTAGAGGACAATCGCAACGGATGGTCAACTTGTCCTCGTAGAGCTCTAGCTGTCTCTCCTGAATTCCATATTCACGCATGCTCGGGTCCGTCATCTCAAAGCGCTTTCTCAACAGGACAAACATGACAAGAGAGCTGGCTAGTATCTCCTCTGGCGTTTCAGCGTCATACAACAGTCGTAAACTTTCGATTCATTAACTGAAGATGACAGCAATGTTCTGTCTTGGGTCTAGTCGACGATCTATTTATGAATTCAACGTAGATCTTCTAGACCAATTCACATATGGCTGAACCAAAGAAACTGGAAGTTGCCAGGATTATTACAGAGCAATGTTCCTGTAGCCGTTATCGTCTATCACAACATCAACCTTCAATTCATTCTTCGGGAATTGCTTGTAGCGTTGCTTGGATGAAGCGTACATGTGCATTTAATTGCACGTAGTGGAACACCAGCAGTTGGGGTAAACGCATGAAGCCAGCTTATGCGATCACTTCACTCGCGGTAATTGTGATGCTTCTCTGCGGGGTTCTTTTACCTCTGGCACCGACCACCGTTCGAGGGTCAGGGTCGAAAATTCAACACCTCATCTTCATCGTCCAAGAGAATCATTCGTTCGATAATTATTTCGGAACTTATCCGGGTGCCAATGGATTCTCGCTTGGTGCAGCTATTCCACTTGATCCAAACCAGACAAGCTTGGGATATGTTCACCCGTTCCATTTGAACGTGACACAACCGATTATGATTTGGGGAGATGAACTTCCGCCTGGTGTGGCTGATCCAGACGATCTTCAGCCTGCGGCTAATTCATCTGCGCCGTTCCACCTGAACAGCGAATCAATTGGTGGAGATTTGCCCCATGTATGGTTGGTTGCGCACAGAGCTTACGATAATGGGAAGATGGATGGGTTCATTGCTGCGGAAGGCAGTATTCTGACGATGGGGTACTATGATAGGAGTGATCTACCCTACTACTGGGATTACGCGAACCAATACGTGTTGGACGACAACTTCTTCTCTTCCCTGATGGGTCCAAGTTTTCCGAACCATCTCTACATTGCCTCGGGAACAAACGGGCCTCTGAACAACTTACCTCCACTCTGCCTCCAAACTCACTGCAAGTGGATAGAGAACGGCAGAATACTCGACGATCCTCCGTCGGACTATGATTGGCAAGGCCTCTCTCTGGACTGGTCAACGCTTGCTCAGGAACTTAGTAGCGCGAACGTGCCTTGGACATGGTATGATGGAGAGGCTATACCAACGAAACCAAACATTTGGGATGTCCTACCCCTCTTCACCTACTTCCAGAACCATCCTGATCAGCTAATTGAGCACGTTAAGAATACTCAAGCCTTCGTCAACGATACCCAGAACGGCCAGCTCCCGGCAGTCTCATGGATATTCCCTGGTGGCTGGGTTCCACCAACCTACCCCGCTGCATGCAAAGGTCAATCCACAAGCGAACATCCACCAGCGAGGAGTGACTGCGGAATGGATTACGTCTCATACTTAGTGAACCAAGTGATGAAGAGCCAGTTTTGGCAATCGTCTGCGATAATCATTACCTGGGATGATTATGGTGGCTTCTACGACCATGTTCCTCCGCCACAAGTCGACGCCTACGGCGAAGGCTTCAGAGTGCCAACTCTCGTAATCTCACCGTGGGCGAAACATGGGTTCACTGACCACACGCAATACGAACTTGCATCCCTCCTGCGGCTGGCTGAAGACAACTTCAACCTCCCAACTCTCGGTGTGAGAGATGTGAAAGCTAACGATATGATGAATTCATTCGACTTCAAGCAAGCCCCCCAACCTACACTGATCGAGCCCGCAAACTTTGTAGGCCCAACACCAGAAACAACCACAACAACGCAGACAACCGCAATCCCTGAACCCAACCCGACTCAGACATATCTTATTCTAGCCCTTGCAGTAGCGATTGCCGCTATTGTGCCGACCTACATAATACGACGGCGTACTGCAAGAAGTTAACATGGTGCCCGCGTCCTGAAAAGTCGACTACGGATTGTTCCCATATAGCCTTCTGCGTTACTTATGGTCTGCTCGAAATAGCTAGAGTGCGGTGGTTTCCACATGCGTTTGCCAGTGGGACGCATTTCAGATCGTACGCGGATTCTGCATCACGTATATGAGAGTTGTATTGTAGCCGCTACCATTCAATTCTGTTTTTGTCGCGGAAGGTGCCGACGTGCGCACACACACGAAAATAGCGACGAAAGACGTCAGTTCAATTTCCATTGCCCGCACCATTGGACCCACACCTATGAAAAGTCTAATCCAGCATGCGATTCTTAGGTGGTTCTTCTGCGTGGCGTTCAGGCCTCGCTAACTATTCTGTCCGGGAGTTTATCCTTTTCTTCGATCTTTTCCTCCATTTTTTCTTGGTTGGCCTGAACGCGGCAATCACCTATTCGCGCGCTAGGGCGCATTCAAGGGGCCGCTCCGAAGACTGCCCATTCACACACCCGACCGATTTCGGTCATGTGGTTCTCGGGCTTACCAACCACGAGAAATACTCACACGCTAGAACTTAGGACTTTTCATCCTTTCACACACACTTTTTGACGACGACGGACGTCGATGGTTCATATCAACAGCGTTCCACTCGGTAGCTCAGGTTCTGGGGGCCTAGGTGGAGAACAATTTGTCTCTATCGAGCAAGAGTTCGTTTTCGGAGTATTTCTTGGCGTACAATTTCCTTACGAGCAAGAAACGTCGCGGCCTCGCTCTTAGTTCTCTTTCATAGATCTCGATGACGCCGTCAAAGAGGTCGAGTATAGTCTGTGCCTCTTCTTTTGCTATAAGGGGGTTTAAGCTGGCTATAGTTGTGAATCCCTCGGTCTTCCGTTTGGCTATGAAATCCGATAGCCATTTCCGAGTGGTTAACGCCTTGTGTCTAAGAAGTATGTCAGAGAGTAAATCGAGGATTATGATTTTGCTGACATCCTTCCTTGCCTGATATTCGACCATCGGGCTTGTTAATGAGAAGGAGATGTTGAGTTCGCTTAGGTTCTCGACGCCGGGAATCTTGTAAAGATTCTTGCCTGAATGTTCTATTTTGTCGGCCTGTGGAGAAAATGCGTAGAAATCTTTCCCGTAACTGCGCAAGTAGTCCCCCGTTCTTTCGGTGTCGGATGAAAGATAGAAGACGGGGGTTGACGTTGAAAGTGCTGTGCCGATGATTTTTCTAAGTAGGAAGTCCCGCTCGTCATAGGCCGGAGAAACGACCACTACTCCGTACCGTTCGGGGATACCGCCGCCGAGCAGGCCATCCAAGTCCGTGTAGCCCGTTGAAATGATGCCTTCATGTTTCAAGCTTGCTACCGCGGGAGGAGATTTTCTTCTTCTCGCAACAACAAGAACACCGGCCACTATGACAACGGCGACAACGAAGAGTTGTAATCAGCCGAAGAATTCCTTTGGGGTCACCGCGACTTCGTATGTATTTGGAACGAACGGTAGCTTCAGCTTCGACACTTCAGCGTAGAAAATTCTGCCGGCTTCGTTAAGTCTCTCATATTTGTCAACATGGAATATGTAGAGAAGCGTGCCTGACTGGGGAAAGTATGGGCCGTCTATTTTTCCTCCGACCGCCTTCTCAATTTTGGAATGGATCTCGTTCATCTTCGCTAAGTCTTTCTGAAGGTCCTCTCCTTCGTAGTCTAATCTGACGAGAATTATCAATTCGTTCTCACTCTTCGTACATCACTGCTTTGTTTGCTTGGCGTAGTCAATCATGCCTTGAAAGTCAACTACAACCGCAGGTTCATTGCCCACGACCCATGCGTCGTGGCCAGACGGGAGAAGCGAGATGTCTCCTGCCTTACAGTCCTTCTCGGTGCCGTCGTCCATTACTACATGAAGAACGCCGGAAACATGGTACTGGAAGTGTGGTGCTTCACAACTTTTCGTTTTCGCTATTGGCTTGACGGAGGTTGACCAACGCCATCCGGGCTGGAAAACTCCACGCCCAACGACAGCCCCACCAATTTTCACCAATTCAAGCTTGCCCTTTTCGAAATTCCTGGTTTCGTCAGGAGAGTTCAGACTCTTTAGTTCCATTTTCTGCATATGCATCACAAATTGACGTCTACATAGGTATGCGACCACGCATAATTAGCATTTGCATCTAGCAAGTTTCTGTCGATGGGTAGGACGGTCCGATTGCACATGAAATGACTCTTTCTTAATCGAATTGCCCTGTTCGCGAGAGATTCTCTCTGTGTTCTAGCTAGTCTCACGAAGCCTTAGCCTGCTTCCGTTTTCGCAAAAGACTTGCAGCACAGACCGCAACTGTGAGTAGGACAAGAAACGAAGGAAGTGGAAACTCAGGAATTGCGAAACCCTGTGGAGCTTGGGCCAATCCTATCTGTGGACCCGTACCAGCACCTATCCCGTCATAGTAGACCATCAAGCCATCTCCGACAGCTAGGTTGGCTTGCTCCACGCCTGCAAAATCCCAAGTACCTTGCGCTCCAGGGCTTAGAATCGGATTGGGAGAATACCGCGTCCATGTTGCTCCGTCGGGTGAGGTCGCTAACCCAATCTGGGGGAGTCCATTGTTCGGTCCCAAGCCTGAATACCACAGCCAAAAGGTGGTTCCGTTAAAGTACACTGACGGTGAATAGACTGAACCAGAGTCCCAAGCGGTAGGATCCGATGAGGGGAAGAAAACAGGGTGAGGCCATTTGCTCCATTTGAGTCCGTCGAATGATGTTGCGTAGAGAATACTTGTGAACTGGGTCGAATTCGCGTTTTTTCCTGTGTACCACATGTTGTACGTGAGCCCTAATCTGATCACGTAGGGGCTTGCTATGTATCCTTGGTCAATCGCGGTTGCAGTCAAGACTGGGTTGCGGGAATTCTTGGTCCATGAGACTCCGTCCTTAGAGGTTGCCAGACCCACAGCACCACTTGCGAAGGCGGTGGGGTTGCTTCCTCTGTACCACATCATGAAGAAGGTCCCGTTCCAGAGAACAGAGCCCAAGGCAACCGAAGACCTGTCCCAGGCACCGGGTAGACCGGGTTCCAAAACAGGGCCAGCGAGCTGGCTCCATGAAATCCCATCCTTTGAAGTCGCATATCCGACCCCACTGCTCCCGGACCGACCGCCATTAAACCACATTCGGTAGATCTTGCCGTCATAGATTACCCTGGGAGTAGTTGTATAGTCGGCATCCCACTGATTCGACGTAGGGCCAAGCACAGGGTTACTTGGGGATTTCACCCATTGTGCATCACCAAAAGCATTTGGCAGTAGAAGGACGAAGATGAAAAAGAGCGCCACCCCCAGTAACCTTTTTTTCATATGCAATAACCGTCTGCCTCTAATTGCAAAGAAGTAACTTGAAAATCTTGTACTCAGGGCATTAGCGCCCTTAGCCTGACACGTTGAAGACCGTCAAGTTGAGGTTGGCCTCTTTCCCTGACGCTTTTGAACTTGAGATGAGGCACAACTTAGATCGAGCTGCTTTTCCCATATCTATCTCCAATGGTTCGAACCACGGAATTCGAACGTGTAACTCTGCACTCAGTTAGGAAGGGGGAGCCAGTTCTAGGACTTCCAGTTCTGAATTCCTCCTTAGGCGCATATCAAAGACTTCTTCGAAATTCCTGTGCACTTCATTCTTGACAAGGCCGAAGTCCATCTCCCTACTAAGTAGAGCTTTCATTGAGGTCATCGTTGAGCCTGGGAATCCACAAGGGGTTATCATCTGGAAATAATTCAGGTCGGTGTTTACATTGAGTGCGGCTCCATGGAAGGTAACCCAGTTTCGAACTGCCGCTCCGATTGAAGCTATCTTCTTTCTGCCAACCCAAACGCCCGTCTGCTCTCCGCGCTCTCCGGCAATTCCGAACTTGGCGAGGGCCCGGATTAGCGTCTCCTCGATGTTCCGGAGAAACCCATGGATGTCCCGCTGGCGTGCATTTAGGTCTAGGATCGGGTACCCGACCAACTGGCCCGGGCCATGGTAAGTCCATTGGCCGCCTCGCTCTATCCTGAAGACCGGGACACCCTCCACGGTTGCTGGGACTTCGCCTGCAATGCCCTTCCCCACTGTGAAAACATGCGGGTGCTCCACCAACACTAACGTGTCCGGTATGGCTTTCTTAACTCGAAGCTCGAGCAGCTTGCGCTGCAGGTTCCAGACTTCCGCGTAATCCCGCGAGCCTAGGTCTAGGAGATTTCCTTCGATTGTTGTAGGCATCGAGGCATCTCACAGTGCATTTGGAAGCGCGTGGTGTCGAATCAATTAGAGGTACCCTGCCCTTTCCAGTATGTCGCGATGCCCCCGCGCAAGCTTCATCTTACGAACCTTCGCGGTTGGAAGGAAGCGCATTTCGGACCACCACGGCCTAATCTTGGGTAGCTGCCGGATTCGCATCTCGTATACGAAGCAAATGTCCCAGTGCCGGAATTGTCTCCCCGACCGCTTGTACCCGGGATGCCCAGGTGTCTGCGGTCTAACATGAGATTGCACCATGACGAAGCTAGGGGTTCCCGTAAGGCCGGCCCACTGGTGGGCGATTCGGCGGGCGGCGTGGTCGGGCGGCTCTTCCATCAGAAGATGAGTAGCAGGAAGCAACCATGCGCCTTCTTTCCCAATCTCGCCCGCATGGCGTTTTGGAAAGCCGCCTTTCTCAGGCCATGCGTCATGTGCCTTCGGACGGCCGAGGAGTATTGAATCGCCTTTGCGGGCAACTATGAAAGCTGATAGGCATAAACCAGCTGGAGGCGTGTGGGTCATCCAAGACGGAGTTCGAGGGCCTATTCGCGCCCATCGCACACTTACAGGTCGCATCTGAATTCCTTCAGTTATTACTTTTGTAGAATATGAATTGCTTTTCCTTTTGCGGCTTCCGCGGCTTCCATGATGCTTTCCGGCAAGGTTGGGTGTGGGTGTACTGTCAATCCAATGTCCTCCAAGGTCGCGCCCATTTCAATCGCCAGCGCAGCCTCGCTGATCATATCCGACGCTTCGGCGCCAACAATGTGAACGCCCAGAACAATGTCTGAACTTTTGTCCGCAACTATTTTCGCGAAGCCCTCGGTTTCTCCGGCGAGCATTGCGCGGCCCAGAGCTGTGAAAGGAAACTTTCCAACAATTGGATCATAGCCCTTCTCTTTTGCTTGAGCTTCAGTGAGGCCAACCGTTGCAATTTCGGGGTCCGAGAATATTACGCCGGCGATCGCGCGGAAGTCTGCTTCACTGTTCATGCCTGCGATGGCTTCGGCTGCTACGATGCCTTGCTTCGAGGCTTTGTGGGCTAGCATTGGTGGGCCGACTATGTCGCCTATGGCGTAGATGCCGGGCACGTTGGTTTGCATTTTCTTATCGACCTGAATGAAACCGTGGGCATCTGTCTTCACGCCGGTCGCTTGCAGTCCAATCTGGTCGCTGTTCGGGCGCCTTCCCACCGTAACCAAGACTTTGTCAGCATCGAACGCCGCTTCCTTGCCGTCTTCCAATTCAGCGTAAACTTTCCCGCCGCGAAATTCTTTAGCCTTCGATTTTACGTGGTAATCCACGCCAAGTTTGCGGAGGGAACGTTCTACGACTCTCACTAGTTCTATGTCCGTTCCTGGGAGAAGTTGCTCCAACATTTCGATAATCGTGACCTTGCTTCCGAGTTGGGTGTACATGGTTCCCATTTCTAACCCCGTGACGCCTCCGCCGATTATGACGAGGTTCTTTGGGATCTCTTGAAGCGCGAGGGCTTCGGTTGAGCTGATTATGCGTGTCCCATCAAACCTGAAGGTGGGAAGGTCGAAGTAGCGTGAGCCAGTAGCTATCACAACATCCTTTGTCTCTATGCTTTCGATCCCAGCGGTGGTCTTCACTTCAAGTTGCTTTGGGCCTGTGAAGGTGCCTACTCCCTTGATGATTTTGACATTATTCCCCTTGCACAGGTATTCGACGCCTTGCGTTAGCCGGTCGACTACGCTCTGCTTCCACGCCTGCACCTTAGGAAAATCGACCTTAAGGCCGGTCACTTCGAGGCCGATCTGTTTGGCGGCTTCGATCCTCTTCTTCAGTTTAGCTACGCGGATGAGCGCTTTGGAGGGGATGCATCCTATATTCAAACAAACTCCGCCGAGTTGATCCTTTTCGATTAGAGTTGTTTCTTTCCCAAGCTGGCCTAGCCTGATGGCGGCTACGTACCCGCCCGGTCCTGCTCCGAGAACGACAACTTCTGTTTTCTGCGCCATTCTAAACCACGATTCCGTGTTTACTTTGTCGAGTTCGTTATCGTATTGAAGGCTGGTATTTAGCTCGCTTTCCTCACGTCAACGCTGGAAGATTTTACTGTAGGTTAGTCCAAGCACAGCGAACACGAGCGTGACCGATAGGAGCACTCCGACGAACGGGAGGATGGCGAGCGAGATGGCTAGGGAGATCCAGGGCAGAATTCTGCCTCCTCTTCTGCCTTTGAGGAGCTTTATGCCCGCGACTGAACCAATGACGTAGACTATAATCGCAGCTCCGCTTGGAATCAGAAGAGCAGTCTCTAGGTCAACATTTAGGAAATAGAAGATGCCTATGACCGAGAGTGCGAGCCCCGAGAGGAGAGTGAGCGAGCGGGTGGGTGCTCCGGTTCTACCGTCCACGTTTGCGAGGTATTTCGGGAACCCACCGTCCCTTGCAACGGAATAGATTACTCTCGACATCCCAGTCATGTAGGCGTTTACGGTGCTGAAAATGATGAAGACTGCAAGGATTGCTGTTCCCGGTGCTCCATAAATCCCTAGGACGTTTGAAAGGATAGCCGCGAATGGGGCGACGCTTCCCCCTGCTTTGTAGGCGAGCGTCCCAACGGTCATGAGAGCGACTGAAACGTATAGTGCGCTGATTATGATTACGCTAAGCATTATGCTCCGGTGGAAGTCGCGCTTAGGATTCTCAAACTCTTCCGCCACATTGGACACATTTTCGTAACCGAGGTACGACCAGAAAATTAGTGCGGCAGACACTCCAATCGGGATGATGCCGTTGGGAAGAAATGGGGAGAAGTTTTTCAGGGCCACATTGTGGAATGATGCAACTATTGTGGCGAGCAGCAACGCTACTATCGCGACCACCACAGCCAGCTGTACTTTATTGCTTACCACTATTCCCTTGTAATTAATCGCGAACGCGGCGAATATTATAGCGCCCGCGACTACGAAAACCTCCGGCCTACTCATTGGAAACGCGAACGCAAGGTAAGATGCGGCGATCAATGTCACAGCTGGGGCGCCAGTAATGTACCACACTACAAAAAGCCACCCGGTCATGGACGCGACGTTGTGACCTAGGCTTTCTTTTGCGAATGCATAAACTCCGCCCGACTCGGGCCTGCGAGCTGAGAGGGATGCGAAGGTGTAAGCAAACGCGTAGCTAGCTATGGAGAGGAGAATCCAGGCAACAAGTGAACCTGGCCCCGCGATTTTGGCTGCAAGGCCCGGAAGGACGAGAACGCCAGAGCCGAGGACCGAGCTTACGTACAATGCGACTGCGTAGCGGAGCGTGATCGCCTTCCGCAGGCCCTTACCCGAATTTTGCATATTCAAACAATGAGCGAAGAGAAAAATCACTCATTAAAGCCTTGCAGAGGCGTGCGGCGGCAGCGTATTCCCCGGCCATGGTCCAGAGGTAGTGGTATTGTGACTTTAGTCTGTCTCGATAAGAAGCAGTTTCGGGTCTTCCAAGTACTGTTTGATGGCGTTCATGAATTGGGCGGCCATGGCGCCGTCTAGGACCCGGTGGTCGAATGAGACGGATAGGTATGTCATGTCTCGGATGACAATTTGATTGTCCTTTACGACGGCGCGTTTTGTGATTTTGTGGACGCCTAGAATTGCAACTTCGGGGTAGTTGATTATCGGTGTCGCGAAAACTCCTCCGATTCCACCAACATTCGTTACCGTAAACGTGCTGCCCTGAATCTCATCTAACGTCAACTGTCCAGCACGAGTTTTCTCGCTGAGCTTGGAGATTTCTTCTGCTAAGTGTGTAATCGATTTGTGTTCGGCTGCTTTCACGACTGGGACGACTAGGCCTTGCTCGGTGTCGGTGGCGATTCCAATGTTGTAGTACTTCTTGAGCACAATCTCCTGTTTCTCGTCGTCTAGGCTGGCGTTGAGGTACGGGTACTTCTTCAGGGCCAATACGAGGGCTTTGATGATGAATGGCAGGTAGGTGAGTTTTATTCCCTGTTTCTCAGCTGAAGCCTTAGCCTTCTCCCGCAAGTGGACAACCTCAGTCATATCGACCTCGTCCACGTGCGTGACTTGGGCGGTGCTGTCCCTCGACTTCACCATGTGTTCCGCAACCTTCCGCCGTATCCCCCGCATCGGCACACGCTCCTCGACGCCACGCGGCCCAGTCACCGTGATGGCTACTGCTGCAGCGCTTCTTCCCACATCCTTGAACCGCCTCACATCGTCGTCTATGATTCTCCCCCCTGGTCCGGTCCCTTGAACCGTTGCAAGGTCAACTCCCATGTCCCTAGCGAGTTTGCGTGTTGCCGGTGTTGCAAGGATTTCTTGCGGCTTCTTCGGGGCCACTGCAAGGGGAGCGGGTGATGGAGTAGGAGCGGTGGCCTTAGCAGGGACAACTGCGGGTGTCTTCGCGGTTGTGATGGTTGGTGAAACCGCCGGAGGCGCTGAACCTTGTTCCCCTTTTTCGCCAATTACGAGAAGAACTTGGCCCACCTTGACCGTGCCACCCTCCTTCGCCATGAGCTTTAGAATCGTTCCTTTCCTCGGCGAAGGGATTTCCACATTGACCTTATCGGTCATTATTTCGACGAGCGGTTGGTTCTCCTTAACGTCGGCGCCTTCCTTCACGAGCCATTTCACAACTTCCCCCTCAGCGACTCCTTCGCCGATGTCTGGAAGCCGGAATTCGAACGCCATCTTACATCAACCCGGAACTCATTCAGAAATTGTGAACTTTCTCAATCGCGTTCAGCACGCGGTTAGCGTTAGGCATGTATTCTTCTTCCAAAGCGTACGGGAAGGGGACATCGAAACCCGCTACGCGAACGATAGGCGCCTCCAAATGTAGGAGGCATCGCTCAGCAATCTGCGCTGCAATCTCCGCGCCGAACCCACAGGTCTTGCAAGCCTCGTGCAAAATAACTACCCGGCCAGTTTTCTTAACGGAACTCATGATCGTTTCAATATCGAAGGGCAGCAGGGTTCTGATATCGACCACTTCAACGCCGATTCCCTTCGCCGCAGCTAATTCAGCCGCTTCCATAGCAACGTGGAGCATCGCGCCGTAGGCGAAGATTACAACGTCGTCTCCCTCGCGGGTGACGTTCGCTTTGCCGATGGGTATTGTGTATTCGTCGTCGGGAACTTCGCCGCGGACTGTTCGGTAGATTTTCTTCGGCTCGAGGAACATGACGGGGTCGGGGTCGCGCAGGGCTGAGGTGAGAAGTCCTTTCGTGTCGTACGGTGTGGCTGGTATAACGACCTTGAGGCCTGGTGTGTGGATGAAGAAAGCTTCAGTGCTTTGAGAATGGTAGTGGCTGCCCTTTATGCCGCCTCCGTAAGGCGTTCGAATCACGAGGGGTGTTGTGAAATGGCCTCCGGACCGGTACCTGAACTTGGACAATTCGCTTTGAATTTGGTCGAAGGCCGGGTAGATGAAGTCCAAGAATTGAATTTCTGGGACCGGCTTAAGCCCGTAGAGCGCCATCCCGATTGAAACGCCGATAATCCCTGATTCTGCGAGCGGTGTGTCTATGACGCGGTTCGGCCCGAATTCTTGGAATAGCCCTTCCGTGGCGCGGAAGACGCCCCCGTTGATTCCGACATCCTCACCTAGGATCACAATCTTGTCGTTTCGCTTCATCTCATCCCGAAGCGTATGATTGACAGCCTGAACAATGTTGAGAAGCGCCATGGGTTACGTGCTCTCCCCTTTCTCTTCGCGAAGTTCACGAAGCTGTTCCTCAAGGTGCCACGGCATTTCCTCGTAAACGTCCGTGAAGAGAGTCTCCAATGCCGGCCGCGGCAATTTCTCGCAGTAAGCGACGGCTTCATCCAATTCCAGGGTAGCTTGTTCCTGCGCCTTCTTCTCGTCTGCCTCGTTCCAGAGTCTTTTTTTCTCTAGGTACCTTCGGAACCTGACGAGGGGGTCGCGGTTTTGCCATTCCGCCAATTCCGCCTCAGCCCGGTACCGTTTCGGGTCGTCGGATGACGAGTGCGGCCCCATACGGTAAGTAACAGCCTCAATCAACGTTGGCCCATCACCCTTACGCGCCTTGTCCACAGCCTCCTTCGTTGTCCTGTAAACAGCTAGAATATCATTTCCGTCGACACGCATGCCTTCGAAGCCGTACGCTTGAGCTTTGATGGCTATGGTTTCAGAGGCAGTCTGTTTTTCTACTGGGACGGAGATTGCCCAATGGTTGTTCTGGCAGAAGAATACCGTCGGCGTTTTGTAAACGCCTGCAAAGTTCATACCGGTGTGGAAATCGTTTGCGGAGGTGGCACCGTCGCCGAAGTAAGCCATCGTGACAATCGGGTCGCCTCTAAGCTTCGCAGCGAGCGCCGTACCAACAGCGTGCGGGATCTGCGTGGCGATGGGCGCTGAGCCGGAAACGTAATTGACGGATTTGAGGCCGAACAAGTTCGTGATCTGGCGCCCTTTCTGAACATCCTCCGCGTTAGCAAAGTACTGGTTCAGAAGCTGCTTGAGCGTAATCCCCCGAACAAGCATTGAGCCAATTTCCCTGTAAGCGGGGAAAATCCAGTCCTCAGGGTTTAACGCATAGGCGCTTCCAATATGCGCCGCCTCCTGACCCAAGCCGCCTATGAAGAAGCCGATTCTACCCGACCGCTGCAACTGAAGACCACGTATGTCTAAACACCTGGCGAGAACCATAGTCCGGTAGAGCCGGCGCAGCTCGTCTTTCGAAATTTCCGGCTCCATCTTCTCAACGTACTCGCCTGTTGGTTTTATGACCTGCAGTAACTCAAGGCTCAAACTCTAACCCTCTCGTGAGGTTGCCGGAAACGAACTCGAAAGCTGGACTAGCACTAGTAAATCTTTGCCCTTTTGGCGGTGACATTGAGAAGACATGTTGCGTCAGCGCTGTCAAGAATCAAGCTAGAGCGTGTAGTCTCTTCTTACGTATCAGTGCTTCAACGAAGAATTCACCAGCTCTATACGAGCTGCGAACGAACGGGCCTGAAGCCACGTACAAGAATCCGAGTTCTTCAGCCAAAGTCTTGTAGTGTTCAAACGTTTCCGGGCTAACGTACTCGGTGACAGGGATATGGCCCCTGGAGGGTCGAAGGTACTGGCCTAAGGTCAGGATATCCACATCAACATCCCGTAGGTCCTTCATCGCTTTGACGAGATCGCCCTCAGTCTCGCCTAGGCCAAGCATAATAGACGATTTCGAATAAACCGTCGGATCCAATTCCTTGATTCCCTTCAGAACCCAGAGGGATTGCTTGTATGTTGCCCTCGGGTCGCGAACCTTTGGCGACAGCGGTTCCGTGGTTTCTATGTTGTGGGCTACGACTTCGGGAGCTGCGTCAACAACTTTCTTCACGTCATCAAGATTTCCCTGGAAATCAGGAATCAACACTTCCGTAATCACGTTCGGGTCTTGCTGTTTGATGGCCTTGATCGTTGACGCGAAGTGGCCTGCGCCGCCGTCGGGAAGGTCGTCGCGGTCTACGGACGTTATCACCACGTACTTCAAGCCCAAATGGGCAATCGTCTTAGCGACGTTCACGGGCTCAAAAATGTCCAGTAACCCGTGCGGGTTTCCGCTCTTAACCATGCAAAACCGGCAGCCCCGCGTACAAGTGTCGCCCATTAGCATGAAGGTGGCTGTCCCACCACCCCAGCACTCCGCCACATTGGGGCAGTGCGCTTCCTCGCAAACCGTGTGAAGGTTGTGGTTTCGAAGGACGTCTTTAATTCTCTCATAATTCTGGCCAGTGGGATACTTCACACGTAGCCACTCAGGCTTCTCGGCACCCTGAGTTTCTTGAATTTGCAGGACGTGTGAATAACGGGGCATGCGAGACCCAGACAATGAAGCCTAGGCTAATTCGTCCTTTTGACCTTTACCTTGGATAACTAATCCTCCCCTTTTCATCGAGTTTTCGAGCAAGATTACTATCGTTTCTTTCCGTTCAGCATCATGTACGCCCCGACGCCGATGAAGACGAGCGAGGAGAGTAGATTGAACACGAACGTCAGGACAGCGACTGGGATGATTGGATTCGTGCAGTAGTATTCGTATGGTGGCAGCTGTTGAGTAACGCCATTGTTCGGCATTGTAACGTTTGTGAACGTTGTACTGCTTGTGACGGTTACTGGGTTCGTGACGGGAGTGGGTGGAGGTGATGGTATGCCTAGCATTCCTGAGACGACTGGAATGTAACAGTTGTAACTTAGCACGTTGGCTACCAGGCTAGTTATTGAAATGAAGATTGAGACTACTGCGAGGGCTACAACGAACAGGCCGACCCAATAGAGTAGAAACTCACGACGGTTTGCTTCACTTTCACTCATAATAGGGGAATCTCCTGTTAGGTCGTAAGAGAGAGCCGTGATAAAAGACCACAGAATAGAACAGAACTGAACGCTACCGTTTGGACTAAACTATAAATGAAGACCATCTCGGAACCGCAATCTGATGACCATGAAAACCCTGGTACCGTTTTTCTTGAACCGGAAACGATTCGTGAGCATTATCATCGTCGTGTTCGTGTTGGCAGGCGCCCTTGTAGGTTACGCATCACAGCCTCAAAACTCATCTATGCCGATTCTAGGCGGCTACGCTGTAGTGAATGGGCCCGCTGTTCCTGGAGTTAATCAGCAGGTTACTTACTTGACTACGACGGCTGCAACTAGAACCGGCTCTCCAGGCGCTTATTCAACATCGTTCGGCGGACGCATGGTTGAACTGGACGGCGGCCTGACGATTCAAGTAAGCGATGTGAAGGCAGCTTCTGATCAAACTGCCCGCTTGGCCGCGTTGCTCAATGGTTATGTCGCATCTTCATCCTTTGACGACAGCGGGTCGGGTGCAAGTATCGTCCTGCGTATACCCGAAGCCAATTTCTCCTCAGCAATGCGCAGCCTCTCTAGCCTCGGCATAGTGAAAGCCCAAACTGTCTCAAGCAACGACATCACGGAACAATACGTAAACCTTCAAGCCCAGCTTGATTCGTACACAACCGAAGACGCGGCATTGCTTCGGATATTGAATTCATCAAAAACTGTTACTGATGCGTTGAGCACGGAGGACGCGATCCAGAACACGCAAGCTCAGATTAATGACCTCGAAGGCCAACTGCAAGTAATGCAACGCCTAGTAACTTTCGGAACCATCAACATTCAACTCATACAGCCTGCGACGAATCCAACATTGGATTTCGGTGATGCATTGAACTCAGCTCTCCTGGCATTCTACACCGTTGCGAAAGGCATGCTGATACTTGGGGCGTCGCTTGTTCCAATAGCCATGATCGGTGGGATAGCCTACGTTCCCTACCGCCATTTTTCCCGGAAAAAACAGAAGCCCATTGAGGCTCAATGATTGCCATCCGAAAGCGACGAGATTAGAAGATTACTCAAACAACTCTACACGCTAAGGTTAATCCTGAGTCTAAGCTTCGTAATCGCCGTAGGAACTACGGCCCTCATCGTCGCCCCCGCATTCTTCCAACCTGCAGGATATGGGCCTACAGTGCCTGTTCCGGTTGCTCAGACAACGTTCGCGAGCACAACAACCTTCGCAAGCACGACAGCTACGACGCTGCTTACGAGTGCCTCTTCGACTCCTGGAGGGTATGGCGTCGCAGGACCGACCACGCTAGGCCTAGTCAGCTATTACGGCTTAACCGCGCTACTCTCTTGGACAGTTTTTGGGGCGGCTCTAATCTGGCGCGGCCACGTGCGTTCCGTCTGGGGTCAAAGCCGCTTCAGCTACGACACCTTCAGGCTTCTTGTGAAAATGCGCGGGGCACAAACACGCCTCAAGCTCATGCATTCCCTTAACGCACCCAAGAACAAGCTACAGATCGCAACAGCCCTAGGCATAGACTGGAAAGCCGTAGACAAACATGTACACGTCCTCGAGAAGAACGGCCTAATCCACGCGACGTCAACCAGTGGAACCGCAACCTTCTACGAGGTCACAGGGAAAGGCAGAGACCTGATTCAAGTGCTCGAACAACTGGGCGCTGAAAATCCCGCATAACGCGAATTCGACATAATTTCAAGTCCGCAATGGTAAATGTTGGTGGAAATCTGGCATAATTTCATATAACCATTAATCCAGCGAAGCCCCGCAGACCTGAGTTGGATGAATTGCTAATGGGCAAGGATTTTGAGAAATTGAGGTTGAGAAGGTTCTTTGTTGGAGGATTGTTTGGCGGTATTCTTGCCACAGTCATATTGTTTGTTGGTACTGAGTTTCTTGGGTTCCCCTTCCCGCCCTTAGCAATCTTTCAAGCGCTAATCGCTCCGGTTCCGGGGTCGATTCAATCGGTCATGGTTGACACGTTTCGTGAATATGCCAAGTATTCGGCCTTCGTAGCCTCCTCCGCCATCTACGCCATAATATACGGCCTCATCGCTGTTGGCTTAGCGTTTGTGTTCAAGGGAGACTTGCACGGTAAAGTGAAGGAAGCAACGCTTGTTGGCGTCGGCGTGCCAACGGTGATTGGCCTCGGCCTTCAGTTAGAGTTAGCGAACGCATTCCCAGCCATATCGTCCTTGTACGGTTGGGTTCTTGCCGGCATCCTCGTCATCGCAGTGAACCTCATCTACGCTAAAACGGTCATCAACTACACGACAACTGTCCCAGCCGCCGTAACCGCGAAGCAAACGCCTATGACGGCCATTCCATCCGTGCGGCGTGGTTTCTTGAAGAAGGCTGTGGTCGCGGCGGCCGTTCTTGTGTTCGCTGGTGTTGCAGCTAAGATTGGACTGTCCATACTCTCAAACCAACCAGTCGTGACAAGCGGGTCAGCTGTGCCAATCAACCCTAGCGGGCCAATAATACCCACACTTCCTAGCGGTGCCCCGGATATTTTCAGTGACCCAAGAATCAGCAACTTAGTAGCCTCCGAGGTAACCGATAACCGGGTGTTCTACCGGGTAGACATTAACCCGATTCCCCCGCAACTGGACTTCGACAAATGGATGCTGAATGTTCACGGGAAAATGAACAACGCCCAGACGCTCGACAAGAACTCGTTGCTGCAACTGGCCACCGTTGACCAGTACGCTACGCTTGAATGCGTTAGCAACTCGACCTATCCGCCGGGTGGCCTTATCAGTAACGCCAAGTGGACCGGCGTCCCGCTCGCCACGCTACTCAAACAAGCGGGGCTACTCGCAAATTCAAATTATGTCGTGTTTCGGTGCGCAGACGGTTACACGGTCGGCATACCAATCGCACGTGCATTAGAGCCAGGGGCTCTCTTGGCGTACAAGATGAATGATACCATGCTTCCCAACGAGCATGGGTTCCCTCTACGTGCGATCGTTCCAGGGATTTATGGGATGATGAATGCGAAGTGGATTACGGAAATCGAAGTCACAGACCAAGTGTACTTGGGGTACTGGCAGGAACGCGGCTGGTCCAACGACGCCCGTATCAAAACAACCTCCATCATCTACTACCCCACAGGCAACGTGCAAATGAATGGCTCCACGCCGATCGCAGGCGTCGCCTTCGCCGGCGACCGCGGCATCAGCAAAGTTGAGGCCAGCGTTGATGGCGGGAACACTTGGAATGAGGCCACTTTGAAGCCCCCGCGCTCACCCTACTCCTGGGTGCTATGGGCTTATGCGTGGAAACCTACGGCAACTGGCACCGCTAACATCATTGTGAGAGCCACCGATGGGAAAGGCCAACTACAAGACCCAACCGTCACACAATCCTTCCCCGACGGAGCCTCAGGATACTCGTCCGTCCAAGTCACGGTTGCATGATTCTTCAACCAGCACGCGCCCGGGCCCACTCCCTCGCAGTCAGAACTTCAAGGAGAAAATTCGCGAATATCCCGTACCAAGGAACGCTGCCGTTAAAGGAGGCTGAATCGTCCAGCAAAATAAAGATCGCTGGTAACTACGACGCTAGCAACGTTTGGGTGTACACCGGTTCATGGGTGAGGGCTACGGGTTCAACGAGCCTCACGCCAGGCGAAGCCATGTGGATCCTAATCACCACACCCGCAACACTGAGGCCATAACACCATCAGCGAGCCGTAACCTTAGCCACGCTCATTGTCAGCCTGACCCTATGAATGAAAGCGAACAACCATCGGCGCCGGTTTGTTTCCCCAGCTGAAACGTCTACTGTGAGTGCACGTTCGACGATTGTGGGAAATACTCTTAATACGTGGGAAAAACGATTTCTAGGGCAGATCGGCATTGGGTGAAGTTGCGTTAGACGACAAGTACAGAGTCGCGCTTGATCGAAGGATAAGGGAAGTCGCGGGGATAAAAAAAGGCGACCGGCTCGTTGCGATTCCCTTCAAAGGAGGAGTTATCTTGGTGGCGGCTGGCGACCGCAAATTTGCTGGTAGCCTGACAGGGTTTGGTTTCGCAGAGGAACGGCATGAAGCATCACGTTTCATATTTCGTAGGAAAAAGTAATTGCCCGTATTGGACACTGTAGTCATTTTTGGTGCAGCGGATTCCAACGATAGGCATCATGATCGCGCCAAGCGGCACCTTCAACGCATCGCCAACTCTGAAGTCTATCTGGGGACTTTCGCACTTTTAGAGTTCGACATCGTAATGAAGAGCAGGGGACTCTCCTTTCAGGAGAGAATGGAGAAGCATGTCTCGCTTCTGAGAGACTACCCTGAGTTGAGCGAAAAGATGGTTGGCGTGAGCCCCGCCACCCTTTACCTTGCTTCTAGGCTCGAGGGGGAAGCGGAATTGGAGTATTTTGACGCGGGCGTTGCTGCCGAAGCCCTTCAACTTGATGGAACCGTCGTATCCACCGACCGAGCATTCGACCGGGTCGAGGGGCTAAAGAGAATATGGTAGCGACACGGTGCACACACCCCGCCACACTGAGGTCGTAAGACTCAACAGCCAAGTCACAGTCACATAATTGCTCCAACAGAAATTATCTTGCACACTTCATCCGCTACAGAACACATGGCGTAAACGTTTTGTGAGAACTTAAAGTGTGATTCGAATAAAACGAGCTGGTATCAGTTGGAGTAGAGTTTCATTTCGGCTCGGGGAACTTCATGGTCTGATGGTGGCGGGGGTCGTCACGTAAACCCAGAGCGCCTCCCCAACAGGAATTAGAGTTGAACCGCTAGCTCGAATCCAGGCGCCCGTTGGGTTATCGTAAATCCAAACCGAATTCGTATTGTAATCGCCGCTTATGCTTGTAAGGTAAAGTCGGTTGGTATCAGTCGGGGTAGAGTTTCATTTCCTGGCGAATTTGAGGGAGGCGGAGTTTATGCAGTAGCGGAGGCCGGTTGGTGCGGGGCCGTCGTTGAAGACGTGACCGAGGTGGGCTTCGCATTGGCTGCATTGGACTTCGGTCCGCCTCATGAATAAGCTGTTGTCAGCCTCGGTATTGATGTTGTTCTGGTCTATGGGTACGCTGAAGCTTGGCCACCCAGTTCCAGAATCAAACTTAGCCTCGGAGCTGAACACGTTGTTGCCGCAACAGACGCATTTGTAGACTCCGGGCTCATGGTTGTCCCAGTACGCGCCCGTGTAGGCTCGCTCGGTCCCCTTTTTTCTAGCTACGTGAAATTGTTCTGGGGTTAGCTGCCGCTTCCACTCCTCCTCGCTCCTAACAACCTTCTGCGCCATCTATCTCAACCCAGTAGACTCGATCATAAGGCTGCGCACGCTAGCGAAGGCTCAACCATAGAAGAACCGCCAACCCCGCAGTCTGCACAACCGTAATCACCATCACAAGCATCTCCACATCCGCCGCATAGTACATGAACATTGCAACGTACGAATAGAAGGCTAACAAGTTCTGGAGCAGAAAGATCCCAGCGAAAAAGAGTAACCCTGCCGTAAAGGCGGCTTTAATTTTTCTGAAGCCATTAGCGTACACAGCAATCAGGCCGATTAGAAGTAAGATATTGACTAAGGAAAACACTGCCGCCGCCTGAAGCATCATCTCCGCCATGCTCAACCACCTCCCCTTTCAACGCTCAAAACATTATCTACTTTGGCCCAATTCTCTCCCAAATCTTGACGAACTCTTCATAATTCTGCTCTAGTTCAGGGGAGAGAAAATACAATGAACCATAACCCTCGCCCACCTCAAGGATTAGCCTATTCTTCAACAACACGCTCAGATGGTGCCGCACGGTCTTGTAATCCATTCCTAACCTCTGAGCAAGTTGATTCGCATTTAGTGGCTGGTTCTTGATAGTCAGTATGATTCGTGCGCGGTTCGCTCCGCCTCGGTTCCCTGTGATCACCCACCAGAGGATCCGGCGGACGGCGCTTGACATTCCGTATTTGGCCTCAGTAAGGCTTTCTGTTTTTCGATACATAAGTTGTGAATTGGCCAGAACATTTGGGTGAGACTATGGCAAGTCTAGGGCGTTAACCTGGCGTACTCATAAATTGACTCCGACCTCCAGTCCCACCGATTTAAAATGTCAACAAACACGAAAAGTAAAACAGTTCTAATCGCCGCAGTTCTCGTAGCCTTAATCGTTGGCGGCGCGGTCGGATACTTTGCAAGAGCAGGCGAGGTATCATCGTTGATGAACGAAAACACGATGATACAGCAAGAGATGCATTCAATGACAGCCGCGGTCTCGTTAACTCCAACCAGCGGGCCAATGCCCCCACATGACGTATGGTTCATCGTAGCACCCACCGGGGGCGGGGACTTCGCAATAGTTCTGAACGCGCAAGGGCTTGAACAGAACGGTTCCTACCTAATCGAAGGCGTCACGAGGGGCGGAAGCATGAATACCGTTCCCATCACAGGCAATGCCGCGGACTCAGAATTTGTGCCAGACATGCACGGTACCGGCGTATACTGGCATATACTGATGAGCGACCCACGCGTGAGTTACGAAGAAGTGGTGCTTCTTTACCTTCCTAACATGCAGATGTCCGCAGCACAACAAGTTGCTACCGCCAAACTAGGTTAGCCCCCGAACTTGCCAAACCCATCTTTCCCTTCCCTTTTTTTCCCATTCCTAGCGCCAAACTAGGACCAGGGACGCCCCTTCCTCGCCAAACTGTCCCTACCTTGCAAAGAAACGACGCAAGTCAACACAGATGGTTGAACCTCCTTCAAGCTTCTTATGGAACTGGTGTGCAGGGAAGGGGAAGTTGGCCTTGACCGCCCCCATCGATGCAGGCACCGCCAACCTGCGGTGTCCTAGCTGTGACACTGAATCTATGCTAACGAGTCAGACGGAGTATGAGGTTGAGCATTTTGGTTCTGTCCTGTTGAGTGTCGTCACCTGCTGGAAGTGTGGTTACCGGCATACTGACGTTATGACGTTGAGGGAACGTGAACCCATGGCCCTAACCGCCAAGATCAGTTCCCTCGAGGACCTGAACATGCGGGTCATAAAGTCTGGAACGGCTACGGTGAGCATACCGGAATTCGGGGCAACTATCACTCCCGGCCCGTATAGTGAGGGTTACATTTCGAACGTTGAAGGCATCCTGGACAGAATTCGGGATGCGCTAATCTTCATGCTCTCCACGGCGGATGGGAAACGGCTCGCGAAGGGCGAGAAGATGCTCAAACAATTCCGGTCCGCTAAGGAGTCTAAGCCCCGTTTCACCCTCACCCTTAAGGACCCCTTCGGCAACAGCGCAATCGTCTCACCAAGTCCCCGGAAAGTGAACAAACGGCGCCTCACAAAACGGGAACTTCTAACCGTTAAGTATGGACAATTTGCATTAGCACAGGCACCAAGACATCGTTGAGTTAAGAGCGAGCGGTTCCTTGCGGCAAGAAACAATCGGATGGGCCAACGGAATATCCTTTGATACTGGAACCTCACGTTTAATCTTCGACCCCACCAGCGGCAGGCCATTAGGCGAAACTTGGAACGTTTTCGTAACCCACGCACACTCCGACCATACCTACGGCTTTACCACGCACGCGAAGAAACATTCTACGCCTGAGACACTTCGAATCTACGAATCACTCCAAAACCGCCAAGTCAAGAACAGCCACACCCTCAAGTTGGGCGACGCGATTCGAATCGATGATGTTGAAGTCAGGGTCATTGACGCCGGCCACATGTTGGGCTCCTGCCAATTCGAAGTTGTGACTCCCGAATTTACGGGTGTATACACGGGGGACATCAATTGCGTGGAGACGCTGACCACACAGGCGGCGCAGGTTAAGCAATGCGATTACCTAATCATCGAAGCAACATACGGCCACCCCTCCTATGTCTTCCCACAACGGAGCACAATCTACGCCGACATCATCAGATGGACTACGACCGAGCTGAAGGAGGGAAAAATTCCAACATTCCAAGTATATTCCTCCGGGAAACCCCAAGACTTAGTTCGGTTGTTCAACGTGTACACGAAGGTTCCCGTCGTCTGCAGCCCAGGTATAGCCCGCGCCAACAACGCTCATGCCGAGAACGGCGTCCCATTAGACTTCTTGGACTCGTCTACGGGCGAAGGCAAACAGGCGTTGAAAGCTGGTGGCTGCATTTATGTTACCACGGGGTCGGAGCATATGCCGCGTAATGCTTCTCGCGCTGTAGCCACCGGTTGGGCGCTGCGCATGGCGTTCCGCCATTACGCCGCCTTCCCACTGAGCAGCCACGCGGATTACAGCCAACTATTGCAGTTCGTGAGCAGCGTGAACCCGAAGAGGGTGTACGTTTTCACCGGGTACACGGACCTGCTACCAACCGTAATAGAGCGTAAGCTGGGCATCAAAGCGAGCCCACTCCCCGTCGTAGCTCAAACGAAACTCTTGGACTTTAAAGAAGTCGTTACTTGAAGGTGATGTACATGAAGAGGCTTACCGCGACGAGGCCGATTGAGAACATTACCACAACCTCCGGCCTAATCTTAATCCCCGGAGTCTCTTCCTCGAAGAATCGGAGCAACCCGGCGCTTGCCGCAGGCATCGGAGCCTCACGTTTCCGCCTCTTCTCACGCGCGCTAGACAATCTACAAGCCTTCTAGACGCGACTGAGCTTGATACGGGCAATTAAACTTTAATTCCCAAGCCTCAAGTGTCGTTCTGCGTTTTCTGTCTGAGTCGCTGATCAAATCGGGCCGCATCTAAGACCGCTCGAACGTGTAACCCTTCGCCAATCTTCTCTTTGTCGTCCCAAGCCTCCACCTGGAACTTAAGCCGATCCCCATTAATCTCGAGCAGCGAGGCGCGAGCCCTCACGCGCATGCCAACAGGCGTCGGGGCAAGATGCTTTACGGCAACCTCAATTCCCACGGAGGTTTGTCCATCGAGCAGGTGCGCTTGAATCGCAGCAACACTCGCATTCTCCATCAGGGCAACCATCGAAGGCGTCGAGTAAGCCTCTACAAGGCCACTGCCCAGCCTCGCGGCCATATCTTGATCAGTGACAACGCGGCTCACTTCACCGCTCATTCCTAATTCTAATCCTCCCATCGCATAGCACAACCACACGTACGAAACGTAATCGCGCAGCGACGGGTATCTGCTTTTTGATGCAAGCCTGGTTTGAGGGTAACGTCAAGTTCTCGACTGCTGAGTTGCCTTGTAACAAATCGTCTGTTACGAACTTACTTGTAACCGAACCTTTGATTGTAAACCTTATGCGTCATTACTTCTATGATCCACACAAACAAGGGCTCCGTGGGAGTCTTGATTAGAGAATATGCCATCCTGTAGTTGTCGTCCAAATCGATTCTGAAAAGACAGGGGATCGGCTCATGAAATTTCAGGTATTTCTTGGGCCATCGATCGCGAGACACTGAGTCGCCTAATGTTCGACCTTGACTGAGTAGGTCTATGGCATCATCAATTAGCTTAACTAGGTACTTGTCTTGACTACGTGTTGAGTTTCTTAATCCGTTGAGGTATTGCGCGAAGTCGGGGTGCCCTTTGACAAGACGGGACTTTCCTCCAATAGCCTGAGGAGCTTTGGATTGTCCGTGAACACCCAAACGATAGACCCGTCCTCGGCGAAAACAATCTTCTGAGACGCTTCTAAGTATTGTAAAATCCTTACCAATGTTCTGTATTCAATCTTATGAGGTAATTCCCGCATCAAAGCGCGGCGTGAGGGAAAACTTGCTTTATTTCGAATACAACGTTCGACCATTATCTGTGTGGTCAGCGTTGGGCTGTGGCCTCTGGACAGAATGGTCTCTGTCGCCGATCTTTGGGAAAACGCCTGCAACTCTCACACCGTCAATATACTTATACACGTGTATAACTATATACACATTGCTAACCGTAACTCTGTCGGGTAGCTTCCAAGTCGTTCCGGTGGCGTCACTCGTACCCTCTTCCTCTGTGGAAGAGATCTGTTACATACACTACGTTGCGTTCGACCGCGTGTATCGCACGAAAGTCGCCTATCCTTAGGCGAAAGAGATCATGTCGTTCCCTAGTTCCCCTCAATCTGGCTATGTCGGCGCTCGGTCTCGGTTCGCATGGGTTTTCTTCTAATGCACGCACCCCATGTATGATTCGTGCTCTCACTTTAGATTCCATTCTTTGTAGAGCCTTTGCAACTTCTCTATGAAGCCGGATTTCGTAGCGCCATCAAAGCTCGTCCAAGGAGACAAACGCTTTTTTGTCCTTCAGACGCTCGTACTGCCTACCCATGAACTCTTCGTAAACGGCGAGTGACATCAATCGTTTAAGGATCTCATCGTAAGTCTCTCCTTTCTTTCCCAACGAGCGAAGACGGTCCCTAGTTTCCCTCTCAACAGGGATAGTAGTAGTCGCCATTTCCCTTACCCGAACTGACGTACTCAATAACGGACAACTATCAAGAACATAAGCTACTCTGTTAAGCATATAACGAAACATGAACAGCCGGCGTCTGGTAGCGGGGCGCGGTTTCCATGGAAAGATCCCAACTCAAATGAAAAACCGTTGCCAGAGATTGATTACGTTACCAAACAAGCCAGGGGTTAAGTAAACGAAATCTCGTAGCTTGTTCGTAATCTTAGGTTGTATTCGTAGGGGTGTTCTGTTCTGTTTTGCGAAACAACGCGTAGAAGAGAGTTATGGATGCAACGTATAGGATTGTGCAAAGATAGAACGGCAAGCTGAGGTTCCCCGAGTTCAGTAGGGAGGCGCCGACAACAGTGCTCGCGGCGTTAGGGAGCCGCCAGATTACGACGTTAAAAGAGGAAGCGGTTGCCCGTTCGTCTTCCGCGATCTTGTTCATCAGAAACGTATCACCTAGCGGGCTAGACATGTTCATCAGGACCGCCCGAACCACGTAAAGTGGTCCCGCCACGATCGGACTTGGGCTGAAGGGAATCGATAGTAGGAAGATGGTTGAAAGCGCTTGGGTCATGACTATTCCCCTCACCAAGCCCACTCGTTTCGCGATGCTGGGTGCGACGAGGGCTGTTAGCCCCATTATTATGTTCGATGCGGCGACGAGGGGGCCGCTGAACACGTCGGTCACATTGAAGCGTAAGTAAAACCAGGTCGGTATGAGCGGAATGATAAGGCCCGCCCCCAAGCCGATCATAAGGTTCGCCGTTGAGAACTTCGCAATTATTCCGAGTGATTTGCGTGGGAGAATTCCTTCGCGTGAGTTTTTCGGCTTGATGTTGACCGCCCAGCGTGAAACTGAGAATGGGGTTGCCAGGCATGCGAGACCAAGGATGATGAAAGTAAGTCGGTGGGCTGCTAACAAATCCATGGGTAGCAGAGGAAATAGGCCGGGGATGAATGTGCCTATGCCGAAGGCGATCGTGAAAGTCATGAAGGACATGCTGAAAGTAGCTGCCCTAGCGCCAGAGGTCGTTGTGTCTGCTAGGTATGCGTTCCAAGTGGACAAATACATGGCCTCACCTATGCCACCGGCTACCGCTGACAGTTCTATCAGAAAAATGTCAGCTGTAACGCCCGGAATGAAAATGATGAAGCTTGCGATAAGCGCACCTACTAGCATTATGTGTTTGCGGCCATAGCGGTCCGATAGCACCGCGAATGGAATGCTGAAGATTACGGTGGTCAGCCCGAAAATTGTGAGGAGGGCTCCTACGTTTGTAACGGATATGCCTTCGAGGGGAAGAAAGACGGTTATTGCCACTTCGTAGAAGCCTAGGCCTAAAGCTAAGGGGCTAGCGCCGAGAACCACGTTAGCCGTGTTCCTTGGGACTTCTCCGAAAGGATGCAATCGCAATAACCACTTGCACGGGGTTTGGTTACGATGCGCACGCTAATCGAAAAACACTCCGCCTTGTTTTCAATAGCTCACAACATAAAATTGGTGCAGCTACATTCTGAAGCCGAATGCGGATGCGAAGGATTCGACTTTCCTGAAATTGTTGAGGAACTCGACGCCCTTCTGGGTTAAGCTGTAAGTCTTGTCGTCGATCCCGTTCTCCTGAATTACACCTAAGTTCTTGAGTTCGTCCAAATATTTGGTTAATCTGTCGTGGGACAGGTTTGCACCGTACAATATCCGCGTGGGTTTAGCTTCGTTGTTTTCGCGTTGGATGACGTGCATTATGTCGACGTAGATTCGAAACTGGGAACGATATTTCGAGACGGGCTTGGCTGCTTGGCCCTGTTCGCTGGGGATCATGTGGAATGGTTCACCCTCAGCAGCATCGCTAGCAGTAGCAGGAAACCGAACAGTTGTGCGATGTGAGCGAACGGGAAGAAGACGGGGGCGAGCGTGAAGAGTAGGAAGAATAGGTGTGCGACTGAGAGCGAAGCGAAGGCGCCGAAAACGAGCAGCGCACTCGCAGACTTATTCATGCTGTAATTCATTGCGGTATGAGTTGCAATGTAAACGAGCAGGAAGATCAAGATGAGTTCGGTTACGAGGTTGTGTTCGAAGAAGAGGACGGGTACCGCGGCCGCCGCGATCGGAACCTGTGCGCCGACATTCCTCGTTTGCTGCATGTACGCGAAAACCAGGAGGCCATAAGCCAAGAACTGCGCAACGAAATCAATCGTATAGCCAAACGCGGAGAGAAAGAGAAAGGCTCTGTGGAAGCGAACTAGGAGAACGACCAAGTTCGCAAGGCCGTCGATGAGCAACCCTGCCCCCAGCAAGCCGAAGCTCAGGTTCAGGTAGAGAAGAGTTCGTTCCTTCGAAAGCCTGTAACCTTTCAACGCCTGGTATGCGACTGCGCTCGCGATTGCAAAGCCGATGAACTCCATTAACGAGTCAAAGCCGAAGAACCAGAGAGGAGCAAGCATCAGCCTTCAACACAGTCGCCTAGAGCCCGTAAGGCGCACTTTTCAGGATTATGCATCCATCATTCAACGGAATTTGAGTTGTGAAAAACAGTATGGGGTTTAGGTTGCAGCTAACTGGACGAGTTTTCCGTTCATGAAGAACCCCTTAAGGCCGCACACTCCGCAGAGCGCTCCAAGCTGCAGGTCCGAGCCCTCTTCATAGTACACATCGAGGGTTTTCTGCCCGCATCTTGGGCAAGTGCCGCCTTCGGTTTTATCCATTCCTAACCATGCAATATACACACATGCATCCATATAGACCTGACAGATTAGTGAAACTAACAGAAATCAGTCTAGGGTTATGGGTACCGGCCAGAGGCAGGCCTATCCATTTTTCGGTTCAAAAATGCGTTTTTAACCACTCCAAATGAAGGCGCCCAACATGGACAACGTCTCCCTAATCGGCCTTCCACTCTATAGCCTCTCGAAATACCGTGGCATGGCCAAGGCCGTAACGGCCCTCCGCTCAGCTGGAATTGCCGAAACGCTGAGGAAATCTACTAAGCACTTTACCGATATGGGCGACTGCCATCTATCCGAGATCACCGAGGATTCAGGCCCACCCAACCTCAGAAACTTTCCGCAGTTCCTACACGATACGGAAGTTGTGCAAGAAATCGCGGGCAGGGTTGGCGGCAATGATTTCGTCTTCTGCCTCGGCGGGGAATGCACTCTCATTACTGGCACGTTAGCGGGGTTCAAGAATAGGTTCAAAGGGAAACCTGGAATGCTCTGGGTGGACGCCCACGGCGACTTCAACACACCCGAAACAACTAGCTCAGGGTTCCTCGGTGGGATGCCTCTCGCGTTCGCCTGCGGCCGCGGCCCCAAACTTACCCAGAGCGTGGAACACGCACGGCCGTTGCTTGAAGAGGAGAACGTTGTGCACTTGGCGAGCAGGTCCGTTGACCCTCTCGAATTCGAAGCCATGTCATCCTCACCAATGAAAGTCTACTCCGACTCAACCGCACACAAGGAAGGTGTACCGAAAGTAGCCGCGGAGGCAGCAGCTTACCTCGCGGATCACTCCGACTGGATAACCTGCCACCTAGACGTGGATTCAATCGACCCCACAATCATCCCCGCAGTAAACTACCCCGAACCGGGCGGCCTAAGCCTCGAAGAAGTCAAAACGGTTGTAAGGGCACTGCGGGGAACTGGTAAATTGAAAGTCTTCAACCTCACAGCCTACAACCCAACATTAGACCAAAACCAAGCCTCAGCCCAGAAGCTTCTAACACTGGTCGCGGAACTGATGAGCAATCCATAGAACAGGGCGAAAGTTAGGAATCGTCTATGTTCATTGGGCGAGTTGTATCCGTTAACGTTGGGTTAGCCAGGGATGTGGTTTGGAACGACCACAGCGTGAGTACTGGGATATTCAAAGAGCCGGTAGCGGGACGGGTGAGAGTTCGTACGTTAGGGTTGGAGGGCGACCGGCAGGCTGACCTCACGGTTCACGGGGGGCCCGAGAAAGCTGTGTACGCATACCCATCAGAGCACTATGAGTTCTGGAAGAAAGAATTGGGCCGAACATCAATGATGTGGGGGATGTTTGGTGAGAACTTGACGACGCAAGGACTCCTCGAAGACACAGCCCGCCTGGGGGATGAGTATCGTGTCGGTTCTGCGACTGTTGTGGTGACGCGCCCACGCTTCCCATGCTATAAACTCGGCATCAAATTCGGAACGATGGAGATGGTAAAATGGTTTCAGGGAAGCGGCCGGAGCGGCTTCTACCTTTCCGTTAGGCAAGAAGGAGACGTAGGGGTAGGGGATAGGATTGAGCTAATCTCCAGTAACAAATCGAAACCGAGAATCTCAGAGGTCTTCTTGGAGCGAGTGGAATAAGATAATGCGCGCGGCAAAGGATCGTAGCGACCCGCCGTCAAGCGTAACGGTTTAGGAATGGGATCGTGGCTAGCCCGGATTCGCCTGCGATTATTCTCTTGAAGTCTAGCTTTGGGCCGTTCACGATCTTCAGCCACGCGCGATACTGTCCCTTGTTGATTTCGACCATGTTGTATGAGTTGGAGAAAAAGCCGCGGAGGCGTTCGGATGATAGGCTGCCGGCGTGAATTATGGGGATGCGGTTTAGAGCCCATTTCCACGGCCTGTGCCTGTGGCCGCAGAGAACCAAGCCTATCCCAGACCGGTCCAAGGCGCGAAGAACATCCCCCGCGTCCAAGATCGGAATCGTGTTCGGCCCCGTATCCGGGACGGGGACTAAGTGGTGGTGCATCATCACGAGCTTGAATCTTCTTCTCTCCCGCCGTAGAAGGTTTTCAAGCCAAACGATTTGCCTGTGCCCCGCTTCACCATCATTTCGTTCTGGTCGGGCTGTACCTAAGGTCGCGACCAAGAGATCCCTTGTTTTTAACACTGGTTTTGAAGGGAAGAATCGCCGAAATAGCAAGTATCCCGTGCTGCGGTAGTCGTGGTTGCCGCTCGTGTAAAGCCGACGTCTGCAAGTGAACTGCTTCATCAACTCAGCGGCGCCCTCGTACTGTGACAGTAAACCGTTCTCGGTGAGGTCGCCAGTCACCAAAAGAAGGTCGGGGTCGAGTTCATTGATCTCATCAACCGCACGGTGGAAGACGTCGTCCCGAAACTCGGGACCAACGTGTATGTCGGAAATTTGGATAATGAGCAAATCAAGCCCACCTGCTTACCATGCGCCAGTTTAGTCCTCTTCCCGACTAGCTCTCTTAAGAGCATGTGTAGAAACATAGTTTTTGCCGGCGGTAAGAGATGGCGCGAGAGTCGGACCAGGCCTTTGGGTTTCAGATTTGCCGGGAATGTGGATCCCGTATCAGGCAAGAATACAACTACTGCGAAAAATGCGGAACCCCGATAGACATGCCCCAAACGGGCGAATCGTGTGGCAACTGCGGCGCCACCCCCTACCCTGAAGATAGGTTCTGCACGAAATGCGGGTCGCCCCTACACAAACAGCCAACCAAAACGCCCTTGCCGAACGCCGCGAAAGCTGTACTAGCAATCGCTCTCCTGATTCCAGTCGCCGCGCTTGCCTACTACCAATTGTGGGGTTGGGTGTCGGTTGGCGTTGGATTGTGGGTTCTAGGCTTACTAACCATCACATGACCAGGCAGCCTTGCTGCGCGAGTTTACTGTGCGGGTTGGGCGATAGCTCGGAGCATTTAAGAAGATGGCCCAGCCGACCTAGCCGAGTCGAGGCCACAGTTTGATTACCGCTTTCGTTATGATGAACGCTGAACGGGACCGCATAGCAGTAGTCCCCGACGAACTTCTAAAAATCAGTGGAGTCACAGAGGTTTACTCCGTTGCGGGCGACTATGACCTCGTAGCCATAGTTCGCGTCAAGGAAGCTGAAGACTTAGCTAAGGTGGTAACCGAAGGGTTCGTGAAAGTCCGCGGCATAACACGGACGATGACGCTCATAGCCTTCCGCTGCTACAGCAACTACGACCTAGACCACATGTTCCAGATAGGATTCAAAGGCTAACCGTACTTCGCTAGGACTGAGGCCAGAGTTTTCAGTGAAACGTTCCCCCCACTCACAACCAAAACAACGTTCTCCCCGGCCTTAGGATGGACTTTCTCGAGTAGTGCCGCTATAACCGCGGCCGCTGAAGGTTCAATTGCCAAGTGACAATCATTCAGCGCGGTGAAAACTGCTTTCTCTATCTGTTCTTCGCTTACTAAGATTATGTCGTCGACGTATCGTTTGACTATTTCGTAAGTTAGCGAACCGGGCTCGCGTGTGGCAAGCCCGTCGGCGATCGAAGTTGTGTCGGAGAGGCGTGTGATTTTGCCGCTTCTAATGGATTGATACATGGAGGATGCCTTCTCCGGTTCAACGCCCAGCACCTTCACACTCGGTTTGAGGCTTTTGACTGCAGTGGCAATTCCTGAGATGAGGCCACCCCCACCGATGGGTACGATCACCATGTTGACGTCGGGTAAGTCTTCGCAAATTTCCAGGCCGGCCGTTCCTTGCCCAGCGATAATGTCTGGGTCGTCGAAGGGCGGAATTAGGATGGCTCCGGTGGCCTTCTGAATTTCCAACGCCTTCTCGAAGCGTTCATCGTGGAAGAGCCCGTGCTTGACGACCGTAGCCCCGTATTCCTCGATCGCCTTAACCTTCTCCACCACCGCGTTCGTTGGAACCACAATGGTCGCGTGGGTGCCGGTCAATTTCGCGAGGTATGATACGGCTAAGCCGTGGTTGCCTGAGGATGCGGCGATTAAGCCGCGTTTGAGCTCCTCGGGGTTGAGTTTGAGGATTTTGTTGGCTGCGCCGCGGATTTTGAAGACTCGGATGGGTTGGTAGGATTCGAGTTTCAGGTAAACGTTCGCGTTTGTCAGCGCGCTCAGCCGGGGCGAGAGGTATAGTGGCGTGCGGTATGCGACGTTTACGATGCGGGCTTTTGCTTCTTGAATTTCTTTGAGAGTAACTGGTGGGTTGTTCATGGCCCCGCGGACCTTGTGCTGCTCGTGGACGCGGCGACCGAGAGTTTCCCCTTACCTAAGTAGCTTTGAACGCGGGGCTGCATAAGGTAATACATTATCACCAAGTTCAGAACCAGCGCTATAGCCTCGCCCACACGAGGCCTCATGAATAGTGTAAAGGCTGAAAAAACAAGGCCAATCACAGCGAAGATCAGGGATCCAATCCACGCCCAACCCTTCCCCTTCCACAACCCATAAGCAAGAATGAACTCAACGAAAGCGAAAACAAACAACGCCAACCCGGAACCCATTGACCTTGGTGCAAAGAACCTCACATGCGGAAACATTTCCGGGAGAACGAAACTAACGAAGGCCACGGCAACTGCACCTAGGAGTTCAAGAATTCCTAGGATAATTTGCAGAACGGCTAAGAGTGTGATGCCAAATGGGCGGGTTGTGTGTGGCAATGCGAACTAGCCTATTTGCCTGTTTTGCCTTGCAGGGACAAAAGCTGCCTTATCTGTTCAGCAAGCTTCTTCCGTTCAGCTTCGTCCTTCGAAGACATCCACTGCAACTTCAGGTAGAAGACATCTTTGTCCTTTGAAGGCATTAGCGTCGCCTGAAACTAGATGCATTTTGAGTGGCGCAACAGTTCGAGAATGCGAAATATAACCTTAGACCGACGGCGCCACGCTTGCCTTCAAACAGAAACGCTTGAACAATTTCCGGTACGTCCCGTAACTGAGCGGCTTTATTCCGGCCTCGACGTGTTGGAATCCCGTGCTAACCTTTCACTGTGGCGGCGAATTCGTTCAACGTCATTGCTGGAAGCGTAGTAATCTCTACGGTTCCCCTTGAGCCAAGTTCCACTGAAACCTTGACCACCGTTTTGTTGTCTGGTGCGTCAACGATGTTAACGAAATCGTAGGCACCGAGCGTAGCGTATTGTGAGAGAACTTTTGCTCCGAATTTTTCGATTTCTTTGTTGACTTCTTGGATGCGCCCTGGGTTCTCGCGTACTGTCTTCCGGCCTTCGGCTGTCAACTTCGAGAGCAGAATGTAAACTGCCAAGCTGTCTCCCTGCCTACAAGCTGGGCTCAACGCATTTGGAACTTTCTGTCCCCGACTCAAGTCTCTACTTCAAGGTTCTCCGCATTGCAACCGCAGACGCACACATCTCTCCAAACTCAACCGAGGCCTTAACACCCTCGTCAACGTCTTTTCGGTCAACGACTTCGAAACCGAAGCCGCCAAAATAAGACTCAGCGTTATCGGTTAGCAAGTAGACCGTTTCGACGCCTTTCGACTTGGCATTCCTGAGCACCGCGTTTACTAAGGCTCGGCCCTGGCCCATGCCCCTAAACCGCCCATCAACTGCAACGGACCTCAATAGCCCGCCCTTACCGTAAACCTCAAGCCCAGCAATGCCAACCCAAGAACCGTTCTTGTCTTGAGCGATGACGAAATTCTCAACACATTTGTCGACCCCAGATGTCGGCAACCCGTTCTCCTCAAGGAAACGGGAAATTTCTGCCAGGTCGCCCTTCATGGCATGCCTAATGCGGACGTCGGCCAACATGGCTAAGTCAGGCGTTTGTTCTCTTCACTGGAATGAAAATCATTCGAAGGGACAACGCAAGGCGTTCAATGTGCCACACAAGAATCTTCCCCGTCCAGTGATCATAGTGTACCGGCGGCTTCCCAACGGTATACGGCAGTTGCCAGGGGTTCTCCGGCAAGTTTCTGCCGCAAGGTTGGTGATTGAAAGCCCGATAGTAGTTGAACGGCCGCAGCGAGTATTGGGCCGCGTCATAGCAGATTCAGGGTTCTTGGCGATCTGGTTCCTTTACAGGAATACGTGGTATGATGTGGGCAAATTCTACGACCGGCAGCGCAACCTAGTTGGATACTACTGCGACATCATCAAACCACTAAACAAACTTCTACGAACGCCGGAGAAGACTAGCAGGATCACCGACCTCTTCCTCGACCTCTGGATAACGCCGGAAGAGGACTACGTTGTCCTCGATGAAGACGAATTCGAAGAGGCCTTAGAGCATGGACACCTGCCCAAGAACATCGCAGACCAAGCAAGGAAGCAAATGGATTCGCTAATTCAAAAGGTCAAAGCGAGACGTTTTCCCCTACTCTCTACTCAAAAAGTGGAACCGTCCACGGAACGGACTTCAAAATGACCCCAAGACCAAGACAGTTATCAGATCCAAGGGAAGCATAGCTCTCCCTGAATGAAGAAGATCGATTTATGCCCCAACAAATAGTTGCGCCTTATGGCTCTTGGAAATCACCCATCACACCAGACCTGATAGTTGCAGAAACTATCTCGCTTGGAATCCCGCCAATCATACTTGACAGGGATGATGTATACTGGACAGAGTCTCGGCCAGCCGATGCTGGAAGATACGTCATCGTCAGACATTCTGCGAAGGGGAAAACCACTGACATCACACCGAAAACATTCAACGCACGCACCACAGTCCACGAATATGGCGGCGGTTCTTACACCGTCGCAAATGGTGTGGTCTACTTTACGAATTTCGAGGATCAACGCGTGTACAAACAAGAACCTAACACCAATCCTACACCAATTACACCCGAGGTTCATTATCGATACGCGGATTTTGCCTTTGACCGGCATCGCGGATTGTTAGTTTGTGTGCGCGAAGATCACACTGCTGCTGGCCAGGCTGTCAACACGTTGGTGAGCCTCGACCCCGCTCGACATGATGGCGGGCGAGTGCTGATCTCAGGCAACGACTTCTATTCGTCACCTCGCATCAGCCCGGATCGGACGCGGCTCGCTTGGCTCACGTGGAACCATCCGAACATGCCTTGGGACGCAACGGAACTTTGGGTAGGTGAACTCAAGGATAACGGAACTTTGGGCAATACAGAACGAGTGGCAGGCGGTGTCAGTGAATCTATCTTCCAGCCAGAATGGTCACCAGCCGGCGTCCTTCACTTTGTTTCGGACCGAACTGGATGGTGGAACATATACCGCTGGCGCGAGGACCCTCCGCCCTCACGAATTGAGCAACTCTGCGAGATGGCTGCCGAGTTTGGAGTTCCTCAATGGGTCTTTGGAAGGTCCACCTACGGATTCGAATCAGCGGACCGCATTATTTGCACGTACATCAAGCAAGCGACTTCCCACCTAGCCAGTCTGAACGCTGTCACTGGAAAACTGGATACGATTGAAACGCCCTATTGGGGAATACGAAATCTTCTGGTTTCACCTGGGCGTGCGACATTTGTGGCTGACTCGCCCACCGAACCAACAGCAATAGTTCAGTTAGATCTTGACGGAGGTAGGCTGGAGGTCTTGCGCCGGTCAAGCGATATTTCCATTGATCCAGGTTACCTTTCGGCTCCACAGGAGGTCGAATTCCCAACTGAGAATGGACTAACGGCATTTGGACTCTTCTACCCGCCTAAGAATCGCGACTACACCGCGCCAGACACCAAGCCCCCCCTGCTCGTCGAAAGCCACGGGGGACCAACGAGTGCCGTTTGGACTGGTCTGGACTTAGAGGGGATCCAATATTGGACCAGTCGAGGATTTGCGGTACTTGACGTGAATTATGGTGGCAGTACCGGTTATGGTCGAGCATATCGGGAGCGGTTGAAGGGCAAGTGGGGAGTTGTGGACGTCGACGACTGCGTGAACGGAGCACTCTATCTCGTACGGCAGGGCGAAGCAGATGGGAATCGGCTCATCATTCGTGGAGGAAGCGCCGGCGGTTACACCACGCTTGCCGCGCTCACGTTCCGGAGTGTCTTCAAAGCCGGCGCCAGCTACTTTGGTGTCAGCGACTTGGAAGCATTGGAAAAGGATACTCACAAATTCGAATCGCGTTACAGCGACAGCCTCGTTGGCCCATATCCGGAAAGGCGCGACCTCTACATGGAACGTTCGCCCATTCATTTCACTGATCGAATATCATGTCCAATCATATTCTTTCAAGGACTTGAGGACAAGGTTGTTCCCCCAGCGCAGTCTGTGAAGATGTTCGAGGCCCTCCGCTCGAAAGGCCTGCCGACCGCATACGTTCCATTCGAAGGGGAACAGCATGGCTTCCGTAAAGGCGAAACTATCAAACGCGCGCTTGAGGCTGAACTCTACTTCTACTCAAAGGTATTGGGTTTCGAGCTAGCAGAACGAGTGGAACCAGTGCACATTGAAAACTTACCAGCACACACCACATAAGTTGAAGGCGAGCAATACTGGGAAAACTATTACGTGCGGAAGGGCAATGCCTGCGGGTGAAGAGGAATGATAGATTTCACCACGAAGCTCGGTGTCAGTGCAGCTAAACGTCTCCAGACCGAACATCTCATTTGGCTAACAACCACATCATCAAATGGAACGCCTCAACCCAACCCCGTCTGGTTCTACTGGGACGGAGAAAGTATTCTGATATACAGCCAACCTGCCTCTTTCAAGTTAGGGAACATTCGCCGTAACCCAAAGGTGTCATTAAACTTCAACGCGGACGAAGAAGGAGGCAACATCATCGTCCTAACAGGCGTTGCGTCCATAGACGAGAACCCCAAGCATGATTCAAGATTCATAGAGAAGTACCGTGAAGCAATCCCCAAAATCGAACATACAGCGGAGAGCCTTGCTGCCGCCTACAGCGTTCAGATCCGAATCATACCAAGCAACCTACGCGGCTTCTGAGCCGACCTCCTTCCATTGATTGATTCCTTCGCAGATCCGGAATACGAACCTGCCCACGATCTTGACTGCCCTTTCACGCATTGAACGTTTTAGTTTCCGTTGACGCTATCGCCGCCAAACTGTCGCTCTTCCACGCCCATGCCACATCGCTAAAGAAAAAATCTGGAGCACTGAAGATCGAGTTCAGAGATTTGCCGTTCCAGAAGAAGACCATTCCCTTAGCCATTCCAACCTGCGCGGTTGCCGTCACAATTGCCGCGATGTCGGCCGAGGGCTTCCAAGCGACGGCGACTGGGTAGACGTGCTTATTCTCGAACGGGACGGGTGAAACGGTCGTCCCGTTGAAATCGCCAATAAACCCAGTATGCCAAACAACATCATACCCCACAACCAACGCCGACTCTCCAGTCCGCATCCAATCTACGCCGATAAGGTCCAGGCGTCCCTCGTTCAATGGTCTTACGATGCCCGTTTCAGCCTCGTAACTGAAGAGGTTAGGTGATGGGATGAATTCCTCGGCAAAGCAGTTGGATGAAATTAATGCGCTGCCGGATTTTGGCCGCCACGAAATATCCCGCAGATTCGCCCTTCCCGCGTCCACCATCACAACCTGTCCGTTTGTGAACTTGAACAAGGTCCCGTTATTACCGGCAAGAAGGGCCACGGAGCCATCATGGTTCCACGCCACCGTGCGGAGGTTTTCGAAGGTGGGCACCGTTATCTTCGTAAACCGTTCTCCGTCGAGAAGCAAAACTGTCCCAGCGTTACCAACAATTAACGCCGTTCCATCCGTGGGATTCACGGATACAGCCCTGAGGTTATGCCGCGTCCCAGAATCAATAGAAATAGGCCTGTCGCCCTGAACCTTTAGAACTCGGCCACCGTTGCCCACAATGATCGGAAACCGGTCCTGTCGGTCCCAAGCGAGCCCTCGAAGATGGCCCTGCAGGTTTACGGTATGCAGGTCTTTCCCGTCGTAATAGAGCAGCTTCGAGGCCAACAAATCACAACCAAGGTGCGCTGCTTCTCTCGCTCAGCCCAAGAGTAGATTTGAAAGCAATAGTTCTGTTAACTTGCCGGCCCATTGGTTTCACCAATCTCTCATCCCTAAAGGTTAGAGGTGCCGGTAAGGAGCCTTGTCATCAGTTGATGAAGACTGCTCATTAGGTGATATGTGGGTTCTAAACCCGAAAGCTGAGCGGTCCGATGTTGGGTAAAGGTTGCTCCGACCAAGCGTAAAACCCTGACTTGCGAAGGGTCTAGCTGGCTTCGTGAATGCGAAGCGAGAGCCGTGAGGTTCGCGGCCGTCGCGTCTGCAACTGAAGCGATGGTACAGGAACCGCTGACTGAGCGCAATCCTGAAAGTCGATGCAGATGAGTTGACTCGGAAGCCAAGAGCCGAAGAGTTAACAGAACCAAAGCAATATTAAGAATGGGACAAGTGCCCCGCAACATGCCCAGGATCAAAACTCGGAGTTCACGAACCGTTCAATTGTATTCTGAACGGCACATCAACAATGAACGGGACCTCCTAGACTTCATAGAAGCGCTGGACGAGGATGAAGGGGTTAGAATCGAAGGAAACATCAAGAACCATGAAAACGGCGGCTTCGTATTCGTCGGAACCTACAGGGGCAGCTACTGCGTCAACATATGCGACAAGGTGTGGGCCCCAAAGCTGAGACAGTACGTACCCGGCGGAAGAGATGAGTGGTACTACTTCGACAAGGGCAAAGAAGCATTCCGCTTCGTCTTGAAAGAAGCAAAAAGGCCCCTACGAGCTTGGCTATACTAGTGCGGGAAGAGTTCCCGCGCTCATGGCGGACATACAATGGCTTGCTGCAAAGGCATCGGCCATTAGGCTTCGCCCAGCATTCTCAACGCAAACGAACAATATTTTCTTGTTTTTGACGTCGGATTTCATGTTTCCTTCACCTTAATGCTGCTTCCTTGCTCTGAGGTCTTCCCGTATCTGTGGGCAGTGATCTCTGCCATTATGCTGAGGGCTATTTCGGCAGGCGTTCGGGCTCCTATGTCCAGACCTATGGGCGCCTTGACTCTTGCCAGTAGCTCGTTTGATACGCCCTGCTGTTTCAGGTGAGAGAAGGTCGCTGCGACCTTTTCTTTGCTTCCTATCATGCCAATATATCCCGGAAGCAATTTCTTTGAGAGGCATTCCTTCAAGACAACCTCGTCATGCTGATGCCCACGAGTGACCATGACAACGCAGTCTTCCGCATGAAAATCCATTGACTTGGCCGCTCCAACGAAATCGCCCAACTTCACCTCATCAGCTAGAGGAAAACGCTTCCTGTCGGCGAAATCCTCTCGATCGTCAACAACGATTACAGCGAAATCAAGTGCCTTAGCGAACTCGACAAGAGGAACAGCAATATGTCCTCCGCCGAAAACATACATTGTCGAGGTACCCAAGATTGGTTCCACAAAGACCTTCACCTTCCCACCGCAAAGTACACCAATGCCATCAGCGCTTTGATCATCAAGCGTTAACTCCAGCAACCTTGGCGTCCTATCATGTAGGCACCGCAAACCTTCTTCTCGAATCTTCGCTTCAAGCAATCCCCCTCCAACCGTGCCCAGGATCGTGCCGTCAGCATAGACGAGCATACGGAACCCGGTCTTCCCCGGAGCCCCTCTTTCACCACCCACCACTGTTGCAAGAGAAGCTTTGGAACGTTCTCGCCTTATCCGTGCAATCTCTTCGAAAATATCAGGCACTTTGACCCATCAACTTCAGTCATGGTTCGCTCTCAATGGTTGGTTCGATTAGGACTGGTGGCTTTATCGAATTTGCAATCAAGCTGTACTTGCGAGCCCAATCAAGCGCCTTTCCCACTCGCTCAACGGATTCTGTCTTGACTTTAATTTTGGGTTTGAGAATGGTCTGGGTGAATGTGGAAGTCCGGTCTAGCAGATCCACTACGTGGCCTTCAGCTTCGCATTCATAAGAAACGAGTTGAATCTTCAACCGTTCAGCAGCCCAGATGAACATCATGTGAAAGCATGTGTTCAATGCCGCGACGTAAGCATCTTCGGGCGTCATGACTCCATAACGACCTTGAAGGGCTGGAGGTGCAGAGAAGCTCATGTTTGTGCCATTGCCGCAAGCTAGCTCTCCGTCGTGGCCTCCTGTCCAGACTACCTTCGTTTTGTATACTGGCAACCATCTACACCCAGTGTCTTAGAACTTCGTCGACTTCTTCAGCGATCCTGTCAGCAACTTTTCGTGTAACCGTTAGGGTCTCATCGTTCAGTTTGCGACGAGTACCGAGCCTTGGACACTGCCAGTTCTTCAATATGTCAGTGACGACGATTGATGACGCCGGTTTTCCACTGTAGCGCTCCGTAGCGGTCTTGGCGCACATCCTGTCGCATCCGTCAACCGTAATTGTTGGGTAGTCTCGTGCGAAGTCTCTCTCTTCTCTACCTCCTGCGAGGAACAATGGAAGACAGATCGTCACAGTTTCATTTGGTTTCAGCTTTCCTAAGACTAAGCGTGTAGCTACTCGTGACATTGTACCTTCAACGCACTCTTCTCCGCTGCAGGATATGATGCCAACTTTCTTCTCTTGCACTTCAACCATTATTGTCCCACCACCAAGTTGTCCACCTGTTTGGCAATTTTCTCAGCAAGCGCCAACGCCATCTGCTGACCGTCGGGATCGAGGAAGGTAACACCTCTCGGTTTCAGATGCCTGTTTTCCTTGTAAACGTCAACCACTCGGACACTTCCGGCTAGATCACCGCCAGCGAGCTTGACGTTTTTCTCAGCGCACTGAAGTGGGCATCCGTCAACCGTAATGCACTTGTGGTTACGCACAAGCTGCAGAGATTCCTCGTCCCCACTCACAAGCAATGCGAGACATAGGGTCTGCGTGCCGTCTCTGCGAAGGTTTTCAGTGACCTCGTAAGTTGCGTCTCGGGCTATGCTTCCGAATGCCTTACCGATTCCGCTGCATGGTATTACAATCACTTTCTTCTGATTTGGACTGTCCATTTTCATCTGGACTCCAGTTTGTCATGTCCGCTTTGCAGCTTTTCGAGCATCAACTTGTAATAATCGTCGGCACTCAACAGTGATGTACGGTCATCATCGAGGTTGCGTGGGGCGATGACAACCAGCCAGCCCTCTCCATAAGGATCGGAATTAACCAGCTCAGGCTTTCCAATGAGCTTGCTGTTCGTATCCTCAAGTTCTCCTGACATTGGGGAGAGTAATGCTACAGTCGTTTTTGCGCTCTCCATGGTCCCAAGCTCTTGGCCTTTCTCAACTGTCGAACCTGGTTTTGCTACTTCAACAAATGCTACATCGCCCGATGTCTTCTGAAGGTAGTCGCTCACTCCAACCTTCGCTTTGCCATTCTCGACACTGACCCAGAGGTCATCTTTTGTGTAGTAGAACCCTTTGCGCACCCGCAGCTCGAACTTGTCGTAGGTGGTTGTGAAATATTCGCTCAAGTCGAACCGTTCCTAGATGATGGCGCAAGGGCGACAGGCTCACAGTCCATGCAGTAATCGGTTTCCTTGTTCGTCCAGTAGACCTTACCACATCGAGGGCAGGTTGTTTTTCTGAGCCAGTCTTTCTTAGCAGGGGGAGCACGCATCAGGTCAGAATGCCTGGCAGCGCATGCACAAGTCCCCGGGTTCTCCTCATCCTGCAACACGGCGCAACCTCCGCTAGCAGACTCCGCCCATTCCGACTTTTTGAGCGGATTTGGTTTCTACGCTGATTGCTTGGAGGTGGTTTCGCCTTCGACGCGCCATCCAGACAATGGTAAGCATCACTGGAATTTCTATGAGAGGACCAACCACGGTCGAAACCGCCACCATCGGCATCGATGCAAAAGCTGTTAGCGCTATGGCTATTGCGAGTTCAAAGTTCCTTCCGGTGCAGTGAAAGCCCATAGTACATGCATCTTCATAGTTGTAACCCATGCGCTTGGTAGTGTAGTATACGAGGTTGAAAAGCAAGAAGAAGAACAGCACTACAGGAATGGCCATCTGCCAGATTAGGTTAGGATTATCAAGTATTACGCCTCCTCTAAGAGAGAACATTACGACCATCGTGAATAGTAGTGCCAGAAGCTGCATCGTGTTGAAGTAGGGAATCAACTTCCTATTCAACCAGTCCTCAGATTTCCGTTTGATGACCTCCCTTCGAGTTATTACACCGAAGAGTAACGGTAATCCAAGATAGAGAAGAACGCTCTCTCCGATCAAACCGATATCAATGGAGATGTATGTTCCTACGAGCAGAGCAATGTACAGAGGCGTTGTGATAACTTGGATAATGGAGTTCCACGCCATGAGAACAATTCCGAGTGGACCATTACCGTTCGCCAGATCAGTCCAGACTAGGACCATTGCAATGCAAGGCGCTACGCCAAGCAGAATCAAGCCTGTCCAGAGATAACGTGCCGTCTCAGCTGTGATTAGGCCGAAGTAAGGTAGAACCTGCTCGAAGAATACGAACCCGAGCGCATAGAGCAAGAAGGGGTTTACGGCGTAATTGAAGAAGGCGATTACGCCAACCTGCCTCTTACTTCGTAGCGCAACCTTCAACTCGTTCAACTCGATCTTCGTCATGGCCGGGTAGATCATCAGGAACAGCCCGATTGGAATGCCAATCTGAAGGTACTTGCCGAGCTCAGGCAGGTACTTGCCGAGTCCAAGGCCGATGATTATGCAGGCCCCTATCCACACCGCCAAGAGTTTGTCGATCCAACCAAGCCTACTTGTTTTCTCATTCATGTTGACGATCTCCCACTCCTATGGCCATTGCTAAGAAAATCTAGAGCGTAAGAAACCTGTCGAGCAGCGACAGTCGCTGCGTCATTTTTCCCAGACTCGTGATTCTATGCGCTGATGGTACAAAGGAAATGATCAGCTAGGTTTCGAGGCCTTCCAGGCCATGCTCTTCACGTGAAGTTGCTGCGACGCCGTTTCCTCGTTTATTGGGTGGGATTCATCCGATCCTTGCACTTCTATGAAACCCGCCTTTTCGAGGATACCTCGGTACTCGTTGGGCGTAACGGCCCCTGATATGCAAGCTGCCCATTCTTCTGGCTTGATTGGCTTTCGGCCTTCTTGAGTAGCAACCATGTCTGACACTGAAATTCTACCTCCGGGTTTGAGGACACGGTAGATTTCTTTGAACGCTAATTCCTTGTTTGGGACCAAGTTCAGCACGCAGTTGCTTATGACTAGGTCCACAGAGTCACTCTCAATGGGCATGTGCTCTATCTCCCCGAGTCGAAACTCCACATTTTCATAATCATGTTTCTTGGCTGTTTCACGTGCGCGGAAAATCATTTCGGGAGTGGCATCAAGCCCGATTATCTTGCCCGATTTGCCTACGAGTTTCGATGCACGGAAGACATCGACGCCTCCGCCACTACCAAGGTCCAGTATGGTTTCCCCCTCCCGAACCTCGGCATGCGCTAGGGGCAAACCACAACTTGCAACGACATTCAAAGCCTCACTGGGAAGATCACCTTCCTCCATTACTCCCGTGGCGCAGCACGAGTTCTCGGCCCCTCCTCCGCAGCATGGTTCATTCAACACAGCCAGTTTGCTGTAGTGTTTTCTTACAGCTTCCTTGATTTGTTCTTCACTCATGTTCGCTCGTCCACAAGACATCAGAACAACATATTTAAGAATGTTGATATGTATTCTGTTTTGGTCAGCATGAGCGCAACAATCGCCCAAGCAAGAGTCAAACGCCTCGTAAACCTCGGGTTAGTCAACTCTAATTGCACCCCCAACGAACGAATTACGCAACTGAAATCGAGAATAAGCGAGGATGACGTCACCTTTCGAGAACTGAAGACATTCTTCTCCGCGCTTGGTGATTCTACTCGGCTGAGGATGCTTAGGCTGATTGGTGATGAGGAGTTATGCTCTTGCGAAGTCATGGCCACCCTTGAGCTGACACAGCCGACCACTTCGCACCACCTAGGAATACTCGAAAGGGCTGGGCTCCTCAGTTCACGGCGCAACGGGAAATGGGTATTCTACAAGATAGCGAACCCGAAAGTCAAGAACCTGATCACTAAAGGATTCAAACTCATTGAGGGGGCGGAGTGATGAAGCGAGTGCTCTTTGTCTGCGTAGAGAACGCGGGCAGAAGCCAGATGGCTGAGGCCATTGCACGCTCATACGGGATCGAGGCTACTAGCGCAGGCACGATCCCGGCGGCAGCAGTCAACCCAACCGTCGTTGAAGCCATGAAAGAGAGGGGGTTCAATCTGTCTTCCACCAAGCCGAAGCTTCTGACCCCCCAGATGATTGAAGCGGCCGACTACGTTGTTACAATGGGCTGCCGTGTCGAAGACGTTTGCCCAAGACCCCTGATCGTCAAGATGGAGAAGAAGCTTGTTGATTGGCACATCGACGACCCTAAAGGAAAACCGGTGGAGGATGTCCGCAAGATACGAAGCGAAATAGAAAACCGCGTTATTGAATTGCTCAAGAAACCAAGCTAATCCACGCAGCGATTCCATTCAGGCTAAGCACTGAAAAGCGGACCTTGTTTATGTAGCCCCTTGTCCTGCGACCTTGACGCGGCCGGAGGAACCATACAACGAACGCTGCTAGGAAGATGGCTGCGACAATGGCGAGACCGGGTAACGTTGGCGAGGGTTCGAAGTATGACCGCGTGGCCAAGATAGTCACATCATCGACGGCAGTTGCAATTCCCATTGTTATCGAGAGGGTTATGTTCTTTCCTGCGAAACCGGTCAAGTCACGCGTAATCACGCTGGCTGGTTCCGTTCCTAACGTGTTTTTGCCGAATGCGTAGGTTTCCGGTTCATCCAAGGTTCCGTTGAACATAATCCCAGCTGGAGTAATGCCGAGAAGAACCCAAGGTACATCCCCTCCGATACTGGTGGGATTATCCGCCCAAGCCTTGATCGACAGCGAGATCCTCGTCGCATCATGAGGCAAGTGAACTTCTTGAAAAGCCTGACCTAGCGGAAAATCTGGGACCCCCTGCAGTTTCAGGTGAGGGTTTCCGGGAGACCCTTTTTCAGAGGCCGTCATGCAACAAGACGAAGTGTTTTGCTGATATTCGCTCCAATATTTCCAATGCTGAGTACCCTGAGAAAAATCTCCATTCTGGACCAAGTTTGTTTGTTGCGTGAACATTGGTTCGGGTGACGACGGGGCCGCAATTATGGATATGTCATCGACTGCGACTTGGTCCCCGGCAACACGGAAGATTAAGGGGTCACCAAGATTGAAGATCGTAATGTCACGGGTTATTGTAGTGAACTCACGTCTTGGGACTTGGAACAATTCATAGTTATCAAACTCAGCAGCGCTCGTCGCCTCCCTCATCAGCTGAGTAGTCAAATTGCCTCCGAGGCCTCTATCCAAGGCGACGCGCACGTAACTATAGTTACCCAAAGCCCAAGCTCTGAGGGAGAGGGTTATTCTAGCTGCGTCTTTGGGAAGGCGAAGTGAGTCCTTGTAAACATCCTGCTCGAACCGTTCCATCCCATACGCACCACCATTCCCTGTCCAGAGCTCTAGGTGCGGATTTCCCGGCGTCTCCTCATCCGAAACCATCACGCAACCGTAATACCCCCCAATGTCTGAAGGGTTACCTACTTGGCACGGGTTAGTTGGACCGTCCACAATCCAGTGCTCAAGGCCTTGAGAAAAATCTCCATTTTCCACAAGATTCTCCTGCGCGGCCGCGGGCACTGGAAACGCCGTTAACAGCATGTTGGCGACTAGAATTCCACAGATCAGGGATAGTGAGGAAACGGCCGTCCTCAAAGAGGACCCTGACTTCATTCTATGAAACGCCTGATTTACACATTGAGCCCCGCATACCCACGTGAACATCAGAGACAAGCAGCGCACCCCATTTCAAGCATATTCCTCCAAGTTGAATGTGCCAATTTACTTCGTTTTCGCGTAAGCACACGATTAAGCTCCTTCGGCCTCTTGGTTTGTGTCGGTCTAATGGCGTGCACTTAACGATGGATTGAGCTTATCGGCCGGACATGATTGAGGCTAGGGTGAACATTGTGCACCCCAACCCAAGAGGAACCAACCCAATCAACAAGAAAATTGCTGATAAGTTTGGCGCGGTCCTCGTTAGCGGTCGAAACAGCGAAAGGTAGAATGAAAGTGAAATTTCTGCAGTGAACACCGAAAGTGTTAGAATCCCAAACAAAACTGCTGCTGCATTAGCTTTTGATTTCTCAAACGATAAAACTACAGCAGCTACAACAAAGGATGAAGCCATTGAAGCATTAGTTACGAATGGTGTCAACGCCCTAAGATAACCCGATCTGAAAGCTGCGCCTGCTCCACCATTTTCGGTGACTGCTCCCATCAAGATCGGGAGAAGTACCGAGAATGCAATCAATGCCAGTCCAACAATGGCCAAGAGAGCTTCAGGGAATCGTAGACGTGTGGAATGTTTCGTATCTTGATTATCGGGTTGTGTTGACGTTGATTTCACCAAGCAGTCTCAGCGACCGCGGCATGGGTCGGCGTGAACATGATAGGGCGTGTTAGTTGACGGCTTTCAGCTTTGTTTGCATCGTTGCAGGTTTGTCGCGCCTATCATCAATTTTCAAAGTGGTGACAACCCTCTTGGCACCCGTCTCGACGACCGCTAGGTGAGCTGCCTTCACTGCGTCAAGAATCTCATCAATGCTAGCAGCTTCAAGCGAAGTCCCATTAGGCCCTGAAACCGTTTTGAGCCCTGACTTCTTCAGACTCGCCACTGCGACCCTGACGAACCGGCTGATGCTTGACCCTTCACCGAGAACTGAAACACTAACCTCTGCAACTATCATCTTACGATCGGCAATACTAGAACGGACCCACCAAATATCTTCGCCGTTACTGACCGGGTGATAGGACTCTTGCCGTTGAAGACCGTCTATGTGACGAATCTCCGCACCTTTCTTCGCATCCCTCACGATTAACTCCCGTTAAAGACGAAGTTGTTCTAGCCACCTATCTTGCTGCCACATTCAGTGCAGAAGTTGGCCACAGTTGGCAAGGGGGACCCGCAATTCATGCAATAATTCCTTTCCTTCGCCCTCATGATGCCTGTCTGCTGCTGTTTCTTTCTCTTGTTACGAGCGTTGAAGGCGAACACGGCCACGAGGATGAGCGCAGCTGCTCCTAAACCCCCCAATACGGTCTGGGAGATTGCCTTGATTAGGGTCGAGGTCAATGAGGCACCAGAATTGTTGAGAGGTAGAGTTGAAAGCAGCTCGCCGTCCTTCCTCAGCTGCTGACCCGTGCCGGCGATTATGTCAGTAGGCCCCAAGACTGTAACACCGTAAGGAATCGCTACGTCGCATTCGGGTTTCTCTACACCGCAACCTGAAATTGCGTAAAGAAATTTCACCAGGTGCCACTCGTTCCGCGCATAATATGAGGGAGTTCTAAATTCAACAGGCCCCAAGCTTCCACTCGCCGTAGCTGAGTTACCTCCTTCCTCCGCTACAACGGAAACGGGGTCCCTTGAAACCGTCCACGGGTAGTTCAGTTTCGAAACGGTTTGCCCATCAAGTAGAAAGGCCCACCCATTTGTAACATTGGCCATGATCTGGTAGAGGTGCCACGCCCCTTCCTGGCCGACTGAATTTCTTGGGCCGATAGCAAAGTAGTAGTTAGGGACCTTCGCATCCGGCCAGTACTCCCAAAACCATCGTGCATCACCATTCTCAACCAAGTCGAAAGATCCCGAGCAGGTCGAATTTCCTCCAGAACTATACCCGTACATGCAATAGTTTCCGCTAGTTGCTAGGTCGTAACCGAACTGTATGAAAGATCCGTTTTGTAGATTGCTTCCGACCCAGAACGCAGCGCCAAAATCTTGATCACCAAGGGTGGAGACATGGGTGCGAATTTCAACGCCAACCCCCATGTTCCCCCGAGAAGCACTATCAGCAAAAGCCCCAACCTGAATACTATAGGCCGCCTGCGCCGTTGCCTGTGGCAGAAAAAGCAGGAACATTAACAACGCAATAACCGGGAGAATTCTACGAACGCGCAACATACAAGCTCACTCTCAGCTTCCCCCTAATCATCTAATCGGCAGGGAGCTAGTTTTTGCTCGAAACTGTTCGAGGGCTTAGGAGTTGACGTGAAACTTAGGCTTGCCTTCCAAAACTAATATATGCCAAAGAAACCGGGCGGCACTAAGATCCTTTTGCCAGATGAGATAGTAGAAATTGACGGTCCGAATCATCTCTTCAAGGACAATCTCCTAGACGGCCTCGTTGGGAGGTGGAATGTAACCGGAACAATCGCGGGCCAATCAATCACACATTTCTGCGAAGCTGACTGGGTCCTCAATCATCAATTCTTGAGAGTCCACTTCATCGATGTGGAATCCAGAAGCCTTCAAGATCAACGAGACAACAAGGAGCATCAGCACGCTCCGTACGAAGCAATCGTCTTTGTTGGCTATGATAACATGAGTGAGCGTTACGTAGTTCACTGGCTCGATATCTTTGGCGGCCGCTTTTCCGAAACTTTGGGGTTTGGCGAAAGAGAAAATAACGAATCGATCAAGTTTGCGTTCGAGTATCCATCTGGCCCTCTTCATAACACCTTTAGCAGGAATGCAGACAAAGACGCATGGTCAGTCGTCATCGAGCAGAAAGATGACAAGGGCAAATGGACAGTCTTTGCGAACGAGGTTCTTGAAAGGACTAAGTAGCAAACCGCGCAGCGGTGTAGTGGTGGTGGGTCTAATGGTGCGCACACACACTTTTACTAACGACGGACGACGGTTCAAATTACGATGCCCGCACCATTAGAGGCAAACACGCGAAACTGGCCGGTTGCGTATGAGGAACCAGCCAAAGACATGATTATCAGATGTAGCAATCGGCCGAAAGCAATCCATCCGACTTTTAACCAATAACACCCGAGCAATTATGAAGAGCAAATTGAGGGTCGTCGAAGTTCGGAAGGATAAGACGATAGACCTCCCCGACAATGCTGTCCCAGTAAAACTGGAACAAGTAACCGAACCCACGGGACTCGTAAATCCCGCACCGTCTTCAGAAAGATTCGTCCTCTACTATCTTGAGAAAGAACGCTAAAGCCATCTCTGCATCAAGATTCCTTCTGACCGAAGACATCATACAAAGCAATGCGAAGGAGGTGAAATCATGGCTAGAGTAGCACGCGAAATGGTAGTGAAGGCTGGCGTAAACGTCGACCAACTCCTCGACCTACTGGTCAGAAACGCGGCCGCTGAACTAACAACATTCTACTACTACACAATCCTCCGATGCAACCTAATCGGCCTGGAAGGCGAAGGAATCAAGCAACTCGCTGAGACAGCTCGAATTGAGGATCGCAATCACTTCGAAGCCCTCGTCCCACGCATATACGAACTCGGCGGCAAACTCCCAGACGACATGAAAACATTCCATGACTTGACCGCATGCCCACCCGCTAGACTGCCCAAAGATCCAACGGATATCAAAGCAATGTTGACGGTGCTGGTAAATGCGGAAAGATGCGCAGTAGCCGGATACTCACACGTTTGCAACATTACCGCAGGCAAAGACCATCGCACATACGACCTATCCCTAGCAATTCTGAACGAGGAAGTGGAGCATGAATCATGGTTCAGCGAATTCCTAGGAGAAGGCCCATCCGGACACTTCATGCGGCAAGGCGACACGTCACCATTCGTATCGAAATTCCTGAAGTAGAAGTCGAATCAACATATTCGTCCAGCTAAACCTCTTCTTTTCTCGACGGTTTTTCTTGTTTTGTGTGTGTGCGCACAACTATACTCACACACATGCAATAGAGATGATTTTTTCCTAGATTGGGCTTTCCTGTAAATTGAGTAACCCGCCGGGTGTGATCTTAGTGGTGCGCACCCAGAGCTGAGTCCTGGCCGGTTAACCGTACCAAGGTCTTTCTAAGAGGGTTCTCCTATTGCGTCCAAGAATCTGATGACCCCTGAGAAATCAGCCTCAGTAATCTCGCTCGTCTTCAACCCGGCCGTAACAGCGGCGTTCACATTCCTGATTCTGTTGTACCCTATGCGAAGCATGCAAACATTTCTCTTGCTGATGGCAACCTGTATCACATTTGGAACCATGGTCCCGCTTGTGATGATGTATCAACTTACAAAACGCGGCCTCATTTCGGATTTCAATGTTTCAGAGAGGCAAGAACGGACAAAACCGTTCGTTGGAGCAGCAGTCAGCTATCTCGCCGGCAGTGGCGCTTTATTGTTGTTGAAAGCCCCAACCATAATCATCACATTGATGCTCTGCTACGCTTGCAACACGGTCATAATGCTGCTCATAACGCTTCGATGGAAGATCAGTATTCATGCGTCAGGCATCGCAGGTCCTACGACCGCTCTAGTCTACAGTATAGGTACGTGGGCTGCAGTTTTCTTTATCCTGCTCATCCCTGTTGGGTGGGCAAGAGTGCAACTAAAGGTGCACACTCCATGGCAGATATTCGCGGGAGCATTAGTGACCGCAATCGCGACATGGCTACAGCTGAAAATCTACTTCTCAATTCTCTGAGTGGTTAACACTAAGAGGTATTCGCTTTGACCGAAAACACGCGCAAGGCCGTGCATCTCTTAGCTTTACTCGTCCCACCCGTCTCTGAACTAACCTCGAAACCTTTAGTTCTGGCTGCGCTTTCCATAATCACAATTGCATATGTTCTTGGGGAAGTACTGCGCCTCAAAGGCCACCACTTGCCGATTATCACGCCATTCACACTGAAGATGAGCCGGCCCGAAGAGAGAAGAAGCTTCATCATACGACCGGCATATCTCGCAATTGGTATCATTCTGGCGTTGGTCTTCTATCCCAGCACGATCGCTTATGCGTCAATATGCATCGGGGCGATCGGTGATTCTGCCGCTGCCATTGTGGGAGAGAGATTCGGTCACAGGCGAATTGTTAGGCGGAAGACGGTAGAGGGCTTTGCTGCAGGCTTGACCGCTGCTTTCCTTCTGGCTTCCTTTTTCGTCTCTCCTTTCATAGCTCTACTAGGTGCAGTCGGAGCTATGATTATGGAACTTCTCGATGTGCCAGATGACAACCTCACAATGCCAATCGTCGCGGGGGCATTGATGACTCTCGCGACTCTAACAGTCCGCTTATAGCGGGCCCATTTGTGCTGTGTTATGTCGTGATGGGACATGGTGTGTGCGCACCATTAGACCCACACAGATGAAAACTGCACGATGCAAAAGTGGGTTCTGTTAAGAACTAGCGTGTTGGTTGACCGTTAAGCATCGGGGTGTTGAGGGTATCATGTCTCAAGTTCCGTTGTATAAGGCTCTGTCAAAAATCGAAGGGTTCGGAGCGTTTGCCTCACGGCGAATAGAGAAAGAATCTCAAATTGCGGTTTGGGATGGACCTTATGCCCACGAACTGCCGAATGATGCTTCTGCGAAATACTACTTGTATGTTAGACCGCATGTATATCTCGTAGGCTTCGGTGGGGATTACCCCGAATCTTTCATCAATCATTCCTGCAATCCGAATAGCAAAATCGTTTGGAACGGTGATATAGCGATTCTTGTTGCAATACGTGATATTGAACAGAACGAAGAGGTTACATTCGATTATGGGTCTGCAAGTTCATTATCGCCCGAGGGTTAGCAAGGATACCGAACACCCATCAACTTAACAGACCCCAAAAGTGTTAGTCATATATAGTGTTGAGTTTGATTAGGGCGGGATGCATTATGCCTGTTGTTATGATAATGAATTGGAAAGGCCTCACCCGCGAACAGTATGAGGCCATGAGGAAACCCATCAACTGGGAAGGAAACGTACCCAAAGGGCTGCGATTCCACGTAGCGGCGTTCGACGCGAACGGGGCACACGTCACCGATATCTGGGACACCGCCGATAACTTCAACGACTTCGTCAAGAGCAGGCTTATGCCAGGCGTGAAACAGCTCGGGTTTAAAGGCGAACCTCAGGTAGAAATCTACCCAACCCACGCCATCTTCACACCCGCCTACAACCCAAAGTAAGAACCCGAAGCTTCAGTGGGCGCCCCTAGCGTCAAGCTAAGTGTTCCCTCCCGGCGTACGGCTTCTAGCATCGTGTGATCACAGATCTCGCGGCCTGCGCTCCGGAAGGTCGTCCGTTCAATGTCCAACGCGAATTACGTTAGAAACGTAGCGGCTCGTTAAGAGTATGTAGTTCTAGTGGTGTTCATAATTTGAACTGCCATTTTCATGTGTGTGCGCACCATTAGAGGCACACCACACGAAAAGACAGAAATGCGATCCATCGTATGGAGTACTGGGACGTCACCGGTTACAGATGAATGATAACAGTCTCAGAATCCCTTGGCATCAGGGCCACAGCTGACAAAGTATGGGCCATCGTAAGAGATTTTGAGCATGTGAACCGTTGGGTCATTGATCTGGCGTCATCGGTACCTGAAGGTGAAGGCGTTGGAATGCTAAGGCATCTCATTCAAAGGGACGGGGCTCGAGTTCTTGAGCGTCTCGACTTGCTGGACGAATCCACCAAGACAATTGAATATCATATCGTGCAGTCGGACCTACCGTTCACTACCTATCGCTCAAGCATCAAAGTCAGGAGCACGGGTCCGGATTCTTGCGAGGTACTCTGGACAAGTGCCTTCGAACCGAAAGGAATAGACATCGACCAGATTTTGCAAACCCTCAAGACAAATTACCTGAGATATCTTGAAAGCCTCAGAAAGCTAACTTTAGCTTAGATAGAAGCGTGAGTTGCCTGATAGCCACAAAAATCGTTTGGAAGGAAAGAGGAACCATCTTAGTGTGGTTAGGCATTCTTCGACTTGTGTGAATTCGACAACCGAAGCGGCAATTGGAGCTATAGGGGAAAACAAAGTTGATGGCACTATCATCTAATACAGATGGAGCATAAGAAAGAGCTGCTCCGATTCCAATTAATGGAAGCTCACAGCCATGGAACCAAGAGGACTTTGAAATCGAGGAGCTCATTCACGCGGGTAAGATCATTGTGATGGATGGAAAGAAGTGAAGGATCAGATCTACCGGCTGGAAAAGAATATCATGATTTAGTCGGCCGTCGCAACTTGAACCGTCGTCCGTCGTCGTTAGTAAAAGTGTATGTGGACGCATGATTCTAGCGGCTCGTCACGCCTGACGCATTGTTTGTAATTGTGCCGCTCGTTGTCTGAGAGCTACACTCATCTTGTCAAATTCATCTTTTGTGTTCTTTATTGTCTTTGACAGAAATGGTAGGAAAAGGCCGCTGAATTTCTCGCTTTGTACAAAGAGCACTCTCTCGCCACCCTGATTGTCTGAAATGGGTTTTATTTCAAAGACATGTTCGCCATCGAACAGTCCGGGAATCCACAATTGCCCCTTCCAACGAAGTTCATGGCCCGGTTCCGCTACAAGTAATCTCACCGTGAATGAGGCTCCCTTACCGCTTTCAGTTCCCATGTAAACCTTCAACTTCGACCCTAAGCGGCGATCTTTGACTGCCTCCCGTATTTCACCTGGGACAAAGCCTGGGGAGCCGATTAGAAGCTGCCACACCTTATCAGGCGAAGAACCAATCTCTATTTCAGATCGGATCTCTTTCATTTTTCTCACTCATCCCTTCCGAATACGAATGCTACTCATGAGATCGCACTAAGTAATTTAGAGGGAGGGATGAGTTGGTTCGCCAGGGTGTCGGCGCGGGCTAAGAGCCCGAGTGATGAAGGCAAGCTTCCACACGCGGGTGGCAAAGGTGAAGCATTTCCGATGCATTGGAGCTTCCATGACATCGCCAATGCGCCAGCTTGACGAAGTGAAGCCCAATGCTCTAGCTGAATCCAACAGCTTCTGCTGGCCATGGGTAATCTTCAGCCTCAACGACTTCGACCGACCGCGAATAATCGCCCCACAACCTACACAATGAACCTTGACCTTCTTCGACATAGCTTTCACTTCATTTTGCTGGTGAATACTGGGGTAGTATGCCGAATACGTTTGCCATTCTTTGAAAGGTAGCTTCCGCGGCCAGTTTTGCTTCCTGGTTCACTCGCAAACTTGACAAGTTCTTTGCGAGCGCCTTCAGGACGCTGAGGGCTTTGGGCGTGTCGAAGTCGTTGTCCATGTTGCGTTTGAACGCCGATTCAGATTTTTCGAGTAGGACCTGGAGTTTTCTCTCCTGTTTCGGGTTGGTGGGTGGTGGGGCTGTCGTGAAAGCTTGAAGGTTTTTGTTTATGGCAGTCAGTTCGGCCGTGGCCTTCCTGAGTCTGGTTACGGAGAGGACCATGGGTTGCCTGTAATGGAATGAGGCAAAGTAAAACCTCAGTGTGGGGACACCGTATTCTTTGGTGGCGTCGCGTATGCGTACCACGTTGCCTAATGATTTGCTCATCTTGCGCCCTTCCACACTCAACAAACCCGTATGAAACCAGTACCGCACGAAGGGGGCCTTGCCGGTCAAGGCTTCGGCTTGCGCTATCTCGGCTTCGTGGTGGGGGAAAATGAGTTCTGAGGCGCCGCCATGCATGTCGTAGGTTTCCCCGAAATGCGCCATCGAAACCGCCGTATCCTCAATGTGCCAGCCCGGCCTCCCATAACCCCACGGGGAGTCCCAACCTAGGCCCTTCTCGTATTTCCTCCATAACGAGAAGTCTTCGGGGCTGCGCTTCGAGGAGCACAATTCAAGGCGCCTCAAACCGAGCTCTTCATGGCTCTGTCCGGAGAGTTCGCCGAACCTTGGAAACTTGGTCACTTGGAAGTATACGCCGGTCTCAGTCTCGTACGCCACCCCCTTCTTGACCAATCCCGCCACTTGGGCGATCATTTGTGGAATGTAGTCGGAGGCTCTCTCGTACTGGTCCACGCTAGTTATGCCTAGGCTTTGCATGTCTTCTAGAAAAGCTGCTTGATATTGACGCGCCAAGTCGAGCGGGTCCCTTTTGAGTTCCTCCGCTCGCTGCACAACACGCTCCGCCACGTCCGTGACATTCATCAAATAACGCACCCGATACCCCGAATACTTCAGGTAACGGACGATTGTGTCAAAGGCCAAATACGTCCTAGCGTGGCCTAGGTGAAGGTAATCATAGACGGTTGGCCCACAGACAAAGAACTTCACATCCCTGTCCATGGAAGCTGTGAAAAGCTCCTTACGGCGGGACAATGAATTATACACTCTGAGCGGCATCCCCCAATCTTAACCTCCCTTACCGGTGCACCTGTTTTGCCTAACTCGGAACTGTCAAGTTGTCGTCTGCTAATTACTTTCATGCGCCTATTCGCCTAATATGCGGCCGCAACCACAGAGAGAGGAGTCATCAGTCGATGAAGACTTGACAGAACCCCTAACTCCTACCTTAGCCACTTGCCGCCCTGCGCTGCCTAGAATCCAGCTAGAGCCCAGTAAATACCCCTCGGTCATAGGCCCGGCTAACCCATCGAATAGCCGTCACCTGCCGTCCAGAGACCCGCATACTTCCCTAACAGGATGCTCAATTGTATGTTCTTAGGCGCTCAATTGCCATGCTCTGGAAACCCTACGGTTGAAAGAGGGCCATTTGACCCTCAAACATGAACGGTTCCTAGAACTGGCTTGATTGCTAGCTAGGCGCGCGGGGTTTCTTCGGTTGAACGATGTAGTAGTTTTCGTCCACATCAATTTCCAGATCGGGCACGAAAGACAGGACGAACTCGATTAGTTCATCCATGCTGCGCTTACGCCTCTCTTTCAACTGGAGAAAGCCTTGAAGGCTTACCAATCGCTCGTACATGTCGGAGCTAATCTTTATGCTGCGGCTCAAGCGCCTTTTCTTACCAGGTTCGAAGATTCTTGACACTAGTTCTCCCTAGTAGAAATGTGGAACATTCGGCATTTATGATTTTTCCTCCAAGCCCCGTTATATACAAGAAAGGGGGTAAGGGAGGTTTACTGGATTATTGTGGAGACTATGATTCGCGGAGGTGAATAGAAGTTGGCAAAGAAACGCAAGGTTAAGATGAAGCTAGAGGGCCGTGAGGCACGGGATACTACAGAATACGTAGCATAAATCCGCTAAAGCGGGTTCTGCTAGCCGGTTCCACTGGAACTGGCCTGTTCTCCTTTTTGTATTTTCTTAATCTATGGGCTATTCTTGTGTTAACTCAAACGACACGAGGCCGTGCTGTTTGGCTGAATGGATAATGTCTTAAGCAAAATCGGGCGTACGTGGGGGAACACGCGTTGTGTTCGCCTCATGCTGGAATTAGTTGAAGGCCGTATAGCACAATTAGCCCTCCTAATCATTGTGCTTGCCGCGATTTACGGACTATCAAGAATTGCCCAAAAAAGGCAAATGAAGACTCGCGGGATCCCCGGCCTCGAAAGAATCGACGAATGGATAAAGGAAGCTGGAAAACTGGGCCGTAGCGTCTTCTACACGCCTGGAACAGGAGGCGTCACCTCGTCAGACACCTTGGCAGGATTGGCTCTGTTGGACTACGTGGCGAAACATTGTGTTGAACATGGCACTCCGCTGATCGTTGCAACCGCCGACGTGAACGTACAGCAAGTTTCAGAAGATATCGTGAAAAGCGCCTATACTGCGGCGGGCAAAGGAAAAGAGTTCACGGCTGAGACCGTCCGATATATATCTGGTAGGCAGTTCGCCTATGCTGCCGGCGTGATGGGCATTCTTCGGCGGGAAAAACCAGCAGTCAACTTCTTCGTTGGCGATTTCTCAGCGGAGGCACTGGAAATTGCTGAGGCTGGCCGAAGCGAAGCAATATACCAGTTCGGTGGGACCTCCAATGTTGACCAGTTACCTTACTTCATGGCGACTTGTGACCAAACTCTGATCGGCGCAGAATTGTATACGGCTCAAGGTTTCCTTTCTGCTGACCCAGAGGCAACATCAACTTTAGTTGGGCCCGACGCAGGTAAAGTACTAGCCATACTCCTCATACTCTTAGGAGCATTCCTCCTCACCTTTGGTAATTCCATCCTAGTCGACCTATTGCAACTCTGAGGAAATGAAATGAGCGCAAAGAAACGGAAAATGACTCGGGGAGAATTGATTCTCCAGATACTTATTTTCTCGTTGGGATTCTTCTACGCGTTCGTCTATTACGTGAATGTCTCCACACCGGTTGACTTGCAGGCCGTTTCAGACCAGCTCTTTGCATACTTGACTGCGATGCTAACTGCAGCATTCGCTATAGGAATCATCAACCTAACGCGGGTCCACGTGAATAACGTCAAGCTGAAACGCCCCGTCTGGAGGTACAGCATCGTCCTGATCATAAGCCTCTACGGCATGGCGATCATTAGCATGATTTCCTCTCCCTTCGCAATAGACCCTACAGGGGCCGTCATACCTGCCGGGCTCATTGACGCCGTGACCCCAATCTGGGAATTCTTATACTACAAGATCTTAGTTACCATAAACTCCAGCATCTTTTCACTATTAGCCTTCTTCATCGCCTCAGCCGCCTACAGGGCTTTCAAAGCGAGAACCTTGGAGTCAACCATACTCTTGGCAGCGGGCTTGCTCGTCGTGTTGGGCCAGGCGCCAATAATGGACCTAGTTTGGCCGGGTTTCAGCGCGATACGTTCCTGGATTTTGTTGTTTCCAAACACCGGGGGTCAGAGGGGGATATTGATTGGAGCTGCCCTTGGCATACTCGCGTTCAGTGTTCGAAGATTGATTCGTTACCCGTGGGGAAGATAGATGAACCCATCAAACTTACGGTCCGACCCCAGGCTGATCTACTTGCTACTGATTTTGGTCATTACCGTTCCAATACTCACGCATTCTGTCCTGCCTGTTCCTGTAAGCTCAACCACGCAAGCTCTATACGATTTCATCGAGAAGCTGCCTGCTAATAGCCTCGTGGTAGTCAGTTTTGATTATCCGACCAGCGTCGTTCCCGAGCTGCATCCCCAAGCCATAGTTGTTACGCAGCATCTTTTCATGCGACCGCTGAAAGTTCTTTTTGTGGCGCAGTATCAAGACGGGCCGGCATTAGCCGATGCGGTTCTCGATGCAATCGATAAAGGAAACAAAACATATGGTGTAGATTACGCAACGCTTGGTTTCATTCCGAATACAGCCACGTTCATTGGAATGATTACTAACATCCCCCAATTCTTCCCTGTTGACACGCATGGCAACCCAGTGAACACTCTTCCAATTGTCAAGGAGTTCCCGGCCGGCAAGCAAGCCGCGCTAGTCATCACTTTTTCCGCAGGTGAACCAGGTTTGTTGGATTACTTGCAATATTGGCAGAGTAGTTTCAACATTCCAGTAGCGGTCGGCGCCACAGCTTCCAACGCTCCGGGTTACCTGCCCTTCTATAATTCCGGCCAGCTCGTTGGGATCCTAATCAGCATTCGTGGGGCGGCGGAGTATGAAATTCTAATTCACAGAATGGGAATAAGCGGCGCGACCTCAGCCATGGTCGCCCAGTCAACGTCCCACCTTCTGATAGTTGTCATGGTAGTGTTCGGCAATGTTGCCTATTTCGTTGAGAGAGGCAGAAAGAAGGGGGTTGCCAAGTAAATGGTGAACATAATAGACGTCCTTAGCATTTGGGTGGCCGTCTTTGTGACGTTGATGGTCCTTAGCTTTCTGTACAAAGAGAACCCATTTTTCCGATTAACAGAATACGTTTTCATCGGTTTGAGTAGCGGGTATGGGTTCGCCGCGGCGTTGCGCCTCTTCCTCAACCAAGCCATAAACCCCATCGTAAGCGGCAGCCTGGACTTCATAGTCCCAGTCGTTTTGGGCTCATTCTTCTACGCACAATTCACGAAGAAGTATTCGCTACTTTACCGCCTTCCGTTGAGTTTGGCGATCGGTTACGGTTTGGGCGTAACCATCTGGAGTGTAATGCAGGCCTATTTCGTCAGGCAGATCGAGGCCACGATGCTTCCGCTCTTCACCGGAAACTTGTTGACTACAGTAGATAACTTGGTTCTGGTCGTGGGCACCATCCTGTCACTATCCTACTTCATCTTATCACGCGAGCAGACGGGAAGTTGGGGGACCATAACGAGGATTGGAAAATACTTCATACTAATTACGCTTGGCGCCGTTTTCGGTAGCACGGTCCTGGGAAGAATGCAGATCATAATTCAACGCATTCAGTTCCTAACGGGTGACCCAGCCTTTCCTTGGCTCGCACTAAAAATGGGAACTGCGGAAGCGGGAACCTTTGCGCCCTTTGCAATCTTGGTGTTCCTGGTGGTTTTCGGTTTCTACCTTTTCAGGGAACGAAGGAGCAATGCAAACGGTGAAGCGAAGCCCAGACGGGTTAAGGCTTAGATTTCGATAGCTCCTCGATTCGTTCTATTATTCTACCGACATTCTCTTTCTTCATGAACAGACCTGTGTACTTTGGTCCCTGCAGCTCGAATAACCATTCCAGGGGTCCCAGCGCTACGATTGCAAGCTGGGACGCGATGAAGGAGAGCGGCCGCGTGGCCTCCAGGAACATGATTGCGGGTGATTCAAGCCCCTTATCCACGACGAGTTTGGCGATGTTGTTGATTAGCTTCCGTTCTTCTTCCTCGGTCAGGTCGAACTCAGACATAGGCGGTTGATCTTCTAGGCTTAGACGGAGCGGAAGACGGTTTCCTCAGGGTAAACTTCGATGCCCTCGGCGGTTATCCTGTACGGGCACAACCTATCGGTGTGTTTAGCCCCACGCATCTTCCTAACCTCCAAGGCTTTCACGTTCGACTCTTCCACTCTGTACATGTGAAGAACGATAACTCCCTGCGCGAGGAAGGCCTCGGCACCGAACCTTGTCATATCCTGCCTGTCCTCTGGGTTCTCCGCAAGCATTATCGTTGTGAGGTCCATTTCCGTTAGGTCTTTGATTAGGTGCAGTGTCTGTTGGCGTATCTCGAAGTCGTCTTTGTACTGCAACGTGAGCGCTGAAATTGAGTCTATGACGCAACGCTTCGCGTCCACCTTCTTCTTGACTTCCTTTATTGCCGCTATAACTTCATCTAGCTTGAATTTCTCAGCACCCAAGAAATTCTGCCCAAGCGAAGGAGGAACGAAAGTGGTGGTTTTAATTGCACGCTTGATTGGTGAAACATCAACGAAAGCGAGTTTGCCCTGCTTCTCCGCGTCGGAAATTTTCCACCCATACCGTTCACTATTGAAAGTGATGGAGTAGGGAGGTTCATCAAACGTAACGTACATCCCATTCTCCCCGTAATCGCTAAGTCCCTTGTACAGGTATTGCACGCCAAAGGTCGTCTTACCTGTCCCTGGTCCTCCGAGCAACAGGAAGCCGTAACCCCGCGGTAGGCCACCTTCGATAAGTTCATCCAATCCCTTAATTCCGGTCTTAACTCTCTCACTCATAATGGAAGACTCCTCTCAACGGCGAGTAATGCATTTGCCATTAAGTTCCAGTTGGCCAAATAGGGCTATCGGTAAGTTCTTCAGTTCAGTCAGTCAAGTTTCACGAAAGAAAACTGAGGTTCGAGACGTTGGAGCAACTGCGACGCCTGGTTCAGGAACTTGCGTTAGCAGGATACCAGCTCGACCGTTCAGCGTATGATTATCTTAGGTCGATGAACGAACTTGACGCAACAAGGTTCGCTAAGAACCTCCTGATAACGATAGGTGAGACCCCTGAAGCAGGACGAATTCTTACCAAGCAAGAATTGTTGGAACTCACTGAGCCACCGCAGGCGCTCCAAATCCCCGTCCCAGTCTCAGCAACCATTCCGGCAAAGCAAATGTCCTCGAGGTTAGAAATCGTAAGGGACCCTTCCAAAGAGATCGGGACAGGTGGCAGCATCGATGACTTCTCACACTACTTCCGAGATAGATTCCACAAGTTGTCATCAGCCTTTCGTGAACGATACGATGCAAGGGACGCAACAAACATCGCCAATGCCCTAACCGCCGAACAAAATCAGAAAGTGAAATTCATTGCTATGGTTATGGAGAAACGCGAAAGACAAGGGAAACTCTTCTTACAAATCGACGACTTAGAGGACTCAGCCACAGTGCTCGTCTCGGCCGACGCTCGAGCTGCTTACGAAGTGGCGCAGAAGACCCCTCTCGATCAAGTGATCTGCGTTTCCGGCGTACGGGCGAAGGGAGACCTAATCGTTGCAAAGGAGATCTTACTTCCTGACATCCCTGACCACAAGCCACACCTCGCCGACGAGGAGGTTTGGGCAGTGTTGCTCTCAGACCTGCATGCCGGTAGCAAGAAGTTCCTCGGGGCTGAGCTCGCTAGGGTTTTCGATTGGTTGAACCTGAAGATCGGCGGCCCGGACCAACGGGCTATTGCTGAACGAACCAAGTACCTAGTCATCTGCGGGGACATCGTCGACGGAATCGGAATATACCCACGTCAGGAACAGGAATTGGCAATCGTAGACCTCTATGAACAGTATCGTGAAGCCGCAAAGTACGTGGGCAGGATACCTGAACACATTGAAACGGTTGTGCTTCCAGGAAACCACGACCCAGTGAGACAGGCACTCCCGCAACCTCCCATACCGAAAGATTTCGGGGAATCACTCTACGAGTCACGCAAACTTATTTCCTTAGGCAACCCTGCCGAGGTTTCGATGCATGGAGTCAGGCTTCTACTTCACCACGGCCGCAGTCTCGACGACATCATCACAAGCGTTCCCAACATTGACTTCACGCAGCCCGAGAAGGCGATGAAACTTCAACTGCAATGCCGGCACCTAGCCTCGGAGTACGGGAACAGGACAGCCATAGCCCCCGAGAAAGTCGACCACCTAATCATAGAAAACATACCTGACATTTTCCAATCAGGGCACATACACGTCGTCAAATATGAAAACTACCGAGGCACGCAAATCATCAATTCCGGAGCCTGGCAAGCCCAAACCGATTACCAACGCCGAGTCGGCTTGGTTCCGACACCTGGCATACTAACCGCGGTCAACCTACATACGCTACAAGTACGATTGATGAACTTCATGGAAACTTCACCATAGGTTAGGAAAAATAGGAATCATCTGTAATAACATCATATCGGAGGAGCGGATCAAATAGCTTACGCAGGGGACAAGAAGAAACTCAGTGTTTCTGATGTTTCCAGTAGGCGTCGAATGCGGCCCACGAATTCTTGGAACAGTAAGACTCGTCACAGAGCGGAGCGATTAGGCTGAACACCTTTTCTAATGTCAGCGAGCGCCCATTCGCCTATCTCGTCAGTCTTCTTCCTAATCTGCGTAACCGTTTGCCGATTGTGAGACGCGCGCCCCTCGTATGTTTCCGGATGGCCCGCTTCGTTTTTCTTCCAGTATGAGCCCTTCTTTTCCTAGGTCTTCGTTTCCTGCTAACACGCCTTCTTGTTCGTCTTGCCATGGGCGAACATTGCTCAATATGAAGGAAATAAAACTTCGCAGGTTTTATGAGACTAAACTCAGGGGGTGTTTAGGATCCGTTACAGAAGCCTATCCCGGATATTCGCAAAACCAAAATGCATGCCACCCGTCCTGATTCGCCTAACACATCCAGCGGGGTACATGTTTCCTATACTGCAAGTATGCCTCGCCGAATTTCCGCTCGAGATATAATTCTTCGGGTTTCACTGTCCCACGTTCCACAACAAAGAGCAACAGTGGGAAGAGCAGAATCAACCAAAGAACATCCAGGAAAACTGCAATTCCGAGAAAGAAAACAAACATCGAGAGGTAAAGTGGGTTTCGGGTATAACGAAAGACACCCTTCTCGACCAAGGCCGTTGTTGGTTCCCGTGGATCAGGACTAGTATGCGCCCGACGCATTTCAATTATCCCAGAACCGCCGATCAGAAACCCCGGGACGAGTATTATGACCCCTGCTATCTGAACTGAACGGCCAGGGAAGAAGGCTAGTGGAAGAACCCAGTTCAATAAGAACCCTAAGATGAGGATCCCAAAGAAAATCACCGGCGCAGGAACAACCCTAGGGCGGTCAACTTCGGCGTTCAAGATTCTAACCTTCGTTCATTTCGTAAATCCACTGAATCAAGTGTTGTTTGGCGGTTAAGGTTTCATGTGTGTGAGTCTAATGGTGCGAGCGTCGGAATTTGGACTTGTTTCCGCGTGTTTGCGTGGTCAAGACGCTGAGGCCTCTAGCGAGGATGCCGGCGACTCGGATCGGTTCGGGTAATCTGGAAATCATCGCTGCAGATGCAATGGCTTTCTTGGCGAATGAAAGGGGGGCACCATTCACTTCGAAGTATAGTTTAGGTTCTTGCGGAAGTGGTTTGAAGGCGTAGAGGCGTCCAGCATTCCGAACTATGCGCCAGCGCTCTTTCCAATCGCTAAAATGTTTTCGCAAAGCCCGCAGGACGGCTGGGTTGTCCGGCTTCTCTCTACTGATAGCGATAACCGGCTTCCGCGTGGATCGGGTGAGTTGATGGATGTCGACGAGGTTAAATCCTCCGAAAGAAATGCCGGAAAGCATCACAACGTCAAACCGCAAGTTCTTGAGAAGGGAGTTTAGGACGCGGTTGGCGTCCCTCCCATCAACTTCTATGCGTCCGAGTCTGACATCGGAAATAGTTGAGCCCTGGAAGAGTACTGCGACTAGGAGGGCGTATTGCTTCACTCTCCTAATTGCTGGAATTGCCCCGTCGTCGATTCCAACAATTCTTAAGCTAGGATTGGTGTTTCTGGAGGGACTTTGGGACATATCCGAAGAGTCTGCCTGCAAGGTTGTCCTCGGCGTACGTGTCTGTGATCACTCGCGGTGAGATGCCTATTCTTATTTTCTTGGTTCGGCCATACCGGCCGAAACTCACCACCCGCGCATTCAGTATCCCCAGCACGTCCAATTCGTTAATCAGCCCGCTAACCCTACGCTGCGTTAGGGGTTCCAGGTCGCTGTGTGAACAGAGTTCATGGTAGACTTCGTACACGTCGCCCGTAATCGCGCCTGCGGGAAGGTTGTTGCTGAGCAGGAAGGCGCTGACTAAGAGTATCTTAGAATGCGCTGGAAGGGACTTCAATACCTCTGACACGCGGTCGTGTTCAATTTTCTGTTGCGCCAGACGAACATGTTGTTCCACGATGTGTGTGGCACCTTCACGTTCCGCCAATTCTCCAGCCACTCTAAGCATGTCCAAAGCGCGCCGGGCATCACCATGCTCCCCAGCCGCGAGAGCTGAACAAAGCCTCAGGGCGTTCTCATCAAGGCGGCCGTTAATGAAAGCCAGCTTAGCGCGGTCCATCAAAATATCGAAGAGTTCATTCGCCAGGTATGGCCGAAAGACCACCTCCTCTTCACTTAGAGAACTGAGCACCCGCGGATCCAGAAATTCCTTGAAATGAAGATCGTTTGAAATTCCCACGATGCTAATCCAAGAGGAGTTCAAGTTCTCATTGATCCTCGTCAACTCGTAGAGTAGCGAGTCGTCCGCGCTATGCTTTATGAGGGCATCAATCTCGTCCAAAGTAACCAGCAACGCAGTCCGGTCCGCATTTATCCCGCTACAGAACCGGTCGAGCAACTCACCGACTGCAATCCCCGTGAAGGGCACTTCCACGCCCACGGCCCTACAGATCTCAGCAAGCACCCGGTAATTCGTTCCCGCCAAACGGCAGTTTATGTAAGCAATCCTAACCGGTGCTCCAATCTCTCTCGCTTTCTTCTCAAGTTTGTCAAGCACAAATTTCGTGACAATTGTTTTACCGGTCCCCGTTTTACCGTAAACGAACAGATTCGAGATCTTAGACTGCTGAAGCGCGGGAGCTAGCATGCCGGCCAAGCGCTGGATATGTTCGTCCCTGTGGGGTAGGTGGCTGGGCATGTAGTCATGGCGTAAGACATCACGGTCTTCGAAAATGTTGGCGGTCGACAGATATTTGTCGAATAAAGTCTCCATAACATCTACGGTTGGCGTATTGAAACCTCCAATGGCAAAGGTGCTATTACATGTTGAAAACTAGCTAACCATTCTTGTACAAGAAAACCAACAAGAGCAACTGGAACTTCAACCGTAAATGAACCATGGACTCGCAAAAATTGTTGTAAAATCTCAAATGTAACTAGTAAATAACCCCCTCACCCCTACATTTCCACTCCAAATGTAAGAATAACTCGGGGTGTTTGAGAGATTGATTAGAAGAACTCTGTGGTGTTAATGCCTTTCACTGGTATAGCGTAATGCGTTTACTCAATTGTATAATATGCTCTAATTTTCATAAATAGCTGAATTGAGGATTGAGGCATGCTTCAAGGTTTGTCCAGTCGAAATGAAGGGGTTAGGGAGGCCTTTTCTGAATATTATTGGCAGTCTTAACATGTTGTCATCTGTGGAATGTCACAATAACCCCTCTATTTCCACTGTAAGCACAAAATTGCTACTGGAAATCTATGCGTTATCCCATCCACAATTAAGTTCAACTTATTACATGTGAATCGCTAACTGTGTATGTGTTATGAAGAAGCGTATCAAACTAGAATTCTTTGATCGACAGGGTATGAAACATAGCATTGCAATTGAAGGCGAAGTTACAGCCGACAAAGTCAACCACTTGCTAGAGTACGCTGAGATCGTGGCCGGTTCAAATCAGAGAGCCCCATTACTGCCCGGAACCCAGGATAGTAAGATAAGTAGATTGTTGGATGTAATCAACACGCGGCTAGTGGACCGTAGCTTTGATTCACGTGAAATTTTGCAGGCTTACAGGGAAGCTTGGGGGGATGATTTTACGCTCGGGGCCGTATCGACCTACTTGTCCCGTTTGGTTGATCGGGGAACGTTGGAGAGGACTGGTTCGGCGTCCCACTGGTTCTATAAGCTTAAGCCTTCTCCGACTCTTTCTCCGTAACCTCCGTGCCGGCGGGCTGCAGGGCAGAACGGGCCGTCTCGCTCAACTTATACCTGAATGGGGCTCGGTTTGATTCGCGGTCCACATACCCTTCCAAGTACAATTTCTTCATCAGCCGCGAGGTGTGCTCCCTCGACTTCCTTAGCCGTTGCCCTAGTTCGGGCGCCGCCTTCAAGCCTTCAGCGTTCAAAATCATGAGTGTCTCACGCTCCGTGGGTGTCAACGAGGACAGGATGTCTCCTTCACTGACGACGCCACCCAAGTTCGTGCGTTTAGTCGGGGGTTGGACTACTGCACCTATGTGTGGCAGGGAGGCGAACCTAGCTTTCAAATTCTCAAGGTCGGCTACGAAACGTTTGTCATTGCTTAGGACTTCTTCGAGGCGCTTGAGCAGCTGAAGGTTGGACGAGCGAAGCGCCACCTGCTCCCATTCCACCCCACCAATGCGCGTTTTCAAGTCATCCACCTCACTCTGCGCTTGGCTGACGACGGACTCGGATTGCTCAATGCGGGACGTAAGGGCGTCCACAATTACGTTGATGATTGAGGCTGATTCCATAAGGGCCTGCTTACTTTGTTTGAAGGCGTGGACAGCCTTGGCTGCTAAGAGGACGAGGATTACGAGGACGGCGGCAGAAACTGCGTCCACAGCGATTGTGAATGGGTCCAAGGTGGATGAGACCTTACCGATTAGGTATTTCAAAGTCATTTACACGTGTGATGTCACACTGGTCGTTTGACGTCACAATGATGACGCGGTGATGAAAGTATGATGCCCTCTCATATCACAACCTCACGAAACCAGGTTCGCTATGGCTAGATGGAGCTGAGAAAGTCTCATTTTTAGCCTTTCGCAATGTTTGACTTCATTATCGTGATGTTGGGTGGACGCCTGAAGCTCGATGGATATCACGTGATGTCACGTTAGAGCTAGAACTCTTAGCCTTCGAGAGTGTCCTTGAAGCTTTGACGTTTGGCTAGGGCGGAAATGCTGTCGCGAAGCCTTTGATTCAGTTGTTCGATAGCTTCATGGTCTGTTTGGCCAATTTGTCTAGCTTGTTGGATGTAGCCTTGGATTGTGTCAGAGAGCTCCGTGAACGGTTGAAGAGAGGGCGTATCGAAAAGCCCTACGTACCCAAGGAGAAGAATGGTGTAAATCGAGCGAATCACATTGTTTTGGGCTTGAATTAAGGTCCGATTATAAGCGCCACGGCTGACACGTCTCCCGGAGGGCCTAAACAGGCGCCTATGCGCCTTCAATGCCCCTTTTTCGCTTGAGAGAGAATCGGCGAGAATTGTCTCTAACTGGGGCAGAGTCAGTTGGCTGCTTCGGAGAAGCAGCTTGGTAACGGGATCGCTGAGCGTATCACGAATTGAGGCACGAGCCTCTGACACCATATCGGGACGGTCAGACGTATGAACAGCCTCATGGATACGGTTTTGTATTCGCTTAAGGCTTTTTCGACAACTTGGACTTAACCTACAAAGTTGCCGCCGAGAAATTGTTCCGTTCCATGATGCCTCCCCATTCTGCAATGGTGATGTTGAAAGTCATGGAATCTGCAATCTTGAAATACGGCGGGATTCATGTCGCCTCCTGACAAAGAAGGGGATTCTAGTTGGGTAGGCGTAGGAGAAGAGTCGTCAAGGTAGTCAAGAAGAAACTTCCATCCGTTTTCACTTGCCCCTCATGTGGCGAGGAATCAATACGCGTCAAATTGCCCCAGGGGCCCGGCCCTGCTATCGTTCAATGCGGCGCATGTGGACTCAAACGTGAATTCGAAGCCACACCATCCAGCCAGATTGTCGACATATACTGCATGTTCACGGACTCCTATTACTCAAAAGAGAAACCGCCCGAAACCCCTCAGCAAACATCGTAACCTCCAACGTACTCGTATAATCAGTTGGATCATCCAGCCTCTCAGTGTTAAATTACGGTTAGCCCTTCTGTAAACTGGGCTAGCCTAATGGCAGCAACTGTTCTCAGCGAGCACGATGCGTATTTCCAACGCCTCAAAGAGCAGTTGGATAGAATTTACGATCTTGCTAGGCAGGCGAGGGCGAAAGGGTTCGACCCCTCACCAGAACCTGAATCCCTACTGACCCATGATGTCGCAGAGCGTGTCGAGAAGGCTGTTGGCCCAGTTGGAGTAGCGTCCCGAATCCGTGAGCTCTCGGATGTCATGCAGCGCGAGCTTGTCGCGCTCAAGATTGCTGAGGAAATTGCCCTCGGCAAGTATGGAGGTATAGAGGAAGGGGCAGCGGAGCAGGCTGTGCGGACCGCTTCAGCCATACTAGATGAAGGGGTGACCGCGGCGCCGATAGAGGGAATCTCCAGCGTCCGCATTAGAACAAATCAGGATGGGAGCAGGTATCTTGCGGTCTACTTTGCCGGCCCCATAAGGTCCGCAGGCGGCACCGATATGGCTCTTATTCTCGTTATCGCCGATTACGTTCGCCATCAACTCGGCTTGGGTAAGTACAAGGCTACGGAACTTGAAGCGAAACGATTCGTGGAAGAGCTCCGCATCTATGAGAGAGAAGTCGCCAGATTTCAATTCAAAGTCTCGGATGAGGAGTTGTTCAACGCCATCATGCGGCTGCCGGTGGAGGTTAACGGGGTTGAAACCGACCCGGTCGAGGTGAGCGCGTACCGAAATGTTCCGAGGGTAGATACCAACAGAGTCAGGGGTGGGGCGCTCAGGGTCGTTCACGATGGTTTGATTGGGAGAAGCCACAAGGTACTGAAGATTGTCGACAGTCTCGGTATCGAAGGGTGGAGTTGGCTGAGGGAGATTAAGCCCCCCGTCGCTGAGGCGGAGGAGGCGCGTGAGTTCATGTTCATGGAGGACGTTCTCGCAGGCCGGCCGATATTCTCCTTCCCACAGTTCACAGGAGGCTTTAGGCTTAGATATGGACGGGCTCGAAACACGGGGCTTGCGGCCATCGGGCTCCATCCATCAACTATGCTGGTCCTTGGAAAGTTCATTGCAGTTGGGACGCAATTGAGGCTTGAGAAGCCTGGAAAAGCGGGAATTGCTGCGACGGTCGACTCCATCGAACCCCCAATCGTGAAACTGAACGACGGATCCGTCGTAAGGCTCTTCGACCCTAAGGAAGCGGAAAGGCTGCTTAATTCAATCAGCAAAATCCTCTTCCTCGGTGACATTCTTGTGGGGTTCGGGGAATTCCTTGAGAACAACCGCCCCCTGCTACCGTCGGGTTTTGTTGAAGAATGGTGGCGTGAACTCGTTAGGCTTGAGGCTGCGAACTACGGCGGCCTTGAGGCTTTCGCGAAACATGTCGGTGTGAATGGAACCGAACTGATCGATTGGGTTGCAGACTCAGGTGGAACCTTCCCAACCACCGAGGACGCACTGCGCATCGCGAGACACTCCAAAATACCGTTACACCCGAGGTACACGTACTTCTGGGAGAATATTGCCCCCCAAGACTTCGACCAGTTACGCTCTAGGCTGATGGACAAGGGCCAAACAGAAGCCTCCCCTAGGCGAATCGTGACTAGGAAAGAACCCCTAACCAAGGCTATTCTGGAGAACCTCTGCATCCCACACAATGTCGACGGCGAATCCATTGTAATCGAGGCGGAGGCGCCCATACTGTACGAATGCCTCGGCCTGTCTTCCCCTGCGAAACCACTTGAGGGTGGAGACGTCTTCCAAAAGATCGCCCAAGCATCGGCCATACAAGTGATGAGGAAGGCCCCGGTTTACGTGGGCGCTAGGATGGGGCGGCCGGAAAAGGCAAAACGGCGGGAAATGCGGCCATTAGTCCACTGCCTCTTCCCAGTGGGGTTAGCTGGGGGCCCAAGGAGAAGTATCGTGGAGGCGGCCACGGAGCATTCTGTTATTTCCGTCGAAATAGCGTATCGTAAATGCGGCGGCTGCGGCAACATAACCCACCTCAACTTCTGTGAAAGATGCGGCGAGAAAACCGCGAAAGTTTTTGTCTGCCCGAAATGTGGCGCTGAGGGCGCCAACAAGACCTGCCCCAACTGCCGGAGCATTTCGCGAGCGTACACGGAGAGAAGTGTGCCGCTTAGAGACTTGTTGAATTCAGCGGAAAGAAAACTCTCCCTGACGGTGATCCCTGAGGCTGTGAAAGGAGTGCGGGGGTTGACTAACGATGCTAAAGCCCCAGAACCCCTCGAGAAAGGCCTACTACGCGCGAAACATGACGTATCCGTCTTCAAAGATGGGACGGTTCGCTTTGACGCAACCAACGCGCCCCTCACACACTTCAAACCGGCCGAGGTCGGCGTTGAGGTTGAGAAACTTCAAGCGCTAGGCTACAACGTGGACATGAACGGCGAACCCCTCAAGTCGGCCGAGCAGTGCTGCGCTCTCAAAGTGCACGATATCATAGTGACCGAACAGTGCGGCGACTATTTTGTCAGGGTTGCAAAGTTCCTCGATGAACTACTACAAACCTTCTACGGTCTACCCCCATTCTACCAAGCAAGAACGAGGCAGGACATAGTCGGCCAACTGGTCGTCGGCCTCTCACCCCACACCTCAGTCGGAGTCATAGGCCGCATAATCGGCTTCACCCGCGCCGCCGTCTGCTTCGCACACCCCTTCTGGCACGCTACCAAGCGCAGGGATTGTGACGGTGATGAGGATTCTGTTAGCTTAGCTTTGGATATTTTGCTGAATTTCTCGAGGCAGTATCTGCCTTCAAGGATTGGGGGTATTATGGATGCGCCGCTCTTGTTGTCGGCGGCCATCAAGCCCAGCGAGATTGCACGTCAGGCCTTCAACCTTGAAACCGTGCAGCGCCTACCACTGAAATTTTTCGAGGAGACGCAGATACGTACGGATCCGAAGGCGTTGACGGGGTTAATCGAGACGGTGCAGAAGAAGCTTGGCTCCGACGCCGTCTTGGGATCGCTTGGGTTCACGCATGACACTCATGACTTTAACAGCGGAAACCTGGAAAGCGTGTACAAGAAGCTGGGGTCGATGCTCGACAAGTTGACTCTGCAACTCAAGCTCGCCGAGTCAGTTAAGGCGGTGGCAGCGGGGGAGGTTGCGAAACGAGTTCTCTCAACACATTTCATGCGGGACTTGACCGGAAACCTGAAGGCTTTTGCCAGTCAGCGGTTCCGGTGCACTAAATGTAATGCGAAGTATCGAAGGATACCGTTGAAGGGGGTCTGCCCCCGTTGCGGCGGCAAACTATCCCTGACTGTCTACAGGGGCAGCGTGGAAAAATACTTGACCGTAGCGCAGGATCTGGTCAAGCGATACAATCTAGGCAAATACCATGAACAACGCCTACTCCTCCTCCATGAGGAAATTAATTCACTCTTCAACGAACAGGAGGAAAAGAAGAAACAACCTACGCTCGCGCAGTTTGTGTGAGATGATAGCATGCCAAAGGCCCCTGCGTTCCATCCCAAAGCCTACCTAACATCAAAAAGGAACGTCAAGGCGGGATTACTTTCCCGTTCGAAAATCCTGGTCGTTCTTGAGAGGGAGCTGAAAAGCGCGAGTGCCATAGCGAAAGAAGCTTCCCTATCGTACGAATGCGTCACATACCATCTGAAGGCGTTGAAAAAAGAACGGTTAGTAGACAAGTTGACCAAGACGAAGCCATTCACCTGGGGGCTCACCCCATTTGGGCAACAGAAGCTGCCCACGTAACGCGACGCCTTAGAGGCTGCATGCATTCAGGGCGAAGGATGGCGAACCCGATGGCATTTCATGAACACACTAAATACGAGCCTACCCATACTTCCTCCATCTCAGAAAATTAATGCCGGCGAAACGTAATGCAAACAGAAGTCAAGTACCATCAAAAACCAGAACTAAACAACCCCGTAATGATTTGCGGGCTTCCAGGGATCGGGTCAGTGGCTTGGCTTGCTGTCAGCCACCTCCAGAAGGAGTTGAAAGCAGAACTTTTCGCTGAGGTTTTTTCTCCCATGTTTTCGCCGAAGGTTTGGCTTACGGATGAGGGGGTAGTGCAACTGATGAAGGGGGAGTTTCATTTTTGGAAGAACAACGCTGGCGGAACCGACCTGTTGCTCTTCTCGGCAAATGAGCAGCCATATTCGCCTGAGGGACAGTATGAGCTGGCTGAGGTTGTTCTGGAAATGGGGGAGAAGTTTGGCGTGAGAAGGGTCATCACGATGGGGGGGATGGCTACGGAGAGGTTCACCGAACAACCGAAAGTGTATGTCGGCGGTACGGATGTTGAGCAGGTGAAGGAATTGGAGGGCTTTGGTGCCGTAAAGCTTGCAGGGGGCGCGATAACAGGAACAAACGGCCTAATTTTTGGGTTGGCAAAACCAAGAAAAATGCCTGCTATCTGCCTTCTGGCCGAAACTCCCGGTTACCTAACCCTAGACGCAAACGCTGCAAAAGCAGCTTTGCAGCTCGCATCCAAGCTACTAAACATCCCGTTCGACGTGGCAGCGTTGGAAAAGCAGGCCAAAGAGAACGTGGAAGCAGTGAAACGCGCGAAGGATCTATCCCGAGGAACCTTCCCACCCGAGGCTAAGAAGGGCGGCGAGAGAGAACTCTCGTACGTAAGCTAACTCGCCCAGTGTTCGCGATGAAGGTCATGTGCAACCAATGCGGAAAGGTGCTAGATCTTATGGGGGCGACATCCTTCGCATTGGAAGAATCCGGACAACTGAAAACATACCATTTCTGCACAGATGGCCACATGATGGAATTTGCCCGAAAGAAAGGGTTTCCATTAGGCAAGGATTAACTGCCCGCGCAACCCCATACTGGCTGCCGTAAGGGCAGGATTATTGGATGTCAGCCTCCGAAGATTTGAAGTCAGCCTCCACAACTTTCGCTGCGTTAGGTAACGTTGTGCGGCTTCGCATTCTACTGATGCTGATGGATAGCAAGAAACCCTTGCACATTACTGCTGTCGCGAGCAACCTGAAAATGGATTACGGCGGGATTTACAGACACGTCGAAGTTCTAACGGAGGCAGGTCTCATACAGGTCTATGAGGTGGGTAGGTCGAGGGTTCTCTCACCTCTCAACGTGGATCTTCTGCGCGACCTCGTTTCGAAAGCGAAAAGCTTCAGCAAAAAGCGATGATCTAAGCCTATAATTGACATGACTTTATGATTATTTAGTGAAATTGTCATAATGTAAGGGTATTGTTATAATGTAAGGGTTAAGTAGTTGTGACTTATTGTGCGCACAATTTGTGGTTTCGTTGGCCGACGGACTGTTTGCCAGGCGAAGCGTGGCGTTAACTGGTGCGGCCGTTTTTGGGAGCTTGGCGGCTCTAACAACAATTGTGCTTCCCGCCAACATTCAGCCCGCATTCCCATTATTGAGCTTCCTACGTTTTGATCCGGCTGAATTGTTCGATGTCCTAGCCTTCCTAATCTTCGGGCCTATACCCGCGCTGATAACCGCCACCGTTCACTGGGCAATCCTTGCAGAAACTGGAACTAATGGTATCTTGGGCCCGACGGGGAAGTTCGCCGCAGTCTTGTCGACGCTGTTAGGGCTATGGTTAGGAAGCATGGCATATCGGCGCATAGCACAAAAAAGCACTCGCACTTCTCTGGCTCTAGGCACGATGCTGGGTTTCGCAGCTTTAGCTCGTGTCGGGTTGATGCTTGTCGTGAACTATTTCATTTTCACGTACATTGGGCCAGTTATTTTTGGAATCAATTACCTCGGCTTCAGCCAAAAATCGCTAGCCGCGGTGGGAATGCAGTTCGCGAACTCTTCGCAGGTGCTTTGGGCGATGCTCCTCTTCACGAGCATCTTCAACGGCTTGCACGCCGCCTTCTCCGTGGTAATCCCATGCTTGATTTTCACGCCCTTGAGTTTGAAGGTTCCTGAAATCGCCTCAGGCCATCCTTGGATTAGCAAGTTCACATCCCACTAGCGAAACGTTCCCCACTGAAACTGCACGGTCCTTTCCTTGATCGTTGCCTTAGCAGGAGGAGTTGGAGCAGCAAGATTCCTCGAAGGCCTAATTCGAGTAATTCCCCAGAAAGAAATCACGATCATAGGAAACGTCGGCGATGACATCAACGTCTACGGCCTCCACGTCTCCCCAGACTTGGACATAGTCACTTACACACTCGCCGGCCTTTTCGACAAGAGAAAAGGCTGGGGCTTTCGAGGCGACACATTTCATTGTCAAGCGTTGCTTCGAAAGTACGGTTTCGAAACCTGGTTCAACCTGGGCGACCGCGACCTAGCAACCCACATCTATCGTACGGAAGAACTTCACCGAGGCAGGCGGCTGTCGGAGGTTACTGCAGACCTAGTTTCGCGTTTGGGGCTTCGAGTGAAGCTGCTTCCTGCAAGCGACGATCTGCTCCAAACATACGTACTTTCTGGAGGTCGACAAATGCACTTCCAAGAATATATGGTAAGACGAAAGACGAAGCCAAAGGTTCAAGGAGTAGTTTTTCGCGGCACTGAATCCGCCAAGCCAGCAAAACATGTTGTCGAATCGATTGCGAGAGCAAGGGGCATCATTGTCTGCCCAAGCAACCCGATTGTTAGCATCGGCGCAATCCTCGCCGTTCGTGGCATCAAGTCCGCGCTCAGGAAAACTACGGGGAAGGTTGTTGGAATCAGCCCAATCATTGGCGGTAAGACAGTGAAAGGGCCAGCTGACAAATTGATGAAGGCAGTGGGGATCGAGGCGAGTGCACTTGGAGTAGCCGAATGTTACAACGGTTTCTTGGACACGCTCATAATCGACCGCCTCGACAGGGAACTTGCACCAGACATCAAAGCCACCGGAGTTAAACCGATTGTAACGAACACGCTCATGAAAACAATGGCTGACAAAGTTCGTTTGGCGAAAGTTGCAATAAGTGAATTCAGTCGTTGAAAACTCGTTCACGTCAAGTGGGGCGTGTAGATGCTATAGTCCCCTTGAACGTTCTCAGAAAATCGAAAGCACGACTTTCACCCATCCTTAGGCCGGCTGAGAGAGAGCAATTAAGTGTTGCAATGTTGAAAGACGTTCTCTCCGCCTTGCGGATGGCGAAGCGGATTCATTCGGTAACAGTTGTTAGCGCCGATAAGGGCGTGCGTAGAATCTGCAAGCGTCTCGGGGCTAGTTTTCTCTGGGAGGGGAGAAGGCGTGGCCTCAACAGGGGGGTCAAGTTAGCTGTTAGACATGCTCAGCGGAGAGGTGCTTCCTCCGTCCTTGTGATTCATTCGGATCTCCCGCTTCTCAAACCACTGGAAATTGACACGTTCCTCAAGCGGTCCGAGGGATGTTCAGTGGCGCTTACACCATCCAAAGACCGTGATGGAACTAACGCCCTGCTCATGAGTCCCCCACAGGTGATCCGCCCAGTCTTTGGCAAAGACAGCTTCCGCAAACACCTGTCGCTGGCCAGGAGGAGAAAAGCCCGCAGCAGAGTGTTGCTGTTCAATGGCATTGGTTTCGACGTTGACACGCCAAGGGATCTCATTGAGTTGATGCGGCGGCCGTTGCGGAATGAAACCGGCCGAGTCCTACGAATGTTTCGAAAACCGACTTAGCGGTGCACCGAAAGATACTCAGGGCAAAACAATTTAGAGGCAAGCGGGTGAGTTTGGGTGGGGTGTTTGAATTAGCATCGCCTAGGGAAAGCCACGATAAAGTGCTCCAGCTTCTGGAGCAGCATACTAAGTGGTTTTCAGAATCAATTCCGCTGATTGCATCGGAGAACGTTCCCAGCCCCGCGGTTCGCGAAGCTATAGTTTCAGACTTCGGGAATCGCTACGCGGAATAGGCTTAAGCCGATCAGGCTTAGGCCTCCGTAGGGATGGGTTGGGGAACGCGTATACGCGGGCTGCGTATACATAGACCAAGTTGAGAGGCTCTGCATAGACCTAGCAAAGGACCTATTCCGGGCCGAATTCGCGGACGTTAGGCCAGTCTCTGGGGTTTGCGCAAACCTCGTGGTTTACACCACTTTCACAAACCCCGGCGACCGCATGCTCGCTTTAGCTATACCAAACGGCGGCCACATCTCGAGTGGGCGCAAAGATTTCTCGGGAACTGCAGGCTCGGTCCACGGCTTGGAAGTAGAATACTTTCCCTTCGACCGTCATGAAATGAACATCGACGTCGACAAGGCGAAGCAGAAAATCGAGAAGATGGTCAAGGAGGAGAATAAGCCGCCCAAACTTGGGATGTTTGGTGCAAGCCTCTTCCTCTTCCCCCAACCCCTGAAGGAGCTAGCTGAGTCATTACATAATGTTGGTGCGACCGTCGCCTACGACGCGGCACATGTTGCGGGGCTCATTGCGGGAGGAATCTTCCAAGACCCACTGAGGGAAGGTGCCGACGTAGTATGCCTGAGCACCCACAAAACGCTCTTCGGCCCGCAGGGAGGGGCGGTACTCTCCTTCGAGAAATACGCGGAGCAAATCAAGAAGGCAACGTTTCCGTCAAACACGAGCAACCACCACCTGCATCACCTAGCTGGGAAAGCGGTTGCTTTCGCGGAAATGTTAGAGTTCGGAAAACAGTACGCTAAGCAAGTTGTGGCTAATGCCAAAGCCCTGGGTCAAGCGTTGCATGAACGAGGCCTTAACCTTCTGGGCGAGCACAAGGGTTTCACTGAGTCGCATCAAATCGCAGTCGACGTATCCAAGTATGGCTTGGGGGGAGACATGGAGAGAGCACTTGAAAGCGCCAACATAATCGTCAACCGCCAACTATTACCCGGGGACATTCAAGCGGGAAGGCACTACCAAAACCCAGGCGGCATCCGCATCGGCACCTCGGAAATCACCAGGATCGGGATGAAGGAGAACCAAATGGTCGAAGTGGCTGAGCTAATCAAGAGAATCGTCATCGACAAGCAGGACCCTAAGAAAGTGAAGGCCGATGTGCTAGAGTTTAGGAAAGATTTCCAGAAGGTTCACTACTGCTTCGAGAGCGCAAAGAAAGCCTACGAATACATCAAAGTACGGTAATTGGTGGTTCGAGGATAATTACGAATCCTAAGGTCACCGTCATAACTGGAGCGAGTAGCGGCATAGGTGCCGCACTAGCGAAAGAGCTGGGGGCCGGGGGCCACCGGCTAGTTCTCGGAGCCCGCCGAGAAAAGGAACTGAAAAATGTCGCAGCACATGCTGGAACTGAAGCAATCCCAGTCGTCACGGATGTTACTCGCCGGCGGGACGTCGAACATTTACGCGATGTTGCAATTGAGAAATTCGGTCACGTTGATGTTTGGGTGAACAATGCGGGCCGCGGCTCTGGGAAGATTGTGATGGAGTTGACGGAGGCGGAATTGGATGAGATGATTGCTGTTAACCTGAAATCCGTTTACTATGGGATGCAGGCCATCGTTCCGCATTTTCAGCAGAGGGGCGAGGGACACCTCATCAACGTATCCTCCTTCCTGGGAAGGGTTCCTTTGGCAACCTACCGGTCCGCCTACAATGCGGCTAAGGCGGGGGCGAATATGCTAACCGCAAATCTGCGCATGGACCTGAGGACGAAATATCCACGGATACATGTTTCATTAGTTTTGGCGGGGTTCGTTGATACCGATTTTCACAAAGTCGCAGCCACCCCTTTCCCCGTAAAGGCGGGAACCCGCGTCGGCGAAGCGGTGGTTCAATCCGCTGAAGAGGTCGCCGAGCAGATCGCATCCCTCATAGAGCATCCAGTCGCGGAACTCTACACCAACCCAGGCCTCAGAGATCTTACGGTGCGATACTATCAAGACGTAGGCGCATTCGAAGAACGAATGGGCCAAAGATAGTCTATCAACTTAGACGGCTCTAGATTGTTGTGTGGTTTCGATGCCGGTTCTACGCCCAGGGGAAGTGTACAAGGAGGTTGTTTTGAGGGATGGTAGGAAGGCGGTTCTTAGGGTTCCTGAGTGGGGTGACCTGGACGACTTCCTAGGTTTGATAAACGGGTTAGTTGACGAACACGCCGACATTCTAAGAAGCACACACTCTACGCGGGGTGAGGAGGTTGAATGGTTAGCGGACCGGTTGACCGCGATAGAGAAGGGCAGCCTCATCGCGTTAGTTGCGGAAGTGAACGGGAGGGTTGTTGCAAGCTCGGACGTCGCCCAGAGGACTCCGGAAAACCCGCAACACAATCATGTTGGAGTCCTTGGCATCGCCATCCTCAAGACCGCCAGGGGGCTTGGGCTCGGAAAAGTGTTAATGGATTCACTCCTTAAACTCAGCAAAAAAGCAGGTTTGAAAATAATAATCCTGGACATGTTCGCCACTAACAAGGTGGCAAGGCGCCTATACGAAAAGGCCGGATTCGTAGAGGTCGGGAAGATACCTAAAGCCATCAACCAACACGGAAAATACATTGACCTGATCCGGTTCGCCATCGAAACCTGAAAGCAGATTTGACTATTAATTTACGTCTAGAACAGTTTGTCTTTGTCCATGAGCACTTCGCCGTCTGAGTATCTCTGGCCGTACATTTTCCTGATGATGAGAAAACGCCTGGTCCTCTCCGCTAGTGGTTTTTCGAATATTTCAATTACTCCGTCGAAGAAGTCGATGATACTTTGCGTTTCCTCCTTTGTTGTGGTCAAGGGGTTGAGGGTCGCTATGATCGTGAAACCCTCAGCCTTGCGTTTTCCGACAAAATCCGTTAACCACCTCCGGGTTAGGACGGACTTATGGCGAAGCAACAAATCAGATAAAATATCTATGATCATAATCCGCTTGGTGGCCTTTTCCTTTGCGATAACATCCTTGAGGGCTAGAGCCAATGATATGTTGGCGTCGTTAAAGTTCTCAAAGCTCGGTATCTTCAACAGGTTCGGGCCATGGATGATTCTGTCCGCCTGCGGGGATAAGGCGTAGAACCCGTTCGGGTACCTAGACGTCAGGTCCTCGGTCCTGCCGATATCATTCGAGAGAAAAATCGCTAACTTTCCAGATGATAAGGCTGAGTTAACGACTCTCCTCAGGAGCAGGTCCCTCTCATCATAAGATGGAGAGACGATGACGACACCGAATTTTTCAGGGATGCCCCCACCCAACGCCTTGTCCAAGTCCGCGTAACCCGTCGAGACGATTGTTGGTGCTTGAACGACCTTTGGCGGGACGATGGTCTTTGCGGGAACGATGGGTTGCGGTGAAACGGTGTCTTTCCTAGGTACTTGAATCACTGCTGGGCGTGGTGGATGCTCCTCTATCCTCCTTTCCTCTTTCAAGGTGGCTCGTGGGTGTTCCTCTTTCAATTTGGCGGCAAGAGATGGCTTTCTTCTTCTCGCGACAACCAAGACACCGGCGACTATCGCGACCGCAGCAGCTACGAGCAAACCTAAGCTCCCAAACGGAAGACCGACCTGGCCAACTTGGGGAATCGTTGATGTCAAAATCAATAACTTGGTCGTGGATTCAGTAGCATTACCGTATGACGCAACCAACGTTGTGACGGCTGTCCGTATTGACCAGGCGCCCGCAACGAATCCAGGACTAAAATTGAACATCCATGCAATGAATTGTCCGGCCTCAGGGGCAACCCAGTCTCCCTGACCGGCGACACCTTTTTGGTGGTACAGCGCTTGGAATTGGAAGGTGGGCGCTGTGCCTTCACTGTTACAGCCGGCATTATCGGCCTTAGCAAAAGCGGTTGTGATGTAGAAATCAGACGGAAGAGTGCCAAAATTAGTCCAATTTACATGAAAACTCTGCGCCGCGATTGCATTAAACTCGATTTTTTGATAGGGTTTTGATAGGGCTCCAGATCCGCAGGTACTGAGGTCGAACTCAATCGGTCTGGAACCTTGACTACCGAGATAGCCAGACGTGGTCTCTGTAACGTAACTGGTTGTAGCAGCGTAGGTGTACAGTACCGTGGTCGTGGCTTGGGTTGTAGAGGTTACGTAACCCTGGCCCGACACCTTTGGCGGCATAGCACTGAGTGCTGGAAGCAGAGCTAGAATCAGCAGAAGAGCGAAAGCGATGCGGCACCAGTGCATGAAGACGCCTTGCTATCGATTCGCATTTAATTCTTGGGACAGACGAGACGTCAGGCTATAACTCATGGCATGTTCTTGGTTCTTTCCGAGTTGGGCATTCGGACCTTCAGGATTTTGAATCCTAATTGGACTGCTGGGCCTATGGCGAGGGCGGATACTAGCGTTCCGAGCCATGCGGGCCCCCCTAGCAACCAACCGACCACGACCACGCTTATCTCGATTATTGTGCGCGCGATTCGCACGCTAGTTTTCCCGAGGCGTGACAGCGCGAGCATCAAAGTGTCCCTCGGCCCAGCCCCAGCGTTCACTCCAATGTAGATCGCGGTCGCAAATCCCATGATCAAAACGCCGAGGAGCAGGTATCCCAACTGAACGAGGACGGAACCGGGAACAAGCGGAACGTAGGGCCTCAGGACGTCGACCCATACGCCGATGAAGATCATGTTCGCGACCGTCCCCCAACCCAACGGCTCTTTGAGGGCTACGTCGACGAGAATTATGATGAACGCGACGCCAATGTTGGATTCGCCAAGCGTGATCGGTAAATGGTACGTTAACGCCATTTGGAGAACGTCCCAGGGGTCCAAGCCTAGGCTCGCCTGAACCATCACATCAATCGCCAACCCGAAGAGCAGAAAACCAATTTGAATAACGAAGAAGTCCCAGGCGAACCGCCTCCAACCCACCCAACTGAACTTGAAGAACCTACTGTTCATGGTTCGCAAGTCTGAACACCTGCCCGCAGAGTCTCCATTCTTCCATGGCGCATTGTCCGTTAGGTTTCGTATGGGGGCGCCTTCCAGCTGTGTTCTTCATATAGATGTGCCAGTCTTGGTGGGAGCGGTTCCCTTGGGTTCCCGCATCTTGCTCTGCATCTGTTTGATTGCAGGAGTACTGCTCATGATGATTTCAAGTTCCAATGTCGCGGCGCAAAGCTGCCAAAAGGTGACCGTTTCATCCAATTATCCTGAGCAGGCCGCTCCGAAAGAACAGGTACAAGTGACTACGACCATAGCCGGCTCATGTACCTCGGGCCCCGAAGACTACTTCTCGGTGAGAGTGGATGTTACGGATCGTGTTTCCAAGGCTCTACTCTCATCGAACAGCGGTCCGATAGGCTACAGTACCACCAATTTCTCAGTGAACGTACAGAATTCAGTGACAACGCCAACAGGCAATCTGACGTGGCTAATAGAAATCGATAGTTACCTGATTATAGACGCGCAGGAATCCCATTTGAATTCAACAACAGGCAGGATTCAAGTTGGCAGCACGCCCATACCTGAATTCCAGGCCGCCCAACCGATCGTACTCCTACTAGCATTAGCCGCAACATTAAGCCTGAACCGACGGAAACTTCCCAAATAACGCGGGGGGCCAACTTTTCCGCGGACTGTGCGCCTTGAATCGCTTCCTCACATGCCCTGCCTTCCTGAGGAAGAATAAGGCCGAATCCCAAATTCGATCAGCTCGTTTTCTTACCTAAACGAACTGGCAGAAAACATCTGTGCGCACCATTAGCCCCGCACACACTATCCTAACACAAACGAAAATTTCTTTAGAGAAGATTCACGATAGTTACTCGAAGATGATGAAATGGCACCTAATCCTTTGAGGATAGGACAATCGAACTTCGGAAGTTCTGTGACGCAGCTGACTTCAAGCATCGCTGGATATCCTGCCCTGGAGGTAGATAACCCGAGCCCCAAGAGTGGTCAGGCCATCCTGGGATTATCCACAGCAAAAAGCGGAGACAACACTGGTGTGTATGGGCAGTCCGACTCGACCGGTGGAACAGGAATTCTTGGAATTGCGATCTCAGCAAGCGGCCTGAGTTTTGGCGTACGGGGTGAGGCATTTTCCACCGAGGCATAGCGGTCCGTGGGGTTGCAAGCGGAAAAACTGGCGCGAATTTCGGCGTTCATGGTGCAGCCCTGTCAAAGAAAGGGGCTGGCGTTTTGGCAGAGCACATGAAGAAAGGAGACGCTCTGCACTGCGAAGGTCACGCGATGCCGACCACTGACAACAAGTTCAATCTAGGTGATTCGAAGAGGCGTTGGAGACACCTTCACGCGAAAACCATAACGTCCGGCGACCTCGTATTCGATAACGGTGTAAAAGCCACCGAGGACGGAAACGGACTTGCCTTCACCAATGCGAAAGGAACAAAGATCGCGCGATTGGACTCCAAGGGTAATCTACACATTAAGGGAAGAGTAATCAAAGACCTCTAGCACTCAAGGTCAATTCGCCTAAGATCCCGACGCTAACATTCAGTTGAATCAAACCAAAACGAAGTAGTCGAGAGCGCAACGTAACCTCCCGTATTTTTCTAGCGCGCACACACTGAATTTCACGCAGACCAATCGGTCGTACTCCTCCTAGCCTTAACCGCAATATTGGGCCTGTACCGACGGCAGCTTCACAACTGACGCGGGGAAGATGGCGTTTGTCCGTATCTCGTTCTTCAGGTGGTTTGACGATTCGCTGCTGCGAGTAGCTTGGCAAGAAAGTGGGTAGAAAAGGGCGAGGAGTTCGCTTGATTCTACTAGGCCTTAGGGCGTTCGAAAGACACATTACTTTATACCTGCAAATTCCGAAACACGTTTCGAACACTATCGGCGCAGGCAGAATGGATAAGTTAAAACCTAGAGCATTTGTTTCGTTTCTTTTGCTTCTAGCAATATGCATTTCATTATTGTCTATACCAAACGCGAACAGTCAATCAGCCGCGGTAACGACCACGACTACTATTGAGCAGCCTCCCTCGGGTCAGTGTGCCGAAATTTCGCTTGCTTTCTCAGCGCGAGCAGGCCAGGAATTAGCGGGAACATTTTCGTCGGATGCATCAATCAGTTTCTACATTCTATCCCCGGCAGATTTTGATGCCATCAGAAATCCAAATTGCAGTCTTCCATCAAGCGCAAGACCACTTTACAGCCAAACGAACTCAGTCGGCCATGATAATCCATACCGCACCCTAGTCTTCCCGTCCAACGGAACTTATTACATCGTTTTCGTCCTCCTAAACAGCAGCCAGGCTGAGCTCGCCAGTGGTTTTGCAACTGTTGAAGTGAGCTTCCCAGCTTCCACAATTTTCATCACGACCGAAGCCTCTTACACGATAAGCTCATCTAGCATAATCGTAAGGACAACTCAAAGCACAACTGAAAGCGCGACGGTTGCGTCCACCGGCCCATCTTTCGGAACGTTCGGACTGATCGGATTGGTTGTTGCGGTGGGTCTGATAGCTTCAGTCATGGTGTTCATGAAGCGAGGAAAGTCACAGACAGGGCAGAAAGTGGTCCTGAAACAGGAGACTGTAAAGAAAGAAGTTAGGCCTGAAAGCCCGCAGCCGAAACCGGGCCCGGCGGGACAGAATATCTCCACAGGCTATCCCGAACTAGATACCATGTTGGCCGGAGGCCTTCCGCTCGGGCTTAGCATAGTTCTGACGGGCCCACCCTGCGATGAAAAAAACCTGATTCTCAGCCGTTTCTTGGAAACGAATCTGATATCCGGCCGCGAATGCATTTTCATTTCAACCTCACTTGACCGCGTTCGCGAAATGCTTTCGAAACACAAGAACCTCCATGTAATCCTCTGCAACCCGCAAGCTGAAACCATCGCTGCTCCCTATCCGGAAGTCGTCAAAATCAAAACCGTGGACAGCCTGATTCAGATCAATTTGGAATATGACGTCGCGGCGGGTGGTTTGAGTTCAGGAAAATCAGCAATTCTTTGCTTGGAGATCTTGGATGACGTGCTTCTTGAGCACCACGCGGCAACGAGGAGATGGCTCATGGACATTCTGGGGAGGGGCAAGGGAATTCAAATGACCTGCTTGGCGACGCTTAATCCGGCAATGCACTCCACACAGGAATTACAAGCCATTCTGGAAACATTCGACGGCCACATCGACCTGTACGAGGCCGCGGTCCAAGGGCGACCAAAACTAATCCAAGTCAGAAAGCTTGGGGGACGAACGTTCCTTGACAGCGAAGTACGCGTAGAGAAAGACCGAATATGAAAACTAACCAGCACACGCCCTTCGAAGCCGAGCAACCAATCTCAACTGTACATACCGCCTTTGTTATTGCAATATTGCAGATCTAATTCAAAAAAATACAGATCGAAATTTTTTTCGAGTTACACGGGCCCGAAAAGGATCCTTCGGTCATCACTGTTGTAAGAGTAGAATACTCTACTAAGTCGTAGCCTCTGATGCAATCCGTGCATCAGTAGATGACGTAAGCTTTGCTGTACCTGAATGCGTTGTGAGAAATACGATCTTGTCGGTACCATCGCGACGGCGCACAACGTGCTTCCTTGATTCCAACTTACCCAACAATCTGCTCATGGCCCATCCATCGACATCAAATTGGCTAATGAGCTCACTTTGTTTTTGTGGACCGTTTTCCTGCAAATACATTATTACTTGGACGGCTAACGTCCTGAGTTCACTATGTTTTGGAAAGAGCCCATGGAACTCCAATTCCATGTCTTCAGCCAATCTATCTAACGGAACTGACTTCTTGACAGTCTCCGTATCAATTTCCTGAGATCGGTCTGGCCTTTCCCAGAAATCCAAGGTTAGCTGAATATATCTGAGAAATCTTCTGAAGATCCCTCGACTCATGCGCGCAAGCGTGAGAAGCGCGTCCTCGGAGAACGGGTAAGTTGTCTCGAATTCGAGCCGATAGGCGTCAACCATTTTTTCAGGATTCATGGGTCTGAGTTCAAACTGCCTCATCTTGTCCAGAAAATAGTGGTCTCGAAACATCTCCTTTTGGATAGCTACAACGATTGTTGCTGTGCTTCCTGCGCCAACGAGGTTGTTCCAAAACCAGTAAATGCCCTCGAAATCGCTATCCATCCGCCGTTTGTCTGTTTTCGAATAATCCGACGTGTCGATAAGAATGACGTGCGAGCTTAGAAGCGTCTTCAACCAAGTGTCACGTCGTAGCTTCTCAGTGGCAGCCTTCCCAATCATCCTCTCCGCCCATAGTATGCCAGAAATCCCCTTTTCAATCTGCATCAGTCTGTCGACAACGTATCGTTGAACGCCTTCCTGGAACTCGAGGAACCTATAGAAATCTGCCCCGTTCATCGTGTCGGAACAACTTTGAAGCTCCCCCAACAAAGCCGATAAGTATCGGGGAAGAAATTCGTCGGTCGCTTCATGAGTGAAGTTCAGAAGACTCGAAAAAAGTTCCTTCTCATTACGCCACTTGAAGATGACCCTCGACGAGTCCAATGAAAATGGTATGCCTGCAAAAAGCGCCTTAAGGGCGGTACTCTTCCCCACCCCTTGCTGCCCAACGAGACCAAACAACCCACGTCTACCCGAAGCGAATTCACGAGCCATGCTCTCCAGAACGTCGGGAACAACGTAGGAATAACGAAGAGAATCTGGATCGCGAGTTTCACCGGCAAGCTGACTAGCCCAGTATCGAATTCTATCCACAGGAACGAGCTTCCTCAAATCGACCGCCAAATTCCTCGGCGAACACTCAAGCACAGTCGAGAATATCACCGGAGTCTGAATAGTCAGTGAGATGAGTGAAAGTGCTCAGCAAACTTCTTGCGCTATATGAGACGGGAAACTTACTCTTCGGAAGTCTGAGGAGAGGAGCCGACATGACGACTAGCCATCCACACAGTACGCACCAAGCCACGAGACTACCCCGCCCTGCACAGCGCAATTGTAGGCTCGTAATTCAAGTACGCGAACCCGATCTTGCGAATACAAGAGATTGCCTGGTTCAAATTTGGCTGCCCGCACCACCATACCGGGGATATTACATAGGGCTCATTTTCTGATGGCCACGTGGAAAAGGCTTAGGGGACGTGGAAATCCACATGTAACCACGTTGTCAAGTTTGAGAAACCAATCAGATGCACGAGGGTTCGAGCAAGGGGGGCATAGTACCATAGAGTCCAGAAATGGCAACTGCGGTCAACCAGAGACAGTTTAGCGAATGCTGCTGAGAAAGAACTAACGCAGTTATTGACTTACCCATCCCGGCTTGCACAGCAGGGTCGCTTTTCGTTATCTTATCAAGATCGACGTGAACCCACATGTTACGGTAGTCAGTTCTGATCTTGTTCAACACACACGCTATCTGCGAAGTGATCACATTCTTAGAACCTGAGTAGCTGATTGACTCCTCCCACTTCATTCCTTTCGCTTTATTCTTGCCCATTCCATGATCTAGGCAATAGAATCTATGTGCAGGTTCCGCACAAGTTCCACTGACGATGGCCGCGGAAGCAAACATTCCACTAAAGTAAGCCTGAGTCACCTGGTCCCAGAGTTCATCTACAACGACATCAATTGATGGACCAAGCTTGAGGCCCTTGATGTTGGACTCCGCCTGGCTAGGGTTTACCTGAGAAACGAGTTGTGTCGAATCCGTTCATCTCGTCTTGTTAGAGAGCCAGCTACTTAATACTAGGCCGCGGGAAATTTCACGCGTCTGAAGCATTCCACAACGATAAAGGAGAAAGCGATATGGAGAGCAAAGAAATAGTTCCCAAGTCATATCATTTCACAGATCCAACTCAAGAATGGATCTACAAGAAACTGCTACTTCTAGTAGGCCCTGGTCCAGCCTTATTCTATCAAGATGCTTGTTCCATCATGGCAGAGTCTATTGCTCTTCAATCAACAACCCACTTAGTGGGGCATCTCCTTCGCGAGATCGAGAGTGCGCTCCGGGATGTGTTGGAGCCGATAGTGGTACATATCACTCCTGCGCACGATAAAGACGAATCTGCCAAACACAAGGCCGAGATACTCGCAATTCTTAGCTACTTGGACATACCGGACTCTGATCCCATCGCAGTTGCGTGGATGAAGCTAGCCGGTAGAGGATCAGACTATGCTCTTCACGCGCGAGCCCATCGCAGAGATCTCTCAGCACCGCGTCCGATTGATCAGGACTTTGTTCGCTTTTGGGATGATACTCAGATGATCCTAAAAATTGTACTCGACAAATTTGAGACGCATTATGCGTCCGTATTTGACATCCTAGACAAGACACTCGTTACGAGTAGTCCGAGTATTGCTGACATAAAACAACTCCGAGCGCATGTACCCAATAACATGGTCACATGGAGCTACTTTTTCGGCAGACTTCAAAGCACAAAATGGCTGAGTCAGCTGAAACTGGCAGGATTCTTTGATGCTCCGCCTGATCCTCAACTTGATGACGAAAAGAAAACGATCAGGATGATACTATGGCCTCAGTCACAATATTTGGCCAGGATAGCATCAGAGAGCCCAGTTGAGGTTGTTAAAATTATCCTCGATATACCAGAAACAGAGAATCTCTTTGTTCATTCTGACCTTGTTGACGCAGCTCTAGCGATGCCACCGGTCCTCGCAGCAGAATGGGCAAAGAAGGAAATAGACTGGATCGAGAAGCGCGATAGGATCAACTTCCTGTTACCACAGAAGCTAGGCGAGTTGATCGGACATCTGGCAAGAGGCAAACAAGCCGATGCAGCCCTTGAGCTAACCAGATCTTTGCTAGGCACATTCTCCTCGGAGGATGAGAGAAAAGGTATTTCTCCGTTGGAGCCACAAGCTCGACTTGATACATGGCATTACGCGCAAATCCTCCAGACGGCAGTTTTGGACCTTATAGCAGCAGCGGGAGAAAAAGCGCTCGTCCTGTTCTGCGAGCTCCTCGAATCGGCAATTCAGACGTATGTAAAAAGTAGCGGTCCTGAGGATTACTCCTATCTGTGGAGGCCAGCGGTCGAAGACAGTGAACAGAACCTTCTCTCAGATCCGAAGGAATTGTTGGTGTCCGCTGTTCGCGATTCAGCATTTCAGATTATCAAAATGGACTTGATACGCCTGCCGGCGATTGTAGGTCAATTAGAGAAACGAAAATGGCTGATTTTCCAACGCATAGCTCTTCACCTATTGCGGACATTTCCATCTGGCTATGATACTCTGATCGCAGAGTGGCTCGCAGATCAACTCAAGTTCGGTAACCTTGGCCTTTGGCATGAATACTCGCTACTTGCCCAAGATCATTTTGGTGACCTGTCCCTTGAGGACCAAGACAAGATCCTCAAATGGATTGGCGATGGCCCTGATGTCAAGAAATTCAATGCTATGGAAGGAAACCGCACAGGCAAGGCTCCATCTAAAGAAGAGATCGAGCATTATGTGAAGCGTTGGCGGTTGACATATTTAGCATCCATTCATAGTTCATTGCCAGAAAAGTGGATAACTCGTTACGATGAATTGAAGAAGGAGCTAGGCGAACCAGAACATCCGGAATTCTTGATATACAGTGGTGGGGGTTTCGGCCCTACAAGTCCAAAGAACGCCCAAGAATTGCAGTTGATGAGTGCCGCGGAAATCGTGAGTTTTTTGAAGACTTGGCATCCTAATGGCGGATTTCTTGCATCTTCTCCAGAGGGCCTTGGACGTGTATTGTCTGGAATTGTGTCTTCAAATCCAGCCCGTTTCGCGGAGGTAACTAACCTATTCCGAGAGATTGAACCAACCTACGTTCGGGCTTTACTCACAGGTCTCCGTGAAGCGGTTAAGCAGAAGCATTCCTTTGCTTGGGCTACAATTCTTGAGCTTTGCCAATGGGTAATGGAACAACCTCGCACCATTACGGATCGAAAGGATAATTTCGAGTCCGACATGGGTTGGGTATGGACGAGGAAGACTATCGCCGATCTGCTCTCCGCAGGTTTTGAAACTGGTCCCGGCGAGCTACCATATGATCTTCGGAACAAAGCGTGGAACGTGCTTGAGCGGATTACTGAAGACCCTGATCCCACTCCGGAACAAGAAAAGGCGAACTATGATACTCCGAATATGAATCCTTCTGAACTATCCATAAACTCAGTTCGCGGAGAAGCAATTCATGCGGTTGTACGCTACGCACTTTGGGTGAGACTACATCTGGAAAAGGAAACAGATAGCGAGCAACGTGTTGCACACGGATTTGATGAAATGCCTGAAGCACGAGCAGTTCTAGACGCGCATCTCGATCCCGCGCGCGAATCTGCTTTAGCAATAAGGGCCATTTATGGGCAATGGTTCCCATGGTTGCTTCTACTCGATAAACGGTGGGCCTTTTCCAAGGTTTCCTCGATTTTTACACATGAGGCCAATCTCCGAGATTTCCATGATGTTGCGTGGGAGGCGTACCTTGTCTATTGTCCTCCATACAACAACGTCGTGGATGTGCTTCATGAAGAATATGCGGAAGCCGTAGAGCGGCTTGGCGAGGCTGTATCCAAATGGCGCTACATCGGTGCCGACCCGAGGGAACGGTTAGCAGAACACCTAATGATACTATACTGGCGCGGAAAGTTAAACCTGACAGACGTCATTCTACGACGCTTCTTTGAAAGAGCCTCCGATAACACGCGCGGTCATGCCTTGTCCTTCGTTGGACGAGAGCTATCCAACGTCAAAGAGGAAATTCAAACTTCAACACTCGAAAGGCTGATGATGTTATGGGAACACAGACTTGAAACCTCTGAGTTGTCGAAAACAGGATCAATCAAAGTAAGGGAACTGGCGGCTTTCGGTTGGTGGTTCGCCTCGAACAAGTTCGATAACAAATGGGCACTGACCCAGTTATCGGCAATTCTAATGCGTGTAGATCAAGTGGAAGCTGAACATCAGGTCATCAAGCGCTTGGCATATCTCGTTCCAAAGTTTCCAGAGCAGGTGATCCAATGTCTTTCCCTAATGATCACAGAGAGCAAGGGATCCTTGCTCGTTCTTGCTTGGCGTGAGCAGGTGCGTTTAATTCTTGGCGCTGGCGCCAATAGTGAAAATCCCAAAGCACGTGAGAACGCTGTAATTCTGATCAATCGACTAACTGCGCTTGGACATTTGGAGTTCCGGGACTTGATAAACAAGACTAGCTGAAGCCTATGAAGACAGGTTATTACTATTTCGCGATAGAACCGCTGGTTGAAAAATATGAAGATGTGCCAGAAGTAAAACCGCTGATCTCAGTACCTGTTAAGACGAGGTCGAAAACATTCGAAGTCTCATTCTTTGCCTTGGGCAACCAACTGCACATGCTTAGGGTTGCAGTTCCGGACCTGGTCGAGGATAGGATTTCAGAAGATGACGCAAAGGTTGTTCAGACCCTAAAGGAACATGCTCTCTCAGTGTTACGCATAACGTACGACCATGGTGTCAGTATGTTTCCAATCCATTGGTGGAGCTTCGCTGAGGAAGGAAAGGAATACAGAGCGAGCATTTCGATACGGGAGCAAATACAGGAAACATTCCGCATCAATGCGAGAAACATACGGAACGTTTTCGTGAGTACCTTTCCGCTGAGATATCAGATTACGCTCATATCGGATTCGCAGGATAGGAGAGTCCCACTACAGTATCGATACCTGTCACTTTACAAGATACTCGAACTCGAGTTCAAGGTAGGTGGCAAATGGAATCGAATGGCTCTCAACGAATTCTTGTCTAGATTTGAGAAGGAGTTCCACAAACTTCACGACGAGAAATGCATGCTGGGGAATTATGTGCATCGCTTGCGAGACAAATGTGCTCACTTCAAGACTGGAAAGGGCATTATTGGCGTTACTCAGCTAAGGGGCAAAGATACCGAAGAGGTTACCAAATTCCTACCATTTATGACAGACATGTGCTCAACCCTTCTAAACGAGAAATACCAAGACAAAGGATTCTCTATCGTAAAAGCACAACAGTATTCCGAGTTCTTAGCGAGAGGGCAGGACGTACCCATTAACTAAACTTGCCAACCACGTGGTCATAGTCGGGATCTAGCGTTGCTGTAGATTTCCAGAGACCTTCCATTTCGAACTCTCTCTTTGAGATACCAGAATGTATTCCTCTGAGAAAGAATTTCCACATTTGATCTCTCTCACTCCGGGTGCGGGTCGATCCTTACACGTGGATTTCCACGTCCCCTAAGCCTTTTCCACGTGGCCATCAGAAAATGAGCCCTATGTAATATCCCCTGCACCACCATACCCATCTCCTCGCTTCGCTCGCCCTTGCTACGCTCTACCACTCGCTCCCAACCCCTCTCCCTCCCACACGTAGACAAAATCATGAAATCACACACTCAGGAAATAGCACACAAAGGCCTACGAACCATTGTCCAATTCGCTTTCGTAATCTCTGTAACCGGCACGTCTCTCGTCAAGTCGTTCCTTCAGTCTGTGCCGCGAGCGCCACTTGACATACGACTTGTCAATCCATCTGCGCGAGGCTTTGGGGAGTCCAGCTGCCAACTCCCTGTGGCTAAGGGCATTCATCGGCAACCACCAACTTGCTCCACTTCTCCCAACCAAACCATCCACAACACTTTCGGCTGCGCTGGCAAACCAATCTAAGGTGTGGATTCTAAGAAACGTCCTATACTGATAGGCCAATTGCCGCAGCTTCTTTTGTGCCATTGATGATAATTCATTTCGGCGCCCCATGAACAACAATCCGAACGGGTGCTCTATACCAGGCATCAGCTCTTCTGCATACTCCCTGTGGTCGTCAACCCAAGTATGCCAGTTTCTTATTTGACCGATAGCATGTGTCAAACGAGCGGACGGATCGCCTTCCCTATTGAAAAGGTGGAAATGCGGAGGTTCAATCTCTGCCAACGACCATTCAAGACCAAGGCTGCCTGCGTCAAACCAAACAAAATCAATCTCGTAATCGCTCCCAAGTCTCACTTTCGAATAGAGCGGAGAAGCGCCGCCTAAGCGAATGAATCCGTTGAAGAAGTAGCTATGAGAAGCCAAGAATGAGTGAATACTTTGCTCGCTTGCATTCGAGTCCAAAAGCTTGATGTACCTTTTGATGTCTTCCTTCACTTTCTGTCCAGTTAGCGCTCGCACTTTTGGATCGATGGTTTCATCGTCTGTATCCGTCATGATGTCCTCGGTCGACAATCTTAGACCTCCAAAGACGACATGCGGACTAGCTTCACAGCAGTAGCGTTATAGACCTTACACGAGCCGCGGCAATTGGCGTAGGTGCGTTCATGGTACTTGTCGGACTTGTGTTGGTTTCGGGAAAGATTCGCATTGGTGACATTACTTTCGATTAACCAAATACTCTTGAAATGATTACGGCGGCCACAAACACTTCTCCGACAAAAGCTCCGACATACAGTAATGTGAACACAGCATCGAGGAGCTGTAATGGCGCGACGATCCCGTACTTGAGGAATGTGAGAAGAAATCCGGAGGCTAGGAACATGAGCGCAACTCCCAACCCCAACTTCTCGGCCTTTTGTTGTACTCTGGTTAGCCCTGCCAAAGCGCCGAGGAGACCTGCAGAGGCGGCGAACAGGGTTATTCCCAAAGGAGATAGCTCAAGTAATGGGAGATTTGAATTTGTAGGCGTAAATGGCCTCGGAATCTGCAAAAACCAATTGAGGTTCCAATAGGTGAGCCAACACGCCAAGGCCGTCGCTGCCAGAATCAGTAGTGTCAACGTTGCGGGAATCTCAGTGCGCCAATTCTTCATGAGCTACCCCTCCGCCTAACTGCGATTCGCTCTGCCCTTTCATATAGATTCCAAGTATTCGGCAAAACCCTCGTAGCAGGTAGAGTCGTTTGTGTCGTTAGAAAGCGTGTTGTTGTGGGTAGGCTGGTGTGCACACACACGACGAAACTGTAGCACTAAATATGCCCAGGTTTCAAGATAGACAGCCGCGTTGAGGTGTTCTCGTGAGAATTGAGCCGCGACTTGAGTTACTGATACTGATTGCTGTTTTCTTTCTCATCCTTGTGCCTAATGTACGCGCTTTCACTTTCGAGCCTCAAGTAGGCGTTTGGGGGGACGATTCCTCAAGAGGAAATATGGGAGTGTCTGTCGAGATTCGAACCCATATCTACCCTACGAATCCGGGGGACTTCCAGTATTTCTGGGTTGGTGATAACCTGAACAATGGTGCGTTCATTCAGTTCGGCTACATTTACGAGCCGGGATATTATTGCTTGAATGGCCAGACGGTTGGCGGGAAGTTCACATGTCTAGGTGATTCCGATCACATTGGAGGGTCGGATGCGCGTTGGGAATGGCAGTATTGGCCCAATAGTAATGTTAATGACTTCTCTTATGGAAAAGGACCAGCAAACTCGGCCGGACTTGATGGGACATGGCACAAGTATTCAATTGAGCCGAACACTAGAGGAGGTTGGAGTTTCGTACTTGATGGTCGAGAGGTCTCGTACGTTACAAATGTGTGGACCCGATCCAAGGACGCAGCGTATTTTGTGGCGGAGAAGGGCAGCAATACGTACGCAACGCTTGGCCGATTAGGGCCAGTCGAATTTAGAAACCTAGCGTACCTCAAAGACGATGGCTGGCACTATGCAACAACGCTGTCTGCGCTGGTAGGGTGCGCTGTAAACACAAATTGCAACATCAATATCCCCTACGGCGTAATGTCGGAGGGCGCAGGTATTGTGATCGCAGGGAGCGGGATTCAGCGACCGAGCGACCTCGATTTGTTATGGACTGGGGTTGTTGGTGGCGTGACGTTGACTCTTGATCTGCCGAATAATGTTACTGTCAGAATAGATGACCAGTTTATGCGATCTGGTTATTCTCAGCTGTCTCTTTCACGAGGACCGCATACGATCGAGGTACCTCAAGATTCCGCCATCGATTCGAATAACAGGCTTAGGTTCGACCATTGGAGTGATGGGTCAGTTTCTTTGAATCGGACGTTTACGTTAAACTCTGACACAACACTCAAGGCAATCTATGTTACGCAACACTGGCTAACTATCAATTCAGTTGTGCCCATGAACGGTTCAGCGTGGTATGACGAAGAATCAACCGTATCTTTCTCGAAACCGACTTCAATCCTGATTCATGCTGACCTCGGAATCCTAGGTGGTCAGTGGACATTTGACGGATGGTACGAGGACGGAGTCTATTTAACGAGTTCAACCAGCAGTTCCATTGTTATGGATAGACCGCACACTTTGCAACTTCACTGGCATCAGAATTACGCAATTCCCCTTGCGATTGTGGCACTTCTGGCTCTGGTGGGTTTTGTTACGGCCTTGGTAGTCAAAAGAAGACGTGAGAAGTCAGAATAGCGAGGCGCGCCTAGAGTGTGTGTGTGCGCACCACTGATACCACAACAACACTTTCGCTCGCAACGGTGTTGGTGACCGTTTCCGTATCGGTTGTCATGACACTTCTTGGACATGTGCCCCCCATGTGTGACAAGCAGCTCTGTTAACCCTAACTGGTTCTCGATATTCTTCCGCCACTGAAATTCAAGCCGTAGATTCGCGTGCGCAAGAGGTTTTATTCTACTGAGACATCAAACTCAGTTCGGAATGTGCATAGGTTGAGAAGGACATTATACACTTTAGCCAGTTTCTTCCTTCTTTCATCAGTTCTTGCCTCGGCTGCGGCCCAAGGGTTCCCAATATCTGTGAATCTCGGTACTGCGCTTCCTATGCCAATTGGCCAGACCAACACTGTCGCGGTCACGGTTGAGGACATCGTGAACAGCACAGTACAGTTAACTTTCGTTGGGCTTCGGTTTGAATGGGATCTCCCAAACAATTTCTTCATTGGAGGGAACAGCGAGAAGGGGGCAGTTCTTGCGGCTGGGGAGCAAATCACGTATTCGATATCTGTTGTAGTTCCTGCCAACGTTACGCCCGGCACCCACAAGCTCAGTACCTACGTCACTTACCGTATGCTGAACCAGAAGAATTCGACAGGCGTCGAAGCTGGGTGGTGGGTGGCGGACATACAATTTGCCTACTCTCAAACTCAGCAAAGCCAAACTGCAACTGTGACTGGACCGCAACAAAGTTTCAACGCTGAAACCATTGGGGTATTAGTGGCTGTGGTTGCAATAGGGCTGTTCCTGGAACGTGGCCGAATCAAACGTCTCATTGGGAAATTCCGAGCGACAAGCCCCGCCCCAGCGCAACCTGAGGGCGAACCCCCTGTCGGCGAGAAACCTCCCGTAACTGAAAACCCCCCTGTAGTCGAGAAGAAAGAGGAAGATCTCTAGAACCCCGAACAAAGGACCCGAGGGCTTCCTCGCAATGAAGGGAATTCTAGGATTGAACAAAACAAAAACACTGTTACTTTCGTTCGCTGCGTTGTTGCTACTCTCGTCCCTCGGTCTAACCCTGCACCCTGTCATAGGACAAGAACAACAACAATTAGATTTGAGTTGGACATTCGATTACAGCCCGCTTGTCTCCGGGGTCGCCAATTCGCTTCACCTACGCATCCTCAACACAGCGCTTGCCCCAGTTCGAGTGTTATCAGTGGGCATCAGATTCCCGTGGATGAACGCTGATACCTATCTTTCAACAGGAAGCCCCCAAACCCTCGTGGATCTTCCCTCAGGTCAAGAAGTTAGGTACACGATTCCCTTTCAAATTCCCGTCGACGTGTTGACGGGAAGGTACTCGATGGATACGCTCCTGCAATACCAAATATTCCAGACTGCCCAATGGGCCGGGCCTGAATCAATCGCGTACGTACTTGATGTGGTCGTGTTTGGCCGAACAACATCATATTCATTTAGCTTCGATCCCTCTGACGGCCGCATTTATTCCGCCGTCGCACTCATCACCCTTGTTGGATGGTACTTGCCGAAGAAGTTGCGACACAAGGCGAAGGGTCAAGGATGCACCTCAGACTAAGAGACGCCCTTGCTTTAACGACTGTTACCTACCTTCTCTGCGTATCAGCCAAGATCCTTTACCCGCAATCCTACACCGACATCTTGTTCGTATACTACGCTTTCGTTGTTCCGACCAATAATGGTATTCCATATCACGACTATTCGGTGTTCACCGCATCCGCAGGGTATGTGTATTCTGCAATACCATCAATACTAATTTGGGTAAGCGGGCACGCTCCAAACGTTGAATCCTTCCTAGCCACAATGGCTTTTCTGACATACTTCTTCGTCATCGGCATCGTATACTTTCTTTACAGGATCTGTGCTGAGTTTCAGATTGATCGTGGGAGAATCATCGCATTCTTCGCTGTTACACCATCATTCCTGGTATTGTCCTTCTACAGTTGGGATATTACCGCAGCGTGTTGCGTAGTTGCGGCGCTATACTATGCCCTCAAAAAGAAGGCACGGCTTACCGGATTCTGGTTGGGTTTAGGATTTGCAGCGAAGGCTTTTCCTTTACTCCTCTTACCAGTATTCTTGAAAGAGGCACGAACGTGGTCCGATCGTTTCGAAATGTTATCTACAGCTGCCTTGGGTGTGATATTGCCCAGTCTGCCATTCATGATCATAGACTTTCATGGGTGGTTCTTTACAGCGCTCTATCCATCAGGCGGAACGAGATGGGGTGTCTATCTCGAGAACAGTATTTGGCTCGTGGTCAGTTACTACCAGACGGTCCCAGGCTGGTTAATCGCAGCAGCGACATGGTCTCTCATTCTATTGGCAATTCTCCACGTTACTTACTCTAGGTACTCTCTCATAATGAAATTGTGGCTCATCGAGGCAGCAACCATTCTCATTTTCCCGTCGTATCCCCCCCAGTTCAATGTTTGGCTGATCCCTCTGTTTGCTCTAAACCCTGTCTTTCCCCTCATCCCGTTCTTAGCGTTTGATTTTCTTAACACAGCGATCATTCTCTCTTGGTTCACTGTTGATCCATCCCAGGCATGGGGCCCGGTCTGGGACATGTTCTTGGCAAGAATAGTCATTTTGGTACTCTTGTTAATATGGGCTGCTCGAAGATCAATCAAGGATCAACCGTTCTCATTACACAATCTCATGTCACGAGAACCTCCTCCCCACGTAGAATGAGCGAAGAACTCGGTCGATTATCAATTTGACTTCTTTTGTTCAGACATTTGTTTCTTCTTACGTTATCAACGGAATCGGGAAGATCTGCAATTGACTCGGTTGCAAGCTATGTGCCGTAAGCGTAACGTTGAAGATTCAAATTCATTGGTTGCCTAAAGTTTTCGTCCATGCTACAGTTCGCGCGAGGCCGGTTTCAAGATCAACGATCGGTCGCCAACCGGTTGCCAGAATCTTTGAAACGTCAGGCACCCTCCTCTGTACGTCTTGGGCGAAACTGGGGAGTTGTTTGATCGCAAATTTTTCCTTCCTTTCGCAAAGTCTCCATATTATCCTGGCCAGTTCCAGAACAGACGTCTCGATTCCGCTTCCGATGTTGAAATCCGTATTGTTGAATCTCTCAGTGAGGTATATAATTGCGTCAGCGATGTCGTCCACGTACGTATAGCTTCTGGTTTGTGTACCGGATCCCAGAATTTCAAGCGGATGTTGTTCTGACATAATCTTCCGAATCAGATCAGGAATCACGTGAGCGTAGCCCACGTAATCTCCAGCCATTTCACCAGGACCATACGCGTTGAATGGTCTGATTATAAGGTAAATGATGCCATATTGCTCATGGTAAGTTCGTGCGATGTACTCTGCGACGAGTTTGGAGAAACCATACCCGCTCAATGGTGGTGCTGTGTTCTCTAAGGCTGACTCTGGAGTTGGAAACATTGTGGTCCTTTCAAAAACCATGGATGATGATAGGCACACAACCTTCGTGTCAGTATTTCTGGCCGCATCCCAAATATTGAAATTCATTATAGCGTTATCACGTAGGCTCTCTGCTGGCATCTTGTGAAAGTACCCTATTCCGCCTATTCTTGCAGCAAAGTGGAAACAAATATCCACATCCTCCATAGAAGTCTTCGCTGTCTCAAAGTTCAAAACGTTTCCCTTCGAGAACACTATTTTCTTGGAAACCTCTTCCAAGTTTCTAGCGAATCCTTTGGACATGTCGTCAACAACAAATACGTTTGCTCCCAGACTCACGAGTTTTCTCACCATTCTATGTCCAATGAACCCCGCACCTCCGGTAACTAGGATTCGTTTATCGGTCCACTTCATGCCTTACCAAACTTCATGTAAGTCGTCTTCTTGAAATCTGACTGACGAAACATGCCCCAAACGTCATAGATTATTCTAGCTCCTGATTCATCTATCGTAGGGGCCAGACACTCAAACTCTGGATGATTTGTCGCCAATATTACTGCGTCAGGCCTTGCCAAGGCCGCTCCCAACGTTTGAGTGCCCTTCACGTGAGGATCATGAATAACGACCTCTGCTCCATAAGCTCGCAATATGTCGACGAGTTTAGCCGAAGGCGATAATCTTATGTCATCGCTGCCCGCTTTAAACGCCAAACCTAGGACCGAGATTTTGAGTTTGTAAAGTGGTCCTAATGGACCGGACAAAGATTGAACAATATGCTGTGGCACGGCCTCGTTTAACTTCCACGCGGTAGAAACTATGCTGCTGAAAGTCGTACCGTTGTCGAGTAGGAACCCGTCTTTCCCAAGACACGGACCCCCCGCAAGTCCAGGTTTAGGTATTTTAGCTCGCCCATATCCCTCGTTTGCAATTCTCACAATTTCATGCGCGTCTTCCCCATACTTCTCGGCCCATATTGCAAACTCGTTCGCCAGTGCAAAATTTACGTAGCGGAAAACATTCGTGAACAACTTCGCCAACTCCGCACCAGTTGGAGTTGTTACAAGAATCTTCTTTGTCGGGTTGATCTTGCGAAATAGCTCTGCCGCTATTTCTGCGCTGGCATCATCTTCTGCTCCCACAATCTCAGGCAGTTCATAGAGCTCGCGGTGCGCTTGTCCCTCAAGAATTCGTTCCGGGCAAACGGCGAGGGCGAAATCGCGCCCAAGCTGAAGACCAGTCTCCTTCGTCAGCATTGGAAGCACTATTGACTTCATTGTGCCCGGCACAGAAGTTGATCTGAGCAAGATTGCTTTATGTCGCAGATCGACAAGCAAGAGTTCACGGATAGCCGAATAGAGTTGCGAATAGTCGAGCTGGTATTGATTTCCAGTAGGTGTTCCAACTGTTACTATTATGATGTCTGATTGCTTGAAGCTATCGCTAGTTGATGTTGAAGCCGTAAGCATCTTGTTTCTTACGATAAGATCAAGCCAACCTGCCATTGCTGGGTAATAAAACGGCATTTTCCCTTCCGCAATTGATGCAGTTCTTTGCTCGTCAACATCTACTGCGATTACTCTAATCCCTGAACGAGCAAGGACGATGCAAAGCGGGAGCCCCACACGGCCTGCGCCTATTACGCTCACTACTGCAGTTCCGTTCCGTATTCGTGCTGGAATTTCACTCAGCATTTTCATCACCAATGCCGCAATAGGTTACTAGTGTTTGATAAGTCTCTAATAACGCGATTGAACTGAGAGATGCGAATTTCTGCAGGAAGCCAAAAGGCAGCACAGACACTTGCCTCTGTTGTGATAGCGGTATGCAAGGGTTCACCACAGCGAACGCTTCGTGTAATCGATCACGCCTACTTCGGATGGAGCCGAGCAGAATTTAAAACGGAAGATTGAGATACAATTGATAATTCTGAACCTCAACTCCCGGAAGGTTTCGTGAGGGCGACCTAGCCTGGGCTTGGATGTACTCAAAACCGCAGCGGAAACGTCAGAAGGTAATTCTTGGCCGCGTTTCCATTCGTGACGATTACATCGGTCCTGAATTATGTTGGTGAATTGTAGGGACCTAGTGACTTAATTGGCCTGTTACATGGGACTGGGTGAAGGGAGAAGAATCCCATTTCCACGCAAATTGGTATGATGTATGGTCCATCGATGATTATGCGCTGCAGTCCATGGAACGGTGTCTCCTGCAAGATGCTCATTTCCAGAGGAAAACGTACAATCACTAAGCTTCTTAATTCCGAACCGGAATACGGCTGAAGCGATCATGCAGGGCCCCTCTCGGGATGGAAACGGCTCGGGATAGTGAGTGCCAGCCTCTGTAATTTCACGCTAGTCAGCAAACCTGTGAAATATTTGTTCCAGTAAATGATTGATGATAACACTTTAGCCTAAGTCCTAATCAGAGTCTGCCGGCGAGATGACTGGTTATCTTTCGGGTAGCATATGCTAGGCTCCCAGCTGCGATGATTTTACGAATGCGCCTAGGGTGAAGCAGTTCTCGAAGCAGTACGCTTGTATACCATTTCTTGAGAGCGGTTTTATGAAGTTCCTCAATTTCACCTGTCGAGAGTTGGGGGTAATTGAGAACCGAGAAGTTCCCGCCATCATACATGGTCCAGTCTGTTGTGGTTAGCCATCCGTTTTCCTTGGCTTGCATATAGAATGGTGTTCCTGGGAATGGCGTGGCTATCGAGAACTGCACGCTGTCTGTATCCAAACTCTTCGCGAATTTTATTGTCCTGAGTATATCCTCTCTAGTCTCGCCCGGCAGCCCAATTATATATGTCGCGTGGGTCCATATACCTAATTTCTTACACCATTCAGCGAAGGTCTTGGTTCTCTGAGCATTGACAAAATGCTTCCGTATAGCGTTAAGTGTCGTTGCGTTAGCTGACTCGACGCCGAACTTCAAGCCTACGCAACCTGCAGTTGACATTTGTTTCAATGTTTCTTGATCCAACGTTATGTCTCCCATGCCTGCCCAAGGCAAATCAAGACCTCTCTTTCGAATCTCATCGCAGAATAGCCTCAGGCGCTGTCTATCTACTGCGAAGGTGTCATCATCAAAGTAGACCTGTCTAGCACCATACTTTTCCGACACGGCTACCATTTCATCAACAATGGAGGTAGGATGCCTCTTACTGTAATAGGACGTATCGCCATACATTACCCTGATAGGCATACAGAACGAACATTTGTAGGGGCAACCACGAGAAGTCAGCATCTGAACACATGGCTTCCCTGCGACTTCAAAATCATGATACCACTGCACCTTGAAGTCATCCCTGTCAGGGTAAGGTAACTGATCAAGATCAGCCAAAGTGGAATTATGTGCGTTCGAGCGGTTCGTGATCACTTGAGCCTCTCTGCGATATGCAATTGAATCAACCAAAACTGTTCCTTTGCCGTTCTGCTGCTCGAATCGGACGAAATCCCGGAAACTTTGCTCATACTCCCCGAGCATGCAGTAGTCGATGTAAGGATATTCCATCAGCACGTCGTTTGCCAGCGCCGTCACGTGTCCACCTGCTAGGACTATTTTGCAGCCTATGCGAGTTTTGATTTCGGATAGCAACTTCATTGTTGGCGGAAAACTCACGGTCGGGACATCTACCAGAAGGATGTCAGGAGAAAAAGCAGAAACCGACTGGATGAATTCTGAGGCATCTAGATCCATGGCGCACGCGTCAAGTCCGACGACCTCATTGGTCGGATCTTGCTTGAGGAGCGAGGTTGCGTAACCTAGACCGAAGGGGTAGGGCTGATAATGTTCTTTTACGTGCTTTGGAATGAAGAGGCTAAAGCTCCATCTGCTTCCGGACTGAATGAAGTGCCTTTTGGGATCATCCATGTAAGCAGGCGGATTCGCTAACATTACTCGCATGGGATTTTCCTAGCGTGTGCCTTGTTCGCTGCCATAAATAGTCCATACGGTATAAGAGTGTTGGCGGAGTCCAGCGGATAATGTATTGCGGAACCCCAGGACTTTGTTCCTATCCTTTCGCCTTTCGCGATTCAATGCATCTGTGACTGACATGAATGTGACTGAAAATCTAAAGGGACTACTTAGGATCAAGTGCAACCATTAATCGATCTAAAAGGGTGGCTACGTTGATTAGGGCCTGATAATGATGAGGGTCCTTATCGCGTCTAACGAGCTTTATCCTATTACCGGTGGCGCAGTGGGAACGCTTTACATTGGACGAAAATTCTCTGAAAGAGGACATGAAGTCACTCTGACGGGTCCCCTCCACTCTGAGAGAAGCAAAGCCGAAAGAGAGCTTGGTTTCAAGGTGATCCCGTTTAATCTACCTTTCCAGGTCTCGAAATTTGTTCCAATTAGGGGACCACGGTATCTCGCATATGCTTTCAGTTTCATTCCCCATTTCCTTAAGCTCGCTCCATTCTTCGACTTCATTCTGATAAGAAATTGTCTAGTGGGGTTGTCGGGAAGTTTCGCTAGTATTATCCGAAGGTCGGGCTGCATGGCGATCAGCCTCTCGGATTTGCTTGCGGGGTTCCTAAAAGAGGACCCTTTCTACCCGAAGTTCTTAAGCGATATTTTGCTCCTCGCCGAGAAGCAGATTCCGAAGTCTTTTCCGCTTGTTTTTGTTGTAAGCCCCTTGATGAAGAGAGAGTTGACGCGAGCAGGTGTTCCTGCTCAAGTCATTGAGGTAACTTTTGACGGAGTAGATGTCAACAGGTTTGACCCTAACATTGAACCGGCGGTCGTCTTTGATAAGCCAACCGTGATTTCGTTTGGTTCGCTTGATTGGCATCACGGTGCGCATTTGCTGATTGATATTGTCAAGGAGGTACAGAAGCGTCAAGACGTTCAATTCATGATCGTCGGCGGCGGACCCGCGTATCCGTACCTCGCGAGGAAACTAAAAGGTCAACCTTATGTTCTAATGACCAATTTTGTCCCGTACGGGAGCCTTCCAAGCTACATCGCTTCATCTGATTTGGGAATAATTCCTTATCCCAAAAACTACTCACTCGATTTAGTCCTCACACTGAAACTCCTTGAGACTCTATCTATGGCACGACCCGTAGTCTGTTCAAACCTGGCTAGTGTGAAAGAGGTTTTCGGCGGATATGAATTTCTGAAAATCGGTGAAGACTTGAAAACCTTTGCTGATCGAATTCTTGAAATCATTAATCTCCCAAGAAGTGAAAGGAAAAGGATAGGACTGAGAGGAAGGGAACTCGTAACGGACAAATTCTCTTGGGATGTTGTGACCACTGCGATGGTAACGAAATGCGAGAAATTGTTCTTGGAGTCTAACAGAACAGGATAGGACCCCCTAAACGACTTTGATGCTCACACTTCAGGCCTCTTGGTAAACTACACGACTCGACTTCCCTCAAGAAAACGCTTTACTCTCGATCAACGCAGGCTCTAAATAATCGCATGCCATTCGACTGCTCCTCAGATTTCTACTACCTCGTTTGGTTTAGCGTCAGGCTTGAGAATCCAGTCGTGACCTCGATGACATTACCTTGCTTCCGTCGAGTTCCTTGAGCCTTCGCGTAATATCTTCAAGGAAGCCATCGTTATCATACATGAGCTGGCCATCGTAGGTCATATCTAACAAGATTGGGAGATCTGTCCTCTTCAGGAGTAAGAAAGTTGATGGCCGAGTTACGACGGGATCTGTTTGAAGGGAAAATACCAAGCGAAACCAACTAACACGAGTAGAACGTAAACGACTACGACAGCTCTTGGAATATGCTTGTTGCTAAACATTAGAGCGATGCCGCCCGCCACAGCAGGCACTGTATTCTGGAAATAGAAGATGTACGAGATTCTGTGGCCGATGTATGAAAGCGGGAAGAAGGGGAAGTATGTGGCCGCGAACCAGCAGAGCAGGAAGAGCGCGAGCTGGCTGTTTCGTTGGTCGTAGCGGTAGAGCGCATATGCCATGGCTGGAATGGTCAGGTAGATGATGAATGGGTTCATGGCCCCCCAGAAAGATATGGTTTGGTAGGTGACGCCCCCCGAGGTCACGCTTACTCCGAGGTATTGAATCGGGACCTGGTTGAGGAGCCAATCAAGCGGCTGACTCTCAATACCCGTCGGCACTGGTCGAACTAGCGCAAGCGTATACGTGTAAATGAAGCGAATGTGTTCAAAGGGGTTACTCCCACTCACGAAACGATCTAGAGCAAACAGGAGTACAAATCCTGTTGCGGCATAATAGAAACCAAAGGGCAGCAACCATTTCAGCTTCGGGACAAGTACAGACCTCCACTTCTTCACTAATTCACTCGGCCGCACATCCCTAAGCAAGTGAAAGATTGCGATCGCAAGAAAACCGTAGAATCCCCCTATTTTAGTAAGGGTGCTTAGCGCGAGGGCTACCGCAGAGAGTTTAGTGCGATCCCAGAAGTACAGATAGAAACCCAGCAGCATGAATGCCAAGGTGAAAATGTCGAGGATGGCAACTCTACTATCAACGAAAATTAGGTTATCGAAGCTGAACAGAAAAGTAGCCAGGAAAGAGTATTTGCCATTCTTCGAAATCCTCTTCATCAGGAGGTAGAATAGAAGAATCGAAAGTGACCCCATAATTACGCTCGGGAGGCGCCAACCCCAAGCGTTGTCGCCGAGTATTCGCATCGAGGCTGCGATAATCAACTTAGCTAGCGGCGGATGTTCCTGGTTCGGATCTGTACCGGGGAGTGCGTTAGGGTACGGTATCCTCGATGGGTCCGGTCCTTGAGGCCATCCCAACAGGTTCCTTGCCACGTTCACATAATAGTACTCGTCAAAGATCAGTGTCCCACCAGTGCCATACCCACCTGGAATGTCAAGCCACACGACTCTCAAGGCGACTGAGACAAGTAGCAAAACGAGAAAGTATCTGTCCCATTTGTACCCCAAGCTCAAGTCGAAGAACTTTCCTTTTGTCTTTGATTTCTCTGTCCCGGTGGTTTCTTGCGAAGTTTCCATAATTGATCCGCATTTTCTTTTGTCAAACTAAGTAATGTCTCGAATCACGGTTTACACTCTATTTATGACATTCGGGTGTAATGGCATCTTGCATGAAGCTCCAGAAACAGTCGGAACAACTAGAGAGAGAAACGATTAGGTCTGGTGCACTAGCGGGAGAAAGTGGTCAGCCTTCCTCATATGAAAGCAGCTATTCTTTTGCCCATCCCATAATCTTGTTTATGATTATTTCTTCGATTGCCGCACGAAAGAATGACTACGATAAGGGTGGCACCTCAAGCCTCAGGTCCCTGTTTGACGGCCTACCTATGAAAACTGCCAGCAAAGGAATTGTTGTCGTTACACCTGGCGGTAGGAGAAGTTTCGGATTCGTGTCGATATCTCCGGAAACTTGGTTATTATCAAGTCTAGGAGAGGAAAAGGCCTAATTGCAGGGACACACACAACCATCCACTCCGGCCAGTTCAAGCTGAGTAACCGTGCAGACCAGCTCTAACGAGAAACAAGAGCGTACTGTTAACAACAATGCTGCACGGTATGCTATGTACGCTGCGATAGTTGTCGCAGTTATTCTGGTCGCGGTGTACCTGAACCCTGTTCCTGCGGCATACTCTCAAGATTGCACGGCAATAATTGCTGCCACTACGACGGATACTGTAAGCAACACCTACGTGTTCACTTTCACTGTGAATCCTTGCGAAACCACAACTCAGACAACTACTGAAACCACAACTCAGACAACTGGTGAAACCGCAACTACGACTGCTTCCACTGAGACGGTTACGGCTACTGCGACTGCGTCTACTGCAACTGTGACCGCGACGGAGACAGCTTCCACCGCAACAGTTACAGCTACTGAGACTGCTTCAACAGCAACGGTGACTGCAACAGAGACCGGCTCTACTCAAACGGTAACCGCTACTGAGACTGGTTCCACTCAGACGGTTACGTCTACTACGACTCCGACTACGACTGCGGCTACTGTCACGACGACGCCAACTCAGACTGCGTCTACTGTAACTACGACTCCAACTGAAACCGCTTCGACTGTGACGACGACTCCAACTACGACTGCTTCTACTCAGACTCTGACGGCTACTACCACTGGTTCCACTCGGACAGTCACCGCGACAACCATAGCTACAACGACGGTGACAACCATAGCTACAACGACGGTGACAGCACTTGTGCGCACAATTGTTGTGTCAACAAGTACAAGCTCCACGACTGTTACGACACTAGTAACACAGTCTGTGACTATTACTACTATTACTAATACGGCAACTCGCAGTGTGGTTGTTACCACTACGACGGTTTCTACCCAGTCCGTGACCGCGACAAAAACAATTGCAACTCAACAAGTCGTATTTACTACGATAGCAACAACTCGGTCTTTGACCGCAACTAACACTGTAACTCAGTCTGCAACTGTAACTAACACCGTGACTCAGTCTGCGACGTCGACTACGACTGGGTCCACGGCTACGGTGGCTTCGACTACTACGGCGTCTACTGAGACTGTGATTTCCACTACCACAGCTCCAACTGTGACGACGACGCCTACTCAAACTAAGTCTGCGACAATCACAAACACTGTTAGCGTTACCAATACTAAGACCGCTACGGCGACAATTACTAACACTAAAACTTCAACCCGATCCGCTACGACTACAAGTACCACAACCGCGACTGCGACCGCAACTAAGACTACAACTCAACCTGCAACCGTGACCAGTACTCAATCGGTTACGATAGTTGTCGCGGCTTCTACGGTTACGGTGACTCCAACTCATACTGCGGCTACCGTGACCACAACACCCATAACGACCGCCCCTACCGCAACTGTGACCAATACTAAGACTCAATCTGCAACTGTCACTAGCACTCTATCTGCAACCGTAACGAACACTAAGACTACATCTGCAACGGTTACAGTGTTAGTCATAGGTTCTACGATTACCCAGACTGCTTCGGCAACGGTCACGAATACCGCGACGCTGACCACAACGGCGTCTACCGAATCCGTCACATTGACTACGACCGCTTCGGAGACTGTTACTACGACTCCGGGTTCCACTGTAACAGTTACAGAAACCACCACGGTGACAACTAGCTAAACAACAACCGCTTGAAGCGGCGGATGCGCGCCTCTCCGTTTCCTCTTTGAAGATAGGGCTCGAGCTATCCAGAAATCCTCAAAGGCTCTACGTGCTTGGTGGGACAGGCTTAGAGAAAAAGTCATGCTAGCTCTGTGACTTTCTCTTGAATAATCTTCCAGGCTAACGCTGTGTCTTCCCGCGTGGTCTTCAGGTTGCGGATGGCAAATCGAATTCGGAATCTTCCTCTCAGCATAGCGTGATTTCTTGAACTGCGTTTGTGGCATGGTGAATGAATGTGACGTACTATGATGATCACTCCGACCGAGACTGCGTCCATAGTCACTACGACTACAACTGTAACAGCGGCTGCGACGATGATGAGCAGGGAGACTCATACTACCACTGAAACCGTTATAGTGAAAATCACGAGCACTTAACTGCTAAGTTCCTGTATCGCCCTCCTTTGAGGCGCTGCGTAGGTCTGGGATAGAAGAATTTTCGAGCCTGATTCAAGCTTAGGTTAACCCTCAAGTATCGGAAGAAGCCCGCCCTGGTTTGAACGCTCATTATCCCCCCGTTTTTCTCAATCTACCTCTAATATGCGGTCGTGGATCCGTTGCTGCGTTGCTGTATATTGGGGGAAGGATGCGCGCCTAGGCTAGATGCCTTCTTACATGGAACTCAGATAATGACTAAATGCAAGGACGCATACTAGCGTTCATTTACGCCAGTTCAGGCTGAGTAACCGTGCCAGAAAACACTGTCGAATCGCAACAAAGCGTTCCGGCTAGAGGTAATGCCGCACGGTACGTCGCGTACGCAGTTTTGGCGGTAGCGATCACAGCTTTCATTATCGGATTTCTTGCCACGCCAGGCTTCTCACAAGGGTTAGGGGTCAACGCTGTTGTAACGACCGTGACGCAAGCAACCACGGCAGTAACCACTGTGACTATTAGCACGACTCCGGCCACTACCGTAGTTTCTACGGTTAATACGCCGGTAACGACGCTAACTATTCCGGTGACCCTAGGCACCACAGTTACAACGATTATAACAGTAGTTTCTCAGCCCACTATTGTTTCCATCGTGGTTTCTCAGCCTGTTACTGTGCAGATCGTCGTATCGCAGCCCGTCACTCTGAGCACCATAATAACGGTAACCCCAGCTACCACAACTACGACTCAGCCGACCACGGTAGCAACGACGACGACCACAACTACGCAGACAACGCCAGAGACGACTTTTACGCCAACTACAACGGCTCCGACAACTACCGTTACGCCAACCGCAACCGTGTTTACAACAACTACGACGACACTTACAGCAACCGCGGTTCAACGCACGATCTCTGTGTCAACGAGTATGAGTGCTACGACTGTCACGGTTAGGGTAACTCAGTCTACGACTATTACTACTACCTTGCCTCGCACTGCAGTTGTCACGGTTTCAACTCAATCCGTGACAGTCCTAAGAACAGTTGCAACTCAGCAGGTGGTGTTTACGACAACGGCCGCAACTAAACCTGTGACTGTAACCAGCACTTCAACTATGACTCAATCTGCCACTCGCACTGTGAATGTAGCCACCATAACAATTGCCACAACTACGCAAACCCAAACACAAGTCGCAATAACCTTCACACTCACCACGGCTACTCAAACTCAAACTCAAACAGCCGCAACCGTGACCTATACGACAGTCACAAATGTCAGAACTCAAATTGTGGCTACGATCACGTACACTACCACTACTGTAACCGGAACTATCACTTACGTCACGACATAAGCAAAGGCTGAATATCCCCGAATTCTACGCGCCGCATAGCCAGAAGGTTTACTCTCATCATTCGGTACGCTCGAATCCTCTCGGTCGCGCTCCAGTCGAAGCGCAGTCTGCATACGAATATTCCCAAAGGAAACCATTAGCTGGTCCCTGTAAACGCTCGGTGGCACTGAATCCCTAAGGTTAGTAGTAGTTGTGTTGCACAAAACAACAGTTAAATAGAAAGCCTGACTCCATTCGAGGAGGAAGGAAGGGGCAATCCAACGCGGAGATCAGGAATGAGCGAATTCGGACGAATTTTCGGCCAGGGGATTGGTTTCGGGTCGATTCTGATTACTAGCTCTGCTGTTTCATCCTCTTTTCATCAACATTGCACTCTTAGGGAAGGGAAATTATACAAGATGGTGTCAGCAAGGCAAAGTAACCCATTACTTCCTTGCCTGAGTTTGTTTGGGTACGCTATTTCATTGAGGTTTACTAGGGGAAATTTGGATCGTTGACAAAGCGTAAGGCCAAATCATCTAGGAATCGTAAGGTCAACCCGCTATTCCTACTACTCCTGCTCGCTACGGCGTTTATTCTGGTCTTCTCAACGGTACAAATTCCCGTAAGCGCAGTACAGATTTCGCTGTCGCCCCCGAACGGCCCTATTGCGACTCCTGTCACAGTAAGTGGTAGCGCATTCTCAGCTCTTGATAATAGCTGTACTATAACAAGCGGTACGTCCGGGCTGATAGCTCCAGGTTATGGATGCTCCATAACGCTAGGATCGGGAACCGTAAGCGGCACATTCTCGGTGGGTCCAGGCATCGGGCCTGGGGGTTACACGGTTACTGTGACTGGCTTCGCCTCCGGCGTCCAGAAGGATTCTGCGTCCTCAACCTTCACTGTGCTTCAACCGACAATTACCTTAACGCCTCAGTCGGGTCCGACCGGTACAGTTGTAAACGTAAAGTCGGGGGGCGTTAAGTTCAGCGTAGGGGAAACGGGTTGTTCTATTACCAGCCTACCGGCGAGTTTGACGAATCCTCCGCCGTCAGCTTGTTCGGTTTCAAGCGGAACTGTAACTGGGCAATTTCAAGTGAATGGCGCCGCAACGCCGGGATCCTACGAAGTCGACGTTACGGGAACGTCTAGCGGCGCTATCGCTTCAGCTATCTTTACGGTCACGTCAGGGGCAACTGTAATCTCCGTCACTCCGACGGACGGCCCAATCCACACGCAGGTAAAACTACAAGGAAGTGGTTTTACTTCTATTGACACGAGTTGCCAAATCACCGCATCACTTGCAAATCTCATCGCGGCGAGCCCTGCACCAACTTGCAGCATGGGTTCTGGAAAAATGACCGGAACATTCTACGTTGGTGTCGCTGTAGTCGCTAACACTGGTGCCGTGATCACAGTTACCGGGACGCCTGGTGGCGACTCTGCTAGTGTGGCTTTCACTGTCGACGGAAGCCCGGTAATCGGCTTTACACCGCCATCTCCAGCGCCTACTGGCACGACAGTCGTGGTAGGCATAACCGGGGGTCAATTCAGTAGCGGTGACACAATTACTACACCTACGTGCACAATAAGCGCCAGCCCGGGCGGGCTCTTCAGTTCTTCTGCATGTGCCATAGGGTCAGGGGGCACCGTATTGAGTGGCACATTCTTCGTTGTCGCTAATGTCGCGTCGGGCAGCACATATACCGTAACGGTGAAGGGTACCCTAGGCGATTTCGCATCAGCGACTTTCACCGTTGCTCCTCCTCCATCTGGGGCCGCGATATACCTCAACCCCTCAGACGGCCCTGTAGGTACCGCGGTGACAGTTACGGGTACAGGGTTTCCAAGTCAAGATCCAACCTGCACTCTAACATCTTCCGCTCTCCTCTTCTCTTCTTCACCGACGCCTACCTGCAGCATTAGCTCAGGTAAGATCACTGCTTCATTCAAGGTTGCCACCGGCGCCACTCCATTGAATAATCCATTTACGGTTACGGTCACCAGCAGCAGCGGGGCGGCTGCCTCACAAAGTTTCATAGTTGACCCGACTCCGATATTATTGCTTACAGGTCCTACGTCCCCGGGTTCCACGGTGCTGGTTAGCCTTGGTAACCCCCCTGCATTTAGCAGCGGTGACTCTTCTTCCTGCACAATTTCCTCAAGTCCTGGTGGTCTTTTCAAGTCGTCCGCTTGCTTCCTATCGCAGGGCCCACCGCAAAGTTTGGCGGGTACTTTCTTTGTTGTCGCCAACGTCGCAACGGGCAGCACCTATATCATTACAGTTAAGGGTTCATTGGGTGACAGTGGTTCAAGTGCCAGTTTCACCGTGACGTCTACGACTGGGCCAATATTGGTTGTTACGCCATCAGATGGCCCAAGGGGGGCGAAGATCACCGTTCAAGGAACTGGCTTCTTAAGTATAGACACGAGTTGCATCATATCTTCAACTTCTGCGGGATCGACGCCCAATATTATCACCTCGCAAAGTTGCAGCGTATCAACAACCACCGGCGTAGTCAGCGGCTCATTCATAGTCCTCTCCGGCGCGGACCTGACAGGAAACCCATATACTATCACTGTAACTGGCAGTAGCGGCGACCTCGCGTCCTTTACACCTTTCACCGTCGACTCAACTCCAACTCTAGCGTTTTCGGTTGGGCCACCCGCCACTCCTGGCACAACTGTTCAAGTATCCATTGCGAATCCTCCTGCGCAATTCAGCAGTGGGGACACCTCCTGCTCGATCAGCTCTCTGTCTTCCGGTTTGTTCGCCAGTTCGGCTTGCCGTATAGGATCGGCGGGAACTGATTTGACGGGTACCTTCTTCATTGTAGCCAGCGTTCCCAGTGGGAGCAGCTACACGGTTGTTGTTACAGGCAATTTAGGTGACACCGCAACAGGGACCTTTTCCGTCACCGTTGGATTATCACTTACACTGACTCCCTCGTACGGTTCTCCGGGAGACAAGATTTCGATTGTAGCCAGGGGTCTGCTTGTGACCGACACGTCCTGCAGCATAACATCAAACAATGGCGCTAATGGTGCTCCTCTAATAACCTCTCCCGCATGTTCCATCAGCGCTGGAACCGGAACGGGAACGTTCATCGTGGGTCCAACCGCTACTGCTGATAGTACATGGACGGTAACTGTGACGGGCAACCCGGGGGGTGACTTAGTCCCCACAGGTTTCACAGTTGTCCCAACGATAACCATCACACCTACAAATGGCGTCGTCAGCACGCCCGTATCATTTACCGGATCCGGATTCGACAGCTCGACTGCAACGGCTTGCACTGTGTCAATCCTGCCAGTAGTCGCTTTTACAGCCCCCGGCCCCGGTTGCAATTTTGTTGTCCCGCCTCCTAACGGGAACGGCCAGGTCACTGGCACTTTCACGATTGCCCCAGGGGCGCCTGCAGGTACTTATGTTATCACTGTAACTGATAATTCCATTTTTGCTTTTGCAGCGTCGGCAAGTTTCACCCTTGGTACGCCAATTGCGCAGGTTACGATTTCACCGAATGTTGCTCTGCCGGGTACTACCGTTGGGGTCTCCGGTTTCGGGTTTAATGGAAATGATGCGAGCTGCACGATTTCCCCGATAGCCGGCGTCATAGCGAGTGCGCCATGTAATATCTCTGGAGGAACAGCAGGGGGGTCCGTGACCCTTTCCCCGACGGCGCCTGCAGGTACATACCTCATCACGGTTACTGGAAATCTTGGGGATTTTGCTTCGAACTATTTGGTGGTCATCCTTCTGACTGGGACTCTCACTTCGATAACGACAACATCCACAACAAGCATTACAAGCACAACTTACACAACCATGACAACCTCCACTTCTCAATCGCTTACATTCACAACTTTCACTTTCACAGGTATCTCGACGGCGGTCAGCTACGCCCTAACTACACAGACCTTTACGGGTGAGTCCACGGCCGCGATGATTTCGACGACCACGTCGATATTCACATCTGTTCAAGCCACCGTAACAACGGTAGCAACGACGACTAGCACGCTGGGTCAGGTGATTCGGCCTGTGTTTGGGTCAAACCAAACGGCTTATGACGTCGTGGGTTTGATTGCGGTGTTTATGCTGCTCGGGTCGATGGTTCTTAGGAGGTTAGTCTTTTGAGTAAGGCGAAGCAGGGAAGGCATCTGCACTCCGTAGTCCTGCAGCTGGCCGTAGTGATCGTATCCGTATTGGCTCTATCCGCGCTTGTCACTTCACCCGCGACTGGAGTTTTGGGGCCCTTCAGTCTTACTACGCCGCCTCCCACGACAACGTTTTCCACGAGTACGACTACTACTAGTACGTTTTTCACAACGTCGACATCGACTCCTGTGACATCCACTTCTTTCACATCGGTAACGTCTACAAGCACGTTCGTCTCGTCCAGCTCCTCGTTCACTTCCACGCAAACATTGACGAGTACTTCTTACAGTTCATCATCGGTCTACACGAATACTGTTACAACCCCCACAACGACCACTACGACAGCTATTCAACCCTTCACTACGACGGCAACATCATTCATCACGAGCACGGCTCTTCCTTCTGTTGGTTGCCCCGTGGCTTTCGCTACGTCTGGTACTCCCTTGGAGCCTTATGCGAATTTCCTTAGGGGCTTCCGTAACAATCAAATCCAGAACACAACAGCGGGGCGCATGTTCATGCAAACCTTCAATGGTTGGTATTACAGTTGGGCGCCTTCAGTCACTTATGCCGCAGCTAAGAACAGTTTATTCCTTGATGTGTTGCGGGTGGGCGTTTACCCACTCATCGGAATCCTATACGCAGCCTACTTCTCCTACGCCGTCGTATCGCCCATAAGCGCCGAGGCGGGTGTCCTAGCGGCGGGCGTGGTTGCGGCCTCGCTGATAGGCCTAGTCTACATAGCTCCGGTTGCGTACGTGAGTCTACGGCTGGTTCGGCGCCGAACAAAATTCCTGACGCTCGCGAAGGCACACTTACTCCCAGCCTACGGATGGGTCGCTGCTAGCGCCTTAATGATTGGCTTCGCATACGTGTCCGGGTCCGCATTGTTGATGGGTCTAGGAACGGCCAGTCTGACGCTATCAATGCTCAGCGTTGGAAGTTTTCTCGGTGCCCTAGCTTTGACTTCAGCTCAATTCCCAGTCGTAAACCTACATGCCAAGGCCTTCGCAGTCAGACGTATGGCTCGACCGCTACACTGAAGGATTAGGCAAAACCGTCTTTCTTTACCTGTTTCATCAAATGCTCTCGAGCCAGCTGGATACGCACGTACTCTTCCTCCAGCCCATTGTCGAGGGGTTGGAGTTGGTCTAGGTCCCAAATTGCTTCCGTAAGTTTTTGGATGATGATTCGAATTCGGTCGTTTCTACCCGTCATTTGACTATTGATTCCAACGGGACGTACGTGTCCGTGTCATGGACGGCTGGCATTTTGGCGATTCGGTTTTCGACGATGCTTGCTATACGTTGTGGGGGCGGGTTGATCATGCTCTTTTCGACTTCGAGCTCGGCGAGTACGTCCGCTTTCCCAAAGAGCAAGTAGACGCCGCGCACTTCTGGGACTTCGAGTAGTTTGCGCATCAGTTCTTGGGATTTGCCTGCGTCGCTGGAGACGAAGATGAAGCCTTTGGCGGTGGGGCGTTCGATGGCCTGCGTTGGGCGGAGTTCTGATTCGATTGGTATGATTGTTCTCGTGTCGATAACGTCTCCGGCCTTCCTGATCTTTTCGGTAACGAGTTCCACGACTTTTCGACGGGGGTCCAGTTCGGTTTCTGTGGATTCTAAGGCAACGAGGAGGTCGAATTTGCCTGTGATGAGGTGGATCTCTACGACTTCGGGCAGGTCCTTGAAGCGGTTCCGGACGTCTTTCTCCTTGCCCGGTTTCGTTTTCACTAGGAGGAAACTTCTCAAACCAATCACAAGCTGAGCCTTTTCACAGAGCTCTTGAGGCAGTGGCGTCATATAAGTTAGCCCGTACAGAAATTTGTTTTCAATATTCTTTCATCATATTAGCTTTGATTTTTCCTAGATTCTGAGTACCAGGGTTGTTCCATTCCCTTCATGGAAGAATGTTTGTGGACTCGTTGGTTTGCTCATTCGAGTTGTAAATCGGAGAAGTGATTGAGTCGGTAGTTAATCTATCCAATGAGCCACGGTCAGTTAAGTTTTCACACCTTAAAAGCAGACAAATTCGTCAGCCTCTTAGTGAATTAGGAGGGAGTCTATGGAGAGTGGGCCGGCCCCTAGTATTAGGAGGGCGAGTCCGAGCATTAGGTATGTTATGTCAATCTCGTAGGAGTTCTGTCCCATGTAAGGGGCCTTTATCTTCTTTCTCTTCAGGATAATTGCGCCCGCCATCTCCAACGCGATGAAGAACCCGACAATCGGTACAAGGAAACCTATGATTAAGGATAGGCCACCGAAGAACTCCAGAATGATGGCTAAGTAGGTTAAGACCGCTGGGACGCCGAGGCTCTTAGTCCATTGCAGGGTCTGCTGCCTACCCTTACCGATCTTAGGATAACCGTGTGCAATAAAATTGGCCCCCACCCAAATCCTCAACAATAATGCGAGCCAACCAGTGTACGGCAAGAGGAGCCATCCACTCAACGCATCTAAACCTCCATGTTCTCGTAAAGGTTCGATGTAGTGTAGTGATGCGTGTGCGGCGATATGTACTTGGCGTTAGAAACGTGAGGAGGGTGCCACTGCTCTTGGTGGTTACTTCTTAATGTTTTGCAGTCCTTTCTGGAGGTCCGCTAATTCCATGACTGGTTCGAAGTCGAGCTTGCAGTTGAACATCATCCAGAGAGGTTCGGCGATGGTTGCTATCATATCCGCGCTTTGCAGGTTCACTATCATGTAGATCCCCCTCTCCCCATCTATGGAAGAGAAGTAGACTGCATCCGGTTTGATTTGGTTCAGAACGCCTTCGAGTTTCTTCGGAAAGCTAGGGTCTTGCAGCAGTTTGTTTCCGTATTCCGTTGGCATATGCAATCGAAGTAGGAATTTCATGGCGCATCTAGGCGGCGAATCTACGGCTCACGTTATTATGGGTTACGTCATTTCGCGTCGCCGTCTTTGTTTCTTCGGTTTCATGGTTGGAGAACAGGCCCACTGCTTAAAGCCGGTCGAGTTTGATTTTCTTCGCGGTTCGGGGTTCATGGTTGAAAGTTGTTCTTGGTGTTACTGGTGCGTCAGGCGTTGTTTATGGCGTAAGCCTCGCATCAGAATTAGCTAAGGCTGGAGCTGAGTTAACCATCATCGTATCGGACGCCGCGAAACAGGTTCTAGCAGCTGAGACACGGGACGGGTTGAAACGGTTGGAGGGCCACGGTAGGCTGCTAACGGAACATGACATCGACGCTGATATCTCCTCAGGGTCAGCGAAGACAGATGCGGTCGTCGTCTGCCCCTGCTCCATGAAGACCCTTGCCGCCATCGCCAACGGGTACGCGTACAACTTGATTTGCCGAACGGCGGACGTGGCGATTAAGGAACAGCGTAGGTTGGTTCTTGTTGTGCGGGAGATGCCGCTCAGTGCGATTCACTTGGAGAATATGCTGAAGCTTGCGAGGTTGGGCGCAGTGATTCTACCCGCCAGCCCCGGTTTCTACCATGAACCCAAAACAGTGAACGACATGGTGGGCCATGTGGTAGGGAAGGTGTTGGATGTGCTGGGCGTCGAGTCGGAGCTTTACAAGAGATGGGCGGGTTGAGCTTCAGAAAATGGGTTGAAAAGCTTAGGGCCAACGGGAAACTGACCGAAGCCAAGAAACCCCTCTCAAGCCACCTCGAAGCCGCAGCCTTCATCAAAGCCCTAGAACCGAAACCAACCCTACTCCACGTGCAGGACTGTGAAATTCCTGTTGCCGCGAACATTTGCGCCTCCCGCAGCCTCATAGCCGAATACCTGAACATTCAACCCAGCCAAATTGTTGCAAAGCTGCTCGCAGCCATTGAACATCCAACTAAGCCGCAACGGATCGACAACCCCTCTTGTTTCGAAGTTTCTGAAAAGCAGGTGGACTTGAACCGGTTACCGCTTCTCCTACACGCGGAGAAGGATGGGGGCAAGTACATCAGCTCGGCAGTTATTATCGCCCGCCACCCTGAACTCGGCCAGAACGTCAGCTTCCACCGCCTCATGCAGATTGGCAAAGATGAATTGGCGATAAGGATCGTTCCGCGGCACCTGCACACTTTTCTAGAGAAAAGCAAAGGCGACCTCCCGATTGCAATCTGCATTGGAAACGCGCCGAACGTTCTCTTGGCAGGAGCCTGCTCCGTCGAATTGGGGAGGGATGAACTTGAGATCGCAAATAGCCTCGAACCGTTACGGGTCGTCAAGTGCGCTGAAGCAAACTGTTACGTCCCAGCGGAAGCTGAATTCGTGCTCGTTGGGAGGATTACTGACAAGGTGCATGAGGAAGGCCCCTTCATCGACCTAACCGAAACCTACGACCTAGTTCGCTCACAACACGTCGTGAAAGTAGACCGCCTATACCACCGTGAACGGCCAATTTACCACGCACTAGTCCCCGGCGGCCTAGAACATAAGATGCTGATGGGCACGCCACGCGAACCCACAATCTACCGGGAGGTTTCCAAAGTATGTGACTGCGCCGATGTGTTCATCACGCCCGGGGGCGCGTCGTGGCTCCACGCGATTGTGAAGATACGGAAGAGGCGGGAGGATGATGGGCGGATGGCGATTGAGGCAGCCTTTCGAGGCCACGCCTCCCTGAAGCACGTGCTGATCGTTGATGAAGACATCGACCCCACCGACCCGATGGATTTAGAATGGGCCTTTGCAACACGTTTCCAGGGCGACCGCGGACTCGTAATCAAGGCTGGAGAAACAGGGTCGTCCCTAGACCCCTCAGCGGACCCAGAAACTAGGAGGACAACAAAGGTTGGTTTCGATGCGACGAAACCGCTTGAAGTGAAGGGCAAGAATTTCGAGAAAGCTAAGTTTCCTGAAGTGGATTGGAGAAAATTCACCTAGCGAGCCGGAAACACGATGCACCTAACCAACCAAGAGGAGAAGATGCTTGCGGGAGAGGCAGGGTTCGCGGTACAGAAGAGCATGCAGATCCTTACGGCGTTGGGCGAAATATTTGGCGCCGACAAGATGATTCCGATTTCCTCGGTGCAAGTCGCTGGCGTGTCATACTACAACCTCGGCGACGCAGGCCTAGAATACTTAGAAAATTTAGCCGGTAAAGGCGCGAAGGCTAGGGTGAAGACGACGTTGAACCCTGCTGGCATGGATTTGGAGAATTGGCGTGAACTCGGAATCGACGAGGAGTTCGCGGGGAAGCAAGAACGAGTGATCCGGGCTTTTATGAAAATGGGGGTAACCCCTTCTTGCACTTGCACCCCATACCTCGTTGGTAACGAGCCTGGCCGCGGGGACCACATTGCGTGGAGTGAATCTTCCGCTGTCACCTACGCCAACTCAATCCTCGGCGCATTGACGAATCGCGAAGGGGGACCGAGCGCGCTAGCCGCGGCGATTACTGGGCGGACGCCTTGCTACGGCATGCACATTGAAGAAAACCGCAAGCCCCAAGTCCACGTCAAAGTCGACGCCAAGTTGGCCGCCGTCCCAGATTTTGGAGCCCTCGGCTACGTCGTCGGGAAGAAGATTGGACCGAAGATTCCATTGTTCGAAGGAATCGAAGGCGCGCATGTTGAGCAACTCAAGAGTTTGTGCGCCTCTATAGCGACCTACGGTGGGACAGCCCTCTTCCACACCCACGACGCAACCTACCACCAAGAGGAAGCACCCACGGAAGTCCTCACAATCACGCGGGCCGACATCGAAGGAGCGCTTCGTGCACTGAATGATGAAACAGCGGAGGTTGACTTCGTCGCGCTCGGATGCCCCCACTGCACATTAGATGAGATCAAAACAATCGCAGGCCTCCTAGAGGGTAGGAAGGTGACAAGGGAGTTTTGGATTTGCACAGCCAGGCAGACCATGAAGGAAGCGGAGAAGATTGGTTATGCGCAGAAAGTTCGCGCGGCCGGAGCGAAATTTGCATGCGACACATGCATGGCCGTAGCACCACTCAAAGGGCGTTTCAGCGTTCTAGCCACCGACTCCGCGAAGGCATGCTACTATGGGCGTGGTACGAACGATTTCAAAACCCACATCGGAAGCGTCGAGGAGTGTGTTAATGCGGCGGTGACGGGAAAATGGAGTTAGTGCGGGGCAGAAAAATATCAGGCGGAACGGCGGAAGGCCTAGCACTCGTCTCGCATGAAGCCATTTCGTTCTTCGGAGGAGTCAACCCGGATACGGGGGTAATTACGGAGAAGGGGCATGAACTTGAAGGGACAACGATGAAGGACCGAGTGCTCGTCTTCCCCAACGGAAAGGGGTCCACGGTTGGATCCTACACCTTGTACAGAATGAAGAGAAATGGTGTTGCCCCTCGGGCCATCATAAACGTGGAATGCGAACCTATCGTCGCAGTTGGCGCAATCATATCCGAAATTCCCACCGTCGACAGGTTGGAGAGAGACCCGTTGACTCTCTTTCAGAGCGGGAGGAGGCTCAAGGTTGACGCTGACAGGTCGGTTGTAGAAGTCTCGGATTGAAGGTTCATGCCTGAAGCAGCATTTCCCCTTCATCTCTCCCTGGAAGTAGCTATATTCAGTAATGTTTCGTAGGTAATCTATGCAAACACAGGTTTTAGTTTCCAAAGCATGAACTTCCCGTGGTTTAGATGGACCTACAAGATCGTGAATGTTCCGGAGACCGCTGCCCACAGTGCACAATGTGCGGAGCTCTACCCTACCAAGCCTGTGCCCATTGCTCCATCGAAATGATGAATGCCTGTTTAAGCAACGGTTAGTTCATTGGCCTGTGCAATGTTCTGAGGCTGTGTTTTGTCGAAGACTGAGAGTTCTAGGATTGTGTACCCCCCTAAATTGAAGCGGATGCTCACCCGAGCTTTAGACGACCCGGAAGGGTTTTGGGGGGAAATTGCTTCCGAGCTTCACTGGTTCCAACGTTGGGATAATGTCTTCAAATGGGATTTCCCGAATTTTTCATGGTTCAACGGCGGAGTCACGAACCTAGCCTACAACTGCCTAGAAAGAAACATTGAGCTAGGCAGAGGGAACAAACTTGCCATAATTTGGGAGAACGGAGAAGGCCTTCCAAGACGAACCTTCACGTACAGTGAACTTCTGGCCGAAGTGAAGAGGTTTGCAGCAGCCCTGAAATCACTCGGCGTCAAGCACGGCGACCGAGTCACCATCTACATGCCCATGGTCCCCGAAGCAGCAATAGCAATGCTTGCATGCACCCGAATCGGGGCCATTCACTCCGTCGTTTTCGGAGGATTTGGATTTGGAGCGTTAGCGGACAGGATCGAGGATGCGGAATCAAGACTCGTGGTTACTGCGGATGTGAGCTACAGGAGAGGGAGCGTTGTCAAACTCAAGGAAGTTGTAGATGAAGCTCTCAAGTCACGCCAAAGCAAAGTCGGAAAAGTCGTCGTGTTGAAGCGCGGCGAAAAATCACCACCGATGACGCCTGGAAGAGACCTGTTCTGGGACGAAGCGCTAGAGAAAGGCCGAGATGCTAACGCTGAGGTTGAAAGGATGCGGGCGGATGAACCCGCATTTATACTTCACACATCGGGAACCATGGCCAAACCCAAGGGCACCGTTCAACCGCATGGTAGCTACCAAGTCTACATTTACGCGATGGGCAAATGGGTCTATGATATGCGGGAGCACGATGTCTGGTGGTCCACGTCGGACGTAGGTTGGATTGTGGGCCACAGCTACGTCGTCTACGGCCCCCTCCTCTTCGGCTGCACTACGATAATGTACGAAGGGCTTCCGGACCATCCTACCCCAGATATATGGTGGCAACTCCTCGAGAGGAATAAAGTAAGTAAGCTTTGGATTTCCCCCACCGGCGTACGTGCCCTAATGAAATACGGCGACGAGTACCCCAAGAAGCACGACCTGAACTCGCTAGGGCTGGTAGTCTGTGCAGGTGAAGTTTTGAACCCACCCGCGTGGGAATGGCTCCAAAAGAAAGTTCTCCATGACAGGATTCCCGTCGTCGACCATATGTGGCAAACTGAAACAAGCGGGCCCATAGTTGGTAACCCGATCGGAATCTCGCCTTTGCCAATAAAACCGGGTTCAGCAACAATTCCTCTTCCTGGAATCGACGCGGACATCGTAGATGAGGGAGGGAAACCTGTGGCAGTGGGCGTTGAAGGAACCTTTGTCATCAAGAGGCCGTTTCCGGGTTTGACACCGACACTCTGGCGCGATCATGAGCGGTACGTTGAGAACTATTGGAACAAGTTTCCAGGCGTCTATACAAGCGGGGACGCAGCCCTGAAGGACGAGGACGGATACATCTGGTTCCTCGGCAGGGTAGATGAAGTAATCAAGATCTCAGCACACAGAATTGGGACCATCGAGATTGAGAGCGCTTTACTTCAACATCCAACCGTCGCGGAAACAGCAGTTGTCGGCCGACCAGATCAACTGAGGGGGGAGACTGCGTGCGCATTTGTTGTTTTGAAAAGTGGAGTCGAACCGAGCGACGACTTGAAGCAGGCGTTGAGAGAATCCGTGAGGAAGACAATGGGCCCAATCGTAATCATAAGTGACATACACTTTGTGAGCAAACTACCCAAAACGAGAAGTGGCAAAATAATGCGTAGGCTCATCAGGTCGATTCTAATGGACAAGCCACTGGGTGACTTTTCGACGATCGAGGATGACAGCGCAATAGAAGAGCTAACCAGAACCGTGCATCAAGCGTGAAGATTTCCTGACGCTTGGTTCGAAGTAGTCAAAGGATTGTTGCTGTCGATACGGAGTAGATTGGCGGCAACCATTGTGCCATCAACCGCCAAGCCTTGCCCTCATCGGTGCTGTGGAACAGGTGCCCCATGCGGGTGCCGACATACACGCCTGCCGGGTCCAGCTGATCGGTGGCCATGCCCTCTCGGTAGCAGCCTATGTACGCGTTTTGGTTCGGCAACCCCTTGATCCGTTTCTTCCATGATCTGCCGGCGTTCCCAGTTTCGTATACTGCGAATTCCTTGTTAGCGGCGACGCGGAAGAAATCCCCCTGCTCTGGAACAACATAGAACCTTTCCGAATCGTGCGGGTGAACCGCCATCGGGAAACCGAACCCGCTTGGCAACCCCTCTGAGATTTCAACCCAATTTTCAGCAGCGTCCTCCGACCGGTAGACGCCGCAATGGTTCTGCTGGTAGAGATTGCTGGGTTTGTTTGGGTCCATGACGAGCTTATGTACACACTGGCCGAACTCTGGGTACTTTTCGGGGTGAAAGTCTGCGCGCACATTCCTGTTCTTCACATCCCAAGTTTGGCCTGCATCTTCTGATTTGAAGACGCCAACCGATGAAATCCCAACGTACATTCGCTTGTTATGGGACGGGTCGAGGACGATTGAGTGGAGGCAGAGGCCACCTGCGCCGGGTTGCCATTTCGGGCGAGTAGGATGGCTGTTTAGGTTCTCGTTGAGTTTCCAATTATCGCCTCCGTCATCGCTGCGGAACAGAGCGGCGGGTGCAGTGCCCGCGTAGACTACGTTAGGTTCGTCAGCGAGGCCCGGCTCCACATGCCAAACATTTTCAACTTTCATTTCAGAGCCTTCAGCGAACCTTGGGGGCGTCGTTGCGTTCTCCCAGGTCTTACCCATGTCCCTGCTCCTCTGCACGGTCGGGCCGAAGTGGCCGCTGTTGACCGCGGCGTAGATTGTCCTTCCATCACGCTTGTCGAAGGCCATGTGGAAGACTGGGGAGCTCTCAAAGAATGGTCCCTTCATCTTCCATGCTCGTCTGCGTGAATCAGACTGAAGAATGAATCCTCCTTTCCTAGTTCCGAGCAGAACATGTACAGCTGTTCTACTTTTCTTGCGTGCCATTGTAATCCGTCAACCCCCAGCTACGGCTGGTATGATATGCACCCGATCTCCATCTTTGAGCTTTGTCGTCAAACCTTCGCCTGAGCGAATGTCATGCTCATTCACGAATATGTTAACGTACCTTCTCACACCCTTTCCCTCGTCGACGATGAAAGCCCTCAGGCCTGGAAAGAGACCGTCGAGCTTCAGGAGTAGCTCATCAACGGTGGAAGCATTCAACCCCACCTCTGACTTGTCTTGGGTATACTGGCGCAGGGCGTGTGGAATACTTATGGTGACCTGCAACGGGACCCGCAGCAATTTCAGGTATCTCAGAGTACTTAAATTTCAACTGCGTTCGAAATGGTAACTGAAACGTGCTATGCTTTTCGGAGAACTTCTGGGTTAACGGGGTTTGGCGGCATTTCACCATTCAAGCCAGCAATTAGGTTGTCCACTGCCATCAACGCCATCTTAGTTCTAGTCGCTACTGAGGCACTTGCGATGTGAGGCGTGACAATCACATTGTCCAATGTCAGTAGGGGATGGTTCGTTGGGAGGGGTTCAGGTTCAGTAACATCGAGGGCTGCAAAAGCAATCTTGTTGTTGCGAAGCGCCTCATACAATGCCATGCTATCGACCAACTGCCCCCTGGCCGTATTGACTAGAACACAAGTCCGCTTCATCTTTCCCAGTTGTTCTTTGGCTATGAAGTGGTAGGTTTCGGGAGTTAGGTTTGCATGGAGGGATATGAAGTCAGATTCGGCGAGGATTCGGTCGAATTCCGTATATTCGATTCCTTGCGTGTTCTCGATTTCATTCCTGCGTGTTAGGTCATAGTACAGAACCTTCATGCCGAAACCTTTAGCGCGCCGTGCCACTGCGATTCCAATTCTGCCTAGACCGATGATTCCGAGTGTGGCGTTATGTATGTCCTGCCCGAGAAGAATCATTGGGCCCCAGGTTTTCCATCTTCCTGTTCTGACCTGTTTGTCTCCTTCCACGATGCGTCTCGCTGCGGTGGTCATGAGGGCTATGGTGAAGTCGGCGACAGTTTCTGTCAGGACGCCTGGCGTGTTGCCGATAACTATGCCGCGTTGAGTAGCGGCGACAACATCAATATTGTCATAGCCAACCGCATAGTTGCTGATCACTCGCAACCTCAATGCCCGACCCAACAGTTCCGCGTCGATTTTGTCGGTGAGAAGGCAAAGCAAACCCTCAATGTCTCGAATGTTCTCAAGCAAGACCTCTCTTGGAGGTGGGCGTTCCTCTCCCCAAACCTTCGCGTCACAAGAAACGTTGATTCGATCCATAGCCTCCTTAGGGAGGACTCTTGTTACGAAAACCCTAGGCTTCATTTGACGGCTAGACCTTAGCGAGCGCTTCATTGGCCGCCGAAACGCCTGACCCAGTTTGAAAAGCGTAGCCTTGTTTCGTGAGTGAACCTTCAATCGCGGAAAGGGTGGACAGAATATCGTTCTTGTTCACATTACCCATATGCCCAACCCTGAAGGCCTTATCCTTCAATTGGCCTAAACCGCCTGCTATCACAACACCATACTCCTCCGCCATCAGCTTGCGAAATTCAGCATCCCGCACCCCATTAGGATAATGTGCGACAGTGAGAGTGTTTGATGCCGCAGAATCTTCGCAGAGCAACCTTAAGCCAATTGCCCTCAGCCCTGCGCGAAACGCCGATGCCAACTTCGCGTGGCGCGCGAACCTCTGTTCCAATCCTTCTGAAAGTATCATCTTACAGCTTTGATGAAGCGCGTACATCATGTTAACCGCGGGCGTTGCGAAATATTTCGTCGGGTCTTGGAGAACAGGCATCCATCGCTTGATATCGCCATAATAGAAAGTTGGAAGAGTCTTCCGTTTCTCCCTGGCCTCTAATGCCTTCGAACTGAAAGAAATAACCGTCATTCCAGGCGGGATGGCGAGAGCCTTCTGAGAGCCCGTAAAACACACGTCGACTCCCCAATTGTCGACTTGAACATCCATTCCACCCATCGAACAGACCGCATCGAGAACGAAGAGTACACCCCGGAGTTTTGCGAGCCCACCAAGTTCTTCTGCGGGGTTTGCGACGCCCGTGGACGTATCCACATGAACCGCGAGCAGAGCCTTGTATGAACTGCTCGAAAGTTTACGTTCAACATCTTCCTTCCTGACGGCGGAACCCCATGAAAGTTCAAGCCTATCCACTCTTGCCCCTAGGGTGGTGGCCACTTCTGCAAGCCTATCCCCGAAGTATCCACCGGATATAGCGAGAACTTTGTCGCCTGGCTCAAGTATGTTCGCGAGGGCGACTTCAGCGCCAAGAGTTCCTGACCCAGCCAAGGGAAGAATCAGACCCTTAGTTTTGAAGATGCGGCCAAGGTCCAAGATAGTTTCCTTGGCGATGTTGGCAAATGATGTACTAGTATGCGAGGCCGTGGGGCGAGCCATAGACCGAAGTACGATGGGGTCCACGTTTGTAGGCCCCGGAATCATCAGTAGGTCCCGTTCGTTCATTCTACGAAACCCTCGGGGGCGAGGGCGAGCATAGTGCGATTAAGCTTTTCCGCTTCTCTTTAGGGTCCGTGTTCCTAGAAGTTATCTTAGAGGCTTTAGAAACTATAAGCCTGAGTCGCCATGCCGCTTTGGAACCTAGTTCTGAGTGGTTATCCGGGTTCTGGAAAGACGGTGCTAGCGCGGCGGCTGACCTCCGAAAACCGTAACTTCGTACGACTTAGCGTTGACGACTTGCGGAACATGTTCTTCAGCCCATTGGAACCCCCGAAGGAAGAGGAGTTCGTTTACAACGCTCTTGCCGCATTGCGCGACTTAACATTGAGAAACGGGCGGAGCGTGGTTTTGGATTCCACAGCGCCAAAGAACAGCACACGAGATTTTCTTCTGAACACGAGAGTTGAAGGAGTCGTAACGCTCGTAGTACTCATGCTAGTAGAAAAGAACGAGCTAGAAGGCAGAAATCAGGAACGCGGCATGAAGGGTGTACTTGACGCTTGGAATAAGGTTTGGGAAAACCCTTCACCATCAATACCTGTTATGAAATTTAGGAACAATTCGCTTACTGAATTTGAAACAAGCTACTACGTTCTGCAAGACCTTCTCAGGAGTAAAGTCAACCCATACAGACGCAGATTCCTAGGACACATCTACCCGAGAATCTAATCGTTCTGTAAACGGCTGAACTTCGGAAAGTTTTAGAGTCAAATTCCTGCTGAAAATCTAGCACACTATCCGAGACTAATATGGGCGATCTGAAATTGGTCTTAGGCTTAATACGTTCTTCAACATCGGATTACGCGGGCGCCGGGGTAGCCTAGCTAGGTAAGGCGACAGAGCCCCCGGATAACCGGGACGTTGAACCTCGAGATCTGCAATTAGAATGGGCCAAGATAGCTGTTGGTCCTCTGGGCCTCGTGGGTTCAAATCCCACCCCCGGCGCCAACTCGCTTCAGCTGTCAGTACCATTGGGAGTCTCGCCTGCCGTCCTATTCGTCCTAGGCTTCGATCATTCTCTCTTAAGTTGGATGGGGCCTGATCCTGAAGGTTCCGCCTGAAACGAAGTAACTCAATTTTCACGTGTCGTAGGCTGGTGAGGGAACACACACAAAAGAAGCCGATCATAGGTCAGCAACTGTATCGACACATTAAATTACAATGACACGTTGCCAATGATGAGCTAGTTTGTTTCCATACAGCGTATCCCTGTTGCTTTTCTTTTTCGTTCCTCTAGCGATATGGAGCTACTTCTGGAAGATCGTGGGTCTCTGGTTCTCTGCGAAAAGCAACGAGAAAGTATGGTTTGTAATCTTTGTTTTCGTAAATCTGGTCGGTATTTTGGAGCTCTATTATTTGCACTCAAGAAAACGCTGGCCCTTCGCACGTCAATAGCGACAACACTCTGAGAGGCGGGGCTAGGAAAGATGGGTCTCTAGTCATCGAACCGGTTTGTCCTCATTTGCCTAGCTTCGAGCTTATCCCTTTGCAGCGCGTCTATCTCAATCAGCATACCGGGGGCGACGAATTTTGCTTCGATTGTAGTTCTCGTTGGAGGGTTTTCTGGGAAAAATGCCTTGTACACTTCATTCATCTTCTTGAAGTCGTTCGCATCCTTCAAGAAAACCGAGACCTTAACGACGTCACGAATTGAGAATCCGCCTGCTTCAAGAATTGATTTGACATTGTTCAGAACTTGGCGGGTTTGAGTTTCAATGTCGGATCCAGCGGACTGTCCCGTTTTCGGATCGGTTGGTCCTTGGCCGGCCACAAACAGCAGGTTTCCCACTTTGATGCCTTGTGAGTAGGGTCCCGCAGGTTGGGGAGCGTTGGAAGTTTTCACAAACTGTTTTTCCAATTCTTACCACTTCATCGCATCTATTTTTTCCGCTTGAAGAGTTTTCCTTCTTGGAGCATCTTCGAAGGAATCTGCCGTTTTCACATGTGTGTGTTCGGGATTTATTCTATTCTTTTCTTTTCGATAGCATAACTGCCATGACGCGAGCTTGGTCGCACGCATCTTCGCATCGGTCCGCAGTATGCTCTACAGCTTCCAAGAATTGGCTGAGCAGAATAATCGACCCCACATGTATCCCGTCCGTTTCGATATCTTTGAGGATGCCCCGTGATTTCTGGTGTAGGCCGTCAACTTTCTCCTCCAACCTTTCAACTTGGTCGGCCGCTTTCAGGGATTCGTCGGTCTTCCCGTCCATAAGTTTTTGCACAGTGTCTGTGACGTGCACTGTGGCTTCGGTAGTTGTGGAGCACATTTCCTGTAGAACGTCTTGAATCTGCTTTGGCATTTTGGAGAGGTCGAACATGACGAGGATGCGGCTTGCTTCGTGTGCCCAGTCGGTTATCCAGTCAAGCTGCCGGCCTAGCCGCATCAGGTTGACGCGGTCCTCGGACGGTAATTCTCCACGTGCGAGTTCCTCTATGATCCGCCTTCGCAGGAGGTCCGCTTCATGCTCCTTCTGCTCAAGCAGGTGGAAGTTCTTCCCTAACTCCTCCTGCCTACCATTGATAGCGTCTTGGATACATTTTCCGAGCAACTCGACGGTGACTGTGGTCATTCTCGAGTGCTCAAGAACTAGGCCGATTGCCTTCACGGTTCGACGTGCCAACAACCAATTCTCTAATGCCATCTCATTACACCTCAATAATCATGACTCAATGAATTACTCTAGGCTGATCTCCTTCTCCAACCCTTCTTTTGGATAGTCGAATAATAGCATATGCGCATCGTTGGCAAGGAGTACGCTAACGCTCTCACCCACCCTAAACCCAGTGCTATATTCAGCGGTGGACTCTTCAGTAATTAATTCAATTCCCCCGTCAACCTCAACAACGTAACGATTGAGGTTACCCAAGAAGGTCACCTGCTTGATTACCCCCTTCCATCCTACCTCCGAGGGCGTCGTCAATGGGACAAATTCAGGCCGAATCGATACGATAACCCTTTGACCAACTTTTTTCCCAAACCCGGAAACTCTGATCCTGTGCCCTTTGATATCCACTACGCACTGCGAGCCGTTCGTCTCCAAAACTTTTCCTTCTAGAAGATTGGTTTCGCCAACGAAATTCTCTGTAAACAGGTTCTGCGGTGCAATGTAAATGTCGGAGGGCTTACCGACCTCAACAATTCGGCCACTTTTCATTACTACCACGCGATCCGCAATGGACAGTGCTTCTTCTTGGTCGTGGGTCACATGGATTACTGTCAGGCCGAGGTCCGAGGCCAGTTTCCGCAGCTCGTACCGTAAGTCTGCTCTGACCAGGGCGTCTAAGGCTCCGAGTGGCTCATCTAGGAGGAAGAGGTGCGATCCGGTCGCTATGGCTCGACCTACTGCTACTTTCTGTTGCGCTCCGCCGCTCAGCTCCCTTGGATAGGCTTTCGAGCGGTCTCGTATGTTCATGAGGTCTAACATTTCGTTTGTGACGGTTGTTATTTCAGTTGATTCCGCATGCCTAACCGCGAGCCCGTAGGATAGGTTATCCCTAACTGACATGTGTGGAAAGAGAGCTACATCCTGGAACACGTAGCCAATCCGCCTATCTTCGATTGGGGTTTGTTCAACGGATTTACCTTCGATGAGAATTTGGCCGCTGTCTGGTTTGTTGATGCCTGCGATGCACCGGATCAGTGTACTTTTGCCGCAGCCGCTCGGGCCGAGTATGCACACGTACTCTTTGTCTTCAACGTGAAGTGATACGTCGGCTAACGCATGAATGTTGCCGTAGATTTTTGACACTCCAACCAAGTCCAGCTTTGGCAGATTATCCTACCTCCAACTCGTTCCTCAAGCCCTTCGCTGGATACTCGAAGACCATGGCATCGCCTTCAAGGAAACCTACCTGCACTTCTTCGCCTACCTTGAACGCGTCGTCCTCGCTTTCAGCGAACTGCCGTGAGGCAATGATGTCACCGTTCGGAATGCGAATCAAGTACTCTTTGGAATTTCCAAGGAATCTGACGCCGCGAATCTCGCCTTTGAAGACGTTTTCCATTTCAAGTCGGTCGCGAGATATTCGAATGCGTTCCTTTCTCAAAGCTAGGATAACTGGCGCGGTGAGTGTCAGGGTTGTTGACGGTGCTTGGACCGTGAGACCACCCCTTACGCTAATCAACGCGGTCTCTCCCACCGTGGTGTCTACCATTCCTTCCAGGAAGCTTGCCCCTCCGATCATGTTGGCCACGAAGATGCTCGCAGGTCTCCTGTAGACTCTGCGCTGTGGCCCGTAATCTTGGATTCTTCCGTTTCTCAGAACCATGATTTCGTCACCAACGCTCATGGCCTCATCTTGGTCATGGGTCACGTGTATGGCTGTGAAACCTGACTGTTTCACGAGGTCTCGAAGCTTGTGGCGAAGGTCCAATCTTAGTCGCGCGTCCAGTGCACCGAGCGGTTCGTCGAGAAGCAGTAAGCCTGCCCCTGATGCTAACCCCCTTGCCAAAGCGACCCGTTGCTGCATGCCACCGCTAAGTTCGTTCGGTAACGCTTGGGCTCGCCACGACAGTCTCACTAAATCCAATGCCTTAGAGGCAGTCTCTAGTGCGATGGAAGCAGGTTTGCCTCTAGCTAATGGACCGAAGGCTACGTTCTGTAGCACGGTGAGATGGGGAAAGAGTGCGTACTGCTGTGGAACGTAGACGGCGTTTCGATCCTGCGCATTTACATTGTTGACAGGTTTTCCATCAAAGTAGATCGTGCCTTCGTCAGGTTTTAGGAGACCGGCCAAAAGCTTGAGCAGTGTTGTTTTGCCGCTTCCCGTCGGCCCGAGAACGCACAGGTATTGGCCGTCACTGACATCAAATGAAACCCCGTCCAAGGCCACAACTTTACCGAAGTTCTTCGTGACGTTGGCAAAGCTCACTCGGGGCATGCTCTATGCAATCTTCCTAGCTGAAATGCGGGTAGCGATCAGCCTAAGCATGACCAATGCGAGGAATGAAGTTGCTACCAGAAAACCGACTCCCAGTGCGCGTTCCGCCGGAGTCACTGCCACTGTTCCCCTAATCCAGCTAACTAGTAGTATGGGTGCGGTTTTGAGTGTTACAGCAACTGCGGACGTAGCACCCGTTTCGTCCACACTCCTGGTGAAGACTAAGATGGCTCCGGATAGCAAAGAATACTTTGTGAGGGGCAGCGTTATTTTTCGAAAGACTCGGAGAGGCTGGGCCCCTAATGTTTTCGCAGCGTCCTCGAGTTCGGGCGCTATTCCCTGAATCGAGGCCGCCATTGTACGAACGAAGTAGCTGTAAGTTATGGTGGTGTGGGCTAACACGATTACCCAGAATTCTGGCAAAGTGCCCATGCTGCGCCAAAAGAAGTTCAACGAAACCCCTAGCGCAAGAGAAGGCACAATTATGGGGAGGTCGACGAGAGCATCAACAACCCTTGCCATCCTTGTCCCGAACCTGTTCCTCGCAATCAGGATAGCTACTGGCAAACCAGATACGATGTTAACGATGGTCGCTAAGACAGCTATCACATAAGAGAGGAACATACTCGACCAGAAAGCCTTCCAGGGCCCGACTCCGGCAAAGGCCTCAGTCGCCGTTCCTGCGGCAACAGCCTCTACTGCTGGTAAGGCGATGAAAAGGCATGGAAGAAGGACGAATACTAGAAACACGATTAGGCTAATCGCATTCCTCGTTGCTACAACAGGTGACTTGCTTAGTTTTCTTTCAAGGTTAGGCCAAACCTTGAGCGGTGCAACTCTGATTCTCGGCGTGATGATTTTAATCAGTCCGAAAACTGTGAGCGACGAGACTATCATGATCGAGCTCGCGATAACAACGGCTGCCGTTAAGCCTGATCCACGCACGTTGTTAATGAACACCGTTCCGTTCTCGAATGCTCCGGCCACAACTATAGTTGCCCCTGTTTCTGAGAGTGAACGCGCTAATGCCAACAGGAAAGCGGCCAATATACCGGGTCTAAGAATAGGCATCGTCACAGTTCGTACTGCAGTGAAAGCTGAAGCGCCGAGCGTTCGCGCGGCGACCTCGTAGGTCTCACGGTAGTTCAGAAATTCGCCAACCATTACGCGGACAATTACTGGAAATGAGAATGCGAAGTGGAGGAGCACAATCAGTATGACACCAGAACTCACAAAGCTCGTAGATCCGAATAGTTGTGCGAGACCCCCCGGGCTACTCCAGAACTCCAAGATTGAGAAACCCAAAGCTACAGTGGGAACTATGAATGGAATATCAGCAAGGCTATCGAGAATTGTTGTCCAATGCCCATGGCTTCTAACAATAAGCCAAGCCAACGGGATACCGCATAAAACATCTAGAATTGAAACGACCAGTCCAATCACGAAGGACCATAATACGGCCCCTTCCATCCTTTTCAAAACAACAGGGCTCAAAGCCAAACTGGGAAGTGAAAATAGTTGAACAACTATGCCTGCGATCGCGGGGGTTATTACGATTAAGATGAAGAAAATAACTGCAATCGAGTATACTCCCTTCGTAACAGCACCTCTAGCCGAGAAACGTTCCAAGATGAGAAGAAATCGCGCAGGAACCCTCGTTGAGTTGGCAGCCCTGGGTCGTGTGCCCTGCACCGTTCACTCAACCCAGCAAACTAGGCTTCAGACCACTTATGAACATGATGCGCTAAACCTGACATTAGAGATGGAAAACTAGGTTGGCGGGCATCATCCTGGTTACGGGGGCAGCTGGCAAGACTGGACGAGCAATCATCACAGCACTGCTTGCAAGAAACCGGTCTGTTCGAGCCCTGGTTTATCGAGAGGAACAGGCCCAACCTCTCAAATCGGTCGGTGTTGATCAAGTAAAGGTTGGAGACATGCGTTCTGACGCTACAATCAGAGACGCTGTCCGGGGAGTCGAAGCGATTTATCATATCTGCCCCAATGTTGATCCCGACGAACTTTCAATTGGACGCACGATCATATCCAACGCTCGCGCTAGTGGCATAAGGCATTTCGTCTTCCATTCTGTTCTGCATCCACAAGTGGAATTGATGCCGCACCATTGGTTGAAGCTCCGCGTTGAGGAAGCACTGTTAGAGTCGAACCTTCCATTCACAGTCCTGCAACCCGCGGCGTACATGCAGAACGTATTGTCTCAATTGGAGGAAATGGTGGAGCGCGGCATATACTCCGTCCCATACTCTCCTGAAGCGCCCATGAGTTTGGTGGATCTTGACGATGTTGCACAAGCAGCCGCTACCGTCCTCTGCGAACCCGGCCACGTAGGGAGCATTTACGAGCTAGCGGGGCCGGAGGTCTTGACGCCACGTGAAATAGCGGCGGCCATTGGGAATCGTTTGGGAAGAGATGTGCGCGCGGAACAGACTTCTATAGAAAACTGGAGGCGCCAAGCTGAGGGCTCCGGGTTAGGTAGATACAGAATTGAAACCCTAGCCAAGATGTTCCACTACTACGATCGCTATGGTCTTTGGGCCAACTCACGAATTCTACGTAACCTGATCGGGCGCTCACCTACAACTTTTCATGAATTCATAGAGCGCACCCTACGCGAACGACAGTCTCAGAACAAGATCTTACGTTCAAAGGAATTGTAGAGACATGTCGGTGTTGGCAAACATGTCGCACCTTTACATACATTCAGGCGCCTGCGGACGCTTTCCGAATACTCTCAAGGCCCTGCCTTGGCCGACCTTACCACCTCTCGGCGGGTGGGGTCATTTGGAGACACCCCCCCCGGGGGGGGGGGGGGGGTGGGGATACCCGCCCACCTTCTGTCTCGTTGTCTCATAGAGTTCGGGTGCATTACACTCAATCATTGAATGTGTATGCTGGCCAATACATTCGTGAACCAATTTGCCGTAGGCTATGTATGGCTAGCGATGTTCCCGCGAAGATTTGCCTCACCAATTTGAGATTGATTCTGGAGGCGCCGTAAAGAAAGTAAAGGCCGTATTCTGAATACGGCTCATGCGCAAGCGTAAGGATGACGAGTTTTATCTTTACTTCATAGTCCGGTCAATGTTGATGGGTTTACTGGGCGCGTCAATATTCTCAGTGATTATATCGCTGCTGAACACTTCCCAGTTGCCCTATGTACTTTCCATATCGGCCGGGAGCTTCTTCATTGTAATGTTCATCACCCGAGTGTTCGATAAGCAGATTAGAAGTTTGGTTGAAAAAATACTGGAGGAATTAGAGAAGTGGCCTGGAGCCAAGAACTTCCTTTTGAAACACTTCTAACGCTCTTCATTCCGTAGAGTCTCGCGTAGTGGTTGCTTCGGGACGAAGGGAAAAAGAAAGAAGCGGGGAGGTTTAGCCGGCGTTGTTTTGCTTAGTCGAGTTGGGGTTATACTGGTGGGATTTCGTGGAATGCTAGTTCAATGTCGAGGCCGTGTTTCTTGTGGTAGTAGACGCTCGCGTAGTAGACTATGAAGCAGCCGATGACGATTCCTAAGGCGATTCCTGCTCCCGTCAAAGTTGGAACAACGATCAATGGGTTGATCAAAGCCAAGTAACCTATGTAGAAGAAAGCGATGGTCGTCAGTAACCCTAGTATGCTAATGACGGGTACGCTGGCGATTTTCTTCCTCATCCACCCTGGAGCTGAATCTAACAGGTCCTTCTTTGTGTAGGGGAAGATTGTTGTCGCTATTCCTGGCACTACGAAGCAGAACGCCCAGAGGAATGTGCCTATAGTTTCCGCGGTAGGCCAGGAGGTGAACCAGTAGAGTGCGAAGATGAGTACTGACATCAGCGTTATGGTGATTATGGAAATGTGCGGTGTTCTGAACCGTTTGCTCACATCAGCCATCTTGGTTGGAATGATCCGGTCGAAGGACCATGCGAAGAAGTACCTACTTGGAATCCAGAAGTAGACGAACGGGGCTGTGAGGGAGCCCGCTAGCATTGTGAATAGCACTAGGAAGACTAGAAACTGGTTCGGGTAGGCGATAAGGGAGACCATCATGGGATAGGTCGGTGCGTATGGCAATACACTCGAGTAGGCGGCGGGGGCATTGGCCCAGAGGTAGCCCACCGAGTACATCCAGTTCTCACCGAGGTTATTCAACGTCAGCATCGCTGTAACGGACCAAATCACTATCCCTAGGATGAGCGAAAGTAGCAATGCAATTGGAATCGCGCGCTTCACATTTTTCACCTCACCCGCTACTACGTTAGCGAAGTTCCCCCCGAGGAGGAACAGGGCAGCGAACGGAGCGCTAGCAATAGAGGCGGCCAAGGTGATGTTTGAAGGGGACCATCCCGATTGGGTTGCCAGTTTTGTCAATCCCCCATAAGTTGAGAACTGGCCTAGGACGCTGTCCCATTTAGCGGCGAAGGCTACTGGGTTCGTTGAACCTACGAAGCCCCACATCACAATAATTCCTATGACGGCTAGGGCCCATGCTACATAGAGGAAGCCTTTCACAGCTTTTGCCCCGACGATGGCAAGAATTGCGAAGCACACAGTGATTAGAACTGAAAGCCCGAACCCTCCCACCGGACTACTGAGATACGTACCTAAGGCAATCAGGCCCTGCGAATTGTAGAGGAACCCCCAGATCGTCAACGCCGTTGATATCCCAGATGCGTAGGCGGCTGTCCCGCCGACGTACGCTGTGGCGAATACTGAGAACATGTAGAGAAAGGACCAGGCGAACCCTATGGCCGGATGCATAATCCTTGCAACCCAGACGTAGTCGTTGCCGGACCTAGGCATTATGACGCCCATAGCCCAGTAAATCAACATCAACAGAACGAATGGGATGCCGGTTAGGACTAGGGCCAATGGAAGGTTCGCGCCAGGGTTGAAGCCGTAATACCACGGGAACTGAAGGATCGTGTAGGTGAGGGCGAAAACGGCGGCTGATGCGATTAATAGGGTGTCGAGTGTTCCGAATTCTCTGACTAAACCACTTGATGTTCTTGCGAAAAAGGTCTTTTGAGCCATTACATGATCACATCTTGTTTGCAGATTTTCAGTGAATCACGTGAATCGGTCAGGATATAAAATATTCCAAGCAAGAACCATTCTTGGGAAAGGGTGCAATCGGTAGCAAAGAATAACTGGTACACGGCCAAACCGTTGCCAGTGCCTGGTCTTGGAAAAGCAAAACGGCCTCCCAGACTTCTTCAATGATGCCTTGGCGATAATTGAGGCTGCGGAACGAAAACAAATCGAGTTGAGGTTGATGGGTGCAACAGCGATTTACTATCGTTGCCCAAATTCAAGAAATTTGGCCGATGCACTGAGTAGGGTACTTACCGATTTGGATTTCATGACTTTGTCCAAGTATGTGAGGCATATTCCTGATTTGTTCGCAAGCCTCGGCTTCGAAGGGAATGAGAGGGTAAATGCCCTATACGGCCTGAGGCGGCAAATCTACGCTGATCCAAGAAATGGAAGACACATCGACGTGTTCGTCGACAAACTTACCTTCTGCCACGAAGTTGACCTAACCCGCAGATTGGAGATAGACCCTGTCACCCTCACGTTGGCCGATCTCTTCCTCGAGAAGATGCAGATCGTGAAGATTGGAGAGAAAGACGTGAAGGACACCACAATACTCCTTTGGGAACACGAACCGGGCGATCAAGACAAAGGAAGAATAAACGTAAACTATATCGCGAAACTGTTGGCGGATGATTGGGGATTCTACCATACTGTTACAACCAACCTAAAGAAAACGAGAGATTACGCGAACAGCCTCACACTCCTTAATCCAGAAGACCGGAAAATGATAGAGAGCAGGATAGATGCGCTCTTGGACAAAATCGAGCGAGAAGGCAAGTCGATGAAGTGGAAGATGCGCGCGAAGGCTGGCACTAGAGTAAAATGGTATGACGACGCCGAGGATGTTGAAAATCGAATCGCGACTTAGCCACTTAGGATGATGCTTCGATGACAACTAAGATTTTTTTTGCAACCGACCTGCATGGGTCGGAGAAGTGCTTTCTGAAATTCGTTAACGCCGCCAAGTTCTACAAAGCCAATACGCTCATCATGGGCGGCGATATTACCGGCAAGATGATTATACCAATCATTAAGGAACCCAACGGCAAATATCATTCGACATTCTTGGGAAACAAGCGTTCAGCGGGGAACGAAGAGGAGCTTCAGGATTTGCAGAGAGCCATACGGTTTGCCGGTTACTACCCATACATGACGAACCCACAGGAGATGGAGCAGCTTCAGACTGACGACTCGAGAGTGCAAGGCATTTTCAAAGAACTCATGCTGAACACGGTTAAGAGATGGGTTCAGCTCGCGGAGGAGCGATTGCAGGAGTCCGGCGTGAAGGTCTACATTACCGGCGGGAACGACGACATAGCTGAAATCGAAGGCATAATCGGGAGTTCAAGTTACGTAATCGACCCCGAGGACAAAGTTGTAAATGTCGACGGTAAGTTTGAAATGGTTAGCACAGGCTGGAGTAACCCAACACCTTGGAAGACTGCGCGCGAATGCTCTGAAGAACAGCTTTGGGCTAAGATAGAAAAGATGGCGGGGCAGGTCAAGGATATGAAGAATAGTATATTCAACCTGCATGTGCCGCCCATTGACTCTGGCCTCGACACCTGTCCCAAACTTGATGAAAACCTCAAGCCTGTAATCGCCGGAGGAGAAATCGTAATGACCGGCGGTGGGAGCACTTCGGTTCGAAAGGCTATTGAAACCTACCAGCCGCTGTTAGGATTGCATGGCCACATCCATGAATCCAAGGGCTTCTTGAAGGTGGGCAGGACTCTTTGCCTTAACCCTGGAAGCGAGTATAGCGAGGGGATTCTGCGAGGCGCCCTAGTCGATTTGGATGATGGTGTCGTGAAGAATTTCTTGCTCACACAAGGTTGACCAAACATGAGCCCATTAGCGCGAGATTTCATCGGTTACGGCGAGGCGGTACCGAAGGTTCGATGGCCCAAGGGAGCAAGGCTCGCGTTGACATTCGCAATCAACTATGAGGCGGGAGGCGAACACTCAGTCGTCTTCGGCGACCAGGGACCTGAAACCTTCGGAGAGTTTCCATCGTACGGAACCCCACCCAAGCGTGACTTGGCGATTGAATCCATCTTCGAATACGAGACACGAGTCGCAATATGGAGGGTTCTGAGAACCTTCAAGAAATACAACGCAAAAGTGACTTTCTTCGCTACAGCAAAAACCTTGGAAACAAATCCGGGAGCAGGGAAGAAGATAGTCGAGAATGGGCATGAGATTTGCAGCCATGGTTACCGGTGGACCGAACACTTTACACTGACACGGGAAGAAGAGCGGGAGGCCATTCGCAAGGCCGTAGCCTTAATTGAGAAGGTGACTGGACATAGGCCTGTTGGCTGGTATTGTAGGGAACCCAGCGAGAACACAATCGAGCTTCTCGCCGAAGAAGGAGGATTCCTATATGATTCGGACGTCTACAACGACGACCTACCCTATTACGTAAACGTTGGCGGCAAGAATTTCCTTCTGATCCCCTACACGCCGGACGTAAACGACTTTCACTACTTTTCCAACAGGTTCAGTAATTCTGAGGAGTTCTACCAATACCTGAAGGATTCATTCGATCAAATGTACGCTGAGGGGCGTGAGAGCCCGAAGATGATGAATGTAGGCCTGCACGTAAGAATATCCGGCCGGCCTGGGCGGACGGTTGCTGTGGACAGATTTCTCAAGTACGTGAAAGCGAAGCCTAAGGTTTGGATAGCCCGCAGGGATGACATTGCGAAATGGTGGCTAGCCAACTACCCTCCCTAGCCCAAGTTATTCGGGCCGGAGAACCGCTCTCCTCGTTGTTTGCGGGGAGGGGCTTTCATGAGTCTTGCAGTAACTCTCGCAGCTTTTCGCTGTAGCCTCGTCGGCATACCCGAAACCGCAAGTTTCGCAGAGATACACGGTTTTTTGCAGATAACTGATTGTTAGAACCAACGAAGCCACTCCTTAATTCTTGAATCTGTAAAGAGTGTTTCTAGTAAGATGAAAAGTTTGTTTTGCATAACCTGAGTTTCAGAATAAAATCCCGCTTGAGCAGAGTGCACCTTGAAGCGGAGAACCTGGAACGACAGCTAGCAAAACTGACCGCGCCTTTGGCATACTGGAACAGATGATGGCCAGGCCGGGGAAGACCAAGGTTCACCCTTAGAGACGCTTCATTTCAGTGGCATGTGCTTCAGGTTTATCTGCCCAGACGTTTTCTTCTATGGTCTGCATGGGGTTGGGTGGCGGAAAGTTGGATCAAGCGGCGTTTACTGAGATTGCTTTTGAGAGCGCGAAAGACGAGTATACAGATTTTGCTGTGTACAAGAGGTTGTCGGAACTTAGGTTCAAGACCCGTGAATTTAGCAGAACACTTCGCCGACTTGCCGGTATGGAATACCGCCATTACATTCTCTGGAAAAAGTATTGCCCGGGAAGAAAGCCCACAATTAACAAGCTCACTGTTTACATGATCGTTTTCCTCAGATTCATCTTAGGCGTAACCTTCGCAGTAAGGTACCTCGAACGGAATGAGAAGAATACTATCAAGAAGTACCGTGATCTAGCGTACATGATTCCGTCGAAGGATAAGAAGCAATACAACGAAATGATCGCGGACGAAGAAGAACATGAGATGAAGCTCTCAGATTTCAATGAACCCCAGATCAAATATATTTCCTTCATAGTGCTAGGCTTGGCGGACGCGCTGGTTGAAATCGCGGGCATCCACGCTGGCTCGCTGGGGATTTACAATTCAACAGAGCTGGCAGGGTTGGCCGGGATAATTGCTGGAGCAGCTGCGTCGGTAGCCATGGCGTCGGCCGCGTACGCGCAGGCAAAGACAGGTTTCAAGGGATCCGCGGCGCTTTCAGCCGTCTACACTGGAGTGTCTTACTTCGTTACAGCGGTGATCTTGGCGACGCCGTACTTCCTGACGAAGGTTATGTTTGACGCGTTAGGTGCCTCGCTGTTCTTTGCTGTGCTGCTAATAGCTTTCATAAGCTTCTACGGCGCCGTCATTTCCGGAGCTGCATTCAAGAAGGACTTCATAGAGATCACAAGCATAATGTTTGGTGCGACGATTGCCCTATACTTGCTTGGGACAGCAATCAAGTACTTGACTAGGATAACTATCTAGAGAATCCTCCCCCTGCGAACTGGAGAACGTAATAGTCGGCGACAAGAAGCTCGTTTCTGGTGAGACTGTGTTATCAGCCCCGGAAGTTGAGTACCTGAAGAATCAACGCCTCGCGAGGATTGCGACTGCGTCCCCACAAGGCGAACCTGAAGTTTCCCCAGTGGCCTTCGAGTATGATGGCAAATATTTCTACGTCGGAAGCCACGACCAGTCAATCTTCTTCAAGACTCGAAGGTACAAGAACATCAAGAACGGAAATGCGCGAGTTTCTCTTGTAATAGATGACCTGCAGTCGGTTGACCCCTGGAGGCCGCGTGGGATCAAAGTCCGCGGAACAGCCGAGGTTGTAGAACATGAAGGAATGTTCGGAAAAGGAAGTTACCTACGTATCAGTCCGCAAGTTACGATAAGTTGGGGAATTGAACCGGCAAAAGAGGGACAATGGTACTCTAAGAAGCAGCACTAATCCCTGCGCAGTCATTTGTGCTTTTTCGCGAGTAAGTTATCAATACTTAGCGCGGGGCTGCCCGTGAAGAGCAGCACTAATCCTCCGGCGAAAAGGGCGTAGTCATGGGCTAATCCAATGTTCCCTGTGAGCACGCCAGTGGTGCCTGTTATGGCAAACTCAACGACTGGCCAGATGGCTGCAAGCCTTGTCGCCAAACCCAAGATGAGGGCGATCGCCCCTAGAGTCTCGAAGAGCGTGAATAGGTAAGTCATTGGCACTACGGAGCCTGATCCAAACAATGTCCGAACGAGGCCGTTTGATACTGGATGGCCTGCGGCTAGCGCAATCCAACGTGGAGTATCGCTGATTAGCCAGAACGAGGCAATAACCAACCGAATGACAACATAGACGTATTTGACAGAGCCCCAAGGCTCAGAAAACAAGAACGAACCAAACTTCAAGAAACCATCACTTCATCCTCCTTGCTCCTCACGAATTTAAGCCTATCAAGAAATTCCCAGAAGAACCCGAGTTGAAATGAATCGGAGAAGGACAGCGGAGATTTGCCGTGGTGTTGCGGGTTTGCTGGGCGTGCAGATTTAGTTGGGCGAAATTAATGCATAGAGCTTTTCTATTCTGCGGTGCGGCGTAGGGTTCTCATTTTCTACGCCGCTCTACGTTCTGCCGCCGTGCTGTGGTCTTCACGCATTTCAAGTTCTATATTTTATAATTCTTCGGCGTGTCGTCGTCGTTCCCATTAGCGTTCCTACCGTCGTTCGTATTAGCGTTCGTCGTTCCTACCGTCACAAAGTTAATCTAGTAATGAGCGGCGGGGGCGGCGCACCACCATACCCACACTCACAGGAAAACGGAGAACTACTATGGTCGCATCACTATCTACTCGGTACGATAGTCTCGTTCAACCAAGTGATGATTTCGTCGCTAGGTAGGTCCGGCCTGTACTGATTACTCGGCATATAGCGATGGTCAAGAGCGTCACCTATTCGGACCATCAGCTTATGGTTAGGAAGATGTTCTCTCCAAGTTCGAGCCTGTTGGACATTCACCTCTTCATCCTTTCCCCCGTGGAGAATAAGCAGTGGAAGATTGGGATAAGGAAGGAACACCTTCCAATTGTCTTCCAATGCTAACTCCTCAAGAAGCCGCCCCACAGGACGGTCCATTCCAAGCATATCCGATGGATCTCTACTCATCAACATCTGTTTCATCTGCGAAGAGGCTGGTCCCCCCTGAGCTGCAATGACATCCCCAATGTTCGTCGCAATCCCGCCTAGAAGAATCACCCCCGACATCTGACTCAACGGCAAAGCTCTAACATAGAGCGTTCCCTCACTCCAAGCGAAAACAATCCGTTTGCCATTAGGGAGATTCGTCCAAATCTGTTGTAACTGTTGACAGAGACGCATGTAGCTCGTTCTCCTGTAATCATTGAAGTTAATGCGAGTGTCACTTACACCTGGCTTTGAATATCGAGCTACAGTCCAACCTTTGGCGCACAGTCGAATCGAAAGATCTCTGAAGAAAGGTTCGCTCGCATAACGAACATCGCGTGAGGCGCCGGGAATCACGCCGTCCACATTGAAGGGAGCGCTGCCATGAATGAGAAGTATCGTTCCTAGAGAATAGTCTAAAGAAGAACGTTCGATGATCATTTCGTTTGACATTGACTAGCCTGCCGGGTTTTCAACTAGTTATCGTTTATGGAAGACTCGTAGAATCAGCTGGAGTGGCGTGACTAGTCGTTCGTTCTGGTGTGTGTGGGTCTAATGGTGCGCGCACACACACGAAAATTGGGCGGTTCAAATTCCTCCACCAACCTCTCAAGCGTAGTAATTCAGGTTGCTAATATCGCCCGATTCAGGGATTAATTGTCGAGCAATCATGCGTTGGACACCTCCAGTTTTTCATCTAGAGAGGATGAGAACTAACGTACGAAATGACTAGTTCTTCGAAATCCGTAAGAAAGCGCTATCCTACGAAGTTCGCCTTCTAATCGGATCATAACTCTAATGAAGGCCAACTTTGGATCTTGGGGGCCTCCCCCCTAATGCACCAGAGAGAAGAGGGCGTAGGACTCGTTTCTCAGATTCTAGTGGGCCCCGTCACGAAGGCTGATGATTATCTGAAAGTATCCAGTGAAAATGCGTCCTTGTTTACCATTCTATCTATATCCCCCGCACTATTAGCCCCCCAAGAAATGGGGCAATCAAAAGGGTTATTGACGACAGTTGCACATCTATTTTCGATGAAATTGAAGTTAGACGCCGAAATTAAGTCAATTAATCTCACTTTTGCGCAGCTATTATCGCTCTTGTTTGTAGTTGTATACATAGGCGTCATATTAGGTGGTCTGGCTACTGGGAATCTCAAATATGACCAGGTCTCAGGGAGCTTGGGTGGAATCGTAACGGGAATACTCGCTGGTCTCGGTCTCTCCAAATCGCCATAGAAGTTGCCGCAATAGTTTCGTACGTGTGCGCACCATTACACCACACACACGAAGACGGTCGTTTCTTTGATCTCACAAGTATTCGCGAAGGTATTGTGGGCACATCTCGTAAGGAAGGCATCGATTAGCGCTGTCAGCTTTCAGGTTCTTCTTCGATGTTCCATGCCTTTTCGATTCCCCTGATTCTGTAGATGAGCAACTTGATGCGTTGCAACACGTATGCCATGAATGTCTCTTCTTGGTGGTAGGCTCTTTCGAGGATTGCTTCCTCCGATAGGAACGCTTCCTTCATTTCATGCAACTCTTTCTTCGGGGAGAAGAATGTATACACTGGAACGCCGACAGCAAGGAGTGCGAGTGAGATCAAGATCTGCTGCCTCGACACTTGTGTCATCAGTACAGTTGAGAAAATAATGGTCAGCGCTGGAATGAGTATTGTCCACAACCCCTTTGGTGAGGATCTTAGATGTCTTCTCTCCAGAATGAGAGCCGAGATGCCGGTTGCGAGGTATGCTAGTGACAAAAGGAAGACAGAGCTGTTCACCAATGCAGATAGCGTGTTGACGAGGCTCGCGATGAAGGCTGTTGAACAAAGTACAGCTAACCCAATGTAAGGCGTGTGGTATGATTTGTGCAATCTGCTGAAGGCTCGAGGAAGATACCCGTCAATTGACATGGCGAAAGTCAATCGTGACGTCCCCATCGTCCCTGACTCATCAGCGCCCATAATCGATATCAGGGCACCAACACCTACTACAAGGCTCCCAATCCATGCCAAAACGGGCGAGAAACTGAGGATATTCGCAGCTGCAACAACCAATGGTGCTTGTGATGAAGCTAAAGTATGTTGATCAACGACACCAATTACTACAAAGTTAGTAGCCATGTAGATCAAGGCCGCAATGAGCATCCCAACCGTCAGTGCCCGCGGAATTGTCTTCTTTGGATCTTGAATTTCATTCGCCGGAAGAGTGGACAACTCAAAACCTGCATACGCCCAGAAGACTATCACCAACACTTGGCCGACATTTTGTAAATTTCCGTCAGGAAAAGCTTGGAAACGAGAGGATATCATTTGCGGTTGTATCGCGAGAAAGACACCTCCCAAACACATGAGTAGAAGCAGAGGTGTCACTTTCGCGATGGTCAAGGAGTCATTGAACTTACTCGCCTCCCTCACGCCAACGACATTAGTTACGAAAATGATCAGCATGAATGCGCCTTTGAGTAGGATTTGGGTTACTGAGTCTAGGTTCGGAACGAACGCAAGGAAGTACTGAATAAAAGCTACTGGGAAGACGGCTAGAGAGAACCATTCAGCGAGCACGAGAGCCCACCCCACCATAAACCCGCTAAATTGTCCAGCCGCTTCTTTCGCGTACACATATGGTCCTCCAACTCTCGGGAAAATAGCGGCACAATATCCGAACGATAGTGCGACAACAGTCGCCATCACACCACCAATTAACCAGATTAGAATAGAGGTGGGCCCTAGGAGCTTCGCACAGAGAGCCGCGGCCACATAGATGTCGGCACCTATAGTTGCGCCAACAACAAGGTTTGTAGTATCAAAGGCATTCAATTGCCTTCTGAGAGTCACTCTTGTCTTCAAACCTGTCCCCTGTATTCGTCGTGTACGACTAGTTAGATACTAAAGTGTTGGAGAGTTTCTATCAATTGTACCCTTGTGTTTGGGCATCATTAGTCCACACACTGACCCAAGTCAGTCTGAAGTATACTCTTGCCGCAACGATTCTATCATTATTAAGAAAGAGCGTCATGATTCTCTTAGCCTCGTTCATCGTGTCGTCAGCCAGCTTGTTTGATGACGCCCGCGGCGCGCAACATATTTTAGCCATTGATGAGGATACACGTTCAGAGGCAAGCTCTTGGAAAAACGTTTGAGTATTGAAGATCTAAGACGTTTCTCAAGGTCCTTCAACAAGGACCGAAAGAACATACTTGCCTTGAATGCCGTCACAGAAAATGGCATAGCGGCAGTTGCCTTAAGCAGAAAGGAGGTGGACAAACAAAATTTCACCTTTAGCGATCTTATCGACTCTCCAGATGCCACTAATCAAGAAAGATCAGGAAGATGCTGGTTATTTTCTGGACTAAGTACACTGGCTCTTGAAGCGATGAAAAAGTTAGATCTAAGGACATTTGAGCTTTCCGAAATATACCAGATGTTTTGGGACAAACTAGAGAAAGCCAACTATTTCCTTGAAAACATAATTGAAACAAAGGAAGAGCCCTTGAATGGCAGGCTGGTCAGTTCGCTTCTTTCAGATCCAATATCAGATGGCGGTCAATGGAATATGTTTTCGAATCTCATAAAGAAGTACGGAGTTGTACCAAAAACATTCATGCCAGAAACAGAGAACAGCAACAATTCTGATCCCATGAATGCTCTATTTGTGACGAAACTAAGAGAATATGCTAAGATACTCCGAGAGATGAACGAGGCTGGGGCTTCTACGACAGAGCTAAGAGAGAAAAAAGGTGAATTAATGGAAGAATTCTACAAGTTGCTGTGCATCAACCTTGGCGTTCCTCCAGAGACATTTTACTGGGAGTGGCGGGATAAGAACGGCATTTTCCATAGAAGGGGGAATATTACCCCAGTTGAGTTCTATAATGAATATGTCGGACTAGATCTTGATGATTTGGTGAGTCTTATCAACGCCCCAACAAAAGACAAACCCTTCAATAAATTGTACACTGTCAAGTATCTCGGCAACGTGGTCGGTGGGCAAGATACTCGTTACCTCAATGTCGACTTGAAGACGTTGAAGAAAGCAACTGTAGACATGATCAAAGGTAATCATGCCGTATGGTTCGGATGTGACGTAGCTAAGATGCTGCAGACGCAGATGGGCGCAATGGATCTAAGCATCTATGACTACGAATTAGTCTATGGTGCAAAGTTCCAACTCAATAAGGCTGCAAGATTAGATTATGGAGATAGTGAGATGACTCACGCCATGGTGATTACGGGCGTTGACCTCGATGAGCAGGGCAACCCCAAGAAATGGCGAGTTGAAAACAGCTGGGGAGCCTCCATAGGGGATCAAGGATACATGTACATGATGGATGAATGGTTCGACGAATACCTCTACGAGGTTGTTGTAAGGAAAGAGTATCTGCCTCCAGAACTCCTGAGAATCCTTGACACTGAGCCGGTAGTTGTGCCTTTCTGGGACCCGATGGGTACCTTGGCAAGGAATTAATGTCAAATTTGGCCTCCATTCTCTTACGATAGGAAATGGAAATCACACACACATTGAACGCAGTCTTCTCAGTCGCGCCTACTTTTCCAAGCAGAATCTTTAACCCATCGAGAGCATGAAAGCCAGAAACTGCGGATAGACAGACGTGAATAGCGGTGGGAACAAAGCCAAAGATTGGTGACACGGCTCCTGATTTCGTAGGCCAAACATCTAACGGCATTCGGATTCGTCTCAAGGACTATCTTGGAAAGAAAAATGTGGTACTATACTTCTACCCTAAGGACGATACCAAAGGATGCACAATCGAAGCCTGCGCCTTCAGAGACAAACTCCAACCGATAGGAGCTCTCTGGACAGAAGTAGTTGGCGTTAGTGTGGACACCGTCGAATCTCACAAGAAATTTGCCGAGAAAAATGGCCTGAATTTCACACTGGTCAGCGATCAGGATAAGCAGATCTCGAAGACCTACGGAGTTCTAAGTGATGATGGCTCGAAAGCAGACAGGGTTACATTCATAATTGACAAAGAAGGCAAGATTGCTAAGATCTTTACCAACGTCGATGTCACAAGACATTCGAATGAAATCGTCGATACACTCAAGCAACTCTTTAAGAAGACGAGCTCCTGAGAGCTCTTAGACCTTAGGAGTTGACGACGAGTCAAAATCCGGCCTTGTCATCCTTCATCCAGAAAGCGGCGTTGCTCTTGGACGACGGGTCTACTAGCCATGCAGTTCATGGCTTGAGCAAGTCGGCTCAGCCGACGGCATGGATTAAGAGCTGACAAAGATTCATTAGGTTGCGTTCGAAAGTTATGGATGCGGCTTACGCCGTGTGGTTCGCATGCATCAAGAATCACCGTTTAAGGGTATGAACTCGGCCAGCGTCGGCCGGTAAACTCCCCTATTTTTGGGCGTTCCTCTGATCATCGACTTGCGACTAAAAAGACGGCTTTCACAGATTTTCGTAGTTGCAAGCCTGGGTCATGACTATTGGCACATTGGGTGATTGTTATGTGCCGAGGATTATGTGCCGTATGACCAGTATGACAGAGAGTGTGACGACGCGAACAGGAAGCCGATCAATAGCATTACGAACAGTGCTTTTTGACCGCCGATATTCCACCGTTGCATGCTAACCCACTGTGCCTAGGGGCGGTCTTGGTCATTCATAAGGTCGGCCCAAACCTTTGCTGGTCTCCAGTTGTAGACTACCGTCTTGAGTCGGGTCATTTCTTCTATGCTGTAGCCGATGCCTTCCCTGCCGATGCCTGAATCCTTGTTGCCCCCGAACGGGTAGTAACCGACACCATGTCGGGGCGCGGCGTTTATCGTAACCTCACCCTCCTCTAGACGCTTAGCCACTTTTCTTGCGAGGTTGAGGTTATTAGTGAACACGCATGAATCCAATCCATACCTTGACTTGTTGGCGAGGTCAATAGCTTCATCCACATCTTTCACACGCGCGATGGGGATTACGGGACCGAAGGTTTCCTCCCACATAATCCTAGCTTCTACTGGAACGTGATCAAGAACTGTCGGGTAATAGTAGTTTCCTTGATGTTTTCCTCCTGTTAGGAGCTTGGCGCCCTTACCGATGGCGTCTAAGACGAGGCCGTGAACCCTTTCCACAGCCCCATGCTCAATCAGTGGCCCAATCTTGACGGACGGATCCCGTGGGTCACCCACTTTGTACGTTCCAACTTCCTTCAGAACTTTCTCTACGAATACGTCTCCGATTTCTTGCTCCACAAGAGCGCGCGACACCGCGTCACATCGTTGACCACTATAACTTAGCGACCCCTTCACAGTTTCAGTTGCAGCAAGGTCTAAGTCTGCGTCCTTCAGAACGATGGCGGAACCTTTTCCTCCCAGCTCCATATGCAACCTCTTCAAGCCGGCGACACGGGCTAGAGTTCTTCCCACTTCCGTGCTACCTGTGAACGTCAACATGCTAATCCTATCGTGACCTGCCAAATACTGCCCGATTTGCCCCTTGCCCGTGATTACATTGAGTGTGCCCGCAGGTATGCCGGCGAGTTCCAATATTCTTGCGAACATGAGGAAGGAAAGCGGGTCTTTGCTCGAAGTCTTCACCACAACTGAATTGCCTGCCAGAAGTGCGGGGATAACTTTCGTGGCGGTGATGTAGAGAGGGTAGTTGAAAGGTGAAATTGCTAGGACAACGCCCAGCGGCTCCCTGAGCACGTCCGCCGACGTGCCCACGGTCTCCTCAGACCAGTCCCCTGGTATGTGTTCGCCGCGAATCTTGCCGTACTCATCCGGCGTTAGCTTCAATCGCTCAGCTGTTGCCTTAACCTCTCCTTCCGCATTAGAAATCGGTTTGCCGGCTTCCAGGGTCAGAACTCTGACGAAGTGGTCGATATTTTGAAGCAGTATTTCGCGTGCCTGCTGGAAGATTTCTATCTTCTTCACAGCCGGAATAGTTCTGATTAGGTTTCTGTTGACATAGGATGATTCGACGGCACGTTCGGCCTCTTGTTCCGAAGCCGAGGGAACAGTTGCGATGACTCCCTCATCGATTGGGCTTCGAACCTCAATCCTTTGCGGTAGTTCCACCCACTTGCCATCCAAGTACATCCTGAAATCCATCATGCCCGAATTGGATATCGAATAAATGGGGTCGAAGACGGTGCCGAGTTTGACGAGTTTGGTTTTCATTTCCATAACCGATCTTCTCCATTCCGTTGATTCTGAGAGCTAGTCGAGTACAGCTTCCGCTTCTATTTCCACAAGCATTTCCGGATTGACTAGCCCCTTCACTTCGACCAAGCTTGTGGTCGGCCGAATTTCCCTGAAGAATGCGCCGTGCGCTTTGCCAACCTCTTCCCACCGCTTCATGTCGGTAACGTAGATTCTTGTGCGAACCACATCTTCGAGTCGAGCACCTACCGATTCCAAAGCCCTTTGAATGTTCTTCAAGGTTTGAACAGCTTGTGTTCCCGCGTCTCCGATTCCAACAATGTTACCTTGCGAGTCGGTTGCAGTGGTCCCTGAAACGTGAACCAGCTTTCCAACCTTCACAACTCTTGAGTAACCAACTATTGGTTCCCACTTTGTGCCAGATGAAATTTTCATACGCGCGCTCAAGCGGACTCACCAGAGAGTTTCAGCGCAGGTTCGTTCTATTAAGGAAGCTCTAAGCGGACTCTGTCAAGTATCTCGACAGGAGCGCGGGGAATCAATGAGGTGCCAAAAGTGTGGTATAGAACTAATCTCAAGACGTTAGTTATCGCCAAGAGAGAAATTAGCGTCCGTGAACTTAACAGACGCAAGTGATGCGGCTACGTCTTTTTCGCTCTGACAAAGATTACCTTCCAGTCAAACAGGAAGCGCCCGCCTCGGACGAAATGTGTCAATTCATGCCTGAGTGCATGCAGTAGTTCTCGTCGCTTCTTCGCCGGCAATTCACTGAACTCCTGTTTGAGGGTCGCCCTCTTGAGCCGCATGTCCAAATATTCTTGAATACCCTCCAGTGAAATTCTGTAATTGCGAGTTTTGACTTCGGCTCTCTTGAAACCCACCATGTTAAGCTCACGAACCTGTTCATCAAAGTTCATTTCGCGGTTGCTGAACCGTTCCAATGTTGCGAGCGCTGCCCTGTCGAGACTCAGCTTTTTTGAAGGGTTTTTCGTGCGGTACTGCTGCAAAGTTTCGCTAAAGATTCTATGCGCTTGAACATCCTTCAAACGCCAATCACTGTAGGCAAACGTCCCCCCATTCCTGAGCACTCGGTAAACTTCTGCAACTGTTTGACGAAACCCTGCGGGGGAAATTCCACAGTTAGACACAACCACGTCGAATATTTGGTTAGGAAACAGGAGCTTTCGTGCATCCATCAAGAAGAAACGTACGTTTCTGAGCCTCGCATTAGGCTCTGTTCCTCTAGCAGCTAGCATAGACTTCGAACGATCTACGCCGAAGACGAAGCCACCCGATTTGACCCTGCGGGCCGCTTCGAACGCGGCTACACCTGTCCCAGTGCCAATGTCCAGGACGAGTTGGCCTCGAGAGAGGCCCGAGTCAAAGATTAGATCCTCCGCGAACCTTCGGAATATTGGAACCCAATACCTTCGCCAAGCTCCGGCATCCTCACTCCAGAGACTCATGACAATCTGTTCCGCCTGTTCTAGATTCATGCTCAAAGGGCTCAGACCTAGGATGAGTTCACTCTGCAAATGCAAGTATTTCTAGCCTTGGTCATGCAGAAAGGGAGCATACGTTGTGGTCAGAACAATCATAAGAAAAAAGGGGCGGGGCGAGTTTCCTCGTCCATTGATTTAGTTTAGTTGTATCGGAAGCCTACTAGGTTAACGTGCCATAGTGCGCCGTATTCGCCGCGAAAGTCGCTGTAAATGTTCATGTAGGTGCCCTGTTGGGCCTGGGTAGTGTCTTGGCCACCCGTTTAGCTTAGGAGATTTAAGGCGGTTCGGAAGGAATCATCTGGACGAATCATCAATGACCCTCGAGTCGCGTGCCGGGCCTTGGCTAAACAGTTGGCCTAAGTATGTGCCACGCTCACTTGACTACCCGAACCTCTCTCTAGGAGAGCTTCTTCGGCGGACAGCCACAAAATCCGCTGAAAAGCCTGCCATCTACTATAGCGGCAACGCAATCACCTACCGGGAACTTGATGCCTTGGCAGACCGCTTCGGCGCGGCTCTCCAAGCCCTAGGGGTCAAGAAAGGGGACAGAGTAGCACTTTACCTACCGAACCTCCCCCAATTCGTATTCGCCTACTACGGAGCGCTGCGGGTCGGCGCAATCGCCGTCACAGCAAGCCCACTCTACAAGGAGAGGGAACTCGCCCACATCCTAACAGACTCAGGCGCGAAAGTTCTGGTGTGCCTAGACAAGCTGTACTCATACGTCCGATCAGTTAGGGAAAAGACACCGGTCAATCACATCTTCACAACGAGCATCAGCGACTACGTCCCAAGCTCTCCAACGTCGCCTGCCCCCCCGAACGCAATGAACCTTCGCACACTTCTCGCGGAATATGCAAATCCACCAAGGCCGGTAGAAATCAACCCAAGAAGTGACCTCGCCCTCCTACAATACACGGGGGGAACAACAGGCGTACCGAAGGGCGCTATGCTGACTCACTACAACCTTGTGGTCAATGCCGTGCAGTTCTCTTCTTGGCTTGGGATGAGGTATGGCGCAGAAGTTCACATGTCGGTTCTACCATTCTTTCACATTTACGGGATGACCGTGGCAATGAATGTCCCGGTTCACACAGCTTCTCCAATGGTTCTCATCCCTGACGGGCGGGACATCGACGGCATCCTCCAGGCCATCGACAGGTACAAACCCACGATCTTCTGCGGCGTACCGGCCACGTACATATCCCTAATCAATCAACCCGAAACAAGGCAGCATGACCTACATTCAATTCGCGTCTGCGTTTCAGGCGCCTCACCCCTTCCCATCCGAGTGCAACGGGAATTCGAGAAATTAACAGGCGGGAGACTCGTTGAAGGTTATGGGTTAACTGAAACAAGCCCCGTCACACACGTCAACCCGCTGGACGACCCCAGCAAGAACCGGCCTGGTTCAATCGGCATACCAATCTCAGACACGCAAGCGAAAATTGTTGACTTAGAATTAGGCGCGAACGAACTCGCTGCTGGGACGGTTGGTGAGTTAGTGGTTCGCGGGCCACAGGTCATGGCAGGTTACTGGAAGAACGATGCGGAAACTAGGGCGGTCCTCAGGGACGGTTGGTTCCACACTGGAGACATTGCGGTAATGGAGCCTGATGGATATTTTCGTATCGTGGATCGGAAGAAGGATATGATCAACGTTTCCGGTTTGAAGGTCTGGCCTAGGGAGGTGGAGGAAGTTCTCTACGAATATCCCCCCATCAAAGAAGTAACCGCAGTCGCCACGCCCGACCCGCAAAGCGGAGAAGCCGTGAAGGCGTTTGTGGTTTTGAAGGAGGAATTCAGAGGGAAGGTTGTGGCGGCGGATATTATCGCTTTCTGCAAGGATAAAATCGCCGACTACAAGGCGCCCAGAGTTGTTGAGTTCAGGGACGCACTCCCGAAGAGTTCTGTTGGCAAAATCCTGAGAAGAGAGCTTAGGGGTCAGCCTTCGTAGTACTCTCAGAGTATGGAATTCGAACTAAACAGTTAAGAATTCGCTAACTTCGCAAGCTTCGACGTAACCGAAACGGTGTTTGCATTGGCACTACACGATATTCTCCCAACTACGGTAATGATATTTCCTGAGAATCGGAAGAACCTGAAGGTTCTCACGGACATTCACATGAAAAGCATTCAAGATCCTGACGCGTTCTGGCGAAAGGCCGCCGACGAGCTCTTTTGGTATGAGAAGAAGGGGCGGGCTTTTGAGGAGATGGGTCAGCCGCCCTATGGGCGATGGTTCCCCGAATGGAAGACCAACCTCTCCTACAACGCCTTGGACCGGCAGGTTGCCGGCCCGAGAAAGAAGAAGGTAGCCTACTACTGGGAAGGCGAAAATGGGGACAAGCGAACACTAACCTACACTGACCTGTACGAGGAAGTAAACAAGCTCGCATCAGCGCTGAAGAAACTTGGAGTCAAGAAAGGCGATAGAGTCACAATCTATCTTCCCATGATCCCTGAGCTCCCCATTAGCATGCTCGCGGTCACAAGGCTTGGGGCCATTCACACAGTAATCTTCGCCGGGTTCACAGCGCAATCCATCGCCAGCCGATTGATCGACTCCAAATCCAAAATGGTGATTACAGCCGACGGAGCCTTCAGGAAAGGGAAAACCCTCGACCTGAAACCCATTGTTGATGAAGCCATCAAACAATCGAGCGGAATTGAGAAAGTCATCGTGGTGAAGAGGGCGAAGAATCAGATACCGATGGTGAGCGGGCGCGACATTTGGTACCACGACCTGATTGCTTCCGCCGCCAAGTACGTTGAGCCCGAACCTGTTGAGGGGACACATCCAAGTTTCATCTTGTATACTTCAGGAACCACGGGAAAGCCGAAGGGCTGTACCCACAGCACCGGCGGCTACATGGTCTGGGCGGACTACACACAGAAAGCAGTTTTCGACGTCAAGGAGGATGACGTGTACTGGTGCACCGCTGACATTGGCTGGATAACAGGGCACACGTACATCGTCTACGGTCCACTGATAACTGGCGTTACTTCCCTAATGTACGAAGGCGCGCCTGATTATCCTCAGCCCGACCGGTGGTGGGACCTGGTCGAAAAATACCATGTAACAATCATCTATACGAGCCCCACGGCTATCAGAATGCACATGAAGTTTGGTGAACAGTGGGCCCAGAAACATAAGCTGACATCGCTCAGGCTGCTCGGAACTGTTGGGGAGCCCATCAACCCTGAAGCGTGGAGATGGTACTTCAAGAACATAGGCCGCGAGAAATGCCAGATCGTAGATACTTGGTGGCAAACTGAAACGGGCGGAATCCTAATCAGCCCACAACCGGGCATCGTCCCAATTCCACTGAAAGCTGGATCCGCTACGCTCCCCATCGCGGGAGTTGACGCTGACGTTTACGGAGAAACTGGCGAACCCGTGAAGGTTGGCGAGAAAGGGTACATGGTCATTAAACGGCCCTGGCCAGGCCAGTTCATGACCTTATGGAACGACCCCGATAAGTTCAAGCAGGTATACTTCACCCGGTTCCCTGGAATCTACTACGCAGGCGACTACGCCCTAAGGGACGACGACGGTTACTTCTGGCTACTGGGACGGGCTGACGAGGTGTTGAAGGTTGCAGGCCATAGACTTGGAACCATCGAACTAGAAGACAGCCTCATCTCACACCCAGCGGTCGCGGAATCAGCCGTAATCGGGAAGGCTGACCCGATCAAAATGGAAGTACCAGTCGCATTCGTAGTTCTCAAACCCGGCTTCGACCCCACACCAGAACTCAAAAAGGAATTGATGAACCACGTGAGAACAACCATTGGACCAATAGCAGTGCCGGAGGCAGTTTACTTCGTCGCCAAGCTCCCGAAGACACGCAGTGCCAAAATCATGAGGCGGGTTGTACGGGCCGTCGTCGAAGGCAAACCCATCGGCGACGTCACAACGCTTGAAGACGAAACAAGCGTCGAAGAGATGAAGAACGCGTACAGCGAGCTCCAAGCCGAAATGGCGAGAACGGGTAAGTAGCCAGAGGGAACTGAGATGAGTTCAAAAGCATCAGCGCTTGCGAATCCTGCGCCACTCGGTTTGATGGGCTTTGGAATGACAACGGTCCTGCTCAACCTCCACAACATGGGCTTCTTCGGAATCAGCAGCATCGTTGTGGCGATGGGGATCTTCTACGGCGGCCTCGCGCAGATAGTGGCGGGTGCGATGGAGTTCCGGAAGGGAAACACCTTCGGAACCTTAGCCTTCACTTCCTACGGGCTTTTCTGGTTGACGCTCGTCTTCATAATAATCTCCGGCGCTGAACGGCCGCTCTTTGCACCAGACAACGCTGCTTGGGCGGCGTACTTGTTCATGTGGGGCCTCTTCACAATGGGAATGTTCTTCGGAACCCTCAAAACCAACCGCGCGCTTCAGACAGTATTCCTTTCGCTCGCAATACTCTTCTTCCTACTCACTGCGGCGCAGGCAATCCCACAGCTTGGCCTAATCGCTGGAATCGAAGGAGTTTTTTGCGGCTTCAGCGCATTCTACCTATCACTCGCGGAGGTCCTGAACGAAGCCCACAACCGTACAGTCCTACCCATTGGACCCATGAAATCCGCCTGAGTTGCGCATAGGCGAAAAAAGAGACGAAAAACGCGTAAGCCTATTCACTTTTCATAACCAGTTTTGCCTCGCTATGAAAAGTCTGTCAAAAAGCCTCGACTCAACTCCCGTTTTCAAGTGGGCGTGTATTTCTCGGCGAGTTACGGAAAACCTATTCTGTACTGGGGGAGTTATTGTAGAGTATTCGGTGCGGACTGACTCCTTTGACTGAAAATGGGAGCCACGCAGGTTTCGAGAAATCTTCCATTGGACGCGAAGGAGGCCGACGTGACCCCTTCTCAACCATGCGAATTTTTGAGAAGCTTGGACGCGGCCCAACCAACCTGCCAGCGCAACCTACACCTCTAGTCGATCGTGAGAAGGAGTTCATGGCGGTGCGGGGGCTACTTCAAAGTGAGACTCGGCTCGTAACATTGACGGGGCCAGGTGGAACTGGAAAAACACGCCTCGCCTTGGAAATTGCGTCAACGCTAGTCGACAATTTCCCGGGCGGAGTCTTTCTCATCCCCCTAGCTCCAATTACTGATCCAGGCCTAGTTCCTTCGGAAATAGCATCAACGCTGGGGGTTACCGAAAAAGGAGGACAATCGATTGGGGAGACCATCAAGGAATTCTTGAGAGACAAAGCAATGCTCCTGGTTCTTGACAACTTCGAGCAAGTAGTCTCAGCCGCGCCCATCGCAGCTGAACTCCTGCACGAATGCCCGAAACTGAAGATTCTGGTGACAAGCCGGACACCCCTGCGGATTCGGGGCGAACATGAATTGCTAGTGCATCCGCTCGCGCTGCCGGAACCGGAGAAATCCGCGTCCGTGGACGTGCTACTAAGTTCGCCATCCGTAACGCTGTTCGTTCAACGAGCTAAAGCGGTAAGGCCTGAATTCGAATTAACCCCAGAGAATGCGCGTACCGTGGCGGAAGTCTGCATCCGAGTCGACGGCCTACCTCTGGCCCTGGAGTTAGCGGCCGTTCGAATCCGAATAATGTCGCCTGAAATCATACTCAAACGTTTGGAGAAGCGTCTTGGGTTGCTGACGGGTGGGGCGCAGGATCTACCCGCCAGGCAAAGGACGCTGCGCGATACCATCGCTTGGAGTTATGATTTGTTCGACCCTATTGCCAAGAAGGTTTTCCGCCGTGTATCCGTGTTCGTTGGGGGATTTTCGTTGGACGCTGCTCAATCAGTCTGCGGCACCTTTCCGGATGGGGATGTTGATGCGCTGGATTCCCTTTCGAAGCTTGTTGAAGGAAATCTGGTGTATCGCGTAGATGCTGGAGGTGAGATGCGCTTCGGGATGCTGGAAACAATCCGCGAGTTTGCCTTGGAATCATTGGAGACAGCAGGTGAGTCAGGAAAGGCGCTTGAAGCCTATTCCAACTTCTTCCTAAAATTCGCTGAGAAAGCTGAACCGGAGTTGAGAAGGCCTGATCAAGCCGAATGGTTGACGCAAATTGACCGTGATCATGATAATCTGCGCGCGGTGATTCGCTGGTCAATTGAAAACGGCAATGTTGACCTGAGCCTTCGTCTTGCTTCTCTTCTATGGCGGTTCTGGTACATCCGCGGACACTGGACTGAGGGGCGCGTATGGATTGCAAGAACCATCGATAAGTCCGGGTCAACCCAAAGTGTGGCGCGCGCAAAAGCACTCTTTGGAAATGGGGTGCTAGCATCTGTTCAAGATGACTTTCCTGCCGCACATTCTCTTTTGGATCGCAGTCTAGCTTTGTTTCGGGAACTAGGGGACAAAGAAGGGATCGCCTTCGCTTTGAACAGCTTGGCGATTGTTGCACGAAACGAGGGGGATCTTTCGGGGGGCATGAAACTGCAGGAGGACAGCTTGGCTCTGATGCGGGAAATAGGAAACAAATGGGGCATCGCTCTGGTTCTCATGAATATGGGAGTTGGGCTGCGCGCTCAAGGTGACCATGCGAAAGCGGCTAAACTCCACGAACAGAGCTTGCAGTTGTTCAGAGAGTTAGGAGATAAGCGGTACATCGCACGCATGCTCATCAACCTCGGAATAGACTCGAGGGATAAAGGAGATCTCAAACAATCGCGCCGACTACTTACTGAAAGTCTGTCTCTTTCCCGTGAAATGGGAGAGAAGATCGGGATTGCAGAATCCCTCCTTTACCTAGGCAGCGTTGCGAAAAGACAAGGAGAATACAGTTCAGCAGTCGAGCTTCTTCGTGAATCCTTGGCGGTATATTATGAACTTGGAGACAAGGAAGGCATCGCAACATGTTTCGACGAATATGCGAGTTGCGATTGCGCACGAGGAGCAGTGGAGCACGCAACTAGGCTTATGGGAGCATGCGATGCACTTCGCGAATTTGCTCATGTACCTATCCCCCCAGCATACCGCGCAGACCATGAGCGTGATGTAACCCTCGCACGAACAAAACTGCGTCCTGAAGAATTTGATGTGGAATGGGCGAACGGGCGGGTAATGACACTAGAACAAGCAGTAAAGTTCGTTCTAGGGCTCGAATCCGAAAGAGTATGAGATGTCCTCAAGCCTTGACAAAAACCTCGTAAAGACGATTTATCGCAAACCTTTTTTACAAAACTTCACGAAGAATGCCTATGGAAAATGACGACGACATTCTGAAGGTTTGGGGGCTTTCCCATGCTTTCGGGAAAGACTGGAACACGTACTTCAGTTTGGTGACTTTGGACACTGGCAAAACACAGGAAATGTTCTTCAACCACATTAAGAACGCATTCAAGGCTGTAGAAAAGCACGTAACCAACAAAAACCTTCGAATCAACATCGTGGGCATAACGTTCGGCCACGCCGATGCGGTCATAGTGTGGCAGGCCAAAAATTCAGAGGCTGCAAAGGCATTCAGGGACGCTGTGCTGGCGGGCAATGGTCACCACAGCATCACCATGTGCTGTATTGCCAGCGATGGTCACGGTCACAGCTGAAGGCAAGTCAAAAGCTCGGTTCCCCTAACTCCGACAGAAGGTAGACATGCAGTAGGCCTACCATTAGTGCTATCTCTGAAGCATCCGAGCTCCCAAGAGTTTTGCTGAAATTCAAACCTTAAACTCAGCCGCGAAGGCTGAGCACTTACCGCTCGCTCACCTTCTATGTCAAGTCACGTTGATCCCATTTGTTTCGCATATGACACTATTTACCACATTCGTTTCGTGTCTGAGAGTTTCCCGTAAGGGGAGGCGTCATATGTAGAGGTATATGCTACATGTGCATGATAATTAAAAGACGACAATTCTATTTGCGAACCATACTTAGGAGTTGAAGAAGTCTGCAAACGCTTACGAAAGAACAGCTTCTCGAGAAAGCGAAGAAACCAGCCATCGACGCGATGAGGCTCCACCCCTTCTACCACGGAAAGATGGAGATCGTGCCAAAATGTTGCGTTCGTGATTTCAATGACTTCGCTATATGGTACACGCCTGGCGTCGCTGAACCTTGCAGGGCCATCCAGAAGGACGAGAAGCTCGTTTATGAATATACGAACAAGTGGAATATGATTGCGATAGTTACTGATGGGACGCGTGTTCTAGGCCTAGGCGACATTGGGCCCAAGGCTGGGCTCCCCGTGATGGAAGGGAAGTCGATTCTCTTCAAATACCTCGGAGGCGTCGACGCTGTTCCAATCTGCCTGGGAACGAAGGACCCCGACGAGATCATAACGGCTGTGAAATGGCTTCAGCCCTCCTTCGGCGGCGTCAACCTCGAAGACATCTCCCAACCCAAATGCTTCCGCATCCTCGACACGCTCAAAGCAACAGCCGAGATTCCAGTTTGGCACGATGACCAGCAGGGAACAGCGACTATAGTTCTGGCCGGCTTGATCAATGCTCTCGAATTGGTTGGGAAGAAAGCTAGCGATGTGACGGTTGCGATGGTTGGGGCCGGTGCGTCGAACGTTGCAAATAGCCGGTTGATGTTTTCTTACGGGATAAAACCAGGGAATACTATCGTCGTCGACACGAAGGGCATCCTGAACCAGGATAGGCAGGATCTCGCGATGCGTAAGGCCGAGTTTGTCGACAAGTGGCGGCTCTGCGAAACCACGAATAAGGAGCAACGGTCGGGTGGAATCCCTGAAGCCATGAAAGGCTCTGACGTTTGCATAGCCCTTTCCAAACCTGGGCCCGATACAATCAAGAAAGAATGGGTTGCATCAATGGCCAAGGATGCTGTTCTCTTTGCGTGCGCTAACCCCATCCCTGAAATTTGGCCGTGGGAGGCAAAAGAGGCGGGGGCTCGCGTGGTCGCAACTGGTAGGTCCGACTTTCCTAACCAAGTCAACAATTCCCTCGGCTTTCCAGGAATCTTCCGCGGGGCACTTGACGTACGGGCTAGGACGATAACAGATGAGATGTGCATCGCCGCAGCTAACGAGCTTGCGAAATGTGCACGTGAGAAAGGCCTCAGCGAAGACTACATCGCCCCAACAATGGATGAATGGGAGGTCTATCCAAGAGAAGCCGTCGCAGTCGCTCTCAAAGCGCAAGAAGTCGGAGTGGCCGGCCTGAAGTTGACAAGAACGCAACTACTCGAACAGGCAACGAGTATCATCAAGAGGTCAAGGGACATGACACAGACATCCATGAAACTAGGCTACATCCGGAAGGCGCCCGATTAACGGAGGAGAATTAATTTGAAGAAAGATGTATCAGAAAAAGAATACGACCTGTTGATCATCGGCGGCGGCCCAGCAGGCCTAACGGCAGCGGCATACGCGATTAGAAAAAGAATTGAAATAATGCTGATCAGCGAAGACCTTGGCGGGAAGACTAACTACAAGTTCTCCTTGCCTGACGTTGATACGCACTTCGTCATAGACGGTGAAGAGCTGGTTGGCAAGTTCAAGAGCCAGATAGAGTACTTGGACTTTGCACGATACCTTGACGAAGTCACGAAACTGGAGCGAAGAGAAAACAATTTCGTTGCAACCACGAGAGGCGGGAAGGCATTCAAAGGGAAATCTGCCATAATCGCCATAGGTGTAATGCCAAAGCGGCTCAACGTTCCCGGCGAAAAGGACTTCCTAGGTCGCGGGGTTAGCTACTCTGCCGTCAGCCACGCACCACTATTCATCGACATGGAAGTTGCCGTCGTTGGCGACGGACTACCAGCTCTCCAAGCCACAGCTGAACTAGCAGAAATAGCCAAGAAGGTCAACGTGGTCGGCGTCCAAGCAAAGTATGTGGACACAGAGCTCGGAAAGAGACTAAAAAATTCAGGAAAAGTGCAATTCTTCACCGACTACGAGGTGAAGGAAATTCGTGGCAACTCATCCGTAGAGAATCTGCTGGTACGTTCCAAGGTTGACAAGACGGAGAAAGTAATCGCTGTTAAGGGTGTTTTCGTCGAGTTGGGATACGTCCCTAACAAGGAGCTGTTCTCCAAACTGGTGAAGACAACTGCGGAAGGAAGGATCATGATTAGCGAAAACAACCAAACTAGCGTCCCAGGTCTTTTCGCAGCAGGAGACGTAACTGACGTAAACGCGCAACAAGTTGTCATAGCGATCGGGGAAGGAGCGAACGCCGCACTCAGCGCCTACAATTACCTTCTCAGCCTAAAACGATAAGTCCGTATGTTGAGACCTGCTCCACTTAGTGGAAAAGTGGAGCAATCTCCTTTTCTTATTTTCTCTCCAACCCAGTTTAATACCTAGAAAATGCTAAGCTTTGGGTTGGAAAGTGTGGTGAATGAAGTTGCGAAAGAAACGTAAAGTGAAGATGCGGGTTCGACACAGCCAACCCGTGATAGGCCCCGACCCGGTTGAACAGGTCGCGTAGGTGTGCTCTAGACTAGGCTGGGAGCCTAGGATAGCCAGTCGCTGTGGAACTGCCCTGGCTTATCGATTCGTTCGTAGCCGTGTGCTCCGAAAAGGTCCCGCAGCGCCTGAATGAGATTGGCGGGCAATCTCTCGCTCCTGTAACCGTCATAGTAGTCCAACGAGGCATCTAGGGCAGGAGTCGGAATCCCAGAAGTCTTCGCGGCCTTAATCGTATCGCGCCATTTCTTGTCAAGCTTGATTAGGGTTTCAGCGAGATCAGCGTTTAGCAGTAGGTTCTGTAAGTTTGAATTCGCCTGAAAGGCACTTCTAATCGTATCGAGGAGTTTGGCGCGGATTATGCATCCCCCCTTCCATATACGTGCCACTTCTCCGAACGGGATCCCATACTCATAGGCTTCCGAAGCAGCGCGCATCAAATGAAACCCTTGGGCGTAGGCCACGATTATTGAGGCCCGAACGGCACCCTCCAGCTTCTCCGAGAGGTTCCCGGGTGGTAAATTGGGCGCACCTTTTCTGCTTGTTTTTGATATTTGCGCGGCCTTAACGCGTTCATCCTTTAGTGCTGAAAGGTTTCTCGCTGTGACTGCGGCGTCAATTGTGGGGGTTGGGATCCCTAGGTCCAAGGCGTTTTGCGAAGTCCATTTTCCAGTTCCCTTTTGTTGTGCTCGATCGAGGATTAGTGAGACTAGTGGGCGCTTGTTTTCGGCGTCATTTTTCTTGAGGACTTGGGTTGCAATTTCCATTAGGAAGGAGTTGAGTTCGCCTTCGCTCCATTCCTTGAAAACATTCCGTACTTGTTTGATGCTAAGGCGACCGGCTCTGGTTAGTAGGTCGTAAGCTTCAGCGATGGTTTGGATTATGGCGTATTCGATGCCGTTATGAATCATCTTTACGTAATGGCCTGCCCCTCTTGGGCCAAGGTATTGGCAGCATGGACCATCCGCATGCGCTGCTATTCGGCTTAACATCTCGCCAACATGTTCGTAACCTTCCTTTGGCCCCCCGACCATCACGCATGGACCCCTGAGCGCGCCTTCTTCACCTCCACTCACGCCTACCCCCAAGAAGTGGATTCCGTGCTTGCCTAATTCACCACATCTTCGTTCCGTGTCTTGAAAATGTGAATTTCCACCATCCATCAACACATCCCCACGGTTGAGTAAACTTGTCAGGCTGCTGATGGTTGCGTCGACCGCCGGACCAGCTGTCAACATCAGGAAAACGCGCCGCGGTTGCGAGAGCGAGCCGATAAGATCTGGGAGAGTATAGGTTGGGTCGATTTCGGGGTGCTTGGCGGCGAAACCCCTCGTCTTCTCCTCGGTGCGGTTGTAGACGGCGACCGAATAGCCGTGGTTATGAAAGTTCAGCGCTAGGTTTTGTCCCATGACACCAAGGCCAATCAATCCTACGTCTTTGCCGCCCAACACCCTCAGCTCAGGCTGCATTATGCGTTAGGCTTCAAAAAGAGTTCAGCTTCGCCGCTTAGCTCGCTTACGGCCACGATGGCGCCGGCGCCCTGCCGGTTTGTTGGTCCTTCTGCGTACCATGAGGTAAGCTAAGGCAAAGATGATCACGACTCCTGTCAAGATGAGCGCTGGTTCAGAGTAATCTGTCTGCCAAACTGCAGTGATCGTATGGGGCTGGTTCATGGATATGGTTCCCGTGGTGGAGCTTGTAAGTAGCTGACCGTTCTCGTACCAGCCTTGAAACTTCATCTTGCCTCCCAAATTTCCGAGGAGGCCGGCTATGGGCTCGGTCGGTGCGACTGAGAATGTTGCTGTTTCTCCCTCGTTGTACCACCCTGCCCCTATGGAAGTTGCCTGGGGGCCGGCTATTGTGAGTAAGTTTTGCGTCAGGTAGGTAACGGTGATGTTTGCGTCGCTAGTTATGAAAATGGTTCTATTCGTGTCAGTCGAGCCGTCAGGCCAATGGTCGAACATCAACCTAGTTGCTGGGTCGACTTGGACGAGAGCGGGTACCGAAATGTTGTGTTCGCCCAATGCAACTCCGACTAGGGCTGGACCTGGGGGTTGTTGCACTCCGTCAACGGAAACGGCTACGGGGGCTGGAACCGTCACCTTCAACGCTACGGGCGTCAACTGGATACCGAAGAGAACAGTACTCGTCGTTTTCGGGATCAGATTGCGGGTGGGATCGAGGAGCGCCGTTGTCATGTTCAAATTCCATGTTCCAGGTCCGCGTTTCCCGCCGAGGATTCCACCAATCTTGAAGTCCAAGTGTTCTGCACCCGATGCTGTATTGATGCCAGTAACACAGAACGCGGCGAGCACAGGTGGGTTTAGGCATGAGTCAGGCGAAGAGGTTGCAATTCCCGGTGTAATTTCCTGAGGAGTCGTGTCTTGGTCGGTTATCAACGTGACTAGATAATTCCCCGGAGTCGTATTATTGTAGAAGACGATTGCCGTGACTTCTATGGGGCCTTGGCCGCCGGCAACCGCGTGGCTTGGGTTCACGACTTCATAGATTCTTGTGGTCTGCGCGTAAACGTTGGGAAATGCAAGAATAAGAGAAGTTACGAGCAAGCAGACTAGCAATGCATGAGCATTTTTCAACTTGAGGCCTACCGAAGGAAGTTTTGTCGCAAGGGCCGGTTCCGGAAGAAAACCCTTGTGGTGCACTTGTTCAGATTCTGGTTTGCAGTCTCTTCGCGGCCTTAGCTGAGGTCAGTGCGGCGGATAGGAAGAGTGTTGAGAGCACGACTGTTGCTGAGGATATCATGAGAACTAATGGGGAAGCCAGAATTTCACCTAGAAGAAGACCTGTCAATCCGCCAAGTAAGCTAATGTCTAAGAGCTTTTGGAGTAGGTTTTGTGTTTTCAACCCGCGGAGGCGGCGGAATCTGACTCTAAGCAGGCTAAGTGGTAAGCCCAGGTAGAAGGCGCCAATTAGGCTGCTCGCCAACAGTCCTGAGAGGAGAGCTGCTAGTTCTGGGTAGGCGGATGTCGCCGAGAATAGGTTTGATGTTAAGTAGAGGATTCCTATCAACGGGTACAATACGCCTTTCATGATCATTCTTTCGACCCAGTGGTTCGTCAAGTAAACTGCTACGTGGGGGCTGAAGGAATAGTACCACGCGTTGAAGGCTACCATGAAGTTCGAGCCCGACTGCGTCCTCATGATTTGGCGGTCGCGGAAGTTGCGCAACAGCTGAACCTCAGGCGCTAGCTCGGAACCGAATGTTGCCGTCGCAATAATACAGGTCGGGGCGGTAGGCGTCGTGGTAGTGCTTATTGCTGCTGCCGAAATTGTCACTCCAAGATTAACGGTGTGGCTTAACAGGCCATTCGCCCCTGTGACTGCGAGGGTGAAGGAGCCTGTTGACGCCGTAGCCGAAGCGCTGATTGTTAGTGTTGATGAGGAGCTCGATCCGGAGGGTGGGGTAACCGGACCAGGCAAACTGATCGATACACCTGAAGGAGCTGTTCCTATCCAGGAGTAGGTTAGGGCGACCGCTGAGCTAAACCCGTTGGTCGACCCTACGGTGATAGTCGATGTGCCACTACTGCCCTGGGTTACTCCTATTGTGCCTGGGATTCCGCTGATCGTGAAGTCCGGCGTAACCATGATAGTCAACGTGAAAGACTGTGAGTGGCTAAGACTTCCACTGGTGCCTGTGATCGTTATACTCGCGGACGATGCCGGCGTTCCGGGGTCAATGCTCACAGTCGCAACAGACGTAACCGATCCGCCCGGTGGAGGCGTTACAGGGTTTGATGAAAACGAAGCGTGCACACCAGACGGCAATGATCCTGCATTCAGGTTCACGGCCGAGTTGAACGTGCCCACTGAGGCAATTGTAACGGTGTCCGTTGCCGAGCTTCCAGATCCGACCGTTAGGCTTGATGAGCTGAGGGATAGTGAGAAATCTGCTCCGGAGGTAACCGTAAGCACAAAGCTTGTTGTGTGTGTTATCGAACCGTCTGTCCCGCTCACTGTAATGGTGGCTGGTCCCAGAGCAACGCTTGATCCAACATTGACCGTAAGCGTTGATGACGCGCTTCCTGAGGATGGGATATTGATTGGATTGGTGCTAAAAGTGGAGAATGTGACGCCAGAAGGAACGGGGCCCGTAACGGATAACGTCACCGCCCCAGAATATCCGAGCAAGCTTGAACCAGTAATCGAAATGGAGTTCGATGCGCCTTGCGCTATTGAAATTGAACCTGGACTGGCGTTTAGGCCAAAATCAGGTTGAGTTAGTGTCAGTTTCGCGATCTTGTTGCCGTTAGACTCAGCGATCCAAACCGCGCCACTAGAATCAACAACCATATCGTGAGGACCACTGGTAGGATTCAAGGCCCATTCAGTGAAAGCGCCAGTTTGCAAACCGGTATTACTAGCTGACGTGGCTCCAACGGAGTTGGTTGTCGGCGCAATCGGGCCCAATACAGCAGGAGTGACGGTGTTAACTCCACCCGCATAAGCTGCGGTCGTTGGAGAAACGCCCGTAAGGGATCCCCCCGTGGAAGGGTCGAGCACAGCAACCTTCGCTGCTCCCGAACCTGCATGCGCATACTCTGCGAACCAAGGTTGTTGGGTCGCGGGGTTCATGCCAATGCCCCGCACATCGGCACCGACTGAGGGGACCTGCCAATCCTTAAACGCGTTCAGATTCTGAAGTACACCGACGTAATTATTCGGGTCGGCGGCATTGCTACCGACACCTTGGGTATACCATATCTGCCCAAGCGTGTCGGCGGTAAGATAGGCTCCATGTGAAGAGCCATGTGTCGGCAGCGCAAACATACTGTATGCACTTGGAAGGTTTGATCGGTCAAAGCGAGTGAGCGCGGCAGCACCGGCAAACCAAATTATCCCAGACCCAGCGTAGAGGCCGTTCGCTATTCCACCGACCGCGCCCGGGAACGTGTCCTCAAAAATCTGCGCGGTCGGCTGGGCTAGATCATATACTAGTTCACCCCACGCGTTTCTTGTGGCTTCGGTGAACCATGCCCTCGTTTGTCCCGAACCGCCGGGTTCAATTGACACTTCTTCAGGGAGTGAGCCCCCATTAGGAAGCGCGTATTCTTTGATGATTCCCGTTGCCGGGAAGAAGACGAACATCTTGTTGCCATTGCCTTCAGCTCCAATAATAGCCGTTTGAGATGCTATCGTCGCCGCAGCCATGCCGAGCGGCAGTGAATTTGCTGTGGGAATGATCCACTCCTGAAAAGTGTTGGATGCCGGATCAAGGTGTGCAATTTTATTGGCGAATGACTCTGCAAACCAGCAGCAATTCCCAGATGGATCGAGAATAATACTATAGGGGCCGCTGTTAGCTGTTGGAATAGTCCATTCGCTCAGTGTCGCTGCTGTCGAGGGTGCAAAGACTGGTTGGATGAGGGGCTTGGGGATTCCTACGAAGGAAATTGAAAGTAGGAATATGGACAAAACCATCAATGACTTGAGAATTCTTCGACTTCGGACGGCATGCTTAGCAGTGTTGAAACTTAAGGCCAAGGCTAGAACACAACTACCTACTCTATTTCAAACTGTAAGTATTTCATGCTTTCTACGCCGATCCCAGCTTCATCCATGGGTTTAGCTGTTTGGAGGCAAATGTTCCTACGCGAACTACACAATCCCTGTAAAAGCAGCGAGAGCCACGACAATGCCTAGTATCGTTCAATATCCAATTTCCTCCCGCGAGTCAAAATTGTCACATCTCTACCGGACGTCACGCATCCCACTTGTTTGGCTTCAGGCAGTATTTCGCTCACGTGTTTTGCCCCACGTTTTGGGCATATGATGAGGAATCCGATTCCCATGTTGAAGGTTCTGTACATTTCACGCTTAGATATGTGTCCCTTTGCCTGTATCCTCCTGAAGATGTATGACGGTTCCGGAAGGTTATCTAGGCAGAAACCAACTTTTGCTCGAATTCCAATTCTCTTGAGCTTCGTATACGCGCCGCCCGTTATGTGTGCGAGCCCATGGATTTCGACGCCTGCCCTTAAGAGGTTCGAAATCGTTTTCACGTAGATTCGGGTTGGACGCAACAGTTCCCTCGCAACCCTGGAGCCAGCTTTGGGGGTGAGGAGGAGTTTCCTGGCCAATGTGAGTCCGTTACAGTGTATCCCACTGCTACGTAATCCAAGAATTACATCGCCAACCTTCGCGTTCTCGCCAGTGATGACAGCACTCTTTCTCACGATCCCGACCACTGCCGCGGACAAATCGAAGCTTTCCACAATTTCTGGTACGATTGCGGTTTCACCCGCGACAATCGCCACCCCGGCCTCCCGGGCGCCTTTTTGCAACCCCTTCATTATGTCCATGACCAGTCTCGGGCGGGGTCTCTCAATCGCCAAGTAGTCGACGAGGGCCAGTGGCTCGGCGCCGAGGCAGATTATATCGTTCACGTTCATTGCAACGCAGTCGATGCCAATGGTATCGTACTTGCGGTATGTTTCGGCAACGAGAGCTTTTGTCCCAACGCCGTCCGCATGTAGCGCCAGCGCGTAGTCTTTGCTGATTTCTATTAGGCCCGCGTAGTGCTCACGAACCCCAATAACTCTTCCCAGCTTTCCTCTCCTAGTCTGAAATGTTCTTGAAAGTATTTTTTCGATGCGCTGCTGTATATCAGCAATCTTGGCTACGTCAACGCCGGCTTCTGCATAGGTACGGGGCGACTGGGTGCACTCTCATTTTGGCACGTCTAGAATTCTCTTGGCGAGATGAGCTGCGTTCTCAGCTGCGTCTATTCCAACGGCACAAACTGGAACGCCCCGCGGCATCTGGACGATGGACAAGAGCGAATCTAAACCTCCCAACGCCTTGTTCACCGGTACTCCGATCACAGGCCGCTCAGTCCGAGAGGCTATGTAACCCGGCAAGTGCGCTGCGAGACCGGCGATGGCTATGAAAACCTTAGCCCCACTTGATGCAATGTATTCGTCAAGTTCCTTGTGATTCCTGTGAGCGGACAGAATCTGAGTTTCATGGGTAACGCCGAGCGAATCGAGTGTTTCCTCAGCGCGTTTGGCGACATCCAGATCACTCTTGGAACCTATCACTATTGAAACCGCAGCGCCGGCCATGCTGATGACACCTCAAGTAGACGATTCGAGCAAACGCTCGTTTCTCAACCCGGCTTGATAATTAATGAATGCTTCCTGCCTTCTATTCCACCGTTCCAGCCAACCCCCACTCAAATCAATCATCGCCTTTCCATCCCGGACGGCGATTCGTCCGTCGGTGTGAAGTTGGATCGCTTTAGGGTAAGTCCGGTGTTCTTGGATCAATATTCGCTCAGCTAGGGCTTCGGGCGTATCACCTGGTTCAACCGAGACGGCGCTCTGAAGAATAATCGGGCCTCGATCCACGCTTTCGTCAACATAATGCACAGTGCACCCGGACTCCGTCTGGCCGGCGTCCAGCACAGCCGCGTGAACGTGCTTCCCAAACATTCCAGCGCCGCCGAACCTCACCAAATCTTTCGCGGGGTGGATGTTCATTATTCGAAACCTGTACGCCTCCACAATTCTCGGGCCGAGGACCTGCATGAAACCTGCCAGGGCAACAAGGTCAATTTGATGTTCCTTCAAAATCCCCACCGCCCTTTCGTCGAATTCATTCCGCGCCTTCTCTTTATCATGCTTGGACGCGAATTTCCTACGGTACACTCCTTCAATGATGACGTTTGGGATTGAATCTTCTCTCGCGATCTGAACCACTGGCGCATTGGAATCATTCGTCACGAGCAAACTAACCTCAATATTTTGCAAAATACCAAGCCTTGCGTGATCTGCGATGGCTCTGAAGTTTGAGCCGCGTCCGGATGCGAAGACGGCTAGGTGTCTCATGCGATTCCCATGTCCAGCGCATTAACGATCGAAGGCGCTGCGCCGATGCCTTTTACATGTTCCATGCGTTTTCGAATCAGGTCCGCCGTCCCTATGTCGCGCCTGTGTCTTAATGCGCCTTGTACGTGACGTGTTGCTGTTTCGGCGATTTCTTCGGCGGCGATTAACGTGTCCGCAATTCCCAGAACGGCTATTGTCCTAGACGCTGTCGTGACTAGGTGACCATCCTTCAGGTCGACACTCGCGTAGAAGAAGCCTGCATTCTGTTCCACCATCGCTTTCTCGTCGACGCTGATAGGCTGCCCGGCGGCTGCGTTTTGCGGATATCCTGCTGGGACAATGTACTTGCAGACCGTGGCTTTTTCTTCGAAGGAGATGTTCTTGGGTTTCAATTTTCCCTCCGCTATTCGCTCACACACCCGCAAGAAGTTCGTTTCTTCCGAGAGTAAGGGTAGAACGTTCATGGCTTCTGGGTCGCCGAAGCGGCAATTGAATTCGATAAGTTTCGGGGTTGGCTTTTCCTCGTGGAGGCTTCGGGCAAGCATGAATTGCGCGTACAACACTCCTCTGTAATCCTCCCCAGTCTCGTTCTTCAGAGCGTGAACAACGTCCGTCATAATCGTGCAGCTTGCTTCGTAGGTCTCCTGCGAAACGAAGGGTAGCAGGTGGTCACGGTCGCTGTAGCTTCCCATCCCGCCAGTGTTTGGCCCAGAATCATTCTCGTAAGCCCGCTTGTGGTCTTGAACGAGGGGCATTACGAGCACATTATGGCCGTCGACGAAAGCTTGGAGGGAATATTCTTCTCCGTCTAGGCGTTCTTCGACGACAAGTTTCTGGGAGCCACCAATCTTGTATCGGAGGATTTCTCTGGCGTATTCAATTTCAGCCTCCTTGCTCGGAAGGTCTACTCCGCTGACTTTGACTCCTTTCCCTCCCGTGAGCCCTGCTGGCTTAATGGCCACAGGCCCGAATGTTCTGAGGAAGCCTTCCGCTTCCTTAGGGTTGTTGAAAACACGATAGAGAGGGTTGCCGGATATTCCGTATTTGGTCAGAAGTTCCCGGCAGAAACCTTTGTCGCCCTCAATGGATGCAAGCCTCCGGGTCGGTCCCACACAGCTAACGCCGAGTTCGGTTAGGGCGTCAACTACTCCGTTGACGAGCGGTGCCTCTGGCCCAACGACGGCCAATTCGACTCCTGCCCGTTTCGCGTAGTCCGAAACTGCTCGTGGGTCGCTGATTTGTAGGAATGAGACGCCCTTAGAGAGTTTCATTATGCCCGGGTTGTGGGAATTCATTGCAGCATACAAGTCAACCTCGGCTGCTTTGGTGAGTGCTGAGGCTATGGCGTGTTCCCTAGCCCCGGATCCGACCAGCAGAACGTGGGTCACTGCTCCGTCTCCCAATACCTTACGTTCTGAGGCTTAACGCGCGTCTCGTCCGCGATTTTCTGGGCTAGGGGGGTCGGGTATACGCCTGTTAGGCATGCCAGACACGTCTCGTGTTTCGGGAATCCAATTGCACCTATCAGGCCATCTATAGTCTGGTAGCAGAGTTCATCAGCGCCTACGATTCGTCGGATCTCATCCACGGATCTTGCCGAGGCGATGAGTTCTGAGTGAGTTGGCATGTCGATTCCGTAGAAGCACGGTGATTTGATTGGTGGGCAGGTAACCCAGACTTCGACGCGGCTTGCGCCCGCTTCTTTGAGTAGGTTCACAATCTTCTTCATCGTGGTTCCGCGAACGATACTGTCGTCAACTAGGAGAACATTCTTGCCTTCCACGACCCTACGAACCGCGTTGAGCTTCAGTTGGACCGCGTTATCTCTGCCTTCTTGGTGGGGCATAATGAACGTCCTACCTACGTACCGGTTCTTGATCAGGCCTTCGAAGACTGGTATGCCAGTCTCACGTGAGATTCCTTCTGCTGCAGGCCGCGCCGTGTCGGGGACTGGTACGATTACGTCTGCGTGAGTCTTGTATGTGTGCGCAAGGTTTCTGCCCAGTCTTACTCGGACCGAATACACGTCCTTGCCGTCGATCGTTGAATCGGGTCGGCTGAAATAAACATACTCGAACATGCAACGCGCGTGACTGGTCTGGGCCTTCAGTTCTCTTCTGATGAGCGTTTCGTTTTTCCTTGCAATGACAAGTTCTCCAGGTTTCACGTCCCAGTGGTCGCGTATGCCGTTTATGTCGAGGGCGACCGTTTCGGAGGCGAACATGAAGAGCCCGCCGTTTGCTCCGTAGCAGAGCGGCCGAAAACCTTCAGGATCTCTGAAGGCAATGAGCTCGCCGTTGCCTGTTAAAACGGCTGCCGTGTAGGCTCCTTCAAATTTGGCTACACAATTTCTGACGGCTCTCTCTATATCACCGCCGTCGGATAGTTCGTTGGCTAGAGTCTTGAGCATGACTTCGGCGTCGCAGGTCGCCGACAGGAATGTACCGTTCGAACGTAGCTCACTGCAAACTTCAGGAAAATTGACCAGGTTGCCGTTATGGCAGAGAGCAATGCCCCCCTTCGGGCGGTCTGAGAAGTATGGCTGTGCGAATTCCTCTAGCTTCTGAGGGTCAGCTAGGGTTTCTTCGTTTGCTGGCTGGCCCACGGTAGAATATCTAACGTGCCCAATCCCAATATTGCCTTTGAGATTTTCGAAGGCCTCAAAGTTTCCGACCAGCCCGGCTTGCTTTCGGTGGTAGAATCTGTTCTTATCGAACGTGTAGACTCCACAAGCTTCTTGCCCCCGGTGCTGCAATGCCAAAAGGCCAAGCCAGATGTTACGAGTCACGTCGCCCACGTTGCTTATGGCTGCGACGACACCGCAACTTTCCCTTACTTCTGCCAAGGCTCCAAAATCCCTTGAATGGAGTTCACATAAGCCTCGTGGAGCGCTTGTATTTCGCAATCCAATTTGCTGGAGCTGAGAGTTAGGTGAAGTGTGGTCCCTCTAACTGCTCCTGCAACGGCAGCGGGAACGTTCGCGTTTGAAAGGGACTTCAGAACCTGAGATGGTTTGTTCGTCGTTAAGATGAACCTTGAGTTCGTTTCGGAGAACAGGAATTGGTCATCGCGCATCTTCTCAGCTGCTAGAAGTCTACAATCAACGGTGGCACCCTTGCCACCTGCAACTGCCATTTCAGCAAGTGCGACGCCTAAACCGCCTTTCGAAATGTCGTGGCAGGCCGTTACCCAGCCGCGTCTAATGCATTCGAGAACAGCCTTGGTTGTATGAACCTCAACTTCGAAATTCAGGGCTGGCGGCGTGTTTCCCCTAAACCCTAGGGTGCGATAATACTCTGAACCACCGAGCTCACACCTTGTTTCGCCGACTACGATTATTGCATCGCCATCCGGTCCGAACGCCATCTTCATTGTGTGCGCTGGCTTCTCGACTAGGCCAAGAACTGTAACGACTGGGGACGATTTTATCGCCGTCCCAGCCTCTTCATCTTGGTTGTAGAAACTCACCTTTCCGCCGACACATGGCAAGGAGGCTGCTCTCGCAAAGTCCGCAATCCCTTGAACCGCTCTAGCGAAGGCCCAGAAAATTTCTTCATTGTTCGGATCCCCGAACTGGCAATGGTCAAGGAAGGCTATCGGTTCGGCGCCAACGGCGACTACGTTGCGGCAACATTCCGCAAGAACACTAGCAGCGCCAACGTATGGGTCTAGGTCGCAGAACCGTGCGTTCCCATCGACTTTGATGGCTGCGCACTTTCCGTTAGGTAATTTCAAGACTGAAGCGTCTGCTTCACCAGGTTTGGCTACGGTCCTGATTCCAACTTCGTGGTCATATTGGCGGAAAACCCATTCTTTACTCGCAATTGTCGGCGAAGCGAGGAGGCGTAAGAGGACCGTTGCAATGTCATTTGGGCTTGCGGGTGTACCTTCAGGATTTCGGGCTGTTGGCATTCGAGTCTTTCTGCTGATTATTGGGGCATTTGCTAGGAAAGAGGTTGGAAGGTCTGCAATCACCTCTGCAGAACGAAGTACGATAATCCTGTTGGTTCCGGTAACCTCGCCGATCCGCGCCCAGCAAACACCATACTTTTCCATGATATCCTGTAGAATCAGATCTGCGTCAACCTTGACGACAAGAAGCATTCGCTCCTGTGATTCTGAAATCATTACTTCAATGGGGCTCATGTCGGTTTCGCGTACGGGCACTTCCTTCAGGTACACGTCAATGCCTGTGTGACCTTTGTCAGCTAGTTCGGAGAGGCCGGTAGCTAATCCGCCGCCGCCCAAGTCCTTGCAGCCCGTCAGTATTCTGGCTCGGTTTGCCTCCAGCGTCGCCTCAATAATCAATTTCTTAGTGAAAGGGTCAGGGATCTGAACTGCCGACCTTTCTTGCTCAGAGCTAGCTGCGAGAGTTCTTGATGCAAAAGTTGACCCATGGATTCCGTCTCGACCAGTGGAACCACCCACCAGATAGATGCTGTCGCCAGGGTGGGTTGCCTCGGCTAGAAGAATTTCTTCCTTTCTACCCAGCCCAAGGCACGCCACGTCAACCAAACAGTTCCTCTCGAAGCATTCATCGAATTCGACTTCTCCTGCAACCGTTGGGACACCTATACAGTTTCCATAATCTGCGATTCCTCGTACCACGTTCTTCATGATCCACTTCGAGTGGTCGCTCTTGGTAATGTCACCGAATTTCAAAGCGTTCAGGAGGGCGATGGGCGTAGTTCCCATGCAGAGAATATCGCGAACGACGCCGCCTATTCCTGTCGCTGCCCCTCCGTACGGCTCGATTGCGCTCGGGTGGTTGTGGCTCTCGGTGTGCAGGGTGAGAACGTAGCCGTCGCCAATATCGACGACGCCCGAGTCATATCCCGGTCCGACCAAAACACTCCTTCCTGTTGTGGGGAGTTGGGCCAGAATAGTTTTCGATGATTTGTAGCTGCAGTGCTCGCTCCATTCAGCGTCAATCATGGCCCATTCGAGGCCATTCGGTTCACGACCGAGGTGTCGGCGGGCGTGCTCCATTTCCTCTGGCGTGAGCGTCGTTTCGACTTCGCCGACTAGCATCTAACCCACTCCACCATCGACTGGAAAACCTTCAACCCATCCGTACCACCCAATGCATGGTCGCTTGCGCGCTCAGGGTGGGGCATCATACCAACAACGTTCCCACCTCTGTTTGAGACAGCAGCTATTCCCCGTGAAGTCCCTGTGGGGTTGTCGTCGGCATAGGACATGACGATTCTGCCTTCAGCCGCTATCAGATCAAGAACGTTGTCCTCCGCGAAAAAGCGCCCTTCATTATGAGCGATTGGCATCTTAACGCAGGAAGTTTTGTCGAACGAGCAAGTGAACGCTGACCTGTTGTTTTCTAACTTTAGGTCCATCCATTTGCACACAAACTTGAGCGATGAATTTCTCAGCAGAGCTCCTTGCAGAAAGCCCGATTCGATTAGAATTTGGAAACCATTGCATATCCCCAAGACAGGTTTGCCGTCATCAACCATCTTCCGGACGATGTCGATTGCCGGCGAATTGGCTGCGATAATGCCGGCTCTCAAATGGTCGCCGAAGCTAAAGCCGCCTGGGAGAATTGCGGCGTCGTATGACGAGTCTCTGAAATCTTCGTGCCAGATGAGTCGCGCGTCAAGTCTTAGTACGTTCTTGAGAACGTGGACTGTGTCACGGTCACAATTGCTTCCTGGGAACTGAATGACCGCGACCTTCATGTCTAGGCACTAACTCTGATATTCACAGCGTGCGCGACTGGGTTGTAGAGTCTGAGCTCGTTGCACATTAGGAATGCTTTGTTTTTGGCGTCTTCTTCCTTTGAGGCCTCGACCTTGAGCACAAGAAGTTTGCCTGTGCGCACTTCCTTTACGAAGCGGAAGCCGCTCTTGTGAATGAGGTCACGAATTATTGTTTCTCCCTCTGGGTCTCGGGCCTGCGGTTTATTTGATATTATTACCTCAACGGAGAACGTTCGGTCCACCGCAGACCCTCCTTAATGGTTCGGCATACCCTAACTCGAAGACCTCTGGCAGGTCCTTGCGGAATCTGTCCTTATCCAGAATCTCTTTCGTTGTCTTATCCCAAAGCCTCCAAGAATCCGGGCTGAGTTCATCACCGATCATGAGTTGCCCTGCGGCGTCTCTCCCGAATTCAAGCTTGAAGTCAACTAGAATTGCAGCTCGTTTGTCAAAGAATTGTTCGAGCATGGCCGCTGCTTTCTGAGTGTTTCGTTTCACTCCCTCAATTTCTTCGTCGCTAGCCAGCTTGAGGAGTTTCAGATGCTGGTCCGTAAGCATCGGGTCGTGCAGCGAATCATCCTTTAGGTAGAACTCAACAGTTGGAAAAGACAGTTTCTCACCATTCTTGAAGTACTTTCCAATGCCAATGAAGTGGCCTGCGGCTCGAATTCTGCAAACAACTTCCACCGGAATCATGTCCAGTTTCTTAACTAGAAGACTCACGTCGTCTAGCTGTTTGATGAAGTGGTTCGGTATTCCGTATTCGGTGAAGAGACTGTAAAGTCTCGCAGTGATAGCCGCGTTTACTTTTCCTTTGCCGGGAAGAACCTCGTGTTTCTTGCCGTCTCCTGCCGTTATGTCGTCACGAAAGGTCAGGACGACATAGCCAGGTTCTTCGGCAGGTGTAACGGTCTTCGTCTTGCCGCTTGAGAAAATCGATAAAGACATGTCCTGTTAATTAGTGCCGTAGTGTAAAAGCGATTTTTGACATGATTGTGTCTCATTCCTGTTTTGTGTTCTGTTTGAGATTGACGGTCAGTCCGATTTTTGATGCCGCCGTGTAAACGCCCGCAGTTACGTGTTTCCAATGGTTGTGCGTCTTTCCATGTCTGGGTACCTTAATGTGCAAAGTGCCTGATGCCGGTGAACTGCATAGCCATCCCGAATTCGTCAGCGGCCTCTATGACTTCAGTGTCCCGCATCGAACCGCCGGGTTGAATGATAGCGCATACTCCCGCTTCACCCATCAAGTCGACGGAGTCCCTGAATGGAAGGAAAGCATCCGATGCCATAACTGTGCCCTTAACAGTTATCCGAGCTTCATGCGCTTTCATCAAAGCAATTTTACAGGAATCAACTCGGCTCATTTGTCCTGCCCCTACCCCAGCGAGTTGCTTCGTGGAGCAGAGGACTATGGCGTTCGACTTGACGTGCTTGACGACCTTCCAAGCAAACAGAAGAGCGTCTTTCTCGCTGGGCGTAGGCTGCCTTTTCGTCACAACTCTGAGGTTCTGCTCGTCAACTAACTGTTCGTTACTATCTTGGTATAAAATGCCGCCGTGAATCCTCTTGAAACTTTTCTCAGCCTCCGGCCGTTGCCGATCAGCGAACAGAATTTCGGATAGGTCTAGTATGCGCCGGTTCTTCTTTGCAGATAGAATCTTCAAGGCTTCACTGTCGAATCCTGGCGCCAAGACCAGTTCAACGAACTTATCGCTGAGAACGTTGGCCGTTTCAGCGTCAACCTGTCTTGTGAACGCGTAAACTCCGCCAAATGCTGAGACGGGATCAGTAGCCAAAGCCGTACGGCATGATTCTGCGAGGGTCTCATCTTTTCCTATGCCGCATGGATTCGTGTGTTTGATTATTATGGTTGCGACATTGTTGGCTAGTTCACTAATCAATCTGTAGCCGGCATCCGCGTCAAGTATGTTTGTGTAGCTGAGTTGTTTCTCTCCTGCCACCATAGGGGCTAAAGCAATACAGTTGCGAGCCTGCGAATCGCGGTAGACCGCAGCCTTCTGATGTGGGTTCTCTCCATAGCGCAAATCTTGAATTTTTTCGAAGTTCAGGAAAAGCCTTTCAGGTCCAGGCCAATCACTGCGAACGCCCGCATTCATCGCAACAGCACGAAAGAATGATGAAATAGCGGCGTCATAAGTGGCGGTGCGTTCGAAAGCCTTGAGCATCAACTTCAATCGAGTCTGCTCGGACAGATGGCCGTTGTTGGTCCTGAGCTCAGATAGGACCTCAGGGTAATCAGCTGGTTCAGTTACTACGGCAACATTCTGATAGTTCTTCGCGGCTGCTCGAATCATCGTCGGGCCGCCTATGTCGATGTTCTCCAGGGCATTCGCAACATCAGTCGACTGTTGGGTGGCTCTTTCAAAAGGGTACAAGTTTATCACGGCCATATCAATTGGCTTGATTCCCAGTTTGCTGATGGTTGCGCGGTCACTTTCGTTACTCCGTCTGTAAAGCAGGCCAGCATGAATTTTCGGGTGCAAGCTCTTGACGCGGCCATCGAAGATTTCTGGAAATCCAGTGTACTCAGCAATCTCTTGAACAGCGATTCCTTTCTCGGTGAGAAGCTTTGCAGTTCCACCTGTTGACAGCAATTCAACCCCTAAATCTCGCAATGTTCTCGAAAAATCCACAATGCCCGTTTTGTCGTGAACGCTCACAACCGCGGTCTTTATGCTCACAGCCATTTCTCGTCCATGACATGAATCGTGGCTGTGAGACTTATCTTTTCTCGAAGCGATAGGTTGTGACTGGCAGCTGGTCAACTGAACCATGCCGTTTCCCGGCTGTGGACCCGTAGAGCAACAGGAGCGCCCCTAGGAGTATTAGTGGAATCGCGAACAGGAGGTTCGGGTAGAGTACAACATCCCGTGTCGGATCCTGCAACTCAACCATAAGCGGCATGGGAGCTACAGCAAGCGCCACCACAAGTGCAAGGAAACCAAGCAACATTCCGATCTTATTCACGTTGCCCACCCGTCGGTTTACTCATCCGTTCACCAAGCGTACCCGTACAACGCAACTAGTTCCGCAACCAAGCTTTCAGAAACTATCGCCTTGATAGGTCTTTGCTCCTTCGTGGACAAGTTTTCAGCCATAACCCTTGACAATTGCGTTTCAGGCGAACCGTACATCGAAGGCTCAAGGGTAGATTGCAAAGCCTCCAACTGAACCTTCTGAGTAGGGTAGAGCATTTTCATTTCATAATCGTACCCCGTCAGCTCATCCTTGAAAACCGCACGGCTGCTCTCCGCGCCAGCCCCTTCAACAATCACATAACGGACCAGAAAGATTCGCTGGGGTGAATTGGCTGGATTACGGTCGGCGATGAGAAGCGGCTCCACTCCCCGCTCGTCCACGAACAAGCGCTTGTGGAAGCTCTCGGAAATGCGGTAGACCAACGGCTCCATGTAGATTAACCCCTTCTGTAAGCGGAGATTTTTCATTGGCTAGTTGACGGCGATAAAATATAACCATGAGATTGTAGGTTTGCTCGGCGAGATGCTTACCATTGATGTCACGGTTTGAGAAAGAAGGTCAACGCCTAATCTGTGACAAATGCGGTTTTGAACCAAACAGACAAGAAATCTTCGCCTTACACAAAAAGAACTGCCCTCGCATCTAAAACCCCTAGCTCAACCCTCAGGAAGATGTCAAAAGACCGCTGTTTACGATAACCACCGCTACGTTCAATTATTCGTTAGAAACGCGTCCCACGCGATCGTGAACGCCTCCACACTCGATCCGCGTTTGCATTGATAATGGACGAGGCGTCTGAACGATTCGTTCCTTTTCCTTTTATTCGATTTTCCATGCAACGCTGCTTCTAGAGGTGAAACGAAAAATGCAAAGAGCAACAAAAGTTTCGGTTTGCGCGATAGTAGCATCCATGGTTATCGCTGGCCTTGTGCTTTCACAACCCGTCGCCTCTGCAGCCGGCAGCTCAGGGGCATTCAACCCTCAAACTCAGTTCCCGGTCGGAAGCACAATCACTTTCAATTCTTTGAACGGGGCCGCGGCAGTGCAGGATAACTTCACGAAACCTAAGTTCACACAGTACACTGCCTCATTCACCATAACCGCCCAGGTTCTGAACTTCACCAAAGACGGCGGCATTCGTTGGAAGGTACTCAGCGGAACCTTCACGATTAATGGTCAAACGTACACTGTAACAGGCGGCGACGGACACATGAACGCTTTCGACGAGATTGCGAGCGGAATGGATGGCCAAGCCATAGGCCCTGATGGCTCAACTTACCTATGGCACCTCAACGGAATGACCTCACTCTACAACGGTGTGGTTGTAGCCGGACTCAGAGGGGGCATAGCGACCATTGAAAGCAATCACGCAATCCTCCGGTTCCAGCTTGCCTTCATGGGCGTGATGTCAGCACAGTAAGGGGCGACTACTACGCTCCTTACGCCCCAGTTTCTTCTTGGCAGCCGTCCTCTCGGCGAATTCTTAGGGTGCTTGAGGGCTTTGGTATGACTTTAATTCTAAAGACCCCAGCCCTGTCATGGGCCTGGTAACATGGGGATCCAGATGGAAGGTTTCGTATTCAACGATTACTGCTTCCAATGCCAGAGAACGACCGAACACAAAATCCTGCTCGAAGGCAAGGAACTTTTCGGCGCCTGTTCTTCATGCGGGGAAAAGCGAGCATTAACTGAGGTAAAACAGGTCTATTACGAGAAAACGGACCTCTGGGTTACGCGATTCAAGATTGGGAATCTTCCCAGCGCTGTTGCGGGCAAACTTCTGGACACCGTCCGCCGCACAAGGCGAACGTAAGGGCACAAAACCGCCGCCGTCCATGTCTGTTCAGTTTTTCCGACTACGCCCAAGCGTACGTGCCATGAAAAGCTGTAGAAAATTCTCGACAGTTTCCACCAGCTCGTCACAGCCGGCAACGGAAAAGTTTCATCGTATTTTTTTGCTGCAGGAATTTTGCATGGAAAATTGAAAAGCCTGAATCGCAAAATCACATGCAGAAAAAAATGAATTGGGATTTGTTGTAACATTTTGGGTTTGCGCGGGAATGAAAACCAGAATTCGTGATGCCGCGGGAAATTTTGGTGAAGAATTTTTTCGCGCGGCGTTCAATTATGATGGGGCAATGCTTATATCCGAATTATTTAACTGTATATCAAAGTCGGGAATTCTTCGGGAGGATCTTGAGTACAAAACTTGTCCGCTAGACCTTACGCTTACAGGCAAATTGTAGCAACGCTTTGCGGATGCCGTTCAGACCTTCTCGACGACAAGCTTCTCCTGAATACGACTTTGAAAGCGATCCACAATGCGAACATGGAACTCGCGAAAACGAAAACCACGAACCCACTCGTCTACCGAGTTACCGACGACATCATGGGCGGTGGTGTGAGCGTGAACGCTCTCATTACAACAAGCCACCTCACAGTTCACACGTCAAAGATGTATGCTACGGTGGAGTTCGATTGCGCAACCTGCGGTTGCGATAGTAATCCATGGGCAGCGCTCGAGACCTTCAAACGAATCTTAAGGCCTACGCACGTTACCATGCAATATCAGCATGGTGAGCGGCCACTGCTAACAATCCCACCCATCAAAGCTTAAGCGAACCGCCCGTAGGGTTTACTGCGATTCTTCCTCTGGACTATTATCACTAGCAAACTCAAGTTTTCTAACCGAGGCACCAATCTTGTCCAACAGGGCTTGTTCCACTCCTGATTCGAGACTCAAAACTACGAGATGAGCTGCTGTCCGGTAGAAGACCAAGGCCACTTTATCGTAACGCACAGTAACACGTCTAATTGAGCCGCAGAATGGCCGTAGTTTCTCCGCAGCATCCACGATCAAGGGTGTAGCAATGGTCATAAAGTCGCGGTCAGTTTGGGCGGGCGTTAGCGAAGAAACTCCTCCCCGCATTCTCGATTCTAGGAGGTCATACTGGTGGTTTAGGATAGCGATGTATCTGATCCGTTTGTCGAGTTTGAAGATGTTCTCAGTAATTTCTTTGTTGTCGATCAATGTCTCCCAGCGTCTACCCGCTATCTGCATAGATATATGGGCTTGCAGGTCGGGGATTTTGATGTAAGACTTAATTCAGGCCAACTCCCGTAAGCGCTCAGCGGTGTTCAACCCTTGCTCGACTCGACCAAGATACGACGCGAAATATCGAGATTGTACGATAAAGACCCTCAAGGTTGGAGGGTCTTGGTCGGTAAGGACAAAACTGGATTCTACGACGTACTGATCTCGCATGGGACGCAGGCTTGGCAGGTAAAGGAGTACCAAGTTAACCCCTACAAGTTCGTGGGGCTAGGTTCCAGGCTCCCAAACTCAACTCCTGGGCCTTTGATTTCCAACGATAACCCGTTCGGCTTTAGGCCCGTTGGTATCGAACAAATGAAGGAGCTCGCAGCTTTGATAGATGACCCGAGGGCGGTAAGCGACCTAGCAGTCAAGCTTCTCGCTGAAAAACCGGTGAGTTCCACTGAAGCGTTAGAGAGTCCGGGGGTTCTGCACGGGCCCATACTTCATTCTACTAGACCGATAGAGGCCCTCTCCTCTTCTCATACGAAGCTGGACGAGAAACTGAGAAGGGAGTTGCAGCGGATCGTCAATAGAGAGTTCAGGCACACAATTGCGCCATACATTTGAATGGAAAGCTCTGAATCTTCGGGGCGCACGGTCAAGGTCGAATGCTTAGGCACCTTAGCATGTAGAATGGAGGCATGAATTGTGAAGATAACCAACGTTGACATTTTCCAACTTGGCGAACCCGCTGAGACGGGGAGCGCAACATGGGCTGCTAACTCCATTGTCATTAAGCTCACGACCTCCAACGGCCTTGTTGGCTACGGCGAGGCAGTGCCTACGTTGAGAGTTCAACCAGTGATACAGTCTCTTCGTGAAGTTGCTCGAGTATACATCGGCAATGATCCTTGTGACGTTGAGCGTAATTGGCATGAGTGGCACAAGCATGACTTCTACCTACCTGTTTCCTTCGAGTCGACAACCGCGGTTAGCGCATTCGACATTGCCTGCTGGGACATCATCGGAAAACAGTTCGGTGCACCCCTACACCGACTGATAGGTGGGTCGACGAGAACGAAGGTACGCCTCTACTCAAACGGATGGTACAACGATTGCGTGACGCCAAGCCAATTCGCGGAACGTGCGAAGAAGTTTGCTGGAATGGGTTACACTGGCCTGAAGTTCGATCCCTTCGGGAATTACTATGACTGGATCGATGCGAAAGGGTTGAGCTTAGCGTACGACCGGGTTAAGGCCGTGCGGGATGCCACTGGTGGGAGAGTGGAGTTGCTCATAGAGCACCATGGAAGATTTAACCCCAACTCTGCCATCATGATCGCTAAGAGACTTCGTGAATTTGACCCGCTCTTTATGGAGGAACCAGTTCACCCAGAGAACATAGACGGGCTGAGAAAGTACAGAGAGGCAGTCGATGTTAGAGTTGCCCTCGGTGAGAGAATCTTAACCAAAGAGCAGGCGGTCAATATTCTCTCGGACAACCTTACTGATTTCCTTCAACCCGACATAACAAACATAGGCGGAGTAACTCAGGCGTTGAAAGTTGCGGCCATCGCTGAGGCATACGGAGTTGAGATCGCATTCCACAACGCGTTCGGCCCTATCCAAAACGCGGTAACTATTCAACTAGACGCGGCCATACCTAACTTCCTGATTCAGGAATCTTTCTACGATGTTTTTCCATCTTGGAAACGGCAATTGGTGAAGGATCAGTCAAGGGTTGAGAACGGCTACGCCGCCGTGCCAACAAAGCCTGGCCTAGGCGTTGAGGTAGACGAGAAGGTTCTAGAGGATCATAAGGCGGAAGGTCAAGAATACTTCAACCCAGACGAACCAGTCTGGGTGGTAAAGAACACTTGGAAGAACCCGTAGCATAGGCACGCGCCCGTATTGTTTCTGAGACTCAAAGAGAGCTTGCATACTGTCTGAAAATCAAATGATTAGAAGGCAATTAACTCGTTTTCAAGTAGGTATTAGTTTGATAAGCAAAGATTTTCTTTTGACTAGGCGCAATCACACACGGGACCTCCTATGTCTTGGAAATATACCGATGAATATTACAAGAATTATACACGTGAAACTTGGGACGAGTGTGCAGAAAAGTACATCCCCATAATGCAACAGCTCAGACCATACCACAAAGCGTTCCTCGAGAGCCTGAAGCCCATGCCTGGTGAAGCCGTACTAGACGTTTGCACAGGGCCAGGTGAACCTGCCATGACAATCGCCCAAATGGTGTCACCCTCAGGGAATGTGGTTGGCGTAGACCTGTCGCGCAACATGACGGAAATGGCGTCCAAGACGGCGCAGAAGAGAGAATTATCTAATGTAAAATTCTTGAACATGGACGCTGAGAAGCTTGATTTTCCATCGAACGTCTTTGATGTTGCAGTTTCATGTTTCGGTTTTCAAATTGTGACTGATCCTGAAGCTGCGGCGAGAGAAATCTTCAGGGTCCTCAAGCCTGGGGGCAGAGCTGGGTTTACTGTTTGGAGCAGCGGAGACCGGGCTCCAGCCCTCGACGTCATTATTGGGCCAATGATGGAGCATGCAACCCCAGACGAGAACGGCTACCTACCTACCCCGTATGAATTGGGCGGCCCGGACGAACTTGCAGCGATGTTGCGGAAACTTGGCTTTGAAAATACCAAGGAGATTCGAATCACAGAGGAGTGGATCGCGCGCGACTCAGAAGAATTTCTTAACACAATTCTTGAAGGAACACCGCTCGGACACTCTCTGAGCGAAGAAGACATGGAAATTCAACAGAAGGTTTTGGAAAAAACGAGAGCTAACATAAAACGCTACGCTACTCCTAGCGGTGTCAGAATCCCCGCGGAATGCGTGCAAGTTTTCGCATCTAAATCAGCCAATGCTTAATCAACCGTTAGAGTTCGACTGGACCTAAACTCAACTAGTGTCTGTGTGGGTCTAATGCTGCGTACATCTAGATTTGAACGGTTGTTTTTGCTTGCGTTTGTCGACCCCTTTCGTAGAGGAGAGGTTAAGTTATTGAAGTGGACGAAATCGTTCCATGCAAATCAGGTTTGGCTACAGGGCTGAGGCCGAAGGGCATCCGCCAGATGAACTGTTGAAGTATGCAGCGCTTGCCCACAAGTTCGGGTTCGATTTCATCCCAATAAGCGACCACTTCCATCCGTGGTTTCACACTAATGCTGCTTGCCCTTTTGCATGGTCATGGATTTCTGCCGCTGCTGCCACGATCCCTAACATCAGACTTGGAACCATAGTCACCGCACCGATTGGCAGATACCACCCAGCCGTGATTGCTCAAGCCTTCGCAACAATGGACGCCATGTTCCCGAACAGAATGTTCCTTGCGCTAGGGACTGGGGAAGCCATGAACGATTCTCCGCTCGGCTACCCCTGGCCGAAATTTCCGGAAAGACTGGAGCGATTAAAGGAATCTCTAGAGATAATTCGCAGCCTCTGGGCATCCGATTTCGTAAACTATTCGGGCGAGTACTACACGCTCAAGGACGCGAAACTTTACACGAAACCAAAAGGCCGAATACCGATTTATGTTGCGGCCAACGGCCCACAGGCCGCTAGCCTGGTCGGAAAATATGCCGATGGGTATGCAACGGTCGACCCACTAATGGGCAACATCAAGAACCTCTGGCCGATAATTGACGGGGCGGCAAAGGAAGCCGGAAGGGACGCGAGCCAGCTCACCAAGAACGTCGAGCTCTTCTTCTCATATTCTCAGAATTATGACGAAGCCCTAGCCTCCGCGAGGAAATGGAAATCTGCCTTGATACCAAACATACTGAACCTACCCATCCATGACCCCAGGGAACTCGAAAGGCAGGGAAACGAAATTTCAGACGACGAACTCGCAAAAGTGTGGACGATCACAACGGAAGCTGAACCAATAATCAAGAAAGCCGAGGACGCCATAGCCTTGGGATACGATGAAATCCAACTCCACAGCGCAAGCCCTTCCGAAGAGAATTTTCTGCAGATGTGCAACAGAGATGTCCTGCCTCAACTCAAACAAGAATTCAGTTCAACTTAGCGCTTCGTTTCACACACCCGGAACCGAGGGGCCGATCCTCCGCTCGGTTCGTCGAGAGCAACCATTAATGCCCTCCCTACCAGATATGTCCAGGTTCATAGTTCCCTTGGATTAGGATTGGATTGCATTGCAAGCTCCGGCACACGTCAAGCCTTGCCCGCTCTGTGGCGAACCCTCAATGTATGATGATTTCATGGAATTCTACTACTGCAACCATTGCGATCAGTTCGTTCAATGGTTACCCGACAGCTATGCGCTGATGATTAGCGGCCCGTCTGGGGCTGGAAAGAGCCCCGCCCTTCATTACTGGTGCGATTTCTATTTGCGGAACAATCGGCCCGTTATCCTCCTCGCATTCGACGACTCCCCGTCAAATCTGCGTGGCCCCTTGGGAGAATATGTTCACGGCAAATTGCCGGAACACGAGGCCTCTGGCTTAGCGACTCTCGTGGACTGCTACGCGTCGATCGCCGGCGTCACGAGTCAAGAGAAGTATTCGTTGAAGAACCGCGCTGACCTAAACGAACTAAGCCTTCTAATTACCGACCTACTAACCGAGAAAACAAAGCTTGGAAGCCCCAAGATCATTATGGATTCGGCGACGCCCCTCTTTACCTACAAGGACCCACAACTAGTGGTACAATTTCTCACGAGTATGGCGGCCAAGACGAAAGCAAAGGGCGGGGCTTTCATAGTTTCAATAACCTCAGGCACAATCAACGATGAAGTCTCCAAACGCTTGGAGACGCTCATGGACCTCTTGGTAGAACTTCGAGTCTTGGAAGTCGACGGGCGCAAGAAACGCCAGATGCGAATTGCCAAAGCAAGGGGCCAACGCGCGTACGAGGATTGGGTACCTATTTACATTGGAACTAAAACGGTTTCAATAGACGTGGGAGAGGACCCCGCCAAGTACGAGCGGTTGAAAAAAGCCCTCCGCGGAGCGTCTTCCTAACTCATCATTTTCATTTGTTGCCCGCAACACATACCCGACGAACTCGATTCCTTGCCGCAGGCTTCACATTTGTACATGGCCATTCTGAAACTCACCCCCAGCGTGAATTGCTTGATGCCAACCGATGCCATGAATATTCCTGTAACTCTATATGTGGTTTTGCTGTTGCCTGCACGAGCGTTTACGAGAGCGGAATCAGCGAACCTAATTAGGAACCCTCCTTGTTGCGTGCTCCCAAAAAATACTGATGCGCCATGAACCCCGTAGAAGTTAATGCACTGTCGAAAACCTTCGAAACAAAAGAAGGACCACTGTTTCGTAAGGTTCCTAGAACAGTAGTTGCAGTAGACGGCATTAGCTTCAGTGTCCCGAAGGGCGAAATCTTCGGTCTTCTAGGCCCGAACGGGGCGGGAAAGACGACGACTATCAAAATGCTCTGCACTTTGATAACTCCCACATCCGGCGATGCCTACGTTGCTGGCTTCAGCGTAGCAAAGGAACAGCAGAAGGTTCGGGCCAATCTGGGGGTGATGTTGACGGGGGAGCGAACTCTCTATTGGAAGCTAACGGGGCGCGAGAACCTTGAGTATTTTGCAGCCCTATACCATATGGAATCGAGCTACACGAGAAAGCGCATTGAAGAATTACTCACGTTGGTAGGTTTGAAGGAACGTGAGGGCACGTTAGTTGAGAATTATTCGACCGGGATGCGAATACGCCTCTCCTTCGCCAAGGCACTTCTTAACGAGGCGCCAGTACTCCTCTTTGATGAACCTACAGCAAGCCTCGACCCTCAATCCTCGCACCTAATCCGGGACATTATTCGGGCTTTGAAGAAAGGCGGTCATGCAATCATTCTCACAACGCATAACATGGAAGAAGCCGACATTCTAAGCGACCGAGTTGCAATAATCGACCACGGCAAGATCGTAAGCCTCGGCCCCCCATCAGAGCTGAAGCAGAAGGTGAAGAGCAGTGATGTGATCGAGATTGAGGGCCGCAACTTTTCCGACCAAACCGCTGATGCACTCCAATCGTTCAGTGAGGTTTCGAAGGCAGCGTATTCCTTGGCTGAGGCCGCTGGCGAGAAGGGGTTACTTCGGATCCATACCGAGAAGGGCAAGGAGGTGTTGCCGAAAATTCTCGAATTCCTAGTTAGGAAGCAGGCTACCATAACCAAGGTCAGTTTCATCGAGCCCACTCTAGAAGATGTTTTCATAGCCGAAACGGGCAGGAGCCTGAGGGACTAAAATGCGAACAACTTCCGGGCTGAGGGCAACTTTTGGGGCCTTGGCCGCAATCTTCTGGAAGGGGATAAAGCACTACACAAGGTACCCGGGCGGATTTGTGATATACCTAATCATGCCATTCCTATTTACTATCCTAATCTTCGGCATGGGACAATTTGTGGGCGGCGGGAATGCCGCATCGAATTTCGCGGCTCGAACTGGGACAACTAACATTGTGGTCTACGAAATTCTTGGCAGCGCCGTCTGGATGACCAGCTGGGTGGTTGTGGAGGATGTCGGGGTAGCCTTACGCGATGAGCAAATGAAAGGGACATTGGAGCAAAACTTCTTGGCGCCAGTCAGTCGTTTCACTCTTTTAATCGGCATGAGCCTTACTGACATTGTTATCACAACCGTCATCTTCATGATTGTTGTCGGCGCGACCGTTGCGATCGTTTTGCCCTCCGGCTTTCTGAACATCATACAAGCCTTTCTCACTTTACTCATCGGTCTGGTTCCATTATTCGGGATCGGTTTTCTCTTCGCTGGGTTCGTGGTCAAATTCAAGGAACCATACGTGTTCACTCAGTTGATCAATCTCATTTTCGCCACGTTGACCGGGACATACTATCCCGTGACCTTCCTACCCTACTGGGTTCAATTCATGTCAGGTGTGCTCCCACAGACCTATGTAATCGATGATATGCGCCGCATTGTCTTAGCTAACCAGACGCTTGTGAGCCTCTACGGCAGTATCTTCGTACTCCTAAGCCTAGCACTAGTCTATCCTGTTCTTGGCTACGCAGTTTTTAGGTATCTCGAGAAGAAGGCGAGTGTAACCGGTGAATTCTCAAAATACTAACTTCACCAAACGATTGTTTGAGGAATTCAAAGCCTCATTTCTGAAGGATCTTCGTTCCTACGTGCGCTACCCCGCTTGGGTTTTGGGCGAATTCATCAGCACCCCGCTTTGGTTCTTCTTCTTCGCTCTAGGCGTAACATTATTCGCCCCTACTGCCACCTCGTCCTCTCGTAGCGGTGGTTTGGGCTTCTTCTTTTTCGGGTTCATTTTCATAATTCTATTCAGCACATCAGTCTGGGGCGTGGGTCAAAGCATTCGGAATGAGCAAACCGCGGGGACACTGGAACAATTCTTCCTCGCACCTGTAAACCGAGCAACACTTATCGTTGGTAGATGGGCACGTGTCTTTCTAACTGACACACTCATAATCACCTACACAACGCTTCTACTCTACTTGTTTGGCGGCGGACTCGTAACGCTCCTCAATCCGGCCTCCTTTCTGTTCTCTTTGGGGTTGTATGAGGTAGCGCTAATCGGTTTCGGGTTATTCATAGCGGCGCTAACAATGCGCATCAAATCCTACAACACAATCTCCAACCTAGTATTCTTCGGCTACATGATCCTCACAGGCGCACTATTCCCCGTCACCGTTATCCCCATGCCGTTCCGTTATCTTTCACTGGCCATCCCCTTCACATACTTCAACGACCTCATGCGCCACGCAGCGTTGGGAACTCCAACAATTTTCCCAAACGTCCTTGAATTCGTCGTCGCGGTCTTCCTGTCGATCTCGATGCTGCTGGTCGGCTTTTTCACATTCAACGAAATCGAGAAAGAAGCACGCTCTCGAGGCAGCATCGGCACAAGTTGACTTGCACGTGGCCCAGGCGCTAATGCTCAAATGACGAACGTATGCGGAACAATGGGTTCTGGAAGCTTTAATGAATAGGATGCCATACTGAAGTTTTGATTGAAAGGCGCTTCTGATTGGTGGCCACGCTCCGGCTCGGGTATTGGGCTGCGCAGGAACAGTACGACCCGGAACGCCTGTTGCAGTACGCGGTCCATGCTGAAGTTGTTGGCTTCGACATGATAGTCACGAGTGATCATTTTCACCCGTGGAGCGACACCGGTGGCCAGGCGGGATTCCCATGGGTGTGGCTCGCATCCGCCGCAGAGAAAACTAGGAAGGTTGAATTGGGGACCGCTGTCACGACTCCCCTCTTTCGATACCACCCCGCATTAGTCGCGCAAGCCTTTGCAACGCTCGACAACCTCTACCCCGGAAGAATTTTCGTAACCCTGGGCACCGGCCACTCCATGAACGAAACGCCGCTGGGTTTCAAGTGGCCGGGATTTGAGGAAAAAGTTGGAAGGCTGCAGGAAGCGCTTGAGATAATCCAGAAACTCTGGACAGGCGACTTTCTTACTTACGAAGGGAAGTATTACCAACTCAACAAGGCCAAGCTCTACACGAAACCCAAGACCAAGATCCCAGTTTACTTGGCTACTTCAAATGAGCGAGTAGCCCGGCTCGCCGGCCAATTCAGCGATGGAATTCTCACCAACCCTAGGGGGTTGGACCGCTTCAAGAAGATCGTGAACGCCATGGAGAAAGCTGCCGCAAAAGTAGGCCGCGACCCAGCTAAGCTCAGTAAGAGCATGGAATTCAAGGTCGCCTACGACATCGATTATAACCGAGCCCTCAAATCCGCAATGTTCTGGGCGACCACTGCCATACCACGCGAAAAACGGGAGCACGTTTGGGACCCAAGGGAATTGCAGGCTCTCGTTGGTCCTGAGGAGGAAAGGAAAATCAAAGAGTCCTGGCTCATAACAACTGACTCCGACGACATCATCAAACGTCTAGGTGACTTTCTGAAAATGGGCTTCGACCGAGTTTACATCCACAGTGCCAGCCCCATCGAGGAACGATTCTTGAACCTGCTGGGACGCGAGATACTGCCGTGGATGAGGGAATACTATGAAAACCTGTTTCGCCCCGTTCGCACAGTAGCCGTAGAATAACTATGCCTCAGCGACCCGCCAAAGAGAAAGTTGCAAAATAATAATAATATTCGCAGGGTTTGTTGTAGGAAGGGTCACTGACACCAGAATTCTAAGGTGAACCGGACGACTCACCCACTCAGTTAGCTACCCGCTTACCAACATGGGCTAATATGTCCTCATGCCCTCTCACAATATCCTCTCTTCGCGTTTTCGTGAGGTCGATGAACATAAGCTCACTCCATGCCTCGTTTGCGGGCGTGTTGGCGCGTTCTCCCTGAAATATGAATTCGAGGTCCCAGTGGCGCATGGGGCCGTAAACTTCCGAGAAGACGAAGGGTCCTTCCAGGGGTTGGTCCGCGACACCTAACTGTTCTTTGAGGATTCTTTCGGCCACCTCCTTTGGTGACTCCCCTAGCATTAGAGCTGAGGAGGGCAGCATCCAACCCTTGCTGTGCCTCTCCACTCTCTCCAGATCGAGTGCGCCTATGTGATCCCAGGGAGCCTTCTGGTTGATACGCCCCGCCAAAACCTCCTTTGGGCTTTTTGCCTTCGAGATGACTAGAAAAGCCGAGATGCAAAAACCCCCCTCTGGAATCTCGTTCATGCGCGGAGGAACCACATCGCGCCTAAAGTGAGCAAATCTTCTACTGGTCGTCATGCGCCCTCGGAAAGCACATGCCTAATGTAAGCTCTTCTTCGAATGAGGCAGCAGTTTGAAGCAGGATTGCGGTGAAGACTCAGACGAGGTACTCAAGCATGACAACCGACATGAACAGGGATCTTATTACAAAATTTTTTGAACAGGTTTTGAACGGAAGGCGACTTTCTATTCTCGGTGATTTCATTTCGGGGGATTACATCGAGCACAGTCCAACCGACGGCCAAAAAGCTGGCTTAGAAGGCGTTCAGCAACACATCGAGGCCTTCTTCACCGCGTTCTCCAACACTCGGTACAACTTGGAGGATACTATCGCCGAAGGCAACAAGGTCGTGGCCAAATGGACTCTGACTGGGAAACACACCGGCAACTTCCTCGGCATAGCTCCCGCCGGGAAACCCATGAAAATGACAGGCATCGACATTTACTACATTGAAGACGGGAGAATCAGTGAGCATTGGCACGAGTTCGACCTGTTCGGCCTAATGGCACAATTGACTCTAGGCAAATAACTGCGTCAATTCCCGCAGCGGGGAAAGATTCTCTCAAGATGTGACGGAATGATGCCATCTGAGTATGTATTCAGGTAATCTTAGGCCGCGTTCAGCAACCTTCTCTACCAAGTATATTGGAAGCGGGCTAAGAGCGAAGGCGGCCTTCACGTAGAAACTGTTAGGCCTACCCTCACCACTATTGCCCTTTATAGTGAAGGACAGGTCGGAGGTTGCGGCTATAGTGCTGTCCGGGTTTCCGACCACAGAGGCGACGAGGGCTCCCATCCGTTTGAAGTTCTTGCACCAGCCAGCCACTATCTCCGTCTCGCCGCTCTGTGAGATGACAATTAGAACGTCGCCAGCGCGTGGTGCGGGCGTATTGGATTCTCCAGCCACGTAAATCTGGTCGCCCATCGCCCGTTTTACGTGGCCAACCCGCACGGCCGTCATACGAGCGACCTCTCTACCGCTGCCCAGGCCAACAAAGAAACATGAATGTCTCTGTTCGAGGGCGTCTACAAGTGACTTAAAGAAATTTGAGGCGACAAACTCGTCTACAAGCGACCCTATTTCCGTAAACAGTTCTTTTGAACGGACTAGTACTCGGTCTGCCGGAGCGTTTTCGTATAGTGCTTCGGCAATGGATTGAAAGAGCACACCCGTGCCCAAAATAAACAAGTCCTCAAGAATCCCCGTCGTCCGAAATTCCTTGGATTCAGTGGGTTCCTCATCGGGCTCCCGTCCCTTTAGTAAGAGCACATTACCATACTTAGTCGCGAGTTTCCCGATGGGTGACTCACGGTCTGAAGTTATGGCGTCTATGCGGAAATCGCGTGGGTTTCCGTGCTGGGCAATATACATGGCCAAATGCTGGGCGTCAAGAAGCGGCATCAGCGACTTTCCGCTACCAGAGTTGATCAGCAAACAGACTTGTCCAAAACGCTGCCTCAGGATTGGTGCAGCTTCGATGAGGTTTCGTCCTGGGAACCCAATGTCTCCACGGTCGAGAACGAGTTTTCCGCCACGCATCTTAGCCATTTCACTGCAAGCAATGCTGAGCGCGCCCTTGGATCGTCCTTCGCCTGATGGGAGAATTACTGCGGCACCCATAATATCGTGGTATATTGCTTCGATTTCTGTCCGGCTTGCTTGGTCCAGGTTTTGGAATATCCGGTTTACGAAGGTGACAGTGCTGATTTCGCTTGGCATTTCACTTTTCACAGCGCACTCTGTGGCGTCGTTTCAACCTTGATATGAATCTCAAATAAGTGGTTTCGCGTTGAAAGTGAGTGATGGGGAGCCTAAGATTGTATGCATAATTCGAGCAACCTAGAATCGAATATACTACCTCTACTTTTGCTCGAAAAGCTTCTTTTTCAGCCAAGAGAACTATGCTGACCTCTTAAGTAGGTTGAAACGCAGTGGCCGGTTTGAGGTTCGCCTGATCTTGGCCACGCTAGAGCAGCAACAAGAGCGGATGGCCTCGACTGAAAATTGGCAAACCCAGCTAAGGGAACTTTTGAGCTCGTGTTCGCCAGAAGCAAGGCTTGCAATAGTCGGCGTTGGTCACCCAATGCGCGGAGACGATTATGTTGGCAGCTACACCGTAAAGGCCATCATGGATGCAACAGACGGAACATTGCCTGAGGGATCATATCTCTTCGACGCAGAAGATTCGGTGGAAGCGCTCATTGGAACTCTCGCCAAGCTCGGCCTAAAGCATGTGATATTCATCGACGCCTGCGAGATGGGGATGCCCCCTGGGGAAACAACCCTGCTGTCTGTCGCAGAGACAAGTTATCCGTTCTTCACAACACATGGCATCCCGCTGAAAGTTCTGGCAGAGCGATTGCTCTCTGAGAGCAAAGTCTGGGTTCTAGCAATTCAACCCAAACAGACAGGGTTTGATGTGAGCCTGTCCAAGGAGATTCAACACGCAGCCACGAACGTTTCTGAGTTAATCACGAGAGGTTTGGTTGAGGGAGGCGAATCGATTGCTCGTTAGCCTTGACCTTGCTACGGTCATTTTGTCGGTCGTAGTCTTCGTGCTGATCTTCTACTTTGTTGCGGGAAAGCTAGGTAAGGTTAGCACGGGCACCGGACCGAAATATGATGCCTTTGCAGGGGGAGAAGAACTTCCACCCGAGCGTGGAAAATACCACTCCGAGCTCTTCGTTTACGCGGCGCTCTTCGTGGCATTCGAAGTAATCGGGTTACTTCTCGCTAGTTCGATCGCTGCACGCGGATTCCTCTGGCCGCTCCTATTTACTTTGGCGGGAGGTTTCTCACTTTTCGTTTTGATGCTTTGGTTCGTGGGAACTGGAGGCGCTGAGCTTGCTTGAACAAATGGCAAAATGGGCGAGGAAACGTTCCCCTTGGGTCTACCACATAAATGCCTCCTCATGCAACGGATGCGACATCGAACTTGTCGCTAGCCTCACACCACGCTACGACATTGAAAGGTTCGGAGCCGTCTTGGTACCGAGCCCTAGGCATGCAGACGTTCTCATGGTTACAGGAACGGTAAACGCGCAGACCAAAGATAGATTGAAGCGAGTCTACGAACAAATACCAGAACCGAAACATGTGATTGCCATAGGAGCCTGCGCGGCCGCGGGTGGCGTATTCAAAGGCTGCTACAATGTCGGCCAAGGAGTTCAAGATGTCATACCGGTCGACATGTTCATCCCTGGTTGCCCACCCCGCCCTGAGGCGATTATGTATGGAGTCCTGAAACTTTTGGGGGAAGTGAAATGAGCGAAGTTTTGCTTCAACAGCTCAAGAAACACGCCGAGAACGCTAATGGCAAGTTTACGGTTCTGAGGAAAGGCGAGGTCGCTGTTGAAGTCGACCAGGGGAAGATCAAAGGTTTCATCTCGAATCTAGTTAACGACCTGCACGTTAGCCATCTCTCAACAATGACAGGCCTCGACCTCGGCCAAAACATTGGAATCATCTACCACTTCTCCAGGGACAAGGATATGATTGACCTGAAAACATTCGTCCCGAAGACCCAGCCAACCGCCGTTTCGATAGTGGACATTATCCCAGGCGCAATCCTCTACGAGATGGAAATTCACGATATGTTCGGAGCCAACTTCGAAGGCAATCCATGGATGGACAGGAAACTGCTCCTCCCAGACACTTGGCCAGCGGACCTGCCACCGCCGCTTCTGAAAAGCTCGAAACCTGCTGAGATCCGCAAGAGACTGCATTTGGAGGTTGAAAGCAAATGAGCGCTGAGCCCACACAACCCAAGCAAAGGGAAGAATCTGCCGGGCTGATGAAATACTCAGCGGAAAACCTTGTTCCATTTGGGCCTATTCATCCTGCGCTGAAAGAGCCTGAATACTTCAAGCTGATTCTCGAGGGTGAAAGAATCGTACAGGTCATACCGAGAATCGGGTACGTTCACAGAGGGCTGGAGAAAGCTGCTGAAACGCGGCCTTGGGTGCAAAACATGTATATGTTCGAGAGGACCTGCGGCATCTGCAGCTTCGTTCACAGCCTAGCCTATGGCCAAGCCGTGGAAGGCCTAACAATCTACGAAGTCCCGCGACGAGCCAAATTCATCCGGCTGATTATAGCGGAGATGGAAAGGATCCACAGCCATCTGCTCTGGGTCGGCCTAATGGGCCACTGGGCAGGGTTCGAAACGTTATTCATGTGGGTGTGGCGCGACCGTGAGGTGGTCCTCGACTTAGTGGAAGCTATCTCAGGCAATCGAATTCACAAATCAATGAACGCCTTCGTAGGCGTCAGGCGTGACATGCCCGAAGGCATGGAAGATAGAATCGTCGAGCGCATGAAATTCCTCGTAGACCGGGCGCGGTATTACAAGGAGATTATTGACACTGAAGAAACGATGCTGGAACGAACAGAGAAAGTTGGAAAGCTAAGCCAGGACACAGCGGAAAAACTGTGCGTGGTCGGCCCGATGGCCCGTTACGTAGGGCTACAAAAAGATGTTCGGTTGAACGACCCCTACGCGGCCTACGATGAAGTGCCCTTCGACATAATCATCAGAAACGAAGCCGACGTCCACGCACTCCTCCAGCTACGCCTAGACGAACTCGTAGCCTCAGCAAACATGATCAGCTACGCCGTTCAGCATCTACCGGATGGTCCAATTAGAGTCAAGATTCCACCCATAATTCCAGCAGGCGAACATTCAACACATTGCGAAGCCCCAAGGGGCGAGATTTTCTATTACGTCAAGTCCGGCGGTGGAAGAACCCCCGAACGCGTTAAAGTCAGGACTCCTACCCTAGCTAACCTCCCTGCAGCTCTAGAGATTCTGAAGGGGCAGACAATCGCAGACGTACCAATAGTTCTCACAGCAATCGACCCCTGTTTCGGCTGCATGGACAGGATGTCTTTCTTAGACACTGAGACGAACCGCCAGTGGACATGGTCAGGTGAGGAACTCAGACAATACGGGATCAATCATTACTTCCCCGAGAGGGCCAAGAAGTGACTGCCACAGAAATCTTAGAGGCCATAATATTTCCAGGCGTACTTTTCACGATAGCAATGGGCTTTATTTTCGACTGGCTTGACAGAAAAACCGCAGCCCGTATGCAAGGCCGAATAGGCCCAAAGATCACGGGGCCATCCGGAATACTTCAGCCGCTCGCCGACTTTCTGAAGCTTCTCTTCAAGGAGGAAATAATCCCCTCCCACGCGGATAAGGTGATTTTCCTATTCGCCCCAGCATTGTACTTTCTCGCGCCTTTGCTTTCGATGCTGTTCATTCCGATAATTGCGTTGACACCGACTGCAGGCTTCGATTTTGATCTGCTCGTCATACTGTTCCTGTTGGCCTTTGCAGCGTTCGTAGTCGCGGTTCTCAGCTATTCTTCCGCCAGCAGCTTTACCACGATAGCCACGGGAAGGCTGGTTCTTCAGTACGTGAGCTATGAAATCCCATTGGTCCTAGCCATAGTTACCGCCGCAATCTACTCGCGAAGCCTATCCGTGGAGGGAATCGTGACATCTCAAACCGGGCTCTGGAATGTTTTCGTGATGCCATTCGCCTTCGGAGTGTACGTCATAGCCCTAATGGCGGAGCTTGAGAAGCCCCCCTTCGATATTCCCAGCGCCAAGACAGAAATCGTGGCCGGCTGGCTCACAGAATTCTCCGGGCGCGCACTTGCGTTCCTCAAACTCACGAAGGAGGTAGGTTACGTATTCGGTTCTGCACTTGCGGTGTCGCTTTTTCTCGGCGGGCCCCTTGGCCCACAGATGGGGGCCTCCGTTCCAGCCCCGTTCCAATATTTCATCTATTTCATGGTTAAACTTCTGGCAGTTGGATTCTTGATATTCGTCCTGAAAACTGCGTTAGCCCGCGTGAAAATCGCGCAAGCGACCGAACTCTTCTGGAAGGTACTAACGCCTGTCAGCCTTGCGCAGCTCGCACTAGTTCTGGTTCTAATTCAGGGAGGGGTTCCTCTTGCCGCGTAGAAGAGCAGGTGCCGCCATACCTGAAATGTTCCGCACGCTGATTGAGAAACCAAGTACGCAAGTCTACCCATACGAGAAAGTGAACCTGCCGCAACGGTTCCGTGGCAAGCTGGACATAGACCCAGCCAAATGCACGGGCTGCCAAGTCTGCGCATTGGTCTGCCCTGCCAGTGTTATCACGATGGTTGACTTTGGGACCCGCAAGGTTGGCGACCGCGTACTTCCGGTCAAACGACCAGTGTTCGATCTGGCCACTTGCATTTTCTGCGGTGAATGCGTCGACAACTGCGCTTTCAACGCGCTTGAGATGACTAAGCAGTTCGAGTTAGCTACGCCGCACAAGGAAGACTTGGTGATGAGGAAGGCTCTGGCAAGATGAGTTTTGACGTAACATTCCTTCTGGGGACAATGTTGGTCGGCGTCACCATCGTTGCCTTAATGGTGCGCAAATTGGTTTGGTCTCTAATCCTGCTCTTTTACTCTAGCATAGTCTTCGGCCTACTACTCATAAGCTATGGCGCAACCTTCGCAGGCCTATTCCACATCATAACCTTCGCTGGGGCCGTCTCAGTCCTCTTCATGGTCATACTGATGATTGTGGGAGGGCAAGCACTCAGCGACAAAATTGGAAAAGAAAACCTCACAGGAATGATACTCGCGGTTCTCGCTGCGATACCCCTCGTCATCATAGTCTCGAACTTCCAACCATTCCCGGTCAGGTTGGATGAGCGAACTCAACTCATGGGCCTAGCGAGTCAACCTAACAACCCACTCAGTTTTCTATGGGCCCTACGATCCTGGGATCTGTTGCTAGTCGTGATCCTCGTAGCCGCCGCTATGCTTGGCGTGATGAACCTGTTCTCCCGAGAAGGAGGCCCAGAGAAATGAACGAGCAGCAGCTCCTACAAGTCTTCGCAGCCCTACTCTTCGTTTCAGGGTTCGGAACAATTGCCACCACGAAGAACCTTGTCAAAATGATCATGGGCTTCCAGGTTATGATTTGGGGAGTCAACCTTGCGCTCTTCGCTGGGGGCCTAGTTAACGGCCAAATTACACTATTCTCGACCTCGCTCGTGATAATTTCAATCTCTATCGGCGCAAGTGTTGAAGCCCTAGCGCTGTCCCTCGTCATTCTAGTCTTCCGAAGGTACGGTACCCTTAACCCATGGGAAATTAGGAGGCTCGCGCACTGACCACTCTATACGCAGAATGGTTTGTTTGGGCCCTACCCTTCATAGCGATACCCTTCACCTTAGGCTTATCACGCTGGCCTAAAGTAAGAAACTGGTTCGCCGCAACAATAACTGGCCTCACATTTCTATTGGCAGTAGACCTGCTGCTCGAAGTGCAAAGTGGTGGGATAATTGATTCATCGTTTTCATGGTTGTCGGCCTACGGTTTCAAAGTGACGGTGCACGTAGATGGTTTAGCAGCTTTCTTGGCGGTGGTAGTGAATTCGCTTGGTTTCTTGATCGTTGTTTATTCACAGGGCTACATGGGGCATGAGAAAGGCCTACCTAGATACTATTCGCTCGTTCAACTCTTCATTGGCGCTATGACTGGGCTAGTCCTTGCCGGAAACTTTCTCCAGCTCTACATCTTCTGGGAAATAGTAGGCATATGCTCCGCCTTCCTGATAGCCTTCTGGTATGACCGGCCGGAAGCAGTTCGTGCTGGCCTCAAGGCCTTCATCGTCACAAGGGTCGGGGACGCAGCGTTGCTGATCGGGTTTGTCTGGCTCTACGTGACAACAGGGAGCGTAGACTTCCAGAAACTGAGCACACTGGCATCGCAGGGATTCATCCCCGCATCAATCCTTACAGCGACAGGAATACTGATTCTCGTCGGCGCGATGGGTAAGTCCGCGCAGGTGCCGCTCCACGTTTGGCTACCCGACGCAATGGAAGGGCCAACCACCGTTAGCGCCCTAATTCATGCTGCCACAATGGTAAACGCAGGCGTGTACCTAGTCGCCAGAACATACCCAATCTTCTCCACCAGCCAAACATGGCTCTCCACCGTCGGCTGGGTTGGCATAATCTCAGCCCTGCTAGCCGCCAGCATAGCCACGGTTACTACGGACATAAAACGAGTCCTCGCCTACTCAACAATCAGCCAACTGGGCATGATGCTCGCAGCACTCGGAACTGGGACGGCGGGCGGATGGTTTGCCTCCCAATTCCATTTGATGAGCCAAGGCTTCTTCAAAGCACTGGGATTCTTGGCAGCGGGGTCGATCATTCACGTTCTCGGGACTCGTAACATGGAGGAGATGGGCGGCCTGCGAAAGCGTATGCCCATCACTTTCCTGGCATTTCTATTCGCAACACTCGCCCTAGCGGGTGTCCCGCCGTTCGTTGGTTTCTGGAGCAAAGACCTCATCGTAACCGAACTGTCCTTGGCCGGCCAGAACGTACAGGCCCTGCTCATCCTAGTTGTTTCAATACTCTCATCATTCTACATGTTCCGTGCGCTCTTCAAAGTCTTCTTCGGGCCCGAGAGCAAAATGGCGCAAGAGAAGAACATTCACGAATCGCCGAAAATCATGACGATACCGCTACTCATCCTGAGCGCTTGCGTACTCGTGTTGGGCTTTACAGAAGGCCCAGCTGCGAGCTTACTCGGCATAACGGAGAACCTTGCCTTCGAGCTACCTATCATCGGCGCTTCCATCTTTGCGATTTTGATAGGGCTGACGCCATCCTACTTTGCGTTCTACCTGCACAAACCTAACCCATCAACGTTCCTTGAACAACACCCCAGCCTCGGGACATTGAGGCAAATCATGCTGGCTGGGTATGGTTTTGACGCCCTTTACCAAAGAGTCTTCGTTAACTCGCTCTCGAAAATTTCGAACACGGCTAGGGAAATTCAGACTGGAATCCTGGCTAAGAATCTCTGGCCTATGCTCGCAATCTTAGTGATTCTCGCGATCTGGGTGGTGTTGTACCTATGAGCGATTGGATAACGCTATTCTCAACTTTCGCCCCAGGGTTCTTTGGCGCCTTCGGCATTCTCATCCTAGACTTGGTCTTCAAGAATAGAACGAAACATCGCTCTGCTATTAGCGGCGTAATAGCCATCGGTGCCTTCTCCCTAATCGCGGTTAGCAACTGGCAACAGGCTGCAACCGTGTTAGCGACGGGTAAGCCCACTGTGATAAGCCTTGAACCGAGCCTGTTGGCTACAACCTTTACGATAACTCAGCTAGGCGTTTACATATCCTCAATTGCACTGTTGCTCTGCATTCTAATCAGCCTGTACTCGATTGCATACCTTTCGAAGGAGGGTAGCTCAGCCCTCTTTCAATCCCTAATTCTTCTGCTCTACCTCAGCATATACGCGGTCACAGTCTCGGGCGACCTGTTCACATTCTTCATTGGTTGGGAGGGTATGAGTGTCGCCGCATACGGCCTGGTAGCCTTCTACAAGCATAGCTGGGAAGCTATCGAGGCTACAGTGAAGTACTTGCTGATGAGCGGAATAGGAAGCCTCACAGCGCTTTACGGAATTGCACTCATATACGGCCTAACAGGCACCTTGAACATTGAGAGCTTCGTGAAAGGCTTCGCCACACCGACTTCGACTGGAACGTTGGCCCTCATTCTCATTTTCGTGGGATTTGGCGTTGAGGCCGCTGTCGTGCCGTTACACATGTGGTTACCTGACGCCCATCCTGCAGCCCCTAGCCCTATGAGCGCGCTACTGTCTGGGATTATCATTGAAGTTGGAAGTTTTGCTTTCATACGCCTTATAGGCCCAATTCTAATCCTGCCCGCTTACGTGACTCTGGCTCAGCCGATACTTGCGGCCGCTGCCGTCGCAACAATGTTCGTCGGCAACCTGTCAGCATTACAGCAGGACGATTTGAAGCGGCTACTAGCCTATTCGAGTATCGCGCAAGTCGGCTACATATTACTTGGAATCGCGACCCTAACCCCCGCGGGATTCTCAGCGAGCATATTCCACATCTGGAACCACGCACTTCTGAAAGGGATGTTATTCCTCCTCGCAGGAATCGTTACCTACCAAATTGGCACCAGAAGCTTGACTGAGATGGCCGGGTTGGGAAGGAAAAGCCCGATACTTGCAGCGCTTTTCGGTCTCAGCGCGTTGGCTATGACCGGTGTCCCACCCTTTGGCTTATTCTGGAGCGAACTGCTGATAGTTCTCTCAAACCTGGCAGTCGGGTCGATTATCCTAGATGCGGCGGTTGTGTTAATGTTGCTCAACCTGCTCATCTCGATAGCGTACTACTTCCGAATAATACGAACCATCGCTTTCGCAGAACCGAGCAGCCACCTAAACGGAAACGTGGCGACCAAAATACCGAAGCTCCTGTTGATTCCGTGTATAATCCTAATCGCGCTCAGTTTGATTACGGGCCTCTACCCGAACCTTTTCTACCAACCAGCAGCAAATGCTGTTAATGGGCTTCTAACCGGTTTCTCATGGTGATCTATGATGAGTGAAGGAGGAAGAGAACGAATAATCAAAGATGTGGAAACCCTCGACGATGCAGTCAAAGCCGAGAAGGATGTGGAGTCAGGGTACCACGGCGTCATCGACGAGAATATATCGTACTGGCTAGCCGTCGAAGAGGACATCGTCGAAAGTTACACGAAGTTGGCCAAGAAAAGCAAGAACAGAAAGGTCAAAACGACCCTCAACAGAATTATAGACGACTCCAAGAACCACATTCGAATGCTAACCTCGATACGCAAAGCCTTCAACAAAATTATGGCGGACGAACATCGCCACGCAGCACTCCTACAAGAGTTGGCTGAAACAACGCACAAATGAGACCAGCTTAGGGACGCCTTCGGGCGTTCAAATCCCTCCCCGTGCACCAACTATACCCGTGTATAACATATGCTAGACGAGAAGGACCATGGAGTATTCGAGAAATTCGTTTAGGAACCGGTTTCGATTCAAGCCTTGTCCGCCTATCGAAGTGGATTTTGGGTTGTTCCGCCAAGAAAATTGGTTCTGGAGCTTGGGTTCGAACCCCGTTCCCGCCACCACTCACACTGGTTCACATAGCCAACCAGCACCCTTGGCACCGTTTGGCACCACCCCTCGGTGGGTGGATCCACCCTCTGATTCGGCCACTGGAAGATCGAGCCGTTTACCTAGGCCTCCCAACCGCAAGATGCTGGGAGTGCCGACTTTCACAAATTGGCATTCAGATGGGAGTATTATAACCAAAGTGATGGTGGAGCGAAGAATTCCTATTCGCTACGCATACAGTTAGGCGGGAAGTACCAAGGCACAGTTCGTGCCATGAATCGCGTGTCTTACTGTCGTTTTCCGCGTTTTCTCCAGACGCCTACGCCTGCTAGAAGAACGATTACGATCACAGCCACCAGAATGAGGTTAGACCACCCAATCGAAGGAGTCTGACTCGTGGAAGTCGACGACATCTCTGAGATCATAGCTGTAGTTGAGGGCATAGACGATGAGGCATGGCAGTCAATCATCGGAACAGTAGCATTTCCGCGTAGGTTCATGATGTTCGTGTTAGCCGTGTTGCATGTCCACACGCCATACTTGTCGTTGAGGATTGTGTTCGACAATATAGAAGTGCCCGTTACGGTCGGAGGGGAAGGCATGCCGGGGGCAGCTTCCGCTACGAGTGATATGCCCACGGTTCCATTCGAACCTGTTGGAGTGTTTGGAGAAGCAAAATCTGGTGGGTAGTATCCGTTGTTGCTGATGAAGTTGTTCTCAATGGTTGTGTGTGAAATCACATCACCGGGGGCATTCGCGTGAATCGCTATGCCAGGTAGCATGCTCCCATCGACAATGTTGTCAGAAATGATCGTGTCGCTGATAACCGTGTTCGGAGCGTTAGCGGCCATAACAATCTGACCATTGTAGGGTCCAACATCAGGCGTGCTCCCAAGAACTAGGTTCCATGTTATGATGTTACCCACTGCGCCCGCGCTCGGGCCAGAGTTGTACGAAGCAACAAGTATGCCACATCCTGGGATGTTATTTTCAATCAGGTTGTTTGTGATGATGTTTGCGACGCTTTGATGTGGCGTTCCTGGGTTTGGAGCGCCTGGGTTAGCCGGTCCGTCGTCGGCAACGGCGATGCCTCCGTCAGCAGGATTGAAACTTACTGTGTTGCCTTTGACTAACGCGTGGCTTGTTCCAACAAGTAGAACTTCGTAGTTGGCAGCAATGCAAGGTTTCGATGGAGTCGAGGGCGTCCCGAATGGACAAGCTGGGTGAGGCGCTATGCCGTTTGCAGTGATGAAGCTGTTCTCTATGACGGTGTTCGTGGTGTCCTGCACTAATATTCCGTGGTCGTTTGCCCCTGTGACTGTGGCGTTTGCGATCACTACTTCAATTCCTGGTCCGACGTAGATGCCGATATCGCAACCTGCAGCGTTGATTATCCCAGTTATCACTTGATTTGAGTTGGCCACTACCGACGCGGTTAGTCCTGTGTCACCGGCTGGCGAGCAGCTTGCTGCCTGAACATAGCTAAGAGTCGCTGTAGGTCCGAAGAAGACGGCGACAAGGAAGATGGTGACCGCGGTAAAGGCAAGACTGGTTCTCAAGTTACTATCGAAGGGGATATCAAATTCGACATTAATTAAGCCTTATCTTAGAAGGAGATTCGATGCATCAAAATCACTACAGCGTGCTCGTTTCCTTTCTGTCAAGTAAGATGTTGATTATTCTAAAAGTCAATCCCCACACTGTGTTTCCGCCGTAAATGTAAGCCTCAACATTCAGGTTTCCCTCGTCGTCCTTTACTTCGGTTCTATTGACTTCGCTCACGTCCAAGATGCTGAGAGGTACCCAGAATTTCTCTGCAACCTCCTCATTCGATTTAACAATTACACTTGTCTTCAATTGGAAGACAAAGGGGGCAACCTGGACTCGGCGCGTGCGGGCGTACACTAATGGAAGTTGTCCAAGCAGTTCATGCTCGCGCAAATCGATTCCGACTTCTTCATGTGCTTCCCGGATTGCTGTTTCTAAGAAGTTTCGGTCGCTTGAGGCTTTGTGGCCGCCGGGGAAAGCTATCTGACCTGACCATGGGTCCCCTACCCGTTCAGTTCTCTTGATCAGAAGGATCGAGCCCCCTCGATCCCTCGGATTGATGATGATTGCGACGGCCGCTTCGGGGTGTCCATTATCCGATTTAGGAACAGGTCCCTCTCTTCGGAGACGCCCCTTGAGAGACTCAATATCAAAGGTACCCGTCGAGCAGCCACCTCTTTACTGCATTAGTGCGTATTCTATTTGAACGGTCTCTCGGCGGGCGGGGCCATTTGGGGACCCCCCACAAGGGGTGGGGACACCCGCCCACCTTGCCTCTATTATTGCCTCGGCGTTCGAACAACAGACATGCGTCTTTCATCCGGAAGCAATTGCGAGTAATCTTCGCCCCAGATCTAATCAGTCAACGGCGAAGAATTCTTTCAGAAAGATCCTGCGACCAGCTGATTTTTCAAACAAACCTAAACGAAAACAACTCAGGTCCGGTTTTCGCATGGCTTTCTATGAAAGCTTAACGGGGGAAGAATTTATCAGTCGACACCAACTCACGCTCCCAATTGCTCTGGAGTTCTTTGATTTGCATAGTGTCGATGACGCATTAGGTCGCATTGAGAGATCCCGTAATGACATCGAACGTTTCATGGTAGAGATGCTGAAGATTAAAGCCGTAAATCCGGATGGCGGAGGCAAAGGCGAGTATCAACGGGCACTCTTCGTCAAAAAGTGGCTAGAAGACCTAGGGTTCAAGGTGACGCGCCATGATGTTCAAGATAAGCGAGTGCCGGAGGGCGTCCGCATAAACTTAACCACAATCCTTGAGGGGCAAGACAAGAGTAGGACTCTCTGGTTGGCCGCACACTTAGACACCGTTCCCGAGGGCGCCCGGGAACTATGGGCAACAGACCCCTATGACCCAGTCATAAAGGACGGCAAAATATTCGGGAGAGGTTCTGAGGATAACGGCCAAGCCATTGGCTCTACTTTGTTCTCCGTGAAGGTGTTGAAGGAACTGGGCCTTAAACCCAGAATCAACCTCGGAGTTGCATACGTGTCCGACGAAGAGTCGGGCAGCAAATACGGCGTCATTCCGCTCATAGAAAAGAACGTGTTCAAACCTACAGATGTAGCAATCGTTCCAGATACGGGAAGTCCGGACGGCTCGCAGATCGAAGTCGCAGAGAAAAGCATACTGTGGTTGAGGATTACCACGAAAGGCCAGCAAGTTCACGGCAGCACCCCCGAAAAAGGGCTTAACGCAAGCAGAATCGGAATGAAACTAGCTCTCCAAATGGACGAACTGTTGCACAAAAAATATGCTGCAACCGACCCATTGTTCGACCCCCCAGTTTCAACTTTCGAACCCACGAAACACGAAGCGAATGTAGATAATGTGAACACTGTCCCAGGCCTCGACGTGCAATACTTTGACTGCCGGGTACTTCCTAAATATCCCCTAAAGGCGGTGATGGAAGACATCGAATCCTTAAAGTCGAAACTGCAAAAAGAAACAGGTGCAACGATTGAGATTTACCAAGTACAACACGAGGATAATACTAATCCAACCCCAACCGACAGCGAAATTGTTCAGAAATTGAAGGCGGCACTCAAGGTGCTGCGCGGCATAGACGCAAAACCTATCGGCATTGGCGGTGGAACCGTGGGACTGTATTTCAGGCGCAAGGGAATCCAAACCGCCGTATGGTCCACACTAGAAGATATGGCCCACCAACCGAATGAATACTGCAAGATCGACAACATCGTCAATGACGCGAAAGTCTTCGTCCATGTCGCGATGAACTGACTAAGTAACTATGACCGCGCACAGGCGCGATTGCAAATCGATGAAGCCACCCCATTTGCAACTCACAGTCAGGATCGCTAAGCCATCCGACTTTCGACTAGTCGCAAAGCTCTGCAGGCGTGCGGCTGGTCCTCGAGACTATGTGCTATCTATTCTAAGGGAGACAATTGAATATGGAGGGCTCTTTCTTGCATGGAACGATTCTGAACTTGTTGGTATGACAAATTTTGAGAAATGCATAGATCGAAGCGGCTGGTTAAGCATGGCACGCACAGACCCAGAGTGGCGCAGAAGCGGCGTTGCGATTTTCCTTCAGAAGCAGATAGCTGCTCACGCCAAGAAAAGAGGGATAACAACCCTCAGGTTGTGGACTTCCTCCAGAAATACGCCTTCAATAAGAGCCATCATGAAGGGCGAATTCAAACAGGTATGTGAAGCCGCCCACATTTCCTACCATTTCAAAACGACCGGTAAGAAGACGGCCATCCCCCCTTGTAGCCGAGTGTCTGAGGCTCAACTTGACACATTTCTAAATTCAGAATACCTATCTCAGATGAATGGATATTTGGCCTACAATTGGCACTTCGTCAAAGCAAACAAACGTCTCCTCAAGATGATACAGCGAAGAGGGGAATTATACACGATGAGAGGGTCGGCGTTTATTCTAACCCAGCCGAGGAAAATCTTCGGCGAGCGTGCAACGAGTTTGAGTCTACTCATCGGCAAAGTAACCGATTCATTTAGGCGCTCTAAAGATGCAGCAAAGGCGCTTGGAGTTCAAGTCATGGGAGCGTATATTCCGTATAACCGATACCTGTTGAGAACAGCTAGGGAACTCGGATTCAGGAGAGAACATTGGGGCCAGCACTGCCTGGTGTTCGAAAGAAACATACCTTAAGCCAAGTTGACTGAAAGATTGTGAGTCGCAATGCCATTGATCAGTTTGCTCACTGATTTTGGGTCGTTAGATCCTTTTGTCGGTGAGATGAAGGCAGTTATTCTTTCAATTTGCCCTGAAACTAGAATAATCGACCTCACACATCAAGTACAGAAGTTCGACGTTCGATTGGGGTCTTTCCTCTTGGCTGGGGCCGCACCCTATTTTCCATCAGGGACGATTCACGTTGGGGTGGTTGACCCTGGTGTGGGGAGCAGTCGTCGTGCAATCGTGGTGCAGTCACGGCGTGTTGTTTATGTCGGCCCGGATAACGGGTTGCTGGTTCCCGCTGCGCAGCGGGAAGGGATCCTTCACGTTTACGAATTAACTAATCGTTCTTTCATGCGGAATGAAATTTCCGCAACATTTCACGGAAGGGATGTTTTCGCTCCAGCTGCCGCGCACTTAGCTTGCGGGAAGATGCCAAGGGAATGTGGGCCTGAGATTTCCGATTATATACGACCGTCCTATTCCCAACCCACGTTCGATGGCAAAACAATTACCTGCGAAGTCTTTCACATTGATGGTTTCGGAAACATCGTGACCAACCTTTCAAATCACATCGAAAGGTTGGGGTTAAAGTTCGAGGATAAGGTTTCGCTCACATTCAAGAAGAAGCGGATTCCAGCACGTTTCGTCCGAACCTATTCAGACCTTAAGAGGAAAGAGTTTGGAATCCTTTTCGGAAGTCATGGGTTCCTTGAAATTGCCTGCCGCGAGGCCAGCGCGGCTGGTAAGGTTCGCGTTAAAATTGGGAGTGTTGTTCATGTCGGTGTCGTTTAGGCTCGTCGCTTAACGCGAGTTCCTTCAATCTTTCATCGCCAAATATGGTCTTGATGTAGGCTGCGACCGAGGCGGGTACGAGTTTCTCCCAGCTTTCGCCGCGGACTACACGTTCGCGTATTTCAGTTGACGAGTACGTTTCCCGGTCGTAGAAGGGTAAAGGTTCGACGCGGAAACCTGCTTCTTTGAAGAGGCGTGAGGTGACAGGTTCGTTTGAGAAAACAACTTCGAAGCGAGGCGTTTGGGAGACGAGGTGTGAAACCCAGAGGTCGTGTACTCGAAGGTCACGGACTGGGATTAGGTAATACTTGGATGGGTCAATCTTAACCTCATCTAAGGCAAGGCGGATCATCGTGACCCGTTCCCCAGCTGTGAAGGGATTGTGTAACGTGTGGCTGAACTGGGCGCTGCCTATCGCTATGATAGCTTCGGACATTTTATTCAGTATATGTTGGACGCAGTGCAGGTGGCCTAAGTGGAAGGGTTGAAAGCGCCCGATCAACAACCCGCGTTCTTTGTCCAAGCTTCAGCTATCCTGGGTTTATTTCGTCCCATGCCTTCAACCGCCTATTAAGAGAACGCTCCCACCCACAGCCGCGTTCGCGAGTCTGTGCTGAGATGGTTGGTCCGGATAGTTCTGAGTCTAATCGTTTAGTGAAACGTGATTTCTACTCTTATTTTCGTTCATTCAGGTTTCCAAAGTGATTCTGCAGAAACTTTTTCGCCGCGAAATACTACACCTTCACGTTCAAGCAACCCGCGCTTGACATAGCCACCTTCAGAAGGTTTTCGCCCAGGCATACCGTAGTTTCCAACCTTCAACGAGGCTGGTACGACTCTGTGACATGGAATGATTAGTGATAGTGGATTAGTGGCCACAGCAGTGCCAACTGCACGAGCATAACGCTTCCCGCCAACCCTCTTCGCTAAGGCACCATATGTTGCCACCTTGCCGCTAGGAATCGCCTGGAGGAGAGAGTAGACCTTTCTCCTGAACTCAGAAACGTTCGACAAATCAAAGGACTTGAGCTGCCCTGTACCTTTCCCAGAATATGCTCCGTAGATCTCTTCGAACATGCTTGGGTCGACCGTACCGCCGGTTTCAATTTGAGACCGCGGAATCCTACCCATAACGGATTCCTCAGCATCATTCTTGCCTCTGTCCGAGAATGCGCACGCCACCAATTGATTCCTCTCATTCATGGCCAAACTGAACCAGACGCCGTCCTTCCGTTGGGACATGATTCGGATCATGCCGCACACACCACTATCCCACCGTATGTGGGGTGTGTAGATAAATTGTGGCCCGGCGATGGATGATTAGTTTCATTAGCCTCTCAGCCTGATTACACAGTCCCATCGGTTTCCCCTGGTATTGATGGGCTTGGGCTCACTGCAAGACCTTGAGTGGATTCAGAAGAGAACGGGCCTAGACCCAGCGCAGAACCATGATTCCCTTACTTTCGTCACAACAACATCCTCCACGATGTGCATGCAGTGCCGCGGCAGCCGCATGCTTTGCGGAAAGACCTCCTGCCCAATTCTGTCAAAAGCGGAATTACTGGTTAAGCATCTTCCGAATCTGAGCAAGTTAGAGATTGACGGGTCGAGCCCGCCTGGTGCTTTTGTTGGCCATGTTGGTTACCCGAGAGTTTACGTTGGCCCATTAATTCCACCCACTAAAGGTGACACGCGTCTTCTTGATACTCCTGAACTTTGGCTCGGAAAAGATATCCAAACGATTATTGATTTCAGGTTCAGTTTGATTCGCGGCAAATCGTTGCTGGATGTCCACGATGCCGTTGACCCTAACTCGTACTTGCTCGACCTACACGACCTAGCGCTTTCATCTGCGTCGGTTGATGTTGATGCGAAGTTTCGTAAGAAACCAAGGATGGCTGTAACTCTAAGTGACGAAACGCAGCCGTTCGGACCGTCGGCGTTGATTGAGAAATTACAAGTCTCGCCGAGCACCGGTGAGCGGCGGCTTGAGGCTGTGTATTATGATGAGGATGAGTTGGCTGTGGATGGCATGTTCGATCTTTACAGGGATGGAATTGAAGTTTCACGGATACAGCGCACGCTAAGCCTCGGCATGTTGGGCGTTCAGAAGCAAAGGAAGATTGTTCCAACCCGCTGGAGCATCACAGCCGTCGACGACACACTCTCAAAACGGTTGCTTCGAGCGGTGAAGAATTATCCCCCCATCGACAAATACCAGGTCTACACCTACCGGTACCTCGATAACGTGTACGAAGTCATAATGTCGCCCAGAAATTGGGAGTACGAGTCAATCGAAGCCTGGTTCCCAGGAACGGCGTGGAACGAAAACGGAACATTGCCCGCAATCATGGGGGACCACGAACCCTACGAGGGGAGGACGACCTACGCCTCTATTGGAGGCTGTTACTACTCCTGCAGGTTGGCCGCGGCTGAAGCACTTGAGAAGGTTCAGCGGCAAGCTGCAGTTCTAGTTCTCCGTGAAGCACGACCGGGCTACATACTTCCCGTCGGCGTTTGGAACGTAAGGGAGAGCGTCCGCGCGGCCCTTAGAACAGCGCCAGCAATATTCGACACCTTTCAACAAGCGCTGCACTACGCCTGTAGCAATTTTATAATCCCGCGAAAAACCTGGATTGGCAATAGTGTGCTCATTCGTAACGAAATGTTCCAGCCTCGCCTCAACCAATACTTTGCTAGTTGAAGTTCGGGTTCTGAGAGATTAGCATAAGAAAGGATACTCTTTTTCCTGAAGTGCTCGTAGTGGACGCATGGAGTCCGCGGGTCGTTGATTGAGATAGCCGGTGATATGCTTGAGGGTGGAGGCCAAATTCTTCGTACCACCATAGCCCTGTCTGCCCTCATGCGGAAGGACGTCAGGATCACGAAGATTCGCAATAACCGGCCTAACCCTGGTTTGCAGGCCCAACATGTCACGGCGGTCCGGGCCGTTGCAGTTGTCGCAGGTGCGAAAACCGAAGGCCTCTTGCCGGGTTCCAGGGAGTTAGTGTTCAGACCCGGTGGCCATGTTGCAGGCCGCTTCAGTTTCAATGTGGGAACTGCCGGCAGCATTCCCTTGATCCTGCAGGCTGTAATGCCCTCGGCCGCCTACGCCCCAGACCAAGTTGAGTTCGAGTTGACCGGCGGTACCGATGTGCCTTGGAGCCCTACCATCGACTACGTTCGGCTAGTCGAGCTTCCGATACTGCAGATAATGGGTTACCGGGCTGCCTTAGCGGTCCATCGACGGGGGCACTACCCGAGGGGGGGTGGCCGCGTTACGATAGTGGTCGACCCGCCAAGGGCCTTGAAGGCTGTTAGGTTGCTCGAACAACGTGGCGGGACAGTTGTGGAGGGCATTAGCCATTGCGTGAAACTTCCCAGCCATGTAGCTGAGAGGCAGGCGGCCGCTGCGAAGGAGAAGTTGGGTGCCAGCGGCGCTCGAGACGTGAGCATAGCCGTAGAATCCTACCCACCAGCCCAAGATCCGCACCTCGCGCCTGGAAGCGGCATAGCGTTAGCCATGAAGTTCGTAAACGGCCTCATTCTCGGCGCCGATAGCATTGGTGAAAGAGGAAAACCAGCTGAACGAGTAGGCCAAGAAGCCGCAAACAGTTTGCTTGCAGAGTTCGATTCAAAGGCCGCCGTTGACTTGCACATGGGCGACATGCTCATCCCATACATGGCAGTCGCCGAAGGACGATCGGAAATACAAGTCTCAGCAATCACGAACCACACATTGACCAACATTAGGGTAGCCGAGATTCTTTCGGGCGTAAAATTTCAGGTTCAAGGATCGCTGCATGAACCTGGAAGAATCAGTGTCGAAGGAATCGGTTTGAGAACATGAAATAGATTGAGCACTACAGCACAGGGATAAACTATTAGGATTACGTGCTGCGACAGCTCGCAAGGTGAATTCACGATGTTGGCGAATGCCCTCCAAGTCATCATTGTGATTTTGCTCGGCATCCTATTCGCGTACCTGTACGGTTTCATTGAACACGGCTACATTCCCCCGGCCGAGCACCTTCGCCTGCGGTTTTTCCACCACTTCGCAAATTACCACATCATCATGTTCGGGTTGTTTTCAGCGCTCCCGTTAGTAGTTATAGTTTTCGAGCCGAACAGACTGGGTGTTCTACTGAGCTTTGGCTTGTGGACTTTCCTACCTGTCGGAGAAGACATTTCCTGGTACCATTTCGCGGGTACTTGGCCTACCCCTGAAGATTGGACCTCATGGGGAGGCGGCTATCACATCAGAAAAAGATGGATACCAAAATGGTACGTCACCAATTTGGTGTTAACGGCCGTGTTCTTCGGACTGGCCATAGCCCTTCCCCTCTTGCAATAGCTTCGCCCAGCAGATGATTCCATTCGAGAAGAGGGGCAAAGTTACACACGAGTGACTACAAATCATCCGCCAAGTCCGGGAAACTGGAGTGAAAATGGTATGTCATCAATTTCGGGTTAACGGTCGTATTTTTTCGGCTTAGCCTTAGCTCTTAACCTAGACCGCTGAACCCTTGGACCAGAACGTCATTCTACTGGTACTTGAAAAAAGAAGAAAAATGCGGGAAACAACCCGCCTTTATCGAAAGACTTAAGCTACGTATTCAGTTGTGTCCCTTGCCTCACGACCTTCTAGCTTCATTTTGACCTTGCGTTTCTTAGCCAACTCAATTCACCTCCAACAATTAACTCAATATAAGGCGCTCTCAGTATTTAACGCGGCTTGGAGAAGAAATCAAAAAGGACGAATGTTCCACATTTCTACCAAGTAGACGCCTATGTCTTATCTCGTGTTGGGTTACTAGCGCCTGCTAGGTTGTGATTGCAGAATCAAGGGTGGCGGGTCTACAGCTGTTTTATGATTTCGGCGTGTGCGTGGCGTGCTGCGCAGCTTGTTATTCGGGCCTTGATCTTGGTCCCTGGCTTTGCGTTTTTTACGAAGACGATGCAGCCATTTACGCGGCCTACTCCTTCGCCTAAGCGTGAGGTTTCTTTGATTTCCAGTTCCACTTCATCGCCCGGCTTCAACTCATGCCAAGTAGCCAATCAGCCACGCCCCTGCGCATGGTGCCACAGGCTTGCACTTGGGTATCAACCTATCCCCAGATTGTGATTCGGGCGGACGACTTTAGGGAAGAATCTGGCAGATAGTGGGAGTAGTGAAAGGGTTGACTAGTTTCGGAGTGCACCTGCCCGGGTTGGATGCGATGGTTTGAATAGTTGATCCAGTAGTTGATACTGGTGGAGTATTCGTAAACGGAAGGTTGGAATCTATGGAACGATCTGGGCCGCCTCCGCGTCTTTTCGGGTTGATTGGCTGGATTATTGTAGCGATAGTTTCCATTGGTGTGACCGTTTATGGGTTGTCAGTTTACTTGGACTGGGTCGTTTTCCAGTCCATGTATGCTTCCAAGGCAGGCCTCGACTGGTTCGCGATAAACTTCTATCACAATAACACCTTCATCGTCGCCGGTGTTCTCGCACTTCTCTTCATCAACCCGGTCCCTAGAAGGAGCCATCTCTTCGAGGGGCTTTCTGCGTTGGGAGGGGCCTTCGCACGTGTAAGAGGGGAGGCACAGGCAGTCTCGCTCGGACCTGGCAGGGTTGCGTGGTTGTTTTGGCAGATAGCCAAGTGGGCTGTCGCTTTCGGGATTATCGCGACGGTGAACGGGATACCGGGCCTTGGCAACCTCACGATGGTGGCCACGATGCTGCAGAGTGGGCTGGGTAACTGGGGCCAGGTCCTGAGGGTCTTTCAGCTCCCGTTGGTTCCCGCTTCCGGAACTGAACTTGTTGCGTTGATGCCTACTATGGAGGTGCAGTATGCCCTCATCTTCGACATCGTCTCTGCGGTCGTATTCGTGGCAGTCCTTAGACTCATTCTGATGCTCGTCCGCGATTTCGCTCGACTCAAGACGAATGCATGGGGGAGAGATCTATTCCTCATTCTCGCCTTAGCTGCGCTGGTGGCGGTCTTCGATGCACCCTACTGGACCATGAACATTGCGACGCCCAACGACTACCTGATCGCTATCACCGTTTTCTTTAGCTTCTTGGCCATCGCGGCTTCTTTTCAGTTCGGAGTCATTCGACGAACAATAGGCATGGCGCGCCGGAAACGATGGATCGTCTACCTCATGGGACTGTTCTTGTTCGCCATACTTATTGTAAACTTGGGTTTCGTGGCAGGCTACTCGCTAAACTGGAACAACAACTGGATTGGCTATGAATGGCAGCCTATGACGATGAAGGAAATTCAGGTCACACGATGGGCCGCAGGTTTAGAAAACGTAACGGCGGAGCCTCTCTCAAGTCTCCCCGCCGGAAACACCAGCACGATCGTATCGCTGGTTCGACAATGGGATCACGATGCATCTTACACGAAAATGAAGAATCAGATAGGCGTCAACTGGATGCAGCTGAGCGATTCGCAAATAATCTACCTTAACGGACACGAATACTGGGTTGCCCCCACAACAATCAACTATCCTGCCGACGACTGGATCAGCCATCACCTCATCTACACTCACGCCGCCAGAATAGTGGTGATCGACAGCCACACGGGCGACTACGTTTCGGTCCAGCAGGCATTCGGCGTTAAGTCGGAACCCTCAATCTACTATGGTGAGAGTCTCGCCGACGACGTCTACGTGCATGTTAGAGGAGTCGAGGAAATAGGAAACGCGTCTTACACCGGAGGGCCTGACTATGTTCTCTCAGGCTGGCAGAGGGCCCTATGGTTCCTCGTGAAAGAAGGTCAAGTCGGCTTCGCCCTCACTCCTCCCCAAGACCAAATCATGATGCTTCATAACCGAGATGTTCATCAGAGAGTCCAAGATTTCCTCATCGATGGGCTGACGACCGACCGTGCAAGCTACCTCGTCACGGACGGAAACCGAATCTACTACCTCGTCCAAGTCTATACGAACTACCCGATTCATTCTGGATTCTCCGGTAGCAGCTACCTCCGATTCTTCGGAGTGGTCTTGGTCGATATAGAAGACGGTCGCATGTACCCCTACGTCATAGCCAAACCGGATGGCTTTCTGGTCGACTTCTATAGACAATACTATTCGTCATGGAAAGCGCCGCCAGATTGGCTCGTCAACCAACTACGCTATCCTGAGGACTTACTCGGAACCCACGACCTGCCAGGACAGCTAGATGTCTCTTTCACATATCATGTGAACGACCCATTCATTTGGAGATCAGGTTCTGACTTCTACGAGCGGCCAGAAGCTACAGAGGTACTTTACGTGCTATTGAGTTCAGGGAATCGAGCTGACTTCGTAGGACTGCAGCTAGTAGAGTATCAGGCATCCCCTGGCCGCAACCTCGCTGGCATGTACATAGCCTATGGCACCGATCAGCTTGGAAGGTTGAACCTTTACAGAATATCCAATTCGACAACCCAACTGATTGGGCCGTCTGCTGCGCTTCAAGCGGTTGAAACCGACGATTATGTACGCCAACAGTTAACGCTGCTGCCGAACTACCGACTTGGAAACATCCTATTGTACCTCATCGGAGACCACCTCTACTACTTCATTCCAGTCTACATCAACACGCAAGTCGAAAACGCCGTCATCACAAAGATGGCCTTCGTCACAGTCGTCGACGCGACAACCGGAGCCAGGGTTGCGGTTGGAGCAGACTCATCCCAAGCATACTACGCCATATCCGGAGGAATTCCCACCATATTGGGATCGGCGGAACGTGAGAAGAAGCTCAACTTGCTATTCACGAACAAAGGATACCCACTAGTCAACCCGAGCAGCATAAGCGCGAACGTGGAGATTCGAATCGCAAACATCACCTACACTGACGAAACCCAATGGGCCTCTGTCAATGCCACGGTCAACAGTTTCATCACCAGCTATGGCCAGAAATACGGCGTGACAGAAGTCTACTATTGGACCGAGCCGAACGGTGACCTTAGCTTCGGCGTGCTCGTCTCTAGTGCCGGGGTTGTGAAACTCTACTACATAACCGTCCAGATCAGGTAGGTGGAAGCATGTCAATGCTGCAGGAGGAATTCGATTTGTGGCTGAGCAGCAAGTACTCAAATCCCTTCTGGGTCGGGCACCATAGATTCGAAAAGAGCGTGACCGGTGAGATTCGAGTGGACAATGGAGTGTTCAGGAGAGAAGAGGCTGCTATACTCTTTCGAATGCTCAGGTCACGCGACCCCTTCACGCGGCTTAACGCGAAATTCGTCATATGGGAGAGAAACCGAAGCCTACTGGTTCTCCTCGTAATTGTCACGGTCATAATGCTCGCATTAGTAATTATAAGAATCCGAGAATGACCCGTCAGGAAGACTGAGCGAACCGAAGTAACGGCTTTCGACCCAACGGCTCTAGGTCGGTTAGGGGTTCTGTTGACTTGTTAACTCGCCGATTTCATTAACTCGTCCGCATCGACCGGGCGTCTTTGAACTGGCAAGGGGGGTTTGAGAACATTGTTGGCGCTAGTTGGTGGCGCTGCCGAAGTCGCTAAGCAGATTGAAGCGTACAATGCTGCGGGCGTAAGCTACCATGTACTGAACACCCAGCCGTGTCTTTACCTTCAGGACGGAAGGAGTGTGTGCGCGCCTGCTTGGTTGTTGATTTCAATATGTGGTGTAGTCTTATGGGGACAACGTGTTACTCGTCTTTGACGGGAGTGAAGAAATATGAGGACCGTCAGGGGGGTTGGGGCGGTGCCTTACTTCTTAGGTCCCTTGTAGGTCAGTACTCTACCCCACAGATCCTTTGTTCCCCAAATCCCCCTACGCAGGGTCTCCAAGTGAACAATCTGGCTGTGGTCAACGAATAAGTTCACCTCAGGGCCGTAGTTCTTGATGTACCAACCGAATACTTCAGGGTCCGCTGCCTCGAACATTACCTTATCCAACCCTAATGCGTCGATTATCTTTGGTGGCACGTCGGTGCGCCAGGTCTTTACATTCTCTGTGATGCCTTCTGATTCAATCATGATCATGTAGGCGCCTGCGTCAAGGAAACGTTTCGCTTCCGAGATTGCCCAGGCTGGGTCCTTCGTTCCCTCAGCCTCGAGTTCTGCGATTGATGTGGCCCCGCCGGAACCGAACTGAATTCCCACCTCAGGCTTCGGCTTCAACCCGGCCTTCTTCACTAGCTCCACAAGTTGAACCCAATCGTCGACGGGTAGTGTGATGAAACCGCTGGAGATTTCGATAATGTCGAAGCCCACATCCTTACATTCCTTCACGTAGTGTTCCACGGCCTCAGGGCCCTGCGTCAGAACGTACTCAATCCACCCACCTGTCGAGACCAGCACGTTGTACCGGTGCGCCGTGTCGATAATCTCCTTGAGCACGTCCCGTTTCATGAGGCTGAATGATCCGGCTGCGAACTTCAGGGCGTCCACGTACTCACCCATTGTTTCCAAAACATCTTCGAGGTACCGCTTCCCCATCACGGTATAGTAGGGGCCGCGAATCTCAGTAACTCCTTTTGTTCGGGGCTTTCCAGGCCGTTCGTTCATTCTGATAAAGGAAAACGCTTTGCTACTCAACGATTTGTCCCTCGTTTGGGGTCAGGAATATTTGCGAGCAGCTTCGTGAGATCTGTGACATATAGGTCTTCCATTTGATGCACACAATCTACGATTTGTTTTCGCAGATTCTTGTCAACATAACGAGCGCTTAGGCTGTCAAATTTCTCCACCGCTCTCTCCCAGCGCATGGGGCGCGTGAAGAAGCCCTCGTAGTCCCGTTTCTCCTTCTCCACGATCCGCCCACCTTTCAGATGAACTATCAGGTGGGATGGCATTTCATTCGGAAATCTTTGACTGTAATCCTCTCTGGGCCTGACGGCGATTTTCTGCAGAAGATTCTGAACATCGCTTCTGGTGATTCTGTCGGGATAATATTGTTCAGGCATTACGGTTCCATCTAGAGTTGCTACGGCGACAATGTATGGGAGGCTATGGTCGGCCTCTTCCTTCGTTCGCACATGCTTCTTCTCCCCCTCCTCCCCCCCGCCAATTATGTTGTAGGCTACGTCGAAGACCTCTATCTCGAGCTTCTCAATCTCCTCCGGCTTGAAGCCCTGTTCTTTCTTAAGCTCTAAGATGCCTTCAATCGAAGATTGGGAATGAACCTCGGCATTGTACTTCTTCAGTATGGTTCGTGTAACTCGTTCTAGATTCTCCTTCGACCAGTCAATATCGAATTTTCCCGCAATCGATTCCATGAAGCCTTTGTTTCCCTCAAAAACCTCAGGCGGCCCAGTGATGCCCCGCATGGCCAAGAATCCAGCGTGGGTGGCGCCGAAGCCGGTAAAGGGGTAGGCTAACCCTTTCCAGTGTGAAAGTTTCCCTGTGCGCGTTACCCTAAGCGCATTGAGCGCCGTGCCGCTGATTGCGATCGCATTCGCCGTCTTCTCAACATCTAAGCCCAAGGCTTTGGAGACTCCTGCGGCTGCGGCGTAGGATCCCTGTGTTGTGTGGTCGAAGCCTTTGCTTCGGACTGGGGCTACGTCGCTGAGGCGGCATTGCACTTGGTAGGATACAGCTAGTGCGAGCAGGAAATCGCTTCCCTTCGCTTTCGCGTATTCTGACGCGGCTAGCACGGCGCCAACGTTATCGTTCGGATGGCAGGTCTCCCCCTTGGCTAGGTAGCTGTCGTTGAAGTCCAAATAGCGGATTAATGCTCCATTGTATAGTGCGGCGAGGTCTGGGGCCGTCTTTCCTCCGCCAATAAGTGTGCAGTGCGGTTTCCCACCAAAATCATCAAGCTGCGCTTGGAGCATTCGGATTGGTTCGCCTTCGAGGGCGCCTATTGCACAACCGAGCGCGTCCAGCACTCGAATTTTTAGCTCCTGCTTGGCCGCAGGGGACAATACTTGGAAAGTGGTTCCAACTACGAACTGGGCAAGTTCGTGGACGAGGGTTCTCTGTTCTGGCAAGTTTCGGGTCGCCAACAGTTATTTGCCCTCATCTATGTTTGTTACTTTTCGGTTGGGCGGTGTATAACATATGCTAGGCATCAATTCTGCGCGTTCGCTTTGACTTCAACGGTGGTCTGAACAGGCCTTACTGGTTTGCTATGTCTTGCCGCACGTTTTCTCATGCTCTGTTAGGCAGGCTTCGCACATAGTGTTTCCGCAGCTCTTGCACATTTTGAGCGGGCCTTCTAGTGGTTGGCCGCAGAAGCCACAATAACTACCCGAGAACAAATCGCAACTCCTTCGAAAATCAACGGTTATGATTTAGGCCTAATAACCTGCCTTTTAGTCGCGGCAAAAACAGCTGAGGTCGATTTTTCGTGTTCTAAACCCCCTGTCTGTTAGGAAACAGGCCATTTGTTGCCTTCGTTTGGCACCGTTTGGCACCACCCCTTGATGGGTGGATCCACCCTAGCCTATGCCTCTAGAACGCAACAGAACCGTTGCCAAGGGCCTGTGGAGAATTGAGGGGTTGAGTTGATTAGGGTCTGGTTTTTCGGCTCACCCAAAGAATCGAATCGTCCCGCATATTTCTTATCTCCAAGATTCTATGAAACGGGATCAATGATTCTTCACCCGCAGAATCTTCCTGTATTGTAAAATAGGATTTGCCAAGGGTTCGAATATTGGATGCGTTAACTTGTTTCGTGTCGCCTGGCGCGCCCCTGTGGCGGTATGTGATGACGTAATCCTCAGGGTTCTCTTTCTCGTCCCAGCGCAGCCTGTTGAGAATATTCCTGAGAGGGTGAACCATAGGCCACGTTCAGCTTTACGTATGGCTAGCTTAGGTGTTGGTGTTGTAGATATTGGTCTCGAAATTGGTTGCTGTCAAGTCAGCTTAAAGCCCCCACTGGCGCAGGGGTTGTTGGGATTCGAAAACGTTGGCTAGCCAGAAACTTCTTGATATGTTGAACAAAGCAATTGCTGGGGAGCTTCAAGCCATAATTCAGTACATGTGGCAGCATATCCAGTGGAAAGGAATTGAGCACTACGCGGTCAGCAAGGGATTCGAGGAGACCGCGATGGACGAAATGAAGCATGCCGAGAAGATTGCGGAGAGGCTCTGGTACTTGGGAGCAAAGCCAACAATCCAACCCGCCCCCATCTTCGTTGGAAACACCCTCGAAGAAATGATTCAATCCGACGTCAAAGCAGAGCTAGAAACAATTGTGCTGTACAAGGAAATCATGGAACAGGCACAAAAAGAAGGCGACGTGGCCACAAAAGAGATCTTTGAAGAGATAGAAGAGGACGAAGAAGAACACCACGACTTCTTCTCAAGCCTCCTAGAAAAATAAAGCGCTACTTTTCCCGGCAAGCTACCTCTTGAGGTTCCTCCAAACCGGTTCCCGCAAAGTTTGTCTTGGGACGTCATCGACGATAACCCAACTAGTTTTCGCGTCGCGAGAGTTCAATGGCGTCTGAAGAACGCAGCTATCTCTTCGCTGGCGTCAAGGTTCCGGCTAGTTTTGCCGATTATTCTTTCTGGCAAGTATTGCCAGCCTCCAGGCCACGTATGGCCGCCACCTTCGATAACGTACATGATTACCTCCGTATTGCCCGGGCACTGGGTGAAATTCTCAACGCGGACACGGGTTGAGTCCTCGCTTCGAATTGGTAAATGTTGGATAGTTGGAGTGAGGGCGCAACCATTCAACTGGGCCCACTTAACCGCCGAGTTATGGGCCGACAATATTTCTCTCCTAGCACCCGCTCTGACACGCCCTCCATCAAATGGCACGAGTGGGTCATTTGTCCCATGAATCATCATAACCGAGACGGGTTTGCTTATCACCCGAGTTTCGGCTAGTGACGCTTGCATTGTGGCAGCAACCGTGGCGATCGCACTTATCCTCTCGGGGAATTCGATTGCCAGCCGTTGCGAGAAGAAACCGCCGTTCGAAATGCCAACCGCGTAAACCTTGCTCGGATCGATCGCATTCGTATTAGTTAGCCGTTCGATAAGTACCGAGATGAAGGCGAGGTCGTCAACGCCCTTAGGGCCTGTGTCGGGCGTGTCGGTCCAATGCCTACCATAACCATCAGCGTACGCGACCACAAAACCGTCCCGGTCGGCGATATGGTTGAAACGGGTCAAGATAGGCATGCCTTTTGCTCTTCCGCCTCCCCCGTGAAATGCAAGAAGCAGACTGTGGGGCTGAGTATTGTCGGGGCAGTGTACCAAGTAGGTTCTCCGAATATCTCCGACAAGGAGAGAATCAGCAAAGTCCATGAATTGTCTGGAACCCTTCACGTGTAACCCCATCCGAGGTGCCACAAATGAAGAAATACTTACCGCAAGCTTTTCTTCGAGAGGCCCACCTAGAACCGAGATGGCCTTGTATCCTGAATCTTCCCGTCGCAATTGCCCCAAATGCGCCCGTTGCGGCGGATGCACGCAATGGTCAAACGGTAGATGGTTCTGCCTCTTCTGTAGAATCTACTACTGAGCGTTGGTTTGGTGTTCGGTTCTGTTGGGTTGGGATGTGTTTTGCATCAACCTTTGGGTGTGACTAGGTTTGGGAGTTGCAATACCTTATTAGTCCGCTTGCGGGGGGTTTCCCGAACTGGTGTTTCTAATTGAGTGAATACTACCTTCCAGGCGCGACAACCGTCGGCATCGTCTGCAAAGACGGCGTAATATTGGCGGCCGAACGGCGCGTCACATACGGATATTTCGTTATGAGTAAAAGCGGTAAGAAGGTCTTCAAGATCGCTGACAAGATTGGTGCAGCATGCGCCGGCATCGTTGCCGACATGCAAATTCTAACACGCGAGGTAGGCGCCTACCTGAACCTCTACACTTACGAACGTGAACAAAGCGTCATGGTCCATACGGCCGCTAAGCTGATGGGTAGCATGCTCTTCGAGCGACGCTACTTCCCCTACATAACGCAAACAATCGTTGGCGGAATCGACGAGGGCGGAGCTAGGTTGTTCGTTCTCGACCCGTTGGGCTCAGTAATCGAGGACAAGTTTACGGCGGTGGGCTCAGGGTCGGAGATTGCCATGGGCCTTCTTGAAACCGAATTCAAGGAGGGCATGTCCATTGAAGAAGGGAAGGGCCTCGCACGGAAGGCTGTGAAGGCTGCGTCGGCGAGGGATATAGGTAGCGGTGAAGGCCTCGACATGCTCGTAATAACCAATACCGGCATCCGCGAAGAACAAGAACTACCCGCCAAGTAACCACCTCGCATCCTAAGTTCACGGGAAGCCTCTTCGCAAACGGCTAGCGAGCTCTATGCTTTCGAAGAGCGACGTCGAAAGAATCCAAGCCGAGTTGCTTTCCTACGATAAGGCGAGAGAAAAACTTCAAACATTAACTCGAAACGCGACGAGGCTATGCAGTTGGGCGATAGTTCAAGTCCATCGCGGAAAGCTCGGTGAAGCCACCAAAACCCTCAACGAAGCAAAACGCTCACTCGACGAACTCCAAAACCTCCTCACAGCCCACACTGAACTACCGCAGTTCGGGCAAGTTCTCGTGGCCTTCCAAGAGTATGCGGAAGCCAAGCTTCTCTTTCATTTGAAAAAGAACGGCACCATAGCCTCCATGCACGAAGTTGGGACTAGCAGCACAGCCTACCTTCTTGGCATGTTAGATTTCCTCGGCGAAATGCGGCGAATGATCCTAGACGCGCTCAGGCACGGGAACGCGGACCTAGCGCAGAACCTACTCACGAAAATGGAGGGTTTATACGAGGAACTCATGTCCCTCGACCGAACATCCATCCTCCCGAACTTTCGAAGAAAACTCGACGCGTCCCGCAGGATATTGGAGGCTACACGCGGCGATGTCGCGACTGACCTGCGGCGGATTTCCTTGGAAAAGGCACTGCGCAACGTAGAACGCAAGCTTGCTTCTGGTGGCAAGGCCACCAAACGCGGTTGAAATGCCAGTTCGTATTTCAAACAGAATCTCTCCCCGCGCAGCCATCGCCCTTCAGAAGAAACTCGCGCCACTCGTCAGCGAGGCCAGCGACCTCCCGGAGAGAGTTACCCGCTTGGTGGGTTGTGATGCCGCCTATTTCAATGGAACGACCGTGTCGGCGGCTACCCTGGTTGACTACGATGGCCTAGAACTTCTCGCAACCAAATCCCTCAAAGAACGGACCAGGTTCCCCTACATTCCAGGTCTGCTAGCGTTTAGGGAGGGGCCGGCTGTCCTACGGGCGATTCGCGCGTTGAGGGCTAAGTCGTACGTTTGTCTGGTTGACGCGCATGGGTTAGCTCATCCCCGAAAATTCGGTTTAGCCTGCCTTGTGGGCGTGGCTTTGAACCGGCCTACGATTGGTGTGGCGAAGAGCCTGCTTTATGGTTGGGTTCAGGGTAGGGAGGTGGTGGATAGGGATGGTTATCCTATTGCTCAGCTTGTACAATTACCCCAGAGTGGGAAAACAATCTATGTTAGTGTTGGACACAAAGTATCCCTAAAGGATGCTGTGGAAATTGTTAAGCACTGCCTCACACCTCGCGGCCCCGCACCCATCAACTTCGCCCACGATGAGGTGAGTAAGCAAAGATGGCACTTCAAGAAATCAAACCCAGCCTCCTGATTACGCTCTACAAGCTGATTGAGGTGGGCGCTTACCCGGACGAAGTCATATTCACGACAACGGAGCTGGCAAAACTTCTTGGCGCGTCCCAGCAAACAGCCTCCCGGCATTTGATTGAGCTTGAAAAGATGGGGTTGATTCACCGCGTCCGACTGGGCAGGCGGGAATCGATTAAGATTACTGCTGGCGGCGTAAAACATCTCGACAATATGTTCCTCACCTTGAAACGGGCTTTCGAGATGAAGAAAACCGAAATCGTATTCGAAGGCGTCGTTTTTTCCGGTTTAGGCGAAGGAGCCTATTACATGAACCAGGAAGGTTATGTGAAACAGTTCATAGAGAAGCTGGGTTTTGAACCATACCCTGGAACGCTGAACCTTCGAGTGCGGAAAGAGGACCAAGAAGAGGTGCGTATGCTTGAGGCTTCACCATTCGTACTCATTGAAGGTTTCACCGACGGGAAGCGCAGTTTCGGTCCAGCAAAATGTTTCCACGGAAAAGCCGCCGACAAAATAGATTGCGCGCTAATCTCCCCCGTTAGAACCCATTATTCAGGCGATGTGGTTGAACTCATCGCACCCGAATACTTGCGAAAGGCATTGCACGTAAAAGACGGCGACCCAGTCAAAATCAGGGCGTTTACCTCAGTTCCGCGAACAGCTTCTACCTGACTTCAACGTACTCTTATTGGAAACGATGGACCTCTTCGAACCCGAATGTATTGGCCAGCATACACATTCGATGAGTAAATGTCATCACCCGTACACCATAGGCGCTAAGGTTGAACGTCAAGGCATTGCGTGCACAGGATGGGGACATGGTCAAGGTCAGCGCGTTTACGTCAGTCCCTAAGAGATTTGCTAGCTGAGCTCAATTCGTGAAGAGATTCCTCTTAGGCGGCGAATGTATTCACCGGGATACACATTCAAGGGATTTTTGGCGGACAGCCCAACACGCTAAGAGGTTATTGTGTCCAGAATCAGGCTAGAGTCGATTGAAGCCGACAAGCTCTTACTACCGAAGTTCTTCAGACAGCTTCCTTCTGAGCGATGTTGAACTCGCATATTTCTCGTGGTCGAACTTGGAAAGTTTCACTATCTGAACTTTCAGGTTGCGCTTTTCAATGATCTCGCGTACTGTCTTCTCCAGGTTTTCCTGGTCATACCCGAAGGCAACTATGTCTGGCATGACCTCCGTCAAGACTTGCTCAAAACCGAACCCCACGTCCTCGTACCCTAAGATCGCCTTATCAACGGGCTTCAGGCCTTCGACCAGCGCCTGTCTATCCTTTTCCGGAAACAGGGGTTTGCGGCCCTTCAACATCTCAACCGTAATGTCCGTCGCAACAACGGCGACCAACAGGTCGCCAAGGGACTTGGCTTCGTTAAGGGCCGCTAAGTGGCCCAGGTGAAGCACATCGTAAACACCACCAGCAAGAACTACCTTGATTTGGCCGCGGCCCTTCTCTGTCAACGAATAGCGGAGTTCGCCGTTGTTATGCTTCGCCAAAGACCCTAGGATGAGGAGATCTTGAAGCTTAGTTGCATCAGCCGATGTTTCGAACTCTTCTTGGGTGAAGGGTCCATGCCTGAGCTGCAAGAGGTAGGCCATTTTGATGCACTCCTTCAGACTCTCTGAGTTCATCATGTCACAGCCGCCACGAGTATCTTCACGGTTGAAACAAACCCTTGACTAAAGGGCTTATTGGGTTTCTTAGTCAATTGTCTTGGTGAGGTTTAGGAATTTCAATGCGTCGAGTAGGCCTTCAGCATATGCGATTGATGCCAGAGATGTTGTAGGTTTACCGTTGTCGAAGTAGAATCGTGCGTCCTGCAAGTAGCGATGTATGGCGTCTGAGACCTTCATGATGCTAGCTTCTCCGACCATCTTGCTTTCTTTCAGTGGGCTATGTTGCCGGAGAGCCTTCTCTAGGGTTGTGATGTATCTGAGTGCGCGTTCCGAAGGGTCTTCGCTCATGTTGCTCATGCTTTTCCAGCCACCAGTTCTTTGCGAGCGCCGCAGAAAAGTTCGAGGGCTTCTACTTCAACAAAATGGAGTTGACCTGGGAATATGATGGCATACGGTGGCTGCCCGAAGTCGATCTGGATTAGTTCTGAGACGGTGCCGGCCTTGACCTGCATGTCTGGTGCTTCGAGACGGGACATTCCCACAACCAACGTTTCAGGTACTATTGCGGTTTCTGATTTTCGCTTTGAGACGGCGAGGAGTTGTTTCAAGCCTTCGGGGATGCTTATGTGGCGCTTGTTTTCAACATCCACTTCCAAGAGTACAAGCGAATGAAGCCCTGAAGATAAGTTGCGTCTTATGGCTAGGTAGACGCTTTCAGGAAATTCCCCCTGCCAAGAAGCAGGGATTGTTGCAGTTCTCCCAAACTTGTACGATTGCAACCCTGTTACACCTGCCGCCGCTGACCCAACCGACGCCGCGTTGATTACGCTGGTTCGAATCCCAGCCTTGTGGACGCGTAGCCGGAGGTCTACATGTGTGGTCGCAATCATAGGGTCCCCTGGAACCAGGAACCCAACCTTTTCAGCTTTAGCCCTGGGCAGTATCACCTGCTCGGCCCTTTCTTCAACCTCAAGGCGCGAGAGTACCTGCACAGGTTTGCCAACGATCTTCTTCAGGTTCTCTAGGTTTAGGCCAGGCATTACACTGGTATAGAATTCCGCAAAGAGATGGGCGCACGATTTCGCCTCCGATTGGCCTCGAAGTGACATGCCATATTCGTCATGAAGCCCCAAACCGATGAAGACTAACTCCGCCAACACAAACCCCTCTGAGCTGGTCATTATGCGAACGAGGGCACTGTTAACTTGTCGGCCTCATTGCTTTCAGCGACCTCTCATGCCTAAAAGAGGATGAAAGTTTAGGCTAAGTTATGCGGGCTGTCAAGACAGTTCAACAACACTACAAACTCAACCCTGAGATTCTACGAATGCTTGACGAGTTCCGCCAGATGATGAACACCTGCACACGGATCGGTTTGGCTGAGAATGTTACGAGCCTCAAGGCTTTGTCCCTGAAAGCATACAGGCAACTCGCAACCTACGACGCGATGAGCTACTACAAGTTATGCGCCATCAGCAGTGCGACCGGCATCCTGCGAAATTATCGGAGGACCGCTCGACATGGAGAGAATCCAACAACCCCTTATGTTCGGCGTTTGAGGTTGACCACATGCTACGGATTCAAAATTAAGGATGGCTGCTTGCTGCTCCCGTATCATCCCAGGAAAGCAATCGGAATCCCTCTAACACCCCATGTTCAAGCAACCATTCGAAAGCACCCGGTTCGTTCGGTCACGTTGACCAAGGATAAGTTATCGCTGACATATGCGAAGCAGGTCGCGGAGGTCAAGCCGAATGGCTTCATCGGCATCGATAGGAACCTAAACAATGTCACGTTGGCCGGCACGGACGGTTCGATCATGAAACATGACCTCTCCGACGCGACGCGGGTAAAGGCTACTTACCGTCAGGTTCGCTCCCGTATGAGGAGGAACGATGTACGCATCCGCCGCGAAATCACGGGCAAGTATGGCTGGAAGCAACAGGAGAAGGTGAATCGAATTCTCCATCAAGCATCCAAAATGATCGTGCAACAAGCCAAGCAGGGGGGCTTCGGCATCGTGATGGAGCAGCTCACGGGCCTTCGGAAGCTGTATCAACGTGGAAACGGCCAAGGAGGATGGTATCGCGGCCGGATGAACTCTTGGTCGTATGCGGAGTTACAACGTCAAATCGAGTATAAAGCCCGCTGGGAAGGTTTACCGGTTATCTATGTTCATCCGCATGGGACAACAGCGAAGTGTTCGATATGTGGGTCTCGCATGGCGAGAATACCCGAAGAGAACCGAACGCTGAAATGTCCGTCGTGCCGGGTGAGCGTAGACCGCGACGTAAATGCCGCCAGAAACATTCTGGAGAGAGGCGTGAGGTTCGCGCCAATCGCGCTTCCAGTTGAAGCGATGGTACAGGAACCCTCCAGCAAGGTAATCCTGAAAGTCGATGGAAGCGAGTTAACGAGTTGAAGCCCATGAGCCAACAAGTTAACAGAACCCGAACAAGGCTTTAATTCGTGGGGAAACTTTCTGAAGCTTCCGGGTGGGTCCGTAGCTCAGCCAGGTAGAGCGGCGGATTGGGCATGTGTTTGCCAGGCCGAAGCTCTTAACAGCCTGAGGGAGACCCGAAGGTCGAGAACCACAACAGTGGCCGACAAGGTTCAAATCCCTCCGGACCCGCCACTCCAACGGTTCCAGACCAGGGTCTGGCAAATATCGAAAAGGCAGCCTCTCAGACTAACGCCGTTTACATATGCAGTGTGCGTGCACCGCTATTAGTGGAGTTCAAATCTGAATGCCCGCACATTGTGTCCCCCACAACTTCCAGAAAAGCTAGCAAGCTAAGAGTTCAATTTGTGATGCCCGCACGGCTATACCACACACACAAAGTGTGACTATTACGGCCCTGTCTCGGTTTCAGGTGACTCACAACTTCAGAATATCTTGAAAAGGCCTCCAAGATCCCCATGGTTGTCCAAGTACTGGAACAGAGCTGCTACTCGAGGGATGATCAGAACCTCGATTATTGTGGATACACCTGCCACGTATAGAACCAGCGAGTTCATGTTTTGGATGACCTCCTCCAAGCCGTGCCACTCGGATGCCCACTCAGACGATCCGTATCCGGCCAAGATTACAAGACCTACGGTTCCCATCGCCAGTATCAAGTAGAACCACAAGACCTCATCTTTGATTTTCTCGGCGAGGATCTTGAGATAACTATTGAGTTTCAGATGTGTTCCGGTTCGCAATACTAAGAGCCAATACGCCGCAAGGAATAGTATTGAGGGCAACAAGTAGGAGAACGCTGACGAAGCGGCCTCTTTGCCGAGGAAAATCGAAGCCAACTCAGGTGCTGTGAAATACACCGCGAACATGCCTCCTCGCAACAATGCAAAGTAAGTTACGAACGTTAGAACCGACTGCCTTTTCACAAACGCCCTGTATCTTGTAGGGTTCTCGCGCCAATCCTCGAGAATTTGAGGGATTTTGACCATGCAGATTACGTAGGTTATCGCGATTGTGCAAGCAACTGGGAACATGGCCACTTTTGGATCGATCCTGATTGGGCTGGTCATCGCGATCAGGAGGAAGAATCCCGGCAATAGTAGCCAGACGTCCGGAAGCATCGCAAAGAAGACCATTTCGACGAAACGCTCCGTGTATTCCTTCTCGAGTATTCTGGCCATGCTGAGCGCAAGGACGATTACGAAAATACCGTTAACCAGTATGAAGCTGACGCCGAAAAGCGCGATGTATCCAAACATTGTCCCGTTCACACCGGTAATCAGCTCTACCGGAACAGATTGGGCGACTATCCATGCCCCTACAAGAGCAAGTGTGGCCCGCATTTCGAGAATGGAAACGTGTTTCTTGGAAAGCACCGATAGAAGATGAGCCAGGAAAATCAAGGGCATTAGATGATAGAGAATCGAGAATGACATCACCATCTGTGGCGGCGTGCCCAGTTGGTATTCATTAGGCCCGGAATTCACGGTAAGTCTAGGGAATGATAGCCACAAGATCCCTGTCGTGATTGGTTTCCAAGTTTCTTTGATGAACAACGATTCTCCAGGCATCAGCGTAGCGTTAATGCCAGTGTAGCTCGAGGAAGGTAGTGGTGATGGGAAACGGCTCCCAACCGCAGGTCCTAGATACGTCAGCGGCTCTCCGCCGACGGTTATCAGCAGGGACGCTTCTGGGTTGTCTACCCCAGCCCCTGATGGGTTCAATGCCATATGAACGATCGTGGGTGCGGATCCCCGATTGGTCACATTAACGCGGAATGATACGGGTGTTCCGAGTTCAATGATAACGACGGGTGAATAATCGCAGTAGTACTCCACTTTCGCTCCTTGAGACAGGTCGTGAAGACGCACCGTGGTTCCGGTATTAGCGTCCGCACGGACCTCAATGGTTACTGTGAGAAATGCGGCAATCACGATCGCTATCACTACGAAGGTCAGCCATTGATGGCGTCTATCTACGGACGTGGCGGCAGGCGAGGTTGTCACTGTTTGAGCCATCCCAGGTGCTCAGGATTGTTGCACAATCTGTAGGCTTGCTCCATAGACCTCTGGCTCCCGGTGTTGCTGCGTTACGCGCTCCTTATTCAGAGAACCAGTAAAGCCAGGATCCTTTGCAGTTTTGCTACGCGCGATTTTTTGTAGCTGCCCATTGTTAACAGGAGGTCTAGCTCATCAAACCGTGATTCCGAATCAACTTGCCTGGATCTCAACTCCTTCACGTCCATCTACCTCCTGTTAGCAAGGTTCCGCCTTGGCTAAGAAGGGGCTCTGAGACAAGAAGCCGATTACAAAACAGTCTCAGATTCTATGAGAGGCAACGATCTCACTGAATCATCTGACTGACTTGGCAGAGATTCAACCGCGAGTCGCAATGAAAGAAGTTATTTACGAAAAAGACAGACTCCTATAACATAGACGGGCTTCACATAATGACGGGCCGGTAGCATACTGCTTGACCAATCATACTTCGCTGACCATGGAAGACGAAGTTGAGCTGTACCGTTGGCTTTGCAAATACTTCAAGTTGACAGAGATTCAGTGCCTCACAATCATGTTAGTTTTAGCGAAATCAAGCAGGAATGTGTATCAGGTCCACCAAGACTTGAAGGAAGCTATGGAACTAGGAGATAAAGGAGCTGGGGCGTTGATCCTCAAACTTGGCGGCAAAATACCAAAAGAGCCCCCAGTCTATGCTTCGGTACACAACTGGCTCACTGGTCCTTTTGTTCGCTACGGTTTTGTCTCCATTGAGAAGCAGGTCTCGAAGAAGGAAGTAGCGATCGGCTACCGTGACATAGTCCAACCCTCCAACGGGATTTCTTCGCTTGTTCAATCATACGAAAGAAGTCACAAGTTGCAGGAAGGGGCGGACACACTTTGCCATGCGATTGTGACGGACAAAGAAATACCGCGAGTTTTCTTAGCCCAAAATCCGAGCCACCCCATTGAATTTAAGAAAACGCTGTATCAGATGCCCATGAGGTATTGGGCCAAGGGAGACGGGAAACTGGTGTACCAATTCGAACAACAAGCTGCTGAAGCAGCTGTTGAAGAGGTGAGTGAGGGGCGCATAAAGTGGAGCGCTTACCACGAAATGGCAGGCAGCCCGCTGAAGCACATTTGGGCAAACGGAAGAATTACTGTTCATAGAGTATGGGCTGGGCTCGTTAAAGAAAAGAATCGATTGAAACCGCACTCACCTTTCGCGGGACAGTGGTTTGACATGGATCAGGTGAAGACGAACCCGAAAATAGACCCGGAAGCAAGAGATTGGTTGTCCCGAATTTGAAATCACTAAACTCGGCGACATGGGTGTGGAACAACGGCAAATATCAACCGTACAGATACAGAAGAAAAGCGATGAGAATTCGTAGGATCAAGTTTGTCGTACTTGATGGGGACGGAGTCATCTACGACTTACCCATAAAGCAGGAAGATAGTCCGAAGGTTGCAGCAAGCACTTGGAATGTCTTGTTCAGCAGGCTCGGAATCTACGAGGAGCATGAACGTCTCAAAAGGAAATTCATAGCGGGAGAGTTCAAGTCATACGTCGAATGGACAAACGCCGCCTGCAAAGTGCTCAAAGATTTCGGTCTCAAGAAGAAGATTTTCGAAGACGTCATGGAAACTCGTCAGATTGCGGCCGGAGTTTCAGAAACAGTGAGTGAACTCCGCAAACACGGCATCATTGTCGCTACAATAAGCGGTAGTTTCGAAGGTCTGTCTCAACGAGCCAAGAGTACTCTTCCACTGGACGCATATGCCGGACACTGCAGGCTCATATTTGATCGCAAGGGTTCACTGAGTGATTGGAGATTAAGAAGGTGTGACTACGAGGACAAAGTGTCCGTCATGCGCAGAATGGGCAGGAAATTCGGAGTCGGAGTGGATGAATGCTCATTCGTCGGACATGAGGTGAATGATATTCCCGCACTCAAAGCAAGTGGCCTAGGGATAGCGCTGAACGCCCACAAAGAGAAGGTGAGAAGAGCAGCGGATATTTCTGTCAAAGGAGACGTGACAGCCATCCTAAAGCTGATTCTAGTAGCGCAGGCCCCTGAACTTGAACCTGTAACTGCGCCACTAGAACTGAGTCTGTAACTGTTCTCGAAGTGTGCTTGTTTTTGGTTCGGGGAACTACTCATGATCTATTGCGTACCCGAAGCGTTCAACACGACCGCAACTGGAAAGTTCTAAATGCTCTCTCGGATAAACGGACAGACTGTCCGCGGGTCCGCCGCACTATCGGTTCCAGACCAGGGTCTGGCAATTTCCAAAAAATCGTATGGTAGAAGATCAATGACAACAGTTCGCGCGCAGGCGCGCGACTACAACTCAGATTTCGTCGTTCGCACTACCGTAACCCACCAGGGCGACTTGAAAAGAACCTTTGACTCCTCGGCGTGAAGTTACACTTGGTCCACAACTTTTATGCGGCCTCTAGCCTGGCCAAGCAACTCACGGGCAAGCCGCTCTAGAACCACATCTTGTTTCCATGGATATCTCTCCACATGGACGAGAGCTCCCTGCCTGGTTGTCTGGAGAATACAAACGGCGTTGTCGCTTTTCATCGAATATTTCGCTGCCTTAGTGTATTCCTTCAGAAGCTTATGGGACCTGGAATAGCAAAGAACCGAGCCAGTTTCAAGTCTGGTTCGAAATGCTAGATCCTTGTGCTTCTTCGTATAGGACCAAAGCTTGTCAACCGATTTAGCGAAGATGGCTCGTTCTCCATCAGTCTGTTCTAGCAATATCGCAATTCCATCTATGAACCCTGTGGCGCCATTCTTCTCAAGAATTTCTACTAGTGACTGCATCGTCTTGGGCATTTTCTGTCTTGGTTTAGGAGTCGGCGTCGAGCGTACGCCGAGGACATGATGATAATAGTCTTGGATTGGACCTGTAACGTCTGGAAAAATTATGACATTGTTACTGGCTCTGATTCGTTCGGTAAGGAGTTGGTTATCTAAAAACAGACCGAACCAATCTAATTCCTCAGTGGCAAATGCTTCTAGATCTTGTACTGCTATCCTTCGTTCAAGATAACTTACGAACTCCCCCACCCCGTTGACCAATTCAACTATCACTTGTAAGTCAAGGTCGAAGACTGACCACGCAGCCTCGTTTCCGCTTACGATTCCGGCCCTAGATAGCCAAGACATGTTTGTTGTGAAGGCGGTCAACGAGTCTAACGTCACGGAGATAAGATACATGCGTATTATGTTCTTACTTCTGAGACGCACATCGCCCTTAGGACTCTCGAAGTAGACTTCTTCCGAAGATCGAATATACCGCGCCGCTCGCGCGTTTTGTTTTTGAGCGTCATCAACCAATCGTTTCAACTGGTCAATTGCACTTCGTGATCCTCTTCGAGCTGCCGTGGACATCGAGCCAGCTTTCGCTTCAATCAGAAACGCGGTTCTATCCACCAACACAAGCCCGTCAAGTTCGAAGTCTCGAACACCTTGCCCGTCATCATAAGAGTAATGCAGGTTCACCCACGCGTCGGCGTGGCGCGTAGTTGATTTGATCAGGGCTACTGCGTGGTTTTCTAAGTAATCCGATCTGTGACTTTCGTAGCGCCTCCATAGCCCATCATTCTGTTCTAGTATGTTTTCAATAGCTGCTCTGAACCTAAAAATCGATTGTCCTACCAAGTGTACTAACCATAATTCATCAGATAACTTGAGAAAAGGAGCACGATCAAGGGCGTCGTAAACGCTCGGCCATCCTGCTCCTATCTCCTCCTGTCCAAATTCGGGTGTAAAGAGGTCTAGGAATTTTCTAATGACGCGTTGATCGATTTCTGTAACCTTCGTGAGCTCTTCACAAGTCACCAAGAATATTCTGTGCGCCACCGGTCTCATGGTCTTTATCAGGTAACGATTAACCTCCTCGCTCTGCTTGCGAAGTTCGCCAGGACCGGGTGTCTTGTGCAAATCAGGACGTTCTGACTTAGATTCTCGGTATATGATTGATTCACACTTCAAAATCCTACTATTCACCACCTTATCCAGGCCATCAAAAATCCCAAGAGCGTCGGTAATATCGAAACCGATGAGCTCCTGCAGTTCTTTGCTAAACGGATCAAAGAGTGCGTGCAATTGTGCAGTCATATGATGTCGAAAAGCTTCGCCACGCATGAGAAGGTTCAATATTCTAGTGTGTACGAGGATGTCTTCAGGGTTATCACCCAATCGCCCCTTGCCTCTAACCCTAGCATGAGAATAATCCTCAACTAACTTCACAGCTTTCATCGAAAGAGCAAATACTTTTTCGAGATCGTCTTCTGAAGTCACCTCATCAATTGCGAGTGGATTCGGTGCCGAATCGAAATTACACAGGTACAACCAGGTGACATATTCAGCGTAAATCGGACTAATGTCCTGCAACTCAACTTCTGGGCTCGTTAGGAATATTCTCATCGCAATGTTCGAAAGAGTCGAAGCGATTGGAAGTTTGCGCACCAGCTCACGGAGTTCTTGAATTGCTTCCGAAATTTCCTGCTCTAGCACTGCTAAGTCTTTGCGTTCTGCGCCTGATCTCTCCAATTCACAGCCTCTCCCTCAAGCTATCGCAATTCAAGCTTTGATTCGAACTGAACCTGGGTTCAGGCTTGTATAGTAAGAGGTGCCCCAGAGGCCGTCCTCTTCGTCATATGTAACGTCCCTTGGACCTAGGAGTTTTCCCGCCGACATTTTATGCTTTTAGTCCAACGTGACCCGGGTTCAAACTTCGATAATAGGAGATTCCCCAAAGGTCATCCTCCTCACTATACGTGACATCACGTGGGCCTATGAGGTCTCGCTCAACACCATGAGGCAGCTGCACGACTATATCTTTGTTCATCCACTCACGAATGAAATCTCGCCGAATTCTCGACACGCCATGGAAACCATCAAACGGTTTCACGTGAAAATCATTGTTCCATTCCAAGTCTGTCTTGATCGAATTAGTGAGAGAGAAAGCAAGCCGCATTTTGAAGTCAAGCGGAATGAACTGCCCTGAGAATGACCCTTCAGCGACTTTCACCTTGATGTGGCATGATGTCTTTGATCCCCTTAAGCGCAATTTACTGGGACGCAGATGAGTGGTTCCAGACTTCAATGTAATTTCGCGTATTCCTTCCATGTCGGTGAGGGAAACGAAGACTTCTACCTCTTCATTAGGAAGGACGAGGCCGCAGTTCGAGGTCATAAACGGGCATTCATTTAACCCGTCGAAAGTCTGGTCTTCTCTTTCGAATTGGTTCCACTCTTCAGGGTTCTTGCTGTTCTGGACAAGATACTCTAGACCCGCCACACCAACGGTGCCATACCAGGATCCGGCAAATACTGGAAAACGGTCTCGACTGAACTTGCCTCGATCGATTGAATCCTGCCCTTCTTAGGCGAACCATCTCGTCAACCGTGATGAATCCGGTCCCCTCTTGCTTATGCTGTATCGATCTCATTTCTCTCATGTCGAAGTCAGGCAAAAAGTCTTCAGAGGAGAACAGACGACTCAGGAGTCTGCAACTCATAGCACGCTTTGACTTCTATGATAAACGATAAACACGCAGGTTACGAAATTACCGAAGTCTTCTGGAGTTTACCGCTACTAACTGAACTTCTTGATCTCAACAAGCTTAACCGATATTGGTCTTCGAAGCATCACGGAAAGCCGGCCCCTTCGAATCTCTCTCGGGGTTATGGTTTCTGTATTGTTTCTCTATTGTGGTCTCTGGCTGACGCAATCATCCAATTCCCTCGAGTCCTAGACATCAAAGACGCTGAACTTCTCGTGAGGGCCTGGCAAGGCAATGTTCCCTTTCACCGCATGCCGACCAAAACGCAGGCAGGTCAACTAGTTCGCAAGATCGTAGATCTGTACCGACCCTTGATGGGAGCAGATACTTTTGCTGATATTGAGCAAAATGCACCGATTCTATTGCAGGCACTAGTGAAGCCACTTTCTCAAATTTTCCTATCAAGTTTTGGGTTATCATCGGAGTTCAAGAAAAAGACAAGGCTGGATGTTCTCGAGGCACTCAAAGCCGGAGCCATCTTCAAACTCCTTTTCGAACTACAAAATCGCAAATCAATCAAGATTGCCTATAATTACACTTATGATAAAGGCAAGCGATTTTTTGTTCAATCAACCGTTTTGCCCCTGACTGTCTCAAACCAGAGATTCTTTGACGGGTATAAGCTAGGAATAGTCTACCTTTGGGAATCGCTTCTCGAAGCGAATCAAGACTCAATTCGGAAGATCAAGAGATGCAGGACATGGGATCAACTAGAAACGCTCCGTAACGTCACTTCTACAACTATAACTCAACCATTTGCTGAACGAATCGGGCTGGAATCTCCCACGGACGAGATTGATTTCAAAAAGAGGCGTAAAATTCCAGATGAACTGATGACTCCACTTATTCGAAGTCAACACACAGTCCCATTACAACCCGCGTCGACTCAGGAAATTCTAGATGAAGCCTTTCTCTGGTATCCTCTTGTAATAGCAGGGACAGACGCCACCGCCATTTCTTCTGTGGGCTTCGCGACAGCGTTGCTCGGGACAGCAAAATTGAGACGTGGCCCGATACATGTACTGAAATTCATTCACCGGCAGACAGAAGGCAACACGTTCAGCTTTGCTATCTTAATTCATGCGGCGAGCAATGTTGCGGACTACTCCTATTGGTGGGTTTTCCCAGACTTTGCTACAGATTTCTCTGGTATGGGGGGAGCAGGCTACGCGTTTGTAACGCAGCAGATCAACGGACTTGAAGAGAGGATAATCCTCGATGAAATCCCTGTGGCGGGGGAGGAGTTTCACCGATACGTGAAAAGGTCGAAAGAACAACGTCTGGAAGATGAAATTTCGGTCCTGCGACAAGCCCTTGACGCAGGCAGTGGAGCAATTCTGGAGCTAGTTTATGCGACAATTGCTCAAGCAAGAGGGGATCTAGTTCGCTGGCGATACAAAAATCCGGCTATTCTCGGTGACCGCGAAATTGACGTTCTAAGTATAGGAAACAATGCGACACCTGCTACTATCGAGATCGCTGAGTGCACCAGAACGGCATCGAAAGATGATGTATCTAGACTCAAGGAAAAGTTAGAACTATGCCGTCATAATTCTGCTGAACTCCTAAGAAGCATAAACGGTGGAAACAGCGCAAAGGTAGTTGAGGTTCGAGGTAGGCTTGTTTGCGCCGTACCAAGTAGATCCAAGTTTCGTGGCATCAGCACAATATCTCAAAAAGAACTCAGAGAAGCATGCACCAAGTATGGCTTGAACTGGTATGAAATTCAGCGACTCCTCGGCTTACCATCAGAGCCAGCAAAGTACAGACGGCCCAGCCCGGACGATATGCTGAGAACTCTTATGCAAGAGGATTTCGACAAAGTCAAATGAGTCCTAGTCTATTGATTGTTACTTGACGCCGTGGTAACAAGTAGACTCATAGGGATTCAAAAGTCGAACGAATGCTCTCAGTGAATTTCAGAAGCTTACGAGAAAAATCCAAAGCAATACTCAAGGACCAAGCTTTGACCGCATCTCTTTGAAATGTGGATGGTCTCTCCTCTCCGCTAAGGAGAGATGACATTCGGGGAGCCACCGCGACGTAAAACAGCGATGGATGAACGAATAAAGAAAGGATACCATAATCGAAATCGTAATATTCTCCCATTCCAAATTGTGTAGCAAGATCTCTGAAGTTAAGATCTGGCCGTGTAATAGTCGGAGTCGGACCGAACATCGTCGCCCATATCGTCTTCCTATGCTCCAACCTAACCAACTCCGATTGCATAAATTTTACCAAGTTGCTATTTCCTTGAATTGTCACTTCATCTAGAACCTTCTCGTTGAATCTGATGACAGAAGCCTCCGATCTGCCGACAAATTCACGAAACTTCTCCGGACTAGAAAAGGCATCTCTCGTGGCGAGGAATAACTCGAATGTGCACCTTGCCAGAGTTGCTAAAATAACGGGTTCTCCTGAGTCGTAATGGTCGATTATGCCAGTCAAGAATTCTCTATTCACAAAGAGTATCTTGATCAGAACGGCCACTTGATTATATCTAAACACTTTGGACCGAATTTCTGCGACTTGTTCTGAGCGCCATTTAGCGAAGATGCCTTCCAGTTCTTCCTGTGTCTTTCCCACAATTTGTTTTGGTTCCCATTTAGCGAGGAATTTTTCAAGTTCTTTTTGTATTTGAGATATCTGTCGCTCAGTCTCCATCAGGTCTTCTTTCGTGACGAAAGCCTGCCAAAGTGGTGGCTCTTTCGCGTCCGATTTCATCTTTCGTCGCTTATCGGCTAATATGCAAGGAAAAGAAAAACGAATCGACATGGCTCTGGCCGTGTACATCCTGAATAGGTGCACGGCATATGTCAGCGCGCGAAATCGTCAGCAATCAGAACACACGAGAGTCCTCTGTTCTAGCAGATTCATAGTTTTCGTGCGTGGGTCTAATGATGCGCACGCACACATAACTAATGAGGCCCGCAGGACTAATCTGCCAAGTCTCTGGCGAGACTGGCCATTTCGGCGCATGTAACTCTTGATTCGCGCACGACAACCGTAGCGTAGTCTAGTGCTCCATTCCTCGTTTTCCAGTCGTTGCAACCGAAGAGTATTGCTCTGTCGCAGAGTCTACGACTATTCAGCGTCGTCTCCAACAGCGAAAAGTACGGCAGGTCAAATTTGTCGAGTTTCCATCGTTTCAACCGATTTGGCACAATGAACGAATGCTCTCCAGAGAGAATTGTTGGAATGGCAAAAAATCGTCCTCTCTGAGATTCAATTGGTATCTTGGTTCCATGATACCTCGTGAAAAAGAAGCGAACGGCGGTACCAAGATTCGGCTTCTTTGCTCTCACTAAGCCAGTCGAATAGTCGTTTAGAATTCGGTTCGAAACCGCAAGTGTAATCGTCTTTCCAGACACGTCGCAATTCGCGGTCTCGATGGCGCTTCTTAGCCACTCCTGCAATGTCGTTACGACGTCAGTGGCGCTGTTCGCAAGAAGTCTAATCAGGATATTGGCATCCAATACGAGGATGACGTTTCGGTGGCAAATCAACTGAGCTTACCTAGGCGCTAAAATCTGAGATTAGAGATCGAATAGCCTGGTCAAATGCCGGTTGCTCGGCTTCCCCTGCCTTAGACACGTCAATGTGGCGGATCTTCGTGAAACGTCCCGTTCTGTCAAAGTAATGAAGTCCCAAGTTTGAGTTCTTCAAGCCACCCTTGGCGACGAGACCTAAAGTCTTCTTGACTATGTAATCACTGTGAGTAGTTAGCACCAGTGTAAGTTTCCGTCTGATGGCCTCTCGACATAAGAGCGTTAGAACGAGAATTTGTCTGTAAGGCTCAAGGTGTGCTTCAGGTTCTTCAATAACCAGCATTCCGCCCTTGTTCACTTCTCTCAGACCTATTGCAATCGGAAGCGATGCAACCACCCCGGAACCAGCTGCTTCAATCTCGGTCGTATACCCGGATTTGTCGACGAAAATCACCGTGGGAAACTCTCTTCTCTTCTCAAGCTGTATTTGTCCCTCATGAAAAGATCGAAAGGTATCGGCAATATTCTCAGTATCGCCGCTCGACAGAAACCTAAGGTAGAGATCGTAGAAATCTTCAAGGTACAGGGGTAACCTGCCCACTGACCCAAGCAATTCCCTAAGTGCAGCAGTTCCTTCCCTCCTGAGAAGTTGAGAATTTTCTTTGTACTCTTGTATGCCTCCGAATGTTCTGACGAATCTCGAAAACATTTGATTTCTGTAACTCAGAATGTTGGTGAAGAACTGAATTGTGCCCAATCTTGCGGCTGGGATGTAGACGGCATCTCTTCCAGATATAAGACCGGGTCTGTCACGCCTCTTCCTTTCAAGCGCCTGAAGCCCTCGGTTTGTGATAATGGGAGTGGGGAACGGTCCCTTACTTCTGCTCAGCCTTATGGTGGCATTGCCCAAGTCGGTCCTGATTCTTGCCCTACACTCCAAATTACCTTTAGTAACAATTCCTCCTACTGGTTCGTTTACCATACGCATGATTGTGCCTTCGTGCGAATATCTGCGGGGCCGTAACATCAATGTACGAGTGTACTCATGGAAACTGCGTTCGCGTCCGCGCATGAGGGCAGATGATCGAAGGAACCCGTACAACAGACGGCCCGTCATCGACTTCCCGGAATTGTTGGGGCCAAAGAATATGTTGATCGGCGCAAGGCTGAGATCACCTTCTTTGATAGGTCCAAAATTGGAGAGATTGATCTTCTCTATCCGCACCCTCTCACCCCGAATCTCCTCACTTTCTGAGGCGTCGGTCTCTCTTGTTTCTTCCGCTTCCCGAGAAGTGTAGAGGTCCCCGTTATCGCTTGGTTATTTCGCATGGTTCCGATGACAAGCCCTCCTCTATTGTTCGGGTACTCGTCCCAGATCCGACCATCTAAGGAGCGGCCTCCTGATTTTGGTTTGAACCCGCCATATTGCTTGAAAAAGAAAGCTACATTCTGACTGAGACATTCGTCTCGTATTTCGCGAATCCATTCCATTTTGATGGGCCTGTAGTTCGGCCCTGATTCACCGCCCACAATCGCCCATGATATGCCTGACAAGTCAAGTGGTGGTCGTGTGCTTTCGATTAGTGGTTCAAAGCTAACGAACCTAGTTCTGGCGGGGACTTCCCTCAGTATGTCTATTCGGGGTTTGAATGGCCAGCTTTCCACGGAAGTTCCCATCCAAATATGGTCTGGGACTCGACCATAACTCTTCGAGAAATCTAGCATTCGATCTGGCCGTTTTGTCAATATTTGGTAGGTATGCCAGTGGGCTCGTTCCATTACAGCGAAACACTTACGGAGATATTGGTCAGGCATGTCTTCATGAAATAAATCCGACATCGAGTCCACAAAGATCCTTCTGGGCTCGCGCCAGTGCAACGGGAGTTCGAGGTCCTTCTCATGAAACGTGAACTTGAATCCGTTTCGATACTTAGTCATCCCTCGATTCCGTAAGCTGAGCGCTAGCCTCTCTGCGTAGCAGTTCTTGCGGCGACTAGGCGGATATCGAGTGGAGAGACTGCTAGGGGGAGTACTTACGGTGAGCCTACTCGGCGGAGTAGCAGCACTCTCGATAGGTGAAGTCTTCAACTCGGCAACCCTTCTTATGCTATCGTCAGCTGAGGTTGTTCTCTCGACTCTCTTCCTATCCGCAACCAAGACTTCAGAAATAATCACTAAGATACTCCAGCGGCACTGAGTGCTAGAATGCAGAAAGCTTCGTTCATCTCGGCCCATAGTGTGTTCTTGGCGTTGGAATTTTCATCTCCGTCAAGAAAGTGTGTGTGCGTATAGTGGTGCGGGCGTCGAGATTTGAACTGTTATAATGGCACGCCTTCGATCGTTGTATGAGCTTTGCCAAATCAATCGTTTTCTCCGCTGGCGGTTCAATTACCTCCGGACCCGCCACTTTAGACTCAAATCTCATTCTGTTGGAGAATTATCCTCGTCAAATCCGTCTGGGCAGCGGTTCGGCGCCGCATCATTTTAGTGCTTCTTTTTTCGCGTAGAAATCTCTCAGCGGTGATAATGCGTCGAACAGGTAAGTGTCGAGGTAGGGTTTCCCTCGTGCAATGTAATGTGCCATGTTTCTGGCGATGGCGGGTCCCATCATGAAACCTTGGCCGCAGAGCCCGGCTGCAAGGTAGAACCCGCTTACGTTCGGGGCTTCTCCGATTATTGGCAGCCCGTCCGGCGTCATGGGGTAGAGTCCTCGCCACAGCCTGCGGATGACCAAATGCTTGAGCCTAGGAATCAAGTCAACCAGCCTTCTCGCAATAATGGGAAGAAACTCGGATGTGCATCGCCGATCCTCGCCTAGAATTATGGGAGATGGAGTGTAACAGAAGATAATTGACCCGTCATGCGTCTGCCCGAAATAGAAGTTGGCAGTTTTCCCTTCGGGTCCAGGTCTTATATCGACCACCAGCGGGTCTAGAAATCGATCCACTGGCATGGATATTCCGGCCTCATGCGAATCAGGAGAGACAGGAAGGCGCACGTTGACGGTCGCAGCGATTTGACTCGCCCAGGCTCCAGCTGCATTCAGCACGTAATCCGCTGAAATAATCTCCTTATCCGTCTTCACACCGGCCACTCGGCCGCTCTTCACGAGTACTTGTTCTGCGCTTTCCTCTAGCCGGAATTCTACTCCCAGCTTCTTGCATTCCTTGGTCAGCGAGGACGCGAATAGCAACGGTGACACTTGGCCGTCTTCAATTGAGAGTGTTCCACCTCTGAGCCCCTCAACATTTATTCCCGGAACGATTTTTTCAATGCCGTCGCGGTCAAGCCAATCAATTTTCAAACCGTACTTGTGTTGGATGGGAAACATGTCTTTCAGGAGTTTCTCGTCTTGTTCGCGGTAGGTTGGAAAGCAGTATCCGCCCATCTTCCAACCAATCTCGGTCCCCGTCTTCTCCTTCCATGTAGAGAATACTCGTAGGCTGTCTTGGCAGAGGGCTATCTTGGCTGGTTCTGAGTGTGTGGCCCTAACTCCGCCGATCGCTGCCTTGAAACTTCCTTGCGCCGGTGCCGGTTCCCTGTCGACCACTGTAACCTGCATGCCTTCTTGGGCGAGGTAGTAGGCGGACGGGAGCCCTACTGCTCCTGCTCCGATCACTACTATGTCCGTCATTTTCGGTCCTCCCGGAATAATGCTGTTAGTGGGACTTCCATGGTGAACGGTCGCTTCACGTACCCAGTCACAGAATCTAGCGGGATGCCTTGTTCCTGGAAGACTTGCTTGACGAGGCTCTCGCAGGTCTTGCCGTTGCACGCGCCCATGCCACATCGGGTGGCGGCCTTGATGGCGTTCAGGTCCCTGACGCCCATCTGTACTAGTTCAGCGATTTGCTTCTTGCTTACTCGTTCGCAAAGGCACACCATCACCTCATCATTCTCCACACCGTATTCAAATGCGGCAGGTGATCCCTGCTCCGGAGTTTGGACTCTAATGCCCGCAACTTTTGTTGCAAGCTTCGAATCCACCTCTACCTGTACCATCTTCCGTTTGTCCATCCATTTGAGAGATCGAATATGAAGCACCGTTCCAGCGCCGACGTCTTCACCCTCGAACCCGGTGAGCGCGACTTCCTTACCTATTCTCACGGTGTTCTCGTCAAGCTCCCATGGGAGCCACACCTGCACCTTTTTCCCTGTTGAATCAAACCTTCTATCCACGACGGCAATCGCTAAACCCGGGCAAACGACCGCGCATTTCAGGCAGCCAACACATTCCTTGTCCCAGCGTGGAAGCGACATGATGCTTTCGCCTTCCAATGTAACCCAACCCTTCGGGCAGGCTTCGACGCAGGGGTTGCAAGGAATCTCCTGCACGCACCGAATTACCGGGAAAACCTTTGCCGTTGAATAGTCAGGTTCTTTGAATTCATGAATTGGGCCAGGCTTACCACGTAGGATCTCAAGCATACCCAACCATTCTGCTGGGATGGCGACGTCCCGGCCCATGTCTTGGAGCATTCTTCTCGCAATCACTTTTCCAGAGAACATGGCCGCCGAGGCTTCAGCGATCAGCTCAGCGTCGCCAGCCTCATATGTTGGAATCCCCATCCGTCGAGCTTCTTGCGCTAGTTCGTTGACAGGGTTTAAGCCAACCGCGATTAGCACGGTATCAACTTGGTAGCTTCGCTCGGTTCCATGGATCGGTTTGAATCTCTCATCAATCTGTGCTACCACAACTCCTTCGACGTGGCCGTTTCCGTACGCTTTGACTACAGTGTGCGAGGTGAAGACGGGGACTCCGAGCCTCTTGATCTTGTCTAAATGTACCTTGTATCCGCCAACTTTCGGGAGAGCTTCTACTAAGCCAATAACTTGAATGCCTGCTTGCATCGCGTGGTAAGCTGCTATCAGGCCGACGTTGCCGCCGCCAACGATGAATACTCGGCTTGAAGGTTTCACTAAGTCCCTGTTCACCAATGTCTGGAAGGCGCCGGCGCCGAATACTCCTGGTAGGTCGTGGCCTGGAAAAGCTAGAACTTTTTCTCTCGCTCCGGTTGCAACTAGAAATTGCTTTGGTTTAATGAGGCAGTACTTTCCGTTTCGAACTACAGCGATTTTACCGTCGGAGAAAACTCCGACTACTGGAGAGTCAGTCCAGATTTGCACGTTCTTGAGTTCCGCTAATTCCTGTGCAAACTGTTTGGCTATGTTGATGCCTCTTGTTCCGGCACGGCATTCACGTACAGACCCGAAGAAGTTGTGAGTTTGGAGGGTGAGTTTTCCGCCTATCTCATGTTTGTCGTCACATACGATTACGTTCACCTTGCTCTCGGCAAGCTCGAGGGCTGCGTTAAGTCCAGCGGGGCCTGCTCCCGCAATCAGAACATCCACCGATACTTCTGGAACTTCGATAGGTCCAGCTGGCATATCGTCCTCTAGTAGTTTGGGTAATCCGTTGACTGTGCGAATGTTCATTCCTTCGTGGACAGGAGTGATGCACGCTTTCACGGGGATGCCGTCTGCTATGACTAGGCAGTGTGAACATTGGCCATTGGCGCAGAAAAGTCCCTGCGGTGCCCCATCCTTGTGATGATGGCCAAAACAATCTATCCCACGGGCAATCAGCGCTGAAGAGATCATTTCCCCGTCCGCGGCTGGAATTGACTCCCCTTGCCAGCTGAAACAGATCTCTCGCTTCTGTGTCACATCCAATATAGGGTGTGAATAGATCCTCCGGGCAGGGGGATGAGAGGTCATTTGCCTATCCCGATATCGCCAGATGAAACTCCTACGAGACGGACCAGTCAGCGATCTGTGTTTTGTCTTCCTTGATTTGGAATTTCACTTCGAACCTTCTTTCGCGGCCTTCAGCGTCTTGAAATGTTTCATGGACTGTAATCTGATTTTGTGAACTCGGGCTACGTTCGGCAGAAAGGGTGGTTATGTTTCCGTTCTGAAGCCGGCTCCTCAGGAGCTCTACGGCCCTCGTTTCCAGGGCGTCCAGTTCCAATCAAAGGCACCATGGGAAATGCCTACGATTCTGCTAAGTAAATGTCTGGAACCTATTCTATAGAGAATTACGCAGAAGATTCCAGGGAAAAAAAGCGGGTGTTGGACCCGCGTTTATTGGAAGGCTATTCGGGAATGAAGCCTATTTGGTCTTCGTCGCTTCAGTCTTCTTGCCTCTTCGCGACTGGTAGACGGCCAGGGCGGCTAGGGCAGCGGCTAGGATGCCGAAGACTAGCGCGAGCGTCTGGTATCTCTGTGTCATGGTACCGGCGGAGGCAAGCTGTTGGTTCAGTTGGTTTATCGTGGCGCTTTGCTGTGAGATTGTGTTTTGCAGTTGTTGGTTTTGGGCTTGGCCCTGGCTGACTTGTTGTTGAAGGATTTGGTATTCAGATTGAAGGGCGACATATTCCGGCGTGGTCGCATTGATGTAGGATAATGGTGCTATTTCTTGGTCTGTTGACGAGCTGTAGTAGTAGGATGGGTAGTAGACGTAGAAGAAAGTCCGGGAATGTTTCATGCCCATGGAATAAGTCGAGGGGTAGTAGTAGGAGCTATAGTCATAGTAGTTTGCCTGCACAGTCTCCGAGAAGAGTGCGATCAGTGAAGTCCTGGGAGCATCTTGAGGCACGGTCACGCTGAAGCTTTTGCTGAAACTCGCGGAAGGCGTTGAATATCCACCGTACCCATAGTATCCAGCATTGCTTGCTGAATTACTGATGAGTTTCTGCGTTGAGAGTTGATGGAGGCCTGCCGCGTCGGCGTAGTATATTGTTACAGTCAAAGATTGGAGGTACGCGCTGTTAGCTTTGGGAGTTCCTTGCACGTTAACCGTAACAGTATCGCTTGGCATGGCTTCGGAGGGGAAAGAAACCTGTAGACTGAATGAGTTTAGGGTGACGGTGTACGAGGTCTGCGTTGGTTGAGCGAATGCAGGACTGAGAAGGGACAAGAGGACAAGTGCGGGAACTAGCCATATTGTTTTCATACTAATCATACCTACGACGAGCGTAGTAACTAAAAAGCATTATCTCGAACCGTTCGCTACTACTCACGTTAAGGTCCGTTTACAACCTAGGGGGCCTTTCTGCGTCGCCTAACAATCGCCAAAAACGTCAAACCGAGAATTATGCCCGTAATGATCGACTCCAAGGGGAACCCTGGGACTGGTGGCAATGTCATAGGCATCGTGACGGAAATCGAGCTAGAAGTTCTCAAGGCTGTTGTCGTAGGCGAGCTCACGACCGTAGTTACCACGGAAGTGATGACCACAATCGTCGGCTGCGCAACAGTTGTCGTTGAACTCCGTGAAGTCATCGTGGTACTAATACTAGTTGAACTCGTTGTTTGAGTTGAGGATGCGTCAACTGTGAAGTCGGCGGAGACAGAGTCACCAGCTTGATTGCCAGTCACCGAGATCGTGTATACCGCAGCCGCCACATTAGCAACAATAAAGGAACCAGTAACGGCACCGGCGGAAATCGAACAGGATGGTGATGAGATCGAGCCTCCAGAACCAGTTATCGTGCAGGTCGAGTCACCTGGGGCGAAACCGGAACCGGACACCGTAACGCTGGCTCCAACTTCCGCAGAATTGGGGTTGATCGTCATGGATGGAATAGGGAGTATCAATTGGAAATTAGTTGTCGCGGAATCACCCGCGGGACCACCGATAGCAGCAACCGTGTAAGAGCCTACTGCCACAGTACTGACAACAAAAGACCCTTTCACGGTACCGCCGGAAATCACACAGCTGGAAGCACTCACCGAGCTGCCTGAGATCAAGCAACCTGTGTCGCTCATTGAGAAGCCTGAACCGGTCACGTTAACAGTTGATCCAGCGGGGGCGGAAGTAGGATTCAACGCGATAGACGGACTACTGGCAGCTATGGTTGAGCTCGGCGTTGTCTGAGTAGAACTAGTGGCCACCTCGCTTGAAGTAGTCCTTGTTTGTAGCGGTGTTGTTGTTTGTAGCGATGTTGAGCTGCTACTAACTTGGGCTGAAACAAAGTCCAATTTGACGTTTACGCCGGTAAGGGTCAATGTCTTAGTGATCGGACCAAAACCTGGACCCGAAGCCGTAACCGTGATGGTTCCAGAAGTACCGATCGGGATCGCGTAGCCGCCCGAGGACGATGAGACGGCATAGTAACCGCCGCTACTTGGCGTGATCGTTACGCCACCGACGCCTTCGCCGATGTCGTAGAAATTGTTGTGATTCACATCATTGTACACCACGCCCAACAGGAACGGCCCAGCGCTGGGCGCGGCACCAAAATCCTCCGTGATGAAATCGCTACCAATACTGTTCGAGGTGGCTCCCGCATAGTATCCGATTCCGACTTCGTAGTACACGCAGGGAGTAGCGCTGCAGGGGTAAGCGTTGAGGAGATCAAGGAGGTTCACGCGGTGTAGACGCCCCGAGGTGCCTGAATCAACCATCATAAAGTCCTCCAATTCCGCAGCAGTCGAACCCGTACTCGCGGCCATGTTTTCACCTGCCCGCACGTAATCGTAGCCCACATTTGTAATGCGGTTGAAGGCAGTTGTGCCGTTTGGGTCTGTGTGGGAGAAATAATTCCCATTGTACATGTCCTTGCTGTGAGCCTCCGCAATGCTAAGCAGAAGTTTATTCATGGCCAACGGCGGCCGAGGGCCCACGAAGCTTGGATCCTGTAACCCTTCATGAATATCAATTCCCAAACGCTGCCCCTCGGCGATGGGATTTGCACGAGCCCGGTTAACGTACTCCAAAACGAGTTGCTCGTCGGGGGTCGGATTGCCAGAATCATACCTCACAAGACCCGTGACCGTGGGCGTAACCGCCCGCAGAGAAAGCAATGATGCAACTAGCACGACGGCAATGAAAGCAAAAGAAGTGATCCTTTTGCGTTTCAAAGGCATGATTCTAGTTCAACTCTCCTCGGTTCTTACACTGCTAGAGCGCAATCATCACGTGTCAGCACTCATCTCTAAAAAAAGGACGTATTCGCGCCATCAAGCAGAATGGAACGGTCGTTGCCCCGATTGTTAGAAAAGTGACACAATCTTGTGCAAATCTTTGACTGCGTGTTGCAGACTTTCCACCCACTATCAATGTCTACGTGTGTGCGCGCACAGTTGCCATCGTCGTATAATTCTGGTTTATTTCACGCAACGCGAGAAGTATGGAAAGGTTGACGTTCAAAGGGGAAAACAACCGGTGAGTTGAATGGCAAACACAAAGGGGCACATGATAAGTCTCGTTACTCGATTGCTTATCGTGGCCGCCGTTACAGTATCTATTTCAGTGGTGACGACGATTCTCCTGATACAGAAATTCGGGGCGACGTGGAATGTTGTTCCCATAACGGTTTTTGCAATCATTGTCCCCGCAACACTCGCAATAGCAATCAACTATCTGTATTGGCGTCCACGATACAGGGTGCTCTGAATTGACATCCGCTTATGCCGAACAGCTGTACAGAACAGCCATAAACTGAACAAAGCCTCAATTTCATCCTTCTCTGGCGTCGATTCCGAATATTAATTTCCAAGGCTTATATGCCGTTAAATTATTAAGTAAAATAAAAGTCTTAATAACTTAGTTTTCGCTTACTGTCAGCCATGCAATCAGTTAAGAGCACTCGTAAGCCTTGGGTAGTTGCCATTGCGCTCTTTTTCATAGGCCTCGTTGTCGGCGGCGTCATTGTCAGCTCTAGCAGCGGATCGAGTTCAACCTCCACAAACACGGTCACCGTGACCTCGCGGAGTGGTGGCACACCGGTGTTGAGCGTCTTGGCGACGTTCTTTCCACTTCAGGATTGGGCTGCAGCAGTAGGAGGGGACAAGGCGAACGTATCACTCCTGGTGCCAGCAAGCATCGATGTGCACGAGTTTGAGCCCAGTCCCGCTGCAATTCAAGCCATCGCGCAAGCTAATATTCTGGTCCTAAACGGGGCGGGCCTCGAAACATGGGCCTCAGGAGCAATAGCTGCAGCGAACAATCCAAATCTCGTAGTTGTCGACTGCAGTTCAGGTATCAATTTGATCAATCTTCCTCCACAGTTTCAAGTTGGGAATAGAACGATTGACCCCCACATATGGAATGACCCTGTAAACGCCATCGCCATGGTCAAGAACATCCTGGCCGGTTTCATTCAGGCGGACCCATCGGACGCATCTTACTTTACGGCTAACGCAAACAGGTACGAGAACGCCCTTGAGGTTCTCAACCAACAGTTTGTCGATCTAACTAGTTCGAAGGTTGCCACCAGAGACTTTGTCACTTTCCACACAGCCTGGGCCTATTTGGCGCAGCAGTACAACCTAAATCAAATTCCAGTGTTCGGCCCCTTTGAGGAGGAACCGACGCCATCAGACCTACAAAACGTAGTTAACGCAATCAACCAGAACAAGCTTTGCTACGTAGGCTACGAATCTCTCGAGAACCCAGCGATTTCCCAAACTATCGCAACCGAGACACACGCCACGCTTGTACCCATGGATCCGAACGAAGGTCTCTCGCCACAGCAGCAAGCGGCCGGCGAAACCTACCTAACAATGATGCAGATGATGCTCTTCATCCTGACGTTAGCACTTACGCACACGGGTTGCTAGCAACATATTATCTTGGAGCTTGCCGTAATATGTTGAATAAACTAGGGGATTGATCTGCAAGTCTCAGCTCCTATCGAAGGTCCGATAGTCGAGCTCAATGACGTCGGAGTGAGATATCCAGGCGGTGTTCAAGCTCTTGACCACATTACTCTCAAGATAAGTAAGGGCGATTTTGTAGGCCTGATCGGCCCAAACGGGGCTGGAAAATCAACGCTCCTTAACGTGATCCTTGGCATCGTGAAACCCAATACGGGCTACGTTCGGCTCTTCGGCGAACCAATATCCCCAAGAAACCTAAGAAAAATAGGGTACGTTCCTCAGATACCATATTCTAAGGACACCAACTTTCCGTCTACTGTCTACGAAGCTGTCCTAATGGGGCGAATTCCTCATTCTTCACGGTTCCCTTGGTTCTCGGCAGACGATCACCATAAGGTCGAACATGCGCTGAAACGCCTTGAAATCGAGGACCTCAAGAACAGGGGGATTGGTGAACTCTCGGGCGGAGAAACTCAGAGAGTTTTCACGGCGAAAGCACTGGTGGGGGAACCACAGTTGTTGATGTTCGATGAACCGACTAGCGGTGTGGACGTTGAAGCGAAGAGAGAGTTCTACAGTGTACTAGAACAGCTTAACAGAGATCTCGGTATCACGACAGTCCTTTCAATCCACGACCTGGCTGTTGTCACACAGCTCGCCAAGACGATCATATGCATAAATCGCAGGCTCTATTTCGACGGTCTTACAACGCGGTTCGACGCGAAAGCCATTCTCCCAAGGGCGTACAATTATCCAGTGGAAGTGATCGAGCACGGAGAGCATCCTTAACTCCATACTTACCTACCTTAGCGCTGGGTTCATTCAGCGCGCCTTCATCATAGGGATACTCATCGCCGTGCTCAGCTCAATCTTGAGCGTCTACATTGTGCTCAAGAGGCTCTCTCTCATCGGAGATGGGTTAGCCCATACCGCCTACGGAGGTATCGCCATCGGTCTCGCCGTAGGTGCTCTTCAACCCAGACTGGTCAACATTAATCCATACTTGATCGGGGGAGCAATAGTCGTACTTGGTTCAATAATGATCACAAAGACGATTCGCTCTGCGCGGCTTAGTGGAGACGCAGCTGTGGCGGTTTTTCTAGAGCTCGGCTTAGCTACAGGGATCTTTGTCACCAGCGTCACACTCAATTACGGCTTTCAACTTGACGCTCTTCTCTTCGGAAGCATACTGCTAGTTGAGTGGAGTCAGATTTACGCCGCTGCGCTTGTCCTCGTCTTGGCAATTGGGGCAATCATAGTTTTCTATAAGCAACTGCTCTACACAATTTTCGATGAGGTTCAAGCTAGAGCATCAGGCATAGAAACATGGAAGTTTGACTACCTGCTCGCCATCCTTGCCGGAATAGCCGTAGTCGTTTCAATCCCCATCGTAGGCATTCTGCTCATATCGGCGCTTCTTGTGCTTCCGGCTCTCAGCAGTATGCAAATCGCTCGGTCCTTCAAACAAACCATCTTAATGGCACCCATGTTCGGTTTAGCCTCTGTAGTTCTAGGAATGTTTCTGTCCATAATCCAACCACATGCTGCTCCTGGGGGGTCAATTGTTCTCGTGGGTCTGGCTCTACTTCTCGCTGCCATGGTCATAAAGAAAGTAAAATCCGTGTTCTAGTTGAACCGCACTTGCGTCGAAGGTTAAATAACAACCGTTTGGCACGCAGTCAACTCAGTGGCCTGCCATGACCATTGTGAGCTTGTCGTTTCCTGATCAAATGATAAAGGACATGGACAGGATTCAGAAATCTCGAGGCTTCTCGGGCCGTTCGGAGCTAGTTCGGGCCGCCATCAGGTTGATGTTGGAAGATACGAAAGAAAAGGACTCAATGGCAGGCAGAATCAGCGCGATCGTAACGGTAACCCACAGCCAAGAGGATGAGGAGCCCATAACTCGGCTGAAACATTTATTCCAAGATATCGTGAAGACCCACATTCACAGCAAGATCAGTCACGGGAACTGCATAGAACTATTCCTTTTGGAAGGGGATGGAAAGAAAGTGGCTTCTATGACGAAGTCATTCCAGAAGGAAGAGAACATGAAAAGTGTCCGATTGATTGTGCTTTAAGGTCAAGTTAACTTCTGTTTCGTTTGATGAGCGCCGAATTACATCTGTTCTTGGATAGTTGAAATGACTCTGGGTGCTAAGATTGTGAATAACATGGTGTTGTTCACCAACGCTGTGATCAAACTTGGAATCCCTGAGATCATCGAAGCCAGTAAGGGAATGCCATAGAATACCGTAACCCACCAGTTCTGAAGAAATTCACTAATGACCGTTAGGATTACAGCTGACGCGGCGAACCAAAGGCTGTTGGGTCTACTTCTGACGAAAAGCCGTAGAATGCCGCCTCCGATACCGAACACGCCTCCGATGATTCCACCGATAAAAGGTGTCCATGGTCCCGGTTGAACTGGGAGATCAGAAATCACTATAATTGATGATCCGCCTAGGAAGCCAACTACTGGTCCGTAAATGATGCCCATGATGAAGGTCAGCGTCTCCGACAAGCCGACTTTGATCACGACACCGTAAAATGGCGTAGGCGTGATCATGGCCACTTCTCCTATACCGAACCTCACCACGCTGCCGACGGCTACGAGCGTTGCCACTAGTGCGACTTTTTTCGATAGGGAGGCGGTCATACGTGGTCTTCTGGATGGATTATCCAGCCAGAGATTATAAAAGCTAATTCACAATATTAGCCGTAAGCTACTCAGAACGAGAATGAGATGAAACGGTACTTGGATACGCTACAGAGCTATTTGGAGCAGTACGGCATTAAGATTGAAGATTTGATCGCTACGGCCCTGGAGCTTTTCGTGCCCCACCCAGGCGTTGAGGACAAAGAAAAGGCAACTAGGATACTCACCGATGAGTTTCGGGATGCCTTCACTGACGTGAATGTCTCCTGTCTAATTGTTGCGTGTTACAGGGCTGAGGAGGACGCGAAGGAGGGCAGGATTCCAAACCTAACTGTGGAACGATTCATGGGTCGGCCGGGTCTTGTTGCTGATGAACTTCTCGGCATGACAATCGCGAGTTACATCGCAGGCGCTAGGGGCGTTTTCGAGTTTATTCGGTTCGACCAACAGAAGCCAGGTATACTCGCGAAACTAGGGCCAATAACCAATGATGCGATCGGTGGGTTGATCGCTGGTTGTTCCTCGAATATGTACTCCCTGGCGACGAGGCAGAGTAAGGGCTGACTTGATTGGGTGTCCTTCGTGGGCTGAGGAATTGCGTCGCCTTTCTCACAATTATCCCGGTAGGAATGGATGACGATGCAATTCAGCAAGCAGCATACTACATGCCGATTTTTCCCCTAATCGGCGCGCTCATCGGTCTTCTGGCCGGCATGTTTGTCTGGTTGCTCGAATTCGCTTTGCAAGCACTCATTGTCGGGTTCCTAGGCGTAGGCTTCCTGCTACTATTGAACGGAATCCAGCACTTTGACGGGTTACTTGACTTCGGGGATGGGCTGATGTGTCATGGACCGCGAAAACGGAAACTCCGTGCGATGCAGGACCCGAGAACTGGTGCCGGTGGGCTAGGCCTGGGAGTAGTTGTTTTGGCGACTACCGCAGTAAGCATTGCCGCCCTGGGGCGGCCGGTTGCCATTCAGGGGATTTTGGTCTCTGAGGCTATTGGGAAATTCTCTATGGTGCTCGAAGCCTGGGCCGGAAAGGCCGCACAACAGGGCTTGGGGTCCATGTTCGTTGAGTCGATGAATGGGAAGCATCGAAACATGCGGTTAACTGCAGCTTTCCTTAGCCTTCTGCTCGTTGCTGTACTGAGTCTTCGCGGAATCGGATTATTGGCCGTCATAGCTGGCACGGCAGCTTCAATGCTTCTTCTGTCGATCTCCAGGAAAGCCTTCGGGGGCATAACTGGCGACACTATGGGTGCGACAAATGAACTGTCGAGGCTCGTCTCTCTGCTCATAATTGTAGGTGCGACGCAATGGGTGTGACAGCTCTTGTCATGGCGGGTGGCAAGGCAACTAGAATGGCTTCCGAGTTTGAAAAGCCGTTAGCTGAAGTCGGCGGTAAGTCCATGCTCCTACTCGTAGTTGAGGCGTTGAAGAAATCAAAGAACATAGATTGTATCGTAGTTGCCGTCAGTCCACACACACCCAAAACCGCTCTGGCGGCAAGGGAAATCGGCGTCGAAGTAGTGGAGACACGAGGCTTAGGATATGAAGAAGATATGAAATTCGCGATAAAGCAGCGAAAACTGCGTGACGTGATGGTTGTTTCTGCAGACCTTCCCCTACTAACTCCTGTACTCGTAGATAGGGCAATTGAATCTTACAAGAGGGAAATGAAACCTTCGTTGAGCGTAATGGCCCCGGCAGAAATCGTGGAAAAGCAGGGAGCAAAACCATCATTTGTATTCCAAGTCGGTGGGAAACGAATGGTCCCAATTGGAATTAACTTGATCGATGGAACCAGAATCGACGAACCCGAATTAGAGGAGACCATTCTGATCGCAGAACCTGATGATTCAATCTTGAACGTTAACACAATCGAAGAGCTCAAGGTAGCTCGGGAGTTGAAAGCAAGTGAACAAAAGTCCCGAAACAAGGAAAGGTAACGGAACGAACAGAAAAGCAAACCGGACTTACCGCGCTGCTAGAATTCCGGTGTTCTGCGCACTCTCTGTCATCGGGTCGTTCATTCATCTCCCAGGCCCAATTCAAACGGTGGCCTTTGATTCAGCACCAGGTTTCTTCGCGGCCCTATACTTTGGCCCTATTGATGGCGCTGCAGTTAGCGGAATAGGGCATCTTGCCACATCGATCATTAACGGCTTCCCGCTTGGAATACTACACTTCCCAATCGCATTGGGTCTAGCCTGCGCTGGCGCCGCAATCGGATTAGTGAAAGCAAAATTGAACGCTGGTCTTGGTTTGGGCGTTGGAATAGTCATCAACACCGCGCTGGTAGTTCTCGCAGTTCCCGCAATCGGTTGGGCGGCAACGATCAGTTTCATACCTTTCTTGTTTCTAGCGGCGTGCGCAAACGGGGTCGCGGCGGGAGTGGCATACATTGGCGTACGCAAGAGACTAGGACATTGAATGCTGTAATTGGGACAGCGAGAGACGTCCAGATTATCCCGCTGGATCCCAAAAGAGTCATGGTTGTTAGCTGCGATTCTGCTGGCGGCGTAGGCTCGAAGCCTCTAGATAGGGTTAGAGCTAGCCCATTTGTGGTTGGAAAGTTCACGGCCAGAGTAGCTCTGATGGAGATACTCTCGACGGGTGCAGAGCCGGTTTGTGTAGCAAGTGCACTTGCTGTCGAGCCGAAACCCACTGGGAATCAAATCCTTCTGGGGGTTAGGGCTGAAATGAGACACGCTCTGCTTAGTCCAATTACCCCGATTGTCAACAGCACTGAGAAGAACGTCGAAGTGAAGTCCACTGGTGTAGGCGTAATGGCTGTAGGTATCGCGATTCGGAATCGGCTGCGCGTCGGACGGTGTGAAGCAGGTGACGAGATTCTTGCAATAGGTTTGCCGCATGTCGGCGGCGAAGTTTTGCGGGCGGAGCAGAGAGGCGTCATCACGAATTCACGGGATGTACGCAGGCTCCTGCGAACAAACATGGTTCACGAACTGGTTCCCGCAGGGTCCAGGGGCGTTTTGCACGAGGCACATGTCTTAGCAGCGGATTCGCAGCTTTTCTTAAAGCGTGAGAGAGGCTTGAAGCTTGACGTGAGGAAATCCGCTGGCCCGGCGACAGCCATCGTGAGCGCTTGCAAGAGGGGTAGCTTACAGCGAATCGCCGTTTTGACTCACAAGCCAGTTACGAAGATCGGGTATCTAGTGCCTGACCAAAACCATCCATACAAGAAACGAAATCGGTCATCCCGAAACCTACTGAGGATGGTGAAACTTCAAATTCAATGAATTACATGGATTAAACGAAGCGTCATGAGAGCCTGTCGTAATTGTGGCACGGAACTAGAAGACCGCTCAGCCTTCTGTCAAGTCTGTGGCGCATCACAACCCCCTCATGAAGACTCTAGGGCTTCAAAAATGAATCAGCAGGCTGTAATGCCGAAGACCATATTTTACGTCATGATGGTCGCGCTCGCCCTGATGGGCATTCTCGCAGTTGGACTAGCGGTTCGAGGTCCTGGGACAGTAACACAGACTAATTACGTCACGCAGATGCAGCTCACAACCATCAGCTTCACGTCCAGCACAACAACGACTCAGTCATCTACCATCATCGTGGCATCATTTTCGACATTACTCGCTGGGCCACCGGCTAATTGGTTCAACCAGCAATATTGCGGATACCCTTTCAATCCGTACCTTTGTAACGAGGGCCCGCCAGTGACAGTGACTGGATATTTGACAAACGACACGTCATGCGTGGATCTATACGTTGGCTCGGGAGAAACTTACGTGGTGTGGAATCTACCTAAGTCCTATCCTACGGGGGCCTATCAGGTGTATGGATTCCTTTACCCTAACTGGCCACCCACCCAGCCGTTTCCACCCTACCCGTTCCAGAAGACAATATGTGTTGGAATTCCAATGTGGACAGTTCCACCATACATCCAGAATGCTTGAGTATGTGTGAGCTGTCGTACTGACTAGAGCACTAGACAGAGTACCAGACTATTGCATGGGTTGTCCTGTACCCACGATGCGTGTCTTCTTGGCATTGAGGTTCAATAAGAGGAAATTATCTTCAGGTGTGTAGACGACTGGTTTCTCCGATTCGATGACGATGGTAGTTGCGCCTATTTCGGCGATGCTGACTGGAACCGCCTGCATTCCGACTGTAGCGTGGAAAGTACCTTGACTGAAATCATCCGAATAGAAGCGGCTTTTCTTGAAAGAGAGCTTAAACGACGTCTCCGTTGTGGCGCTATCTGGGGCGCATAGGATAGACCCCCTCGCCATTTCGTCAACGGTCGCACCCTTCATGGCTAGGCCGACTCTTGACCCTGCTTCAGCTTGGTCGTAGTCTTCGTCTTGCATTTGTATGGAGCGTACGATTACTTCCTTGTTGGCCGGTAGAAGCGTGAGCTCGTCATACTTTTTGACAACGCCTTTTTTCACAAATCCGAGTATGACTTCGCCTACTCCCTTGACGCTGAAAGAATGGTCTACTACAACTTGGGCGGATGAGGTTGTATCCCTTTCAGGATTAAAGGTCTTGAGAACTTCAAGTAATTTGATTGGATCTCTGCTCTCGGCAGTGAATGATTTGATGGACGTATCCTTGGTTACCGCTGATATTTGGTCAGGGGTTGCGTATGGTGATGTGACCGCTATTCCTTTAGAAACGCCGAGTAAGTCAAGCATTACTAGGGTCTCCCCCAATTCCCTAGTCATTCCTGTGAACACCACGATTGCGGCGTCGATGCTGGAGATTATTTGGCTCTTCGCTGTCAGCTTGTCCCCAACAGGAGATATGAAAGTGAAAATTGCCTCGCTGGTCTTTCGGTTGAACATGGCGAAATCGGATTCGGTGCCTTTCTTTCCCAATTCCGGACCAAGTGTATCGTCATGGAATAGGCCGACGGTAAGGTGCTTCATGCCGCTTCGAACAGGAATGGTGGCATATCAACTCTCATGTAAGTGGATTTTGTTTTCCGAAGTTGAGTCGGAAAGATTACCTAGCCATAGCGGCATAGTCGGTTCGACGATCGAGGGGGACATAAGTGGAGGAAGAGCATGAGATTACGGTGAAGGATCTGAAACGTCTCCTCGACAGCGGGGTTCATGTCAACCTCATAGATGTGAGAGAACCGCACGAATATGACTTCTGCCACATAGCAGACAGCAGGCTAGTGCCCGTACGCCAAATTCCGGACCACGTCAATGAATTCAACCTTAACGAAGAGTACGTCTTCTACTGCCACGTGGGGGAGCGAAGCGGATGGGCGGTCAACTTCCTTCGGCAACTCGGATTTAAGAAAGTCAGGAATTTGCTGGGCGGCGTTGATGCGTGGGCAATCGAAATAGACCCAACAATGCCGCGATATTGATTTCGACTCATCTGTTCTTAGCCGACTTCTTGAAATTGCCGAACGATTGGAGGAACAAGGCTTATGCTGCTCTTCGATGGCGAGGTACTCAACTTCGCCATTCCGGCTTCGAATGATTCCTTGTCTCGCCAAATAGAGATTCCAACGAGGTTCTTCGTTCCTTCTTCACGAAGAACGAAAACGTTTACGAGTCCAGGCTGTGCAGCAAGCGCTTTGGCGAAGGATTTCATTCGTTCCTTAAGTTCGTGTTCCTTTCCAGGTTGCGGTTCGGCTGTTGCCATATTGATGAATGCCATATTTCCCATCTTTGTTCGTTGATAAGTAATCGGATATTTCAGTTAACGTGCTCACTGAAGATTTTCTCGAGGGTCCTAAAGGCCGCGCTCCAAGCATGCATGAAGTATTTCCTAGCCTTATGCCACTCAGGTGAGTTACCCCAACCAGAATGAATCAAAAGTACTGCAGTAGACGCGGTCGGACCATTACTAATAGGAATGAAGGACATCACGCGGCTCCGTTATCGAGCTATTGAGTTGAGTGGCTCACAGTTCGCGCTTCATTTCCCACGTGCGTTTGAATTCTTGTCGGATGTAAATTCCTCTCCCCATGGAGCTCGCATGGAGCCTGATCTCTCCGTAACCGTTGCTCTTCGCCCACTTCATCGCTTCGGTAACGATCCGAGAGGCTAGACCTAGCCTGCGCCACTTGGGCTCTGTGTACATTGATAGAAGATAGGGTTGAACTAGGTGCCGCACTCCAGGTTCCGAGACGGCGGGCCGCAACCACACAATTGCGCCAGCTACCACATCTCCCACGTCTGTTTCTACAACCCATCCCACAACTGTCTTACTCTTCAGACGTAGCTGAACCCATCGCCGAAAAGTTCTATCATGCTCGTCGAGTTTGATCCGGTTTCGTTCACCCATACCGAACCACATACCTCGGCGTTGTCGAACTAGCACGTCGAGGTCACGGCGCGTCGCACGGCGCAGCTTCACACGAGCTCCCTTGCGGTTTTGGCGTCGCTGTGTTTCAGGCATGTGCTTGAACCCGGCTTGCAAAGAGGGCAGAAGTGGAGATAGTGATTGTGTGCCTTTGTAAATCAAATCTATTCAGTAATTTTCGGAGGGGGTTGCAGACATTCCAATCAGGTAGGCTCCGAACGTGATGAACCAGATTGACTCGGGCAGCACAATAATTCTCTCTGCGAAGCCTTTCCCTAAAGCGAAGAAAATAGATGCGACTGGAGCAACAAAGAGGCCAGCGTATAGTATGACCATTCCGATTAGCATCATTACGCCGAAGATTAGGGAGAAGTACCTGAACAGGCCTTTGACGAGCCTTATGGAAACGAGTAGCGATGAGATTGCGCCAAAGGCGAATGCCAGCAACGACAACACGAGATGCGCATCGTAGAACGTATTCTCATTCAATGCTGCTATGCCCAATAGGCCCACGCCCGTTAGGGCGAAGGTGACGAGTAGCTCTCTATGTCCCCTGCCAAAATCGGATAGGGCAAGACCAGCTATGATCACTAGTACTCCTGTGACGAGCACACTCGCAGTCCATACGATTGCGGATTGCGGTTGGACGCCTAAGTCGCTTACGAAATTCAGTCGCAAGTTGTAGTTCGGGTACAGGCCTTCCGCTATCGAAGTGAAGAAGATTGATTGTATCCAAGCAAGAAGGAAGAGGGCGCCTGCCAGCTTACGGTTTCTATTCTGGCTGCCAATCGTTCCTTTCTTCGAGATCCTCTTCGACTCCCGAGTTGGGGTGGTTTCGGGATGAATGGCTTGGTCATATTCGGAGTACGGCGCAGCGGCTACCGCTTCACTTCCTGCGGGAGCGGCGCCCTTCCCAAAGTAGGATTTCACCCTTCCCCTAGTCAAGTAGAAGATGAAGACTGCGTAGATTACAATCCCTACCAATCCGAACCCAATAATCAGGCCTGCAGCGGATACTATGAGGCCAATGATTGAGGAAATGAGTGTCCAAGTCCAAGCCCAGCGACGGCCCTTCCAGAGTCCAAAGCCGAGCACGAATGAAATTATCGCAAATATCAGAGGTATAATTGAGAGAAGCAAGAGGAAAGTCCCTGCCAATTGTAGACTGGGCAGGAAAGCCAGCATAGGGAGCGTGACTGCCCCAAGAAAGAGGAATAAAGCTGCTGTGCCAATATCCACGGCCCCTCCGAGAAACATTAGAATCGAAAGTACCGCAACGCCAGTGGGCCTTTGGGTGCCCCGCTCTGGCGGCATTGGCTGTGGCATCACAGGTTCTACAGGCGGTGCGAACGCAGGTTGTGGTTCTGGAAGTGGAACCTCACGAGATTCACTACGAGTGGGATAAGAAGCGGGGGCAACAGGAGGAGCTATAACAGTTCGCGTTGGCTGAGGGCGCAGCGAAGGTTGTATGTAAACCGGTTGAAGTGTTCGTCCACAGTTAATGCAGAAATTCTGGTTTGCCGAGATCGGTTTTCCGCAACCGTCGCAAAAAGGCGTAATCATCCCTTCCAGAACATCACCGCAGGGCCCAGAATAAAACCATGGCCCTATGCATACGCCTAGTTATTCATCCGGCGTCTCGCCATTGCGAGGACCGTCAGGCCTATGATAAGACCTGCTACGATTGATTCCCACGGAAATCCCGGGATCGCTGGAACCACGAGCGGTGTTGTGTTAGATGATGTGACTATCGTGGAGGTTTGGACTTGTATTGAAGTAGCAATAGATGAGCTGCTCGTAGCACTGTTACTGACTGTAGTGCTTGAGGTCGTTGACGCAATGTTTGATGAGGGCGTTGCAGATGTGGTTGACGTTGAACTCGAACCGGAATTCTCTGAAGCAAGTTGGGGTTCTTGTGTCCACATCCAAGTCTGTGGGGGTGTCGTGCGTGTCACATTGCTACCGGCATCAGCTTGGTAGGCACCACCGCCGAGATATTGTACGTTTGAATCTTGGCAGACATTGCCGCCGTAGGTAGCTTCTGCTTTGGTGGGGGCGTGGTTCCCTCCAGCGTTCAAGGCGTAGGGGTGCGAGAAAATCACGCTCGTAGGCGTCGTATTGCAAGACGCTGCCGTTGAATATTCATCCCAAGTAGAAGAATTCGTGCTCAGCTGGTTGTAAGCGGGGGAGACGAGTATGTCTCCGATAGTTGTGCTGGAATTTGCGGAATAATCGTAGATGCGACCCTGCCACTGTTCATTTCCGCCGCTGTCCGGCAGCCTTGAAAATTGAAGTTGGTAGTTCGACCCTAGATTCCAATCATAGATTATGAAACATTGATATCCATTGCCCGATCTCAGGAATGAAATGCCCGCCGTGCATCCACCAGTTGGGTTACTGGTAGTTGCGTTCGTTGCGTCAAACACGCCCATTGTGGCAACCTTAGGCATCCCACCAATTCCGAACGCAACGAATCCTCTCTCCCCATTCATGAATGTGAATTGATATCCCCAAAATATGGAAGCGCCCGACTCAGGGGCCCGAATAACCTTGAGGTCAACGCTCATCGAATAACTATCGTTTAGGGGCCATAAGAGTTGAACGTCCGTATCTGGAGCCAGCGTATTGAAGTGGCCATAAGCTGGGTGCGCCCCAACCTGGAGTAGCACTCCTACCAGAAGCAGAGACACTACAACTGCGAAGGTCGCCCGTCTGTTCAAGCAAATCCTCTCATCAAGGCCCATGAGAGCATGGCAGATGATGGCTGTGAGTTGGACATTGGGGGTGGTCGACCGTGGACACTACGGCAACTCAAACGCATATTTCTGAAATCTTGACGCGCTGCATGCCATAGAGTCTACGATTTTTTAGGCGTTTAGACATACAGACTCAAGAGGCTGGCATTAGGTTGCAGGTCGGGGGAGGAGCAGATAGGGTACCTAGCGTGATGCGGCTCTCTTTTTCATCCTTCGCTGACCCAAGAAGAGGACAACTGGGACGGTGACGATGATCATTGCAGCTGCGACCAAGACGAGTTGAGTTAATGTATCGGAAGATGAATTTGATTGTAGTTGCAGTCCAGACGTTGTTGGGGTCAGGACGCCGAGCACTCCGATGGCGGGTAACGTGAACCAGACGTTGCCTTTACTGTCCACTGCGAGCAGCTGCACGTCTGAGGAGGGGTTTGGTATGGGGAATGTGTCAACTCTGCCGTTGGTTAGGTCTAGGGTGGCTATGGCGTTTCCAATGTGCTCTACGAACCAGACTCTATTTCGTTGGTAGAATGCCAACCCAAACGGGAAGGCTTGGTTGTTCGACAATTGATAGGTCTTGAAGGTTTGATTTGCGGGGTCGAACATTGTTAGGCGATTTCCGCCATGCTCCGTGATCCATACTTCTCCGTCGGGGCCAATCGCAATGCCAGTTGGGCCAAGGAGGGTGGAATTCGAAACTGGGAATTCATTTATAGAATCAGTTAAGGGATTGAGCCTGCCTATTTTCCCGCCCTTCGATTCCGTAAACCAAACGTTTCCATGTTGGTCAACGGCCACTTGGATAGGGATTGAGTCGTTCGTCGGAATCGGGAATTCTGTTATCACTCCTGTACTGGAAATTAGGCGTCCAATCTTTCCTGCGATTTCTTCCGTAAACCAAACGTTTCCATTTGCGTCAGCGACAATCCCTCCGGGAACGGCCCCAGTTGTGGGTATGTTGTATTCATTAAAAGTGCTAGACTTCGTATCGAATCGTACGATAAGGTCGTATTGAGTGTCCGAAATCCATATGGAGCCATTTTGGTCGGCAGTCAGGTAAAATGGTCTTGAACCTGCCCGGGTAAGCGCATGCTGTCTTAGTGTCCCCGTGGCAGGGTCGTAGCTTGCTATCTGGCCTGTTCCTGATTCAGCAAACCAGACTAGGCCGCGATTGTCGACTGTTATGCCGTACGGTTCCGAACTACTCGACAAGGGCAGTTCGGAAAATCTAACCGAAAGCGCGGGGACGTCTATCTGGAACGGAACAATTACGTCGTACCCTTCCGTTCTTTGTGCCCATACCTCCAGCCGCCAATTACCGGCAAAACTCAGGTAAGTGCCGTCGAAAGAGTATGCTCCTTGGTTTGGCTGAGCTGTCGCGGTTGACACGCCGAGATTCCTATCGAGATAGTTGAATTTCATCGAGACGGATTTAACGTTCGTTACTGGCGTGCCTTGTGGATTAGTGAAATCCACTTCGAAATGGTTATCCCCCACTTGGAAGGGGTAGATCTTAACAGTCACGTTGACTCCTTCAATTGAGTAGCCTCGGAGAACCATCGAGCCTGCTTGGTACTGCGGCGCGGTTGAAGTCTGCCGCACAGGGGAACTAGCGGTGAGAACTCCCACTACTAGGAGCAAAATTATACCAAGTGTAATCTCCGACCGAACAGAGATTCTGAATAGGTTAAACAGACGCCCAACTTGTCGCTTACCCGCTCGTGATTTAGAAGTGGCGCCAGCGATATGGTCGTATAATGCAAATTGGTTGATGGCGCCGAATGTGATCATTGGGGCAAATATGCAGAGCTTGACGAGAAGAATTTGGCCGTACGTCGTCGAAAATAGTGCGGACAAACTTCCCACCTCCAACAATAGGTTGTAAAGTCCAGTTAGCCCGATCACGCCCACGCTGACTAATGCCACTGATGAGAATCGTCTGATTAGCTCGGCCAGAAGCCTTCCTTTCATGTCCTTGAGCGCCGTAAGGGCAAGGGCCAGGTAGGCCAATCCTCCTACCCAAGCGCCAACCGCAACGAGATGAATCCAATCAGAAAGAAGATTCAGCAACGGGAAATAGGTTGATGCTGCAGCATTATGGCTTGTCAGGCTAGTGGAAAGTGAAAGAAGCAACCCAATTGACAGAATTAGACTCCAACTTGCCCTCGACTGCTTGGTTCTTAGGATGACAGTTGACGCACAAATCGCGGCAAGTACTGTTGCCATTCGAAACGTCCAGTATGCTCCAAGTCGAGTCGAGGAGAGGATCGTAAACGCCTCACCCGCAATATCAGTCAGTGAGCTGGACCCGGCGACTGCGAAGGCTTGGATGATTAAGGATAAGATTGTCGCAATTAAGGCGATAACGGTGGCTCCCGCAATCATTCGCCCCGAGCGAGGCATCATTTTGCGATTAAGAGAATCTGTGATTTTGTCTCGTGAGTTCGTAACCGTAGGAATCCATACGATGAGAGCGAAGATGCTTCCTCCGAGGAAGACTGCGTCGGCGAGAAGGTTTAGCCAACGGTCGACAACTTCGAGGAGTGAAGGAAAGGAATACGCAGGGGTGCTATTCGGTTGGACGTTTATTGTTACGTTGCCGACGCCAAAAGGAAATGAACCATTGGTATGATGCCCGTCGACCGCAGAAATTGCATGCCAAGTGACAGTATACACGCCAGGCGGCAAAGTCGCTAGACTTATGGTAAGCACAGTTGGGTCCGTTGGGTCAACATGATAACCAGTGTCTACTTCTTTCCCACTTGAATCGTAAACTGCCGCCCCAGTGAATTTCGGTTCAACTTGCTCGCTGAAGACGAGAGTGATTTGGTGAGGAGCTGTAGGGAGGACGCTGTTAGCAGGCGGGTCTGATCTTATCAGGTTGGCGTGCGCATAAACGGGAGCAAAGAGTCCTGCTAACAGTAGGAGAATGGCTGCTGCGATGAGGATAACGGGCTTACTGCTCATAGTGGCTCGCGACATCTGAGTTGGGACTTATCTCCTCTTCTTGGATCGCGTTAAGGCTGCGGCCCCGACGGCTATCCCAATAATCCCAACAACAACGCCGACCCCTGCGACTGTGTAAGCGGTTCGAGCATCACTCTGCAATTGTGTAACTTGCGATTGCAAATTTGCAAGCCCGACCTGAAGGTCGTGTCCTGCAGGAATCTGTTGCGGGAATTGAACTTCGGACGGAGGGTCGACGCATTCAAACGTAGTTGGGCCACACGTGAACGTTTCGTTGACCGGAACATTGTTCACGTTTCCGAAAATCCGGAATGAGTAAGATCCTGCAACAGTAGGCTCAATGTTAGCGGTATACTCACCATTGAATACGGGAGGCACATCGTTCGATAAGTTGGGCGCGAATGTTAGGACTTGTGACTGCCCGCCGGTTATGACCTGGACCTGCAGGCTTTGGTCAAGGCCGTAGACTGGACAACTTGTACTTACTGTGCCCTGTGGGCACGTTGCGTTGACATAATGTGCCCAGAAATCAATGGCGTTCACTTCATCCACATAGGGCGGCTCGATGACCCAACCTACGACAAACTCGACCTGTTGTCCGTTGATTGTCAACACTCTATGTGTATGAGCGAAAGCTTGAGGAGCGCTAACGAGAATTATCACACCGATCAGCAACAGTGACCCAAGCGTAACCAGTCTAAATCTCAGTCTAAGCCACCCCTTGTTGCGTTAACCTAATCGCTTGTTAAGTTCATTGGTACAAATTAAACTTCAAAACTCGCGTTACGTGTGATTGAACAGTTATCCATGAAATAAGCCTGCGAGATACATTGAGTAGAACCCAATTAGCGAAGCTATGACATAGATCGGGGCGCTTTCTTGATCAACAAAATTGGGTATTAGTTTGTACTCGACGTAGACGGCCGCTGCGCCTCCTAACGCAAAGAAATATGCTGAATTTATCGGCGTCAAGAGTGCAAGGATCGACCCAATAATGGTTGGTATTCCGGAAACCAAACCTAGAATGAGAATGCGCGGGGTCTTTGACTTCGCAAAGGCTGCTACCACACCAATAACGAATCCCTCCAGAAACTTGTGCAGAACATACGCAACACCAGCCGAGAACCCTCCGATGGCGTCGAGTATGTTCGTTGTCGTTGGTATTAACGAACCAATCTCTATGCCTTCTCCTAAAGCATGAAATCCTATTCCCAGCGCTACCAGTACAGCTATCGCGTAAGAAATCTCCGTCGTGCTAATGCGTTTTTCTCTACGGGCTTTGTTAGCAGATGATTTTGAATAAGCTTGCTCGAGGCCAAAGAGGGACAACAAACCTATGGCGAACAGTGCAGCCAAGATGGCGTGGTCTAAACCGCCCCCGAAGCCTTGGTTCACATCAAGTAGAACAGCGTCGTTCATAACATCGAGAAAGAACCAGAAGATAATGCCCGCGGAAACAGCCATCAGCATTTTCAATCGTCGAATCGAGTTGCCGGAAATCACAGGGGGCAAGAAAAGCCCGACAAGGAGAGGGACGAAGGTAGCGACAACACCAGCAACGAAACTTGTTGGGTCTACCAATGAAACACCCAGGCCTGTAATGAGGCGTAGAACATGAGTCTTTCCCGTCAGCTTTCAATTCTTCGGCTGCTTAGCTCTCTGCTCGCAAATGCTTTGGTTGTATTTCTCGTCGAATCGCCTATATTTCCAATAGCCTAGAGAAACGAGCCAAGAGAATACAAAGATGATTATTATCAGAAACCCGATCGTTTCAAAGTCGAGGGCACCAAGCCAATTCCAGAACACACCTGTGAAATTCAGTTCGCTTGCCACAACTTGGAGAAGTTCAACGGTGCCGATTGCAAGTGCCACAAGGACGGAAATGACTGTTACCGTTAGGTTGTAGTAGATTTTGCGAATGGGGTTGATGAAAGCCCAACCGTAGGCGAGACGCATTGCCACGCCGTCGGTCGTATCGATCAAGACCATTCCACACGTGAACATGAAAGGTAAAACAAGAATCATCCAGATTGGTAGGGCAGATGAGACTCCGATTCCGACACTAATCGCAATTAATGCGATCTCGGTAGCGGTATCAAAACCTAGCCCGAATAGGACTCCGATTGGGTATATGTGCCAAGGCCGCTTAACGAGTTTGAATAGAGGCCGAAAGTAACGGTTCAAGAAACCTCGCTTTTCTAAGAGGTTCTCAAGTTCAGATTGGTCTAACGTGCCTTGCTTCATGACTTTGTAGATGCGGTAAATGCCGAGAACGATAACCAAGTTAACGATACCCATCAGCCACAGAAAGACTCCAGAAACCGTGGTGCCAATTATTGCGCCGCCACTCGCTAAGGCAGGTATATGGCCGATTACAGTTCGAGTTGCAAAGACCAGTGCCACGATGAGCGCAACAACAATAGTCGAATGACCCAGCGAGAACCACAGGCCAACGGTGAAGGGGCGTTGGTTATCCTGTATCAGTTTCCGTGTAGTGTTATCAATCGTCGCGATATGGTCCGCATCCACGCCGTGTCGCAATCCAAAAACGTAAGTTATGACTCCGAGTCCTGCGAGCAGAACAGAAAATCTGCCTATGATTGCTGAGGCTGTAAATCCCAGTAACGTTGCAACGCCAATCAACAAATAGACAATGCAGATCCTGAGTTTTTCATTGAGCGATAGCCCCGCCTTGTGGTCTACGACGCCTTTGTCTCCAGACACCTTTCGGGGGACCTCCTATTCACGATTCGAGGGAGCAACGCCTTCATGACTCTTGTAATTTTCTGTTTCGGCTCGCATTCTTATTAGATTCTGGTTCTTGGAGAGTAGTCGTGGAGAAGCCGCCATTTGAAAATCAAGAAAGTAATCGCGACGGTTGTCGTTGTTCTAATCTCGCTCGTTCTCACGGCCGCATTCTACGAATTGTACCTGTACAACGTATATCTAACGAATCGCTACCTTAGCAATAATCTCATAGGCGGTCAACAAATCCAAATTGTTGTGGTAATCATTCCGCCTGGTGCTGGCTCAGATCCGCGTCTGGGGTTCGAGCCGGCCGTTATCAGCATTGTTATCGGCGTGAACAATACCGTAACTTGGAAGAATGAGGACTCGACTTGGCATACCGCACATAGCAACATCCCCGAATTCTATTCCAACTATATCGAACCGGGAGGAAACTTCACCCATAACTTTCAACAGCCCGGAATCTATCCTTACCATTGTGATCCACACCCCTGGATGACTGGTAAGATTACGGTCTTTCCACCTTCTACGAATGGGACAACAGTAGTGCTCTGGACATCAACTTCCATGCCTCAAATGCTCAGTGCGACTCTCGTATTCTCCAATCTGCCAAACAAATCGAGAGCAGCATGTCCAATTAAATCGTGAAGGCAGCTTCGGCTCGCGAAAGGCTGCCATTGAGTAATGTATGCTCTGGCGGATAGGCTGTGTATCACGTACGGCGTCTTCGAGCGCCAGTTTTTCTTCTTCGTTGGCGTGCTCTGGTGCTAGGTCTGCGAACGCCTCTTTTTACTAGCAGCCATGCAAGGGCGACACCTACGAGTATGCCAAGAGAAGCTGCGAGGATCAAGTAAGTAGTGCTGACGTTGTTCGGCATCTGTTGAAACATTCCTTGTGAAGAGCTGCTCATCATATTGTTAGCCGTAGACTCGGCTTGTAGAACTGATCCCAACGCCGATTGATAGTCCATTTGATTGTATTTTGCGTCAGCGTCCATCAACTGGATGAATATCAAGCTGACGTCTGCTCCTCTTTGTGCCAATTGATTCATGGTTGATTGGACTTGGAGGTAGATGCTGTCGACCTGGGCCCGGCGCAGAGAATCCTTGTCCTCTTGCCCGAATGAATAATCCCACGTATAGTAACTCATAGGAGTCAGAATGAAGTTTCCTATTGGTCCAAAGTCGAAAGGATGTGGTAATCCAAGCATGTGGCCCGATTCATGAATCACGTCATGCGTGAAACCCAAACCTTTGTCCGGTTGAGGTGGTGTTATCAGGTTGCCTCTTGCGAATTCGTTCTGGCTGAAGGATACGAAGGCCATGTCTCCTAGTGCTACACCGCCTATCGGTGTAAGGAGCCATTTGTACGTGAAAGCCAGAGCTGTATCATTACTGAAGGCGAACGCATAGACTGGAACCGTGTATTCAGTTCTATCGCGGCGGTAGTTTCGCTCGAAGATGTTGGTGTTGTCCTGGAAATACTTGTAAACTGGTCTTGCGTCGACTACGCCATACTGTTGCGGCTGAGCAAACTCAACTCCGAACGTGAATGAATTTTCATATTTGTAACTCGAATGGAGCATCGCCTGGAGTGAGGGATACTTTCCAAGGTCCTCGAAAGTCACTGAGACATCAATTTTCGAATATGGCAATAGGTCTTCAAACGCTTGCTTAATGACGTTAGCATGTATTGTTGAACGAATATCTACTGAACTCTTCTCATCTGCCGTTCTGTTGTCGAAGACGTGAATGTCGAAACTGTAATCTTGCGAGTACACTGGGTCATAAAGAAGGGCAGGAGTGATTAGGTTCTGCGTGGCTTGGGAGACGTAGTCCGCTAGGTATTCTGAGAACCATAATTTTCCATAGGGACTGTGAAGGTCATAATTGTTGTCTCTAAGTGCAATTTGGATGGGTAGCTCTTCAGGATCAGATATCCAGCAAGGGCCAGCGCTAAGGTCGTCAAACCAGAATCTATGTACGCCACCCCACGCGGACATGAAATCACGGTTTCGCAAACGGTATCCGAGGTCGCTGTCGGTGTAACTAACCCCAAAGTAGTGCGCCGTGCCATTCGGCGTCCCGTACCTCTGCGAATTCAGGAAATCTTTGTAGTTCTGGAAATCATAGGACGGTAGTTCGGTGAGGTTTAGCCACATAAGTGTCCAACCGTTGGACGGAAAGCCTCCTAAGTCCTGCTGGTTGCTGTAAATCCAGTTCTCCGCTTTGTTCGCATCATATACGACGTAATTCATGGAGTGATATTGTTGAGATATGTAACCCGTTGATGGGTCCTGAACATAATAATAGAACCAAGGGTTCGACCCCGTCTTTGCGACTTGAATGGACTGCAGGTATGAGATTAGTTTAGACTTGAATGCGTCACTCGCGAAAGTGTAGCTATAGGCTACCTTGTAAACAACGCCGGTAAGGTAAGGCTGCGGGGATAATACCTGCCCATAGATCGTGGTTGGAACGTTCACATTCCATTTACTGTAATCTAGGTCTACAGTCGCGGGGTCTATTCCAACAAAAACAACCTTAACTGGAATCGAAACCACGCGGCTACCGTTTGCGGGTGCGATAGAGCCACCAATACCGTCGTATGGGTGCGTACTGGAGTAAGCTTGGGTTGGGGCCAACGCTAGCAGGCTAATGATTGTCAAGCACAATAGGACTGAACAACTTCGCTTCAAGAAACACTTCCTCTCATTATTTCAAAATCAGCTTTTCCAAAAGACTGAGCAGACAATCCCGTGATGCCCAGCGAAAGGTTGGAGGGTTTAACATAAGACTTACTCTCAAATCATTCTCTCCATACGGAATCCGCTCGGTGTTGCGAGATCAAGTCAAGCCCGACTCGCCATTACCTTCATATTCGAACGAAAGAGGATGAAAGCCTGAGTTCACCAACTGTTCAGTGGCTTGAGGCGTAGCTATTGCCTAGAAGGAGAAAGAAACGCAAAAAGACCCTAGCGTTGCTTGCATTGATCCTGATTATTTGGGCGGCTGGGGTCCTAGTGATTGTCGGCTTTAATCCCTTCAACATGCAGGGAACCGCCCCCACACCAGTTGTCGTAATAATTCAAGCAGGATCAGCCGAGAATCCTCGCCTGGGCTTCACACCGTCACTGATCAAAATAGTAATTGGAGTAAATAATACTGTCATCTGGAAAAATGAAGATGTGGAATGGCATACGGCTCACAGCAACATACCAGAATTCGATTCGAAAATGATTCCACCGGGCACAAGTTTCACGCACACTTTCCAAAGGGCCGGATCATATCCTTACCATTGTGACCCACACCCTTGGATGACCGGTCTCATCATAGTCGCGGGTTCAAATCCCATATTTGCGCAACAAACAGCACAATTAGGCATGCCACTGCAAGTCATGGCGCAAGTCTTTGTTAAGTCAAGTGACGGAACTCAACTGTGAAAAAAGCAACCATCCCCTCCATAGTCCTTCTCATCGGGGCACTTCTGGCAGTTTCCATGCCAACTCATGTTAGTGCACACGTCACGGGTGGCGAGACCAAGATTTCTGGAAAATACCGGATACAATTCTTAGTCCTCTGATGACTCCTTTCAGGCTTGGCTACCAACCGAATGGAATCTAAGCAACTTCCTTAGCAATTTACGGTAAGGGCTTTCTCAAATGAAACTTCTGATTGCAGATAGGCTTCCTCCTTCCCACGTCGATATGCTACGAAAAATTGTAGAGGACGTAGAATACGCACCAGAACTCACTGTTGATTCATTGCCAGATCACATCTCGGGTTCCAGAATCCTCGTAGTGAGGGGAACCAAGGTCAGCAGTAGCACGATTGAGAGAGACGTTGAATTAGAGTTGATCGTGCGGGCCGGGGCTGGAACCGAGAACATTGACCTCGAAACAGCATCAGCCCGAGGTGTCTACGTGACAAATTGCCCCGACAAGAACTCGGCCGCAGTGGCCGAACTAACACTGGGCTTGCTGATAGCAGTTGACCGCCGCATCCCCGATCAGAGCATAGCCTTGAAGGAGAGAAGGTGGGACAAGGAGGAGTACTCGAGGGCAGATGGTCTAAAGGGTAAGATTTTCGGTGTCATTGGCACGGGCGCGGTTGGTAGAGAGGTAATCAAACGCGCCAAAGCCTTCGACATGCCCGTCGTCGCCTGGTCGCCATCTCTCACCTACCAAAAGGCAGCTGAACTTGGTGTCACCCGCGCGGCGACCATCGACGAACTAATCGAAAAGAGCGATATCATCTCCCTACACGTCGCCCTAACTCCAGAAACCACACACATACTTTCAGCTGAGCGAATTTCGAAGCTCAAGAAAGGTACCATTATCCTAAACACATCCCGCGGTGCCGTCGTTGACAACATTGCGCTGGCTGAAGCGCTAAAAATGGGTCGGGTGCGCGCCGGGCTTGACGTGTATGAAGATGAGCCAGCAAATGGCAAAGGAAAATTCTCGAGCGTCCTAGCTGGTGTCCCAAGCTGGGTGGGAACCGACCATATTGGTGCCTCCACAACTCAGGCCCAGGTTGCTACGGCAAGCGAAACTGTTCGGATTATTGAAAAATACGTCAAGACAGGAATTGTGGAGAATTGCGTGAATTTTGCGAAGGAATCGAGGGCAGCTTACGAACTAATAGTGAGGCATTATGATAGGATCGGTGTACTGACAAGAATTCTGACCGAGCTTAGGGAATCAAAGATCAGTGTCCACGAAGTGCACAATGTGATATTCGAAGGAGCCAAAGCAGCCGTCGCCCACATCCAGCTCGACACCTATCCACCGCAAGCGACCCTGGACAGGATCTCTGAACGAAAGACCGAGATTATCAGCGTGAAAATCTTAAAACTTCAACCCATCTCCTAGGCATTCTTGCTGAAAGGCTTGAGCGGCTACGGAATCAAATTCATTTAACCTTCGGAAGAGGAACTGGAAGTCCCGAGCACACCCAGAAACACTTTGGAGGAAGAGTGGCCTATGCTGTTCATCGCCTTAGTACTGATCATGGCAGCTGCCTTCCTACATGCGGGTTGGAACGTTTTAGCCAAGGTTTCTAAGGACACGTTTGCGTTGATGTGGTGGGCCAGCCTTTTCGGAACGTTTGGTTACGGTGCGTGGCTTCTGAGCAGTTCGGGCATCTATCTGAATCCGGGTTCATGGGTACCGTTCATTATCAGTGCAATCGCTGAGACTGGTTATTTCGTCACACTCGTTCGAGGGTACTCTGAGGGGGACCTATCTCTCGTGTACCCAATCTCAAGGGGCTCCGCACCGATTTTCGCAGTCTTCTGGAGTGCACTGGTCTTCTCAGAAAAGCTTCCTGTGCTAGGATACTTAGGGGTCGCTTTGATTGTGCTTGGAATTTTCATCGTTTCGAACCCGATCAATCGTTCAGAGTCATCAGATGGCTCATGGCAAGTGAGCTCGCTCTTTCGGAAAAATGCGGCAGGCTGGGCGCTGGCCTCTGCAATCTTCATTTCGGTCTTTTCTGTTTCCGACAAGGTTGCCGTAGCGGCGACTCCTCCGCTGATCTACAATTGGTGGGTTGCCGCCGGCAATACGGTACTGTGGTCCCCCGTAGTTTGGCGTGGCTCCCGCCTACGAGCGAACATCAAAGAGCTCAGAACCAATTTGCGAGGCATATTAGCGACAAGCATAGCCATCACGATTGCTTACGGGGCCGCGCTGGCCGCGCTGGCTCTAACGAGCGCGAGTTATGTTGTAGCTGGCCGCGGCTTCAGCGTAGTCATCGGCGCGGTAGTCGGAGCATTATTGCTGAAGGAAAGTTTCGGTTCCAGCCGAGTAATCGGGGCACTAATTATGGTCACAGGGTTGGTGTTCATTGCGTTTTCTTGATTAACTTGCTTCGGGCATCATATTTTAAAAAGCAGTAGTAGGGTTTAGTAGTTGAGGAAAAACTTTGAAAACTCTGAAACTAGTGATCTTCGGTGTCATAGGCGGTATTGCGATTACTCTGCTGACCGGCCTATTTCCGAATACGCCTGAAATGTTGGTGGGTGCAGTATGGTACGGGTACCCGCTGGCTTGGCTTGTTCGGCAGCTGGGTAACCCTGCTTACCCAACGGTATACAACCTAAGGCCACTTCGGTTCGTCGCCGACATTGTGGGCTGGGCTATTATCGTGGCAATCGTCCTGTTCGCCTACACACGAATGCGCAAGAAATAATGGCCCTCTCCAAGTAACTCACTGTTTCCTCTCTTTCCTAGATCGCGGCGAGAATTCGTATTTTCTGTGGTTCCTGAAGTTTCAGTGAGTTTACGTATTGTTGACCGACTGAGACACGTGGTCGAAATGTTATCAAGACGGACTATGTCCGTAAACAGAGCCTATTGTTGTAAGACCTTATCCGTTGACTGTCACTTCGACGGTTCCAGCTACCAGGTCATAACGCGCCCCAAGTAGGCTTATCTGGCCCGCGTCGAGGGCGTGTGAGATAATTTCGCTTGAGGATTTGAGTTGCTGAACTTCCAACGCCACGTTAGCCCTCACTGAGTTATCGATCAAATCACCAGTTTGTCCCTTCGCAATCGTGACGGCAGGCTTGATGGCCTCAACTAAGGTTTCAATCTGGCCGTCGGCTTGGGTGTTATTTTGGATTGCTCCAACAGCTGCTTTCACTGCCCCGCAACTCTGATGCCCTAGCACCATAATCAGTTTCGCGCCTTCTTCGACCGCAAATTCTAGGCTACCTAAAACTACGTTATCAATGACTTGTCCCGCTGTTCTTGCCACGAAGAGGTCTCCAAGTCCTTGGTCGAAGATGATTTCGGGTGGGACGCGTGAGTCGATACACCCCAAGATAACTGCCCATGGGTTTTGTCCCTGTGAGACTTCTGCCCTACGCTCCTGCGAAAGGTTTGGGTGGAGTGAAGCCCCTGCAGCATAACGCCCGTTTCCATCCATCAATCTTCTGAGGGCGTCAGCTGGGGTTGTAACAGGTGCTAGTGTTGGTGGGGTGGGCGTTGAGAGCACTAAGTTCTTCGCGGCAAATCCTAAGGCAAATCCCGCTGCGGTCAAACCTGCTGCGGAAACGAATGTTCGTCGAGATAGCTTGCGCATGGTTCAACTCTCCTTACCTTTACTTCATTCTAAGGTGAAAAGCCTTTGCAGGATTTATTTGAGGGGCCCTTGGTACGGGGGTTAGGTCGTGGAAGAGTCGGCTAGGATGAAGACGTGTGGTTGGGCAACTAGCGACCCATTGCTAAAGGAATACCACGACAAGGAATGGGGCGTTCCACTTCATGAAGACGTGAAATTATTCGAATTCCTCATTCTGGAAGGAGCCCAGGCAGGCCTCAACTGGTTGACTGTTCTGAAGAAACGCGAAAATTACTCACGTGCTTTCGACTCATTCGACCCAGCAAAGGTCGCTCGATATTCAGGCATAGACACTAGGCGGCTTCTCTCAGATCCGGGGATTATACGTAATCGGCTGAAGATTGCGGCAGCGATCACGAATGCTCACAAATTCTTGGACGTTCAAGAGAACTTCGGTTCCTTTGATAATTACATTTGGCAATTCACAGGTGGTAGACCAATAAAGCATCATTTTAGGTCAATGTCTCAGGTCCCCGCAAAATCAAGGGAATCGGATGCTATGAGTGAGGGCCTCTATAGGCGAGGGTTCAAGTTTGTTGGGTCGACAATCTGTTATGCTTTCATGCAAGCCGTGGGGATGGTGAACGATCACACGGTCAATTGCTTCAGGTACAAACAAACTAGCGTGCAAGCTTCGGCCGGTCAAATCTCCATGCCTAAATTCATTCCTCTGCCGTGTTCTAGGCTGGAAGACGTAAAGCTTATGCCATTGCGCGCTAAAATTCCACATTGAAATTTGCGTGGGCAAATACAAAATCCTAATCATTTGTCCTAATGTGGTTTGGCCTATCACGCTCGATTATGGAGAAGGAAATCATTGGGTTCAACGCAACTCAAGCAGTTAAGACACAACGGCGTCCTAATCCCTGACGCTTACAACCCCCAAGGCTTCACCATCAGTTACCGCGGCACACCAATCAAATTGAACCCTCTACAGGAAGAGATGGCCGTCAGGTTTGCGCAGAAATTCGGAACCCCCTACACCGAAGACCGAACGTTTTGCTCCAATTTCATGAAAGACTTCGCACAGGCACTACGGATCAAGGAGCAAGTCGCCGTCGAAGATTTCGATTGGGCTCCTATTGTGAAATGGATTGAAGCTGAGCGAGCCCGTAAGGCGAACATGTCGAAGGAAGCGAAGAAGGAGTTAGCTCAAGCCAGAAAGAGGATTCGAGAGGAGCGAAAGGAGCACTATGGTTGGGCCACAGTTGACGGCGCGAGAATGGAAATCGGAAACTATGCTGTCGAGCCACCGTCAGTATTCATGGGCCGCGGCAAGCATCCAATGAGGGGTCACTGGAAACCCGCCATAATCACTAAGGATGTCACCTTGAACTTGAGCCCTGACGCGCCTACACCGCCCGGAGAATGGGCGGGCCGTGAATGGCGGCCCGATGAACTTTGGATTGCTAAGTGGACCGATAAGCTAGCCGGGAAGGTGAAGTACATTTGGTTCCACGATGCTACACCAATGAAGCAGGAACGGGTTCAGGAAAAATTCGATTTAGCGGGTGAGTTGGATTCGAAGATCGCTAAGGTCCGCGCGCACATAGCAGAGGACCTTGCAAGCGAAGATATAAAGCGCCGCAAAGTGGCGACGGTAGCGTACCTGATTGACGTTTTCAAAATCCGTGTCGGGGACGAGAAGGAAACTGAGAGCGGCACAGTGGGGGCAACAAGCCTTCAAAGCGAGCACATTCGCTTCCATAATACGTCCCCCAGAGTCGAGCTGCATTTCCTCGGTAAGGATTCAATTCTGTTCGAGCGAGAGCTACCGGTCTCCAAGGAAGCTTACAGGAATCTGAAAGAGTTCGCCTCAAATGGCGGACGGATCTTCAGCGGGATAACCACGGAGGCCGTGCGAGAATTCCTATCCGAAGCAATGCCACGCCTCAGCCCAAAGGTGTTCCGCACGTTTTCGGCAACCCAACTCTTCAGGCAGGAACTTAACACTAGCAAGGTCAGCGAGGAGAGTTCTGATGCAGAAAAAAAGATGGCTTTGATGGAGTCGAACGCAGCTGTAGCCCAGTTAATGAACCACCAGAAGGCCATACCAAAGAAATGGGAAGAGACTTACAAGAAACGGCTTGAAATGTTGCGGTCACTCAAGGGAAAGGAAGGTAAGATGGCCGCGAAAAGAAAGGCATCACTGAAACTTCGCCTCACGCAAATGAAACTCAACAAGAAATGGAACTTAGGGACATCGCTCAAGAATTACATTGACCCGAGAGTATCGGTGGCGTTTTGTCGAAAAGTAGGCTATGATTGGAAATCATACTATCCAAAAACTCTCGTGACCAAGTTCATGTGGGCTGATGAAAAACCGCAGGAGTACGCTACTGCGTCACAGACGGCGTAGTACGCGACTCCGCCTGGGGCGTTGACGTGCACGTTGCCGCCTTGGTCGTTTGCTTAACGCATGGTACAGGTAAACGTTGATGATTGCGAGCGCAGCAATAACGGTCCCCATGCCTTCTAATGCGGTTCGGTTCGTTTCTAGGATTGGAACGAGGATTCCAAGTTCCTTTATTGTTTCCTGGGCAAGTGCCGAGGCATCAACTACCTCCGCCATCGCGGCGGAGTACCAACTTTCGTTGAAATTGCGTTCAGCATCGCTTGCAAGCTGCTTGGCTTGCTGGTACGACGTTGTGATGTTCTTGGGGAGGCCGAGTGTTTGGTCGCTGGTCAGCCGATCGATTTCCATCAAGTTTGCCTGCAAGCTCTGAAACTTCTCATCGAACGTAAGGTAATTTCCAGTCGTGAATGCGCCAAACGCTATGTCCCCTCCATACCTTGGCTCGAACCCAAGGTCGGGCCACCAACTCCAAACCATCTTCATGAATTGAGGCCCGCGGGTTGCCATTTGATAGTCAATTAGATTGAAGTCCACGCTGTAGGTTCGCTCGAACCATGTGCGGTTCAGGTTAAGAATCGCCTGGGGGTTGATCTGCCCTTCCTTGACGAATGAGGGTATGCCTGCCTTCTCTACTTCACCCATGTCGGGTTGGTAGAACTGGGGGTAAAGACCCCACCAACTGGAGGAGACATATTTTGTGATGGCCAAGGCTTGCAGTGGGACTAATGAAGTGTCGGGGTAACGCATGCGTGTCAGCCAATCGGCAGCCAATACGGCGGAACGTGCGTATGTTTCATCGCTCGTGGTTCTTGTGAGGAAGAGAAGGCCGCGTATTGAGTATGCAGCGCTCCACAACGAAAGAGCGACGTCTGAACCGAACTTGTGCTTCTCAGTGTCGTAGCCATAATAGTAGCCGCCAACCGCCATGGGGTCGATCGCGTAAGTATGGTTGCCCCAAGCCATGTCAGCGCTAGTGACTTGGAAACTCATCAGCCATTTCGCATATGTTTCCGCCGCACTCAGGTACCGTTTGTCGCCTGTCAGCCTGTAGAGCTGCGTCCACGCCAAGAGCGTGAAACCTCCGTGGTTTGTTGAAACTGCGGTGGTATACCTTGTTCCATTCCATTCGTAAGGCAGAGCACCGTAGACAGGTGTGTTGACCCATTCTTGGCTCATAAACTGTCTGGACAACATATACTGGCCGGCGGCTACGGCTGAATTGAGGTAGGTCACGTTACCTGTTAGCAAGTATAGCTCAGCAAGAATCCACGCCGACTCGGTTGTCTCATACATTCTGGGCTTCCAGCCAAGATTCCAATAATACTGCGTAACGGGAAACGCGCCAGTGTAATTCCCGGTTTTGATTTGTAATTTCACGAGCCAATTGCCATATCGGTTTAGGATTTGCAGAGCGCTCTCATCATGTGCCCAACGATAGTACGAAATTAGTGCGGCCGCTATGAGGTTCCCATGTTCAGGAGATGGAAAGGCAGCGTGCAGATTCACAGAATCATCTTGTGTTCCGTATCGGGCGTCTGGGCCCGCAGAGACGTCTGCCTGTTCCGCCCAATAGCCGGAATTATCAAGCGTGATATTATGTCCATGAATGGTCGATAAGATGAGCGCTGGCGTGCTGGTCCTTCCGCTTGGAATTTGCGCGTTCTGGAAATAGTCGTAATAAACGTTGAAGACGTTGAGGTACCTAGGATCTTTGGTCTGCAGGTACGCGTCGAGCGCGGCGGAGGCCCCCAGGCCGGCATCGTGTCCGGCAATCAAGAACGCGAGCGTTTGTCTTTGACCAGCGGTTATGCCGTCGGTCCCAGCCGTAATGGTTCCATTATCAAAGTAGAACGGGTCGAGACCCCACGTGCGCTGATCTTGATATGGAATCCCCCATGACGCATTAAGGGGCGTAACTTGGAAGGAAGTTATCCAATTTGTTGCCTCCAATCCTAACCCGTAGTATCGTGATGCCAAATCATGATCTTGAACCGCGAGGGCCGGAGGCGTCTGCAACGCCACCGCCAAAAAGATGAGTAAGAGTGGGATGATGCGTCTTGTTACTGACGTAATAATGCGACTCGTGTTCTTTATCTCAATCTTCTCGATGTTTGAGAACTAAGCCCTGTACTTTCCCAAGCACAGTTTGTTTCAGTACCATAAACCAATCGGGGTACAGGTTTTAGGCGGGTAAGTATTAAAGGCCATCGACGATTGAAAGACATTATGCCATTATCGTGAGCACTAGTTTCCCAAATCGGGTTTTGCACTGAAGCCATAAGGAGAATTTGTTATTTCTTCGGAGTGTGATGATTTAGTTGGCAGTCACAGTTCAAGAAGCTATTAGAACTCTGCGGAGTATGCGGCGCCTAAAGAGTGATCCAGTGGAACCGGAGAAGATTCAAGCAATTCTAACCGCTGCAGGGATGGCACCCTCGGGCGGAAACTCGCAACCGTGGGAGTTCATTCTGATCACAGACGCCACCGTCAAGGGGCAACTACGCGAACTTGTGGTTCAAGGGCTTGAAACGTATGCAAAGTCTAACCTGCGGATCCCCAAGGATACTCTACCAGAATTCCTATCCTCCACGAACCCCGTAGCCTGGCTCGCTCAGAACACCGACAAGATTCCGGTTCTAATTCTCGCATGCCTCAACACGAAACGGGCAAAGCGGCTTACGGATGATTGGGCTTGGCTTGAGGAGCAGTCGAACTGGGCCTCCATCTTCCCAGCCGTGCAAAACCTCCTATTGGCAGCGCGAGCCTTGGGTCTAGGAACAGCCATTTCAATCTTCCCACTATTTCGAATTGCCGATCTGAAGGCGGTCCTTCAACTTCCCGATTACGTGAAGCCAGCTATACTCATTTACGTGGGTTACCCAGCGTCGCGCTTCAGCGAACCGAAACGGCATCCAATCGAGAATTTCATCCATGAGAACAAATGGTGAGTAGGTAAAATCAGACCCCATGTCACATTATCGCAATTCTGAGGATCTTGTAATTAGGTTCAGCACTCAAGTAAAAGCCGTGGGCGGTTACTTCACCTCCCTCACAAATTTCGCCGAAGTCACCGAGTACGTAAGCAAATTGGCTTCAACGATGAAGGCGAGGCGAATAGCAGTCAGCGGAGCAGGCCTCTCTTCCCCGCTATTAGTTCCTAAGCTTCTCATCCCTTGTGACCTGATAAGCCTGGCAAACATGGAGAGGGCAGATTTCTTTGAAGCGCTTAAGTCAGCTGAGATTGGCGTCACTTGTGCAGACTTAGGCGTCGCAGAGACGGGGACGTTGATTATTGCAACCACGGATGAATTGGACCGGCTCGTCACAGCACTGCCTTTACTCCACGTCGCGATTCTCCCCCGTTCTAAGCTTGTCTTCGCGCTCGACGATGCGCAGAAACGAATTTCCCAACTTCTTATGAATACTTCAGCCGCGGTTTCCATTTCACTCATCTCCGCCTCGAGCAGAACCTCGGATGTTGGTGGTATCAGCATCTTAGGAGCGCATGGGCCGAAAGAATTGCATGTCTTACTCCTCGACCAAGACCTTCCGGGAGGCCTATGACTTTGGATAAAATTGGCGTCGAAGCCCATGAACAACTAATCAGCAAAATCATAAACGGCATCGGAGATAAGCAACGAAGGGCACAACTATACCTTGGGACTGAGGGGGATCGCGAAGAAAGCGAGAAAGCGTATTCCGAGCTCCCTAACGGAAACTGGTTGCTTCAAGAGGCAAGGAGAATCAGGCGTCAGTCAATAGAAAACTTGGACGATAACATCAAGAAATTCACTCACGCCGCAGAAGCATCCGGCGTCCATGTGCATTTTGCACACGACGGAGCAACGGCTGTCCGAGTCGTGCTAAGCCTCGCCCATGAGGCAAGAGCTAGGCGTATCGTCAAAGCAAAATCGATGACAAGCGAGGAGATTGACCTTCGCCAGCACCTCGAGGAGGAGGGCCTGGATGTTGTTGAGACCGACCTTGGTGAAAGAATAGTCCAGCTCGCCAACCAAAGACCCTCCCACATCACCGCTCCAGCCCTTCATATGACCGTGGAAGAGATCACCGAACTATTCTCAAAGAAGCTGGGTAAACAGCTGCCTCCGGACCCTGGAACAATAACAGCTGTGGCAAGAGAGTCTCTTAGAAATGAGTTTCTTCAGGCTGATGTCGGGATTACTGGCGCGAACTTTGCAATCGCCGATTCGGGGGCAATCGTGATTGTGAGCAATGAGGGCAATGCCCGCCTCGTCACAGCTCTCCCACGCATGACCATATCCATCCTAGGGTCAGAAAAGATTGTCCCGAACACAGCGGACGCCTTCACGCTCCTGCAAACGTTGATCTTGAGCTCGGCAGCTCGAAAATTAACCAGCTACGTCACTATCGTCAGAGGCGGAAGTAAGCTCGCGCAGAGAGACCAACCGCAAGAACAGCACATTCTCATCATCGATAACGGTCGTTCAAGGATGCTGGCAGACCCGAACTTCCGGGAGGCGTTGTATTGCTTGCGGTGTGGGGCTTGCATGGATACCTGCCCCACCTTCAGGCTTTTTGGCGGCCACGTGTTCGGTCACATCTACCCAGGCCCTATTGGGATTCCTTGGACCGAGTACACGGCAACTCCGGACGCTGCAGGACAATTTGCGCCCCTTTGCATTTCATGCGGTTTATGTCAAAGGGTCTGCCCAGAGGACATCAACATTCCGCTACTCATAGCCCAAGTCAAAGAAAGGTACACACAACGCCACGGGCAACTATCGATAAACAGAACCCTCTGCAATTATGAAACCTTCGTTGGCTTCGCAAGCGCAACGGCCCCTATCTCCAACTTTCTCATGCGACGGAAGGCCTTCAGGAGAATGCTCCAAAGCCTTCTAGGCTTAGATGCACGGCGCCCCTTCCCACCCTTTAACCGACACACGTTCAAGAAATGGTACGGTCCCCACACAAGCACGGGCTCAAGGCCGATAGCCTATTTCGTTGACACATACGCCGACATGTGCGAACCAGAAATTGGCAAAGCGGTCGTCGGAATTCTCGAGTACAACGATTGCAAGGTGACCCTTCCCAAACAAATCGGTAGCGGGATCCCAGCCTTCCTCTATGGTGACATGAAAAGAACCACACGTGCAGCTGAATTCAACGTTCCAAAGCTCGCCGAGTCCGTGAGGGATGGCTGTGAAATAGTTTCTTCAGAGCCAACGGCAACCTATTGTTTGAAGGAGCTCTATCCTAGGCTTCTTAATTCAGAAGAAGCCAGGTTGGTCGCAACACACTCCCACGACCTTTTCGAATACTTGTTACAAATGCACGATAAAGGAAAGCTAAGAGACTTTCCGAGAGCTACTATAGGGCCGGTCGCGTATTATTCCCCATGCCACACGAGAAGCGTCTATGGGAAATCCAACGCCCTAGAGATTCTAAAACTCGCTGGAATAGACGCACGCCCCGTGAGGTACAATACCTGCTGCGGAATCGCAGGAACCTTCGGATTCAAGAAGGGCCCCGAAGGATACGATGTCTCAATGGCGATCGGCGAAACACTCTTTGAAAGGTTGAAGACCCTAGGCCTTAGCCAAGTCTTAACAGAGAGTAGCGTTTGCAAGATGCAGATAGAGCACGGCACATCGCTCCCAGTCAACCATCCCGCCGTCGTTCTATGGAAACAACTTCAATCCCCTCGCAACTGAACCCTGCGAAGGTATCTCCTATGATCACGTCTCTGCGAAGGCCATAATGGAAACAAGTGGGCATCCTTTAGCGAGGGTTAGCCTGCTCAGGTTGCTTTGCGTTACAGTGAGGGCAAATTTGCGTTCCAGCCTGTAATTGTGCGCCGCATTGGACGCAGTATTGGACCTTACTCACAGCAACTGGGGTTGCAGCGGGTTGCCAGACTGGATGTAACTCTAACTCCTGTCTCGTTTGAATTGTTTTCATCAAATCGCCGCGGGTGACTACACCGAGTAGCCGACCGCCTTCCGTGACCAGCATCATATCAACTCTTTCTCGGGCCATCCGCTGCAAAGCATCTAACGCCGACGCATCAGATTGAACAATGGGTGCACGTTCATAGGGGACCATCGCATGGGCCACCGTTTCAGTTGCCCGCTGCTCCTTCGGAATCGCCCGCGCAGACTGCAACGTAACCAACCCGAGCAACTGGCCATCCTTCATAACAGGGTAGCCCTCATGAGGATGAACGAGGAAGTAGTCGGACACAAGCTGTTGCACGGTGATTTCGGGTGCTACCGTCAGTACTCCTCGGGTCATAATGTCGCCAACTCTTACACCCGTCAGGGTTTCTCCGAGGAGTGTCTGCCTAAGGCTTGTCTCGGCACCGGATTTTATGAACCAACCAAGAACCACGATCCAAATCCCATCGACGAAGTCTCCGAGAATTATCGCGACGAAACCTCCAAGCATCATGAGAAGCGAGAGAGCTTCACTAACGCGGGTGGCCGTCCTTGTGGCACCAACAAGGTTTCTCGAATGTTTCCACAGGCTCCCGCGAAACACCCGCCCACCGTCAAGTGGAAAAGCGGGCAGCAAGTTAAAGGCGCCAAGAACCGCATTGATCAAGGCTCCGTACCCGACCGTGGCCGTTATGACGATGGGTAAGCCGACTAGTTTAGCGATATACCAGAACCCTCCCAACACACCCGCAATCAGGAAACTCATCAACGGCCCGGCAGCGGCCATACGGACCTCTAAACCTGCATCCTGAGGTTCCTCAGACATCTCTGAAACTCCACCAAAGAAGAAGAGCGTAATTCTCGCAATCGGTAATCCGTTCTTCTTTGCAATATACGAGTGGGATAGTTCGTGGACAAGGACGGAAGCGAACAGAACTATTGCCGACGAAATTCCGATTGTTAAGTAGGTGACCGTGCTTAAGCCGGGATATTGGTGGGGCATGTACTCGTACGATAGGGACCAAGCGATTAGAATGAACACAAACCATAACGTGTAATGGATCCGAACTGGAATTCCCATAATCCTCCCAAGCTTAACCGACAAATTCTACAGCCTCACTCTGCACCAATCACATACCAATCGGAGACGTTACTGAAAAGTTCTTCCAGTTATCCGCGGTTAGTCAAGCATTAATGCCACCTACGGAACCTCTAGGAAAAGGTTTTCATTGAACAGCACATTCCTCGCGCTACAACTGGAGATTTGAACATGGAAACAAAGCAATTGATCATGTTACCTGGGCCGACAAACATTCCGACACGTGTTGCGAATGCGATGCTGCGGCCAATGATCAACCATCGAGGGCCAGAATTTCGCGAGCTTCATTCCCGAATAATCGATAATGCAAAGTATGTTTTCGGAACGAAAAACGATCTATTTGTTCTTTCAGCATCTGGGACGGGCGGCGTAGAATGCGCCGTCAGAAATATCTGCTCGCAGGGCAGCAAGATCATTGTACCGGTGAATGGTGTTTTCAGCCAACGGTTCTTCGAAGCCGTGAACCTACTGGGCGGCAAAGGGGTTGAGATACCTGTTGAGTGGGGAAACGCCGTAACCGTTGCACAGGTTGAGGACACCCTACAGAAGAATTCTTCAGTCACAGCCGTGGCGATAATCTACAATGAAACGTCAACGGGCGTTACTACGCCGAACCTTAAGCAAATCGGCGAAGTTTGCCACAAACATGGCGCCCTCTTCCTCGTTGACGCCATATCAATTCAAGGCGGCGTCCCACTTCCAGTGGATGAATGGAATGTCGATATATGCGTAACTGGCAGCCAGAAATGCCTCATGACGCCGCCAGGCCTCGCCCTAATCTCAGTTAGCCCAAGAGCGTGGGACGTCATCAAGAAGGCCCCTCGCTCATACTACTTCGACCTTCAACTCTGCAAAAAGTTCTGGGATGAGAATAAGGAAACCCCCTACACTCCCGCGGTGACACTCTTCTTCGCTCTAGACGAAGCGCTGCAGATGATCCGCGAAGAAGGCCTCGAAAAACGATTCAAAAGACACGCCACATGTGCCAACGCCATGTACGCCGCGGTGGAAGCCATGGGCCTAGAACTGTATGCTCGAAAAGAAGTCAGGTCAACAACAGTATTGGCAATCAAATATCCCAGCGGCATTGATGACAAAAACTTCAGGGGTGTATTGAACAAGAGGTACCGCGTCGTCATAGCTGGGGGTATGGGTAAGACAAAGGGACAGCTATTCCGAATTGGTGTGATGGGAAGCGTTTCAGAATTCGAGATTCTGGCAACCGCAACCGCCCTTGAATCTCCCCTAATCGAACAGGGCCACAAACTCAAACCTGGAGAAGGCGCAGCGGCAGCACGTGCGGTTTTCGCGAAGACCCCCTGAACGTCATTGAACGCAGCCCTACACCGGAGGGGGTGTTCCTTGAGAATATTGGCTTTCACTGATTTTCATGGAAATCAAGAGGCATATCGACAGGCGAAGGAACTGATTGCGAATGAGAAGCCGGATTTCGTAATAGTCGCTGGCGACATAATCAATTACGACTCAAACCGAGCCAAGCAACTACTTATGGATTTAGCGACAACTGGGCACCCAGTTTACTTTGTTCCAGGCAACATGGACGGTCGAGAGCTTGGAGACTGGGCAGGAGGGGAAAACGTTCACGCACTCCATGCGCGATGCAAAAACAATGAAGGCGTATCACTGATAGGTTTGGGCGGCTCTCCGCACGGTCCCTTCAGAACAGTCTTTGAGTACAGCGAAGAAGAAGCAGAAACGCTCTTCGAACGAGCCGCCAAAAATTGTGGAGGCGGATTGCTAATCCTCGTATCGCACTGCCCACCTAAGAACACCAAGGTCGACCAGGTTTCCAGCGGCGAACATGTCGGAAGCATAGCCGTCCGAAGGTTCATTGAGAAGGCGGAGCCTAGATTAGTCGTTTCGGGCCATGTACACGAATCCCAGGGGACTGATACGATCGGTTCAACCACGATAGTCAACACTGGGCCAGCCCAAAGCGGACACTACGCTGACATAACCATCAAAGACAAGGTCACAGTGAAATTTCCAAAGCTCATGTAGCATAAGACATGAGCTACGCGAGCTGCACGAAGAAAGAGGCCATGTGAGGGAAATTTCCCATTCTAAAGACAGCGGCAAGTTATTATGCGGCTAATTTCTAACCGAGCTGAAACAAAACTCGGAGTCCATAACAATGCCTCGCAAGCGAGCAGGTCATCGAAAGACGCGAGCTATTCGAGTTGTTCGGCGAGAAACTCTCGTCGCGCTCTTAGTGCTCGTCGTAGTCCTAGGCTCACTTGCTGCATACTATGGAGTGGCCTTAAGCGCACAGAGGTCAAGTGGATTTGACTCTGCGGAGATTTACGCCAATTCAAGCCACAGCGTCGTGACAATTGAAGGAGTAAGGCTTGAGGCTGTAGACACTGGGACGGGCATAGCGACAACTTGGGTTGGTATCTACGCTTCCGGGTTCGTCATAGAATATTCCGGGTCATACTACGTAGTAACCAACTTTCACGTAGTTGATTCCCTCGTCAATACGACGCTAACTTTCTCGAATGGTGACTCTTACAGAGGAAAGATTGTGGGCCTCGACGCCTACAGCGATTTGGGCATAGTCGCCCCACAGGCTCCTTCGCAAGAACTTTACCCATTGGAGTTGTCGCCATCTTCTTCCCTGAGGGTCGGTCAGCCTGTAGTTGCAATCGGTAACCCCTATGGCTATCAGGGGAGCATAACGTACGGGATCGTAAGCCAGACGGGACGAACGATCAGTTACGATACCGGTTCCGGTACCACAGGATATCCTATTGCTGATGCGATACAGTTCAGCGCGCCGATAAACCCAGGCAATTCGGGAGGGCCGCTCCTGACAGCTGATGGAAAAGTTGTGGGAATCACAACCGCCGGCATAACTGGCGCTGAAGGCCTTGGTTTCGCAATACCCTCCGACACAATAATACGCGAACTCCCATCCCTTGTAGCAACCGGGAAATACAGCAAGCACTCGTACTTGGGCATCCAAGGAATGGACATGTTCTATCAACTCGCGCAAGCAGTGGGCGCCAACGCCACATATGGTGTGTTAATACAGAAAACGGTTGCCGGAAGCCCAGCAGCACAAGCCGGTCTAAAAAGCGGGACAATAAATGTTGACATTGACGGACAATCATACCTAATCGGTGGAGACCTCGTCATTTCGATTGATGGAAACAGGATTGTTAACTACGACTCGCTATCAACATACCTCGAAAGAAATACGCTTCCGGGTCAGAAGATTGCGATCGGCATAATCAGGGCAGGTACGTACATGGTCGTCGAAGTAACCCTGGGCACAAGGCCACCTCCTTCCTAAGACCGGATACTTATTCCAAGAACTTAATTCATCTAGGGGAGCGTTTTCGGGTCACAGTCATATGGAATGGGCCAAAAGGTTGGTCCGGAATCCAAATTGATTGACATGCTTTCCGTGCTGATCATCTCGATCTTCGCCGGATTCCTCGGTTCCTTAACCGGCCTTGGAGGGGGAAGCATCATGATCCCCGTATTGGTCGCTTTCGGCGTACCCGTGAAGTACGCAATCGCCGCAAGTATGGTGACTATTATCGCAACTTCAAGCGGCTCAGCAGCATCATACGTCAAAGAACGAATAACAAACGTCAAGGCTGCATTCTACCTCGAAATGTTCACCATAGTTGGAGCGATCATCGGGGCCACAATTACTTCCTTCATTGCGCCGCGGTTCCTGTATTTCTTCTTTGCAGGGTTTCTTCTAACCTCCTTTCTTGGGTTGTCGGGACATCTGAGGGGGGAGTTTCCGAAGCGGGTAAAGCAGAACAGGTTTTCGAAGTGGTTGGAGTTGGATGGGAGTTACTACGACGAGGCGGCGAAGAAAAAAGTCTCCTATAAAATGAAAAACGCCCACCTAGGAGGTCCGTGTATGCTGATTGCAGGATTGGCCGCGGGTATGCTCGGCATCGGTGCAGGCGCCTTCAAAGTCTCAATACATGAACTGATTTTGAAGATGCCTTCCAAAGTCTCCACAACAACCAGCAATTTCATCATTGGGATAACAGCACTGGCCGGAGCAAGCGTCTACTTCGCTTCGGGACTCCTCTTCGTTGGCCTAGTAGCGCCAATGGCCGTAGGGACAACTGTCGGCGCGCTGGTGGGAGGCAGGATATTGAACCGGTTACCAAATCGATTGGTAAGGTACCTCTTCCTCGTAATTGTTGTCGCCCTAATTGTCCAAATGCTCTACGAGGGGATAACTTCCACATGAAGCGGACCTTAAGCGAAGAGAAACTCGATTCGCTGATAAGCTATATTCTAATCTTCGGTGTCTTGGTGAGTGTTGCTCTAGAAGCTCTTGGGATCGCAGGCTATTACTCTTCGAATGGAAACCTCAACATACTCTTCCGACCCAGTTTCGCTATGAAAGAAACGGATTTTTTCAGCTACGCGGGGAAACTGTTTCAAGAACTTTCTATGGGGGGCTGGTCGCCAATGCAGGTGCTTGGCTTGGGTATTGTGGTTTTGATGTTAACGCCCTACTTGCGAGTGGTGGCCTCCGTGCTCTACTTCGGTCTTGCCAGGAACCCCAAATATCTGCTCATAACGCTCTTCGTTCTACTCGTACTGACCGCGAGCCTTCTACAACTCTGAGATGTAGGAGAAATTTCTAACTAACGGGAACATCGGCGGCCTTTCTGAAAGATTAATGTAGAACGGGCAAATCTAGGCTTCGCCTTCATAATTCAAGGTGCAATTTGTTGCCTCTTAAGAACGGCGACTTCATACTCGCCAACTACACTCTGAGAGTCAAGGAGACTGGCGAAACCGTCGGTACTACGCTTGAGACTGTAGCCAAGGAAGCGAAGCTCTATCGCGGAGAAGAACGCTACGAACCATTCTTCATCGTTGTAGGAGAAGGGTGGGTCCCGAAAGGGCTAGATGAAGCCTTGACCGGCCTAGAGATTGGCAAGGCGAGCACCATTGAGCTGCCTCCAGACAAAGGTTACGGGGTGCGTGATCCGAAAAAGGTTCGATTAGTTCCACTTCGCAAATTCACGGCGGAGGGAATGACTCCCATACCAGGTTTACAAGTGAATATAGACGGCAAGACCGCGCAAGTCCGCTCGGTTGGAGCCGGGCGAGTCCAAGTGGACTACAACCACCCATTCGCCGGCAAGACTCTCATTTACGACCTGACAATCGAGAAGATTGTTGAGATGGAGGACGATAAAGTCCGAAACCTCATACACAAACGGATTCCGTCCGTCGGACCAGAGAAGTTTAATGTTAAGCTTGAGCAGGGGAAGCTGGAAGTTGAGATACCCGAGGAAGCATTCTTCCTTGAAGGTTTGCAGGTGGAAAAGCGAACAGTTACTGCCGATATAGAGAAATATCTTCCGAAGATCGAAACTGTTGCTTTCCTCGAAGTTTTCAAGAAACCTGCCCCTGCAGCTCCCACGGTAACGCCAGAAGCAAAAGCTCCACCCGCAGCTCCAGCAGCGGCCTCCCCATAGCGGACTTCACGAATCGCTTCTATCGCCTCTTTAGCTACGAAACCCAAGATGACAAATGTAGCCCCGTAATCAACCCATGGAACCTTCCAAACGAAATTGATTGCAAGACCGGCGAGCAAGGCTGCAGACATCCAGAAGCAAGTAGCCGACTCCGCAGCATCAATCTTCAGCGGCACACAATTCGAGGCAATGCCGATGCGTCTTTTCTCATACCACAGAACCGGCATGATCACAACTGCCGCTGCAGCAACACTCATACCAAGCAGTGACGATTCAGGTTTGATGCCTCGCAGGAATGAATAAACCGCTGCGAGCCCAATAACCGGTATCAGCGAAGCCAAAAGTAGTGCTGTGGCCCATTCGGCTCGCTTACTCTCTCTGTGAGCACTAGAGTTTAACAATTTACTCCTCAAATGTTGCACCACAGCAAACGATGACAGTAATTCAACCAGGCTGTCGCCGCCGAACGCAAGAAGCGCAAGGCTCCAAGCCGCTATGCCTGAATAAATCGCGGCCACGCATTCAACTGTCATCCAAGCAACGCTAGCATACTCTACCCACAATCCCCGTTCTATACGTCTCGAGCCTCGCAACACCATTCTTACTCTCTCCGTTGCAGGTGCCGCCTTCGTAGACGTCATAGATCGGAGAATGTCAGTCAGCCAAGGCGAAGTATGCCTACTATCTGATTCTTCTGTACCTGTTCAACGTGTGGGTCTGCCACGAGTAGCCGCGGAGTTTCCTACTGGCACCAAAACCGCAAGCGGAGCAACGTTTCCATCTAATGTGGTAGGAGTGTCTGCCGCAGCGGCGGCATCGGATATGGGTCTTTGCGCGCCCTCGCCTGCCGAATGATGCTGTGCCCTTAGTCAAATCTATTCAGCCCGCGAGAATTTGCTAAAAGTCTACCTCTTAGGAGGGGGCGAAACCAGAACCACATTGTCGCCCCTAACAATAATCGTGCCTATGTTTCGCGTGTTTTCTGGGTTGGATACATCTTCTGCGTCTTCTAATACTAGGTTCATGTGTTGGTCGTAGCTGTAGAGTTTTCCACGTATTGTACGGCTTCCCTTCAGTTCCACGAGAACGATTTTGCTAAGGCTCTCTTGGAAGATCTTGTCAGCAACTGCAGACATTGTTTTTCTTCGTCTTCTGTTCTAGCTTATGGACGTGAGTTCCCCGTTAAGGAGGAAGCCCCAAATTAAACGTTAGGTCTACATAAACCATAGCTCCGGATCGCGTCGGTTTTCAATCGAAACACAGAACCTCCAACCCTTTGAGGAAATTGCAGGGTGTTAAGTATGAAGAACGGCCCCTAGATAGTTGACGTACATTTGCCAGCAAAAAAGTATCTCAAGGAGAAGGAAGCAAAACAGCTCCTCAGGGAATTCATACAACGCTATCCAACTTCTGAAGCGTTTCTTCGTTCGGTCAACGTGTTTGAGGAGCTACCTGTGGACGAGAGATGGGTCTTCTTCTTGGATGGAAGGCCACTAATTTTGCGCACGAAATCTGGTTTACTTCCATCTCTAAAGTTTGATGAAGTCATCAACTCTTTGCCCAAGATTGTTGTCGATATGGGTGCCGTGGCGCATTTGGCGAACGGCGCGCATGTCATGAGGCCAGGAATTAGAGAGATTCGAAATGATTTCGCGAAGGGGGAGTTGCTATTGATAGTTGACGAAAAGTTCGGGAAGAGCATCGCCTTGGGGTTTGCTGATGCGGATTCAACGGTGATGAAATCGGCGAATAAGGGCAAAGTGGTCATGAACGTGCATTACGTCGGGGATGAGCTCTGGAAATCATTCACAGCCAGCAATGCAAGTTAATTGAACGTTAGGCTTGTTCCAATGGAAATGGCGCCACTTCGGTTCTCCACGCAGATCCATTCTTCTGGGCGGGTGAGTGACAAACTACGCACACTTCTCTAAGGTGGGTGCGTGTGGTCTTTACATAGGCGTGTTAGACTGCCCTCTCTTAGGTGCAAATGTTTAAAGTGCCATCAATCGAGACAACTCAGCCAACCTCGAGTTGCCCTCAATTGATCGGTTCAGACGATGAAAGAGATGAGAGGTTCCCATTGGTGAATCCATCCATTCAACACCCAATCTACGTCAAAGCGTACCCGCTTCGAGATCCCATGGACGTCCCCAGAATTAAGGCTGAGATTATCGAAGGCAATATCCTAATCGTCAAGATAACTCCCATCGCGAAACGAAGTGTCGAAGAGACAAAATCGGCAATAGGCGAACTCGTCGAGTTTGTTAAATCAATTCAGGGCGATATTGCAAGGCTCGGGGAAGAAAGGATCGTCATGACTCCACCAACCGTGAAAGTATGGCGGGGAAGGGAGAATTCTCGCCTCGAAGTTGCCACGGCTGGAGCGACCGCGAACAACGAAACGTAGCCAACTCTAACTCTTTAGCAAGATAGCCCTATCGGGCTGGGCTGCCACGATTTATACTAAGTTCATCTTAACCTGAGTTTCTCGAGGTTATCCGGCGCGGTTGTTCTCATCTTCAGAATCCTTGAGATTTGGTGCGCGAACAGGTCGGTCTTGCGCCGCTCACCATGCCCAAGTATGACTCGTGACGGCCTCGGCGAGACTCGTTTGAGGAAGGCGAAAAGCTGGTTTCTATCAGAGTGTCCTGAGAAGCCTTCTACGCTCTCAACATGCAAGTTCACCTTCAAAGCCTCAACCTTTCCGTTCCTACCCATCAAGGAAACCTCGCGGGCACCATTTTTGAGCCTGTTTCCCAGTGTGCCTTCAACCTGGTAGCTCACGAAGATCAATGAGTTTTTCTCATCCGAAGCGAGGTAACGGAAGTAGTCGATCGCAGGACCACCTTCCATCATACCCGAAGTTGCGAGAATAATACACGGTGGCCCGGCCGCTATCTTCTCCCGCTCGGAGGGATGGTCGACGTTCGTGAAGTAATCTGACTGGAAAGGGTTAATGTCTTTGTAGAGAATTTGTTCCCTAAGGTCGCGTGCTAAGTATTCGGGGTAGGCGGTGTGGATGGCTGTCGCTTCAGATATCATGCCTTCTATGAAGATTGGGAGTTCTTTGATTTGCTTATTCTTCATGTAAGCGTTCAGAACAAGCATGATTTCTTGAGCACGCCCCACAGCCAGAGTCGGGATAAGTATCTTACCGCCCCTCTCCGCCGTCTCGTTGACAATCCTAGCTAGCTTACCCTCTACTGTTTCCCGATCGGACATGACGTCGTCCGGACCGCCGTACGTGCTTTCCATGATTAGGGTCTCAGCGCGTGGAAACGAGCAGACAGCTGGCTCCAGAAGCATCGTTCGGCCGAATTTGAAATCGCCAGTGAATATGACGTTTGTAAGCCCTTCTCCGATGTGGAGGTGAACGATCGAGCTTCCAATGATGTGGCCTGCATTGTGGAGGGTAAGTTTGATATCGGGTGCTACATCCGTGACCACACCGTACTTTACGGGTATGGTGTGCATAACGACTTCGCGCACATCCTTCTGGTCGTAGGGCGGATGTCCGCCTTCCTTGCCGAAAATATCCAAATAATCAAGTTGCAGGAGCGTCATCAGCACCGCTGTTGGTTCAGAGCAGTAGACTGGGCCGTCATACCCATATTTGTAGAGGAACGGAACGAACCCACAATGATCTAGGTGTGCGTGGGAGATTATTACGGCATCTAATTTGTCAATGTCAAATTCATCGCTGTCGATTCGGGGGAATGCGTAGATGGGCCGGTCCGCCCCTGCGCTTATGCCGCAGTCCATTAGCACACAGCTTTCCTCGGTTTCCACGAGCATCGCAGACCTTCCAACCTCATGGAACCCGCCGAGCGGCGTTAGGTAAACACTCGAGGTCTTTTGGAGCCTTGTGCGAAAAATGCGTTCGCCAACGTCGCGGAAGATTCTGCTTCTCTCTTCGCTTTCGGAATGCAGAATATGCCTAGAACTCGCGATTATCTTCGATGGGAGTGGAGGTGCCCGCAAAACTCGGGGTCGCCAGCTAGTTTTCTTAATGATCTCTTGAAGGGTAACCCCATCCTTGCCTATCGCCAAGCCAGGTTTCTTAGCCTCAATAACCACCTCGCCCAAGCTTGGGTCGAAGTTTATCTCCGTTATCTCAGCTTCTGCGGGTATAATGCCCTTGATCAAACGATCAGATTCCTTCTCAATAAGCCGGATTGAAGGGTCGGATCGTATGACAACGCGCTTGTGTAGTAAGTTGACGATGTCGGTGACCACGTGACTCTGTTCTAGCAGAAGTCCGACGTTCTTGACGTAGATTGCGAGGCGTGGCCCTTCAAATTCGATTCGGGTTATCTCAGCCTCCTTCGGCATGTGGGTGACAATGGTTTCACGTATCCTTGCCTGCGAATCGTCCACTAGTCTCGCCACTGAGGAAACCACCCTAAACTCGAATAATCAGGAATTATCTAGGTTCAGAATTAGCTGGGCTAAGTGAGGATTCCTTTCTTCTCTTGTTCGCTCAGTTCCTTGTAACCATCCTTTGAGATTACAGCAACATCGAAGCTATCTCCGCTTGCCGAGTCGCGCTTCATAGCTTCATTGACTGCGCGAACTACTAGCGGTATAGCTTCCTTAACCGACATGCCTTCCCTGTAACCAGGTTCGAGAACTCCGTAGGCAACTGGTGAGCCAGAGCCAGTTGAGACGTATTTCTCTTCGGTAACACTCCCAAGTGGGTCGAGGGCAAAAATGTGCCCGCCTTGGTCATCCACGCCTCCAATAATAGATTGCAGAATGAAGGGATAGTACCTAGATTGGAAGAGAATATTCGCAGCCAAACGTGCAACAGCACTAATCGGTATGGGCAGACCCTTCTCGTATTTGTAGAGTTTAGAGTTCGCGCGCAGCATCTCAACCACCGTTTGCGCGTCGGCAACGCCTCCGGCGATCGTCATGGCTACGTGCTCGTCGATTGGGTAGACTTTTTTCGCCCGTTTATGCGCCACGAAGGTGCCCAGTGTGGCGCGGGTATCGGTTCCGAGTACGATGCCGTCTTTGCAGACTACGCCCATAGTAGTCGTGCCGGTCATCACGTACTTCGGCATGTTGTTTTTCTCTTGGTGGTACATAGTTTGTTTTCCTCCGAGAACATTTTTCGGAGCATAACGCAATCGCGCTGAAGAACGTTCGAGCGCGGTCGAATAGACCCAAGCACGAGAACTTAAAAACGTTTCCCGAAACTTTCGCGTGGATTCAACGTTCGCTCGAAAGTTGGTCAATAAATAGGGCAACTTAAAGCCGCAGCACAGAATGTTCCCTAAATTCGTTTAGATGCCTTCCTCGTTGGAATGGAAATGGAAAACGCCTACCAGCTGGAAAACAAGATGATGGAAGAAGCGTACGAAGAACTGGCGTCACGCGGCGAGCTTTCGATCCGACTGAAGGAGAGACTTGAGAAGACCTTTGGTGAGCGTTTCACCAACGGTTGGAAACTTGCGAATTCACGGAGTGTTCGTCGGTACGAGTTTAAACCCAGCAGCAGAGTGGTTTGGGTTGTTCAAGGCCGGAAGAGCGAGTACCAAGTCATGCCCGACATACCGTTCTGCTATTGTGATGATTACTACTTTCGAGTGATGGACAAGAAGCGAGGTCTCTGCTACCACATAATAGCCCAACACATAGCAGAAGCCCTTAACAAATTTGAGAAAATATCGAAGCGTGACTCGCAATACTCGAGCATAACAGATCGCTGGAGGGCCAAGGAATTAGCTGAAAGTTCAGAATAAGCAGTGTTTAAATGGGGACTAGCTTTCTACGGGGAATGCGAGTGTTAGGAAATTGACAACGGACGAATTCTGGGGCCTCTTCCAGATCGGAATCGTTTTTGTGGCTTTCCTAGCAGTTATTCTAATCTTTGTTTACCTCGCATACGAGAAACCATCTGCCTGATGAAAGGGATACGTGCCGCCGGCCGGAAAATCAATCTTCAAAGAGAAGGTCGGACGGTGGCAGAGCCACGCCTTACAAGTTAATTGGATCGAGGATTAGACTTTGCTTGAGAACACATTTGCGCAGTTGCACAGGCCCATCCGGGCCCACTTGGAAAAGGTGGGTTTAGAGGAACCTAGCGACATTCAAAGAATCGCGATCCCGTCAATCCTCAGGGGAGAGAACGTCCTCGTAATCGCCCCTACGGGAACTGGGAAAACGCTGGCATGCATTCTTCCCATTTTCAACATGTTCTTGGAGCGCAGGTCAGCTGGGGAGACGAAGGGTATCTCAATCCTGTACGTGACTCCGCTTAGGGCGCTGAATCGGGATATTGTGCGGAGACTTACAGATGTGGGAAAGGAACTTGACATCAAGGTCCAAGTGAGGCATGGGGACACGCCAATTAGCGCAAGGACAAGGCAAGCCAAATCGCCTCCCGAGATGCTGGTCACAACGCCAGAAACTCTCCAAGCGATACTGCCGGGAAAGAGGATGCGTGAGCACCTGAAAGGCGTCAGGTGGGTCGTTGTTGACGAGATTCACGAGCTTGCAACAGACAAGCGCGGCGTCCAACTCTCAGTGGCTTTGGAACGGCTAGAGCACTTAACCGGCAGGGCCTTTCAAAGGATCGGATTGTCAGCTACAGTGGGTGAGGAGAAGAAAGTCGGAAAGTTCCTGTCCGGAACTGCTCGTAATGTGACTGTTGCCAAGTCGGAAGAGCTTAGGCAGATTCAGATCGATGTCGAATACGTACCACCCACACCCGCAGACATGAAGGATTCTGACAAGTTCGGTTTACCGCCCACAACAATAGCGAGGGCGAAGAAAGTGGCTGAAGTCATATCGGGAAAGCAGTCGACGCTCGTTTTCACAAATACTCGTGAACAGGCCGAAGCGGTTGGGTCACAGCTTCACGCCCTCAAGCCTGAGCTACAAGTGCGAGTACATCACGGTTCCCTCTCCCGGGAGATCAGGGAGGAGGTTGAGCAGGGATTCCAAAGCGGCTCAGTGAAAGGCGTGATTTGCACTTCATCACTCGAGCTTGGGATGGATATTGGTAGAGTAGATTACATTGTTCAATACATGTCGCCTAGAATGTCCACACGCCTCATTCAGAGAATAGGGCGAAGTGGCCACACGTTGCGAGGGCTAGCCAAGGGAACGGTAATTGGTGCGTGGGCAGATGATCTATTGGAAGCCGCTGTGCTCGCTGCCAATGCGAGGGCCGGGACGATCGAGCGAACGGTGATACACGACAAGGCATTGGACGTTCTGGCCCATCAAATTGTTGGCATAACCCTAGATCTGAAGAGGGCTAAGCTCAGCGAACTGTACGAGATTGTTCACGGCTCCTACCCATACCGGGACATTACAGGAGAGGAATTGCATGGGCTCGTCAAATTCTTGGATTCAGTGGGAATGATTAGGCTTGTGGACGATGTAATTTCCGCTCGTTTTTCGCGAACCTTCAGATACTACTACGAGAACCTTTCCGTAATACCCGATGTGAAACGTTTCGACGTGTTCGACTTTTTCCGGAAACGCAGGATTGGAACGCTAGATCAAGATTTCGTGGCCAGGAAGTGCAAAGGGGGTACAGTTTTCATTATACATGGCCAAACATGGAAGATAATCAATGTTAACGAAGAGAAGCACTCAATCGAAGTGGAACCAACAGCACCAACTTTGGACGCTATCCCCAGTTGGGAAGGGGAAATTATTCCGGTTAGTTTCGAAACCGCACAACAGGTCGGCAAACTAAGGGCAGACATGGCCTCGAAGTTTGAGGATCAGGCGGGGCTTAGGGCGATTCAGGCGCAACTACAGCTCTCGGATAACGCGGTCAACAAGATCACTGAAACTCTGCGGGCACAGTTGAAGAATTTTCCCTTGCCCACAGACAGACACATCATATTGGAAAAGTTCGAGAACTGCATAATCATTCATGCTTGCTTCGGGAGTACCGTCAACGATACCCTCGCAATGATCCTTGCTACAATGCTCAGTGCCAAGTATAGTGTAAACGTGGCAACCCAAACGGACCCGTACCGAATAGCCTTGATCTGCCCATTCAAGATTGAACCAGAAACCGTTGCGTTAGAGCTCTCAAAGTTCACTCCGGATGATGTCGAGAAGGTTTTGGTCGAATCCCTTCAAACCTCGGATCTTTTCGCGTGGAAGCATTGGCACGTGGCTCGGCGGTTCGGCATCATTGAGAGGAAAGCAGACTACAAATCCATCCGTTCCCGAATGCTCGTTCGCGCAATGAAAGACACGCCGGTGAACGTGGAGACTCAAAGGGAGGTTCTTCTCGAAAAGTTCGACTTGGCAACGACGAAGGACATAATCGCGAAGCTGCACGCCCGAGAGATAACCATCGATGTCACCTCAGAGAGGGCCGAATCATGTTCGCCTTTCGCGATCCCAATAGTCGACAAAATTATCCCACACGACCTGCTTAGGCCTGCCGTCCCGTCGAAGTCATTGACGGATATCGTAAGGGAGCGGTTGCTCGCCGAAACAGTTCGCCTCATCTGCATTTTCAATGGGGACTGGGACGCGGTTCGTGTTGTGGGTGAACTGCGTGAGAAGATACGTTGTCCAAAATGCGGCTCCACGCTAATTGCGGCCACATACATGGGCAATGATGCATTGCTACATATTGTTAAGAAGAAAAAGAAGGGCGCGAAGCTATCAGCCGAGGAAGAACATAATTGGCGTCAGGCCTGGCTGAGCGCCAGCCTCGTACAGACAAAGGGAAAGGAAGCCGTCGTGGTTCTAAGTGGGCGAGGCGTAGGCCCCGTGACCGCAACCCGGATCCTAAGAAGACTGCACAGAACAACGGAAGACATGTACGTCGATATCCTCAAGGCTGAACGCGAATACGCAAGAACACGCCTCTTCTGGGATTAAGCGAACCAGACACACCGCCATACCTTATCGATACTGCTAGTCATCATCCCAGCGTGCACAGTTTTTGGGGGGAGACGATCTCCTGGGTGTTATCCGGTCGCTTCAACGAGAGTTGAAATGCATCTTTTCCACTGAGTGGAATTACGATGTAGGTTTACCACATCTTCCACGCACACATATGACGCTCAATACGGAACATTTGGCTGAGGCTTTGGATGTTGGTAAACGAGAAAACCCGACACGGCGGAACTACACTTTTCGTCTGCGAGTTCTGCGGTTCCGGCTACAGGGACATTAGCTTGGCAGAAGATTGTGAACAACATTGCGGGACTCTTGGATTCGCTTCAGCGGAGATAAGGCGGAAAGCCGTTTACGTGCCCAAGATAGAGATTATGCCCCTACTTTGAAAGACCGTTCTAAATTCGCGATACTTATTCCGCTTTTTCGTCTATGAGACTGGCGGTGCTTCCTTCGGTTGAATAGCCCAGATCCTGTTTCTCGTGAATATACTGTATCGATTCCTTGAACGCGTGGGGTAGGAATATGGGGCTAAGTCTTGCTCCTTGGATGGCGTATCCTTTTCGACCCCTAATTAGGAACAACAAAAGGGCCAATGAAATGGGAACTAACCAAAGATTCGCTAGGGCCTGCAGCAACTGCACCCGTAAGCCGGGGAGCATGCTTGCTGCTACGATGTCGATCTTAGAAGTTAGTGTCCTCGAAACTATTGGGAACACGTAGTGCTGAATGAACATCAGAACTGATAAAGCGGCTCCGACTACGAGGGTTCTCCAATTATAACGCCTGATATGTTCTATCGAACTGACGTTTGAGTAAGGTATCTCCGTAGTGCTCCTGGAAAGCCGGCCCTGTTGAATGAACACCCTCTTGTTCGTGGCGACAAGCTTCTGCGAGCCATGGGACCAGGTACGAGCTACTACCTCCGGTTCTGAAAGCGTGGATCTGACTTCCTTTGGAAGTTTCGCTAGACCGCTTTCCTCTTCGATTTCTTTCGTAAGAGCCTGGTCTAAATTTCCGATTAATTTTGTGAGCGTGAATTCTCCAGCCCTTTTCCTCGCATTAGCTGAGTATTTCTCCCGCCTTGAACTATCTTCGACCAGTTCCACTACTGCATGGGCCGCCCCTTCAACGTCGCTAGGCCCCTTCACGTGGACGCCTTCCTGCCCGTTTCTAACAATCCACGATTGCCCGCCGACGCCTGAGGTGATCACCGGTACTCCCCTGAACATGAATTCAAGCTGAGTCAACCCCAGAGCCTCCATCCTGCTAAGCAGAATATTGAGGTAGGAAGATTCGATGAGTTGCACTTTTTCCTTTTCTCCTATTTCACCAAGATACGTAACGTTCACCAGTCCCTTCGCCCTCTCGATCACTTGCTCAGCGTATTCTGAATCACCTGAACCAGCTATGACAAAATGAATTCCCTTTCTCTCCTTCAACTTTTCAGCAACTTCAAGAACTGCCATTGTATTCTTCCGTTCCTCGATCGTTCCAAGGTATGCAACTATCTTCGTATCGCGGGGAAGGTTGAAGCGTTGTAGTAGCTCTCCTGGGCTTGATGTTGCGAAACGGATGAACTCGTTATCGTCAACTCCTCCAGGGAAAAGAATACATTTCTCCCGAAGTGCGCCCATCTTTACTTTTGCCTGTTCCTCGTAGGGAGTCACTACGAGAACCAAGTTAGCGACACGAAGTATTGTTCTCAATGACAGGCGGTTCCATGCCATTCTGAAAGAACGTTCAACCACTGAGTATCTCCGGGCTGAGGGTTCTTGAAAATGGGACATGTGGCAAAATATCAGCGGATCTTGAAATCCGCCTAATTCCTTTATGTTGTGCCTCCATTCCACAAACTTCGCGACTTCTTCCGGTCCATTCCACATCGTGCTGTGAGTTATCAATACGTTAAGCCCGAAATCGTTGACAATTTCCTCCAATACGTGGACTACGTCCTTCAGGCTAACCCGGCGGGGGGGCCATTTAGAAGTAAAACTGCCCACACGAATAATCGGGATATCCAATTCACCGTCATTTACCTCAACATATCCCTTTTCTCCGAGAGATTCTTCACTGGCGATCTCTTTTCCATCGTGGTAAAGGCTGGTGATCAGGTATGCCGCGTGGCCGAGTCGCCTAAAATAGGTCACCATTCTTTGAGCAACAAGTTCTTGTCCCTTGGAGCGGCTCGTCTGATACATTATGACACCAATCTTCAGCTTCAAGGGAGCTCACGCAAATACTCCTATGAGCCACCAGCGTTATAACGACATGTCCGCCGTGTGAGGACTGGTTCCTAAAATGACACAGGTAGAGGCAATCTTCTCCGACTATGATGGTACCCTATGCGCACTGGAACTTCGACGAGAAGACGCGTTTATCTCACCTAGGCTAAGGCGGGTGCTCACCAAAGCGAGTAAACGGGTCAAGCTAGGCATCATAACGACCAAGGACCTTTACTTCATCAAGGACCGGGTACCATTTGCACACGGCTACGCAGCTACATCCGGATTAGAGATGCAAGTGGGCGACAAAATCACCCTCGACGAACGCGTCCGCGAATCCAACCCAAAGCTTGAGAAAGCATATCAAGACGCTCTCAAGAAAATACTTCAGATCCGCGACAACATAATGGTGGAAAGGAAGGAGACAGAGGACGGCGGCCTGATTGCTTTCTGCATTGATTGGAGGCTGTCGCGAAATTGGGATGAAGCGCATAGAAAAGCTGTACCCGTGCTCGCGCTCTGTAAGGACCAGGGGATGTATGTCGTCGAATCCAGTATCAGCCCATTCGCGAACATCTTTCCATTTGAAGTGGACAAGGGCGCGGCTTTTGTTAAATTGCGGAAGGAAATGGGTGTGACAGGCCCGGTGATGTATCTGGGGGATTCGGAGGCTGATGACCCCGCCTTCCAGCTTGCGGATATTTCAGTAGGAATCAAGCACCGCCGAGTCATGCCACCGTTAAAATGCAAATACAAGTTGGAATTCTTCGAACTCGAAGTCTTTCTCTCGAAACTGATAGAATCGAATTTCAATTTTCAAGACGGAATGCTGCAGAAAAACATTCAAGGTTAGAACCAACCCCCATGGTCGGGGCGTTTCCAAGGTTTCTACTTGAGGTGCTGGATTTCTACCAAGTGTAATTACAATTAACCGCTATCAAGCAGAGGTAACGCTCAGGAGGTTCAAGGAATATGAATGGGATTTCCCCTGTAAAGCACGGGTTCGTTGACCTCGCCGCCGTTCTGTTCGTAATCGGTGGCGTCGTAAGCCTGGTCATGAGTCTTCTGACGCTCCCCATCGCTAGCATCTACCCCTTCACCTTACCATCAAACCTTGGCACAGAATTCATTGTGGTACTCGGCATAACCGTGATCTGTTCCCTCGGAGCGATCCACTGCTACTCGCTGGCGACCAAACGCATGCTATCCGAAGCAGGGATCAGAGGGTTGATCTTCGGAGCACTACTGCTAATCTTCAGTTTAGGCTTAATTGGTAGCTTCCTGGGATCAAGCACGACGACCGTACTCAACACTCTGAGCGCTGTCCTGATACTTGTTGCGGGCATCATCTGTTTCACTCTAAGGCACACAGCAATTTCTGCATCTGCTATAGCACGTCAACATGCCATCGCTCAACCAGCATTCCAGGCATAGGGCACGAACCCAAACCTATTTTTTCCTTTGCACTTCAGAAGTAAGTGCACGGCTGGAGAACGGCTGTCATCCTAATGCAACAACGCTTTCGTGTACTGGCCGATTCGTTGGCTCTCGGGTTTCCGCAAAGCAACCGCTACATTGTTTACGAAGTGGTCACCGTAACGTACAAGGTTAGCAAGGTCTGCTTGAGATCGAATCGTCATGGTCGAAGTAAAGAAACTGGCTGAGCAAATACTCGAATTCCTTCATAAAGAAGAGGAAAAGCACGGACACCTGAACGTTACCTTGGCTTCATTGTACAAGGCCTTCGAAAATGAAGCCTCTTACGATGTTGTTCAAAGTGCCGTAAGATTTCTGGCTGATAGAGATTTGATCGCACCCTTCAGCTATAGCTTGACTGCGAAGGGAAGACGGGAACATGGCCTTAGGCAGAAGACTTGACACGGCAGTCTATGGATAATTGGCGTTTTCAGCATATTTCTCGCAGTCCTAGTATCGAGGCAGCATTATTGGTGGCCCATTATAGGGTGGGGTTTGTACCCCGCTTCTAAACGTTTCATCTCTTCTGCATCGAGCTTCACATCAATCGACGCTACAGCTTCTTCTATGTGCTCGACCTTTGTTGCTCCGATTATCGGTGAAGTGACGCCTTTATGGAGTAGCCACGAGAGAGCAATCTGAGCAGGCGTCACACCCTTTTGCTTCGCCAATGATTCAACCGTCTCCACTACATCAAAGTCTTCAGGTCTGAAGTATCGGCCTGCTAGGTGCTCGTCGCTCTCGTAGCGAGTGCTCTTCGGTTTTTCACCCCGTTTGTATCTTCCCGTCAGAAAGCCCCGGGCAAGCGGACTCCAAGGAATCAAGGCAGTTCCCTCCTCCTTGCAGAGCGGAATCATCTCCCGCTCTTCCTCACGGTAAAGCAGGCTGTAGTGGTTTTGCATGCTGACGAATCTTTCCAGGCCTAGCCGATCGCTTGTTTGTAACGCTTTGAGAAATTGCCAGGCGAACATGCTCGAGGCACCAATGTAATGCGTAAACCCTCGGTGAACGACTTCGTCAAGTGCTCGCATTGTTTCTTGGATAGGTGTATTGTAGTCCCATCGATGGATTTGGTATAGGTCAACGTGGTCCGTCTGCAAACGTTTTAAGGACGCTTTGATTTGATTCATGATATGCCGGCGGGAAAGGCCTGAGTCGTTCGGGCCATCACCTGTAGGAAAGTAGACTTTCGTCGCGATGATGACGTTTTCTCGGTTCCCTTTCAAGCATTCACCTGTAATTTCCTCGGATCTGCCTGAGGAGTAAGCGTTCGCGGTATCGAAGAAGTTTATTCCAAGGTCCACTGCTTTTTTGAGTAGTTTCTGGGCTTGGTTGACCTCAAGTTTCCAAGCTGCGTCATTGCCAAATGACATGCAACCCAAGCATATCCGCGACACCTTGACGCCTGCTTTTCCAAGATTCACATATTCCATGAGGGGCGCCTGCTACGTTCAGCCTTCCGTCCTTCCTTCGCCACGCGGCGAATTAGAAGATGGTTGAAATCTGGGGTATTATGCGGCTAGATTTGTACTTTCAGTGTTATCGTGACGTGGTCCGGGTACCTCGGACGCCCCATTTCCTGGTATTCATCTTCGGTTAGTGTGACAATGAGGCGAGGTGTGCCGAGTTGTTGGCCGACGCCAGGAAGCTGTGTTAGAACTCTTTGGACGGCTATTGTTACGCCTGCCATTTCCCTATCCATATCAAGCGGCATGGTTACGGGGCCCTTGAGCGGGTCGCCTAACGTTATCTGAACCATCGTCCTTCCTTGAGAGGACTGAATGGGCGTAACCACAAGTACGGTTCCCTCGATAGTAACCTCTCCCATACTGATCACGATTCAACCGCGCTAAACCGGTTGCCTGCTATTCTAAGGTTGTGGGAATCGTGGTACTTTCATTCAAATGCCGATAGAATTCATGCTGACGGCTTTACTCTGTAAACGATGTCGCTCTCTCTAACGTGGCCGGATACTTTCATCCCCACGCTTTGTCCGGCTTGGGCGTTAACAATCTGTTTGTGTTCAATTTCCATCGAGTCTACTAGCTGTTCAATGTTGGTAGTGCTACCTCGAATAACGATCTTATCGCCTCTGTTGAGTGGGGCCGTTAACTCAACTACGGCTACGCTTGCTTTCGAGTAGAAGTGCGTGATTCTGCCAACTTTCTCATATGGCGCTTCCATATGGAATCAGTTTAAGGACCGCGGCTTTGGTTGAATTGTTTTGCGGTCTTTTTCATATTTTGGATAATGGCGGTAAGGCGAGGACACGCGACCGTGCGTTTGCACGTGGAGCGTTGTCGGCTCGCCCACCGCTCTGACTTCTACGGGCATGGAGCGTGTCATATTAATGTTCCGTAAATTGAACATTAGTGTACCTTGTAATTTGCGGCCCAACCTACCAATGAGAAGACTTAGCTTTCGCTTCTCACGAACTAGGGTAGAAATTCATAGCGGGGCGAACGCATTCCAGTCCTCAATCCAACCAATTGTGGAGGACATTCTCTCCAAACGGCCTGACCTATCACAAGACCAAGTTCTAGCACTCATAGACGAGAAAAAGAAGGAAGGCCGCGGCTTACTCTCGGACGAAGGCGCGGCCAGGCTTGTGGCTGAAGAGCTTCTAGTACAAACCCGCGGAACCGAACTAGGGAGAATGCAAGTAAAGGGCCTCGTCAGCGGCCTTAACGACGTAAGCATCTCAGGCCGCGTGCTCTTGGCGTACCCTCCCCAACAATTCCAGCGTCGCGACGGAACGCCAGGCCGAGTCATGCGGCTAGTAATAGTAGATAAAAGTGGCCGTGTTCGTTGCGCTCTTTGGGACAAGCATGTAGATGTGCTCTCGAGAGCTGGGAGCCTGCAGGGTAAGGTCCTACGGATCGGTCACGCTTACACTAGGCAAGGGCTGGCAGGGGACACTGAGGTCCACGCAGGGGATCGAGCAAGTATAGAGATCGACCCACAAGACATGCCGACCACTGACTTTCCCGAATTCCGGGAACTGTTCACGCCCCTTGGCAAATTAGCGGTTGATGCGTACCAACTGAATGTCGTCGGCGTAATACAGGCCGAACCGAGGCATTACACCTTTCAGAAAGAGGACCGGCCTGGCAGCGTTCTTAGAACCGTTATCGCAGACGAATCTGGAAGTATGCCCCTAGTCGCATGGAACGAGCGAGCTGAAGAGTTGCGGGAAGTTAAGAAAGGCGAGATTCTGCAGGTTCTCAACGCAAGAACGCGGTTGGACAACAATGCCCGTCCTGAACTGCACGTTGAAAGCCGAAGCCAAATAGAGATTCTCCAAACACCTCCCGACTACTTGAAGTTGCCCGTAGCCAAGACCTACAAGCTAGCAGACCTTACTGGCCAGCTTGCTTCCGTGGACCTGTCAGTTTCTGTGCTAGTCAAAGGCCCGATTCAGGAAATTAAAAGGGTAACGGGGGAAACTGCAAAAGTTGCAAGGCTTATCGTTGCTGATGAAAGCGGAATCGTTTCCCTGTCTCTCTGGGACGACAAAGCGGAGCTCGTTAACAAACTCGTAGAGGGTGAAAGCGTCGACGTCCGCGGAGTCTCCGTTCGCGAAAGATTAGGAGAGATAAGCCTCAGTGTTGGAAGGTCGGGTGAATTACAAAAATCAACAAGAAGGATTGAAGCCAAACAGGTAACGAAGTTAGATTCTATCAAGAACGCGAAGGGCCTTTTGATTGTGGAAGGCTCTATCTCCGACCAGCCTTCGGCGAGGCAGGTCGTAACTGACAAGGGGGAAACAGTCAACCTGGCATCCTTCACACTTCGCGACGACAGCGGCTCGGCGAAGGCAACTTTCTGGCGAGATCAAGTTGCCACGGTCACACCTTTGAGGCCGGGAACGCGCGTAAGGATCACTGGACTGAGGGTAAGGGCAGGACTTGGAGGGGAACTGGAGCTAAATTCGGTACCGGCGACCAAAATCCAGACGCTTGAGCAACCGGTGACTGAAAGACCAGCTTGGGAGGATATTCGACATGTGATAGCACTCGAACCGGGCTTGACCACTTGGGTCAAGGGCATAATCCTCGAAATCCTCGGCGACCCCAAGCTTCTAGCCCTCTGCGAAACATGTGACTCGCCGCTAACCGTCTTAGCGAGGAAGTTCAATTGCTCAAACTGCAAATCAGCGAAGGCAGGTAAGGTCGGGTTCACGGGCCGTTTCAAGATCGATGACGGAACCGGTGTAGGAGAGGTAACAATCTCTGGGCTCGAATCCACAAAGTTCACGTCAAGAAAGCCCGCGGATGCTTTGGAACAAATGCTTAAGGAAGGTGTTCCGCAACTCGTGCTGGAAAAGGGAGAACTCGGCGCCATGATTGGAAAGGAGATTGAAGTATACGGAACAGCCGAGCCAACCGGAACCACAGCCAAATTCGAAGTTAAGGCCAAGAAGGTCGTAGTGGTGGGTAAGCTCTAGAAATTCGCCATTCCAAAAATCTAATATCTCCTTTCAATGTGAATTAGCCCTTGAGAATCGTGATACTAAGGGAGTCCATGCAGCCCCTATGATGCTGCTTTTCTTATTCTGAAAAGCCGACCTCAACATGCTTTGTAGGTAGATCTTTTGTCACTCCTCCGCAACGTTATCGGGCCACATCCCAACTTATGGGATTTCATCAACACCATAAAGAATCCAACCGTCAAACAAACAATAAAGAAACGTATTCAAGAGTACCAGGCAAAACCCGACGTGATCGACAAGTTCTCAAGCATAACCGACCGTTACTTTTTCGTAGTCTTCGCAACTGAATGGAACGCCGAATGCCGCGCCGAGCTCCCGAATCTCGCGAAAGTTTTCATCGCCGCAAACAACGCTGCCCTGAACATCAAAGTCATTGACTTCGACGAGAACCGTGACATAGCCGACGAAATGAACGTGCTCAGAATCCCAACCATAATAATCCACAACCGCGCCTGGCGAGAGATAGGTAGGTTCGTGGAGAAACCCCAACATGGCGGAACGCTTGAGGAAGAACTCTGGGGAATTATCGAGAAAAACATTCAGAAGACACAATGAAAACCCATACCGTATCCTACCTAAGCAACTAGTGGTAATGTAATGGACACTTTCACCTGCATCAGAACTCGCCGCGAAATCCGAGAATACTTAGACAAGCCCATACCAGACGAGAGCTTGCAGCGAATCCTCGAAGCAGGCCGCCTCGCACCAAGCTCAAAGAATTCACAACCATGGCATTTCATCGCCATCAGGAACAAGGACACTCTCAGGAAGATTTCCGAGCTAACACCTACGGGGGCACACATTGCGAAAGCCCCACTAGCAATTGTGATATTGATGGACTCCGCGAAGCTACCGGAGATTGACGGCACACGCGCAATTCAGAACATGGTTCTCGCAGCTTGGGAACTTGGAATCGGGTCTTGCTGGGTCACTAATTTCTATGATGACGGAGTTAAGGATCTCCTGAGTGCACCCCAGAGAATGAAATTGGTGACCGTAATGCCGTTCGGTTATCCAGCGGAGCCGAAAACCAACCGGAAGAAGAACCGTAGGCCCATGCAGGAAATCGTACATTACGAGAAATTCTAAGCTCACCGCTGATTACATAGTTGGTTTCATGGTTTCAATATGTTGAAACTTTGATGACGCCGGGAATTTTCAACATCTTTTGCAGTACTGTCCCGTTAAGTTCCTTTTCGACGACGAGCGTGAGTTTCGGTTCAGGCGTTAGGTCAGGGTCATCCGCAACGGCCTGCCTTATCGCGATATTCTCCTGCGCGATCAATGACGCTGCTTGAGCCACGATCCCAACTGTATGTGGGTCGGCGTAGATTTCGATGACGCTGTAGCCGAGAAACTTGGCAACATCCGCTAGGAACGGGCCTGCAGGACGGAGTTTCTGGAAGACAGAGTTGAGAATGGGGTCTGAGGAAATCAGTTGAGCCGTGTCCCTTACGGTTCTTCGGTCGACGTGCAAGTAACGGGCGATCTTGACGTCGGACAATTCGACACCGCCACAATAGATCTTGTTTTCCTCTCTGATGCTAAGGCCTAACTCTACGAACGCTCTCGCGACCTTCTGCCGGCCTGGATATTCTTTGAGCCGGTCTGAGATTTGTCTCCACATGTCTGAGCATCAACCCATAATGTACAGAAGTGTGCAATAAAGTCTTAAATTCTACTATAACGTTTCCAGCTGACATCATTGCACAGGAAACACACTCCATGCCGAAAGCTATAGTGGACAAAGAGCATGCCGTATACTTGCCCCAGGATGAAATGCCAACTCACTGGTATAACATTCTAGCCGACCTGCCTGAACCGTTGCCTCCTCCGCTTGACCCCCGCACCCTCAAACCAATCTCCCCCGAGCCGCTGTTGAGGCTCTTCGCGAAGGAGTTGGTCATGCAAGAGGTTTCAGCTGAGAGGTTTATCAAAATCCCGGACGAAGTATACGACGCCTACCTTCGCCTCCCTCGCCCCACACCTTTGCTCAGAGCGAGACGACTTGAAAAGTACCTGAATACTCCTGCTCAAATTTACTACAAATGCGAATACGTAAACCCGACCGGCAGCCACAAACCCAACAGCGCGATCGCGCAAGCCTACTACAACATGGCCCAAGGCACTCAACGGGTCGTAACGGAAACGGGAGCTGGGCAATGGGGTTCGGCACTGGCGATGGCGGCCGCGATTTTCGGAATGAAGTGCAGCGTCTACATGGTTCGCGCGAGCTACGACCAGAAACCTGGCCGGAGGATCATGATGGAAGCCTTCGGCGCCGATGTCACAGCCTCTCCCAGCAAGAAGACCAAGTTCGGCCAAAGCCTCCTCGAATCTGACCCGAACAACACTGGGTCACTTGGTATCGCCATAAGTGAGGCGCTTGAAGACTGTGTCACCCATGATGATACCAAATACTGCCTAGGCTCTGTACTGAACCACGTCCTCCTACACCAAACGATCATTGGCGAAGAATCAAAGAAGCAATTCGAAATGATTGACGTGCAACCAGACATAATTTGCGGCTGTATCGGTGGAGGTTCGAATTTCGCAGGCTTCGCCTACCCATTCATAGCGGATAAACTGAAAGGAAAATCAACTGCTGAATTCGTGGCCTGCGAACCCAAGGCCGTACCCTCCACAACCCGGGGGACTTACACTTACGATTTCGGTGACACGGCAGAAATGACTCCGTTGCTAAAGATGTACACGATCGGCCACAAGTATAAGCCCCCACCAATCCACGCGGGCGGACTTCGATACCACGGCAAAGCACCATCCCTCAGCCTCCTCATCAACAAGGGTTACATTACGTCAGTCGCCTACTCACAAAATGAGGTCTTCGAAGCAGCACGCATCCTTGCAAAGACCGAAGGCATGATAACCGCACCGGAGACCGCGCACAATGTCAAATACGCCATCGACGAGGCCATGCGTTGCAAGAAAACTGGTGAGAAGAAGATTATCACTTTCAACAACTGCGGCCACGGCCTACTTGACCTGCAAGCGTATGATGCGTACTTTAACGGCAAGCTAGTTGACTTTGAGCCAACGAGCATCGAGGTTCCAAAGTTAGTCCAATAATCCCGCACACCCTTTCCACGCTTCCCTCGCGGAGCTCCCGAAAACCTTTAGATGCCATCAAACTACAATGACTCGAGATTTTCCACCGCAACTTTGAAGGCCTCAAAATATGCTAGGCGACATCGATACCCTACTCGCCATAGGAATCGTTGCTGCGGTCTTCCTGAACGCGTTCACCAGCCTCTACGTTGTCCGGCGACTTCAACCCGGCCTAGCCCTCTCTAGGAGCGAAGAAGAGACGGGGGAAGATGAAGATGAAGAAAGTTCTGAACCAGGGATTCCCACAAAGGAGGAGATCCTCGCACGTAGGACGCAGTTGATTCGCGAACTGGAACAAGAGCGCGGTAGCAGGGTTCTAACCCTAATTCACCGAAAGGAACCCTGGAGCGCGAGCGATGACGACCCGGAAATAGTGCTTGAAGATTCAGAGGTCATCCTTCAGCAAGTTAGGGAAACACCGCGGGACAAACCAATCGATTTCATCATCCATACAGAGGGCGGGCTCGCCTTCGCCGCCGACCTGATAGCGATGGCCCTAAAGTACCACCCCGCGAAGGTTACGGTAATGGTCCCCTTCTACGCCATGTCGGACGGCACGTACATCGTGCTGGCAGCCGACGAGATCATGATGGAGAAATGCAGCATTCTAGCCCCCTGCGAACCTATCGTAGATGATATGCAGGCCAATTTAGTTATGGGAATTCTGAAACGCAAACCTATTGAAACTATATCGGATGGAACAATCTTGCTCGCGGAAGCCGCACGCATGGATACAGATAACGCGAGGCAATTCGTTAAGTGGCTTTTAGCTGATAAGATGGATGAGGATCAGTCAACTCAAGTGGCGGGCTTTCTCACAGGCGGATTCATGGCGAGTAGCACACCAATTACGCTAGATGTCGTCCGTGCAATAGGCCTCAACGTAGTTGAAGGCGTCCCCGAAAAGGTACTGCAACTCTTCGAAACCATCCAGTTCGGCGGCGGCAAAGTAAACCTCGGCAAACAATACCGTTGAAGTGAAATTTGGTTGGATGCTTCAGAACTCCTCCTGGGGGTTGGATTGATTGCCGTTTCAGCCCTCAACTCTTTTGCAATCATTTACTTGGTGCACCAAAGAAAGACTGGTTCTGGGACGAGGGAACACGTGAAAGAGGACGAGGAAGGAGACACTGACGAGGGGGAGGGGCAACCTGAAGCGGCGCCCGGGACTGAACGACCAACCACCAAAGCAGGGATTCTTGCCTGGCGGCAGAGTATCATCGAAGGCCTAGAACGCGAGCGGGGAACGAAGGTCATCACGATGATTCACAAGAAAGAACTGTGGACTGAGCCCGGGGAGGACCCTGAAATTGGGATAGAGGATACCGTGAAAGTGTTGATGGAGATTCAGAAGACACCTAAAGACAAGCCAATTGACATGATCATCCATACGCCTGGGGGATATGCGGTCGCTGCCCAAATGATGGCGATGGCCATCAAATTTCACCCCGCCAAAGTCACGGTCATGGTTCCGTTCTACGCGATGTCCGGCGGTTCACTCATGAGCCTGGCGGCTGGCGAAATTCGCATGGAAAAATACAGCGTACTAGGGCCGGTGGATCCTCAGATTCCAACGCCTAGCGGCATGCATCCCGCAGGCGCCTTAGCCACTCTCATTAAGACGAAACCGATTCAAACTATCAGTGACAAGATGGTCATCTTGGCTGAGGCTGGAAACCTAGAGATAGAGAATGCCAAAGCTTTCGTAATATGGCTTCTAGAAGGCAAAATGGACAAACAGCAAGCTGAGAGTGTCGCAGATTTCCTAGCCCGCGGATACATGGCCCACGCAACACCGATCACTCTTGATGTGGCACGCTCGTTAGGACTGAACGTGGTTGAAGGTGTACCTGACAAGGTCTATGAATTGTTCAAGACCTTCGCGTTCACTGGCCAATCATACAAAGGCCATTGATTTCCGGAAATGCGGTTAAGACTTACCGCTTAAGAGATTCCTCATCACCAAAGCTAATGTAACGATGGAGAAGATGCCAAATGAAACATGTTGAACCTAGCGCAATCCCGAAAGAAATCGCTCTAAATCTTTGTACGCAGATTTCCAAAGAGAACGGAGGCAAATGGTACGGCTGGGCAGCATGGCGGTGCAAAGGCTGCGTCAAATGGAGTAGAGGAGATGAGGGGATGCTATACTTCAACACCCGCCTTGGCCTTAGGGGCTGTGACCTCGTCAACTCGCGATACGCGATGATGAGCGAGAAAACGAACTAGTCTACGCGTCAAGCGTTAGGAAGCCATCTTCCCTATTATCTTCCTTAGATCAGAGCGACTCCGTACGCCTCTCAAACGTTCCCACTCCTTTCCATTCCTGATCAGGACCAGTGTGGGAACGCTTTTGATGTTGAATTGGGACGCCAAATCCCGGTTATTCTCAATATCCACTTTCGCAAAGACGACCTGGTCCTCGAACTCCTTAGCAAGAGCCCTCAGTATCGGAGCCATAACATGACACGGCCCGCACCAACCCGCCCAGAAATCAACAACAACAGGTTTTCCGCTCCGCAATAGATCCCGCAGGTTCCCTATCGTGGCCTGTACAATCCGTCCCCCCATACTACAACCCTACACACTGGCCCTGATTTCTCAAACGGCTCAGGATGATTTTCGGGAAGCAGTGTATTCATGCTCTTCCCACATGTCGTACGCTGTTGCAACCGAAGCTGCTTGAGTGATTATTGCCAATGCTACTACGATGTGAAAGAAGGAAATCACTGATACTAGGGGAATGCTCACGCTGAGTCTTAGGTTCGCATAGAGAATGATGCCTAAGATTATTTGGAACGTTGCTAGGACAGCGGTCGATTTGACAATGCGCTTAAGCCTGTTGGGAGCAGCCGTCTTTTTGATCAGCGCGTTGTCGTAGTGTGCTAACGCTAAGATTGCTAGGCCAAGTGCCACGTGTGCGTCGACGAGGTATATTGTGAAGCGTGGAAGGGTTATGATGATTATCTGAAGGAAAGCAAGCCAAACCATTGCGTAGAGCTGTTTCCATACACTCATTTTCTATTCCACGCGTTCACGCGCTACTGTCGCTTCTAAAGGGTTCCCCTCATTCTCAGCGCCTGAGTGATGTGAATGAGACGCTGTTTGCTTAGGTTAATGGACTCCTGGCCTGGAACTTTGGCGCACCCGCTCGGGGCGCTAATTCCACTTGGTGGAAAAATGGTTCAAGAATTCATATGGGATGTTTGTGATGGGTAGGTTTGATGTGATTATATTGTCGGGAACACCAGTCTTGAAGAATGGTTTCTTGGATTTGGCTGCAGCACTTTTCGTTATAGGGGGAGTTATCAGCCTTATCGTTAGCATCTTTGCGCTCCCAATATTCAGCATCTACCCGTTAATTCTTGTTCCGTTCGGGTTGGTTTTCGCGGTGCTGTTCGTTGTGGGCCTAATCTGTTCCTTGGTGGCTGTTCATTGCTACAGCCTCACCACGAAACGCTTTCTCTCTCAGGCGGGGATGAGAGGAGTAATTTCCGGCGCGATTCTGCTAACCCTGAGTCTGGGCCTAATCGGAATGACACATGAGCTGACAACTCAGATTGGGGCAGTGAGTGCGATAATGATTCTGATTGCGGGAGCCGTTTGTTTCGTGTTACGCTAGCAGAATTATCTCTAAATTTAGGCGCCGCACGAAAACCAGTTTGTGCGAATATACTCTACAGGCAGTAAAAGCGCACTGCATAAGTCGCAAAGGCCTCATGGGGGTGCATCGGTGTTCACTCCATGGAATTCACCTCGAAGGAATTACAGCCAGTACTGAATGAGATGCTCGTTCACGCCACAACCCAGCTTCCAGCGGACATCCTGGCCGCAATCAAAGAGGCACATGCTCACGAGACTAAAGACCTAGCCAAGAAACAGCTTGAAGCTATACTCACTAGTTCTAGCCTAAGTGACGAGAAAGGGCTTCCCTTGTGCCAAGACACGGGACTCGTAACCCTCTTCGTGTCCGGCGAGCTAATCAACCACCTCGACGCTGTTGAGAAAGCACTCGCCCAAACAGTCCAGGGTTTGACAGCAAAGAGCGCAATGAGGGCGAACGTCGTTCATCCTCTCACACGCAAGAATACTGGGACAAACACAGGATTGAGCGAGCCCGAGGTTCTAATCGACAAGTCGACAAACAAGACGTCAATGAAGTTAATTTTGAAAGGCGCCGGTTCAGAGAATTTTACCAACCTCAAAATGATGGTTCCAACCGCAAGTAGACAGGACATGCTCAAGCATATCCTTCAGGTCGTCATCGAGGCGGGAGGAAAAACGTGCCCACCAAACATTCTTGGAATAGGGATCGGAGGTTCTGCGGTCCAGGCCACGTTCAACTCGAAGCGAGCCCTACTGAGGGAGATCGGCTCGCGGCACCCTGACCCAGAAGTTGCCCAATTCGAGACCTCAATACTGAAGGCAGCGAACGAGCTTGGAATCGGAACAATGGGGCTAGGGGGAGACACGACGATGCTCGACGTTCACATTGAAACGGCTGGCACACATACCGCATGTTTGCCTATAGCGATCTCATTTGGTTGTTGGGCGAATAGAGTGGCCGTTGCGGAACTGAAAGGAGAACGCTTCAGGATGGTAAGGTGACCTGGATATGGCTGAATTCAAACTGAACGTTCCGAAAGACAACGTACGGGTAACGGAGGTTCGCGTAGGCGACGTCCTCTACGTGACGGGCGATATAGCCGTCGCCCGAGACCAAGCACACAAGAAACTTCTTGAGACATTTGTCCCAGAATTAGTTGGTCTGCCGATATTTCACTGCGGCCCAATCGCCCGCAAGGTTGGCGAGGAATGGAGAATCGTGGCAGGCGGACCTACAACGAGCACTAGAATGGACGCGCTTACGCCCCCGGTCCTTGAGAAGTATGGGACGAAGGTGATCATCGGCAAAGGCGGCTTGGGGGAAACTGGCAAGAAGGGCCTCGCCAATTTTGGCGCGGTATACTCTGAGTTCACGGGTGGCGCCTCCGCACTAGCCGTGTCGAAGATTGTCCGCGTGAAGAAGAGGCTTCTCGAAGAGCTAGGGCCTACGGAACTTGTCTGGATCTGGGAAGTGAAAGATTTCGGACCACTTCTAGTGACACAGGATCATCAAGGTGGCGATATCAAGAAGGTCGTTACGACGCAAGCGACCTCGAAGCTTGATGCGATAGTAAAAACGTACGCCTAAGTTCGAACAGAGCAGCTAACCGAGTCCGCTCCGTTTTCACTGTCCAGCACGTCCAGTAACATCGTCCTTTGAAGGACGCTGCGTTGGATTAGGTTCGGCTGACATTGTGAGGCGTTTGCCGTAATCCGTTTCGAGCGAGAGGCTGTCGTCAGCGAAATCTATGGCGTCTATGGTAATTTGCTCGGCCTTCAAACTTCTTTCGAGTACGGGGTTTACGAATATTCGTAGTCCATCGATCTCTGCCAAGAGAGAAACTCTCCAGCTGGGCTTGCTTTCTCTCAGCATAACATTGCTATTCGAGCAGCAGCTTGTATCGTCGGGCAAAAGGACGAGGCTTCTATGTTCCTTTGAAATAGTTTGCAGAAGCGCTGCGGCGGTTGGGGTTAAGCGCACACCGGGTTGCATTGCTTATTGTGGGCCGTATACGGTGTAATGCCATGGTTTCCTAACGTCGCCGCTCAGGTCGATGTAAACGTGTTTCACGTCGGTGTAATCATCAAAGGTGTAGAGGCTCATGTCTTTGCCGAACCCGCTCTGTTTGTACCCGCCGTGTGGCATCTCGCTGACGAGGGGTAGGTGATCGTTTATCCAAACGCAGCCAAAGTGGAGTTCAGCGGCCGCTTTCATGGCCTTGAAGATGTCTTTCGTCCAGACCGAGCTCGCCAAACCGTAGATGATGTCGTTCGATTTCTCAATCGCCTCGCTCATCGTCTTAAATGGCAGTGCGGTGAGAACGGGCCCGAATATTTCCTGCTGAACGATTCGCATGTCTTGCTTCGCGTCGGCGAAGAGGGTTGGCTCGTAATAGAAGCCCTTGCTGTTAGGGGTGGGTAAGCTTGGACGTTTTCCGCCTATGAGGAGTTTCGCGCCCTCTTTAACCCCGCTTGCAACCATGTCTTCGACTTTTCGCCTCTGGGCCTCGGAGATTAGTGGGCCGAGGTCGGTTTCACGTTTTGTTGTGTCGCCAAGTTTGATTTTCTTGACCCGTTCAACGACCAGGTTGAGGAATTTCTGGTAGACGCTTTCCTGAACGTATAACCTCGTGGCCGCAGTGCAATCTTGGCCGCTGTTCACGTAACCCCCCACAACCGCTCCTTCCGCGGCGGCTTCGAGGTCTGCGTCTTCGAAGACGATGAAGGGTGCCTTCCCCCCTAATTCTAATTGCACTCGCTTCACGGTGCCCGATGCGAGTTCCATTATTCGCCGGCCAGTTAGCGTATCACCAGTTAGGCCGACAATATCGACGCCGGGGTGTGTGACCAATGCTTCGCCGAGTGTCGCCCCTGGGCCGGTAACAACGTTCACAACTCCTTTCGGAAACCCTGCCTTCTCAGTTAGCTTCCCGAACTCCAGCGTGGTGAGCGGCGTGACACTAGCCGGCTTTATTACAACCGTGTTCCCGGCTGCGAGCGGCGGAACAGCCTTCCACGCAAGCATCATGAACGGGTAATTCCATGGCGTAATTGTAGCGACGACGCCGACTGGTTCGCGTCTGATAATGCTGGTAGCGACCGCGTTGTACTCCGTGCTCGCCTTGCCCTCGAGGCACCTGGCGGCACCGGCGAAGAAGCGGATGTTGTCAATTGCGAAAGGGAAGTCGCCATCGCGGCTAAGCTTGATAGGTTTGCCCTGCTGCTGGGTTTCGAGAAGCGCGAGACGGTCAACTTCCTTTTCGATTACGTCAGCTAATTTCATAATGAGGCCAGCGCGCTCCGCTGGGGCCATCCGGGGCCACCGGCCTTTATCGAACGCCTCACGCGCGGCATCCACAGCCCTCGCCGCGTCCTTCGCGTCGCCCTTCGGAACTTTAGCGATAACTTCAGTTGTGGCTGGGTTGATCACATCATAAGTGGCTCCACTTTCTGAAGAAACCCATTCGCCGTCAACGAACATTTTGTAAGGTTGAACTGTTACTTCCAAAAGCTGACCCGCTATGTATTCGTTTCATTATTCATAAAGCCCTTCCGTTCCTGCCGGCCGGTTTCAAAAGAAACGTTGCCAAGTCTAATATAGTCATAGAGGACCCTCCACGGGGTTTATGAAAAGTACACAGGTCTTCGCAAGAAAATCTTCCGGCCTCATCAGAGTTATGTCACCATACTCCGCTTTCGCATACAACGTGTTGAACATCGGCGTGATCTTTCCCTGGGTCTACCTTTTGACTTTGGGACTTTGGCCTGACGCCAACGTTCCACTGGGCATCTTGATAACTGGGATTTTCACGACTTTCCTTGCTGTTGCTTACGCTGGCCTCGCAGCGGCGATGCCTCGCACTGGAGGCGATTATGTCTTCCAAAGCCGCACGCTCAAACCATTCATAGGCTTCGCAATAGTAGCAACAATGATTGTCACATTCTTCCTTCAATGGCAAGCGCTTGGGGGTTGGCTAACTGCAATTCTCGGCTTCGCGCCGCTATTCACAGGCCTAGGATTGACGATGAACAGCGCTTTACTGCTCAATCTGGGCATCTGGTTCACAACACCCATTGGAATTTGGGTAACCACAGCGGCTGCATCAACATTCGCTGCATTGATCCTCATCAAAAGCTTCCGATGGTTCGTAATGGCACAGTGGGTCATGTGGTACGGATTCCTTCTCAGCTTCGTGATCATGATCGCCCTCTTCGCCTTGACGCCAACCAGCGTTTTCATTACACGCTTCAACAGTGCAATGGCGATTCTCTCGCCCGGCACACCTGATTACTACCACTACGTGCTGACGGCAGCGACGCAGAACGGCTTTACACCTGTTAGCGGCTTCTCTTGGGCCTCAACGCTCTTCGTTCTGCCCGTAGCGCTCACAAGCTTAGGATGGGTGGGCTACGCGCAAGAACAAGCAGGCGAAATCCAAGGAGCTTCAAGCCTCAAGAACCAGCTATTCATCAACGTTGGCGGTGGCCTCTTCAGCACAGCGTTGATGATGATCCTCGCATACACATTCATCAACACAGTTGGGCAGGGATGGCTCGCAGCAGCTGCGTACGGTAACTTCCTCACAGGAACTGTCAGCATGCCAATCCCACCCTGGTTCAGCAACCTCGCGGCCGTACTAACCGACAACCCATTGCTAGTCTTCCTAATGATCATAGGAATACTGCTGAACGCGGTACAAGTGGTATTCAACGTCATCGTCGGGTGGACTAGAGTTGCAGTGGCCATGTCGATCGACGGCGCCCTACCAAAATTCGTCAGCAGGGTCAACGAACGCACCCACACCCCAGTTGTCGCCCACGTTATCTTCCTAATCTTAGGAGGGTTCGTGATGAGCTACGTTTACAATTTCGTCCCAGGTTACATAAGCCTCACGCTAGCAGTCACTGCAGTAGCGACAGTTTTCTACATCGGCACAGCCTTCGGTGGTGCGATATTCCCCTGGAGTAGGAAAGAAGTCTACGAGAGTTCACCAATCGCAAAGTACAAAGTAGGTAGCATCCCGGTGATTACGATCTGTGGCCTGATAGCCACCGTCTTCAGCATCTGGATGCTCTACTACTACCTAACAATACCAGGCCTCGGAGTCGCCAGCCTAACTTCAGAAGTCATCATGCTTGTAATATTCCTAGGGTGGATCGGCTTCTTCTTCCTTAGGCGCTGGTGGCTGAAAAGGGTCGGAATCAACTTAGACCTAGCATACAAAGAAGTGCCCCCAATCTAGGGGCGCTCCCTCTTTCTTTTCTTTCTACCCTGAAGTGAACTGGTAGCTAAGCACTTTATCCTTCAACAGGTTCACGATTACCCCGCGCAGAAGACCTGACGGATATTCTGACCCAGGGTTGATGCACATCGTGCGCTTAATTTGAGACGCATTCTTTGCTTCGTGAATGTGCCCGCAGAGCATCAATAGTGGTTGCATGGCTTCGATTGTGCTTCGGACCGCGGTGCTTCCCACGGGGATCAAGACTTGTTGACCTCCTTCGACCACTGGTTTGGGGGGATTCGTTGTCGTGTCCAGCTTCGGTGCAATGTCCAAATTCGAATCGAAGGGTGGGACGTGGACGTTGAAGATGCAGCTCGATGGTGCCCGTACCTGGCTGGTGAGGGGAGCAAGCTTGGCCACAATCCCGTCTTCGTTACATTCTCTGGGCGTATCCCAAGGTGTGTAATTGCTCCACCCAAGGCTAAGCATTTCATGGCCACTCTCAAGCGTGACCACCTTTCCATCAACATTCACGAAGTGATCCGTTGAAGCGACGCTGTCGAGAACCTCTTGGCGGTCATCGTTCCCCCCAGTCCAATAACATTTGACGCTGAGAGGGGCGAGATTTTCTTCGGCGAGTTGCGCCCAGCGCGCTAGACGTTCAATGCTCAACTTTTCGAAAAGGCCGGAAACCTTCGCGGGGTCAGCTTCAAGCGTTTCATACTCACTCTGAGAGACCCGGTACGGGTACATGCCCGCATTCATGATGCGGCCCTCCAGGTTCTCTAGGTTCTCAGGTGCCACATTATCAAATTCCTGTCCTTGAAAGTTGAAGTGATGTTTTCCGTTGGAACCCTGTACCACAGGGACAAGGGTTTTGCCGGTAATGTCGCCGCCCATTACCAGTGTGTCCGCCTCGTAGAACTTGGCAGCGCCTATGAACTTTCTGAAGACAATCTCAGATGCGTGGACGTCAGTTGCGAAAAAAATCCGATAAAACTTCCTTTTGCTTTTTTCTTTCCCCAATTTCAAATCAGACCCAAGCCTCAGTTGGACAGGGAAAATAAGGATTTGGAATGTTCCTTTCTTACCTAATGTTGACTGGGTGTGGCCATAATGCCAATCCTCTTATTCGAGGAAATCATGCCTAAAGCTTCGGCACTGTTGCGAGAGTCGTTCTTTGATGGAGAAGGATTTTGAGCGGTTTAGCGTCTACGGGTTTTCAATCGATTACCCAAAGGATGCTCGCATCGAGTTCAACCCTAAGGCCAGACGCGGGGAAGGCGACATAGTTTTCCATTTCCCTGATAAGGTGAAATTTTTCCTCTCATGGGGAGACCTAGAAAAAGCCACGAAAACTTTCGGAACAGTCGAAAAACACGCTGACCACGGCCTTAACAGAGTTAAGAAGGCTGGAAACGTGAAAAGCTTCGAACTAATTTCCCACGATTCACTCAGAATAAACTCGCATGAGGGACCTTACAACCGCGCGAAGTTTGAGGAGATCGCCGTGGGATTTCTAAGCGGCAAGCGAAAAAACCCACGTGAAGCTCATTCCGTTCACGTGCACTGCGCTGAATCGTCAAGGTATTTCGTGGTCTACGCGCTGCTGCCAATTGGCGGAATGACTGATTACGAGAGAACATTTGTGAAAATGGCGAAAACCCTCAAGTGCCATTGAACCAAGAAGAATTGTACTAACCGCTCATAACGCTCCACGGCAACATACACGAATCGCGCTGCTTCTACAAGTGGGGTAGAACCATGTGCTTCAACCCTGGAAGTGAGTACGGGGAAAGGATACTTCGCGGGTTGATTGTTATTTTGAAAGGGCCAAAGATGGAAGCCTACCAGTTCACGTCGGGCTAACGCCCCGAAGGGTACAAATAGCGTAGGATAATTCTTCTCGGGTTCGGCAGGCCACTTGCAATTGGAAAAAGTTCATGACGCTGCTAAACTGGATTCAATGATGAAAGAGGAAGGCCCACGCCTCGTCAGGGAAGGCACGAAACGTGGCCTCCACATGAGGCTTCTAGGAGCAATCGCGTTCCAGTACCATTGCCCAAAATACAGTTTTCTAACCGAAAAGTTGCACCGGCAACTCTCCGACGTTGACTTCGCAGGCTATAATTCTGAAAGGGCTGTGATGGATAAGATGATGCGGGAGTTCGGCTACTCGGATCAACCAATGATTTCAGCGCTGTTCGGGCACCAGCGAATGATTTGGGACAACGCGTCGAACGGGCTTCACGTTGACATTTTCTTCGATAAGCTAGAAATGAACCATGACATACCCTTCACAGGCCGCCTCGAACTTGAAGAGATGACCATACCACTTGCTGACATGCTTCTTGAGAAGATGCAAATTGTTCACATAAACGAAAAGGACATTGTGGACACTATAATGCTTCTGCGAGAACATGCCATCGGTAATTCGGCGACCCCCGAAACTGTCGACGGAAGTTACTTGGCGAAAATTCTTTCAAACGAATGGGGCTTCTACTATACAGTCACTACTAACCTCAAGAAGGTTGAAGACCGACTAAACGTGTACCCAGAACTGACCGAAGAGGATCGAGCGGACGTCTCGAAGAAGATCCGTGAGCTGCTCTCAATTCTGGATAAGCAGCCGAAATCGCTTGCGTGGAAACTTAGAGCCCGAGTGGGGCCGAAGACCAAGTGGTATAAGGAAGTAGAAGACGTAAAACGCTAAGATAACGCCGTCTCCTTCGGGCAGGGTTCGTCTGGACTATATCACACATATCCCACGGCCGTTCGGCATAGGCGCGCACGCTTCGTCGCCGATTTCAATATGTGGTGTTGTTTTATGGGGATAACATATTACTCATCCCTACCGACGAGCAACCGGGCTGCGGCTGCACTATAGTAGATCGATTTCATTGGAACCTCTATGAGATCATGCCAGGCCAATGGCATGGAGGCCTACGCTCTCTCCTCGAATCTTCAAATTCCGTTAACATTTGAGTGAGCCTGTTCCATCTACTCGCCGGTAGAGACTCTCACTGACGCTTTCAAGATGACTACGAGACCAACGATAAGCCTATTTATCGAAGTAGTATGAAAGTTATACTTGTTGAAATTGCAAGAGCCTGAAGTTGCTGTCGTGGGGACGAAAGGCCAGATGGTAATCCCGAGGCAAATGCGGATAGAGTTGAATATTAAACCGAAGACGAAGCTGGCGGTTTACCGGAGAGGAGACAAACTTGTGATAACGAAACTGAGAATTCCTTCATTAGGTCACGGGCTCAAAGAACTGTTCAGGGAAATTGATGAACAGTATAAAGAAAAAAAGAGGCCGACCGAGAGAGAGATACTGAATGAGATCCGGGCATACAGAATGGAGAGGCGGTTGACCTAGGCGCATCAGATGGCAGTCGTTGTCATAGATACAAATGTCCTAATCTCTGCTCTACTAGGTCACGGGAAACCCAGAAGTCTGGTAACTAGGCTGCTGGCAGAACACGCAATAGTCACGTCAAGAGACATGTTAACCGAGCTTGCAGATGTTCTTTCTAGAGAGAAGTTCCTGGAAATAAAGCGCGCGCAGGTTAACGCGTTCCTCTCAATCTTGCTAAGCAAAGCTTCGGTCGTAAGGGTCGAGCATCACCTCAATGTGGTAGCGGAAGACCCAGATGACAACATAGTCCTGAGTACCGCATTGAAGGAAAAAGCCGACTACATAGTCACAGGAGACAAACACTTGCTGAACCTGAAAGAGTTCAGGGGAATCAAGGTCCTCACCGTCAAAGGCATGCTCGACCTATTGAAGGGCCGAATGCTTCATGGTTAGAACAGGGAGAGATGAAGGTGAAGAGGAAAAGAGAACACGGGGCCTCGCCAAGGGAATAGACATCGAGGGCGTCCGGGAAGAGCATGAACGGCTTTAAGGTTGAACGATTCATACGTGTGGATTGAGTATTTTTCGAATGGGCCCTTGGCGAAGAAATATGCTTCTTACATTAAGGATGTAAGCGAGAATAACGCTGTCACGCCAACGGTTGTGATCTATGAGGTCCAAAAGAGGCTGATGGAAGAGAAGAGCGTGAAGAGCGAGCAGATTGCGCTCGAGGCTTACGCAACATCTCCGTCTCTTGATTACTCTGCCGCTTTTATGACAATCTTGTTCTTGTCCGCCAAATATACTGCGACTTCCTGCCCTATTTTGAGGTCAGCCTGTTTCATATCTCGGGCGGGAGTTATATTGATGGGTTTCCAGCCGCGCGAGTGATTTTGCGAATGAGCTTTAGTCTTGGGTTGAGTGACATGATCCTCTGCCGAATCGCATCTGCCTGTTCCATCGTGAAGAGTTCCTCGCCATCGACTGGGCAGCGTAGCGCTTTCACGTTCTTGAGTATAATTCCGAATTGTTCATACATTGTATTCACGGTTTGATACTCGGCGTGATGTTCAGGGCATTTCATGATGACTCACGTCCCTTAGTGATCGTAATCCTAGCGATAAACGATATCCTTGAAGTATGACGTCGTGTGAGCTGCGGGTGTAGCAGTCAACCTGATTTTCACCCCGTTGTTCTTGTTAACATGCTTCATCATTTATCGATGGGTTCGGCACCAAGTCCTGCGAGTGCGCGTTCAGCGTCTCTTAGATTTGCGAGTGCTCGTCTTTGAAGGTTCATGACATCGGAGAGAAGCTCTAGGTTTCGTGCAGCCTTCAAACGCGCACTACGCGAAAGAACGTGTAAATCCGAATAGGGAACAACCGGTTTTTTTCGAACGCAACTTTAAAGCCCAGCTGCCAGAGTGAGAAGGCGAAAGTTTCGGTGAGAAGGATGCAGTTCAGAAGGACAACGATGCTCTTACTTGTAGTATTGCTTGCGTTCTTTATTCGTACCGAGACGCAACCTGCGACTGCGATTGGGATTGGTGGTGGGGGCGGCTTCCTGTATATGAGGAGACGAAAGGCTAAGGCGACTGCGCAGAACGCCCAGACGGGCAAGAAATAGAAAGTTCACAGCATAGAGATCTAGTTGGCTTGGAGCAAGTGATACTTGGCGCCTAGGTGGGCCATTCTCCTACTATTGGTGGCTCTCGCACTCTCATTCGCTGCTCCCCCTGCTTCTGCTCACACAACCGTAGGAGACTTGACCGGAACATCCCCGTACCGAATAAACGATAATGAACTCACAATCCCCGGCGGCAATCATGTCCCCGGCCCCTTAGGATACGTCTGGCCAGGGAGCGGCCTCGACACATACTCGGGGGTAGCCTCCAACCCGCCCGGTTACCAGTCACCCTTCACCAACCAACAACCGCTCCAGGAGGCAGGCGACTCCTACAGCCCCGAAGGTGCCATTCTCACCTCAACCGCCGACCACGACAGTGTGGGTGACTTGATCTTCGCCCTGAACTTCTCAAACCCGAATGCTTTCCCTAGCCCAAGCCGATTCAACTACACGAGCCTAGCAATCTACATCCCCGCGCCTGTCTTCGACGCAACAGGCAAACTAATCCAAGATGGGTTCGAACCTGCCGCCGGAATCAACTGGGATCAAAGCGATAACACCAACATCGTCACCACCATCACCAACGATTATGGCAGCATATTCGTGACCCGAGCAGATATGAACGATCCATTCGAACCCGGCTCATGGATCATATACATCCAAGCGCCACCGTCAGGGATCACGTTCAACTTTAACAAGAACTTCGACAACTGGTATTACATTCGAATCAACCAGATGAAAGCACCTTTCACCGCTGGAAGATACTTTTTCAAAATGTTCCTCAACGACTCTTACCCTGTGCACGACGGTGCGTCCGCTAATTTGATCGCGGGCACGGTGCCGATGGAAAATTGGCCAGTGCTCCTCGTTAAGGGCGAGGTGGACCCAGCCATAATTTCGGGCACGCTTAGGTATGGTGATCTGGACAGCACCCTCTATGGAAAACCTATCAACCTTCCAGGAATGGTCAGAGCGGTTGGAGTCGCAAACGATCCACTGACAAACGAGCCGACGGGTCGGGCAGTTGAAGCACGGGGATATTTTAACGCAACCGCCCAAGGCCACTATGAGATAGAGGGGGTCGCCCCAGGGGTCTATGATATTTACGCTTCAGCGGCTGGGCTTCCCGAACAGAAAATAGCTAGCGATGTTAGGGTGACTCGGGGGCAGTCGCTTCAGCTCGATGGATACCTTAACGTTGGCTTCCAACTGCGAGGTACAATATTTTCGGAACTAGGGTTTGGCGAAAGCTCGTGGCCCGCCCAACGACCGATCTCGGTAATCATTTACAATAGCAAATCCTACGACGTTCCAAGCATCGAGACTGAGTCCCCCATCAACCTCACCGTTCCACCCTATACATCATACGTGAACGGAAACACCTACTTCTCAGCTACAGGTTTCAGCGGGTTAATTTCAGGGGTGACAGGTCCGAAAAAGGCCGCATTCCCTTGGGAAGGCCCCACAAGCTACTATACATACACGAACCCAAGCATCAAAGATCCCTTCGGGTTGTTCAATGGCGTGGGCCCAGCTCAAGTCTGGTGGGTCGACCCCCGTGGCAACCTCGATCCCAACACAGGTCTAGGTTCATCAGTGTCGGAGTTCACTTTCCAATTCGGGTCGGAGGGCGTCTATGGTGTGCCAACGAGATTCTCAGGAATGGTTCCCGAAATCTTCGCCACATGGACGGACAGCCTAAGCCCCGGAACATACTACATTCGAGTCTTCCTGAATGGATATGTCCAGACTACTCCTGATGGGGAGACATTCGTGGATTACTCGTTCACAGTCCCAGACATCGGCCCCTATAACACATTCATACCAATCGACCTCATACGATCATGCGGTATCAACGTTACAGTCCACTTCCATGACAACCCAAGTACGCTTGTGGAGGGTACGATAGGAGGTCCTGACCCAGCACGGTATATGATAGCGGAAGCGTTCGCGCGAGATAACTCGCTGGCAGCATTCAACTTCACAGAAGTCTCTTCCTCAAAGTCTGAGATGTCTATACTGCTCAACGGTTTGGGAATGGCAGGGGATCCACTCCACGTATCCCCCTTCGACCCGAGAGCACCAATCAAGTATTCCCTCGCCAGGTACAGGGGCGAATACGACTATGGGCTCCCAACCGATACTTACACGGTCCGCGTATTCATGAGGGGCTACATTCAGGCCCTTCCACCAGCAACGTCATTCGACGAATTGGACCAACCACTATCGGTAAGCATCTCGGTTGGCAGCTGCCTCCTGGGAGCAAGCACCCACATGTACCGAGGCGGCAGCATCAACGCGTCCGTGACATCTACCGATTGGGAGAGGCCGCGGGTCGAACGGAACTGGGTGTGGAACAACACATCCGTAGATGTTCTAGTGTACGACATTTCATCCCGGAACTTCATAGATGTAATCAACTTCTGGAACGCTAAGATTGAGCAATGGTCGATACCGACTCAGAACTCAATGTTCACAAACCTCCCGTGGCCAGGTTGGCTAACATCATACGGGCCCGGTTCCAGCTACCTCATGACAAACGGAAGCGTATTCGTCGACAGCCTCGGACCTGACTTGCCCAGCGTAGCCTCCACAGACCCCGCCAATACCATGACGACCTTTGATTTCCTCCAGGAAAAGATCCACGAAGGTTTCCTGTTCAATTTCACCTACTACAGACTCCCCTCATTCAGATCGAACTTGGCAATTTATCCGGGAACGTATGCGCTGAACGGTTGGACGTATGGGTATGTGCAGGGGAACGTGGTCACGCTTGGCGACCTTGGCAACGTTTACGTGTCCGTCCCATGGCTCAGCCAAATGGCTGACATAAACCTCAACCTCATAGTCGGGGTAAACCTGACAGTAAGTGTTCTCTTCGAGACTGAGAAGATAATCTCTGGGACACCCTACAATATGTCTGTTAGGTTTCGCGTATTCGACGATCAAGATAGGCTTGTAGCCGCAACAACCCTATTCACATCAGACGCCGGTATACTGCTCCCCTCATCAAACGTTGGCTTCTTCGCGAACGGAAGGAAACTCATTAGCCAAGCGCTCCCCGCGGGAACCACGCTGCTAACCTACAGGGATCTTGCTGGACTCTTCAGCTACGTGGAACCGAGCAGCGCAACGTCCCGCATCCAGAGCGTCACTCTCTTCCCCCGCGGACTTCTCCACGGAATATGGGGTAGCGGCGCATCCGTAGGCAGCTACTACGGATCCTGGACGGTGATGGTTGACTTCGTGAACTGGTACCGGCCCGCGGTCGCGTACCCACCCCCCCCAGCCCTCCTTCAAGGCGAATCGCCCTACTTCTTCCCATACAACCATCTTGGACCCTACGCGCAACAAGGATACACCCCCATATACACTCTCATCCTAAACGCTCCTCTCAGCGGCGAAGCTTCAGCCGAGTTCGAAGTTGACAGACGAGGGTACATTCAAGGAATTATACTTGGAATGAATTGGGACGATCAAACCAGAACGATGAGTTGGGTAACCGTGGAGATTGTGGACAGTTCCGGGTACCAATATTACTGGTATACATGGGACGGATGGTTTGATGGCTACCTAAACCCAGGAACCTACCAGGCCACAATTACCGAATGGAACCATAACGAAGGCCACCAGCAAATAATGTTCACGCTTAACGTCAACCAAGGAGAACAGAATGATGCACTCAACTACATTCTGGAAGAAAGCCAAATGCCAATACCTGAACTCCCAGCGATTCCCCTAACGTGCGAAAAATTCCTCTGGTAGGAATATTACCGAACCCACGACATAGTGGGTTCGTATCCCACCATTTACCAGAATGCCAAGAATAACGATTCTGAATATGGATAGCTCCGATATCAGGAACGATATGCGCTCGGTGGAAGGGACGCGCTAATTTTGGTGAGCTCAGAGTTCGAAACCTTCGATAAGGAACTGATCCGGCTTCGTAGGATTGAGCATGGTCGCCGCAAACTAATGATTCATTCCGCGTAAGTCGCACAATTAGGATTACAATCAATTAACGGAGCGAAGACTTGACGGAGCCTTCCATGTTTAGTCTATTTGTTTGTGGTTTTGTCCGCTATTTCTTTCGCGATTTGTTCCTTTGTTTTGCCTTCTGTGGTTATGCCGAGGCTTTTCGCGGCGACTAGAAGAGGGTCCTGCTCGGTCTCCTTTGTTGTTGAGGTTGTGGAGCTTGTGATTGATGATATTTCCTTGGTGCTCTTCTCGAACTCTTTCTTTGCCAGGCCGATTGATCTGGCTAGCTCGGGGAGTTTCTTTGGGCCCCAAAGAAAAACCACCAGTATGACCCCGACTACGACGAGCCACTCATACCCAATTAGTGCCATTGGGCTTCAACAAGAGTAATTTTCCTGTGGGCTGAATATAAGGAAAACTGAACTTGAACTCAAAGAGACGCGTGCACCGCTTGCGTTTCAGAGCAAGAATTGAGCAGGACTTGACTATGGCTTAAGCGTTGCCCCGGTTGCTGGGGTTACAACGACCCAGAATGCCTCCCAACAATTAGTGAGTCAGTCGGGCTGAGCGCTTTCGTAACGTAGCTCAAGAGACACTCTTGATAAAGTAGATTCGTGTACACACTCAGAAGCGTTGCCGTCGAGGCCTTGGAGAAAAACTGAAACCTCAACCCGACCCTACTGCGAGCGAAACTGTGGCAGCCTACTTGACCAGCATCTCGGGCAACTATGACCCGAACAATGTTTGGGTTTACAACGATTTATGGGCGAGGGCTACGGGTTCAACGAGCCTTACGCCGGGCGAAGCGATATGGTTTCTGGTGACTTCCAGCTACGCTGAAGCCCTAGTGCAACAGCACTGGAGGCTGAACAATTGAACAATTGACTCGTTGCTCAGCCTACCGAGGCAGAAATCGAAATGTCGCTAGCATTATCAGCGTGGACGGCCCATGGTGTAGACATGAATTCGAGCGAATTGGATCAGTTGCTCAAAGGCTATCTTGAGGCTAAGTTTGGGGCGGCTCTGGATTATTTTGCAATTGAGGGTCAGATGTCCCCTGACGCGACGGGCGATATGGGTGTCACGGGGAACTACCGAAAACATGCTAATGAGAAGAACTTCTACTTCACGGCCACGGTCAACCTTACCTCACACGTAGTGCGGAATATGCAAGAATATTGAACGTGCAGCGTGCTTCCTCGATCAAAGCAATTAGTTAACTCGTGAAAAATGGAGTTCGTTTTGAGCTAATTGACCCGGTGAAACGGGGCAGGGGTCCTCGTCCTTATACTTAGCAACCCACCTTAGGACCACGAAGGACGTAGTGATGATGACTCAAGGAAGATGCAAGAAATGCGGCTCCCCTGTCTACTCTATCGGATTACCCTCAGCCGAGGGTCTTTGCGTTACATGTGCCAGAGTAGAGGCCGCCAGGAAAATGAGTTTCAGCATTGAGTGAACACGGCGTGTTTTGCAGTAAAAGTCTGTGTTGAATCTGAAAGCGCTTCTCGTAGAGTGCATCGTCCCTCGTACTAAACCTCGAATTGATGAAGTCAGCGACATAGCGAAAGCTGCGGGTTACAATGTGGTCGGCCAAGTTGTACAGCATCGTGACTTCGTGGATTCCGCATATTGCGTAGGCGAAGGAAAAATCGGGGAGATCGCCAAGACCGTAGCAAAAGATTCAATCGAGGCAGTAATCTTCACTCGACAGCTTTCGGCGGGCCAAATATTCAGAATCAAGAAGAAACTCGGCGAAGCAACCCATGTTCTCGACAGAAACTTATTGGTTCTAGAAGTGTTCGAGAAACGCACCGCCACACCAGAAGCAAAGCTGCAAATCGCATTAGCTAGGTTGCGGTACACGTTTTCCTGGGGCAGAGAATCCATTCGAATGCGCGGCATCATTAGCGAACAAATGGGACGGGGCGGCCCGGGCCGGTACCCATACGAAGCCTACGAGGCCATGTCGCGCAAACGAATAAGCAAGATCGAAGGCAAGCTCCGCGATATGAGGTCAAGGAGCGGGCGCCTTCGCGAACAGCGAGGAAAGGCTGGTTTTCGAATCGTATCCTTAACAGGTTATACACAAAGCGGTAAGACTACGCTATTCAACAGGCTCGCGTCAGAATCGAAGGACATTGGCTTGGGACCCTTTACGACGCTCTCCACATTTGCCCGAAAAGTCTCCCTGCACACAAAGGGAGACTCTGCTGATTCCTTCATCATGATTGATTCAATTGGGTTCATCGAGGACCTCAGCCCCCTGCTGCTAAGGGCCTTTCACACTTCATTGAATGAACTCGCAAATTCGGACCTAATCCTCCTCTTCGTTGACGGCAGCGAGGAAATTGAAACAGTAGTCCGAAAGGTCACGGCATCGCATGAGGTAATGACTAAAGAAATCCACGGCGTTCCCGTGCTGATCTGCATAAACAAAGTAGATCTAACTACACGTGAACACCTGGACAAGGTACTCGCGGAGACTCGCAAGGTATTCGAAAAGGATGAAATGCTGGAAATAAGTTCGAAGACAGGAGCTAACCTACAAACCCTCCTACAGAAGATTTCTGAGAAGCTAACGCCAGCGGTTCCAGTAACGTCGGTAGGATGATGGGGAAACAAGTCGGAGGCAAACTCGTCTTACCTAGGACAGAGAATTCCCCATCCTAAATTACGTTTGCAATCTCCCAAGAAAATCTAATAATTGTTTGTTGAATTCTTTGGAATTCTCCAAGTTGCTCATGTGCGCGGCGTGAGGGATCACATGAATTTCAGAGTTTGGAATTTTGTTGCGCATCTCTTGCGAAGCTGAAGGGGGAGTAAGCGCGTCATGTTCGCCCACAAGAATGAGCGTTGGAACCTTAATGCCTGACAGCGCCTCAGTTGTTTCTGTTCTACTCGCTAGAGCCAACAATGCTCCGCATATGCCGAGGGAAGAATTCGACTGAATTACCCTCCTAATCTTCTCAACCACAGCCTTGTTGTTGGCAAAGGTCTGTGGAGCGAAGACAGACTTAACGAAGCCCTCCGCGTAGGCCTTGACGCCGTTGGCTTTGACGGATTTGATTGCGGCCGCACGCTTTAACTTGGCTTCATTGGAATCCGCCTTAGCTTGCGTGTCAGCAAGAATCAAACCCCGAACCCGCCCAGGGTTTCTCTCAACGGTCCTTAGCGCAATGTATCCGCCCATCGATAAACCGCAAAGCACTGCTGTCTCAATCTTCAGGTGGTCAAGCAGCGCGAGAAGGTCGTCTACAAAGAATTCAAGCGTATACTGACCATCGCCAACGCCGCTCTTACCATGCCCACGAAGGTCGTAAGCGATAACTCGAAATCGTTTCTGCAGGGCTTCAATTTGCGGATCCCACATTTCATGACTGAAAGGAAAACCGTGAATGAGAACAATAGGCGTAGCCTTAGAGACACCTACATCAACGTAGAAAATCTCACCGCCGTTTACAACCGCTTTCATTTAGCCTCTACACATCGTGTCCCATATCTCTCAAAAGCCGCTCTGTTTTGAAGCCTTGGGTTGGACGCTGGTTCGACGGGTTCAATGTTACAGCTACTGCGGAGGCTGCTGTCGAGAGAAGGATAATGAGCAACAATCAGGCGGTATCACAATTAGAAAATCGACGTTTAGATTATTATCAGTCGCTGAGAAAGTTAGTTCGGTTTCCACTCGTTGCTCAGGGTCATAATGCACATCGATATGGATGCGTTCTACTCATCCGTTGAGCAGCGCGAGAACCCAGGCTTGCGCGGTAAGCCAGTCATAGTGGGCGCAGACCCGAAAGGGAGAAAAGGCAGGGGCGTCGTCGCCGGCTGCTCATACGAAGCCCGAAAGTTCGGCGTACACTCCGCCCAACCCATCTCCATTACCTACCGGCTATGCCCAAACGGCGTCTACCTCAGGCCAAACTTCACCCTCTACGAACAGGTCTCAGAGCAAGTCATGCAACTGCTAAAACAGTTCACGCAGAAACTTGAACCTATGAGCATCGACGAAGCATTCATGGATGTTTCAGAAAAAGTCACGACCTTCGAAGAAGCGGCTGCGTTAGCTAGGCGAATAAAGGATGAAGTGAAGGGGAAAGCTCAGCTCACTTGTTCAGTGGGCGTCGCATCAAACAAATCAATCGCCAAAATCGCCTCGGACTTCAAGAAACCAGACGGCCTAACCATAGTTCCACCAGAGAAAGTACGCGAATTTCTATCTCCGTTACCTGCAGGAAAGATTAGCGGGGTCGGTAAGAAGAGTTCTGAGATTCTTGAGGGGATGAGTATCAAAACGATTGGGGACCTAGCCGCAACCTATCCCGGCAAGTTGGTTGAGGTCTTCGGTAAGTACGGGACGCGCCTTTGGCAGGTGGCCAACGGCGTAGACGACGAAGAAGTAATCACATCTTACCCAATCAAATCCATCAGCTCCGAAACCACCTTCGAAGAAGACGTAGCCGACCGGGGAAAGGTAATGGAAGCGTTTGCTTCTCTGATCGATGAAGTCCACGCTCGGGTCCTGTCCCAGAAGATGCTTTTCCGCACCGTCGGCATCAAGGTACGCCTCGAAGACTTCACAACCTTCACTAGAGCAAGAACCCACACAAGGTACACCGACGACAAAGCCGTCATCCTAGAATATGTAAGGAAACTCTTCCGCGAATTCGAGAACAATCCAGAGAAAATTCGTCTGGTGGGCGTTCGGGCAGCCAACCTAAGAAAGGTTGACTTGGAGCAAGAAACAATTCTAAACTGGGCAACACGCTAACTATTGACAGCTGTTCCCGCTTCTACTATCCTCCAGTTTCTTGCGCCCTAAATGGTCTGTTCATGCCGCGAATCAGCCTGCCTGCTACGTACAGGCAATAAGCCCCAAAGATAGCGGCTAACCAAGGAAGAAACGGTGCCCCGAACCCCAAGAACGGTGCTGAATCAATTACAACAACGGGGTAAACAAATGACGTTAATGGAACATGGAACACAATGAAAATCAGGACGATAATCGAGCCGAGAAAATACGCACCGTATTCGCGCAGTTTGAAGCCTTTCGAAACGCCTGAAAAGACCATGAGCACGAGCAAAGTCTCGACGCTCTGCTCGCTCAACCAAGGAGTAAGCAGCATATAGATGGCGAAGGTTAAGAGAAGGCTGTCGAAGAAATCGCTGATCTTAGAAAACCTTCCTCGAAAATAAAGGAACAGCACACAGCCAGCGACCCCAGGTAACCAAAGTAGTCTGACCAGAATGCTGTCGTAAATGTTCGAAACTGAAAACGGGCCTATCTGTGTCACACCGATCGCTGGAAGAAGGGAGAGTATACCTATGGGGGCAACCCCCCCGGGGCTCCTTGCGACTTGGGCAATGAGTACGATCAGAAGGCCGCCCAAGTCCCAACGAAAGATCAGAAACGGAAAAATGACCACAAGGAATACGGCAGCAATCCCCGCAAGGAAGCGAAGGGTCTGTTCAATTCGATCTTTCTTGATTAGGTAAATCAGGCAAACCGGTAGGAAAAGGACTGGATACAGTTTCAGGGTGATGCTCAGTCCCAGAAGTATTCCAGCCCACGCATATTGTCTCCGCCTAAGCGCGACCACAACCAGAACAACCAACAATGCGACAATGTTGTCCATCATACTCCAGACCACCCCAACCATTACCGTATACGGGTTGAACAGGAAGAGTTCAGCGCGGGCAAGGGCTGAAAGGCTATGGTGATTATTCTGACGAATCAAATTCGAATTCGTCTGTGGCGAAAAAATCATCATTAACCATGCGAGAGCGATGTCGCCAAGAATTATTGGAAGTTTAATGAGGAAAATGTAGGAAAAAACGTTGGCTGGCATAATTAGCTGGGATAACTTGTAAGCTACGCCACACCAATAGGCCCAGAGCGGAGGATAACCCAGGCTCGGGTGGAGGGTATAGGGTGAGGTCAGATTCGCTACATTTCTACCAGTTGCTATCCAGATACTGAGGTCATAGGGATGCCCTGTAAATGGAGCGATTAGTATTCGACCTAGGATTGCCGCAAGAAAAACCGGTAAAGCGACCCGCATGCCCTTGTGATTCAAGTCATATCTCGTCTGATTCGTGATCTGAGACATCATAAAATGGTTGAGTCCATAATCTGAGCCACTTATCTCGCTCCTACTGTCTGACTTTTGACAGGTCTATCCTCTGCAACTCACCACGCAGCTGCTCTAGCCAAGGTGTGAACTGTTCTCTTCCTGGGCATACTATCCGGAGACGTCCGTCGGGCAGAATCGTAATGCTCCCGTTCTCTTCGGTCTTTAGCGGTATGAAGACGGACTCTCGATGCACGTTCAATGAGTCGGTTATCTCGAGAACTTTGAGGACCTGTTCCGGGCGTATTGCGCTCATTCTTCTTCGCCGCAAACCTGTAATCGGTAAATTATTGGCGTATGGATGGGATGCGATGCATTTAGTCTACTTATCGCACTATACCTGCCCTGCTAGTCTATATGCTAAACATAAGACGCTACTTTCGACCTAACGCCCCTTGCGATACTCATGCAAGTGCAACACGCGGATCGGAGGGTAGACTCTCTAAGCGAAGTGTTCCTCGAGGACGTTTACGCCATACCCGGCGGGGAGAAGGTTAAGGAATGCATTCAATGCGGCACCTGCAGCGCCTCCTGCCCCACGAGCTACGCGATGGACTATACGCCACGAGAGGTCATCGCAGCGCTTAGGGCCGGAATGCTTGACCGTGTTCTGAAGAGCAACACAATCTGGCTATGCGCCTCATGCTACTCCTGCACCGTCAGGTGCCCCTCAGGAATCAAACTAACAGACGTCATGTACGAGCTCAAACGGCTCGCAATCGAGTTCAATCTCGTTCCGAAGAATGTCAAAACACCAATGGTATCGAAACTGTTCGTCAGCATCGTCGATAAGTACGGCCGAATATCAGAAACCGAACTCGTTAGCAAATTCATGATGAAGACAAATCCCCTTTCCATCGTCAAGATGATTCCGCGGGCATACAAGCTCTTCATGCGTGGTAGACTACCACTAATTCCTCACCGCATCAAAGGAACACGCGACTTACGCAAGAGCACTGAGATGCTTGTCTCAGGAGTGCATGCGGGAACAGCCGCAAAGGGGGCGCAATAGAAAGTTGCAGTCTCAGGTTCAATTCTCATACTACCCGGGTTGCTCGGTCGAAGGAATGAACAAAGCCTACGATAAGGCCACCCGCGTGGTGTGCAAGGCACTCGACATCAACCTAACTGAGCTAACTGACTGGAACTGTTGCGGCGCCACCTCATACATGGCCATCAATGAACAGAGGGCACACCTTCTCTCAGCAAGAAACTTGGCGTTGGCGGAGAAAGAAAAGAAAGACCTAGTCGTCGTCTGCCCCGCCTGCCTAACCACTCTAACCAAGACGCACCGCTACATGGGCGAAGATCCGAAACTGAGGCGGGCGGTCAACGCAGCCCTGGGCGCTACGGGCATGCAGTATCAGGGAGGGGCGAGGGTTAGGCACCTCCTCGAAGTGATCGTTAACGAGGTAGGCGAAGGCAAAGTCAAAGCCAGAATAAAGAAACCACTCACCAATCTCACGGTCGCACCATACTATGGCTGCCAACTGACGCGGCCTTTCGGAGAAATCGATGACAAAGAATTCCCAACGATGCTTGACAAACTACTCTCCTGGCTGGGAGCCAAGCCGGTCAATTTTCCGTTGAAAACAAAATGCTGCGGTGGCATGCTAATGATGACTAACGAAGATGTTGCACTGGGTTTAACGAGAAACCTTCTCGAATCGGCGAAGCAAAATGGCGCAGAATGCATCGCCACTCTCTGTCCACTATGCCACATCAACCTGGAAGCGTACCAGGGCAACGTGAACAAGCTCTTCGGAACAGACTTCAACGTTCCAATCCTATACTTTACACAACTGCTCGGCCTAGCTTTCGGTTTCTCGCGAAAATCGCTTGGCGTTGACGACGAGCTAACGTCTAGCAAACGTTTGCTAAAGAAAACTTGGTGGTTGTACGAGAGTTGCCAGAAAAGATAGGTGTCTACGTCTGCCACTGCGGGACGAACATAGCTCGCACTGTGGACTGCAAGGCCGTTGCCGAATATGCGCTTCGTCTTCCTAACGTAGTTGTGGCGCGGGATTACCAGTACACGTGCTCCGACCCAGGGCAAGAAATGATCAGGAAGGATATTGGCGAGCTTGGTCTAACCCGAGTAGTCGTTGCCTCATGTTCCCCCCTGATGCATGAGCCAACCTTCCGGCGCGCCGTTGCCGGCGCGGGCCTGAACCCGTTCTTGTTTCAAATGGCCAACATCCGAGAACAGTGCTCGTGGATAACGGAAGACAAGGAGTTGGCGACAGAGCGGGCTAAGGCCATCGTCGGCGCAGCCGTAATGCGTGTGACTTTCCACGAACCACTCGAGGTAAAGAAGGTCCCAGTGAACCCAGACGTGCTGATCGTTGGAGGGGGCATCACGGGAATTGAGGCTGCGCTTCAAATTGCAGATTCGGGGAAGAAGGTATACCTTGTCGAGAAGGAACCATCAATTGGGGGTTACATGGCGCGGTTCGACAAGACCTTTCCCACACTCGACTGCGCGGCCTGCATCCTCACTCCCAAGATGGTATCCGTCGGCCAGCACCCGAACATTGAGCTCCTAACTTACAGCGACGTCACCGACTTTTCCGGCTATGTAGGGAACTTCACCGCGCGAATACGCAAAAGGCCGAGGTACATCGACGAGGAGAAGTGCACAGGTTGCGGCCAATGCGAACAAAAATGTCCACTAAGCGTACCAAGCGAGTTTGACTGTGGCTTAGGCAAAAGGAAGGCCATCTACCGGCCGTTCCCTCAAGCCGTCCCAGGCACCCCGGTCATCGACAGGGAACACTGCCTATACTTCACAAAAGGTGTCTGCAAGGTCTGCGTGAAGTTCTGCCCGAAGGGCGCAATAGACTTCGAACAGAAAGAGAAGTTTGTTGAAGTGCCCGTTGGCTCCGCAATCCTCGCTACGGGTTTTGATGTTTTCGACGGCGCGCGCATCAAAGAATACGGGTACGGCAGGTTGCCCAACGTCATAACGAGCCTAGAATTCGAACGGCTGACGCACGCGTCAGGGCCAACGGGGGGCAATGTAGTTCTCAAGAACGGTAAGACTCCTGAGAGCGTAGCAATCATCCATTGCGTTGGAAGCCGAGATCACAACTACAACGAGTACTGCTCAAGAGTTTGCTGCATGTACTCACTAAAGACAGCTCACCTAGTTCGGGAGAAAACAGCGGGGAAGGTATACGAATTCTACATTGACATGCGGGCGTTTGGGAAAGGCTACGAGGAATTCTACAAACGGCTACTCGAAGAAGACGTGACCTTCATCCGCGGAAGGGTAGCCGAGGTTACGGATGTAAGCGAAAGTACCTCCGAGAAAGGTAAGTTAGTGGTTGTGGCTGAGGATACTCTTCTAGGAATCGTGCGCAGGGTCCCCGTTGATATGGTGATTCTTAGTGTTGGACTTGAGCCCAGGCGGGATGCGCTTGATGTTGCACACACGTTTTCAATCAGCAGAAGCAAGGATGGCTTCTTCCTAGAGAAGCATCCGAAGCTTGCACCGGTTTCCACGGCCGTCGATGGGGTCTTCGTTGCAGGGGCTTGCCAAGGGCCAAAGGACATTCCAGATAGTGTAGCACAGGGAGCCGCCGCAGCCGCCAACGTCCTCTCGCTCATTGACAGGAAGGCAGTGGAACTTGAACCCGCAATTGCGGTAATCAATGAGGCCTCATGTTCTGGCTGCAAAATATGTGTTGAATTATGCCCATACCACGCGATAACTTACGACGGAGAAAGGAAGCTCGCTGCAGTAAACGAGGCCCTGTGCAAGGGATGTGGCGTCTGCGTGGCAGCCTGTCCTTCCAGTGCGATTGAACAGCAGAACTTCACTAACCGTCAGCTCGTGGCGGAAATTGAAGCTATCTGCACATAACGCGGCCGCAGGGCTAGACGCACAAAGCCAACCTAGGACTCCCGGTTCCGCTACTCTAGTGGATGTACTTCGAGAGTAAGGTTTGGCAAACCTGTTTGGGCTTGCTGCCCGGCAGAACTGAAGCTCAAGCGCGTATGTCGTACCAGTGTAGTTGAACTGGGACTTGTGCCAGTAGCCTTGCTTCGTTGAATAGGTCTATGACTCGTTGGACGGGGGCGTTGTCGCCGTTTATGCCGTAGACGTATACGGGGCCGTAACTTTTCATGTGAACAAGGTTCGCTGCTATCAGTTTCTCTAAATGCTTGCGTATAACCTTCCTATCCAGCCCGCTGAACTTCGCAATCTTATAGATGGTCAAATCCTCACTCCGATTGCGGGCTAGAACCAACAGGATCCTCAACCGAGCCTCACTGCCCAGAGTCTTCAAGAGCAGAGGTCTCAGCGGCAAAGTATCTCACAAAAGGATAATTGACACCCTGTAAAAATAAACTAGAGAGCTAAGTGAAAGTGTGTTTCACGTAACCTTCAGAGAGAAAGACAAAACAACCCTCTTTTCAGCGTAGATTACCACAGGAGCGAATGGTTAACTGTTTAGGGGCCCTACTAACCCGTACTGTGATGCCAAAGGAAATGTTGTCGGTTTGGAATGCGTCTTCTGTGACATCGTCAAGCGGGCTACAGGGTCATACATTATCTACGAAGATGAAGGGTACATAGCTTTCTTAGACAAGTATCCAATTTCCATTGGGCATACGCTCGTACTGCCAAAGAAGCACTTTGAACGCGTCAACGACATACCGCAGAGAGAGTTCTGTGCGTTATACGCGCGGGTTCAGGCCCTAAACCGCCATATAATATCAAAAGTCAATGCGTCCGCATCACACATTTCAATAAATGACGGTGCGGCCGCCAATCAACTCATACCGCACGTGCACGTCCACATAATTCCCCGCAATCGGAACGACAGCGCAGGTTTCACTGCAAGGAAACTCATGCGCCCAGACGAGATGGAAGAAATCAAAAGAAAGTTAGAGATTACAGATCTGAATCTTACCTCTTAGGTTGCCCAGCTATCATTCTGCTGATTTCCAACCCGATTTGTTTCGGTTCGATGATCGGTGCGGTGCAAACTGTTCCGACGCATACGTAGGCGGTGGGTTGTTCCGCGTTAGGAAAGCCGAGGGCAGCTATAGTTTCGGAATCCTTCTTCGGGTCTAGGACTTGAATGATTTTGCGCGGTTCATAGACTCGGTGTGCCTCCGTCAGTAGGCCTTTCGTTCCTGGTTTCTCGGATGAACCCAGAATGCGCACGGTTGTCGGTTCGTTAAGGAACGTGTCTACTGCTATGGCATATTCAGCTGCCATAAACCCGAATTGTGGGTAAATTTCGGCGAACCGCTTCAATGTTTCCTCAGCTTGCTTTCGGTAAACCTCTTTCCCCGTCAGATGGAATAGCTTCGTTAGTACGAGGGCCGCAGTGGTGTTTTCTTCAAGCGGTTTCGCAGGTTTACTTAGAAAACCAGGCGCGTTGGGGGCCACGGTGGTGTCGAAGAAACCGCCATACTCTGCATCATACAATTTTCGTCCCGCTATTTCCATCAGTTCTTCTGCTAATTCCAAGAACTTTCGATCCCCCGTGCACTCGTAAGCAGAGCACAACGCCTTCGCAGTTTGCACTTGGTCAGCAAGTTGGTTCTCGAGGTGTGGTCGGCCGTCGTGATAGTGGTACATACCCTCGCCTGGCTTATAGTTGAGTTTCAACAACCTTTCCAAACTCTTCAGTCCGAATTCTCGGGTGGACATTTCGCCGAGCGTGAATGATCCTCCCAAGTATGCAGAGGTCATCATTGCGTTCCAGTTTGTGTAAATGTGTTTGTCGATGAACGGCGGTTTTGCTTTCGCACGCTCGGCCTTGTTTAGCTTGTAGTATTCCTCATCAGCATCTTGGCTGCCATAGAAGCATCCATTCACCTGGTCGCTTAGCCAAGAGTTCACGTAACCGATAATTCCCCTCGCGATGTCAGCGTAGAATGGTTCGCCCGTAATTTGGTACGCGTGTAGGTAGAGTTGTAACCATTTCGCGTTATCCTCGCACATCTTCTCGAAGTGTGGAACGCTCCAGTCTCTGAGGGTTGAGTACCTGAAGAAGCCCCCCATTTCCTTGTCGTACGTGCCGCTGCGCCCAACGTTCTGAAGCGTCACGGCCGCGAATCGGAGGAATTCGCGGTTGCCGCTGTAATGGTACTTCAAGAGGGCGAGTTCGTGGGCTTCGGTGTTGGGGAATTTTGGTTGCGAGCCGAACCCGCCGTAGATAGGGTCGAAATTGTTCGCAACCTCGCCAAGAATCTCATCAACGATTAGAGGCGACAGTTGGCCGCTCGGTATGCTCTCAGGTTCAGGCATCTCCAGTTCAGGTGCTGGTTTACCTTGAGACTTTTCCCAAAATGACTTAACATCCCTCAAGACCTGCCGCATCTGTTCAGGGGGCATGTATGTTCCCCCGCCAATCACGCGGCCATCGGGGGTGAGAAAGGCGGTCGTTGGCCAACCGCCCATGTTATACCGTCGGTTAATGTCGGGCCGTTTATCAGTGTCCACCCGGATTGGAATGAAGTTGGATTCAATATACTCAGCAACTTCCGGGACGGAATACGTATCGTGGTCCAATCTGTGGCACCAATGGCACCACACAGCGCTAATATCGAGAAGAACGGGTTTGTTCTCATTCTTCGCCCGCTCAAAGGCCTCGTCCGTCCAATCGATCCAATGTATCTTTGACGATTCTTTCGGTTCCAATTCTACTCAAACCCACTGATTCTGTCCGCATTCGCCTTAAACGTGGCCCAAAATTGCAAAGAGACTAAGAGATAATTCATCCGTGAGGAAAGGGACGGTGATGGAGTTGACTTACTAAGTGCGGGGTGGTGGCGGCCTGTTCGGCAGCTTCTTCCTGTATTCATCTAGAATCTTGTCGTAAAGTCCCTTGGTGTAACTCAGCGCTTCCTGGGATTTTGCGTGGCAGTGTTCGTCCGGCTTTGTGGTTGAGATACATTTTTCCTTTGCTTCCTCTGTTCGTTTCAAAGCTGTTTCGAACTCTGCGCCTCTCTCAAGCTTGAGAACCGCGAGCAGGGAGTTATATGCAGCTAAGTGAGCACGTTTGCATTCCAAGTGGCTCTTGCCCTCTCTCTCCTGGTAGCAAAGTTTGCAGCAGTCCATTGCTGTGCTCGCTTGGATCCAAGGTTGAATGAGGAATACGGCTTCCATGGGTGCGGAGGGAGGCTCGGTCCGATTTATTGATTATGCAAATCAGGTGAGGCATAAGCTATAGGTTTCCGCGAGTGATTCAACTGAATGATTGGCTTTGGAGTACTACGAGAACGTTCTGGGCCTAATTGGCAAGACCCCGCTGGTTAAGATAAACAAAGTCACTAACGGCGCCCAGTGCCTTATCCTTGCGAAGCTTGAGTACCTGAATCCCGGAGGTAGCGTGAAGGATCGCATAGGGGTTGCAATGATTGACGATGCTGAACGAAAGGGATTGTTGAAGCCTGGCGGCACAATTGTTGAGCCAACGTCCGGCAACACGGGCATGGGCCTGGCTCTTATCGCTACCATTAGAGGGTACAAGGCTATCTTCACGATGCCCGACAAGATGAGTGAGGAAAAGAGGCGTCTCCTCCGCGCTCTCGGCGGACGAGTTGTGATTGCACCCACGAATGTGCCTCCTGATTCGCCAGAGAGCTACTACAATGTTGCAAAGCGAATCGCACGAGAAACACCCAACGCGTACATGCCCGACCAATACATGAACCCGAACAATCCACTCGTCCACTACAATACAACGGGGCCAGAGATATGGAAGCAGACTGACGGGAAGGTGGACGCTGTTATCGTCGGAATGGGGACGGGTGGAACTGTGACTGGCATCGGCAAGTTCCTGAAAGAAAAGAAACCAGAAATCAAGATAGTGGGCGTAGACCCGGAGGGGTCCATCTTCTTTCCGCGCTACTACAAAGTCAACGAGCCTGTTCATCCGTACAAAGTGGAAGGCATTGGTGAGGACTTCATGCCAAAAACTCTTGTTCTTGACTACGTTGATGAGGTAATACGTGTTAGCGACAAGGATTCGTTTCTAACGGCAAGGCGTTTGGCAAGGGAAGAGGGGCTTTTCGTTGGCGGTTCAGCGGGCGCAGCTATGTGCGCAACGCTTCAAGTTGCCGCCAAACTTCCGCAGGGTAAGTTGGTTGTAGTGGTTTTCCCAGACACTGGCCGGAACTATCTCAGCAAAATGTACTCAGACGAATGGATGCTCGAATTGGGCTACATTGAGGCAGAAAAGACGGAGAAGCTCACGGTGGAATTGATTTTGAAAGCGAAACCAAGTGATGTTCCAGCGATGATTGCTGTTACGCTGAATGATGCTTTGACAAAGGCGGTTGAATTGATGCGGAAGTTCGATGTATCCCAGCTACCTGTAGTTGAAGAAGGCCATGTTTTAGGTACGGTCCATGATGATACAATAATGAAGAAGCTCCTAACGAAAGAGGCTTCGCTAACGCAGTCAGTTCAGGAAATCATGGACCAGCCCCTTCCCACAATCGACGCTAGAGCGGAGATATCCGACCTCTACAAGCAACTTACTGGTGAACACAACGCAGTGGTTGTTGTTCGGGATGGGAAAGCGATTGGTGTGCTCACGAAGATGGACGTGATCTCCCACCTTTCCAAGAGAGAGGTCTGAGGTTTCTGAAGTCTGGCCCTACTATGACAGTTGCAACGCTCATTGCAGCGATGAGGATCACGAGGCCCGCGTAGAAGAGGCTTGAGATCCCATACCGGTCAAGCAGGTATCCGCCAAGCAATGGGCCTATGATTGTTCCCAAACTGATTACAACGCTGTAAATCCCCATTGTTGTTCCACGGCCTCGCTCGGGCGCTAGGTCTCCGAGTGATGCGAGGGCTGCTGGTGCGAAGGCGAAGCTTCCAACCCCGAACACAACGAGGAATGGGGCCACGTACATTAAGTCCAAGCGGTGCCTGAACATCGTGATAATCGTAGCGAAAAGGCCGACCAATGAAACCATTCCCAACATCATCAACCTATCCCGGCCGTAATGGTCTGAAAGGTGGCCGAAGAATGGTTGCGAAAATGCTAGAACCAGAACTACGCCTGCGATTACGAAGCTCGTTAGGAGAGGCGAAGGGCCAAAGCGCGGGCCGAATGTCAGAGCCATTCCGATGAACGTAGTTACGGATAACCATATTGGAAACATTGCTGCAGCGCGTTTATCACTCAAAAGGAGTCGCAGAGTCCGGACCGGAGAGAGGGCGGAACGCCTCGCATGGGTCTTCGCTTCTCTCACTCTCAAATATGCGAAAACAGCCCCAACCGCCGCCAGGGCTGAAGCGAAATAGAACGGGGCTACTATCAGATGTGTTCGCAACAAAACCCCGGCTGCAAAAATACCTACCACATATCCACCGAGGTTAGCAAAGTCGTATATCCCCATCTCACGGCCGCGGTTCGCAGTGGTACTCACGTCTGTAGCCATAGTCAAGGTACTCACGACGATCATGGCCGCGGCCAAACCTTGTACGGCGTGTACGAGGATGAGATAGTAAACCGCAGTATTCAAGGTGAAGGCAAACAATGCAAAGGTTGAGAGCGCCAAGCCAAGGTAAATCCACCTTCTTCTCCCAAACCAATCCACCAACACACCAATTGCGGGGGCCGCAATAATCTCCGTAACTGGGTAAGCGGCTGCAATCACTCCTACCACGAAGTTAGAGAACTCTTCCCTGGGAAGGTAGATTGGGAGTGTGAAGAGAACGAGGCCGAAGCTGAATCGCATCAAGAAAACTGAAATGTAGAGTGGTGAAGAGAGAATCAATGAACCGGCAACTGAGATGCGTGTCGAATAAGACCTAGCCAACCTCTTCTCCTCCACCAGTAGACATCCACAAAGATTTCGATCCTGTGGGGCGAACGTCCGTATAAGTGAAGTTGTAAGCGTTTAATTGTATGCGCATGGAAGCCACGAACCATGCCGCTGAAGACTCTCCAGATAGCTATTCTTGGTGGCAGCGATGACGCAGTCCTTGTAGGGCTCAGAAACTTCTCCGTTCATAAACTCATTCTAATCTCGTCTCCCGAATACCTCAGCCAAGCAGAAACACTTTCCGGTAAACTCAAGGATACACTGAGACTCTCAGTCGAAATTGTTCAGGTCAAAGATGCGTCGATACCGAGTATGCTTGACGCGGTTGGTCAGATCGTGCGCAAAGAGTCGCAGAACTTCGAGGATTTCATCATAAACGTTGGGTCCGCAGACAAACATTTGACTTGCGCCGGTGTCACCGCAGCATTCGTTCATGGAATCAAAGCGTTCGACGTAATGGGTGACCAGCCGGCAGTCCTCCCAGTAATGAAATTCAGTTACACCCAAGTCGTCACCGAACCTAAATTGGAAATATTGCGGGCCATTGAGCAGTCAGGCGGTGATGTCGAGAGCTTAGAGAAGCTTAGCGCAATGTCGAATTACGGGAAACCGTTGCTGAGTTATCATATCAGAGGATCAAAAGACGGCCAAGGCTTGGAGAAATTAGGCCTTGTTGAAGTTGAACGAGGAAAACGCGGGAGGCTGAGGGTGAGGCTAACGCCACTGGGGCGGACGTTATTAACGACGGCGCCTGTCAAGTAGCAGGTTTGGCTTCCTTCGGAGCATTGTTGCTCTTTTTCTTATGCATGATCTTCAGCCTGCAGAATACCGGGTCGCCATCTTTGATTTCGAATATCTTGCGGATTTCTTCGGGTATAGTAATTCTGCCGCCTGCGGTCACTTCAGCATAGAACGGTATGTCCTCTTCTGCTAATTCTGCTGGCACTAAGAAGCCACCGGCTAATTCAGAGAACGCCTTTCGCTAAAAAGCATTTTCAACGCGAAAAACCCGGTGATTCATGCTAAATGGTGCTGCTCGGGCACCATTCGTTGACTGGGCAAATGCTACATCGCGGCCTCGGTGCCCTGCAGATTTCGCGGCCGAATGCGATAACCGACAGATGCAACTTCACTCTGTCCTTCGGAGGAATTAACGCCTCCAACGATGTCCGGGTCTTCTCGTAATTGGCGTTGGCCGGAGCAATCCCAAGCCGCTTAGTGACGCGTGCGATATGCGTGTCAACTGGAATTACTGGGTTTTTTGCGACGAATGCGAGCAGTATGTCCGCCGTCTTCGGTCCCACCCCAGGCATCTCCATGAGCTTCCCTTTTGCTTCTGCGTAAGGAAGGTTCAGTATGGGTGCGAGGCGGCCGCCATACTGTTCCTTGATGATCCTTGAAACTTCCTTAATCCTGGGCGCCTTAGACATGTACAACCCAGCTGAGCGGATCAGAGGGATCAGTTGCCTAACCTTGACCTTCGACAGCACTTCCGGCGTGATCCGGTAGCGTTTTCGAAGCTTTCTCATTGCCGCGTCGCTATTTCGATCATTCGTGTTTTGTGAGAGTATCGTGTTAACAAGAGTTTCAAAGGGGGATCCAGCCTTCCAAACCTTAACTGGAAACCGCCGGCCGATTATCCCTATCATCTTGATTTGTGTTCTTAGAGTCGATTTCTTCATCGAGGTGGTTCCTTATTTGTAGCGAGTGCTTCCGTTCGTAAGTTTGAAGCACACTTTAAAGCAAACTGTCTTCGTAGCCACATGGAGACGCTAAGCGAACATGCGGTCTTTCTTTCTGATCGTAATACTGGCATTTGTCTTAGTGGCTGGTCTACAGCCCGCTGCTTCAGCGGCTCAGGGTAGCGTACTCGTTGTTCGAATAAGCTCCGATATTTCAAGCCCAACCGCAGAACTTGTTGCGCGTTCCGTCGAGGAGGCTCAAGCTGGTGGAGCTCGGCTCATAGTGTACGAGCTCAACACGCCGGGAGGCGATTTGGGTTCTGTGACCAATATCATGAACGATTTCAATTCGTCCCCGATTCCTGTTGTGGTTTGGGTGACTCCTTCCGGCGCAGCTGCTTGGAGTGGCGGAACTTACATCCTCATGGCCTCCCACATCGCTGTGATGGCGTCTGGGACAACAATCGGTTCAGCGCAACCCGTAACAGCGACCGGGGAGACTGTGAACGAAACCAAAATCATCAACGCGCTTACGGGTTTAATGAGGGACAATGCTCGGCTGCACGATCGAAACGAAACAGTAGCTCAAGAATTCATAACCCAGAACATCAACCTCGGGCCTGAAGAGGCCTTAAGGGATCATGTGATTGAATTCGCAGCTGACAACCTAGATAGCCTACTGTCCCAACTTGAACCTTACACCCTAGTTCTTTCCACAGGGGAGATGGGAACATCCGTTTGGAAGCTGGTTTTGACCTCTTCAATCAGCTCTGTCACTTACACGAAAAGTTACGACTTCTCAGGTATCTCTCAAGCGACGCAGTACAACTATCAGCCAGGCATCAGCATCGCATTACTGCAGTTTCTTTCCAATCCTCTGATTGCGACGGTTCTGTTTCTTGTGGGCATGTATGCGATAATAATCGGTTTCAAAACGCCAGGCTTTGGGGTTGAGATAGTCGGCGTCCTCATGGTATTCCTCGCTCTAATTGGGTACGGGATCATCGGCATCAACATTGCCGCTATTCTTCTATTCATCCTTGGCATCGTTCTAACCTTGATTGAGATCAAGACCCACATCGGGATATTCGCCCTCGCTGGGATCGGGATGATCATCCTCGGCAGCTTCTTGATGTTCCCGCTACCCGGTTGGGAGTTGCTTGCCGCAAGATCTGTTGAGTCAGCTAGGGAGACCTTGATTGCCGTTGCACTTGTGATGTCTGGTATTTTCGGTTTTGTGGTCTACAAGGTGGCGCAGGCAAGGCGTATGAAAGTGAAGATGGGCCCCGAACGACTCATGGGCAAGACAGGCACCGCGGTTTCAGCTCTCGCACCAAGGGGAGAAGTGAGGGTGGAGGGACAAACGTGGAGGGCAGAGACAGTTGGTGAGAACATCAAGGAAGGGGAAGAGGTTGAGGTCTTGAGTAGAGAGGGGCTAATCTTAAGAGTCAAGCTAAAGCAAGCAGAGAAGTGAAGGCCGACTTAATGGCGTTAGAGGATCTACTGAACCCTGAATTCATCGTCGGAATAATTCTAGTATTATTTGTTGTAATGATAATCGCGTCGGGCATTAGAGTGATCAAGGAATGGGAACGTGCCCCGGTTCTCCGCCTAGGCCGCTTCACAGGCCTCAAAGGCCCTGGTCTCTTCTACATCATTCCATTCGTAGATAAGATTCCGAATATTGTTTCTATGCGCATACAAACGATTCCTTTCCGTACCGAGCAGACCCTTACGAAAGATAACGTCCCCGTGAACGTCGACGCAATTATGTTCTTTCAGGCGGTGGACGTTGAAAGGGTAATCTTGAACGTCGAGCGGTACCTTGACGCGACAACCTGGGCCGCACAGACGACGCTTAGAGAAGTCATGGGCAAAGTCAGCTTCGACGAACTCCTCGCCGAACGTGAGAAGGTTGGAGTGGAAGCCCGAAATATTATCGACGAGAAAACGGAGCACTGGGGAATCAAGGTGACCTCTGTGGAAGTTAAAGACATAGCGATACCCCAAGCGCTTCAAGAAGCCATGTCTCGTCAAGCCTCCGCCGAGCGCGAGCGCAGGGCGAGAGTGACGTTGGCCATGGCGGAATTCGAGGCAGCACAGAAAATGGTGGACGCAGCGAACCTATACGAGAAGAACATGCGTGCTATGGAACTGCGTTGGATGAACATTCTCTACGAGCTCGGGCTGCAGAGCAAAGGCACCCTTATACTCGTCCCAACGAACACGCCCACAGCCGGCTTTTCAATGGGGTTCCCACCGCTAGGCATAGCCAGCATCCAGGACATTACGAAAGATAAGAAAGACCAGAAGACCGACTAAATTCGGCTATAGATTGCAGTGCTAAGTCAGCTTCTCGTCAATCGGCGGCTGACAAGTTCACCTACATATCTTCATGAGTGGTTTGAGTAATGAGAATGCAGGAATATGTCTTGAATTGGCTACTCGAACCAGATCAGCCAGTCATCCGCTACGGGACGTTACTGCATTTGCTTGGTCATTCGAAAAGAAGCACGGATGTCCGAAAAGCCCACTCGAACATTCCCAAGGTGGGATGGGCGCGTGAAATCCTTGCGGGGCAGAAGCCCGGAGGATACTGGGAATCACGGAGAGATCTCTATCGGCCAAAATACTCTGCAACGATTTGGAAGCTCATTGTTCTTGCCGACTTGGGCTTGACCGCGAAGGACGATCGAATCCGAAAACCATGCGATTTTTTCCTGAACGAGTACGCTCGGCCAGACGGCGGTTTTGACACTCCAGGCGAGTCGCCTAGGAGTGAGCTTTGCATAACAGGCAACTTAGCGAGGACGTTACTCGTCTGCGGGTATGGCGAAGACAGGCGCGTGCTCGCTGCTTTCGACTGGTTGGTAGAAAACCAGATGGATGACGGTGGCTGGCATTGTTTCTACGAACAGGCTCATGGGAGGGGTACTCTCGATTGCTGGGAAGGCCTGAGCGCATTCGCCGCCTTACCTAGAAGAAAGTGGACGCGGCGGATCAAGCGTTCGGTGGAGAGGGGAGTAGAATTCTACCTCGACCGGGAACTATTCAGGGAAGGCCGTCGGCGATACTTGCCCTGGTTCCGATTTCATTATCCAGTCCACTACTACTACGATTTACTCGTAGGGCTAGATGTCATCACACGCCTGGGCTATGCTGGGGACAAGCGGCTAAGGGCGGCTCTGCGAATACTGGAGAAAAAGCGCCGTCCAGATGGCACTTGGGCTCTCGACGCTGTCCACCCCGATCTGGGGGTGGGGGCCGGTTATAGGTTCAGAAAACGGCCAAAACGATTCGCGCTCGAGAAGGAGGGAAAGCCGAGTAAGTGGATTACATTAACTGCCCTGCGCGTGCTGAAAAGGGTTGAAAATGCGAATTTGAAATAGCCGGGGCTGTGGGCCTAGCGGTGACTCTCAGCCAGGCGGATCAGTTGGTTGATTCGGTAGCGAATTGGTGGGTGGCGGCTCGTAAGAGTTGAGCCCGCACCCAGGATCGAAAGCGTCCCATAAGATCGCAGGTCACTCTTGGGGAACGCTTCATAAATTTTCAATAGCGCGGACGCCAGAGACAGTGGCTTGTTTGTGGCTAGGGCAGCAGTCTCATCGGCAACCATCTCTCTTTCTCTGTGGAAGGCTGCTTCCACCATTCTTATGAGTGGGTCAATGGGCAGCGCCGTCTTGTAAGCTGTAACTAGTGCCTTCAACATGGTGTCTGAGTTCTTTACATGCGCAAGCTCATGCGCCATGACTGCTTCGAGTTCATCTCTCTTCAGCAGTGAGAGAAGTCTTTCAGATATTACGATCAGCGGTTCGTCAGCGTCGATTGCGAAGGAGATCGGGGCGCTCATCTTTGAAAGTCGGAGCTGCGCGGCTGGTATCCCCATTTCTTTGCGTAGTGCTTCGAAAGATTCTATGATATCACTGGGAGCTGTGGTTAGGTTTTTTGCTTTAGCGAGGACGATTTTGGGTGAAATGTATCGGAGGAAGATTGCGAGTGGTAGGCCCGCGGCAATTGCAATCAGGAGGGCGTTCCCGAAAACGGCTCTTACGGCGTTTTCGGGTTGTAATTCATAGGTTCCCGCCGTGGCGTAGCATAAGAAAAGGCTAAGTGCTAGAAAGAGCCAGAAGAAAATCGAAGAGACTAGCATGAGGCCTAGGCTCCATGAACGCGCCTGAGGGCTTCGCGTCCTTCTGAAGAAGCCGTAGAGTAACGCTATGCTGGTCAGTGGGATTGTGATCGACGCAACTGTTCTAAAGTCTGAAAAGTATGCGCCGTAAATTCCGAAATCCAATCAGGGTTACCTTCGGGCTCTGCTAACCTTTCTCTTAAGCTCCGCAGAGTCTTCCTTTGAGATCTGGTCAAGACTATCATAGATTGTGGGAACGACGGATGGGCCAAACGCGCTGACGAGTTGGGTCAATGCTCTCTGAACCAAGTTAGCCCGCATCTCTGCAGGCGCAGCATATGAGTAAACGTACTTGGCTCCCCCCCTCCCAATCACCTTGGAACGTTTGACCAAACCCTTCTTGTGTAGGCGGTCGAGGACTGTGCTAACAGTTGTGTAAGCAACCTTCCTCTGTGCACCAATCTCTCCCATAATCTCCCTTGCAGAAGCCTTTCCAAGCTTCTGAATCGCACCTAAGATAGCTGCCTGTAACTCACCCAGCGACATTATTCATCAACAAGCTACTATGCTCGTAGTACTAAAAACCATACGCAAGTAACATTGTTACCGCCAAAGCTTACTTTTTTCCTTCCCACGTGTCTCTCTTAGGTTCAATCGTTAGCAGAAAAAATATACTAGTCGTGAAGAGAGTGTTAGGAGTTGAGGTTGGAGAATGAAGTTCGGTGTCTGTGTACCGAATTATGGTGAAACCGCTTCCATCGATGGTTTGCGGACCGTAGCCCTTGAAGCTGAAAGGATGGGATACGATTCTGTATGGACTACTGACCATATACTCATGGCCCCTCACAGCGGTACGCCTTATGAGAGAATTTTTGAAAGCATCACATGCCTAGCTTACCTTGCCTCAATCACAAGTACCGTGAAGCTGGGCATTTCCTCGTTGATTATGGCGATGCGAAACCCCGCCGTCGTAGTCAAGCAGCTTGCTACGATTGATCATTTCAGCGGCGGCAGAGTTATCCTAGCCACAAGCGCGGGCTGGAATGAAAACGAATTTGAGCATCTAGGCTCGAACTTCCACGACAGGGGTCGGAGACTTGACGAATCGATTAAACTCATCAAGACGCTCTGGAACAGCCCCTCCGATGCGAAGTTTGAAGGCAAGAAGATTCCACACAAGTTCACTAACCCAAAATTCGAGCCACCGCCCATCCAACCTAAGCTCACAATTTGGATTGCCGGAAACGGCAAGGCGGCAATGAGACGTGCTGCCACGCTTGGGGATGCCTGGCATCCGAACGTCGCACCCCTAGATGTCTTCAGAAAACTTGTTTCAGAATTCAGGAGTATCCCCGAAGCGAAGGACAAGGACATCTGTGTTCGCATAGGCCTAAACCCGAAGGCCCCAAGGTCAGAATACGTTAGCCCACAAGGGGAACGTAGGCTACTGCTTTCAAGCAGCATGGCTGAAAACAAGAACACGGTGACCGAACTTGAGAAGCTCGGAGTCACGTACATGCTCGTGGCCTCGAGCCCAGATGGAAACGTCCCAATTCCAGATCAAGTACAGAGCTTAAGGGCCATCTCAGAGGCGTTCATTAGAAAATCAAGCTCCATCGGATAAATGTGGTTCAACCCTACTGCGATTATAGTCAAGGTTTAAATGCGCTGCCTCTGACTACGCATCGTAGTTGGTGCTCTTGAAGACTCCCAGTGCGCTGGCCGTGCTCGTCCTGTTAGATTCTCTTCTAATGGCTTACGGTCACGTCCCATTAATCCGTGCCATTTTCTTCTCCTTTTCGATTGGCGGATACTTCCTCTTCGCCACCGTCGTGTATATCCTCGGAGGAATCTTCGTAGTGGCAAATAGGTTATTCAAACTGTCAATTGTGGGGCTGGTGATTATGGCGATAGTGGATGAGCTGCTTCTCATCTACACGAGAACCATGCCCAATATCTTCTTCCATCGAATGCTGCCTTGGTCATGGGGATTGGTCCCACTCGGTACGGTACAAGTTTTGGTCGGACAAGCCATCCTGATAGTGCTTTGCGCAATCCTCTACAAAACAAAAAGCTCATCGACGAAGTGAATGCTGCACCTTATTCTTGTACCGCGGTTTTTTCATCGGCAAGCCGCAAAGGCCCGATATTCCTTGCAGCTATGGGATTTTTTTTGGCTTAACTCGTTACTGTAGCGCCACCATATTCTATCCGCGAATGTAAGGCTGCGACTTTTCATTACAATCTCGAACTCTCGGGAGGGTCATACCCTGGTCTACGGGGTGGTTCCCGCTTGGGACGGTGTAGGTCTTCGTAGGGCAAACAATTCTGATAGTTCTCTGCGCAATCCTCCCTTACAAAACCAAAGGCTCACCTACGAAGTGAAGGCCAGACCGTGGTTGGGCTTGAGGCCAGCTAAACTGGGCCAATATCCCCCTCACCGCAACCGCGCACGCGAAAAAACCCTAAAATCAACCCCGCTTGACCCCAAAAAGTGTACCACCCCCCTACCCCCCCTCGTCAAGCGTGCGCGCGCGGCTTGAAAAAAACCGCAAAATCAGCCCCGTCTGACTCAGAAAACTGAGTCACCCCCCTGGGGGGTACTTGCAAGCGTGCGCGCGATAATCCCTCCGAGTCAAAGGTGCCTGACCCATTCTTCCGTTTAGCTTGCCTTAGTGATCTCTCGTTCAGCGATTGAGAGCGGCTTGCCGGTAGCCTTCTTTCTTCGCATGATGATTTCAGCCATTGTGCTGACGGCGATTTCTGCTGGGGTTTCAGCGCCAATGTCCAAGCCGATTGGTGTTACCACGCGGCGGAGTTGGTCTTCGGGAACTTTATCCCTTCTCAACTTCCCTAGAATCGCCTTCGCTTTGGATTCGCTTGAAATCATTCCTATGTAGGCTGCTTTTGACCCGATGACGGTTCTGAGGGCTAATTCATCGGATTCGCCAGCATAGGTTAAGATCACCACGTACGTCTGCTCATCAATTGGGACTTCCCGCAACGCCTTCTCCCAGTCATCAACGATGAGTTTGTCCGCTTCTGGAAATCTTTCCTTGGTAGCGTACTCAGTCCTATCGTCGACGACGACCACCCTGAACCCTAGTAGTTTTCCTAGTGCAGCCATGGGTTGGGCGACGTGGCCTGCGCCGGCTAGGAGTAAAGTTTCGCGGGGTTGGAAGACGTTGATGAAACAGGTTATGACGCCCGCGCATACAGGGAGGGGCATTTTGACGGTTCTTGGTTTTCCCTCTTTGATTGCTGAAATGGCTTGGTCGATTAGTTGTAGTTCGGCAACGGCTCCGCCAACAGTTCCGATCACTCTACCCTCACTGGTTACAATCATCGAGGAGCCAAGGTGGCGCGCGCTGGACCCCTCTTGGCCGATTATCGTTACCCAAGCGAAGGCTTTGGATGCTTCAATCAGCTTATTCGCTTCTTGAATGATCTCTGTGTCCGAAGCTACTGGGATAAGTTTCAAATCTTTTCCTTCTCCCCGGCCTTTTTGGCTTCCCGCGCCCTCTTCATGGCTATTAACACTTTATCGGGTGTGGTGGGTATTTCGTATAGCCTAACTCCTAGTGCATTGTCAATTGCGTTGACGATGGCGGGTGCGGGTAGGACTATTGGCGGTTCCCCAATTGCTTTCGCGCCGTATGGGCCTAGGTGTCCTGGGTATTCTACGATTATGGTTTTGATTTCGGGGATGTCGAGTGAGGTGGGTATGTAGTAGTCTGCAAGGTTGGGGTTTTGGACGATGCCATCTTTGTGGACCAAATCTTCCATAATTGCGTAACCTAATCCTTGCACTGTGCCCCCTTCGATTTGGCCTTCGACGGATAGCGGGTTGATGGCTTTGCCTACATCGTAGGCTGCGACCATCTTCTTGACCTGCACTTTGCCAGTTTCACTGTCAACTTCCACTTCAGCTGTGACTGCGCCGTACGTGTATTGTAGGTATGTTGTTCCTTGGCTTGTTTCAGGATCGTATTCGCATTTGGGCGCTGTAAATGTTCCAGACTCTTTCAGCTGGATCCCGTGCTTGTACGCGTGTTCGACCAATTCTTGGAAGGAGAAGGAGTGTTGGGTCTTAGATTTCTGGTAGTATTTTGCGTCAGCTGATTCGACTTCGCTGGTTGCGCAACCTAACATTTCCGCCGCAATATCTTTGAGCTTCTGGTTCAGCGTGCCAGCAACCATCTGGGTTGCGCGGCCGCCGATTGTAATCGTTCGCGAAGCGACAGTCGGGCCGGTGTCAGTGCAGAAATCTGTGTCGGGTGCTTCCAGCCTAAAGTAGTTCATGGGGAGGTGCATGGTCTCCGCAGCGATTTGTATTAGGCCGGAGGGTGCTCCAGTTCCATATTCCGTGAGCCCAGTCCTAAATCTGATTGTGCCGTCCCTGTCGATTTGCATGTGGACTGCCGCGTAATCGTTTCCCTCTGGGCCAAGGCTGTTTCCATGGTAGAGGATAGCGATGCCTAGGCCTCGGCGCTTGGTTCCCCTCATCTTAGCGAACTCTTCGCGCTTCCTATACCAATCTGATTCCTTCACCGCCTTGCTAATGCATTCTTCGAGTCCGCACGCTTCGTCGACGACTTGGCTAGTAGCCGTCAAACTTCCCGGTCGCAGGATGTTTAACAGGCGGAAGTCTATTGGGTCCATGCCGAGTTTCTTTGCAATCTCGTCAGCGATTGATTCAGCCGCAAAATGCGACTGCGGTCCGCCGAAGCCTCGGAAGGAGCCGGCCATGGTGTTGTTAGTGTAAACGCAGTAGGCGTCCGTTTTCACGTGCGGGATAACGTAGGGGCCCGTTGCATGGAAGCATGCCCGAATGACGACGAGTGGACCTAGTGAGGCGTATGCTCCCGTGTCCGCGAGCATGGTTGCTTGCCAAGCCGTGAATTTGCCATCCTTCTTCACACCGACCTTCAATGTCGTAACGAATGGGTGGCGCTTCGTGTGCCCTACCATGGATTCTTCGCGAGTGTAAGCTAGCGCGGCTGGTTTCCGAGTTTTTATCGCGACCAACGCCGCCATCCCCAAGACATCAACTGGTATCTCATCGGACTTTGGACCGAATGCGCCGCCCGTCACGGCTTGTATGACGCGAACTTGGTCAGGCCGCAGCGAGAGAATCTTGGCTATGCCAGTTTGGACGTGGAAGGGGCTCTGGATTGAGCCGACGCATGTTACCGAACCATCAGGCTCGGGAACCACGAATCCCGCTTCAGTTTCCAGTGGGACAGGTTCTTGGAATTGGCTCTTGTACGTGCGTTCAACGATTAGGTCCGCCTGTTTGAAGCCTTCCTCCACATTGCCCTTTCGCAATTTCATATGCTTGGCTATGTTCCCGTTCCTGTGAATTGTCGGGGCGCCCGGTCTCAAAGCATCGACAGGAGAGAAAACTGCTGGTAGGGGTTCGTACTCAAGCTTGACCAAGTCAACTGCTTCCTCAGCGACGGATTGGTCGTAGGATGCGATGGCCGCAATCGGTTCACCAGCAAATCTTACCCTATCAGTCGCGAACAGCGGCTTGTCTGGCAAAAGTGCTGTGGACTCGTTAATGCCCGGAATATCTTGGGCGGTGACAACCGCCGCAACGCCAGGCAATTTTCTAGCCTCGGTAACGTCAACCCGCTTCAAAAGGGCATGCGCGACGCTTGATCTCACAACCTTCAAGTACAGCGCATTTTCCGGAACGATATCCATTGTGTAAATTGGTTTCCCAAGCACTTTGTCGACAGAGTCGAGTCTTTGAATGTTTTTGCCCACAACTAGCAGTTGTCTGCTCTTCGTGAGTTTCTCTACTGCCGCTTGATCATCAACCATTGGTTGCTACTTCTCCATTTCATGAGCCGCTGCCTTCACGGCCTCAAAGATTTTCAAGTAGCCTGTGCAGCGGCATAGGATTCCGCTGGTTGCCCTGCGGATCTGGTCCTCACTTGGGTTGGGGGTCTTGTCGAGAAGGTTCTTTGATGCCAGAATCATGGCTGGGATGCAAAATCCACATTGAGACGCATTCCATTCCGTGAATGTTCGTTGTAGCGGGTGAAGCTTCTCGGCGGTTCCGATTCCTTCGATGGTTCCGATCTTCTTGTTTCTGGCTTGTATGGCGAAAATTAAGCATGAGTTGACGAGTTTCCCATCCATCAACACACCACATATGCCGCAGTCACCTGTGCTGCAACCTTCCTTGGTTCCCTTCAAACCTAACCTGTCACGAAGGACATCCAATAATCGTTCATGGGATTGGACCAATAAAGCGTAGTCTTCTCCATTAACCGTGAACTTCAGAAGATGCTTAGACAAAGCTTTCCTCCCCTAACAACATGCTCGCAGACCTACCAAGGGCCCGCTTGAAAAGCACGCTTGCGACATCGGTGCGGTATTCGCCCGAGACTCTGAAATCTGAACTTAGCTTCAGCTCGCTCCTCAAAGCGAAGGCAGCATCCTCGACGGCCTGCGCACTCAGCATTTGTCCGCGTAATTTCTCTTCAGCCCGCTTCGATCGTTCCGGGATCTTTCCGCCCACGCGGTTGAAGGCAATTCGAACATCTTCGACACGCTTAGTTTTCCTTTCCAGCCTCAGATAGACAGCTGAATTAACGAAAGCAATTATCAGTGAATTTCTCATCCCAATCTTCTCGAAGGCGCATGCAGTTTGGTCATCGAGCGCCTTGAACATGGTCTCAACGACAATCTCGTTTGGTCTCAGGTCGGTTACTCGTTTGCCCTTCAGAAACTCCTCAAGCCGCATTACGCGTTCTCCATGTTCGCTGCGCATGCGAACTTGTGCATCAAGGACTAGGAGTACGGGTAGGAGGTCTTCAGATGATGAGGCGGCGCAAATGTTGCCGCCCACAGTGGCCACGTTGATTATCGATGGTCCACCGAACTTCGCCGCGACTTCACGGAAAACTTCGTGCCGTGAATCTATGATCGGTGAGTCGATCAGGTCGGATATTGTTGTCAGTGCACCTATTCTGATTAGGTCCCCCGCTTTTTTCACGTAATTGAATTCCGCTAAGCCTGAAAGGTCGATTAGCGTTTTGGGGTTGACCTGCCTGCGTTGGATTCGGTTGATTAGGTCGCTTCCGTTCGCTATCAGGTGGACTCCGGACTGGTGTGTGTTTAGGTAGTGAAGTAGGTCAGGTAGGTCCTCTGGGACGTACATGTCGAACCTACGCATCTAACTCATCCACCTGCTGCTGGTGGAACTAGTAATACGAGGTCTCCATCATTTAGTTTCATCGAAAGGTCAGGCGGATTCTGAACTGCATTATTAACGTAGAAAAGGGTGTACCCTCGGAGTTGCCCTTCAGGGTCAAAGAGCAGGTCCTTAACGGCTCCGTTCTTATTGATGAGCGTCTGGAGCACCTCGTTCAGGGTGCTTGCTTGAACTTCGATTTCACTCTCGCCTACGCTCGCCCTCAATTCGTGAAATAACCTAACCTTGACTCTTGCTCGCACTTGTTCCAGCCTCCTGTTCTTTCATCGCTTTGTAAACCCGTTCCGGCGTTGCAGGTAATGTGTAGACGCGTGTGCCAGTCGCGTCACATATGGCATTAGCCACGACTGAACCCACGGGAATTATGCCGATCTCCCCTAGGCCCTTCGCCCCGAAGGGTCCGATCTTTTCGTACGTTTCAACCGGGTCCACTTCAATCTCCGGGATGTCACATATTGTCGGAATAATGTAGGTGGTGAAGTTGTTGGTTCTTACTACGCCGTTCTGGATTTGGGTCTCTTCAGTTAGGGCGAAGCCTAGGCCTTGGACTATCGCGCCCTCGCATTGGCCAGTGTAGGATTGTGGGTTGATGATTCTTCCCGATTCAGGCGATAGAAAGAATTTGATCACCTTCGTGGCTCCCGTTAGAGTGTTTACTTCCACTAACGCAACTGCGCTTGCGTACATGTAAGACCAGTGCGGGATCTCTATGCTCCCTTCGACGGGTTTATCGACCCGTGGGACATTGAAGCCAGCCTCGATCTTCGTTTCCGCTCCTGATTGATGCATGTATTGGGCGATTTCAGGGTATGTGGCAGACTTGTTCTTCATCGAAACCACGCGAGATTCTTTGAAGGTTAGCTTCTCCTTTGGCTGGCTGAGAATCTTCGCTGCGGCCTCGAGTAGCAAATCGTTCATCTTTGGAGCCGCAGCAAGAATCGCGTTGCCTCCTCTAACCAAGGCCATGGATGCTGATGATGTGCCAGTGTCTGGTGCTAGCTGCGAATCTCCTGAAGCGATGTAGACATCTCCGAGGTCACAGTGCAGCGCCTCAGCAGCAATCTGCGAATACGCCGTCACAGCTCCCTGTCCAATCTCCGGGCAACTAACCCCAACAACGAACTTACCGGCCGGCGTGATCTGAATTGAGACGGCGGCAAAATCCGGTAATGCTCCGAAACCAAAACCTTTCACAGCCGTTGTTACTGCGACCCCTCTCTTGCACCAAGGCGCCGACGGTTTGGATTTGTATTGTTTCCGATTTCTCCAAACATCAGATCTCTCGGCTTTCTCAAGGGTTTCATAGATGCCCACGCTTCCGCGCAGTTTGTAACCGAAGGGGGCAATCTCACCTTCGCGGAGAACGTTCTTCTTGCGAATCTCCAATCTATCCATGCCGAGTTTCTCTGCAATGATGTCTAAGTTAGATTCTAATGCAAAGTTAACTTGTGGTGCGCCGAAACCGCGGAATGCACCGGCCACGCCGTTGTTGGTGTAAACTAGTGAGGCATCTATCTCGATATTTGGTATTCGGTAGGGGCCGCATGAATTCTCAATAGCAACATCTAGCACAGTAGGTCCCAGCGACGCGTATGCTCCGGTGTCGGCAACTATACGGACTTGATTGGCGAGAAGTCGGCCTTCCTTGTCCACTCCGGTTTTCGTTGTGACTATCATTGGGTGGCGTTTCATACCGGTGACCCCAGACTCTTCTCGAGTCCACACCATTTTCACCGGGCGTTTCGTTTTCAGCGCGAGCATCGCGAGGTGAATTTGGACTGTGTTCTCTTCTTTACCGCCGAAGGCACCTCCAACTGGTGTAGAAACAACTCTAACCTGTTCAGGTTTTATTCCGAGCGCTCTCGAGACCTGCATTTGGTCTCTGTAAGGTGATTGCCCTCCCACGTAGAGCACGATCCTTCCTTGATCATCGAGCATGCCGAGGCCGGCTTCAACCTCGAGAAACATGTGCATCTGCCGCCCGGTGCGGTATGTATTTTCAACGACCACCGCGGCTTCTCGGAATGCCTTTTGGACATCACCCACGCGAACAGTTGCATGCCTCAGGACGTTTCCCTTTTCGTGGACTTTCGGGGCATCTGGTTTCATGGCTTCTACTGGGTCGGAAACGACGGGGAGAGGGTCGTAGTCAACTTCGACGAGCTGCGCAGCTTTCTCTGCTGCTTCCAAATTCTCCGCTGCGACAACAGCGATTGCGTCTCCTAGGTATCTTACCTTGTCGTTACATAGAACGGGTTGGTCGGGTAGAATGATGCCAAACCCGTTGAGCCCAGGGACATCCTTGTGGGTAAGAACCGCCACAACACCAGGTACCGCTTCAGCCTTCTCCGTGCTGATTCTCTTAATCAGAGCGTGGGGGTACTTGCTTCTCGCAACCTTAGCATAGAGCATCTTCGGTAATGACATGTCCGAAAAGAACTTGGTCTCACCGGTAACTTTGCCCGCACCGTCTCTCCGAACGACTGATTTTCCCACCCACTTCAATTTTTCCTTGCCAACTACAACGGTTTCAGTCATCTCACTCAACCTCCCGCTATCGGTGGGACGACCAAGATTTCATCGCCGTCATTGAGCCTGGATGATGGTTTGAGCCTGACTCCTTCTCGAACAATGTAGAGGTAGTCTTTGTCCCTAACTGAGATGGAGTTGAGCAGATCTTCAGTTGTCGCGCCTTCGCCTAATTCAAGCGTTAGTTCGTTGCTCTCGAGCGCGAGCGAAGGAGCGCCAAAGATTCTGACCCGGACGTGGACAGGATTACCCGTGAATCTTCTTCCTCCCGTACACTGCCTCGTAAAGGGCCTGGTAGACTGATGAGACAACTGCACTCTTCCTGTACTCAGCTGAACCACGAATGTCATCTATCGGTGCAGTGTCTTCTGCGGCCAGGGTGGCAGCTTCCCACAGGGTTTTCTCCTTCAACGGCGTATGCTCCAACGCCTTCTCGCTCTTGCGAGCTCGCGTTATTACAGGGGCAACGGCACCTAGGGCAACTCTCGCCTCAGCAAATGAACCGGACGAGTCTCTCTCGCGCAGTACCACCGCCACGTCAACTATTGAAATTGCATTAGCTTCCCGCAGGCCGAGTTTCATGTAGGCGCCGCGATCCTTTGAATTCAATGGCTTGAAGTAGACTTCTTCGATCAATTCGTCTGGCCTAAGTGCGGTCTTTCTGTAGGAGACGAAAAATTGCTCGACGGGAGTTTCGCGCCGACCGGCTTTACTTTTCGTGACGACAACAGCCTCGAGAGCATACAATGGGGGGAGGCTATCTCCTGCCGGTGAAGCGTTACCTAGGTTCCCACCTAACGTTGCTGTATTCTGGAGTTGGACGGCACCAATCTGCCTAGAAGCGTCAACAAGAACCCAAGCATGCTCCCTCGCTAACTGGGAATTCGTGATGTCGCTATAAGTGGTTAGGGAACCAATGTGAATCAAGCCATCTTGCTCTCGTATGAATCTCAGTTCCTTCAGAGACAGTATGTTCAATAGTTTCTCGACTTTCATGACGCCGTCTCGAAGTTGCACAATTACATCTGAGCCACCGGCCACAATCTTAAGCTCGGCTTGACCTTGATGGAGGATGTTGAGCGCTTCATCCAAAGTCTGGGGAGTTATTACATCGATTTCGGAGCGCGTCAAAGATTTAATGACTCCAATTCTTTGCGGCTTTCTGAACGGCTGTAATTATCTTACTGTAGCCAGTGCACCTGCAGAGGTTGCCTGATAGGGCTGTCCGAATTTCTTCCACGGAAGGTTTCTGGTTACGCATTAAGAGTGCTGAGGCTGAAACGATCATGCCTGGAATACAATGGCCGCATTGAACGGCTCCTTCCTCGAGGAAGGCTTGCTGAACTGGGTTCAGTTTCCCATCTTTCACGAGCCCTTCTGATGTAATGACCTCAGAACCTTGCGCCTGTGAAACTAGGACGAGGCAGGAACAGACGGGTTGGCCATTCATCATTACTGTGCAGGCCCCGCACTCGCCCTTAGCGCAGTCTTCCTTCGGCCCTGTCACGTGCAGCTGCTCGCGGAGGACCTCAAGCAAAGTGTAAGCAGGTGGACATTTCACTGTCACATTTTGCCCATTGAGCCTGAAACTTATGGCGTGTTCAATACCCACTCGACCTGACACCTCTAGGCCTGGACCGGATGAACTCCGAGTGATCGCGACCCCAGAAAGAGTTCCGATAGCTCATTCTTAACCGTTCATGAGTTGTCGTACAGAACAGACATCTTCACGTGTCAAATATCCCGTAGGGGAAGGCCTCCTCAAGTCAGAAATCAGAAGTTTCACATATGCAATGCTAATCTTCAACTCTGAGGTAGTATTCGAACCATGAAACGAGTCGCACTTTACCTTCAAGACAAACACCAAGTTCGCGAGGAAATGAAGCTCGCACAATACGCTGAGAAGAAAAACTTTGAAGCTGTTTGGCACGCTGAGTCCCGTCTCGCTCGCGACGCCCTCACCCCTCTGGCTGCGATGGCAGCGGTTACTGAGAAGATTAAGCTGGGCACAGGCGTCATAAATAACTGGACGAGGAACGTTGGACTGACAGCTGTCTCGTTTCTGACTCTGGACGAATTATCCAACGGCCGCAGCCTTCTCGGTATTGGTGCGTGGTGGGACCCGCTAGCCTCGAAGGTCGGAATAGAGCGCAAGAAACCGCTGAAAGCGATGCGTGAGTACGTCACGGTTCTCCAGCGCCTTTTCAAAATGGAAAACGTGACCTTTGAGGGCGAGTTCGTAAACGTTCGGGACATAAGGCTTGACGTTGTCTACGGGGACCCTTCCACTCCACGCAACATTCCCATTTACATCGGAGCTACCGGTTGGGAGATGGTTGAGCTCACCGGCGAAATAGCGGACGGCATACTCCTGAACTATCTTGTGTCCCCTCAGTACAACCGCAAAGCTTTGGACCACCTAAGGGAGGGCGCGAAGAAAGCGAAAAGGAAGTGGGAAGACATCGATAGACCCCAGCTTGTAGTGTGTTCGATGGACGAAGACGCAGATAGGGCACTCGACAGTGCACGTCCTTTAGTAGCCCAGTACCTGGGGCAACAACCTCACATAGCGAAGGCTAGTGGCGTAAAGGAATCGTTGATCGAGGAAGTGAAAACTGCTCTCGGCGGATGGCCGGCAAAGCCAGGGGGCTTAGAGAGAGCGAAAGCACTGATAGACGACGCGCTAGTCCAGCTGATAACCGCTAGCGGAACCGCTGACGACTGCATGAAAAAAGTCCAGGAATACAATGACACGGGCTGCACGTGCCCAATACTCTATCCGCTTGGCGACGATGTTGAAGCCATGATTGACGCATTTGAAACCTAGCCTACTAACAGGTTGTGATTCGGGTTACTCGATAATTGGGTTTACGAACTTGAAATTTACCGCGTCGAGTAATCCTTTGTCGGTGATTCTAAGTTCGGGGATAACGGATAGTGTCGTGAATGCGAGCGTTATGTAGGGAGAAGGTAACGTGCTGCCAAGTTGGCCCCAAGCTTCTTTGAGGGTTTCGATTTGCCCTGAAACGACTTCCACTGATTTATCAGACATGAGCCCTGCGATGGGAAGCGGTACTTGGGCCACGACTTTCCGCTGCTTTACTGCAATCAATCCTCCGTCGCTTTCGATTAGTGCGTTCGCTGCAAAGATCATGTCGAGGTCGCTTGCGCCGGCGACGACTAGGTTATGGCAATCATGTCCCACAGTGGATGCAACTGCCCCCTCTTTGACTCCTAGGCCGTGGACGAAGCCTAGGCCTACGTTGCCTGTGGCTTTATGACGTTCAAAGACAGCTATCTTCAGGACGTCCTCGCCGGGGTTGGCTGAGACTCTTCCATCCTTTGCTGGTACCTCTTTCTCCAAATTCTTCGTGTAGATGGTGGCTGGCATTACGCCGATTGCCCGAGCCTTAACTTTACCGTTGGCGGCCTTTGTTCGGATTACCAAATCATCTATTTTCGGCAGGGCTTTGATTCGCATGGATTTCTTCACGGAATCCGAGAAATTCGGTCGGGGGAATGTCGCAACCAGTTTGCCGCTTTGGAAGACAATTTTCCCGTCAGCTATGACAGTGCTTACCGCTACGTCTTCCAAGTTGTCGAGTATCGCCATGTCCGCATAGCGTGCCGGGGCTATACTCCCAAATTCTCTAGCGCATTCATAGTGCTCAGCGACGTTGAGGGTAGCCATCTGAATCGCTTTGACGGGGTCGACGCCTTCTTGGATAGCTCGCCTTACGACATGGTCAATATGGCCCTCCTGAAGAAGTGAGTTGGGTTCGCGGTCGTCGGTTACCAAGCACGCGTGTCGCGCATCCAGTTTGTCCTCGGTTATCGAACGTATAGTGTCAGCCACGTCTCGAGACGCTGACGCCTCCCTGAGCATTGCGTACATGCCGTACCGTAGTTTCTCCACTGCTTCAGCCTTCTTTGTTGATTCGTGGCATGAGGTTATTCCAGCAGCCGCGTATGCGGCCAACTGTCCATCCAGCAAATTCACGGCGTGGCCTTCTACGACACGCCCCGCCCGGAGGGTGGCGGCTATTTCACCGTGGACCTGCGCGTCGCCCGCGAGCACGCCCGGGTAATTCATCATCTCGCCCAATGCCACAACTCCTTCCCAGCCTAAGGCTTCCTCGACTTCCTTCGGGCCAATGGTAGCGCCGTTTGTTTCGAAGCCAGGCGCCGCGGGGACGCAGGACGGGAAAGTGACAAGAACCTTGAGTGGGAGGCTACGGCCCTCCTTCATGAAGAACCGAACGCCCTCCAAGCCAAGGACATTCGCAATTTCGTGCGGGTCGACGAACACCGTTGTTGTTCCATGTGGTAGTACTGCCCTCGCAAATTCAGTGGCTGTGACCATCGCACTCTCGATGTGGACATGGCCGTCGATGAAACCTGGGACCACATATCTTTCGTCAGCGTCGACTACCACGCTAGAAGGACCGATCGTAGCCTGCGCGTTTCCCACTAGTGCTATTCGGTCTCTCTTCACTGCAATATCCTGTTTAGCGATAATCTCACCGGAATTGACGTTCACCAGTGAAGCATTTCGAACGACTAGGTCAGCTTTCTCGCGACCCATGGCCGTGTCTACTAGTAATCGTGTCATCTCGTCGAGGCGCGTCCGACTTGGAACATAGAACAAAAAGTCATCCACCGTAACATACGAATTCCAACAAGACTTAATGAATGCTCTGATATTCAACGAGGTTTTACAATCAAGATGGACTCCTCAGAATCGCAGTGCGTACTGGATCAGTGAATCTGCTGGGTGAATCAGACCTTTCGGGCTATGATTCCGGGAGATACATTCTAGTACTATTCCGCACACTTCGCCATCATCGAGGATGCACAGACATGCCAGATAAGAAGTTCACAAAGATCTTCTTTGCAACCGACTTACACGGCTCGGGACGTTGTTATGAGAAGTTGTTGAGCGCCGCGAAGTTCTACAAAGTGGACGTCTTAGTTCTTGGAGGAGACCTAACCGGCAAGATGCTCGTACCAATTGTAGACCTCGAGGATGGGACGTTCAAAGCGGACTATCTTGGTGGAAAAACTGTGCGGGGGGGCGAAGAGGTCAAGTCTTTGGAGCGGGAAATAACTGATAGTGGTTATTACTACTACCATTGTAGCAAGGGAGAGATGGATGAACTCAAAGCCTCTAAAGAGAAAGTGGACAAGCTCTTCATGGCCACGATGAAGGACACCTTAGTAAAATGGGTTGATCGTGCTGAACCTTTCCTCTCGGAGCTGGGCGTTACTTGTTACCTAACGGGCGGAAATGACGACTATCAAGAAATTGTTGATGCCGTCAAGGACACACCTCATGTAAAGAATTCCGACAACAAGGTCATCAAAATAGACGACGTCCACGAAATGGTGAACCTGGGTTGGAGCAACCCCACCCCTTGGAAATGTCCGCGAGATCATACTGAGGAAGATCTTGAAACTGTAACAGAGAAGCTTGTCTCTTCTGTAGCTGATATGGAGAATTGTGTTTTCAATGTTCATGTACCTCCCATAAACTGCGGGCTAGATACTTGCCCGAAACTGGACGATTCCGTCTTTCCCCCGAAGCCTGTTTTTGATAAGGGGCAGGCCGTCATGATTGGAGCTGGGAGTACTTCGATTCGTCGTGAGGTCGAAAAACATCAGCCACTTGTTCATTTGTGCGGCCACATCCATGAATCCAGAGGAACCACAAGGATTGGAAGAACACTCGTGGTCAATCCGGGCAGCGAGTATCCGGAGGGTATACTCAGAGGAGCGATTGTCAATATTGGAGACAAGAAAGTAGTTAGTTGGCAGCTCACGTCTGGATAATGCGGAGTAGGTCTGTTATAAGCGGCCTCAGTATCTCCACTTTCGTCTCGGGCGTATTGTACGTGAGCTTTGCTTAGTTCGCCTGTTCTCTAGGCCAGGAATAAGGCTTCAAGTTTCGCCTATAGTGGAGGTAGTTCCTTGTATGCTAGCGATATGTCAATTCCACGCTTGGAATAGTACGATTTCGAGACTGCATAGATTGCGATTCCGCCGACGAAGCTGAGCACGACCCAAGTATACGCAAGTGTGTTTCCTCCCCAGATTGCTGGAGAGGAGAGGAACTGGTAGACAATGTACGCAAATACAACTGCCATCAAGGCTCCGGAGGCTCCTAGAATCGCTTTGGCTTTGCCCTTCTCATTCTTGAGAGCATAACGTACCGCGGCCACCCCTATGAAGAAGAAATAGATCATTGCCGCAACCACAGCTCCGTAGAGTGCAACCAAAGTACCGTAGAAGAACGAAGCCAATCCAATCAAAACCACAGTGCCTACGAGTTCAATTACCAATGCGACAACCGGTGAACTGGTTTTCGGGCTAATGTACGCTACCTTCTCGGGTAGGAACCGGTCGAAGGATTGGGCGAAAAGGTATCGTGATAGGACGATGATTCCATAAGCTAAGATAGCCACATTCCAAAGGATCCATCCTAAACCGATGAACCACGTGACGGCTGTATTGCTTGAGACACCCATTGCGAGAGTCCAGAAGTTGAAGGAGTAATCGTATACTAACTCCGGATTGGCTAACGCACCGTTAATGAAACTGAATCCTCCCGCATAGTACATGCTTGCGAACGCGGCGGTAACAACAACTAGGGTTACCACTGAAGAGATGACTACGTTGTATCTGAGTGCACCCTTGCCCTTAATCTCAGAAGCAACGGCGGGTCCGGCGTTCAACCATGGGTAGACGAAGATTGCGAAGAATGGCAGCATGAATATGGTTGCTCCAAAATCGAAAGTCGGACCGGTGTAAGAGCTAGTAACTGAAGCATATGTTGACTTGGCGCCGATTGAGTTAAGGAAACTCATATAATTTTGCACGCCAGTCGTCCCGGCAGCTAAGAGCGTGAAAATGGCCACAAATGTTGCCGCTATCGCGATTATTATCGCAACGGCAACAATTTTGAAACCTGCCTTTGGCTTCAGGATGTTGACAGCTATGAGGGCGGCAAAGACTATCGCAGCAATAATGAATTGTCCAACGAGATCGGCTCCTGGGATATTACCTGGTAGCGCCAAGCCTAACATGTTCTCGTATCCGAGTGAAAGTCCAACTGACCCTATCGAGAAAACCGCTGCCAAGGCAATGAGAGCCAGATAGGCCATCGTCTCCATCGTGTAGCCCATGAATGATAGGGATCCACCAAAGAATCCACCATAAACTCGTGAAACCCATACGTAGTCTCCACCGGTTCGGCTGATGCGTGTTGTCATCATCGTGTAGACAATAATTTGCGGGATTGAAAGTATCCAAGCCAGTATGGAGCCGTAGACTAAATTCACGCCCGAGGTCGATGCGAGCAGCACAGTTGTGAATCCGACGATTCCGAGAGCAGCTCCCCCAGACATGTTGCTCAAATTCAGACTAACTACGTCCAATAATGAGACGTCTCGGCGCAGCCCTGAAGCCTTTCTAACAAACGCAACAGGTTGGCTTGTCATATCCTTAAGACCCGCCAACTACTAATTTAACACCTTCGTATGGTTGTTCCCACCGGTTATAATTCCATACTGACTCATCAGGTTCATGGCTTGCGTTCTGTTGATCTTCATGTCGTTTTCTCATATGGCAGGAATATGAGAAAGTTTCATTTAGGCGGCGAGTGGCGGTCTTTCTAATTCTTTGTGTGATGATCTTGGCAAGGTATGGCGATGTGCGTCCTGATTTTCTTGACGAGGTACACAGAATTCTGGATGCGGCTAAGGCCGAAGACGTACTGTTGAGGTTACTGGGGTCGCTCGCGTTTCACCTGCATTGTCCGAAATTTTCGTACATGCAGGGATTGCTCGGTCGCACGTTTACTGACATTGACTTCGCTTCCTACAGAAAGGAAAGCTCCCGAATCACCGAACTTTTCACCGAGCTCGGGTATCAATATGACGTACGAGTAAGGGCGCTCTTTGGCTCTAGGCTAGTATTTTTCGACATGAGCGGCACGAGTAGGCATTGCGACGTGTTCCTCGACAAGCTAGAGTTCTGTCACGATGTGGTTTTCCAGGATAGGCTCGAAGTTGATAATCCGACTGTGCCACTTGCCGAACTTCTCTTGGAAAAAATGCAAATAGTCAAACTGAATCAAAAGGACGCCATCGACACTATAATGCTTCTAAGAGAGCATCAGATCGGCGGGTCGGACGATGATACAATTAACGGAGACTATATAGCGCGTCTTACCGCTCGCGATTGGGGGCTTTGGAGAACATTCACGATCAATCTGGAGAATGTGGGGAAAATGGCTCAAACGCTTGAAAAGCTCTCTGAAGAGGATGAAAAAGATGTGAATATGAAAATCAAAGCTTTACGCGCTCGTATAGAAAATGAGCCCAAGACGCGTGGCTGGAAGATTAGGTCACAAATCGGAGAGAGAAGGAAATGGTACCGAGATGTCGACGAACTCCTGCGCGAATAACATTAAATGACTTGCACATCTTTCGGATTATGCGTACCGCTATTTCATTCTCTAACCGCTTTCCCTAGTGTAAGGGACACCTAATGCCGACGGTTGGCGTGCGCCTCGTGCAATTGCGACTAGAATTGCGAGGGTAAGCAAGTAGGGGACCATGAGTAGGAAGTAGTAAGGTATTATTGAGCCAATAACCTGGAAGAACGACCCCAGAAGATACGCTGCGCCGAAGAGAAATGTTCCGAAGAAAGCTCTTGCAGGGCGCCACTTGCCGAAATAAACCATCGCAACGGCAATGAACCCCCTTCCGGCCGTGATGTTCTCTGCCTGAAAGGCATGAGAAGAAATTGCTAGGTATGCCCCCCCGATTCCTGCCAAAGCTGCGCCCGCAATCACCGCAATGAATCGTATCTTCGCCACGTTGACCCCCAAGGTGTCAGCGGCCGAAGGATTCTCGCCAACGGCCCTTAGGTTAAGCCCGAACGTTGTCCGCCCAATAATGAGAACGACGATTATGAGTGCGATGAAGGCGAGGTACTCCATTATGTCCTGTGAAAAGAGTGAATCACCTAGTACGGGAACCGAGGATAGGATTGGGATTGGTAACTTTGGGAGGCCTTCAATTCGGATGGTAGTACGAATTTGGCCGAACAGAGCTTCGTAGACGAATCCTGAAAGTCCGAGGCCGAGGAAGTAGATTCCGAGTCCCGAGAGTATCTGGTTCTGTTTCAAGCTGATTGAGATAAAAGCCATCAAAAGACCGAGTAGCGCCCCACAGAATGCACCCAAGAGTACACCAAGCAAGTTCCCATGTAGGAAGAAACTAACTGAGAATGCAGAGATTGCTCCAACGAGCATGACTCCTTCTGTGCCAAGATTTATCACGCCACCTCGTTCGCTAATGACCTCGCCCAGTGCTGCGAAGGCCATTGGAACGCTCAATTCTAACATTGATGAAATTAGACCTGAGATTGCTGCAGCATCAAGGACAACGCCCAATTCCTAACTCCTCCTGATTTCGTACCTAGCGAAAACCTGGATGATGAGGATTAGAACTATGATTACTCCTTGGGACAGCAATGATAAGGTTTGGGGAATTTGAAGTGCTCTCTCGACCGAGGACATCCCCGAAATGAGGCTTCCAAAGAATATCGATGAGAAGATCACGCCTAATGGATGCAGGTTTCCAAGCAGGGAGACCACGACCGCAGTGTAGCCGAGTCCTGAAGCTTGTTCTGGCAACAACTCATGGGTGATACCCAGTATGTAGACTCCTCCTCCCAACCCACACAAGGCGCCACTCAGGAACATCGCTGAATTGACCACACGTTTTACTGGAATCCCGCTGGTCTTAGCTGCTGACGGGTTTAATCCAACTGCACGTATTGTATATCCGAGGGGTGTCTTGAAGAGAATATAGTACGCCAAGACACATGCTGCGACGGATACAACGATGCCGACGTTTAAGCTCGACTGGCGCAGAATGATCGGTAGGGAAGTTTCTTGCGGGAAGATGGGTGACTCAGGATAACTTCCCGGAATCGTTTTGTCTTGGAAGGGCCCTCTTACAAGCCAGTTGAGAGCGTCGATTGCGACATAGTTCATCATGATCGTTGTTATGACCTCGTTAATTCCGAGTCTCGACTTCATCAGGGCGGGGACGCCAGCGAACAAACCTCCGCCCAAAAGCGACAGTGCTAGGGCAAGGGGAATCATGACGTAGGAAGGCATTGGCGCTTTCAAGAAGAGTAATACAAACCATGTTACGGCGATAGCGCCGAAGATTTGTTGTCCTTCAGCGCCGATATTCCAGACTTTGCAGCGGAAAGCAATGACCAGGCCCACAGCCATCAGCATGAGAGGCGTCGCTTGTACAATTGATTCAGCAAACCCTGCCTGAGTCCCTATAGTTCCCCTGTAGAGAGCGTCCAACGCCACAATCGGGTTCTTTCCGGCGGCTGCCAGAACTAACAGAACGACAAGGGGCGAAACAATGTAGGCGAACACCGTGACCGTCAACATGGCTCTGCGGCTTACATCTAGACGCTGAGTTACCTTGAATCCAAGCAAGCCGTCACGCCGCCAAAGACATCTTCTTGGCACCCGTCATCAGGAGGCCGATTTCTTTTAGATTGAATTGTCCTGGTTCGAGTAGCCCGACTATCTGACCTTTGTACATGACTGCGACTCTGTCGCTTAGAGTGATCAACTCTGATAAGTCCTCATCCACTAGCAGTACCGCAGCGCCTCGATTCCGTTGTTGGACCAATATGCTCCTGACGAATTCTGTTGCAGCTATATCGAGGCCACGCGTCGGTTGAGAAACCACAATTAGCGAGGGCTGCCCAGACAGTTCTCTTGCTAGAATTAGTTTCTGGAGGTTCCCTCCAGACAATGATCTCGCTTTGGCTGAAATACCCGTCGTCATGATGCTGAATTGCTTGACGGCTTCCTCTCCTCTGCGAGTGATCTCTTTGTCATTCAGTAGCGTTGGAATCCTATCCACGAGCCTATTGCAGATTGGCGGTTTGTCAAAATCTTTGAGAATCATGTTTTCGTCTAAACGAAAGTCTGCGATACTGGCGTCCTCGATCCTGTTTTCGGGCACATAGGCAAGCCCCAAGTCGATCATCCTTCTAGGTGGTCTACCAGTGATGTCCTTACATGCAAACTTCAACGATCCTGAGGAGGGTTTTCTCAGCCCCACAATTGCTTGAACAAGTTCCCTTTGGCCATTCCCAGAGACGCCGGCTATGCCGATGATTTCCGCTTTTCGAACATCGAAGGTGACGCCCTTGACTGCTTCAAGACCTCTGTCATCATATACGGACAGCTGTCTTACTTCTAGAACAATTTCTCCCGCACCAGTCCTCGTCTTATCGGCTATTGGAGGGATTTCCTCTCCAACCATCATGTGGGCTAACTTCTCCTTGTTCACCACTTGAGTTGGCTGCGTTGCAACTTTGCGGCCTTTTCTGAGAACCGTGACGCGGTCGGTGACATCCATTACTTCGTCGAGCTTGTGAGTGATTAGAACGATGGAGATTCCACTCTGTTTCAATCCCCGTAGTGAGTTAAAGAAATCGTTAACCTCAGTGGGGGCAAGAACGGAGGTGGGTTCGTCTAGAATCAGAATTTTCGCATCACGGTATAACGCCTTGAGTATCTCGACACGTTGGAGTTCTCCCACCGCGAGTTGCCAGATCTGGGCCCGGGGGTCGACATGCAGACCATGTTTTTCTGCCAAGCTTGAAATTCTAGCCTCCGCGGAGGCTAGGTCCGTTAGAATTCCTTTCGGGGACTTTAATCCCAGAACAATGTTCTCAACTACGGTCATGTCGCTTACGAGCTTGAAGTGTTGATGTACCATCCCAATACCGTGTTTAATTGCGTCTGATGGTGATCTGAACGCGGCTGGTTGACCGAAAATGTCAATTGAGCCTGCATCTGGCTGATAAAATCCGTACAGGATATTCATGAGTGTAGTCTTGCCGGCACCGTTCTCCCCCAAAAGCCCATGTATTTCACCAGCATGAAGCTCAAATTCAATCATATCATTCGCTACGACGCCGCCAGGAAATTTTTTCACAATACCATGCATTACAACGGCGGAAGTTTTGTTGTCCATTTCGTCTGCCACTTGCGGTCCCGTTACCTCGCGTTCTTGCGGACAAAAATGGGAAGGGAAGCCCTCAAAGCGAGGGCTTGTGGACTTTTAGGAAACAATGCGTGCCTGCTGCAGACCGATGGCAATGAAGAGGCTCGTCTGGATGGATAGGAGTGATGTTCCGATTGTCAATGGACCCAGTGGGTTGGTCTGAATTTGGCCGCTTTGGACTTGAGATGCAATGGTCATGACTTCTTGTTGAACGGCTGCTGGGACGTTATTGGTGTTCAGTTCGATTTCCAGCCCTCCGGTCTGGAGGTTTGCCCAGTATTTCCCGTTTGTCTTACCCGCCGCTACGTCAGCAAGCCATTGTTTCATTACTGCGTCCCATTTCCAAGAGCCGCTACCGAGGACCAATTTCTCAGCGCCTACTGGTGGGTTATCTGCGATGTCAACGCCGTTACCGATCAGATACACGTTCTTCTCGATTGCGCCTTCAATTGTTCCTAGTACGACGCCGTCGCCCATCGTTGCGATTACGTCGGCTCCCTGGCTTGCCATCAATTCAGCATCGGATTTGGCGCCCTGCAAATCGTGGAAGTCACCCACTGCGACAACACTGATGCTACCGCCTGGCTGAATGCCATTGCCGCCACCCGGAAGTGGTCCATATGTGTACGTTATGTTGGAGTTTGCGTCATGGGCTCCTTGCGCAAAGTTAGGTTCGAATCTTGCAAGTTCAGCGACTCTTGCACCCATTACGTATCCGATCTTGTTGGTGTGAGACATTTTTCCGGCGAGGTAGCCGAGAATGTACCCGGTTTGGTCCGTTCGGACATCTGCGATGGCAAGGTTTGGTAGTGAGTTATTCCATCCTGCGATCACTAGGAAGTTTGTGTTGGGGTATTGTGGAGCAATTTCCTGAATGGGGATCTGGAACTCGAAACCGGAACCGATGATCAGGTTGTATCCTTTGCTGACGAAGTCTCTGACGTCAGCCTGAATCTGAGCGCTTTCTTGGTGGTTTTGTACCCAGCATCCGCAGGTGTTTATGCCCTCGTTCCTGTTGGTCAGTAGGTCTTCGAATGAATTGTAGCTTGCTTGGTTCCATGCAAGGTCGTCTGTTCGGCCGGGCATTATCAATGCGATTTTCATCGGCGCGCTTGTCATGGATTCAGTTATTGAAGTGTTTGTGGCGGGTACCGTTGGCTTCTGTGTAAGGTAGAATGCTGCGCCAGCGACGATGATGATAACTACGATTGCTACAGCAGCGATTGTTTTGTTGTTCTTTGCTTGGCTCATAATGTATATTCAACTCTCCGTAACCGAGAGTGGCTGGTTCCAACTAGATATAATTTGCGAAGGCTTCCCAGCCACGGTTATGCTGAAACAGCCACGTTTCCATAGCCAATGGCACGAATACGCTTTCAGTCGCGGATGTGGCGACGGGATTTAGCTTGTAGCCTATCAGACTTTGGGTGACTTTCTCATGGTCGTTATAGAATTCGCCGTACACAACTTGTCCCAATCCGGTGTCAAACCACAAGGTCTCTGACAAAGTTCCATTCTGCATAACCATGATCTTGAATGCTTGGAATTGGCCGAGAGGAGTCGAAACCTCATCCATTGACGAAGTTATTCTCACCTGTAAGAGCAATGCAGTCGAAGTGATGGTTGTGTTATTCAGCTTGGTTATGGTTAGCACTGTGCTCTTCACATTCCATTGGTCTCCAACATGGAAGGGGACTTGAAAGAGTTGGACAGGTGGTTTGTAGGTTATTGTGGAGTTAGCGAGTAGGTTTCCGATAGCTGGCGTGAACGTTCTGACTTCATGCCAATCAAGCGTGATCCAGAGGTATTGAGTCGAAATATGGTGTGGATCATCGCGTAGAATCATGTACGTTTCTGTACCATTCAAATCGATAATTCCTCTGACTGACTCGGTTAACTGGTAGCTTTCAGAATCAGGAAATACAATCTTGTAGTTCCAGCTGTCCCCCACCGCCAATCGGCGACTCAACGCACCTTTCGACTCATGCCACCTGATTGCTAGTGGATAGAAAACCACGAGGGCCGTCACCAAAAGTCCCAGTGCAATGATAGAGCGTTTTGACAGAATCCGCCCGCCTTTCTATACTTGTCAGGTTTGTTGCACAGGGAATTCAATTAAAGCAGACCCGTGCAACTCAGGCACCCGGCGAAGTGGTCATCATGGCATCTATTCTGATTTCCGGCGGGACAGTCATAACCATGGATGCGAATCGGCGGATTATTAGGGACGGAGCGGTTCGGGTCGAAAACGACCGTATCGCCGAAGTGGGGAAGGCAGACCAAATTGGGGTGCATCCGCGGCCTGAGTACGAAATAGACGCGAAAGGGATGGTCGTCCTTCCGGGGCTAATTGATACGCACGTTCACCTCGCCCAAGCTCTTATTCGTGGATGTGCGGACGATACATCATTAATAGATTGGCTTCAGAAATTTGTCTGGCCCCTTCAAGGCAACTTCGAAGCAGGGGATGGGAAGGCAAGTGCCAATCTGTGCATGCTTGAAATGATAAAATCCGGAACGACAACCTTCCTCGAGAGCCTACTGCACACGCGTTACGGCTTCGATGGCATAGCCGAAAGCGTGCAGAAGTCAGGAATGCGTGGCATCCTCTCAAAGACTGTTATGGGATTGCCGGGCTACGGAACCGAAAAAAGCATAATGCATCCCGGAATGATCGAAGACGCTGAAACCTGCCTTCGCGAAGTCGAATCACACTTCAAACGGTGGGACGGCAAAGCGAACGAGAGGATTAAGGTTTGGTATGGTGCTCGGTCGCTTGGTGGCTGCACAAAAGACCTGTACGAACGTATCGCAAACGGCGCTCGGGGTCTCGGAACCGGAGTAACGATGCACCTGAGTGAGGTTCAGGAGGACGTTCGGTATGCCAAGAAAGAGTTCGGAATGATGCCAGCGGAATTCATGAATAAAGTCGGTTTAGTGGGCCAGAATGTTGTTTTCGCCCACGGGGTCTGGCTCACTGAGAAGGAATGGCGAATATTGGCCGATAAGGGAGGTAGTGTTGCCCATTGCCCATCATCTAACATGAAGCTTGCATCTGGAATTGCGAAGGTCCCGGAGATGTTGCGAGCGGGAGTGAATGTGGGTCTCGGATGTGACGGTGGCCCAAGCAACAACTGCTACGACATTGTTCGTGAAATGAAAACGGCTTCGCTACTTCAAAAGGCAAGGTTGCTCGACCCACTAGTGATGAGTGCTGAGACGGTTCTGGAAATGGCCACGATCCACGGAGCAAAAGCCATTGGCCAGCAGAAAGACTTGGGGTCGATCGAGGTGGATAAGAAGGCTGATGTAATCTTGATAGCACTGAACAAACCTCACCTGACACCGGTTTTCAACCCAGTTTCACACCTCATTTACGCGGCGGAGGGAACCGATGTCGAAACTGTGATAATTGATGGAGAAGTCGTAATGGAAAACAGAAACCTCAAAACACTCGAAGAGGAGGAAGTCCTCAAAGAGGCAAACGAAAGGGGCCAAAAGCTCTTGGAAAGGGCGGGTCTCGAAATCGAACCCAAGTGGGCGGTTTCCTAAGAATCTACCATAAGGTTCAAGTTTGAAGTAGCGTTGCGAAATGGTGGTCTGAGGCAAATGAGCATAAAGTGGGCGAAATCGCGTAAGGTCGCTGACGGCGTATTCCAAACGATTGGCCGGACTCCACTCGTTAAACTGCGGAGGATACCGGCCTCTGAGGTGGTCAAAGCGAACATTCTGGTTAAACTTGAGTACATGAATCCTACCGGCAGCCTCAAGGACCGTATATATTTCGAAATGATAACGAGGGCGATTGAGCGCGGGGATTTGCGGCCTGAAATGGAGATACTGGAAGCTTCTACGGGTAATGCAGGTATCGCTTGCTCATTTGTTGGCACTACGCTAGGTCACAAGGTAACGATCGTTATGCCTGCGGGCATGAGCCAAGAGAGGATGAAGATCATACGGGCTTACGGAGCCGAGATCATTACAACGCCAGGGGCAGAAAGCGACGTGGACTTATGTCTGAAGAAGATTGAGGAACTGAAGCAGGCAAGTCCAGGCAAATATTGGGAGCCTGGCCAGTTCAGCAACAAAGACAATGTTGCCGCCCATTACAAAACGACTGGCCCTGAGATTTGGGAGCAGAGCGGAGGAAAAGTTGACTGTTTCCTAGCGTCGCAAGGAACTGGGGGAACTTTGACGGGTGTTGGCAAATACCTGAGAAAGAAGAAAAAGAAGGTGGCGCTTTTCGCAGTGGAACCGTCAGAAGCACCAATCCTAGCTCACCGTCAATGGGGAACTCACAAGATCGAAGGAATTGGAGACGGGTTTGTCCCGGTAAACCTCGACCTTAGCTATCTCACAGGAATAATTACAACTGGTTCCGATGAATCCATTGAAATGGGCAGAAGGCTAGCTAGAGAAGAAGGAATCTTCTGCGGGATATCCTCAGGATGCAATGTACTTGCAGCAATAAAGGTCGCCAAGCGTCACCCTGGATACAAAACGATTGTAACGATGGTGAATGACACCGGCCAACGATACTTCTCAACCGAGCTCTGCGGCGAAAAGAAACATGTGGAAGTCCCAGAAAGAGAACATCCACTTGACGAGTATACCACTACGCAGCTGGACAGGTATCAATCGCGTTGGGAAATTGTTGAATGAAGTCCTTCCTTAAGCTCATGAAGTGCGCTCGCTGTGGGAGGGAGTACGAACCTGGCTCTGGCGCGATCCGGTGCGCAAATCACGATGACGGCCGCTTAGATATCTTCTATGACTACGAAGCTTTGCGCGGTGCCATCAACATAGAGGCACTGTCGAGAAGGCCAAACGGAGTTTGGAAGTACAGGGAACTTTTGCCGATTAACGATCCGAAGAACATAGTCAGCCTCGGAGAAGGCGGAACCCCCTTTCTGCGGGCACATCGATTGGGCGAGAAGCTAGGCTTGGATAATCTTTGGCTGCTGGATGACACTCGCAATCCGACCGCCTCGTTCAAAGACAGACCGATGACTGTTGGCGTCTCGAAAGCTGTTGAGCTGGGCTACCGGACTGTTGTGTCAGCCTCAAGTGGTAACGCTGCTGCAGCGTTATCGGCCTACTCAGCGAAGGCAGGGCTCCGATGCATCACCTTCGTCCCAGAGATGACGAGCATAGGAAAATTGGCCCAGCTAACGATGTACGGGGCTCACGTCGTCAAGGTTCGAGGGTTAGAATCAGGGGAGGACCCAACTGTGAGAATGCTCAAGGCTGTTTGCGACCAGAACAACTGGTACCCTTGCCCAAGCTTTGGCCCCATGAACCCGTACCAAGCAGAGGGCCCGAAGACTATGTCCTATGAGATCGTTGAAGGGCTCGGTTGGGAAGTCCCCAACTGGGTCTTCGTTCCGGTGGGCGCAGGGGGTGCACTGGCGGGAAACTGGAAAGGCTACCTCGATTTTCAAAACTTAGGTTTCATAAAATCAATGCCGAGAATGGCCGCGGTCCAATCGACCGGTTGCGCGCCCGTAATTCGGGCCTACGAGCAAGGCGCCGACCCAAAGAACATAGTTCCGTGGGAAATGGCCGACTCCATTGCAACAGGACTCATGGACCCATATCCTTGGGATGGCGATGCGGCTCTTGTTGCCATCCGCAACTCTCATGGCGCGGCCGTTGCAGTTTCGAACGACGAAATCCTAGAAGCACAGAGGAAGCTCGCCAAATACGAAGGAATTTTCGCTGAACCGTCCGGCGTAACATCGCTAGCCGGCGTGATCAAAGAACGTGAAAATATAGACAGGGCTGATTGTGTTGTAGTGGAGATAACGGGAAGCGGTTTGAAAGATCCGAATGTGGCAACAAGAGGAATGCCAGAGATACCTATCATTGACGCCTCAATGCAAGAATTGGATCGTGTACTGAAACTCTAGTTCAAGGAGGCGTCCTCACTTTTTCCTGCGGCCCATGGTCACTGCGAGAACGGCCATTTTGGTGTACATGCCATTCTCCGCTTGGGGATAGATAACCGACTGTGGGCCATCCATTACTTGATCGGTAGCTTCTTCTCCGCGAAGCACAGGCAGCACATGAGTCACGACAGCCTTTCTGTCCATCCTATCAAGTAAATCCTGATTCAACGTCCAATCGCGGTACTTCTCATGTAATTCCATCTCTCTTTCCTTCCCAAACTTACTTGCCCCAACTTGAAGCAATTCATATGACGCCCAATTTCTAGGGAAGACCGCATGGGCTCCCTCGATTGCTGATTTCAAATCGTTTGAGACTTGAAAGCTGCCACCCGCCTCTGTGGCGTTTGATTTTGCTGTTTCCACTATCTTTGGGTCAATTTCGAAGCCCGGCGGGTGGGCCAGAACAACGTCCATTCCGAAGCGGGGCATGATCAATGCCTCCTCTTGTATACTACACCTGCCACGGAAGCTCTTCGCGTACCCCCACATTATGACATACTTCTTACCCTGCACCTTACCCAATGATTCCTGAACGGTCATCAAATCGGCAAGTCCCTGAGTCGGGTGGTAAGTACAGCATGCCATGTTAATGACGGGAATCTCCGCATGTTCTGCGTACTCTCGAACGACGGAAACACCAGCACCGTAAACGTAATCGATTGCTGAATCTAGAATTCGAATCCCTAACCCGTGGCCATATTTCTCATACATCTTAGCCACATCCTTCGGAGCTTCCCCCGACCCGAGCCGGGTTGTTGAGACGTCGATATACTGCGCATGGCCGCCTAGGTATGTCATACCAGCTTCAAACGCAGCTCTCGTCCTGGTCGAGGGCGCATAAAACAACATGAAAAACGTCTTATCACGAAGAAGGGGTGGGACGCGGCCGCGCCTATATTTCGCCTTCAGGTCCCGTGCCACTTTGAGCGTTGCCCTGAGTTCATCAAGCGACCAATCTTGCGTGGTGATTAAGTCTCTACCGGCCAAATCAACTTTCGGCATCAAAAGCTCCTCTATTTATCTCGCAGACAATCTTTCGGACTAGATAGAACTTTCCGAAACGGGGAAAATCATGAAAGTTCATAAATGGTAGAGCGAGAGCTTGTGCCTCTCTCGTGAGATGAAGCGAGATTGACTGACAAACTCATGGTGATCGCCCTCGGCGGAAACGCCCTTCTCCAGCGAGGACAGAAAGGTTCCTTCGATGACCAATACCGTAACGTAAAGGTTACCGTATCGAAAATCGCGGATCTGGTCCAGCGCGGATACAAGATAGTCATGACCCATGGGAACGGCCCGCAAGTGGGTGCCACACTTCTGAGGCACGAGGCCGCTAAGAATATCGTCCCGGCTTTTCCACTTGATGCATGCGGCGCTGAGACCCAAGGTTTCATTGGATATATGATCCAGCAGGCCCTCAGGAACGAGCTCAAATCCCGCGGAATCGACAAGTACGTTGTTACCATAATAACGCGGGTCATTGTCGACAAGCATGATTCCGCCTTTCAGAACCCAACAAAACCAATCGGCCCTTTCTATTCGAAAGAGGAAGCAGCCAAAGTGAAAGAGCAGAAGCCTGAGTTGGTTATCAAGGAGGATGCTGGCCGCGGCTATAGACGAGTAGTGCCCTCTCCTGACCCGAAGATAATTGCGGAGCGTTCCGCCATCAGAGCCCTAGTGGATGCTGATTTCGTCGTGGTCGCTTGTGGCGGCGGTGGAATTCCAATCATTGAAGAGAACGGCCACGCCGTCGGAGTTGAGGCAGTGATCGATAAAGACCTGGGCGGCCAACGGTTAGCAACGCTAATTGGTGCAAACATATTTGTCATCCTAACTGACGTGGACGGCGCCTACATAAACTACGGAACCTCGAAACAAGAATTGATCAAAGAAGCAACCTCAGGCATGCTGAGGAATCACCTTCGAGATGGACAGTTCAAAGAAGGGAGCATGGCGCCAAAGGTCGAGGCCGCAATCAGATTTGTTGAGAGCGGCGGGGAACGTGCAGTAATTGCGGCTCTAGGAAACTTAACCGAAGCCGTTGACGGAAAGACTGGGACACAAATCGTAATGCCAAGAGCTTAATTCAAATAAGCGCAGGCAAACAGCCCGAGAAGGTAACCAATATGGTGTCGTTTGTAGGCAAATGGAAGGGTAAGCATTTCTTAGATACAGATGATTTCTCGCAAGAACAAATTAAGGAAGTTCTAGATGCAGCCGACGTATTGAGGAAACTATTCCGTGCCCGAAAGGAGCATCACTATCTCCCTGGAAAGACCCTCTTCATGATGTTTTATAACCGCTCTCTTAGGACAAGGAATTCTTTCGAGGCGGGAATGTATCAACTCGGCGGTCACGCCCACTTTCTTAGTCCACAAGACGTTTACACCCCCGCGCTTCCCGAAGACATGGTTGCCTATCAAACTGAAGCAATTTCAGACGTTTCACGTGTCCTGAGTAGGTATGGGGACGCGATTGCAATCAGAATCTATGGCGATGCAGCGAAATGGAACATAGGCAGAGGCCACAAGGTGGTTCGGGAATTTGCAACGTACGCGACTATTCCAGTGTTGAACATGGAGGATGATATGTATCATCCATTCCAAGCTTTGGCCGATGCTCAGGCTATGAGAAATGCTATTCCTAAACTGAAGGGAAAGAAACTCGTTGTCTCTTATGCGTACTCTGGCGGACTAAAGCCACTGGCCGTCCCGCAAAGTGAGGTTCTAATCGGAACGCAGTTAGGAATGGATGTGGTCCTCGCGCACCCGCAAGGCTTCGAACTAGAAGACGTAGTCCTTGATGCCGCGAAGAAGAATGCGGATAGGTACGGCGGTGGGTTCCATGTAGTTAATGATATGAAGGAAGCCTTCAATGGCGCTGATGTAGTGTACCCGAAGGCTTGGTCGCCGAAGAACTATTTCCCTCCGCACCGCGACTCACTAGACAAGACCGGCGCGACCACTTACCAAGACCAGTTCAAGGACTGGATATGCACCCAGCAAATGATGGATCTGACGAAGAAGGGTAAGTACATGCATTGCGGTCCGGCAGACCGGGGACAAGAAGTTACTGACGAAGTAATTGATAACATGAGTTACTCACTATACTTCGAGCAAGCCGAGAACAGGTTGCACGCCCAAAAAGCTGTAATGGCTATGGTCATGGGGGATCGCGGCACAACACGCCGAAAGTAAGAAAGAGAATTAGTAATTACGCATGCCCGTAGGGATCCGAAGAACTGGTAGCGGCATGTCCAAGGCTAGACCCAGTTCAATTGTACTCGCAAACTGGGGAAGGCGTTTCATCGCCTGGTTCATCGATTACATCATCATTAATGTGATGCTTGCATACATCAGGTTGGAAGACCTAGAATTCCAACTTGTTCCAGCAATCCTTCTGCCACGCTTGCCGGGATTCGATATTTCCATCTGGTCGCCATTGTCCGTTATGGCCTTCTTTCTCTACTGGGCCCTTTCGGAATGGTACTTCGGAAGGTCGATTGGCCAGCTCTTACTGAATATTCGACTAGCAGACCTTCAAGGGAAAAGGCCAAGCCTGAAAGCTTCCGCGATACAGAGCGTGGGAAAGTCCCTTCTCTTGCCCGTTGATTGCTTGATTGGTTGGGTCTACTCGCCGTGCCGCGTGAATAGGCAGAGGTTCTTCAACGGGCTGTCTAATACTATTGTCATATTCATTGGGTCGCCAACGCGCACCGTGAAACAGGGCGAATATGCGAGAGAACCGTGAATTCGAAACACGGAACCTGAACAGCAAGATTGCGTTTGGTAGGTTAAGGGTCGGGCTTATAATTCATGAATCGAAAGGATACTCGGAAGCAAGATGGCAGAGTACGACATAATCATTATCGGTTCCGGCCCCGCGGGTTTGACAGCAGCAATCTATGCTGGCCGAGCACTCGTAAAGACTCTCGTTGTTGCCGGCCGCCTGTCAGGCGGACAACTCATGCTCACCAGCGGCGTGGAAAATTTCCCAGGCTTCCATGACGGAATACAAGGGCCCGAGCTAATGCAAGAGATGAAGAAACAGGCTGAACGTTTTAGCGTGCAATTGCTTGAGGATGATGCTGAATCGGTAGATTTCTCCCGTAGACCGTTCAAGGTGACCGTCGGCGGCAAGATTCACACATCGAAAGCCATCATAATAGCGACGGGGTCATCTGCCAAATGGCTGGGCTTGCTTTCTGAAGAGCGGTTACGTGGTCGCGGCATTTCAAGCTGTGCCACGTGTGACGGCTATTTCTTTAGGGGGAAGCGAGTCGTCGTTGTCGGCGGTGGAGACACAGCGGTCGAAGAAGCGCTCTTCCTAACAAAATACGCCACTGAAGTTATTGTTGTCCATAGACGCGGTGAGCTGCGTGCCAGCAAGATTATGCAAAAACGAGCCCTATCTAACGAGAAGATAAAATTCGTTTGGGAGTCGGTAATCGACGATGTTCTTGGGAAGCAAGGCGTCGAAGGTGTAAGGCTCAAGAACGTCAAGACGGGTGAGCAATCAATCGTGCCCTGTGATGGTGTCTTTGTAGCAATTGGATTTGAACCCAACACCAAAATCTTCGGAGGGCAGGTGCGATTGGATGAGAAGGGCTATATCCTTACTCGGGAGGGGACGAGGGCTTCGGTTGACGGCGTTTTCGTCGCAGGGGACGTTCATGATTTCAAGTACCGTCAAGCCGTAACAGCGGCTGGGGAGGGGTGTAAGGCTGCTCTGGATGCCTTCGCGTACCTAGAAGAGCAGAAAGAAGTTACCTTGACGGCGAAAGAGAAGTAAACGAAAACCTACGATGTTCCAGTTCGGAACATCTCTCGTGTCTCATAACCGGGGTGTCAAGTTGAAGGCAATAGTCCGTTGGTCGGATGGAGTCGCTTTACGCTATAACGAGACTAGGATTCTGTTCGACCCCATTGAAAGCGATCCGGTCGTGCCAGACCTTTTCATAACCCACGCACATTACGACCATTACAAGGGCTTCCAATTTCCAATTCAAACGAAGTACTCGACGAAGGAAACGCGGGAACTTTACGAAATTGATAGCGGCCGCAAGACCGGAAATTGGCAACAGGTTCGCCTAGGCCGCCGTTTGAAGCTCGGCGAAGTTGAGGTCGAAGCGCACGATGCGGGTCATATATTGGGCGCTGTTCAGTATGAAATTATTACGCCTGAAGGTAGCATCGTCTACACTAGCCATATCAATTTCGTTGATACCCTTCTCACACACGCCGCAGAAGTGGCTCCGTGCGAGCTGCTTATTATCGAAACAACACTCGCCTCGCCCTCACGTGTTCTTGCACCACGTGAGTCTGTCGTAGCTCAAATTGTGAAGTGGGCTTTACAATGCGTTAAGGAGAGACGGATTCCTGCATTCATGACTGATAGGATTGGCAACGCTCAGGAGCTCGTGAGAATCTTCAACAACTGGACCGAGCTGCCAGTTGTAGTTCACCCCAAGATAGCTCGCGTCAACAAAGTCTATGAAAACGGTGGCGTTGCGTTGCATTACACTGACTCCTCAACCCCTCAATCCCAAAGTTTGGTTGAGAACGCTGAGTGCATAGTGGTCGTCCCTAGAGGGTTTGACGCAACCCGTTTTGGGGATTTCAGAATCGCAAACGTTTCATGCTGGTCAAGTAAGGATGAAGACGAGGTTGGTAAAAGCTTCCAGTTGAGTGATCAAGCAGACCTCAATCAGTTATTACGATTCGTACAGGAAGCAAGGCCGAAGAACGTTCTAACCTTTCGAGGAGCGAGCAAGGTTTTTGCACAAATGGTAAACAGAAAACTCGGAATAACTGCGAACGAATTGGCGGGAAACATAACGCGTCCCAAGCTTCCTCAGCCAAAGCTAGATGAGGGCCGAATCGTGAAGTGCCAGGATATTCTCCTGAATTCTATGGATATTTTGGATTTCACATATGAGAAAGAAGACCTGCTCAACTTGGGAATGAGGCAAGGTTTCAAAGGTTCAGAAATTGAGGAAGCATTGGAACGCTTCATCAAGAGCGGGGGTCTAGAATATTCACAGTTGGTTGATGGATACAGACTCTCGTTCAGCCGGAATTCGAAACAAACCGAACGTAATTAGAGTCCGAGTCCCCTCAGTAGAAACTTATGTTGGCACATTGGACAGTAGGTAGTTTCACGAGGGATCGTCTGGCCGCAATAAGCGCACCTAATGTATAGTGATCCTAATTGCATATTTGACCAGCATGGAAACCCTGGCATTTTTCATTTGGAGGTTTCTTTGCTATACTTGCCAACCTGCGCTTTGTTCATCGTGTAGTTAATACAAGGTCCAGGCAAAGTTACGCGCCCTTCAGAAAGCCTGAAATTCACTTCATGCAACATCTGCGTGTCTTCGTTGGGCCAAGTTCTGAGAGAGTCGGAATACGTCAAACGGACTCCAAAGTCTCGAGCGATGTTTGAGCGTGCTAAGAGGGTTGAGCCCGCTGGTGTTTCATACAAGAATAGATACTTCGAGCCCTACCCATTTTTCGTCAGAGAGGCTCGTGGTGCGAAACTGATTGACCTAGATGGAAACGCATTCATGGACTACTGGTGTACGCACTTTGCAATGATTCTTGGGCACGCACATCCCACTGTCATGCAAGCCATTAGGACACAAACAGAAAACGGGTGGCATTTTGGCCTCGCCCACGAGTTGGAAGTAACCCTCTCAGAAACTATAACGAAAAACGTTCCGAGCGCTGAACTAGTTCGATACACGAGCTCCGGTAGCGAAGCAAACTTCTTCGCGATCCGGTTAGCGAGAACATTCACCCGAAGAGAGAAGATTGCTAAATTCGAAGGCTGTTGGCATGGGGCGTATGATGTCGGGCACACCCTTCGAATTGTACACCTACAATACTGTCAGAAAACGATATCCTGCGGTTGCGGGATGGGAAATCTATGAACAGTATACAATCCCTGATGGCTCAAGGGTAGATTTCAGCGTAATAGGAGAGGGGACCTAGAGACGCTGGTCGTTGAAGCAAAAGACAAGGAAACCCTACTCCCGACCGACATAGACCAAGTTCTTCACTACTCAAAGGTTTGCGGAACAAACAATGGAATCATCTACGTAGCAAACGATACAGATTTCTCTTCTGTTCAAGACTACGCTAGTGAACTCGGAGTCCAGATAATTAGAACTCAATGGCGTGCTTGAATGACAGGGTCCAGAACCAGTAGATTCTAGAGGGAAGGAGAATCGTAAGCTGAGATGAGGAGGAATTAATTGTCAGTCAGAATCGAGGCGGCCAAGGAAGCTACAAAGACCGAAGCAGCGATTAGCTATGAGTTATAGAGAACATGCGTCAACGCTGTTCAGGCAGACGATGTCAGTGGACGATTCCTTGCAGGATTCTTTAGAGAAACTGGCCTTGAGGAAGAGTTCGGACAGCCGCATCCGAACGGTAAGTCAATCCTGAAAACCACAAAGAGGCACGGCTACAGAGAGCACAATTATCAGGAAATCAAACCAATGGTTCCTCTGATCAGAACGCGCCTCAAGGCGAGTTACGGACGCTTTCGAACCGCCACTTCCCAGAGCGCTTGCATGTTTCCAAACAGTACCAATGCCACAATTTGGGCAAACTCGTATTGGCGTCACCTTTCCACACTTCTGGCATTCAAATTCTTCGCTCGCCATTTTTCCTTCACCGACAGTTTGCATATGAGTGATCCCAGAATCACAAGGAGGCATCCCGCCCACAGATACAATCCCGTTCCGACTCCAAGGTACGCAGAACCGATAACGATAGATAAGAGGGGAGTAAGATACGACAGCGACGCCACGAGAATCATGTCGCCTCTTCTCATCGCCGTATCCCAGAACACATAGGCAAGGATCGTAGGGAACACTGCCATATACGCAAGCTCAATGATTGATTGACTAGTCCATTGCGTTGTCTCAGGGAAGAGAAGCCTCAATCCAGCGAGCATTAGGCCACTTGCGAGAAGGAACAGTGGGACCGCTCCGCTCTCCGCTTCCCTTGTCCACCGTCGCAGCAGGTTTGAGTAAAGCGCCCAACAAATTGCGGCCACGAACGCCAGGAGGTATGGAAACGAGTTCGCTTCAAGATTCGCAACAAATACTTGCCACGACTCTCCGGCCTCTGCTGCGGCAAAAAGTACGCCACCAAATGCCAGAAGACATCCAGGAATCAGTGTGGCCCGTGCTCTCCCGCGAAGAATTGGAACTGCCATCACCAGAGTCAGGCTCGGCCACAAGTAGTTCACGAGTCCCACTTCGAGAACTTGCAGACGACTAGCCGCGGCCCCGATCGCCACATAGAGACACGCCATATATGTGATGAACAAACCGCCACATCCATAGAGGTAAGCTCTGGAGATGCGATTGATCCCCCGAAACTTGTGAGAGAGGGTGAAGTATGTGCAGGAGACGCCGCCTGCTATCAAGAAGATGCAGGAGGCAGCGGTAAGCGTTCCAAGCTTCTCGGCAAGACTCCGCGAGAATGCTATTGTGGAACCCCAAAACAGAATTGCGAGGACGCCCTGAACGGTGCAACGATTTCGCTCGTTCACAGAGAATGCCTCATGATCTACCGAGAAATTTTTCTTCTACCTCTACGCTCCCTAGCCTTATTGTCCCTCTTGGCTAGTGATCTGTCTAAGGTCATTCTTAACTGAATACGAGTAGGTCTGAAAGAAATACCATCGAAGCCTTCTTTCCTTCTAGAGAAATATCGCATAAGAGTTATCAGTTGCGGTTCAAACTTGAGGCGCCTTAGGTCTGTTAGCACATGCATTTTGTCAGTCGAGAGTCATCGCCTGGTTTGCCAAAATCATATATCCACATGACAATTCGAGGAGACGGTACTACTGGATTCAGTTGCCGGGTTAATTCGATGCGGCGCAAACTTCTCGAAGATCGATTGGGCATCAAATTGGGCTGATCTTATGAATAGCTTGGAATTCGATAATGTGACATTTTCCTACGCGGGAGCAAAGGAACCTGCGCTGAAGGATATCAACCTCAAGATCCCCAAAGGGCAAAGTGTACTAATCGCCGGCCCAAACGCCGCCGGCAAGACGACGCTCTGCAGATGCATGAATGGCCTTGTCCCACATTTCTTCATCGGTGACCTCAACGGAAAAGTGACAATAAACGGCATCAACAGCAAGCAGTCGGGAATAGGGCAGCTTTCGCAAGTGGCTGGACTAGTGTTTGATGATCCGACTAGTCAGTTGGTGTGCTCAACTGTTAAAGATGAAGCAGCGTTTGGAGCTGAGAATCTAGGTGTTTCAAGAGAAGAGATCGATAGGAGAGTCACAGACGCTCTTGAGGCTGTCAGACTGATAGGATATGAGACTAGAATTCCCCAAACCCTGTCGGGAGGCGAACAGCAAGCCATAGCAATAGCGTCCATCATGGTCATGGATCCAGAAATTTTCGTCCTCGACGAGCCTACCTCAAATCTTGATCCGATTGGATCTATGCAAGTGCTGTCAATCATAAGCGACTTGGCAAGAAAGCAAGAGAAGACGCTGATCGTAGTCTCTCACAGCATCGAGCACTTCGTCGACCTAGCTGATAGAATAATAGTGATGAACGAAGGGCGAGTAGTATTAGATGACGCTCCTAAGGAAGTCCTTCAGAAGACTGAGCAGCTTCTCGATATGGGTTTGTCCCCTCCTGAGGTAACGACGCTTTTTTCACGGCTTCGTGCAGAAGGCGTTAGTCTAGGCGGGGGTAAGATCCCCATCAGGTTAGAAGAAGCGTATGGCGCGCTAAAGAATGTGTCAGCCAGAAAGGCTCCGGAACCAAAATCATCAGCTGCTGAGAAACGGGGGGATGTCGTAATCGAGGTTAAAGGAGTCGAGTTCAGGTATCCTAGCTCGGATGTATTGGCCCTCAATGGCATAAACATCGAGATCAGAAAGAATGAATTTGTCGCAATCATCGGTCAAAACGGCTCTGGGAAGTCAACTCTCGTGAAACACTTCAACGGGTTGTTAAGGCCTAGCGGTGGGACCGTGTCTGTTTATGGACTGGGGACTGCCAAAACGCCTGTGTGGGAGCTCAGTAAGAGGGTGGGTTATGTCTTCCAAAACCCCGATCTGCAGCTCTTCAATACGACCGTGAGAAATGAGATCGATTTCTCTCTGAAAGCAATCGGCATGCCGCTTGAGAAGAGGGGCGACGTGGTGGAATCTGTCTCCAAGCGACTGAACATACAACAGTATTTGGATACGAGTCCGGGCACCCTGGACAAGGGGGGAAGACAGCGAGTTGCTATTGCAGCGATATTGGCAATGAACCCCGACATTTTTGTGATCGATGAACCCACAACAGGGCAGGATCCAGCGCACAGCAGACAAGTAATGAACATAGCACGTGAGCTTCACTCTGAAGGAAAGACCATTGTCTTCATCACGCACAACATGGAGATTGTGGCCGAGTATGCACCACGAGGAATCATAATGTTTCATGGACGCGTGCTGTACGACGGGCCTGTGAGGCAACTATTTCAGCAAACCGAAGTTCTCAAGGAATCGTTCTTAGAAGCACCCCAGATGGTGCGCCTCGCACATATGCTGAGGAATCAGGGATTCCCGTCAACGCTACTAACAGTGGAAGAAATGGGTGAATTCATAAAGCAAAACGTTGGTTGACAGTTATGGGGCTAAGAATAGAAGTTATACCGGGTGAATCGTTCCTTCACAAGTTGGATGCTCGGCCTAAATTCCTGCTTTTCCTGCTCATCACGGTCATTGTGATTTATTTCACGGACCCTATCTACGTCGGCGCAATAATGCTAGCCGTACTCCTATTGACTCGCGCGTGCAATATTTCGATACGCAAAACTGGAGTAATAGTCAAAGCAAGCAGTCCACTTTTGATTATGTACGGTCTCATCAACGTCGTGCTGGGGCCAGCTAATACTTTAGCCGCTAAGACTCCCTCGAACATACTGTTCTATCTTATGCCCGTCATGAACTGGTTCCCTGTCACGCCTCAGGGTATTGTGCAATCAGTCGCTATATGCATCAGATACGCAATCGTCGTCTACTTGTTACAGCTAGTTCTCTTCACAACCCCAGTCGTCGACATTGTACTGGCCCTCGTAAAGTGGAAGTTCCCATCGTCGCTAGCTCTGGGAACCAGCATTGGGTTCAACTTTGTTCCAGTGTTCATGAACACAGCTGCATCAATAATGGATGCGCAAGCATGCAGAGGGTGGAAGGGACTGAAATCGGGTAATCTCGCCGACAGAGTAAGAGCACTTCCCGTACTGCTAGTGCCATTGTTCCTTCACGGAATCGAAAGTGCACAGAAAATCGCCGTTGCAATCGAGGCTAAGGGATTCGGATACAACTTGGCAAAGAGAACTTACAGCCGGGAAATACGGCTCAGAACCATTGACTACGTCACACTCGCTGTTGAGTGCATCATCTTTGTAGTGTCAACGATACTGTACTACACAGGATACGGCACATACATGTTCACCTACTCGCTCTTGTCAGGGCTAAGACTGTGATGCGAGCTGTAGAAAATTCGGCCGAACTAAATATCTGAAGAAAAGTAAGTTCGAAAGTGTTAAGTACCCTAGAAAGTAATCGAGCCCTTCTGATTATTATGCCCATATTCAAAACGAAAGAAGAACGAGGTTCGATTTGGGCGTTCGGCTCACTTCAAATCGGCTATGCGGCAGCCTTCGGTGGTCTTGCGTTTGCACTTAGGGCTCTAGGTATCGGTATTCCTATAGCGCCGGGAATGTTGATGGATGCCAGAGATGTTGTGGCAATAGTCGGTCCAGCTTTTTCTGGACTGGCCGGTGCCATTATCATCGGAATCCTTGCAGCTCTCCCATCAGCCGTCTTCAGCGTGCAATGTTACGTACCGCTTACCATGATGCACTCACTTGTGTTTCGATACTTGAAGTGGCCATGGTACCACGTTATCAATAGCATTCTCCTATTGACTGTCTACCCCACTTGGTGGGCAGTATGGTACCAGATATTCGGATTCATTCCCAACTTCTGGGTAGCTTTCGCGTCTAACCTGATAGCAGACGCAGTCTACATTCCGTCCAACATAATCTTGATTGAGATCCTCAGAAGATACAGTCCAGCGGCGAAGCGCATCATAGGCTAGGAGGAGGCAAGAAGAATGGACAAGAAATATGGACCACTTGCCGTATTGGCCATGATACTAGTGATCGCGATCGCTTGGAGCGTATACTTCCAAGCGGCTCCTCCACGAATTCTTCCGAAGTATTTCGGGATCGCACAAGGCTCCCTTGAATCTCTGATAGTACTCATCATATTGGTAGTCGTCGTCATAGCGATAGGCTACGCAGTCAGTCGAAAACGAAATAAGACGAAATAAGACTCTGATCCACCCGATACATAGGAGATTCCTGTTGCCGCGAGACTAGGCAGACAGCTGCCCAGTCTTCTGGTTCGCTTTGTCGCCTGGACTCCTAAGTGCAACTTTCGGCGAACTAAAGGTGATTATAGCTTCCTCACGTAGTTCTTTCCATCTTTCATTATGAGAAGAAGTTTAGATTGGTCCTGCAAAATCGTGATATCTTCCAGAGGGTTCCCATCAACAACCAGTAGGTCTGCTAGTTTTCCAGGTTCCAAAGTTCCAACCTTAGCATTTACTCGGCAGGCTTCAGACGAAATCTTAGTTGCAGCAACTATCGCCTGCATAGGCGTATATCCATACCGCACCATGAGCTCCAGCTCGCGAGCGTTCTTTCCGTGCATCCAATCTTCAATGTTGTCGGTACCAGCAGCCATCTTGACTCCTGCGGCCGCAGCCTTGCGGAAACTTTCAAAATGATTCCGCGCCACTACTTCAACCTTTGAGCGAGCGAACTGGCTTAGGCCAAATTTGTCCGCTTGATTGGCGAGCGCGTCGATTGCCGTCAAAGTGGGAACCAGATAGGTCCCTCTTTCAATGAGCATGCGAATTGCTTCATCATCTAGCATACTTCCGTGTTCTACAGACCACACTCCGGCGAGAATAGCGTTCTTTATCCCCCGATTTCCTTCGGCATGCGCCATAACTGCTTTGCCGCGAGCTGAGGCCTCGTACACTATGGTCTTCAACTCTTCCATGGTCCATTCGGTGTACTCTGGCAGATCAGAGGGAGATGTAATTCCCCCGGTCGTACAGACTTTGATAAAGTCGAATCCTTTGCGCAGGATTCGTCTGGCGGCCAATTGAACCGCAGGCACTCCGTCAGCGAACTCTGGACTGACAGTAAATCCCTCAGAGAACGGCAGTTCAATGTCGCGAGGATAGTAACCATCCAGGTGCCCGCCAGTTTGCGCAATCGCACCTGCCATGACTAGTCGGGGGCCTTCGGTAATGCCCATCTCAACCGCCTGTCGAAAGCCAACATCGTTGGGCCCACAAGCGTCACGGAGAGTCGTTATGCCCGCATGAAGTGTGCGTTTCAGTATCTCTGCGCACTTCAATACCTCTAAGGAGTTAGGAACAAACAATCTCTTCTCGAGGCTTTGGCTGATCATCAACATATGGCAATGTGCGTCAAATATGCCAGGCAGAACAGTTTTCCCAGTAGCCTCAATGACCTCAGAGCCAGAGGGAACAGCAACTTTCGAGGCATCGCCGACACTCGCGATTTTTCCATCATTCCCAACAAGTATGACGCCGTTCTTAATTGGTTGGCCGCCTTTGCCATCAATCAGAAGCCCAGCTTTAATGGTTATCACTGTGACCGACCTCAGTCTACTCTTCTCGAATCTTCTATTAACAGTTCTGTACTATTGCCAACTTCTAGATGAACACCGCACGACGGGACATTATCTTGGCGGGCATTGGTCAATTCCCGCAGTCCACTCTAGTCTTTGTTACCGCGGGTTATGCGAGGACCGGCAGGGGCGCTCATCCTCCTCAAGAGACATGCAATGTGCCAATAACTAACTAACTATAACTTCCACTGTGGCTTTATCATGACAGGTAGCGCGACTTAGTGATGAAGATAATCGGTCCTCGCAAAGCCCTAACATGAGTTTGGTCGCGCTTACGAACACTCCTAGTCCAGTTTGCTTAGTTCAAGTAAGAAATCGCAAAATCTCTCTACCAAACCGTCAACTATCTTGGTTCCCTTTTCTTTATTCCCCCTCGTGGCGTAACCTATCGTGCCGCTATTAGTTATCTCTTTGAAACTTGGTAAACCGAAACCGCTTACCTTGGGCGGGGCAGCATAGTGATCGTATTTGATGAACGAGGATTCCGTCTTAGGTACTTCATCCGTCGCGGCAGCCATCACAACTCGCTGATCTAGGCCCAACGCCAGGGACGTCTCGTGTTCATCAGCGTGAAAAACAGGGCGTCCACACGTCTTGTCTATAATGTCGGATCCTATTTCCCAGTAGCCTGTTTGATAGAGGCGTGCCTTTGTCTCAAGCGTGAGTTCGCTTATGACTATTTGTAATGCAGGGGTATTGCCACCATGGCCATTGATAATGACTATCTTTCTGAATCCGTGACTAATTAGACTCCGACAGACATCCTTCATTAACTCAATGAATGTTTCGGTTCTCAGACTTATCGTCCCTGGAAAACCCATGTGATGCGGAGAAATCCCGTAAGGAATCGTTGGACACACAACCACCTGAACTTTATCTCTCAGTCTTAGCGCGACAAGCTTTGAAATCTCAGTGGCCGTGTAGTGGTCGTTATCCACGGGTAGATGCCTGCCATGCTGTTCCGTCGAACCCACGGGAACGATCGCGATATTCGTCTTCTGTAGGGCATCACTTACTTCAGGCCAAGTTAGCTTGGACAAACGATACTCTTTTGACATAACGAAGGAATGCCGTAAGCTTGGTAGTATAACACGGCACCCGTTTGCGAGACTGAGAAGCAGTCACAGCGTTATTATCAGCGCGCAGTACGTGCTCGCATATTTTCACAGCAGCAGTGACATGGGTCTTGTGCAGACCAAACTGCCAACCCAATTTCAGGTTCTCTAATGGGAAACGATTTCAGTGATTCGCGGCTCTCTTGGGGTCTTCCTACCCAAATCCTGTTAGAGACACAAACACAGATTCGTTTGCCTTGCTCCATCCGTGGCTAGGAACTCTCGAACGTATTTGTAGGGTCCGAGTCTGTGGAGAACGTGCCACATCGGAACGTTCACGATGATAGGCTTGTGTATGGGACCTCTTTTCCATCATGGCCTACAGCAAATGAAAATAGCACGGCCGTTCATTCATGAATTGGTTTTTATGAAATGATTCGAATTGATGCCAAACAAATCTTGGATTTGCTCAAGCAGTTAGTCAGAACACCAAGCGTCAACCCCGCCATAGATCACAGTCAGGATGAGGGAGCGATTGCGGACTTGATCGCCAAATGGTTCAGAAAGACTGGTCGCTTCAGCGTCTATGAGCAGAAGGTTGCCAAAGGGAGATTCAATGTTGTGGCCATTCTCAGAGGGACGGGTCGTGGAAGAAGCCTGATGTTGAATGGTCATATGGACACCGTTGGCACAGTCGGGATGACCGTGAAGCCCTTCACTCCCTCCATCGTGAACGGTAAATTGTTCGGCCGAGGTTCATGCGACATGAAAGGATCCATAGCCGCGATGATTGGTGCCATGGCGGCGCTGGCCGCTTCCAATAGGAAATTGGCGGGAGACGTACTGTTCACAGGAGTTGTTGACGAGGAGTATATGAGCATAGGAACTTCTGAACTCATTAAACGGTTCCGAGCTGACGCCGCAGTCGTGGGTGAGCCCACAAACATGAACATCGGCGTCGCCCACAAAGGATACGCGTGGCTGGAGGTTGAAACTATTGGCAAACCCGCTCACGGATCGATGCCGGAGAAGGGTATCGATGCAATTGAAAAGATGGCGCTACTCATCAGTCTCCTTGGTTCGATTCGCAGGAAGTACAATCTCAATAGGCATCCCCTCCTCGGAGTAGCTAGCATTCACACATCGACGATCACTGGTGGCTCGGATTGGAGCACCGTCCCCGCAAGATGCGTGTTGGATCTTGAACGAAGACTGCTTCCCGGTGAAGACCCTCAAGATCCTGTCGAGGAGCTGCGAAAGGCCATCAAGGAATGTTCACGGCGAGACAAAAGCCTCAAGGCTACCGTCCGGCTGATTCATCACGCGGACCCGATGCAAATCAATGATGCTCCTCACATTTCGATCCTGAAGAAGAATCTGAGTGGACTAGGTCGGATAGTCGGTGTCCCGTATTGGACTGATGGTTCCATTCTTTGGAACCGGGCTGAAATCCCAACCTGCCTTTTTGGTCCAGGAGATATCGCCGTAGCTCATGGGCCTGCCGAACATGTCAAAATAGAAGATGTCCTCAGGGCTGCGCGCGTCTATGCTGAGACAGCAGCTGCTTACTGCATCGCGTAAATCATTATGGCTAGACGACGTTTTCTTCAGTCTTTAGTAAGTCGGTGTCTGTCTAGCCCTCAACTTTCCAGAACTGCTTTAAGCCTTGATCGGCAAATTCTATTATGAATCCCCGCAAAACATTCTCGCCGTATTCGGAACCAGGGTTAATGACTGGAGTCTTGCCAATTTTATCGGTTCCGGCAGATTCATGAATGTGACCGTGCAGCCCTATCATGGGCTGATACTTCTTTATCGCCTCCCTAACGGCCTTGCTGCCCACGTGTTCCGTTTGAACGCCGCCGGGACCCATAATTGGGGAGAGATCTTTCTTGAGTTTAGGCGCCATGTCAAGATTCGTGCCATATGGCGGCGGATGAATGTTGAATATGGACTTCGATGGATTCGAGAGCTTGGCGACTAATTCATCAATCTTCTTGCCTAATTGCTTCTCTTCGAGTTCTCTTGGCGAATTCCAGGGGGTTGGATTTGAATCCGCCAAGCTGATGGTTTCAAAACCGGCGAGTTCAACGACCTTATCAAGTGAGTATACGATGCCGCGATCTTCGTAGGATCGGATTACGTCGTCTATGGCAAGTGGGTCGTCGTTACCCGGCATCACTAGGACCCGTGTCTTCTTTACGTCGATCTTGTCGAGCAGGAGATCCAGCCACTCCCTCAATCGTGCCTTGATTAGTTCCGTAATGGTTTCCTCAACCTTTCTCTGATTGACTTTGAACTCCTCAATCTCCGCAGGAGTGCATTCAATCACGTACGGGCCCCCCTTCTCGAGTGAATCTTTGACCTCTTGAACTTCAGCGTCAGTAGTCAGTGTCCGCGTTACGCCGTAGGTTAGAAGTCGAGTACCGTCATTCTGCTTTGTGAGCGGAATAAGGATCTTTCCTGTCAAATCCCCGCAAAACATCAGTATATCGACATTGTACATTCCCGGGGTTCTCAACCATTTCTTCCAGGTGCCTGTCGCGCCATGGACATCTACAGAGAAGAAGGCCTTGGTCATCTCAATCGATCAACTACTTCCTAAGCGAACCTGCCGGAAAGAGTAATACATTGTCTACGTACGGTAATTAGACTAAATTGAATGTCGAACACATCGGAAACAAAAAAGGGGCCAGGAAGACCCATTGCCGCGCTTACTCCGGCGGGATTTCCTGGTAGATTTTCGAAACGTCAATACCACGTGCTGCGTTCTTTGCCTGCATCCCTAAGTAAACTACGAGTCCTATGACAACCCAGATTGCCAGAAAAGCCATCGACGAGAAGTCCAGTTCAAGCACCGGGAAGAGGAGTAACCAAGTGCCAATGCCTACGGTGAGTAATCCTAGGATTGAAATTACTGGTATTCCGGCCACTTTCTTTTGAAGTGGGGAAAGTTTGAACATGTCCGGGCGTTTGAATGGGAGAATCATCGCCGCCATTCCGAATATGAAGAAGATACAATACCATGTGAAGTCGAGTGTTGCCAGCAATACTGGGATGTTTCCGACGTAGACGAAGATGGACACTAGTCCAATAATGAAAGCCACCAGTAAGCCCCAGTAAGGAACGCCTCGGCTCTCGCTGACATTCGAGAATCTCTGCGGCAGTGCTCTATCGAAGCTTTGAGCAAATAGTATCCTTGATGTTGCGACTAGAACGGGTGGAACAGTGTTGTAGAACCAGATGGATACCATGGTCATCAGTATCACAGCTACCCAAACGTTCGGAACTAGTGAACCGGCAAATAGCGGCACTGAGGGTCTTGTAGCAGGCAGTATGCCATTGAGTACGGCCGGGTACTTGTCCCACAAGTATGTGTAGGCACTAATCAGGCCTGAGTTTGTGTAGGGGTACCAGATAGATCCTGCTACGATTACGTACAGGAACCAGGTTCCGATGAACCCTCCTATGAGACCGTTGAAAAGGCTCTTCTTAGGTGTCTTGACCTCACCAGCTGCAAATGAAACGCTCTCCCATCCTGTGAATGCCCAGTAGACGACTAGCAGCATACCCAATGTGCTCCCCATAGAGAATGTCGGGTTCGTCCAGCCATTGGCTGATGCAGCGCTGATAATCTTCTCCGCGACGCCAGCTCCCCACGTGTTATCGAATGCGGCAAAAGCTCCACCGGGACCGACAGTAAAGGGGATTATTATGAAAGCTGCCGTGGCGATTATTGGAATGATTGTTATCACTCGCATTAGCCACTTTACTGCCCCGAGACTGTACATAGTGACTAAGAAGAAGACGACAAGTGCTAGTAGCGAGACCGCGAATCTCCCTATAGTACCGGTCATCCACACCCCTACACTAAGCATTGATGGAACGTTCGCAGCATGTCCACCCAGCACGAACACCGACGCCAGCACGCCGGTCGCAACCCATGCCATCACACCCGTTGTCAAGCCGTTTCCGAGCATATAGATCCATGAGAAAACGAAGGATACTGTTGGATCAATCAGCCTGCTCATGACAACATACATGCCCCCCGAGCGAGGCATTATTTGGAGCATGTACGCGAGGGTTATGGCAATAGGAAGCATTGTCACGCCGCCCAGCAAGAAAGATAACCAAGGCATGGCGCCCCGATACGTCGTAGCCGTTGTGACCTGATAGTAGAGCATTCCCGAAGCGGCTGGACACGCAATTGCCCAGATAATCACGTCCCACGTACTCAGTTCTCTTACGAGTCCTGTAGCTTGTCTTACGAAGAACGCACCCTTTTGTTGTTCAGTCAAAGAAATTTTCCTCGCAGGTGGTGAGGAAGAAATCGATTTAACACTTTCCTAAATAGAAAAATCTGGTATAGACTGAAGTGTTTGTATTAACTAAAAACCGGTTTGCATTAGGCAAAACAGATTCGTATAGGTGTAAACAAGGTCATCTTGCCCAGAGAGTCAGGAGAGTAATCGCGATCGGTGTTCCACAACCTTGACTTTCGCGGCGCCTTTCACTAGCCTTCTTGAAGAAGCGGTCGTCAGCTAATCAGAACCCATTGCTTTGAGCTGAGGTAGCTGCGAGCTCGGTATGCTTTCAGAAAGCTATGGGCGTATCGATAGCTTCTTCCCACCAAGGCTTCGAATACTTCTTGTCCACGACGGGAATCGCCTCGAGGAGAGTGGCTAGCTTTTGGTCTATGGCCTGTACCACTTTGTCTGGGACTCCGCGCTTTCGGAGGATATCAGTCCTGTTCTTGAGGTTGTCCAGGTTTAATCTGACAGTCAGCCTCATCTTATCATCACGCCGGAGTTGGTCAGCCAACAGGCTTAGGTCAATATTCTCAGGTCCTGTGCCGAAGTCATGATCGTAAATTAGGGCACTCACATCCGTCAAATCTTTCAGCTCCATCCCAACAATGATGAAGCCTCTTCGATAGCTTGGATAAGCAAGAATCCGAAAGTTTTGTCCATGTTCTTCCAGTTGCGCAACAACATCGTCCTGGGCTTCGAGAATGTACTGACACTTGGAGAGCAGGAGGTTGTTTAGTGAGATAGTATGGTGTTCATTCGTTACCGTTAGATCCTTTCGGCAATCGATCTTATGACGCATTTCAATGCGATCAACAAAAAAGTCTAGGACCCCGATCATCGGTCTATTATCGGTTATGTCGTCAACCACATGATATCGAAAACGTTTGTTGACGCGAAGTCCATTGAAAGTCTTGTCTAATCGCGTGGCAAAATGAATAAACTGCGCCCCGAAAGCCTGATCAAGCTTGAGTAAGAGCCTGGTTGCGTATTTCACCTGACTCTTAGCGACTATGAAATCTAGATCATGAAGTTCTCGAAAGAACGGAGCTCCTTGACCATTGGTGCTTCGGCATCGAACCTTGATTGCGCCTCCCCCGAATAGGGCGAGATTTACGGGTTCATCAGTCAGGGGCTGGCGATAGACTGACGGAAAAAGTTCATGTAGCCGCGGAGCATTTCTCGCGGCCCAGAGAGCCACCACGGCCCTTTGCATTGGCACGTAATTCATGTCTACCCAATCGGGTATGTTAAGATCCTTCTTCATTGCTTGTAGGTCGGCTTTATTGCTCAGGGGCCAATCCACTTCAAGCGCGGTGCCGTCGTCTTCCGTGAAAAGTGAGATTCTCGTAGGTGTGGCGGTCAATAGAGTTCCCTTTGGTAGGAATTTCTCTGAATTACTTAGACGTTACGTGATGAGTCCAATATTGAGAAGCACTCACGACGCTGCAGCTCGATCAACATACTCCCCGATGAGCCTGACGTGTAATTCGTTATTCTGGCTCATTCGGTGAACTTCTGAAATCCCGTTTTCCGCGAATCAACTCGTATGTTGAGGTGGCAAGAATGTCTATCGTATCGAAAAGTGGGATGTGGATATCGCCTTGTCGTACGAGCAGTGGGATCTCCGTGCAGCCTGCAATAACGCCTTCAATGCCTGCTTTCTTTCTCACATTATTGATGATGCTAATTATCGAGGCTCTGTCGAATTGAGTTCGACGGCCCGATTCAACGTTGATAATTATTCGTTCAATTAGCCGTTTCTGGGCCGCGTCGGGCTTAACCAAGCTGATTTCGCGGTCAGTCAAGGAGTTATCGTATATCTGGCGGTTGACTGTAAACCTGGTGCCGAGCAACAGTACCTTTCTCAAACCTTTGGCTCTGATTTCCTGTGTGGTCTCTTCGACTATGCTGAGCACCGGGATCTTGACTGCACTCCTCATAATTGGGAGAAAGTAATGAACCGAGTTGCAAGGGATTGCGATAAAATCGGCTCCTGCTTTTTCGAGAAGTTTAACATTGGATCGCAATACTTGTTCGACTTTTGATTTGTTGAATCCTCTCCACATTCGGCCGTCAGGAACGGGGCAACTGTTTATGATGATGGGCGGAAAATCTGAATTATACTTCGCCCCGAGTTCCCGCTGGCACCGACTGATGATTCCCACGTATAGGCTTGCTGTAGCTTCTGGTCCCATGCCTCCAAGGATTCCCAGTTTTCGAACATATTTTCTCATCCTTTCTATACTTCCAGTTCAGTCTGTGTCTATGAACCGATGATTTGCTAAGCAGCAAAATGAAGCGGCCCACACATTGCACATTCGATAACCAGCCGGCGTGCTAATTAGCGAATTTTCTTCACCCTTGCGCTGACTCACATTGACGGTTTCATATGAAGATCGAATGCTTCGTCTAGTAAACGATTATGTGTTCCAACTAAGGGAGGGTCATTTTGAATAAACTACGCTATGAGAAAATTGTATGTACACTGCCGCTGGATTTGCTTTGAACGGTTCGTGGGTGAACGCGTCCACTTGAAAAATCTGCAAGCCCATGACTGAGAACAGGGGGAAGATCTTAAAGATGCTTTCCGAATTGCTCAACCTCGAATGATGAAGTGATGAAAACGATTAAGGTTGTTCAATATGGTGTAGGCCCGATCGGGCTCGGGATTGTTGACGTTCTCCTAGCCCGACCTTGGATTCAGCTGGTTGGGGCAATTGACACCGACAAGAATAAGGTTGGAAAAGACGTTGGTCAGCTACTCAGTAATCCGCGAAAGACTGGGGTTACTGTGAGCGATAAGGCCGAAGATGTTCTCAAGAAGATTAAGCCAGACATAGTGACACACGCGACCTCTTCCTACATGAAAACGATCCAACCACAAATCGCTCAAATCATAGAAACTGGAACAAGTGTCGTCTCTACCGCAGAAGAACTCTCCTATCCATTTGTGAAATCCCCCGAGATAGCAACACAGTTGGACGAACAGGCGAGGGACAAGAACGCGGTGATCCTCGGGACGGGCATTAACCCAGGGTTCTTACTGGACACGTTGGCTGTTGCGTTGAGTGGCGTCTGCCAGAAGGTTAATTCTATTCGAGCCGAACGCGTTGTGGATGCTTCGCAGCGTAGATTACCACTTCAAAAGAAGATTGGGGCTGGGCTGACGCTTAGCGAATTTGAGAAGAAAGTGGCGGAAGGCACAATAAAGCACGTTGGCCTGCCCGAGTCGGTAGGCCTCATCGCTCTGGCTATGGGATGGAAAGTTGGCGAAATACAAGAGAGGATCACCCCAGTCATGGCCGAGAAGGAAGTTAAGAGTGACTACATCAAGGTCCCACCCGGTTCCGTAGCCGGAGTCAGGCAAGTCGCTAAAGGAATCCTTGCAGACCAAGAGCTCGTAGTGCTCGACCTACGAATGTACCTAGCGGCTGAGAACCCGCATGACTCGGTCTTAATTGACGGCATCCCCCCGGTCGACATGGTAATTCGGGGCGGCGTCCAAGGAGACCGGGCGACACCAGCCATAATTGTCAATTCGATTCCAAAAATGGTTGCCCTGAAACCTGGGCTGAGGACGATGCTTGACTTGCCGCCAATTCCGCCCGTTCAGAATCTTGAGATCGAGAATCGCTCTGTCATGACGAAAACATTCTAGGCTCGTCATTGACCTTGACGAACAACATGCGAATCGTTGATCTAAGAAGCGATACTGTCACGCTTCCCACCGAGGAAATGCTTGAAGCAATCCGGACCGCTGAGCTAGGAGACGACGTATACGGCGAGGATCCTAGCGTCAACCGTCTAGAGGAACTGGCTGCTAAGAAGATGGGCAAACAAGCCGCCCTATTGACAACCAGCGGAACACAAGCGAACCTTCTAAGCGTAATGAGTCAAACCGAACGTGGCGATGAGATTATTCTAGAAAGCGAGGCTCACATGTACTTCTACGAGGTTGGAGCTTTCTCCGTTCTAGGAGGGCTAATTCCTCGCCTAGTGAAAGGCAATATGGGCGTGATGACGCCTGAGAGCGTTGAAGCATCCCTCAGGCCTCCGAACATACACTTTCCACCCACAAGTTTGGTCTGCATAGAGAACACGCACAACCGGGCTGGAGGAACAATGTGGACGCCAACCCAAATCAAAGCGGTATCCGGCATCGCAAAGAAACACAAATTGAAAGTTCACATGGACGGCGCCAGGATTTTCAACGCCAGCGTTGCACAGAACATAGATGTTCGCGAGTTTACGCAGCACGTAGACTCACTAATGTTCTGCCTCTCAAAGGGGCTGAGTGCACCTATCGGGTCGCTGGTAGTCGGTGACCAAGCGTTCATTGACAATGCGCGACGGTATCGAAAAATGCTCGGTGGAGGCATGAGGCAAGCTGGAATAATTGCCGCGGCAGGTATTGTGGCCATCGAGAAGATGGTGGACCGGCTCAAAGATGACCATGCAAACGCAAAGAGACTAGCGACAGGACTGGCGAAACTAGGCTACGGAGTAGACGCTTCGCGAGTTCAGACCAACATCGTCGTCTGCGGCGTAAGCGGACTAGGAACAAACTCGGGAGAATGGATATCGAAAATGAGCGAGCATGGAGTGAAAACAGGCTCAGTCGACGCCGATCGAGTGAGGATGGTAACCCATCGCGGTATAGAAAAGGAAGACATAGATTTTGCGATCAACGCCGCAGAGAAGGTCGTGCATCAGGCCAAAAAATAGCCGGGTTGAATCATCCTCCCGTTATTTCACGATGACGGAGTGACTCCTCGAGCTTAAGAGTTCATACTTTTGCAAGATGTTGACTGAGTTGGACTTGGTTGTGAGGCGCATCAGATGGAATTCATTTTCATGTTAACGCATCATGATGTTACCATACCGAACGCGTTGCAGATACTCGATGAAATCAAAGACACGGGCGTTAGGTGCGTTGGTTGCAAGGATATTGGACTCAGCTTCGATCAATACAAAGAACTCTTCCAGATGCTCAAGAAAGGTGAGATTGAGAGCTTTCTAGAGGTGGTCACCTACAAGGATGAAGAGCACTTCCGCGCCGTGGACCTGGCCTTGAAGATTGGAGCCGACAATCTCATTGGAGGAATGCCCGCGTACACCAAGAAGACGATGGATTATCTGAAACAGAAGCATTCACAATTACGTTTCTATCCCTACATTGGAACGATAACGGGACACCCGTGCATTTTGGGTGGGGGCGTTAGAGAAATAATTAGAGATGGAAAGAAAGCAGAAAAACACGGCGTTAGTGGAATAAACCTGCTGCTCTACCGTTACTCCGAAAACCAGAAGGAGCTCTTAGCCGCCACTAAAGAACTGCAAACGCGGTTGATCGTCGCGGGAAACGTCGCCGACTTCGAGCAAATAAAGGAGCTGAAGCGAAACGGAATTTGGGGATTCACTATAGGCGGAGCAGTACTTGAAGGGAAATTTGTGAAGAACGGCACTACGAAGGAGCAAATCGAGGCAGTTCTGAAAAGCATCTAATCGCTTACAAACTTCGCATGATAAGCTTCCAATTTTCCGCAAATGAAGCCATTCGTCACTTAGGGAAACTAATATGCGATTAATGAGATAAAAATTCATTTCAAGACGATTCTACCTGTGGTTTGAATGCGAAACCGTTAAGTTGAGCTGCACAGACTCGGTTTTGAAGAGTTGCTCTTGACAAAGAAAGGATTCGAGAATTTCGCCGTTTACATGTTCTCGATGGATTACCCAGAGGTCTGCAGAATCGAATTTAACCCAAAGAGCATGAAACAGAGAGGCGATGTGGTCTTCCACTTTCCGGATCGTGAAAAGATGTTTGTGTCGTGGGGCAAGCTTGACGTTGCACAGAAGAAGTTTGCAACGCTTGAAGAGCAGGCCGAGAAGAGTCTAAAAGCCGCAAGCAAAAGTGCCCAAACGAAAACTATGGAACGGGTCAAGCAAGACTCGATGAAGATAAACTCGCATAAGGCGGTCTACAATCACGTTAGAATGGAAGAGACGCCTAAGGGATTCTTTTCAAGTAAGCAGAAGATATTGCGCGATGTTCTGTCGATACATCTTCATTGCGAACCTACTTCCAGATATTTCGTTATTTACGCTATGCCCACTCGAAATGCGCCTGAAGATTTCGGAGACCTCTTCCTAGACATGGCTCACACCTTCGAGTGTCACCCAATCGCACGCTAGTGGCAGTCTTTTTGGGCTGAGGTGTGACGCCTCGCATGGTCTGTTTTCTGAGCGTAGATGCAGGAACAACGGCGTCGAAAGTTGCCTTGTTTAAGCAAGATGGAGAACTCCTAGCAAGCTCCACCCGTGAATACGAACTAATCACCCCTTCACCGTTGGAAGTAGAGATCGACGCCGAAACGCTCTGGCGTGCTTTCACTTCTGGCGTCCACGAAGTTCTAGAATCCGGAGTTCGCCCGGACGACATCAAGGCCATAGGAATTTCGGCACAGGGTGAAACGCTGATACCTGTTGATAGCGAAGCGAAACCCCTCAGACGTGCTATAGTTTGGCTTGATAGTAGAGCCCAAAACGAGGCCGATGCAATCAACGCTGAATTCGACGAGACATTCTACAAAATCACGGGACAAGTGAAACCCTCCCCAACATGGCCAGCATCAAAAATTCTATGGTTAAAAAGACATGAACCGGCGACCTTCGAGAAGGCGTCTAAGTACATTCTCGTAGAGGACTATCTCATTCACAGGATGACAGGGAAATTTGTCTCCGAAGGTTCTCTCCTCTGTTCGACAACCTACTGGGACATACGCACACGAAAATGGTGGGATGAAATGCTGGACTTTGTTGGCATCACGGCCGACCAGCTGCCCGAAGTAAGAGAATCGGCGGAACCCATCGACACGCTGTTGGCACGACCCTCCGAAGACCTCGGCCTAGCCAGAAGCACCTTGGTTTGTACTGGTGCCTTAGACCAAGCTGCAGGCGCAGTAGGGGTAGGAAACGTTCATGCAGGATTATTCTCCGAGAACACTGGCGCTGCTCTCGCGATATGTGCGCCGTTAGAGGAATTGAAGATGGATCCCAAACGAAAGATGCCAATTCATTATTTCGCCAAACCGGGTACCTACATGGTTCACAGCTTCACGACGGGCGGCATGGTTCTTCGATGGTTCCGGGACAAGTTCTGTCAATCAGAGATGGATATTGCAACGTCAAAGGGTTTGGATCCCTATGACGTTATCAGCACCGATGCCGCTAAGGTACCGCCCGGTAGCGAAGGATTGGTGATGTTGCCGCATCTTCAAGGTGCGATGGCACCCGAATCGAACCCGCGCGCCAAAGGAGTATTCTACGGATTTACACTACACCACACAAAAGCGCACTTCGTACGAGCCATTATGGAATCCATCGCCTGCACGGTCAGGCGAAACATCGAGGCTCTACATGATATGGGAATCGAGATTGATGAAATCAGAGCCCTCGGCGGAGGGGCCAAGAGCAAATTGTGGAAACAGATTGAATCTGACCTAACCGGAAAACCGGTAGTGATCACTACATCACAATCAGAGGCATGCCTTGGGGCTGCGATACTCTCTGGCAAAGCCGCAGGTATCTTCAAGAGCGTTGATGAGGCCTGCGAAAAAATGATACGGACAAAGGACCGGTTCACTCCAAATAGCAACAACTTTGGCACTTACGATGAACTATACCGAAAATACACTAGATTATACGAGGACCTCTGCGGCCTTTTCTCCGAAGAGAAAAACTGAGAATGGTTTGTGGTAAGGAGTCTCGCGGCGTCCTGCCATGGCTGTAGCTATTGAGATTAGAAATTTACCGAAACACCAATTATCTTGAGCTCTTATCTCATCCGTCTTGGAATCACCGGGGATCTGCTATGCACTTCAACCGTATGCCACTTGAAGATTGGTTTGATCGGTATCAGTATGAAATTGACTACGACATAGGCGAAAGTGGGGTGAAGTTTCGGACACCTGACGCTTTGGGTGTGGACCTTGGAAAGATAGGGTTACGCTATGGGCACCACAGGGGAGCCCCCGAACTTCGATCGCTTATTTCTGAACAGTACGAGGGATTGAAGCCTGATCAAATCGCAATTACAACTGGTTCAAGCGAGGCCAATTTCGCCGTCATTGTTTCACTAGTCAGCGATGGCGGCAGCATGATAGTCCAGCATCCCAACTATCCCTCGCTGTATGAGGTCCCGCGCTCGCTTGGATTACCACATGACCTCTTCCGATTGAGGTTTGAAGAGGAATTCACGACTGACCTAGGGCGACTGGAAGAGTTGATGAAGAGTCGACAAACGAAGTTGGTGACGCTTACGCATCCAAACAATCCGACCGGCTCAGTTATCTCCGAAGAAAGGTTGCGCGAGATCATCGAATTGGTAGAATCACATGATGCCTTCTTATTGCATGATGAAACCTACCGTGAGCTATCCTTCAACAAGCCACCACCTCCGGCAGCCTCGCTAAGCGACCATGCGATAAGCATGACAACGATGTCGAAAGGCTATGGGCTACCAGGGATAAGGGTAGGATGGGTTGCAGGTCCGGCGGAAGTTATCGAGAAGGTCACAGCGGTCCGTGAACAGATCACAATCTGCAACAATAGCCTAGGCGAAGTAATTGCAACCTCTGCCTTGAAGCAGAAGGATCGGATTCTCAAGAATGTGCGAGAGCATTTGCACCGCAACTTCGAATTGATAAAGCGTTGGATGGCCAACCAAAATCAGTTGGAGTGGATTGAGCCGAAAGGTGGCGCAGTTGCATTCCCCCGCTTGAAGGCAGAAAGTAGTACGGAAGCCCTGTGTAGGTTGTTAGTGACAAAGTACCGAACTTTCACCATCCCAGGCTACACGTTTGGAATGGACACGCATCTGAGAATAGGTTTCGGAGGAGAAGCTGAGGAACTGACCGAGGGGCTCACCAGACTGGGGCATGCATTGAAGGAAGTATTAGTCGAGCCCGGACTAAGGGTCTGATACTCTCCCCGGCCGTTTGCTCCGTTACCGCAAGCTTCTTGCAAGTTTCATTTGCAGGGACTTGGCGTCCCTGCGACTAACAGATAGCGCACACAGTATTGGCATAGGAAAGCAATCATCCTCCAATTTTGGAATATGCGAAAGTGATATTGCTCGTTCAGCCTCCCAAAGCAGCTTTGCCGCGGTCTTCACCGCTCCACCGTAGTCTGAGTTTGTATAGCATCTCACCCTAGACCTTATGGGCGTTGATGACCATGAGAATCGCGCGTTCACATGTGCCCGTACTGAAAATGCGGTCTTATACAAAAAACGTCTTGACAATGGATCTTCTTTCGAGAGTTGCTCAAACCGAACATTGAAGAGCAGCTCCTGCTCATCCATCCTGATTTTAGTCAATAGGACCGGATACTTCCCAAGCTTTCTTCCTTCCAAGTGCCATGCAGCAATGTCAGCAGGCCTCAACGACTTAGGGACCGCCGAAGTTCGCGAGTCCATCTTTTTAGCGAGCTTTGGCGTGGTGTTACGCAAAATTCCGCATATGTTCGCTGCGATCCGCGCCTTGTAGGTTTGGTCCTTGACTTCTGCCGACAAAGCGTTTGGGCCAGTTATCTCTAGATGACCAGCTGCCGCGATCTGTGAAATGGCTCTAGCGAAGTCAACCCCCTGCCCGACCTTGCAGAAGAAGGAGTTGAAGCTTGAATTGTCTCGTTTCCAAATCTCGACCCTCCCTCTTCTCAGCGCGCGTGCAACGATGGGTAGGGCTTCCATCTGGTCAGCCCAGACGCCGGCTGTGTTATTCAGGCCTAGTTGCGTTCTGTTGCGCTTCGCCTCATTATAGAGGCTAAAGCAGAGGTCATAGTCGGCCCAAGGCGCTTTGTTTCCTGTGCAGTATGCAACACAACCCATCAGGCTGCGCGCAATTCTATAGTCTCCTTCCGCACTTAACAGGGTGGTGTCCAACATCACCCAATTGCGAATTGATCCGGAAACCAAATCATTGATGGCGCTCAGTTCTTGCTTTAGCTTGTCGAATTCGTAAACTCGACACCCTTTGATCGCGATTTCGTAACTCACACGACTAGTGGACGATACTTTGTCCTTGATCGCAACTATCTTCTGAACATCGTTTTTCGAGAATGCCTGTCGATTTCTTTTAGTCAGAATGTGTTTGCTGTCAGCAATCAAGTTGATTGTGAAGGAATGGTTTTGGTTTGCGTATTGACGGAGTAAGTTCTTGCCTACTTTTCCGAGACCGAGCAAGGCCGCCTTGGGTTTTTCTTGCCCTGCCATGACTCAATCACTTTCTCCAGCATGCTTCATTGGGGTTGATGCCAGTGCTCTAGACTCTGCTTCGGTTCCGAAGGCGACAGCCAACGGCGACTGAGAAGGTTAGGCCTTCTTTTGATTCTTGGTCTTGAAAACTTCTTCCGGGCGTATGTTGTCAACTTGGCCGTAGAAGAAGATCGCATCCACATGGCCCCCTGGCTTGAACTCGAAGACGTGCCACTCCAGCTCCGGAATATGTAGCGTCATTCCAGTCTCCAGCAGCACGCGCGTTTCAAGCCGGTCGCGTGTAGGGCCGTATCGGACCCAGCTGTCTTTGGCACTGAGGATATGAAACGCCTCTTCCGCATGTTGATGCGGTTCCATGGGACCGCTTTCCTCTGAGTAGTGACCAAAGCCAACTGTCATACGATCACTAGGCCAGAATGCGCCCTTCCCAACGACCTCTTGGATAATTCTACCCGGCAATCGTTCCTGCTTAACATCCTGACGCTTTATGACCTTCAAATTGCACTCCTCAACGCAATTCGTTAGGGAGGCTGAAAGCGTCCTTATAGGTTCACGTGGCGCTTTCCGATGTCGTAAAACAAGGGATTTTCTCGATGAAAGGAAATTCAAGATTATCATTTGTGGAAAAATCAGGCTGCTTACTTAACCAACATAGTTGAAGAATACTCGGTCTGACCTTCGTGAGGTGATTTGGGTGGAGTTATGCGCTCACATGCGTTGCTTCCCGATGTATTCAATGGAGAAAGCCGTTGAGATTGTTGCCCAGTTGGGTTTCAAGTCCCTAGAAGTCGCAGCAGTGAGGCCCGGCCTATCTTATCCTGACGACTACACGAAAGATGACGTGCTGAAGCTCAGAGATCATATTCGGTCCAATGGGCTAAGGGTCGCTGCGATACACACTGACGATGGTAGCCCTCATACTTCCAACCTGACGAATTACAACGAGAGGGTTAGGCGTTGGAAGATAGAGCACCTGAAGACTAGCGCAGAGCTTGCATCCCTTCTCGACGCCGACGTCGTATCGACAACATGCGGATACTCGATGCTAACTGAGACGCCTAGGCAGGAGGCGTGGAAGTGGGCGATGGAAGGATTCACAGAAGCCGCGAAGACATCTAAAACTCACGGAGTGTCTCTCGCTCTCGAACCAGCTCCAGGTACAATCATTAGAGATTCCAAAGACGGAATTCGAATGCTTGACGAGATCAACATGGATAACGTCAAACTCCTCCTGGATACTGGACATGCGATGATTGCTTCACACAACAGTTGGAGGGAAAATGGCCCCACCCTAGCAGATTCAATTCACGATTCTCGGAAGTACCTGATTCACGTCCACGTTGACGACAACAATGGGACTATGGATGAGCATCTAGTCCCGGGTACTGGTGTAGTCGATTTCGAAACGGTGCTAGTCGCTCTTCGCGACATCAATTACGAGCGATACCTATCGTTCGAAATCTCTGCGCGGGACCCAAGGAAGGGACTGAGGGATAGCAAGCGGTACATCGAAAAGCTCCTGAAGTAGATGGAACGCCTCAGGGCTTTGGAGCTGTTTGGGTTATGTGCTTACTACTTCTTGGACGACTTGCTTGAATTCATCATCTGTTAGAGCGCGTTTGTGTTCGATCCCTGCCTGTTTCACACGCGTGAGTATTGGGGCAATCTTATCCTCCGGAGCCGTAAGTCCCAACTCTTTGAGCTTGTAGGTGATTGACGGCCTGCCGCTTTTCTTTCCAACGACGATCTTGTGGCTCGCTCCGCCGACGAATTCGGGTGTGAAGGCGAAAATTTCTAGGGGCGATAGGTTTTGGTCACGTATCCTGTCCCACCAACCCGCTACGATTCCAGATTCCACCGTGAATATTCCGTCGCCCACGACCGCCTTTCCAGGCGGCATCTTTACGCCTGAACATTCCTGAACGAGTTTTGAGAGCGGTGTGAGTTTGTCGTATTTTATGTTATTATCTATCCCGTACAAGCACTTTGTGGCCATCGCCACCTCTTCGAGCGGAGCACCGCCAGAGCCTTCGCTAATCCCGTTGACGGTCGTGTGAATTACTTCTGCGCCTTGTTGGACGGCCGCTATGGAATTTGCCACAGCGAGGCCGAACGTGTTGTGGCAGTGTATCTCGATTGGCTTCCGAACCTTCGCCTTGAGCTTCTTCACAAGGTAAGAGATTGCGACCGGTGAAGCAACGCCGAACGTGTCAACCACAGTTAGTGCATCCATGTGGCCTTTTGTAGCGACTGCGTTGATGATTTTCCAGCATGTCGAGAATGGTGACCTCGTGGAGTCTAGAGTGAAGAACGTTACGTAGAGGCCGTGTTCATGCGCATAGCTTGTGCTCTCAACGGTAAGTTCAAGTGCTTTCTCCACCGTCCAACCATAAGCATTCTTGAGGAGGGTTTCGCTTGTCGGTATTTCCATCTGAACGCCATCAACGTCACATCTTAACGCGTTGTCAACGTCCGCTTTCATACACCGGGATAGGCAGAAGATCCTGGCATTCAGGCCCATACCCTTAATCGTCTTGATTGCTTGCGCGTCCTCCTCAGAAACGCCAGGCATGCCTGCTTCTATTCGGTCGACGCCCGCCTCGTCCAAGAGCTTAGCGATTCTGATTTTCTCATCCTTTCGAAAGACAAGACCGGCCTGCTGTTCGCCGTCCCTTAGAGTAAGGTCGTGGAATTTGATTTTCTTAGGGAATTTCATTCCCTTTCTTGCTTGGCTGTCATAATTGTAGTGGCTAACACGATAATTCTTAGTGTTCCACGGTTCCTTCAATGGAAGTACCCAAGCAGGTAGCATCCGAGAGCAATATTTATGCTACGGCTGAGTTTTCCAAAAGAGAGAAACTCTGATACTTTTCGATAGTAGCATCGCATGCATCCCGATTGAAATATGTTAAGTGCCTAACTTTTCGGCGCGTGCAAATGTTCCTTCGGAAATTCAACGCCCACTGTGTACTGTAACTTGCCGGCGTTAAGGACCATCTGATAGGTGTTCACTCTGACTCCGGGACAGGTCGACAGGACGAGGTAGGCGTCACGGTGATTTCTTCCGTAGTCCTCTTTGAGCCAATCCATCATCCAAAGCATTGCTTGCTTAACAGCTTCTTCCAGAGGTCTGAAGGAATTGAGTTGGATTATGGAGTCTTTCTTTTCCACGCGTACGAAGGGTATGGATTTCTTCTTGATGACCCGGCATGATAGCCTGACTTCTGCAGAACATTCGTCGGCTACGCCTGAGAATTCTGTATCGCCCATACACGCATGAACGTCCCCGAGAAAGAGTAATGCACCATCGGTGAATATCGGGAAGTACACTCTGCTTCCCTTGCAAATGTCCCTAGAGTCTAGGTTGCCACCATAAGGTCCCTGATTCATCGCTGAGGCCAAGTACTCCCATTCAGGCGCAACTCCGATAGTGCCAATGTGCGGCTTCAGGTCCCACGTGTCCCCAGTGGGAAGGACAGCTTTACCGTCGGAGGTAGTTCCGCTGGGACCTTTAGTGTGCCTGATTATGCTCGTGAAGGGGCCTCTGCATTCACTGTACTTCACCGAGTCTGAAAGTGGCCCGAAATCAGTTATAATCCAATGGGCGCCCTGATCGCTGGGTATTATGTCAATTATGTCGACCGCTAGTATGTCTCCTTTCCGTGCATTTTTGACATAGATTGGCCCGGAGAGGAAATTCGCTTTCATAGGTGACGCTACGAGTAGATCGCCTAGAACTTCTGGAACTGGCAGGTCTTTCGCGGTCTTAATTCGGTTTCCGAGAGCATCAACAGTCTCAACAGCAAACTCCTCGCCTTCCTCGACTCGAAGTAATGGTTCTGCTTGGCTGGAAAACGCGTATTGTTTTGCTTTCGACCGGTCTATTCGTTGCATAAACCGCGTCGCAATACCCACCATTAAATATAGCTTTTGTATGATGTGCACGATTCATTTTGAGTGAAGTCGAGCTATGCGGAATTCACGTTAGTGCAGGCGAGAAGAAGGAAACATTTCTTGATGTGACTGCAACGAAGCCTCCGGCTTCTGTGCAAATCCCGATGACTATCATCAATGGTGCTAAGGAAGGGCCAACCCTTGCAGTTATTGCTGGCGTTCATGGCACGGAATACGCAGGCGTTGAGGCAGCGATACGAGCCGCGAAGGAGATTAATCCGCGAACGCTAAACGGGACATTGGTGGTTGTTCCGGCCGCGAATTGGCCTGCTCTATATACAAGAACTGTTGGCGTCTGTCCTTTGGACAACGTCGAATTATTCCGTGCGTTTCCAGGCAACCCAGACCGCTCAATAACCTACGTGATCGCAAGCCGAATCTTCAATGACATAGTTCTCAAGAGCGATTTTGTCATCGACCTTCATGGAGGAGAAATGATCGAATCCAAGGCAAACCGTTGCTGCTGGTACGTCGAGACGGGAACGGAAGATACTCGAAAGGCCTCGAAGCAGTTGGCAATCGCATTTGGCCTACCAAACATCTTGGACACTACGATGGTAATGGTTGGCAACGATAAATGGCCCGGTCCAAGCGGAACCCTCCTATACGAAGCATCCTCGCGCGATGTACCGACTATCATTGGAGAAGCCGGAGGCGAGGGCAAAATTGAAGAAGACTCCGTCGCTGACCTCAGAAATGGAATTCAAAATGCACTCATACATATAGGCATGGTGAAAGGAAAACGTAAACCCTCACGAAAACCAACAGAACTAACCGACCTAACAGGGCTAGTAGCAGATTCAGACGGCATATTCTTCTCCAAAGTCAAAACAGCTGAGAAAGTTAGGAAGGACCAGTTGATTGGAGAGGTCAAAGACATTCGTGGCCAAAGAGTACAGGAACTAATTGCACCATTCAACGGGCTAGTCCATGCGCAGTATTGCGCGCCAATCACCAGAAAAGGCGAACCCACAATCTGGTTCGTACGAAAGCGTTAGTTACGCGCAGCCTCCCTCTCGTGGAACCTTAACGGGATACTTCGCCGACTTCTCTATACCAAGGCTTAGAAGTACCCGTCTTAGCACGCTTCTCCCAATCCTTCGTCTTGGGGCATGCATCAATAATCTTCCGCAACCCAGCCACCCTATCTGTGACAATAGCACACTGCCCGTCGGTAATACCTGCCTTCTGACTCGCCAGCTCACGAGCCAGCGCATCTACCGACCCTAGGTTGTTCGTCGCGTCGTACCAAAATCCCCAATCGTTAGATAGTATCCTCGAAACATATCCGGCATCTATCATGTCATTGCCCGGTTCCTCTAGAACGTCATGCCCTAAGAAGAGGACGATTAAATCTAATACGTCTTTGCGATTGATCTGATGTATTTGCAATTTTTCGAGAACTATGTCCGCAAGGGATATTGTTGGGTAGTCAAGTTCTAGCCTTCCCGAGCCGGGCTTTTTCCCGAATTCAACGTCGTGGCTGAATTCCAGTTTGTCAATGAATAGGTCGATTGGAAACTTGCCTTCAGGATGATGGTAAATCAGCCTTCGTCCTCCGAACATCATATTAGCCATGTTGTCCGGTTTGAACCCCGCCTCCTCGAGGATCTTGGTTGCATTACCTCTTTGCTTACCATATAACGCGAGGTCTAGGTCTGTGAACATGGGCTTTCCATCACCGAGCCTGCCCAATGATTTGAACGCTGACAGGGCAACCTGGTTGTCGAGGGAATGAACATAAACGGCGAAAGCGCCTAGGAATCTCAGGAAGATTTGCTTTGCCTGAGCTTTTTCGACAATGACGCTCGCTTCCTTGAGAAACTCGGTCTCATTCATCTGAACGAAGTGTGCTGGTTGGGTCAAAGGAAGATTGGGCACATCCTGCCTTCGCTTGCATCACGTGAATTTCGACACAATTAATAGAGGTTATGACTAGCAAGCGACGCTGACAAAAGCCTCACTGCAATTCCAGAACAACTCCATCCAGCTACTCCCGGAATCATTCAAGAGATGTCGAAACCAATTGATAGCATTGGGCTATTTTTCAATGCACATGGTGGAACATTGACGTATCAGCTGGAGGTGGGCGCTTGCCTAAATGATATAAACACGAATCAAAACTTTGCAATACCAAGGAATGGCCTCCATATCTTGCCCCTGATAAGGAAATGTTCGAAAACTATATATTTCGCCAATTCATGCCGAAAGTGCGAGTGAAAGTATTTGGCTGCCAAGCAGGAATTTTTTGCTAGGAAAGCTTCAGGTCTCGTGAGGCAAATCTCAGCCAAAGACGCATTGATGTTTAACATTCTATTCATGGGGCCTAATTGGACTTTCATCTACATTGTTTTTGACGCTGCGCTCTACCCTGGTGCAAACGTGCCTTTAGCCCAACTGATTGTTGCCCCCCTCATCTTCATAGTCGCGTTAACTTACACTATGCTGGCGGTGACGATGCCTCGGGCGGGGGCGGACTTCGTTTGGATCAGCAGATCAATTCATCCCTTCGTCGGTTTCATTGAGAGCTGGATCTTGGTAGTTTTCATCGCATCGTATTTTGGCGTACAGGGAAGCGCATTCATTGGGCCCGCAATCGGGAGCCTCTATGGTGGCTGGGCGTTGATCACGAACAATCCGGGACTGACGAGCATGATTGCGACCCTCACCACTCCGCTGAATCTGGTAATCTTCACCGTGATCTGTATTGTAATAACTCAGATACAGGTCGCTGCTGGAACAAAGAACTACTTTAGACTTCAGTGGGTCTGGTTCAGCTTCGTCTGCTTGGGCATTCTACTCTACGCGGGCTCAATGCTTCTGACTGGACACGATGGATTCGTCGCAAGATTCAATCAACTCTCAGGTATGAACTACGACAACATAATAACGGCTGCGCAGTCGGCAGGCTACAACACCGGTTTCACTACATTCGGAATGCTGTTCGGAACGGTGTACGCATTCTTGATTTACTGGGGCTTCTCGTGGTCCTCATTTTTCGCTGGAGAAATGAAAGAGGCATACCGGTCCCAGATCATCGCGATAGTAGGCGGTGTAATCATCTTCGCGTTCGCGACCTGGGGACAATACCAGATCGCCTACATGGTTGTAGGCCAACCATTCATGCATGCCGCATCATACCTTGCCGTGTCCGGTAACCCTGCATGGACCGCGCCGACAGGCCCCTGGCTCTGCTACCTTGTAGCTTTCGCAACCAACAATCCCTATGTCGCAGCAATAGTCGCATCCTCAATTCTGATTGGCGTCTTAGGAACGCTGGCGTCGTACTCATTCATGATGACAAGAGTGTTGTTCGCGTGGTCTTTCGACCGTCTCCTCCCAACTGCGTTCTCGAACCTTGACCGGCAATTTCACTCACCAAGAAATGCCCTCGGCCTTGCATTCGTCTTAGCTATGGTCTTCGTCTACCTCGGTAACTATACGACCTTGCTTAACTACCTAGTCTACGGAACTCTGGGATTATGGGCAACTTCCACGATTGTCGGAATTGCCGCCGCAGTATTTCCGTATAGGCGCAAGGATATCTTCGAGAAAGCGCCCGGGATTGCGAAGAAGATGATCGGCAAAGTTCCCTTGATGGCACTGCTAGGAGCGATAACCGCCGTCGTCAGCGCCTTCGGCGCAATCGCATCCGCTCTGCCGCAATTCATTGGTGCTCCGGTCAACCCATTCTACGTAGCGGCCGCAGGCGCAACAGTGTTCATTGGAATCATCTACTTCGTCTTAGTCTACACATACAACCAGCGGAGAGGCCTCGACATGACCATCGCCTTCCGCGAAATACCGCCCCTATAATTTCACAGGACAAACCTAACCGAACAGGCTCTCCTCACAACTGAGCGGAGAGTCAGCTCTCACTTTCTAGTCGACTAACTGAACTTTGTGCTCCAGTCGTCGTCTGTACCTTCGGGGCACTTCACCCAGAAGTTAGCTGCCAACTGAGCACTTTCTTGTCTGCGAGGTTCACGAGTACTCCTCGCAGTATTCCCTCCGAGTATTCGCTGCCGGGGTTGACGACTTGTGTTCTCCCAATTTTACATACCCCTCTGGACTCGTGTACGTGACCGCACAAGTCGATTAGCGGTTGATACTTGTCAATTGCTTTTCGAACCGCTGCGCTTCCAGCTCCAAACATGATAGGTTGTCCACCACGATCAACCACAGGTTTTGGAGGGTACACCGAGTCGTCTAACTTCTGAACAGTGTCTAGGCCGCAGTCTATTGGTGGACTGTGGAAGTTGAAAACACAATTGGCCGTGTTTGTCACAGAGGCCATTACTTTCTCAATGCGTTCACTGAGTTCCCCTTCATTGCATTCACGCGGGCATTTCCAAGGAGTTGGATTGCTCCATCCCATGCTTGCCATTTCATGAAGCGGATCGATCTTGACCACCTTGTTATCTGGATTCTTCACGTGCTTAGTCTCCTTGATCTCGTCGATAACCTCCTGCATGTCATCGTTTCCACCAGTAATGAAGCAAGGGGTGTTCGATTCGCTTAGAACTCGTTCGGCCAAATCAATCCAACGAACAAGCGTTTCCTTCATAACCTTGACAAAGAGAGCGTCAACCTTCTCCTTTGAAGCTTGGAGCTCTTCCATCTCAGACATGCTGCAATGGTAGTAGTAGTAACCGCTGTCGCCTATTCGCCGTTCCAGATCCTTGACAGCTTCAGGAGTCTTGAGGATTTCTTCATTCCCAACGAACCTTGCTCTGAATGTCCCGTCACCCAGATCTACAATCGGTATCACGAGTTTCCCGGTGACATCTCCCCCCAGCACAAGAACATCTGCCTTGTAGAATTTGGTAGCGGCTAAGAATTTCGTGAAGCAGCGCTCAGATCCGTGGATGTCCGTCGCAAAGAAGACCCTTGTGAATTTCTTTCCTTGCATTCAAACTTCTCTCGTTGTGTTTCCTTCCAAGGCACCGTCTTTGCCAGTGAATTTAATACCTATGCACACCTTCCTTAGATGAAAAATAGGGCTTCAGCCTGACTTTATATATTATAAGATAACTTCGTAGCATTTTCTTATATTGGCAAGCGTTCTAGTCCCCCGCGTTGATTAAGTATGGATCTTCCACCTATCAAGACTTTAATGACTCCTGGTCCCGCAGAAGTTTATCCTGAGATTCTCGCCCTGCTAAACAGGCCTCAACTCATACATTATGGCAAAGCTTGGGGTGATTTTCACAGGGAAACCTGCCGTTCACTTAGCCCTCTTTTCGGAACAACTCAGGAACCAATATTGCACTATGGCCCCGGCAGCATGTGTATGGAGGTCGGTATGGCCAACACTCTCAATGAAGGAGACCACGTGATCAACGTAATCACCGGCTACTTCGGCCATAGGTGGGAGGATATGTTGAAACAAAGAAAACTCATTCCCCACAGTATAACCGCTGTCGTAGGACAAACAATTCCACCTGAGGCGGTTGAGAAGGCGTTCAAAGAACACAAAGAGGCGAAAGCAATTGTGGCATGCCAAGTGGATACCTCCACGGGCGTACTTAGCCCAATTCAACAATATGCGGAAATTGCTAGGAAGTACGGGGCGTTCTTCATCTTGGACGCGATATCTGCTTTCGGCGGAGTACCGCTCGAAATGGACAAGTGGGGATTGGACTATTGCGTTGGATATCCGAGCAAATGCCTCAGCTCAATCTCAGGAGTTACACCCGTTGCGATATCAAAACGGGTATGGGAAGTCGTGGAGACAGAAGAGCATAAGGCCGGTTGGTACTTTGATCTCAAAACCTACAAGTGGTACTTTCATGATTGGGGGTCATGGGGACACCCCTACCCAACCACGATACCAATCCAAGCCGTCATAGCCATTCGGGAAGCGGTTAACATTATCCAGCGCGAAAGGCTTCAGAATTGTCACTTGAGGCACCAAAGGTCTGGGAAGGCGGTACGCGCAGCCGTCCGCGCTATGGGAATGAAGTGCCTTGCGAATGAAGAGGTTGCATCACCGACCGTCACACCAATCATAGTCGGAGACGACTTGGAGAAGAGAGTGCAGGCAATTATGGCTGAGAAACACAACATTCACGTCGGAGTGAGCCTGGTTTCGCCAGTAACAATCCGGTTCGGGCACATGGGACGATCAGCCTACCCAGATTTGATACTTGGCACAATCTCAGCACTTGAATCCGTCCTAGCGGAACTCGGCAGACCCATAAAGTGGGGTGCAGGGCTCGCCGCCGCCCAAGAACACCTGGCTTCTACAACAAGACCCATCCTAGTCGAACATTAGCGAATGGCAACCAACAAGCACCTTCGTACGGCCCCGTTCAGGCAGATCTTAGGCCACATCATGGGCCGGAACGACTCTTAGGACGTAATGTTGAGCTCACGGTCAAGAATGAACTTTCGCTTTGATTTGGGCGACTGAAGCTAAGGCTTCTATTGTCGGCTGAATAGGTGATGGCAGGACATATCTTTCCTTCAGAGAGGCGGTTTCTTTCAAACCGGTTCCCGTGATTACACATACCACATTATCCTGTGGCCCAACCGTGCCATCATCGACTAGATGCCGAAGAGCTGCTACGACGGATGCGGAGGCTGGCTCAGCGAAGATACCCTCGCGGCTGGCTAGGAGGGCTTGAGCCTCGAGCATCTCCTTGTCTGTGACGGCGGTTGCGATGCCCCCTGACTTCTTAATCGCCCTCAAGGCTGCTAGGCCTGTAGGGGGGTGTTCCATGCAGATGCTTGAGGCGATCGTCTGTGGCTTGCTTATAGTGCGTATATGTTCATGACCATCTCGCAGCGGTTCCGTCAGAGACTCGCACACACTCGCCTGGACGCCGACGAGTTTTGGCGGTTTCCCTGCCAAGTCCAATTTTTCGAGTTCTTCGAACCCCTTCCAGTTCGCCGCGATGTTGTCTCCGCCCCCAACTGGATAAAAAACCCAGTCGGGACGGTCTTTGGTTAGCAGCGATGAAATTTCATAGGCGCAAGTTTTCGCGCCCTCTGACTGGTATGGATTAGTTGGGCCGGACGTAGGTATCGGGTACCAGCCCCATTTATCATAAGCCTCCTTCAGAAGCTCCAGTGCCGCGTCAACAGGCGCTAGGATTGGGATTACTCTGGCCCCACAAGCCATCCCCTGGTACATTTTCGTTGGACTAGCCGTCGCCGGGACTATTATCCAGCAATTCATACCCGCCTTCGCCGAATACACAGCAAGTGATGCGCCAGCGTTTCCAGAAGATCCGATCGACACATCTAAAACCCCACTTTCACGCGCGACGTTAATGCCCACGCAAATCGAACGATCTTTGAAAGTCCCTGACGGATTTCTTGTTTCGTCCTTCAGATACAGCCGCTTGAGTCCGATGGATTCTGCCAGGCGATTGCCCGTCAGTAAGGGAGTGTTGCCTTCTCCTAAAGACACTGTGGGCATCGTGCCTTTGACTGGCAAAAGTAACGAATACTTCTCGATCATGTTGCTTCCTTTGCCGAACTCCCCTTTCGCTAGTGCATCTGCAACCATGTCCATATCATAGACTACTTCAAGCAATTCATGGTCGACGTCACACTTGAACAGCTTTCCGTATTCGTATTCTTTCGAGCAGGAAATACACTTCAGTGCCCTAACAAACATCCAAGATTCCTCTCCAAATGACCGTGATCCGATTCCTCGTTCTTCACCTTCCAAGTTCCACTAGTAACTTGAATCGGACATTTCTTGAACGCGCCCACCTGCGCCTAGGTTTTGATATACCCTTCTAGTGGAACTTTGTATTGATGACTGGGTGCACGCCGCTGGAGACTTTGGCAATCTTCGACTCGCCCACTTCAATGATTCTATCCCCTGCATCCCATGGCTCTACATTGGCAGATAGCTGACCCATCTTCATGCTCAACTCATTTTCTCCTCCATATGCAGCATTCAGGTTCTTGATCTCATTCGGGATCTGGTGTAGTCACGTTCGAGTTGTCTCGCGTACTTATCCCAAACAGCATTAGCATGTTTCGTCCATTGGGCCTTGTTCGCGGCTATCTCCATCTTATTTCTGACTCTGAACGTGACGCTGAGCTGTGTCTTGCGCTTTCCGACCTTTGACAACTTATAGTCTGCAAACTCGTCATCCTCATCACCAATCCAGTCCAAGTGCCACGCGTTCGGTGGCTTCAACGTCACGACCTTGGCGGCGTTCAGGGACTTGCCGTTCAGCGTCCTCACTGAAATGATGTATCTGTTCCTCGTCTTCTCCAATATGGAGATCTTCTTTTTCTCGCCTGTAATTTTGTAGTCATCCTCCCTGAAATCGGTACACCAATCGTAAACGAACTTGACTGGCGCATTAAATATCTTCGACGCTGTTAGTGAGAAGGCTGGTAGCTTTGGCATAATGAGCCTCGCGAGGGCCGCAGTCTATGTTGCTCAAAGGTCTTTGTACAAGTTTCGATTTCCGGAATTTATGATTTTGTGTGTTAGGTTTCGGTCGAGGTTTTCTACATATGCCTGGTGGCTTAAATTCTGTGCATGCCAAAGATTGAAGGAATTGATCAACTCGATTTTCGCTTGAATTCTACCGAAGTGACTCATCCAATACCCTGATAGCCACTCTCTCACACCCCGTTCACAAACCCCCTTAGGAGGAATGAGAGATGGTTTCTCAACTTAGACGATATACGATCAATAAAGGACAACTCGATGACTTTCTTGATGCATGGACTAAGAATGTCGTTCCGCTTCGACGAAAACACGGTTTCAAAGTCGATGGCGCATGGACGATAAAGGATAGGAATGAATTCGTCTGGATACTGACATACGACGGCCCGGAACAGTGGCAAACCAAGGTCGATGAGTACTTCTCTTCACCTGAACGCAAAGCGATGAATCCGGACCCGGGACATTTCGTAGCCAAAATTGAAGAATGGTTCATTTCACCCGTGAATTTCGCATAGAAACACGTTGCAATAGTCATAACCAGCCCCACGAATTCGTTCACGAAGGATTAGAGTTGAACGAAAGCACATATGCTACTGAATTGCAGTGTGTTGGTTGCGGGTCGAAATACAGGCTTGAAGAAACAGTCCTCACGTGTTCGAAATGTGGCGAAGTCCTCGACGTAAACTACGATCTAAGCCGTTTAAAGAAGAGAAAATCGTATCGTGAATCACTGAAGGAACGGAGTCACTCGTTATGGCGTTATCGTGAATTCCTTCCGATACTCTCCGATGACCAGATCGTATCCTTGGGTGAAGGGCTGACACCGCTTGCGAAAGTGCCCCGCTACGCACGCGCTGTTGAGCTCCATGGTCTGGTAATGAAACTGGATTACCTTAACCCTACCGGGTCTTTCAAGGATAGGGGGACCACGACCAGCGTTTCGAAGTTAAAGGAATTGGGAGTCCACACTGCAATGGACGACTCATCAGGTAACGCGGGTTCCTCATTGGCAGCATACTGTGCTGCTGCAGGGATAGAATGCACACTGTACGTTCCAGCAACTGCGCCCCGCGAGAAACTCACGCAAGCTCAAATGTACGGCGCAAGAATCAACAAGATAACCGGCTCAAGGACAGACGTCGCAAAGGCGGCGGAAGCCGCTTGGAAGACAACGCGCATTTTTTACGCTTCGCACAATTTGAGCCCGTTCTTTTTCGAGGGAATGAAGACCGTAGCGTATGAAATATGTGAGGACTTGGTATGGCAGGCCCCAGACCACGTGATCTTTCCAGTCGGGGGCGGAACACTAATGGCTGGAGCTTGGAAGGGCTTTCGAGAATTGAAGGAACTCGGTTGGATAAGTCGCACGCCGAAACTTCACTGCACTCAATCAGATGCATGTATGCCGATAGTGAATGCTTTCCAAAGCGGCAGCGCGAAAGTTACGCCAGTCGAGGAAAAAGAAACAATTGCTGGAGGAGTACGAATTTCGAACCCTGGAAGGGGCCAGGAAGTTCTCGGGGCCGTGCGTGAAAGTGGAGGACAAGCTATTGCAGTAGCGGATGACGCGATTCTAAAACATCAGCAAATGATCGCTAGAAGCGAGGGCATCTTTCCTGAACCAACATCATGTGTACCTTTGGCAGGGCTTGAGAAACTCCGCGAAGCAGGCGTTCTGAAAGCCGATGACGTAATCGTTGTACCACTTACAGGGTTTGGCTTGAAAGATGTCACAACTGCAATGGCATCGCTCAGCAGGAACAAATGAGACCTACTGCCTGGACAAAAGACGGGAAAATTAAGAGATAACCAAATTTCCGGATTTGAGAATCACACGGAGAGGTTTAGCATCGACATATCCTCAATGATCTCGATACTTTGTGGGTACTGAGGAACAAGCCAAGGAATACTTCACTTCAGGTTTCAACTGCGCAGAATCCGTACTGCTAGCCCTAAGCAAGAAGCTGCTGTCGGGTGACGGCGCGGAGGCGTGCATTCCAATGATGGCTACGGGGTTCGGTGGTGGAATGGCCCTAAATGGAGACACGTGCGGTGCTTTGAGCGGCGGCATAATAGCAATCGGTTTGGTGCTCGGACGCAACCAACCACTCCAAAGCAGGGACCCGTGTTACAGTACAGTTGATCGCTTGTATCAGGATTTCAAGAAGGAATTTGGCACCTGCAAATGCTGCGAGCTGACGGGCGTTGACCTGAAGACCGCGGAGGGGCTCAATGCCCTCCACGGCAGGATCAGGGACGAACGTTGCAAACCAATTGTTGAGTGGACAGCGAAAAGAACTAGTCAACTCATCCAGGAATTGGCGGGGAACATCTAAGCAATATAGAGTATAGTCGTACCCATTAAGAACTGGAAGAAGACGCTGAAAAATCGTATACTGAAAGTGAGCTTGAAATTGAAAGTCCCTTTGGCCGGAAAATACGTCGAAAGCGAGAAGACGTTTGATGTCTATGACAAATATCTTGGAACAAAGTTAGACGCGGTTCCTTCGATGGGAACGCGGGAAGTTGACCTGGCTATTGAGGCTGCCGCGAACGCGTTCACTGATATGAGCCGATTGACTGCATTAGACAGGCAAGATGCGCTCCTTCAAGTCGCAGATGGGTTGATTGAAAGAAAAGGCGGCTTGGCCAAGATATTGATTTCAGAGGGAGGAATGACTGTCAAGCAAGCGGAGTTCGAGGTCGAGCGCGCATCAAAGATTTTCCGGCTCTACGCAACCGAGATACCACACCTACATGGCGAGTCAGTTACACTCGATGCCGATATTCGCGGCAAGAACAAGCATGGGTACTGGTTCAGAGTCCCGGCTGGAATCATAGCCGCAATTACAGGATTCAACAACCCTCTGGTACTCCTGGCTCACAAACTCGCACCTGCCTTCGCGGTTGGTGATGTGGTAATAGCAAAACCAGCATCGCTTGCACCGATATCCTCGATAGAAATGTGCAGCCTCTTCACAAAGACCGTCTTACCAGCAGCTGCAATCAGCGTGATAACCGGCGACGGACGACTCCTAGGCCCTCCAATTGTGAAGAATCGGCGAGTTAGAGTCGTGAGTTTTACGGGAGGAGTCGAGGCAGGAGAGGAAATTGCAAAGGTTGCAGGCCTGAAACGGTTAGTTATGGAGTTGGGAAGCAACTGCCCGAACATAGTCTGTTCCGATGCCAATCTGGACCACGCGGTAGAATCCCTGGTCGACGCTGCCTACTCCTACCAAGGCCAGAATTGCTTACACGCTCAACGAATTTTAGTCCAAGATGGGATTTACGAAGACTTCAAGCAACGTTTTCTCAACTTAGCGTCGAAACTGAAGATGGGCGACCCAAGGCTTGAGTCGACGGAAATTGGTCCAATGATAAGCGAGCCTGCTGCGAAGAAGGTTGAGGAATGGGTCAACGAAGCGAAACGCTTAGGGGCAAAGGTATTGCTGGGAGGTGCTCGTTCAGGTGTTTTCTATCAACCCACCCTACTTGAAAGCGTCCCAGCGAACGCCAAAGTAATGATTGATGAAATCTTTGGGCCTGTTTCTTGCCTGATGAAATTCTCCGACATTAGAGAAGCGGTTAGAATCTCCAACACGTCTGATTACGGCCTTGGGGCGGCTATATTCACGAACAAGTTGGACTTGGTCATGTACGCAATCCTACATCTTCAATTTGGAATCATAAAGGTGAATGAGAGCACAGATGTTCGCCTCGACATAATACCCTTTGGCGGCTTCAAATCAAGCGGCCTTGGCCGCGAAGGATTGAAACAGGCCATCGAAGAAATGAGTGAAGTGAAGATGGTCGTCCACAATCTCGACGAACCACATTTCGCGGGGCACATGCAGAATTAGTGGACCCATCAGACCCCAAACCTTTTTGATCTTACCAATCTGTGAGTGATCACACGCGTGTCCAATTCCATAGGACTCACAAAGGACCAAATCGAAACTCCAGCATTGATAATAGACCTTGAAGGAGGTCGGTTCTAAGCGTCGTCCTGGAGCATGCTAAGACAACATTAGTACCTTACGAGTAGGTTACCGGAAAGTTATCTCGGACTGCGCTATTCTCCAAGCGGCGAGCCCTACAGCTTGCGCTACGGCACGGACTGCATTCCAATCGATATTGTCTATGTTCTCGTTGAGACTATGGTAGTTGGGGTCGTCGGGTTTCCAGATGCATGTTGCGGGAACGCCGTTCGAATTCAACGCCCCCTCCTCCGGCGTGCCCCAGCTTGCGAACAAATGGCCGAACATTACGCCGATTTCTTTGCCGCAGGACTCAACATATCCGTTTAGCTTGGCATTGTGGGGAACGGAAGGTTCATCGCTCCATTTTCCTCCGTCAATTATCCTTGCAGGGCCGCCGACACCAATCATGTCCATGTCGAGCGCAGCCACCAGGTTGCCGAGTTCTCCCTTCTCACGACGGTTTCGGATGTATTGGAAGATACCGTCTGTTATTCCCTCTTCGCTTGTGGTTGACAGGAATTCAACCGTTCTTCGAGTTCGCGGTAGTTGTCCGAATATTCGTGCGAGTTCGAGCACGGCGACCGTGCCAGTGCCATTGTCATTGGCGCCTGAGCAAGCGCCGTCGTCACGGTGTGCCAGAACTACAATATGCTCATCCGGCTTTTCTGTGCCCTTCAACAGTCCACGTAAGTTCCAACCCTTTCTAGGTTCAGTCGTGCAGTCAACACTTATTCGGGCTCCGAGCTTTCCATGGCCGATGTGATATAGGAGCGGCATCGCGTCGTGGCATCCAATCGTGATGCAAGGGACCTGTTCTTCAAGACTGGGATAGCCGCCGCGCCATCCTTTGCTATGGTCCCACAACCCGAAAGAAGCTGAGGGTGTGAAGGGCACGGGTGACGTGTGACAGATGACCAGAGCAGTGGCACCCAGCTTCGCTGCTCGGGTTATTTGAAAACCGAGCCAAAACATTGGGTCGCCAGCGTTCGCCGAGGCGACGGCTATCTTGCCTTTGAGATCGATAGCCTCCATCTCTTTCTCCGTGCCGCCACCTACATACGCGAGTTCTCCCTCGACTTCACTACCTTGAGTGGGCTTAGAGTAGTAGGCTGCTTTACAATCTATGCTACGGGACATCGGAGAACTAATTTTGAAAGTTGCTCCACGATATTCGAAGGTCAACGTTTCGACGGGATCTTGCAAGACGGTTAGTCCGCATGACTGGAAATGCCTTGTAACGTAATCGATTGATTTGCGGTCACCATCGGTTCCAAGGAATCTATCGCCTATTTCTTCTGAGAGAACTCGATCGTATTCACGCATCTTCCAGCAGTTGATTTCAGATACGATCTTCTCCTCTTCCTTTGAGAGCATTCAGATCTCCACTGCGAGGCTCTGGCTGACAACAGTGTGTGCTATTACGGAAGTAGAATCGATGACTCCGCGGATTTTGAAGGCTTCGTAGATGAGGTCGCGTACTGCGGTTGCGTTCTTCGCTCTTCCTATGATCATGATGTCGTGGTCTCCGAAGGTTTGAAAAACCGATTGGACACCATGCAACCGCGCAATCTTTCTGGCGATCAAAGCCTCACTCTTGCCTTTCGGTCCTATCTTCAGAGAAGTGATGAAGAGCGTATCCTGTCCCATGCTCGTCGGGTTGATTTTAGCATGGAAACCTTCAATGACGCCCCTGTCTACTAGTCGCTTTACACGATAGGATATCGCCACCTTGCTGAGTTTTCCGATTCTCTCCGCAATTTCCTTCATAGACGTGCGGCCGTCGCGTTGCAGGATTCTCAGTATTTTGCGATCAATCTCATCTAAATCATGCAATTTCGTCCGCCTTACATCTTTTGATGCCAGAGATAAATATGTGCGGTCCAAATCCCGAATGTTGATGAACGAGTCTCAGGCATCTCGCTTCAAGTTACACTCATGTTTAGAGTTTGGTCTGTGGATTAGGTTGATTTGCTGCCGCCCCCAAGCATTAAATCCTGAATACTAGAACCGAAGTGATAAGTTGAAAAACATTCTAGACTTTCAATTATTGCTGTTTACAGAATTCTCTACCGTGCTTGTGAGGTGGCTGATGTCGGCCTCTGTGTGAGCGTGGACACCATGCGTGTTTTGCACGCACCATCTATAGTCAATGGTCCTCAGGAGGAGTTCGGAAACGTCCGGCGCTCTTTCATAATGGAACTGCATAGAACTCTCAATGGCATAGGGAGTTCAAAATGTGATTCCATGACCCCTGACGAATTCTCTAAACTATCGCACAGTCGTGTCACGACTCTTCCGAAGAGAACCCACCCTGCAACTTATCAAGGCTCCACCTAACGCCCTTACGCATGGGAACTTTTCACGCCCACGTTCTGCGAAGCCGGTCCTACAGACGGAACCACATCAAAACATTCACCGCTTATCATCCCAAGAAGAAAAATTGACTATCATTTTCGTAATGGTCGCTATTCGCCCCAAACCTTCTCAAAGACTCTCAGAAAGTTTTCTCCCATGACTTTCGCCACGTCCTGATCAGAGTAGCCCCTTGACAACAGGGCATCGGTGATTATCGACATTCTCGAAACGCTCTTCAACCAAGGCATTTGCAATTCGTACTGGTATAGGCGTTCTCGACCAGATTTCAAGAAGTCATCTTCGACTTTTCGGAACTTCTCCGAGGTCAATCCAGGGAATCTCATCCTGTGCTCCAAGACTTGTTCAGGTGTGCTGTAATGATCTTCCCCCAAATCCGATCCGATGCCAACGTGATCTATTCCTACAAGGTTGACAACGTAATCAACATGGTCGATGAGGTCATTTACCCCCAGCTCATCAGGCCCTTTATCAGTTCGCAGAAACATACCTTCGGGGCATAAACCTATGACGCCTGCCTTTTCGGCACACATTTTTATCTGTTCATCTTTAATGTTTCTTGGATGGTCACAAAGAGCCTTCGCATTGGAATGGTCGAAAACGACAGGAGCCTTAGAGATCTCCATGACCTCCATGCTGGTCTTGTGGCCGACGTGCGATAGCGATATTAGCATTCTGAGTTCGTTCATTTTTTCTACCCAATCGATCCCTAAACGACTCAGCCCGGTGTCTGTGCTTTCCCCGCATCCGTCTCCAAATTGGTTTCGTCTTTGGTAAGTAGGCTGCATCGTCCTCATCCCTAGTCTCTTAAGCAAATCCAAGGTTGAGAGGTCATCCCCAAGGAATGCTGCGGACTGAGAACCGAGCACGGCGACCACACCACCATTCTTCTTCGCCTCTCTGATGTCTTTCACTGTAGTTGCAAGTTTCATTCCGGTAGGTTCCAACTTCTTCAGGTTGCGGAACCAATCGGTCAGTTCTCTGATCGCTCGCATTGCGTCAAAACGCTCAACGCCGGGTATTGTTATGTGGGTTGCCGTAACTCCGCCTTCCTTGAGCCTTCTCACATATTCCGCATTGAATTCGGCAGGTTGATCAACTCCGCTCAGCCCGTCGACAATAAGCATTCTTTCATGAAGTTCCTTGGTTCTAGCATTTTGCCTTGCCATACAGAATCGCTCTCGAAACCCATCGCGTAAAGTAATTTAAGATTATCAGCTGGTTTTGTAAACTGAATCTGCGTGACTCAATATACAATGGTCGTAATAGAAGGTTCAAGCGTTTTGCGAGAAAATTCACGTCGTCCCTTTTTAGACCAATAAGTGGAACGCAGCGTGATTAGAGCAGTCGAGGATTAACCTCCGTGCCTCCCTAACAAATTCGCGAATAAGCGGGCAGAACTTGAAGACTACCTCTTACTAACTGTCAGTCTTACGAAGAGACCTTTGGGCTCATTCGTCTTGCTGGTTTCTTCCAAATTGACTGCGAAAAGCCCCTTCTAATTCGGCTCATTCTGTATCAGGGATGTGTGTGAATCTGCTTGAAGATCTTCTGCATAATGGCAGGCAACATGATGGCCCTTCTTTAGTTCTCTCAATTCAGGCTCTTTTTCTTTGCAGAGGGTGGTGGCATACGGGCATCTGGGATGAAATCTGCAGCCTGAGGGGATTTCGACAGCGTTAGGGATTTCCCCGCCAATCACATCTGGTAGGTCTTTGTAGGTTCTTCGCTCCGCATCCAGGGTTGGAATGGCCATTCTCAGAGCTTGTGAGTATGGATGAAGAGGACGACCTAAGACTTCGTGAGATTGTCCGATTTCAACGATTTTGCCGAGATACATTACAGCAACTCGGTTGCACGTAAATTTCGAGATGGCCAGATCATGTGTAACGAATAGATAGGTGAGACCCATCTTTTCCCTTAACCTTAACAGCAGTTTCAGGATGCCAGCCCGAATCGATACGTCGAGCATCGAAACGGGTTCATCGGCAAAAATAAAGTCTGGTTCGAGGATGAGAGCTCTGGCGATCGCAACCCTCTGCAATTGTCCGCCACTTAATTCAAACGGGTGTTTCTGAAGAAACTCTTCTGGTTCGGCTATGTCGACTTCGGAAAGAATTTCCCTTATTTTTTTGTGCATCTCTGCCTCAGTACTCGCTAAATTGTGAATTTTTAGCGGCTCGGAGAGAAGCTGGAATATTGAAAGTCGGGACTCCAATGATTCATAAGGGTTTTGGAATATGACTTGCATTGCGCGGCGCAGTTCTTTCTGATTGCGAGTTAGAGAAGAGATTTCTTGATTCTTATAGTAGATGCTGCCTCCCGTCTTGTTTTCCAGAGCGAGAATTAACCTGCCCGTTGTTGTTTTTCCACAACCACTCTCTCCAACCAGACCAAAAATCTCACCTTTGGCTATGCTGAAATCGACCCCGTCGACTGCTCTTACCCAATTCCCAGCGCTTCGTTCCAGGAGTCGCTTTCTCGCAGGGAACCATTTTTTCAGTTGCTCAACGCGTATGATGAGGTCTTCCATGTTCCCATGCTCCGCCTGCTTCGTGCAGATGGCAGGCGACGAAATGACCCTTTTCGGCCTCTTTCCAAGTCGGCGTTACTTCCTTGCATTTTGTCCATGCGTATTTACATCTAGGGTGGAAAACGCATCCGGTTGGTGGATTCCTCATGTCAGGGGGATCGCCAGGTATCGACTCAAAGGACATCCTTGCTCCGTCAATGTTTGGAAATGCATTCACAAAGTCTATGGTGTATGGATGCAATGGGTTCTTTATGATCTCATTCGTCGTCCCGTACTCCATCATTTTTCCGCCGTATACTACGAGAATCTTATCCGAGATTCCAGCGACTACTGACAAATCATGGCTGATGAACATAATTGATAAAGACTTTAGATTACTTTTCAGGTTATCCATTAGTTTCAGTATTTGTGCCTGCACGATTACGTCCAGAGCCGTTGTGGGTTCGTCTGCGATTACGAGTTTTGGGTTGCAAATCAGTGCCATCGCGATCATAGCGCGTTGCCTCATTCCACCACTCAATTCGTGCGGGTAGTTTTTAAATCGCGAAGATTCTAGGCTTACTTCTTTGAAAATCTCTTTCGCCCTTTCCATTGCACCCTCTTGTGGGATATCTTCATGCACTGAAATGGCCTCGACGATTTGATCTCCAATCCTCATCAAAGGGTCGAAGGAACTCATAGCTGATTGTGTAACCATCGCGATTTCTTTCCATCTGATCTTCCTCATCTCTTCACGGTCGAGTGCAAGCAAACTGCGGCCGTCAAGCCTGATGTCGCCATTGACAATCCTACCCGGATTGGGCAAGGCTCTTAGAACGGACCAACCTATGGTTGATTTGCCTGAACCCGATTCACCTATAATACCAAGGGCCTCAGCCTTTGCGATTTCAAAGCTTACGCTATCGATTGCCTTTACGATAAAAGATGGCAAATAGTAGTAGGATCTGAGATCGCTAACTTTCAAGAGGGATTCAGCCATCAGAATTTTTCCTTCTGCTTGGTTGAAGCTGACCTGAATACCTCGTCCAGGCCTTGGCCGAGAAGGGTGAACCCTAACACGCTCATGACTATCATTAACCCCGGAAAGGTGGAAGGCCACCATGCACCAGAAGTTATGAAGTCTCTTCCTCGGCCGAGATCTGTTCCCCATTCGGGTGTTGGGGGAGGTAGTCCCAATCCTAGAAATCCAAGACCGGCAACATCTACAACTCCGGAACCCATGTTTAGGGTCATTAGTGCGATTATTGATGGGATTGCGTAGGGTATCATGTGGTGGAAAATGAGGGTACCGTACCCTGCCCCGATTGCTCGAGTTGATTCGATGAATGGTCTTTCCTTGATGGACAGAATTATGCCTCTGACGACTCTGAAGTACTGAGGCATGTATCCGATCCCAATCGCTAGACCTGTATTAACTATCCCAGGACCGATCATGGCGGCTATCAGGATTGCGATGATCAGAGGTGGTAAGGCGTACAGTGCGTCGAATGCCAGCGACGTTACCCGATCAATTTTCCCGCCGAAGAACCCGGAAAAAGCCCCTGTTACTGACCCAACGCCAACAGATATGATCACCGAGACGAATGCGACAAGTAGAGAGAAGGTCGTTCCGAAACTTACGCGGGAAAAGATGTCTCGCCCAATTTGGTCTGTGCCCATTACATGTGCAAATGATGGCGGAGACAGAACTTGATAAGAAGTTGCGAAGGGGTTCAATCCTACTATGTGGGTATAAGCGTCCAAAGCCAAAACGACGACGATTATAACTGTCCCAGCTATGACCATGGATCTCGAGGATTTCGGCCACATCCCAACCCTCGTAAGAAGCAGTTTCAAGAGAGGAGGCACTTATAGTCTCACTCTTGGGTCGACCATCGCATAAGAAATGTCCACGATCAAGTTGGCGACGCTAACTACCAACGCGAAGAATATTACGCATCCTTGGATTAGATTGAAGTCACGATAGCCCACGGCGACAATCAATAACCGGCCCAGTCCGGGCCATGAAAAGACAGTCTCCGTCAGTATTGCACCTTGCAGAAGAACTGCGACTTGCAAACCAGTGTAGGTGAGAATTGGGATCAGCGCATTTGGAAGGGCATGTTTCTGGAAGACTCGTTCATCTGTACAGCCTTTCAGACTCGCAACTTTGATGTAGTCTTCCCCAAGTACGCCTATGATGTTGGTTCTAGCAATCTGGGTGATTGAGGCTGCCATCGTAGTTCCGAGTGTGAGGACAGGTAGCAATAGATGTAGAAATGCGTCAGCAAGTGCTTGCGGATTGCGTCCCAACACTGCGTCCACAACGTACAAGCCCGTGACATCGGGCACACCGACCATTCTTGAACTAGCTTGACCGGCTATTGGGAATGGGAGGCCGTACTGAACCACAAGGATCTGAAGAACGAGGCCGAACCAGAATACCGGCACGCACCATCTGACAAGTGACCCGATTCTGATTGAGGCATCGATCTTTCCACCCACATGCTTGGCTGCAACTACGCCGCTGTATATCCCCAACGGGATTGCTAGGAGCATCGACCAAAAAGTCAGTTCGATTGTTGCTGGCAAAGCAATCGCCAATTCTGTAGTGACCGGATCCAGTCTGACCATAGAATATCCAAAATCACCTCTGAAAAGACCGCCAATATAGCCAAGGTATTGAAGGTAAAGCGGTTTGTCTAAGCCCAGCTGGTGTCGAAGCGCTTCAATTTGCTGTTCAGAAGCGTTTCTTGAACCGATTACAGCTAGGACAGGATCACCGGGCAGAATGCGCATAATGGAAAATACGACTGTAACTAGGATGAGGATCATCGGTATAGTTAGGAGAAGACGAAGGAGGATGAAGGTTCTGAGTCGCATCCATCTTACCCACGATGGCTAACTGCAATCTTTCGCTAATTAACAAGTTTTTCAAAAATAAAAAAATTGGGGGGATTTGCGGATCGTTATTTGGGTGTTAAGATGCGGTACTTTTAACGTTTCCAGTCGAGGTTAACACATTGGCGTACTGCTTGAAGGTGGGGGGACTGAGAGTAACTGTAATGCCGACCACCTGGAGTTCGGACGATATGATTTGTGAAGTTTGCCCAGTGGCCTGGAGTGTCCACCATGGAGAGTACTGGAAGTAGTAGGATAGGACACCCGTGACAGATGCTACTCTATAGAACCAGTAATTGGCTTGGTGCACAAGAGGCACGTAGACAGCTAGGCCCGCGAGTCGATCTTGTAGGTCGCCGTATATTTTAGCTCGCTGGGCGGGATCGGATGTGGAAACGCCTTGTTGGACGAGCGTATCTAGTGTCGTGTCGTTGAGGCGAACTCGTTTCGAGTACGACCCGGTTGATGAGGCTATGAATGAAGCTACATTGTCTGCATCCGGATAGTCTGGCGACATTATGCCTATCGCCATCTCGTAGTTTCCTGCTCTGAAATTCTTGACGAATGATGCTTGTTCGACTGCGTTGAGCGTAACTCGTATTCCTGCTTTTGCAAGTTGCGCCTGCAGTAAGGCGGCTACGTCAGGAATCTCTTTACCGTAGATTATTGGAGTGAAATAGAGGTTTACGTCTATTCCGTTAGGATGACCCGCAGCAGTCAACAACTCTTTGGCTTTTGCTATGTTTGTTGGTTTATATTGATCCCAGGATGGTTTCGGATAGAATCCCGGCAGAAATGGAGTGTCCTGCGAGGGAGGATAGAGGCCGTGATACGCTAGATCGGAGATCTCTTTCTGATCGACGCTGAATTCGATTGCTTTTCGGACGTTTACGTCTTCCAGAGGAGATCCGGGGATGCCATCGTTTAGAGTCATCCAGACGTGGTAACCTTCCGCTGCATTAGCATACTTCAAGTTCGGGTCTGCCAGCAAGCTCTGATAATCCGTCGTGGCAATGTAGTCCCATGCAATGTCAATGTCGCCCTTCTGAAGTGCCAGTTTCATCGCGGCTGAATCTGTGTAGATCTTGTAAACCAACTTTATTTGGGGTACTCGGCTTTGATTCCAGTAGTCCTCAAATGGCGCTAGAGTGACGTGATCACCTTTCACCCACTCCACATACTTGAAGGGGCCTGTCCCAACAGCCAGTGCGCCAAACTTCTCGTTGCCCATACTTTGCACAGCTGAAGGACTGACAGGACCGGCGACGGGCATTGTCAGCGCTCCTTCCAGTGCGGCATTTGGATAATTGAGATTGAATCGGACCGTGTACATATCCACGACATCAACTGAAGCTACGCTGGAAAGTAACCATGCTGAATACGATTGCACGGTCGATAATCTGTCGAACGAGAATTTCACCGCCGTTGCATTGAATGGAGTGCCATCTTGGAATTTCACGTTCTGTCTCAAAGGAATTGTCCAATGCAATCCATCCGCGCTGACCACCGGGGGACCTGCTGCAAGCCGAGGCTGCAATACCACATCTGGATAAATACCAGGCGGGACCTCATAGAGGGGATCAAACACGATGTTGTTCAAGTTCAAGACACCAACTTGGTAGTCTACGCCGGGATCAAGATTTACAGCTACATCGAGTGTTGTCCCTAGGACAATGGTTGGATATTGTTTCGGCGTGGTGGTAGTAGTGCTCGGAAGGAAATAGTTGTAACCAAAAGATGCGCCAATGATTGCTATGACGACAATAGCAGCGATAATGACGTAAGTTCTTTTCATTTTCATCGGCGTAAGGAGACTTAGTTGTGTATTTAAGGTTGAGTATGGAAGAATATGGACGGGTTAATATGTGAATATTTTAAACTTACTACTCTTACTCAGTCCTCTAGCGTCGCGATTATCTCTGCAAGTTGACCTCAGTTGTCATCGTACCTTGCAGTTGGCTCGACTAAATCGATAACTTCCTTCACTTCTTGCTGATGCAAGTGTATGTCGATGAATCGCGATCAGTTGCCCCACACTTTCTCGAAAACCCTTAGGAAGTTAGCTCCTAAGATCTTCTTAACGTTCTGCTCAGAGTACCCTGCTCCCAGTAGCGCGTCGGTAATGACTGGCATCTTAGACATGCTGGTCAACCAAGGCATGTAGAGTTCTCCGAATGATAGTTTCTCGCGTCCTGATTTTATGAACTCATCCTCCACTTCCTCAACAAACTTCGATGTTATACCTGGCAGCATTCGTCTTTCCTCGAGAATCATGTCAGCGGTTCGATAATGTCGTTCAGCGAGATCAAGTCCGATTCCCACGTGGTCAACGCCCACAAGATCCGCCACGTAGTCTATGTGTTTAATGTAGTCACTCACTCCAAGCTGATCAGATCTCTTTGAGTCAGACACGAACATCGAGAGAGGAGTAAGTCCGATTACTCCGCCTTTTTCAGCGCACGTCTGTATCTGTTCATCTGCGATGTTACGCACGTGGTTACAAAGGGCTTTGGGGTTAGAGTGATCGAATACAACGGAGTGCTTGGAGATTTCCATGACTTCCATGCTCGTCTTGTACCCGACATGCGAAAGAGAGATGACCATACCCAGTTTATTCATCGATTCAACCCAATCTACTCCGAGACGGCTCAATCCGTCATCGTTTCTTTCACCGCATCCGCTTCCGAACTGGTTCCGCCGTTGGTAGGTTGGTTGCATCGTTCTCATTCCAAGTCTCTGGAAAAAGTCCAAGCTGCTGAGATCTAGGCCTAAGAACCCTGCGCCTTGAGAACCAAGAATCACTGCGATTGCACCCTCCTGCTTTGCCTTTCGAAGTTCTTGTACGGTTCTAACCAAACGCATCTTTGATGGTTCCAAAGACCTAAGGCGGTGGAACCATCCTGCAAGCTCACTAACAACCTGTGACACACTCAAACATTCGACATCAGGGATAGTCACTTTGATTGCGCCAACTCCACCCGCCTTCAAGGACCGCCAATACTCCTCATCAAATTCCTTAGGGTAGCAAGCGTTCAAACAATCTACGACAACGGCTTCATCGTGAAGTTTCAAAGCCAACTTGCTCATTATACTCACTTACATAATCGCGTTGGCCGTCGGACTCATCTGGCTTTTCTGGGATACCTTCCAATTCTCACATTGGACATTAGTTAGAAGCGTTAAAATCGGATGGAAGGCGGTTGCACCAGAGTTCGATGAACATGACCGAGATTGAGAGAAAACTGAAACAATTGGGATACGATCTCCCAAAAGTCCCAATGGACATGAAATTCTGGGCGCGCTGCAGCAGAGTGGGAAAACTTGTATTCATGGGAACAACTGGTCCTTGGCCTATTCTGAACAAGACCGTGGATGGTAAGCTTCGAGGAGTTATCGGAAAAGATGTCACGGTGGAAGAGGCCAAGCATACGTGTAGATTGGCGGCTCTAAGCATCCTCTCCGGATTGAAAAACGAATTTGGAGATCTCGACAAGATTGACAGGATCGTCAAATTGGAGGTATATCTGAGCGGAATGGGTGGATCGCCAGATCCATACGTAGAAGTTGCGGATGCGGCTTCTGAACTCTTCATACAACTCTATGGGGACAACGGCAGAGCGACGCGGACGATGACGCCTAACATAAGCGATTACATCGCCGAAATCGACATAGTAGCGTCCCTAAAGGACTAGCTGCTGTTCATCACCAAGAAACTGAGTAACAAAGTCAGAATGAACCGCGCGCTCTAACAATCATAGCCGATAAATTCTCTTGCTCGTGCGATTAGTCCATTACTCATCGGAACAGTGAGCCTCGATTATAGAATAGTGTATCTCTTTACTGGGAGCGAGGTAAAGCAACCCGAAGCGCTGACGTACCTCGTAACCTTGCTCTCAAATGCTGTCTTGCAAAGAACTCCAAGACGCTTTAGTGAACGTATGTGCCAAGAACCATCTAGTTCGCTTCGAATTGTTTGAAGGGAGGTTTGAGACCCGGCGGTAATGGAGACTTGTATTCTCTTCCCTTTTTCCTTCTGTTCAACTCATCCCATGCCTTTTTGATGATTTCTGGTTCGGTGAGTAGGTCGATGGCTGAGGCCGCCATGCTCTTAGCAGCGAAGACTAGGTTCTTGTGGCCTATGCTCATCCCGGCTATGGCTACGTTAAACCAGGAATGCCCAGGAGCCCCAATGATTCTACTGCCGGTGTTCAATTCCACCGAAGGTACGTTCCAACTTATGTCAGCCTCATCCGTTGAGCCACCCTCCACTTCTCCTTCACCCCAAGGATCTACGATCCTGTTGTCGAGATGCACATCCGCCGGTAGGTCGTCGTGGCCTGGCACACGATAACCCCAAGTTCTTCTCGCCTCAGATGAGATTTCTTTTGCGATCTCGCGTGCGAATTCAAGATCGCTCTTAGTGTAAGTTGGCGGACCGACTATTCTCATGTTATTGACTATTAGTTCTGCGATAGTTCGGTTCGGCAGTACATTGTAGGTTCCACTTTGCAAGTTCATCTCGCACTCCGTCTTTGTCATCTTCCCCGCGCCTTCGGCGATTTTCAGAACCCAATCATATATCTCCTCAACCGTCTCGCGCTCAGGAGCCCTGATGTAGTACCAACTGCTTGCCAGGGCTGGAACAACGTTGGGCTGATCGCCTCCTCTCTGGATTACGTAGTGGATTCGAGCTTCGGGAACAATATGTTCGCGCATGAAGTTTACCCCAACATTCATCAACTCGACGGCGTCGAGGGCACTCCGTCCCTGCCAGGGGGTACTCCCAGCGTGAGCCGCAGTACCGTGAAAAACAAATTTGACAGAGATCATAGCGTTTGTGCTTTTTAGTGGGACGGAATTAACGGCGCCAATATGATGCCCCATGACAGCGCTCACATCTTTGAAGCACCCGTCACGAACCATGAACACTTTACCAATAAGAGTCTCCTCCGCAGGGGTTCCGAAGAACTTCACTGTTCCCTTGATCTTTCCCTTCTCCATTGCTATCTTCGTGGCTATTGCAGCTCCCATGCCGGAAGAACCGTAGAGATTATGGCCACATCCGTGTCCTGGCGCTTCCTTTTTCAAAGGCTCCCTATGGGGCACGGCTTTCTGTGATAGCCCCGGCAAGGCGTCGAATTCACCGAGGATACCAATGATGGGGCCGCCAGTACCAAAGGTGGCTACTAAGGCTGTGGGCATTCCCGCTACGTTCCGCTCAACTTTGAACCCATGCTTCTCAAGAGTGTCCGCAAGTAGTTTCGATGATTTGAACTCCTGCAGTCCAACTTCAGCGTACTCCCAGATCTGATCACTCACATCAGTCAGGAGAGATTCGTTTTCCGCAACCCAACCTATTGCAGTCTCTTTCAAGGATTTGGACAAGGTCTCACTACATAGAAGAACTTGAGGAAGACGCGAGTTAGTTTCCTTTTATCCCTACCTATCGGTAGCCGCCAACGAATTCTAACCAGAACTAGATCGGTCTGGCGTATCTACGACCTTAATTGTTCAGACTTGGGTGAACATCTTCGATTTGGAATGTCGGTTGACTCCAATATATCCTTCTAATATACAGAATGATCGATTGCTTGTCTGCTGGTACATCTCGTCAGCGTGGCACATCAATACATATCAATGCTCACAATTCCTAGTAGTCTTCAGCTGCAATGGTCGAAATTCTCCAACCCCGCGTGGAACGGAAGCATTAATCAATCAAGAAGAAATCGTAACATACGTCGAAGAAGTAGAAGAGTTTGACAGCGTTAATAGACGACAGATTATTCAAACTAGTTGTGAACCAAATAGAACCGAATAAACTAACTGAAACCGCCCAAGATCTGATATGCATACGCAGCGAGAATCCACCTGGGTCGTATCGAGAGATTGCAAATTATTTGTCGAAGAAATGGACAAACATAGGACTAAAGACGCGGTTAATCGAAGTTTCACACAACAAACTGAAAGAATTCAAGTTGGAGACACCGAGGATAAATCTTGTCGGAACAATAGGAACCGGCAAAGAATCTGCTCTGATTCTGGACGGGCACACCGACACTGTTCCCGTTGGTGAAGGGTGGTCTGTCGATCCCCTGAAGGGCATCCTCAAAGATTCTCGAATCTATGGACGTGGCGCTTCAGATATGAAGGGTGGCCTAGCGGTGATGACGTCCGTAGCCGAAGCGCTGATCCACTCCGATGTTGAACTGAAGGAGAATCTAATTCTAACCGCCACCGTTGACGATGAAATAGCTGGATCACTAGGAATGAAGTATCTACTGGAGAACCATTTAGTCAAGGGCCGATGTGCCGTATGCTGCGAAGGCACCTCATCAAGTGAGAACGAAGTTGACATTAACTCGTGTTTCGGGGGACGATTGTGGCTTCGAGTTACTACAAAGGGGAAATCAGCTCATGGCGCTAAACCAAGCGAAGGCATCAACGCCATCGAAAAAATGTTTCATCTGTACCAGGAACTCCAGAAGATACGTCTGCCACACCATAAGGTTTACGGGCCTAGCACCATGAATCTTGGTACCATATCAGGAGGAACGAGACCAAACATTGTGCCTGACTCATGTTCTGCAACCCTCGATATCAGGTTTGGGCCGTCAACCTCTACGCAGGAGGTAATGACGAAACTGAAAGAAACCGCCACGAGCATTAGCCAGTATGATAGTGAATTCACGATCAATGATGTTGAGGTAATTGAAAGTCGCGAAGCTTTCGAAATTCCGGCAGATACCAAATTGGTTACTAGCTTAGCAAAGGCGATCAGAATGGTAACGGGAACCCCAACTAAGTTGACTCATGCCATCGGTTCAGGAAACGCTTATCATCTTTGGCAAACTGGCATTCCCGCAGTGTTCTGCGGACCAGGAAACCCAGCCAATTTCCACACTGCGAACGAATTTGTTACCCTGCAATCCCTGTTGAATTGCACAAAGATACTCTCCCATTTGGCCTTGCAACTCTGCGCAAGAACAAACGAAACCTGATAAGTCGAGTGCAACGAGCGAAACGCGCATTACCTCTTCAGAGAAAACTCGCAGCTCTTTCAAAGCCCACGAACTGGCAAAGAGCTGAGCAGTCCGACATTGGAGTCAGATATTAGGGAATGTTCGACTTGCCACGAGCAATCTGAATCGCACGAGTCGCCAGTATTTGAGTCGCATCGATGATCGGAACTGGCAGATCGCCAGTCTTGAGGATGAGTGGGAGTTCTGTACACCCCGCAATGACTGCCTCGGCGCCCATCTTCACCAGCTTTTGTCCTATCTCAATGACATTAGTCGAGGATTTGGATAGATCGCCTCCTTTCACTGAGTAAATTGCTTGCATAAGTGTTGGTTGGTCGCCATCTGTTGGCAAGACCGTCTTGATCGCCAAGTTGCGAAATTGCTTCTGATAGAGGCCGGACCGCGCAGTGCCTGTTGCCGCCATAATACCGACCGTTCTTAGGGACGGATACAATCTAACGGTTTCTTTTGCTGTCTCCTCAATCATGTCAACTATGGGTACCGCTACAGCTTTCCTAATCTCTTCAATCCAATAGTGAGCGGTGTTACAAGGCATCACGATGAAATCCGCCCCAGCAGCCACAAGATTCTGTGCAGTTACAATGAGCATCCGCGCAGGTGAAGGCCCATTTTCTAGAATGGCCTTCTGCCGATCCGGTACTCTGGGATTATTGTCAATTATCAGGTGGAGATGATCCTGATCTCTTGATACTGGAGTCGAGCGTACGATTTTCGAGAAAAGATCGATTGTAGCTTCCGGTCCCATCCCGCCCAAAATGCCAACGATCATTTCTTGACCCGTCAAACAAGTCGCCCTGCCCGAGGCATTTCCAAAATAATACTCCCCTCCAGTCCCCTACTTTCGTTTCGATGTAAATCGCAAAATGTCAGGAACCTCTTGATCTTTGAAACGCGGGCATGATTTCCTGAATTCGTTCAAGAGCCGTCTTCAGCTTTTCTCTGGCTGTTGCAAACGACAGTCTGATGAACCTTTCATTGCGGATTCCAAAGGCATCTCCTGGTACAACTGCCACCTTAGCTTTGCTTAATAACTCACTCGCGAGTCCCTGGGATTTCAACGCAAACACTGAGACATTGGGAAACGCGTAGAATGTTCCCTTAGGCGGGTAACATGATATGCCGTCGATTTTTCTTAGTTCTCTCATCACCATATCCCGTCGCAGTTGGTACTCAGATACCATTTCTTTAATGGACTTGTCCGTTCTCTCATCGCGTAATGCCAATGCCGCGGCGCGTTGGGCAAAAGTGCATGCACTCGTAACTAAATGACTGTGAATTGCAACAACACGTGCCGCGATGCTTTTCGAGGTTATCAAATAGCCGAGTCGCCATCCCGTCATGGCTGTAGCCTTTGAGAATCCATTGACAACGATGGAAAAGTCCTTCATGCCTGCAAATGACGCTATACTGTAGTGTCTTTCTCCGTCGAAGAGTATCTTTTCATAAAGCTCGTCTGAAAGAACTAGGAAATGCTTGTGCTTTGCTAAGTCAGCCAATGCATCTAGGTCAGATCTAGCGGCAACGCTTCCTGTCGGATTGTTTGGAGAATTGAGGATCAGCATCTTTGTTCGCGCAGTGAGAATTTTCTCAACCTGAGAGGCTGAAATTCGAAAGCCTTCAGACTCTTCTAAGGGAAGGTAGACTGGGTGACCGCCACAGAGTTCAATGCATGGGACGTAGCTTACCCAATAGGGGTCTGGAACAATCACCTCATCGCCCGGATTGACGGTTGCCATCATTGCACTGTAGACGGCCTCCTTTCCACCAACGGTTACAACAATCTCGCTTTTCGGACTAGCCTCAATGCCGTTATCTCGCTTTACCTTCTCTGCGATTGTTTCCCTCAACTCCATAAGACCTGAAGTGTCCGAATAGAAGGTGTATCCCTCGTCAAGTGCCTGCTTTGCGTACGCTCGTATGTGTTCCGGGGTGACAAAGTCGGGTTCACCGGCCGAGAGATCTATCACATCTTCTCCGGCGCGCTGCAATTTCCTGACTTGATCCATAATTCCTAGGGTTGCCGAAGATTTGACTTTGGCTCTTTCAGCGATAAAGTCCATACCCACCGATTCACTATGCGTCATCTTAAGCCTTCCACGCAGACCTGTCTGGTCTGTACTGAACCTCTGAAATCGTGAGCGAAACTTGTCATCGAAAGGACGCGCTCAAGCCATTCGAAAGCCAGATCCTTGTCACCGAGCGCGGTGTACACCTGCGCGCCTTCTCGACGTAGGTGTCATCTCAAGCAAAAAATAGGGCTAACTCCATCGATCCATCACAAAGACCTCGGGCGCGTCGTATGCTGGCTGATTCGGTCTGTGCATTGTCACTTTCAAGAGCGAGACTCGAAATCCGTACCGAAGCATAACTCTATAGGCATCCTTGCGGCCGGTGTTGATTCCTGCCATCAGCCTTCCTACGCCCTGTTTTCGTGCATATGCTTCACATGCTCCAAGAAGCTTCTGGAACGAATTTGGGCTGTGTGACGGGTTGATTCCACCGAACTTTATGTAACATCTGTCGCTTCCCGCCTCGGTATTCTTGCCACAGTGGCAAACAGCGAAGCACGCTAGCTCGTTCCTATCTGTAATCAGGACGGTATCGCCCAGGCTTTGACTATGAACGGATTCTATTTCCGCCGAAACGTCGAGACCACGGTAAATGGAATTTGTTAAGTCAATCGTTTGCTCCAAGAATCGCTCACGCTGTTCTACGCTAAGGTTCGAGAATGTCGAGAAGTCGACTGAACCGTCTTGAGTTTTTACTTGTTTGACTAAAATTGCCGTTAGAAATCTAGGCCAGAAATCGAACTTCTGGTAGAGTTGAATATGTTTGGAACTATCAGGGAAGGTATCGAGACCGGCAACGGAAACATGCCACTCGTCAAACAGCTTAACGGCCGCCTCGGTGAGTTGCGAAGCTATTCCCCTACCCCAGCAATCGGGTTTGACCGCCATTCGCCCGAAGAAACCAATGCTCCCCCATTTCGTAATCACGGTAGTTCCAACGATCGCTCCTTCCTCCTCCGCTACGAGAACTGTGCTTGTTCGGCCCTTCCAGCGAGCCTTCAACATGTCACGGTCTCCAAAGCTCTGCAGCGGATCCTCAAGACCGTCTTGAGTTCCAAACGCGAGCCTGAGAACCAGATCAGCAACGTCCAGCTCCTCTTCTTTGACAGGGCGGATGAACATTGACAACAGAACTTCCTAAGGGGAAAGCACGCTAATGGTCGCTTAAATCATTCCCTACCTTCCACGAAAAATATTGGTTAAAGTGGGGCTTAGTCATCTTCGTGTTTGCAAACTGAACAAAGAAGATTAATAACGTGAGGCAACTCGGACGGACATATTTCAATTCAGGTGCAATCAAATGAAGAAGGAACTCAAAGGCGTGATGGCATTAGTGCCAACCCCTCTCACAGAAGATGGGAAGATATTCGATCTGAGATAGACTTCGTAATGAAGAACGGTTGCTCTTCCGCTGGCGTCCTCGCAGGGATCGGCGAAGGTTATCTGATGTCCCACCAGGACTGGACGATCGTGGCAAAGACAGCTATCGACCACATGAACATGAATGAGTTCACCTACCGGGCACCTGTCCCAAACGGGTCCACGAACGTGTTTTGGTAAGGTTCTTCAAGATCGTCAACATCGTGGTAATCGTAACTTGTTTAGGGCTGCCTCGATTCTACGCAATGCTTCCTCCAGAATCTCTCTTGGGCGAGTGAAGCTAAGCTTAATGTATCCTTCTGACCTCGTTCCAAAGAAACTCTGTCCTGATTCGCTTAGAATATGTGCTTCCTTCAAGAGGTAATCGGAAAAATCCTCAGACGATATTCCGAACTCTGCTATATTTGGAAACGCAGCGAAACCCCCCTCTGGTTTCAAGCATCTCATGTTCCCTATTCTGTTCAGTCCATCGACAAATAGGTCTCTTCGCATTCCGTACGCTCTCACGGCTTCTTCGATCCAACCCTGAGGCCCTTGAAGAGCAGCCAACGCGGCACTTTGCGCTATTTCGCTCACACTGACCGTCATGTGCAACTGTATGTTAGCCATTTTCTCTATAATCGGCTCTGGCCCGGCCACGTAGCCAACCCTGTATCCTGGCATGTTGTATCCTTTCGCAAAACCATTAACAGTCAGTGTACGGCCTTCCATGCTAGGCAGCGATCCAACACTGAAATTCTTCCTTCCATCGTAGACTACTTTCTCGAATATCTCATCCGACAGAACCAGCAGATCGTGCGTAACAGCTATCTCAGCTATACGCTCAAGATCGCCCTCATCGACGATTGCCCCCGTTGGATTTTCCGGCGACACGATTACTATCATCTTCGTTTTGCCCGTTATCGACTTTTCCACAGCCTCAGGATCTATCTTGAATTTCCTCTCCTCACCCGTAGGCACATACACTACTCTGCCTCCAGCCATCATGACGTTCGGTTCATATCCGGCTACATATCCAGGATTGCCCATTATGACCTGGTCGCCCGGATCGATCATCGACCATATAGCCAAGTATATTGCTTCTGACCCTCCGGTAGTTACCAACATCTCCGTTTCAGGATCGACCTTGAGCCCATTTTCCCGTTCTAGTTTCTCAGCTATGGCCACTCTCAGCTCTCGCATACCAAAGAATCTGTAGCTATGCATTCTATCCACAGCGTCCTTAGCCGCGTCGACTACATGCCTAGGCAGAGGATGTTCGTTTGACCAGTTAGGTCTCAGGTTTATGAGATCCGCGTAGCCGCTAGCTATTCTCGTGAGCTGATCAAGCCTATTCTTGTGCTTCGCCGCCATTTCCGTCCTTCTTGCCATAACCGTCAGCAAGAAAATCCGACTCGCCAGAATGGTCACGGTGGATTCCGGCGCGTATTTATGACTTATGTTCATACCTTGAAATCTACGCTTTCGCCACGCTTGGCCATTGCTGGAATCCACGTTTCCCCAGACTTTGGAATCGAATTGTTAGCTTCACATTGGAGGAGGTTCCTGTGGATGTCTGTGTGGCTGAGACCGCCTTCCTTGTTGTAGTTGTAGGTATCCTACGATGCGTCATGATCGCGAATTCCTCGTCCCTCTGAGTTGAAGCGAGAGGCTCTCGGTAGGGTTCGATGGATCGTATTGGGTTTGTGGGATTGACGTCTGCCTACTATCTTTCTCGCAGATGCGACACTGGCGGTCGATAGTTTTCTCGCTGGTTCTCAATGTTGTTGCAATGTGTTAGACTTGTCTTTCCAATTTTCTGTTACAATCTAACATAGTCTCTTCTCGGCTCTATCCAACGCACCACTTTCCTCGACTTTCCTCCCCTTCCAAACCACATAGTCCGGAACATATCAGAATGGTCAAGTTAAATATCCGGCATCGAGGAGGAAGCTTATCTGCTCTAAACAACGCGCCAACAGGTGGCTCAGAAGTTGAATACAATCCTTGTCGTTGGTCTTGGTGATATTGGCGAACACATATTGGAATTCCTAGTCAGGATCCCTGAAATTTCAAAAATATATGGGGCGGATAGAAATGAACCTCGGTTCAGGTCCAAGATCTACAGCGCACTCTCCGGCGCAATTCATCAGGGCTTCTATCCCCAAGTCGAGTTCCTGAGCTTGGACCTGAACGACATCGATTCTACAGCAAGGACGTTAAGTGAAATTGAGCCAGATATAGTGGTGACTTCAGCTGCATTGAAGACTTGGTGGGCTCCCCAGGCGTCCATGCCCTTTGAGGTTTTCCGAAAGCTCGACGAAGCAGGATTTGGTCCATGGCTACCGCTTCATTTCACATTGGTATACAAACTCATGAAGGCGGTGAGGAAATCAGGGATTGAGACTCATGTGATTAACTGTAGTTTTCCAGATGCCGTGAATGCGGTGCTGGGAAAACTAGGCATGGCGCCAACAGTGGGCTTAGGTAACTGTGATCTGTTCCTCCCTTGGTTGCGGAAGATCGTTGCCGACAGGCTCAGCGTGCCAGTATCGGACGTGCAGCTCTACTTTGTAGGGCACCACTTTCTTGTTCATGCACTAGGTGCATACCAGAGTACACTCGGATGCCCGTACCGCATGAACGTGGTCGTCGGTGACAGAGACGTCACGAATCTTTTCAATCCTGATAAGCTATTAATCGACGCAAATGCACATATGCCAAAGGGAAAGGATGATCACTTCATAGTCGCAGCCTCGGCTGTAAAGAACGTGATGGGAATTCTCCAAGATACGAATCAGCTTGCGTATGCTCCGGGGCCAGAAGGATTACCTGGAGGGTATCCTATTCGTCTCTCACGAGAAGGAGCTAAAGTGGAGCTTCCAGCTGGACTAGGCAGAAGAGAGGCTATTCGAGTTAACCAAGACTCTCAACTGCTGGATGGAATCGAAAGAATAGAAGATGACGGCACCGTTGTTTTTTCGGCCAAAGCTAATCAGATAATGTCAGAGTTGCTCGGATACCAATGCACTCGACTCGCACCGGAAGAAAATGAAGTGAGGGCGAAAGAACTGCTTGCAGCTTACGATCTATTTGTTGCTAAGTATCGGACCTTATCATCTGGTCGCGAGCGATAGGGCAAGGAACAGCAACTAACGTTTCGCTAGCGTTGTGAAGACTGACAAAGAGGCATCTGGCAGAGTTGATGCTCGAGCACATTGCAGTGCATACTCTACTTTTAGATCACACTTTATTGTTATATGCGCCCCTTCGAGCTTCGCCCTGTGATTGAAATGGTCAAATTGTATGAGCTGACTTGGAGACAAGCGAAAAAAGCCTTCCAGGAAACGAGCACCGCAATAATCCCGACAGGAAGCAATGAACAGCACGGCCCGCATCTGCCACTTGGTACGGATTGGATTGTCGCTAACGAGATTGCGAACAGACTTTCCGACAAGACAAAAGCAATAGTGCTTCCGGTAGTTCCCTATGGATACGCTGAGTATCACATGGACTTTCCTGGCACAATCTATCTTGACAAAGAGACGTTTCGTGTCCTACTGATGGATATGTGTAGATCCCTGAACAGATGGGGCATTTCGCGAATCTTGTTTGTGAACGGGCATGGCGGCAACATGGATACGTTGCACACGGTTAGCATGAAAATAAGAAAGAAATACGGTATGTTGGCAGCGGCTGCTCAGTGGTGGGAAATGCTGCCCCAGAAAATCGGAGGGGAGATTACAGAGACCCATGGAGGCACAGTAGAGACAGCGATAGTTCGCACAATAAACCCAAACATTGTTGATATGGCCGTTGCATTCGTTCCGAAAGTAAAGTCCTTGACGAACAAGATTGAAACCATATCGATCGTGCAGTCTAGATTCGAAGATGGCTTGATGCGAATTTACTATAGGGTGGGCGACGTATCAGAGGCAGGATCGATGACCGAGACTGAAGGCGCCACCGATGTTAAAGACTTCAGCACAGCGACTCCTGAGTTGGGGAAGGAACTCTTAGACAAGGTAGTCAACCAATTAGCGAAATTCATCCCTGAATTCGAAAAGATCGAGGTACCGAAAACGCAAGAGGAACCCTGAACTTTCCGTGCCTCCTCGTTATGCGACAGAAATCGCACTGGATGTTTTCAACTCAGTGGGATACTTTTTGCCCGTGTCCTTGTTCTGAATTCTGTCCCTTGCAGTCCCTGAAGGAGCGACCATGTGAAACTCAACGACCGAGAATCGGTCCGTGATGTTGAAAACATCATAGTGATTTCTGTAGCTGATTCCCATTTTAGGCTGCCAATGTGATCGTTCATTTCGAGCAAAACTTCATCACTGACATTATGCAGACATGATTAGGAGTAGCTCATGAGAGAAACTGCGGTCCGACACGTTGATGTATTCACTGATGAAATTTTCTCTGGAAATCCCCTGACAGTCATTCCTGAAGCTGAAGGTCTGTCAGATTCTCAGATGCAACAAATCGCTAGTGAGTTTGGAACACCAGAGACAGCTTTCATTCTTGCAAGTGAAGGGCACGACTATCGACTCCGAATATTCAGTCCGATTAAGGAGATTCCTTTCGCCGGACACCCAATAATCGGAGCTGCACACGTTTTCGTTTCAGAGATCAGTAAGTCGCACGGGAGAAGGTTGATGCATGAAACCGGCATCGGCGTCCTACAAATCGATGTGATGGGCGACCAACCTCCACATAAGTTAATCATGGATCAAGGAAAACCAAGAATTTTAGGCAAATTGGACGAAGAGCATCTCAAAGGGCTATGTGACGCCCTCACACTTGACCGTAAAGGAACCTCGTCGGACTCATCTCCACAAATAATCAGTACCGGCCTCCCGCAGCTTTTCATTCAAGTGAACGGATTAGGTGACCTATCCCACCTTTCGCCCGATTTTAACAAGATCACGAAAATCGAAAATGAACTCGGACTGACCGGGGTCGGAGTCTTCACGTTGGAAACAGTGAACAGTGACGCGTCCGCTCACCTGCGGTTCTTTGTGCCGAGCATAGGAATCAGCGAAGATGCTGCTGCCGGAAGCGCTGCGGGTGGCCTCGGCGCATATATGGCCATTAATGGCCTGGCGACGAAAGAAAGATTGCGTGATTTTTCCATTGAGCAAGGCTTCGAGATGGGGAGGCCAAGTAGGCTGTACGTTGAAGTTCAACTCAAAGATGATGCGCCCCAGAACGTGAGAGTAGGAGGCTACTCGGTTACTGTTTCCAAGGGAGTTATCAACCTCCAATAAGAGTGGATTTATCGGCGAGAACCAAATAGAAGTTTAAAATTGCACAATTCGTTCCCTCCGTGTTGAGTTCAGCGTTAATGATCACCGATCGCGGAACGAAAGTGGAAGACATTGATACTCCTGCGCTATTGCTAGATTTGGAAAATCTGGAGCGCAACATCAAGAGGATGGCCGACTACTTTCATGATAAACAAACCAAAATGAGACCACACATCAAAACTCACAAGTGTCCGATCATAGCTCACAAGCAGATTGCAGCTGGCGCGGAAGGAATTGCATGCCAAAAACTAAGCGAAGCTGAAGTAATGGTTGAATCTGGAATACGTGACGTTCTCATAACTAATCAGGTGATCGGATGGAACAAAGTACTGCGACTCGCCAAGTTGGCTCACCATAGTACGATTACAGTACTCGTGGACAATACCGAAAACGTGCAACAATTGTCAACAGCAGCTCAGCAAGAGGGCGTCCAGCTTGGTGTGCTCGAGGAAATAAATGTGGGCATGAATCGTTGCGGAGTCCCTCCTGGCGACGGCGCGGTTGCATTAGCGCGCGAAATCTCGAATAAGCAAGGTTTGAACTTCAAAGGAATACTCGGCTACGAGGGACATTGTGTATTGATAGACAACTATGAGCACAAGAAAAGTCTTTGTCTGGAAGCAATGACCAAGAACATCGAGACCAAGAACAAGTTGGAACAATCGGGTCTGCGCGTAGAGAGCGTGCGGGCTGGAGGAACAAGCACGTACAATATTACTGGAACATATCCTGGCATAACGGAAGTGCACCCTGGCACATATGCCACAATGGATGCGAAATTCAAGAGCATGGGAATCCCGTTCGATTACGCAGTCACGCTCTTGACATCGGTGATAAGCAATCCTCAGCCAGGCAGGTTCACGCTAGATGCTGGAATGAAAGCAATCACATCTGAATATGGACTTCCGCAACCTAGGAGGGAGGGACTGGAACTGACACACCTATACGAGGAGCATGCTCTCGTGGAAGACAAAAATCTGCAAACCCACCTCGGGCTAGGTGACAAAGTGGAACTGGTTCCCACCCACGGATGCACTACCATCAACCTGCACGACCAATTTCACTGCGTAAGACACGGGTACTTGGAGTCCGTTTGGAGCATTTCCGCAAGAGGCAAGGTTTCGTAATAAAGGCCTACTTCCCACCGTGAATAGCACGGGATATCGCTAACAGTTTTCGGTCCCGGTCCTTCACTATGTCATCCTGAAGATTTCTGTAGTCATAAAACCCTCCACCCGACTTGACACCCATTCTTCCGCTCTCAACCAACCTCTTCAATTTAGCGGGAGGAGTCGAGGAGTTATCCAAGTCTTTGAAAAGTTCTTCTGACAAATGATAGAAAACATCGAGTCCTCCGAAATCACAAACTCTGAAAGGCCCAAGAATGGGATATCTGAACCCCGGCCCAAAACAGACCGCCGTGTCTATGTCTTCGATGCTTGCAACTCCTCTTTCAAGAAGACTAAGTGCTTCACGCAACAACGCGATTTGCAGTCGGTTCCCGACGAACCCAGGAATCGGCTTCAGAATTGTTATAGGTTTCTTACCGATTTCGGTCAAAATCCTTCGAGTGCGTTCCAAGGTCTCTCCCGTTGTGTTTTTCCCTGTCATGATTTCAACCAGAGGGATAATCTGTGGGGGATTCCACCAATTGGTTCCAATTACCCTGTCTGAGGTTCGCATTTTAGAAGAAATGTCCGTCACGCTTAGGCCCGAGGTATTTGATGCAAGAACCGCATCTCGAGGTGCCGAGGCCTCTAACAGATTGAAAATCTTCCTCTTAGTTGCCAAGTCTTCAGTAACTGCTTCAGTAACATAGTCGACACTCTCTACTGCTTGGCGTGGGTCGAGGGTTGTATGGATTCTTGCAATAGTTTTCTCCGACTCCTTTGGTTTCAGGAGATGTACTTCTTCTAACAAAGACAAGTTCGCTTTGACCTGCTTGAGCGCATGTTGGAGGATATCTTCTCTAACGTCAGCAAGCCAAACTTCGTATCCGCTCTGAGAGAAGGCTTGTGCTATGCCACGTCCCATCGTACCTGCTCCTATTACGGCGGTCTTCAGAGATGATCACTCACATGCTGTTTCAGATTCACCGTCCGATTAGGGTTTTCGGTGTGTGAATTAACCAAGGACTCCTACTGGAAGATTGCCGAACGTACCTGACCCCGAAGCGAAGTCCTTCTTGTCTGTGCGCACAGACAGGCATTAATGAGAAACGTCCCGTCACTTACTCTGATTTATGGCAGTTTGTCAGGACTGAGGAAGAATTCAGGGGGAAACAGACTCTAATATAGCTTGGCAAAAAACTGGGCAAAAAGCGCTTAAACCGATACAGTCGATTTATCGTCTTAGTATTGCGCCTGAGGGTGATGTTACGAGTATCCACATGGCTTCTTCGGGTATGAGCATCGTGGTGCTTGTCGCCCGAATCCATGCTCCGCTAGGGTTATCGTAAATCCACACATTGTTCTCATCGTAACTTCCAGAAATACTTGACAAGTATTGCCCTACGGTCTCGTTCTGGATGATGGGTTGAGGTTTGAACCCTACAAGATTCCAACCAACTTTGACTTGATATGTAGGTGGTGCTGCGCCAGGCGGGATCACGTAACCATCAATGTATAATGTGTCTGCGGTTCGCATGTAAATCAAGTAACCATTCCCGTCAGCCATCGTAGTCAATGTGCTTGGTTTTCCTGGCGTGAATACAAGCCAAGACTTCGACGAGGCTGAATAAGTCCAAACCGAAATAACTTCGTTACTTGCGATTTGTGACCTCAGTAAACTCGGAATTGAAGTGCTGTTGGGTATGATTGGAAGTGAAATCAGATTCCACCCAGACTTGAGCGTAATTGCGATCAGCGAATGGAAGTTCGCTGTTTCATTCACGGGCCCGTTCATCATGATGAAACGTGTATATGATCCACTGCCTGCACCGTTCCATGATGAAAACGCGTATCCTTTAGCCGCGTTGGCCTGAATTGTGCTGGATACTCTGCACCAGTTCATCAGAAAGATGTTATCAACTCATACGAGTACGCAGGCTAGTTCATGGTCGTAAACCTTCTTTCGTGTTCCTTCTAGGTCGTTATACGGCAATACTATCGTTATCCGCCGTCAAGGCACCAGACTGAGCACTATCAAGAGGATGCTGAACGGTTACATGTAACGTGTCATACCAACCGTGCCAATTAGCTTCGAATTTTCCGAGCGCCCTCCACTAACGATTGGGCTTTTGACATATCGAATATGGGGAGAAATTCACGATATTTGGTACTCGACGAGCCCTTTCTCTGTTCGAGCCCGCTCTTCCGAATATTGTCATCCATCTTGTCGTAGTCGTACGTAACATCCAGGTTTTCACCGCAATCTGCGCACATGTATTTGATCTTTCTTGGATCGTATTGCTTGCCGCATCCTACACATCGAAGATCAACGACGAAACTCAATCCTGTTACGCCAAGAGAATCCAATCTACTGGCCTATCTGGGGTTATTTCCATCCTTCACGCGAGACAATGAAGCACTTAAATGAAGACCTCAAGCAGAATGTCTCGGAGTGAGCTCGAGTTTTGAATCCGGAACGGGTGACTATTGACGACCTCAGAAAAATCATGAAACTTATGACTGTAAGATTTGATGAAAACCGACTTGATCTAGTGACGGCGGCTCTGAATCAGGCCCTCGAAATGCTTCAACCCCTTGCGAAGCTTCTTCTTCCGAAAGAGCTCGAACCAACCACTTACCTCGCAAGGATAAAGGACGCTGGAAGGGTGGCGCGCTCTGAAAATATCTGAACTGCGGAAAATGACTCTGCGCGAAATCGCGAAAAAGATCAGAAGCGGTGAGACATCTCCATCAGAGATAGTGAGGCTGCTATTGGAGCAGATCCGGCGTACGGATGACAAGTTACAAGCATACATAACCGTGTGTGAGGAGAGCTCTCTGAAACTCGCCGAGGCTGCGGAGCTTCAGCTAAAGGCAGGCCATGACCTCGGAGTTCTGCATGGAATCCCGGTCTCGATCAAGGATCTGTACGAGACCGAAGGAATTCGCACAACATGCGGCTCCAGACTAATGCAAGACTATGTCCCGAAGAAGGACTCTACAGTCGTCGCGCGCTTGAAATCGAAAGGTGCGATAGTTCTAGGGAAACTGAACACGCACGAATTCGCCTTAGGAGCAATGAGTCCTCCAACGAAAAATCCTTGGGACCTCGGTCGCATCCCAGGAGGTTCAAGCGGCGGTTCTGCGGCAGCTTTGGCTATGGGGTCTGCAATCGCAACGACCGGCTCTGACACGGGTGGATCCATCAGAATCCCGGCGTCATTCTGTGGAGTTGTCGGGTTGAAGCCAACTTACGGACGTGTTAGTCGCGCGGGCATATTTCCGGAAAGTTGGTCCCTTGATCATGCAGGTCCGCTAACCAAGAGACTTGAGGATGCCGCCTTGCTTCTCAGGATAATGGCTGGAAGAGACGAGTTGGATCCAACTTCCTCAGACCTCCCGGTACCGGATTATGTCCAAGAACTGGAAACCAATATCGCAGGCCTAAGAGTAGGCGTGCCGACAAACCACTTCTTCGAACACTGCGATTGTGAGATTGCAAAGGCAGTTAATGCGGCGGTCGAAGTGCTGGAAGGATTGGGTTGCACTAAAGTAGAGTTCGAATTCCCAAGCATTTCCGAGATCATGGCCGCCTACACAACAATCGACTTGTGCGAGGCAAGCGCCTATCACGAACGGGAAATCGAACAAAGGGCCGCCGACTTTCAACCGGATGTACGTCTCCTATTGGAACAAGGCCTTCTCATTCCTGCAAGCTATTACATCCAAGCTCAGAGAGTCAGAGCAATGCTTTTCGCGAAAGTGATGAGCCTGTTCGATCACCTGGATGTGATTGTCACGCCTTCCGTACCTATTGTATCGCCCCAGGTGAGTCAGACCATCGTAAGAATCGATGATTATGAGGAAAGCGTAGACAGTGCTGCAGTCCGCTACCTCGCGCCCTTCAACCTAACCGGATTGCCTGCGCTCTCGATTCCCTGTGGCTTCTCGAGCAAAGGCCTACCAATCGGAATGCAGATAGCGGGAAGGGCCTATGATGAAAGCACGATACTAAGACTCGGCCATGAATATGAAAATGCAACAGAATGGCACATGAGGCTACCTGAGACATCATAACCGAAGGGTAATGTCAACTTCATTCTCGAGTGTAATCGGATTGAACGGACAAAATTCGTCATTCTTCGACAATCGAAAATCCCGCTTGCCGTTCGGCGTGGCAGCCAAAGTATTAAATACTGTTCGATAAGACCAACAGCGTGAGCGTTTTGTCATCTAATCAAAGTTCAAAGAAAGGTGACTTGTATCTTCGACGCGCTAGCGGCCTGGTGAGAACTGCAGGTCCATGGTCTGGTCTCGCATTCAATGTCATTTGGACTGGAAATGCGGTCGGAATTATCGCGGCCTTCATATTGAACTCATACGTCTTCGTGGCACCTGGCCAGAACATAGTTGGGCTAATACTTGTTGCCACATTGCTTTCCACCCTGAATGCGGCAACTTACATGTTCTTCTCAATGGCCATGCCACGGTCTGGTGGCGACTACCACTACATCGGGAGAACCCTACATCCAGCGCTAGGTTTCATGAGTAGTGTCAACTGGGCGTTGTGGCTTCCCCTCGTGTTGGGCTTCGGTGGCTCAGCATTTGTTCCAATCGCACTCAACTCAATCGTGAAATCTTGGGGAGTAGCCACCAACAACCCCGTTGCAATTGCTTTTGCAGATACATTGCTTCAACAGAATTTCGTATTTCTGACCGGAGCGATTCTGATAATCTTCTTTACGGCGATTACGATTCTGGGCACGAAAGTCTACTTTACCATACAAAACATTTCCTTCATGTTCATGATATTGGCTGTCTTAATCACAGTTGCCGCCTTTGTAGTGAATACTCCTAGTACCTTCGCTGCGGCAATAGACCGTTCACTCGGCCAGGGTACCTATAGCTCAACTATACAGACATTTCAAACGAACTACCCATCAATCAAGCGTCCACCGGTGATCGCGATTTTGAGCGGCATCGCCCTGTGGGCCGGAATTAACACTTGGGCGATGGGCACTTCATTGATTGCCGGCGAGGTAAAGGAGGAGAGAAAACTGAAAACGTGGATGATCGCCAACATCTTGGGCACATTGGTCACTGGCGGAATAATGGCTTTAACCGCTTATCTCTACTTGTCATCAGTAGGAGAGAAATTCGTCTACGCAATGTCTTACCTGAGCGGTTCCGCTGGCTACAAGCTGGTATTTCCGCCCTACTACTCCTCATTTATTCCATTTGCGTTCCCGAATGTCATAGTGTTCATCATATTCGGCCTAGGCTTCTTCCTTGGTGGCATCTTCTTTTTCCCACAGAACCAGATACTCGCAAGCAGAGTCATGCTTGCTTGGTCCTTCGACCGCCTCATGCCTGGACAACTTGGACAAGTAGACAAGAGGTTCCACGCGCCGATCGTGGCGACCGCGATCTGCGGCATTATCGCGCTCATCTCGCTGTGGGTCTACGTCTATACATCATACCTCGGCTTCTTCTCGCAGCTCTTCGCCGTCGCATTCAGTTTCCTTCTAACATCAATCGCGGCCATCGTCTTCCCATTCCGCAGGAAAGCTATGTTCGAATCATCCTCAGCCAACATCAAAATCGCAGGCCTTCCTCTAATGAGCCTTGTCGGACTCGCAAACGCAATCTTTATGGCCATATTCATTTACCAAAACTGGACAGACAGCACGCTAGGCTCGAACAACCCTGTATCACTCGCACTTATTCTCGGAATACTAGTTGTTTCCTTCGCCCTGTTCTTCATAATACGGGCGATCAGGAAACGCCAAGGCATCGACATAGATGCGCTATTCCGAGAAATCCCGCCTGAGTGACAGCTACTTCTTCCTCCACTTTTTCTCAAACCCGATTTTTACGGGACGATCGAAAACAGAACACGATTGTGTGACGAAAAGGTGATTAGGGCACTGCAAATTCACGTCACGCAAGTAGGCTTTAGAGGAGTCTCATTCGACCTGCAATCTGCAACCACGAGAGACGTGAGGAGCTTGTCCGAGAAGGCGACCAACGACGACAAAGACCGAACATTCCTTGATGAGACTTCCAAGATTATCGAAGCGGCAGAGAATAATGATGTGCTCCTAAGGGTCATGGGCTCTATTGCGTTCAAGCTCCATTGCCCACAGTTCTCTTACATGAGCGACCAGATGAATCGAAAGCTCACTGATATCGACTTCGCCTCGTACAGTTCTGAGATGAATAGCGTGGATCAGCTTCTGCGAGACCTTGATTACACCACCCAATCCTACGTCCAGCTTGCAGCAGCGTCTGTGGGAAGGTCGATCTACTGGAAAAAAGACAATTCAGTCCACATCGATGTGTTTTGGGATAAGCTGCAGATGAATCATACCGTCAACTTCCGTGGTAGACTGGAAACGGATGAGCCGACAATCCCGCTCCCAGAACTCCTACAAGAGAAGTTCCAGATAGTGAAGATCAACTGGAAGGACATAAAAGATGTCGTTATGCTCCTTCGCGAGCATGATGTAGCAGAGAAAGATTCAGGACGCGAAGCCGTCGACCTCTCGATCATTAGCAAAGTGTTGTCGAATGACTGGGGGTACTACTACACGTTCACCCAAAACATTAAAGAAACTCAAACCCGAATCCAAGAACTCACAATGCTCTCTGAAAACGATAAGGCGACCGTAACTGCTAGGTTAACTAGGGTGCTTGAGACGATCGAGAGCGCACGAAAGAGCGCCAAATGGACTTTGAGGTCTAAGATTGGAACCAAGCGTATCTGGTATACCGAGGTGGGTGAAGTATAATGGCTTCAACCAAGATTTTCTTCACCTCAGATGTGCATGGATCTGACCTTGTCTTCAAGAAATTTCTAAACGCGGGCAAAGCGTACAAGGCAAGCTACCTCATTCTTGGAGGAGATATTACAGGCAAAGGCCTTGTGCTCGTCTCGAAGGACGCAAATGGCTACAAGGCGAATTTCCTTGGAAAGGACGTCATGGCGACGAACGAAGCTGATTTTGAGCGACTTAAAGGGCAAATCGTGAAGAACGGTTTCTACGTATACGTGGGCGACCCGAGCACCATAAGTGAAATGAGAGAGTCCACTGACAAGTCGGAAAAAGTTCTGATGGAATGCATGAAGGAAAGGCTCGAGTTTTGGCTGAACCTTGCAGAAGAACGGCTAAAGGGAACTGGCATTGAGTGTTACATCTCCCCCGGCAATGACGATGGGTACGAAATCGATTCAATCCTGAACTCGAGCAGCATCGTTGTCAATCCAGAGGAAAAAGTAGTCTCGCTGGCGGGGGATTACGAGATGATAACAATGGGGAAAGTCAACATGACCCCTTGGAAATGCCCACGCGACGTGACTGAGGAAGAGGTTGAGAACACGCTCGAGCACATGGTATCTCAGGTCCATGATTTTGGCAAGGCTATCTTCAACCTCCACGTACCACCCTATGACACTCTGCTCGATATCGCACCAGAACTTGACAGCGAACTAAGAGTTGTGAACCGCGGGGGGCAACCGAGTATGGTGCATGTGGGTTCTGCTTCAGTTAGGCGAGCAATAGAGAAGTATCAACCGATGCTCGGGTTACATGGGCACATACATGAATCAAAAGGAGTCGAGAAGATCGGGCAGTCCCTCTGTCTCAACCCCGGAAGCGAATACCAGGAAGGAATCCTGAGGGGCGCACTAATCACTCTCGATTCGGGCAAGCTAAAGAACTATCTGCTGACATCGGCATAGACCCGGCTGTAACTGTGCAATCGCTTCAGATACAAGCGCGACACTTTTGCCTTCATTAGGTCATAAGAAAATGAACGTTGCAGGTCAACGGCTTGGAGTTAGACGTTTATCGGTGGTAGACACCCATACCGTGGGAGAACCCACGAGTGTTGTGACCGGATTTCCATTGGTTCGCGGAGGGTCCCTGACAGAAATCAAGAATGACATGCAGGAAAACCATTATTGGTTGAGGCGCTTCATCCTTCACGGAAGTGTGCTCTTCGACAGCACAGAGCCCCACTTGTCCCAGTGTCGATCTTTTTCGATTCTGATATAGTTTCGTTTCATCGCGATTGTACCATTAGCCATTAGCAAAGGGGTAACGCAACGTGAGAGCTTCTCCCACATGATGGACCATTTGCATAACACTCGCGAGGTTAGGCGAAAGATTCCTTAGCTAAATTCCTCTTTTCTCTCATGCTTGGCTCGCAATTGTCCAATAACTTAACTTCAGAAAACCTTGCTCACATTCCTGTTATGTTCATTCAAGCAAGAAGCCGTTTACTAACGGGTCATTCTCATCAAAAACGAGTTTGTTGAAACCTGTGATGTAGGCAGAGCCCGTGATTTCTGGAACAATCGCGTCATAATCACCTACCCTCGTTTCGCTGATAATTCTGCCTTTGAACTTAGTTCGGAGTATGCTTTCATGAACGAATGCGTCCCCGACTCGAAGCTCCCCTTCTGAATGAAGCAACGCCATTTTAGCACAGGTTCCTGTTCCGCATGGTGATCGGTCCAATTGCCCTCGTCCGAAAACAACAGCATTTTGTGCATGCGCGTCCTTGCTCTTAGGAGGGCCCGCGAATTCTACGAGTTCCACCCGATTGATGTGTGGAAGGTTTGGATGGACGACCTTCTCTTGAGCATTCACGATCTTCTTGATTTCTATGCCCAAATCAATTAGAACGGTTTTGTTCCAAGGCTCCAAATCAACACCAAGTTCCTTTGCCTTCACATGCGCGAAAAAGTCTCCGCCGAAGAGCAGATCCACACTGATCAATTTGCGTCCCAGTGTTACGTTTACGGTTCGAAGTCTGAATGCGGGAACGTTTTCGAAACTTACTGTTTGGACGCCGTTCCCTTGGTACCGCACTCTTGTCTTCACGACACCTGCTGAAGTGTCAATCAAGATTTCCTCTTTGGGTTCAATGATTTTCGTTTGGACAGCATAGGTGACAACACCTATCAGGCCATGCCCGCACATGTCCAGATAGCCTCCATTGTGCATCCAAAAGGCCCCAAGATCGCACCCTTTCCGTTTTGGAGGGCAAAGAATGGCTCCGAACATGTCGCTGTGCCCCCTTGGTTCTTCCAGTACGAAGCGCCTAAACCAATCATGATTTGTTTGCATGTCGTCCTTGAGTTGCGCAATCGTTTCGCCACGGAGCGGGAAATCCGTCACGATCCGGGTAGGTTCCCCAGCAGTGTGCGTATCCACGACAGAATATTCGCGTTGGGACAAAAGCATCAAGACACCTAATCGTTTACCTTCCTGAAAATCCTTGCGTCAACTCATTTTTCGGACGTGTCGGATTTCCTGCCCTGGACCACCAGTCTATCAGAATTCTATGCTGCGGTCGTGGAAAGAGGGATATCTACTAATCTTGCACCTCTAATCGGGCATTCTTGTGATTATTCTCATCATTGGGTTCATGTTCATATTGGGACTTAGGCTCCTCATTCAGACTGTATCTCTTCCGCTGATCCATTAGTTATTAGCAACCGACCTCCTGCTCTGCTGAGGCACCGGTCGAGGGTGATCTCGCTTACCGAGCCGAATCAAGACTGGAAGTCAGTTTTCTTCTGAGCCTCCTTAGCGGATGGCTGGCCAGCTCTTTCTTTTCTTTCTCACGCTGGGTTCTGCGGTTGGGATTGCTATCTTCGTCTAATAATTAGTGGCGAGTTTGGACGTATTGTTCCACAGTAGACAGCAACTTCCGTATGTCCTCTACTGAATGCGCATAAGAGATTGCGCCGTGCAGCATTTCAGGTATGAGTACCAAGATGCCATTAGCAAGGAGGTGATTGAACAAGGTCTTTGATTGTTGATGGTCGCTCATAGCATGGCCGGTTACGTCTCGTAGAGGTTTCTTATTGATCATGTGTATAGAGACGAGGGAGCCGACGCCTGCTGCCTGTGCTGGGAATGCGTTCTTTTCGAAGATTGCGTTGAGGCCGTCTCGGGACATCTTCCCTAGTTCGTCAATATGGTCATGGACTGGCTGATGTTCGAGCACATTAATAGTAGCGAGGCCTGCGGCTAAGCTGAGTGCGTTTCCCGCGAATGTTCCGCCATGATAAGCGTAATCCAAACCTGAATACTTCAGGTGATCCATATGCTCCATAACGTCACGCCTTCCACAAACGGCGCCAATGGGAAGACCACCGCCGATGATCTTACCGAGAACCGTCAAATCCGGCATCACACCAAGAAAGCCCTGCGCTCCACTTAGACCAAGGCGGAAGCCAGTGACTACCTCATCATAGATTAGAAGAGTTCTAGTTCGGTCACAGTATCCTCTCAATGCCTTGAGGAAATCCATTTCAGCCGAAATGCCCCCTCCAGCTGACAAGACTGGCTCAAGAAGCACGCACGCTAGCTGTTCATCTCTGACGCGGTTCTTGAAACCTTCAAAATCATTGTACGGCACGACAACAGTATCTCGTTGCGAACCTTGCGTGATTCCTCCAGAAGGTGGTTGACCGTACGGAGGCTTTGTGGCCAAATGCAATGGGTCGTATGCGCCGTGCCACCCTCCTTCAAACTTTGCAATCTTAGAGCGCTTCGTGAAAGTTCTGGCAAGCCGGATGGCGAAGAGGTTCGCCTCGCTCCCGGAGCTTGTGTAGCGAACGAGCTCCGCGCTGGGCACGTGTTTTGTTATAGTTTCAGAAAGCGTAACTTCCAGTTCGTGGGCTACACCGAAGTGCCAACCCTTCTCAGCCTGCGCTTTGATGGCTTCCATGACAGTTGGATATGCGTGTCCGAGTATCATCGCGAAATGCGTACACCAGTAATCAGTGTATGTGTTGCCGTCGATGTCAACGAGTTTAGCCCCTCTGGCTTCCTTGGCGAAGAAGGGGTATGGTTCGAACCACCTAATGCCGTATGAGACGCCAGCCGGTTCAACTTTTTTGGCGCGTTCAAACATTGCGTGGGATTTCGGAGTTCGCGAAGCATATTCCGACTCTTTCAAAACTACGCTGTCCAAGCTTACGGCACGAAAATGCTGTTTGAAAGGTAGCTAATTTCAGCTTTTCCCTCTGGAGTGGCCATAATGGGCGTGGCTGATGAAGAGGTGCGGAATCATCGGATCGCCCTCTACGGGGTCGAACAGGACCTAAGAGGACTGGGGGATGATTATGACAAGCGGGGCGAGCTCATTCGTGACAAGCTGTATGCTCTTGCCGGCGACCCACACAATCCAGCAATTTCACCAATACGCGAAAGATTTGATTAGAGGTATCGCTTTAAAACTTGAACACACAACACTGATCGAGGGTAGAGCCGAAACGGTCCCAAGGTGACAGAGCCTTGACGAGAACACATGAAGCATTGAAGAGTGACCATCTCAATTTGCTGATTAATGGCACCTGGGTTGAGTCTCAATCTGAGGAGCTCCTCCCTGTGATGGATCCGGGGAGGGGAGAGGAGATTTGCAAAGTTCCCCTCGCTTTGGGAGAAGAGATTGACGCCGCCGCTATTTCATCTCAGAATGCGTTCGAGAAGTGGAGACTGGTTCCCCTTACAGAACGCATGCAATACTTGTTCAAGATGAAATATGTTTTCGAAGAGCGCTTCGAAGAACTGGCTCGAATCAACACTCGGAATCATGGAAAGACGATTAAAGAGAGCAGAGGCGACGTAAGGCGCACCATTGAGAACGTTGAAGCTGCGATCGCCGCGGGTTACACTCTACTGAAGGGTGAACATCTAGATCAGATCGCTCAGGACATCGACGAAGGAACCGTGAACACCAACATCAAGCATGAATTTCGGTCCATTGCAACGAGGCGGGATGTCTTAGATCGGCAAGAGTTGGATTTCAGTCAAACTGTATACCGTACGAACTCGTTCTCGCAGGGATTACCATGGGATATCCAGGCCTCCCTTTTCTCAGGGATGTATATCATGCCATCAAGAGTTCTGCTATGATGGGCCTTGGGTTTCGCAGGGTTTACGTGCGCGCATATCATGTTAGGTCTGTTTGCATGATCTCTGAGGAACTCTTGAAAGGTGTTCAGGTTGAGTTTCCCTTCGTTACTTTGTAGGAGTTCCAACATCCTATCGCATCTTGCTTCGCTGTTCACGCGAGAATCACCACTCTTTGGATCAGTGAAACCCTCGGTTCCGTAAACGTAATGATTAGCGTGATGTAGGAAAACGTTGGACCTCGTTGCCGTTACTTTGAGCGGATTAGCCTCAACGTCAACTATGCCCTTATTGTCCCCAAGCATGAAGTTCAGAGCGTATGCTCTGTCGGCCCTTTCGATTGCGGCGACTGCCCCATCAAGGTCCTTCTGGTTAAGCACCTCTCTAACAATACAAAGCATAGGAACTCCCACCTTCGTCTTCTCGAAACCTAACGCGTTAATGCACACGCTCAGTCCGCTAGAGTTCATGCCCATCATGGCCGGAGCGCCAGCGTAGCTATAGATCAACGCGTCGGGGCCATCTTTCTGCACATACTTGGTGAGCGTAACGCAGTCACCGTCTAGCCATGGATCTATTCCTTCATCGTTGTTCTGCCCAACGTATGTTAATCCATCTGAAGTGGCCTTGTCTCTTGCGGCAAAAGACGTACACGCCTTGCTCAGTTTCGGGTAAAAGACCTCGTTAAACGCGGCAACCAGTAAGACTTCATTAGGTTGAATATCGGCTCCATCAGCCGTGCCCCTAATTTCTTCAGCAATTTCCTCCGAGTAGTCTCGGATAGGTCTCTCATACTGTGAAGCTTCTCGCAGGGCGTCTTCTCTGGAAGTTTGCAGATAGCGAACATAGAAGTCGTAGTGCGAATCAATTAAACGCCTAATTAGAGGCTTGTAGCGAACGCCGTACGCGTACCCTCTCTCAAAAGCGCTTCCCCGCGCCTCGAGTACGTCCAACGTGTTGACGCTCAGTAGTTTTGCCATGACAACCAGACACGACCTGACCTCTTGGGACCCTATACGCATTTACACCGACTATCGGCAGCGACACTATGCTGCTTGCCCTTCATCTGCTTTCCTAGCGGGGTCGTCGATCCGGTCAACGAAGTATGAACCCTTCCTTTAATGGATCATCGGGGGAAATTAAGAATTCATTTCGACCTGTAATCCAGGCTCGCCCTTCAACTTGCGGTATTACTGCATCGTATTTTCCCTGTCTTGTAGTTTCTTTCACCCTTCCGGTGAATCGCGTGCCAAGTATACTCTCGACGATAAAGGGTTCACCTTGTCTTAGACGCCCTCGCGCGGTTTCCAAAGCGAGTCTCGCACTGACACCAGTTCCAGTTGGGGAACGGTCCACTTCGCCATTAGCGAAAATGCACATATTTCGTGAATGTGCGTCCTGCGAGAATGCTGGGCCGACGAAAATTGTTCCATAAAGGAAAGAGAGAGCGTCTTCGAATGGGTGTTGGACTTTTATGGACTCCATTACGGCACGCTTGATTTGCATACCATACTCGATTAGACGAGAAAAGGCGCGTGGGCTCAGTTCGACACCGATGTCGGCGGCTTGCACAAATGCGTAGAATGCTCCACCGAATGCTATGTCGTATCGGACCCGACCGAGTCCCTGCAGCTCTATGGTCTGGTCTAACGCGTAGACGAATGAAGGTACATTCTCGAAGGCAACGCTTTCCACGTAATGACCTTTGTCAGTACCCTTACGCAACCGGGCCTGCGCGGCAATTGTTCCTGCTGGTGTATCTATCTTTAGATTCTCTCGAGCCGCCACAATACCGGTTTCGATTACCACGGTACTGAGCGCGATAATGCCATGCCCACACATCGTGCTCCAGCCTTCATTGTGCATGAAAAGAACGCCTATGTCAGAATCACTCTGAACAGGTTCCGTCATAATCGTGCCGTACATATCGGCGTGTCCGCGGGACTCAAACATCAAGGCGCGGCGCAATCCATCTAGATGCTTCTGTGCGTAACGCCGCTTTTCGACGATGGTATCGCCAGGCACTTGATCAACACCGCTCGTTACCACGCGGAGTGGTTCCCCTTCCGCGTGTGCGTCGATTGTGCTGATACGTTGCCAGTCCGATGGCGGTCTCCAGTTCATGTTCCTTCGCGTCGCCCAGCAGGTACAGAGTATTTTATGCTTCGGCTGCTCGGTTCGAATCGGAAACAGATTCACTCATGAGAGTATATTGCATATCAAGTTCAAAGGCAGAATCATCAGCGAAACGAAGATAGTGATTACTTAGTCGCAAAGATGGACTACTTGGCGCGGAATCTCAACTTGTAGTCACGGTATAACCCTTCAGATAGCAAAGCACTTGTGAGAAATGAGAGAACAGTCCAAAAGATATTTCCCTTCCAAGCGAAGTAGATTGCACCGAAAACTAATACCACCACTAAAAGGACTGAACTAATTATAGTCGTGTTCTTGCCCATTTTGAACCGATGTCTCAATTCTCTTTCCTCACGGCGGCAACGCAGAAGATTCGAGTCATGAAAGAAGAACTACGTTATTGCATTAATCAATATTGAGATGATTTCAGAGTGAACTATAATCGTATTCTTTCTTGTTATGACTCGTGGACTCGAAATTAGGCAAAGCTCAGGCTCTGAAGTCCTCGTATATTATCCACTAGTAATCGAGTCGCTCGCATAGAATTTTCCCTCGTCAGAGTCGTCAAGAGAATGAGGAATTGGGGCTATGGCCGGTCTTGGACCTAGTCCCCGTGCGCTACGTCAATGATGGATTATTGGGAGGACGCTCTCACGCTGAGTTACTTCCTAGCTATCTCGCCGATGAATTCGGCAGCTCTGTCAACAACGGCTGAAAGCAATTTCTCACCTTTCCCTTTGGTCGCCTTGGATGGATCGCCAACGGATCCGGTGCTTGTTAACTTGTTCATTGGTGGAGTGGCGGCTTGTACCTTAGGACCACCAGCAAGGAAGTCGTACTTAACGAAAGTGGGCTTAAGGTGTGGTATCTCACCTTTGAGTTTGCTTTTGTCGACGCGTTGGTCTAATGCGTAAGCTACGGAGGTTTCAGTGTCGCAAGCATGGAAGAATGGGGGATCACATGTCTTCTTGATTTCATCTATTATGAGCTCCCACCAGTTTATGACGTAGACTTCGCTAGCGATCTGCTCAGCTAGGTCATGTAGCGCTACACTTAGAGCGGCGTCGTTTCCGCCGTGGCCGTTGAATATCACGATCTTCTTGAAACCGTGCTTACTGAGACTTACACAAATGTCCTTTATGACATCAACGAATGTTTGGATTTGCAGTGTTATGGTGCCTGGGAAGACCATGTGGTGTTGTGAAACGCCGAAGGCTACGGGATGTGTCACGACGACGCTGATATTCCTCTCCGATACTTTGTCGGCAGTTCGTTTGGCTATTTCGTTAGCAGTCCACCAATCATTGTCTACTGGCAGATGCATTCCGTGTTGTTCCGTCGATCCAACCGGGACAAACGCAATATTCGATTTCTCCAAGTAGCTTTTGACTTCCGGCCATGTCATCTGGTCTAACTGCACTGTCAAATTCACCTCCTAATGAGAAATTGATCACAAGAAAAAAAGGGGAGTAACGGACGTGTCACTTTTTGCTCTTGCTTGTTCTTCGTTGCACGAAAACTAGGGCGATGATGCCTACAGCAATCAGGACAACCATCAGTGCGTACTGAACTATATCAGAGAGATACAACAGGGCAGGTCTAGTCTTTGGCAAGTAGTTGTTAAGGAACGGTGTCCATTGCAGTCCTTGCAGGCTCGATCGAAGAATAATGATCACGAAGGCGATGACAAACATTAGCACGAGAATACCGTAGAGTTTTCCTTTGCTCATGGTCACACCGTCTCCTTATTCTACTTCTTCTCCGCCCGACCATCGCCAGCGTGGTTTCATGAAGTCTGGGAACAATCGTAGTACTATGACCATCGGTATCCATTGCTGCAGTACGTAGACGAGATAGGTTCCACCTGCGAATGTTGCGACCATTTCCGGCCAGAAGGGCACTATTTGCAGACCGAACGACATAGCAGCAGTGTAGAGAGTCAGCCCGACGCCTTCAGCGACTAAGGATGTCACAAGGAGAAGGCCATATCCAATCGGGCCGCGATGGTTCCATACCGTCTTTGTCACAAGGCAGAAGATTAGGCCGACGAGCGGATAGTACCAAGGATCTAGCATTGGTAGCGACGATGGAAGACCAATCAGGATACCGCTTGCGATGGCGACGTAAGGTCCTCCTGCAAATGCCACTATTGCGATGATCGTCTCCCTAACATCGAGGACGAAGGGGGGATAGAGGGGGATTACGAGCCCCAGTGCTCTCCAAGCAAATCCGAGTCCGCCTAGGGCCGCTACCATTCCAACTTGTCTAGCTGTTAGCTTAGGTGGCTTCGATGTAGAACTTTTTGTCGTTTCGCTTTTGGTCAACGTTTTTCGGGTCAAGCGTTATCGACTACGCGAGTTAAGGCTTGGCTAATGATTGTATATAGTGGGTTGACGTAACCCATTCACTGTGAAGAAGAATTCATTGTAACGTAAATTTCGACTCCAATTTTGTACTGCTGTCTCGCGGTCACCTGGGCGAATGACTACCACTTTCTGGTCACCAGTAATCGAGCTTAAAGGTCAGCTTAACCCAACTCGCCGCGTGCTGACCGTGGCTGACAAAGTAGTTTTCCAGAATGTCAGTTTCACCTACGCAGGCGATTCGAAACCTGCGTTGAACCACATCTCACTCACAATTCATCAAGGGGAGACCGTGCTGATCGCGGGACCAGCAGGAGCGGGCAAGACGACCTTATGTCGTTGTATTAACGGGCTCGTCCCCCATTATTTTCGTGGACACGTTGAGGGGAAAGTGCTGGTCGGAGATATCGATACGAAAGTTTCTTCGATATCTGCACTATCGCATGTGGCGGCCATGCTCTTTCAAGACCCGTCCAGCCAACTCGTCAACCCCACGGTCTTCGACGAGATCGCCTTTGGACCTGAGAATTATGGTGTTCCTCGCGACGAGATTCTAGTCCGAGTGAAAGAGTCGATCCAGTCGATGCGACTGGATGGGTATGAGGAGAGAAATCCTCATTCCTTGTCAGGTGGAGAGCAGCAAGCGTGTGGGCTGGCTGCAATCGTCTCTATGCGGCCTGATGTGTACGTCTTGGATGAGCCCACATCTAATCTTGATCCCATCGGAAGCATGAGGGTTCTCACCCATCTTGCCGAATTGTCGAGGACCGAGAATGCAACTACGATAATAGTCGAGCACAAGCTTGAGGAACTCCTGCCTCTTGTGGACCGTCTCATCGTTATGCAAGACGGCGGAATCGTCGCTGAAGGAGAGCCTCGAAGGATGTTTGAAGACGCAGAATCGATGACTAAGCTCGGGTTAAAAACGCCTCAAACGGCTCTCCTATTCTCAAGGCTCAGAAGGTTCGACCCGTCCCTGAAAATTCCTATCACGTTTGATGAAGCTGTCTCGGAAATGTCCCCGTTTCTAAAGCCCCGTATGAAAGGTGACGCAAGGCCCACGCCGCGAGAACCCTCTGATCCGAAGAATGCTGATCATGGAGACACGGTAATTCATACTGAAGATCTTGTGCATGTATACGATGCGGGTACCGTCGCTCTTCAAGGAGTGACTGTAGATATACGAAAGAAAGACTTCTTGGCCATCATAGGTCAGAACGGTTCGGGGAAGACAACGCTTGTGAAGCATTTTGATGGTCTGCTTCGCCCCACTAAAGGAAAAGTCTTGGTTTTCGGACTTGACGCTTCGCAAGCTAGCATTCGACAACTATCGACCAAGGTCGGATACTGCTTTCAGAATCCCGATCACCAAATTTGCACCGACAGCGTAAGAAAGGAATTGGAATTCGGACCTAGAAATCTTGAATTGCCCGAGAGTGAAATACAGAAACGAGTAGACGAAGTAACCGAAGCCATCGGCCTACGAGAAATGTTGAACGATAACCCGTTCAATCGGAGCAAGGGGGAGAGGCAGCGAATTGCCGTCGCATCGGTTCTCACCATGAAACCGGATGTCTTGGTGGTTGACGAACCAACAACTGGACAGGACGACCGAATGGCCAGGCAAATGATGGAGTTCTATAGGAAACTGCATGATGAAGATGGTAAGACCATCATTGTGATCACCCATGACATGAACCTGGCCGCGGAATACGCAAACAGGGTCTTTGTCATGTGGAACGGTCAAATCTTGCTAAGCGGTTCACCTCGCGAAGTGTTCGCTAAATCAGAAGAGATTGAGAAGACCTACCTTAAAGCCCCACAGATCACGCGGTTCGCGCAAGCACTCAAGTCCTTCGGTTTCCCGCCAGACGTGTTGACTGTAGATGAGATGTATCATGAGGTTGCTAAGAGAATAGGAGGTTAAGAGCTTGGCATTTGAGTATGTCCCGGGTAACACTTTCTTCCACAAACTCGACCCTCGGGTAAAATTCCTCTGGTGGATAGTTGTAATGATTATGGCGGTCGGATTGGGGACAGATCCAATTTACTTAGGAGTCGTGTTCATCTCAATCTTTGTGGTTATGCGACTCGCGAACATACCGTTCAATAAAGTAACCTCGTTCCTAAAAGGGATGGCACCAGTTGTCGCCATGTACGCGATCTTTAACCTTCTCTTTCCGCCCATAGCTACAGACGTTAAGAACCCATACATTTTCTTCTATTTGATTCCGGCGAGGACACTTCCCGTGTCACTTGAAGCGTGCATCTGGACGGCCGGCGCGGTTCTTCGGTTCCTGATGATTCTTCTCGTGATAAGAACGATTTTGATGATTACGCCTATCCGCGACATCATAATCACTTTCGTGAAGCTAAAGCTACCAGCCGATTTCGCTCTTGCATTGAGCATCGGCTTGGCTTACGTGCCAGTGCTAATTGACGAGAACAATAAGATCAAAGAGGCTCAGCAAGCGCGAGGGTGGAGATACGAATATAGGAACCCAGCTAAGAGGTTCAATGCTCTCCTAAAGCAAATGTTCGTGCCAGCAATCTTCAACTCTATGCGTCGAACGGGCGATATAGCAATCGCCATAGAATCACGAGGTTTCAGTCACGATATCGCGAGGCGTACGTATGTTCGTCAGCTGAAGTATACTCGAAGCGACTATATTGTTACAGCCGTGCTTCTTCTGGCTATGTTGGTTGGGCTAGCAGTAGGAACCTGGGGACTTCACTGGGCATCTTATGTTAATGTTGCAAGAATGATTAGACAATTCCTGCCCTCTTAACATGATTATAACGCATCCCGAACCATCGGCTCCCAGTTCTGACCTTTCTGGTCGTGATCGACGAAATGAAAACAAACTATGCTAGATTGCTGGCGCCAACTCAAAGCGTGATTATGCACCTCCTTCCAGGAACCCCGGTAAGCTTTGACGACGACGGTTCTTGGGAACTTCATAGCCCTGGGTTTGAAGCGATCAAAACTCTTGGAGACTTATGAGTTTGAGACTCAACTCACTCACACCTGCGGCTTATTCAGTGGTGAGTCGCTTTTCTCTTAGCACATTCGATATGAAATCTATTTCTATGAAATACAGAAAGGAAGCTCTGCGTCTTCGCCACCTGCAGAACAGGTTCAACAAGCCTTTGACACCCAGATTCTAATCGCCTTCAGCTCAGTGACGCCTAAGAAAATTCAGTGACAAATCAAGAAGAACTCTCTCCTCTTTTTTCAGCGCTCCAAGATTCATACATAGTATGCTATACCCATCAGTCTTTGGCGTTGACTTTGCTTTGCTTAGGCGTGCCCTAGTTACACTCGACTCACGCAAACTGAAAAGCTATCAGCTAACCTCGGGTTAACGCGCCCGGTTCGAGACTCCTCCATGCCTTGTAGACTTCTGAAGCATTCACATGTTTAGAATAGTGGATCGCAATGCCTGCACCGTCGGTTCAATGAGGCTCGGGTGAGGAGCATGTCGCAGGGGCGCCTCCGAGTCCTTCAGGCCGTTTCCAGTTATTACACAGCATATTCTATCATTCTTGTCTATTACGCCAGCTTTAACCAGCTTTATCATGCCGGCTACTGGGGCAGCACCCCCTGGCTCAGCGAATATACCCTCCTTCGCACCTAGCAAGGATTGGGCATCAAGTATTTCATCGTCAGTCACAGTCTCAACGACTCCATTCGATTCATGCAGGCTCATGAAACTCTTGAGATAATTGCGAGGCTTGCCGACGGCGAGTGCTCCTGCTATCGTGTTCGGTATGACTGGTTCAATCGACCGGCTCCCCTTCTTATATGCCGATACAACCGGGCTGGATCCCTCGGGTTGAATTCCAACCATTCTCGGTTTTCTGGATATAAACCCCAGTTGATAGAACTCTTTGAGTCCTTTCCACACGCCTGCTAGATTGCACCCGTTGCCAACCGGGACGATTACCCAGTCTGGTGGATGCCAGCTGAATTGTTCACATAGTTCGTAGGCAAGCGTTTTTTTTCCTTCTGTCCTAAAGGGGTTTGTCGCTGGATTGCAGTTGTACCACCCGAACGTTGCACATGCTTCATTGGCCAGATCGTATGCTTGATCGTAGTTTCCCTTTACTTTGATGACTTTCGCGCCATATGAAATCGATTGAGATAGTTTTCCTATCGGTGTCGATTCGGGAACAAAAACGTAACATTGTAATCCTGCTTTGGCCGCGTGTGCGGCCATTGACGCTGCAGCGTTTCCTGTGGACGCGATTGCTGTCACATTTTGTTCGAATTCAAGTGCCTTGTTGGAGGCCATGATAGATGCTCTGTCTTTGAAGACACCGGTGGGATTGCGCGTTTCATCTTTTCCGTACAATTGCTTCAACCCAAGCTCCTCTCCCAGCCTTCGGCAATGAATCAAAGGAGTGCCGCCTTCCTCCAGGGACGGAACTTGCTTAATGTCGAATATTGGAAGCAACTCGTGATACCTCAGGCACGCGGGTCCCCGCCTGTTTTCTAGGTCTGTAATAGTTATCTCGCTCCCTATGGTATCATAATCATAGACTACGTCGAGCTTCTCTCCGCAATTGTCGCAAATGAAAATCTGTGCTCTTGGGTGGAATTCCTTCTGACAACTAACGCATCGGAGAGTGCGTACGAAGCTTCTGTTTACAGTCGTGAGCTATAACCCACCTCCGTCTGGTTTTGATTGAGTCTTAAAAAAATGCTGGTTAATTCACACACCGGCAATTCGCTAGTTACCATCGTTCCGCTTTGCGTTTTGAATCAGCGTCAGCCATTTGTTTGAGCCCTCGACTTTGATTCCTGTAACTTCGGCGGAGGTTCTGTCGTCTAGTGCGATGTGTGGTCGTATGTAGTAACGGATACGCTGAATTGCGCGGAGTTGCAAGTACTGTCACGGTGAAGGACACCAAGTGCGGGTGTGTTTCATCAAACATAAGGAAGGCTGGAACGGCCAACTTTTCGGAGCGAACCCATCTGAGAGCGCGACCACCGCTGTAACCCTGCAGAATAGACGAAGACTCGAAAATTCTTCCACCCCAAAACTCGCTAAATTACAGGCGTGATCAAGGGAACTTCCAATCGATGAGCGCGCACTGGAGGCGGCGACCAAGCCAAAATAGCACAGCGGAAAATGGTACAAGTTCCCTACCGTTTCACGTAGCGGCCCTATCTAGGAACTTACGTAAAAGACATTCAACGACCGCACATACAATAAACGCGAAACTTCTTTTAGCAGTACTAGGGCCGTCGCATTCTGGTGGTATCCCGTTGCTTGAGCCACTGTTGGATTTACCCCACCGCATGAACTATGACCTTATGCCCGTCTTCACAGCTGTTTTCATGTACTCAATTCTCACATTGTTCGCCGCAGTTTTCCTCTACGGGGTCTACAGGCGCTTGCGGATCTACTTCAGGGGAACTTCTCCACCAAGGTTTGACCACCTAAAAGAAAGAGCCCTCAAGGCAATAGCAAACGCATTCATGCAACGAAAGGTTTTGAAGAAGAAATACCCCGGCATCATGCACCTTCTCATTTACTCTGGAATAATCGTCCTTTTGATAGGTACGACTTTGGTGTTCATTGATTCTGACCTTTGGCAGACCATCTTTCATAGCCAAATCTTGGTCGGCAACTTCTACCTCTTCTTTGAACTCTTTTTGGACGCTTTTGGCCTTGTCGCCATAGCGGGCCTGCTAATCGCGATCTTCAGAAGAACGGTCTCTAGGCCACCGAATCTCCCCACGTCCCGGGATGACATCTACATTTTTTCAGTTCTCTTAGTCATCCTGACAACAGGGTACGTCTTAGAAGCCATACGGCTTGCGGTTGATAAGCCAACTTGGGCGCAATGGTCATTCGTCGGATACCAACTTTCCTTGTTGCTGATAAGCCATGGGCTCGACACCGAAGGAATCATAACCTTCTACCGTGGGCTGTGGTGGTTCCACGCGCTCCTCGCGTTCACTGCCGTTGCGAGCATTCCGTACACGAAACTCTTTCACCTAATCACTTCGCCTCTTAATGCCCTCTTCGCGCACTTGCGACCAAAAGGTCAACTCAGCACACCGTTTGACCTGAAACAGCTCTTAGCTTCAGGCAACTTCGACATCAAAGTTGGAGCCGCGGCTATCACTGACTTCTCGTGGCAACAGAGGCTAACCTTTGACTCATGCACGTCGTGTGGGCGGTGTACAAACGCCTGTCCCGCAACCGCCGCTGGAACGCTTCTCTCACCAATGCACCTCATACTAAAGCTCAGAGGCCTGATGCTAACACAAACTGCGACTGATGGCGGAACCACAGCGGTCACCAATGTCGTGAACCCCGAGGAACTCTGGGCATGCACAACCTGCAGGGCATGCGTTAGCGAGTGCCCTGTTCTCATCGATCACATCGACGCAATAATCGACATGAGGCGGCACCTAGTCGGCGAAGGAAAACTTGACCGTGGCAAACGGGACCTACTCACAAACCTGACTAACGTTTCCAACCCCTACGGCTTACCACCAGCGGACCGCATGAAATGGGCGGAAGGCCTTGATGTAAAGACTGTGAACGAGCAACCGGAATTTGACCTCCTCTACTGGGTTGGCTGCTCAGGATCGTACGATCCCAGAAACCAGAACGTATCCAGAGCTATCGTCAAGATATTGAAAACAACAGGAATTCGTTTTGCAGTCCTTGGAAACGAAGAGAAATGTAACTGCGAAGTTGCTCGGAGACTCGGGGAGGAAGGGCGTTTTCAACAAGCAGCCATAGAGCTAGTCGACCTATTCAAGAAATATAACGTCAAAACTATTCTCACCCAATGCCCACATTGCTTCAACACCTTCAGGACCGAATATCCACAATTCGGCGCTGACTTACAGGTCATGCACCATTCACAACTCATCGCTCAACTCATCGCTGTAGGAAAGTTGAAACTCAAGAAAGGGTTGCAGGGGAACATTACGTTTCATGACCCATGCTACCTGGGAAGGTACAATGGCGTCTATGATTCACCTAGAAAAATCCTAACCTCTCTCAGCACCGAAGGGATTAAAGAGATGCCTAGGTCCCGCGAGAACAGTTTCTGCTGTGGTGCGGGAGGAGCGAACTTCTGGTATAAAGTCGAGCAGAAGAAGAAAATAGGAGTGATACGTTTCGAGGAAGCACAACAAACTAAAGCAGGCACATTAGCAACTGCCTGCCCCTTCTGCACCTCGATGCTCGAAGACGCGTCGGTTGCCCTAGGAGCAAAAGGGTCGGTCGCGGTGCTGGATATCGCCGAACTTGTTGAAGGCCAAATCGAATCTTCCTAACTTTTTAATCCGATAGCAAATTGAGGGAAACCAAGTCATCCAGTGATCGGCGATGGTAAACATCCTCGTACTCGTAAAACAGGTTCTTCAAACTGCAGAGTTGAAGGTTGACAAAAACACTAAGACCATGATCACTCAGGGTGTTCCTCGGGTCATTAGTGAAACCGACAAGAACGCCATTGAGGAAGCAGTCAGGATCAAAGAGAAACACGGCGGAAAAATCACCGCAATAAGCCTCGGCCCGCCCGAGGCGAAAGAAGCACTGAGGGAGGCCCTGGCAATGGGCGCCGACGAAGCCTGCCTTATAACCGACCCACTCTTCGAAGGATCCGACGCCCACGCAACCGCCAACGTCTTGGTCGCTGCAGTCACCAAGATACTTGATTACGACCTAATCCTCTGCGGAGCATACTCAGAGGATCTCTTCGCATTCCAAATCGGAGCAAGACTTGCGGAGATGTGTAACCTTCCCCAAATTACCTATGCCGCAAAAATCGCCCTCGAAAAAGGGAAAGTTGTTGTCGAAAGAGATCTAGAGAACGAACGCCAAATTGTAGAGGGCACACTCCCATGCTTGATCAGTGTTGTGAGGGAGATTAATGAACCACGGCTTCCCACGCTGATGGCGATAATGGCTGCCTCCAAGAAGCCCACGAACATATGGTCGGCCGAAGACCTCAGCCTTGGCGCGGAGGAGCTAGGCTTCAACGGCTCACTTGTCGAAGTCTTACGCAGCACTGTTTCCGTGGGAGAAAGAAAGCACATAATGCTCCAAGGAGACGCGAAGGAAATCGGCCCGAAACTTGTCAAGGCTCTACTCCAAGAAGGGGTCCTGAAGGCGAACTAAGCATGGCGCAAGAAAACAAAGGCGTTTGGGTGTTCTCAGAATTACCGCAGTTAACACTCGAACTCTTAGGAAAAGGAAGAAGCCTCGCTGACCAACTCGGAACGAACGTAACCGTTGTGTCGACAACAGTCGGCGAAGACGCCCAAAGGCTCATTCAGAATGGCGCTGACAAAGTCCTCTCAATTCCAGATCCTACCTTGAAGACCTTTCATGTTGACACATATACTGATGCCCTTGCCTCGCTCGTCACCGAACACAAACCTGACATTCTACTCATAGGCGCAACTCGAAGCGGACTAGAGTTGGCACCCCGACTAGCTGAGCGGTTGAAGACTGGTTGCGTAACCGAAGCAACAAAATTAGAACCAGACGCCGAGAAGAACTACGTACTCATGGACAGAGTTACTCTGGGCGGCAATTTAGTGGAGACGCAAATATCAAGGTCGAAACCACAAATTGCAACAATTCCAAAGGGCTTATTCTCCCCGATTGCTCCTGATGCTTCGCGCAAAGGGGAAGTTATCAAGGTTGAACCAAAGATCAAACCCCCAAGCACAAAGCTCATCGAGACTAAGCCGAAACCCGCAAAAGGTGTGAAGCTTGTTGATGCTTCCGTGATTGTATCGTTTGGGCGCGGAGTACGCAAGAAAGAGGACATGGCGTTAATCGAACAGTTCGCCCAAACAGTTGGTGGTGTCGTTGGTTGTTCCCGGCCAATTGCTGAAGACTTAGGCTGGCTCCCCGAGGGGCAATACATAGGCCTCTCCGGCCAGAAAGTTAGTCCGAAACTATACTTTGCCTTCGGAATTTCAGGGCAAATACAACACTTGACTGGAATAAGAAACAGCAGAATCATCGTTGCCGTGAACAACGATCCGAAGGCCCCGATTTTCGAGTTCAGCGACTACGGCATCGTGGCCGACCTGTACCAAATAATCCCAGCCTTCACAGAAGCCCTCAAGCAATTGGGGAAATCCTAACCAGAGAATTACGGGCTAAAGAAGCACCGTTATTTTCGCTGAGAATACGTGTCTAACCCTTCTAGGGAATTGAAGCACAACAATGCCATCGAATGCGCATTGAAGAGACTAGGTGCTATGGCTTCCTCTGCGAGACCCCGTCCCAAGTAGTGAGGGAACTGAAAGAACGGATGCCGAAACGAGGGTTATGAAGAGGCGAGGGTCCCGAGCCAAAGATAGTAGAGTTCTGCCTTGGAAGTCAATGTCCGCCGTTCTGTTGAGAATGTCATCCGCCCTTAACTCCGCTGAAATTCTAAAGATGCGGTTTAGCTGCTGGTCGGGTAATCTGTAGAGCAGCCTACGGAGCCACGACATGGCGGTTAGGTCGAGCCCTATTAATCGCCGCCACGCGTTCTCATAGGTTCTAAGGTTAGACGCAGACACGTCTCCTTCTTCCACGGCTCCTGCGGAGGTCTCACCAGCAATCCGTCCGCAGGCTAGGCCAAACACGATGCCACCTCCCGTCGTTGGCTTAACTTGCGATGCCGCGTCTCCCACAGTTAGTATGTTGTCAGCGTACGTGCGACTTCGCGCGCCGCCTACGGGGATGAGGTGGTACATAGGGGCAGTTGTAGGTTTCGCGTGCTTGAGCTTCACTGATACCACACGGTGCCTGTGAATGAAGCGCTCGAAACATTCCCGAACGTTAGCACGCCCCCCGGCTGCTATCCCAACCTTAGCCGAACCATCGCGGCGGGGTATGATCCAACCAAAGAAACCCGGCGCAAAGCCTTGCCCGAAATAAACCTCAACAAAGTCTTCATCTACGTCAGTCAGATTCTCCACATTAAACTGGGCTGAATTCACAAGCATTCCTCTCCCGGACTTCGCGAGGCCAACGTATTTTGAAATAGACGCCCGACAACCACTGGCGTCAATTAACATCTTGCAAGAGAAGTCTCCAGCATTCCGACCACCTGCCTTGAGCCTAACTCCTCCTCCAGAACGTTCGAAACTCTCGACACGGGAACCCAGCCGGAGGGACGCCCCGCTTTCAATTGCTAGAGAAGCTAGGTGCTTATCAAATTCAGCCCGGTTCAGAACCCATGTGACCGGTTTCGGCCTATAGAGTGTTAGGGGCCTTCCGTTTGGTGGGTGGAGGACTGCGCCTTTGATCTCATTCTCTATGATCCTTGTTGGCATCTCAGGGGCGAATTGTTTGAAGGCGAGAATGCCCACGTGGCCAGAGCAGTGAGAAGGTTCTCCCACCTGTTCGTGTTCTTCAAAGATTGATACCGAGAGGCCCCGCTGCGCGGCGGCGATAGCTGCGCTTGCTCCGCTTACCCCACATCCAACGATCGCTATATCAGCTGAGTATGCGTGCAAGTTTCCTTTTCACAGCAATGCCGTGCCAGTGCACGGTTCAGGAGGGACAAAGAGATGAACTTGATGGAAGCAGTTAGGCTTGTGTCTGTGGTTCTGCTAATTCTACTCGCCGTTTGCCCTTCGTTTGCCGAGATACCCTTACTATTCCGGTAACTTCCAGTTTCAAGAGGATTCGATTCAGCTCGCGAAAGCTGAGGTCCTCTTTGCCGTTCCGGATCTCTCGAAGCAATTCGTCGTCCGTCATTGCGCCTTTTCGTGTTATGACGTCTAGTACTAAGAGTTGTAGGGGGCGGGGACCCCAGACTTTTTCCAAGGATTTTGCACCGTCAGTTTCCTTGCTTTACGCGATGGGTGTGGGGGCTGATGCTCGCTCTCTTCTAAGTCGCTTCGAGAACTTCTGGTACCACGCGTCGTCTTCCGAGGTTATGCTTGGGCCGACCCTCTCCATCGCAACATCAAAGTCGCGCCTTGAAACCTCCGTGCACTCAATGTCCTCCCTCAATGCGTTCATGGCTGCCTCCCGGCAGATTCCTTCAATGTCCGCGCCGGAATATCCTTGGGCTTTCCTGGCCAACTCGTCAAGCACCACGTCTCTAGACAACGGCATTCCAGTTGTATGAATCTTGAAGATTTCCTTCAGAGAGTCGAAGTCTGGCGAGGGCACGAAGATTAATCGGTCGAACCTGCCCGGTCTCATGACAGCTGGGTCTAGCATGTCGGGGCGGTTCGTCGCAGCTATTACTAGCACGTTTTGGAGAGTTTCGATGCCGTCAATTTCAGTCAGCAGCTGGCTGATGACGCGTTCGCTAGCACCCGAGTCACCGTAACCCAAGCCACGTCTCGGCACTATTGCGTCGAGTTCGTCGAAGAAAATTATGGCGGGTGCTGCGGTCCGGCCTTTCCTAAAGACTTCGCGAATTGCTTTCTCCGACTCGCCTACCCATTTCGAGAATATTTCGGGGCCCTTTATGGAGATGAAGTTCGCTTCGCTTTCCGTCGCCACTGCCCTTGCCAAGAGTGTCTTTCCGCATCCAGGGGGCCCGTAGAGTAAGATTCCACGTGGGGGTTTAATGCCCATTTTCTTGAATACTTCTGGCTTCTTGAGAGGCCACTCGACTGATTCCATAAGTTCCTGCTTAACCTGTTTCAAGCCGCCGACTTCATTCCAGTGAACCTGCGGGACTTCTACGTACACTTCACGCATAGCGGTCGGTGTTATCTCCCTGTACGCCGAGAGGAAGTCGTCCATCTTGACTATCATTTTCTCCAAGGTTTCAGGCGGTATCCGTTCCTCCTCAAGGTTGAACTCAGGTATGTATCGCCTCAGCGCTTTCATTGCTGCCTCCCGACAGAGAGAAGCCATGTCGGCTCCCGTGTACCCGTGGGTGACATCAGACAGCCGCTTCAAGTCAACATCTTCTGCTAACGGCATGTTACGTGTGTGAATCTGCAGAACTTCATAGCGTCCTGCTTTATCTGGGACGCCAATTTCTATTTCACGGTCGAATCTTCCCGGCCTGCGGAGAGCTGGGTCTATTGCGTTAGGTCGGTTTGTGGCTCCGATAACAATGATGTTCCCTCGAGAACCCATACCATCCATTAGTGAGAGTAGTTGTGCGACGACTCGACGTTCAACTTCTCCAGTGACTTCTTCGCGTTTGGGTGCTATGGCATCCATTTCATCTATGAAAATGATGCTTGGCGACGTTTCTTGGGCTTTCTGGAAGATTTCCCGCAACCTCGCCTCTGATTCGCCGTAGAACTTCGACATAATCTCCGGTCCGGAGATCACATAGAAGTTGGCGTCGGATTCGTTGGCGACAGCCTTGGCTAGCAAGGTTTTACCGCATCCCGGAGGGCCGTATAGGAAAACACCACGAGGCGGCTCGATGCCTAACCGTTGGAAGAGTTCAGGGTGCCTGAGAGGGAGTTCTACCATTTCACGGATGCGTTGAATCTCCTCGTGTAAGCCGCCTATGTCTTCATAGGTGACTATTGGAATACCTTTCTTCTCGGGGGTCGGTTCGCTAAGTACTTGCACGTGAGCTGCTTCAGTGATCTTTACGGCGCCATGCGGCCTAGTCCTAGTAACGATTAGTGGGACAGCGCTACCGAATATTGACAGTAGCGTCATGTCGCCTTCGATAAAGGGCATATCCATGAATCGGCGTTTTACGAAGCTGACGAACTCTTCATCCACGCTTAGTCTGACGTCGGTCGGCGCGAAGATTATGGCTTGAGCGTCTTTCACGTCCGCTTTTCTAACGCTAACGTATTCATTGAGGGCTACCCCGGCGTTTCTTCGAATCAAACCGTCCATTCTAATGATTTCCTGGCCTTGGTCTTCAGCGTAGGCTGGCCAGGCTACGGCGACGGTCATCTTCTTACCGTGTATCTCGACGAAGTCACCGGCTGTAATGCCGAGTTTCTGCATCGTATCGTTGTCTATGCGGACCTTACCGTGACCAACATCACGTTGTCTGGCGTCGGCAACTCTCAACGAAGATTCTTTACTGCTCATCGTTTGACACCTTCAATAGGATTCCAGCACGAGTCGTGCTGGTCAGACCTTGACTTTTGATATTAAAATCCCTTGTGTAATATCCATCATCTGCCCTTACATTACTCGGCAAGATGGTCTGGCGTGTAGATTCATTCATGGGGAATCCACCAAAGATTTTGTTACGTATGGTAACAAACTACGGATATAAACGTTACTTACAGTAACAGTTTTAGTAGCGAACGACTCGTTGGACTTGTATTTCGCTCACCAATTCCACCGAACGTATAGCTTCTTCGACCTGATCCATTTTCCCCTCAACGTCTTCCGGAAGTAGAACATGCGCAATCAATGCGACTAAGCCAAAAGCGATAGGCTCTTCCTCGAATCTTTGAACGGTAGAGTCAGCTGGTAGAGACGCTTGAATCTTGGCCTTCAAGCCGTCTAGGTCGATATTTGCATCGGATGGAAAGATCTTGATTGATGCAAGTACCTTCGCCATGAGCTCTCAACTAGCAAAAAAGTCTCATGGGCCGGTGAAACCGCATTTAACGCAGCGGTAAGGTCGGCCGAACATTCGGCATTTCTCACACCGCCAGATGGTCACTTCGCCGCAACTGGGACATGGAAACTTTACAGCCCCCTCGCCTGGGAGGATGGTTCGCGCGCACCACGTACACGTGGGCATACGAATACCCTTTTCGCTCGACATCGTGGCAGTAGCACTCATCTAATCGCACTTCGGGTTCCCACACGCACGGCTCTGAAGGTTATAAATTGATTGCTAGCTTCACGCGCCTTGGTAGGTCCAAAGCCCGGTTTGACGTCAACGATTGGAAGAACCGACAAATTCAAACAGCAGCTTTGTAACACTTCTAGTAGCCTATTCCAGCTTACCCTAGGGACACAACATTGGTCAAAATAGACTCAGTTTGCGATCTCGATCGTTTCCGCCGTTTCATGATCATGAGCACCTGCCAATCATACATTCCACTAGACATGGACGAAGACGAGACCATATACCCCGAAAGGTCCTCAGAAAAAGGGACAATGTATGTTGAGGCCGAAGATAAGGAGACTCTTCAACAAATACGCGAGATCAGGTTCACAAGGGTGTCGAATGTGTTGGGAATAATTTACAACTCCAAAAGCGGCCGAACCCAATTGAAGTGGCGGCACCTGAAAGGCAGGGTCGGCCGACTGAGCGGTGAGGCGAGCCCAAACACACTGGTCAACCTATTCGCCTCCCAGGCCCTGTCAGAGTCCTATGCAATAGCTGGCCGTGAAGGAGAAACTGAAACCGAAACGGAACCAGAATCAGTCAGGGAAGAGGCTTCAAACTCTATACATGAAGCTTTCGCAGACACGTGAAAGCCAACCACAACAGTGCACCTACCTTCCGAGCCAGATTCCCAGGTTTGCCTTGTGGAAGTCTAAACGGCTAATCTAGCATCGGCAGGCATCTCTATGCAAGGCGCAAACGGCCCAATGCGACTTGAATCAGAAGTACGTCGGTCAGAAGTGTTAGAGCAGCACTTCGTTCATGGTAAATGGGCCATTGTCAAGGTCTACATTAGAGGAGAGCTTCGCGAAATCGTCGTCAGGATCAGGGAAGGCCACAATTCCTAGATGCAATTCTCAATCTCAATTACCCCTCGACTCTCCATACAAATTTTGTAATAGTAGGAAGCAAGTACAACCAAGGGCTGGGGGAGGTAGGGATAAGCCTTGGGTGTTGACCTAGCGGGTATCATACCCGAGCAGGCAATTACCCTCGACAGTTTATCGAATAAGACACTTGCAGTGGACGCATACAACGCGCTATTCCAGTTCCTGGCTATAATTCGTCAACCAGACGGAACGCCACTGAAGGACCGGCGTGGGAGAATTACAAGCCATCTTAGTGGTTTATTGTATAGGACGGCAAACCTTGCGGAGAAAGGAATCAAGCTCGTCTTCGTGTTTGATGGGAAACCGCCGGAACTGAAGGAAGAGGAAATCCGTAGGCGGCGGCAGGTGAAAGAGGAAGCGGTGGTGCGCTACGAACGGGCATTGAAAGAAGGAAGGATGGAAGAGGCGAGAACATACGCCCAAGCAACCTCACGGCTGAAAGATGATATGGTCGACGACGCCAAGAAACTTCTCGTCGCGCTAGGCGTTGCTTGGATTCAGGCCCCCTCAGAGGGAGAAGCCCAAGCATCATTCATAGCGTCACGTGGAGATGTCTGGGCGGTTGCATCTCAGGACCACGACTCACTACTCTTTGGGGCGCCAAGAATGGTGAAGAACCTTGCTATTACAGGACGCAGAAAACTGCCACGCAGGAATGCCTACGTTGAGGTCGAACCCAAGATAATTGAATTGGCAAAAGTACTCGAGGAACTCTCTCTGACGAGAGAGCAACTTGTTGATGTGGGCATACTGATTGGAACTGATTTCGATCCAGATGGTGTCAAGGGTATCGGTCCTAAGACCGCCGTAAAACTGATCCGTGAGCACGGTAATCTCGAAAAAGTGATGGCTAACAACCCTGAAGTAAAGATCTATCCTGCGCCTGAAAACATACGAAAGATATTCCTACAACCGGACGTAACCCCTGACTACTTGCTAAAATGGTCGAGACCTGACGAAGAGAAAGTAGTATCCTTCCTATGCGGTGAACGTGATTTTTCCGAGGACCGCGTGCGAAAAGCTGTGTCAAGAATGATCACAGTTGCAACGCCTTCGCCTCCGAAAACGACACTTGAGTCTTACTTCGGCTAGTCAAGTGTTCATGTCGGCGAAAGGCGCATCTACCTATCTATTCCAACCGCGCCTTCCCCTCATAGGCACGAAGGCAACTCCTCCCATGCTTTCACGCGAAAAGCCGCCGTTCTTGTTCTTCCTTATCCTCATTAGTTCCTGGTAGAACTGAGGCCCGCCCACGGGAATGAGAAGAATGCCCCCGGGTTTAACCTGGTCTGTGAGTTCGGACGGGATCTCGGGGGCCGCACTAGTCACTATGATTAAGTCGAACGGTGCTTGGCCTTTCAAACCTTCAGAGGCATCTGTTTCTATGAAGGTCACTTTAGCAGCGTATCCAAGGCGTTCAACATTCCTCTTCCCAAACTCTGCCAACTGTGGCACAATCTCCGCCGACCACACATGCCCCCAGGTCTCCTTCGGTTGTTCCGAAGGTGCGACCACTTCGGCGTAAACGCAGCTCATGTAGCCGCAACCGCCACCCACCTCCAAGACACGCTGGCCCAATGTCATTTCGCCAAATTCGCAAAATAGGGCGGTCATGTGGAGAGCGCTGGTCGTCTGGCCGTACCCAATGGGGATAGGAGAATCGGTGTAGGCATATGATCTAACCTCATGGGGTAGGAATTCCTCGCGTGGAACCTTGCTCATTGCCCTAATTATTTCCGGGTTCCGGAGAATCCTCTCATGCCTGAGGTCGTCAACAGCTTGCCGCCTTAACTCGGCGAAGTCCGTCAATTGTTTCGTGTCGTAACCACCGGAACGAGCCAATAAAGATTCAAAGGATTGTTTCCAATCGTTCTTGGGCCCCTTTGAGAAGTGTTGAGGTACTATTTGCGCAAGGACATCCAAACGTAATGGCTACGCACCCAACCACCTTCGAAATCACAAAAGACACGGAGCTGACACGCCGCGGGAATTGTGTCATCGGCGTCAACGCTAACAAGGGCCCACTCGACTTATCAGATAATTTCAAGGAGCTGTGTAAACATGATGAATCCACAATACGAGTCGAACTTGAAGCGGCCGGAATCACTGAGTCCATCGAGGGAAACGGTAGCCCCAAACTTTCATTCAACCATCAAACGGAGTTAGTTGGTAGAAAGTCATCTTATGTTTCGAGTCGCACCATTATGCTTAGAGCTGATAAAGCTGCAAACGACCTTAACAGGGAACTTATCGATGCTCTGACTCGTTCGGATAGAAGATTGTTGGTACGTATTATCGTGGAGCTCTAGCGCTCAAGAGCGCATCAATAGCCACCTGAACTCGGTTTGGTGCAACTTCTTTGATCACCTTACAGAAACGCACCGATTTTATCCGCCTATTCTGTGCTTCCACAGTCGACCGGAATGAGCTAAGGACCGAATCTATGCTTTCGTCTCGCTGCGCGAACGCGTAGAAGTGGACCATACCCCCCTCGTCCTTGAGTATCTGAGAAGCGGCAGGAAGGTAATTCACAGCTTCAGAAGGAAGGTTCATAATAACGCGGTTAGCGAGTCCGCGCAAATCTTTTCCCACTAGCTCTTTCACGTCACCGTACATTGGAATTACCCGGTCGGCAACACCGTTCGCAAAGGCGTTCTCGCTAAGATACTTCACAGCCGCTGGATTAATGTCCACAGAATAGACAGTCGACTTTGGTTGGAGTTTCGCGATCAGTACGGAGTATGGGCCCACGCCAGCAAACATGTCAACAACAAACTCATCAGGCATAACCTGTTGAGCGATTCGCATCCGCTCACGGGAAAGTCTTGGGCTAAAGTAGACCGTTGAAACGTCGAGATGGTACCGACATGAAAACTCCCGATAGAATGTTTCAGTCCCGCCAACCCCTGCCATGACTTTGAACTTTCGAGTTCTGAATGGGCCCTCAACTTGGCTAGATCTTCTTAACGCGAGTCGGATGTGGGGGTTTGTTTCTATGATTCCTCGTCCAATAACTGCTGAGAACTGTTCCATGCTTTCGGGTAATTCGATAACGGCAATGTCCCCAATCGCGTCGAAAGACCGAGGCAATTTTGATATCAATTCATCCGGAATTTTGCCTCGAAGATATGCATCAAGTCTTCTGGGTTTCTTCTCGATTTCTCCGAAGAAGCCGCGTTGACTCCTAAAGTCACCAACTTGCACTTTCATTAGTCGGGTTTCGTTTTCTGTCAACTCACGGAGCAGGGGCACGTGGATGGCCCTATCTGTCCGAAGAAATTGGCGGCTGTTATCAACGAGCTCAAGCTCTCGCAATAGCCGGAGTCCTTTTTCCGCCATGCTCAAGGGTAAGAGTATTCCGTCTTGTTCCTTCAAAGTTCATCCCATCCAGCTTGAGGGGTACTACCTGCGCATTGAGCTGCACAATGCTAAATACTCAAGCAGCCCACTAACAAAAACGCAAGTGAGGCTTTAGCTTTGGTGCAATGGCGAAGGCGGGAAGAAGTCATAGGCAAAGAAGTAGTCGATAGCGAAGCAAAGAAGTTGGGTGTTACGAAGGATTTCGCATGGTCATCTGACGGCCGGCTAGCGTTGGTTATTGAGGCAGGGGAGGAGGAAGAATCGTTCCTTTCCTTCGACGACATAGAAAAGATCGGTGATGTTGTCTTCGTGAAAGCCAAGTCTGCGTTAGTGGTTGCGCCGTCAGTTATTTGCCCTGTGTGTAAGAACAAGAACTTGGTCGAAGCGAAGTTCTGCGCCAAATGTGGCCGAGTTTTGGAAAACAGGGATGAAAAGAAAGAGAGGAAACGTCCCGCTTAGCAGACCCATTGGCTATTCTATGACGCCATGCCGTGGCTTTCATCGAACTTGTCTTAGGGTAGCTTGCTTTCCATTCCACAGAGGCCATTGTTTGCTTCATATCTACTTGGAATCTCCATAGATGGCAAAAACACTTTTATTCGCACCAAAGCATGCCCAGCGAGTGCCCTGGATGTCCTTAAAGAGGCCAACGGGGGATTTAAGGAGAAAAATCATCCCCGCCATCGCCTTAATGGTCGTAGTTCTGTTCTCCGGAACTGGTTACACTACGAACGTTTTCGCCCACACGGGAAACCTTTCGCCTGGTCTTTACGTTGCAGCTGTCACTCCCATACCCCAGCTCAGACTAACCGAGTGGGCTGTGCCATCAACGTCTGGTGGTCCAGTTGGAATCGGAATAGATAACTTCGGGAAAGTCTGGATAACCGAGAACGTGACTGGCAAACTCGCTAGTTTCGACCCCTCCAATAATGATTTCACTGAATGGAACACGCCTTCAACCCAAAGTCAGCCACGGAACCTGTTCATTAAAGAGGTCAGCATCTCAGGTGTTAATTATACTCAGGTTTTCTTCACAGAATATGCGGCGAATGCTATCGCTCGTTTCAACGTAGCCAACAACACCTTTACCGAATGGCACCTCGCGCCTGGGGGTAACCCTGTTGGAATCTACGTCGACGAGAACAATGATATCTGGTTCACCGAGTCTGGAAGAGACGCAATAGGTAGAATCCGCACTAGCAATAACAATCTAACAGAGTGGACTCTACCAGGGGCGACCACAACTCCAGGCTCGCCACTCCTGAAACCTTGGGGCATTTACGTTCAGGTGGTTACGTCTCCGAATGCTGGAACTAACCGATTCGTATGGTTCACTGAAACCACAGGTGACATGATTGGCCGGTTAGAGGCAACCAGTAATCGCCTGACCCTGTGGAACCTTAACACCCTAGGCGCTTCATACCAGCCGACGGACATAACTTACGGTTCGGTAACCTCAGTTCCCTCAATAATTTTCTCAAATGCTAACGCCAATCGGATCTCGATTCTCTGGAATGACACGGGTGGAGCATTATCAACCTATAGAGACTCCCTTATCCCAACCGTTGCTTCAGGGCCGACAGGCGTAACATTCGACTCTTCTCGAAGTGCGGTATGGTTCGCAGAAATCAACGCGGGGAAAATTGCGAACTTGAACACAACAACTGTTTTCGCCCCCGTAAGCCTAACTGCGGATTACTGCACAATCCCACCACCTATAGGAGTACCCTCCTGTCCCTCTCCCGCAACAATGACTTCGAACATCTTGTCGTCGACAGTTACGGCCAATGTACCGGCGAGTTCCTCAACTGAAGCTCCTCTCCAAACCTCAAACGTAGGAATATCTCAGGGTCCTGTGAACGGTTTTACTGAGTATAGCCTTCCGAACCAGACCGCGAGACCGGACCAAATGGCTATAGACTCAGCTGATAATCTCTGGTTTACGGAGAGTAATGCTACTGTAAACCGGATAGGGCGGCTCAGCGTTCCTTATGTTTTTCAAGTTTCTGCCTCTCCAACTTCGCAGACTGTTAACAAGGGACAAACAGCAACTTACGATGTGAAGGTGACCTTGACCGGCGGCAGCCCACTGCCCACTCAACTTTCACTTGCGAATGTTCCTCCAAACGTAAATGCCCTGTTCAACCCACAGACTCAAAACCCACCATTTACGTCGACGCTCACTATTGCCACAACAAATGCGACGTTAACGGGAACTTACCAAATGAATGTTCAAGCCAAAAGCGGAGGCCAGAACCAGACTACCCCGATTACCCTAACAGTGCAAATCGGGCCACCGCCACCCCCACCAGCATTTGACTACAGAATCAATATGACCAGTACGACACCTGTGACAATTTCGCAGGGAGGATCAGCTTCTTTTGCCGTGGTGGTCACGCTCACGAGTGGAACTCCCAAGTCTGTAAGCCTAAACTACAGTGGCCTGCCGCCTCTCGCGACTGCTTCGTTCACCGTTCCCAGCGGGATGCCAACGTTTACTTCTGAACTTGACATCCAGACTAATGCGGATACCCCAGCCGGCTCATACCCAATAACGATTACAGGAATGTCCAGCGGTGGATCACCCCAACATCCGGCCAAGACCCCGGTTTTAGTAATTACTGAATTGTTCAGAGACTTCAACATAACCTCGCATGTCAGCCAGGTCATTTTGGTGCAGGGGTCTCGAGTCGATATCCCGATCACTGTAACCTCCGCCGGATCCTTCGACAGCACGGTGAACCTCGCCGGGTCATTCTCACCGAAGGAAGTTGGTCTAGGTGTTGGTTTCTCGCCAGCGAACTTGCAACTCCTGCCGGGAGAGGTTGGGTCAACGACCATGGAAATTATTGCGTTCAAGGATACAACTGGAACCTACCAGCTGACAATTACTGGAACAAGCTCGAACCCATCTAGAACGCATCAAATAGTCATCAGCGTTCGCGTATCACCTTGCATTATCGCAACGGCCACGTTTGGCTCAGAGCTTGCGCCTGAAGTTCAGTTTCTACGGGGCTTCCGGGACCAACAGATAATGCAAACATTCGCTGGCTCAAACTTCATGACGGTTTTTAATGCATGGTATTACTCCTTCAGTCCCGCAGTCGCACAATATGAGTACACGCATTCGACAACTCGGTTTATGATCAAGCAAGCACTATACCCGTTGATGGGTATCCTACACCTCGCATCCTCAACCTACGCCTTGCTCGGGTTTGAACCAGAAGCGGCTGCTTTAGTGGCTGGCATAATCGCTAGTTCCCTCATCGGGGTCGCATACCTTGGCCTCCCACTCTCAGGGGTACTTTGGCTTGAGAGAAAAAGAATCAGCGCCAAAACAAAAGGCAGAGTTGCGAAATGGATGGCCATTGCTTTTGTAACACTTTTAGCAGGGTTTGTTGTTTCAGAGTTATTCGCGATACCTGTTCTGATGATGGCTGCGAGTGCGGCGCTCGTTCTGACAGCTTTGCTGGCAGGAAGCATCGTGCCAGCGCTTGAGCTATTTGAATACGCCAAGCGTCGAGCCTAAACACCACTTTTTCTACGTGCTTCCGATTGCATTGCTTCTCGCATCACCATATCTGATACTTCTCGGGCGGGGATGGAGAGCACCTCAGCTATCGCACGAATATCTTCGAATTCCGGTTTTACTCTTACAATTTTGCCGAATCCGTCCCTAGCGACTTTCATCCTCACATCAAAGATCTTGCCCGATACGTGTAATTTAATTTTTTCAATCTCCCTTTGCAAAGTGATGCGATTCCATAATTGAAATCTGACGCCGAGCGTTCCCGTTTCTTGAATCATAATCTCGGCGATCTTCTGTGCATCACGTGGTTCACAAATCGCATGTAGAACTTGACCGGGGCGTGTCTTCTTGAACAGTGCTGGGGTAATCCAGGCATCCATTGCACCGGACTCAAGAATCCGTTGTAAGGCGTAACCTAGTGTCTCACCCGGTACGTCGTCAAGGTTTGTCTCAAGGACTTGAACCGTTTCAGACTCGAACCCTCCGGACACAGCGCGTCCAATGACGACCCTGAGTAAATTCGGTGTCTTAGCCAGCTCATTCTTGCCAGCACCATACCCTACGTTTTCGGGGACCATTGGCGGATAAGATTCGAGAAATTTCGTCGTCAAGGCGGCAAGCATAGAAACGCCTGTGGGGGTCGCAAGTTCCCCAGCTTCAGGGCCGCCGATAATTGGGATTCCACTTCGGGTAGCTATCTCCAGAACGGCTGGCGCCGGGCTTGCGACGGTTCCATGGGAAAAAGCAATTGGGCCGCCTCCAACAGCTACCGCAGATGAACATATTTCACCATCAAAAACTCCTAGGGAGTCGCAGGCAGCTGCCGCGCCGAAAATGTCCGCCAAAGTGTCTGTCGAACCGGCCTCATGCAGATGTGCCTCCGAAATCTGAACACCGTGCAGTTTACTCTCAGCTTTGGTTAGGGCTCGGATCGTAGCCCGCGCGAAAGACTTCGCTCTTTCGCTTAGGTTTGATGCATCTGCTATTGCATCAGTTGCCTGAATGAGTTCTTGGGCGGGGGTTTCTTCATCCTTCTCGGAAATTGTGAAATCCACTGAACACGATCGAAATTCATGTTTCTTGACCTCTCTGGTCACAAGGTGAAGTGACTTGCATCTGGGATAATGTTTCGGGATTAGTTCTAGGATTTCTTGAATTCTGCCGATATCCGCTCCGGCATCGATCAAAGCGGCTAACAGCATGTCTCCTGATATGCCTGCAGTCTGACAGTCAATGAAAGTTAGCTTGGGCAAGGCTTTGATTTTCCTGCATCATATCTAAATGCCCTAGAGAAATAAGTCATTGCGGTAACCATTGAGAAGTTCAGCCATTTAGATTGCCATTCGCGTTCCCACGCCACGTTTCAACGCGAGCTCGTAGACCTTGCTAGCTGTTGAGACGTCTTGGATTGCGAGCCCTAAGGATTTGAAAATAGTTATTTCATGATCACTTATTCTGCCCACTTTCTTGTTCGTTACAATCTCGCCGAGTTCAGCGTAGATTTGATCAGGGGTGATAAGGCCCTGCGAAATTGGAATCATTATGTCTCCAGCTTCTTTTAATGCGGCTTCTCTTGAATCGACGACTAATTTCGCTCGTTTTATGGATGTGGCGTCGAGTTCTCGGGTATCCGGCGTATGAGAGCCGATCGCGTTCACATGGGTCCCTTCTTCTAGCCAGTCGCCGTTCAAAGTCGGCGTTTTTGAAGTGCTGGTTGTAATGACTATGTCGGATCCCCTTACAGCCTTCTCGGCGCTATCAACCGGCGCGATTTGAATGTCAAGCTCCTTCGAGAGCTGCTTGCAGAAGAGTTCGCACCTATCGCGGGCGACGTCGTAGGCCTTTACTTTCTCCACTCTCCTGACCTTGGAGACTGCAATGATCTGGGTTCTTCCCTGAACCCCGGCGCCCAGTATTCCAACTTTCTTTGCGTCCTTTCTAGCCAAGTATTTGGCCGCAACTCCTCCCGCAGCACCCGTTCGCATAGCCGTCAGAAAAGTTCCATCCATTATTGCAAGTAACTCACCATTCTTCGGATCTATAAGGAGGACTACGCCAAGGGTTGTTGGCAGAGCGTATCTTGAGGGGTTGTCGGGATACACGGACACTACTTTTATTCCGATTGCACCCATTGTCTCCATGTAGGCGGGCATGAAGAGAGTTGTTCCCTTAGCCTTCTCAAGCCTGATGCCGGACCTGACAGGCATGTTTGTGGTTCCTTGCCCATGTTCCTTGAATGCTGTTTCAACGGCCTCCAGCGTGTCATCCATGGTGAGGCATGCTTCAACATCTTTTCTGGTCAGAAAGAGCGCCATTACTGACGGCACCGTTTTGCTTTTGCAAGGCTTTGCTCGATAAACCTATTTCACGAAATCATTCCCTATATGCAATGGCTTCAATCTCAATGAGCATGCCTTGTGCAGGTAGTTTAGCCTCGACGGTAGTTCTTGCTGGGGGGTCCTCGGGAAAGAACGTCTTGTAGACTTCGTTCGCCTTCTTGAAATCATCCATGTTCTTGAGAAAAATTGATACCTTTACCACGTCGCGCATTGAAAAGCCCGAGGCCTCAACGATGCCTTTGATATTCGCTAATGTCTGACGAGTTTGAGTCTCTATTCCCTCAGCCATCTGCCCCGTCTTAGGGTCGGCTGCTCCTTGCCCGGCCACGAACAGAAGATTACCTGCTTTGACACCCTGAGAGTAAGGCCCCAAGGGCTGCGGGGCATTAGGTGTTCGAACGAGCTGCTTCAACGCACTCCCCACCTTTCAGGTTCATTTTGCCTTCTAAAGTGTTCATCCGGGTGGTTTAAGGCTGAAAGGCTTGCCTTCTGTGAGAACTTTTTCGGGAATCTTGCTTCTCCATTTCTCAAGGAATTTCAGATCTTCATCTCGCTCTCTTAGCTCGTCGGGAAGCATGTGCGGAATCTCGTCAATTATCGGGTAGTATCGGTTGCATTTTAAGCATGTGATTATTCCTGAGCTGATTTCTTCTTTTTCCTCGAAGACGAGCAGCTCAAGCGGATAGGATTTGTCTATTGGGCAGGCGAGTATATCCATCAATTTCCGTTTCAACGCAGGATCATCCGTGTTTTATCAACCTTTCAACTGAAATATACCACTTTCGAGTCTCCTCCGCCGGTTGCCCAATGAATCCACAGGCCCCTGATGGGTCGGAGCAGCTGTTCCGCGCGAAAGTGGTCGGTCTCATAATCGATGGACGGGCCGAGCTTGCTTTGAAGCTCCTTTCAAAGTACTACGCAATTAGCGAACCAGCCTTGAAGGTGGGTACAGTGAAGCGGCATAGACGAGTTTTAGCTTGCTACTTGGAGAAAGAGAGGCGGATCTACTTGTCGAAGAGTGAATACATAACAAATCCCTTCGTGATCTTGCACGAGTTCTACCACCATCTCAGGTCTTCGCAGATCATGAGAAAGGGACAAGTAGAGAAACGCGCTGACCTATTCGCTACAAACTTCATTCGTGATTTCGTATCTCAACATCAGTTAACTCGCGGAGGGAACCGTTAGCGTGACCGTCCGCCCCAAGATACCGGATTGAAGAATAACTTCACAGATTTCGACGGCACGTAACCCGTCCTCGGCGTTTGCACGAAATGGTTGGTCATTCAGCACAGAGGTGCAAAAATGTGCAAGTTCGGCTCGTAGAGGTTCTTTTCTTTCCAAATTCGGTTTGAAAGATGTGTTAGAATTCTCGACGAGGACTTCCTGGGTAATGTAATCCAGCAGCACGGTGGCTTCGCTTCCAGTTACGACCAGTGTGCGTGTTTTTCTGGGTGTTAACCAGTTCGCATCAATGAAAGCTGTCCCACCGCTCTGAAATTGGAGCATAATTTCGGCATAATCTTCCTTTGTGTGTCTGATGCTGCCCGTTCTCGCGTGAACCGAACTGACGTTATCATTGAAGACATACCTCGCCAAGTCGACATCATGGATGGCCGTGTCTCTCACAACACCAACATCACCAATCCTTTCCGGCCACCTTCCCACACGCCTTGCGAGAAAGAGCATAACCGTCCCGAGTTTTTCATCATCAAGCAAGGATTTCAGGTAATCAACCGCGGGGTTGAACCGTTCAATGTGACCGGGCATTAACCTGAGGCTCTCTCGTTTTGCAAGGGAGAGTAGTTCACGAGCTTCCGCAACTGTGTTTGTCATCGGTTTCTCGACGAGGGCATGCTTCCCCGCCAACAAGGCCTGTGTTGCGATTTGCTTGTGGGTTGTGGTTGGGGTGCAAACCGTTACGGCGTCTAGGTCTTTGCGTGAGAGTACTTCGTCGAGGTGCGTAGAGTAAGGTACTTTGAATTCTGCTCCCACACTCTTTGCGCTGGCTTCGTTGATGTCGCAGACGCAGACGAGTTCCGCAACGTCCAACTGAGATAGCACGCGCGCCTGGTTTTTTCCCCAGAAACCTGTCCCGATAACTGCTGTCCTAAGCTTCTTCAACGTGTCCACAGACCCCTCCCGACACCTCTGTAGACGAGCCCGCTCTTCTCTACACTTGTCGGGTCAAGGATTCCTGTACAATCAATAATCAGCCCCTTCTTCGACATGTGCGCGGCGAGCTCAACGGTGTCCATGTTCTTGAAATCGTCGTGTGCGACCGTCAATATCACGCAGTCTGCTTTCTCAACGGCCTTGCGCAGGGTTTGTTCAGACGTGAGTCCGAGTGATTCCATGTCGGATGCGTTGAAGAGAGGATCGAAGGCTGTGACTCGGGCCCCACGTTTCCTTAGGATCGCTATGAGGTCGAGAGATGGGGAATAACGTGCCTCTTTGACGTTGGGCCGGTAACTAATTCCGAGGACAACCACCTTTGCTCTTTTGAGTGATTTGCCTGAAACCCGCATGCCATCGGAAGCAAGCTTGGTGACGTGGCGGGGCATGAGGTCGTTTATCTTCCGCCCCTCTAGGACTAACCTGAGCCGAGCGTCGAGAGCGTAAGTTTCGCTCGCCAGTAAGTAGGGGTAGACTGGTAAGCAGTGGCCTCCCACGCCAACGCCGGTTGAATGAAGATGGGAATAGGGTTGGCTGTTGGCGGTTCTCATAGTCTCCAGGTAGTCCACACCCACCTCCTCGCAGAGAAGTGCGAACTCGTTGGCGAGCGCAATGTTAACGTCTCTGTAGATCGTCTCAAAGAGTTTTGATAATTCTGCAGTCCTAATGTCTCGGACGCGGATTAGTTCACCTTTCACTATTACTGAGATTGCGGCGCAAGCTGCTTCAAGGCTTTTCTTGTCAACGGCTCCAACAATTTTGCTATAGCTCTGCAGGTCTTGGAGCGCTCTTCCGCCCATGGCGCGAATAGGACTATAGGCTAGACCGAAGCCTTGGCCTGCGACGAGTCCAGAATATTTCTCAATTGTCGCCTTTACTACACGTTCGGTTACACCGGGCCCACAAGTGCTCATGAATATCACTAGGCTACCATTCCTCAACCCCTTCCCAATGCTTACGCAGGCGTCTTCGACGGCGGAGTAATCTGCCCGTTTCTGTCTGTCGATCATTGTTGGAACGACGATGAATAGAATGTCCGAGTCGGCCGCGGCTTCTTCTGTGCTCGTAGTCGCCGTAAATTTGCCAGACCTCGTCGCTTTCTTCAACATAACGGGGAGGCCTGTCTCATCGATTGGGGGGTCCCCTTTGCTTACCCGTTCGACAACCTTAGGGTTCATATCCACACCGATGACTCGGGCGCCTGCATCAGCGTAGAGGCATGCTGTCGGTAACCCCATCCAACCTAGCCCGACTACTCCGATGGTTAGTGCGCCAGCACGAATTCTAACAGCAATTTCACCGGGCTCAAGGGACATAAGTGTCTGAGGCGATGGTGTAAGTGATGACATTGAGCGAACCTTGCGTAGGGGCCGCCATAGAAATATTTAACTGTTTTTAACTCTACACGAGTTAACCATGTCCGCTCCACGCATCACGGAATCTTTGCGAAGCATTGGCCTAACCTCCTATGAATCAGAGGCGTATCTTGCGCTTTTGAAAAGCCGAGAATTAACCGCGGAAGAAATCTCCAAAATGACTTCAGTACCGATAACGCGGGTTTATGGAACCCTTGAGCGACTAATGCAGAAGGGTTTCGCGAGAATAGTGGAGAGCAGGCCGAAAAAGTTTCATGCCATTTCCCCCGAGGAAGCCAAGCGCGAATACCTAACGCATGTGCGTAGGAATTTTGAAAGGAACCTACTCACGATGGAGGAAACTATGGGAGGTCTGCAAAGACAGGTTGAGCCGATATATGTGGAAAGCCATCTCCAAGTGAAGGCCGAGGAACTGCTTGAGTCATTGGAAGATCTAAGAGTGATGGAAAAGAGAACCAGCGAGTATACTCAAGGAGCATCTAAAGAGATCTTGATATCCACTGCGTTGTTCTCTTGGCTTCCCAAGCTGAAACCTCAACTTAGGAACGCTTTGGCGAGGGGTGTGAGTGTTAAGATCCTGATGCAGTTCGCCGACAGCCAAGTTAAACGGCATCTAGATGATCTAAGAAATATGGGGGCACAAATCAGAGACACGCCCGACCCATGGCATCCCGTTCGCGGAACCCTAGTCGACGATAGAGATCTAATTTTCGTGATATGGGCGGCTGAAGAAGCGGAGCGACATTGGAATCCCATTGTGTACACTCCAAATCATACGAAGAACCCTGGGTTGATCAGGATTTTTCGTGAATCGTTTCTATACCGATGGAGTGATTCCAGGAAATTGCCAAAGGCGAGGTTGATGGTCAAATGAAGGTTTGGTTAGACGTACTTACACCAAAGCAAGCCAATTTCCTAGGCGAACTGCAACACCGTCTTATTGCCAAAGGTTTCAAGACAGTCTTGACGACACGACAATATCGAGAAGTAAATGAACTGCTGGAACTCAAAGGGACTAAAGCCATTCAAGTCGGGCGCCATGGCGGCGGAGAACTCAAGGACAAACTCCTCGAAAGTTCCAGGCGGGTTTCAGATCTAACTCAAATCATAGAAGACCTAAAGCCAGATGTGGCAATTTCCTTTTCATCGCCGGAGGCAGCCAGAGTCGCATTCGGCCTAAAGGTCCCTCACTTTTGCGTCAGTGATTCACCTCATGCTGACGCAGTCTGCAGGCTGACGATACCCCTTTCACAAAAACTGTTCACGCCTTGGGTAATTCCAATATACGCTTGGTCGCGGTACGGTGCAGCTCCGAGGGATGTTGTTAGGTACAAGGCTCTGGACCCAATAGTATGGTTGAGTAGCTACAAGAGTAGCAAAGAGGCATTCGACGGTCTAAAATTAGATCCGAACAAGCCTATACTTGTGGTTAGAACCCCTGAAGAGTTCGCCGCGTACCTTACTGAAAGGTCATCAACTTTGTCGAGTAAGGTGACGGACGTTATCGGGAAACTCTTGGAAATCAACGGTGGCGGCATGCAGATTGTGATCTTGCCGAGGTACGATGTGCAACGTGACAGGCTTAAGAAGCGCTTCGGAGACCGCGTAATTGTTCCTGAACATGTTATCGACGCTATCCCTCTCGTACGTGCCTCATCTGTGTTCGTCGGAGGCGGTGGGACGATGACCGCAGAGGCCGCCTTGCTTGGGATTCCAGTGATTTCGTATTATCCCGGCGAACCAACTTTCGTAGAGAGGTTTCTGATAAAATACGGTTTGGTTGAAAGGGTCCTGGACCCAGGTCGAATCGCTCAAAGGGCCCTTGCCATATCAAAGAGCGATGACTTTCGTGAATTCTACCAGAAGAAATCAGCTAAGTTAGTGCGAAGTATGGAGGATCCACTCCGCATCATCGTTCAGCGAATTTTCAAGTCCTAGCCGTTTACCGGCCTAGGGCACGCCACAAGTATGAGTCAGTCACTTTCTTCCAAACCAGCAGCCAAATGACCACAATTACACCCGCTAAGGAGTTTCGCGTCACTTGGGTAGCGATGCGTTGCACTATTGTTGCATTACCTAGGTTTATGGAGAAAGCAAACTTCGATATGAGAAGCGTACACAGAAGAAGAATCAACCAGACAAAGACCTCGATCGCAGCTAGTGACAGAATGCGTTTCAAAGCCTAACAGCGACCATTATCCAGTAAGTTAAGAGTGCAAGGCAGGAAGAAACTGCTGTCAGAATCATCATTCCCTTGACGATATCTTTCTCACCGAGCGGCCCTTCAGCCAATATGAGTCGAGCAACTGTGACAGGTGCTCCTTTTTCGGTACTGGCCTTGAGCAATCCATTATCCAATAACCTGATTGGTCGCTGATGGATTTCGCGCCTTTCACGCAGTCCTCCAACTGACGCGAGGCCGTAGAACGCATTCATGATGTGGGGTATCATCGCCACAACCATAACTGTCTCGATCCTGCCCAGGATCGCTAGGGCTCCGAGGGCAGCCCCTACGGCAAGGCTTCCGGTGTCCCCGCCGAAGACTCGTGAAGGGAATCGATTAAAGTAATAAAATGCGAGCATCGCCGCCAACAACCCCGCAGCGAGAGAAGCGGTCTGCAAATCACCTGAGATTAATAGGACGGCAGTTGCTGCAGTCGCGATTATGGCCACAGTGCCAGGCATTGAGCCATTCATAATGTCCATCATGTTAATCCCATTAGATGTGATTGCGATAGCTATTGGTATTAGGATTGGGTAGACCAACGTAAGCCGCACAGGGCCAATGAGAGGAATAACCGGGTCCGGCACATATGTCCCCAAGATTAGAATGGGCAAACATGCAACGGCCGTGAGAAGCGGTTTCACCCTGGCGCCTAGGGGCCGCAAATCGTCAACTATGCCTATTCCTCCCGCGATCAGAACTGTCCCCAGAAAAGCAACAGCTTCGCGAATAGCAGATGGGCGCAGGGCTACATAGCCAGTTATTCCAATTGTCAACCCAAACAAGATAGCCAACCCGCACATTTCGGGTATTTTCACTTTCGAAAGTTTGTGGACATCCTCGCCCGTTATGCCGCGGCGTTTCATCAGTTTCGCCACTGCGGGAGTGGCTATGAATGTCGCAAGGAAAGTGATAATGAAAATGAAAGCAATGCTAGTCACTGAATAGAAATCAAACATTCTTCATGCAATCCTTGATAATTCGGGCGAGTTTCTTCTTGTAATCGTTCACCACTCTCATTGCATTACCCTTCGTTGGTGCTTCTGCTAGAATTCGGAAGATGGGTTCTGTTCCGCTGGGGCGGATAAGTATCCAAGAACGGGGTGGAATCCATACCTTGATTCCGTCTATGTCTAGGACCTTGCCTTTTCTTGGCAGGTCACGGAATGCTTGTGTTACTTTTGCCTTGATTGAATCTGGGCATGGCATTTTGTCTTTGACGATGTAGGACTTGGGTAGTTCACCGACCAGTCTTGATAGGGGTCGCTTTTTCTCGGCAAGGATTCGGTAGACCATAGCGGTCGTGATTCCCCCATCTCGGGCAGCTACGTGGGGTGCGTAGAAGATTCCTCCATTCTCTTCCCCACCAAGGTTAGCCCGTATCTTCAGCATGAGGTTCGAAACGTACACGCTTCCAACAGGCGTGTATACAACTTCCCCGCCGTATTTCTCAGCAATTTCCTCTATAATCATGGACGAGCTGATCGGTGTTACGATCTTCTGCCCGGGATGATTTTCCAGGAAATTTTTCACGATTAGGGCAAATGTATGATCCCCCCAGCAAACGGAGCCATGTTCATCGAGGAAGACGGCTCTGTCTCCGTCACCATCGAGCGCGACGCCGAAGTCAGCATGAAGGGAGGGGAGGATATCGGAAGTTTTTCGTAAATTTGCTGGTGTTGGTTCTGGCATTCGTCCTGGAAATGTTCCGTCGATATTGCCATTTACAATGGAGACAGTTCCACCTAATCTTTCAATTAGAGTGGGCATCGAAAGGACGCTGACTCCGTTCGCTGTGTCGATTAGTACCTTTAGGTGTGCTTGCCGTGGCATTTCGCCCACATTGTCAAGGATGGATCTGATATAGGCTGAGAATTTCTCGGCTACGGGGAGGGGTTGCTTGATTCTGTCCCAGTCTGTAGCCTTCCACTTTGAATGGAAGTATATGCGTTCAATTTTCAATTCGTCCTCGTGTGGGAGTTCAACTCCCATATTTCCCATGACCTTCAGCCCATTGTACTCAGGCGGGTTGTGGCTGGCAGTAACCATTATCCCACCTTTGAGCCCCCAATCCTTCGTCAGAAACTGTAGACCGGGAGTTGTTATCATGCCCAATTTCCAGACCTGGCAACCGACACTAGCAAGCCCGGCGCAGACGATATCTAGGAAGACGGGGCTAGAAACTCGCCCGTCACATCCAACGGTCAAATCGGCCCCTTTGAAGTAAGTGCCAGTTGCCATGGACAATTTCAAGACGAGTTCGGGGGTTAGTTCCTTGTTTACAACGCCGCGCACACCATTTGTTCCGAAAAGCTTCCTTTCTTCCAACCTAATCGCCAAGGTTACATTGCGTTCGTTCCCGGTCTTATGCTCGCTTCGATTTCTTTGTACGGGTGAATTATGGCATTTTTCCCGATCTTAACTCCGTCGCGGATCTGAACATGCGGCGAAACAATTGATCCAGTAGCGATTCTTACGCCTCTCCCTACCTTCACCCCAGAAGCCAGGATCGCACCTGAAACAACCGAACCCTTACCTATCGAAACTCCATCGAATAAGATGGAGTTTGAAACTCGTGCCCTACTTTCAATCAACTCGTCCTTCCCTGCAACGACACGTGGTCCCACCGAAGCCAAACTCTCCACTCGCGAACCCTCGCCGAGAATGACCGGTGCTCGTACCACCGCGCCTCTGGCTAGGTTCATTTCACCGCCACGCGAAACTAACGGTCGGGCATGTTTTTCAAGTAGTGAAAAGTTCGCCCTTTGATAATCTGAAAGGCTTCCGATGTCGAACCAGTCGCCTGAAAACGGAAATCCGCTTAGCTTTCCATCGTTAACAAGAACGGGGAATATCTCTCTCTCCAACGAGACCTTACGGTTTGCAGGAATCATTTGCAGAACCTTAGGTTCAATCACGTAAATTCCGGCGTTAACGAGGCGGCTATGGACTTCCTCCGCCTTAGGTTTTTCAACAAAACGCCGAATCCGGCCTTCGCTGTCAAGTTGAGCAACTCCAAATCTGGTAGGATCCTTCACTTGGTGAAGAGCGTCTGTAATCATCGCCCCAGTTTGCTCGTGATGGTTCAGCATCTTTGCGAGGTCGATGTCAGCAATTACATCACCGTTCGTTACAATGAATGTCTCATCAAAACGTGTGTCCTCTGATGCCAACTTTATTGGACCACCGGTTCCCAGTGGCGCTTTCTCAAGAGAGTACTTGATGCTGATTCCATTGTAATCGGAGCCAACCTCCATCCGCAGCGAATCGGCAAGGTAATTTACTGCTAACACGACTTCGCCGACGCCGATACCTTTCAAAAGGTCGAGCGTCCAGTAAATCATCGGTTTTCCAAGCACTGGAAAAAGGAGTTTAGGCAAGGCATAGCTGATAGGTCGAAGGCGAGTCGCATACCCACCTGCAAGAATGACCGCCTTCATACCCTTCACACAAGCAGTTCATAGGATGAACCTTGGCGCTATTTGTGCTTCGGAGACGGGGCGTATGAGAGGAACCTACACTATCGTTTTGGCCTGTGAAAGACCTATGCGAGTCAGGTTCGGAAAGCTTGGACGCGTGAAGGTAAAGATTGGCCACTATCTGTACACTGGTTCAGCTCTAGGGCTCGGAGCCATATCGCTAGAGGGAAGGCTTACGCGGCACAATCGTTCGTTCAAAAAGAAGCGCTGGCATATCGACTACCTTACAGCACGCCGAGGCTGTAAGCTCGAGGGAGCCGTTTACCTGATCTCCAACAAACGCTCCGAGTGCAAAATCAACCGAGCGATAAGGAAGAACATGAATACGCAGGCAATTCTTCAGCACCTAGGCGCGAGCGACTGCAAGTGTGAAGCGCACTTAGTGAGAGTTACCGAAACCTTGAGCAAAATCAAATTGCTAAATCGGCTCAAACAAACCTACTCGAGATTTGGAGTGGCGCGCCTTTACTCGGGCGAGGATTTTTAGATCGGCTGGCCTTCTTCCCATCTTTTCGAGTATGCGTCACGGAAAATCCTGATCAACCCTTGGTTTCTCGTATAGTTTGGACGATAGTAGATGGGGCGAGGCACTGCACTCTTCTTCGTAGCCCAGACCACGAAAACAAGTTCCTGGTCGTCTACTAGGGTTCCCCTAACAGGGTACCATTCCTCGGCGCAGTGGCGCACTTGAATTCCCACATCGCGGAGTTCTTTGGCTCGTTTCTTCGTTGAGTCATCCTTCACCATCATCAAAACCTTCATGCCTACTCCCCGGTCGTGGGCTTGGAATAATGATTCACGAACTTTACCGTACCATCCGAAAGTCTCCGCGAAAATTGACACCTCTTTCAGAGCGTTTCCAAGAATCCGAGCCGTTCGTAATTCCATTTCTGGAAGGTCGCGTAAAGGTTCGATGATTTCTTCGGGCCTAATCCCGAGCCTACTTTCCCAATATGTAGGTTCAAGTAGCTTCTCCAACTCCAAGGCTACAGAGGTTTCCTTGCTCACTTGGCTTTCGAGTGAACGTTTTCTCTGTTCAAGTATTTTCTGGAGAACCGTGCGGGGCTGGATGACCTCAACCCTGTTGCTTGAGATTCTTACAAGGCCTTTGTCAGCCAGCGATTTCAACGAATCCTCAGCTATGGCTGCAGGAATTCCGAATGCCGTGACCACTTTGTCTAACATTTCGCCTTCGGGTTGGGAAAGTAGCTTTAGGTATACCTTGGATTCGCCAGCGGACAAACCTAGAGCCTTCATCAGCTCCATCGCTTTACCATTATCATCGAACAAATCTCTCAAGACTCACATGGGTTGCTTTTGGTGGACCGGGCGGGATTTGAACCCGCGACCTCCCGCATGCCAAGCGGACGATGTGGTCGCATCGTGTTGATTCATCGATGCTCATACCAGGCTGATCTACCGGCCCAACGGTTCGAGTGCTTTCCACCTCCGCCTAAAAACCTTCGTACTACTTTCGTGCACTTCTCCGCCTTTTCAAGCTACAACAGAGGTTTACCATTGAAGCTCAATCTTGGCGAACCCGTGTGACATCAATCATTGTCCTGTTACGGAAACTGATTACGAACGGTCTTGTGACGCGAACATATGCCGAAGGCGCACATTGATTCGAGCTGCCCGACTGCGCGCTGGCTCGTGTACCAAAGTTCCAAGGCTTTTGGAGTAGGGCGCTTGAGATCAGTCCAGCACTGGATGAAATGTGTTGCAATTAGAAGAAGGCTTAAGTTGTTGAGCGGAAAGCTGTCTTGCTCGGTGCCGGGGAACGCCGAGGTAGGACAGATTCCCTCGAAAGCTCAGCCTGGGAGAGCACCCGAACAAATCGTGGTGAAGCTGAAGACCGGGTTGACTACGCTACATAAAGCGTAGGCCAAATCGCGGATTCAAATCCCGCCCTCGGCACCACTTTCCTTTCGCCCTTAATTGAGCAATAAGTAAGACGAATGATGGCTATTCGGCCGACTCTACCAAGCCTCAGGGCCTTCAAAAGGCACATTAGCTTCCTATTTGCAATAGTCGGACCACTTTAGGTGCAGGCAAATGTCTACTATGCGATCTAGAATACTCATTTCGCTTCTTTTGCTTGCAGCACTGTGGATTCCATTGTTGTCTATCCCAAATGGGAGCAGTCAATCTGCAGCAGTAACAACGACGATGACCGTTAATCAGCCCCCCTCAGGTCAGTGTTCCGAAACTTCCCTTGCTTTCTCAGCACAAGCGAGGAAGGAAATCACAGGGACATATGGGTCGGATGCGCCAATCAATTTCTACATATTGTCCCAGAAGGATTTTGACGCCATTCAAAACCCAAATTGCAATCTTCCGACAACCGCAACGCCTCTTTTCATTGATGTGAACTCAGTCGGCCACGGCAATCCGTATCGCTCCCTGCCCTTTCCAGCCAACGGAACTTATTATTTCGTTTTCGTCTACTTCAACAAGAGCGTATCTGCACTTGTAAAGGGTTATGCATCTATTGAATTGAGCTTCCCACCTTCCATAACTCTAGTTACAACCGTGACCTCATCCACAACTAGCTCCTCGAGTCCAATCGTAACGACGACTCAAAGCACTATTCCAATCGTAACGACGACTCAAAGCACTATTCCAATCGTAACGACGACTCAAAGCACCGCAGTTGCCTCCACAACACTATCCTTCGGAACTTTCGGAGTAATCGGGTTAATTGTTGCGATTGCTCTGATCGTTTCAGTGATGGTTTTCATGAGACGGGGGAAGTCTCAGACAGCACAGAAAAATGTACTGAACCAGCAGACCGTAAAGAGAGAGATAAGGTTCGAAGGCCCGCAGCCGGCAATTATCCCAGCAGGGCAAAGCATCTCCACCGGGTATGATGAACTGGACACCGTATTAGCTGGGGGGTTGCCTGTTGGCTACGCGATTCTGGTAATGTCTCCACCGTGCGATGAAAGGGACCTACTCTTCACGAAAATCATCGAGTCGAACTTGTCGATCGGAAGCTCGGTATTCTTCCTGTCCCGTGATCTGAGTAGAACACAGGATTTCGCGAGTCGATACCGGAAGGATTTTTACGTGTTCAGCCCTCAGGCAGACAAGATTACTACCGACAGCGGAAATGTCTTCAAGATTGCCGGCGTTCAGAACCTCAACGACCTCAACATAACTTTCACGAAAGCCATGGAGACATTGCCCAAAGCTATTTCAAATAAGATTATCATAATTGACCTTCTATCCGAAATATTGCTCGAGCACAAATCACTGACAACTCGAAAATGGTTGGACGACTTTATCGGCAAACGCAAGTCAGAAGGTTTCACAGTCCTAGCAATACTAAACCCGCTGATATCATCCAAACAAGAAAGTCAAACGATAATTGACCTGTTCGACGGCATCATCGAGATCTACGAGAAGGAACTTAGAGAAAGGGCGCGCCGTTTCCTTATAGTAAAGAAAATGTACGGAAAGAAATACATTGAGTCTGAGCTGATGTTGGACAAAGACAAACTCTTCTAATCGCGCATTCACTATCATCACGGTCAAAGAGTGCGAATGCTCAGCGACAGTTGAACGGGGGTAGTTCGAATGCGTGTAGGTTTCGTCCAGTTCGATCCTAAGATACTTGAGGTGGAGGGTAACGTCGATGCGGCTCTTCGTCTTATCGGCGGTAAACGGGCTGATCTTATTGTCCTACCCGAACTGTTCAACACAGGCTACAATTTCAGGAATCAAGGAGAAGTTGCAAGTGTGGCTGAACCAGTCCCGGAAGGTGCCACGACGCAGGCGCTCAAGGAATTCTCGAAACGGGACGGCATGATGGTGGTTGCGGGTGTTGCTGAGCGTAAAGGAAGGAGCCTATACAATTCGGCAGTTGTCGTGAAGAACGGCAAGTACATGGGGACCTACCGAAAGGTTCACCTTTTCTACAATGAAAAGAAGTTCTTCAAGCCCGGCCTTGAGTTCAAGGTATTTGGAAAAGTTGGGGTCATGGTATGTTTCGATTGGTACTTCCCCGAATCTGCTCGTTCTCTCATGTTGAAAGGTGCTGAGGTCATTGCGCACCCTTCGAACCTCGTTCTTTCCAATTGTCCTGAAGCTATGAAGACCCGTGCTTTAGAGAACAGAGTCTACGCTGTCACCGCCGATCGTGTCGGTATAGAACGTGGTCTCCGATACATAGGCCAGTCTGAGATTGTTAACCCTCGAGGCCTGATTATTTATCGGGCATCAGCAACCAAAGAGGAATGTGTCGTGCGGAAAATAGATCTGGCAATGGCTCGCAACAAGACTGTGACACCGAGAAACAATCTTCTTAGGGATAGGATGCCCCAAGCGTATTCGCGATGATTCCCCGATAAGCCTTTAATTTGAATAAGCTAGTTACCAGTGGGAAGAAACTTGCCTCCAGAAATCACAATACGCCAGATCATGCGAACCATTGTTTCCATAGACTCGAAGGCGAAAGCGAAAGACGCCGCACGGTTGATGGTTGAGAAGCGGATAGGCTCCTTGATCGCCAACAGGGACGGGTTGCCGTTCGGCATTGTTACCGAGCGCGATTTAGTTGAAAAGATTGTCGCCCATGTTGCTGATCCGTCGAAGGTTACGGTCGCTGACATAATGACCGCACCATTGGCTACCATAGATGCGTCAGGCTCGCTTATCGATGCGGCCAGGAAAATGGTGGAGAAACAGGTGAAGCGATTGGTCGTGACTGAACACGATAAGATAATTGGAATAATCAGCCAGACAGATTTGGTCCAGAGTATGACGGACTTTCAGAAACTGGCTAAGATGGGTATGGCGTAGTTTTCTCTGAGCTTGTCTTAGCGTCCCTGTGAGTACCTTTCCTCGACCTTTGCGACAACTTGCTTCATTTTGCCTATGACATCTGCGTTCAAAGATATGCTATCTATTCCGTTCTCGACTAGGAATTCAACAATTTCTGGATAGTCGCTCGGGGCTTGGCCGCAGATTCCGATTTTGAGCCCGTTCTTATGGGCTGTTTTTATTAGATGTTCTATGGCCATCTTCACGGCGGGATTCCTCTCGTCAAAAGTGCTCTTCGCAAGTTTCGAATTATCCCTATCCACGCCCAAGACAAGCGAGGCCAGGTCGTTTGAGCCAATGCTGAAACCGTCGAAAAGCTTAGAGAATTCTTGTGCCAGGAAGACGTTTGATGGAATTTCTGCCATCATGTAGACCTGTAACCCGTCCTTTCCCCTCTCTATTCCCTCTGCTTTCATAAGTTCGAGGACAGCCTTCGCCTCTTCGACGGTCCGCACGAATGGAATCATAGGAATAATATTATCGAGCCCTAGTTCCCTGGCTTCTCTGAGCGCCCGGCATTCCAGTTTAAACGCTTCCGCGAATTCCGTGTGGGGATATCGAGAAGCACCCCTCCAACCGAGCATCGGATTGTTCTCCCCTTTCTCGAAAATCTCGCCACCGACCAGCGCCGCATATTCGTTGGATTTGAAATCGGAAAACCTGACTATGACGGGTTTTGGATGCATCGCGGCCGCAACCATAGCAATTCCCTCCCTCAGCTTCTCCACCAAGAATTGAGGTTTATCATCGTAGCCTTGGGTTCGAGTTTCGATTTCTGCGATAGTTCTTTTGAGGTATTGGACGTCCTTGGTCTTTGGCGGTGCACGGAGGAAGTTCTGTGGGTCTCGTTTCAGGTTTTCGAAATTGAGTAGAGCAGCCGGGTGAATGCCGACGCTATTTCCGTAGACGAACTCAATCCTCAGCAAACCTACTCCATCCGCCTTCTTTGCATGGGCCAACGCGCCCTCGGGCACGGCCATGTTCATCATTATTTTAGTGTGGGTCTGCGGAATGGTCTTGAGGTCAAAGGTTTCAGTCTCGAAAGCCACCAATCCATCATAGATGTTTCCAACTCCCGTGCTACAATCGACGGTTATCGGGTTGCTATGATTATGCAGTAGTTGTGTGACTCTTCTCGCCCCAACTACGCAGGGTTTTCCAAGCTCCCTGGATACGATTGCGGCGTGTGAAGTGGTTCCGCCTTGCTCCGTGACAATTGCAGCGGATTTCTCCATAATTGGTTCCCAGGCTGGTGTTGTCTCCTTTGTAACTAGAATTTCCCCGGGTTTGAATTTCTTCATTTCGCTGACATCAGCCATTACGTTGGGTTTACCCTGCCCTATTTTTCCACCGACGGCAATTCCGGCGACGAGCAGTTTGCCTTCGCCCTTTAGATGGTAAGTTTCCTCAAGGGTTCCTTTTGATGATTGAACGGTCTCAGGCCTAGCTTGAAGAATGTATACCTTACCACCTTCTATTGCCCACTCAATGTCCATTCTCTTCGCATAATGATTCTCGATTTTTCGCGCATATTCAACTAGAACTTTGACCTGTTCTCTGACCAGTGAAAACTGAGCTCTCCGCTTCAGCGGAGTGTTAACGAACGCCGTTCCAGTGCTATCGTATTTTGCGAAGACTTCCTTCTGTCCTAACCTTCTTCCAACTATCTCTCCCGTTTTCTTGTAAATGAAGAACTTGTCAGGAATGATCTTTCCACTAACAACCGACTCTCCCAACCCCCAACTTGAATCTATCACGATGAAATTTTCGTTTCCAGAGTCAGGGTCTATTGTGAACATGACGCCCGCGGCTTCGCTGTTGACCATTTTTTGGATTCCAACACTGAGGCCAACATCGATGTGATCGAACCCCATTTTCGCCCTGTAGCTGATCGCCCTGTCCGTGAATAATGATGAAATGCATTTCTTCGTGCAATCGAGGACTTTCTCTTCGCCAACTACGTTCAGGTAAGTGTCCTGTTGACCCGCAAAGGAAGCGTCCGCCATGTCCTCAGTAGTTGCGCTGCTTCGCACCGCAACCGGAAGCGCCGCGCCTTCGCTGAGCGCCAAATAGCCTTCCCTGATAGCTTCCTCCAAATTGGAAGGAAACGATGAGCTCAGAATTCTTGACCTTATGCTGCCCCCAACCTTCTGAAGCTCTTCAACGTTGCTAACGTTCAAGCCTGCCAATTGCTTACGAATATAGTCCATTGATCCGCTCTTGCTAAGGAATTCTCTGTAGAAGAGTACGCTCAAGGCAAACCCTGGTGGGACGGGAATCCCGATTCGAGTTAATTCACCCAACGAAGCGTTCTTGCCACCGACCAGTGGTACGTCGCGAATTGCTATCCGGTCGAATGGAATAACATAGGACTCGGCAGTCGTCTCCAACGGGGTTTCCTTGTTTAGTTCAATTGCCGGTGGCTTAGCCATTACGAATCCTCAATTCTTATGACTGAAAGTGCATGGACTTCCGCATAACGTGCGTACTATATTTCAGCATGTTGAAGTAATAAGCAAATGCGAATTCCGAACCCGACTATATTACGCAGGTACGAAAAACAGGGTAAATCCACGAAGGTGCAGGTAAGTTCTTCAACATGCGTTCCAAGAAACTTCGTAAGCCATAGGACAATGGGGTGAATCTCGTATGCCGCTAATTCTCAAAAAGGTTGACGGCGCGCTCGGCGTAATCACACTTAACAATCCTCAGAAACGCAACTCCCTCAGCGCGGCGTTGATCCTTGAATTCTGCAACGCACTGGACGAGTTCGAAGCTTTAGGAGTTCGGGTGGTCATACTGCGTGCGCAGCCAGGCGTGAAGGTGTGGAGCGCTGGCTATGATGTTAACGAGCTCCCTCATCCCGGGAGGGACCCGCTTGCCTACGCTGCCCCGTTCGGGCGCCTCTTACGACGCGTCCAAAGATTTTCTGGCCCGGTCATAGCGATGATTGAAGGCGGTGTCTGGGGCGGTGCCTGCGACCTCGCGCTTACTTGCGACATACTAGTTGGTTCTGAGACCGCGTCCTTCGCTATCACGCCCGCGAAAATTGGAGTTCCATACACCGCTTCCGGAATGATGCACTTCATCAACGCACTCGGTTTGAACAAGGCGAAAGAGATGTTCTTCACCGCTACGCCGATAACTGCAAATGACGCGTTGACTGTGGGAATCTTGAACCACCTGGTCCCCATAGCCGACCTAGAACGTTTCACACTAGAGTTGGCGGGCAAAATCCTTGAGAACGCCCCATTAGCAGTAAAGGCCTTCAAGAAACAGTTTACGCTCCTCTCCAAAGGGGCCACTATTGATGCGGAAACCGCGGAAAGAATCCAAGGCTACCGGCGCATTGTTTACGACAGCGAAGACTACGCAGAGGGAATCCGGGCTTTCCAAGAGAAACGGCCACCCCGCTTCAAAGGCAAATGAAAGATAGGAGACATAACCTGAAGGATATGTGTCCACTATCGAGTTGACACGTGATACTCGACGCAAGTGGCGGTATCAGCCACATGTATCGAAGTAACGTTTTATACAGCAACGTTGTGCATCACCGTTATCGTTGCGGCCGTAGTCTAGCCTGGTCTAGGACGGGAACAGCAACGGAAGTTTGCTGACGCAAGCCTGCCACGCTTCTGATCGCCCCTTAGTAAGGGCGAGAAGACGCCCGGGTTCAAATCCCGGCGGCCGCACCACAACCCTCGCACACAGACTAAAACGGCCTGGATCCGTTCTTGTCGTTAGGGGAAGTATCACATAACGACCCCTTTACTACAAGGCTTCCGCGCGCCATAATTTTGCGCGCAAGCTGGCGAACTATGCGCAATTCTCCGTGCGACCCTCGCACTTCTAGGTATGCATGTGATTTGCGCGCGGTCCCTTGCGCTAATCCTTCGCGGATGCCAAGTTCAAATCCGGTCTCCCGTAACACTAAGAGCACGCACAAAAGAGATTTAAAGCGAGGATGACCTGAGGAGTATCCGGATGCTTATGGTCTCTGAGAAGGTTTTGCATTTTCAGGGTAAGAATAAGGATTTGAAACAGGTAGCTGACCAGATAGTGCAACAACTCCAATCGGAGGGTTACAAAGTTCAATCCACGTCGCCACCACTAGGAATACTTATCCAGGCTCAGAAGGCGGGAATCTTGCGGGATATCATTACAGCAGATCGAGCATTCACGATAATGATAGCGGGGCAACCTAATGACTTCACAATACGTGTTGGTATTGGAAAGTGGATTCAGAACATAGCGGTGGCTGCCGCCGAAGCGTTGCTTCTCTCAGTATTATTCCTCGCAGTAGATGTACCCGAGATGCTCTGGACAAGGCATGTTGAAGGCGAGATAATCAAGGAGATAACGCAGATCGTAGGCTAGTCTCCTAGTTCAAGCAAATTCATTTGTAGGCGTTCAACCGGCAATTTCAGTGCGTGTAGATCGGGCATATTACACGCCCGATAGAGGGTGAACAACGATCCGCTGCCCAAATTGCAGTCTGCCTATGGATTTTGTTGGTAGGTACATACTTGACGTGCGATTGGAAAGCGCGGCCCCCTCACACCTGAAGGATTTCGAGGCCTGGCGATGCGAAAAATGCGGAAAGCTCTTCGTGGACCCTGGCGACGGGAAGCCGCACGAAACGGAACATTTGCCTGAGGATGTCTTACCCTAGTCGCCCCGGAATTTGTCCGCTATTGACTTTAATTCTCCGTGGTCCAAGACTTGGATTTTGGTTTCTAGCCTAACGTCCAAACCGATCTGGCGGAGTAACCCGTATAGTTGTTCTCCCGTAATCTGGCCTTTTACCCGGCCAAGGCGGACAAGTTCGGCCAGTTCTTGAAAGAGCCGGTCCGCTATTGTAGGATACTGCTGCCTCGTCGCATGGTAAACTTCCCAGGCGCGTCCCACGAAAACTTTCTCTAAAACCCTTGCAGGCTCGAGTTTTCCAGATGTGGCTGTGGTTTCCTCTTGCTTCGCGTTCAGCCTCTTCTGCATCGCCGCTAACCGTTGGCGTTTCAATCTCTCAAGTTCCGAATCGTCGCTCATGTTTGTCACCTTCATTTCGTGAGATTAACGCGGTTTTCCGCGAGCCCTAATGCCCATTCGAAGTCATAAACGAAACGCCCGGCCACAACCCATGCATCCAGCGACTCTCGGTCTACGCAGAAAATCTCATTCACTGCGCCCCTAGTTTCTTCGGCAAAATGTCCTCTCGGAAATGCGCCAATAAAAGCTAAGGGAGCTTTTGTTCTGCTTATTTGATTCGCAATATCCCGTAACAGAGAGGGCTTGCCCAATGTACTAAACCCAAAGACCTTGTCCGGCGAAACCATTCGCACGAGCTTTCGGATATTCCCTTTCTCAAGACTCAGAAGCGTCTCACCTTTTTCGGGCACTTTTCTCTGTGTGAAGAGCTGCTCAATTAATCCGACGAAACGAACGTAATTCTTCGGTAGACGCACCTTCGGATTTATGGTGATGATCTGGTCCTCCTGAGTATGAACTAGGACGCGAAGTTGTCCCTCCCAATTCAACGGTGTTTCAAGAACTTGGAGGAGGGTGTTGTGAATAATGTCAGGCCTTCCCATCTTCTCAACTGGAATCGAATATCCTATCTTAGCGAGTCTACGCATGGCTGTGTCATGAAAGGCCCTATCCAGTAGAACCTCAGCTGGGCTCTTTGACCTTCGCTCGGCGTATCTTTTGATCTGTGGATGTGATTGTATCTGTCGTGGGACAAGCTGTAAGGCCGATTCTACAAGAGCGAGGGTCAATACCATAGAGGGGTCGAATCCGTTGTCGCGGTGGCGCCACAAAAAGGTTACAAGACCATCCCCCTACTTCCTGATGCGGTCGGCCCATTGGCTTGGAGAAAGGGCGGAAACATCAAAGAGATTGCTCTTGGACGGATTCGTATCCTCCTCGGGCTTGCAAAGACCACTTTCCCGAAGGATCGAGATCTGTCGAAACGGTACGTGGAACTCGCCCGTAGAATCGGAATGAAGGCCGGAGTTCGATTGCCTAAGGAAGAGAAGATTTTCATCTGCAAGGGATGTGGAAGCCTTCTCGTCCCGGGAGTCAATTCCCGAGTCAGAACGCGGTCAGACTTTGGGACAACCGTATTAATTACCTGCTTGGATTGTGGATCAAAGAAACGGTACCCCACTGTGAGGGAACGACTTTCGAGAAAAAACGCATGAGACGGCTTCAATCCAGATCCAGGAAAACCGATCCAACAATCTGGGTTGGTAAGGAAGGTGTCTCGATGGAACTCTTGAAACATGTCGCAAACCAGTTCAAAACCCGTGACCTGGTCAAAGTTAAGGTTCAAAAATCTGCCTTAGCGGAGACTGAAACCGCACTTGTGGCAGGCAGGGTGGCATCTTCAACAGGCTCGACCCTCGTAGAAGTGATGGGCCACACTTTCACGCTTTACAAACGCCAAGAAGTAACCAAAACTGAGAGAAGGCGGTAAAATGCAATTACCGATCGCACTCTCCAAACTAAACTTATATGGCGCTCACCGGTTGTAACGTCAAGATTCCGTTACCGGGATGAATCTCAATGCCAACACCGCTGGATGTTCCTTCAAATACCCTAATCGACAATCTATCGAAATTTCTGAAGGAGAACGTGGGTGAAGTTGCACCCCCAAGTTGGGCATTGACCGCCAAAACAGGATCTCATCGGGAACGCCCCCCGGCAAGTCCGGATTGGTGGTACAATCGATGCGCTTCGCTCCTAAGAAAACTATACTTACACGGACCAGTAGGAATAGCCCGCCTTCGGGTCGAGTATGGGGGCCGTTTACGCCATGGGACTCATATTGAGCATTCCAGAGTTGCCGGCGGCTCAGCTATTCGGGAACCGCTTCAGCAGCTTCAGAAAGCAGGTTTCATTGCCGTTGAGGCCAAGAAAGGTAGGAAGCTTACGCCTGAAGGAATCAGCCTTCTCAACCGAGTTGCCGCCGATGTTTTGAAGGGTGCCCAGAAGGCGGAAGGCCAGTCATGATGAGCGAGGGTGAAGATTACTCCGACGAGGAACTTGAAGAGATTAGGCGAAGGAGATATTCAGACCTACAACGCGCAGCATTAGATGAACAGAGGCAATCAGAAACCCACAGGCAATTCGAGGCCCAAAAACAAGCTGCACTCAAACAGATACTGACCCCTGAGGCAAGGCAAAGGTTGACCAACATCAGAATGGTAAAACCCGAGTTCGCAGATCAAATCGAATTACAGCTCATTCAACTAGCACAGTCGGGAAGAATCAAGGTTCCAATCAGTGATGAGCAATTGAAGGAAGCGCTCGGCCGCCTACAATCTTCACGAAAGGAAATTAGAATTAGGAGAGCTTAACTTATGGCACGAAATAAACCAACCGCGCGAAAACGTAGGCTCGCTAGTGCAGGGAAAACTAGAAAACCTGTCCCAACTTGGGTGATGGCGAGGACATCTGGCCACACTAGGACTCACCCGAAGAAACGGCACTGGCGAAGGACCAAGCTGAAAGCGTAAAGGAGAAACAGCCTAAATGAGTGAACCAGAGCCGAAAGAAGAAGTTGTAGAGGCAGAGGAAGAGAAACTCGAAGAGTCCGTTAGCGAAGCCATTGAGCCAGTAGAAGAAGAGAAGGCGCCCGTCGAGACAGCTCCTGCAGCCGAAAAAGAAGAGGCCGAAGGAGAAGAAGAAATAGAAGTAGTCGAGGAAAAAGTCTACACGATTTCACTCCGACACGTTTGGGTCGTGACGGCTCGAGGTAAAAGGGCTCCGAGGGCGGTAAGAGACGTTAGGGATTTCGTTGCTCGCCACATGAAAGCAGAGGAGGTAGCGATGAGCAACGAAGTTAATGAGGCACTGTGGTCTCGAAGCATCAACAAGCCGCCTAGGAAGATTACAGTTCGTGCCGTCAAGGATAAGGAAGGTAAGGTAATAGTTTACCCAGCAAAAGCGGCGTAATCCAGTGTTGGCTCGCCGACTCGGCATTATGGGACTTTAGGAATGACCGTCATCCTAGCCGATGTTTTCGGCAGCCCGAATATTGGCGTATACTGCTTCTGCAATGAAAAAGTAGCTATAGTGCCGCCAGGCCTACCAAACCGCAAGATCAGCCAATTCACAGAGACGCTTGGCGTTAGCGTTTGCAAGACCACGATAGGTGGCTCCACTTTAGTAGGAGCGCTGGTTACCGGAAACTCCAACGGAGTGCTGGTTCCCCACACGATTCGACAATACGAGTTAGAAAGGATTGAGGGGTTCACGAAAGTGGTGGTAGTCGAGTCCAAGTGGACTGCGCTTGGGAATGTGGTTTTGACAAACGACCTCGGTGCGGTCATACACAAAGACGCCCCTCCGGAGATAATTACCGCCGTGAATCAACACTTGGAAGTGACCTCTGCTTTGGGCGAAATTGGGGCATTGCCTTTCGTTGGCTCCCTGGCCATAGCTACCAACAAAGGCGCTTTGGTTAGCCCGAATGCGCTCAATGAAGAACAGTCAATGATTGCATCTGCATTGCATGTGACCGTAGAACAGAGTTCCACCAACGGTGGCGTACCATTCGTCAAGTCAGGGATAC